>JAESFH010000004.1_pt1:0-830000 | contig 1030656 bp, 1010 predicted proteins | sample 9269381 | NCBI WGS metagenome assembly JAESFH01 (sample SAMN14504062, study PRJNA617094) | algae metagenome | isolation source: Aphanothece sp. CMT-3BRIN-NPC111 and co-occurring heterotrophs from well... | place: USA: Clark Mountains Wilderness, California | collected 2010-04-18
CCCCCCACAGCTTCCACGCAGCGGGAGTCGCCCGACCCGACGATTTCGGAAGGCATGAGGAGCGGTCGGGCGGCTCCTGCTGTGCGCCCCGGACGCTCGCGATCGCTCGCGCTGCCTCGTGTCGTTCGTGGATGCCGGGTCGAGCCCGGCATGACGGCCTTTTGGGGGAAGAAGGCGCTCAGGGCCCCCCACCGCCCCCACGCAGCAGGAGCCGCCCGACCCGACGATTTCGGAAGGCATGAGGAGCGGTCGGGCGGCTCCTGATGCGAGCCCCCGGGCGACCGACCGAAAAAGGGCCTGCAGCCCGCTTCAAGAGCGGGCCGCCAGCTATGAAATCAGGAGCAAAGCCTCAAGCAAACAGCGCCTTGTACTGCTCGCGCAACAGGTTCTTCTGCACCTTGCCCATCGTGTTGCGCGGCAGCGCATCCACCACGAAGCAGCGCTTGGGGATCTTGAAGTTGGCGAGTTTCGACTTGAGCGCGGCGACCACCTGCTCGCCCTGCACGGTGGCGCCCGGCTTCGCGATCACGACCGCCACGCCGACCTCGCCGAAGTCGGGGTGCGGCACGCCGACGAGCGCGCTTTCGGCCACGCCCGGCAGCTCGTTGATGTACCCCTCGATCTCGGCCGGGTACACGTTGTAGCCGCCGCTGATGATCAGGTCCTTGCTGCGGCCCACGATCACCACGTAGCCGCGTGCGTCGATCTTGCCCACGTCGCCGGTGCGGAACCAGCCGTCGGCGGTGAACTCCTCCTTCGTCTTCTCGGGCATGCGCCAGTAGCCCTTGAACACGTTCGGGCCCCGGACCTGGATGCCGCCGATCTCGCCCACCGGCATGTCGGCGTCGCCGTCGCCGCAGACCCGCAGGCCCACGCCCGGCAGCGGAAAGCCCACGGTGCCGCCGCGGCGCTCGCCCTGCGCCGTGTCGTACGGGTTGGAGGTGAGCATGATGGTCTCGCTCATGCCGTAACGCTCCAGGATGGTGTGGCCGGTGCGCGCCTGCCACTCGTTGAAGGTCTCCAGCAGCAGCGGCGCCGAGCCCGCGACGAAGAGGCGCATGTGGCGCGCCGCCTCGCGCGTGAGCGCCGGCTCGGCGAGCATGCGCACGTACAGCGTGGGCACGCCCATGAACACCGTGGCCCGCGGCATCGCGGCGATCACCCGCTGCGGATCGAACTTGCCCAGCCAGATCATCTTGCTGCCGTTGAGCAGCGCGCCGTGGATCGCGACGAAGAGCCCGTGCACGTGGAAGATGGGCAGCGCGTGGACCAGCACGTCGCCCGGCACCCAGCCCCAGTAGTCCTTGAGCACCTGCGCATTCGACAGCAGGTTGCCGTGCGTGAGCATGGCGCCCTTGCTGCGGCCGGTGGTGCCGCTGGTGTAGAGGATGGCGGCCAGGTCGTCCGCCCCGCGCGCCACCGGCGCGTGGCGGTCGCTGTGCACCGCGGCGCGCTCCAGCAGCGAGCCGGTGCGGTCCTCGCCCAGGGTGAACACGTTCTGCGTGCCGGCCTGGAACGCGATCTTGCTGACCCAGCCGAAGTTCTTCGGGCTGCACACCACCACCGAGGGCTCGGCGTTGGCGATGAAGTACTCGATCTCGGCGCTCTGGTAGGCGGTGTTGAGCGGCAGGAAGACGTAGCCGGCGCGCAGCGTCGCCAGGTACAGCATGAGGGCCTCGACCGATTTTTCCACCTGCACCGCGATGCGTGCGCCCTCGGGCAGCTGCAGCGAGGCGAGCAGGTTGGCCATCATGGCCGTGGCGCGATCCAGGTCACGCCAGCTGTAGGCGAGCTCGTCGTCGGTCTCCACGGCCACCGCGTCGAGGTCGGCCGGGAACGCCGCGCGCAGCGCGGCAAACAGGTTCTGGTTCTTCATGGGGATGGAAAGGCGGGCTTGCGTTTGTCGAGGAAGGCAGCGATGCCTTCCCGGTGTTCGGCGCCGGGAGCATAGCGGTACGCCAGGGACAGTTCGGCCGCTGCGGCCACGGCGCGCACCGGGTCGTGGCGCTCGCGCAGTGCACGCAGCGTGCGCTTGTTGGCACGGGCGGCGGCGGGAGCCAGCGACGCAATGCGGCGGGCGAGCGCATCGGCTTGCGCCACGAGCAGGTCGCCGGCCACCACGTGCTGCAGGAAGCCACGCGCGTGCAGCTGCGCCGCATCGAGCATCGACGCCTCCAGCAGCATCTGCCGCAAGGTGGGCTCGCCGGCCACGCGGGCGACCAGCTCCGCCTCGCGCGGTGCCATGGGAAAGCCCAGCCGCGCGATCGGCGCGCCGAAGGTTGCGTCGTGCGCGGCGATGCGGATGTCGCAGCAGGCAGCGATCTCCACCCCGGCGCCCATGCAGGCGCCGCGGATCGCCGCCACGATCGGCAGGTCGCAGTCCAGCATGGCCTGCAGGCCGCCCCAGACCTCGTCCTCGTGGAAGGCGCGCAAGGACGCTTCCTCGAAGCGGAAGCCGGCGTACTCGGAGATGTCGCCGCCGGCGCAGAAGGCCTCGCCCTCGCCCGTCACCAGCACGCAGCGCAGCGACGTGTCGGCCTGCATCACGGCGAAGGCCTCGCGCAGCCCGTGCCACATGGCGCGCGACATGGCGTTCAGCTTGCCGGGATGGGACAGGACGACGCGGGCGATGCCTTCCTGCGCGTCGACGCGAACCTGTCCCGCGGCCAAGGGATCAGTCCGCCTTGACGCCGGCGGTCTTGACCACCTGGGCCCAGCGCTTGACCTCGTCGCCGATGAAGGCGGCGAACTGCTGCTGGCTCAGGTTGGGGAACTCCGCGCCCTGGGCGGCCCAGATCGCCTTGAGCTCGTCGCTCTGCACCGCCTTGCGCGCCTCGTCGGCGATGCGCGCCTGCACGTCCGGCGGCGTGCCCTTGGGTGCCCACAGGCCGTACCAGGTGGTCACGGTGTAGTCGGGCAGGCCCACTTCGGCGGCACTGGGCACGTCGGGGAACGCGGGGTTGCGCTTGTTGCCAGAGACCATGAGCGCCTTGATGCGGCCGCCCTTGATGTGCGCGGCGGACGAGCCCAGGCCGTCGAACATCAGGTCGGCGCTGCCGGAGATCAGGTCCTGCAGGGCCGGACCCGCGCCGCGGTACGGGATGTGCGTGATGAAGGTCTTGGTCTGGATCTTGAACAGCTCGCCGGCCAGGTGGTGCGAGGTGCCGTTGCCCGCCGAGGCGTAGTTGTAGCGGCCGGGGCTGCGCTTGACCAGGTCGAGGAAGGCCTTGAAATCGTTGGACTCGATGCGCTTGGGGTTCACCACGATCACCTGCGGCACGCGGGCCAGCAGCGAGATGGGGATGAAGTCCTTCTGCAGGTCGTAGTCGAGCTTCGGGTAGATCGACGGGGCGATGGTGTGGTGCACCGCGCCCATGAACAGGTTGTAGCCGTCCGGTGCGGCCTTGGCGGCCAGGCTCGCGCCCAGCGTGCCGCCCGCGCCGCCGCGGTTGTCGATGATCAACTGGCGGCCGGTCTGCTTGGCGAACTGCGCGGCCAGCGGCCGCGCGAAGGCGTCGGTGCCGCCGCCCGCCGGGAACGGAACGACCATCTGCACCGGCTTGGCCGGCCAGCCGCCGCCACTGCCCTGGGCCCACGCCATGGGGCTGACGGCCGCGAGGGCGGCGGCGCGCAACACGTCGCGCCGCTGGATTCCGGATTGCTGCATTTGCTTGTCTCCTTGTGTGGTCTTGCGGGTCAACCGTACAGGTCTTCGATAGCACTGGACATCGGGATTTGTCCTTGCGCGAGCATGGCCCGATGCTTGTCCAGGCGCTTCAGGTCGTAGAGATAGTTGACCATCAACCCCCACGATTGCTTGACGCCCTTGGGCGACGGGTCGGCGGCCCAGTTCAGCCGCTCCACGCGCGCACCGTTGCCCAGGTGGAAGCGCGCGACCGGGTCGCAGGGCTTGCCGTTCTCCAGTTCGTGCCCGAGGTAGCGCGCGGCCCAGGACATCAGCTGCGCGCGCGCCGGCGCCCTGGGCGGCAGTGCCAGCGGCTGCTCCAGCGCCGCGAGCAGTTCGGCCGGCGCATGCTTCTGCATCCAGGCGCGCAGGCCGGGGATGGGCGAGAGCGTGGCGAAGGTCTTGAGCCGCGGGAACTCCGCCTTGAGCGTCTCCACCACGTGCTTGATCAGCGAGTCGCCGAAGCTCACGCCCTTCAAGCCCGCCTGCGTGTTGCTGATGGAATAGAAGATCGCGGTGGTCGCGCGCGCCAGGTCGGCGGCGGCGCCGTCCTCGTCCAGGAGCGGCGTGATGCTGTCGGCGATGTCGTCCATCAGCGCCACCTCCACGAAGATCAGCGGCTCGCCCGGCAGGCGCGGGTGGAAGAAGCCGTAGCAGCGGCGGTCGCTGTCCAGCCGGTTCTTCACGTCGGCCCAGCTGCGGATGTCGTGCACCGCCTCGTACTTGATCAGCTTTTCCACCAGCGAGGCCGGCGAGTCCCAGCTGATGCGCTGCAGCTCCAGGAAGCCGACGTCGAACCAGGTGGAGAACATGTACTCCATCTCGACGTCGAGCGCGCGCAGGCGCCGGTCGCCCTTCAGGTGCGGCTGCAGCTCGGCGCGCAGGTCGACCAGGAAGCGGATGCCGTCGGCGTCGGCGCTGAAGCGCTGCAGCAGCCGGCGCCGCGGCGAGACGGTGGCACGCCGGTACAGCACCTCGGCCGCGCCCTCGTCGGGCGTGCCCACCGCGGCGGCGAACTGGGCCTGCGCCTTCTTCACCTTCTCGGGGTCGGCCTTGAACTGCTCGCTCATCAGCAGCCAGAGGTCGCGGCGGCGCGCAGGCGACGCCTGCGCGTACCAGGCCTCGACCGCCTTGGCGCGGCGCCCGCCCTCCACCTCGCTCACGCGCGGATCGACGATGCCCTGCAGTTGCTCCAGCAGCTGGCGCAGCTCGCGCGGCGACAGGGCCTCCTGCCCGCGGCGGAAGGTGGCGCGCATCCGCTCGGCGAGCGGGCGCTCGGCGGCAGCCGTCTGGTTTGCTTCCATTTTGATAGCACCTAGCCCAGCAATGGCGGGGGCTGCAGCCGATTCTGGCACTGCACTCATGACGCGAGCCTCGACGACTGGCTGCGCGCCACGTCGCGCAGCGCGACCCGCTGGCGGGTGAGGTGCGTGCGCATCGCCGCTTCGGCACCCTCGGCGTCGCGGGCCTTGAGCGCGGCGAACACCGCCAGGTGCTCCGACAGGCTCTGGTCCAGCCGGCCCGGCGCGTGCAGCTGCTGCAGGCGGGCGAGCTTGACGATCTTGCGCAGGTCGGTGATCACCTGCGCCAGCCACCGGTTGTCGGCCAGCGCAATGATGGCCTCGTGGATCGCGAAGTTGGTGGCGTAGTAGTCGTTGATGCGCCGTGCCCTGGCATGCCGCGCCAGCTTGTCGTGCAGCACCTCCAGCGCCTGCAGCTCGGCGTCGCTGGCGTGCAGCGCCGCCTCGTGGGCGCAGCGCCCTTCCAGCAAGGCGATGACCGGGAAGATGTCGTCCAGGTCCCGTTCCGTGACCTGGTTGACGAAGCAGCCGCGCCGCGGCTCGTGCCGCACCAGGCCCTCGGCGGTCAGCACCTTCAGCGCCTCGCGCAGCGGCGTGCGCGAGATCTCCAGCTCGGCGGCCAGCTGCACCTCGTCGACGAAGCTGCCGGGCGCCAGCACGCCGTCGAAGATGCGCTCCCGCAGCCGGTCGGCGACCTGCTCGTGCAGCGAGTTGGGAACGAGGCGCATCGGCATGCTTTCATAATTACGCGTAATTATGAGCATGGATCCGGCGCGGCAGGAGGGGTGCTGAGGCGTTCTCATGGAAAACACCGAGGCCGCGGGCTCGCGACGCCGCAGTCGGCGTGCACTGCTTCGACAACGGCGGCCGGCACCGCAGCCCGCAGCCGGTCCGCCGGGTGCGTACCCGCAGCCGGCCTCAGGTCCGGCTGGGGACAGGCACGTGCGCGCTCAGGCGGTTGCCGGCACCCGCGGGCCGCGCCGCTGGGCCCACAGCCAGAGGCCCACGCCGGCCAGCACCATCGGCACGCACAGCCACTGCCCCATGCTCATGCCCAGCGACAGCAGCCCCAGGTGCGCGTCGGGCTCGCGGAAGAACTCGGCGATGAAGCGGAACACGCCGTAGCCCACCAGGAAGGCGGCGGACACCTGCGCCTCGCGCCGCTCCTTGCGGGCATACAGCCAGAGCAACACGAACAGCAGCAGTCCCTCCAGGCCGAACTGGTAGACCTGCGACGGGTGGCGCGGATCCAGCGTGCCGCTCTGGGGGAACACCATGGCCCAGGGCAGCGACGCATCGGCCGCCCGGCCCCACAGCTCGCCGTTGATGAAGTTGCCCACGCGTCCGGCGGCCAGGCCGAGCGGCACGCACGGCGCCACGAAATCCATCACCTGCCAGAACGGCTTGCCGTGCGTGCGCGCGAACCACCACTGCGACACGATCACCCCGAGCATGCCGCCGTGGAAGCTCATGCCGCCCTGCCAGATGAAGAAGATCTCCAGCGGGTGCGACGCGTAGTAGCCGGGTTTGTAGAAGAGGCAGTAGCCCAGGCGCCCGCCGGCGATCACGCCCAGCACGCCGTAGAACAGGATGTCCTCCACGTCCCGTTTCGTCCAGGCGCCGGCACCCTGCACCGAAGCGAACGGTTCGTGCCGCAGGCGCCGGTGCGCCAGCAGCATGAAGAGGCCGAACGCCGCCAGGTAGGTCAGGCCGTACCAGTGGATCGCCACCGGGCCGACCTGGAGCGCGACGGGATCGATCTTGGGGAACGTGAGCATGCGCGGATTGTGCCCGCGGCGGCCGCGCCAGCGCTCAGTGCGCCGGGCCCTGCTCCTGCACGAAGGCGACGAAGCGCGACAGCACGGCGCTGGTGCCCGGCCGCCAGGCGAGCGTGGTCTCGCAGCGCGGCACCCGGGCGCCGGCGGCGCCACCCAGTTCGCGGTAGACCACGCCGGGGCGCTGGAACTGCCGCACGCTGGCCGGCACCCAGGCCAGGCCGAGGCCGGCCGAGACCAGGTTGACGATGGTCTGCATCTGGATCGCCTCCTGGGCCACGGCGGGCTCGCGGCCGGCAGCGTGGTACAGGCCGAACAGCGCGTCGTGCAGCGAGGGCAGGATGCGGCGCGGAAACAGCACCACGGGCTCGGCCAGCACCCGTGCGAGCGGCAGCCGCGCCGCCGTGGCCAGCGGATGGTGCTCGGGAAGCGCCAGCACCAGCGGCTCCTGGGCGATGCGCAGGTGCGACAGGCCGGCGGGCGCGAAGCCGGGCGAGTGCAGCAGCAGCCCGGCGTCGACTTCGCCGCGTTCCAGCGCGCGCAGCTGGACGTCGCCGGTGGCCTCGACCAGCTCCAGGCGCGTGAGCGGATGGGCGGCACGGAACGCCCGCACCCAGGCCGGCAGGAAGGTGAAGCCGACCGTCGAGACGAAGGCCAGCCGCAGGTGGCCGGCCTCCCCCTGCGCCGCGGCGCGCGCCTGTGCCGGCAGCGCTTGTGCCCGGGCCAGCAGCGCCTGCGCCTGCGGCAGCAGCGCGGCGCCGGCCTCGGTGAGCTGCACGCTGCGCTTGGTGCGGTCGAAGAGGCGCACCTCCAGCAGCCGCTCCAGCTGGGCGATCGCCTGGGTGAGCGGCGGCTGGGTCATGTGCAGGCGCACGGCGGCGCGGCCGAAGTGCAGGGTCTCGGCCACGGCCACGAACTGGCGCCACAGGCGCAACTCGATCCACGGGGCATTCATACGTACAGCATATCAATGCAGGCGGAACAATGGATTGGAAGGAATGAGTCGGACGGCCGATACTGCAGCCCTCGCGCGCCGCACGTGCGCGACCATCCACCCACCCCGTTCCTTCCCCGGAGACACGCCATGGCCGAACAGAAGATCCAGCTGCACCTGCGCAGCGACAACATCACCCAGGGCAAGTCCCGCGCGCCCAACCGCTCCATGTACTACGGCATGGGCTACAAGGAAGGCGACTTCGGCAAGCCGATGGTGGGCGTGGCCAACGGGCACAGCACCATCACCCCGTGCAACAGCGGCCTGCAGAAGCTGGCCGACGCCGCGGTGGCGGGCATCCTGGAGGCCGGTGGCAATCCGCAGATCTTCGGCACGCCGACGATCAGCGACGGCATGGCCATGGGCACCGAGGGCATGAAGTACAGCCTGGTCAGCCGCGAGGTGATCGCCGACTGCATCGAGACCTGCGTGCAGGGCCAGTGGATGGACGGCGTGGTGGTCGTCGGCGGTTGCGACAAGAACATGCCGGGCGGCCTGATGGGCATGCTGCGCGCCAACGTGCCGGCGATCTACGTCTACGGCGGCACCATCCTGCCGGGCAAGTGGAAGGGCCAGGACCTCAACATCGTGAGCGTGTTCGAGGCGGTGGGCCAGAACGCCGCCGGCAAGATCAGCGACCAGGAGCTCAAGGACATCGAGCAGCACGCCATCCCGGGCACCGGCTCCTGCGGCGGCATGTACACGGCCAACACCATGAGCTCGGCCTTCGAGGCGCTCGGCATCTCCCTGCCCTACTCGTCCACCATGGCCAACCCGCACGACGAGAAGCAGAACTCGGCCAGGGAGTCGGCCCGGGTGCTGGTGGAGGCGATCCGGAAGGACATCAAGCCGCGCGACATCGTGACGAAGAAGGCGATCGAGAACGCGGTGGCGGTGATCATGGCCACCGGCGGCTCGACCAACGCGGTGCTGCACTTCCTGGCCATCGCGCACGCCGCCGGCGTGGAGTGGACCATCGACGACTTCGAGCGGGTGCGCCAGCGCACGCCGGTGATCTGCGACCTCAAGCCCTCCGGCAAGTACCTCGCGGTCGACCTGCACCAGGCCGGCGGCATCCCGCAGGTGATGAAGCTGCTGCTGAACGCGGGCCTGCTGCACGGCGACTGCATCACCATCACCGGCCAGACCATCGCCGAGGTGCTGAAGGACGTGCCCGACCAGCCGCGCGCCGGCCAGGACGTGATCCGCCCGATCGACCAGCCGATGTACGCCCAGGGCCACCTGGCCATCCTGAAGGGCAACCTCTCGCCCGAAGGTGCGGTCGCCAAGATCACCGGCCTGAAGAACCCGGTGATCACGGGTCCCGCACGCGTGTTCGACGACGAGCAGTCGGCGCTGAAGGCCATCCTGGACGGGAAGATCCAGGCCGGCGACGTGATGGTGCTGCGCTACCTGGGCCCCAAGGGCGGCCCGGGCATGCCGGAGATGCTGGCGCCCACCGGTGCGCTGATCGGCGCGGGGCTGGGCGAGAGCGTGGGCCTGATCACGGACGGCCGGTTCTCGGGCGGCACCTGGGGCATGGTCGTGGGCCACGTGGCGCCGGAGGCGGCGGCCGGCGGCAACATCGCGCTGGTGCACGAAGGCGACTCGATCACCATCGATGCGCACCAGCTGGTGCTGCAGCTCAACGTGCCCGACGCCGAGCTGGCCAGGCGCCGGGCGGCGTGGAAGGCCCCCGAGCCGCGCTACACGCGCGGGGTGCAGGCGAAGTTCGCGTTCAACGCGTCGAGCGCGAGCAAGGGGGCGGTGCTGGACCTCTACTGAGGTTCACGCCCGAACTGCGGTCGGCGCCCTTCAGGTCCATCGGTCTTCCGGGGCGCGCGGCCGGGGGCGCCGGGCCGCTCCTCATGCGTGCCGAAATCGTCGGGCCCGGCGCCCCCGGCCGCGTGGAACGCGCGTGGCGCTCCGCGTGATCGCGGGTGGCTCGACTGCTGGCGCTCTTCCGGCGCCGTGGCGGCCTGGCGGTGATGTTTTCCTACAGGGGGACGCAAGGCGGCGCTCCTAGCATCGGTCATTCCTCCAGGAGAACCGATGGACACGACTTCCGTCTGGCGGGCCACGGCGCCCGGCCCGGGCTTCGCCATGCTGCAGGGCGATCTGCAGTGCGACGTGCTGGTGGTGGGCGGCGGCATCACCGGCGTGACCTGCGCCCTGCTGCTGGCTGAGCAGGGCCGCAAGGTCGTGCTGCTGGAAGCCGGCGAGATCGGCAGCGGCACCACGGGCCACTCGACCGGCAACCTCTACGTGACCACCAGCGAAGGCCTATCGGGCATCGCGTCCAGCTGGGGCGACGCGGTCGCGCGGGAGGTGGTCGAGGTGCGCAAGGCCGCGATGGACTTCGTCGAGGTCCAGTCGCGCCAGGAACCGGACGTGGTGTTCACCCGCTGCCCGCTCACGCTCTACGCACGCTTCGCGAAGGACCAGCCGTCCGTGCTGCAGGAACGCGATGCGCTGGCCAAGGCCGGCTGCCTGGTGCGCCTGGTGGATTCGGTGCCGCAGGGGCTGCCCCCGCCCTCGGGCCCGGTGCTGGTGCTGGAGGACCAGGCGCAGTTCCAGCCGCAGGCGTACGTGCTGGCCCTGGCGCGGCGCGCGTCCGCGGCAGGCGCGTCGATCCACGAGCACTCGCGCGTGCTGGAGCTGGACACGAAGAACCGGGTGGCCCGCACCGCCACCGGCAGCGTGCGGGCCGGCGAGATCGTGCAGGCCACCCATTCCCCCAAGGGCATCCACCTGGTGCACGCGGAGATGCCGGTGCACCGCGAGTACGTGGTCGCGTTCGAAGCGGGCCAGGCCGACCCGGGTGCCGGCATCTTCTGGTGGCAGGGCGACGAAGGCCTGTCCATCCGCATGCTGGGCCATGGCGGCAAGCGCTACCTGATCGCCGCCGGGCCGGAGCAGAAGGCGGGAACGCACAACGCCAAGGCCGCGCTGAGGGCGGTGGAGCAGATGGCCACGAGCTACCTGGCCCCGGGCCCGGCGCTGTACCGGTGGTCGGCCCAGAACTACCGCTCCCACGACGGGCTGCCCTACATCGGGCGCGACCACTCGGGCTGCTTCATCGCCACCGGCTTTTCGACCGACGGGCTCACCTGGGGCACGGTGGCGGCACGGCTGATCGCCGGCGAACTGCTGGGCCGGCCGGAGCCCTTCGCCCAGCGCTGCGCGCCTGGACGCTTCACGCCGCTCAAGGGCGCCAAGACGCTGGTGGAGGAGAACGTGACCACCGTGCGGTCGCTGGTGCAGGACTACCTCACGCGCAGCCAGCACGAGAAGCTGTCCAGCCTGGCCCCCGGCGACAGCGCGATCGTGGAGGCCGAGGGCGAGACCGTCGCCGCCTACCGGGCGCCGGACGGGGAGCTGTTCGCGGTTTCGCCGGTGTGCACGCACATGGGCTGCAAGGTGCGCTGGAACAGCGTGGAGACCAGCTGGGACTGCCCCTGCCACGGCAGCCGGTTCCGCCCCGACGGCACGGTGGTGGAAGGCCCGGCCGTCACGCCGCTGGCGCGCAAGCAGGTGGCGCTGGGCTGAGCACCGGCCCGGCCGGCGGCCTGCCGGGTCAGCGCTTCTTCTTGGGCAGCATGCCCATGGCTTCGCGGCTCTTGTCGATGCGGGCCTGGCGGCGCTGGTCTTCGCGCTGGACGGCCTTCTTCTTGGTGTAACCGGACCAGTCGGCCCAGGACCACCAGGCGAAGGCCAGGCCGAAGGGCGACAGCACCACCCACCAGGGCCAGGTGGCCACCGCCGTCATCTCGAGGTACTTCAGTGCGAGCAGGACGATGCCAAGGCCCAGGAACAACATGCCGCTTTCTCCGCCGAAGCCCCATGGATGGGGCGCTTTACCACCGGTTAACCCCAGCCGCTCGCGGGGAGTCAACCGCCATCACTACAATCGCGTTCAAGCACTGTAACCCAACCACAGAGGAACCCAGCCATGAAACGTGTCCTGTTCGCCATTGCCGCCACGCTCGTCGCGGCCGGCCCGGCGCTCGCCGATCAGGCGCTGGCCACCGCCAAGAACTGCATGGCCTGCCATGCGCCGGACAAGAAGCTGGTCGGTCCCTCGTACAAGGACGTCGCCACCAAGTACGCCGGCCAGAAGGACGCCGCCGACAAGCTCGCCGCCAAGATCCAGAAGGGCGGCGCCGGCGTCTGGGGCCCCGTGCCGATGCCCGCGAACACGCAGGTCAGCGAAGCCGAAGCCAAGAAGCTGGCGGCCTGGGTGCTGAGCCAGAAGTAAGCGCCTCGCCGGCCTGAGAAAGCCCGCCGCCGGCGGGCTTTTTTCATGGCGTGGGGCGGGCAGCGGAGTGGATGCCGTGTCGGGCCCGCATGACCACGGAGGAGTATGGAGCTTGGTGTTCTCACCGAGCTTGTCATTGCGGGCTCGATCCGCAATCCACCTCCTGCGGCGTTTGCGCGTTGACGGACATTCGGGGTGGATGCCGGGTCAAGCCCGGCATGACAGCTGCAAGGAAGTCGTCTGCCCCACTCCAAGCCCGTCATTGCGGGCTCGACCCGCAATCCACCTCCTGCGGCGTTTGCGCGTTGACGGACATTCGGGGTGGATGCCGGGTCAAGCCCGGCATGACAGCTGCAAAGGAACCCGTCTCCCCCACCCCAAGCCCGTCATTGCGAGCTCGACCCGCAATCCACCTCGTGCGGCGTTTGCGCGTTGACGGACTCTCGGGCTGGATGCCGTGTCGAGCCCGGCATGACAGCTGCAAGGATCTCGTCTCCCCCACCCAAGCCCGTCATTGCGGGCTCGACCCGCAATCCACCTCGTGCGGCATCTGCGCGTTGACGGACTCTCGGGCTGGATGCCGGGTCGAGCCCGGCATGACAGCTGCAAAGGAACCCGTCTCCCCCACCCGAAGCCCGTCATTGCGGGCTCGACCCGCAATCCACCTCGTGCGGCGTCTGCGCGTTGACGGACTCTCGGGCTGGATGCCGGGTCGAGCCCGGCATGACAGCTGCAAGGAACTCGTCTCCCCCACCCCAAGCCCGTCATTGCGGGCTCGACCTGCAATCCACCTCGTGCGGCGCCTGCGCGTTGACGGACTCTCGGGCTGGATGCCGGGTCGAGCCCGGCATGACAGCTGCAAAGGAACCCGTCTCCCCCACTCCAAGCCCGTCATTGCGGGCTCGACCCGCAATCCACCTCGTGCGGCGTCTGCGCGTTGACGGACTTTCAGGGTGGATGCCGGGTCAAGCCCGGCATGACAGCTGCAAGGAACTCGTCTCCCCCACCCAAGCCCGTCATTGCGGGCTCGACCCGCAATCCATCGGCACAGCGCGCGGCGACAACCACACCCTGCCCGCCCCCCTCAGAGCTTCTCCGCCAGCTGCTCCAGGATCGCCGGATTCTCCAGCGTGCTCGTGTCCTGCGTGATCGCCTCGCCCTTGGCGATGCTGCGCAACAGACGCCGCATGATCTTGCCGCTGCGGGTCTTGGGCAGGTTGTCGCCGAAGCGGATGTCCTTGGGCTTGGCGATCGGGCCGATCTCCTTGGCCACCCAGTTGCGCAGCTCGGTGGCGATCTGCTTGGCTTCCTCGCCCGTCGGGCGGGCACGCTTGAGCACCACGAAGGCGCAGATCGCCTCGCCGGTCAGGTCGTCCGGGCGGCCCACGACAGCCGCCTCGGCCACCAGGTCGCTCTTGGCCACCAGGGCCGATTCGATCTCCATGGTGCCCAGCCGGTGGCCCGAGACGTTCAGCACGTCGTCGATGCGGCCGGTGATGCGGAAGTAGCCGTTGTCCTTGTTGCGCACCGCGCCGTCGCCGGCCAGGTACAGCTTGCCGCCCATCTCCTCCGGGAAGTAGCTCTTCCTGAAGCGGTCGGGGTCGCCCCAGATGGTGCGGATCATCGACGGCCAGGGCCGCTTGACCACCAGCATGCCGCCGGAGCCGTTCGGGATGTCCTTGCCGACCTCGTCGACGATGGCGGCCATGATGCCCGGCAGCGGCAGCGTGCACGAGCCCGGCACCAGCGGCGTGGCGCCGGGCAGCGGGGTGATCATGTGGCCGCCGGTCTCGGTCTGCCAGAAGGTGTCGACGATGGGGCAGCGCTCGCCGCCCACGTTCTTGTGGTACCACATCCAGGCTTCCGGGTTGATCGGCTCGCCCACGCTGCCCAGGATGCGCAGGCTCGACAGGTCGGAGCGCGCGGGGTGCACCTTCTCGTCGCCCTCGGCCGCCTTGATCAGCGAGCGGATGGCCGTGGGCGCCGTGTAGAAGATGCTGACCTTGTGCTTCTCGATCATCTGCCAGAAGCGCCCCGCGTTCGGGTAGGTCGGGATGCCCTCGAAGATCACCTGCGTGGCGCCGGCGGCCAGCGGGCCGTAGGCCACGTAGGTGTGCCCGGTGATCCAGCCGATGTCGGCGGTGCACCAGAAGACGTCGTCGGGCCGCAGGTCGAAGGTCCAGTCCATCGTCAGCCGCGCCCACAGCAGGTAGCCGCCGGTGGAGTGCTGCACGCCCTTGGGCTTGCCGGTCGAGCCGGAGGTGTACAGGATGAAGAGCGGGTGCTCGGCGTTCACCGCCACCGGCGGGCAGGCGTCGGACTGTCCGGCCAGCACCTCGTCGAAGGTCTTGTCGCGGCCGGCCACCATGTTGCAGGCGGTGGGCGTGCGCATGTAAACCAGAACCGTCTTGAGCGTGGTGCAGCCGCCCATGGCGATGCCCTCGTCCACGATGGCCTTGAGCGGCAGCTCCTTGCCGCCGCGCATCTGGAAATTGGCGGTGATCACCGCCACCGCGCCGGCGTCGATGATGCGCTCGTTCAGCGCCTTGGCCGAGAAGCCGCCGAACACCACGCTGTGCGTGGCGCCGATGCGCGCGCAGGCCTGCATGGCGACCACGCCGTCGATGGTCATCGGCATGTAGATGATGACGCGGTCACCCTTGCGGATGCCCTGCGCCTGCAGCGCGTTGGCGAAGCGGCTCACCCGTGCCAGCAGTTCCTTGTAGGTGACCCGGGTCACCGCACCGTCGTCCGCCTCGAACACGATCGCCGTCTTGTGTTCCACCGGCGTGCCGACGTGCTTGTCCAGGCAATTGGCCGACGCGTTGAGCTCGCCGTCGTCGAACCACTTGTAGAACGGCACCTTCGATTCGTCCAGCACCCGGGTGAACGGCTTGGTCCACTGCACGTTCTCGCGGGCCAGGCGGGCCCAGAAGCCCTCGAAGTCGCGGTCGGCTTCCTTGCACAGGGCCTCGTAGGCGGCCATCCCGGAGATGCGGGCGCCGCGGACGGCAGCGTCCGGGGGCGGGAAGACGCGGTTTTCGACCAGGACGGACTCGATGGCACTCATGCTTGTCTCCGACGGTTTTGGATTGGCGGGCGTAATGTCTTGGGAGGAACTGACAAGCCACTGACTGGCTCGGACCTTACAAATTACCCGGTTTCCGGATGGCCTGCCATGGGGCAAAACTACAATCGCGGCCCATCCACCCACCCCATCCATGGCCGATCCCAATCCCCTCCAGAGCGCCCGCTCTCCCCTGCGCCCCCTGCCGAACCTGATCTTCGCCAGCCGGTGGCTCCAGTTGCCGCTCTACCTGGGGCTGATCGCGGCCCAGGCGATCTACGTCTTCCACTTCTGGGTCGAACTGGTGCACCTGGTCGAAGCCGCCTTCGGCAGCCAGGCCGCCCTGCAGCAGCTGGTGACCAGCATCGGCTACAAGGCCACCGCGCCCCTGACCTCGCTGAACGAGACGGTGATCATGCTGGTGGTGCTGGCACTGATCGACGTGGTGATGATCTCCAACCTCCTGATCATGGTGATCGTCGGCGGCTACGAGACCTTCGTGAGCCGCATGAACCTGCAGGGGCACCCCGACCAGCCGGAGTGGCTGAGCCACGTGAACGCCTCGGTGCTCAAGGTCAAGCTGGCCACCGCGATCATCGGCATCAGCTCGATCCACCTGCTCAAGACCTTCATCAACGCCGACAACTACACCGACCGGGTGCTGATCGCGCAGACCGCGATCCACATCGCCTTCCTGCTGTCGGCCATGGCGATCGCCTACACCGACAAGATCATGGCGGGCGTGGGCGCGGCCGCGGCGGCCCACCGGCACTAGCCCGCTGCGGTCAGCGGCGGGGCGCCGGGAACCTCCGCCGTTCCCGGCGGTCCCACCGGCCGTCCAACCACCGCCGGAGCGTCGCCATGATCATCGCCGTGTGGGCCGTCGGCCTGCTGTTGCTGGGCCTGTGGAGCCTCGCCGTCTGGGCGCTGCACCTGTTCTGGGGCGCTTTGTCCAGCCTGTCCTGGGCCGAAGCGCTGGAGCGCCTGCGCGCCTCGCAACTCCCGGCGCTGCTCGAGCCCTGGCTGGGAGGCTTCTGGGAGCCGCTGGTCGCGTCGGTCGAACCCTGGCTGGGCGTGCTGCGGCCGTGGCTGGAAACCTCCGCCGGCTGGCTGTCCGGCGCCATGCCGGTGCTGCTGTGGCTGCTCTGGGGGCTGGGCGCCGCAGTGCTGCTGGTGCTGACGCTGCTGGGCGTGGTGGGCCTGACCTGGTGGCGCGGCCGCCGCACCGGCGGCGCGGCGCCGGCCTGAACGCGCCGCTAGACGGCGAACTCCTCGGTGTCCACCTCGGCGCGGGCCTGGGCGCCGTAGCGGTGGCCGCTCACCGTCTGCTGGTTCACGTGCGCCTCCAGGCGGGCCACCAGGCCGGGCTCCAGCGCCACGTCGACGGCAGCCAGGTCCTCGCGCAGGTGCGCCTCGCGCGTCGTGCCGGGGATCGGCACCACGTGCGGCGCCTTGTGCAGCAGCCAGGCCAGGGCCAGCTGCGCCGGGGTGCAGCCGGCCTCCCGGGCCAGGGCGCGCAGGCCGGGCAGCAGTGCCAGGTTGCGGGCGTGGTGCTCCGGCTCGAAACGCGGCATCGAGCGCCGGATGTCCTTGGCGTCGAGCGCCGCCACGTCGGGCACGGCGTCGCACAGGAAGCCGCGGGCCACCGGACTGAAGGCCACGAAGGCCGCGCCCAGTTCGCGGCAGGCGTCCAGCACCGCGATCTCGGGGTTGCGGGTCCAGAGCGAGTACTCGGTCTGCACCGCGGCGATCGGGTGCACCGCGTGCGCGCGCCGCAGCGTGGCAGCGGAGACCTCGGACAGGCCCAGCGCCTGCACCTTGCCCTGCTCCACCAGCCGGGACATCGCGCCCACGCTCTCCTCGATGGGCACATTCTTGTCCCAGCGGTGCAGGTAGTAGAGGTCGATCACGTCGGTCTGCAGCCGCCGCAGGCTGTCCTCGCAGTTGCGCCGGATCGCCTCCGGACGGCCGTCGATCACGCGGCGCAGCACGCCGTCGTCGCCCGCCACGCCGGCCATACCGCCCTTGCTGGCGAGCGTGAAGCGGCGCCGGTGGGGGCGCAGCACCCTGCCCACCAGCGTCTCGTTGGCGCCGAAGCCGTACAGGGCCGCGGTGTCGAACAGGGTGACGCCGGCGTCCAGCGCCGCCAGCAGCACGCGCTCGCCCTGCTCCGGGGGCGGCGGCGTGCCGTAGGCGTGGCTGAGGTTCATGCAGCCCAGGCCAATGGCGGACACCTGGAACGCTCCGATGCTGCGCTGTTTCATGAGGGAAATCCGGCTCCAGCCCGCTCGGGACGCGGGCAGTCAGCTATTAAAACAATAGCAGTCGATCACTGCAGCTGCTGCTCCAGCCGGTGCAGCACCTCGTAGCAGGGCAGCACCTGGGCCACCCCGGCGTTGGGTTCGCGCCCCTCGCGGATGGCGGCGACGAACTCGCGGTCCTGCAGTTCGATGCCGTTCATGGACACCGCCACCCTGGACACGTCGATCTTCTCGTCCTTGCCGTTGAAGAGGTCGTCGTAGCGCGCGATGTAGGTGGCGCTGTCGCCGATGTAGCGGAAGAACGTGCCCAGCGGCCCGTCGTTGTTGAACGAGAGCGACAGCGTGCAGATGGCGCCGTTCTCGGCCTGCAGCTGGATGCTCATGTCCATGGCGATGCCCAGGGTGGGGTGGATCGGCCCCTGGATCGCGTTGGCCTTCACCACGGCACTGCCGGTCTGGTACTGGAACAGGTCCACCGTGTGCGCCGCGTGGTGCCACAGCAGGTGGTCGGTCCAGCTGCGCGGCTGGCCCAGCGCGTTCATGTTGCTGCGCCGGAAGAAGTAGGTCTGCACGTCCATCTGCTGGATGCGGAACTCCCCGGCGCGGATGCGGCCGTGCACGTACTGGTGGCTGGGGTTGAAGCGCCGGGTGTGCCCGCACATCGCGACCAGGCCGGCGTTCTTCTGCGCCTGGACCACCGCGCGGCCCTCCTCCAGCCGGTCGCACAGGGGGATCTCCACCTGCACGTGCTTGCCGGCGGCCAGGCAGGCCAGCGACTGCTGCGCGTGCATCTGAGTCGGGGTGCACAGGATCACGGCGTCGACGTCGGGCCGGGCCAGCGCCTCGGCGAGCTCCGTCGTCACGTGCCGGGCGCCGTACTTCTGCGCCACCTCCTGGGCCTTGGGCAGCTCGCGCCCGACGATGGAGACGATCTCCACGCCCTCGATCAGCTTGAGCGCGTCCAGGTGCTTGATGCCGAAGGCGCCGGGGCCGGCGAGTGCGATGCGGACGGGTCGGGTCATGGTCGTTTGCGCCTTGCGTTGCGGGGGTCAGTTGTTCTCGAGGATCAGGTGGCCCACCGCGGTGTTGGAGGCGGGCACATGGTAGAAGCGGTGCCGCTGCGTGGGCGGCGGCCCGCCGGCGACGTCGGACATCGCACCGCGCGCGATCAGCCACATCACCAGCTCGATGCCCTCGCTGCCCGCCTCCCGCACGTACTCGATGTGCGGCACGGCGGCCAGCGCTTCGGGCTCGCCCACCAGCCGGTCGAGGAATCGGTTGTCCCATTCCTTGTTGATCAGGCCGGCGCGCGGCCCCTGCAGCTGGTGGCTCATGCCGCCAGTGCCCCAGATCTGCACCTTCAGGTCGCCGTCGAAGCTCTCCACAGCGCGGCGGATCGCCTGGCCGAGGCGGAAGCAGCGCATGCCGCTGGGCACCGGGTACTGCACCACGTTCACCGCGATGGGGATCACCGGGAAGGGCCAGGCCTGGGGCTGGCCGCACATCAGGGACAGGGGCACGGTCAGGCCGTGGTCCACGTCCATCCGGTTCACCAGCGTGAGGTCGAAGTCCTGCTGGATCACCGACTGCGCGATGTGCGCCGCCAGCTCGGGGTGGCCCTCGACCGCCGGCACCGGGCGCGGCCCCCAGCCCTCGTCCGCCACCGGGTACGCCGGCGCGGTGCCGATGGCGAAGGTGGGGATCATGTCCAGGCTGAACGCGGTGGCATGGTCGTTGAAGACCAGCAGCACGACGTCGGGGCGGTTCTCCTCCAGCCAGCGGCGCGAGAAGTCGTAGCCGGCGAAGACCTTCTGCCAGTACGGCTCCTGGGTCTTGCCCAGGTCGAGCGCGGCGCCGATGGCGGGCACGTGGGAGGTGTAGACCGAGGCGGTGATGCGGGCCATCAGGTGTTCTCCTTGGGCGGGGTCCAGCTGGCGGGGCGCCCGCCGCCGATCATCATCTCGCGGTACGCCTCCTCGCTCATGCCGGTCATGGAGCCCGCCATCTGCTGGAAGCTCTTGCCGTCGGTGGCGCCGATCTTGGCCAGGAAGTAGATGTTGCCGCCCAGGGCGATGCAACGGTTGAGGTCGCGCGCCAGCACCGCCTGCTTCTGCTCCTCGGTCATGGCCCACTCGTCCAGGTAGGCGCGCTCGTCGGCCTTGAAGCGCTCGCGGTTGGCCGCCTTCATGAGCGACATGCAGAACTGGTTGAGCCAGTAGCCCTTGCGGCTCTGGTCGGCGTCGAAGATGGTCGTGCCCGGCACGTCCCGGTAGGGTTTGTCGAGGGGCATTCAGCCTCCTTGGGCGGCCTCTTCAGGCCAGTAGAGCCGCATCGGGTTGTCCACCAGCAGCTTGCGCTGCAGCTCGGCGGTGGTGGCGATGTGCGGGATGAAGTCCACCAGCAGCCCGTCGTCGGGCATGTGGTCCTTCAGGTTCGGATGCGGCCAATCGGTTCCCCAGAGCACGCGGTCCGGGAAGGTCTCGACGACCTTGCGCGCGAAAGGCACCACGTCGCGGTAGGCAGCCTGCTCGCCGTGCAGCGCCCGCGGGCCCGCGACGGACAGCCGCTCCGGACAGCTCACCTTGCTCCACACGTTCTCGTGCTCGCGCATGAACTTGAGGAACAGCCCGAACTCCGGCCCGTCCAGCGGCTTGGCCACGTCGGGCCGGCCCATGTGGTCCACCACCACGGTGGTGGGCAGGCGGGTGAAGAAGTCCCACAGCTGCGGCAGGTCGACCGCCTCGAAGTAGATCACCACGTGCCAGCCCAGCGGCGCGATGCGCGCGGCGATCTCCATCAGCTCGTCCCGGGGCGTGAAGTCCACCAGCCGCTTGACGAAGTTGAAGCGCACCCCGCGCACGCCCGCGGCATGCAGGTCCTGCAGTTCGCGGTCGGTCACGCTGCGCCGCACCGTCGCCACGCCCCTGGCGCGGCCCTGCGAGCGCTGCAGCGCATCCACCAGCGCCCGGTTGTCGGCGCCGTGGCAGGTGGCCTGCACCACCACGTTGCGGGCGAAACCCAGGTGGTCGCGCAACGCGAACAGTTGCGCCGCGCTGGCGTCGCAGGGCGTGTACTTGCGCTCGGGCGCATACGGGAACTGCGCGCCCGGCCCGAACACATGGCAGTGCGCGTCGACGCTCCCGGGCGGCACCCGGAAGCGCGGGCGGCTGGGGCCGTCGTACCAGTCGAGCCAGCCCGGGGTCCTGGTGAAGTCGCCGGTGGTGGGATGAGCCATCGTGCCGCGCCGCCTTCAGTCGATGTAGCGCAGGCCCGCCTGGGCCAGCGGCTCGCGCATCTTGTACATGTCCAGGCCCAGCACACCCGAGGCCAGCTTGGCGCGCTTCTCGCCCTCGTTGGCTTCGCGGGCGGTGGCCGCCTTGAGCGTCCTGGGCGCCATCGCGGCCGGCACGCAGACCACGCCGTCGTCGTCAGCCACGATCACGTCGCCTGGATGCACCAGCGCGCCGGCACACACCACCGGGATGTTCACCGAGCCCAGCGTGGCCTTGATCGTGCCCTTGGCGCTGATGGCCTTGCTCCACACCGGGAACTTCATCTCGGTGAGCGTCTTCACGTCGCGCACACCAGCGTCGATCACCAGCGCCCGCGCGCCGCGCGCCTGGAATGAGGTGGCCAGCAGGTCGCCGAAGAAGCCGTCGGTATTGGGGGCGCTCAGCGCCGCAACCACGATGTCGCCCGGCTGGATCTGCTCGGCCACCACGTGCAGCATCCAGTTGTCGCCCGGATGCAGCAGCACCGTGACCGCCGTGCCCGACACCTGCGCGCCGGCATAGATCGGCCGCATGTAGGGCTGCAGCAGGCCGACCCGGCCCATCGCCTCGTGCACGGTGGCGGATCCGTACTGCGCCAGCTTCTGCGCGACCTCGCGATCCGCGCGCTGGATGGTCTTGTAGACGACTCCCAGTTCATACATGTCCAGTCTCCTGTTCGTGTCATGCCGGCATCCGCTTCGGCCATGACGACTTCGATTCATCTGCCACGCTGCTTCAGCACCTTGTCCAGGCGCGGGAACACGCGGCGGGTGTTGCCCTCGAAGATCGCCTGCTTGTCTTCGGCGCTGAGGATCGTCGACGCATCGATGTAGCGCTTCGTGTCGTCGTAGTGGTGCCCCGTCTGCGGGTCGATGCCGCGCACCGCGCCGATCATCTCGGAGGCGAACAGCACGTTCCTGACCGGGATCACCGTGTTCAGCAGGTCGATGCCGGGCTGGTGGTACACGCAGGTGTCGAAGAAGATGTTGTTCAGCACGTGCTCGGTGAGCAGGGGCTTCTTCATCTCCTGCGCGAGGCCACGGAAGCGCCCCCAGTGGTAGGGCACCGCGCCGCCGCCATGCGGGATGAGGAAGCGCAGGGTCGGGAAGTCCTTGAACAGGTCGCCCTGCACGCACTGCATGAAGGCCGTGGTGTCGGCGTTCAGGTAGTGCGCGCCGGTGGTGTGGAAGCACGGGTTGCAGCTGGTGCTCACGTGGATCATCGCGGGGATGTCGTACTCGACCATCTTCTCGTAGATGGGGTACCAGTGGCGGTCGGTGAGCGGCGGCTCCCTCCAGTGGCCGCCCGACGGGTCGGGGTTGAGGTTGATGCCGACGCAGCCGTACTGCTCCACGCACTTGACCAGCTCGGGGATGCAGGTCTTCGGATCGACGCCGGGCGACTGGGGCAGCATCGCCACCGGCACGAAGTGCTCGGGGAAGAGCTGCGAGACCCGGAAGCACAGCTCGTTGCAGATGGCCGCCCAGGTGCTGGAGACCTGGAAGTCGCCGATGTGGTGCGCCATGAAGCTGGCGCGCGGCGAGAACAGCGTCAGGTCGTTGCCGCGCTCCTTCATCAGGCGCAGCTGGTTGCTCGCGATGCTCTCGCGGATGTCGTCGTCGGCGATCTTCAGCTCCGACGCCCTGGGCATCGCGGCCGGGTCCTTCAGCCCGGCGATCTGGCGGTTGCGCCAGTCCTCCAGCGCCTTGGGCGCCGTGGTGTAGTGGCCGTGGCAGTCGATGATCATGGGCGGGGTTCCTCAGGGTGTCGCGTTCTGGATTCAGGCCGCCGCCATGCCATGGCGGCGCTTGACCTCGGCGGTGTCGGGCGAGGCCAGGAAGGCCAGCAGCCCGCGCACCGCCTCGGCCTGCCGCGAGGCGGCGCACAGCGCGCCCGAAAAGACGGTGGTGATCTGGATCGGCTCGGGCAGCGGCCCCAGCACGTCGATGCCCGGCAGGTCCATCAGCTCGCTGGCCTGCTGGAACCCGAGGGCCACCTCGCCACGGGCGACCAGGGTGCCGACCGGCACGCCGGGCGGTGCCTGCACCGTGCGCCGCGCGACCTCGGCGGCGATGCCCCAGCGCTCGAAGAGCCGCAGCAGCGCGGTGCCGCTCGGGCCGGTGGAATAGCCGATGCTGGACGCCTCCAGCACGGCCTGGCGCACGGCCGCCTCGCTGGACAGGTCGCAGCGCGGAGCACCGGCGCGCACGGCCACCGCCACGCCCGAGCGCACCAGGTCGACCCGCTCGTCGACCAGGTGGCCGGTGGCGATCAGCTTGTCGATCGCGTCCGATGCGAGGAACACCACGTCGAAGGGCTCGCCCGACTGCACGCGGCGGGCGGCATCCACCCCACCCACCGACTCGATGGCAAGGCCGCAGGCCGACTGGGCCTGCCAGGCCGAGGCGAGTTCGCCCAGCACCTGTCGGGTGGCCATCGAGGAAATGCCGCGCAGGGCGGCGGTCATGGTGAGACTTCCGGCATCGGGCGGCCATTCTGCGGCGCCAGCCGTGCACGGACTAGCAGGGAAGGCCGCTATCAGCTAGAACAAAGCGGCATATCAGAGCCGATGTGCTTACACTTTGGGCATGGACCTGCGGCAACTGGAGTACTTCGTGCGTGTGGCGGAGCTCGGCAGCTTCACCCGCGCCGCGGTCGAACTGCAGGTGGCGCAGCCGGCCCTCAGCCGGCAGGTGCGCCTGCTGGAGGTCGAGCTGCGCCAGGCCCTGCTGGTGCGCAACGGCCGCGGTGCCGTCCCGACCCAGGCCGGCCAGACCCTGCTGGAGCACGCGCGCGGCATCCTGCACCAGGTGCAGCGGGCCCGCGACGACCTGGGGCGGCTGCGCGGCGGGCTGTCCGGCCGCGTCGCCGTCGGCCTGCCGAGCAGCGTGGCGCGGGTGCTCACCGTGCCGCTGACCCGAGCCTTCCGCGACGCGATGCCGCAGGCGCGCCTGTCGATCAGCGAGGGGCTGTCGGGCGGCCTGGAAGCGGGGCTGGTGTCCGGCCGCCTGGACATCGCGGTGCTCTACAACGCGCAGCCGAGCCGCGAGATCGACTGCGTGCCGCTCCTGGACGAGGACCTCTTGCTGGTGCGGGCGCGGCCGCCGGGCCTGCACGAGGACCCGCCGCCCGGCCCGGTGACGCTCGAGGCCGTGGCGGGGCTCCCACTGGTGATCCCGACGCGGCCGAACGCGATCCGCATGCACGTGGAGTCCGCGCTGGCCGCCATCGGCCGCCGGCCGGACGTGGCGCTGGAGATCGACGGCGTGTCGGCCATCCTCGACCTGGTGCGCGACGGGGCCGGCAGCGCCATCCTGTCGCGCAATGCGCTCCTGCACTGCCCGCGGCCGTCCGCCTTCACGGCCCAGCCCATCGGCGCGCCGCCGCTGCGCATCCGGCTGTCGCTCGCCACCAGTGCGCAGCGGCCGGGGACCCCGGTGCAGGCGGCCACGGTGGAGCTGGTGCGCACCACGGCGCTGAAGGTGGTGCCGCACGCGTGAGGGGCATCGGTGCGGTGCTACGCTGGGCCGATGAAGCGTCGCACCGTCCTGCAGTGGCTGGGCGCCACCGGCCCCGCCGCTGCCCTCGCGCAGGCCGCACCCACGCCCGGCACGCGGCCCATCCCGTCATCCGGCGAGGCGATCCCGCTGGTGGGCCTGGGCACCTGGATCACCTTCAACGTGGGCAACGACCGCCAGGGCCGTGCGCAATCGATCGACGTGCTGCGCGCGTTCTTCGCCGCCGGCGGCCGGCTGGTCGACTCCTCGCCGATGTACGGCTCCTCGCAACCGGTCATCGGCGAGGGCCTGCAGGCGTTGGGCATGCCGCGGCAGCTGTTCTCGGCCGAGAAGGTGTGGACCTCGGGCGATGGCGTGGCGCAGCTGGAGCAGTCGCGCCAGCACTGGCGCGTGCCGCGCTTCGACCTGGTGCAGGTGCACAACCTGCTGGCCTGGGAGCGGCAACTGCCGCTGCTGCACGAGATGAAGCAGGCCGGCCGCCTGCGCTACGTGGGCATCACCACCTCGGAAGGGCGACGGCACCGCGACATCGAACAGCTCCTGAAGACGCAGCGGCTGGACTTCCTGCAACTCACGTACAACCCGCTGGACCGCGAGGCCGAGGAGCGGCTGCTGCCGCTGGCCCGCGAGCGCGGCGTGGCGGTGCTCGCCAACCGCCCGTTCCGCGAAGGCGCCCTCACCCGCCAGCTGCAGCGCCGCGCGCTGCCCGGTTGGGCGGCGGAGATCGGTTGCACCACCTGGGCACAGGCCATCCTGAAGTTCATCGTGAGCCACCCGGCGGTGACCTGCGCGATTCCCGCCACGACCAGCGTGGCGCACGTCCGGGAGAACCTGCTGGCGGCTGCGGGACCGATGCCGGACGAGGCCCTGCGCCAGCGCATCGCGACCGACCTCGCGAAGGGCTGAGACGTGTCGGAGTGGTGGACGTACCGGCCGTCCGACTTCCTGATGTTCTCCGCGCGCAACTATGCGCGCCTGGTGCAGGGCTACAACGCCGACGCCTGGCCGGTGCCCCTGCTGGTGCTGGCCGGCGCGCTCGCCCTGCTGTGGCTGGCGATCAGCCGCCCGGCGCTGGCCGGCCGCTGGGTGCCCGTGGCGCTCGCGGCGGCCTGGGCCTGGATCGCCTGGGCGTTCCACTGGGAGCGCTTCGCGCCCATCAACACCGGCGCCACGGTCTACGCCTGGGCCTTCGGGCTGCAGGCGGCGCTGCTGCTGGTGCTGGGCGGCCGCAGGCCGCACCGGACCGAGGCCGGCTGGCAGCGGCCGGCCGGCCTGGCGCTCGCCGCCGCAGCGGTGCTGCTCTACCCCCTGGCCTCGCTCCTGCCCGGACGCGACTGGGCCCAGGCCGAGCTGGCGGGGTGGATGCCCGATCCGACGGCACTCCTGACCTGCGGCCTGCTGCTCGCCACGCCGCAGCGGCACCGCGGCGCGCTCCTGGTCCTGCCGGTGCTCGCCCTCGCGGCCGGCTGGACCACGGCGGGCCTGCTGCTCAGCGCTGGATGAACCAGAGCAGCGCCGTGAGCGTGAAGAACGAGGCGATGGTGGTGCCCAGCTGCGCGGCGGCGGCCATGCCGTCGTGGCCGTGGCGCTGCGCCAGGATCGGGTAGATCCCCAGCATCGGCACGGCGGCCATCACCACCACGGCCACCTGCAGCTCGCGCTGCATCGGCGGCAGCAGCCAGACCAGCAGCAGCACCGCGGCCGGGTGCAGCAGCAGCTTGCCCAGCGCGATGGCGGTCACGTCGCGCGCCAGGCCCTGCGCCCGGATGCCCACCAGCGAGCCGCCGATCACCAGGAGCGAGATGGCGGCGCACGACATCGCGAACAGGTCGACTGCGCGCGCCACCGGCGCCGGCAGCTTCCAGCCCAGCAGCGAGAACAGGAAGCCGAGCGCGATGCCGTGGATCATGGGATTGCGCACCACGCCCCGCAGCGACTGGCGCCAGGCCGTCCGCAGGCGCTCGCTCCGCGTGGCGCCGCCGCCCTCCCCCACGTCGCTGTCGGCCAGCGCCAGCGCCAGCGGCAGCAGCAGGAAGTTCTCCACCACCATCGCGAGGGCCAGTCCGATGCCGGCGGTGGACGCGCCGAACACCTGCATCACCAGCGGGAAGCCGATGAAGCCGCTGTTGGGGCAGGACATGCCCATGCCCACCACCGCCGCCGCCGACAGGGGCTTGCCGGCCGCGCGGCGCGCCCACGCCACGCCGGCGCCCATCGTCACCAGCGCGCCGCCCGCGTAGGCGGCGACGAAGACCGGGTTGAGCACCTCGGCCACGCTGCGTTGCGAGAGCGCATTGAACAGCAGCGCGGGCAAGGCCAGGTGGATGACGTAGGTGCCGAACACCCGCATCTCGGCGCGTGCGAAGAGGCCCAGGCGGGTGGCCAGGTAACCGGCCGCGATCACCAGGTAGATGGGACCGGTGATCGCCAGGACGGCCAGCACGGGATCAGCGCTGCCGCGCGGCGATGAGCCGGTCGGCGTAGGCCTGCCAGGGCGCGTCCTTGGGGAGGCCGTCGAAGAGCCCGGCGGCGGCCTGGTCGGCCACCCACTGCTGCTTCTCGGCGATGGCGGCGGTCATGACCGGCGTGAAGCCGGCTTCGCGCACCGTGTTGGCCGACTCGCGCATCTCCTCCGCGCGGCGCTTGCCGTGCTGCACCACGCGGCTGAAGAAGTAGGCGCCCTGCTTCGGCCAGTCGATGGAGGGGAAGGTCTCGGCCAGCGTCGGCAGCACCTGGTCTTCGACGCCGTACTGCCGTGCGGTCGCGTAGCTCTCGATGACCAGCGCCTCCAGGCCCTTGATCATCACGCTGCGGCACATCTTGATCGCGCTGGCCACGCCCAGGTCGGGCGAGACCGCCTTCGCGTCCATGCCCCAGCCGGTGAGCACCGACGCCAGCGCCTGCGCCTGCGCGCCGCCCAGGAGCATCGGCACGCGGATGCCGTACGGCGGCACCGAGGTCATGACGCCTGCCTCCACATAGTGGGCACCCGCCGCGTCGACCAGGGCCGCGGCCTGCTGCTTGGTGCCGGGCGAGGCGGAATTGAGGTCGAGGAAGACCGTCCCGGGCCGCAGGCTGGCGGCGGCTTCCCGCGCCACCGCCAGCGTGTTGGAGGCGGTGACGGCGGAGATCACCAGGTCGCTGGCGGCGCACAGGGCCTGCATGGAGGGTTGCGCCAGCACACCCGCGTGCTCGGCATGCCTGCGTTCGGCCGCGCTGCGCACGGGGTCCGCGAACGTGAGGTCCCAGGCGCTGGCCTGCTGCACGCCAGGGCGTCCCAGCAGGCCGGCGCTGAAGGTCTTGCCGACCTCGCCGTAGCCGACGAGGCCGATGCGCTGAAGGTTCATCGTGGGTGTCCGGTTGTCATTGCCTGGGGATTCTCGCGCGCTCGATGACCTCGCCCCAGCGCCGGACATCCGCTGCGAGGTGCTGGCCGAGCTGCGCCGGGGTGCTGCCCTGCGCCACCAGGCCCAGGTCGGCGAGGCGTCGGCGCACCTCCGGCAGCGCGAGCGCCGCCACGACCTCGCGGTTCAGGCGCTCGAGCGCGGCCGCCGGGGTGCGGTGGGGCACGGCCAGTCCGTTCCACGAGGTGACCTGGAAGCCGGCCAGCGGGCCGCCGGCCTCGCGCACCGCCGGCACGTCGGGCAGCAGCGGGCCCCGGCGCTCGCCCAGCACGGCCAGCGGCCGCAGCGCGCGCGACTGGATCTGTCCCATCAGCGGCCCCAGGATGTCGACACCGATGTCGACCTCGCCCGAGCGCAGGGCGGTCACCACCGATGGCGTGCCGTTGAAGGGCACCACCTGCGCCTCGATGCCGGCGGTCGCCTTGAACAGTTCCGCGGCCAGGTTCTGGGTGGTGCCCACCTGGGGCGTGCCGATGTTCAGCTTGCCGGGATGGGCCCGCGCGTGGGCCAGCACGTCGGCCAGCGTCCGGAAGCGCCCGCCCTCGGCCGCCACGATGCCCAGGTCGAACGTCGCCAGCAGCGAGACCGGCGCGAAGTCGCGCAGCGTGTCGAACGGCAGCGACTTGAAGAGGGAGGCGCTGACCGCGGTGCCGCTGGACACCAGCAGCAGCGTGTGCCCGTCCGGCTCGGCTCGCGCCACCTGCTCGCCGGCCACCACGCCGCCGGCGCCGGGCCGGTTCTCCACCAGCACCGGCTGGCCGAGCGCGGCCGAGAGCGCCTGGCCGACCGTGCGCGCCGTGATGTCGGCCGCCCCGCCCGGTGCGTTGGGCACCACGATGCGCACGGCCCGCGAGGGGAAGGATTGTCCGCGCGCCAGGGGCGATGCGGCGGCCAGCACGGCGGCACAGGCCAGGAAGCTGCGTCGTTGCATGGGGCGCATCGTAGTGCAGCCTCGCGCCGCCGGCGCCCGCGCCAGCTTCACGCGCCGATACATGTGCGCGCACGCCGGCAACACCAGCTTCACGTGCCGATGAGGCAATGGAGTCCTTCCTTGCTGGAGGCTTCATGAAACGTACTGTCTTGCTGCTGGCCGCCGTGTGCGGCGCGTCCGTCCTGACCGGCTGCGTCGGCTTCGTGCCCGCGCCGGTGCCTGTGCACGTGGGCGTCCACGGCGGCCATGGCCACCACCACAGCGGGCCGCCGCCGCGCGCCTGGCGCGACCGCGACGGTGACGGCGTGCCGAACCGTTACGACCGGCGGCCGCACAACCCCTACCGGTACTGAACCTTCGGGGTGTGGCCGCTCACCCGCCGGAGGCCACGGCCTGGCGCGCCTGCAGCGCGGCGATTTCCGCGTCACCGTAGCCCAGCTCGCGCAGCAGGCCGGTGGTGTGTTCGCCCTTGCGCGGAGGGTGCATGCGCACCCCCAGGCGCTCGCCGTCCATGGTGATCGGCAGCAGCGTGCTGCGCGCCGTCTCGCCCGCGCGCGGGCCGTCGCACAGGCGCACCTCGGCCAGGCTGCCGGTGGCCAGGAGGTGCGGATCGTCCAGCAGTTCCTCGGGCCGCCGGATCGGCGCGAACGGCAGCCCGTGCCGCTCGAACAGCTGCGCCAGCTCGGCGGCGCTGCGCAAGGCTAACCGCTCCCGCAGCACGGGCAGCAGGCGCCCCCGCTGGCGCACCCGGTCGTTGTTGGTGGCGAACGCGTCGTCGGCCAGCAGGTCGTCGAAGCCGAGGGCGGTGCAGAACACCTTCCACTGCGCGTCGCTCACCGCCGCCAGGAAGATCTGCTCGCCGCCCTGCACCGTGAAGACGTCGTACACGGCCCAGGCCGAGATGCGGTTGGGCATCGGGTCGGCCGCCACGCCGGTGATGGCGTACTGCATCATGTGCTGGCCGACCAGGAACACGTTGTTCTCGAACAGCGCGCTCTGCACCTCCATGCCGCGCCCGGTGATCCCGCGCTGCACCAGCGCGCCCAGCGCCCCGATGGCGCCGAACATGCCGCCCATGATGTCGTTGACGCTGCTGCCGGCGCGCAGCGGGTCGCCGGGGCGCCCGGTCATGTAGGCCAGGCCGCCCATCATCTGCACCACCTCGTCGAGTGCGGTGCGGTGCTCGTACGGGCCGGGCAGGAAGCCCTTCAGGCTGACGTAGATGAGGCGCTCGTTGAGGGCGGAGAGCCCGGCGTAGTCGAGCCCGTACTTGGCCATGGTGCCCGGCTTGAAGTTTTCGGCCACCACGTCGGCGCGCGCACAGAGCCGGCGCGCGACCTCCACGCCTTCGGCGCTGCGCAGGTCGAGCGCGATGCTCTTCTTGTTCCGGTTGAACATCGGGAAGAAGCCGGCGCCGGCCCCCAGCAGGTGCCGGGTGCGGTCCCCTTCGATGGGCTCGACCTTGACCACCTCGGCCCCGAGGTCCGCCAGCACCATGCCGCAAGTCGGCCCCATCACCATGTGGGTGAATTCCACGACGCGCAGGCCGGCCAGCGGCTGGGGCGGCCGGGCCGGCGGGTGGCCGGCGCTGCCGCCGGCGGGGACTTCGTGGGGCGCCATCGTCATGCGCGGAGTTTAGGTCCGCGCCGCCACGTCGCCGGCTGGATGGCGGCCTAGAGGTGCTGCGGCTGCGGCGTGATTTCCCAGTGCTGCAGCACGCGCTCGTGGCTGTCCACGCTTTCCAGCCGCACGCGGAAGCCCCACAGGCGCGCCACGTGCTTGACCACCTCCTCCGCACCGTTGTCCAGGGGGCGGTCGTTATGGCGGGTGTGGCGCAGGGTCAGGGAGCGGTCGCCGCGCAGGTTGACGTTCCAGACCTGGATGTTGGGCTCGCGCCAGTTCAGGTCGTACTGCTTGGACAGCGCCTCGCGCACCCGCCGGTAGCCCATGTCGTCGTGGATGGCGGCGACCTCCAGCTCCCGCCTGGACGCGTCGTCCACGATCGAGAACAGCCGGAAATCGCGCATCAACCGCGGAGACAGGTACTGGCCGACGAAGCTCTCGTCCTTGAAGTGCCGCATCGCGTAGTCGAGCGTCTTGATCCAGTCGCCGCTGCCCGCGAAGTCGGGGAACCACTCGCGGTCTTCGGGCGTGGGCTCGACGCAGATGCGCTTCAAGTCGCTGAACATCGCGAAGCCGAGGGCATACGGGTTGATGCCCGAGTAGCGCGGATCGGTGACCGGCGGCTGGAACACCACGTTGGTGTGCGAGGACAGGCACTCCATCATGAAGCCGTCGCCCAGCTGGCCCTCGTCGTACATGGTGTTGAGCAGCGTGTAGTGCCAGAACGTGGCCCAGCCCTCGTTCATCACCTGTGTCTGGCGCTGCGGATAGAAGTACTGCGCGACCTTGCGCACGATGCGCACCACCTCGCGCTGCCAGGGCTCCAGCAGGGGCGCGTTCTTCTCGATGAAGTACAGCAGGTTCTCCTGCGGCTCCTCCGGGAAGCGCCGCATCTCCTTCTTGGCCTGCTTGCCCGGCGTGCGCGGCAAGGTGCGCCAGAGGTCGTTGATCTGCTGCTGGAGGTAGGCCTCGCGGTCTTTGCGGCGGATCTCCTCCTCGACCATGCTGATCTTCTGCGGCCGCCGGTACCGGTCCACGCCGTAGTTCATCAGGGCATGGCAGGCGTCCAGGATCTCCTCGACCGCGTCGAGCCCATGGCGCTCCTCGCAATCGGCGATGTAGCCCTTGGCATAGACCAGGTAGTCGACGATGGACGAGGCGTCCGTCCACATCCTGAACAGGTAGTTGTTCTTGAAGAAGGAGTTGTGCCCGAAGCAGGCATGCGCCATCACCAGCGCCTGCATCGGCAGCGTGTTCTCCTCCATGAGGTAGGCGATGCACGGGTCGGAGTTGATGACGATCTCGTAGGCCAGTCCCATGTGGCCGCGGCGGTAGTTCTTCTCGCTGGAGATGAACTGCTTGCCGAACGACCAGTGCCGGTAGTTGACCGGCATGCCGACCGACGCGTACGCGTCCAGCATCTGCTCGGCCGAGATCAGCTCCAGCTGCACCGGGTAGGTGTCCAGCTGGAAGCGCTCGGCGGTCCTGCGGATCGCGTCGAAGTACTCCTCGATGAGCTCGAAGGTCCAGTCCGAGGCCTGGGGCAGCCGGTTGGCGCCGCGCACGTCCGAAGCCGTCATGTTCGAGGCGCTCATGCGGCGGCTCCCACGGGGTTCTTCTTGAACAGGTCGCGGAAGACCGGGAAGATCTGCGCGGGCGTCACGATCTTCTGCATGGCGAAGTTCGCGTTGCCGTCCCGCACGCGGGTGTACTCCTCCCAGAGGTTCTGGTCCTCGTCGGCCACCTGCACGTACGCGAAGTAGCGGCACAGCGGCAGCAGCTTGGCATCGAGCAGCTCACGGCACTTGGACGAATCCTGCTGCCAGTTGTCGCCGTCGGACGCCTGGGCGCCGTAGATGTTCCATTCGCTTCCCATGTAGCGCTCGCGGATGATCTCGTGCATGAGCGTGAGCGCACTGGAGACCACCGTGCCGCCGGACTCCGTGGCGTGGAAGAACTCGTCCTCCGGGACTTCGGCGGCCTGCGTGTGGTGGCGGATGAAGATCACGTCGGTCTGCTTGTAGTGCCGCGACAGGAAGAGGTACAGCAGGATGAAGAAGCGCTTGGCCAGGTCCTTGCGGGATTCGTCCATCGAGCCGGACACGTCCATCAGGCAGAACATCACCGCCTTGCTGGTCGGAAGGGGCTCGCGGATGCGGTTGCGGTAGCGCAGGTCGAAGGGATCGAGGAAGGGCACGCGCTTGAGGCGCTGGCGCAGCTCGTCGATCTCGGCCTGCAGCGCCGCGATCTCCGCCGGCGGCGTGTCGGCGCGGGACTGGATCACCGCCAGGTGCTCCTCCGCCCGCCGCAGCTGCAGGCGCGCATCGCCCCCCATGGCGATCCGCCGGGCCAGCCCGACGCGCATCGACCGCACCACGTGCAGGCTGGTCGGGTTGCCCTCGGAGATGAGGCCGGCCCGCCGCGTCTTCCACTCCGGCGCATCGGCCAGCAGCTGCGTGCGGATCAGCCGCGGCAAGGCCAGGTCGTCGAAGAAGTAGTTCATGAACTCCTCCCGCGTGATGCGGAAGGTGAAGTCGTCCTCGCTGCTGCCGTCCGGAGACGCACCGCTGCCGCCCCCGCCGCCACCGCCGCCCCTCGGCCGCGGGATCTTGTCGCCCCGCACGTACTCCTGGTTGCCCGGGTGCACCATCTCACGGCTGCCGCCCGAGCCGTGGCTGAACACCGGCTCCGAAACGTCGCGCTTGGGCAGGCTGATGTCGGCGCCGTCTTCGATGTTGTGGATGCTGCGGTCGCCGACCGCCTTGCGGACGGCGTCGCGGATCTGCTCGCGGTAGCGGCGCAGGAAGCGCTCGCGGTTGCCGATCGACTTGTTCTTGCCGGACAGCCGGCGGTCGATGATCTGGTGGAGCGCCGAGCGCTCCGGGTTCGGTGAGGATGCCACGGGCGCTGGTGCTCCGGCGTTGGCGTTTACTTCATCAGGAGCTCTTGCGCACCCGCAGGTACCACTCGCACAGCAGGCGCACCTGGCGGTGCGTGTAGCCCTTCTCGACCATCCGGTTGACGAAGTCCTCGTGCTTCTTCTGCTCGTCGGCGCTGGCCTTGGCATTGAAGCTGATCACCGGCAGCAGGTCTTCCGTGTTCGAGAACATCTTCTTCTCGATCACCGTGCGAAGCTTCTCGTAGCTGGTCCACACCGGGTTCTTGCCCGCGTTGTTGGCCCGCGCACGCAGCACGAAGTTGACGATCTCGTTGCGGAAGTCCTTGGGGTTGGACAGGCCGGCCGGCTTCTCGATCTTCTCCAGCTCGGCGTTGAGCGCCGCGCGGTCGAAGATCTCGCCGGTGTCGGTGTCGCGGAACTCCTGGTCCTGGATCCAGAAGTCCGCGTAGGTCACGTAGCGGTCGAAGATGTTCTGCCCGTACTCGGAGTAGGACTCGAGGTACGCCGTCTGGATCTCCTTGCCGATGAACTCCGCATAGCGGGCCGACAGGTGCTCCTTGATGTAAGACAGGTACTTCTGCTCCGTCTCCGGCGGGAACTGCTCGCGCTCGATCTGCTGCTCCAGCACGTACATGAGGTGCACCGGATTGGCCGCGATCTCGTTGGAGTCGAAGTTGAAGACCTTGGAGAGGATCTTGAAGGCGAAGCGGGTGGAGATGCCCGTCATGCCCTCGTCCACCCCGGCGTAGTCGCGGTACTCCTGGTAGCTCTTGGCCTTGGGATCGGTGTCCTTGAGGTTCTCGCCGTCGTAGATCTGCATCTTGGAGAAGATGCTCGAGTTCTCCGGCTCCTTCAGGCGGGTGAGCACCGAGAACTGGGCCATCATCTTCAGCGTGCCCGGTGCGCAGACCGCGTCCTTGAGCGAGGAATTGCGCACCAGCTTGTCGTAGATCTTGATCTCTTCGGTCACGCGCAGGCAGTACGGCACCTTCACGATGTAGATCCGGTCGAGGAAGGCCTCGTTGTTCTTGTTGTTCTTGAACGCCTTCCACTCGCTCTCGTTGGAGTGCGCCATCACGATCCCGTCGAAGGGGATCGCACCGAAGCCTTCGGTGCCCTTGAAGTTGCCTTCCTGCGTGGCGGTCAGGAGCGGGTGCAGCACCTTGATGGGCGCCTTGAACATCTCCACGAATTCCAGCAGCCCCTGGTTGGCCAGGCACAGGCCGCCCGAGTAGCTGTAGGCGTCCGGGTCGTCCTGGGCATACGTCTCGAGCTTGCGGATGTCGATCTTGCCGACGAGCGAGGAGATGTCCTGGTTGTTCTCGTCGCCCGGCTCGGTCTTGGCGATGCCGCACTGCTTGAGCACCGACGGGTAGCGCTTGACCACGCGGAACTTGCGGATGTCGCCGCCGAACTCCTCCAGCCGCTTCACCGCCCACGGCGACATGATGCGCTGGGTGTAGCGGCGCGGGATGCCAAACTGCTGCTCCAGGATGGGCGCGTCCTCGTCGTTGCTGAAGAGGCCCAGCGGCGACTCGTTCACGGGCGATCCCTTGATCGCGTAGAAGGGCACCTGTTCCATCAACTGCTTGAGACGCTCGGCGATGGACGACTTGCCGCCGCCGACGGGGCCGAGCAGGTAGAGGATCTGCTTTTTCTCTTCCAAGCCCTGCGCCGCATGGCGGAAGTGGGAGACCACCTGCTCGATGGGCTCCTCCAGTCCGTAGAAATCCTTGAAGGCCGGGTAGATGCGCACCATCTTGTTGCCGAAGATGCGCGAGAGGCGGGGGTCGTGCCGGGTGTCGATGACCTCCGGCTCGCCGATCGCGGCCAGCATGCGCTCGGCTGCCGTCGCGTACACCAGGGGATCCTTCCTGCACAGCTCGAGGTACTCCTCGAGCGACATCTCTTCCTCGCGCGTCTGCTCGTAACGTGCCAGGAAATTGCGAACCACATCCATGAGAACTCCTTCGCTACGGTGCGGTGCCAGCCGACTGCTGCCATCGATGCTGCGGATTCACTTTAGCGCAGGACCCCTGCAGAGGCACCTGCAACCTGTAGGCATTCGTCGGACTTCACTGTAGGTGAACCATAGAGAAAAAAGAAGCCGAAAAAGTTTCTAGGGGAATGCTCTGTCCACGGTTCGTGCACGCGCGCAACGCATGGGGCGCGGCACGTAAATCCACTTGCACTTGCGCGGTTTCTGCGGCAGCGCGCAGCGCGTGCGATCAGCGCGGCGTCGCCTCGTCGGGCAGCGTGAAATGGAAGCACGCACCACGCTCCGGCGCGGCTTCGGCCCAGATGCGCCCGCCATGCCGGCCGACGATCTTGTGCACGATTGCCAGGCCGATGCCGGTGCCTTCGAACTCCGACGTGGAGTGCAGGCGCTGGAAGGCCTCGAACAGGCGGCTGGCGTATGCCATGTCGAAGCCGGCGCCGTTGTCCCGCACGAAGAAGACGCTCTCCCCCGCTGCCTGCGTGCAACCGATCTCGATGCGCGCATCCTCGCGCCGGGCGGTGAACTTCCAGGCGTTGGCGACCAGGTTCCCCACCAGCTGCGCCAGCAGGCGCGGATCGCCATGCACCACCAGGGCGTGCGCCACGCACACCTCGACCTTGCGGTGGGGTGCGTGCTCGCGCAGGGACGCCAAGGCCGTGCGTGCCAGCTCTGCGAGGTCCACCGGTTCACGCCGCAGGCTGGCGCGCGAGAGGTTGGACAGCGCGAGCAGGCCGTCGGTGAGTTCGCCCATGTGTCCCACCGCGCGCCGGATGCGCTGCAGGTAGTGCCGGCTGCGCTCGTCCAGCGCCTCACCCGCCCGCTCGGCCAGCACCTGGCTGAAGCCGTCGATGGAGCCAAGCGGCGCGCGCAGGTCGTGGGCGATCGAGTAGGAGAAGGCCTCCAGCTCCTTGTTGGCCGCCTCCAGCTGCCCGGTGCGCTGGCGCACGCGTTCCTCCAGCTGCGCATTCAGGCGCAGGATCTCCTGCTGCGCCTGCACGCGCTCGGTCACGTCCCGGGCGTAGATCGCGAGCCCCTGCCGCGAGGGATACGCCTTGACGTGGACCCACACGCGCAGCGGTGCGTAGTACTCCTCGAACTGCACCGCCACCTGCTCGCGCACCGCGCGCTGGTAGTGGTCGTGCGCGGCGGTCTGCGTCAGCTCGGGGAGAGCCTCCCAGATCGAGCGGCCGACCAGCAGCTCGCGCCGGGTGCGCATCATGCGTTCCGCCTCCGCATTGACGTACGTGAAGCGCCACTGGCCGTCAATGGTGAAGAAGGCGTCCGTCAGGCTTTCCAGCGTGGTCGTGAGCTGCTCCGCCAGCGTCCGCACCTGCTCGGCCGCGTGCCGGCTGTCCGAGACGTCCTGGCAGGCGCCGTGCACGCGGCGCACCCGGCCGAACTGGTCCCACTCGGCCTCGCCGAGGACGCGCATCCAGATGCGGCGCCCCCGCGCCGTGATCACCGGCGCTTCGACGTCGAAGGGCGTCCCGTCCCGCACGCAGGCCTCGAAGGTGTGGAGCATGCGCACACGCCACTCCGGCGCGTGGAAGCCGACCGCCTCGCCGAGCGTGGGCGCATGGCCGGCGGGCAGGTCGTGGATGGCACACACCTCGTCCGACCAGGTCATCCGCCCGCTCGCGGGGTCCAGCGCCCAGGCGCCCAGCCGGCCCATCTGCGCCGCCATGTGCAGCATCGCCTGCGCCTCGCGCAGGCGCCGCTCCGACAGGGTGGCCGACGTGACGTCGCGGGCGGTGCCGCGGTAGCCGCGGAAGCGCCGCGCAGCGTCGAACACGGGCTCGCCGCTCACGCTCACGTAGCTGGCCGTCTCGCCCTCCAGCTGCCGCATGTACTGGAAGTCGCGGAACGGGCGGTGTTCCAGCAGGACCTGCCGGTGCTGCTCCCAGCTGCCGGAGAGCGGCGTCAGCCCGGGGATCTCCCAGCGGGTGCGACCGATCACCGAGTGGCTGAGGAAGGGCTGCGCGTCCGCGTTGCCGACGATGGTGGTGAACCGCAGCGCGTCGTCCTGCTCCCAGTACCAGTCGGACGACAGCATCGTCAGGCTGCGAAAGCGCGCTTCACTCTCGCGCAGGGCTTCGTCGGCCTGCTTGCGGCGCGTGATGTCCTGGGCCTGGACGATGAAGTAGGCGGGAGCGCCGGCGGCGTCGCGCGTGAGCGAGCAGGAGACCAGCGCCCAGCCCATCCGGCCGTCGCGGTGCAGGTAGCGCCGCTCGCGCTGGTCGATCGCGACTTCGCCGTCGAGCATGCGCCGGCGCAGCTGCAGCTCGCCGGCAACCTCGTCTTCCGGGCTCAGCGCATGCAGGGGACGGCCGAGCAGCTCCTCGCCGCTGCAACCCAGCAGGTCGCAGAAGGACCGGTTGACCCGCAGGCACCGGCCGTCCAGCGAAACCAGCGCCATGCCCACCGCCGCGTGCTCGAAAGCCTCGGCCATGTGCCGCTCCAGCCCGTCGGCGGGCGCGACCGGGTGGGCGGCGGCAGGCCCGTCCGGGCCGACGACATACAGGGAGGGTGGCGGGCGGGGCATGCGTGCGGCGCCGGCTGCGTGCTGCTGAGTTCCGGCGCACCATGCTAGGGCGAACTCCCCAGCACCCCTTAAGGAAAATGCCTAGGTCGCGGAGCCCAGGCCGAGCAGGCGCATCGCGTTGCCCTTGAGGATGCCCGGCATCACCTCGGGCTTGAACCCGGCATCCTCGAAGTCCTTCATCCAGCGGTCGGGCGTGATGAGCGGGTAGTCGCTGCCGAAGAGCACGCGGTCCTTCAGCAGCGTGTTGGCGTACTGCACCAATTGCTTGGGGAAGTACTTGGGGCTCCAGCCGGACAGGTCGATCCACACGTTCGGCTTGTGCGTGGCCACCGACAGCGCCTCGTCCTGCCAGGGGAAGCTGGGATGCGCCATCACGATCTGCATGTCGGGGAAGTCGATCGCCACGTCGTCCAGGTGCATCGGGTTGCTGTACTCCAGCCGCAGCCCGCCGCCGCAGCGCATGCCGGAGCCGATGCCGCTGTGCCCCGTGTGGAAGATCGCCGGGAGCTTGTGGGCGGCGATCACCTCGTAGATCGGCCAGGCCATCCGGTCGTAGGGGTGGTAGCCCTGCACCGTCGGGTGGAACTTGAATCCCTTGACGCCCTCCTCGCGGATCAGCCGCTCGGCCTCGCGCGCACCCATCTTCCCCTTGTGCGGGTCGATGCTGGCGAAGCAGACCATCATGTCGGCGTTCTCGCGCGCGGCCTGGGCGATCTCCTCGTTGGGGATGCGACGGCGGCCCAGCTGTGCCTCGCTGTCGACGGTGAACATCACCAGCCCGATGCGCCGCTCGCGGTAGTAGGCGACCGTCTCCGCGATGGTGGGGCGCCGGCTGTTGCGGAAGTACTTGTCGGCGGCCCGGTCGTACTCCTCGCCGTAGTTGTCGAACGGGTTCCAGCAGCTGACTTCGGCGTGCGTGTGCACGTCGATGGCGATGAGGTCCTGGTGGTTCATGGTGGTGCCGCCTAGGGTAAGCCCTAGGCGGGCAGGCTTGAATTTGGTTATTGTTTATAACAACAATGCCGGTTGCTGGCAAACACCCGATGACTCCCCACCAAGACCTGTCCCTCGAGCTGCAAGGCCCCGTCGCCGTGGTCCGGCTCAACCGCCCGGCCAAGCGCAATGCGCTCGGCGATGCGCTCGTGCTGGCGCTGCGCGACACCTTCCAGAACCTGCCCGACGGGGTGCGCGCCGCGGTGCTCGCCGGCCAGGGCGAGCACTTCTGCGCCGGGCTCGACCTGTCCGAGCTCAAGGAGCGCGATGCCGGCGCGGGACTGCAGCATTCGCGGATGTGGCACGTCGCGCTCGACGCGGTGCAGTTCGGGCCGGTGCCCGTCGTCGCGGCCCTGCACGGTGCAGTGGTCGGCGGCGGGCTGGAGCTGGCCAGTGCCTGCCACATCCGCGTGGCCGACGAGAGCACCTTCTATGCCCTGCCCGAAGGTTCGCGCGGCATCTTCGTGGGCGGCGGCGGCTCGGTCCGGATTCCGCGCCTGATCGGCGTGGCCCGCATGACCGACATGATGCTCACGGGCCGCGTCTACGACGCCGCCGAGGGCGAGCGCGCCGGCCTGGCCCAGTACCGCGTGCCGCAGGGCCAGGCCTTCGACAGGGCGCTGGAGCTCGCCAGGCGGATCGCCGAGAACGCTCCCCTCACCAACTATGCGCTGATGCACGCGCTGCCGCGCATCGCCGACCAGAGCGCCGACCACGGGCTGTTGACCGAGGCGCTGATGTCGGCCATCGTGCAGAGCGCGCCGGAGGCCAAGGAGCGGGTGCGCGCCTTCCTCGACGGCCGTGCCGCCAAGGTCGCCAAGGCACCATGAGGCCCGCAGCGTGAGCGCCGTCCCTCTGCCCGACGCCACGCCGCGCTACCGCCCGCTGCGCTTCGGGGTGACGCGGGCCCGCCTGCGCGACGGCGCGGGCGGCGTGCGCTACCTGCGCGCCGACGCGGAACTGGAGCCCTGCGCCGGGCGCATCACCGACCGCCTGCTGCACTGGGCGCAGGCCGTGCCCGACCGCACCTTCCTGGCACGCCGCCGCCGCACTGCCGAGGGCCGCACGGGCGCGTGGGAACACATCACCTATGCACAGGCCCTGGACGCCGCGCGCCGCATCGCGCAGGCCCTGCTCGCGCGCGGGCTCTCGGCCGAGCGGCCCGTGGCCATCCTCTGCGAGAACGGGCTCGAGCATGGGCTGCTGGCCCTCGGCTGCCTCGTGGCCGGCGTGCCCTACTGCCCGGTGTCGCCCGCCTACAGCACGGTCAGCCAGGACTTCGACAAGCTGCGGCACGTGCTGTCCACCATCACCCCCGGCCTGGTGTTCGCCGCCGATGGCACGCGCTTCGCCCGTGCCATCGCCGCCGCCGTGCCGGCCGGCGTGGAAGTCGTGCTCGCCGGCGGCGAGGTGCCGGGCCGCGCGGCCACGCCCTGGAACGCGCTGCTGGAAACGCCGGCCGGCGCGGGCGTCGACGCTGCGCTGCAGGCGACCGGGCCAGGCACGATCACCAAGTTCCTCTTCACCTCCGGCTCGACCAAGCTGCCCAAGGCGGTGATCAACACGCACGGGATGTGGTGCGCCAACCAGCAACAGATGCGGCAGTCGATGCCGGTGCTGACCGAAGGCCCGCCCGTGCTGGTGGACTGGCTGCCCTGGAACCACACCTTCGGCGGCAACCACAACTTCGGCCTCGTGCTCTACAACGGCGGCACGCTGTACATCGACGACGGCAAGCCGGTGCCCGCGCTGATGGGCCAGACACTGCGCAACCTGCGCGAGATCGCGCCCACGCTGTACTTCAACGTGCCCACCGGCTTCGAGGCGATCGCCGCCGCCATGAAGACCGACGACGCACTGCGCCGCAACCTGCTGTCGCAGGTTCGCATGTTCTTCTACTCGGGCGCCGCGCTGGCGCAGCCGGTGTGGGATGCCTTGCACGCCGCGCAGGAGCGCGAGATCGGCGAGCGCATCGTGATGGGCAGCGGGCTGGGCATGACCGAGTCGTCTCCCTTCGCCCTCTTCATCACCAGCCCGCGGGTGCGCTCGGGCCACGTGGGCTTGCCCGCGCCGGGCATCGAGCTCAAGCTGGTGCCGGCAGACGGCAAGACGGAGGTCCGCTACAAGGGCCCCAACATCACGCCCGGCTACTGGCGCAACCCGGCTGCGACGGCGGAAGTCTTCGACGACGAAGGATTCTTCTGCACCGGCGACGCGGTCCAATGGATCGACGAGGGCGACATCCACCAGGGCCTGCGCTTCGACGGCCGCATCGCCGAGGACTTCAAGCTGTCGACCGGCACGTTCGTCTCCGTCGGGCCGCTGCGCGCCCGCATCATCGCCGCCGGCGCGCCCTACGTGCAGGACGCGGTGATCACCGGCCTGAACCGCGGCGAGGTCGGCGCCCTGCTCTTCCCGACCGCCGCGGTGCGGGCCCTCGCCGGGCTGCCGCCGGACGCGCCGATGCGGCAGGCGGTGGAGAGCCCGCCGGTGCAGGCCCGCCTCCAGCAGCTGGCCGACGCCCTGGCGGCCGACGCGACCGGCAGCGCCACCCGCGTCGCCCGGCTGCACCTGCTGCACGAGCCGCCCTCCATCGACCGCGGCGAGGTCACCGACAAGGGCTCGATCAACCAGCGCGCGGTGCTGCAGCACCGTGATGCGCTGGTCCAGGCGCTGCACGACGACACCCTTCCCTTCACCCTCAAGCCGCAAGGAGCGACGCGATGAACATCCACGGACAGGCAGCGCTGGTCACCGGCGGGGCCTCCGGCCTCGGCGAAGCCACCGCACGCGAACTCGCCCGCCTCGGCGCCCGGGTGGCCGTGCTCGACGTCAACCTCGCGCAGGCCGAGCAGGTGGCGCGCGAGATCGGCGGCGTGGCCTGCCAGTGCGACATCACCAGCACCGAGAGCCTGCAGGCAGCCCTGATGACTGCCGCTTCGGCCCATGGCCCGGCCCGCATCCTGATGAACATCGCCGGCATCGGCAGCGCCAAGCGGGTGGTGCAGAAGGATGGCAGCGCGGCGCCCCTGGAGGACTTCGCGCGCGTGATCGGGGTCAACCTCATCGGCAGCTACAACGCCAGCCGGCTGTTCGCCGCCGAGTGCGCCAGGCTGGAGCCGCTGGAAGACGGCGAGCGCGGCGTGATGCTGTTCACGGCCTCGGTGGCCGCCTTCGACGGGCAGGTCGGCCAGCAGGCGTACAGCGCGTCCAAGGGCGGCCTGGTGGGCATGACGCTGCCCATGGCGCGCGACCTGGCCCAGCATGGCATCCGCGTCTGCACCATCGCGCCGGGGCTGTTCTCCACGCCCCTGATGCGGCAGCTCCCCGAGCCGGTGCAGCAATCGCTGGCCGCCTCCATCCCGTTTCCCCCGAGGCTGGGCAAACCCGAAGAGTTCGCGCAGCTGGCCTGTCATATCGTCACGAACACGCACCTCAATGGCGAGGTGATCCGTCTCGACGGCGCGCTGCGCATGGCGCCCCGCTGAACAGAACCGCTTTTTTTCGCCCCACGTTCCCACGACCACAGGAGACATCCGCATGAGCAACCGTCGCGAGTTCATCCAGTCCGCCGCCGCCCTCGGGCTCGCAGGCGCCTTCCCGCTGCACGCCTTCGCCCAGGCGCTGGAGCAGGTGAAGATCATCAACGGCTTCCCCGCCGGCGGCACGGCCGACTCCACCGCGCGGCGTGTCGGCGAGAAGCTCGGCGGCACGGCGTACTCCAAGAGCGCGGCCGTGGTGGAGAACAAGCCCGGCGCCGGCGGCCGCATCGCCTGCGAGGTGGTCAAGTCGGCCCCGGCCGACGGCTCCACGCTGCTGCTCACGCCCTACTCGATGATGTCGATCTACCCGCACATCTACAAGACGCTCAGCTACGACCCGGTCAAGGACTTCGTGCCCGTGTCCATCGGCGCCATCATGACGCACGCGCTCACCGTCGGCCCGATGGTGCCCGCCAGCGTGAAGACGGTGAAGGACTTCCTGGCCTGGGCCAAGGCCAGTCCGGACAAGGCCAACTACGGCTCGCCCGCCGCCGGCTCCACGCCGCACTTCCTGGGCGCCCTGCTCGGCCTGAACAACGGTGTCGACCTCAAGCACGTGCCCTACCGGGGTTCGCTGCCCGCCGTGGCGGACATGATCGGCGGCACGCTCGCCTCCACGTCCACGCCCACTGGCGATGCGCTGGCCAACCACAAGGCCGGCAAGGTCCGCATCCTGGCCACCTCCGGCGCCAAGCGCACGCCGTTCACCCCCGACGTGCCGACCTATGCCGAGCAGGGCTTCGCGGACCTCACCACCGAAGAGTGGTTCGGCTTCTACGCCCCGGCGCGCACGCCGGCCAACGTGGTCGCGGCAGCCAACGCGGCGATCAACCAGGCGCTCAAGGACAAGGCGGTGATCGACTCCCTGGCACTCATGGGCCTGGTCGCCCAGGGCTCCACGCCGGCCGAGATGGAGAAGAGCCAGCGCGACGAGCTCACCCGTTGGGGCCCGCTGGTCAAGAAGGTCGGCTTCACGGCGGAATCCTGAACCGGCCGGCCCGGGCAGCGCGCGCCGGGTCGCCGGCCGCCCGCCCTTCCTCCACTGCCGCCCCGTCCCCCCGCGCGTCGCCGCGCCGCGGCCGGGCGGCCGCGGCGGCGGCCGGGCCGCCGTCGGTGCCGTCCGTGGAGGTGGTCGACACCACCTTCCTGGACGGCCTGCTCGGCTACAACGCCCGGCGTGCCGCGCTCGCGGTCATCGAGGTGTTCCTGGCGCGCATGGCGGTGTACGCGCTGCGGCCCGTGGACTTTTCCGTGCTGTCCCTGGTGGTGCACAACGCCGGCATCACCTCGCGCCAGCTCTGCACCACGCTGGGGATCCTGCCGCCCAACCTGGTTCCCCTGGTTGGTGCGCTCGAGCGCCGCGGGCTGATCGAGCGCAAGCCGCACCCCCGTGACGGCCGCGCGACGGGCCTGCACCCGACCGAGGCCGCGCAGTCGCTGATGCGCAAGGCCGAACGCACCGCCGCCGAGCTCGAAGCCGAAGTGGGCGGCCGCCTGACCGCCAGCGAGATGCGGACGCTGCTGCGACTGCTGCGCAAGGTGTACCAACGCCCTTGAGGGCGCGTCCTACATGCGGCCTGGCCGCCGGGTGCCAGATTGGCGGCTTCATCCCCGCAACCGCCATCGCCATGCCCCAGCAACCCGACGCCGCGCCGACGCGGCAACGATTCACCTTCTACGCGGCCGGCAACCGCCTCTACGCCCGCAACGTCGACGACAAGGTCATCGACCTGGGCGCGCTGGCCCGGCAGGACGACGGCAGCTGGACGTGGCGGCTGGACGGCAACCAGCTCACCGGCGGCGGCATGCTCACGCCCGAGGCCGCCCTGCGGGAGGCAGCGGCGCGCATGGGCTTCCTGTACCTGGACGGGCAGTTCACCGCGGTGGCGGACGCCGGCGACGCGGTGCGGTCCTCGCTCGGGCAGGCCGTGCAGGTGGAGCTCACCATCGACGAGCTGCAGCCCGGCGAACGGATGGAAGACGCACGGGTCTGACCCGACCACGGGCAAAAAAAAAAGACCGCACCGTGGTGCGGCCTCCAAGCGGTGTCCCGTCCCGCGACCATGAAGAAAACTTGCCGGTACTGCGTGGCGCCGCATCCGGCCTGCGACCGTCGGCGACGCCAGCGTGGCATCGCAGGTTCCGTGCCATGTTGCTGCGCCGGTGCCATGCGGGCTTGTGCCGTGGCCGGCACGGACCGCCGGCGCTACCCTCGGTGCATCCCAGGAGCTGCCCATGACCCCCCGCTACCCCGCCCCGACCCTTGACCAGGTGCCTGACGACATCCGCGCCCGCATCCTGGAAGTGCAGGACAAGGCCGGCTTCGTGCCCAACGTCTTCCTCGCCCTGGCGCGCAGGCCCGCCGAGTGGCGCGCCTTCTTCGCCTACCACGACGCGCTGATGCAGAAGGAAGACGGATCGCTCACAAAGGGCGAGCGCGAGATGATCGTGACCGCCACCAGCGCGGCCAACCAATGCCTCTATTGCGTGGTGGCCCACGGCGCCATCCTGCGCATCTACGAGAAGAAGCCGCTGGTGGCCGACCAGGTCGCGGTGAACTACCGCAAGGCCGACATTCCGCCCAGGCAGAAGGCCATGCTGGACTTCGCGATGAAGGTCTGCCTGCGTTCGCACGAGATCGGGGAGGACGACTTCCCGCCGCTGCATGCGCACGGGTTCTCCGACGAGGACATCTGGGACATCGCGTCGATCACGGCCTTCTTCGGCCTGTCGAACCGCATCGCGAGCTTCTCCAACATGATGCCGAACCCGGAGTTCTACCTGATGGGCCGGGTGCCCAAGGCCAAGGGCTGAGCCCTAGCCGAAGCTGCGGCGCGGATCCACGCCCAGCAGCCACTGGGTCAGCGCCAGCAGGTCCTGCCGCAGCCGCGTGCTGCCGGGATGCAGCTCCAGGGTCGCTTCATCCATGTAGAGCTTGCGGTTGATCTCCACCTGGATGCTGTGCCGGTGCTCCGCGGGGCGGCCGTACCTGCGCACCAGTTCCACACCCTTGTACGGATGGTTGATGGCCACGCCGTAGCCGCGCTCGCGCAGTTGCTGCGCCAGCGCTGCCGTCAGCCCCGGGGCGGCCGTGGTGCCGTCGCGGTCCCCCAGCACGAAGTCGGCATGCACCAGCCCGGGCTGGTCGGTCGCATGGCTGCCGGCCACGGCAGGCATGGAGTGGCAGTTCAGGTGGATGCAGAAGCCGTGGCGCGCGTGCGCCTCGGCCACGGCCCGCTCCACCTGCGCGTGATAGGGCTTCCAGCACCGGTCGATGCGGGCCTGCACCTCGGCCGGCGAGAGCTTGCGGGCGTACAGCGGCACGCCTTCGTCGGTGTACTTCCACACCAGCCCCTTGCCGAGCCGCACCTTGGAGAGCACGGCCGGGTCGCTCTCGAACTCGCCGGGCCAGGGCGCGTCGAGCATGTCGACGTCGATCTCGCGGGTGCCCCGGTTCGCATCGAGGTAGCTGCGCGGGAACAGGGCCTCGATCCAGGCCACGCCGAGCCCCGGCGCGAAGTCGTAGAGCTTCTCCACGTGGGTGTCCTCGGCGCGCCGCAGGACGGCCGCGTCGCAGACGAAGTCGAAGTCGGCCGGGTAGTCGGTGCCGCTGTGCGGCGAATCGAACACGAGGGCGGTGCGGCCGGCGACCGCACGCACCGGGGAATCGGAAACCATGCCGGCACTCTACCCGTGCACGGGCGCCCGCGCGGGCGCGTGCGGATGGGCTGGGCTGCCCGTTCTCCTACAGCACGAGCGGGCGCCGCGGCACACCCGGGCGCCGCCGAGCGCTTCCAGAATGGCGCCATGCACACCCGCAGCTTCGAGGTGAACGGCCTGCGGCTGGAGGCCATCGCCGCAGGACCGCCGGCCGGGCCGCTGGTGTTCCTGCTCCACGGCTTCCCCGAATCCGCGGATGCCTGGGGCCGCCAGTTGCCCGCACTGGCCGGTGCCGGCCTGCACGTGCTGGCGCTGCACCAGCGCGGCTATGCGGGATCGGACAAGCCGGCGGGGGTGCTGCCCTACCGGCTGCCGGCCCTTGCCGCCGACGTGCTGGCCGTGGCCGATGCCCTCCAGGTGCCGCGCTTCAGCGTCGTGGGGCACGACTGGGGCGCAGCCGTCGCCTGGCACCTCACCGCCGCCGCGCCCGACCGCCTGGACAAGGTGGTCGTGATGAACGGACCCCACCCGGGCACGGTCGGCGCGCACGCGATGCGCCACCCCTCGCAATTCCTGCGCAGCTGGTACATCGGCGCCTTCCAGGTGCCTCTGCTGCCCGAGATGCTGCTGCGTGCCAATGGCCATGCGCTGCTGCGCCGGACGCTGGAGGGCAGCGCCAGGCCCGGCGCCTTCGATCCCGGCCTTCTGGACCGCTACCAGGTCCAGTGGGCCCAGCCGGGTTCCCTGTCCGCCATGCTGGCCTGGTACCGGGCGCTGGCGGTCTCCACGCCCACCCCGGCGCGACGCGTCGACGTGCCGGTCACCGTGGTGTGGGGCGAGGACGACCGCTTCCTCGAGCGCGGCCTGGCGGATGCCGCACTTGCGCTGTGCCGGCAGGGCCGCCTGGTGGCCGTGCCGGGGGCCACGCACTGGCTCCACCACGAGGAGCCGGGGCGCGTGAACAGCGCCCTCCTGGAAGCACTGGCCTGATGCGGGCATAACCCACGGTGATGGTGGCGGGCGCGATCGGCATTGGCCGTCCCACCGGCCGCTGCGTAGAGTGCCGCCGAGGAGGACTTCCATGCACGTGTGCGTGCTCGGTGCCGGCATCGCCGGCTTGTCGGCGGCCCATGCCCTGCAGCAGGCCGGCCACGCCGTCACGGTGGTGGACCGGGGCGGGGCCGGCCAGGGCGCCAGCCGCGCCAACGGCGGGCAGCTGAGCTACGCCTACGTCCAGCCCCTGGCCGACCCTTCGCTGTGGGCGCAGCTGCCGCGCCTGGTGCTGTCGCCAGCCTCGCCGCTCAAGCTGCGGCCCCGGCTCGACCCGCAGCAGTGGCGCTGGGCCGCGCTGTTCCTGCACGCCTGCAACGCCGCACGCTCGCACCGCACCACCGCGCGGCTGCTGGCCCTGGCCGCCGCAAGCCGTGACGCCTTCGACGACTTCCGCTTGCGCGAGTCGGTCGACTGCGACTTCACCGCCACCGGCAAGCTGGTGCTCTGCCGCACCGAAGCGGCCTTCGCGGCCGCACGCCGCCAGCTCGCCCTGCAGCAGGCGCTCGGCGGGCCGGTGCAGCATGCGGTCGCGCCGGACGAGGCGCTGGCGATCGAGCCGGCGCTGGCAGCCTCCGGTGATCCGCTCGCCGGCGCCATCCACACGCCGGGCGAATGCGCGGCCGACTGCCTGCGCGTCTGCGAGGCGCTGGAACGACTGCTGGTCGCCCGGGGTGCACGGCTCCTGCTCGGCACGGCGGCGACGGGCTGGGTCCGGCGCGGGGAGCGCATCGCGGCGCTGCGCACCGCGGATGGCGAGGTCGAGGCCGATGCCTTCGTGCTGTCGCTCGGGTCCGGCTCGGTGCCGCTGGCCCGGGCGGCCGGGCTGCGGCCCGCGCTCTACCCGCTCAAGGGCTACAGCATCAGCGCCCCGTTGCGCGACGGCGCGGCGGCGCCCCGCGTGAGCGTGACCGACGGCGCCCGCAAGGTGGTGTTCGCGCGCATCGGTGCGCGGCTGCGGGTCGCCGGGATGGCCGAGCTGGTGGGCGAGGACGACCGCATCCCGCAGGCGCGGATCGACACCCTGGTGGCGGCGGCCGAGCGCGTCTTCCCCGGGTGCGTGCAGCAGCACGACCTGCAGCCCTGGAGGGGGCTGCGGCCCGCCACGCCGAGCGGCGAGCCGCTGGTGGGCATCGACCCCCGGGGCCCGCGCAACCTGGTGCTGAACACCGGGCATGGCGCCCTCGGCTTCACGCTGGCTTTCGGCACGGCGGCCGAGGTGGTGCGAGCCCTCGCCCCAGCCAGGCGCCACGGGGCGGCGGACGGTTGAGGCGCGCAGCGGCGCGGACGGCACGGATGGGGACCGGCTGCGTGCCGCGCGGGCGGGCCGGCCCGGCACTTGCCACTCGCAGTTAAATTGGGGCCCGGCCCCGCGACCTGCACCACACCATGCCCCCCACTCCCCCCTCCTCCTCCCGCTGGCAGTTCTGGATCGACCGCGGCGGCACCTTCACCGACATCGTGGCCCGCCGTCCGGACGGCTCGCTCGTCACGCACAAGCTGCTGTCGGACAACCCGGAGCAGTACCGCGACGCGGCGGTGGCGGGCATCCGCCACCTGCTCGGCCTGCCGGCAGGCGAGCCGATCCGGCCCGGGCTGGTCGAGTGCGTGAAGATGGGAACCACCGTCGCCACCAACGCGCTGCTGGAGCGCAAGGGCGAGCCCACGCTGCTGGTCACCACGCGCGGCTTCCGCGACGCGCTGCGCATCGCCTACCAGAACCGCCCGCGGCTGTTCGACCGCCACATCGTGCTGCCGGAGCTGCTCTACCGCGCCGTGGTGGAAGCCGACGAGCGCATCGACGCCCAGGGCGAGGTGCTGCGTCCGCTGGACGAGGCGCTATTGAAAAGTGAGCTAACCGCCCAGTACCAGAGCGGGCTGCGGGCCGTTGCGATCGTGTTCATGCACGGCTACCGGTTCCGCCAGCACGAGGAGGCGGCCGCCCGCATCGCGCGCGAGGCCGGTTTCCCGCAGGTGAGCACCTCGCACGGCACGAGCCCGATGATGAAGTTCGTCAGCCGGGGCGACACCACGGTGGTGGACGCCTACCTCTCGCCGATCCTGCGCCGCTACGTCGAACAGGTGGCGGCCGAGATGCCCGGCGTGCCGCTCTACTTCATGCAGTCCTCCGGCGGGCTGACCGACGCGCATGCCTTCCACGGCAAGGACGCCATCCTGTCGGGCCCCGCCGGCGGCATCGTGGGGATGGCGCGCACCGCGGCGCTGGGCGGCCAGGCCAAGGTGATCGGCTTCGACATGGGCGGCACCTCCACCGACGTGTCGCACTATGCGGGCGAGTTCGAGCGCGAGTTCGAGACGCAGGTGGCCGGCGTGCGGATGCGCGCGCCCATGATGAGCATCCACACCGTGGCGGCCGGCGGCGGCTCGATCCTGGAGTTCGACGGGGCGCGCTTCCGGGTCGGGCCGGAGAGCGCGGGCGCCAATCCGGGGCCGGCCAGCTACCGCCGTGGCGGACCGCTGGCGGTGACCGACGCCAACGTGATGGTCGGCAAGATCCAGCCGCGCCACTTCCCGCGCGTGTTCGGGCCGAACGCGGACGAGCCGCTCAGCCACGAGGCGGCCGCGGAGAAGTTCGCGGACATCGCCCGGCGGACCGGCCGCGCCGCCGAGGAGGTCGCGGAAGGCTTCATCGACATCGCGGTGCAGCAGATGGCCAACGCGATCAAGAAGATCTCGGTCGCGCGCGGCTACGACGTCACCCGCTACACCCTGCAGTGTTTCGGCGGCGCGGGCGGCCAGCACGCGTGCCTGGTGGCCGATGCACTGGGCATGACGCGTGTCTTCGTGCACCCCATGGCCGGCGTGCTGTCGGCCTATGGCATGGGCCTGGCCGACCAGAACGTGATCCGCGAGCAGGCCGTGGAGCTGCCGCTGGGCGAGTCGTCGTTGCCCCAGGTGGTGGAGCAACTGGACCGGCTGGCAGCCGCGGCCGAGGCCGAGCTGGCCCGCCAGCAGGTGGGTGCGGGACCGGTGCGGGTGGCGCGCCGGGTGCACGTGCGCTACCAGGGCAGCGACGCGGCGCTGGTCGTGCCCTTCGGCAGCCTGGGGGCCATCCAGTCGGGGTTCGAGGCCGCCTACCGGCAACGCTTCTCCTTCCTGATGCAGGGCAAGGCGCTGGTGGTGGAGGCCGTCTCGGTGGAGGCTGTCGTCGCCGGCGATGCGCCGGCCGAGCCGCGCCACGCGCTGCACCCGCCGCGGGAGGTGCCGCGCCGCGAGACCGTCCGCATGTACTCGGGCGGGCGCTGGCACGAGGCGGCGCTGGTGGTCCGCGAGGACCTGCGCCCGGGCGACGTGGTGCCCGGCCCGGCCATCGTGGCGGAGAAGAACGCCACCACCGTGGTGGAGCCCGGCTGGGAGGCGCAGCTCACCGCGCTGGACCACCTGGTGCTGGACCGGCGCGCCGCCCGCGCCACCCGGCATGCCGCGGGCACCCAGGTCGACCCTGTGCTGCTGGAGGTGTTCAACAACCTCTTCATGAACATTGCCGAGCAGATGGGGCTGCAGCTGCAGAACACCGCGTACTCGGTGAACATCAAGGAGCGCCTGGACTTCTCCTGCGCGCTGTTCGATGCGCAGGGCAACCTGATCGCCAATGCGCCGCACATGCCGGTGCACCTGGGCTCGATGGGCGAGAGCATCAAGACCGTCATCCAGGAGAACGCCGGCCGCATGGCGCCCGGCGACGTGTACGTGCTGAACGACCCGTACCACGGCGGCACGCACCTGCCCGACGTGACCGTGATCACGCCCGTGTACCTGAGCACCGGGGCCGGCGAGGCGCCGCTCTTCTACGTGGGCAGCCGCGGGCACCATGCGGACATCGGCGGCACCACGCCCGGCTCCATGCCACCGTTCTCGACGCGCATCGAGGAGGAAGGGGTGCAGATCAACAACGTGAAACTGGTCGACCGCGGCGAGCTGCGCGAGGCCGAGATGCTGGCGCTGCTGCGCAGCGGTCCGCACCCCAGCCGCAATCCCGAGCAGAACCTGGCCGACCTGAAGGCGCAGATCGCAGCCAACGAGAAGGGCGTGCAGGAACTGCGCCGCATGGTGGATCAGTTCGGGCTGGACGTGGTGCAGGCGTACATGCGCCACGTGCAGGACAACGCCGAGGAATCCGTGCGCCGCGTCATCACGCGCCTGCAGGACGGCGCGTTCACCCTGCCGCTGGACAACGGCGCGCAGATCCGGGTGGCGATCCGCGTCGACGCGGCCACGCGCAGCGCCGAGATCGACTTCACCGGCACCTCGCCGCAACAGGAGAACAACTTCAACGCGCCGCGTGCGGTCTGCATGGCGGCCGTGCTGTATGTCTTCCGCACGCTGGTCGACGACGACATCCCGCTCAACGCCGGGTGCCTGAAGCCGCTGCGCGTGACCATCCCGGCCGGATCGATGCTGAACCCGAACCCGCCGGCGTCAGTGGTGGCGGGCAACGTGGAAACCTCCACCTGCATCACCAATGCGCTCTACGGCGCGCTGGGCGTCATGGCGGCGGGGCAGTGCACGATGAACAACTTCACCTTCGGCAATGCGCGCCACCAGTACTACGAGACGATCTCCGGCGGCTCCGGTGCCGGTGGCCTGTTCGACGCGCACGGCCGCCCGTGCGGCGGCTTCGACGGCACCAGCGTCGTGCAGGCCCACATGACGAACTCGCGCCTGACCGACCCGGAGGTGCTGGAGTTCCGCTTCCCGGTGCGGCTGGAGAGCTACGAGATCCGCACCAATTCCGGCGGGGCAGGCCGGTGGCGCGGGGGCGACGGCGGCATCCGGCGGGTGCGCTTCCTCGAGCCGATGACGGCCAGCATCCTCTCGAACGGCCGCCGCCACGGCGCCTTCGGCATGGACGGCGGCGCCCCCGGGGCAGTCGGCATCAACCGGGTGGTGCGCGCGGACGGACGGGTCGAGGCGCTGGACCACATCGGTTCGGCCGAGATGGCACCGGGCGACGTGTTCGAGATCCACACGCCGGGCGGCGGCGGCTTCGGGGCGCCCTGACGTGCGCGCCCCGTCGCACGGAACTCGCGGGCGCTAGACTGGCTCCGACACCTTTTGATCGGCCCCGATGACCCACCTTCGACACCTTGCCACCGCCGCCTGCGCGGCGCTGCTGTGCGGCACCGCCGCGGCCCAGCTCAAGCCTCCGAGCGGCAGCCCGCGCGTGCCCGCTGGCCCGGCGGCGCCGGCGGCAGCACCCGCGGCGACCTCCGGCACGGCACCGGCTCCAGCGCCCGCCCCCGCCTCGGGCGAACGCGAGACCGCCGCCCAGCTCGCCGCGGCCGGCTGGCTGACCCTGCTGGACCGGCGCGACTGGGGCACCGCGTGGGAGACCTCCGCGGCCATGTTCCGCCGCAACGTGCCGCTCAACAACTGGATGGACGGCATCCCCAAGGTGCGCGCCGACATGGGCGCCCTGGTGGAGCGCACACCCGCGGCGGCCAACTACAAGAACGCCTTGGCCGGCCAGCCGCCCGGTGACTACGTCACGGTGCAGTTCGCCAGCAAGTTCGCCCAGCGCGAGGTCGAGGAGGTGGTGACCACCGTCCTGGATCCGGACGGCCGCTGGCGCGTGACCGGCTACTCGGTGCGCTGACGCGCCGCACCCGGCTCCGCCGGGCGGGCCACCACGGAGACCGGCCGCACGGCCGGCACGGGGGCGGCACGGCGCCCGTCCACCAGTCCGAGCTGCGCCGCGGTCGCATGCTGCGCGCGCAACTGGGGCAGCTGCCGGTCGACCCAGGCCTTGAGCACCGGATCGGACATGCCGAGCACGGCGCGCTCGTACTGCTGGATCTCCCCGCGCTGCTGGTGCAGGCCCACCAGTTCGATGTATTCGCGGTCGAAGCGCGGACCGGTGAGCTTGGACAGGCGCTGCAAGGCCTTGCGCTGGGCGGTCTCCATCATCGGAGCGGCCATGCCGCGCCCGTGAAGCAGGTGCAGCAGCTCCGCCTCGCTGCTCTCGCGCTGGTCGAACAGCTCGGACGCGAAGCTGCGCAGCTCGGGCGCATGACCGCGTTGCTGCGCGATCCGGCTGGCCTCCATCTCGAAGCGCACGACCGTCGCTGCGGCCCGGAGGAACTGCCTGGCCTCACGCTCTTCGGCGGGCAGCCGGGTGGCGGTGCGGGCCGACTCCGCCGCGTAGAACCCTGCCGAGGACGTGCCGCGGGTGGCCGCCGCGCGTTCCGGGGCGGCACCCACGCCGGTGGCGGGCAGCGGCCGGGGGGCCGCGTCCCGGACCGCCAGGCCGTCCCCGGTCGCGCTGCTGCCCGCGCGGGCAACCCGCGCCACCATCAGGAGCGCAGCCGCGCCCACCACGCCCCACACGATTCTTCTGCCGATCAACTGCATCTCCTCGCCGCCGCGCGATGCGGCAGTCCCGCATTGTTGGGCCGCGCGCGGTGCACGCGTGTCGGCAGCGTCCCACGCGCGCGTAGGACGGCCACCGACCCGCGGCGTCAGCTGCCCGTCTTGTTGGCGCCGTTGCCGCCGCCACCCTGCGTGCTGGCGCCGCCACCCGTCGCGGAGCCGGCGCCCATGGAATGGGCACCGCCCTTGCCGCCACCATGCTGCTCGCCGCCCTTGCCACCGGCCTGCGGCATCTTCCTGGCCTGGGCCAGGTGCTCCTGCAGGACCGGCAGCGTCTTGGCGGCAAAGGCCTTCAGTTCCGGGTCCTTGGCGTTTTTGCTGGCCTTCTCGAACAGCTTGACGTCCTTCTCGTGCGCCTTGATGCCCACGTTGCGGATGAAGTCACGGTCGAACTCCTGGCCCGACTTCTTGCCCAGCTGCTCGATGTCGCGGCGCAGCGCGCGGGGCGGTGCCGCCGGCAGCTCCACGCCCTTGGCGTTGGCCAGCTTGGTGAGCTCGTCGTTCGCCTTGGTGTGGTGGTCGATCAGCATGCCCGCGAAGCTCTTGACGTTGCCGTCGGTCGCCTTGGTCGCGGCCAGCTGGGCCACCTGCACCTCGAACATGCCGCTGCCCGCCGCGTCCAGGATGAAGCGGCGGTCCTGCTTGGACACCTTGTCGTCCTTGTTGGTCTCGGCGTTGCGGGTGCCGGTGCCCGGCTGTGCGGCCGGGGCGCTGCGGCCGCCGGTGGCCGACGTGCCGGCGCCGCCGGTGCCGGACGGCTGCGCCGAGGTGGACGACTGCGCCCAGGCGCTGCCGAGGGAGAACGCCATCGCCAGGGCAAGGGCGCCGAACTTGAAGTGTTGGTGTTGCATGCTGTGGTCTCGCTGGATCTGAAAGTTGCTGGTCATGGGCGGCGCCGGGCGCCGACCGCGTGTCGTCTCATCGCTTGTTGCCGGTGGCGCTGGCGGAGGTCGCCGTTCCCGACGTGCCGCTGCCGGAACCGGTCGCGCTGGTGGTGGTGCTGTCCGCGGGGCCGGCCTCGCCCTGCCGGGCAGAGCCCGGCGTGCCGGACGCGCCGCTCATCGAGCTGCCCGCCGAGCCCATGCCGCTGGACCCGCGCAGGTCCTCCAGCCCGCCGCCGCCGGAGCCGCCTGCGCCGCTGGCGCCGCTGCCCTGCTGGCTGCCCGCGCCGGTCGCACCGCCGGCCGGGCCGAAGTTGCCCCCCGTGCTGCTGTGCTGTCCGCCCTGCCCACCCTGCGCACGGCTGGAGCGCCAGCTGTTGAACTCGTCCGAGAACTTGCGGTAGCGGTCCTGGCGCCAGCTCTGGTACTCGTTGTCCAGGTTGCGGATCTGCTCCTCGCGCCACTGGTGGTAGTCCGGGTCGTGGTGGTGCTGCCCCATGCCGCCGTGCTGCTGCCCGAGCCCGGGCTGGCCGTGCTGCATGCTGCCCACGCGCTCCAGCGGCTGGTTGCCGAAGGCGGGACCGGAACCATGGCCACCATGGCTGCCGTCCTGGTGCTGCCCGAACGGCGGGTTCCAGCTTTGCGGGTCGCGCCAGCCGCCCTGGTGCGGCTGGCCGGCATGGCCGCCCTGCCCACCGTAGCCCCCGGGGCCCTGCGCCTGGTGCCCGCCGTACCCACCCTGGCCCTGGCTGCCGATGCCGGAGGGCTGCCCGTGCTGCCCGCCCCAGCCGCCACCCATGCTGCCGTAGCCGCCTTGTCCGTGGCTGCTGCCGGTGCCGCCCTGGCCGTACTGCGTGCCCATACCGCCATAGGGCTGCTGCCCCTGGCCCTGGTGGCCCTGCCAGCCGCCCTGGTGGGACGGGCTGCCCCAGCCGCCGGCGCCGCTCGGGCCGCCGGCATAGCCGCCTTGCTGCCCGTAGCCGCCCTGCGGTCCGTAGCCTGGCTGGTGACCACCCTGGTGTTGTGGCCCGCCGGGTGCCTGACCGCCGTAGCCGCCGCGGCCCCAGCCGGACTGGCCTCCGAATTCGCCGCCGCTGGCGCCGAACTCGCCGCCGCGCATGCCGGACTGGCCGCCGAACGCCTCCGCACCGCCGCGGCCATGGCCATGGTTCTCGCCGCCATAGCCGCCAAAGCCGCCGGACTGCGGCGAGCCCATGTCGCCGTAACCGCGGGCCGACTCCCATGCGGCGCCATGTGCGCCCTGCGATCCCTGCATGCCGCGGTCCTGGTCCCAGCGGCCTTGCCCGCCGCGTCCCTGATCCTGGTCCCAGCGGCCCTGCGCGCGCTGCTGGCGTTCCCGCTCTTCGTCGTCACGTGATGCCATGGTGTTCTCTCCTTTGCGTTGCTGCGCGCCGCACGCGGCACGAGCGGGCACCGCGCCCGCTGCACGCACCCACCTTAGGCGCGCACCCGCCGGCGACCTGTCGGACAAGGACGAATGCATGTAAGTCCGCTGAGCCTTACGAAACCCCGCGTTTCTTCACACACGCTTCGCAACGCTTCGTCGCGCCGAAACGGCAGGGCCACACCATGGCGGCTCCTCAACCGATGGAGTGCGAGATGGTCAAGACAGCAGGATGGACGGCGGCGGGCATCGCGGGCGCGTTGCTCGCGCTCGGCGGCACGCTGGCGGCGCCGGCCGCCGCGGCGCAGCCCCTGGTCTACACGGTGCAGGCGCGGCACGCGCCGGCGACGTCCGCCGCCGTGCCGGTGCGCACCTGGGTACCGGGGCACTGGGAGCGCGCCGGGCACGGCCGCGTGTGGGTGCAGGGCCACTGGGTGGTCGCGCAGCATGGGCCGTCGTACGGCCGCGGCGGCCACTGGGACCAGCCGCAGCACTGGCGTGCCGGACGGGGGCGCGACCAGGACCGCGATGGCATCCGGGACCGCCACGACCGCGACCTGGACGGCGACGGCGTGCCGAACCGGCGCGACCACGACCGGGACGGCGACGGCATCGCGAACTGGCACGACCGCGCGCCCGACCATGGCCGGCGCCACTGAGCGGCGGCGGCCGCTCAGTGCGCGTGGGCCAGGCGGCTCACCACGCTGACGAGGACAATGCCCAGCGCGAGCCAGAGGACCTGGGCGGCGGTCTCGCGCGCGCCCAGGCGCCGCTGCAGCTGCGGGATGAGGTCCGCCAGCGCGACGTAGATGAAGCTGCTGCTCGCCACCACCAGCAGGTACGGCAGCAGCTCGGCGAGGCGATCCACCAGCCACCAGCCCACCAGGCCGCCCAGCGGCGTGACGGCACCGGCGAGCGACACCTTGAGCACCGCGGCGCGCCGGCTGCCGCTGGTGGCGCGCAGCACGGCGAGGTCGCCGATGTGGTGCGGCACCTCGTGCGCGAGCACGGCCAGGGCCGCGACCAGGCCGAGCCGCAGGTCGGCGACGAAGGCCGACGCGATCAGCACGCCGTCGCCGAAGCAGTGGACGCTGTCGCCGGTGAGCACCGCCCAGCCGCCCGATTTCAGCTGCGGCGCCTCGTGCCCCTGCGCATGCCCGGCCGGGTGTGCATGCGTGTGGGCGTCTTGGGCATGGGCGTGCGGCTGCGCGTGCACGTGGCCCCCGTGGCCCGCGTGGCCGTGCCCGTGGTGGTGCTCGTGGTGGTGCTCGTGGCCGTGGTGCCACAGTTCCGCCTTGTCCAGCAGGAAGAAGAAGACCACGCTCACGAGCAGGGTGGCGAACAGCTCCTTGGCACCGGCCTGGCTCTCGAACGCCTCCGGCAGCAGGTGCATGAAGGCGGTGGCCAGCAGGGCACCGGCGGCCAGGCTGAGCAGGTGCTGCGCCCGTCCGGCGCGCTGGGCCTGGGGCGCCTGCTCGGCCACGCCCAGGCTGATCAGCGCCGCGGCCAGCCAGACGCTGCCGATGCCGGCCGCGAGCGTGGCCATGAGGATCGCAATCAGGGTCATTCAGTGGGCGACGGTCCCGCGGACGGGCCGCCGCTTCGTTCTCCAAGCCAACACACGAAAGCCGCCCGGCGGGCGGCTTCACTCCTCCTGCCACGCCCGCGGCGCGGCAGCCTCCATCAGGCCACGCCGTTCGCGCGGAACCAAGCCACCGCCCGCTGCCATCCATCCTCCGCCGGTCCCTGGCGGAAGCTGGGACGGTAGTCGGCGTGGAAGGCGTGCGGCGCGTCGGGGTAGACGACGAACTGCGAGGACCTGGCGGCGGGCGAGCCCGCCGCCAGGGCAGCCTTCATCTTATCAACCGTGTCCAGCGGGATGCCGGCGTCGGCGGCGCCGTACAGCCCGAGCACCGGGCCCTTGAGTTCGGCCGCCACGTCCACCGGGTGCCGCGGGCTGTTCACGCCGGCGCTGCCGACCAGACGGCCGTACCAGGCGACGCCGGCCTTCACCGGCGCGTGGGCGGCGTACAGCCACGTGATGCGGCCGCCCCAGCAGAAGCCGGTGACCGCCGCCTTGCCGGCGTCGCCGCCATTCGCTGCCGCCCATTTCAGGGCACCGTCCAGGTCGGCCATCACCTGGGCGTCGGGCGTCTTCGCGACGATCTCGGACTGGATGCGCGCGATCTCGCCGAAGCTGTTGGGGTCGCCCTGCCGGGCGAAGAGTTCCGGGGCGATCGCCAGGTAGCCGGCCTTGGCGAAGCGGCGGGCCACGTCGGCGATGTACTCGTGCACGCCGAAGATCTCGTGCACCACCAGCACCACCGGCAGCCCGGTGCGGCCGGCCGGCGCCGCGCGGTACGCCGGGACCTTGAAGCCGCCGACGTCGTAGCTCACCTCGCCGACGGTGAGCCCGTCCGACGGGGTGCGGATGGCCGTCTGCGCCACCGCGGCGCCCGCGGCCGCGGCGTAGCCCGCGCCGAGCACCTTGAGCGCGGTGCGGCGGCTCGGGCCGGCGATGCCGGTGGAGCCGGCCGGCAGCAGGGAGTCGAAGTCGTTCTTCAGGTCGTCACCGAGCATCGGATGTCTCTCCAGTGGGGTTGGCATGCAAACGGAAAGCGACTATAGGCGCGATCCGATAATCCGGCATCCCACCCCGGCATCCAAGGAGAACCCATGCCCACGTTGCGCGTCGAACTGATGGAAGGGCGCACGCCCGAACAGAAGAAGGCCCTGGTCCAGGCCCTCACCCAGGCGGTGGTGGACACGCTGGGGAGCAAGCCCGAGTCCGTCGACATCCTGCTGTACGACATCGCCCGCGGCGACTGGGCCACCGGCGGCGTGCTGTGGAGCGAGCGGCAGTAGCCGCAGCGAGGCCGCCGGGCCAGGTGGCGCGGGCCGCCCCAGCGCCGTTCACTCACCCGCGCGCGGCGCGGGCCCTCAGTCAAAGTGTTGCCACTGCTCTTCGGTGAGCGCCGACAGGAAGGCGTAGGCCGCGGGCAGCGCGCCGACGCGCTCGGCCCACTCCAGCTGGTCGCGCAGGCGCAGGCGCTTCTGCATCGCCGACGTGACGGACCAGGCGGCGCCGTCCACCGGCACGGGCGCCGTCAGCGTGCGCCCCTCCACCGCACGGCTGGGCAGCAGCCGGTGGAAGGCCGCCCACTGCGCAGGCATCGGGCACGCGCGGTTGTTGCGGCGCGCCAGCAGCATGAGGTCGTCCAGGGTGACGCTGCGCAGCGGTGCCGCGGCCGCCGGGGCCGCGGCGGGGGCGAGTGCATCCATCGGCTGCGTCGGCGCGAACCCACTGGCGGGTCCGCCCGGCGGCCGCGTGCCGGGCGCCGTGGGGGCGAACTGCCCGCTGTGGGCGTTCTGCAGTTCCTCGAAGCGCTGCCAGGCCGAGGCGCTGGTCTCCTCGAGTGCCGCCGGCGCGGTCGCGCGGTCTCCGGCGTCGTAGACCGGCGGGGAGGAAGGCGGCGTGCGGTTGGACATGCGAACGCGCGATTATGCGGGGCCGTCCGCGGCGCGCCAACCGAAGGGCCAGCCCGCTGGACGGGTATCCCGGCCGCTCAGTGGGCCTTGTCCCAGTTCTCGCCGACGCCGATCTCGGCCAGCAGCGGCACGCGCAGCTCGGCCACGCCGGCCATCAGCCGGGGCACCTCGGCGCGGACCCACTCCACCTCGTCCTGCGGCACCTCGAACACCAGTTCGTCGTGCACCTGCATGATCATCTTCGTCGCGCGTTGCTGCGCGTCCAGCACGTCCTGGATCTTCACCATGGACAGCTTGATGAGGTCGGCCGCCGTGCCCTGCATCGGTGCATTGATGGCGGCCCGCTCGGCGCCGCCGCGGCGCGGCCCGTTGGGCGAGTTGATCTCCGGCAGGTACAGGCGCCTGCCGAACACCGTCTCCACGTACCCGCGGCTCTTGGCCGACAGCCGCGTCTCGTCCATGTACTGCTTCACCCCCGGGTAGCGCTGGAAGTAGCGGTCGATGTACGCCGCCGCCGCCTTGGTCTCGATGCCCAGGTTGCGCGCCAGCCCGAAGCTGCTCATGCCGTAGATCAGGCCGAAGTTGATCACCTTGGCATAGCGGCGCTGCTCGCTGGACACCTGGTCGGGCGGCACGCCGAAGACCTCGCTGGCGGTCGCACGGTGCACGTCCAGGCCTTCGGTGAACGCGCGCAGGAGCGCCGGGTCTTCCGACAGGTGGGCCATGATCCGCAGCTCGATCTGGCTGTAGTCCGCGCTCGCGATCACATGGCCGGGCGCCGCGACGAAGGCCTCGCGCACCCGCCGGCCCTCGGCCGTCTTGACCGGGATGTTCTGCAGGTTCGGCTCGTTGCTGGAGAGCCGGCCGGTCACGGCGACGGCCTGCGCATAGTGGGTGTGGACGCGGCCGGTGCGCGGGTGCGCGAGCTGGGCCAGCTTGTCCGTGTAGGTGCCCTTCAGCTTGGACAGGCCGCGGTGCTCCAGCACCTTGGCAGGCAGGGGGAAATCCTCGGCCAGCTTTTCCAGCACCTCCTCGTCGGTGCTCGGGGCGCCGGTGGCGGTCTTCTTCACCACCGGGAGCCCCAGCTTGCCGAAGAAGATCTCGCCGATCTGCTTGGGGCTGCCGAGGTTGAACGGCTGGCCGGCGAGCGCGTGCGCCTCCTGCTCCAGCTGCATGATGCGCTGCCCCAGCTCGTGGCTCTGGCGCGCGAGCGTCTGCGCGTCGATCAGCACGCCGTGCCGCTCGATGCGGTACAGCGCCTCGCTGCTGCGGATCTCCAGGTCGTAGATGAAGCGCAGCTTGGGATCGCGCTCCAGCTTCGGCCACAGCGTCAGGTGCACGTCCAGCGTCTGGTCGGAGTCCTCGCAGGAGTACTCGGCCGCCTTGTCGATCGCGACCTGCTGGAAGGGGATCTGGTGCGCACCCTTGCCGGCGATGGTTTCGTAGTCGATGCCGCTGCGGCCCAGGTGGCGTTCGGCCAGGCTGGCCAGCCCGTGCGGCTTGTGCACCTCGAGCACGTAGCTCTGAAGCATGGTGTCGTGCTTGTAGCCGCGCACCTCGATGCCGTGGTTGGCGAACACGTGGCGGTCGTACTTGACGTGCTGGCCGAGCTTGGCGCGGTCGGGGTTCTCCAGCCACGGCTTCAGGCGCGCGAGGACCTCGTCGCGCGGCAGCTGGTCGGGGGCGCCGGCATAGCTGTGCGCCAGCGGAATGTAGGCAGCGATGCCTGGCGCGGTGGAGAACGACAGGCCGATGATCTCGGCCAGCATCTCGTCGAGCGAGTTGGTCTCGGTGTCCACGGCGACCAGCTCGGTCGCCTCCAGCTGTGCCACCAGCGCATCGAGCTGTTCCCAGGTCAGCACCGTGTCGTAGTGCAGGTTGGTCGCCTTCGACAGGCCCGACAGGTCCGGCTCCTGGAAGAGGCCTCCCTGCGCCCTGCCCTTGTCCTGCTTCTGGTGCTCCTCGATCAGCTCGGGCGGCACGTCGTGCAGCTCGAGCTGCTTGACCAGGCCCTTGAAGCCATAGCGCTCGTAGAAGGCCTTGAGCTTCTCGGTGTCCTGCCCGCCGACGACGATGTCCTCCAGCGACGGCAGCCCCGGGATGTGGTCCGCGAGCTCGCAGTCCTTCTTGATGGTCAGCAGCGCGCGCCCCTTGGGCAGCCAGGGCAGCGCCTTGCGCAGGTTCTCGCCGACGGCGCCCTTGACCTCGTGCGCGCGTTCGATCAGCGCGTCCAGCGACCCGTACTCGGTGAGCAGCTTCACCGCGGTCTTGGGGCCCACCTTGTCCACGCCCGGCACGTTGTCGACCGCATCGCCCACCAGGGCCTGGTAGTCCACCATCAGGTGCGGCGGCACGCCGAACTCCGCCGTCACGCCGGCGATGTCGCGGGTGCGGTCGTTCATCGTGTCGATCACGACCACGTGCTCGTTGACCAGCTGGCTCAGGTCCTTGTCGCCCGAGGAGATCACCGTGTGCATGCCGTGCTCGCGCGCCATGCACGACAGCGTGCCGATCACGTCGTCGGCCTCGACGCCGGGCACGTACAGCACCTTCCAGCCGAGCAGGCGCACCACTTCGTGGATCGGCTCGATCTGCGCGCGCAGGTCGTCCGGCATCGGCGAGCGGTTGGCCTTGTAGTCCGGGTACAGGTCGTCGCGGAAGGTCTTGCCGGGGGCGTCGAACACGCAGGCCGCGTAGTCCGCCCGCACGTCCTTGCGCAGCTTCTGCAGCATGTTGATCATGCCGCGGATGGCACCGGTCGCCGGGCTGTCCGGGTCGCCGGGCACCGCCCGCAGGTCGGGCATGGCATGGAAGGCGCGGTACAGGTAGCTGGATCCGTCCACCAGCAACAGGGTCTTGGGGGTGCTCTCCACGCGCGGGTCAGGCTCACTCATGGCGGGCATTGTGCCCGCGGGACCGCGTCCCGCAGGCACAGCCCTACAATGACGCCATGTCCCGCGCCGCTCCCCGAATTGCCCTCCTGTCCCTCGTGCTGCTGGCTGCCGCGCCGGCGTTCGCCCAGGCCCCGGTGGTGGCCCCCGAGTCGGCCGTGGACGGCCGGCTCAACCAGCGCATCGAGCGCATCGTCCACGAGGACGCGGGCAGCCGCATCGAGGAGGTCCGCTACGGCGGCCAGACGCAGAGCATCACGGTGCAGCCCAAGGCCGACGTGCCTGCATACGAGATCGATCCCGGCGACGTCTCCCGGGCACGCCCTGCCGACCAGCGCAACGGCCTGTCCGGCACCGGTGGGCAGCGCTTCTGGAACGTCTTCCGCTTCTAGCCGTCCCGCGCCCCGATGGCCGTCTTCACCGAGGTTCCGCACGCAGACGCGGGCGCGTTGCTGACGCGCCTGGGCCTGGGAGAGCTGACGTCCCTGCGCGGCATCGAGGGCGGCATCGAGAACACCAACTACTTCGCGACCACCGAGCAGGACGGCCAGCGGCGCGACTGGGTGCTCACCGTCTTCGAGCGCCTCAGCTTCGAGCAGCTTCCCTTCTACCTGCACCTCATGAAGCACCTGGCCCAGCGCGGGATCCCGGTGCCCGATCCGCAGGCCGACCGTGGCGGGGACATCCTGCACGCGCTGTGCGGCAAGCCGGCCGCCGTGGTCAACCGGCTGGCCGGCCGCAGCGAGCTGGCACCCGCCCCGCAGCACTGCGCCGCCGTGGGCGGGATGCTCGCCCGCATGCACCTGGCCGCGCGCGACTACAACCGCGCCCAGCCCAACCTGCGCGGGCTGCCCTGGTGGAACGAAACCGTGCCGGTGGTCCTGCCCTTCCTCGATCCGCCGCAGGCCACCCTGCTGCGGGCCGAGCTGGCGTTCCAGAACCACGTCGCCGCGTCGTCGTCCTGGACGGCGCTGCCGCGCGGGCCGGTGCATGCCGACCTGTTCCGCGACAACGTGATGTTCGAGGACGGCCGGCTGACCGGCCTCTTCGACTTCTATTTCGCCGGCGTCGACAGCTGGCTGTTCGACCTGGCCGTCTGCCTCAACGACTGGTGCGTCGACCTCCCCACTGGCGCACACGACCCCGCGCGGTTCGATGCCTTACTGCAGGCCTACGGCGCGGTGCGCCCGCTCGCCTCGGCCGAGCGCGCCCTGCTCCCCGCCATGCTGCGCGCGGCCGCGCTGCGGTTCTGGATCTCCCGGCTGTGGGACTTCCACCTGCCGAGGGAAGCGGCGCTGCTGCAGCCGCACGACCCCACGCACTTCGAGCGGGTGCTGCGCCAGCGCGTGCAGCACCCGGTGCACGCCTGACAGCCGTCCGTGCCGCGCCCGTCCGTCCCCTCGCGCACGGAACGGCGCGCGCCGACCGCGGCATCCGACCTGCATCCAATCCGTCCGCCCCCACGTAGATCACGATGAAACTCAACGTTGTCCCGCCCCGCACCGGCATGCTCTGGGTCCGCCTCGGGATCCGGACCTTCCTGCGGCAGCCCCTGGCCCTGGCGGGACTGTTCTTCATGTACATCGCGGCGGTGCTCCTGGTGACACAGATTCCGGTGGTTGGCGTGGTGGCGGCAGGCATCCTGGTGCCGGCGGCCACGCTCGGCCTCATGGCGGCGACGGCCGAGGCCGACCGCGGCAAGTTCCCCATGCCCACGCTGCTGCTCAGCGCCTTCCGTGCCGGCCGCCAGCGGGTGCGCGCCATGCTGGTGCTCGGCGTCCTGTACACGGTCGGCTCGCTCATCGCCACCGCGGCCGGCTCCCTGCTGGCGGGCGGGGGTGCCGCCGGGCAGGCGGAGTTCGATCCCGCCATGCTGGTCACGCTGGCGCTGCACACGCCCCTGTTCCTGATGTTCTGGCACGCACCCGCGCTGGTGCACTGGCACGGCATCAGCCCGGCCAAGAGCCTGTTCTTCAGCGCCGTGGCCTGCTGGCGCAACCTGGGCGCGCTGCTGGTCTACGGGCTGGGCTGGATGCTCGTGTTCCTGGCGGTGGGCACCGTGCTCAGCCTCATCGGCGGCATTGCCGGCGGCGCCGCGGTGGCACGCGGGGTGATGCTGCCCACCGCGCTGCTGATGGCGGCCATGTTCACCAGCTCGATCTATTTCACCTTCCGCGACAGCTTCACCGCGGACGCCCCGCCCCCCTCCACATCCACCGACGGAGAGCCGACATGACCCAGCACCACCTGCAAAGCCGAGACGAGTCGGAAGTCACCTGGTTCCGGCGCCGCAGCTTCCTGCAGGGCGCCGCCGCGTGGACCGCCAGCGGCGGGTTCGCCGCGGCCTGGGCGCAGCAGCGCAGCAACATCGTCGATCTGCGCGGGGACGCCCTCGTCAACGGCCAGCGGCTCGCGCGCGAAGCCTTCATCCAGACCGGCGACGCGATCGAGACGGGGCCCGGCTCCAACCTGATCTTCGTGATGGGGAACTCCGCCTTCCAGGTGCGGCAGAACACCCGCCTGGTGGTCGAGCGCGGCACGACGCTCAACGCGGTGAGCGTGCTGCGGATGCTCACCGGGGCGGTGGTGAGCGTCTGGAGCCGGGGCCCCAACCGCCAGATCGTCACGCCCACGCTGACCGCCGGCATCCGGGGCACGGGCGTGTACACCGAGATCTTCCCGGAGCAGAACTTCCGCAGCTACTTCTGCAACTGCTACGGCGTGGTCGAGATGGGCGCCGGCACGGACCGCACAACCTCGCGCTCGGAGTACCACCAGTCGTTCTGGGGCGAGCCGCAGCCCGTCAACGGTCGCTTCCTCACGCCCGCCAAGGCCATCAACCACACCGACGAGGAACTGGAGTTCCTGGCGCCGCTGGTCAACCAGCGCACCGCCTGGCAGATCGCCGGCCGCACCGGCGTCAAGGACGGCCAGGGCTACATGGAAGAGCGCCCGCCCGCGGCGCACCCGGCCGCGCCGCGCTGAGCGCGCCCGGCCGCGCCGCGCTGAGCGCGCCTGCGCACGCCGGCGCGTCAGCGCCCGCCGGCGGCCTGCAGCAGCCGGGCCACCCGGGCCTGGCCGCGCTGGCGGGCATGCTGCAGCGGCGTGACGCCCTGCCGGTCCGCCCGGTTCGCATCCGCCCCCCGCGCGAGCAGCAGCCGCACGATCTCGGTGTGCGCATCGCCGCCATCGCCGAGGATCACGGCCTCCAGGAGCGCCGTCCAGCCGAGGTCGTTCACGTGGTCCACGTCGATCGGCGTCGACAGCAGCACGCGCACCGTCTCCACATGGCCGTAGTGGCACGCCGGGATGAGCGCCGTGCCGCCGTAGCGATTGGTGCGGCGCAGATCGGCGCCGGCGCCCAGCGCCGCACGGACGATGGCGGCGTGGCCCCGGGCCCCCGCCAGCAGGAAGGCGCTGTCGCGGCGGTCGTCCTGGGCGTTCACGTCCGCGCCGCGCGCGATCAACAGCAGCGCCGCTTCCACCTGGCCGGCCTGCGTGGCGGCCAGCACCGCGTTGCGCCCGGAGGGCTCGCGCGCATTCACCGGCGCGCCCGCGTCGAGCAGCCGCCGCAGTGACGCCAGGTCCCCGGACGCCGCGGCGCGCACCAGGTCGGTCGCGCCCGCGGGCTGCCCGTGGGCCAGCACGGGCAGCGCCAGGACCGCGAGGAACACACGCCGCTGCATGTTGCCGATTGTGCTTCGCGCGGCCACTGTCACGCCATGGAGGAGTTGGCTGACAGCCGGCATTCCGCCCAGCCGATGAAATGGACGCACACGGACAGACGAAAGGAGTGCGCCATGTCCCAGCAAGCCATCATCCGCGGCGAAGTGAACTTCCGGGCCGGCGACGGCATGCTCATGCCGATCCCCGATGGCCCGGTGGACATCGAGATCACCGACGACAGCGTGACCCTGGGCTGGATCGAGGGCAACGATCCCGGCTCCGCCGCCATCACGCGCGACGAGTACGAGCGCTACCTGCGCGAAGGCAAGATCCGCCTCGGCTGATCCCCCGCGCCGGGTGGGTGTGTCCCATCCGGTGTCCAATTGGCGGCTCATCCACCGGAGCGCCATGTCCGCCCACTGCTGCAACCACGACCCGGCCCCGGGCCGCCCACCACCGCCGGGCTATGCCCGGGTCCTCTGGGTCGCCCTGGCCATCAACGCGCTGATGTTCGCGGTCGAGATCGGCGCCGGTCTCCAGGCCGGCTCGGTCTCGCTCCTGGCCGACGCCATTGACTTCTTCGGCGACGCGGCCAACTACGGCATCTCGATCGCGGTCCTCTCGCTGGGCGTGGCCTGGCGTGCCGGCACGGCGCTGCTCAAGGCCGCCAGCATGGCGGTCTTCGGCCTGGCCGTGCTCGGGCGGGCCGCCTGGTCGGCGGTGCACGGGGTGGTCCCCGAGCCGGCGACGATGGGGGTGGTGGGCGTGCTGGCGCTGGCGGCCAACCTCGGCGTCGCGCTGCTGCTCTACCGCTTCCGCGAAGGCGACGCCAACATGCGCAGCGTGTGGCTGTGCACGCGCAACGACGCGCTCGGCAACCTCGCCGTGCTGGCGGCCGCGGCCGGCGTGTTCGGCACCGGCACGGCCTGGCCCGACCTCGCGGTTGCCACCGGGATGGCGCTGCTGGCGCTGTCCTCGGCCTGGGCGGTCACCCGGCAAGCGCGCGGCGAGCTGCGGCACGCCGGCCACCTGCACTAGCGCGGCGCCAAGCGCAGAAAGCCGGGCATCGCCCGGCTTCGCTTCGTGATCGGCAGCCGGGACGCAGCGCGTCCCGTGCCGGTCAGCGCATGAACAGCTTGGAGAAGATGATGCCGACCGCGAAGGCCGCGCCCACGGCCGCCAGCGGGTTGGCCCGCACCTGCTCGCGGGCCATGTCGCCGTACTCCTGCTGCATGCCCATCACCTTCTCGCTGGAGCTGCCGAGCGTCTGCTCGAGCTTGTCCACGGCCTCGTGGGCGCGCTGCGCGAGGCGCTGCACGGTGCCCGCGTCCATGCCGCCAGCCGAGCTGCCGCCGGTGGAGGTGGTGGTGGGGAAGGGGGACTCGGTGGTTTCGTTCATGCGGTTCTCCGTGGTGCTGGAATGGACAAACGGGTGCCGGCGGTGCCGGCGTCTGATCCACTGTAGGAAGCCCAGCGTTGGCGACCTGTCGTCCAAGCATTGGACCCCCTGTAGGACACGTCCTGCGGGCGGCCGGGGCCGGGCCCGGTCAGCGCACGCGCACCACGGCCATCATCCCGCCCTCCTGGTGCTCCAGCACGTGGCAATGCAGCATCCAGTCGCCGGGGTTGTCCGCGACGAACGCGACCTCGGCGGACCCGTCGGGGCCGAGCAGGACGGTGTCGAGCCACGGCCGGTGGGGCACCGGCTGCCGGTTCTGCGCGATCAGGCGGAAGGCGTGCCCATGCAGGTGGATCGGATGGTGCCAGCGCGTGTCGTTGCGGAACACGAGCCGGCAAGACTGGCCCCGTGCGAAGGTCAGCATGGGTTCGGCGTGACCGTGGTTGCCATGGCCGCCATGGCCGCCACGCCCGGCCGGCGCCGCGTGGCCCGCTGAGACCACGCCGTTCACCGACCAGGCCTTGCCCGCGCCCAGCATGGCGCGCAGGTCGACCGGGCGCCCGTCCAGCAGCGCCGTGTGCAGGCTGCCCATCATCCCGCCCTCGAACCGCACCTCGTGGCGCACGGCCGCGTCGAGGTCCGGCTCCGCCAGCGGGTTGGGCGGCAAGGCGGCGGGCGCCGCGCCGTCGGGCGTGCGCACCGGGTCCCCGGCGACGACGAACTGCAGCAGGTCGTAGGCCGCCCGCGGGTAGAACACATCGCCGACCGCCTGGCGCGTGCCCGCGGGCCCGGCCACGTCCAGCAGCAGGTCGGCGCGCATGCCGGGGCCCAGCACCAGCCGCGCGCCCTCGAGCGCCTGCGGCGGCACCGGATGGCCGTCGCGCGCCACCAGCCAGGGGCGCTGGCCGTCGAACTGCAGCCCGAAGATGCGTGCGTTCGCGGCGTTGACGATGCGCAGCCGCAGCCGCTCGCCGGGCCGCACCGCCAGCTCGCGCGGCAGCTCGCCGTTGAGCGTCACCAGGTTGCCGATCCGGCCGGCATGCGAGAGGTCGTGCCGGTTGCCGAAGTCGCCGCGCACGGCGCCGCCGGCATCCAGCCGCCAGTCGTCCAGCAGCCAGACCAGGTCGCGGTCGACCGGCGGCGGCGCGCGCTCCTCCACCACCAGCGCCCCGGACAGGCCGCGCTCCACCTGCTCCGCACTGCCCAGGTGCGAGTGGTACCAGAAGGTGCCCGCGTCGGGCAGGTCGAACACGTAGGTGAAGCGGCCACCGGGCGGCACCGGGGGCTGCGTGAGGTGCGGCACGCCGTCCATCGCGTTCGGCAGGCGGATGCCGTGCCAGTTGACCGTGGTCTCGACCGGCAGGCGGTTCTCGAAGTCAACGCGCAGCCGGTCGCCCTGCCGCAGGCGCAGGGTGGGCCCGGGGATGCGCCCGTCGTAGCCCCACACGGCGGTCGGCGGCTGTCCCGGCCCGCGCAGCAGCGCCTGGGCAGGCATGGCCGCCAGCGCCAGCCGCGTCTCGCTGGCGCGGGCCGTGGGGCGGGCACAGGCGGCCAGCAGACCGCCAGCCGCGGCCGACGCGAGCACGGCACGCCGGCTCCACTGGGAACGACCGGGGTTCTCGGGCATCGCCGGATGATAGGCCGACCATAATGCCCCGATGACTTCCTCCATCACCGATGTCGCCGGCATCGAGGTCGGCCACCACAGCGACGCGCGGCGGCCCACCGGCTGCACCGTGGTGCTGGCGCGCGATGGCGCGGTGGCGGGCGTGGACGTGCGCGGGGCGGCGCCCGGCACGCGCGAGACGGACCTGCTCTCGCCCACCAACCTGGTCGACCGCGTGCACGCGGTCATGCTCTCCGGTGGCAGTGCCTGGGGGCTCGACGCCGCCTCGGGCGCGATGCGCTGGCTGGAGGAGCAGGGCATCGGCCTGCCGGTCGGGCCGGCGCGCGTGCCCATCGTGCCGGCCGCCGTGCTGTTCGACCTGTACCTCGGCGATGCCGCCATCCGGCCGGATGCCGCCGCGGGCCACGCCGCCTGCTGCGCCGCCGGGCGCACCGCGCCGGCCGAAGGCAACGTGGGGGCAGGCAGCGGCGCGCTGGTCGGCAAGATGTTCGGCCTGGAGCGCGCGATGAAGGGCGGCATCGGGACCGCCTCGGTGCGGGCCGGCGGCTTCACCGTGGGCGCGCTGGTAGCCTGCAACGCGCTGGGCGACGTGATCGATCCGGCCACGGGTGCGGTGCTGGCCGGCGCACGCGACGAGGCCGGGCAGCGCTTGCACGACACGCGCCGCGCGCTGCTGGCAGGCGAGCCCCCGCGCCGGCTGGTGGCCGCCGCCAACACCAGCATCGGCGTGATCGCCACCGACGCCGTGCTCACCAAGGCACAGGCGGCACGCCTGGCGACCGTCGGGCACGACGGGCTGGCCCGCACCATCAACCCGGCGCACACCATGCTGGACGGGGACGCCCTCTTCGCGCTGGGCACCGGCACCAGCGGGCGTCCGGCCGAGATGATGCTGCTGTCGGTGCTGGCGGCCGAAGCGGTGGCGCAGGCGGTCGTGCGCGCGGTCCGGGCCGCAAGCGGCATCACGGTCGGCGAACTGCGCATCCCCGCGCTGCGGGACCTGGCTTGAGCATGCCGCGTGCGATCCGCTACACGCTGCTGTCCGCCCGCGACCTGCTGATCTCGGCGGGGCCTTTCGCCGCGCTGGCCGCCGCACTGCTGGTGCTGGCCTACCTCTGGCTCGATCCCACGCCGCCGCGCAGCGTGCGCCTGGCCACCGGGCCCGCCCAGAGCGCGTACGACGAGTTCGGCAAGCGGTACCGCACGGCGCTGGCGGCCGAGGGCATCGAGGTCGTGCTGGTGCCCAGCGAAGGCTCGCTCGCCAACGAGCAGCTGCTGCGGGAAGGCAAGGCCGACCTGGCCTTCGTGCAGGGCGGCACCGGCACGGCCGGCGACCGCGCCGAGGCGGCCCCGCCGCTGGTGTCCCTGGGCAGCCTGTTCCTCGAGCCGCTGTGGCTGTTCTACCGCCAGGACGCGGTGCGGCGCCTGCCCGGCGGCACCCTCACCTCGCTCACCCAGCTGCCCGGGCTGCGGCTGAACGTGGGCACGCCCGGCAGCGGCGTGCCGCGGCTGATGGACCGCCTGTTCGAGGCCAACCGGGTGGAACCGGCGAGCCTGCGCCTGTCGCAGCTGGAGCAGACCCCGGCCACGGCCGCGTTCCTGGCCGGCGAGCTCGACGCGCTGGTGTTCGCCTCGGCGCCCGAGTCGCTGATGGTGCAGATGCTGCTGCAGACCCCCGGCGTGCGGCTGATGGACGTGGCGCAGGGCGAGGCGTACGCGCGCCGCATGGGCTTCCTCACGCCGGTGGTGCTGCCGCGCGGCATCGTCGACCTGGCGCGCGACCTCCCGCCGCAGGACGTGCGGCTGGTCGCCACCACCACCGGGTTGCTGTCGCGCGAAGACACGCACCCGGCGCTGCTGCAGCTCTTCGCGCAGGCCGCGCGCAACCTGCACGGCTCGGCCGGCTGGTTCCACCGGGCCCGCGCGTTCCCCACCATCGAGCACAGCGAGTACCCGGTCTCCCGCGAGGCCGAGCGTGCGATCCAGTCCGGCGCGCCGTTCCTGCAACGCTACCTGCCCTTCTGGCTGGCCAACCTGGTCGAGCGCATGTGGCTGGCCCTGGGCATCATCATCGCGGTGCTGCTGCCGCTGTCGCGCATCGTGCCGCCGCTCTACGCCTTCCGCATCCGCTCGCGCGTGTTCCGCTGGTACGGCCAGCTGCGCGCGATCGAGGAGCGCGGCGCGGAGGAGCCCCGCAGCACGCCGGCGCTGGTGGAGGAACTCGATGCCCTGGAGCGCCGCGTGTCGCAGGTGACGGTGCCGCTGTCGTACGCCGACGAGCTGTACGCCCTGCGCAGCAACATCAACCTGGTGCGGGCGCGGCTGGCCCGGGGCTGACGCCGGGCACCACGCGGTCCGAACCCGCCGCGGTGCGACAGTTCGCGGCCAAATCGGCCGCCAGCCCGCTTGCCGTGCGGGCGTTGAGCTTTCAAATCCATAGCAACAGCGATGCCTTGCGGCCTGCGCCTGCAGCAGCGCGTGCGGGCCGGCGCGCACCAGCCGGACGATGCGCCGCGAACGTTGGCATGATCACGACCTGCTCAACCGACGCCTCCCCGCCCGCATGACCCACGCCCCCAGCCCGACCCGGCCCGCCGCCGCCCACGCCGCACGCCTGGCGTGCGCACTGGGGCTCCTGGCCCTGGCCAGCTCCGCCGCCGCGCACACGACCGATGCCTCCGGCGGCGGCTTCGTCGCCGGCTTCCTGCACCCGCTGCAGGGCAGCGACCACCTCCTGGCCATGCTGGCGGTCGGCATCTGGGGCGCGGTGCTGGGCGCACCGCTGCTGTGGGCGCTGCCGGTCGTGTTCCCGCTGCTCATGGTGCTGGGCAGCGTGCTGGGCATCGCGGGCGTGCCGGTGCCCTTCGTGGAGGTGGGCATCGCGCTGTCGGTGCTGCTGCTCGGTGCGGTCATCGCGGCCGGCTGGCGCGCGCCGGTGGCCGTGGCCATCGCGATCGTCGCTTTCTTCGGCGCGCTGCACGGCTATGCCCACGGCGCCGAACTGCCCGAGGCGGCCTCGCCCGCGGCGCATGCCACCGGCTTCGTGCTCTCCACCGGGCTGCTGCACCTGGGCGGCATCGCGCTGGGCGAGTTGCGCCGGCTGCCGCGCGGCATGCTGCTGGTGCGGCTGGGCGGTGCCGCCATCGCGGCCACCGGGCTGTGGATGCTGGTGGAGCGCCTGGCGGGATGATGCGCCTCGCGCCTGGGCGGCTGGCGCTCGCCTGCGCCCTCCTCGCCCTCGGCCTCGCCCCGGCGCGGGCCCACGACACCTGGCTCGCCCCGGCGGCCGAGCAGCCCGGCAGCGGGCTGCTGCGGCTGGAACTGGTGGGCGGCAGCCGCTACCCCAGGCGCGAGTTCAGCCTGGCCGCCTCGGGCACCGGGGCCGGCGCCTGCCGCGAGGCCGGCGCGGGCGCGGACGCCGTGCTGCTGCCGCGCACCGAGCACCCGACGCACCTGGAGATGCGGGCGCGCGCCGACGCCGGCAAGGGCGTCGCCTGCTGGCTGGAGATGCGCGCGTGGGACGTGCAGATCGCCGCCGACATCGTGCCGCTGTACTTCGACGAGATCCGCGCGCCGCAGGCGGCGCAGCAGCGCTGGGCGCAGCTGCAGGCCCGCGGCGTGCCGTGGAAGGAGAGCTTCCGCAAGTTCATCCGGCTGGAGCTGCCGCCTGCCACCGGCGTGCTGGAAGGCGCGGCCCTTGCCGAACTGCGGGCTCCCCGGGGCCTGCCAATGGAGCTGGTGCCGGTGGGCGGGCAGCCGCTGCGCACCGGGCAGCCGGCCACCTTCCAGGTCCTCTTCGACGGCCGTCCGCTGGCCGGGCAGTGGGTGGAACTGGTGGGCGAACGCCACCCGGCGGGCATCTGGCTGCAGAGCGATGCGCAGGGCCAGGTGCGCCAGGTGCTGCCCCAGCCCGGGCCCTGGCTGCTGCGCGCCACCGCGCTCGAGCCGCCGGCGCAGGATGCGCAGCCCTGGCGCAGCCGCTTCGCCACGCTGCTGGTCCATGTCCGCTGAACTGCTGGACGGCGCCCGCTTCGCGCTGAACCAGCCGCTGGCCCTGGTGCTGGCGGTGCTGCTGGCGATGTGGGGCCCCCGCGCCGGCCGTTCGGGTCCCCTGGCGGCAATCGCGTCCTTCGCCGCCGGGGCAGCGGCCGCAGGGCTGCTGCCGCCTGCAGCGTGGCATCCGCTCGGCGCCGCCGTCGTGCTCACGGCACTGGGCCTGGTCGCCGCCGCCGGCTGGCTGCCGCCGCGCGCGGCGCACCTGGCAGCAATGGCCGCGGGGGGCCTCGCCGCCGGCATGGCAGCGGCACTGGCCACCGCCACGCCGCCCGAGGCCGCGGGTTCGCTCGCGGTGCTGGCGCTGGTGTGGTGCGGCTGCTGGCTGGCGTGGCAGGTGGCCGCCGCGCGCCTGCTGCCGGCGCGGCCGTGGCAGCTCGGGGTGCGCATCGCCGGCACCTGGGCGGCGACCATCGGCCTGCTGCTGCTGGCGCTGCAGGCCAGCCGCGCCACGGCGGCGGGCTAGGTCAGGCGATCACTTGAGGGCCTTGAAGCGCACGCGCTTGGGCTTGGCGCCTTCCTCGCCCAGGCGCTTCTTCTTGTCCGCCTCGTACTCCTGGTAGTTGCCGTCGAAGAAGACCCACTGGCTGTCGCCCTCGGCGGCCAGGATGTGGGTGGCGATGCGGTCCAGGAACCAGCGGTCGTGGCTGATCACCAGCACGCTGCCCGCGAACTCGAGCAGCGCGTCTTCCAGCGCCCGCAGCGTTTCCACGTCCAGGTCGTTGGACGGCTCGTCCAGCAGCAGCACGTTGCCGCCCTGCAGCAGCGTCTTGGCCAGGTGCAGGCGGCCGCGCTCGCCGCCCGACAGCATGCCCACCTTCTTCTGCTGGTCGCCGCCGTTGAAGTTGAAGCGGCCGCAGTAGGCGCGGCTGGCCATCTGGAACTTGCCGATGTTGATGATGTCCAGGCCGCCCGAGACGTCTTCCCACACCGTCTTGTTGTCGGAGAGTTCGTCGCGGTGCTGGTCCACGAAGGCCATCTGCACCGTCTTGCCGATCTTCACCTCGCCGCTGTCCGGCTTTTCCTTGCCGGCGATCAGCTTGAACAGCGTCGACTTGCCAGCGCCGTTCGGTCCGATGATGCCGACGATGGCGCCCGCGGGCACCTTGAAGCTCAGGTTGTCGATCAGCAGCCGATCGCCGAACGACTTGGAGACGCCCACGAACTCGATCACCTCGTGCCCCAGGCGCTCGGCCACCGGGATGAAGATCTCGTTGGTCTCGTTGCGCTTCTGGTATTCGATGTCCGACAGTTCCTCGAAGCGCGCCAGGCGGGCCTTGCTCTTGGACTGGCGCCCCTTGGCGTTCTTGCGCACCCACTCCAGCTCGCGCTTCATGGCCTTGGCGTGGGCTTCCTCGCCCTTCTGCTCGGCCTCCAGGCGCGCTTCCTTCTGCTCCAGCCAGGTGCTGTAGTTGCCCTTCCAGGGGATGCCGCGGCCGCGGTCCAGCTCGAGGATCCACTCGGCGGCGTTGTCCAGGAAGTAGCGGTCGTGGGTGATGCCCACCACCGTGCCCGGGAAGCGTGCCAGGTACTGCTCGAGCCAGTCGACCGACTCGGCGTCCAGGTGGTTGGTGGGCTCGTCCAGCAGCAGCATGTCGGGCTTGGACAGCAGCAGGCGGCACAGGGCCACGCGGCGCTTCTCGCCGCCCGACAGGTGCTGGATGGTCGCGTCCCAGGGCGGCAGGCGCAGCGCGTCGGCGGCGATCTCCAGCAGGTGCTCGGAGTCGCCCTCGGCGCCTGCGGCGGAGATGATGGCCTCGAGCCGGGCCTGCTCCTCGGACAGCTTGTCGAAATCGGCGTCCGGCTCGGCATAGGCCGCATACACCTCCTCGAGGCGCTGCTTGGCCGCCGACACCTCGCCCATGCCGCCTTCGACCGACTCGCGCACCGTCTGGGTGGGGTCGAGCTGGGGCTCCTGGGGCAGGTATCCGATCTTCAGGCCCGGCATGGGCGTGGCTTCGCCCTCGATCTCGGTGTCGATGCCGGCCATGATCTTCAGCAGCGTGGACTTGCCGGAGCCGTTGAGGCCCAGCACGCCGATCTTGGCGCCGGGGAAGAAGGACAGCGAGATGTCCTTCAGGATCTGCCGCTTCGGCGGCACGATCTTGCCGACGCGGTTCATGGTGTAGACGTACTGGGCCATGTTCTTGTGGGGTGTCCGGACGGGGAAACCCGCGATTATCCCGCCATCGCCTCCAAGCCGTGGGGAAGGCGGATCCGGGCAGCCGAACGCAGAGGTCGCAGAGATTCCGCGGAGACCACAGAGGAAAACCTTGGATGTCTTCTCTGTGCCCTTTGCGGAACCTTCGCGACCTCTGCGTTCGGCTGCCCGCTTCAACCCGCCCTTGCGCTCCCCCCGCCCTGCTTCAGCCCTTGTCGTGCAGGCTGTTCTTCAGCGCGGCCTTGGCGACCTGGTCGAGCGCCTCGTCGACCACGTTGCGCTCGGCCACCACCTGCAGCAGGCCCTGGGCGCGCAGCCGCTCGAGGGTGCGCCGCGACATCGAGTGCGCGGTGCCGGCCAGGGCGGTGAACATGAAGAGCGTGCCGTGCGGGCTGGCCCAGGTGAGCTGCACGCGCGTCCAGCGGCCGTCCACCACCAGCTCGGCCCAGGTGCCGGTGCGCAGTTCGCCGGCGGCGGCGGGTGCGTCGCCGGCCTGTTCCAGCTCGGCCGGCGGCACCCCGGCGGCCAGGAAGTCCTGCGGCAGCAGCGAGTCCTGGTCGACCCAGCCGGACTCCTGCGCCTCGGCGCCGGCGAGCCAAGGCTCGGCCGTCTCGGCGGTCGGGGGTGTGGCGGGCGCGTCCTCGAGCTTGCGCGCGGCCTCGCCCTTGCGGCGGTCGCCGCTGCCTTCGAGCGCGGCCTCGTGCAGCACCGAGAGGGCATCGAAGAAGCGCTGGGTCAGCTCGGGCGGGTAGTCGATGCGCTCGAGGCCTTCGCGCAGCTTCTCGAGCAGCGGCGGGACCATCTGCGCCAGGCGCCGGCCGCGGCCCCGTTGCGCGGTCGTCTTCTGCACGCTCCAGATGAGGTCCTCGACCAGCAGGCGGTAGCCGAACGGATCGTCCGAGCCGTCGGTGCAGCTCAGCTGGGTCTCGGCCACCACCTGCGACCAGGAGCCCTTGAGGAAGTCGATCACGAACGGCGCGACGTCCAGGCCGTCGGCGGCCTGCGCGAAGTCGGTGGCCAGCTTCTGCGCCAGCAGGTTGCGCTGCTCGGCGTGCAACAGGGCGCGGGCCGCCTCCTCCCGGCGCTGGCGCACGGCCTGGTCCTGCCCCGTCCAGACCGACTGCAGGTGGTCGAGCAGTTCGCCGAAGGTCTGGGCATCGACCACCTTGCTGGTGGTGAGCCAGTTGGAGGCGTACTCCACGCTCTGCAGGAAACGCTTGAAGCCTTCGTCGGCCTCGGTCTTGAAGGCCAGGCTGCGCTGGGTCACGCGGTCGAGGAACTGGCGCGCCGGATGGTTGCGGTCGCTGAAGAAGCGCGAATCCTGCTCGGCCAGCCGCTGCACCACCGGCTGCAGCAGCTTGAGCTGCTGCTGGTAGGCGGGCAGCAGGCGGTCGTCCTGCGCCAGCGTGTCGAACATGAGGCGCAGCACTTCGTCGCCGAGCTGGCGGCCCAGGCGCGGGCCGGGTGCCGGTTCGTGGGCGGCGGCGGGCTGGGCCGGCGGCACGGGCTTGGGCCGCTGCTCCAGCCGCTTGACCAGCGCATCGACCTGCTTGAGCTCCTGCAGCATGGCCATCGACGCCGGCACGGTGTGCAGGAACTCGGGCCGCCCCGCCGGTGCGTCGAAGTCCCCGGCCAGCAGCTTGCGCAGGCGGTCGAGGTTGAGCAGCGTCTTGGTCATCGCGCCTGCCGCGGGCGCACCGGCGGCCCCGCTGCCCGCCAGGAGGCGGCCCCCGAGCGGCACGGCCGGCTCGACGCCGGTGGACTGCAGCCAGTCGGACAGCTCGCGGTAGAGCCGCCGCAGCTGCACGCCCAGCAGGCCGGCGGCCGGGGCCAGCAGCAACTCGCGCGTGGGCGCCTCGGGCACGTGCGCGGCCAGCGTGGCCTGCAGCGCGCGCACGAACACCTCGGGCCGCACGGGATTGAGGCCGGGCTGGATGGTGCGCCAGCCCAGCAGCGTGCTGACGAGCGCGTCGACCGACGGCAGCACCTCCTCGACCGCGAACATCACCTCCTGCTGCGCGCGGGCGACCTCGATGCTCTGGTCGAGCTCGGCGTCACCGAAGAGCTGGAGGTCCTCGTAGCGCAGCACCTCGGTCTGGGCCTGCTCCTTGCCGCCGCCTTCGTAGACCAGGCGGCTGAGTTCGTCGTGGAAGGTGCCGCAGACCGCGGCGGTGGCGTCTTCCAGCAGCGCGATGGCCTTCTTGGCCGCGGGCTGCTGGAACGCGGCCACGCTCTGCGGGCCGCTGGGTGCGCATCCGCGCACCAGTCCCTGGACGACGGCGACCATCAGGCCGTGCGCCTGCTGCAGCGTGGTGGACAGGCAGTCGGGCAGCGTGGGCTGCAGCGCCGTGGGGTCGTCGGCGACACCGAGTCGCAGCTGGAGCATCTTCGCCATCGTGCATCGGATTATCGGGTTGCAGCTCAGCTTTGCGAAGCGTGCGACAATGCATGTTCTTGGGGGCAACTGCAGTCGTTGCCCGCAGGCTCAGCACTTCGCTGGGGACGTCGCCGGCCATCACGGCCTTCGCCCTCCCGCCTTCAACCCCATCTGCCTTGACCGCTCCGGTGCCACACGCACCGTACAGGCCGATACCAAGCGCCACGGTTGGCGCTCCATGACTTCATGACCTTTGACGAACTGAACCTGGCACCCGCCATCCTGAAGGCCGTGCGCGAGCAAGGCTACGAAACCCCCACCCCCATCCAGGCCCAGGCCATCCCCGTCGTGCTGGAGGGCCACGACCTCCTCGGCGGCGCCCAGACCGGCACCGGCAAGACGGCGGCGTTCACGCTGCCGATGCTGCACAAGCTCACCACCGGGCAGAGCAAGACGAACAAGTTCGGCAAGGACGGCATCGCCGCCCTGGTGCTGACCCCCACGCGCGAGCTGGCCGCGCAGGTCGAGGAGTCCGTGCGCACGTACGGCAAGTACCTGCCGCTCACGTCCACCGTGATCTTCGGCGGCGTGGGCATGAACCCGCAGATCGACCGCATGAAGCGCGGCGTCGACATCCTGGTGGCCACCCCCGGCCGCCTGCTCGACCTGCAGCAGCAGGGCTTCATGGACCTGTCGACCGTGGAGATGCTGGTCCTGGACGAAGCGGACCGCATGCTCGACATGGGCTTCCTGCCCGACGTCAAGAAGATCCTCGCACTGCTGCCCAAGGACAAGCAGAGCCTGCTGTTCTCGGCCACGTTCAGCGATGAAATTCGTGACCTTGCTAACTCTTTGTTGCGCGATCCGCGTAGCATCCAGGTCACACCGCGCAACACCACGGTGCAGCGGATCACCCAGGTCGTGCACCCGGTGGGCCGCGCCAAGAAGAAGCAGCTGCTCGCGCACATCATCCAGGAGCACGACTGGAGCCAGGTGCTGGTGTTCACCCGCACCAAGTTCGGCGCCAACCACGTCGCCGAATTCCTGAACAAGAACGGCATCACCGCGATGGCCCTGCACGGCAACAAGAGCCAGGGCGCCCGCACCCAGGCGCTGGCCGGCTTCAAGACCGGCGAGATCCGCGCCCTGGTCGCCACCGACATCGCCGCCCGCGGCATCGACATCGACGACCTGCCGCACGTGGTGAACTACGAGATTCCCAACGTGCCGGAAGACTACGTGCACCGCATCGGCCGCACCGGCCGCGCCGGGCGTGAAGGCCAGGCGGTCAGCCTGGTGTGCCTGGACGAGGAAGGCTTCATGCAGGAGATCGAGCGCTTCACCAAGCAGCAGATCCCGTCGCAGACGGTCGAGGGCTTCGGCCCCGACGCCGGCGAGCGTGCCGAGCCCATCGCCATGGGCCGCCAGACCCTGTGGGGCGGCGCTGGCAAGCCGCCCAGCCGTGAGGTCATGGCAGCCGCGGCCAAGGCCGCCCGCCAGGAAATGACCCAGCGCATCCGCGAGAACAAGGGCGAGTCTGGCGGCGGCCGCAACGCCCGCGGCGGCAACGGCGAAGCCCGCTCCGGCGCCCGTTCGGGTGGCGGCAACGGCAACGGGAACGGACAGGGCCGTGCCCGTCCGCCGGCCAACGGCGGTGGCCGCTCGGCACAGGGCGGCCAGAACGGCCGCGGCGGCCAGCAGCAGCGTCCGCCGCAGCCGCCGCGCGCACCGCAAGCGCCGCGTGCGCCGCAACTGCAGGCCGACCAGGGCTTCGACGACGACCGGGACGACCGCGAGGACCGCATGCCGCGCAACGTGGACCCGCTGCGCACCAACCTGCCCAGCCGGCGCGACACGATCGGCGTGCGCAGCGCCGGCAACGGCAACGGCGGCCAGCCGGACCCGATGCGCACCAGCATCGACAGCATGGGCGCCGGACAGCGCCGTGGTGGCGGCGGTGGCGGCGGGCAGCGGCGTGGTGGTGGCGGGGGCGGCGGAGGCGGCTACGGCGCGCGCCCGGCCCGCGGCGGCGGCTACGGCGGACGCTGACCGCGCGGGAGCGCGGTCTTCCCGACCTCAGGAAAGGGCCCCGACGGGGCCCTTTTTTCATGGTTGCCGCTGGGCCGCATGCAAGCACCGGTGCTGGGGCGCAGGACACGCCCCCAGCGGCTGCCGGCACGGCCGGCGCGAAGGCGGCATGATCGGCTCCTGCCCTGCCCGACCGACCCATGACCTCTCGTACCGTCCTCCTCGCCGGCGCCTCTGGCCTCGTCGGCCGTGAACTGCTGGCCGGCCTGCTCGCCGATCCCGGGGTGGCCGCGGTGCATGCCGTCGGCCGGCGCGCGCTCGACCTGTCGCATCCCAAGCTGCTGCAGCACGTGGTGGACTTCCGCGCGCTCCCGCCGCTGCCGGGCGTGCGCGAGGCCTACCTGGCGCTCGGCACCACGATCAAGGTGGCCGGCAGCCAGGCCGCGTTCCGCGCCGTGGACTACGAAGCCAATCTGGCCGTGGCCCGCATGGTGCGCGAGGGCGGCGCTATCAAATTAGGAGTGGTGAGCGCCATGGGGGCGGCCGCGGCATCGCGGGTGTTCTACAACCGGGTCAAGGGCGAGCTGGAGGACGCGGTGGCGGCGCTCGGCTTCGAGGGCGTGGTGATCGCTCGCCCCTCCTTCCTGGTCGGGGACCGGGCCGCGCTCGGCCAGCCGGTGCGCAGCGGCGAGGGGCTCGCGCTGCGGGTCAGCACCCTGCTGCGGCCGGTGATCCCGCACGACCTGCGCAGCATCGCCGGGCGCGACGTGGCGGCGGCGCTGCTGCAGGCGGTGCCCGGCGCCACCGGACGGCTGGTGCTGCCGTCGGGGCGCATGCAGGGCGCCGCGGGCCGCTGAGCGCGGCCGGCGTCAGCGCTTCGTGGTGCGCACCACCGCGTCGGCGCGCTGGTGCAGGTCGGGCAGCAGCTCCAGCCCGAGCCCGGGCTTGTCGCCCAGCGAGACCATGCCGCCCTGCACCTGCGGCAGTTCGGTCACGAGTTCGCGGTACCAGCCGGTGTAGAAGGCGCGCACGCTCTCCTGCACCAGCGCATTGGGCGCGTGCAGCGACAGGTGCGTCGAGGCGGCCCACACCACCGGGCCGGTGCAGTCGTGCGGCGCCACCGGCAGCTGCCAGGCGTCGGCCATCGCGGCGATCTTGCGCGCCTCGGTCAGGCCGCCGCACCACGACAGGTCGAGCATCACCACGCCGGCCACGCCGGTCTCCAGGTAGTCCTTGAAGCCCCACTTGTACGCGAGGGTCTCGCTGGCGCAGATCAAGGCCTTGCAGTCGCCCGCGTACTGGCGCAGCAGGTCCAGCGAATCCATGCGGATCGCGTCCTCGTGCCAGAAGGTGTCGAACTCCTGCAGCGCGCGGGCGATCCTGCGGGCCATCGGCAGCCGCCACAGGCTGTGGAACTCCACCATGATGTCCATGCGGTCGCCGACGGCCCGGCGGATCTTGCGGAACGGCTCCAGCGCCGTGTCGAGGTCGGCCGCGCTGATGTACTGGCCGTGGCTGGCTTCGGCGGCGCGGTCGAACGGCCAGATCTTCATCGCCGTGATGCCTTCGGACAGCAGCGACTGCGCCAGTTCGTCGGCGTGGTGCAGGAAGCCCTGCAGGTCCTCGTAGGGGCCGCTCGCGTTGCCCAGGCCCCAATTCGAGGAGGTCTGGTTCGTCGCGCTGCGGATGTACTGGTAGCCGGCGCAGGTGTTGTAGACGCGGATCGCATCGCGGCTCCTGCCGCCCAGGGCGGTGTGCACCGGCATGCCGGCCGCCTTGCCGAACAGGTCCCACAGCGCGAGATCGACGGCCGAGTTGCCGCGCGTCTCGACGCCGGAGCCGCGCCAGCCGAGGTAGCCGGTGAGGTCGCGCTGGCGCGCCTCGATGGCCAGCGGGTCGGTGCCCAGCAGCCGGTGCGCGCCCCACTCGTGCAGGTAGGCCTCGACGGCCTGCGCGCCCATGAAGGTCTCGCCCAGGCCGACCAGCCCCTCGTCGGTGTGCAGGCGAACCCAGAGGATGTTGGGGAACTCGCCGAGCCGGATGGTCTCGAGCGCCGTGATCTTCATCGCGCGGCTCCGGTGCAGGCCGCGCGGCGCGCGGCAGTTATGAGGTCTTGCGCTGCGCGGCCGGCGTGGCCGACGGTGCGCGCGGTGCGCCCCGCTGCTCGTCGCGCCGCACGTCGCGGATCGCCCGCTCCATCAGCGGGGCGACCAGGTTCCAGTGCAGTGCCCGCGCCAGGCGCGGATGGTTGCGGCGGTACACCGGCGACTCGACGAACTCCAGCGGGTCGTGCCAGTGGCCCAGGTCGTCCACCACCATCAGGTCCTCGTCGGTCTCCACGCCCCCCACGAAGGCGCCGTCGACGCCGTTCCAGATGGCATGGCCGTCCCGGTGGATGCCGAAGCCGCAGTCCCAGCCCTTGTCGCGCAGGCGCTGGCGCGCGGCGGCCATGTAGGCGGCATCGAAGATGTAGGTGTCGGTGGCAACCCAGCGCTCCTGCAGCCAGGCCTGCACCACGGGCCGCGCCGCGCTGGTGAACGCCGTGGTCAGGCCCCGCAGGATCGCGCCGCGCAGCTCCACATAGTGCAGGCGGGCCGGGATGCCGGCCAGCCGCAGCAGTGCGACCAGCAGCGTGGCCTTGTCCGGCGCATCGCCACGGCCGGCGTCGAGCACTTCGCGCGCCGACTTCAGGTGCAGCTTGAGCGGCTTGGCGAACGGCAGGCGCTTGGTGAAGGCATAGACCGCCAGCGCCTTCTCGCGCTCGGTCTTGCACAGCTGCGTGAGCGAACGCGCCCGCACCCGAAGGCGCGGGTCTTCCAGGTCGAGCAGGGTCGTCGGACCCAGCCAGCGGCCGGGTGCGTGGAAGTCGGGGGGAGGAAGGGGGACGGGGTCGGCGAACGCGGGGGACAACGGTACTACTCTCCAGCAACGGGTTGTGGCCCGGTGAAGTCCGCGGCCCCTGGGCCCGCGTGCCGGCGGAAGGGAAGCCCCTCCTGGCCGCGAATCTTGTGCGTTCGATTCTAACGGCCACGGATGGGCTGCCCTGTCGCCTGCCTGTCAGGCCTGTCAGCCGCCGCGTGCCTTCTTCAGGCCGTCCAGGACGACGTTGACGGCTTCGGCGCCGATGGTCGGCACGTTCTTGTCGTAGACCGGGCGGACCTTGTCGAACATGCGCTTCTGCTCGGCCGGTGCGACCTCGTTGACCTGCATACCCTTGGCCTTCAGGCTGGCGAGCGACTTCTCGTTCAGCTGGCGGTTGGCCTGGCGCTGGACCTTCTGGCCCTCGATCGCGGCTTCACGCAGGGCGGCCTGCTCCTGCGGGCTCAGCGTGTCCCAGAGCTTCTTGCTGTACAGCACCAGGAACGGCGTGTAGGCGTGGCGGGTGACCGACAGGTACTTCTGCACCTCGTTGAACTTGGAGGTCTCGATGGTCACGAAGGGGTTTTCCTGGCCGTCGATGGTCTTGGTCTCCAGCGCGGTGAACACCTCGCCGAAGGCCATCGGCACCGCGTTGGTGCCCAGGGTCTTGAAGGTGTCCAGGAAGATGTTGTTCTGCATCACGCGGACCTTGATGCCGTCGAAGTCTTCCGCCTTGTTGACCGGCTTCTTGCTGTTGGTCAGGTTGCGGAAACCGTTCTCCCAGTAGGCCAGGTTCACCAGGCCGGCTTCTTCCAGCTTCTTGTTGAAGTACTGGCCGGCGGCGCCGTCGAGCACCGCGTCGGCTTCCTTCTCGTTGGCGAACAGGAAGGGCAGGTCGAACACGCCCAGTTCCTTGACGATGCCCACCAGCGGCGACGACGAGGTGCACACCATCTCCTGGGTGCCCGCGCGCAGCGCCTGCGTGGCCGGCAGGTCGCCGCCGGCGGAGCCGCCCCAGAAGGCCTGGATCTTCATCTTGCCGCCGGTCTTGGCGTTCAGGACTTCCTGCATCTTCTTGACGCCGACGCCGACCGGGTGGTCCTCGTTCACGCCGTTGGTGAACTTGATGGTTCGCTCCTGGAACTGGGCGAAGGCCGAAGTGGCCAGCATCAGCGAGGCGCCGGCGAGCATCGACACGAGGGTTCTGCGCTTGAACATGGTTGTCTCCTTGGAAAGGTGGGTTGGCACAGGGGAAGCGGAAAGCGGTGAGGGATCGGAAGCGGTCGTCATCGCATGAAGAACTTCAGCGGCACGAGCACCAGGTCGGGGAAGGCGACCAGCAGGAACAGGACGCCCAGCTGCGCGAGCAGGAAGGGCATCACGCCCTTGAAGGCCTCGTCCATCGAGATGCGGGCCACCCCGCACACCACGTTGAGCACGGTGCCCACCGGCGGCGTGATGAGCCCGATGGCGTTGTTCATGATGAACAGCACGCCGAAGTACACCGGGTCGATGCCGGCCTTGAGCACCACGGGCATCAGCACGGGCGTGAGGATCAGCACCGTCGGCGTGAAGTCCAGCGCGGTGCCGACGATCACGATCAGCACCATGATCACCAGCATCAGCAGCGTCTTGTTGCCCATGAAGGGCTCGAGCATCCTGGCCACTTCGTTCGGGATGTTCGCCACGGTGATCAGCCAGGCGCTGACCATCGCGGCGGCCACCAGGAACATCACCACCGCGGTGGTCTTACCGGCAGCCAGGACCAGGCCGTACAGCGCGCTGATCTTCAGTTCACGGTAGATGAACATGCCCACCACGAAGCTGTAGACCGCGGCCACCACGGCCGCCTCGGTCGGGGTGAACACGCCGAACTTCATGCCGCCCAGGATCACGATGGGCAGGGCGACCGCGAATGCGCCGTTGGCGGTGACCTTGAGGCGTTCGGTCATCGGCATGCGCGGGGCGGGCTGCACGTTCTCGCGCCGGGCCACCCACCACCAGGTGAAGCCGATGGCGATGCCCATCATGATGCCCGGCACGATGCCGGCCAGGAACAGCTTGGTGATCGACACGTTGCCGGCCACGCCGAAGATGATCATGCCGATGGACGGCGGGATCACCGGCGCGATGATGCCGCCCGATGCGATCAGGCCGGCCGAGCGCCCGACGTTGTACCCGGCCTGCCGCATCATGGGGATCAGCAGCGCCGCGAGTGCGGCGGTGTCGGCCACGGCGGAGCCCGACAGCGACGCCATGATGATCGCCGCGATGACGGCCACGTAGCCCAGGCCGCCGCGGAAGTGGCCGACCCAGGCCATCGCCAGCAGCACGATGCGCCGCGACAGGCCGCCCGCGTTCATGAACTCGCCGGCCAGCAGGAAGAAGGGCACGGCCAGCAGCGGGAAGTTGTCCGCGCCGTCGACGAAGCGTTGCGCCAGGATCTGGCTGTCGAACGCCGGCAGCACGCCGGTGGCCGCCATGAAGGCCATGAGGGCCAGGCCGCAGATCAGCAGGGCATAGGCGATCGGCATGCCGATGGCCATGGCGCCCAGCAGGCTGAAGAGGAAGACGCCGACGGTCATCGCGCGGCCCCCGGCCCGGCGCCCACGCCGGCACCCACGGCCGCGGCGTTGCCCGCACCATCCGCGCCGGCCACGGGCACGTGCGAGGGCACGTCCTCGGACTCGACCACCTGCACCAGGTCCTCCTCGGCGATGCGGCCCGTCACCAGGCGCCACAGCACGTCGATGTTGAACAGCGCCATGACGACCGCCACGACGTAGCCGATGCCGTAGACCCAGATCATCGAGATGCCGACGACGGGGGACACGTTGGTCACCTGCAGGTCGTGCATCTTGAAGGTGCCGATGAAGAACAGCACGTTGCACCAGAGCATGAGCGACTCGGACACGAAGAGGCAGGCCTTCTTGCCGGTCACGCCCAGGTGCTTGACCAGCGTGTCCACGCCCAGGTGGCCCTTCTCGCGCATCGCGATCATGGCGCCGATGTAGGTGAGCCAGACGAAGCAGTAGCGCGACATCTCGTCGGACACCGTGATGCCCGAGTTGAAGCCGTAGCGCAGCACCACGTTGCCGAACACCATCACGACCATGGCCACCATGGCCAGGACGACGAGAAACTCGAGACCCTTGAAGAACCAGTCGATCAGGCGCCGCATGCGGTGTCCATTCCGTGTGTCAGGCCGCCGCGCGCAGCAGGCGGGCCGGCGCATCCAGGTCCGGCAGGCGGCGCCGCGTGGCCAGCACCTCCTCGATGTCTTCCCGCGCGCCGTCGATCAGCACCAGGATTGCCTTCTCGGCCTTGGCCGGGTTGCGCGCGATCACCGCGTCGAGCACCGCGCGGTGCAGCGGCAGCGAGTTGCGCGGGCCGTCCTCGCGCGTGGTCGAGATCTCGAAGCTGGTGCGCAGCAGCGCGGCGAGCGCCTTGCTCATCTGCACCAGCATGCGGTTGTGGCACGCGCGCAGCAGGCCCTGGTGGAACTGCAGGTCGTGCGTCACGTAGTCGCCGCCCTCCTCCACCGCGCGGCGCATGCCGCGGAACGCCACCTCGATCCCGGCGATGTCGGCTGGCGTGGCGCGCTCGGCGGCCATGCGCACCGCGGCGGGCTCCACCACGCGCCGCAGCTCCTGCAGGTCGCGCAGGAACTCGCGCGTGAGGCCGGCACGCGACTGCCACAGCACGACGTCGGGGTCGAACCAGTTCCACTGGTCCGCGGGTAGCACGCGGGTGCCCACCTTCGGGCCGGTGGTGAGCAGCCCCTTGGCCACCAGCGACTTCACCGCCTCGCGCACCACCGTGCGGCTGACCCCCAGCGCCTCGCACAGCAGGGGCTCCGGCGGCATCGACGAGCCGGCCGCATAGCGCCCGGCCACGATCGCCTCGCCGAGGTGATCGACCGTGTTGCCGTGGACGTTCTTGATCATGGTTTGTACGGAGGGGCCGGGCGGCAATCGTATGACCATAATATGTTTGAAAACCCGGGACTAACCCTGATGACCGACCCCACCAAGCCTCGCAAGCAACCCCACGAACTCCGCTCCCAACAATGGTTCGGCCGCCAGGACCGCGACGGCTTCGCCTACCGCAGCTGGGTCAAGGGCAAGGGCGTGCCGCACGACCAGTTCGACGGCCGGCCGGTCATCGGCATCTGCAACACCTTCAGCGAACTCACGCCCTGCAACTCGCACTTCCGCACCCTCGCCGAGCAGGTGAAGATCGGCGTGTACGAGGCCGGCGGCTTCCCGCTCGAGTTCCCCGTGATGTCGCTGGGCGAGACGCTGCTGCGTCCCACCGCCATGCTGTACCGCAACCTTGCGTCCATGGACGTCGAGGAGTCCATCCGGGGCAACCCGATCGACGGCGTGGTGCTGCTCATGGGCTGCGACAAGACCACGCCCTCGCTGCTGATGGGTGCCTCCAGCGCCGGCCTGCCGACCATCGGCGTCTCGGGCGGCCCGATGCTCAACGGCAAGTGGCGCGGCCAGGAGCTGGGCTCGGGCACCGGCGTGTGGAGCATGAGCGAGCAGGTGCGCGCCGGCACGCTCAAGCTGGCCGACTTCTTCGAGGCCGAGAGCTGCATGCACCGCAGCCATGGCCACTGCATGACCATGGGGACCGCGTCCACCATGGCCAGCATGGTCGAGGCCCTGGGCATCGGCCTGCCGGGCAACGCCGCCTACCCCGCCGTGGACGGCCGCCGCAACGTGCTGGCGCGCAACGCCGGCCGCCGCATCGTGGAGATGGTGCACACCGACCAGACCATCACCCAGGTGCTCACCCGCGAGGCCTTCGAGAACGCAATCCGCACGCTGGCGGCCATCGGCGGCAGCACCAACGCGGTGATCCACCTCATCGCGATCGCCGGCCGCCTGGGCCTGAAGCTCACCGTCGACGACTTCGAGCGCCTGGGCAGCGAGCTGCCGTGCCTCCTGAACCTGCAGCCCTCGGGCGAGCACCTGATGGAAGACTTCTGCTACGCCGGCGGCCTGCCGGTGGTGATGAAGGAGATCCAGCACGTGCTGCACACGGACATCGTCACCGTGAGCGGCAAGACGGTGGCCGAGAACATCGCCGACGCGGTGAACCACGACCCGCGCGTCATCAAGACCTTCGACGCCCCGTTCAAGGAGAAGGCCGGCATCGCCATCCTGCGCGGCAACCTGGCGCCACGCGGCGCCGTGATCAAGCCCAGCGCCGCGACGCCGTCGCTGATGGTGCACACCGGGCGTGCCGTGGTCTTCGAGGACAGCGACGACTTCCACAAGCGCATCGACGACGACAACCTGGACGTCGACGAAACCTGCATCCTGGTGCTGAAGAATTGCGGCCCCAAGGGCTACCCCGGCATGGCCGAAGTGGGCAACATGCCCCTGCCGCCCAAGGTGCTGAAGAAGGGCATCACCGACATGGTCCGCATCAGCGATGCCCGCATGAGCGGCACCGCGTACGGCACCGTGGTGCTGCACACGACGCCCGAGGCCGCCGCCGGCGGGCCCCTGGCCATCGTCAAGAACGGCGACATGATCGAGCTCGACGTGCCGAAGCGCCGGCTGCAGCTGCTGATCTCCGACACCGAGCTGGCGGCGCGCCTGAAGGAGTGGAAGGCGCCGCCGCCGGCCCTGTCATCGGGCTACTGGAAGCTCTACATCGACCACGTGCTGCAGGCCGACGAAGGCGCGGACCTGGACTTCCTGGTCGGCCAGCGCGGCGCGTTCGTGCCGAAAGACAACCACTAGGCCTGCCGTGCGGTTCGACGTCGCCGCCCTCGGCGAGGGCATGGTGGAGTTCAACCAGACCCGCGCCGGCGAGCCCACCTGGCTGCAGGGCTTCGGCGGCGACACGAGCAATGCGGCCATCGCGGCGGCCCGCGCCGGCGCCCGCGTGGCCTACGTCAGCCGCGTCGGTGACGACCACTTCGGCCGCGACCTGGTGGCGCTGTGGCAGCGCGAGCAGGTGGACACCTCGGCGGTGGAGGTGGTGGCGGACGTGCCCACCGGCCTCTACTTCGTGACGCACGGGCCGCAGGGCCATGCCTTCTCGTACCGGCGCGCCGGCTCGGCCGCCGCGCGCATGACGCCGCAGTGGCTGGCGCAGGGGCCCGCCGCGGGCGTCGTGTCGTCCAGCCGCTTCCTGCACGTGTCCGGCATCTCGCTGGCCATCTCGCCCGAGGCGCTGGCCACCTCGCTGGCCGCGATGGACCTGGCCCGCGCCGCCGGCGCCACCGTGGCCTTCGACGGCAACCTGCGGCTCAAGCTCTGGACGCTGGAGGCGGCCCGCGACGGCATCGCCGCCGCCATGCGGCGCTGCGACCTCTTCCTGCCCAGCCTGGACGACGTGGCGCAGCTGCACGGCCTCACGGATGCCGACGCGGTGGTCGACTGGGGCCACGCCGCCGGCGCGCGCGCCGTGGTGCTCAAGCTGGGCGACGCCGGTGCCCTGGTGAGCGACGGCAGCCGCCGCGAGCGCCTGGCGCCGCACCGGGTGCCGCTGGTCGACGCCACCGGCGCCGGCGACTGCTTCGCGGGCAACCTGCTGGCACGCCTGGCCGCGGGCGACGACCTCTTCGCGGCGGCCCGCTACGCCAACGCCGCCGCGGCGCTCGCGGTGCAGGGCTGGGGCGCCGTCGCGCCGCTGCCGCGCGCCGACGCGGTCCGGGCGCTGCTGTGAGCGACCACCTCATCGCCGTCGACTGGGGCACCAGCTCGCTGCGCGCGGCGCTGCTCGGCGCCGGCGGCGAGGTGCTGGACGAACGCGCCTCGCCGCAGGGCATCCTGGCCGTCGAGGGTGGCGCATTTGCTCCTGTTTTGATAGCACTCTGCTCGGATTGGGTGCGGGCGGGAGCCCGATTCGGCTTGATGAGCGGGATGATCGGCAGCCGCCAGGGCTGGCAGGAGGCGCCCTACTGCGCCTGCCCCGCCGGCTTCGGCGAGGTGGCGGCGCGGGTCGCCTGGATGGCCGCACCGCCGCCCGGCTTCGACCGCCTGGGCATCGTGCCCGGCCTGTCCTGCGCCGAGGCCGGAGTACCCGACGTGATGCGCGGCGAGGAGACGCAGATCCTGGGCGCGCTCGGGCTCCTGGGCATCACCGACGCGCTGTGCGTGCTGCCCGGCACCCACAGCAAGTGGGCGCGCGTGGAAGGCGCACGCATCGTCGCGTTCTCCACCTTCATGAGCGGCGAGTTCTACGCGGTGCTGCGGCGCCACACCATCCTGGCCCGGCTGATGCCGGACACCGACGGAGACGCGGACGACGCCGCCTTCCTGCAAGGCGTGCTGCACGCCCGCCGCGCCGGCAGCCTGCTGCACGGCGCCTTCAGTGCGCGCACGCTGGGCCTGTTCGAGCGGCTGCCGCCGGCGTCGCTGCCGAGCTACCTGTCCGGCCTGGTGATCGGCGAGGAGTTGCGCGCCCAGCGCCTGGAGAACAGCGGCGCCCGCCCGGTGCTGATCGGCGCCCCTGCGCTCACCCACCGCTACCGGCTGGCGCTCGGCGCGCTCGGCCTGGAGGCGCGCGTCCTCGGGGCCGAGGCCACGTGGCAAGGCCTGTGGTCCCTGTCCCGCCAACTGGAGATGCCCACATGAATCCCGCCGACGCCGATTTCCGTGCCGCGCTCGCCGCCTGCCCGCTGGTGGCGATCCTGCGCGGGATCACCCCCGACGAGGCGGTTGCGGTCGGCCAGGCCCTGGTCGATGCCGGCTTCCGGCTGATCGAGGTGCCGCTCAACTCCCCGGAGCCGCTGCGCAGCATCGCGGCGCTGCAGCAGGCCTTTCCGCAGGCGGTGGTCGGCGCGGGCACGGTGCTGCGGCCGTCCGAGGTGGACGAGATCGCCGACGCCGGCGGGCGCCTGGTGGTGGCGCCGAACTTCTCGCCCGCCGTGGTGGCTGCCGCCCGCGCGCGCGGCCTGCCCTGCCTGCCGGGCGTCTTCACCGCCACGGAAGCGTTCGCCGCGCTCGAGGCGGGCGCCACCGGGCTCAAGCTCTTTCCTGCAGAGCTGGCCGGGCCCGCGGGCGTGAAGGCGCTGCGCGCGGTCCTCCCGACCGAGGCGCTGCTGCTGCCCGTGGGCGGCGTCACGCCGGACACCCTGCCGGCATTCCGCGCGGCAGGATCGTCCGGCTTCGGCATCGGGGGCGCCCTGTACCGCCCGGGCCTGCCGGCCGCCGACGTGGGGCTGCGCGCGAGGGCCTTCGTGGCCGCGTGCGCAGGTACCATTTCGGCATGACCGCGCCCGAGCCGAAGCCCCACGCCTCCATCTCCTTCGGCCTCGGCGGCCGCATCTGCATCGTGACCGGGGGTGCGCAGGGCATCGGCGAGGCCTGTGCCCGCCGCTTTGCCCGGGACGGCGCCATCCCCGTCATCGCCGACGTCGAACGCGACCGCGGCCAGGCCCTGGCGGCCGAGCTCGGCGGCCTGTTCGTGCCCTGCGACGTGGGCGACAAGGCGCAGGTGGACACGCTGGTGGCGCAGGTGATGCTGAAGTACGGCCGCATCGACGTGCTGGTGAGCAATGCCGGCATCTTCAAGGCCGCCGACTTCCTGGAGGTCACCGAGGCCGACTTCGACGCGGTGCTGCGCGTCAACCTCAAGGGCTCGTTCCTGGTGGGCCAGGCGGCGGCGCGCGAAATGGCCAAGGCCGGCCGCGGCGCCATCGTGCACATGAGCTCGGTCAACGCGGTGCTGGCCATTCCCAGCATCGCCAGCTACAACGTGAGCAAGGGCGGCATCAACCAGCTGACGCGGGTGATGGCGCTGGCGCTGGCCGACAAGGGCATCCGGGTGAACGCGGTCGCGCCCGGCACCATCGCCACCGAGCTGGCGGCCAAGGCGGTGCTCACCAGTGACGACGCGCGCCAGCGCATCCTCTCGCGCACGCCCATGAAGCGCCTCGGCGACCCGTCCGAGATCGCCGACGTGGTGGCCTGGCTGGCCAGCGATGCCGCCAGCTACGTGACCGGCGAGATCGTGGTGGTGGACGGAGGCCGGATGACGCTCAACTACACCGTGCCCGTCTGACGCCATGGCCCCGCGCCCGCCGACCGCCTCGCGCGAGCTGCTGTTCGGCATTGGGCTGCTCGGGGCGGCGCTGGCGGTGCAGTGGACGCTGCGCCCGCTGCTGGGCACCGGCTTTCCCTTCCTCTTCTTCTTCCCCGCCATCGGCATCGCCGCCACGCTGTGGGGCTGGCGGGCGGGCGCCGTGGTGGTGCTGGGCGGCCTGTTCAACAGCCTGCTGTGGTTCGAGCCGACCTGGCAACTGGCGGTCTCCCGGCCGGCCGAGCAGCTGGCGGTGGCCGGCTACCTGGTTTCGGCGGCCATCCTGCTGGTGCTCGGTGCCCGCGTGCACGACCTGCGGCAGCGCGCCGCCGCGGCCGAGGCAAACCTCGGCCGCCAGCTGCAGGAGCTGCGCGAGCTCAACGCCCTGAGCCGCACGCAGCAGCAGCAGCTGCAGGACGCCGACCGCCGCAAGGACGAATTCCTGGCGACGCTCGCGCACGAGTTGCGCAATCCGCTGGCGCCGATCCGGCAGGCCGCGGTGATCGCGCGCTCGGACCAGGCCACGGCGGCGCAGCGCGAGCGGGCGCACCAGATCATCGAGCGGCAGGTGCGCCACATGGCCCTGCTGCTGGACGACCTGCTGGACGTCTCGCGGATCACCCGGGGCAAGCTGGTGCTGCGGCGCGAGCCGACGCCCTTGTCGGTGATGCTGGAAGCCGCGTCCGAAGGCGCACGGCCCCTGGTGGCGGCGCGCCGCCAGCGCCTGGAGCTGGATTTGCCACCGCAGGAGCTGTGGCTGGACGCGGACCCGATGCGCGTCGAGCAGATCCTCTCCAACCTGCTGGGCAATGCGGCGAAGTACGGGCGCACCGAGGGGCGCATCGAGGTCACGGCGCGGCAGGACGGCGGCACCGCCCGGGTGCAGGTCCGCGACGACGGCATCGGCATCCCGGCCGACGCGCTGGAGTCCATCTTCGAGATGTTCGAGCAGTTGCCGCGTGCCGACCAGGCGGTGGGCAGCGGCCTGGGCATCGGCCTGTCGCTCTCGCGCGGGCTGGCCCGCCTGCATGGCGGCAGCCTGCACGCGCTCAGCGATGGCCCGGGCCACGGCAGCACCTTCGTGCTGGTGCTGCCGCTGGCCACGCCGCCGGTGAGCCGGCCGTCGCCGCTCGACGTGCCGGCCGAGCGCGCCGTGGCGGGCCCGCGCCGCGTGCTGGTGGCCGACGACAACCGCGATGCGGCCGAGAGCCTCGCCGAGGTGCTGCGGATGGACGGCCACGAGGTCGCCGTGGCCTTCGACGGGCACGAAGCGGTGCGCCTGTTCCGCCAGGTGCATCCCGACGTGGCCCTGCTGGACATCGGCATGCCGGGACTCACCGGGCTGGAGGTCGCGGCCACCCTGCGCGGCTTGCCCGAAGGCCGGCAGGCGCGGCTGGTGGCGGTGACCGGCTGGGGGCAGGCGCGCGACGTGGCCGCCACCCGTGCGGCCGGCTTCGACGCGCACCTGACCAAGCCGGTCGATCCGGCGGCGGTGCTCGACCTGCTGCGGCGGCGGGACTGAAGCCCGGCCGTTGCGGCCGGTCAGGTGGCCTTGATGTCCGGCAGCAGGCGCTCGTACTCCTTGCGCACCACCGCGTAGCACTCGCAGGAGCGCCGCTCCAGCGCGGGACGGTCCAGCACGTGGATGCGCCCGCGCTCGTAGCGGATGAGTCCGTCCTTCTGCAGCTGGCCTGCCGCCTGGGTGACGCTGGCCCGCCGCACGCCCAGGATGGTGGACAGCAGTTCCTGGGTCATGACGATCTTGTCCGCCTGCAGGCGGTCCAGCGTGAGCAGCAGCCAGCGGCACAGCTGCTGGTCCAGCGCGTGGTGCCGGTTGCACACGGAGGTCTGCGCCATCTGCGTGATGAGGGCCTGGGTGTAGCGCAGCAGCAGGTGCAGCACCGGCCCGCCGCGGTTGAACTCTTCCATGAGCAGGCTGGCCTTGAGCCGGAACCCCTCTCCCGCGGCCTGCACCACGCCCTGGCTGGAGGTGGACTCCCCGCCCATGAACAGGGAGACGCCGACCACGCCCTCGTTGCCCACCACCGCGATCTCGGCGGAGGCACCGTTCTCCATCACGTACAGCAGCGAGACGATCGCGGTGGTGGGAAAGAACACGTACGGCAGCTTGCCACTGGGCTCGTACAGCACCTTGCCCAGCGGCATGGCCACCGGCTCCAGGTGCGGGACCCAGCGGTCCCACTCGCGGTCCGCCAGGGCCGCCAGGAGCCAGTTGTCCCGTGGGTCCGCGACCGGCATGGTGGCTCCATTGAGAAAAGCGCAGTGTATCGGCCGTACGGTAGCGGACAGACAGATGGCTGCTGCTCACCTACTCTGCGGCTTGAAAGAGGTCCCCGATGAAATCCATTCCCCAGATCCTGTTCGCCGTCTCCGTCCTGGCCTTCGCGGCCCAGGCCACGGCGCAGGTCACCTTCCACGAGAACGAAGAATTCAAGGGCCGTGCGTTCACGACCCAGAAGCGCGTGGTCGACTTCCAGCGCTCCGGTTTCAGCGACCGCGCCTCCTCCGTGGTGGTGGTCGGCCAGCGCTGGGAGGCCTGCGAGGACGTGCGGCTGCGCGGCCGTTGCATGGTGCTGCGCCCCGGCCAGTACCCGTCGCTCTCCGCCATGGGCCTGAACGACCGCATCTCCTCGGTGCGCCCGCTACCGGCCAACGAGCGCGTCGCCGACAACGCGTACGCCCCGATGCCGATCGTGGCGCAGGACTTCCGCCGCGGCCGCAACGAGCGCCTCTACGACGCCGAGGTCACCTCCTCCCGCGCGGTTGGCGGCACGCCGGCCCAGCGCTGCTGGATCGAGCGTGAGCAGGTTGCGCAGCAGCCGCAGGTGCAGCAGCAGCAGGCCGGCCTGAACATCCCCGGCGCCGCCATCGGCGCGGTCATCGGCGGCATCCTGGGCCACCAGGTCGGCGGCGGCAGCGGGCAGAAGATCGCCACGGTCGGCGGCGCGCTCGGCGGCGCCGCACTGGGCGCGCAGTATGGCCGCAACGACCAGCAGGCCCAGGCGGCCCCGCTGATGCAGGACGTGCGCCGATGCGACAACAACGCCGCGCAGGCCACCCCCGCGTACTGGGACGTCAGCTACAGGCACCAGGGCGTCGAGCACCGCGTGCAGATGGCCAACCCGCCCGGCCAGACCATCACCGTCAACCGCCGCGGCGAACCCCGCGCCTGATCCGTCCTTCCCCCGCATTCCCTGAAAGAACCCACATGAACATCCGCACCACCTTCGCCGCCATCCTGGCCACCACCGCCGTTGCCATGTCCGGCTGCGCCGTCACCCGCGGCCAGGAGAGCGTCGGCGCCTACGTCGACGACACCGCCATCACCACCTCGGTGAAGGCCCGCTTCGTCGACAACAAGAACGTCGACGCGAGCAGCATCGCCGTGGAGACCCTCAACGGCACGGTGATGCTGTCGGGCTTCGCGAAGAACAGCACCGAGAAGAGCACCGCGGAGACCATCGCGCGCGGCGTCGGCGGCGTGCGCACCGTGCGCAACGAGATCGCCGTCCGCCCGTGATCCGGCTCAGCCGGCGGCGGTCTGCAATGCAGGCTGCTGCCGCGGCAGCCGAGCCGTGAAGGTCGTGCCGTCGTGCGCCGTGGAACGCACCGACAGGGTCCCGTTGTGGGCCCGCAGGATCTCCCGGCAGATGTAGAGCCCCAGGCCCAGGCCGTTCGGGGCTCTTTGTTCGTCCAGCACCGAGCCGCGGCTGCGCGGCTCGAAGATGCGTTCGCGGTCCTGCGCGGGGATCACCTTGCCGGTGTTGTGCACGCTGAAGAGCACCTCGGCGCCCTCCCCCCGCAGGGTCACCGCGACCGGCTGGCCACGCGCGCCGTAGGAGACCGCGTTCTCCAGCAGGTTCGACAGCAGTTGCGCCAGGCGCCCCTCGTCCCAGACGCCCTGCAGGTCGCCCTCGGCCAGCAGCATGAATTCGGTGGACGGGTGGCGCACCTGCGTCTCGGCCAGGACCGCGTCGAACAGCGGACGCAGGTTCGACGGCCGCGGCGTGATCGGCATCACGCCGTTGGACTGGGCCCGCGAGAAGTCGACGATCAGCTCCACGATGCCCTGGATGCGCCGCGCACCCTGGACGATGGGCTCCGCGGCCTTGCGCTGCAGCTGGCCCGACCGCACCAGGAGTTCGGCGGACATGGTGATGGTTCCCAGCGGATTGCGGATGTCGTGGCCGAGCATGCCCATGAACAGGTTGGTGTACCGCTGCACCTGCTCGGTGTAGCGCGCCACCGACTCCGTGATGGCCTGGTCGACGGCCTCGTTGAAGCGCATCAGCTGCTCGAGCTCGTCGGCATGCGTCTCCTCGCCCTTGGACGCCGCCCACAGCCGCAGCACGCTGGCGCGCAGGGCCCGGTACTCGGTGAGCATGGCATCGATGGCGAAGCCGGCGACGATGCGGGTGTCCGCGTGCGTCTCGGCCGCGGTGTCTTCGGCCTGCTGGCCACGGCCCGCCTCGCCGCGCGACTTCGCCAGCTGCTGGGCATCGGACTGCGGCTGCTCCAGGTCGGCGGCGATGGCCAGCAGGATCTGCGCGGCATGGTCGCGCAGCGCCTTCTGGTCCAGCGCCTTGCCACTGTGCGTGACGGTGGAGGCGAACTCGTCCCAGGTCGCCAGGATCTGGTCCGCATGCTGGCGGATGAATTCCGATAGCCGCATCGAGGGTGCCCCTTGTGGATCGCCGACCGGGGCCGGAAGAGCTCCATTAGGCCTGAACCCGGCAGGGGCGGGTGCAACAATCCCCGCATGCATGAACCCGTGGACGACGACGCGCCCCGGCCGGTCCAGGAGGCGCGCCTGTGGCGGGCCAACGGCTGGACCGCACAGGTGATCAAGAACGAGGACGACGACGGCTGGGCCGTGGCGATGACGCCGGACGGACAGGCCGAGCCGGCGCTGGTCGGTCCCTGGACCATGGGCCGCGACAAGAAGAACCCCAAGCCGCTCGACACGGCCGCCTTCCACACGCTGGTGAAGACGGCCGCCGAGTTCGTGCGCCGCCACGAGCAGCAGTTGCACGCCAGCCTGCACCAGCAGGTGGAGATCGTCCATGCCGGCGCGCGGGTGAGGGTCACGCTCGACATCGATCCCGACGAGGAGTCGCCCTCGGCGCGGCTGCGGGCCACCGCGACGGGCGGCGACGTGCTGGGTGACGTGGCCGTGTCCCCTGCCTTCAAGCTCACCCGCACGCGCGCGCAGGCCTGGGCCGACGCGGACTTCGGCGCGCAGGCGGTCCGCTAGCAGGCGCCGCCGGTGGGCGTGCGCGCGCGGGGTGGGCCCACGGCGGACGGCACCGCGCCTACGATGGCGCCATGCACGGCTCGCAGGCACGCGAAGACGACCAGGGCTCCGAGGGAACGGTGTGGACCGTCGGGCATTCCACGCACACGGCTGCCGCGTTCCTGGACCTGGTGCGCGCACACGGCATCGAGACGGTCGTCGACGTCCGGCGCTTCCCCGGATCGCGGCGCCATCCGCAGTTCGGTGCGCAGGCACTCGGCGCCTTGCTGGAAGGCGTGGGCATCGGCTACGCGTGGGTCACCGAGCTGGGCGGCCGCCGCCGGCCGGATCCGCTCGACCCGGAAGGCGGCGGCTGGCGGCACCCCGCCTTCCGGGCGTACGCGCAGCACCTGCGCTCGGACGATTTCGCGCAGGGCCTGCAGGCGCTGCTGCACGTGGCCAAGGCCTCCCGCACGGCGATCATGTGCTCGGAACTGCTGTGGTGGCGCTGCCACCGGCGCCTGATCGCGGACGTGCTCTTGTCCTGCGGATGGGAGGTGCTGCACATCCTCGGGCCGGCGGAACCGAGCGCGCACCGGCTCGGGCCGCCGGCGCGGCTCACCCCCGGCGGCCTGTCCTACGCCAGCGCCCAGGACGGGCTCGGCTGCTGCTAGCGGCCGGCCACGCAGGCCCGCCGGCCCGCCACGCAGCCGACCGAACGCGCCCGTTCGTGGGCCTTCAGGGGATGAAGTTGGTGACTTCCGGCAGCGGGCCGGCAATCGGCACCTCGAAGATCGGGCCCGCACCGTCCGGATCGATCGTCACGGTGCCCTGGCTCTGGAAGAACGTCGCGATCTGGATCTGCGCGCCGATGGCAAGGGGCGCGGCCGCCGGGTTCGCGATGTTGGTCAGGAAGGTGTGCGGGTTCTTGCCGACCGCCGGGTTGGCCGCATACGCGATGTCGTTGCGGTAGTAGGTGGTGCGGTCCGCGAGGTCGCCGGCACGCACGATCGCGCTGGAGGTCGGGTTCGGCACCGTCACGTCGCCCTTGGCCACCTGCACGATCACCGGCTTGGGCGCGGACCCCGGCAGCGGCTGCTTGCGGATCTGGGCGGCGTACGAGACGGGGTTGCCGGGCTGTTGAACCCACTGCTGCCAGTCGAACACGCGCTGGATGTCCATCGCCCCGGCCACCGTGTTCACCAGCGGCGGCTGGTTGCGCAGCGGGATGTTCTCGTTGAAGTTGATGCCGCCGACGTTGATGAGCGACGGGATGCGCGTGGCCAGCGAGATGCCGCCCAGGGGCCGGAACGCCGGGCTCAGGCGCACGATGTCGATGATCGAGCCGCCGGGCACGTTGGGCACGCCGGCCCGGATCGAAGGCTCAGTGCCCAGGAGCATGGTGCCGTAGATGCCGCCGAACGACTGGCCGGCGTAGTAGATGCGCTGCGCGTCCAGGTCGGCCGAGGTGTCGCCGTCCACGTCCACGCCGCCCTCGATGGCGCGCACCAGCTGCATGATGTCCACCACGGTCTGGCGCAGGGCGTCCCGGCTGCTGATGACGGCGCGCGGCGGGGCCGCGTTGGTGCCTTCCGTCGCTTCGATGTCGCCATCGCCGTCCTGGTCGATGCCGCGGCCGCCGGCCGGCACCACCACCGGCGCCACGCCCGGGCGCAGCACGTTCAGCACGCCCGCCGCCCCGCCACCGTGACCGACCACGTTGATGGATGCGGTGGCAATGCCGCGCGAGGCGAGCACCGACGCCACCGTCCAGGGTGCGCCGTACATGCTGTCGGTGAAGCCGTGGCCGAAGATCGCCACGGGCCAGCCGCCTGCCGGCTTGGTGCCCGACGGCACGAAGACCTGCACGACGAGGTTGTTGGTGCCCTGCTGCTGCGGGGCGCCGGTGAGCGTCCCCGTGGGCAGAAAGTACTTGCCCGCCGTCTGGTAGTCGGGCGATGCGTAGGTGCCGTAGGCGACCTTGCCGACCGCACCCGGCACCACGCCCAGCGCCGTCGTGGGCACGAAGCTCTCGGTGAAGGTGGCCGTGCCGGTCTGGCGCCGGAACTGGATGGCCGTGAGCGTGGCGGTGTCGAAGACCGCGCGCACCGTTCCACCGGCGGCGGTGCCGATGTTGAAGTTCACCGCCGCCGGAGCCGACTGCTTGATCTGGCGCGCGATCTTCGCCAGCTCGGTGGTGGCACTCTGGGTGCTGAACACGCTGGCCGCCACGACCTTGCCGCTGCGCACGCTGCGCACGGCGTCGCGCAGCTCGCGGCGGTAGTCGGCGCCGGCGCCGTCGCGGCCGACCGCGATGCCGAAGTCGTCGCCGTTGCCGGCGCTCTTGATCTTCTTGCCGTCTGCATCGCGCACGCCGTCGGTCACCACCAGCAGGTAGCGCGAGTGCTGCTGCAGCAGCTGGTCGCTGGTGAACGCGAGCGTGCGGGTGGCCGGGTCCCAGACCACCTGGTTGATGCCGACGCGTTCGCCGAGGCCGCGACCGGTCTGCACGTCGCCCAGGTTCACCAGGAGCACGGTGTCGCTGTTGACGCTCGTCGGATCGATGTCGCCGGTGAAGGGCACGGTGATGCGCGGCTGGGTGGAGAACCCATCGAGCGTGTTGAGCACGTCGATGTCCTGGCAGTCGGTCACGCGGACCGTGCAGTCGGGCTTGGGCAGGTTCACCCGCCGCTGGGTGTTCTGGGTCTCGTCGGCGACGGTGTAGCGGTTGCTCGGGAACGGTGCGGTGGCGGGATCGGTGAAATCCATTCGCACGCTGATGCCGTCGGCAAGCACCACGGATGAGAACAAAGACAACGAAGCGCCGACCAGCAGGTGCGCGCGATGTTTCACCATGAATGTCTCCTTGAATGTTGTCGGACGGGATCGCCCGCGAGACTTATACGGTCGTCGGGCCACGCCCGGCATCGGGACCAATCCGGCCGGTCCACCCGCGCACCCGACTGATCCGTGGCGGGCGCAATGCTCGCGCGGGCGGCTGCTGCAGAGCGGCGCTTCCGCCGGCGTCACGCACGCGACATGGCAAACCGCAGGACGGTTCTCCGCGCTGCGGCACGCGGCCCGGGCGCCGGCGCGATCTTGGCCGCGGTGCTCGAACCTGCGTGAACATCCCCTCCCCGCGCGTGCCACCATGGCGTGCATGCAGGTGACCGACGACCAGGTGCGGCAAGCCATCGAAGGGCTGCTGTCGCGCCGCGAGCCGCCCGCCTGGGCCGCACCGGCCCGGCGCAGGACGCGCATCCGACCACACCGGACGGACGCTACCTCGTGGTGCGGGGCCGGCTGTGGCGCAAGGCCAATCCGCACCTGCCCGCCGAAGTGCGCGATGCCCTGGTCCGGGAGCTGATGGAGGCCCGGCGGGCCCTGCGCGGCAGTCCGGCAGAAGCCGCGCGCCGCGCAGCGCGCGCGACGGTGGACCGCACCAAGCAGGCGCTGGGGGAGCGCGGGCCCGTCTGGTGGACCGACGGCGCGCCGGACTTCAGCCGCAAGCTGGCGGTGAACACGCCCTACCGGGACTGGTTCCTCGGCCTGCCCGGCCAGGGTGCGCCGCCCGCTGCAGCGGCCGTTCAGTAGCGGTGGATCAGCGTCACCCGGAAGCTGCGCGACTCGATCGGGTGGAAGTGGATGTCCGCCACCGGTGCCGCTTCGCCGGGCAGCTGCGACTCGTAGTAGTAGTCGATCGCCGAGGCCTTCCGGTTGGTGAGGTTGAAGCCTTCCAGCTCGATGCGCGTGGACGGCGTGAGCTTGTAGCCGATGCGGCCGTTCAGCGTCGCGGTGCTGCGCGAGCGCACGGTGTTGTCCTCGATCAGCGGGCGGGGGCCGAAGAAGCGCAACTGCAGCGCGCCGAACCACGGGCCCACGTGGTCCACGGCGGCGGCAATGGAGGCCACGCCTTCCACGGCGCCCGGGATGCGGTCGCCGACCGGATCGACGTCGCGGAAGCGCGCCTTCGCGAACGCGATGTCCGCATCGAGCGTCAACCAGCGCGTGGGCTTGTAGTAGTTGGAGAACTCGAAGCCCACGCGGCGGCTCGGCCGGCCGGCTTCGGTGGTGCCCGCGTCGCCGACGAACACCAGTTCGGACGCCAGGTCCAGGCGGTACACCGAGAAGGTGGACTGCAGGCCCGGGATGAACTCGGACCGCACCCCAAGCTCGACGCCCTTGCTGCGCGCCAGCGGCGTCACGCGCTCTGCCGCAGCGCCGGTGGCCGGGTCGGTGGTGATGGTGGTGCCGCGCGCGTCGTTGCTGTGGAAGCCGCGTCCGAAGCCGACGTAGTACTCGGTCCTGGCCCAGGGTCCGAAGATCAGGTTGAGCTTGGGGCTGAACTGGTGGGCGTTGGCCCGGCCGGAGTTCTCGGAGCGGTCGCTGCGCACGTCGAACCGGAACGCGTCGCCGCGCAGGCCGGCGACGGTGCGGAACCAGGGGGCCCAGCGGGTCGCGTTCTCGATGAAGAGCCCGGCGCTGCTCTCGACGATGTGGTCCTGCCGGACGGTGGAGAGCACCTGGCGCGCGGCGGTGAGCTGCAGCGCGTTGTAGATGTTGTCGTTCTGCAGTTGCAGGCCGATGGTGGTCTCGGACTCCCGGCCGCCGAACGGCGTGTTGAAGGTGTGGCTGGCGTTGAAGCCGGTCGTGACGCGGCGGTCGGGCTGGGCGAACTGGTCGCCGTTGACCGGGTCGTTGAGGAAGTAGGTGAAGTTGGAGAACAGGTCCAGGCGGCTGGCCACCACGTAGGCGTTCGCCTTGGTGGCGCCCGCGGCCGTGGTGCGCTGCCACGCGCCCGACAGGCTGTAGCGGGACGCCTTGCCCCCGTCGGTCTGGTCGATCGCGTCGAAGCGGTCGAGCGCGCCCGAGGCCACGGCACGTACAGGGATCTGGTCGGTCGAATGCCAGCGGCCGGTGTAGGCCATGCCCGTGATGTTGAAGCCGTTGGCCGAGCTGCCCTGGCTGTAGCGCAGCACGCCATTGAGTTTGCGGTAGTCGTCGGGCACCACGAAGGGGCCGTCGTTGTGGAAGACCTCCAGCGCGTAGAGCAGGTGTCCGTCGCCGAACTTGGGCGAATTCGCCAGCAGGGTGCGGCGGAAGCCGTTCTGCCCGAGGCCGATGCTGGCGATGCCCTTGTCCAGCCGGTCGGCATAGGTGATGTGCACCGCGCCGGCAGATGCGAAGTCGCCCTCGGATGCATAGAACGGTCCCTTGCGGTACTCCAGCAGGCTGGCCAGCTCGGGGATCAGGAAGTTCAGGTCGGTCCAGCCCTGGCCATGCGCGTGGCTGCGCTGGTTGACCAGCATGCCGTCGATGGTGGTGCGCAGGTCGGTGCCATGGTCCAGGTTGAAGCCGCGCAGGTAGAACTGGTTGGCCTTGCCTTCTCCGCTGTGCTGGCTGACCACCAGCCCCGGCGTGGTCTCCAGCAGCTCCCCTGGCCGGTACACCGTGCGCGCATCCAGCTGCTCCTGCGTCACGACGCCCGTGTTGGCCGTCTCGGCCGTCTCCAGCAGGCTGGTGCGGGAGGTCTCGACGGTCACGGGCTTGAGGGTGCCTTCGGTCTGCGCGAGCGCGGGCGCGAGGCAGAGGAGGCCGACGGGGACGAAGTAGAGGTGGCGCATGTGGCTGAGCGGTTGGGTGCGTGATCGTACCGGGACGTATGCAATGCGACGCGAGAGTCCGACCCCGGCGCACGCCGCCGGGCGAATTGCCGGCGTCGGCGCGGGGATAATGCAGCGGCCATGCAACACCCGACGCCGCTCCGCCCACCCGCGCGCCTGCGTTGGGCCCGGTCCGTGCTGGCCTGGTACGTGGTGTTCCTCGGCGTGCTGGCACTGACGCCCGTCGTGCAGCCGCAGTCCTTCGCGCTGGTCTGTGCCTCGGGCAGCCTCCAATGGCAGGACATCGGCGACGACGGCGCACCCGCGGCGGCGGTGGCGCCCGACTGTGCGCTGTGCTGCGCGGCAACGGCGCCACCGCCTGCGGTGGCGGCCGTGCCCACCCCGTCGCGCCTGCGGCATGCGTGCCTGCCGCAACCGGCCGCGCACATCGCGGCGCTCACCGCCGCACCCCTGCCCGCGCGCGGCCCACCGACCCTCGCCTGATCCCCGTCGTGCACGGCGGCGCCTGGTGGCGCCCACCGCTGCCAGCCCCGGTTGACAGGAGAGTTTCCATGCGCATCGTCCATGCCGCCGCGGCCCTGCCGCTGGCGCTTCCCCTCGCCCTCGGCGCGCAGCCGCAGGGCGCCCCGGCCAAGGAGCTGGGCGTCGTCAGCATCAGCGGCGGTCAGGCCAGTTCCCTGCCGTCGCAGATCCCGACCACCACCGAAAGCATCACCGGCGAGCAGGTGGAGCAGGCCATCAACGCGAGCGACAGCGAGGACGCGCTCAAGTACTTTCCCAGCCTGCTCGTGCGCAAGCGCTACATCGGCGACTACAACCACGCCATCCTGTCCAGCCGCGCCTCCGGGACCGGCAACAGCGCTCGCTCGGCGGTGTACGCGGACGGCATCCTGCTGTCGAACTTCCTGGGCAACGGGGTCGGCGGGCTGGCCTTTCCGCCGCGCTGGGGCCTGGTGACGCCCGAAGAGATCGAGCGCGTCGACGTGATGTACGGCCCCTTCTCCGCGGCGTATCCGGGCAACTCGGTCGGCGCGGTTGTCGACTACGTCACCCGCATGCCGACGCGGCTGGAAGGCCACGCGCGCGTGGGCCTGGTGCAGCAGCCGTTCCGCCTGTTCGGCACCGACGACACCTTCCGCACCCGGCAGGCCAGCGCTTCGCTGGGCAGCAGGTCCGGCGACTGGTCGTGGTGGCTGCACCTGCATCGCACCGACAGCGAAGGACAGCCGCTCACCTTTGCCACGCGCACGGTGGGCGCGACGGCGCCCGCGCCGGGCCTTCCGGTCGAGGGTGCAGTCCCGGGCCTGAACACGTCCGGCGCGCCGATCTGGTTCATCGCCGCCGGGACACAGGTGCACACGGTGCAGGACCATGCGAAGGTCAAGTTGGCCTACGACGTCTCGCCGGTGCTGCGCGCCTCGTACGTCTTCGGCGCGTGGCACAACACCGCGGAGGGCCGGCCGACTTCGTACCTGCGCGACGCGGCCGGCGCACCGGTGACCTCGGGGCCGATCCGCATCGGGGGCGCGAACTACGCGGCGTTGACCGGGGCCGACCTGCCGGTCACCCGAGAGTCGCTCGCGCACACCATGCACGGGCTGTCGCTCAGGAGCCGCACGCAGGGGACCTGGGACGGCGAACTCGCGGCCAGCCGCTATGCGTACGGGCGGGACCACAAGCGCCAGAACGCCCCGTCCAACACACCGCCCGCCGCATTGTCGGGCGGCCCCGGCACCCTGGCCGACGGCAGCGGCACGGGTTGGGACACGCTGTCGGCGCGGGGCACCTGGCGCCCCGATGGCCCCGGAGGTGCACACATCGTGGAGGCAGGACTGCAGCAAGACAGCTTCCGGCTGCGGTACCGCACCTCGGCCATCGCCGGCAACTTCCTGCTCGATGCGCCCGGCGCCTTGGTCAGCGACGTCGGCGGGCGCACCCGGCTGCGCAGTGTGTGGGCGCAGGACGCCTGGCGCTTCGCGCCGGCGTGGAAGACGGTGCTGGGTCTGCGTTCCGAGCACTGGCAGGCGCGCAACGGCTACACCCGCGTCCCCGGCGGCGCGCCGGCGGTCGACACGGCGTGGCCGCAGCGCGACGAGCACCACCTGTCGCCCAAGGCCGCACTGTCCTGGCAGTGGCAGCCGCGCACGGTGCTGAAGGCGTCGGCCGGCCGCGCGGTCCGCTTCCCCACCGTGGCGGAGCTGTACGGCGCCACGTCGACGGCGAACGCCGCCTTCGTGAACGATCCCGGGCTGCACCCGGAACGCTCCTGGACGGGGGAACTGTCGGCCGAGCACGACCTGGGCAGCGGCCTCCTGCGGCTGACGCTCTTTGCCGAGACGACGCGCGACGCCCTCTACACGCAGACCACCTTCGACCCGGTGGCCAACAGCAACGTGTCGCGTGTGCAGAACGTCGGCCGCATCGGCACCCGCGGCATGGAGCTGTCATACAACGGCGTGGACGTGGGCACGAAGGGACTGGACCTGCAGGGCAGCCTGACCTACGCCGATTCCCGCATCCGCGACAACGCCGGCTTCGTTGCGACGCCAGGCGACACGGTTGGCAAGCGCCAGCCCAACATCCCGGCCTGGCGAGCCTCCGCGCTGGCCAGCTACCGATGGTCGTCGCAGTGGAGCACGTCGGTTGGCGCCCGTTACAGCGGCCGCCAGTACCGCACCTTGAACAACGCCGACGTGAATGGCTCCACCTACTTCGGCGTGAGCCGCTTCTTCGTGGTCGACCTGCGGGCACAGTGGAAGGTGGACCGCCACCTCACGGCTGCGTTCGGCATCGACAACGCCAACAACGACCGGCACTGGAACTTCCACCCGTACCCCCAGCGCAGCTACGTGGCTGAACTGAAGGCGGATTTCTGAAGCTGCGCCGACGGGCGGAGCGACCGTCAGTCGTGCACCAGGCTCGCCAGCGCGGCCAGGTCCGCCGGCTTGACCAGGTAGTGATCGAAGCCAGCGGCATCGCCGCGCTGGCGGTCCTGGTCGCTGCCGTAACCGGTGAGCGCGATGTACGTCGCGGCCGCCCCGCCCGGGTGGGCGCGCAACTGGCGCGCCAGCGCATAGCCATCCAGCCCGGGCAGGCCGATGTCCAGCACGAAGACGTCGAACGCATCCTCGTGTGCGGCTGCCAGCGCCCGCTGCGGGTCGTGCTCCACGCGCACGGCGTGGCCGAGGGTGTCCAGGAAGAGGCCCAGCGTCTCGGCCGCATCCCGGTTGTCGTCCACCACCAGCACGCGGCGCCCGCGCGGCGCCGCCGCGGCGGCAGTGGGGGCGGGCACCGCCGCTGCCGGCAGCGAACCGGGCGCCAGCAGCGGCAGCGTGATGGTGAACACGCTGCCGGCGCCGGGGCCGGCACTGTCCGCGGCCACGGCCCCGCCGTGCAGTTCCACGAGGGTCTTGACCAGCGCCAAGCCAACGCCGAGCCCACCCTGGGACCGGTCGGGCGTGCGCTCGCCCTGGGTGAACAGGTCGAACACGTGCGGCAGCAGGTGCGCATCGATGCCGATGCCGTCGTCGGCGATCCGCACCACCACCCGCTCGCCGGCCTCCAGCGACACCCGGATGGAGCCGTTCGGCGGCGTGTACTTGGCCGCGTTGTTCAGCAGGTTGGCGACCACCTGGACCAGGCGGGTCCGGTCGCCCAGGACGTGGACGTCGCCCGAGGCCATGCGCGTGGTCACCTGGTGCCCACGTGCGTCGATCAGCGGCCGCACCTGCTCGATCGCGCTGGCCACCACGCCCTTGATCTCCACCGGCCGCCGCTCCAGCTCGACCAGCCCGCGCGTGACGCGCGACACGTCCAGCAGGTCGTCGACCAGCTCGGTCATGTGCCGCACCTGCCGGTCGATGATGGCAGCCGAGCGCTCCACCTTGGCAGGGTCGGCCGGTGCCGCGCGCAGCAGGTGGGCCGCCGTGCGGATCGGCGCGAGCGGATTGCGCAGCTCGTGCGCGAGCATCGCCAGGAAGTCGTCCTTGCGGCGGTTGTTCGCCAGGAGCTCGTCGCGCGCCCGCTTCTGCTCGTCGATCTCGGTGCAGGTGCCCATCCACCGCACGATGCGGCCGCGCTCGTCGCGCACCGGCAGGGCGCGCCCCAGCACCCAGCGGTACTCGCCCGAGCGGTGCCGCAGGCGGTACTCGATCTCGTAGGTCTCGCCCGTCGCGAGGCTGTGCCGCCAGACCTCCCAGGCGTGGTCCTGGTCGTCCGGGTGGAACATGCCGTTCCACGCTTCGCCGTCGGTCGATCCCGGCGGCATGCCGGTGAACTCGTACCACTGGCGGTTGTAGTAGTCGTGGTAGCCGTCGGGCAGGGTCGACCACACCATCTGCGGGATCGCATCGGCGATGGTGCGGAACTGCGCCTCGCTCGCCCGCAGCGCCCGGTCGGCCATGAGCCGCTCGGTGACGTCCTCGTGGATCAGCATGACTTCCACCACGCGTCCGTCGGCTCCCTTGATGGGGCGTGCGGTGGCTTCGACCCACCGGGCTGCGCCGGGCTTGCCCAGTTCCGCCGGGTCGTAGTGGATGGCGGGCAGCCGAACGGCTTCGCCGGCGAACGCGCGGCGCAACTGGGCGGTGACGCCCTTGGCTTCCAGCTGCGGGTCGGCCAGCATGTTGTAGCCGTCGAGCACGAACTCCAGGAGCGGGTCGCCGTCGTGCGTGCCCCAGAGGTCCTTCCAGGCCTCGTTGACCCGCAGGGTCCGCCCATCCACCGAGAGCAATTGCACGCTGAACGGTGCTTGCTCGAACAAGGTCTGGAATCGCTGCTCGGTCTCGAGCTCAGCCGCTCTGGAAGGCACGGGCGTCGTCACCCCGCCATTGTGCCCACAGGCGCAACGCGGCCGTGCCACGCGAAGGCGCTTTTGACCCAGCCGCGCGCAACGCGACCGCGCGAGGCCGAATGCTAGAGTCACTCCGCCTTTCCCGCTGCGGCCACCAACGTGCCCGCGACAGCGCCCCGCTTCCTTCCCCATGCATTTCGTCGCCCTGCTCGCCCTGGCCGCCTTCTTCAGCGGCGCCGCCCTGCGCGTGTGCGACGGCCTGTTGCCGCGCCTGGCGCAAGACTTCCAGCTCACCACCGGGCAGGCCGGCCGCGCCGTCATCGTCTTCGCCGTGGCGTACGGGCTGATGCAGCTGGTCTTCGGTCCGCTGGCGGACCGTTTCGGCAAGGCGCGCATGGTCACCGCCGCCGTGGCCGGATGCTCGGTCCTGGCGTTCGCCTCGGCCGCGGCCCCGGGCTTCGACTCCCTGCTGGCTGCGCGCGTGGCCTGGGGCATGGCGGCGGCCGGCATCATCCCGCTGGCCATGGCGTGGATCGGCGACGCCGTGCCGTTCGAGGACCGGCAGCCGACGCTGGCCAGGTTCCTGCTCGGCACCTTGTCCGGGATGATGGCCGGGCAACTGGCCGGCGGCATCTTCGCCGACCTGGCCTGGGGTTGGCGCGGCGCATTCCTCACGCTGGGGTTCGGCTACGCGGTGGTGACGGTGCTGCTGGTGCGCCACCTGCGCACCGCCGCTGCGGTGCCGGCCGCCGGCACCGGCCACTTCCTGGCGGGCCTGCGCCTGGTGGTCACCACACCGTGGGCGCGCCGCGTGCTCGCCGCGGCCTTCGCCGAGGGCGTGCTGCTGCTCGGCCCGGCGGCGTACCTGCCGGCGCACCTGCACCAGCAGTTCGGGCTCTCCCTCACCGTCGTGTCGGCGATGCTGGCGCTCAATGCGGTGGGCGGACTGGTCTATGCCCTGACGGCCCGGTTCATCGTCGCCCGCCTGGGGCAGCGCCGCATGGTGCTGCTCGGCGGCGCGATGGTGGGCGCCGGCTACCTGGCGCTGCTGGCCTCGCCCTGGAGCTGGGCGATCGGGCCGATCGCGCTGGGCGTGGGCATCGGCACCTATCTCTTCCACAACACGCTGCAGACCCATGCCACGCAGATGGCGCCGACGGTGCGCGGAAGCGCGGTGGCGGTGTTCGCCTTCTGCCTGTTCACCGGCCAGGCGGCGGGCGTGACCCTCTTCGGCTTCGCGTTCGACCATGGCGGCGCGGCCTGGCTGCTGCTGCCGGCTGCGGCCGGCGTTCCGCTGGCCGCGTGGGCGTTCGCCCGGGCGCTGCAGCACCACACGGCGCTCGCCGCCTGAACCGGCGCCGCCCATGAAAAAGGCCGGGACACCCGGCCTTTTTGCCCCATCCGCGCAGGCTCAGGCGTTCATCACCGCCACGGCGCGTGCGTTGAGGTAGGCCTCGATCGCCTCCGGGCCGCCTTCCGAGCCGTAGCCCGAGTCCTTGACGCCGCCGAAAGGCATCTCGGCCGACGGCATGGCCGGCATGTTGATCCACAGCATGCCCACCTCGACCTTGCGCGACAGCAGGTCCGCGTTCTTCAGCGACCGGGTGAATGCATAACCGGCCAGCCCGTACGGCAGCCGGTTGGCCTCGGCGATCGCTTCTTCCAGCTGGTTGAAGGGGCGGATGGCAGCCATCGGGCCGAACGGCTCGTCGTTGAACACCTTGGCCTGCAGCGGCACGTCGTCCAGGATGGTGGGCTGCCAGAAGTTGCCCGCGTCGCCGATGCGCTCGCCGCCGGCAAGGACCTTGGCGCCCTTCTCGACCGCGTCCTTGGTGAACTCGGCCATCGCGGTCAGCCGGCGCGGATTGGCCAGCGGTCCCATCTGCGTGCCTTCGGCCAGGCCGTCGCCCACCTTGAGCCCCTGGGCGTGCTTGGCCAGCGCGGACGCGAACTCCTTGCGCACGCTCTCGTGCACCAGGAAGCGCGTGGGCGAGATGCAGACCTGGCCCGCATTGCGGAACTTGGCACCGCCCGCAGCCTTGACGGCCAGCGCGATGTCCGCGTCCTCGCAGACGATCACCGGGGCGTGGCCGCCCAGTTCCATGGTCACCCGCTTCATGTGCTGGCCGGCCATCGCCGCCAGCTGCTTGCCCACCGGGGTGGAGCCGGTGAAGGTGATCTTGCGGATGACCGGGTGCGGGATGAGGTAGCTCGAGATCTCCGCCGGGTTGCCGTACACCAGGCCCAGCACGCCCGGGGGCAGGCCGGCGTCCTGGAAGGCGCGCACCAGTTCGGCGGGGCCGGCCGGCGTTTCCTCGGGTGCCTTCACCAGCATGGAGCAGCCGGCGGCGAGCGCGGCGCCGACCTTGCGCACCACCTGGTTGATCGGGAAGTTCCACGGGGTGAATGCCGCGACCGGGCCGACCGGATCCTTCAGGACCATCTGGCGGATGGCGAGGTTGCCGCGCGAGGGCACGATGCGACCGTACACCCGGAAGCCCTCTTCCGCGAACCACTCGATGATGTCCGCCGCGGCCAGTGCCTCGCCCTTGGCCTCGACCAGCGGCTTGCCCTGCTCCTGGGTCAGCAGCTTGCCGATCGCCTCGGCCCGCTCGCGCATCAGCGCCGCGGCCTTGCGCATGACCTTGCTGCGGTCGGCCGCCGTCATGTCGCGCCAGGTCTCGAAGCCCTTCTGCGCAGCCTCCAGCGCCTGGTCGAGGTCGGCCTTGCCGGCATGCGCCACGCGGCCGATCTCCTGGCCGGTGGACGGGTTGAACACTGCGAGGGTGCGGCCATCGGCCGCGTCCTTCCACTGGCCGTGGATGAAGAGCTGGGTGTTGGGGTAGGTCATGGTTGCTCGCTGGTGGACCGGAAAACTGACGATTGTCCGGCAAACCGCGCGAGCCGGCAGGCGGTGCGTCCGCCGGCCTGCAAACCGGCGCTAGCGCGGCGGACGCAGCAGGGGCAGCAGGCTGCCCGCGCCCTCGCCGGAGCGTCCCGCCGGAGGGACGGGCTCCTGCGAGAGTTCCAGCAACTGGTCGACGGCCTCGAGCGCATGCGCCGCCTCCCGGACCTCGTCCTCGGCGACCGCCGTGCGTTGCGCAGCCTTGGTGATGGCCTCGACGTCGCGGCTCGGGATCGCCTCCTTGAGCAGTTCGTTCGCGGCCTCCAGTTGCGCTTCCGCAGCCTTCACCTGGCGGCGGGCGCCCTGGGCCTTGTGCTGCGCCACGCGCGTGAGCGAGTCCTGGGTGAGTGCCATGGCGGCGTTATACGGCAGAGACCGCCGCGCAGAAGCTCAGCAGCCGTGTCCGAGCACGACGGGCGGCGCAAACGTGCGGAACTCGACATGGCTGTCGGTCACGCACCGCCAACTCTTCCGCGCAACAAACCTGCACGACCAGGCCGGCAGGCCCCCATGGCCGAGCAGTCGGTCGATATAACGTGGGTTCGACATCGCGACACATGCACAGGGAGTCTCCGACATGCGCAAGTACCATGGAAGCAGCCAGGTCCTCGTCACCGGCGGCGCCGGTTTCCTGGGCAGCCACCTGTGCGAAAGGCTGCTGCACGAAGGGCACGACGTCATCTGCGTCGACAACTTCTACACCGGCTCGCGCGAGAACATCGCCCACCTGCTGGACCATCCGCGCTTCGAGGTCATCCGGCACGACGTGACGATGCCGCTGTACGTCGAGGTCGACGAGATCTACAACCTGGCTTGCCCCGCCTCCCCCGTGCACTACCAGCACGACCCAGTGCAGACCGTGAAGACCAGCGTGCACGGCGCGATCAACATGCTGGGCCTGGCCAAGCGGGTGAAGGCCCGCATCTTCCAGGCCTCCACGAGCGAGGTGTACGGCGACCCGGACGTGCACCCGCAACCGGAGAGCTACTGGGGCCGGGTCAACCCGGTCGGCCTGCGCAGCTGCTACGACGAGGGCAAGCGCTGCGCCGAGACCCTGTTCATGGACTACCACCGCCAGTGGGGCGTGGACATCCGCATCGGGCGGATCTTCAACACCTACGGGCCGCGGATGCACCCGAACGACGGCCGGGTGGTGTCCAACTTCATCGTGCAGGCGCTGCAGGGCGAGCCGATCACGATCTACGGCGAAGGCCAGCAGACGCGCAGCTTCTGCTTCGTGGACGACCTCGTCGACGGCTTCGTGCGCTACATGCGGCAGGACGGACCGCTGCCCGGCCCCATCAATCTGGGCAACCCGCGGGAGTTCACCATCCTGCAGCTGGCCGAGCAGGTGATCAACCTCACCAACTCGAAGTCGCAGATCGTGCACAAGCCGCTGCCCTCGGACGACCCGCAGCAGCGCCGCCCGGACATCACGGCCGCCAGGGAGCGGCTGGGCTGGGAGCCGAAGGTGCAGCTGGCCGAGGGCCTGGCACGCACCATCGCCTACTTCAACGGCCAGCTGGCACGGCAGCGCTGACCCCGCGCATGGACCCGGCCTCGCCCCAGGACGTGGGCATCCGCTGGCTGGCGGCCATGCGCGCCGGCGACTGGGAAGCCGCATGGCGCCAGACCGACCGGCTGGAAGCCGCGCGTCGCGTGCAGCAGTGCCGAGACCCCGCGTTCGTGCGGCAGCCGCACCACCTGGTCTGGGACGGCAGCAGCTTCGACGGGCGCACGCTGCGCGTGCGTTGCGAGCACGGGCTGGGCGACACGCTGCAGTCCCTGCGCTTCCTGCCTTGCATCGCCGGCCGCTGCAGGGCCCTGCACCTCATGGTGCAGCCGCCCCTGGTCGCACTGCTGCAGGGCGCGCCGGGGCTGGGCACGGTGCACGATGGCTGGCGCGGGCCCGAGAGCTGGCCCGACTGCGACGTCGAGGCGGAGGTCACCGAGCTGGCCTATGCCACCCGCGCCACGGCCGCCGACGTGCCGCCGCCGTACCCGCACCTGGCGCAGCAGGTGCAGCAGTGCGCGCCCTGGACACCTGACGACGACCCGCGCCTGCGCGTGGCGGTGTTCTGGTCCGCGAGCGGCTGGGATGCCAGCCGCTCGATCGATCCCACCCTGCTCGCGCCCTGGTTCGCGCTGCCGGGCCTGCGCTGGTTCGACCTGCAGCAGGACGTGGCGGACACCATGCGCCTACCCGGGCCGGCCGAGCCGCTGTGGCAGCGCACCCGGGCGGTCGAGGCCGCGGCCGCCGTGCTCGCCCGGATGGACCTCGTGGTCTGCGTGGACGGCATGCCGGCGCACCTGGCCGCCACGCTGGGCGTGCCCACCTGGGTGCTGCTCAAGCACGAGGCCGACTGGCGCTGGGGCGCGGCCGGCGGCCGCACGCCCTGGTACCCGGCCATGCGCCTGTTCCGCCAGCCGCTGCCCGGGGACTGGGCCAGCGCGGTCGCGCAGGTCACGGCCGCATTGGGCCGGCGTGAAGGCTTGCCGACACGCGCCGCCGGCACCGGCCGACCCGCGGGCGCGCAGGCGGGCGCCATGCTGTCCTGACGATGGCTCCCCATTCCACCCTGCCGCGCTCCGCACGCAACGTGCAGGACGTGACCCGCGCCAACGTGCAGGCCATGCGCGCGCTGGACGACCTGGAGAACGCCAAGCGCGGCTGGTCCGACCGCATCGCCGACCTCCTGGCCCGCGCCTGCGGCCACATCGGCTTCACCATCGCACATGCCGTCGCGTTCGGCGCCTGGATGGCCTGGAACACCTGGGGAACCGCCGAGCCGCCCGACCCCTACCCCTTCACGCTGCTCACGCTGTGGGCCTCGGCGGAGGGCATCTTCCTCATGTCCTTTGTCCTGATCAGCCAGAACTACCAGGCCCGCATCGCCGAACGGCGCAACCAGCTGGACCTGCAGGTGAACCTGCTGGCCGAACAGGAGAACTCCAAGATGCTGCTCCTGCTGGAGCAGATCGCGCGCCACGTCGGCGCGGCGCGGGAGGGCGACCCCGAGGTCGGCGTGCTGGTGCAGGCCACCCAGCCCGACACGTTGGCCCGGCAGATCGACGAGGCCTACCGCGAGGACGAGCAGCGCGGAGGCGGCGCCTCTTGACGCCGTGTGCGGGCGCGTGGATGCCGGGTCGAGCCCGGCATGACAGGCAGGGGCTGCAGATCCACCCAGCACGGCTTCCACGCAGCAGGAGTCGCCCGACCCGGATGCCGGGTCGAGCCCGGCATGACAGGCAGGGGCTGCAGATCCACCCAGCACGGCTTCCACGCAGCAGGAGTCGCCCGACCCGACGATTTCGGAAGGCATGAGGAGCGGTCGGGCGGCTTCTGCTGCGCGGCCCGGGTGGTGCAGGCGACGCTGATGCAAGGCCGTTTGCGAGTGCTGGATGCCGGGTCGAGCCCGGCATGACAAGAGGATCGCTCAGCCCTCGCCCTGCGCGTTCACCAACCGCACCTGCCGCCAGCCCTCGCCCGCTTCCAGGATGCTGAGCGAGGCGGGCGCGATCTCGAAGCGCTCCAGGTGGTCCAGTGACAGCCCGAGGGCGTCCGCCAGCACGGCCTTGATCACGTCGCCGTGCGACGCGATGAGCACCACGCCGTCGGGGTAGCGCGGCCGCAACTCCTCGAGTGCGGCGACCGCGCGGCGGCGGACTGCCTCGAACGGCTCACCGCCTGGCGGCTGGGCCTGGCTGCGCCGGTCGACCCACGCCTGCCAGCGCTCGCCCTGCCCGCGCAGCCAGTCGAACTCCTTGCCGGTCCAGTCGCCGAAGTCGACCTCGTCGAACGCCTCGAGCACGCGCACCCGCAGGCGCCGGCGGCCAGCCAGGGGCGCGACGGTTTCCAGCGCACGGGGCTGCGGGCTGCTGTAGATGGCGGCGATCTCGCGCTGCTCGAGCCGGCGCACCAGGGCCTCGGCCTGCAGCCAGCCCTGTGCGTTGAGTGACACGCCGGCCAGCCGGCCGGCGATGCCGCGCGCCAGCCAATCGTGCGCACCGTGGCGCACGAGGAGGAAGGTGGTCACGCGACGGCGGCTTCGGCGGGCGTGCCCGGCACGGGCGAACGCGAACCGGATGCGGCCGCGTACCGCCGCACCATGCGGGCGCAGAAGTCGGCGTATTCCTGCGGAACCAGGGGCGCGCTGGAGTGGTGCGGCTGCAGGCCGCGGTGCTCGGGCGTGAAGCAGAAGGTCAGCGTCACGTCGAAGCCCTCCAGCGCCAGCATCTGCTTGTCGAACCAGGCGTCAGCGCCGGGGCGGAAGCTGTCGGCCCAGGACAGGCCGGTGCGCAGCTTGCGAACCCCCAGCCGCCGCAGCCAGCGCACCGCGTCCTCCAGCCGGTGGTCCTCGAAGTGGAACCACTGGCAGATGCCCAGCTCGGGCGTGAAGTCGTGGAAGCGCGAACAGGCGAGCTTGGGGCTGCCGTCCTCGCGCAACAGGCCCATGTGGAAGTGGCGGTAGTAGCTGGATCCCTCTGCCTCGCGGTGCCGGGTGGTCGCCGGCCAGGCCTTGGGCAGGTCGTACAGCGAGTACCAGTGGATGCGCGGCGCCCGGCCGACCAGCAGCTCCGCAGTGCGCTGCAGGCCCCACTCCTGGACCTCCTCCGCACCGAAGGTGGAGATGCCCACCTCGGTCACCCACACCGGCAAGGGCGTGACCGCCTGGATCTCGGCCAGCTTGTCCGGCCACTCGTGGATCTGCCAGTGGTTCCAGTCGAGCGGGAAGCCGTGCACGGCCACGGCGTCCATGCGGTCCAGGGCGCCGGCATCGCGCAGCCGCGCCATGAACCCCGGATCGATCGGCGAGATGCCGCCGAGCACGCGGGTGAGCGGCGCGCTCTCCGCTTCCACCGCCGCGGTCGCCAGGCGGACCATCTCGATGAAGCGCACCCACTCGGGGTCGAGCTCGAGGTCCCAATGGGACTTGTTGTTCGGTTCGTTCCAGAACTTGACGGCTTCGATCATGGCGGTGGTTCAGGCGATCTTGGGGTCGGTGGTCGGGTCGGCCTCGGCAGCGGGCGCGTCGGTCGCATCGGCGGCGGCAGCCGCCCGTGCGCCCGCGGCGCTGCGACGGCGCTGCCGGAGCGGGGCATCGCCGCGAATGAACGCCTGCACGAGCTCGTGCGCCTCGTCGTCGGTGAACTGCAGCGGCGGCGACTTCATGAAGTACGCGGACGGCCCATTCAGCGCGCCGCCGATGCCGCGGTCGAGCGCGACCTTGGCGCAGCGCACCGCATCGATCACCACGCCGGCCGAGTTCGGCGAGTCCCACACCTCGAGCTTGACTTCGCACTGCATCGGCACGTTGCCGAAGCCGGTGCCTTCCATGCGGATGTGGCAGAACTTCCGATCGGCCAGCCATGGCACGTAGTCGCTGGGCCCCACGTGCACGTCGTCGCCCCGCATCGGATTGCCCAGCTGGCTGGTCACCGCCTGCGTCTTGGAGATCTTCTTGGACGCGAGGCGGTCGCGCTCCAGCATGTTGAGGAAATCGGTGTTGCCGCCGAAGTTCAGCTGGTAGGTGCGGTCCAGCCGCACGCCGCGCTTCCTGAACAGGTCGGTGAGGATGCGGTGCACGATGGTGGCCCCCACCTGCGACTTGATGTCGTCGCCGATGATCGGCAGGCGCCGCTGCGCGAAGCGCTTGTTCCAGTAGGGCGCCGAGGCGATGAAGACGGGGATGCAGTTGACGAAGGCACAGCCGGCCTCGAGCACCTGCTCCACGTACCACTTGGTCGCCATCTCCGAGCCCACCGGCAGGTACGACACGACCACGTCGGTGCGCGTCGCCTTCAGGATGCCCACGATGTCGTCGGTGCTCGCCGACGACTTGGGCACCACGTCCTTGAGGTAGCTCCCGAGGCCGTCGTGCGTCATGCCACGGTGCACCTTCACCCCCAGCGGCGGCACGTCGCAAAAGCGCAGCGTGTTGTTCGGCTCCGCATAGATCGCCTCGCCCAGGTCCAGCCCGACCTTGTGCGCGCTCACGTCGAATGCGGCGGTGAACTCGATGTCGCGCGGGTGGTAGCCGCCGAGGTTCACGTGCATGAGGCCCGGGATGAACTCGTCCTCCTTTGCGTCCCTGTAGAAGTGCACGCCCTGCACGAACGACGATGCGCAGTTTCCGACTCCGATGATGGCAACGCGAATTTTGGACATGGATGTTTCCTGCTTGGCCGGGCACTTCCGAGCCGGCTTTGCATCGTACAAGTGCCATCAGCGCAACCTTGCACCTTTTCTGCTCGACCATGCAAATTTTTGTGTTGCTCTGTTATCAGGCGTCCCACGTGCGAACGCCAAACACATAACATTCATTTCGTACTTAAAAGGAAGCGAATGACATGCGACAAGTCCTGATCACCGGAGGCGCTGGGTTCATCGGTTCGCACCTGGCCGATGATCTGCTCAAGCATGGTTATCGCGTGCGCGTGCTCGACTGTCTGGCCGAACAGGTCCACGGGCCCGAGCGCAAGCGCCCGGCCTACCTCGACCCACAGGTGGAGTTGCAGGTGGGTGACGTGTGCGACAAGGAGGCCGTGGCCCGCGCGCTGCAGGGCGTCGACGCGGTCTTCCACTTCGCCGCCGCCGTGGGCGTCGGGCAGAGCATGTACGAGCTGGCCCACTACACGCGGGTGAACAACCTGGGAACGGCCGTGCTGCTCGAGTGCCTCATCGCGCAACCCGTGCAGCGGCTGGTGGTCGCCTCCAGCATGAGCCTCTACGGCGAAGGCCTGTACCGCGACGTGCGTGGCCAGGTGCGCGAGGGCGGCGAGCGCACGCTCGAGCAACTCAAGCGCGCCGACTGGGAACTGCACGACGCGGACGGCTCCGTGCTGGAGCCGGTCCCGACACCCGAGTCGAAGGCACCGGCGCTCGCGTCCGTGTATGCGCTGTCGAAGTACGACCAGGAACGCATGTGCCTGATGACAGCTCGTGCATACAATTTCGACGCGGTTGCGCTGCGGTTCTTCAACGCCTACGGTCCCCGGCAAGCGCTGTCCAATCCTTATACCGGCGTGCTCGCCATCTTCGCCTCGCGCCTGCTCAACGACAGCGCGCCGAAGATCTTCGAGGATGGCCTGCAGCAGCGCGACTTCGTCAGCGTCTACGACGTGGCGCGGGCCTGCCGCCTCGCGCTCGAGACCCCGCAGGCCGCCGGCGAGGTGTTCAACGTCGGCAGCGGCCGCCCGCAGACCGTGCAGGCCATCGCGGCGCGGCTGGCGCGCGTGCTCGGCAAGGAGGGCATTGCACCGGAGATCGTGGGCAAGTACCGGGTGGGCGACATCCGCCACTGCTTCTCGGACATCGCCAAGGCCGAGCAGGTGCTCGGCTACCGGCCCCAGGTGACGCTCGACGACGGCATGGGCGAGCTGGCGGCCTGGCTCGCCGGGCAGGCGGCGGTGGACCGCGTCGCCCAGGCCAGCGCGGAGTTGTCGGCGCGGGGACTCACGGTATGAGCGAGGCCCTCACGCTCATCACCGGTGGCGCCGGCTTCGTCGGCTCCAACCTGGCGCACCGCCTGCTGGGCCAGGGCCGCAAGGTCCGCATCCTCGACAACCTGTCGCGCCCCGGCGTGGAGCAGAACCTGCAATGGCTGCGCGAGCAGCACGGCGACCGCCTGCAGGTGGTGGTGGCCGACGTGCGGGACAGCGCGGCGGTGCAGCAGGCGGTCGCCGGCACCACGCAGGTCTTCCACTTCGCCGCGCAGGTGGCCGTGACGACCAGCCTGGACCAGCCGCGCGAGGACTTCCTGATCAACGCGCAGGGCACCTTCAACGTCCTGGAGGCGGTGCGGCAGCGGCCCGTGCCGCCGTTCCTGCTGCTCACCTCGACCAACAAGGTCTACGGCGACCTGGCCGACCTCGCATTGCAGGCGGACGGCCAGCACTACCAGCCGCTCGACGCGGCCGCCCGCGCCCGGGGCGTCTCGGAGGCCCGGCCGCTGGACTTCCACAGCCCGTACGGCTGCTCCAAGGGGACCGCCGACCAGTACGTGCTGGACTATGCGCGCAGCTACGGCCTGCGCACCATGGTGTTCCGCATGAGCTGCATTTACGGGCCGCGCCAGTTCGGCACCGAGGACCAGGGCTGGGTGGCGCACTTCATCCTGCGCGCGCAGCGCGGCGAGCCGATCACCGTGTACGGCGACGGGCGCCAGGTGCGCGACATCCTGTTCGTCGACGACCTGGTGCAGGCCTTCCTGCTTGCCGAGGAGCATGGCCAGGCGCTGGCCGGCCGCGCCTTCAACATCGGCGGCGGTGCCGGCAACGCCATCAGCCTGCTCGACCTGCTCGACCGCATCGAGTCCCTGCAGGGCCGCCGCCCGCCGGTCACATTCGACGACTGGCGCACCGGCGACCAGCGCTGGTACGTGAGCGACACCCGCGCCTTCGAGCAGGCGACCGGCTGGCGCGCCAAGGTCGCGGCCCGCGACGGCATCGGCCGCCTGCACGACTGGCTGCGCACGCACCGCAAGGCCACCGCCCCGCGGCAGACCGCGGGCGCCGTCTGAGGAGCCGCGATGCAGGCATGCGTGATCGGCGCGCCCGGACAGGCGACCTTGCAGGACGCGGCCCGGCCGCAGCCGGGACCGGGCCAGGTGCTGCTGCAGCTGGAAGGCTCCGGCGTCTGCGCCTCGAGCATTCCCATCTGGGAGGGCCGCACCTGGTTCGAGTACCCGCGCGAAGCGGGCGCCCCGGGCCACGAGGGCTGGGGGCGCGTGGCCGCGCTGGGAGAAGGCGTGTCGGGGCTGGCGGTGGGCGACCGGGTGGCCGCGCTCACCTACAAGGCCCACGCCGAGTTCGACCTGGCGGAGGCCGCGGCCGTGGTGCGGCTGCCCGCCTCGCTGGACGGTAAGGCCGTGCCGGGCGAGCCGCTCGGCTGCGCGGTGAACATCTTCCGCCGCAGCGAGATCCGGGCCGGGCAGACGGTCGCGATCGTCGGCATCGGCTTCCTGGGCGCCCTGCTCACACAGTTGGCCGTGGATGCCGGCGCCCGCGTCATCGCCGTCTCGCGGCGGCCGTTCTCGCTCGACTTCGCGCGCCGCTGCGGCGCGCAGCACACCATCCTGATGGACGACCACTGGAAGGTGCTGGAGCAGGTCAAGGCGCTGACCGGCGGGCGCTGGTGCGAGCGCGTGGTCGAGGCCACGGGCCTGCAGTGGCCGCTCGACCTGGCCGGCGAGATGACCGCCGAGCGCGGCCGCCTGGTGATCGCCGGGTTCCACCAGGACGGCCTGCGGCAGGTCAACCTGCAGCTGTGGAACTGGCGCGGCATCGACGTGATCAACGCGCACGAGCGCGACCCGCAGGCCTACATCGACGGCATGCGGGCCGCGGTGGACCTGATGGAGCGCGGCGTGCTCGACCCGGAGCCGCTCTACACCCACCGCCTGCCGCTGGACCGCCTGGGCGAGGCGCTGGAGCTGACCCGCACCCGGCCCGACGGCTTCATGAAGGCGCTGGTGCTGGCATGACCGCCGCCCTGCCCCGCCTGGGCTTCCTCGGCCTCGGCTGGATCGGCCAGCACCGGATGCAGGCCCTGCTGGACGACCATGCCTGCCAGGTGGCGGCCGTTGCCGATCCGTCGCCGGAGGTCCAGGCACGTGCGCACGCGCTGGCGCCCGGCGCCCGGGTGGTCGACAGACTCGACGCGCTGCTGGACTGCGACCTCGACGGCGTGGTCATCGCCACGCCCAGCGCGCTGCATGCCGAGCAGGCGCTGCGCGCACTGGACCGCGGCCTGGCGGTGTTCTGCCAGAAGCCGCTCGCCCGCACCGCGCGCGAAGCCGCCGGCATCGTGGAGGCCGCGCGCCGCGCCGACCGCCTGCTCGGCTGCGACCTCTCCTACCGCCACACCGAGGCCATGCGGCGCGTGCGCAACGCGGTGGTGGAAGGGGAGGTGGGCACGGTCTACGCGGTCGACCTCGTCTTCCACAACGCCTGGGGCCCCAACAAGGGCTGGGCGCGTGACATGGCCCTGTCGGGCGGCGGCTGCGTGATCGACCTGGGCACCCACCTGGTGGACCTGGCGCTGTGGGTGCTGGGCTTTCCGCAGGTGCGGGAGGTCGACAGCCGGCTCTTCGCGCAAGGCCTGCCGCTCGCGCGCGGGGAGGCGGAAGTCGAGGACTATGCGGTGGCGCAGGTCGAGCTGGCCGGCGGCACGGTGGTGCGGCTGGCCTGTTCGTGGGATTTCCATGGCGGCAGCGATGCGGTGATCCAGGCCAGCTTCCATGGCAGCCGAGGCGGCGTGGGCATGCGCAACCGCGACGGCTCCTTCTACGACTTCGTGGCCGAGCGCTTCGACGGCAACCGGCGCACCGTGCTGGCCGAGCCGCCGGATGCCTGGGGCGGACGCGCCGCGGTCCAGTGGGCGCGCCGGCTGGGCGGCGGCGCGCGCTACCACCAGGAGATCGAGACCGCGGTCCAGGTCGCCGGCGTGCTGGATGCGGTGTATGGACGCTAGGCGCACGACGGTCCTGATGACGGCCGACACCGTCGGTGGCGTTTGGACCTGCGCCACCGACCTGGCGCGCGAGCTCGCGCGGCGCGGCATCGACGTGCACCTGGCCACCATGGGTGGGCCCGTGCGCCCGGACCAGCGTGCGCAGGTGGCCGGCTGCCGCGGCATCACCCTGCACGAGGGCGGCTGGCGCCTGGAGTGGATGGAGTCGCCCTGGGACGACGTGGAGCTGGCAGGCGAGTGGCTCCTGGCGCTCGAGCGCGAACTGCGGCCGCACGTGGTGCACCTCAACCAGTTCTGCTTCGGCAGCCTGCCGTTCCGGGCGCCGCGGCTCGTGGTCGCGCATTCCTGCGTGCTGTCCTGGTGGCAGGCGGTGCACGGCAGCCCGGCACCGCCCGAATGGTCCACCTACCGCCACCGCGTGGCCGCCGGCCTGGCCGGCGCATCGCTGGTGGCGGCGCCGACCCGCGCCATGCTGGACAGCCTGCCGCCCCACTACGGCGTCCTGCCCCGCAGCCGCGTGCTGCCCAACGGCCGCGATGCGCGCCTCTTCGCGCCACAAGCCAAGGAGCCGGTGGTGTTCGCCGCGGGCCGGCTGTGGGACGAGGCGAAGAACCTGGCGGCGCTCGATGCCGCCGCGCAAGGCCTGCCGTGGCCGGTGCAGGTGGCGGGCGCCTGCGAGCACCCGGGGGGCGGCCGGCGCGCACCGGCCCATGCGGTGGCGCTCGGCCTGCTGCCCGCGCAGGCCGTCGCGGCCCGCATGGCGCGTGCCGCCATCTACGCCCTGCCCGCCCGCTACGAGCCCTTCGGCCTGTCGGTGCTGGAGGCCGGCCTCAGCGGGTGTGCGCTGGTGCTGGGCGACATCCCCAGCCTGCGCGAGGTGTGGGGCGACGCGGCGCTCTACGTGCCGCCGGACGACCCGCACGCGCTGCGCCGCGCGCTGGCCGGCCTGATCGAGGATGCGCCCGGACGCGAGCGGCTCGCGGCACGCGCTCGCACGCGGGCGCAGCGCTTCGGCGCGGCGCGCATGGCGGACGCGTACCTGGACGCCTACGCCGCCATCGCGCCGGCCGTCGCGCCGGCGTTCGCACCGCCGGCCCTGGAGGACCTGCCATGCGCGTGATCCTGTTCTGCCACTCCCTGGTCTCCGACTGGAACCACGGCAACGCCCATTTCCTGCGCGGCATCTGCAGCGAGCTGCTGGCGCGCGGCCATGCGGTGGAGGTCTACGAACCGGCGGACGCCTGGAGCGTGCAGAACCTGCTGGCCGAGCACGGAGAGCGCGCCTTGCAGGATTTCCACCGCGCCTACCCGCACCTGCACAGCCACCGCTACCAGGCCGACTCGCTCGACCTCGACCGGGCCCTGGCCGGTGCCGACCTGGTGCTGGTGCACGAGTGGAACGACCACGGCCTGGTGCGCAGGATCGGCCTGCACCGGCACGCGAACCCGCACTACCGCCTGCTGTTCCACGACACGCACCACCGCAGCGTGACCGAACCGCAGAGCATGGCCGCCTACGACCTACGCCACTACGACGGCGTGCTGGCGTTCGGCTCGGTCATCCGTGACCTGTACCGCCGCCACGGCTGGTGCGAGCGCGCCTGGACCTGGCACGAGGCGGCCGACGTGCGCCGGTTCTCGCCGCAGCCGCCGCGCCCGCGCCTGGGCGACCTGGTGTGGATCGGCAACTGGGGCGACGAGGAGCGCACCGCCGAGCTGCACGAATTCCTGCTCGGCCCGGTCCACGCGCTCGGCCTGCAGGCGCAGGTGCACGGCGTCCGCTACCCCGAGCACGCGCTGCAGAGCCTGCGCGAAGCGGGCATCGCCTATGGCGGATGGCTGCCCAACCATGCGGCGCCCGACGTGTTCGCGCGCTACCGGGTCACGGTGCACGTGCCGCGCCGGCCGTACGTGCAGGCGCTGCCCGGCATCCCCACCATCCGGGTGTTCGAGGCCCTGGCCTGCGGCATCCCGCTGGTGAGCGCGCCCTGGGACGACTGCGAGGGCCTGTTCGAGCCCGGCGCCGACTTCCTCGTGGCCGAGGACGGACGTGCCATGCGCGAGCACCTGCGCGCGGTGCTGCACGAGCCGGCACTCGCCCGCCACCTGGCGGACCACGGCCGCCGGACCATCCTGGCGCGCCACAGCTGCAGCCACCGGGTCGACGAGCTCTTGGCCATCTACGCCGAGCTGGCGCCGCCCCGCCCATCCACCAGAGAGGTCAACGCATGACGACCGGCATGAACATCGCCTTCTTCGGCTCCAGCCTGGTGTCCGCCTACTGGAACGGCGCCGCCACCTACTACCGGGGCATGGTGCGCGCGCTGCACGCCCGCGGCCACCGCGTGACCTTCTACGAACCCGACGCGTACGAGCGCCAGAAACACCGCGACATCGCCGATCCACCCTGGGCGCAGGTCGTGGTCTACGGCGCCGGCTCCGAAGACGAGGTGCTGCGCACGGTGGAGCGCGCGCGGGGCGCCGACCTGGTGGTCAAGGCCAGCGGGGTCGGCGTGCACGATGCGCTGCTCGAACGCGCGGTGCTGGACCTGCAGGGACCCGAGACCACGGTGGTGTTCTGGGACGTGGACGCGCCCGCGACGCTCGACCGCATGCACGCCGACGCCGCCGATCCGCTGCGCGCGCTGGTGCCCCGCTTCGACCTGGTGCTCACCTACGGCGGGGGCGAGCCGGTGCGGCGCGCGTACCAGGCCCTGGGTGCGCGCGACTGCGTGCCCATCTACAACGCGCTCGACCCGAGCACGCACTTCCCGGTGGCGCCGGAAGCGCGATTCACCGGCGACCTCGGCTTCCTGGGCAACCGCCTGCCGGACCGCGAGGCGCGGGTCGAGGAGTTCTTCCTGCGGGCGGCGGCGCAGCTGCCGCAGCGCCGATTCCTGCTGGGCGGCAGCGGCTGGCAGGACAAGGCGCTGCCGGCCAACGTGGGCTACCTCGGCCACGTCTACACCGCCGACCACAACGCCTTCAACTGCACGCCGCTGGCGGTGCTGAACATCAGCCGCGAGAGCATGGCCCGCTACGGCTTCTCGCCGGCCACGCGGGTGTTCGAGGCCGCGGGGGCCGCCGCCTGCCTGATCACCGATGCCTGGGAAGGCCTGGAACAGTTCTTCGAGCCGGGCACCGAGATGCTGGTGGCGCGCGACGGCGACGAGGTGGCGCGCCACCTGGCCGGGCTGGACGCCGCCCGCGCCCGCGCGGTGGGCGAGGCCGCGTACCGGCGGGTGCTGGCGGAGCACACCTACGACCACCGCGCCGCGCAGCTGGACGCGCTGCTGGCCGGACGGAACCAGGCCGTCGTGGAGGCCGCCGCATGAGCGCGCCGCTGTCCATCGTCATCCTGGGCCTGTCCATCACCTCCTCGTGGGGCAACGGCCACGCGACCACCTACCGTGCGCTGGTGCGCGAGCTCGCCGCGGCCGGGCACGACGTGCTGTTCCTGGAGCGCGACCAGCCCTGGTACGCCTCCAACCGCGACCTGCCGCACCCGCCGTTCGGCCGCACCGTGCTGTACGGCGGCCTGGAGGAACTGCACGACCGCTTCGCCGCGGCCGTGCGCGGCGCCGACCTGGTGATCGTGGGCTCCTTCGTGCCGCAGGGCGCGCAGGTGGGCGACTGGGTGCAGCGCGAAGCCCGCGGCACCACCGCGTTCTACGACATCGACACGCCCGTCACGCTGGCCCGGCTGGCGCGCGGCGAGCACGACTACCTGCGGCCCGACCAGATCGCCGGCTACGGGCTGTACCTGTCCTTCACCGGCGGGCCGACGCTGCGGCGGCTGGAGCAGGAGTTCGGCTCGCCGCGGGCGCGCCAGCTGTACTGCTCGGTCGACCCGCAGCTGTACTACCCCGAGCCGCAGGAACACGCCTGGGACCTGGGCTACATGGGCACCTACAGCGACGACCGCCAGCCGGGCGTGGACCGGCTGCTGCTGCAGCCGGCGCGCGCGTGGCCACAGGGCCGCTTCATCGTGGCCGGGCCGCAGTACCCGGCGCACATCGCGTGGCCGGGCAACGTGGAGCACCGGCCCCACCTGCCCCCGGCCGAGCACCGCGCGTTCTACAACCGCCAGCGCTTCACGCTCAACATCACCCGCGCCGACATGGTCCAGGCCGGCTGGTCCCCCAGCGTGCGCCTGTTCGAGGCCGCCGCCTGCGGCACGCCGATCGTGAGCGACCGCTGGGAAGGCCTGGAAACGGTGTTCGTGCCGGGCCGCGAGATCGTCCTGGCCGACGGGCCGGCCGAGGTGCTGGCCGTGCTGCGCGGGATGGACGAGGACGCGCGGCAGGCCATGGCCGAGCGCGCACGCCGGCGCATCCTGGCCGAGCACACCGCGGCCCACCGCGCCGCCGAACTGGTGGCGCACGCGCTGGCCACGGACCTGGAGGTGTCGCCATGAACGTGACCGTGATGGGCGCAGGCTACGTCGGCCTGGTCACCGCCGCCTGCCTGTCCGACGTGGGCAACGACGTGTTCTGCCTGGACCTCGATCCGCGCAAGATCGACCTGCTCAACGAGGGCCAGCTGCCGATCTACGAGCCGGGCCTGGACACCGTGATCCGGCGCAACCGAGATGCCGGGCGGCTGCGCTTCGGCACCGACGTGGCCAAGGCGGTGGCGCATGCGGAGGTCCAGTTCATCGCCGTCGGCACGCCGCAGGCGGAGGACGGCAGCGCCGACCTGAGCCAGGTGCTGTCGGCGGCCGACAGCATCGGCCGCCACATGCAGGGCTGGAAGCTGGTGGTCACCAAGTCGACCGTTCCGGTGGGCACGGGCGACCGGGTGCGCATGGCGGTGGCGGAAGCCCTGGCGCCGCGGGGCCTGCCCAACGGCCTGGAAGCGTTCTCGGTGGCGTCGAACCCGGAGTTCCTGAAGGAAGGCGCGGCGGTGGACGACTTCATGCGGCCGGACCGCATCGTGCTGGGGACCGAGCCGGGCCCCGCCGGCGACCGCGCGCGCGAGTTGCTGCAGTGGCTGTACGGGCCCTTCAACCGGGTGCAGGAACGCATCCTGTCGATGGAGGTCAAGGCGGCCGAGCTGACCAAGTACGCGTCCAACGCCATGCTGGCCACGCGCATCAGCTTCATGAACGAGCTGGCCAACCTGGCCGGCGAGGTGGGCCTGGACATCGAGCAGGTGCGCAAGGGCATGGGATCGGACGGGCGCATCGGCTACAGCTTCCTGTACCCGGGCACCGGCTACGGCGGCAGCTGCTTTCCCAAGGACGTGCGGGCCCTGATCCGCACCGCTTCGTCGCACGGCCGGCACCTGCGGGTGCTGGAGGCGGTGGAGGCGGTGAACGAGGCGCAGAAGCACGTGCTGGTGCAGAAGATCAACACCCGCTTCGGCTCCAACCTCAAGGGCATGCTGTTCGGCCTGTGGGGCCTGGCCTTCAAGCCGCACACCGACGACATGCGCGAGGCGCCCAGCCGCATCGTGCTCAAGGCGCTGCTGGAGCGCGGCGCCCAGGTGATGGCGCACGACCCGGTGGCCATGCCGCAGGCGCGCAAGGTGCTCGCGCACGACTTCGCGGGCCGCACCAGCCTGCTCGACCGGCTGCGCTTTGCCGACACCCCCATGGAATGCGCGCACGACGCCGACGCCCTGGTGATCGTGACGGAGTGGCCATCGTTCAAGAGCCCCAACTTCGACGCCATGCGCAAGTCGATGCGCCAGCCGATCCTCTTCGACGGCCGCAACCTGTACGACCCCGCCATCCGGCAGCACGGGTTCGAGTACCACGCCATCGGAAGGTGACGGGCATGGACAGCCTGCAAGCCGCGGCACGTCTCGCCGCGCCGCCGGTGGAAGACGAGGCCGAGGCCCTGCGGCGCGCGGCGGCCGCGCTGGGCCCCTGGTTCCACAACCTGCACCTGCCGCACGGCGTGCAGACCGTGCCCGACCACTTCCTGGGTGGCGACTTCCCGCGCTTCAAGTGGGAGCAGGCGGCGCCGCACGTGCCGCAGGACCTGTCCGGCTGGCGCGTGCTGGACGTCGGCTGCAACGCCGGCTACTACAGCTTCGAACTCGCGCGGCGCGGGGCAGAGGTGACCGCGATCGACGTGGACGAGCAGTACCTGCGGCAGGCCCGCTGGGCCGCGGGCGTGTACGGCCTGCAGGACCGCATCGCCTTCCACCGCATGGGCGTCTACGAGGTGGCGCAGCTGGACGGCTCGTTCGACCTGGTCTGGTTCATGGGCGTCTTCTACCACCTGCGCTACCCGCTGCTGGCGCTGGACCTGCTGGCGCAGCGCACCCGGCGGCTGATGATGTTCCAGACCCTGACCATGCCGGGAGACGAGGTGTACCCGCACACCGGCGACTGCCCGATCACCGCCCGCGAGCCGCTGCGCGAGCCCGGCTGGCCGAAGATGGCCTTCATCGAGCACAGGCTGGCGGGCGACCCGACCAACTGGTGGGTGGCCAACCACGCGGGTGTGGAAGCGATGCTGCGCGCCAGTGGCCTGCAGGTGCTCGCGCGGCCGGCGGGCGAGATGTACCTGTGCGCACCCGACCCGGCCAGCGGGGCCGCCTACTGGATCCGCGGCTCGGGCTTCGATGCCGCGCTGCAGGCGCGCAAGGCCGTGGGCGGCTAGGCGTGGCGGCGGCCTTCGCGCTCGCCGCCTGCGTGGCGGACCTGGCACTGCCCGATGCCGGCGATGCGGCGCGCCTGCGCATGGCCCTCGACCGGGCCGAGCAGGTGCACCTGTTCGTCACGCGGGGGCTGCAGGCGCGCTCCGCGCGCTGGCCCTTCCCCTGGCAGGAGCGCGTGCAGATGCTGCTGGCCGGGTTGCCGCAGGACGACCGGGCCCGCGTGCAGGCAACCCCGCTGCGCGAGCACTACGACGCGGCGCGCACGCTGGCGCTGCTGGCCGCCGGCGCCCACGGCCGCGGCCTGGGCGGGCAGGACGCCGTGCTCTGGCTGCTGCCGGACGCCCTGGCGGCGGCGCACGACGCCTGGCCCTCGCGCTGGACGGTGGAGCGCACCGGCGACCCGGACGCTGCCGCCGCCGCGGCGCTGGCCCGCCTCTACGCCGCCGGCGAACCCGGTCTTGAGCTGCCGGCGCTGCAGCTGGTGCTGGCCCCCGGCAGCGTGGCGGCCGTGCAGGCCTGGCTGGGAACGCCCGCGTTCGCGGACCTGCGTGACGAGTGGCACAAGATCCGCGAGGAACAGGCCGTCTGGGCGCGCGTGCCCTGGCCCGTCACGCTGGTGACCGTCGATGCCGTGGTGCAGGCCGCGGGGCAGGTGCTGCTGATCCGCCGCGGGCGTGCCCCCGGGCGGGGCCTCTGGGCCCTGCCGGGCGGCTTCCTGGAGACGGGCGACACGGTGCTGCAGTCCGCGGTGCGCGAACTGGCCGAGGAGACCGGCCTGTCGTGGACGCCGGCACAGGTGCGCCAGGCGCTGCGCGGCGTGAAGGTCTTCGACCATCCGGCGCGCAGCCAGCGCGGCCGCATCGTCAACCACGCGCACTTCTTCGACCTGGGCAGCGCGGCCCCGCCCCCGGTGGCGGGCGGCGACGACGCGGCCGAGGCGCGTTGGGTGCCGCTGGCGGAACTGGCGGCGCTGGAGACGCAGCTGCACGACGACCACTTCCACATCCTGGACAGCTTCCTGGGCCTGGTCCCCAGCCCTTGACGCTATCGATTTGATAGCTGCCGGCCCGCGCCAGCAGCGGGCGACAGCACTTTTGCTCCGAGACGCGCGCGCTCGGCGGCGCTCAGGCGGCGGCCGGGGCCGCGCGCACGGGCAGTCGGGCTTCGCGGATCGGCAGGTGCACCAAGGCGGCGCCGGCGGCCAGCACGATGTCGACGTACCACACCCAGTCGTAGCTCCCGGTCGCCTGGAACACCGTGCCGCCCAGCCACGCGCCGAGGAAGCCGCCGACCTGGTGCGCCAGCATGACGATGCCGAACAGGGTGGCCATGTTGGCGGGCCCGAAGAACTTGGCGACCAGGCCGGCGGTGGGCGGCACGGTGGACAGGAAGGTCACGCCCATCACCGCCGCGAAGACCAGCACGACGGGCCCGGTCTTGGGCGCCAGCAGGAACAGCAGCACCGCGAGCCCGCGCACGGCGTACAGCATCGACAGCAGCGACTTCATGCGCCAGCGGCCCACCGCCCAGCCCATGGCCACGCTGCCCACGATGTTGAACAGGCCCAGCAGCGCCAGGGCCCAGCCGGCCCATTCGGTGGACAGGCCGCAGGCGGCCACCACGCCGGGCAGGTGGGTCGCGAGGAAGGCCACGTGGAAGCCGCAGACGAAGAAGCCGGCCGACAGCATCAGGTAGCTGGGGTTGCGCAGCGCCTCGCCGATCGCCTCGCGGGTGCCCTTGGGCTTCTGGCCCGCGGGCGCGGTGTGCCGGGCATTGCCCTTCAGCACGAACGCGGCCGGCAGGCACAGCAGCACGAGCACCGCGAGCACCTGCATCGCCGACACCCAGCCGATGCCGACGATGAGGGTGGCCGCCAGCGGCGCCAGGAGGAACTGGCCGGTCGAGCCGCCGGCGTTGACGATGCCGGTGGCCAGTCCGCGCTTGTCGGCCGGGATCAGCCGCGTCGTGGCGGACATGAGCACCGCCGGCCCGGCCATGCCGGCCCCGCCGGCCGCCAGGATGCCGATGGCGAACACCAGCCCGAGCGTGCTGGTCATGTAGGGCGTGAGGAAGGTGCCCAGCGCCACCAGCGCGGCGCCGGCCAGCAGCACGCGGCCGGCACCGATCTTGTCGGCCACGGCGCCGGCAAAGGGCTGCGTGAGGCCCCACCACAGCTGGCCGAACGCGAAGGCCAGGCTGATGCTCGCCAGCCCCAGCCCGGTCGACGTGTTCAGCGGCGACAGGAACAGGCCCATGGTCTGCCGCACCCCCATGGTGAGGGCGAAGGTGCCGGCTGCGGCCAGCAGCACGGCCCACAGCGCGAAGCGGGCGCGCGATTCAGTCATCGGTCTCTCCTGGGTCGGGCGCCAGCAGGGCGCTGCAGTCGTCGAGCAGGGCGTGCAGCGCCAGCACGCGCGGCACGCCCAGCGTGGCATTGAGGCTTTCCTGCGCCACGCGCCAGCGGCGTTGCGCCTCCTGGCGCTTGTCGCGGCCCTCGGGCGTCGCGCTGACGCTGCGGCTGCGTGCATCCGCCCCCGGCGCCATGGCGATCCACCCGGCCGCCACGAGCGGCTGCAGGTTGCGGCTGAGCGTGGACGGCGTCACGCCCATGGCGCGCGCCAGGTCCACCGGCCGGATCGGTCCCAGCTTGCAGACATAGGACAGCAGCGAGTACTGCGTGCCCTTCAGTCCGCTCTTGCCGACCTCGGCGTCGTAGTGCTGCGCCACGCGGCGCATCAGCTGGCGCAGCTTGAGGTTGGTGCAGCCCTGCGGCTTGACAGCGGTGTCCATGGCGATTAGTGTACCTGCAACCATTGCATATGCAACCCTGACCGACGAACGGAGCCGAGGACCCTTCCCATGAGCGACCACAACCAACTCGAAGCCTGGCTGGCCCAGGAGCGCGAACAGGCGGCGCGGTTCGACGCCGGCGTCGGTCCCGGCGTGGCCCTGCCCGCGCAGGTGGCCGGGCTGGACGGCCTGGCGGTGATGCGGGCCATGCTGGCCGGCACCCTGCCGTATGCGCCGATCGCCAAGACACTGGACTTCCTGCTGATCGAGGCGGACGACGGACGCGCGGTGTTCCAGGGCACGCCCGGGCCGGCGCACCTGAACCCGATGGGCGGCATCCACGGCGGCTGGTACGCCACGCTGCTCGACTCCGCGCTCGGCTGCGCCGTCCACACCAAGATGACGCCGGGCCGCGGCTACACCACCGCGGAGCTCAGCGTGAACATCGTGCGCGCCATCGGCGCCAGGGCGCCCCGCGTTCGGGCCGAGGGCAAGGTGCTGCACGCAGGCCGCCAGCTGGCCACCGCCGAAGCCCGCCTGTACGGGCCCGACGGCACCTTGTACGCGCACGCCACCACCACCTGCCTGGTGTTCGAGCTGCCGGCCGCGCGCTGACGGCGCGGGTACGCCCGGCGCGTGCTCAGCGCCTGGCGGCGGCCAGCACGGCGGGCAGGAACGCGCGCCGCACTTCGGACGCCCCGCGCAGGCTGGGTTCGATGGTGTGGACGTACCAGGACGGATCGCCGGCGAGGAAGTGGGCGTGCAGGTCCACCAGGGTCCCGTGCCGCGCCGCGGCCGTGCCGAGGATCTCGTTGACGCGGCGGTGGTTGGCGCGGGCGAGCTTCGCCTCCACGCCCAGGAAGTTGCGCGCATCGTCGCCGAAGGTCGGGTCGTAGACCGTCCCCACCAGGACCGGCCCGGCCCGAAGGCCGGCCAGGAAGGCGGACAGCTTGGCCTCGAAGGCCCGCAGGCCGGGGCCGCGGTCCGCGGCCAGGCCGCGCAGCAGGTCGTTGCCGCCGATGGTGAGCAGGGCCACCCCGGCACCGCCCGCCGTCGCCGCCATCCCGCGCGCCTGGGCCGGCAGGCCGTCGACCGTGGCGCCGTCCACGGCGCGGTGGTCCAGCCGGGCCGGCCCCGCCGCCGCCAGGTCGCGGCCGCGGAACTCCGGGAACAGCGCGTCGTCGTTGCGCACCAGCAGTTGCCCGGGGTGCATGCCGCGATCGTTGTAGCGCGCGCAGTCGAGGATGGAGTCGCCGAAGGTGGTGATGGTGAACATGCGGCGGCCCTGCCCGGCCGTGCCGGCGCCGGGGCGGGTGCCGGCCAGCGCCGCCGCGAGGGCTGCGAAGGCACGCCGGGTCCAGCGCGTGGTGGCCATGCCCGCCAGCGTGGCACCGCGGCACGCAGCGGCCTGTGGGAAGCCGCCGATGCCCCGCGTCGGCATCGGTCCGCGCAGCTGCCTATCATGCGGCCATGCAACTCCTCCACACCATGCTGCGCGTCGGCGACCTGCAGCGCTCCATCGACTTCTACACCCGCGTGCTCGGCATGCAGCTCTTGCGCACCACCGAGCGGCCGGAACAGAAGTATTCGCTCGCGTTCGTGGGCTACGGCAGCAATCCCGAGCACGCCGAGCTCGAGCTGACCTACAACCATGGCGTGTCCAGCTACGAGCTGGGCACGGCGTACGGCCACATCGCGCTGGGCGTGGCGGACGTGTACGGCGCCTGCGACCGGATCCGGGCCGCGGGCGGAAACATCACGCGGGCCCCCGGCCCGGTGCAGGGCGGCTCGACGGTGATCGCCTTCGTGACCGACCCGGACGGCTACAAGATCGAGCTGATCCAGCGCGACGCGTAGGCGCGCCCTCCGCTAGGCGGCGCCGCCAGCCTCGGCTGCGCGCGGCAGCCACTGCACCGCGGCCTCCTGGCGGCCGCGCGCGCGCAGCTGGCCACAGCCGCCCTCCACCTCCTGCCCGGCCGAGTGGCGCAGCTTGGTGAGCACGCCGCCGCGGTGCAGCTGCCGCGCGATGGCCGCCGCGCGCTCCCAGGAGGGACGGCGGTAGGGCAGCCCCTCGACGGTGTTGTACGGGATCATGTTCAGCACGGCGTGGCGCCCGCGCAGCAGGCGCAGGATGCCCGCCAGCTCGTCCTCGGTGTCGTTGATCCCTTCCAGCAGCGTCCACTGCACCTGCATCGGGTAGCCGGTGGCGCGGGCATAGGCATCGCCGGCGGCGACCAGCGCCTGCGGGTCGATGCGGGGCGCCCGCGGCAGCAGCTCGGCGCGCAGGTCGGCACGCGTGGTGTGCAGAGACAGCGCGAGCGCGGGCCGCACGGGGCCCTGCGGCAGCCGCTCGAAGACGCGCACGTCGCCCACGGTGGAGAACACCAGGTTCTTGTGCCCGACGTTTCCGGCGGTGCCGAGCAGCTCGATCGCCTCCATCACGTTGGCCAGGTTGTGCGCCGGCTCGCCCATGCCCATGAAGACCACCTTGCGCACCGGGCGCAGGCTGCGGGCCAGCGCCACCTGCGCGACGATCTCCGCGCTGCCGAGCTGGCGCAACAGGCCTTCACGGCCGGTCATGCAGAAGGTGCAGCCCACCGCGCATCCGATCTGCGTGGACACGCACACGCCGTCCCGCGGCAGCAGCACCGTCTCGCAGGTCTGGCCGTCGGCCAGCCGCACCAGCAGGCGCTCGGAGCCGTCGGGGGCGGGGTGGCGGGACACCAGCGTGGCCAGCCCGGAGAGCGTGGCCTCGAGCGCGGGCAGCGCGTCGCGCAGGCGGCGCGGCAGGAAGTCGGCGATGTCGCGGCGGCCGCTGTCCTGTGGCAGCGCCTGCGACCACAGCCGCAGCACGCGGTGGGCATGCCGGGCGTCGGCCCCGAGAGCGTGCAGGTGGTCGCGCAACTGCGCAATGCGGTCCATGCCGTGAGCTTACCGAAAGCGGTGATCGCCGCCCGGCACCGCTGCCCGACAATCGCACCGTGACCCCGCCGCTCACCGACCCCGAAGCCGCACGGCGGCAGATGGCCGCACTGCAAGCCGGCCTGGCCGCGCACGGGATCGCATTCCGCCTGCCACCGCCCGAGCCCACCACCTGCTGCGGCCGCGGCTGCAACGGCTGCGTGCGGGAGGGATGGCTGGCCGCCGCGAACTTCTGGATCGAAGGCGCCGCGGCGCGGCTGCCCGGCGCGCCGCACCCCTCGCGCTGACCCGCCGCTCGCGGGACGATGCGCGCGGGTCAGCGGGCCTGCGCAGCCTTGCGGTCGGCGACCACCCGTTGTGCCGAGGGGCGCTCGGCGACCAGCCGCAAGTAGGGCTTGAGGTCGATGCCGCCCTCCTGGAGCAGGTCCACGCCGTACACCGCACGGCTGGCCATGCCGACCAGGGGCAGGGAATTGAACGCCGAGCAGTCCGCCAGGGTGAAGTCCTCGCCGGCGACGTAGGGCGCGAAGCGGGCCAGCCGCCGGAACCCCTCGATGCGGGTGGTGAGTTCGGCCCGGATGCGCTGCGCGTTCTTCTCCGAGGGCGCAGGCGCTCCGAAGAAGGCGGCGCCGTACAGCTGGCGCGCGGTCATCTCCAGGTGCCAGTCGATGAAGGTGGCGATCTCGCGGACCTTGGCCGCCGCGAAGGCATCGGCCGGCACCAAGGGAGGCTGCGGCCAGGTCGCCTCGATCCAGTCGACCATGACCTGGCTCTCGCACAGCGTGCGCCCGTCGTCCAGCCGCAGGAATGGGATCTTGGCCAGCGGCGATGCGCCCAGCACCTCCTCGTCGGTGCGCCCGGTCGGCGTGACCACCTCGGTGAAGTCGACACCCTTCTCGAGCAGGGCCATCTTGACCTTGTTGTGGTAGTTGGAGATCGGCAGGCCGTGCAGCGCGAGGGACATGGAGGCGACTTTCGATGAATGTGGCGCCGAGTCTAGGGCGCCGCTGCGCCCGGCCGGTGCCGCGCAGGCGACTGCCGTGCAGGCCGGCGGCTGACCCCATCGGCAGGAACAGGGATTGCCCAAGCGGTGCATGTCCGCATTCCCGAGACCCGCGCTGTCCGCCATCGCCTTCCAGCTGGTCGGCGCGCTGGAGACCTACCAGGCGAGCTTCGACCGCCTGCTCGCCTCGCGTCCCACGCTCGACCACTGCCGCGCGCTGGGCACGCAGCTGGACGAGATCCTGCTGCTCAAGGGCGCCCTGCCCCAGCTGTCGGTGCAATCGGTCGAGCTGCTCGTCTGCCACACCGAGCTGATGCACGTGCTGTGGGGCGCCCTCCACCCCGGCCGCACGGCACGGGACGACCTGGTCGAGCGGCACCGCGACTCGGTGGCGGCGATGCGGGCGAAGTGCCTGCGGCTGTTCTGCCGGTCCGCCGCCCCGGCCTAGGCCTACAGCCCGCGCGGGGCGCGCGCCGCTAGCATCGGTGCATGGCCGACCCGCACGCCCCCGCCGAACCCACCCTGCGCCGCAACACGACCGGGCACCGCTTCGAACTCCATCTCGGCGACCGGCTCGCCGGCTTCATGGACTACCGCGAACGGGGCGACGCCCTGCACCTGGTGCACACCGAAATGCTGCCGGAGTTCGAAGGCCAAGGACTGGCCGCCCGGCTGGCCGAATTCGCCCTGGGCGAAGCCCGCGACCAGGGCCGCAAGGTCGTTCCCACCTGCTCGTACGTGGCACGCTACCTGCAGCGCCACCCGCAGCACGCGGACCTGGTGGCCGGCTAGCCGGAGCTGCACGTTCAGGTGACGGCAGCCGCCCGTGCCGGGCGGGCGGAGCGCTTGCGCTTGCGCTTGCCCTGCAGTGCCACGAGGCTCTTGCCGAGCTGGTCCTCCAGCGTGCGCTCGATGCGCCCCTGCAGCAGCGCCAGCACCGCAGCCTCTTCCGGCTTCAGGGCGCCCTCCTGCAGCTCGCTCTCAACCTCGGCGCCGATCTCCAGCAGCAGCTCGCCCTGGGCGTGGGCCGCGAACACCTCGGGGTGCACGTAGCACTTGCGGCAGATCGCCGGCGTGTTGCCCAGCCGCGCGGCCACCCGCTCCACGGCATCGCGCACCTGCTTCTTCGCGGCCGCCTGGGTGTCCACCCGTTCGACCTCCTGCAGGGCCAGCGCCGCCATCACCGTGCCGGCCCAGGTGCGGAAGTCCTTGGCCGTGATGTCGCGTCCCGTGATCTCGCGCAGGTAGGCGTTCACGTCGGAAGAAGTCACCTCGCGCAGCTGGCCGTCGTCCCCCGTGTACTGGAAGAGGCGCTGCCCGGGCAGCTCCTGGCAGGCGCGCACCACCTTCGCGACGCGGCGGTCGTGCAGCTGCAGCCGCCAGGTCTTGCCGCTCTTGCCCTTGAACTCGAAGCGCAGCTGGCCTCCCTCGATCGCGACGTGCCGGTCGCGCAGCGTCGTGAGGCCGTAGCTCTTGTTGTCCCGCGCGTAGTCGTCGTTGCCGACACGGATCAGCGTATTCTCCAGCAGGTGCACGACCGTGGCGAGGACCTTCTCGCGCGGCAGCCCCCGCAGCGCCATGTGGCCCGCGACGGCGCGGCGGATCGAGGGCAGCGCCCGCGCGAACTCCAGCATGTGCTCGTACTTGGTCTCCTCCCGCGAGGCGCGAAAGCGCGGGTGGTAGCGGTACTGCTTGCGGCCGCGCGCATCCCGGCCGGTGGCCTGCAGGTGGCCGTCGGCCGAGCGGCAGATCCAGACCTCGGTCCAGGCCGGCGGGATGGCCAGGCTGCGGATGCGCGCGAGCGTGGCCTCGTCCCGCACCGGGCCTGCGCGGCTGTTGAGGAAGACCACCTCGTCGCCGCGCCGCTCGCGCCGGATGCCCGGCTCGCCGTCCGAGACGTACCGCAGGCCCGCGGCCCGCGCCGCTTCCGCCGGATCGGCTGCGTCCGGGGCGCGCTCGTCCTTCATGGCTCCATGCTCACCGCACGGACCCGGCCGAGCTGTAGGAGGCCGTCGGCGCTTCGCCTCCGGTGGAGCCGACAGTCGCCGGCGCGGTCAGGGCTTGTTGCCCAGGATCTCACCGATGTCCGCACGCGGCTCGGCCAGGGGGTCCGGCCGTGCCGCGGCGTCGGGCGACTGCTGGCGGCTGCGCTCCGGCGCGCCATCCGCGGCCTGGGGGGCCGCAGGCATGCCGACCTCGGCACCGCCGCCGGTCAGGCTGTGGGTGCCGATCGGGGCACGGCGCCCCTCGGTCCCGCCCTTGGGCTTCTCGTCGGCGGCATGCCAGGGCTGGGGCTCGCGCGCGCGCGCATCGGCGCGCGGCGTTTCGTCGGACGTGTCGGGGTTCGGACGGTCGTTCATGGCAACTCCAGCGGGATTGCGCCCGCGCATGCCGCATGGTGGCGTCCGCCGCGCGGCCGCCGTGTCGGACCGCGTCGCGAGCCGCGCCGGCAGCGGCTCAGCTGGCGGTGTCCTCCAGCCGCACGTCGTCCTCGCGCCGCTGCATCGCCAGCTCGCCCTCGTGCCGCGCGAGCCGCGCCTCGCGCACGAAGCGCTCGAGCGTGGTCTCGGCCGGCGGCAGGTAGGACACCGCATCCCCACCGGGGAACACCAGCGAACGGGCATGGGTGTTCTGCTCGGCCACGCGGGCCGGGTCGTGCTCCGCCACCGCTGCCAGCTGCCGGCCCCACTCGGCCTGCGTCCAGCCCTCCACCGGGAAGAAGTTGGCCGGCCCGGCGACGCCATCCAGCAGCAGGTCGAGCACGCCGTCCATGAGGTCGGGACCGTAGACGCCGTGCCACGGGTCTCCGGCAGCGCGCGCGACACGGCCCCCGTCCAGCGCGTCGAGCAGGCGCACCGCGGCCGACTGCCGGTCCCAAGGCAGGAACACGGGGCCGGTGCGCGCGACCAGCACGCCGGGAAGCGAAAGGCCTTCGGCCGCCAGGCCCGGGCCGAAGGCGGAGGTGAACAGCGCGCACGGCACGCCGGCATCGGCACAAGTGCGCGCCACCGACGTGCGCGCCCCGTGCGGACAGCCCTCGCGCCGCTTCGGTCCCGCCAGACCCTCGCGGTCGCGGGCGTCGAGCACCGCCCAGGGACGGGTCGCCTCCAGGCTGTCGCGCAGGGCGGGACCGCTGCGGGCATAGGGCAGGCCACGCACTTCGCAGGCGCGCACCGCGAGGTGCGTGATCGGTCCGTCGTCCCCGACGATGAGGAGCGGCGAGCCCTCGCCGCCCTTCCACTCGAAGCACGGCCCTGCGACCGGCTCCGCGTCGAGGAAGCGGCTCTCGCGCCGCCACCAGCCGGGCACCTCCAGCCCCGGCGCCTTGGGCGCGCGGCCGGCCGCGAGGTCACGCAGCACGGGGGCCATGAGCGTCGGGCGCGGCTGTCCACTGCGCACGTCGAACACGCCCGGCTCGTAGTGCCCCGCGAAGCGCGTCACCATGCGGTTCCAGTCGAAGGAGCCCAGCAGGGACCATGCGGTGACGGCGCGCAGGTCCATGCCACCGGCGCGCAGCTGCTGCGCATGCCGCCAGACCTCGACGAACCAGCGCACCTGCTCCTCGCGCGTGGCGCCGTTGTGGCATTCGGTCACAGCGATGGGCAGGCGGTAGCGTTCCCACGCCTGCTGCAGCAGCGCAGGGAGGCCGAGGACCCCCGGCCGCCAGTTGCGGATGGCGTCCACGTCCACGTACGGGATGCCCGCGCACTGGCCCAGCTCCCGGTCGGCCACCGCGCGGTGCGGATGCCGCTCGACCCGGTGGTCCAGCAGGCGCTCGCTCGAGAGGTAGTGGTTGATGCCCACGACGTCCGGCGGGCAGGGGTCGTCCGCGATGGCGCGCAGCCGGTCCTCCAGCCCGTAGCCGCACAGCCGCTTCCAGAGCGGGTGACCGGGCACCACCATGCCGCACAGCAGGTCCCAGCCCATCCAGCGACGCTCGTTCTGGAAGTCCGCCTCGCACTGCAATGGAGGCGTGGCATGGCAAAAGCCCAGGTCGTCGGTCTGCACCAGGCGGGCGCCCGGATGGACCTTGCGGATCTCGCGCATCGACAGGCGCGTGGCGTCGATCTCATTGAGCAGGGCCCGCCAGAACAGGCCCTCGTCGGTGGTGTGCGGGTACCAGTAGCCGTACAGCGCGGAAAAGCGCGCCGTGGTCAGCGGCTCGTTGACGGGCGTCCAGTCGCGCACCCACGGGTAGCGGGCCGCCACCGCGGCTGCGTGCGCGGCCAGCCCCGGTGCGAAGTTGTCGTGCAGCAGGCTGGTGTAGGCCGGGCCGCTGCCGTGGTGGCAGAGCGTCAGGATCGGCTCGAGACCGAGGCGGGCCATCTCGGGAATGCGCGCATCGGTCCAGGTGAAGTCGCACTGGTCGGGCTGCAGCGGGGACATGCGCTCCCACAGGGCGGGGTAGCGCAGCTCGCGCATGCCGAGCCCGGCGAAGAGGGCGAGGTCCTCGATGCGGTGCTCGTGGCCGCTGCGGGGCGTCTGGTCGTACCAGGCATCGCGCACACGGTTCACGGTGCATTCGTAGCCGCCCCAGAGCTCGAGGCCTTCTGGATCACGGGCCGCGCCGGCGGCGGCGGGCGCATGGTGGTTGTCGTTCTTGTGCATGCAGACATGGTCGCGGCCCGGCTGCGCGACCGTTTGTAGGAGGCTCTTGTCGATCCATGCGCGCCGTCATGGCCGCGCACCCGATGCACATGGGGCGGCGGTCAGGCCTGCTTGTGCTCCGGGCGGATGGTCCACGCGTGGAGCGTGCGGTTGCCGACCTGCTCGGTGTGGTCGGGCAGCCAGGCGTCGCCCATGCTGAACTCGTGCGAGACGACCCGCGTGCCGACCTTCAGCTGCCGCCACAGCTGCGGCCGCAACTTCTCGTTGATGGCGGGGAGCAGGTAGAGCGTGACGACGGTTGCCGGCGAGACGTCGGCCTCGAACAGGTCGCCCACGCGAAAGCGCACACGGTCGGACACCCCGGCCTTGCGTGCGTTCGCCCGGGCCTCGGCGATGCGCTGCGGGTCGAGGTCGATGCCGACGCCGCGGGCACCCCGCCTGGCGGCGGCGGTGACAACGATCCGGCCGTCGCCGCAGCCCAGGTCGTACAGCACGTCGGACGGCCCCACGCGGGCGACGGCGAGCATCCGGTCGACCAGGGCTTGCGGCGTCGGCACGTAGGGCACGTCCAGGGCCGGTGCCGACCCGGCCTGCGCACGCGCCGTCCCGGCGGGGGGGAGCAGCAGCGCGACCGGCGCGACCAGCGCCGCGCGGCGTCCGATGCAGGGGCGGCCCGGCACGGCGGCGACTTCAGGAGATCGGCCGCTGCCCGGCCAGCGGCGGCTTGGCGGGCATGAAGCCCATGACGAGGAGGAACAGCAGCCCGGCAGCCAGCACCGCGATCCCGACCCAGGCGGCGTTGATGCCGCCCAGGTTCTGGCTCGCCACGAAGGTGAGGCTGGACCAGAGCATGTAGGCGCAGGTGGCGCAGAACACGGCCGGCAGCAGCGGGAACAGCGGCACCCGGAACGGCCGGCGCACGTGGGGTTCGCGCACCCGCAGCACGAAGAGGCCGATGCCGGTGAGGAGGAAGAACAGCCAGTAGACCGGCGCGGTGAACTCGACCATGGCGCGAAAGCCGCCGCCGGTCCACGCCCCGAGCGCCACCAGCAGCAGCGCGACCACGTTCTGGAAACGCATCGCGGTGGCCGGCGTGCCGCGTTCGCCGTCCCAGGAGGCGAGCCGGCGCAGCGGCGCCCAGTCGCAACCCATCGCATAGCTGGTGCGCGCGCCGACGATCATGGTGGCGTTCATCGACGTGACGGCCGCGATGGCGATGGCCGCGGCGATGACGGCCGTTCCGACGGGTCCGAAGGCGCGGCCCATGAGGTCGGCCGCGATCGCCTGCGACTTGGCCATGCCGGAGATCCCGAGTCCCTGCCAATAGGCCCAGGTGACCGCGAGGTACAGCAGGGTGATGATGGCAATGGAGAAGACCAGCGAGCGGACCATCGCCTTGGGCTGTTGCTTCAGGTCCGCGCTGAGGCAGGCCGCCTCGTTCCAGCCACCGTAGGTGAGGAGCACGAAGACCATGGCCAGGCCGAAGGCGGCCGGCAGGCCGGAGGAAGCCGCCGCGGGCGGCGCCGCCACGGCAGGAGCCGGCGTGCCGTTGCCCAGCCACAGCCAGAGGCCACCGCAGACCACCAGCAGCAGGCCGCCGAGCTCGATCGCGGTGAGCCAGTTCTGCGCCATGGACCCGGCGCGCAGCCCGCGGGAGTTGACCCACCACAGGGCACAGATCGCCGCCGCGCCATAGACTGCCGAGCCCGCGCTGGGCGGCAGGCCCGACAGCGGCAGGACCTGCTGCAGGTAGTCGCCGAACACGAAGCCGAGCAGCGCGAGCGAGCCGGTGTTGATCACGGCCAGCCGCGACCAGGCGAACAGGAACGAGACGCCCCGGCCCCAGGCGCGCTTGAGGAAGTTGTAGTCGCCGCCGACATGCGGGAACGCCGTCGCGAGCTCGGCATAGCACAACGCGCCCACCATGGAGATCAGTCCGCCGAGCAGCCAGGCCGTGAACATCCAGCCGGCGCTGCCGGTCGTGTCGGCGACCATGGAGGGCGCCTTGAAGATGCCGGCGCCGATGACGATGCCCAGCACCAGCATCATGGCTTCGCGCTGGCCGATCCTCGCCCGCAAGGGCGGCACGGTGGCGTCGGTGGATGAACCAGGTGCCGCGGCGGGCGTGTCGGGGCCTTGCATGGCGCAAATGGTCGGGGCACGGACCGCCCCGGCGTGTAGGACTGCGCTGATACGCGCAACGCGGCGTGGTAACGAAACCCGCCGCGCCGTTACCCGAAGAGCGCGCGGCTACTGCGCGATGCGCCGCCAGAAGAGCCGCGTGGCTTCCAGCCCGGCCGGCGTCCAGTGATGGGCCGGCGACATCGCCTGGACGAGCAGGTCCTCGTGCGCCTGCCCGTCGGCCGCGGCCAGGCGCTCCTGCAGCACGGCTCGGTCGGGGTCGAGCAGGTCGTCGGCCGGGCCGGTGGCGCCGCTTCCGGCCAGCCCGTTGCGCAGCGCCGCGCGGAAGGTGGCGCGACGGCGCGGCACCGCTGGCGCCGCCTCGGTGTAGGCCTGCCCATCCACGCTGGCACCGGCACGGATCCAGTCGTGCAGGACCTGGAGCTCGTAGCTCGAGAAGACGCCGAACATCTCGGCGCGGTCACCCTGCAGCAGTCCCCAGAAACGGCTGTTCTCCACCGCTTCGCCGCGGCGGATCCAGCCGGCCTGCTGCAGCGCGTCCAGGAACGCGGGCAATTCTTGCGGCACCGCCAGCCAGTCGTTGACGCTGCGGCCGGCCACGCGGCAGTAGTCCGAGTGCGCGCCGCCCCCGGCGACGGCCTTGTGCCGCAGGATGCGCAGGACCTCCGCATCCGCGTCGAAGGCGGCGATCACCTGCGTGGTTCCGGCGCCGGTGGAGGCCAGGACGCTGCCGGCCCGCACGCGGCGCCAGAAGCTGCCCGCGTCGTCCAGACGCGGCAGCAGGTCCAGCACGGCCTGGCAGGCGCGCTTGGCGTGCCCGCTGTCCGCGTTGTCCACGGTGACGTGCAGCGTGAAGTAGTACGGATCGAGGCCGAGCTCGTTCAGCTCGTACGCGGTGATCAGCAGGTGCAGGGGCAGCTGCTCGTAGCCCAGGTTGAACCCGACGATCTCCGGCAGGAAATCCTCGGCGTTCCAGCCGAGCGCCAGCTGCAGCAGGCCCTGCCGGTACAGCCCGTCGTCCAGGTCGTCGAGGGGGTCGAGCCCGTAGCGGGCCAGGAGGCCCCGGTACAGCACGACATGGTTCTTGTCGATCGCGCCCTCCCCCAGCTCCTCGACGTAGGTGCGCACCAGGTCGGCCAGCCGCGGGTTGCGCCAGTGCCGCACCAGGCCGTACAGCCAGGCGCCGTCCACCAGCTTGGTGGGCGCGATGCCGCGCAGGACGAAGAGCGCGTGTGCGCGGTTGCCGAAGTAGCGGCGCGGCGCACCGGCGCGCCGCTCCTCCAGGTAGGCTGCATACGCCGCATGGACCGAGCGCGTGTTCGCCTCCATCCACGACTGCAGGTCGTCCGGCGAAGCCGGCAGCTCGCATGCGGCATCGTCCACGGCCGACAGCTCGGCGCGGAGCAACGCGGCGGCTTCCTGCCGCGTCGCGGCGTCAGGGATGCCGTCGGCCAGACGGCGGTAGAGGCCGGCCAGGGGTGCACCGTCCGTGTCCGCCAGCTGCGATGCGAGCGAAGCGGGCGCCACGGGGGGCTGGAGTTGCTGCCATTCCTGGCGACCGATGTGCATGCGTGATGACTGCCTTGGTGATGCACCGACTCTGACGTTTCCGTGGCGCGTCGCCTATCGGGCGCCGCCGCGCAGGCGGGTGCGCAGGCTCCTACGCCATCGCCGGGTGCAGGTGCATGCGCATCGACACCGGGTTGTCGTACCAGCCAAGGCTCTGCAGCCGGGCGAGGTCTCCCCGCCAGACCCGCTCGCCGATGTCGCGCCGGTAGCGCAGGTTCGGCACCACCACACCCCGCGCCACCCGCAGGGCCTCCGCGTTCGCAGCCGGCACCGTGTCGCCGACGCCGGTCGCCACGCCGACGTAGCCGGTCGCCCCGCTGGTGACCAGCTGCCCACCGACCTGCGCCACCTCGGCGAAGAACAACTGCGACTGCTCGCGCGGGCCGAGCGAGGACCGCAGGCAGATGGGCGATCCCTTGGACAACTCGTCGTAGCCGTGCCGGTAGGGAAACGGCGGCACGCTGAGGACCACCCCGCACGAGAAGCCGGCACGTGTGCGGACCGTCCCGTCATGGGCTCCCGGCCGGAGCAACCTGCGGAAGATGTCCTCCCACGGCTCCAGGTGCAGGGCCTCGCAGATGGCGAAGCCCGGATAGCCGAAGCGGCTGGTGAACTCCAGCGGCCAGAGTCCGTCCTCGTTCGCGATCAGGTTGACGTTGATGTACCCGACATAGCCGCCCTCCCGCAGCAGGGGCGCGATGGGCGCGAGCACCGCATCGAACAGCGGGCGGGATCCGCGGTAGCTGACGATGGTGCCCATCTCGCCCGTGAGCTCGCCCAGCTCGCCCGGGAAGAAGTGCTTGTGCTCGAAGTCGATGCAGGCCGGCTGCAGGAAGTCGCTGCCGTCGAAGTACGCACCGACCCCGACCTCCACCCCGTCCAGGTGCTCCATGAGGACGAAGTCCGGCGCGGGTTCGCCAGGCTGCCGGCGCGCGGCATGCAGCCCCAGCAGCGCCAGCAGGTCGCGGCCGTCCTCCATCTCGCCGACGAAATTGCGCGTGCGCTCGCTCCGGACACCGTTGAACTTGAGCACGTAGCGGGCCGGGTGCGCCCGCACGAAGTCGCGCGCGGCTTCGTAGTCCTCGAAGCGGTGGCTGGCCGCGGTGCGCAGGCCGGCGGCGCGCAGCACCTGCTGGCCGTGGCCGCGATCCGCCTCGAGCCGGTCGCCGGCGGCGCTGCCACCGATCACCCGGAAGCCTTCGCGGCGCAGCCGGTCCTGCAGCTCCCCATGGCACGCCGTCTCGAACAGGATCAGGCCGTCCTCGCCCGCCTCGCGGACCCAGCCGAGCTCGCGCTCCCAGTCGCCGGTGAACTCCAGCAGGCCGGCATGCACATCGCGGCAGGAGGCATCGGCAACGTGCACGCGCACCGCATGCCCGCGGCGCACGAAGCCGTGGTACATGGCGGCGAGGTCGTTCGTCTCGCCGATCCCCAGGATCCTCACGCGGGCCTCCGCACCACCAGGCCGACGGCCGCGATGCGCTCGGCGCCCGCGTAGGCGGCCTGCTCGAGCTCTTCACCGAACACGTCGGGGTCGAGTTCGCGGTACGTCCAGGGCCAGCCGTGCTCCCGCAGCACCGGCTCCAGTGCCTCGCGCAGGGGGTCGCGCCCGTCGACGATGGCAGCCCCGGTGTACAGCACGAGGCGTCCGCCGGGCGCCAGCCGGGGCAGCCCTTCGCGGACCACGCGGCCCGACAGGCCTTCGCCCCACGCGCCGCCGCCATGCCGGTACGTGCGCTGGGCAGGATCGTTGAGGTAAGGGGGATTGCACAGCACGAGGTCGAAGCTGCCGTCCACGGCACCGAAGAGGTCGCCCTGTGCGAAGTGCACGCGGGGCGCGACGGCCAGCGCGGCGTTGGCCTGCGCGAAGGCCAGGGCCTGCGGGTTGATGTCGGCCAGCACGAGGGCGGGGTCCTGCCGTGCCTGGTGCATGGCGGCCTCCACGCCACCCGGCCCGGCACCGCAGCCGACGTCCAGGATGCGGCCCCCGGCCGGCACCGGCTGCCGCCCCAGTTCCTGCGTCACCAGGTCCACGAAGCGCACGGTGTCGGGACCGAAGAACACCGCGTCCGCACCGGTGGTCGGGTAGGCGGAATGCGCATAGAGGCGATCGCCGATGCTGGAAAAGCGGACCCTGCTGCGCAGCAGCCCGCCGGCCTCGCGCGCCAGGAGCCCGGCACCGTCGAGCGCCTGCCACACGGCTGCCGGCAGGAGCTCGACGGGCGCAGGCCGGCTCCAGCCGAACACATCGCGCACGCCGCGCGCGACCTGCGCGTTCGGCCGCGCGTTCACGCGTGCGTGCGTGGCGGGGGTGACGGTGGTGAAACGGTAGCCTTCGGCCCGCAGCCACTGGCCCACTTCGATCAGCGTGCTGGCGAGGTCGGTCTCGCCACCGGCCGGCGCGCTCACCGCGGCCCCTGCGCCGTTGCCAGCCGGTCCGAGGCGCGGCGGCGCGGCGTGCCAGGACCGGGCTCGCCCTGCGGCCGTGCGCGGCGCTCGATGCCGCCGGGGCCGGTGCGCACGTCCTGGGCGGGCGCGCTGCGGTCCTGCGCGGCGCGGGCGCGGCCGGACAGCAGGAAGAGGTGGCCGATGCTCAAGCCGGCCACCCCGTCCCGCAGGTGGACCGCTGCTGCGTCTGCTGCTGCGCCATGGGCCCACCATGCCCGAGCAGCGCGGGCCGGCGTGTAGGCCGGTGGAGCGGGCGGGGTGCAGAACTGTCCGGCACCCAGGCGGATGGCTCAGCCGGGCGCAGCTGCGCAACGCTGGCCCGTGCGGCGCGGCCGTGCCTGCGGCCCGCGGGAGCGCGGCCACGCCGGCTGCGGACCGCCTCCTACACCGGGGGAGACGGCCGCGCCGCTAGATTGGTCCTCCCAAGGAGAACACATGCCCGGTCCCAAGGACAAGACCAAACTCACCGGTGACACGCACCTGCCCGACCTCGATGACGGCGTGGAACCCGACGCGCCGGCCGCCGACGACGACCGCACCGCCGGCACGCCCGGCGGCGAGATCAAGGACAAGGACGCCGAGACCAGCAACAGCTACGGCAACGCCCGCGACTCCGGCGAACGGCCGAAGTGAGCGGTTGCGGCCAGGCGAGCGCAACCCGGCTTCAGGCCTTCTTGGCCACCAGGGTCAGGATGTCGTAGCTGGCGACCAGCTCGCCGTTCTGGTTGGTGACCTCCACGTCCCAGGCCACGACCCCCTGCCCCACGCCCTTGGCGTCCTTGCGGTTGCGGTCGATCTTGCGCTTGGCCGTCAGACGGGCCTGGATCGTGTCGCCGATGCCGACCGGCTTGACGAAGCGCAGGGTGTCCAGGCCGTAGTTCGCCAGCACCGGGCCCGGCGCCGGCGACACGAAGAGGCCGGCCGCCGCCGACAGCACGAAGTAGCCGTGTGCGATGCGCTTGCCGAACGGGCTTTCCTTGGCGGCGAGCTCGTCGAAGTGCATGTAGAAGTAGTCGCCGGAGAGGCCACCGAAGGCCACGATGTCGGCTTCGGTCACGGTGCGGCGGTGCGTGAGCAGCGAGTCCCCGATCTGCAGGTCCTCGAAGTGGCGGCGGAACGGGTGCACCTCGCTCTCGCGCACGCGGGCCCCGCGCACGTGCTCCCCGGTGACCGCCGACAGCATCGTCGGCGAGCCCTGCACCGCGGCCCGCTGCAGGTAGTGCACGACGGCACGCAGTCCGCCCAGCTCTTCGCCGCCGCCGGCGCGCCCGGGCCCGCCGTGCTTGAGCTGCGGCAGCGGTGAGCCGTGGCCCGTGGATTCGGTCGCGGCCTCGCGGTCCAGCACGAGGAGGCGGCCGTGCGTGGCCGCGGCGGCGGGCACGAAGCGCGCCGCGGTGGCCGCATCGCGCGTGACCAGCGTGCCGACCAGGCTGCCCTTGCCCTTGGCGGCGAGCGCGAGCGCCTCGTCCAGATCGTCGTAGGCCATGAGGGTGCTGACCGGGCCGAAGGCCTCAATGTCGTGCACCGCGTCGTCGCCCATCGGGTCGCGCGCCAGCAGCAGCGTGGGGGCGAAGAATGCGCCGTCCTGCACGCCGTCGCCGCGCGGTGCGAAGCCGTCGCGCTCGCCGTGCAGCAGTTCGGCGCTGCGCAGCAGGGCCTGCACGCGCTCGGCCACGTCGCGCTGCTGGTCGCGCGACGCCAGGGCGCCCATCCGCACGTCCTCCAGCGCGGGATCGCCGACGACCACCTTGGACAGGCGCGCGCGCAGGCGGCTGGCGACTTCATCGACGTGGCGGCGCGGCACGATGGCGCGCCGGATCGCGGTGCACTTCTGTCCGGCCTTGGCCGTCATCTCGCGCGCCACTTCCTTGACGAAGAGGTCGAACTCCTCGTCGTCCGGCGTGACGTCCGGTGCCAGCACGGCGCAGTTGAGCGAATCGGCCTCGGCATTGAAGGGAACGGCGTGCCGCACCAGGTTCGGGTGCACGCGCAGGCGCGCCGCGGTGTCGGCGGAGCCGGTGAAGGTGACCACGTCGGCGCCGCCCAGGCGGTCGAGCAGGTCGCCCGTGCTGCCGATCACCAGTTGCAGGCAGCCCTCGGGCAGCAGGCCCGACTGCACCATCAGCCGCACGGCCGCCTCGGTCAGGTAGCTGGTGGAGGTGGCCGGCTTGCCGATGCAGGGCATGCCCGCCAGGAAGCTGGGCGCGAACTTCTCCAGAAGGCCCCAGACCGGGAAGTTGAAGGCGTTGATGTGGACCGCAAGGCCGCCGCGCGGCACCAGGATGTGCGTTCCGGCGAACGTGCCCTTCTTGCCGAGCGGGATGGCCGGTCCCTCGTGCACGAGGTTGCCCGACGGCAGCTCGTTGGCGCCGACGCTCGCATACGCGAACAGGGTGCCGCTGCCGCCCTCGATGTCGACCCAGCTGTCGGTGCGCGTCGCCCCGGTGTGGGCGGACACCGCGTAGAGCTGCTCCTTGTGCTCGGCCAGGTACTTGGCCAGCGCCTTGAGCCGCTCGGCCCGCTGCTGGAAGTCCAGCTTCAGGAGGTTGGGCAGTCCGACGGTGCGCGCGTGGTGCACGGCCTCCGCGAAGTCAGGCGACTCGGCGTGCGTGGCGGCCACCGGGCGGCCGTTGACGGCGCTGCGCAGGACCTGGCCGCCTTCGCCGCCGAACCAGCGGCCGCCAACATAACTTTGCAGGGTGGTGGTGCTCATGGGGAGTCTCCGTGGTGTGCAGTCAGGCGGGGGTGGCGGCCGGGCGCGGGTCCCGCACGGCGGCCAGGCCGCCGAGGAACAGGTCGGCGACCAGGGGCGCCATCGCGTCGTGGTCGAGCGCGCCGCCGGGTTTCATCCAGGTGAACATCCAGTTGACCATGCCGAACAGCAGCATGGTCAGCGGCTTGGCCACCGCGGCCTCGCGCAGGTCGGGCCGCAGCGCGGCGATGACGGCGGCGAAGGCAACGACGACTGCGCGTTCGCGCTGCAGGATCCGCTGGCGGTCGGCGGGTTCGAGGAAGCGCACCTCGCTGGTCAGCACCCAATGGGCGTCCTGCGCATCGGCATACGCCTCCACCAGCCGCCCGATCAGCGCGCGCAACGCATCCTGCGGAGCCGGCGTGTCCTGCGCGGCGTCGCCCACGATGCGCTGCAGGCGCTCGACGTGCGTGTCGGCGATGGAAAAGAGCAGCGCGTACTTGTCGCGGTAGTAGTGGTAGAGCGTCGCCTTCGACAGCCCGCAGGCCTCGGCGACCTGGTTCATCGAGGTCGCCGAGTACCCCTGGGTGGCGAACAGGCGCGCCGCGCCTGCGAGGATCGCCTCCCGCTGGTCGTCGTATCCGGCGTGGCGCCCGCGTCCCATGGCAGGGTCAGGCGCAGCCGCCCCGCGGCGGCCCCGAGGCCGCCAGCGTCCCTTCGGGCGCCAGTGCCGTGCACGCGGTGGAGAACGTGGACGCCGTCGTCATCGCTCGTCGAAGGACAGCACGACGCGCTCGGTGACCGGGTGCGCCTGGCAGGTCAGCACGAAGCCCGCCGCCACCTCGTTCTTGTCGAGCGCGAAGTTGCGCTCCATGCGCACCTCGCCCTCCACCACCTTGGCGCGGCAGGTGCCGCACACGCCGGAGGTGCACGAGAACGGGACCTCGAGCCCGGCGGCCGACGCGCAGTCGAGGATGCTGGGCTGCTCCTTGGTGAAGACGATCTCGCGCTGCAGCCCGTCGCGCACGATCACCACCCGGGCCTGTTCCGCATCGCCCGGCAGCGGCGTGTGCATCACCGCGCCGACGGACGCGGACGCCTGCTGAGGCACGCCGAAGCGCTCGATGTGCACCCGGTCCTCCGGCACGCCCGCGGCCAGCAGCGCCGCCTCCGCCTCGTCGTTCATCTGGAACGGCCCGCAGATGTAGGCATGGTCGATGGCGGCGGCCGGCACCACGGTGCGCAGGAAGGCGCCGATCTTCTCGCGGTCCATGAGCCCCATGTTGAGCGGCGCGTCGGTGTGCTCGTCGGAGAACACGTGGTGCAGGACCAGCCGGGTCATGTAGCGGTCCTTCAGGTCCTCCAGCTCCTCCTTGAACATGGTGGACTTGAGGCTGCGGTTGCCGTAGATGAGCGAAAAGCGGCTGGCCGGCTCGCGGGCCAGCACGGTCTTCATGATCGACAGGATGGGCGTGATGCCGCTGCCGCCCGCGATGCCCAGGTGGTGGCGCCGCTGGCCCGGCTCGATGGGCACGAAGAAGCGGCCCTGCGGTGCCATCACCTGGATGGTGTCGCCCGGCCGCAGGTGCTCGTTGATCCAGTTGGAGAACACGCCGCCGCGCACCTTGCGCACGCCCACCCGCAACTCGCCGTCGTCCACGCCGGCACAGATCGAGTACGACCGGCGCAGGTCCTGCCCGTCGATCTCCTTGCGCAGCGTGAGGTACTGGCCCTGCGTGAAGCCGAACACCGGCTGCAGCGCCTCGGGCACGTCGAACGACACCACGACCGCCTCGGGCGTGTCGGGCGTGATGCGGCGGACGGTGAGGGGGTGGAACAGGGGTGTGGTCATGGGAAACGCGGGGGCGGGCAGCCGAACGCAAAGTTCACGGAGGGTGCGCGAAGATCACAGAGAAGAAAGATGGATTCTTCTCTGTGACCTCCGCGCGATCTCTGCGACCTCTGCGTTCGGCCGTCCGCTCCTGCTTTCATATCGGCTTGAAGTATTCGAACGGCTCCCGGCAGTCCAGGCAGCGGTGCAGGGACTTGCACGCGGTCGAGCCGAACGCGGAGGTGCGCTCGGTGTGGCGGCTTCCGCAGCGTGGGCAGGGCACGGGCGGCTCGCGGCGCAGGATGCGGATCGGCACGGCGCCATCGGGGCCCGCCGGGCCCGGCGGCGCGATGCCGTATTCGCGCAGCTTGCGCCGGCCTTCATCGCTGATCCAGTCGGTGGTCCAGGCCGGCGCGCGGCGCAGCGTCGCGCGGGCCGGGCCCAGGCCGCCGCCGCGCAGCGCGTCCAGCACGTTCTGTTCGATCACCTCCGTGGCCGGGCAGCCCGAGTAGGTGGGCGTGAGCACCACCTCGATCTCCGCGCCGTGGTCGACCACGTCGCGCACGATGCCCAGTTCGCGCACCGAGAGGGCCGGCACCTCGGGATCGGGCACCGTGTCGAGCAGCGCCCAGGCGCGCTCGGTGCGGCTGCCGGACGTGGCCGCGCTCACCACACGCCGCCCGGGTAGGCGCGTTGCAGCTGCTGCATCTCGGCCAGCAGGAAGCCCATGTGCTCGCTGTGCACGCCACGCTTGCCCGCGGAGCGGAAGGGCGTGGCCTTGGGCAGCGGCACGCCCGCCGTGCCCAGCAGCGCGTGCATCTCGGCGTCCCAGGCGTCCGCCAGTTCGCTCCAGCGCGGCCCGAGGCCGCTGGCGGCTGCATGGTCGTCCACCGCGTCGGACTCGAACAGCTCGGCCCCGTAGCGCCACAGCTGCGCCATCGCCGCGCCCAGGCGCCGGGCCGACTCGTCGGTGCCTTGCCCGAGGCGCACCACCCAGTCGTACGCATGCTGCTGGTGGTAGCGCGCTTCCTTCACCGCCTTGCCGGCGATCGCGGCGAGCTCGGTGTCGCTGGAGTGGCGCAGCTGCTCCCACAGCAGGCGCAGGAAGGTGGACAGCATGGCATTGCGCAGGACGGTGACGGCGAAGTCGCCGCGCGGAAGCTCGACCAGGGTCACGTTGCGGTAGTCCCGCTCCTCCCGCAGGAAGGCCAGCTGGTCCTCGTCGTGGCCGGCGCCCTCCAGCTCCCCCGCCCGGGTGAGCACGGCACGCGCCTGGCCGACCAGGTCGAGTGCCATGTTGGCCAGTGCGATGTCTTCCTCGAGCGCGGGGGCATGGCCGGTCCACTCGGCCAGCCGCTGGGCGTGGACGAGCGCGGTGTCGCCGATGCGCAGCAGGTACTGGACGGCGGGATCGTCGGAGACGGCGATGGAGGGCTGCATGGTGGCTGCGCTCACATGTGGTCGACGGCACCCGGCAGCTTGTAGAAGGTGGGGTGCCGGTACACCTTGTCCTCCATCGGGTCGAAGTTCATGTCCTTGTCGCCCGGATCGCTGGCGACGATGTGGTCGGACCGCACCACCCACACGCTGGTGCCTTCCTGGCGCCGCGTGTAGACGTCGCGCGCCATCTGCACCGCCAGCTTGGCGTCCGGTGCGTGCAGGCTGCCGCAGTGCTTGTGGTCCAGGCCCGCCTTGCTGCGGACGAACACTTCCCAGAGGGGCCATTCGTTGGTGCTCATGTGCTCTCCAATTGAATTGCGGGCTGGCCGGACGCAGAGGGCGCGAAGGTTTCGCAAAGGACGCAAAAGAAGACAGGAAACAGATGGATGTCCTTCTGCGTTCTCTGCGAAATCTCTGCGCCCTCTGCGTCCGGCTGTCCGCTCCCGCCTTCAAGCGGCCAAGGGTTCAAGCTCCTGCTTCGCCGCAAACGCCAGCGCCGCTTCCCGCACCCACGCGCCGTCCTCCCAGGCCTTGACCCGGGCGGCCAGGCGCTCCTGGTTGCAGGGGCCATGGCCGTTGACCACGTTCCAGAACTCGTCCCAGTCGATCTTGCCGAAGTCGTGGTGCTGGCGCTCCTCGTTCCACTTCAGCTCGGGGTCCGGCAGCGTCACCCCCAGCACCTTGGCCTGTTCGACCGTGGCATCGATGAAGCGCTGGCGCAGCTCGTCGTTCGAGACCCGCTTGATCCCCCAGCGCATCGACTGCGCGGAGTTGGGCGACTGGTCGTCCGGCGGGCCGAACATCATGATCGACGGCCACCACCAGCGGTTGACCGCGTCCTGCACCATGTCCTTCTGCGCCTGGGTGCCCTGCTCCATCATCGTCAGCAGGCTCTCGAAGCCCTGGCGCTGGTGGAAGCTCTCCTCGCGGCAGATGCGGATCATGGCGCGGGCGTACGGCCCGTACGAGCAGCGGCAGATCGGCACCTGGTTCATGATCGCCGCGCCGTCGACCAGCCAGCCGATCACGCCCACGTCGGCCCAGGTCAGCGTCGGGTAGTTGAAGATCGAGCTGTACTTGGCCTTGCCGGCGTGCAGCGCCTCCAGCATCTGGTCGCGCGAGGTGCCCAGCGTCTCGGCGGCCGAGTAGAGGTACAGGCCATGGCCGCCCTCGTCCTGCACCTTCGCCAGCAGGATGGCCTTGCGCTTGAGCGTCGGGGCCCGGCTGATCCAGTTGCCCTCCGGCAGCATGCCCACAATCTCGGAGTGCGCATGCTGGCTGATCTGCCGCACCAGGGTCTTGCGGTAGTGGTCCGGCATCCAGTCCCTGCCTTCGATGAACTCGCCGGCGTCGATGCGTGCATCGAACCGCTCCTGCAGCCGCAGCTCGTCCGCCGAACGCAGTGCACGCCCGCCGTCGTCCTTGCCCATCGTGTCCATTGCCTGCGTGTACATGCTGCGTCCTTCTGCGGCCCTTAACCGACCGGTCGGTCGATAATAGCAAGGGTACCGCTGGCGGGCAAGCGCGACCGGGCGCCCGCACCGCGTTCAACGCGCGGAGCGGGAGCGCGGGGCGGCGGGCGGCGCGCGTGGCACCTCGAGCGGCAAGCGCGCTTGCGCCTTGACTTCCTTGAGCACGACGCTCGACCGCACGTGCGTCACGCCGGGCAAGCGGAACAGCGTGTCGTGCAGGAAGCTCTCGTAGCGCTTGATGTCCGGCACCAGCACCTGGATGAGGTAGTCGGCCTGGCCCGTGGTGGCGTGGCAGCTCACGATCTGCGGGCACCCCGCCACGGCCTGCTCGAAGCGGCGGACGTCGTCCTCGTTGTGGCGGGTCAGGTTCACCTCCGCCAGCACGCAGAGCGACAGGCCCACCTTCTCGCGGTCCACCAGCGCGGTGTAGCCGCGAATGATGCCGGAGGCCTCCATCTCCTTGACCCGCTTCCAACAGGGTGTGCTCGACAACCCGGTGGCGGCCGCCAGCTGCTGGACGGTCTGGCGGGAATCCCGCTGCAGCTCGGCGAGCAGCAGCACGTCGTATCGGTCGAGTTCATCCATTCTCGAAATCCAATTGTTCCCAGAATGTCATTCTCCACGATCCGCTTCAGGAGCGGAATGGAAGAAGCCTTTTCTTCTCCACCACGACTAATCTCTCCTCCAGGCTTGTCGGCATGGCACGACGCCAGGAGACTGCATGGACACCAGCACCGCCCCCGCCCCGGCCGGCCTCGCCCGGCCCGGCTACCAGCTCAGCGACAGCCTGTGGGCGCGCAACGGCGCCATCTTCCTCACGGGCACCCAGGCGCTGATCCGCCTGATGCTGATGCAGCGCCAGCGCGATGCAGCGGCGGGGCTCGACACCCGCGGCTTCATCAGCGGCTACCGCGGCTCGCCGCTGGGCATGGTGGACCAGGCGGTGTGGAAGGCCGGGAAGAAGTTCGACGAGGCCGGCCTGCGCTTCCTGCCTGCGATCAACGAGGAACTGGGCGCCACCGCCGTGCTGGGCACGCAGCGGGTGGAGGCCGACCCCGAGCGCACCTGCGACGGTGTGTTCGCGATGTGGTACGGCAAGGGCCCCGGCGTGGACCGGGCCGGCGACGCCCTCAAGCACGGCAATGCCTATGGCGCCTCGCCGCACGGTGGCGTGCTGATGGTGGCCGGGGACGACCACGGCTGCGTGTCCTCGTCCATGCCGCACCAGAGCGACCAGGCCTTCCAGTCGTGGCATGCGCCGATCGTCTCGCCGGCCAGCGTGGCGGAGTACCTGGAGTTCGGCCTCTACGGCTGGCAGCTGTCGCGCTTCTCGGGCAACTGGGTCGGGTTCACGGCCCTGTCCGAGGTGGTCGAGAGTGCTTCCACCGTGGACCTGGATCTCGTCAACGCCCGCGTCGCGGCCTGGCAGGACGGCGACACCGTGCGGCAGCTGACCGGATACGCCCCGCCGCCGGGCGGGCTGCACTACCGCTGGCCCGACCTGCCCTCGCTCACCATCGAGCAGCGCCTGCACGCCAGGCTGGACGCGGTGCGCGCCTTCGCCCGCATCAACAGCATCGACCGGCACGTGGTCGCCAGCGTCCGCGCCACCGTCGGCATCGTCACGGCCGGCAAGGCGCACTACGACTTCATGGAGGTGCTGCGCCGGCTGGACATCTCCACCGACACGCTGGCGCAGCACGGCGTGCGCATCTACAAATTGGGCCTGACCTATCCGATCGAGCCGACACGCATGCGCGAGTTCGTGCGCGGGCTGAAGGAGGTGCTGGTCATCGAGGAGAAGGGACCGGTGGTGGAGGACCAGCTGCGCTCGATGCTCTACAACGCGGCGCAGCGGCCCACGATCGTGGGCAAGACCGATGCGCAGGGCCACCCCCTGGTGTCCGCCCTGGGCGAGCTGCGGCCCTCGCGGCTGATCGAGACGGTGGCCAACTGGCTGGTGGGCCACTTTCCCGACCTGGACCGGCGCCACCTGGTGCGCGACTTCACCTTGCCCGAGCTGCTGTCGAACACCAGCGACAGCGTCAAGCGGCTGCCCTACTTCTGCGCCGGCTGTCCGCACAACACCAGCACCCGCGTGCCGGAAGGCTCGCATGCGCAGGCGGGCATCGGCTGCCACTTCATGGCCAGCTGGATGGACCGGGACACCGAGGGCCTGATCCAGATGGGCGGCGAAGGCGTGGACTGGGTGTCGCATGCCATGTTCACCAAGGTGCCGCACGTGTTCCAGAACCTGGGCGACGGCACCTACTACCACTCGGGCTACCTGGCCATCCGGCAGGCGGTGGCGGCCAAGGCGACGCTGACCTACAAGATCCTGTTCAACGATGCGGTCGCCATGACGGGCGGCCAGCCGGTGGACGGGATCATCACCGTCGATGCCATCGCCCGCCAGGTCGAGGCCGAAGGCGTGCGGCAGGTGGTGGTGCTGTCCGACGACATCGCCAAGTACGACGCGATCCGCAACCGATTCCCGGCGGGCACCGAGTTCCACGACCGCGACGCGCTCGACGCGGTGCAGCGGCGCCTGCGCGAGATGCCGGGCGTGACCGTGCTGATCTACGAGCAGACCTGCGCCGCCGAGAAGCGCCGGCGCCGCAAGAAGGGCGAGCTGGTCGATCCGGCGCGCCGGGTCTTCATCAACGACCGGGTCTGCGAAGGCTGCGGCGACTGCAGCGTGCAGAGCAACTGCGTCGCGGTACTGCCGCTGGAGACCGAACTCGGACGCAAGCGCAAGATCGACCAGAGCAGCTGCAACAAGGACTATTCGTGCGTGAAGGGCTTCTGCCCCAGCTTCGTCGGCGTGCTCGGCGCCAGGCCGCGAAAGCGTGCGGGGGCACTGGCGGCCCGGCCGGAGGACTTCCTGCGCCGGGTGGCCGCACTGCCCCGGCCGGGTGCGCACGCCTGGACCGGCCCGTACGACCTGCTGGTCACCGGCGTCGGCGGAACGGGGGTGGTGACGGTCGGCGCCCTGATCACCATGGCCGCCCACCTGGAGGGCAAGAGCGCCAGCGTGCTTGACTTCATGGGCTTCGCGCAGAAGGGCGGCTCGGTGCTGAGCTTCGTGCGCATGGCCGACGTGCCCGAGCGCCTGAACCAGGTGCGCATCGACACCCAGCAGGCCGACGCCATCCTCGCCTGCGACCTGGTGGTGGGCGCGTCCGCCGAGGCGCTGGCCACCGTGCGGCACGGCCGCACCCGCATCCTGGCGAACACGCATGAGGTTCCGGTGGCCGAGAGCCTGCGCAACCCGGACGCCAGCCTGCAGGTGCCGCAACTGCTGGACAAGCTGCGCTTCGCCGCCGGGGCGGACCGGGTGGAGACGCTGGACGCCCAGGCGCTGGCGGAGGCTTTCCTGGGGGACTCCATCGTCTCCAACATCCTGGCGCTGGGGCACGCCTGGCAGCGCGGCCTGGTGCCGGTCGGCCTGGACGCGCTGCTGCGCGCCATCGAGCTCAACGGCGTGGGTGTGGAGAACAACAAGCTGGCGTTCTCGCTCGGCCGGCTGGCTGCGGCCGATCCTGCGGCCATCGCCGCGCTGCTGGAGGCTCCTGCCGCCGGGACGCCGGGCGCGACGGCGCCCCGGTCGCTCGACGAGGTGGTGGCCGCCGCCGTGCGGCACCTGGAGGCGTACCAGGGCGCCGCCCTCGCCCGGCGCTACGCGGACGCGGTGGCCCGGGTGCGGGTGCGCGAGGCCGCAATCGGCGGCGATCCGGGCCTGCCGTTCACGACCGCCGTGGCGCACGCGCTGCGCAAGCTGATGGCCTACAAGGACGAGTACGAAGTCGCGCGGCTCTACACCGACGGCGAGTTCCAGCGCACGCTGCGTGAGCAGTTCGAAGGCGACGCGGCGCTGGAGTTCTACATGGCGCCACCGCTGCTCAGCCGCCCCGGGCCGGGCGGCCGGCCGCGCAAGCTGCGGTTCGGCGGCTGGATGCTCCCCGTCCTGAAGGTGCTGGCCCACGGCCGGCGGCTGCGCGGCACGCCGCTGGACGTCTTCGGCTACACACAGGAACGCCGCATGGAGCGCGCGCTGGTCGGCGCTTACCTGCAGCGCATCGACGCCCTGCTGCCGGCGCTCACCCCCGAGCGGCTGAAGGTGGCGACGGAGATCGCCGCCCTGCCCCTAGCGATGCGCGGGTTCGGGGCGGTGAAGGAACACAACGTGACGCTGGCCCGGCGGCGGGAGGCGGAGCTGCTGCACCGGTTCGATCCCGACACCTACCCCCGGCCGGCCGACCGCAAGGAAGCCGGGCAGATCCGCGGCATCCGGGTGACGGCGGCGGCCTGAAGACCCGGCTCCGCAGGCCGGCATCCGGGTCAGCCCGGGGGTGCGACCGCGCAGTCACCCGCATGATGGGATGGCTGCATGGCAGCACGAACCCAACCGCAGGACCCCTCCATGGCCATCGTCGACGCGCCGGCGCGAGCATCCCGGCAGGACGCGCCCCTCTACATCGTCATGCACCCGCACGACAACGTCGCGATCGTCGTCAACGACGGCGGTTTGCCGGCCGGCACCGAATTCCCCTGCGGGCTGGTGCTGCGCGAACGCGTGCCGCAGGGCCACAAGATTGCCTTGCGGGACCTCGGCGAGGGCGACGCGATCGTTCGCTACGACGTCACCATCGGCTACGCCACCCGCGCGATCGCGCGCGGCAGTTGGGTGGAGGAGTCCGTGGTCCGCCTGCCGCCGGCGCGCGGCCTGGACCACTTGCCCGTCGCCACGCGCGTGCCTGAACCGCAGCCCCCGTTGGAGGGCTACACCTTCATGGGCTTCCGGAACCCGGACGGTAGCGTCGGCACCCGGAACATCCTCGCGATCAGCACCACGGTGCAGTGCGTCACCGGGGTGGTCGACTACGCCGTGCGGCGCATCCGCGACGAGCTGCTGCCGCGCTATCCGCACGTGGACGACGTGATCGGCATCGAGCACAGCTACGGCTGCGGTGTCGCGATCGACGCCCCCGGCGCCGAGATCCCGATCCGCACGCTGCGCAACATCGCCAGCAATCCCAACTTCGGCGGCCGCCCCATGGCGGTGAGCCTGGGTTGCGAGAAGCTGCAGCCGGCGCGGCTGTTTCCGGCGGGCGCGATCCCGCTGCAGGACATCGGCTCCAGCGTCGTGGTGCTGCAGGACGAGCAGCACGTCGGCTTCATGTCGATGGTCGACTCCATCCTGCGCACCGCCGAACGGCAGCTGGAGCAGCTCAACCGCCGCCGGCGCGAGGAATGCCCTGCCTCCGAGCTGGTGGTGGGCGTGCAGTGCGGGGGCAGCGACGCCTTCTCGGGGGTGACCGCCAACCCGGCGGTGGGGCACGCGACCGACCTGCTGGTGCGCGCCGGGGCCACCGTGATGTTCTCGGAGGTCACCGAGGTGCGCGACGGCATCGACCAGCTGACCGCCCGCGCCGCCAATGCCGAGGTGGCCGCGGCGATGGTCCGCGAGATGGCCTGGTACGACGACTACCTGAAGAAGGGCGGCGTCGACCGCAGCGCCAACACCTCGCCCGGCAACAAGAAGGGCGGCCTGTCCAACATCGTCGAGAAGGCGATGGGCTCGATCGTGAAGTCGGGGTCCAGCGCCATCTCGGGCGTGCTCGCCCCCGGCGAGAAGGTGCGCCAGAAGGGCCTGATCTACGCGGCCACGCCCGCGAGCGATTTCGTCTGCGGCACCCTGCAGGTGGCCTCGGGCATCAACATGCACGTGTTCACCACCGGCCGCGGCACTCCTTACGGCCTGGCGTCGGTGCCGGTCATCAAGGTGGCGACGCGCAACGACCTGGCGCGCCGCTGGCACGACCTCATGGACGTGAATGCCGGCCGCATTGCCACCGGCGAGGCCAGCATCGAGGACGTTGGGCAGGAACTGTTCGAGCTGATCCTCGACGTGGCCAGCGGCCGCAAGAAGACCTGGGCCGAGCACTGGAAGCTGCACAACCCGCTGGCGCTCTTCAACCCCGCACCGCTCACCTGACAAGCACCAAGGAGACATCCCATGCGACGCCGCACCCTCATCGCCATCGCCGCCACCGCGCTCGCCACCGTCAGCGGCATGGCCTTGGCACAGGCCTATCCCGCCAAGCCCATCACCTACATCGTTCCCTTCGGCGCGGGCGGCACGACCGACGTGCTGGGCCGCCTGGTGACCAGCAAGGCCGGCCCCGCGCTCGGCACCACCTTCGTGATCGAGAACAAGCCGGGCGCCGGCGGCAGCACCGGCACCGACATCGCCGCCAAGGCCCCGCCGGACGGCTACACCATCCAGGGCGGCACGATCAGCTCGCATGCCATCAATGCGAGCCTCTACGCCAAGCTGCCCTACGACCCGATCAAGAACTTCCAGCCGATCACCATGATCGGTTCCATGCCGAACGTCCTGGTGGTGCGCGCCGACAGCCCGTACAAGACCATCCAGGACGTGGTGGCCGCGGCCAAGTCGAAGCCGGGCTCGATCAACTACGCGTCGTCGGGCAACGGCACCTCGCAGCACCTCTCGGGCGTGTTCTTCGAGCAGATGACGGGCGGCAAGATGGTGCACGTGCCCTACAAGAGCAGCGCCGAGTCGCTCAACGCCATCCTGGCCGGCCAGGGCGCCGACGTGATCTTCGAGAACCTGGCACCCGCGCTGCCGCACATCAAGGCCGGCAAGCTGCGCGCGCTGGGCGTCACCTCGGACAAGCGCTCGTCCTCGCTGCCCGAGGTGCCGGCCATCGCCGAGGCGCTGCCCGGCTTTTCCATCGTGTCCTGGCAGGCGATCTTCGCGCCGGCCGGCGTTCCGCAGCCGGTGGTGGAGAAGCTGTCGACCGAGATGATCAAGGCCATCAACGATCCGGAGATCAAGTCCAAGCTGGTGGCGCAGGGCATCGAGCCCTCGGGCATGAGCCCGGCGGAGCTCGCCGCCTTCCAGAAGTCCGAGGTGGACAAGTGGGCCCGGGTCATCAAGGCCGGGAACATCAAGGTCGACTGACCTGCCGTGCAGCCGCCGGCGCAGCGGGGCAAACGGAAGGCCGCGCCCGCCCGGCCCCGCTCAGGCCGCGCGTCCGGGCAGGATGGTCCCCTGCGCACCCGCGTGCAGCGCCTGCACCGCGGCGGCGCGCCGCTGCAGCACCGCGCGCTGGTTGATGTAGCCCTTGTCGGTGATCTCGCCGGCATCCGCGCTGGGAGGCTCGTCGAGGACCAGCGCGCGCGCCGGGCATTGCGAGGAGCCGGCGCCCGCCTCGCGCATGCGGGCCAGCCCGGCCGCGATGCGCGCGGCCAGCTCCGCGCGCGGCAGTGCAGCCGCCTGCGCCGACGGGAACACCAGCACGCCGACCTCGTCGCGGTCGTGCCCGGTGACCACGACGTCCTGCGCCAGCGGCGCGAGCGCGGACACCACCTGGACGCGCAGCGTGCCGACCGAGACCCAGGTGCCGGTGGTGAGCTTGAAGTCCTCCGCCACGCGGCCATCGAAGACCACGCCGTGCTCGGGGTGCTGTTCGTCGGCCAGGACACCGGCATCGCCGATGCTATAGTAGCCCTGGGCATCGAATGCGGCGGCGGTGAGCTCGGGCGCTTGGCGGTAGCCGGGGAACACGCTCACGCCCCGCACCCGCATCTCGAGCTTGCCGCCGTTGGGCACGAACTTCAGCTCCAGACCCGGCAGCACGCCTCCGATGACGCCGGCGCGCTCCAGCCGCCAGTGCGCACTGGTCACCGCGGGCGAGGTCTCGGTCGAGCCCCACGACGTGGTGAGCCAGACCTCCTCGCCCCGGGCCTTGCGCGCGACCGCCTGCAGCCGCTCCCAGCTCGCCTGGGGCAGCGCGGCGCCGGCGTAGAAGACCACGCGCAGCCGGGCGAAGACCCGCCGGGCGAGCGCGTCGTCGGCCTCCAGCAGGGGCAGTGCCATGTCGAAGCCGCGCGGCACGTTGAACCAGATCGTGGGCTGCACCTCGGCCATGTTGGCGAGCGTCCGGTCCACCAGGCCGGGTGCCGGCCGGCCCTCGTCGACGACCAGGGTGCCGCCGTTGCGCAGGACCATGTGCAGGTTGTGGTTGCCCCCGAAGGTGTGGCTCCACGGCAGCCAGTCCACCAGGACCGGCTTCTCGCGCTCGAGGAACCGCCAGGCCTGCGCGATCATCTGCTGGTTGGCGCAGAGCATCCGGTGCGTGTTCACCACCACCTTGGGGCTGCCGGTCGACCCCGAGGTCAGCAGGTACTTGGCATGGTGGTCCGGCGTGATCGCCGCGAAGGCGTCGCGCACCGCATGCGTCTCGGGCGCCTGCAGCAGCGCGGAGAAGTCCACCGCGCCCGATTGTCCGTCTGCGCCCCGCCCGTACACGACCGGGCAACGCAAGCCGCTGCCCGCGACCGCCGGGCCGTACACGGCGGCATCGGCGGCGTAGACCAGCCCGGGGCCCAGCGACCGCAGGATGCCGTGCACCTTGCTGAAGTCCTTGGTGAGCCGGCAGTAGGCACTGGAGACGGTGCACACGGGAATGCCGACGTGCATCGCACCCAGCGCGAGCAAGAGGTGCTCCAGCGAGTTGTCCGAGAGCACCACCACGGGCGCCCCGGGCGTCAACCGCAGGTCGAGCAACGCCTGCCCGATGCGGCCTGCCCGCTCGCGGGCCTCGCGCCAGCTGAGGGCGGACCAGCCTCCGTCCGGGCTGCGCTCGGCGAAGGCGCGGGCATCCGGCGTGCGCTCGGCCCAGGTCTCCAGCCACTCGCCGATGCAGCGCGCCGGCAGACCCAGGGGCTCCGGCGAACGCAGCACGAAGCCACCGCCCGGCAGCGGCTCGCGCAGGGCCCGTGGCGGCGCCAGCCACTGCGGATCACGCATCCATTCGAGGCCCATCCTGTCCTTTCCACCCGCGCTGCGGGGTGCGACGGACACTGTACGGGCTCCCGTTGCGCGACGGTTCAGGGTTTCCAGCGGGTGTGCGGCGCCGGCGCCGGGGGCGGCGTTGCGCCGATCAGGGGGCCTCGGTCGTGACCCCCACCGGCTCGAGCGAGTCGGCATCGAGCTCCAGGCGGATGAACTTCACCACCTCGCCCGCCGGCAGCTCGCGCGGCACGCGCGTGCGGTCCACATAGACGTTGCCGATGCCGGCACCGTTCTTCTGGCTGCGGTACACCGGCAGCCAGTGCACCAGCGTGCGCGGCTTCAGGCGGAACTTCAAGCCGGGTGCGGCCCGCACCAGCGTCGCCACGGCAACGGTGGGATCCATGTCGGTCCAGCCGTCGTCGTTGGGCGTGACCTGCACCACCTGGCCGTCCAGCACGGCACGGATGAGTTCGGCATTGGGAATGGTCATGTTGTCGATGTTCACGCGGCGCCTTCCTGCAAGCCGTCCATTGTGGTCAAAGAGGCGCATTCGGTGTGGCTCTGCCGCACATCGCCAGCGCGACAAGGATGGCCCCCCACGGTGGGCGCGCGGTGGTTAGCATTCAGGGCCGCTGTCCGGCAGCCCCGCGCCACGTCTTCATGGATTCCCACGTCGTTTCCCCGCCCCATCGCGTGCCGCCAGGCGCGGAGCCCGCGTTCGCCGCCGATGCCGCGGCAGAGCTCGAATCCGCCTTTGCCGCGGCGCCCGTCGGCCTGGCGGTGTTCGACTTCGAGGGGCGCTACCTGCGGGTCAACGATGAGCTGGCGCACATCAACGGCCTGCCCGCGGCGGAGCACGTCGGCCGCACGGTGCACGACGTCGTGCCGGTCATGGCGGACGAGGTGCTGCGCATCATCCGGCAGGTGCAGGCCACCGGCGCCACCATCCGGGAGCTCGAGTTCACCGGCGAAACGCAGCGCGACCCCGGCAACGTGCGCCACTGGCTCAGCGGCTTCTACCCGGTGCGCGGAGCCGACGGCTCGGTGCGCGCGGTGGGGGCCTGGGTCGCGGAGATCACGGAGCGCCGGCGGGCGATGCAGCAGCTGGAAGCGGCCCGCCTGAAGCTGGAGATGGGCATCCAGGCCGCAGGCCTGGTGATGGCGGAGATCGACTACCGCACCGACCGCAACCACATCTCGGCCGAACTGGCGCGCCTGCTGGCGCTGGGCGACAGTGCAACGACGGTGCCGCGGCAGGCGATCTTCGACCGCATCCACCCCGACGACCGGGAGCGCTACCTGCAGGCGATCGCCCGCACCACGGACCCGACCGGCAATGGCCACCTGGCGATCGACGTGCGCGCCCTGCTGCCCGGCGGCGACGTGCGCTGGCTCCACATCCGCCTGCAGGTCACCTTCTCCATGCGCGACGGCCGCCTGCAGCCCGACCGCGGCATCTGCGCGGCGCGGGACGTCACCGCCGAGATGGTGGCCGAGCGGAAGTTGCGCGCGGCGCAGCGCCTGACCGAATCGGTGATCGAGGGTGCGGGCTCCCTGGTCTTCGCCAAGGACCTGCAGGGCCGCTACATCCTGTCCAACCAGGCCTGGCGCCGGCAGTGGGGACTGACCGCCGAACAGGCGGAGGGCGTCACCGACCTCGACATCTTCGGGCCGGACGTCGCCCCGGAGCTGCGCCGGAACGACCTGCAGGTGGCGCGCACCGGCGAGCCCCTGGTGGTCGAGGAGAAGGTGCTGGTGCACGGCCGCCACACCACGTGGCGCTCGAGCAAGTTCCCGCTGTACGACGAGGCAGGCCAGGTCTACGCGGTGTGCGGCGTGTCCACCGACATCACCGACGTGGTGGAGGCCGACCGGCGCAAGGACGCCTTCATCGCCACCCTGGCCCACGAGCTGCGCAACCCGCTGGCGCCCATCCGCAACGGCCTGGAGATCCTGCGGCGCAGCGCGGCGCTGCCGCCAGCCGCCGCGCGCACGCGCGACATCATGGAGCGGCAACTCACGCACATGGTGCGGCTGGTCGACGACCTGCTGGACGTGTCCCGCATCAGCCGGGACAAGGTGGACATCCGGCTGGAACCCCTCACCGTGCAGCGGATCGTCGAGCATGCATTGGAGACCAGCCATCCCGCACTCGAGGCGGGCGGACACCGGCTGGAGTTGCGGCTGCCGGCCGAGCCGCTGGCGCTGGAGGGCGACCTGACGCGCCTGGCGCAGGTGGTGAGCAACCTGCTGAACAACGCGGCGAAGTACACGCCCCGTGGCGGGCACATCGCCGTGTCGGCCGCCGTCGAAGGCGATGCCGTGCGCATCGACGTGACGGACGACGGCGCGGGCATCGGCGTGGAGATGCTGCCCCACGTGTTCGACCTGTTCTCGCAGGTGGACCGCACGATCGACCGCGCGCAGGGCGGCCTGGGCATCGGCCTGTGGCTGGTGAAGAAGCTGGTCGAGCTGCACGGCGGCACCGTCGCAGCGCGCAGCCCGGGACCCGGGCTGGGCAGCACGTTCACCGTACGCCTTCCGGGGACCGCGCGGCGGCCCTGAGCCCGGGCGCGTTCAGCCGGCGACGGCGCGCGCGGGCCGCACCGATGCGAACTCCCGCTGGTACCCCGCGGTCAGCAACGCGTTCTGCGAGGCGTCGAGCTTGGAGCGCAGCTGCGGATACAGGCGGCCTTCCTCGTCCTCCTTCGCATGGCGCAGCACCGCATCACGCAAGGCGCGGGCCGGCTCCATCCAATTGCCCTTGTCCTTCATGCGCGCCTGCAGCTCCAGCTGCGCGTTCATGACCTTGGCGTGGGCCTGGTCGAGGTAGAGCTTGTCCGAGTCGGTCGTCATGCCCGCCATCGCGATGGCCGGGTAGATCACGTTCTCCTCGGCAACCGAATGCGCGGTCAGCTGGTAGCCGATCAGGCGCACCAGCTGCTCGCGCCGCAGGTAGGTGGACTTCTCGCTGGCCATGAGCCGGTCGAAGCTCTTGGCGACCAGCGCGTGGTGGGCCTGGATCATGCTCAGCCAGTCGCCGCCGGACGAGGCGGCCTGGGCGACGGCTTCTCGCAGCGGCAGAAGGGCGGCGGCGGCACCGGCAAGCAGCAGGCGGCGGGGAGGATTGGCGAGGTTCATGGAGGCACCTTGGTTTGCAGTGGACGAATGGCGCATCTTCCGAACCCACTGCGCGGCGCTGGTGCCACCAAATGCAAATGCGACCGCGGCCGACGGCCGGGTCGGATGCGCCTGCCGTCGGGCAGACGCGGTGCGCCTCAGATGTGCAGCGCGTGGCCCAGTGCGCGCAGGGCAGCTTCCTGCACCGCTTCGCCGAGGGTCGGGTGGGCGTGGATCGTGCCGGCGACGTCTCCCAGCCGGGCACCCATCTCGATCGCATAGCAGAAGGCCGCGCTGAGTTCGGACACCCCGGCACCGACTGCCTGCCAGCCCAGCACCTGGTGGTTGTCGCGGCGCGCGACCACGCGCACGAACCCGTCGGTGCCCTCGAGGCTCATGGCGCGGCCGTTGGCGGCGAACGGAAAGGCCGAGACCAGCACGTCGAGCTGCTGCGCCTGCGCCTGGTCCGGCGTCAGCCCGGCCACCACCACTTCCGGGTCGGTGAAGCACACGGCCGGAATGGCCGCGGGGGCGAACCGGCGCTTCCGGCCGGCCACGATCTCGGCCACCATCTCGCCCTGCGCCATGGCCCGGTGCGCCAGCATCGGCTCGCCGGCCAGGTCCCCGATCGCCCAGACGTTGCGCATCGAGGTGCGGCACTGCGCGTCGACGCGGACTGCGCGTCCCGCCATGTCCAGCTGCAGGCCTTCGAGGCCGAAGCCGGTGGTGCGCGGAACCCGCCCCACCGCGACGAGCACGCGGTCGGCCGGCAGCACGAAGGTGTCGGCCGTGCTGCTGCGCACCCGCAGCCCGTCGCCGGTCTCGGTCAGGCCTTCGGCCCGGCAGTCCAGGTGGAGCGTGATGCCCAGGCGCCGCAGGGAGGCCAGCACCGGGCGCGTCAGCTCCTCGTCGTAGCCCGGCAGGATGCGGCCGGCGGCTTCCACCACGGCCACCTCGGCACCCAGCTTGCGCCACGCCGTCCCGAGTTCCAGCCCGATGTAGCCGGCGCCGACCACCACGAGGTGCCGCGGCACCTGTGCCAGCGTGAGCGCCTCGGTGGACGTCAGCACCGCCCCGCCCGCAGGCAGGGACGGCAGGGCGACCGCCTGCGATCCGGTCGCCAGCAGCAGGTGCTCGCACTGGATGCGGACAGGCTCGCCCTCGTGCGTGTCCACTTCCACGGTCTTGCCGTCCACGATGCGGGCCCAGCCCGCGACCACCTGCACGCCGGCCTTGCGCAAGAGGCCGCCCACGCCACCGGTGAGCCGGTCCACGATGCCGGCCTTCCAGCGGTGCGACTGGGCCAGGTCCAAGGTCGGTGCTCCGGCCCGGATCCCCAGCGGGTTGTCGGCCGTGAACCGTGCCGCCTGCGCGTAGGCGCCCGCCAGGTGGATCAGCGCCTTGGACGGGATGCATCCGATGTTCAGGCAGGTGCCGCCCAGCCGGTCGCCTTCCACCAGCACCGTGGCCACGCCCAGCTGCGCCGCGCGGATCGCTGCCACGTAGCCGCCCGGCCCACCGCCGATGACCAGCAGCGTCGTCGTCTTCGTCTTCATGCGGGCCTCACGCGACGAACAGCAGGGCCGGCGTTTCCAGCAGCTCCTTGACCGCCTGGATGAAGCGCGCCGCGTCCATGCCGTCCACCACCCGGTGGTCGAAGGACGAGGACAGGTTCATGCACTGCCGCCGCACCACCGCGTCGCCCTGGAAGACCGGCCGCTCCACGATCCGGTTCACCCCGATGATGGCCACCTCCGGATGGTTGATGACGGGCGTGGTGACGATGCCGCCGAGGTTGCCCAGGCTGCTGATGGTGATGGTCGAGCCGGCGAGTTCCTCCCGGCTGGCCTTGCCGCTGCGGGCCGCCTGCGCCAGCCGCGCGATCTCGCCGGCACAGGTCCACAGGTCCATGGCTTCGGCATGCCGCAGCACGGGCACCATCAGGCCGGCCTCGGTCTGCGCCGCGATGCCCAGGTGCACCGGGGCATGCCGCACGACCACGCCGGCGTCGTCGTCGAAGCGCGCATTCATCCCGGGGAAGTCCTGCACGGCGAGCACGACCGCCCGTGCGATGAAGGGCAGCACCGTGAGCTTGCCGCGCCCGGCCGCATGGCGGGCATTGAGGCGGGCGCGCAGCGCCTCCAGCTCCGTGACATCCACCTCCTCGACGTAGCTGAAGTGGGGGATGCGCCGCTTGGCCTCCTGCATCTTCTGCGCGATCTTGCGGCGCAGCCCGATCAGGGGGATGGCCTGCTCGCCATGGCGGCGAACCGCTCCTGCGCTCGCCGTGCCGGCCGGCTGCCCGCGCGATGCGAGGTAGACCTCCAGGTCGGCATGCTCGATGCGCCCGGCGGGCCCGCTGCCGTGCACGAACTGCAGCTCGATGCCCAGCTCCCAGGCCCGCCGCCGCACCGCGGGCGACGCGATCGGACGCTCGCCCGGCGCGCGGCGCGGTGGCGGCGTGACCTGCGGCGGCTCGGCCCGCGGCGCGCCTCCGGCCTCGGCCGGCGCCGGGCGCGGCGCCGGCGCGGCGGGTGGCCTCGCACCGTGCGCGGCGGCGGCAGCGGCCGAGGCGGCAACCACGTCGGGCGCATCCGGCGCATCGGCACCGCCGGCCGGCGCCAGCGCCGCGGGCGCCCGTGCCGCATGCGCCGCGGCGGCCTTCAGGTTGCCCTCGCCTGCCACCTCGATGCGGATCAGGTCGGCCCCCACCGCCAGCAACTGGCCGGGCTGGCCGCCCAGCTCCAGCACCGTGCCGGCCACCGGCGAAGGGATCTCCACCGTGGCCTTGTCGGTCATCACGTCGGCCACCACCTGGTCTTCCTGCACCGGCTCGCCGGGCTGCACGCGCCAGGCCACCAGTTCCACCTCGGCGATGCCTTCGCCGATGTCGGGCATGCGGATCGCGTAGACACCCATCGCTCAGCCCTCCAGCACCCGGCGCAGCGCAGCGCCCACGCGCTGCGGCCCGGGGAAGTACGCCCACTCCTGCGCGTGCGGGTACGGCGTGTCCCACCCCGTGACGCGTTCGATCGGCGCCTCCAGGTGGTAGAAGCAGTTCTCCTGGACGATCGCGGACAGTTCGGCGCCGAAGCCGCTGGTGCGGGTCGCCTCGTGCACGATCACGCAGCGGCCGGTCTTCCTGACCGACGCCACCACGGCGTCCAGGTCCATCGGCCAGATCGACCGCAGGTCGATGATCTCGGCATCCACGCCGGTCTCGCGGGCGGCGCACTCGGCCACCCAGACCATGGTGCCGTAGGTCAGCACGGTCACCTGCTCGCCGGGCCGGAACACGGCGGCGGACTCCAGCGGCACGCGGTAGTAGCCCTCGGGCACGTTGCCCATCGGGTGCTTGGACCAGGGCACCACCGGTCGGTCGTGGTGGCCGTCGAAGGGGCCGTTGTACAGCCGCTTGGGCTCCAGGAAGATGACCGGGTCGTCGCACTCGATCGCGGCGATGAGCAGCCCCTTGGCGTCGTACGGGTTGCTGGGCATCACGGTGCGGATGCCGCACACGTGGGTGAACAGCGCCTCCGGGCTCTGGCTGTGCGTCTGGCCGCCGTAGATGCCGCCGCCGCAGGGCATGCGGATGGTGATCGGACAGGTGAAGTCCCCGGCCGACCGGAAGCGCAGGCGCGCCGCTTCCGACACGATCTGGTCGGACGCCGGATAGAAGTAGTCCGCGAACTGGATCTCGGCCACCGGCCGCAGCCCGTAGGCACCCATGCCCACCGCCACGCCGACGATGCCGCCTTCGCTGATCGGGGCGTCGAAGCAGCGGCTCTTGCCGTACTTGGCCTGCAGGCCCTCGGTCACGCGGAACACGCCACCGAAGTAACCGACGTCCTGGCCGAACACCACCACCTTGTCGTCGCGCGCCATCATCACGTCCATGGCCGACCGCAGGGCCTGGATCATCGTCATCGGCTTGCTCTCGCTGGCGCCGCTCTCCAGCAGTTCCTCGCGCGTCTTCGTCAGCATGTCAGACCCCCAGTTCCTGCCGCTGCCGGCGCAAATGGGTCGGCATCTGCGCGTACACGTCCTCGAACATCGATGCGGCGCTCGGGATGTGCCCGTCCAGCAGCGTGCCGTGGCTCTCGGCCTCCTTCTGCGCGGCCGCGACCTCGGCCTCGAGCTCGAGCTGCACCTGCTCGTGCTCCTGCTCCGACCAGGCGCCCAGCCCGACCAGGTGCGACTTCAGGCGCGCGATCGGGTCGCCCAGGGGGAACCGCTCCCAGTCGTCTGCGGGCCGGTACTTGGACGGGTCGTCCGAGGTGGAATGCGCGCCCGCGCGGTAGGTGACCCACTCGATGAGGGTCGGGCCCAGGTTCATCCGGGCGCGCTCGGCCGCCCATCGGGACGCGGCGTAGACGGCCAGGAAATCGTTGCCGTCCACCCGCAGCGACGCGATGCCGCAGCCCACGCCGCGCGCCGCGAAGGTGGTCGCCTCCCCGCCTGCGATGGCCTGGAAGGTGGAGATCGCCCACTGGTTGTTGACCACGTTCAGGATGACCGGCGCGCGGTACACGTGGGCGAAGGTGAGGGCCGTGTGGAAATCCGCCTCCGCGGTGGCGCCGTCGCCGATCCAGGCCGATGCGATGCGCGTGTCGCCACGGATCGCGGACGCCATGGCCCAGCCCACCGCCTGGATGAACTGGGTCGCCAGGTTCCCCGAGATCGAGAAGAAGCCGGCCCGCTTGTAGGAGTACATGACCGGCAGCTGGCGGCCCTTCATCGGGTCGCGCTCATTGCTCATCAGCTGGCACATGAGCTCGACCATGGGCACGTCGTCGCGGCTGAGCAGGAGGCCCTGCTGCCGGTAGGTGGGGAAGCACATGTCGCCCGCATCCAGCGCGGCTGCGTGCGCGCACGCGATGGCTTCCTCGCCCAGGCTCTGCATGTAGAAGGAGATCTTGCGCTGGCGCTGCACCACCAGCATGCGGGCGTCGAAGATGCGCGTCTTCATCATCGAGCGCAGGCCCTTGCGCAGCACGGCCGTGGACACCTCCGGCGCCCACGGCCCGACGGCGCGGCCGTCGCGGTCGAGCACCCGCACCAGCGCATAGGCCAGGTCGGCGGTGTCGAAATGGGTGGTGTCCACCGGCGGCCTGCGGACGGCGCCGGCCTCCGAGACGTGGAGGTACGAGAAATCGGTCGCACAGCCCGGGCGCCCCGAAGGCTCCGGCACGTGCAGCCGCAAGGGCTGTTGGTCTCGCATGCAATCGCTCCGCGCGCGGGTGGCGCGCCACAGGTTTGCAGTAGCGGAGCACGGCTGGCGGGTGGGCCGCCGCGCTCCACGGTTCCCCGCGCGGGTGGGCGCGAGGCTGGTCAGTGTAGGGCGAAAGAAGCGCTTGCGGGGGCCGCGACGGCACGCCAGGTGCGGCCGGGCTCGCTAGACTTGCGTCCGGCATGCCCTTCCACGTGACCGTCCACCACTTCCCGCACCACCTGCAGGTCGATGCCGGCGGCCCCGCCCTCTTCTCGGACCTCTGCGGACTGGCAGACCTGGTCGGCACCATCGGGCGCAAGGGCGGCTATGCGTGCGCGGTGATGAACCTGCTGGAGATCGAGATCGCGCTGGGCTTCACCGATCATCTGCAGCTGGGGGCGTACGCCGCGCAGCAGCTGCGCCACCTCGAGCGGGTGGCGTCGATCGTCCCGCAGCGCTTTCGCACCGGCACGAGCGAAAAGGCCGCGCAGAAGGCGGGACTGCAGCTGCGCACCTTCACCTCCCTCGAGGACGGGCTGGCGTGGCTGCACCAGGAGGCGCCGCCCGCCTGAGGGCCGGACTCAGGGCAGGAGGAGCCGCGCCAGCGCCTCGCCCTGCAGCACCGCGATGCCTTCCGCACCGGCCCGCTTGCGGGCCTGCGGACTCAGCTCGCCGAGCGCGACGTACACGCCCGCGCCCACCGTCTCGCGCCGCATGGCGGCGGCCAGCGCAGCCACCGTTTCCTCGCCATGCCGGGCGGCCTTCCAGCGCCGGGCGGAGACCAGCGTCGCCACGCCGTCGCGCTCGAGCCTCAGGTCGGCGGCGCCCCCGCCGGGCGCGACCTGCCACCCCGCGCGCGCATAGCCGGCGCGCAGGGCCGCTTCGAACTCCGGCCAGGACATGGTGGCCGCCGCGCCCAGGGCCGCCTGCACCCGCCCGGCGCTGGGCGCCCGCATCTGGCGCCAGAACGCGACCACGCCGATGGCCGCGAACGGGAACGCGCCCATGCTGCCGACGGTGCGGTACTCCGGCGGCAGCAGCGCCTGGGCGATCGCGACGAACACCGCCGCGATGCACAGGCTGATCCACCAGGGGGAACGCAACAGGACGGCGAACAGCGAGTTCGGCGCCATGCGGAACTTCATGGTGGCCCCGATCAGTGGTGGTGGCCGTGCGCGCCGTGCACGTGACGGTGCTCGATCTCCTCGGCGCTGGCCGCACGCACGCCGGTCACCTTCAACAGGAAGCGCAGCTCCTTGCCGGCGAGCGGGTGGTTGCCGTCCAGGTGGACCGTGTCCCCCTTGATCTTCATGACGTGGAACACGTGGGGCTGGCCCTCGTCGGTGTGCCCCTCCAGCTGCCCCCCCACCTTGACGCCGGGCGGGAACTCGCTGCGCGGGATGGTGCGCACCAGGCGCTCGTCGCGCAGGCCGAAGGCGTCCTCGGGCTTGAGCTGGAGCGTGACCTGGTAGCCGGCTTCCTGCCCGTCCAGCGCCGATTCGATCTTGGGCAGGGTGTTGTCGTAGCCGCCGTGCAGGTAGGCCAGCGGCTCGCGGCTCTGCTCGAGCAGGCGGCCCTGCGGATCCGCCACCTTGTAGGTGAGGGTGACGACGGTGTCCTTGGTGATCTTCATGGGCGTGATTCTGCCAAGTTGGCCGGACTGCCCCGGCAGGGCGATCCTGCGCGGCCGCGCGCGGCAGGCGCGCCCGGGCTGTCGCGCCGCAGTCCTACAGGTGGCCCGGGAGCGCTGCGAGACATTCAGCCTCTGCAAGGACACCCGCCATGGCCAAGGAAGACCCCGCGTTCGAGCACCTCATCGGATCGATCCAGCAACCCGACCCGCGCGCGGCCGAACGGCTCAGCCTGGCGCGCCAATTGCCCAAGCGCACGGTCGCGCTGGTCCTGGCCGGCGGGCGCGGCTCCCGCCTGCAGGAACTCACCGACCGCCGTGCCAAGCCGGCCGTCTATTTCGGCGGCAAGTTCCGCATCGTCGACTTCGCCTTGTCCAATTGCATCAACTCGGGCATCCGGCGCATCGGCGTGCTCACGCAATACAAGTCGCACTCGCTGCTGCGCCACCTCCAGCGCGGCTGGAACTTCCTGCGCGGGGACGCCAACGAGTTCATCGACCTGCTCCCGGCACAACAGCGCGTGAACGAGGCCGACTGGTACCGCGGAACCGCGGATGCGATCTACCAGAACATCGACATCCTGCGGTCCTACGGGCCCGAGTACATCCTGGTGCTGGCCGGCGACCACATCTACAAGATGGACTACTCGCTGATGCTGCTGGACCACGTGGAGTCCGGCAGCAAGTGCACGGTGGGCTGCATCGAGGTGCCCCGGATGGAGGCCACCGCGCTGGGCGTGATGGCCATCGACGAGAAGCGGCGCATCACCGAGTTCCTGGAGAAGCCGGCCGACCCCCCCGGCATGCCCGGCAAGCCCGACCGCGCGCTGGGCAGCATGGGCATCTACGTCTTCGATGCCGAGTACCTCTACCGGCTGCTGGCCGAGGACGTCGCCGACGCGGCTTCACAGCGCGACTTCGGCAAGGACATCATTCCCCGCCTGGTGGCGCAGGGCCAGGCCATCGCCCACCCGCTCAACCTGTCCAGCGTGCCGGCGAGCACGCGGCAGAACCCGTACTGGCGCGACGTCGGCACGGTGGACGCCTTCTGGGCGGCCAACCTCGACCTGGCCTCCAACATGCCCGAGCTGAACATCTACGACCGGGACTGGCCGATCTGGACCCACCAGGAGCAGCTGCCGCCGGCCAAGTTCGTGCCGGACGAGAGCGGACGCCACGGCGAGATCGCGAACGTGATGGTCTCGGGCGGCTGCATCGTCTCCGGCTCCGACCTCACCCACTCGGTGCTGTTCTCCAGCGTGCGCGTGCACTCGTGCTGCAAGATCCGCGAGGCGGTCATCCTGCCGGGCTGCGAGATCGGGCGCGGCAGCCGCCTTGCCCGGGTGGTGGTGGACCGCGGCTGCCAGATCCCCGCGGGGATGGTGATCGGCGAGGACCCGCAGGCCGATGCGGAGCGCTTCTACCGCACGCCCGACGGGGTGGTGCTGGTCACCGGCGAGATGCTCGACGCGCTCTGATGCGGTGTCGGGCAGGTGACAGCCCGGGGGGAAACTACCGACCGGCGCCCACGGCCGCGCCCCCCAGAATCGGTGCCTTCCGTCGAAAGCGCCCACGATGACGACTCCGATCTCCCGCCGCCGCTTCACCCAGGCCGCCGCCGGCGCGGCCGCCAGCCTGAGCCTGCCGCTGCTGGCCCAGGGCACGTGGCCGAACAAGCCCATCCGCATCATCGTGCCGTACACGCCGGGTGGCTTCACCGACAACATGGCCCGCATCGTCCAGCAGGGGCTGCAGAACCGCCTGCAGCAGACGGTGACCATCGACAACAAGCCAGGGGCCAACAGCATCATCGGCGTCGACCTGCTGGCCAAGGCGCCGGCGGACGGCAGCACCTTCGGGGTCGTCATCGCGGCCTACGCGGCCAACACCTCGATGTATCCCAAGCTGCCCTACGACCCGCGCAAGGACCTGACCGGCGTGTCGCTGATCGGCATCTCGCCGCTGCTGGCCGCCATCCACAACGATGCGCCCTTCAAGACTGCGCGCGAGCTGGTCGAGCATGCGCGCCGTCATCCGGGCAAGGTGAGCTTCGGATCCTCCGGCAACGGCTCGGCCGCCCACCTGACGACCGAACTGTTCAAGTCCATCACCAAGACCTTCATGGTCCACATTCCCTACCGTGGCGCGGTGCCGGCCCTCACCGACCTGATCGGCGGGCAGATCCAGCTGTTCTTCGATGCGGCCTCGGGGCTGATCCAGCCGGGCAAGGCGGGCCGCGTGCGCCTGATCGGCGTGTCGCACGACCGCCGCCTGCCGGCCGCGCCCGACGTGCCCACCTTCATCGAGCAGGGCTTTGCCGGCTTCATGGGCAGCACCTGGGCCGGCATGCTGGCACCGGCAGGCACGCCCAGGGACATCGTCCGCCGCATGTCCGACGAGGTGACACGCATCGTGCGCAGCGACGAGACCCGCGCACGCCTGGACACCATGGGCACCTTCGCCGGCGGCGGAACGCCCGAGGAGTTCGACGCCTTCATCGCGGCCGAAACCACCAAGTGGGCCAAGGTGATCAAGGACGCCGGCGTCAAGCCCGACTGAGGGCGTGCCGCCGCCGCCCGGGCGGGCGGCCGGCCGCCATCTCCATCTCCATCGTGCGGGCCCCGTCCGCCGTCCACGCATGACCGCATCCACGCTTCCCCCCTTCCGCGCGATCGCCGACCTGGTGCGCGAGCACGCGGCCGCACGGCCGTCGCATCCCGCACTGGTCCAGGGCGATCGCCGGATCACCTGGGGCGAGTTCGACCGGCTGGTGGACCGCGTGGCCGCCGCCTTGCAGCGCGACGGCGTGGCCCCCACCGAGGCGATCGCGGTGAGTGGCGCCAACAGCATCGAGTACGCCGCCTTGTTCCTCGGCGGCCTGCGAGCCGGGGCCGCCGTCGCGCCCCTGCCGACCGGCGCCACCCCGGAACAGCTGGCCGTCATGGTCGCCGACAGCGGCGCGCGCCTGCTGTTCGCCGACGCGGGCGTACCGGCGCTCGCCCTGCCGGTGCCGCGCATCGCCATGGACGGCAGCGCCGGGCACCGTGCGCTGCAGGAGTGGCTCGCCGCGGCCGGTGCGGTGCCGCGGCCGGTCCAGGTGCAGCCCGAGTGGCCGTTCAACATCATCTATTCCTCGGGCACCACCGGTTCGCCCAAGGGCATCGTGCAGGCCCACGCCATGCGCTGGGCGCACGTGGCACGCGCCGAGGCCGGCAAGTACGACGAGCGCTCGGTCGCCATCCTGGCAACCTCGCTGTGCTCCAACACCACGCTGGTGTGCTTCTTCCCCGCGCTGTCGCGCGGCGGCACGGTGGTGCTCACCGAAGGCCGCTTCGACGCCGGCCGCTACCTGGCGCTGGCCCAGCGCGAGCGCGCCACGCACACCATGCTGGTGCCGGTGCAGTACCAGCGGCTGATGGCGCACCCGGACTTCGACCGCCACGACCTCTCGGCCTTCGTCATGAAGTTCTGCACCAGCGCGCCCTTCGCGGCAGCGCTGAAGGCGGACATCTTGCGGCGCTGGCCGGGCGGGCTCACCGAGTACTACGGCATGACCGAGGGCGGGGGCACCTGCATCCTGGCCGCGCACGAATTTCCGGACAAGCTGCACACGGTCGGCAAGCCGGCCGAGGGGCACGACATCCGGCTCATCGACGAGGACGGGCGCGAGCTGCCCGCGGGCGAGATCGGCGAGGTGGTGGGCCGCTCGCCGTCGATGATGAGCCGGTACCACAACCAGCCGGCCAAGACGCGCGAAGCCGAGTGGTACGACGCCGCCGGCCAGCGCTTCATCCGCACCGGCGACGTCGGCCGCTTCGATGCCGACGGCTTCCTCACGCTCATGGACCGCCGCAAGGACATGGTCATCAGTGGCGGCTTCAACATCTACCCCAGCGACCTGGAAGCCGTGCTGCGGCAGCACCCGGGCGTGGCCGATGTCGCCGTGGTGGGCGTCCCCTCGGCGGAATGGGGCGAGTCGCCCGTCGCCTTCGTGGTGCCGGCCGCGGCCGCGCCGTCGCCGGATGCCCTTCGCGCCTGGGCGAACGAGCGGCTGGGCAAGACCCAGCGGCTGGCGGGCGTGCGCTTCCTCGACGAGCTGCCGCGCAGCGACATCGGCAAGGTCCTCAAGCGCCAATTGCGCGCCGACTGGGAGCGCGCCCCGGGCTGAGCTTCGGTCGACCGGGCGCCAGCCGGAACCCACACCGGGACCGGGCGCCTTCCTGCACGGCGGCAGGCACTGGAACCGGCAACAGGCGGTCATCCGTCCGGCGCCATCCGACGCGCCGCTGACCTAACCTGCCTGGATGCAACGGTCGGGCATCTCGGCGCTCGCGGCTTCCTTCGCCCTGGCGGCGGCAGCAGCCGCCACGACCGGGCTGGGCGCGTACTGGAACGCGCGTGCGGTCGACGACGCGACCGGCTGGGTCTTGCACACGCGCGAGGTGCAGTCGGCCCTGGACGGCCTGCTGTCGCAGATGAAGGACGTCGAAACCGGCCAGCGCGGCTACCTGCTCACCGCCGACACGACGTTCCTCGAGCCCTACGAGCAGTCGGTGGGCAACATCCTTCCCGGGCTCGAAAGGATCCGGAGCCTCACGGCCGACAACCCTTCGCAGCAGCAGCGACTGGTGCAGCTGCGCGCCATCGTCACCAGCAAGTTGTCGAGCACCGAGGTCTCGATCGCGGCGATGCGTGCGGGCGAGCGCGAGCGCGCGCTCCAGGTGGTGCTGTCGGGGCAAGGCAAGGCCACGATGGACGACGCACGAAACGTGCTCTCCGAGATGCTGGCCGACGAGAACCGGCTGCTGGGCTCGCGCCTGCGGAATGTGGATGCGGCCCGCACGCGTGCGTCCGCCACCGCCGCCCTGACCACCGTGCTCCTCCTCGTGCTCATCACGACCGTGTACGCGAGTGCGCGGCGCGCCAACGCCCGCATCCAGGCGACGCTGGAGCAGACGGAAGCCTCCCGCCGCGAGCTCGCGTTCGTGCAAGCCGCCCTGGACCGCGCCGCCATCGTGGCCAGCAGCGACGCCGAAGGCCGGCTGGTGCAGGTGAACGATGCGTTCGTCCAGGTGTCCGGCTTTCCTCGCGAGGATCTCCTCGGCAAGCACCACAGCGTGGTGTCCCCCGCGTTCGACCGCGCGTTCTACCAGGGGGTGCGCGAGGGCCGCACCTGGCGCGGCGAACTGCGAAGCCGGGCACACGACGGCCACGAGTTCTGGACCGATTCCACCGTGGTGCCGCTGCTCGACGCGCAAGGACGGCCCGAGCGGTACATCGCCATCCACTACGACATCACCGACCGCAAGCAGGCCGAGTTCGCGCTGCGCGACAGCGAGAGCCGCTATCGCACCCTGACCGAAGCGCTGCCGCACATGGTGTGGACGGCGGCACCCGATCTCACGCCCACGTACTTCAACTCCCACTGGCACGCGTTCACGGGAACCGGGGCGGACCTGCCCGGGCGCGATGCATGGCTGGACATGATCCATCCGGACGACCGGGACGCCTTCGCCACCGCAGTGCGCCCGGCGCAGACCGCCGGCGAGGCGCACGAAGCCGAGTTCCGGCTGCGCCGGCACGACGGGCAGTGGCGGCGCGTGATCTCGCGGGCCACGCCGCGCCGCGACGAGCAGGGCCGCATCGTGCAGTGGGTCGGGACGGTGACGGACATCCATGACCGACGGCAGGCAGAGCAGGCGCTGCACCAGAGCCAGGCGCTCGTGCAGGCGATCGTCGACGGCTCGACCGCGCTGGTGTTCGCCAAGGACCTGCAGGGCCGCTACTTCCTGACCAACGCGGCCTGGCACCGCTTCGTCGGCCTCACGCGGGACCAGGCCGAGGGCATGAGCGACCGGGAGGTGTTCGGGGACGAGGTCGCCGGCCGCCTGCAGGCGGCCGACCGCCACGTGGCCGAGTCGGGCGAGGCCGTCGTGGTCGAGGAAACCGCGGTGGTCGGCGGCCGGGAGGCGACCTACGTCACCAGCAAGTTCCCGTTGCGCACGCCGCAGGGCGAGGTCTACGCCGTGTGCGGCGTGTCGACCGACGTCACCGACCTCAAGGTGGCGCGCCAGGAGGTGCAGCGCCTGAACGCCGACCTGGAGCGGCGCGTCGCGGAGCGCACGCGCCAGCTGTCCGAGGCGAACGACGAGCTCGAGGCCTTCAGCTACACCGTTTCGCACGACCTGCGCGCGCCGCTGCGCGGGCTGCAGGGCTTCGCGCAGGCCGTGCAGGAGGACTACGCCGACCGGCTGGACGAACTCGGCCGCGACTACCTGCAGCGGATCATGGCCGCGGCACGGCGCATGGAGCACCTGATCCAGGACCTGCTGGAGTACGGACGCCTGTCCCGCGGCGAGGTGCCGCTGCGCACCGTGGGCCTGCAGATGGCAGTGGACGAGGCCCTGGCGCAGGTGCAACCCGAGGTCGAACGCAGATTGGCGCAGGTGCACGTGGAAGGGCCGTTGCCGCCGGTCCGCGCACACCCCACCGTGCTCGTCCAGGTGGTCGCCAACCTGCTGGGCAATGCCTTGAAGTTCGTGCCGCCAGGCCAAAGGCCGGAGGTCCGCATCCGCAGCGAGCGCCACGGGGACCGGGTGCGCACCTGCGTGCAGGACCGGGGCATCGGCATCCAGCCCCAGCACCAGGAGCGCATCTTCCGGGTGTTCGAGCGGCTGCACGGCCAGGAATCCTATCCCGGCACCGGGGTCGGGCTGGGGATCGTGCGCAAGGGCTGCGAGCGCATGGGCGGCCGCTGCGGCGTGGAGTCCTCGCCCGGGAACGGCAGCACGTTCTGGTTCGAATTGCAGGCGGGAGGTCCGGCATGAACAGTGGAAAACTCATCCTCCTCGTCGAGGACAACCCCGACGACGTGCTGCTGGTGCAGCGGGCCTTCCGGCGGCTGAAGCTGCCCTCGCCCCTGGCCGTCGTCTCCGATGGCGACGCCGCGGTGGACTACCTGGCCGGCCAGGGCCCCTATGCGGACCGGCAGGCGCATCCCCTGCCCCGCCTGCTGCTGCTCGACCTGAAGCTGCCGCGGCGCTCCGGCCTCGAGGTGCTGGACTGGTTGCGCGGCCAGGCGGTGCTGCAAGGCCTGGTGAAGGTGGTGCTCACGAGTTCGCGGGAGCAGCCCGACCTGCAGCAGGCCTATGCACTGGGCGCGAACTCGTACCTGGTCAAGCCGGTGAACTTCGACGACCTGCTCGACCTCATCCGCACGCTGGACCTCTACTGGATCCAGATGAACCATGTGCCCAGCCCGACGGAGGCGCCATGATGGAACCGGCCAGTGTCCTGGTGGTGGACGACAACCCTGACGACCGTGCACTCGTCACGCGGGCCCTGCGGGCCGAGTTCCCGCGGGCGCGCTGCATCGAGATCGGCGCGCCGGAGGCGCTGGACCGCGCCCTGTCCGACGGCGGCTTCGACGCGGTCGTCACCGACTACCAGCTGCTCTGGGCCACCGGGCTGGACGTGCTGCGCTCGGTGCGCTCACGCTTTCCCGAGGTGCCGGTGGTGATGTTCACCAACACCGGCAGCGAGGAGGTCTGCGCGGCGGCGATGCGCGAAGGTGCGCAGGACTACATCATCAAGAAGGCACACCACTACGTGCTGCTGCCGGCCGCGGTGCGGTCCGGACTGGTCGTGGTGGAAGCGCGCCGTGCGCTGCGCCGGCACGAGCAGGCGCTGAAGGCCGCCCTGGCGGCCGAGACCGCGGCCCGCACGGATGCCGAGCGCGCCGACCGCCTGAAGGACGAGTTCCTCTCGACCCTGTCGCACGAGCTGCGCACGCCGCTCAACGCCATCCTGGGCTGGACGCACGTGCTGCTGCGCACGCCGGACAAGGTGGATGCCGTGCTCAAGGGCGCGCAGGTGATCGAGCGCAACGTGAAGGTCCAGGTGCGCATCATCGAAGACCTGCTCGACGTGTCCAAGATCGTCTCGGGCAACCTGCGGCTGGACGCGCAGCCGGTCGAACTCATCCCGATGATCGAGGCGGCCATCGAGTCGGTGCAGCCGGCGGCCGACATCCGGGGCGTGCGGCTGGCGCGCGCGCTCGACGTGGAGACCGCCGCGGTGCTGGGCGACGCGACCCGGTTGCAGCAGGTGGTCTGGAACCTGTTGACCAACGCCATCAAGTTCACGCCGCAAGGCGGACGCGTGGACGTGCGCCTGTCCCGCGTCCCGGCAGGGGTGGAGATCACCGTCGCCGACACCGGCGAGGGCATCGACCCGGGCTTCCTGCCGCACGTGTTCGACCGCCTGCGCCAGGGCGACGGCTCCACCACACGCCGGCACAGCGGGTTGGGCCTCGGGCTGTCGATCGTCAAGCACCTGGTGGAACTGCACGGCGGACAGGTCACGGCCGAGAGCGCGGGCCGCGGCCAGGGGGCGACCTTCCGGGTCACGCTGCCCGTGGCAGCGCTGCCTGCCGGTTCTGCTTCGGGCGAGCGCCGGACGGCGGCCGGCGCGCCGCCGCAGCCCACAGCCGGCGTCCGGCTGGATGGCGTCGACGTCCTGCTGGTCGAAGACGAAGCGGATGCCCGTGAACTGATGCAGCAGGTGCTGGCCGACGCCGGCGCGCAGGTGCGGGTGGCCGGCTCGGCCGCGGAGGCACTGCAGGCCTGGTCGGCCCGCCGGCCGGCGGTGCTGATCAGCGACATCGGCATGCCCGGCGAAGACGGTTACGCGTTGGTCGGGCGCATCCGCAGGCAGGAGCCGGACAGCGAACGCGTGCCGGCCATCGCGCTGACCGCCTTTGCGCGCGCGGAAGACCGCCGGCGGGCGCTCCTGGCGGGCTACCAGTCGCACCTGGCCAAGCCGGTGGAGCCGGCGGACCTGTTGGCGGCGGTGGCCAGCCTGCTCGGCCGCACGGGGGGCTAACCCGCGGCGGCCAGCCCCTGCGGCGGCCGGGTGGCTCCGGACGGTGCATCATGTGGGCCTGAGAACCCAAGGAGCCTTTGCGAGATGGAAACCCCCCACGACGAACCTGTCGCGTCGCCTTCGACCGCCGAACCCCGCAATGCCTTTCTCGAGGAGAAGGCCTTCAAGTCCCGCACGGTGCTGCTGTTCGGCGAAGTCAGCGACCGCTCGGCCGCCGACATCGCGCGCCGCCTGATCGCGCTGGACGCGGAGTCCGACAAGCCCATCGACATGCTGGTGAGCTCGCCTGGCGGCCACCTCGAGTCCGGCGATGCCATCCACGACATCATCCGGTTCATCGGCGCGCCCGTGAACATGATCGGCACCGGCTGGGTCGGCAGCGCCGCAACCCACCTGTACCTGGCGGTTCCGCGCGAGCGCCGGTTCTGCCTGCCCAACACCCGCTTCCTGATCCACCAGCCGAGCGGCGGCGCGGGTGGGCCGGCCAGCGACATCGCCATCCATGCGCGCGAGATCATCAAGGCGCGCGAGCGCATCGCGCAGACGATTGCGCGGGAGACGGGCAAGCCGCTGGACAGCGTGCTGCAGGACATCGAGCGCGACCGCTGGCTGTCCGCGGAAGAGGCGATCGAATACGGCCTGGTAGGCCGCATCATCTCGAACAAGTCGGAACTGCGCCGCTGAGCGGACAGCGCCAAACGAAAAAAAGGCCGGGGAGTCCCCGGCCTTTTCTTTGACCCCGGCCGAGCCGGGGTGCCGATCAGGAAGCCTTCTCGGTCTTCTTGGCGCCGCGGGCGGATGCCTGGGCGCGCTTGACGTCCGCATCGGCCTTGGCCTTGGCGGCCTTGGCCTCCTTGTCGCAGGCCTTCTTCTCGTCGCCCTTCATGGGCTTGCACTTCTCACGGGCCGCCTTGTAGTCGGCGTCGGCCTGCTTCTTCATGGCCTTCGGGTCGCCGCTGCTGGCCATGGCCGAGCTGGAGCCGCCCGTGGAGCCGGAGCCGGAAGCCGAGCTGCCACCGGTTCCGCCGGCGGTGGCGCCGGAAGAGGCACCGCCGGTGGACCCGGAGGACATGGTGCTGCCGGAAGACGAGCCGCCGGAGCCGCCGGTTGCGGCCTTGCTGCCGCCGGCGCTGCCGCCGCCGGTGCTGCTGCCGGCGCTGGAGCCGCCGGTGCTGGCGGGGGCGCCGGCATGGGCTGCAGCGAAGACGGAGCCGGCAAAGCCCAGGCTCATGGCGGTGGCGAGGGCGATCAGGGTCTTGTTCATGGAAGGGTTCTCCTGTTGGTTGAATGTGCCGCGAACGGTTCCGGCCTCCAGTCAACGCGGCGCCCCGCCTGCGGTTTGTAGGACAAGGCCGCCGAATCGCGTGAAGGCCTGCACGAGCCAGGAACTTCCTGCGAGCAAACGTAAAAAGATGAGCTGCGGGAACGCGGCGGCACTCCGGCATTCGTTCACGCGAACGCGCCGCACGCGCGACAGCACGGCGACACCGGTGGCTCATCCATGACCACAGATGAGGCAAAGCCGGCGATGGCTCAGCCATTGCAACTGCTGACGTGCCAAGCCGCGACGGTGCGCCCCTGAACGCGTGGAACAACTCACGGACCTGGTTACGAACGTCGTCCAACTGCTTACGTGCGTGTCGGACAGGTCCTACTACATTCGCGCCTCCTGCTGAGGTTGGGCAGGTGCTCCGCACCCGATGCACCGCATCGACATGCGTGACGGATGCACGTCTTGCGCCGCCTCGGCGATCTGTCAACACGGGTCGTGGGATGCGGCAGCCGCTGCCGCGCCGATGGCCACTTTTCGGATGGTTGCTATGAAGAGGCGCATTTTTCTCCACACGGGTTCCGCGGCGGTGACCGCAGCACTGGCCGCCTGCGGCGGTGGCGGCGGGGATTCCGGGAACGTGGCCGCCGGCACGCTGTCGGCGGAGGAGGAGGCGCGCCGCAAGCCCAGGCCTACGCCGGCACCCACCCCGGCGCCGACGCCCGCACCCACCCCCGCCCCGACACCGGCCCCCACGCCTGCTCCGGCGCCGGCGCCCAACGGCGTGAGCTACCCCTTCGGCGCGCGCATCGACCGCTACGTGGCCGGCATCCTGCCGACCAGCGCGTCGGCTGCGGCCATGGACGACGTGGTCAGACGCTGCTACGACGCCTGGAAGTCGAAGATGGTGGTGGACGTGCCCACCATCCCCGGCGGCAAGGCCATCCGCTTCGGCACCTCGCCCGACGTGCTCACCGTCTCCGAAGGCATGGGGTACGGCATGCTGCTGACCGTGCTGATGGCAGGCCACGATCCCCAGGCCCGTACCATCTTCGACGGCCTGCTCAAGACCGTGCGCACCCGCTACGCCAACGCCATCGTCACGCACGCGGGCAGCATCGGCTATGCGTTGATGGACTGGCGCCTGAACATCCAGGGTGCCTCGAGCGATGCGAACAACCAGGGCTGGAACGCCATGGACGGCGACCTCGACATCGCGATGGCGCTGCTGATGGCCGACCGCCAGTGGGGGTCGACCACCGGCACCTGGAACTACAAGCAGGAAGGCATCGCGACCATCAACGCGATGAAGGCCTGGAACATGAAGCCGGACGGCACCACCAAGGGCCTGGCCACGCCGGACGTGAGCCGCACCTCCGACTACATGATCGGCCACTTCCGCGCGTTCGCGAAGGCGACCGGCGACACCTGGTGGAGCAGCACGGTGATCAACCGCTGCTACGCGCTGATCGACCGGATGCAGACCGTGTACTCGCCGGGCGTCGGCCTGATGCCCGACTTCATCGTCAACACCAACACCGCGACGCCGATCCCGTCGCCCGGCTTCATGGGCGACTGGGTGGACACCGAGCACCACTACTACGCCAACGCGCAGCGCAACCCGTGGCGCTGGGGCACCGACTACGTGCTGTCGGGCGACACGCGCTGGAAGAACGTGCTGAACAAGATGATGACGTTCTTCAAGAACGACACGGGCGGCGATCCGGCGCGCACGGCGACGGGCTATGCGCTGAACGGCACGACGCCCTCGCCCCTGTTCCGGCCCTACCCCAACTGGACGCCCAAGGGCATGATCGGCCCGCAGCTGTGCGGTGCCATGGCCGACGCGGCGCACCAGTCGTACCTGAACGCGCTGTGGACCTACAACGCCAACAACTTCGTCAACCAGTACTACGACGCCGAGCTGCAGCTGCTGCCCATGATCGTGGCCTCGGGCAACTGGTGGAATCCGTGATGGAGCCGTGCCACGGGGCACGGTGAGCAACACGAAAAAGCCGGGCACGCCCGGCTTTTTGCTTGCGGTCGGCGACGCACCCGCTCAGTGCAGCGCCTCCACGATGGTCACGTTGGCCATGCCACCGCCTTCGCACATGGTCTGCAGGCCCCAGCGTCCCTTGCGCTGCTGCAGCACGTGCAGCAGCGTGGTCATGAGCTTCGCGCCGGAGGCGCCCAGGGGATGGCCCAGGGCGATGGCGCCGCCATGCACGTTCAGGCGCGCCGGGTCGGCGCCGGTCACCTGCAGCCAGGCCAGGGGGACCGGCGCGAACGCCTCGTTGACCTCGAAGGCATCGATGTCCGAGACCTTCAGGCCGGCCTTGCGCAAGGCGGCTTGCGTGGCGGGGATCGGCGCCTCCAGCATCACCACCGGGTCGTGGCCCAGCACCGACAGGTGGTGGATGCGTGCCAAGGGCTTCAGGCCGAAGGTCTTCAAGGCCTTCTCGCTCACCACCATCACGCCGGCGGCGCCGTCGGCGATCTGGCTGGCGTTTGCGGCGGTGATGGCACCGTCGGGCTGCAGGCGCTTGACCGAGGCGATGCCTTCCAGGGTGGCATCGAAGCGGATGCCCTCGTCCACCGTGTGCATCGCGTCCCCGGCCTCCTCGGACGCCTTCCAGGCGCGCACCGGCAGGATCTCGGCGTCGAAGCGTCCCGCCTGGGCCGCCGCGATCGCGCGGCGGTGGCTCTCCAACGCGTACGCGTCCAGGGCCTCCTTGTCGAGCTTGTACTTGCGCACCAGCATCTCGGCGCCCATGAACTGGCTGAACTCCACGCCCGGGTAGCGCTGCTGCATGCGCGGACTCATGTACGTGCCCAACCCGTTCTTGCGCGGCAGTTCGGACGAGGTGAACATCGGCACCCGGCTCATGCTCTCCACCCCGGCCGCGATGACGACGTCCTGGCTGCCGGCCATGACCGCCTGCGCGGCGAAGTGCAGCGCCTGCTGCGACGAGCCGCACTGCCGGTCGATGGACGTGGCCGGCACCGACTCGGGCAGGCGGGAGGCCAGCACGGCGTTGCGTGCGACGTTGGTCGACTGCTCGCCCACCTGGCTCACGCAGCCCAGCAGGACGTCCTCGACGGCCGCCGGGTCGATGCCGGTCCGCGCCACCAGCGCATCGAGCACCTCGGCGGCCAGGTCGGCGGGATGCCAGCCGGACAGGCGGCCGTTGCGGCGGCCGCCGGCGGTGCGGGTGGCGGCGACGATGAAGGCTTCGGGCATGGTCACCTCGCGAGAAAAACCCGGATTATCGGCGCGTCACCCGCCTCAAAAAAAAGCCGCCCGGTGGGGGCGGCCAAGTGCCTGTGCTTGCATGTTGCGCGGTCAACGCGGCCGCAGTGTCATCGAACGTAAGCAACGCTGCAAGACATGTGAATCCGCAACCTGCCGTGACAAACCGTTTCGAATGGCTGTGCTGCGGGGCGCTTCGGGCCCGGCGATTCGGCGCCGGGCCGCACGCTGCCGCTCAGGGTGCGGCGAACACCAGGTCCGCCAGCGCGTCCGCGGTTGTCACGTCGGCTTCGGCTTCGGCTGCCGTCCGGTCCGGGGCCACGGCCTGGACGCGGTACGTGCCGCCCGTGCCGTTCGCGGTGAACGTCAGTCCGCCGGTGGCGGCATAGGGCGCCAGCACCGGCGGCGAGACCGGCACCCGCAGGCGGTAGGTCGCCGACACGGCGTCCACCGGTGCACCCGTGACCTCGACCACCGGACCACCGGTGAGGACCTGCAACGCGCGGACGATGGCGTCGGTCACCGGCAGGTTGGCCGCGCTGGTGGCGGTGCCAGCGGTCCCGCCCGTGGTTCCCGCCGCCGTGCCGCTGCCCTGGCCGGCCGTGCCGCCTGCAGCACCCACCGGGGTCGTGCTGCCGGTCGCGCCGCTGGCGCCGAGCACGGCGGTTGACGTTCCGGTGGAGCCCGTGCTCGCGGCCGGGGACGCCGCTTCGCCGGAGCCGGCCGACGCGGCCATGGTGCTGGCGGCGACGTTGCCGTTGGCCGCGGCGCCAGTGCCGGTGCCCGCGGTCATCGCGGTCGTGGCGGCGGTGACCGTCCCGGCCGTCGCCGTGGTGCTGGCCGCGCCGCTGCCTGCGGTGGTGGTGGTGCCGCTGCCGGTCGAGACGGTGGGCGTCGTGGCCGTGGTGGCGGTGCCGGCCGACGTGCTGGCCTCCGGTCCGGTCACGGTTCCCGTGATCTCGCGCATCGCGGAGACCGGCGGCAGGATGGCCGTCGCGGTGCCGTTCACCACCGTGGTGGTGGCGGTCACCGGCACGCTGGACACGATGGCGGTGCTGCGGCCCTCGGACGCGACCACGACGTCGTAGTTGCCACTCGGCAGCGAACCGAGCACGAAGCGGCCGTTCGCATCGGGCACCGTGGAGCGCACCACCTGGCCCGCCTGCTGTGCGGTGACCGTCGTGCCGTTGAGGGTGAGCGTGGTGGACACGTAGCCCTGGATTCCCGAGGCGACGCGCGGCGTGACGCTGACCACCGGCCGCAGGTTGAAGTTGCCGGAGTTGCCGGCACGCGTGACGGAGCGGCAGGCGTCGAAGTCGAGCAGGAGGTCGGTCGTCTCGCCGGCCTGCACATCGAAGCTGGTGCGCAGCTTCAGCCCGCTCTGCTGCGCGCTGGGCGTGCGCAGCGGCACCAGCGCGCCGCCGGTGGGCTGCACCGCGTTGGCCAGCGGGTCGGCGCCGGCGTTGTCCGCCAGCACCAGCCGCAGCTGGGTGTAGCGGCCCGCCGGCAGCGTCGTCTGGCCGAGTTCCTCGATCACGCCGTTGGTGAGGTCCAACAGGTCGATGCGGCGGGGCGCGGCCAGCGCGATCTCGCGCCAGCCGGTGTCGCCTTCCGCGGCCGTGCCGCTCTGGTGCACGCGCACGCGGTCCACCGTCACGAAGACATGGTCGTAGCCGCAACTGGGCGCGTCCGTCATGGCCATGCGCAGCGTGCCGGGCGCCGCCGCACCGACGGCACCGCCGGCGCCGGCAGCCGTGGCCGAATCGCCGTCACTGCCACCGCACGCCGCAAGCGTCAGGGCCGTGGCCAGCGTGGCACCTGCCTGGAGCCAACGCGTGGCCGATCGGGTCTTGTTGAACGTCATTCGCGAATCCTTTGTCGTCTTCTGGAGGACCGCGGATGTTGGTCGCGTCTGACAAGGGCCGGTGTTCAGAGGTAACGGCAAGCGCGGCCGTATTAACCTCGCGTTGCGAAATGGCTCGGAAAAGGCGCGATCCGGCTCCTGATCCGGCGGGATCAACGTAGATGCCGGCAGGATCAACGAAGAAGCCGCCGAGCGCGCGGCGGCGCAATCCTCAGGCCATCTCGCCCTGGAGGAACTGGTCGGCCTCGCGCGAGACCGCCGCCAGGTGCGCGCGGTCGAAGAAGTCGCGCACCGGCAGGTCGGCGTGCACCCGGCCGTGCTCGAGGTACACCACCCGGGTGGCCAGCCGCTTGACCTGCCCCAGGTTGTGGCTGGCGAAGACGAGCGTGACGCCCGCCGCCGCAAACGCCGACATCAAGCCTTCCACCTCCCGCTTGGCCGGCGGGTCCAGGCTGGCGGTGGGCTCGTCCAGGAACAGCAACTCCGGCTGCAGGCTCCACGCGCGCGCGAAGGCCACGCGCTGCTGCTGGCCGGCCGACAGGTGCCGCGCGTTGCGGCCGGCGACGTCGGGCAGGCCGACGCGCTCCAGTGCCGCGGGCACCCGGCCCACGGCCTCGCGCCAGGGCGTGCCCGCCAGCCAGAGGCCGAGGGCCAGGTTGCGGCGCACCGTGGTGCGCAGCAGCAGCGGCCGCTGGAACACCATGGCCTGCCGCACGGCACCGCGCTCCAGCGCCCCGCCCGCCAGCGGCAGCAGGCCGTGCAGGGTGCGCAGCAGCGTGCTCTTGCCGCTGCCGTTGGCGCCGATCAGCGCCACCCGCTCGCCGGGACGGACCACGAGGTCGATGCTGCGCAGGATGGTCCGCCCGCCGATCGCCACGTCCGCCTGCCGCAACGCGAGCAGGGCACTCATGCGCCGGTCCCCGCCAGCGCCGGGGTGTCTGCCTGTGCCAGGCGCCAGCGCCGCAGCAGCGCGATCACTGCATTCAGTCCGAGCACGATCACCAGCAGGACGACGCCCAGGGCCAGTGCCAGCGGCAGGTCGCCCTTGCTGGTTTCCAGTGCGATGGCGGTGGTCATCACCCGCGTGAAGCCGTCGATGTTGCCGCCGACAATCATCACGGCGCCGACCTCCGAGATCGCGCGGCCGAAGCAGGCGATGCCGACGGTGAGCATGGCGTAGCGCTCGTCCCACAACAGCAGCAGTCCACGCAGCACGGGCCCGGCGCCGAGCGAGGCGAGCTGCTCGCCATGCAGCTGCTCCGCGTCGTCGACCAGCTGCCGGGTGAGCGCCGCCGCGACGGGCAGCACCAGCAGCGTCTGCGCGACCACCATGGCCTGGAACGAGAACAGCCAGCCCAGGTGCCCGAGCGGGCCCGAGCGCGAGAGCAGCAGGTACACGAGCAGGCCGACCACCACCGACGGCACCGCCAGGAAGGTGTGGAGCAGCGCCAGCACGCCGCCGCGGCCGCGGAAGCGCGCGACACCCAGCCAGGCGCCCAGGGTGCAGCCCAGCCCGCAGCCGAAGAGGCAGGCGGTCGCGCTGACCGCCAGCGAACGGCCGACCACGGCCAGCAACTGGGGCTCCGCGCCCGCCAGCAGCTGCAGCGCGGCCTGCGACACGTCGGTGAAACTGCTCATCGGTGCGGATTGTCGCCGCTTGCCGCATGCCGCCGGTGGCCCATCTCGCGCGATTCACGTCCTCGGAGATGGATGCCGGGTCAAGCCCGGCATGACGGCGTGGAATGGCGCCTTCACGTGTCATTGCGGACCCGATCCGCAATCCACCTGCGGCGAACGCAAGCCACCGTCTCCGGCAGCCGCGGTCAGCCGTTCAGCAGCGCAACAGCTCCCGTCCCGTAGCCCGCCGGCGCCTGGGGCGTGCCGCCCGGCACGATCCTCACCGCGCAGTACTTGAACTCGGGGATCTTGCCGAAGGGGTCGAGCGCCGGGTTGGTCATGAGGTTGGCCGCGGCCTCCTGGTAGGCGAAGGGCATGAACACCGCGCCGGTCGGCGTGCCGTCGTCGCGCCGCACGTGCAGCGACACCGTGCCGCGGCGCGACTGCAGGGTGGCCACGTCGCCGGCCTGCAGCCCCAGCCGCAGCAGGTCCTCGCCGTTCAGCGAGGCCGTCGCCATCGGCTCGATGGCATCCAGCACGCTGGAGCGGCGCGTCATGCTGCCCGTGTGCCAGTGCTCCAGCTGCCGGCCGGTGATCAGCACGAACGGATAGTCGGCGTCGGGGCGCTCGTCGGCCGGGATGATGTCGGCCGGCACCAGCTTCACCCGCCCGTCCGGCGTGGGAAAGCGCTCCTGGAAGACGGTGGCCTGGCCGGGGTCGTCCTCGGACAGGCAGGGGTAGGTGACGCTGGACTCCCGCTCCAGGCGCTCCCACGATATGCCCGCGATGGCCGCGTGCATGGCCTGCCGCATCTCCTCGTAGACCGCGGCCACGCCGCACTCGTCGCCTGGGTAGTCCCAATCCAGGCCGATCCGCCGCGCCAGCTGCTGCAGGATCCACAGGTCCGGCCGGGCGTCGCCGGGCGGGTCGAGCGCGCGGCGGCCCAGCTGCACCATGCGGTCGGTGTTGCTCACGGTGCCCGTCTTCTCCGGCCAGGCCGATGCGGGCAGCACCACGTCGGCCAGCCAGGCGGTCTCGGTCATGAAGATGTCCTGCACCACCAGGTGCTCCAGGCTGGCGAGCGCCTGGCGCGCATGGTGCAGGTCGGGGTCGCTCATGGCGGGGTTCTCGCCCATCACGTACATGCCGCGCACCTTGTGCGGGTCGGCATCGGGCGCCAATGCCTTGTGCATGATCTCCACCACCGTGTAGCCGGGCCGGGCATCCAGCGGGGTGTTCCAGAAGCGCTCGAACCAGGCGCGCGCCTCGCCGTTGTCGACCCGCTGGTAGTTGGGGAACATCATCGGGATCAGCCCCGCATCGCTGGCCCCCTGCACGTTGTTCTGGCCGCGCAGCGGATGCAGGCCGCTGCCCGGCTTGCCGATCTGCCCCGTGACCGTCGCCAGCGCGATCAGGCAGCGCGCGTTGTCGGTGCCGTGCACGTGCTGGCTGACCCCCATGCCCCACAGGATCATGGCGCCCCGCGCGCCGGCGAACGCCCGCGCGACCTCGCGCAGGGTCTGCGCCGGCACGCCGCAGACCGGCGCCATGGCCTCGGGGCTGTAGCCCTTCACGTTCTCGCGCAGCGCCTCGTAGTTGCTGGCGCGCTCCCGCACGAAGGCCTCGTCGGCCAGGCCCTCCTCCACGATCACGTGCAGCAACGCATTGAGCATGGCCACGTCGGTGTCGGGCTTGAACTGCAGGATGCGCCAGGCGTGCCGGCCCAGGTCGGTCACGCGGGGGTCGGCCAGCACGATCCGGGCGCCGCGCCGCGCGGCGTTCTTCATCCAGGTGGCCGCCACCGGATGGTTGCCCGTGGGGTTCGAGCCGATCACCAGGATCAGCTCGGCATGCTCGACGTCGTTGACCTGGTTGCTCACCGCGCCCGAGCCCACGCCTTCCAGCAGCGCCGCGACGCTGGAGGCGTGGCACAGCCGCGTGCAGTGGTCCACGTTGTTGCTTCGAAAGCCGGTGCGCACCAGCTTCTGGAACAGGTAGGCCTCCTCGTTGCTGCCCTTGGCCGAGCCGAATCCGGCCAGCGCCTTCGGGCCGTGCGCGTCGCGCAGGCGCACCAGGCCGCCCGCGGCCAGCGCGAGCGCCTCGTCCCAGCTGGCTTCGCGGAACACCTCGTCCCAGCGCGCCGGGTCGCGCACGGCGGCCGGGTCCTTGGGCACGCCGGGCTTGCGCACCAGCGGCCGGGTGAGGCGCTGCGGGTGGTGCACGTAGTCCATGCCGAAGCGGCCCTTGACGCACAGCCGGCCGTGGTTCGCCGGCCCGTCGCGTCCCTCGACGCCGACGATCCGCTCGTCGCGGACGTTGTAGGTGACGAGGCAGCCCACGCCGCAGAACGGGCAGACCGAGTCCACCTTGCGGTCGACGACCTGCGAACCCAGCATCGTCCTGGGCATCAGCGCACCGGTGGGACACGCCTGCACGCACTCGCCGCAGGCCACGCAGGTGCTGTCGCCCATCGGGTCCTGCAGGTCGAACACGATGGTGCTGCCGGCGCCGCGGTGCGCATAGCCGATGACGTCGTTGACCTGCTCCTCGCGGCAGGCCCGCACGCAGCGGGTGCACTGGATGCAGGCGTCCAGGTGGACCGCCATGGCGGGGTGGCTCAGGTCCGGCGGCGGTGCCTCCCGGCGCAACGCCGCGAGTGCGGGGCGCGGCACCACGCCCAGCCGGTCGGCCCACAGCGTCAGCTCGCCGTGCTGGCCGGTGCCGCCCTCGGCATCGTTCCACTTGTGGCCACGCTCCGGCAGGTCGGCCAGCAGCATCTCCACCACCATGGCCTGGCTCTTGCGCGCCCGCGCGCTGTTGGCCTGCACCTCCATCCCGGGCGTGACCGCACGGCAGCAGCTGGGCGCGAGCACGCGCTCGCCACCGATCTCGACCACGCAGGCGCGGCAGTTGCCGTCGGGCCGCAGCCCCTCCTGCCAGCACAGGTGCGGGATGTCGGTGCCGTTGCGGCGCGCCGCCTCCAGGATGCTCTCGCCCTGCACCGCCTGCAGCGGCTTGCCATCCAGCGTGAAGTCGATCAGCGGCAGGTCAGATTTCATGGGCGAAGTGCTGCTGCACGCAGCGGATCGGGTTGGGCGCGGCCTGACCCAGGCCGCAGATCGAGGCGTCCGCCATCACCTGGCCGAGGTCGTCCAGCGTGGCCTGGTCCCAGCGCGCCGACTCCATCAGCGTGGCGGCCTTGGCCGTGCCCACGCGGCAGGGCGTGCACTGGCCGCAGCTCTCGTGCGCGAAGAAGCGCATCACGTTCAGGGCCGCGTCGCGGGCGCGGTCCTGGTGGCCGAGCACGATGACGGCCGCCGAGCCGATGAAGCAGCCGTGCGGCTGCAGCGTGTCGAAGTCCAGCGGCAGGTCGGCCATCGCGGCCGGCAGGATGCCACCGGAGGCGCCGCCCGGCAGGTAGGCATAGAGCGTGTGGCCCTCGGCCATGCCGCCGCAGTACTCGTCGACCAGCTCGCGCAGCGTGATGCCGGCCGGCGCCAGCTTCACGCCCGGCAGGCGCACCCGCCCGCTCACGCTGAACGAGCGCAGGCCCTTGCGGCCGCGGCGGCCGAAGCCCGCGAACCACTGCGGCCCGCGCTCGACGATGTCGCGCACCCAGTAGAGCGTCTCGAAGTTGTGCTCCAGCGTGGGGCGGCCGAACAGGCCGACCTGGGCAATGTAGGGCGGACGCAACCGCGGCTCGCCGCGCTTGCCCTCCAGGCTCTCGATCATCGCGGACTCCTCGCCGCAGATGTAGGCACCGGCGCCGCGGCGCAGCTCGATGCGCGGCAGCGGGCACGGCGGGTCGGCCGCCAGCTTCGCGAGCTCGGAGGCCAGCAGCGCGCGGCAGTCGTGGTATTCGTCCCGCAGGTAGAGGTACACCGCCTCGGTGCCGACCACCTGTGCGGCCACCAGCACGCCTTCCAGGAAGCGGTGCGGGTCGCGCTCCAGGTAGGTGCGGTCCTTGAAGGTGCCGGGCTCCCCTTCGTCGATGTTCACCGCCAGCAGGCGGGGAGCCGGCTGCTCGCGCACGATCCGCCACTTGCGCCCGGCCGGAAAGCCTGCGCCACCCAGGCCGCGCAGGCCGGAGTCTTCCAGCGCCTGGAGCACCACCTCGGGCGAACGCTCGCCACGGGCCACGGACGCCGCCAGCGCGTAGCCGCCATGGGCGCGGTAGGTGTCGTAGCCGGTGAAGGGCGGCGGGCCGCCGGCGGCATCCGACTGGACGGGAAGCGAGCGCTCCGCCCACTCGGCTGCTACGAAATTGATAGTGGATGCCCCGGACGGGGCGCGGGCTGCGGGCGTTTTTTGCCACACGCCGACGGCGTGGCCGACCGTGGCGGGCGTGGCCAGCGGCACGGCGGCCTGGTGCACCAGGACCGCCGGCGCCTGCTCGCAGCGGCCGATGCACGGCGCCGGCACGACGCGCACGCCATCGCCGAGCAAGGCCGGCAGGCGGGCCATCAGGTCGCCGGCGCCGGCCATCGAACACGGCAGGCCGTCGCACACGCGCACGGTCAGGCCCGGGACATCGGCGTCCTGCGGCACCACCTCGAAGTGGTGATAGAAGGTGGCGACCTCGTGGACCTCGGCCATCGGCACGTTCATCTCGCGCGCCAGCGCCACCAGGTGCGGCTCGCGCAAGGCGCCGAAGCGGTCCTGCAGGCGGTGCAGGTGTTCGATCAGCAGGTCGCGCCGGTGGCCGCCGGGCGGCGGCGGGCCGATGCAGTCCCGCACCTCGGCAAGCGCGCCGGCCTCGGGCTGGCGGCCCTTGAGCCTGCTCTTGCGGCGGATGCGCGCACGCAGCTCGTCTTCGGTGGCCAGCGCCACCGCCTGCACGGCCGGGCCGGGAACGGGAGGGTTCATCGTGCGCCATTGTCGCTGGAGCCCGACGGCTCGCGCAGCCGTGCGGCGGCGCGGCCCGGCCACGGCAGCGCTTAGGCCATTGCCCTAAGGCCGTCTTGCCGCGCGGCGACATACTGGCGGCACGCGGCCGTCCGGAATGCGCGGCCCATGTTGTCCGAAGGTCCGATGTCCCGTCCGCGTTCCGATGCCCCGCAACCGATGACTTCGGGGCCCTCCGCCACGATCCCCGGCACCGCCCGCCCGCCGCGCACGCAGCGGCCGTCCGGCACGGCACGGCCGGGTGTGGTGCGCGAGTCGGCGCGGGTGGGCACCTGGCGCTGGGACGTGGGCGCGGACCAGGGCCACTGCTCGCCGCAGGCCTGCACCATGCTCGGGCTGGGGGCCGGCTGCCGCCCCTCCCTGTCCCAGCTGGTCGGTCGATTCGCACCCGAGTACCGGGCCTGGCTGCTGGCGGTGTTCAAGCGCTGCATCGACGACGGCAGCCCGCTCGACGTGGAGGCGGAAGTCGAGCGCAGCGACGGCCGCGCCTGGGTGCGGCTGAGCTTCGAGGTGGAGCGCGACGCCGGCGGCAGCGGTGCGCGCCTCTTGGGCGCGGTGCAGGAGGTGCCCGCTGCCCTGTCCGCGGAGCCTGTCGACCTGCAGCCCGGCGCGCCGCTGCCGGCGCTGGTCGGCAACCTGGCGGGCATGGCCTACCGTGTGGAGAACGCGCCCAGCTGGCCGATGGAGTTCGCCAGCGACGGCGCGCTCGACCTCACCGGGTACACGCCGGCGCAACTGCGCGCCGGCGACCCGGCCTACGGCGACCTGATCCATCCCGACGACGCGCGCCGCGTCTGGGAGCAGGTGCAGGACGCCGTCGGCCGCCGCGAGCGCTTCCAGCTCACCTACCGCATCCGCACGGTCCAGGGCGAGAAGTGGGTCTGGGAACAGGGCGCCGGCGTGTTCGCGCCGGACGGGCGGCTGCTGTGCATCGACGGCTACATCAGCGACATCACCCGTGCCAAGCGCGTGCAGGCCGAGCTGAACCGCCTGAACGAGGCCCTGGAGAACCGGGTGCGCGAGCGCACCGCGCAGCTGCAGGAAGCCAACGCCGAGCTCGAGTCGTTCGCCTATTCCATCGCGCACGACCTGCGGGCGCCGATGCTGTCGCTGGCCGGGTTCGCGCGGCTGCTGGAGCAAGGGCTGCCGGCGCAGGACCGCCACGCCCATTTCCTGCGCCGCATCCTGGGCAACGTGCAGCACATGAGCGAGCTGACCGACGCCCTGCTGTCGCTGGCGCGGCTGTCCGCCGTGGAGCCGCAACGCGAATCGGTCGACCTGGGTGCGCTGGCCCATGCCGCGCTGCTGCAGCTGGCCGAAACCGAGCCGCACCGGCGGACGCAGGTCACGGTCGCGGCGGGGATGGTGGTGCAGGGCGACCGCAGGCTGCTGCAGCAGGTGCTGGCCAACCTGGTGGGCAACGCGTGGAAGTTCTCGCGCACGCGCGAGGTGGTCGCCATCGACGTGGGCGAGAGCACGGTGCCGGGCACGGGCGAGCGGATCTTCCACGTGCGCGACCGGGGGGTCGGCTTCGACATGGCGCACGCCTCGCACCTGTTCGGCGCCTTCCGCCGGCTGCACGCGGCGGACGAGTTCGAGGGCACCGGCATCGGGCTGGCGCTGGTCCGCAAGATCCTGGCCCGGCACGGCGGCCGCATCTGGGCCGAGGCCGAACCCGACGTGGGCGCGACCTTCTACTTCACGCTGCCCGACTGAGCCGCCGTTCGTCGTCCAGCGCGGCCCGGACCACCGGACGCATGCGGCCGTAGCACCAGGCATACGCCTCGGCGCTGGGGTGGACCCCGTCGGCCGCATAGAAGCGCGCGGGGTCGGCCGAGAACGGGTCTGCGCCACGCTCGTGGAAGAAGTCGACGAAGCAGGCACCGCAGGCGGATGCCTCGGCAGCCAGCAACCGGTTGACCTGGCGCGTGCGGCGGGTCGCCCACCACGAGAACGGCGGCACGAACAGCGGCGCCAGGCCGACGTTGGCCATGCCGGCCCACAACACGGCCCGGCTGCGCTCGCGCAATGCGGTGCAGAGCGAGCGCGCGTGGCCGGACAGGCGGCGCAGGTCGGTGCGTCGCAGCACGTCGTTGCCCCCGGCGAGCACCAGCACCAGGTCGAAGCGCTCGCGTGGCGGCAGCCCGCGCACGGCCTGCAGGACGTCGCCGACGGTGGCGCCGGCGACGCACAGGTTGCACACGGCCGCGTCTTCGAAATCGTTGGCCAGCCGCGCCGCGATCGAGTCTTCGGCGCGGGTGCAGCCGACGCCGGCGCCCGTGCTGTCGCCCACCAGCAGCACGCGCCGCCGCGCGCCGTCGCGGGCGCGGCCGAACGCCGCCGGGGCCTGCACCGAGAGGCTGCGCGCGCGCAGCACGCGCTGCACCTGGGTCAGCAGCAGGGCGGCAAGCGCGCCGGCCGCCAGGGCCAGGGGTGGAACGGGACGTGGGCGGGCAAGGACGATGTGGGCAGTCATATTCTGGTGATTCGCAATGTGACGGGCGCGAACGCGCCGTGGACGACCGGGTCACGCTAGGCAACGCCTGGCTCCCCGGACAGCAGGCGCCGACGCGACGCGATGTCGGCGCCAAGCCGCGGTGCACGCCAGCCGTCTTCCACGTGCAAGGCATCGGCCACGGGCCCCGTCAACGGTCGCCTACACGCAGGCCATGGTCGTGCACCTAGGCTGCATGCCATGGAAACGCTCGAGGACCTGGACCACATCCCGGCCGTCGCGGCCGCGGTTCGCAAGGCCCGCCACCGGTCCGCAGCCGAGCGGCGCTGGACGGTCGAGGCGCACGAACGCGGCCAGGACGAACCACGCGCGATGCGGCTGGGCAGCTACACGCAAGGCCGCACGCTGGCGCTGGAGCTCAGCGAGCTCGGCTACGTGGTGACGGTCCGCGATCCCGAAGAACGCGTGCGGCTGCAGATGTGGCCGCCGCTTGTGACCTGAGGACCACCATGGCGCTGCCACACGCACAACCGCTCGATGTCATCAACGTGTCCCCGCTCGGCGACGGCCTGGAGGCCGCGGTGAGCACCAGCCTGATCAAGACCGACCGGGTCCAGCTGCTGCACCTGGTGCTGCGCGCGCACCAGGACCAGCCGGAGCACCACGTCGAGGACGAGTGCACGATCCACTGCCTGGAGGGCGACGTGGAGGTGGTCACGCCGGGCGGCACCCGGCGCCTGCGCCCGGGCAACCTGGTGCTGCTGCCAGGCGGGCAGAAGCACGCGCTGCGGGCCCGCACCGCCTGCGCGGTGCTGGTCACGCTGCTGCTGCGCGAGGGCGACGCGGGCAACGGCGGCGGTGCCGGCGTGCGCACGATGGCGGCTGGAAGCTGACCGCGGCGCCTGGCGAGGCGCTACTCGAAGTACTCCGGGTGCTCCCGGTGGATCGCATCGACGAAGCCCAGCGGCGAATGGATGTGCACCCGCATGGCCTCGCCCGCGCGGCGGGCCTGCCCGTCCAGGATGGCGTCGACGATCACCCGGTGGTGGTCGATCGCGATGTGGTGGCTGCCCACCGCGGGAATGGCCAGGTGGCGGATGCGGTTCATGCCGGTGCGCGCCAGGCGCAGCGGACTCCAGGCGTGCGGGTGCCCGGCCAGCACCAGGATGGCCAGGTGGAACTCCTCGTCCGTGGCCAGGTGCGTCGCGTAGTCCTTGCGGGCCGCGGCGCGGGCCTGCCGGCCGACGATCTGCGCCAGCCCGCGCCGGTCGGCCTCCGGCGCCTTGGCGGCGAGCTCGGCCGCGCGGCACTCGATCGCCTCGCGCACGAACACCGCGTCGGCGATCTTGTGCCGGTTCAGGCGCGAGACGAAGGTGCCGCGTTGCGGCAACGACTCGAGCAGGCCCTCCACCACCAGCTGCCGGAACGCCTCGCGCACCGGCGCGCGGCTGACCGCGAGCCGGTCCGACACCGCCTGCTCCGACAGGGCCATTCCCGGCAGGAAGGTGCAGTCGAGGATGGCGGTGCGGATCGATTCGTAGACGCCACGGCCCATCGCACCGCGGGCGGCGGGCGCGCAGGTCGCACCGGGCGCCGGAGGGCCGATGCCGGCGGGAATCTGGGGACGCGTGCGTGCCATCTGCGGGATTGTCCGGGGTTCCGGCCGCGCTGGACGGCCAGCCGGACGGTGCTAGGATACTAGTATTCTAGTCAAGGAGACATGATGTCCAAGCGCAACCTGCTCCGCGCCGCCGCCGCCGCGGCCCTCGCCACCGCCCTGCCCTGGCCCGCATTCGCGCAGGCCGACTTCCCCAGCAAGCCGGTGAAGCTGGTCGTGCCCTTCCCGCCCGGCGGCACCAGCGACGTGATGGCGCGCATGGTGTCCGAGGAACTGGCCAAGGTGCTCAAGCAGCCCGTGGTGATCGAGAACATCGGCGGCGCCGGCGGCGTGATCGGCACCGAGCGCGCGCTGCGCATGCCGGCGGACGGCTACACCATCATCCAGACCGGCGTGGGCCAGAGCGCGGTGGCGCACGGCATCAACGCGAAGGTGCCGTACGACTCCAAGAACGACTTCATCCACCTCACCCAGGTGAACTCGGGGCCCAACGTGCTGGTGGTGCATCCGTCCACACCGTTCAAGACCTTCCAGGAGCTGATCGACTTCGCGAAGAAGAACCCCGGCAAGCTGAGCTACGGCTACACGCCCGCGGCCTCGGGCCACATGGCGATGGAACTGCTCAAGCAGACCGCCGGCATCTTCATGGTGGGCATCCCCTACCGCGGCGGCGGCCCGATGATGAACGACATGCTGGCCGGGACCATCCCGCTCATGTTCATCAACCAGGACGTCGCCCTGCAGCACGTCAAGGCCGGCAAGCTGCGCGCGCTGGCGGTGACCAGCCTGCAGCGCAACCCGCTGTATCCGGACCTGCCGACCATCGACGAGTCAGGCTTCAAGGGCTTCACCGCACTGTCGTGGTCGGGCCTGTCGGTCGCCAAGGGGACGCCCAAGCCCATCGTGGACAAGCTCGAGGCGGCGGTGGTGCAGGCCATGCAGGCGCCGGCGATCCGCCAGCGCCTGGAGTCCACCGGCTTCGTGCTGCCACCCCTGGGCTCGGCCGAGTACACGAAGTTCGTGGCGAGCGAACACGACCGCTGGGTCAAGGTGATCAAGACCGCGGGGATCAAGGAAGAGTGATGGCCCGGCGCCGCCGGCACGGCCGGGCGGGGCGCCACGCCCCGTCATGACACCGCCGCCCGATTGAACGAACATCGCTCCCCATGACCCGCAAGACCCCCGACCAACTCCGCTCGGCGCGCTGGTTCGCGCCGGACGACTTCCGCTCCTTCGGCCACCGTTCGCGCGCGATGCAGATGGGCTACGACCATGCCGACTGGCAGGGCAAGCCGATCATCGCGATCCTCAACACCTGGAGCGACATCGGCAACTGCCACTCGCACTTCAAGCAGCGGGTGGAGGAGGTCAAGCGCGGCGTGCTGCAGGCGGGCGGCTTCCCGCTGGAGCTGCCCGCCATCTCGCTGGCCGAGAACTTCGTCAAGCCGACGACCATGCTGTACCGCAACCTGCTGGCCATCGAAGCCGAGGAGCTGCTGCGCAGCCACCCGGTCGACGGCGCGGTGCTGATGGGCGGCTGCGACAAGACCACGCCCGGCCTGATGATGGGCGCCCTGTCCATGGGCCTGCCCTGCATCTACCTGCCGGCCGGGCCGATGCTGCGCGGCAACTGGAAGGGCAAGACCCTCGGCTCGGGCTCCGACGCCTTCAAGTATTGGGACGAACGGCGGGCCGGCAACATCTCGCAGGCGCAGTGGATGGAGATCGAGGGCGGCATCGCCCGCAGCGCCGGCACCTGCATGGTCATGGGCACGGCCGCCACCATGATGGGCATCGCCGAGGCGCTGGGCATGGCGCTGCCGGGCGCCTCCAGCATCCCCGCGGTGGACGCCAACCACCAGCGCATGGCCACCGCCTGCGGGCGGCGCATCGTGGACATGGTCTGGGAGGACCTCACGCCGGCCCGCGTGCTGACGCGGCGCAACTTCGAGAACGCGATCACCGTCGCCATGGCCGAGGGCTGCTCGACCAACGCCATCATCCACCTGGTGGCGATGTCGCGCCGCGCCGGCGACGCCTGCGCGGTGACGCTGGACGACTTCGACGCCTTCTCGCGCAAGGTGCCGGTGATCGCCAACATCCGGCCCAGCGGCGACAAGTACCTGATGGAGGACTTCTACTACGCCGGCGGCATGCGCGGCCTGATGAAGACCCTGGCCGACGGCGGCCTGCTGCACCTGGACGCCATGACGGTCACCGGCCGCACCGTGGGCGAGAACCTGGAGGGCGCGGAGGTGCACGACCGTGACGTGATCCGGCCGCTGTCGGACCCGATCTACCGGGAAGGGGCGCTGGCGGTGCTGCGCGGCAACCTGGCGCCCGACGGGGCGGTGATCAAGCCGAGCGCGGTCAGCCCCCACCTGCTCACGCACACCGGGCCGGCCCTCGTCTTCGACGACTACCCGTCGCTCAAGGCGGCCATCGACGACCCCGACCTGGACGTGACCGCGGACCACGTGATCATCCTGCGCAATGCGGGCCCGCAGGGCGGGCCGGGCATGCCCGAGTGGGGCATGGTGCCGATCCCGACCAAGCTGGTGAAGCAGGGCGTGCGCGACATGATGCGCATCAGCGACGCCCGCATGAGCGGCACCAGCTACGGTGCCTGCGTGCTGCACGTCTCGCCCGAGTCCTACGTCGGGGGCAACCTCGCGCTGGTGCGCACCGGCGACCGCATCACGGTGGACGTGCCGAACCGGCGCATCCACATGGACGTGGACGATGCCGAACTCGCACGCCGCCGCGCCGCCTGGACCCCGCCGCCGCGCCGCTTCGAGCGGGGCTACGGCCACATGTTCAGCCAGCACATCCTGCAGGCCCACCTGGGCTGCGACTTCGACTACCTCGAGACCAGCTTCGGCGCGCCCACCGGCGAGCCGGCGATCTACTGAGCATGCGGCACGCCATCCTGCAGAACGGGCCGCTCGTGCCCTGGCTCGAGCGCGAGCTCGAAGCGCGCTACGACGTGGCCGCGCTGCACCGGCAGCCCGACGCCGCCGCGTTCCTGCGCGCGCAGGGTTCACGCTTCGTCGGCCTGGCCACCTCCGCACGCTTCGGTGCCGACCGCGCGCTGCTGGACGCCCTGCCGGGGCTGCAGGTGATCTCCAGCTTCGGCGTGGGCTACGACGTGTTCGACCTGCCGGCCGCCAGGGCGCGCGGCATCCCCATCGGCTACACGCCCGGCGTGCTCAACGACTGCGTGGCGGACACCGCCTTCGGGCTGCTGATCGATGCCGCGCGCCGCTTCAGCGCCGCCGACCGCTTCGTGCGGCGGGGCGACTGGCTGCGCGGCGCCTTCCCGCTCACCACCCGCGTCAGCGGCAAGAAGCTGGGCATCGTCGGCCTGGGCCGCATCGGCCGGGTGATCGCGCGCCGCGCCGGCGGGTTCGACATGGAGGTGCGTTACCACAACCGCCGGCCCGTCGAGGACGTGCCGCACGCGTACGAGCCCACGCTCGCCGGGCTGGCCGCCTGGTGTGATTTCCTCATCGTCATCAGCGCCGGCGGCCCCTCCACCCGGCACCTGGTCGACGCGCAGGTGCTGCGCGCGCTCGGGCCGCGCGGCATCCTGGTGAACGTGTCGCGCGGCAGCGTCGTCGACGAGGCCGCGCTGGTGCGCGCCCTGCAGGATGGCACCATCGGCGGCGCCGGCCTGGACGTGTACGAAGACGAGCCCCGGGTCCCCGAGGCCCTCTTCGCGCTGGACAACGTGGTGCTGCTGCCGCACGTGGCCAGCGGCACCGAGGAGACGCGCCGCGCCATGGGCGAGCTGGTCCTGTCCAACCTCGAGGCTTTCTTCGCCACCGGGCGCGTGCCGGTGGCCGTTCCGCCCGATGCCTGAATCCGGCGCGCCATCCGAACACACCCGACCCTGTCCACCATGCCATTGAACACCGAGACCAAGTCCAGGCTCATGACCGTGAGCACGGCCACGCTGTGCACCGCCCTCTTCAAGCGGGGCCTGCGCAACCAGTTCCTGCAGGACGTGCGCCCCCTCAACGCCAACCTGCCCAACATGGTGGGCGAGGCTTTCACGCTGCGCTACATCCCGGCGCGGGAGGACCTCAACCCGATCACGGTGTTCCAGGACCGCAGCCATCCGCAGCGCGTGGCGGTGGAGCAGTGCCCGCCCGGGGCGGTGCTGGTGTTCGACAGCCGCAAGGATGCTCGCGCCGCGTCGGCAGGCTCCATCCTGGTCACGCGGCTCATGGTGCGCGGTTGTGCCGGCGTGGTCACCGACGGGGGCTTTCGCGATTCGCCCGAGATCGCCGCCATGCCGTTCCCGGCCTACCACCAGCGGCCCAGCGCGCCCACCAACCTCACGCTGCACCAGGCGCTGGACATCAACGTGCCGATCGGCTGCGGCGACGTCGCGGTGTTCCCGGGCGACGTGCTGGTGGGCGACCGCGAGGGCGTCGTGGTGGTGCCCGCCGGCATCGCCGACGCCGTGGCGGCCGAGGCGGTGGAGATGACGGCCTTCGAGGACTTCGTCACCGAGGAGGTCCGCAAGGGCCGCAGCATCCTCGGGCTGTACCCGGCGACCGACCCGCAGACGCCGGCCGACTTCGCGGCTTGGCGCGCGGCCAACGGCCGCTGAGCGGAGAAGACGCCGGTTTGGTAAGGTCGGGGCACTGCCGAGCTGCCTGCCCCCGACCATGCGCCATCTCCTGCTGAACGCGGCCCTGTGGGCCCTCCTCGCCCTCGCCGGGCCGCTGCACGCCCAGACCGGCGACACCACCTGCACCCCGACGCGCGACGGCCGCCTGGTCTGCCCGCCGCCGGACGCGCGCTGCGTCACCACCCGGCTGGGCGACGTGGTCTGCTCCACTCCCGGTGGCGGCATCGCCTTCGACCGCTACGGCGAGGCGGTCTGCGGGCCAGGCAACTGCGCCACCGACATCCGCGGCGACCTGTTCTGCTCCAGCGCGCCGCGCGGGGCCGCCTCGATCGATCGCTACGGCAATGCCGCCTGCGCGGAAGGCTGCGTGCCCGCGCGCGCCTCCGCCTGCGGCCGCCCGCGTCCCACCAACTGAATTCCACGCCAAGGAGCGCGCGATGCCCAAGGGTTACTGGATCGTCCGGGTCGACATCACCGACATCGAGCAGTACAAGGCCTACATCGCCGCCAACGCGGAGCCCTTTGCCCGCCATGGCGCGCGCTTCCTGGTGCGCGGTGGCGCCTTCGAGAACCCCGAGGGGACGTCCCGCGCGCGCAACGCGGTCATCGAGTTCCCCAGCTACCAGGCCGCCGTCGACTGCTGGCATTCGCCCGAATACCAGGCGGCCATCCGGCTGCGCGCACCGGTGTCCACCGCCGACCTGGTGATTGTCGAAGGCTACGAAGGCCCGCAACCGGGCTGAGCGCCACCGGCGTCCCGCCCGCGCCGCACCTCCTGTGGCGCCCCGGCCACCGCCGGCCTGGTCCGTTCGGGCCATCCCGCACGGCTGAGGCCCGTCTCCTACACGGCGCACCACCGGATGCGCCGCTCTCGGCGGCGGCGCTCGGCACCGGCGGCCTGGTGCTCGGCTGGACGGCGAGCGACCGCGGCCGTGCCACCGTGACGACACAGCGCGTGCGCTGACCGCCGCAGGCGCCCCCACCGCGGCGCGGGCCGCGTCCGCTGCCTAGAATCGGCCGCTCCCGCCGCGGCGGGCCGCCACTCCCTTCGTTCCCCCCCCCCCGCATGTCCCTGTCCCGCCTCATCGGCGACTTCCTGCGCCGCCATTGGGCCGCTTACGCCTCGGCGGCCGTGATGCTGGTCGGCATCGCCGTGCTGATCGTGTGGATCCCGCGGCAGGTGGGGCACATCGTGGACGCGCTGGTCGCGCAGCGGCTGGCCGGCGCCGCCCTGCAGCGCGAACTGGCCTGGCTGGTCGCCGCCGGCGTGGCGGTCTACCTGCTGCGGGTGGGCTGGCGGCTGCGGCTCTACGCCGCTGCCTACCGGCTCGGGGTCGAACTGCGCGAGAAGCTGTACGCCCGCCTGGCCCTGCAGGGACCCGCGTTCTACCAGGACCGCCGCACCGGCAACCTGATGGCCCTGGCCACCAACGACGTGGATGCCGTCGAGATGGCGGCCGGCGAGGCGATGCTGGCGGGCTTCGACGGCACGCTCACGCTGGTGCTCGTGGTGGGCATGATGGCGCTGGGCGTCGACGGGCGCCTCGCCGCCTGCGCGCTGCTGCCGTTCCCGCTGATGGCGCTGGCGTTCTGGTGGATCTCGCGGCACGTGCACGGCGCGTCGACCCGCGCGCTGGAGACCTTCGCCGGCCTCAACGACCACGTGCAGGAGAACCTCGCGGGCGTGCGCACCGTCCGCGCCCTGGGCCTACAGGCGCGCAGCGAGGCGCAGTTCGGTGCGCTGGCGGGGCAGGCGGCGCAGGCCAGCCTGGACGCGCAGCGCTGGGAAGCCGCGTACGAGCCGGCGGTCGGGCTGACGCTGGGCGCGGCCACGGTGCTGACGCTGGGCGTCGGCGGCTGGCTGGTGTGGCACGACGAGCTCACCGTCGGCCAGCTCACCAGCTTCAGCCTGTACCTGGGGCAACTGATCTGGCCGATGTTCGCGGCTGGCTGGGTGCTGTCGCTGGTGCAGCGGGGCAAGGCCGCATGGGCCCGCCTGCAGCCGGTGCTCGATGCGCCGCCGACGGTGGACGACCGCGGCACCGTGGCGCGGGTCGAGCCCGGTCCGATCGAGCTCGAACGCGTGGGCTTCTCGTACGGGGACGGCCGCCCTGCGCTGCAGGACGTCTCGCTGGTGCTGCCGGCCGGGCGCACGCTCGGGCTGGCCGGCCCGACCGGTGCGGGCAAGTCGACGCTGCTGCGGCTGCTGCTGCGGCACCACGCGCCCACCGCCGGCGCGCTGCGCTGGAACGGGGTGCCGCTGGCGGACTACACGCTGCAGGCGCTGCGGGCCGGCGTGGCCTGGGTGCCGCAGGAGGCCTTCCTGTTTTCCGCCAGCGTGGCCGAGAACATCGCCCTGGCGCGGCCGGAGGCCACCCGCTCCGAGGTGGAAGCGGCCGCGCGCCTGGCCGCCGTGCACGAGGACATCGCCCGCCTGCCGCAGGGCTACGACACCCCGGTGGGCGAGCGCGGCGTGACGCTCTCCGGCGGGCAGCGGCAACGGGTGGCGATCGCCCGCGCCCTGCTGGCGGATGCGCCGCTGCTCCTCCTGGACGACGCGCTGTCGGCGGTGGACACGGACACCGAGGCGCGCATCCTGGCGCACCTGCGCGCCGCCCGCGTGGGCCGCACCGTGGTGATCGTGAGCCACCGCCTCAGCGCGCTGGCCGATGCCGACCTCACCGTGGTGCTGCGCGACGGCCGCGTGGCGGAGCGGGGCGACCACGCCAGCCTGGTCGCCGCCGATGGGTGGTACGCGCGCCAGTGGCGCTACCAGCAACTGGAGGCCAGCCTCGATGCCAGCTGAAGCCGCCGGCACCACCACGGTGCCGGGCACCGATCCACCGCCGCGCCGGGCCGTCTTCGGCGACGCCGCCGCCCTGCTGCTGCGCGCGGTGCGGCCCGAACGCCGCCATGTCGGCCGGGCGGTCGCCTGGCTGGTGCTGGCGGCCGGGCTGGAAGCCCTGGGTCCGCTGATCGGCAAGCTGCTGATCGACCGCTACCTGCTGCCGCGCAACGCGGCCCTCCTCGAGATGGGGGCGCTGCTGCTCGGTGCGCTGGCCGCCGGCTGGGCCGCCAGCTGGCTGCGCTACGGGCAGATGGTGCGGCTGGGCGGGGTGGCGATGCGCTCGGTGCGCCGCGTCCGGGAAGAGGTGTACGGCCACGTCCTGCGGCTGCCCATGGCCTTCTTCGACCGCGCCATCACCGGCCAGCTGGTCAGCCGCGTCACCAACGACACCGAGGCGGTCAAGACGCTCTACGTGCAGGTGCTCTTCGTGATGCTCGACAGCCTGATCGTGCTGGCCGGGGCCGCGGCCGCCATGCTGTGGCTGGACTGGCACCTGATGCTGATCGTCGCCACGCTGGTGCCCGCCGTGGCCCTCATCGTGACGCTCTACCAGCGGCTGTCCGGTCTGGCCGTGGCGCAGACGCGCGCCCTGCGCAGCGACCTCAATGCGCAGGTGGCCGAGTCGATCGCCGGCATGCCGGTGCTGCAGGCGAGCAACGCGGTGGAGCGCTTCCGCCGGCGCTTCGACACGCTCAACGAGGCGCACTACGCCTCGCGCCAGCGGGAGCTGCGGGCCAATGCCTGGCTGCTGCGGCCGGTGCTGGACCTCCTGAACGTCGCCCTGCTGGCCGCGCTGATCTGGAGCTTCGGCCTGCGCTCCCACGGCGGCGCGCTGGGTGCGGTGGAGGTCGGGGTGCTGTACGCCTTCATCAACTACATGTCGCGGGTGGTCGAGCCGCTGATCCAGATCACCATGCAGTTCGCGCAGCTGCAGCAGGCGCTGGTCGGCGCAGCCCGGGTGCATGCGCTGCTGCGCGAGACGGAAACACCGCGGGCCGACGCGGCCGGGCGCGTGGACTCCGGCGCCATCTCAATCACCGGCCTGACCTTCGCCTACCAGCCCGGCCGCGACGTGCTGCACGGCATCGGGCTGGATCTGCCGGCGGGCAGCTTCCACGGCGTGGTCGGGCACACCGGCAGCGGCAAGAGCACGCTGCTGTCGCTGCTGCTGCGCTTCTACCCGGCGCCCCCGGGCACCATCCGCATCGACGGCACGCCGCTGGAGCACCTGGGCGAGGACGCCTTCCGCGCGGCGGTCGGCCTGGTGCCGCAGGACCCGTTCCTGCTCGCCGCCAGCGCGCGCGAGAACATCGCGGTCGGCCGCGAGCTCACCGACGCGCAGGTGGAGGCGGCCGCCCGCGCGGCCCAGGCGCACGACTTCATCGCCGCGCTGGAACAGGGCTACGACACGCCCCTGGGCGAAGGCGGAGCCCGGCTGTCGGTGGGCCAGAAGCAGCTGCTGGCCATTGCGCGGGCGCTGGCCGGCGAGCCGCGCATCCTGTTCCTGGACGAGGCCACCGCGCACATCGACTCCGAGACGGAACAGCTGGTGCAGCGCGCACTGGCGGCGCTGCGGGGGCGGGTGACCATCATCGCGATCGCGCACCGGCTCTCGACCGTGCGCGATGCCGACCGCATCGTGGTGCTCAACCACGGGCGCGTCGCCGAGCTGGGAACGCACGACGAGCTGATGGCCGTCGAGGGCGGCCTCTACCAGCGGCTGTACCTGCTGCAACAGCTGCAGGACGACGCACCGCCGGGCAGCAGCGCGGCAGCAGGCTAGCCGACCCGCCAAGCTCGAGCACATCGGAATCACACAACCGTGCCATAGAATGGGCACAACCCATCCGCTGCACATGGCCGCCACAGACGCCAAGATCCGCAAGTCCCTCGCCGCCTGGCTGCGCGCGCGGCAGGCGTTCGAGCCGCACGCCCAGGTGCTGGAGCGTTCGCTCGACGCCTACCTGCACGGCAAGGGCCCGCTGCCCTACGCGGAGATGGAAGCCGCCGAGGCCAGCCGCATCGCCGTGGCCCAGAGCTTCCACGCCCTGTGCGACGCAGTCCGCGAGCGCGGCGGCCCCTAGACCACCGCATGCCGTCCTGGCAGGCCCGCGCGGCCACCCTCCTGGTCCGCCTGCGCGTGCGGCGCGCGCTCGGCGACCTGCGCGACATCGCCCGCGTGCGCCGCACCTTCCGCACCGCCATGCCGCCGCCCCGCGGCGCCCGCTACACCGCGGGCGAGGTCGGGGGCGTTGCCGGCGAGTGGGTGGAGGCACACGCCGGTGCGCGCGGCCCCACGCTGCTCTACCTGCACGGCGGCGGCTTCGTCGGCTGCGCGCCGCGCACCCACCGGGCCCTCACGGCCGCGTTCGCGCTGCAGGGCTTCCGCGTCTTCGTTCCCGACTACCGGCTGGCACCCGAACACCCGTTCCCCGCGGCTTGCGACGACGCGCTGGCCGCCTGGCGGGCGCTGGCCGCGGCGGCGGGGCCCGACGCCGCGCAGCGCATGGTGGTGGCGGGCGACAGCGCCGGCGGCAACCTCGCGCTCACGCTGATGCTCGACCTGCGCGCCGCCGGCGAACCGCTGCCGGCGGCGGCCGCCCTGTTCTCGCCGGTCACCGACCTCACCGGCGGCAGTGCCTCGCTGCAGGAGAACGCGGCGCGCGATGCCATGTTCCGCGGCGACTGCCTGCACCACCTGGCCGACGCCTACCTGGCCGGCGCCGACGCGGCGCATCCCCGCGCGTCCCCGTTGCTGGCCGACCTGCACGGCCTGCCACCGCTGCTGGTCCACGTCGCCGCCGACGAGGCGCTGCGCGACGACAGCGTGCGGCTCGCGGACAAGGCGCGCGCCGCCGGCGTGCGGGTCGACCTCTCCGTCTGGCCGGGCGTGCCGCATGTCTGGCAGCTGATCCACCAACTCCCCGAAGCGCGGGCCTCAATCGGCGGCGCCGCCGCCTTCCTGCGGCATGCGGCGGCCGTCGCGGCCGCTGCGACCGCACCGGATGCTGCCGCGGATGCAGCGGCAACCGAGATGCTGGACGTCGTGATCGTCGGCGCCGGCCTGTCCGGCATCGGCGCCGCCGTACACCTGCAGCGGCGGTTCCCGGGGCGGCCGTACGCGGTGCTGGAAGCGCGCGACGCCATCGGCGGCACCTGGGACCTGTTCCGCTACCCGGGCATCCGGTCCGACTCGGACATGTACACGCTGGGCTACGACTTCAAGCCGTGGCGCCAGGCCCAGGCGATCGCGGACGGCCCGGCGATCCGCGCGTACGTGCGCGAGACCGCGGCCGAACACGGCATCGACCGCCACGTGCGCCACGGCCACCGCGTGGTCGCCGCCGACTGGGACGCCGCCCGGTCGCGCTGGGTGCTCGAGGTCGAGCAGGGACCGCAGCGCACCCGCGTGCGCATCGCGTGCAGGTTCCTGTGGATGTGCGCCGGGTACTACCGCTACGCGCAGGGACACCGGCCGCGGTTCGAGGGGGAAGACGGCTTCCGCGGACGGATCGTGCACCCGCAGTTCTGGCCTGCCGACCTGGACCATGCCGGCAAGCGCATCGTGGTGATCGGCAGCGGCGCCACCGCCGTGACGCTGGTGCCCGAGATGGCGCGCAGCGCGGCGCACGTCACCATGCTGCAGCGCTCGCCCAGCTACGTGGTCAGCCGGCCCTCGCGCGATGCGCTGGCCGACGCCCTGCGGCGCGTGCTGCCCGCGATGCTGGCCTACCGCATCGTGCGGGCCAAGAACGTGCTGCTCGGGCTGCTGTTCTTCCGCCTGGCGCGCCGCTGGCCGCAGGCGATCAAGGCGCGCCTGGTGGCCCTGGCCGGGCGGCAGCTGCCCGCCGGCTACGACACGGCGCGGCACTTCACCCCGCGCTACAACCCCTGGGACCAGCGCGTGTGCCTGGTGCCCGACGGCGACCTGTTCCGTGCCATCCGCCAGGGCACCGCCTCGGTGGTGACGGACGAGATCGACCGCTTCACTGCCGACGGCATCCGCCTGAAGTCGGGCCGGGAAATGGCGGCCGACATCGTCGTGACCGCCACCGGCCTGCAGCTGAGCCTGCTGGGCGACATGGAGGTGCGCATCGGCGGGCAGCCGTGCGACCTGTCACGGTCGCTGGTCTACAAGGGGATGATGTTCAGCGGGGTGCCCAACCTGGCGTCCACCTTCGGCTACACCAACGCCTCCTGGACGCTCAAGGCGGACCTCACCGCCCGCTACGTGTGCCGCCTGCTCGCCCACATGGACCGGCATGGGCACGCAGCGGCCGTGCCGCAGCGCGACCCCACGGTCGGCGAGCAGCCGTTCCTGGACTTCAACTCGGGCTACGTGCTGCGCGCCGTGGACCGCCTGCCGCGGCAGGGCGACCGCAAGCCCTGGAAGCTGCACCAGAACTACCTGCTGGACCTGCTGGCGCTGCGCTGGTCGCGGCTGGACGACGGCACGCTGCGCTTTTCGCCCTGACCGGACGCAGGCTGTCGGCGGCGAATTACACGCAGGCGCCGCCTGCCCTGACGGCGGCGGCGGTGCGGCCGGCGCAGACTGCCTGCATGTTCTTCTTCTTTTCCAACAAGCTCGGCTGGCTCGGTTCGATCGCGGTGTCGATCGTCCTGACGCTGCTGCTCCTCTTGCTGTTCGGCGTGTTCTGAGCAACGCCGGAGCCCGAGGCAAATCAGCCTCTGGCCCTCTTGCAGAGCGGACCGGCAGCTATCAAAACAGGAGCATCCGCCGGCCTCAGGCGGCCTCAGCCGGCCAGGGCCACCTGCCGGTCGCGGCAGTACCGCGCCAGCTGGCCCATCTCCAGCGACTTGTCGAACACCGCGTCCGCGCCGGCACGGCGCGCATGCTCGCGCACCGGTTCACGCGTGTAGTTGGTGAGCACGACCGCACGCTGGTGCCCGCGCGCATGGCAGTGCCGCAGCACCTGGAAGCCGTGGCCGTCGGCCAGGAACAGGTCGATCACCGCCAGGTCCCAGCCGGCCGGGTGGTCGCGCATCCAGTCCACCGCCTGCGCCGACGTTCTGGCGACGTGCACGACCTCGGCCCCCGCCATCAGCGAGAACCACTGGCACATCTGTTCCTGGGTGTCGGGGTGGTCTTCGACCAGCAGCACCCTCATCGCGTCCACCTGCACATGCACCGGGATTGTGCGGCTGCGGCCGCGCCGGGGATGTAGGAAGGCGTTGACGCTTGCGCGCTAGCCGCCCGCGCCCGGCGACTGCTGCCACAGCGCGCGCACCTGCTCGGCCAGGCCCATGGGATCGAAGGGCTTCGTGATCACGCCGATGGCGCCCAGGGCGCGGTAGTGCTCGATCTCGCTGGCCTGCACCTTGGCCGTCATGAAGATGACGGGCGTGGCGGCCGTGGCCGGCAACTGCCGCAGCTGCGCCAGCGTCGTGGGCCCGTCCATGCCCGGCATCATCACGTCCAGCAGCAGCAGTTGCGGGGCGAAGCCGGGCGCTGCGGCGATCGCCTGCGGGCCCGATTCGCAGGCCTTCAGGACCAGGCCACCCACGGTCTCGAGGGCCAGCGACGCGATCACGCGGATGTCGGGATCGTCCTCGACGTACAGGATGCGGGACAGGGGGGGCATGCGCGGGTTCCTTGCGGTGCGGCGGCGCCCTGCGGTGCCTTCGCGCAGGGACGCCGGGTCATTGTGGCACGCACTGCAGGGCCGGCGATGGCCTCCTATACTGGTCGGCTTTGCCACGAACGACCAGGCAGCCATGGCCGATCTCCTCCTGCGCCAGCAGTCCCTTGCGCGCATCCTCCCCGCCTTCGCCATCCTCGCCATGGCCCTCGCGCTCGCCGCCTGCGGCAAGGCCGACCCGGCCGCGGCGGCCCCGCCCGGCGGCGGCATGCCGCCACCCGAGGTGGGCGTGGTCACGGTGGCGCCCACCGACATCGGCCTGGTGACGGAGCTGCCCGGACGGCTGGAGGCCTCGCGCTCGGCGCAGGTGCGCGCCCGCACCGCGGGCATCGTGCAGCAGCGGCTGTTCCGCGAAGGCAGCGACGTGCGCGCCGGGCAGCCCTTGTTCCGCATCGACGCCGCGCCCCTGCAGGCCGCGGCCGCCAGCGCGCAGGCCACGCTGGCCCGCGCCGAGGCCAACCTGGGCCAGGCCAGCGCGCTGGCGCAGCGCTACCGCCCGCTGGTCGAGGCCAACGCCATCAGCAAGCAGGAGTACGCGAACGCGGTGGCGGCGCAGAAGGCCGCCGAGGCCGAGGTCGCGGCCGGCAAGGCCGCGGTGCAGACCGCGCAGATCAACCTGAACTACGCCCAGGTCACCGCCCCGATCTCCGGGCGCATCGGCCGCTCGCTGGTCACCGAAGGCGCACTGGTCGGCCAGGGCGAGGCCACGCCGCTGGCGGTCATCCAGCAGATCAACCCGGTGTACGTGAACATCACGCAGTCGTCCTCGGAGGTGCTGGCCTTGCGCCGCGCGGTGGAGCAGGGTCGCCTGCAGCGCGCCGGCGACGGCGCGACGCCGGTCAAGGTGCTGCTGGAGGACGGCAGCGCGTACCCGCAGTCTGGACGCCTGCTCTTCTCCGACCTGCAGGTCGACCCCGCCAGCGGCCAGGTGGCACTGCGCGCCGAGGTGCCGAACGCCGGCGGGCTGCTGCTGCCCGGCATGTACGTGCGGGTGCAGCTGGAGCAGGCCAAGGCCAGCAACGCGATCCTGCTGCCGCAGCAGGCGGTCACGCGTTCGCAGCAGGGCGACAGCGTGATGGTCGTGGGTGCCGACGGCAAGGTGGCGCCGCGCACGATCAAGGTGGGCGGCTCCCAGAACGGCCAGTGGGTCGTGACCGAAGGCCTGAAGGCCGGCGAGCAGGTCATGGTCGATGGCTTCCAGAAACTGCGCCCGGGCGCCCCCGTCAAGCCGGTGCCCTGGAACGACGGCAAGCCCGCGGCGCCGGCCCCCGCGGGCGCCGCGTCGGGGGCGAAGAAGGGGCGTCAAAGGCGGACTTCCGGACGCAGAGGACGCGAAGGTTGCGCAGAGGACGCAAAACGAGTCAGGAAGCAAGATTTCGGTTCCTTCTGCGTTCTCTGCGGAACCTCTGCGTCCTCTGCGTCCGGCTGCCCGCGTTCGGCAGTGTTCCGGTAAGGCCACCTCCGCATGGCCAAGTTCTTCATCGACCGACCCATCTTCGCGTGGGTGATCGCGCTGTTCCTGCTGGTGCTGGGCGGCGTGGCGATCACGCAGCTGCCGATCGCCCAGTACCCGCCGGTGGCGCCGCCGTCCATCGTGGTCTCGGCCACCTACCCCGGCGCCTCGGCACGCACGCTCGAGGAGAGCGTGATCACCGTGATCGAGCAGGAACTCAACGGCTCGCCGGGCATGATCTACATGGAGTCGGTCACGCAGGCCAACGGCCTGGGGCAGATCACCCTGAGCTTCGAGCCGGGCACCAACGCCGACCTGGCCCAGGTGGACGTGCAGAACCGGCTGGCGCGTGCCACGCCGCGGCTGCCGGCGGCCGTCACGCAGCAGGGCGTGCGGGTGGAGAAGGCGCGGTCCAACTTCCTGCTGTTCACCATCCTGTCGTCGGACGACCCGAACTTCACGCCGGTGGACCTGGGCGACTACGCGTCGCGCAACGTGGTGCCGGAAATCCAGCGCATCCCGGGCGTGGGACAGGCGCAGCTGTTCGGCACCGAGGCCGCCATGCGCATCTGGCTCGACCCCGAGAAGCTGCAGGGCTTCAACCTGTCGGCCGCGGAAGTCAACGCGGCGATCCGGGCCCAGAACGCGCAGGTGTCGTCCGGCACGATCGGCGAGCTGCCCATCACCGACGGCCAGCAGGTCTCCGCCACCGTGGTGGTCAACGGCCAGCTGACCAACGTGGAGCAGTTCCGCAACATCGTGCTGCGCGCAGCCACCGACGGCTCCACCGTGCGGCTGAAGGACGTGGCGCGGGTCGAGCTGAACGCGCAGACTTTCGCGACGTCGGCGCGCCTGAACGGCAAGCCCTCCACCGGCATCGGCGTGCAACTGTCGCCCAGCGGCAACGCGCTGGAGACCGCCGACGCGGTGAGAAAGCGCATGGGCGAGCTGGCGCCCTACTTCCCGCCGGGCATGAAGTGGGACATCCCGTACGACAGCTCGCGCTTCGTTCGCATCTCCATCTCGCAGGTGGTCGAGACGCTGCTGGAGGCCGTCGCGCTGGTGTTCCTGGTGATGTTCCTGTTCCTGCAGAACTGGCGCTACACCATCATCCCGACGCTGGTGGTGCCGATCGCGCTGCTGGGCACCTTCGCCGCCCTGCTGGCGCTGGGCTTCTCGATCAACGTGCTCACCATGTTCGGCATGGTGCTGGTGATCGGCATCGTGGTGGACGACGCGATCGTGGTGGTCGAGAACGTCGAGCGCATCATGAGCGAGGAAGGCCTGCCGCCGCGCGAGGCCACGCGCAAGGCCATGGGCCAGATTTCCGGCGCCATCGTCGGCGTGACCGTGGTGCTGATCTCGGTCTTCGTGCCGCTGGCCTTCTTCGCCGGCTCCACCGGCAACATCTACCGCCAGTTCTCGGCGGTGATGGTGGCGTCCATCGCGTTCTCGGCCTTCATGGCGCTGTCGCTGACGCCCGCGCTGTGCGCCACGCTGCTCAAGCCGGTGGAAGCCGGGCACCACCACGACAAGCGCGGCTTCTTCGGCTGGTTCAACCGCGGCTTCTCGCGCACCGCCCATGGCTACGAGAGCCTGGTGCAGCGCATGCTGCGCCGCGCGCGCTGGTGGCTGATCCTCTACGGCGCCATCGCCGCCGTGGCCGCCTTGCTCTACACCCGGCTGCCCACGTCCTTCCTGCCGCAGGAGGACCAGGGCTACATCATCGTCAACGTGCAGCTGCCCCCCGGCGCCACCCAGGAGCGCACCCGCAACGTGATCGCGCAGGTCGAGGACTTCATCCTCAAGCAGCCCGAAGTGCAGAGCATGGTGGGCGTGCTGGGCTTCTCGTTCTCCGGCCAGGGCCAGAACGCCGCGCTGGCGTTCGTGACGCTCAAGCCCTGGGACGAGCGCGAGGGCGAGGGCCAGTCCGCGCAGGCGCTGGCGGGCCGGGCCTTCGGCGCGCTGTCGGGCATCCGCGACGCCTTCATCTTTCCGCTGTCGCCGCCGCCCATCCCCGAGCTGGGTACCGCGTCCGGCTTCAACTTCCGCCTGCAGGACCGTGGCGGCAACGGGCGCGAGGCGCTGATCGCCGCGCGCAACCAGCTGCTCGGCCTCGCGTCGCAGAGCAAGCTGCTCACGCAGGTGCGGCCCGACGGCCTGGAGGACGCGCCGCAGCTGCAGCTGGACATCGACCGCGACAAGGCGCAGGCGCTGGGCGTGAGCTTCGACGCCATCAACGCCACGCTGTCGACCTCGCTCGGGTCGGCCTACGTCAACGACTTCCCCAACCGCGGGCGACTGCAGCGCGTGGTGGTGCAGGCGGACGCGCCCGCCCGCATGCAGCCCGAGAACATCCTGCAGCTGACGGCCACCGGCAGTGGCGGCCGGCTGGTGCCGCTCTCGGCCTTCGCCAGCACGCGGTGGATCTCCGGCGCCATGCAGACCGTGCGCTACAACGGCTACCCGGCCATGCGCATCTCCGGCGCCGCCGCCCCGGGCTACAGCAGCGGCGCGGCCCTGGCCGAGATGGAGCGGCTGGCCGCCCAGCTGCCGCCCGGCTTCGCGTTCGAGTGGACGGGGCAGTCGCGCGAGGAGAAGCTCTCCGGCGCGCAGGCGCTCATCCTCTACGGCTTCGCGATCCTGGCGGTGTTCCTGTGTCTGGCCGCGCTGTACGAGAGCTGGTCGATCCCGCTGGCGGTGATCCTGGTGGTGCCGCTGGGCGTGCTGGGCGTGCTGCTGGCCACCCTGCTGCGGGGCTACGCGAACGACGTGTACTTCCAGGTGGGGCTGATCACCATCATCGGCCTGTCGGCCAAGAACGCCATCCTGATCATCGAGTTCGCCAAGGACCTGCAGGCCCAGGGCAAGGGCGTGATCGAGTCGGCGCTGGCCGCCGCCCACCTGCGGTTCCGACCCATCGTCATGACCTCCATGGCCTTCGGCCTCGGGGTGCTGCCGCTGGTGCTGGCCTCGGGCGCCGGCTCGGCCAGCCAGCGCGCGATCGGCACCGGGGTGCTGGGCGGCATGCTGACCGGCACCGCGCTGGCCGTGTTCTTCGTCCCGGTGTTCTTCGTCGTCGTGCGCGGGTTCTTCCGCGGCAGCGAGCGCCAGCGCAAGCTGCATGCGCACGAGTTCGGGCACGAGCTGCCCCCCGGCGCCACCGCAGGAGACCAGGTATGACCCGGCTGCACCGTGCCGTCCTCCCGCCGCTGGCCGCGGCGCTGCTGGCGGCCTGCTCCTTCATCCCCACGCACGAGCGGCCCGCCGCGCCGGTGGCCGCCAATTTCCCCGTCGCCGGCGCGACCGAAGGCACGCCGGCGCCGCAGCTGGAGTGGCAGCGGTTCTTCGCGGACGAGCGGCTGCGCGGCCTCTTGGCCACGGCGCTGGCCAACAACCGCGACCTGCGCATCGCCGTGCTGAACATCGAGCAGGCGCGCGCGCAGTTCGACATCCGCAACGCCGACCGCTTCCCCGGCGTGGGGGTCGGCGCCAATGCCAGCCGCTCGCCCAGCCCGATTACCGGGGACCAGGTCAACAGCTACCAGGTCGGCCTGGCGCTGACCGCCTGGGAGATCGACTTCTTTGGCCGCATCGCCAGCCTGAGCCAGGCGGCGCTCGCGCAGTACCTGGCGACCGAGGAAGGCCGCAAGGCGGCGCAGGTCGCCCTGGTGGGCAGCGTCGCGACGACCTGGCTGGCGGTGGTCGCCGACGAGGAGCTGCTGGCGCTGACCCGGCAGACGCTGGCCGCGCGCGAGGAGACGCTGCGCCTGACCCAGCTGCGTTTCGACAACGGCGTGTCCTCCGAACTCGACCTGCAGCTGGCCCGCTCGCTGGCGGGCACGGCGCGGGCGGCGCTGGCGCAGCAGCAGCGGCAGCGCGCACAGAACCTCAATGCCCTGGCGCTCCTGGTGGGGCAGCCGGTGGCGCCCGGGTTCACCACCGGCACCACGCTGGCAGCGCTGAGCTTTCCCGACGTGCCGCCGGGCCTGCCGTCCGAGGTCCTGGTCGCCCGGCCCGACGTGCGCCAGGCCGAGCAGCAGCTGGTGGCGGCCAATGCCAACATCGGCGCGGCCCGCGCGGCGTTCTTCCCGCGCATCACGCTCACCGCCAATGCCGGGACCGCCAGCAACCAGCTGTCCCGGCTGTTCGAGAGCGGGACCTGGGGCTACACGGTCGCGCCCTCGCTGCTGGCCCCGATCTTCGACGCCGGCCGCAACCGCGCGGGCCTGGCCGCCGCCAACGTGGGCCGCGACATCGCCGTGGCCCAGTACGAGCGCGCGATCCAGGTCGCCTTCCGCGAGGTGGCCGACGCGCTGGCCGGCCGCGCCACGCTCACCGACCAGCTGGAGGCCCAGGCCGGGGTGGCGCGCGCCGAGGACGGGCGCCTGCGCCTGTCCCAGCTGCGCTACGACGCCGGCGTGTCCAGCACGCTGGACTTGCTGGACGCGCAGCGTTCGGTCTTCACGGCCCGCCAGGCCGAGATCCAGACGCGGCTGGCACGCTTGCAGAACCAGGTGCTGCTGTACCGCACGCTGGGCGGCGGCTGGACCGACCCGGCCGCGCCGGCCCGATGACAATCACACCATGACCACCGCCACACCTGCCACCGGCTCCGGACCGCTGCGCGTGCTCGTCGTCGACGACAACGTCGATGCCGCCGATTCCATGGCCACGCTGCTGGACATGCTGGGCCACGCGACGCGCGTCGTGTACACCGGCGAGACCGTCGCGGCCGAAGCCCGCGACTTCGATCCCGACTGCGTGCTGCTGGACATCGGGCTGCCCGTCAAGGACGGCTACGCGGTCGCCCGCGAGTTGCGCAGCGAAGGCAGCCGCGCGGTGCTGGTGGCGCTCACCGGCTGGGGCGGCGACGGCGACCGGCGCCAGGCCAGCGAAGCCGGCTTCGACCAGCACCTCACCAAGCCCGTGGAATTCGAGGCGCTCGAAGCGCTGCTCGCCAACCTGCGCCGCTGACCGGCGTGCGACGCGCGGCTAGACTGCGCGCAGAACACGAGGGAGGCAGAGCGCATGTCGTCCACGACCACCGCCGCGGCTTCGCCGCACCCGGCGCACCGGCCGCCGGCCGCAACCCACCCGCCCCTGCCGCGCCGCGTGCTGCGCCACTGGCTGGCACAGGGCCTGCGATCCGCTTTCTTCCTGCGTCCCCGCACCGCGGGCCGCCAGGCGGCGCCCTGGCAACTGCTGCTGGTGGTGCTGTTCACCATGGCCCTGGAAGCCGGGCTCGGCCGCCTGTCCATCGACGGGCCCGCGGACTTCGACCTGCGCGGCTTGCTCATCCCCTGGTGGACGGCCGCCGCGTCCGCCCTGCTCGCCTGGATGGTGCTCTGGCGGGCGCCGGTGCCCGACGCGGGCGAGCGCCCGCCCGGGCTCGGCACCTTCCTGCTGCTCTGGTGGATCGCGGTCCTGCCGGTGGTGCTGGTGGGACACGGCCTGTCGATCGCGCAGGAGCACGAGCTGCTGCCGGCGGCGCTCCTGCAGTCCCAGGTGGCTCCGTGGGTCCTGTACGTGGGGCTGCAGGCGTGGCCCGTCGGCATCGCCATCTTCCTGGGCGCCGCCTTCGGCCTGCGGCGCGCGCGGCTGCTGGCCCTGGGGCTGGGCGTGGCGGGCATCGCGGCGCTGGCGGCCTGGCACTTCGGCGACCGGGCATGGGACCGCGTGCCCGAGGCTCCGGGGCCCCGCTTTTCGCTGCGCCAGGAGACCTTCGAGGCGCAGCAGGCGTTGTGGCAGCAGCAGGCCGCCGCGCTGGCGCCGGGCCGCCCCGGCGTGGTGGACGTCTACGGCCTGGTCTTCTCGCCGTACGCTGACGAGGACGTGTTCCTGCGCGAGAACCACCTGGTGGCGGGCGTGCTGCGCGACCGCTTCGAGGCGCAGGGCCGCGTGCTGCAGCTGGTGAACCACGCCACCACCGCCACCACGCTGCCCTGGGCCACCCCGCCGAACCTGCGCCGCGCGGTCGACGCGCTGGCGCAGCGGATGGATCGCGACGAAGACGTGCTGGTGGTCTACCTCACCTCGCACGGCGCCTCCAACCACCGGCTGGCGGCACGGCACTGGCCGCTGGAAGTCGACTGGCTGCAGCCGGCCGACCTGCGGCAGGCGCTGGACGGCGCCGGCATCCGGCATCGCGTCATCGCGGTCTCCGCCTGCTATTCGGGGGGGTGGGTCGACCCGCTGGCGGGGGATGCGACGCTGGTGATGACCGCGGCCGATGCGCAGCACACCTCGTACGGCTGCGGGCGCAAGTCGGAGCTGACGTTCTTCGGGCGGGCGCTGTTCGACGAGCAGCTGCGCACCACGCGCTCGTTCGAGACCGCGTTCGCCGCGGCGGTGCCGGTGATCCGGCGCAGGGAAGAGGAGGCGGGCAAGCCGGACGGCTTTTCCAACCCGCAGATCCGGGTGGGCAGCGCCATCCGGCCGGTGCTGGAGGGCCTGGCGCTGCGGCTGGAGCAGGCGCCAGCCCGGTGAGCCGGGTGGGACCGGCGGCTCAGCGGCGGGGCCGCTGGGGCGGCGCGCCGGCGTTGTCGCCGTTACGCGGCGGCAGGTGCCGGAACATGATGCGACCCTTGTTGAGGTCGTAGGGCGAGAGTTCCAGCGTCACGTAGTCGCCGGCGATGATGCGGATGTGGTTCTTGCGCATCTTGCCGCCGCTGTAGGCCACCAGGCCGTGCCCGTTCTCGAGCACCACCCGGTAGCGCGAGTCGGGCAGGACTTCCTCCACCCGACCGCGCATCTCGATCAATTCTTCCTTGGCCACGCGCCACTCCTTCTGGCGCAGGCCCGGGGAACACCGCAGCGGGCCTGCTCCCGGCCCGCCGCGGCGCGGCAGAACAACCGGGTCACGGCCGACATTGTAGGTTGGCGCACACCGGCTGCCCACCCCTGGCGGACCCTCGCCGCGCCCGCGCGAGACGGCGCCGGCCGCGGCCGGTGCGGGCAGCCTCGGTGTCGGACGCCTCCTACGCGCAGGGCGGCCATCGGCGCGTGGGCTGCGGCGCCACGGCCCCGGCGCGTGCCCGGCCGCCGGTATGCCCGGCCGCACTAGACTCGGGGGCCGCCGTCACCTCCGATCCATGCTCGCCTCCGACTTTCTTCCGTTCCTGCGTGGTGGTGGCGAGATGGGTGAGCGGATGCGGGCCTACGACTGGTCGTCCTCGCCGCTCGGCCCGCCCGACGGGTGGCCGCAGGCACTCAGGACCGCGGTGGGCATCCTGCTGGACTGCCAGCTTCCCATGTACATCGCCTGGGGCCCGCAGTACATCCAGTTCTACAACGACGCCTACCGGCCGATCCTGGGCGACAAGCATCCTTCGGCCCTGGGCGAGAGCAGTCCACGCACCTGGCACGAGATCTGGGACACGGTCGGGCCGATGTGGCAGGAGGTGCTGGCCGGCCGGCCGATCGGCTTCGACGACTTCAAGCTGACGATCGACCGGTACGGCTATCCGGAAGACTGCTACTTCAACTTCTCGTACAGCCCGGTGAAGGGCGACGACGGCACACCGGCGGGCGTGCTGGTCACCTTCGCCGAGACCACGCGTCGGGTGCGCAGCGAAAGCCGCCTGCGGCTGCTGGACGCGATCTCGCAGGCGACGCGCAGCGTGCACCAGCCGGCCGAGGTGATGCAGATCACGGCGCGGCTGCTCGGCGAATGGCTGGGCGTCAACCGCTGCGCGTACGCCAGCGTGCTGGAGGACCAGGACACCTTCGACCTGATCGGTGACTACAACCACGGCGTGGACAGCATCGTCGGCCGCTACCGGTTCACCGACTTCGGTGCGACCGTCCGGGAACTGATGCAGCGCGGCGAGCCCTACGTCAATCCCGACGTCGACACCGATCCCGCGACGGCGGGCTCCGACCTGTCGGCCTACCGGTTGACGGGCATCCGGGCGGTGATCTGCGTGCCGCTGCACAAGGGCGGCCGGTTCGTGGCGGCGATGGCCGTGCACCAGTCGCAGCCGAGACGCTGGCTGCCGGACGAGGTGGACCTGGTGCGCACGGTCGTCGACCGCTGCTGGGAGTCGCTGGCCCGCATCCGCAGCAACGCAGAGGCGGCGGACGCCGGACGGCGGCTGGCGATCGCCCTGGAGGCGGGGGGCCTGGGCGACTGGAGCTGGGATCCGTCGTCCGACCTGCTCACGCTGTCGGACCGGGCGGCCGACATCTACGGCGTCCCGCGCGGGCAGCCGGTGACCCGCAGCGCCGTGCGCGCCCTGCTGCATCCGGACGACCGGGAACCCGCACTCACCGCTGCCCAACGCTCCCTGGTGCAGCGCCTGCCCTACAGCTTCGAGTACCGGCTGCCCACCACGGACGGGGGCATGCGCTGGATCCTGGTGCAGGGCAACAACCTGCATGCGGACGACGGCACCATCCTGGGCACCATCGGCGTCGTGCAGGACACCACCGCCCGGCGGCAGCAGCAGGAGCAGCTGCAGCGCGCGGCAGAGGAGCGCAAGGCCCTGCTGGAGAGCGAACGGGCAGCACGGGCCGAAGCCGAGCGCGCGAGCGCGCTCAAGGACGAGTTCCTGGCCACGCTGTCGCACGAGCTGCGCACGCCGCTGTCGGCCATCATGGGGTGGGTCCACATCCTGCGGCGCAAGCTCGATGGCAGCGCCACGGACGTGGCCAAGGGCATCGACGTGATCGAGCGCAGCACCCGCATCCAGGTGCAGCTGATCGACGACTTGCTGGACATGAGCCGCATCATCTCGGGCAAGCTGCGCCTGGAGTCGCAGGCGCTGCCCGCGGCCGGCTTCGTGCAGGCCGCGCTGGACGTGATCCGCCCGACCGCGCAGGACAAGGGCGTGGTGCTGCACGTCGACCTGGACGAGGGTGCGTCGGTGTCCGGCGATGCGGGCCGTCTGCAGCAGGTGACCTGGAACCTGCTCGCCAACGCTGTGAAGTTCACGCCGCCCGGCGGCGAGGTGCGCGTCACGCTGCGCGCGGTCGGCGGCCACGCGCAGCTGGACGTGCGCGACACCGGCGTGGGCATCGAGCCGCAGGTCCTGCCGCACATCTTCGACCGGTTCCGGCAGGGCGACGGTTCCATCACCCGCCGCTTCGGCGGGCTGGGCCTGGGCCTGTCCATCGTGCGGCACCTGGTCGAGTTGCACGGCGGCACGGTCACGGCCCGGAGCGACGGGCCGCAACGCGGCTCGGCCTTCTGCGTGCAACTGCCGTTGCTGGACGCCTCGCGCCGTGGTGCCGCCGCCACCCTGCCCGGCACCGACGCCGCCGGCCGTTCCGCCGAGCCGCCGGACCTGCGCGGCACCACGGTGCTGGTGGTCGACGACGAGGCCGATGCCCGCGAGCTGATGCGCCGGCTGCTGGAGGAGTGCGGTGCCAAGGTGGTTCTGGCCCCCGGCGCCGAAGCGGCGCTGCATGCCGTGCAACGGGGAGCACCCGACGTGCTGGTGTCCGACATCGGCATGCCGGACGTGGACGGCTACGAACTGCTGCGCCGGATGCGCAAGCTGCCGGCTGCCGGCGGCGTTCCGGCCGTCGCGCTCACCGCGTTCGCACGTGCCGAAGACCGGGCCCGCGCGCTGGACGCCGGCTTCACCGAGCACATGGCCAAGCCGCTCGAGCCCGCGGCGCTGCTGGCCCTGGTGGCGCGGCTGCGCCGCTCGTCGTGACCGCCTAGCGCGCGGCGCTGCAGGCCGGCCGCTCCGCCGGCCAGCAGCGGCCCAGCCGCAGGAACGGATCAGCCGTCTGCACCCGGAACGGCCCCGGACGGTCCGCTCCGGCCCGGTACAGCGTCCCGCGCGACTTGAACAGGAGCGTCTCCAGCACCGCCGCGTTGGTGGACAGCGTGATGTTGGCGTGCGGTCCGCCGCCGGCCTCGAAGCGGCCTTCGAACCAGCCCCGGTCGGGGTCGTACAGGTGGCGCACCGCTTCGACCAGCTGGGTGGTGTACTCGCCGGGCCACAGGGCCCACAGGCCGAAGGCGGCCCGGGTCGAGACGAGCGCCAGCTTCTCGTGCTCGCGGCCCTCGTTGTCGACGGTGTTCCAGGCGTACCCGGACGCGAACACCGAGTCGAGCACCACGTACGGCGCCTCGCGCATCTGGTAGTCGCTGCGCGCGGTGAACACCCGCTCCCGGCGCCAGCGTTCCTCCTGCACCCGGTACACCTGCTGCGCCATCTCGCGCAGCGCCGGGTTGCCCGGCGCCTCCCAGCCCAGCTCGATGCCGTGCAGCACGAAGGGCATCGTGAGCACGGGGGCCTGCGCGCCGCTGGTGCGCGGGTCGCGCGCATCGTGGCGCAGCGGCAGGCCGTGGATGTTCACCGTCTCCAGCAGGGGCAGGCCGGTGGCGTTGCGGGCGTCGAAGCCCCAGGCCGCGAAGCCGGCTGCGGCCAACTGCTCGTAGCCCAGGCGCCCTTCCTGGTAGCGGTGCAGCTGCGCGGGGCTGCGCGCCGTGCCGTGCAGCGTGCCGCAGTCGTCGATCACCTCGCAGAAGTTCCAGCGCAGCACCACCTTGTCGGCGTACTCCTGGAACTTCGGATGCCGCTGGCCGGCGATGCGCAGCCACAGCAGCAGGCGTCCGGTGTCCACCGCGGACCAGCCGATGTCGGCCGGCCGGTTGTCGAAGCCGACCATCTTGCCGGTGAGCACGTTGTACGCCTTGTTCGGCAGCTTCCCGTCGGACAGGTCCATGGTGCCCAGGGTGCCGAGCAGCCGCGACATGCGCAGGTCGAACTCCCGCGCGTCGATGACCTGCAGCTCGTGCGCCGCGATGGTGGCCGCCAGCGCATCGCCCATGTTCCACGCGGTGGCGACCGGCGTGCGGTCGGACCCGTTCACGAGGCCGGTGGTGACATCCGTGTTGTTCTCCACGTACCGCCAGGCCGTGCGCGCCCACTGCAGCTGCCCGGACGTGAGGTTGGGCACGCCGCTGCGGGCATCGGGGTTCTGGCCTCCCGCAGCGGGGCTGGTTCCCACCGACCGCGCAACCACGCCGCAGCCGGTGGCGGCGAGCGCGGCCACCAGCGCGCAGGCGCCCAGGGCCCGGCGGCGCAGCACCGGGCTCAGCATGGCGGCCGCCCGGTCGCGGCACCGGAGGCTGCTGCCGCGGGGACGCAAGGCGGCTGCGGCGGCACGGCCAGCGTGCGCGCACCCGGGCCGTAGGGCGTCACGGCCGGACTGCCGGGCGCGCTGCTCCACTTGAGCAGCTTGCCCTGCGCCTTGAACAGCAAGGTCTCCAGCATGATCCCGTTGTTGTTGGCGGTGAACGCGCGGATCGGCCCCTTGCCGCTTTCGAGGATGCCTTCCATCCAGCCCCTGGCAGGGTCGCCGTGCTTCGAGATCTCCTCGAACAGCCGGTTGGTGTAGTCGGATTCCCAGAGCACCCACATGCCCAGCGCGGCCTTCAGCGACACGGCCGCGAACTGCGGCACGTAGCGGCCCGCCTCGGTGATCGTGTTCCACGCGTAGCCGTCGGTGAAGATGGTGTCGTAGACGAAGTACGGCTCGCCATCGAGCTGGTGCTCGGAGCGCGCGGTGAGGATGCCGGTGGCCTTCCAGCGGTTTTCCTGGGCCTGGTAGACGCGGTGCGCGAACTCCTCCATCCACGCGTGGCTGTGGCGGCGGTCGTCCGTGCTGCGGTCCTGCGGCAGGTCCCAGTTGAACTCGATGCCGTCCAGCGCATAGCTCTCGGTCACCACGTAGTTGTGCTGGTAGTACTTGCGGGGGTCGCGCGCGTCGTAGGGGATCTCCACGCAGTAGATCGGCACCGTGGCATAGGGCTCCGGACGCGACGCGAGCTCGGTGGCGATGCCCCAGAGCTGGAAGCCCTTGGCCGCGTACTCCTCGTAGCCGAGCCGGCCCTCCTGGACGTACTGCATCTTGCCGCCCTTCTCGACCATGGCGCCGAACATCATGCCGCCCTTGTCGACCACGTGGGTCCACTTCCAGCGCGAGACGAAGCGGTCGATCGCCTCGCCGTGCTGCGGGTAGCGCTCCTTGACGATGCGCAGCCAGACGAGCAGGCGGCCCAGGTCGAGCGCGGAGAACCCGATCTCGCCCGGCTTGTTGGCGTAGTCCACCTTCTCCAGGGTGACGGTTTGGTAGACCTTGTTGGGCAGTTCGTCGCGGAAGAAGGAGAGGCGGTTGAGCGCGGCGAACGCCTTGGCGAAGCGCTCGTCGGCCGCAGCCGGGGTGATGATGCCCAGCTCCCGCGCCGACAGCACCGCGCCCAGATACGACGCGGTGTCCCACATGGTCGTGGACGGGTAGTTGTCCACCGCGTTCGCCAGGCCACTGGGCTGCGTGTTGTTCTCGAAGTACTTCCACGCGGTGCGGGCCATCGCCATCTCGCGCGCGTCGAGCGGTCCGAAGCGGCGCGGGTAGCGCTTGGCCGGCAGGTCGCCCGGCTTGCAGTCGGCCTGGCCCAACGCCGCGGGCGGCGTGCCGGATGGTGGTGCCGCCTGGGCACCGGCCAGGCCGCCGGCGGCGAGCAGCAGCGCGGCCAGGAGCGTCGTGGTGGTGGTCGTTCGCGTCGTCATTGGGATCCTCGTCGCATGGCTAGCGGACCTGCAGGAAGCGGCCCCGCGCCATGTAGGCCAGGCTCTCCAGCACCACCGCATTGGTGTTGGCGGTCAGGGACCGGTTGGGCTGGCCGCCGTCTTCGTAGAGGCCCGCGTACCAGCCGCGGCCCGGCACCTGCAGCGGCGCCACCGCCTCCACCAGCTGCGTGGTGTAGGGCGTGCGGTAGAGCGCATGCCAGCCGAACGCCGCCTTCACCGACAGCGTGCGCAGCTGCGGGAACGGCTCGCCTTTCTCGGTGACGGGAACCCAGGACTTGCCGCCGGAGTACACCGAGTTGTAGAGGAAGAACGGGGCCTGGTCCACGTGGTCCTCCGTCACCGCGGTCTTCACGCCGGTGCGCCGGAAGCGCTCTTCCTGTGCCCGGTACACGCGCCACGCCAGCTCGCGGCCGTGGCGGCCCCAACCCAGCTCCAGGCCCGTCAGGATGTAGGGCTCGCTCAGCACGTAGTTCTGTGCGCCGAAGCGTGACGGATCGCGGCGGTCGGCGGGAACGGAGACCCCGTCCACGTCGACCAGGGACAGGAAGGCCTGGTGGCTGGCCGCCACGTCCACGTCGAGGCCCATCAGCGCCAGCGTCCGGGCGGCGTACTGCTCGTAGCCCAGGCGGCCTTCCTGCACGATCCGAGGCGCAGCGCCCTCCTGCGCGTCGGCACCCCACAGCTGGCCGTCGCGCGCGAGCTGCGCGGTCTTCCAGCGCGCCAGCACGCGGCGCGCGGCGTCGGTGTGGCGCGGGTGGTGCCAGGCGACGACGTGGAGCGGCACCAGCAGGCGGCCCAGGTCGATCGCCGACCAGCCGATGCCAGCCGCCACCGGCTCGTTGGCATAGTTGGTCATTTGCAGGCTGCGCACGTCGTACGACTTGTTCGGCAGCGCGTCGCCGAAGAGCGGCATGCGCTCCAGCGCGGCCAGAGCGCGCGCCATGCGGGCGTCGAAGGCCGCGGCATCGACGATGCCCAGGTCGCGCGCAGCGATCAGGGCCAGCAGGTACGACGCCGTGTCCCACATGGTGGCCGACGGGAAGCCGTCCACCGCACCCACCAGGCCGGTGTCGGGCTGGGTGTTGCGCTCGAAGTAGGCCCAGGCGGTGGCCGCCCACTGCCGCTCGGTGGCCGTCAGCGGGCGGGGCGCCGGCTCGTCCTGGGGCAGGTCGGGGCTGCGGGGCAGCTCGGCCAGCGCCGCCGGTCCGGCGCCGGCGGCCCGCCCCGCCTCCTGCCTGGCGATCAGCTCGCGGCCGGTCTCGCGCTCGATGAACCAGACCGCCCCGAAGGACACCACGATCGCCAGCATCCACACGATGGAGCTGCGCGCCTTGACCAGGTTGCTTGCCATGTTGCTCGTCATCTCCGGCGCGTCAGGCGCCCTGCGCCGACGGCTGGGCCGGCTCCTGTTCCGCGTCCGCGTCATCGTCCGGCTGCCACAGCGCCGCGCGAACCAGCGGCAGCATGGCCAGCACGTTGTTGAGCCCCCAGGCGACGTTCACCACCAGATTGGGCAGCTCCTGCTCCGCGCCCTGCACGAACACGCGCCACGCGGCGTAGGCGAGCCCACCCAGCGTGAGTGCGATGACCGTGATCTGCGGCAGCACCAGGTGCAGGAAGTTGCCTTCCTGCCGCTCCTTGGGCGTCACGTGGAACTTGATCTTCTGGCCGCGCAGCACGGTCCACAGGGCCCGGAAGTTGACCGGGAAGAACGACAGGTAGCTGGACTTGCCGTCCCAGGCGTTGACGCCCCAGGTGCCCACCAGGAACGCCAGCTCGGTCAGGAGGATGAACGGCAGCGCGTGCAGGTAGAAGGCGGTGGAGTACGCGGACAGCGGCGCGATGCCGGTGAAGAGGTAGAGGATCGGCGCCGCCAGGAACACGACGTTCCAGAGGCAGCCGAGGTACGACCAGAAGGTGGTGAGGTACATCGTGCGCTGCGCCAGGCCCATGCCGCCGCGCAACAGCGGGTTGTCCCGCAGCGCGATGTCGAGCGTGCCGCCGGCGTACTTGAAGCGCTGGATCATCCACGTCAGCAGGTCCTGCGGCGAGAGCATCCTGGACTCCACCTCGGGATGCAGCACCGACTTCCAGCGCCGCACCGGGTCGTTGTGCAGCACGATGGAGGTGTAGATGTCCTCGGAGACGTGGAACTTGTACGGGGTGAGTTCCTGCTCCAGCGCCATCTGCGTGCGCATCGCGTCGCCCAGGTCGCTGCGCAGCTGCGCGTCGGGCACGTCGCGCACGTAGCGGTCCACTTCCCGGTCGACCGACAGCGCGAAGCTGCGCAGCGCCGCCTGCATCACCGCCTCGCGCCGGTGGACCGAGCCCGCGCCGCAGCAGAACGCCGCGCTGCACCAGTTCCGCCGCCGCAGGATGACGTCGTAGAACATCTGCGGGTCGTTGACGAACGGATCGGCCCCGAGCTGCACCGGGCCCACCACCCGCTCGACCGCGCGGCCCGCCCAGCGACCCAGCCGGCCGGCGCGGCGCTCCAGCCACTGCGGCAGCGGCACGCCCTCGGGCAGGTCGTAGAACCACTGCGGGGTCTGCACCCAGGCGACGTCGCGGTCGCGGAAGTAGCCCAGCGTGTGGGCCAGGAACGTGGGGAACAGGCGCGTGTCGGCGTCGCAGATGACGATGAAGTCGCCGCTGGTGTGCTCCATCGCGTTGCGCAAGTTGCCCGCCTTGAAGCCGATGTTGGTGGGACGCGAGATGTAGTGCACGCCCTCCTCGTCCGCCACCTGCCGCATGCTGGCGCGGCGGCCGTCGTCCAGCACGTGGATGCGCAGGTCGACCGGGTGCGGGTAGCGCAGCTGCTTCGCGTCGCGGATGGAGATGCGCACCAGCTCCTCGTCCTCGTTGTAGGTCGTGATGAACACGTCCACGGACACGGGGCGGTCGAGCGCCTCGCCGCCACCTTCGACGCAGTCGCCGATGCGCTGCGGCGGCGGCTGCCGCGGCGTGTCGCGCGTCCACCAGAGGTTGAAGGTGAAGAGCACCAGGCCGATGTAGGCCAGCGTCTCGGCCACCACCAGGGGGAGCGCGAACCAGAGCGCGTCGAAATTGAGCGAGGAGGTCCAGCGCCAGCGGATGTAGTTGGCGCCCAGCACCAGGGCGACGATGGCGAGGAACTGCCAGGCGAGCTCGCGGCCCGGCGAATGCGGCAGCGGCGGCGGCGGTCGGCGGTGCTCGAACTTTCGGAAGTAGAACGAAGCGGGCACGGCCGGGGTGGCCGGAGGAGTCGGTGGTTCAGCCATGCCGCACCAGCTGCAGGCGATTGACTCCAGCCCGGCTGCGGTAGCGGACTTCGTGGAACGCGGCCTTGATGAGGGCCAGCCCCATGCCGCCCTCCGGCAGCGCGGCCAGGTCGGTGGGGTCGAAGTCGAACGTCGTGTCGTCCGCCTGCTCCAGCAGACCGTCCGGAATGGGACGCCCCCGGTCGACGATGTCCACCTCCAGAGCGCCCGGACGGTCGAGCATGCGCACCCGCACCGTGGCGGCGGCGTCCCCGCCGTAGCCATGCTCGACGATGTTGGTGAGCGCCTCGGCCAGCGCCAGCTCGATGCGGTCGCAAGCCGCCGCATCGATCCGGGCCGGGAGCAGCCGGCGTGCGTGCTGCGTGGCCGTGGCCACCTCCGCGAGCGTCGCCTGCAGCGAGAACTCGACCTCGCGCATCACGTCCCCAGGCTGGCGAGCGCGTCCTGGCGGTGCGGGTGGAGGGTGAAGACCTTGTCCATGCGGGTGAGCTTGAACAGCGCCAGCACCCCGCCCTGGGCGCCGCACACGGCCAGCGTGCCGCGGTTGCCGAGCGCCTTCAGGATCGACACCAGGGCGCCCAGGCCGCTCGAGTCCATGAACTCGACCCGCTCCAGGTCGAGCAGCAGCCGGGTGTCGCCGGCGTCGACCAGCTGGACGACGGCCTGCCGGAAGGTGGGCGCCACGGAGGCGTCGAGCCGGCGGGCGGTGGGGGCGATGACGGCAACGCCGGCGGTGCGGCTCACGTCGAGCAGGTCCATTCGGGTACTTCCAGGTTCAGGCAGGCGATGCTGGACGGCATCCTAGGCGAAAACACACAGGCCGTGCGGCAAGCCCAAGGATCACCGGCCCCACCGTGGCTGCAGGTCGGGGCCGGCGGGTGCGGCGTCTGCCGCCGGCACTGCGCCCGCGGTGGCCCCGTCCCAGCGCCAGATCCGGATGGACGCGACCTCCAGCCGGGCCGGCAAGCGGGCGGTGTCGATCGGGCCGCCCCAGGTGCCGCCCAGCGCCAGGTTGAGGTGGAGGAACATCGGCTGGCGCAGCGGGTCGAGCCCCGGCGTGGCGGCCTCGGCGGGGTCGAACGAGAAATACGTGCGGCCATCCACCGCGATCCGGATCGCGTCCGGCGTCCATTCCAGCGTGTGCGTGTGCCACCCGGCGTCGAAACCCGGCAGGAGCAGGCTCTGGTTGCGGTGCTGGCGGCCCCGGGCGGAGCGCCCCCAGTGCACGCCGGAGAACACCGTGTCCGGGTGCTTGCCGACGGCCTCGTACAGGTCGATCTCGCCGTACGACGAAGCCGACTCGTGCAGCAGCCACACCGCCGGCCAGGTCCCGGCGCTGCTCGAGGCCCGCGCCACCACCTCGATGCGCCCGAACTGCAGCGGCGCGCGCGACACCAGGGCGCCCGAGGTGAAGCGCGCGGTGCGGCGGCGAAAGCGCCAGTCGCGACTGCCGTCCCGCCATTGCGCGTTGGCGACCCGTTCCTGCCGGGCCTCGATCACCAGCGCGCCGTTGCGCACCGAGACGTTGCCCGCAGCGTAGTACTGGTCCTCCTGGTTGCGGTGGAAGCCCTCCTCGGCCCGCCAGAAGCCCGCGTCGGGCGCCGTGCGGACGGAGAAATCCTCCTCGTGGGCCAGGACCCAGCCGGCGCCCGCCGGTCGCGCAACCAGGGCCGTCATGGCGAGCACCAGCCACAGCAGCGGCCGCGGCGCGCGCAGCCGGTCAACGCAGTTCCAGTGCCAGCAGCGTGACGTCATCGTCGAAGGCGCCGCCGCGCCAGGCCTGCAGGGCGCCGCGCACCGCCGCGCACGAATCGGGCAGGGGCCGGGACTGCTGCGCATGCAGCACGCCGCACAGGCGGTCGAGGCCGAAGGGGTGGTCCGCGGCATCGGCGCATTCGGTGATGCCGTCCGAATACAGCACCAGCCGGCTGCCGGGCCGCAGCACGAGCGTGCGCGCCTCGAAGCCGCCGTCCATCAGGATGCCCAGCGGCAAGCCGCCCTCGCCCAGGGGCTCGAAGGGGGCGTCGGGACGCGGCGCCAGCAGCGGCGCCGGATGGCCGGCCTGCACCAGCGCCACCTCGCCACTGTCGCGGTCGAGCAGGCCATACACCATCGTCATGTACAGGCTGGTGTCCTTCATCTGCAAGAGCCGCCGGTTGTGGTCGGCCACCGCGGCCACCGCGCTCGGGCCGAGGCCGGCACCCTGCCGCAGCATCGGCGCGGCGACCTGCTGCGAGCAGGCGAGCAGCTGGTGCTGCGCGTTGAAGGCCATCATGGCAGCCGCCGCGCCGTGGCCCGACACGTCTGCCAGGTAGAAGCCCAGGTAGCGCCCATCCAGCGGGAAGTAGTCGAAGAAGTCGCCGCCGACGAAGCTGGAGGCCTCGAACACCCACTCGAAGCGCAGGCTGCCGAAGGTGGCGGGGGCGGGCAGCTGGCCCAGCTGCAGGGTGCGCGCAAGCTCCAGCTCCCGGCTGAGCTGGCCGTACGCGTCTGCCAGGCGCCGGTTGCGCAGGGCGAGGTCGGCCTCCAGGGCGAGCACGCGCTCCGCCGCCCGCAGGCGCGCGCCCAGCTCGGCCGGGCGCATCGGCTTGGCGAGGAAGTCGTCCACGCCGGCCTCCATCGCGGCGACCAGCGAGTCCTCGTCGCCGGCTGCGGTGAGCATGATCAGGTACACGTACGACGCGCCGGGCGTCCCCCGGAGGCGGCGGCACAGGTCGAGCCCGTCCATGCGCGGCATGCTGCGGTCGGTGACCACGAGGTTGAAGCTGCGGGCCGCGAAGCGCTGCAGCGCCTCCTCGCCGTCCGCGGCGTGCTCGACCGCATAGCCGCGGTCGGCCAGGAACGCGCCCAGCAGCGCAGTGATCATCGGATCGTCGTCGACCAGCAGGGCCGTGATCGGCGGCACCGCGCTCATCGGCCAGCCTCGCCGTCGCCCGGGAGGCCGTCCACCAGCGCGGCGACGGGATCGAAGTCGGACCGGCTGCGTGGATGGCGGGGGCCGAGCGCGTCGAGCAGGTGCTCGGCCGCGCGGGCCCGTTCGCCGAGCGCGTTCCAGCCGAAGGTGCCGGCACTGCCGGCCAGCGTGTGCAGCGCGCGGTGCAGCGCCTCCAGGGCGCCGTCGTCGTCGGGCGCGCGCTGGCAGTCGCCCAGCAGGGCCGCAGCGTGGGCCAGCTTGGCCGGCAGCTGGTCGGCATAGTCGCGGCGCAGCTGGCGCCAGGCCTGCTGCAGTGCCGGGCTGGCGTTGGCCATCGAGGGCGGCAGCGGTGCGTCGGCGTCCATCGCGCGGCAGTATGACCGAGGGTGCGGTACGGCGGGGCCGCTCAGAACGCGGACTCCCAGGACACGGTGACGCTGCCGCTGCGCAGCTGCCCCTGCCCGGCACCACGGTCGCGGCCGGGCCAGCGGTTGCCCGAGTAATTGGTGTACTGCACCACCAGCTGCGGCAGCTGTGGCAGGCGGGTGCCGAAGCCGTAGGTGTAGTCGGGGTCCCAGGGCTGCTGCTCCCGCCGCTGCGGCCAGGCCATCACGTCCAGGTGCGCGAACCAGCCCTCGGGCCGCGTGTAGCGGCAGCCCAGGCCGAACCAGCGCTTGCCGCGCGCCAGGGACGGGCTGCCGCTGGTGGTGTAGCGCGGCGTGTGGTTCGCGCTGGCATGGCACAGGGACGCGTCCCCGTCGCCGACCAGCAGCGCCTCGTGCAGCGGCCCCGGGAGCGCGAAGCGGTACACCGCGGACCAGGTGCCCTGGCGGAAGTTCGAGCGGCCCTCGCCGCGGGCGCGGTCGGGCGACAGCCGCGTGCCGGAGTAGTTGGCGTAGACGAAGCTCCAGCGGCCGGGCTGGAAATCCTCGTAGCCGAAGCCATAGGTGAAGTCGGGGTTCCATGGCTGCTGGCGGCGCGGGCGCAGGTACCCGAGCAGGTTGGCCTGCACGAACCACGGCTCGCCGGCCACCGGCCGCCAGCGGGCACCCAGCTGCACCGTGGGCGAGCCGGGTGGCGAGCCCTGCGCCCCCTGCCCGGCCGCCGTCTCGCCGGCGCCGCGCAGGGGCACGTCCAGCGCGAGCCGCACGGACAGCCGCAGGGCGGGTGCGTCCGCCTGCGAAGGCAGGTTCGGGCCGGCCGGCAGGTAGATCCCGGGAACGTTCGCAGGCGGCTCGACGAAGGTGCCGCCCCGCTGCAAGTCGTTGGCGCCGGCGCCGGGCGCCGCGAGGGCCAGCGCGGCCAGGAGCGCGGCCGCCGGCATCGCGGGCTGTCCGGGCGGCAGGGGGAGACAGGCAGGGCGCACGGCGCCGAACATACCGGAATTTCCGTTCGCGCCGCCTCGGGCCGCCGTCGCGCAGGCGTGATCAGTGCGGTCCTACACCCCATGCCGAAGAGCCTGCCTAGCATGGCCCCCATCCCGAATCGACGCCCAGGAGCCCGCCCCATGTCCCTGCCACCCGAGCCGTCCGAGGCCAAGTCCGAGCGCATCGATGTCACCTACGACTACGCGGTGTGCGCCTGGGCACGCCACTTCAACACCAGCGAGAAGCAGGTGAAGGAAGCGGTTGCCGCCGTCGGCGACCGCGCCGACCGCGTGCGCGAGCACCTGGCGGCGCGTCGGCAGGCCGCCGCCGACAAGCCGTCGAGCCACTGACGCGCCGCCCCCCGCCATGGCTGCCCGGCCGGCACCGCAGCGCAGCGCCCGCCCGCCCTTGCAGGGCCTGGCGCTGCTGATGCTGCTGGGCTGGATGGTCGTCGCCGCCGCGCTCTGGTGGCAGCACCGGCCGCTGCTGCACGCCGCCCAGGCGCTCTGGCGCGACGTCACCAGCGTGCAACCGGTCGAACTGCGTGCCCTGCGCATGCACCGCGCCACCGGTGGCGGCTGCGGCCAGCTGGTCGCGCACGGGCAGCCCCGGCACTTCGTGGTCACCGACGCCGGACGCATCCTACTGGAGCCGGTCGAGGCGTCCGGCGCCCTGGCCGACCACCGGCAGTTCTGGCGCGAAGCGCGCCGGCTGTGCCCCGGCTCGCACGGCTGAGTTCTTCGGTTGCTCCTCTTTTGATAGCGTAGGGGCCGCGCGCCATGCGGGCTGGGCCCGATTTCCCTTTGATCGCGACGGCGCTGGCACGGGGCGCTATCGTTCCGGAGCATGTCCGCCGCCGACACCACACCAGCCGCCGCCGAGCGCATGACCGTTCCGCTCGGAGACGGCAGCACCACGCCGGTGCTGCTGCAATCACCTGCCGGCGCGCACGCCGCGCTGGTGCTGGCCCACGGCGCCGGTGCCGGCATGGAGCACCACTTCATGGCGGACCTCGCCGCCGCGCTGGCAACGCAAGGCGTGGCCACCCTGCGCTTCCAGTTCCCCTTCATGGCCCGCGGCAGCCGCCGCGTGGACCCGCCGGCCGTGGCCCAGGCCACCGTGCGCAGCGCGGTGCGCGAGGCCGCCGACCGCTGGCCCGGGCTGCCGCTCTTCGCCGGGGGCAAGTCGTACGGGGGGCGCATGGCATCGCAGGCACAAGCGGCCGCACCGATGCCGGGCGTGCGGGGCCTGGTGTTCGCCGGGTTCCCGCTGCACCCGGCCGGCCAACCCGGCGTGGCGCGGGCCGACCACCTCGCCGCCGTGGACGTCCCCATGCTGTTCCTGCAGGGCACGCGCGATGCCTTGGCCGAGCTTCATCTCGTGCGCGGCACCTGCGACCGGCTCGGCCGGCGGGCGCACCTGCACGTGGTGGACGGTGCCGACCACGGCTTCGACGTGCTGGTGCGCTCGGGCCGCACCGCGGCGCAGGTCGTCGCCGAACTGGCGCGGGAGGCCGCGGCCTGGATCGGGGCGCAGGCGCGGGCGGAAGCTTGAGCCAGGTCAACACCGGCCGTCCGGCCGGTGCTACGCTGGCGGCGCATCGTCTTGCACGACCAACACGAACAGGAGCACCCATGCGCATCGTCCTCGCCGCCGACGGCAGTCCGTACACCAAGAAGGCATTGGCCTTCCTTGCCACGCACGAATCTCTGTCGGGCGACGGCGGCGAGGTGGTGGTGGTGAACGTGCAGCCGTCGATGCCGCCGCGGGTGCGCAGCATGGTGGGCGCCCAGGCGGTCACCGACTACCAGACCGAGGAAGCCGGGAAGGTGATCGAGCCGATCCGCAAGTTCCTCGAGCGCAAGGGCATCGCCTGCCGCTTCGAGTGGAAGGCCGGCGAGCCGGCCGCGCAGATCCTGGCGGTCGCCAAGCGCAGCAAGGCCCACATGATCGTGATGGGCACGCACGGCTACGGCCTGTTCGGCCGGGCGGTGCTGGGCAGCGTGGCGCAGCGCGTGCTGGCGGAGGCCGAGATCCCGGTGCTGCTCGTGAAGTGAGCGCGCCGCGGGGCGTCACCCCTCGCGGTAGAAGGCCTCCACCTTCCCCTTGAGCTTGATCATCAGCGGCTGGCCCTTCCGGTCCACCGTCTTGCCGGCCGGCACGCGGACCCAGCCTTCGCTGATGCAGTACTCCTCGACGTCGTCGCGCTCCTTGCCGTTGAAGCGGATGCCGACGTCGCGCTCGAACACGGCGGCCACGTGGTGCGGGCTGCGGGGGTCGATCGACAGGCGGTCGGGCAAGGGCGGTGGCGTGGGGGTGGTTTCGCTCATGGGGCGTTATTCTGCAGCGGTTGCATGCCACCGAACCCATCCATGACCACCCTGCCCCCTCCACCGCCCGCCGAGGGCGAGATCCTGACCGAGACCCGCGGTGACCTGCTGCTGATCGGCATCCACCGCCCCGCCAAGCGCAACGGCTTCACGCCCGCCATGTTCCGCCAGCTGGCCGAGGCCTACACCCGGCTGGAGGACGATCCGCAGCTGCGCGTCGGCGTGCTGCATGCGTACGGCGACCATTTCACCGCCGGCCTGGACCTGCCCTCCATCGCGGAGCTGATGCGCCGCGGCGAAAAGGCCTTTGCCTTCGGCCTGGTCGATCCGTTCGACCTGGGGCAGCCCGGCTACCGGCGCCGCACCAAGCCGATGGTGGTGGCGGTCAAGGGCATCACCTTCACGCTCGGCATCGAGCTGATGCTGGCGGCCGACATCGTGGTGGCGGCGGACGACTGCCGCTTCTCGCAGCTGGAGGTGGGCCGCGGCATCATGGCCACGGGCGGTGCGACCTTGCGGATGGCCGAGCGCGCGGGCACCGGCAACGCCATGCTGCACCTGCTCACCGGCGACGAGTTCGGCAGTGCGGAAGCCCTGCGCCTCCACTTCGTGCAGAAGGTCGTGCCCGCGGGCCAGGAGCTCGAGGAAGCGCTGCGCATCGCCTCCGCGGTCGCGCGGCAGGCGCCGCTGGCAGTGGTCGCCACCCGGTTGAACGTGCTGCGGGCCGCCGAGCAGGGGCCCGCCGCCGCGGCGCAGGACTTCCTGTCCGTGCAGCAGCGCCTGTCCAACAGCGCGGACGCGGCAGAGGGCGTGCGCTCCTTCGTCGAGAAGCGCGCGCCGCGCTTCGAGGGGCGCTGACATGGCGGCACCTGCTTCAACCGCTTCGCGCCCGGTGGCCCTGGTCACCGGCTCCGGCACCGGCGTGGGTGCCGCCACCGCCCTGCTGCTGGCGCAGCGCGGCTGGAACGTGGTGGTCAACTACGCACGCAGCGCGCAGGAGGCGCAGGACAGTGCCGAGGCCTGCCGGCAGGCCGGCGCCGACGTGCTGCTGCAGGCCGCCGACGTGGCCGACGACGCGCAGTGCCGCGCCTTGGTGGATGCCACGGTGGCGCGCTGGGGCCGCCTCGACGGGCTGGTGAACAACGCGGGCATCTCCGTGTTCGGCGAAGCGGCCCAATGGGACGCGCTGGACGCCGGGGTCTTCCAGAAGGTGCTCGGGGTGAACGCGGTCGGCACCTTCCAGATGGTGCGGGCCGCGGCGCCGCACCTCAAGGCTGCCGGCGGCAGCATCGTCAACGTGTCGTCCGTCGCCGGCGCGCTGGGGATCGGATCCTCGGTGCCCTACATCGCCTCCAAGGGCGCGATCAATGCGATGACGCTGCACCTGGCGCGGGCGCTGGCGCCCGAGATCCGCGTGAACGCCGTGTGCCCGGGCCTCATCACCTCGCGCTGGTTCTCGCGCGGCATCGGCGAGGCCGGTTACGAGCGCGCGCTGCAGGCCTACGAGGAGGATGTGCCCCTGCGCCGCGCCTGCACGCCGGAAGACGTGGCCGACGCCATCGTGTGGCTGCTGGGCGCACGCACGGTCACGGGCGAACTGGTGCTGCTGGACAGCGGCACCCACCTGGGGCGCGACCGCCGGCGCTAGGGGGTGCGGCCGCCGTCAGGCCGTGCCGGCGCGGCGCACCCAGGTGGCGGTGCCGCGCTGCAGGAAGAGGCGGCGCACCAGCGGCAGCAGGCCGCCGGCCGCGAGCAGTCCGAGCGCCAGCACCAGGCCGCTGTGCACCGCGGCGGCGAGCCGCCGCGGGCCCGGGTCGGGTGGCGCTGCAACGGGCGCCTGCGGGGCCGCGCCGGCCGCACCGCAGGCGGCTTCGGTCACCTGCACCTGCGTGCGGCCCGCGCCGTCGACCACTTCGATGCGGCAGCGCGGGGCCGACAGTCCCGGCGCCGGCACGCCCACCAGCCGGTAGGCATAGCCCGGCGCCTCGCGCCCGGCGCGCCAGGGGTCGGCCGCCGCGGCGACGGCCAGCCCGAGCACCACCACCGCGCACGCGAGCCAGGTGGCCACGAACCAGCGGAAGCTGCGCAGGGACATGCCGCGCCGCGGTTGCTTGCGGGCGCTGCAGGCGGCGCAGGTGTCGGCGCGCGCGTCGAGGGGTGCCCGGCAGAACGGGCACTGGGGGGAGGCCACCGTGGCGGTCATGGAGGTCACCAGCCGATGATCTACGCCCAAGCCCGGCTGTCAATCGGCGGAACGCGACAGGTGCGGCGCATCACCGCAGGCTGAAGACGGTGCGGCGATGCGCGGGCGTCAGGCGTGCTGCTGCACGGCCACGACCTGGAGGTCGAAGAAGCCGTGGTGCAGGTGGCGCACGAACCTGCTCACCCAGCCTTCGGGTGGGTAGAAGACCGCCGTGGATGGAGAACGGACACCGACGGAACCGTCCGGCAGGATGTTCGCGACGAACCCCTCGGGGTTGCGGCCGTGCAGCCGCGCCAGATGGCGAACCAGCAGGGTTTCGGCGGGGGCGGGAGAGGACGTCGTCACGGGCGGGCTCCAATCGAAAGCTTCAGCCGGGGACCATCGTAGAACGCGACCGGACGGTCACCCAGCAGGTTGCAATCGATTTCACGCTCGACCATGCAATTGCAACGCGAGCTCCGGCCCGGAGTGACCCGACGTGGCCGGCGAGATTGGCCACCGCTGCCCGCGCGCGGCGGGCCACGCACCCACAATGGCTGCATGACCACTGCACGACTCTCGGTTCCGAAGGACAAGCTGCGCTTCGTCCTCCTCGAAGGCATCCACCCGTCGGCCGTGGCCACCCTTCAGGCGGCCGGCTACACCCAGGTCGAGTCGCTGCCCAAGGCATTGGCGGGGGCCGAACTGGCCGCTGCGGTCGCCGATGCCCACTTCATCGGGATCCGCTCGCGCACCCAGCTGACCGACGAGGTGCTGCAGCAGGCCCGCAAGCTCACCGCCGTCGGTGCCTTCTGCATCGGAACCAACCAGATCGACCTGCGCGCCGCCATGCGGCGCGGCGTGCCGGTGTTCAATGCGCCGTTCTCCAACACCCGCAGCGTGGCCGAGCTGGTGCTGGCGGAGGTGATCCTGCTCATGCGCGGCATCCCCGAGAAGAACGCGGTGCTGCACCGCAACGGCTGGGTGAAGAGCGCAGCCGGGTCGCACGAGGTGCGCGGCAAGACGCTGGGCATCGTCGGCTATGGGCACATCGGCACCCAGATCGGGGTGCTGGCCGAGCAGCTGGGCATGCAGGTGGTCTTCTTCGACATCGAGACCAAGCTGCCGCTGGGCAATGCCCGGCAACTGGCGACGCTGCAGGCGCTGCTGGAAGTCGCCGACGTGGTGAGCCTGCACGTGCCGGAGACGGCCGAGACCATGAACATGATCGGGCCGGCCCAGCTGGCGCGCATGAAGCCGGGCAGCCACCTCATCAATGCCTCGCGCGGAACGGTGGTGGACATCCAGGCACTGGCGGTCGCGCTGGAGAGCCGGCACCTGGCCGGCGCGGCCATCGACGTGTTCCCCGTCGAGCCGCAGGGCAACGACGCGCGCTTCGAGTCGCCGCTGATCCGCTTCGACAACGTGCTGCTCACGCCGCACATCGGCGGCTCGACGGCGGAAGCGCAGGAGAACATCGGCCGCGAGGTGGCGGCCAAACTGGTGCGCTATTCGGACAACGGCTCCACCGTCACCGCGGTCAACTTCCCCGAGGTCTCGCTGCCGGAGCACACCGGGCGCTCGCGCCTGCTGCACATCCACCAGAACGTGCCCGGCGTGATGGCGGCGGTGAACGAGCGGCTGTCCGCCGCCGGCATCAACATCGCGGCCCAGTACCTGCGCACCCACGAGGAGGTCGGCTACGTGGTGACCGACGTGGAGCGCAGCGCGCACGACGTGGCGATGGAGGAGCTGTGCAGCGTGCCGGGCACCATCCGGTGCCGGGCGCTGTACTGACGTGTCCGGCCGGGGCCCTCAGGCCTTGGCCTTCTTGTGCTCGGGCTTGATGGTCCAGGTGTAGAGGGTCTTGCCGGCCACGTTCTCGGTGCGCTCGGGCGGCCACTCGTCACCCATGTCGAACGCGTGCGAGACGATGCGCGTGCCCACCTTCAGCTGGCGCCACAGTTGCGGCCGCAGCTTGCGGTTGATGTCGGGCAAGAGGTAGAGCGTGACCACGCTGGCGGGCGACACGTCGGTCTCGAACAGGTTGGCCACGCGGAACTGCACGCGGTCGGTCACGTTGGCCTTCTTCGCGTTGGCCTGCGCTTCCTCGATGCGCTGGGGGTTGAGGTCGATGCCCACGCCACGTGCGCCATGCCGCTCGGCTGCCGTGATCACGATCCGCCCGTCGCCGCAGCCCAGGTCGTACACCGTGTCGCTCTTCTGCACGCGTGCCATCTGCAGCATGCGGTCCACCACCTCCTGCGGCGTGGGCACGTACGGCACGTCGAGCTTCGGCGTGGCCGTGGCGGTTGCGGATTGCGCGCGGGCCAGCAGTGGTGTGCCGGCGAGCAGCAACCCCAGCAGCGCACGGCGGTGTGCGCGCACGGGGTCGGGAGTGGAAGGCAGGTTCACGGAGCTTCTCCTTCAGTGGCGTCGAGGTGGGTTCGGCCGTGGGACCCGCCGTGCAGGTGGGCCACCAGCCGCCGAGATCATGTGGGCCGCGCCAACCATCGCGTGTCGGACGGCGTTGTTGAAGCTGTAGGCCGGCGTGAAGCCGAGCTGGCTTCTGGCTTCTGCCATCCCGCACGGATGACTTCCGGCACTCCCCGGGGGTTCGTGACCGACCTAAGTTCGAATGCTTTGCCTCCTGTCGAGGCGCACCGAACCCCCTGCAATGCAGAAATCACCTCCACGTCTGTCCGCCCGCGTTGCGGCCTGTGCTCTCATGCTCGCGAGTACATCCACCTGGGCCCAGGAGCCCCCCCGCGACCTGCGCCTGTACGGCGAGCTTGGCGTGGCACACCTCGGGATTGACGACGCCGCGCCGCTTTCGCTGGACGGCCACGTCAACATGATGCGCGGCATCATCGGCCACGAGGCGCACCCCAACTTCGCGGTGGAAAGCATGCTCGCCTTGGGCGATCGGAGTGTCCGGACTTCAGGGACGGTGCAGGTCGGTCTCCTCAACCCCCAATTCTTTCCCTACACGGCAACGCGGGAGCTGAGCCACATCATCGGTTTCTACGCCAAGCCGAAGATGCGGATGGGCGATTGGCAGCTCTACGCCCGCGTCGGGCTGGCAGACACGCGGGTGCGGTCCTCCATGACCGTCGCAGGGGTGACCACGGCTTCGGCCGAGTCACTGCTCGACCTCTCCTACGGCGCCGGCGCCAGCTGGGATTTCGATCCAAAGTCCTTCGTCGCCCTGGACTGGATGCGCTACCTCGACAAGCGTGGCTTGAAGATCCAGGGCGCCACCTTGTCCATCGGCCGCCGCTGGTGAAGAAGGCGCCGGGACCCGGCGCGCCCGCGCGGTTCCGTCGCAATCCTACAAGCGGCACCGCTGCCCGGGGTGGAACATGGTGCCCATCTCCATCGCGAAGGGCACCCAGGATGTCGGACGACAGGACCAAGGTCGCGCAGCACGACCACGAGCGCGTGCAGGCGGACAACGAAGCCGACCTGGCGCACTGGGCCCAGCGGCTCCACACCACGCCGGACCGACTGCGTGCTGCGGTGGTGGACGTCGGCGACGGCGTCGGAGCCTTGCGGCGGCACCTTGACGGTGACGCCGGGGCGCTGCCGCAGCCGATGCGGAACTCGGCCGACTGACCGGGCCACGCGGCGGCACGATCGGGCGCACGGGACCTGCTCGCGCCGTTCGGAACGGTCATCCGCCGCACTGAACCGCGGCGCAGGCTCAGCTGGAAGCCGGCAGTCGCGGGACGGGTAGGCCGGCGACTACATCCGGCACCGGCAGGCGGACGATGGCGGCGTACGCCGGCGCGCGTAAGTTGGCGGGATTCCCAACCTACGGAGAACCGCATGGCCCTGACCGACGACGCCTGCACCCTGCTCGACGCCGACCACATTGCCGTCCTGCGCCTGTTCGAGCAGTACAAGGCCGCCGGCCAGCCGTCGCAGAAGCGGCTGCTGGCCCAGCGCATCTGCCACGAGCTGATCGTGCACACCCGGATCGAAGAAGAGATCTTCTATCCCGCCTTCGTCGCGGCGACGCGGGACACCGAGCTCGTCGAGGACGGCGAACACGAGCACCAGGAGGCGCGGGAGCTGATCGGCCGCATCGAGGCCGCCCAGGTGGACGACAAGCTGATGCTGGAGCTGGAGGACGCGATCCTGCACCACGTCAACGACGAGCGCGAGAAGATGTTCCCGCTGGCGCGCAAGACCCAGGCCCTTGACCTCATGGACCTGGCCCGGCAACTCGAGGCCCGCAAGGCCGAACTGACGGCGGCGCACGCATGAACGCACTTGCTTCCCGATCGCTCCGCGAGGGCCTGGTGACCGGCACGATCGCCAGTGTCCTGTCGACCGCGGTGCTGGCGCTCTTGGGCCGCCGCCAGAACGGCAGCATGGCCGCGCCGGTGAATGCCGCCAGCCACTGGCTGTGGGGCGACGACGCGCTGCGCGAGGACCGCGCCACGGCCCGCCACACGGTCACCGGCGCGCTGACCCAGCATGCCGCCTCCGTGATGTGGGCCACGCTCTACTCCGCCCTGTACGGGCACCGGCCGGAAGCCAAGGAGTGGCCTTCGGCGATCGCGGGTGGCATCGCCACCAGCGCGACCGCCTACGTCATCGACTACACGATCACGCCCAAGCGCTTCACGCCCGGCTACGAACACCGGCTGGACGGATTGGGCATGCTGGCGGTCTACGCTGCACTGGCGGCCGGGTTCGCCGCCGGCGCGGTGCTCCTGGGCAAGACCGAGGGCCTGCTGGAGCAGCCGGACTTCTGAACGGGGCCGGCTGCGGCGTGCAACAGCGCGCGCCGCAGCCCGCTTCGCCCGCTCAGGGCCTGGCGAGGCGTTGCGGCTGCCGGTGGACGAAGCCGAAGTAGATGCCACCCGCGGTCAGCAGGGCATGGAGCCACACGTCGTGCCCGTACAGCGGCACGAAGCCGAAGCCGGTGTACAGGCGCATGGCGCTGACCAGTCCCATCACGGTGAGCAGGCCGTAGCCGATCGCCACCACCTTGCCGTAGGTGCGCGACGCGCCATCGGAGCGCGAGGCGGCCAGGCCCCAGACGCCGAACAGCAGGTGCGCGAGGTTGTGCAGCACGTTGACCGGGAACAGCCCCATCAGGAGGCCGAGGCCGGCCTTGAGCATCACGTCCGGATGCTCGTGCGGCTGGGTCACGCCGGGGATGAATCCGGCGACCCCGACCGCGAGGAAGACGATGCCGAAGATGAGGGCGAAGCGACGCAGGGCGGACATGGTGTTGGCCTGTTCTCTCGTGGATGGACGCGCCCGGTGGCGGACGCCTGCCAAGGGTAGTGCGCGCGCCGCGGCGCGTTGTAGGCGGGCATCGACGAATGCGATCGCATGTTCAAGCAGCGCCGGGCAAGCGCGACAATGCGGGCTCGCATGCACGGCCGCCATTTCCTCCAGCTCGTCCTGCTCTCCGCCGTGTGGGGCGCTTCCTTTCCGCTGATCCGCATCGCCGCGCCGGCGTTCGGCCCCCTGCCCCTGGCCTGCATCCGCTGCGCCCTGGCCGCGGCCGTGCTCGCCGCGCTGATGCGCATCACGCGCCAGCAGTGGCCGGCCCGCGTGCACTGGCCGGCCATGACGCTGCTGAGCGTGATGACGGTGGTGGCGCCGTTCGTGCTGTTCAACAGCGCAGGCCTGGTGCTGCCCGCCGGCTACTCGGCCGTCCTGAACGCGACGGCTCCGCTCTTCGGCGTGCTGGCGGGGGCGGCCTTCGGCGAGGAGCGACTCACGCTGCGCAAGCTGGTCGGATGCGCCGTGGGGCTCGCGGGCGTCGGCCTGCTCGTCCGGCTGGGCCCGGTGGAGCCGGACGCCCGGGTGGTCCTGGCGGTGCTGGCCTGCACCCTCGCGTCCGCCAGCTACGGCTTCGGCGCCATCCTGATGAAGCGCGCCACCCTGGCCCACCACCCGCTGCCCGCCTCGGCCGCGGTCCACGTGGCCGGGGCGCTGGTGCTGCTGGTACCCGCGGCGGCCATGGCACCGCGGGCGCCGATCGCCTGGCCCGCGGTGGCGGCCCTCGCGGTGCTCGGCACGGTCACCTCGGGCTTCATGTACTGGATCAGCATGCGGCTCATGCGCGAGATCCCGGCGAGCGCCGCCACCTCGTCGGCCTTCATGATCCCGATGTTCGGCGTGACCTGGGGCGGGCTCTTCCTGGGCGAGCCCTTCACCGCGGGCATGCTGCCGGGCGTGCTGCTGGTGCTGGTGGCCTGCGCACTGGTGACGGGCTTCAACCCATTGGCAATCCGGCGGGCCCCTGCCGCAGCGCCACGGCCGCGCGGGCCAGCGCCGTGATGCGGCCCCAGTCCCCGTCCCGGACCGCGTCGGCCGGGGTGAGCCAGGATCCGCCGACGCACACCACGTTGGGTAGGGCGAGGAACTCGTGCGCATTCGCGGCGCTGATGCCGCCGGTGGGGCAGAAGCGCACGTCGTGGAACGGCCCGGAGAATGCCTTGAGCATGGCCGCGCCACCGGCCTGCTGCGCGGGGAAGAACTTCAGCTCGGTGTAGCCGCCTTCCTGGGCGGCCATCACCTCGCTGCCCGTGGCCACGCCGGGCAGCAGCGGCAAGCCGAGCTCGCGGCACCGGTCGCCCACGGCGCGGGTGTAGCCCGGGCTCACCGCGAAGCGTGCACCCGCGGCCGCGGCGGCCTGCGCGTCGGCCGGGCTGCGCACCGTGCCGGCGCCGGCCACCGCGCCCGGCACCTCCGACGCGATGGCCTCGATGCAGGCCAGCGCCGCCGGCGTGCGCAGCGTCACCTCCAGCATGCGGATGCCGCCCTCCACGAGCGCCCGCGCCAGCGGCACCGCATGCGCCACGTCGTCCAGGACGATGACCGGGATCACTGCGGCGTCGCGCATGACGTCCAGCGGCGTGAGGATCGCACCCCGTGCTACAGCCATGTGCAGGCTCCTTCTTCGGCTTTGGTCGCATTGCGGCGGAACGAGGCGAACAGCTCGCGGCCCAGCCCGTGGCCGCTCGCTTCGCGCTGGGCTTCGGAGATGCGGGCCGGCTCGCGCCGGCCCCAGTCGTCCGCCGGCACCAGGGCCTCCAGCAGGCCCTGCACGGCGTCCAGACGGACCATGTCGCCGTCGCGCACCAGGGCCAGCGGCCCGCCCGCGGCGGCCTCGGGCGAGACGTGGATGGCAGCCGGCACCTTGCCCGACGCGCCACTCATCCGGCCGTCGGTGACCAGCGCCACGCGGTAGCCCTTGCCCTGCAGCACGGCCAGCGGTGGCGTGAGCTTGTGCAGCTCCGGCATGCCGTTGGCCTGCGGGCCCTGCCAGCGCACGACGCACACCACGCCCTTGGCGTCGTTGCCCAGACAGAACGCCTCGAGCTCCCCGGACGAGAACGCCTTCTGCAGCGCTTCCTGCGTGTCGAAGACGCGCGCCGGCGCCTCGATCACGTGCCGGTCTTGCGGGACCGCCGAGGTCTTGATCACGCTGCGGCCCAGGTTGCCGGTCAAGAGCTTGAGCCCGCCGGTGGGACCGAACGGGTCGGTGGCCGGCCGGACCACGGCCGGATCGCGCGTGGGGCCGATCTCGCGCCAGGACAGGCCGCCGCCCGGCGCAGGCGCCGCGCCGCCCGGCGGAGTGATGCCGCCGGAAACCGGCTCGCGCGTGTACTCGCGCAGGCCGCCCTCCCGCACGGTGAGCACGTCGCCATGCATCAGGCCGGCGTCGAGCAGTTCGCGGATCACGTAGCCGGGGCCGCCGGCCGCCTGGAACTGGTTCACGTCGGCCTGGCCGTTGGGATACACGCGGGCCAGCAGCGGCACCACCGAGGACAGTTCGGCGAAGTCGTCCCAGTCGATGCGGATGCCGGCGGCGCGCGCCACGGCCACCCAGTGGATCAGGTGGTTGGTGGAGCCGCCGGTGGCCAGCAGGGCCGCCATGGCATTGACGATGCAGCGCTCGTCGACCTGGTGGCCGATCGGCGTGAACCGCCGCGCCTTGACGATGCCCAGCAGGGTGCGCACGGCTTCGCGGGTGAGCTCCTCGCGCAGGGCATTGCCGGGGTTGACGAAGGCGGCCCCGGGCACGTGCAGGCCCATGGCCTCCATCAGCATCTGGTTGCTGTTGGCCGTGCCGTAGAAGGTGCAGGTGCCCGGCGAGTGGTAGGCCTTCTGCTCGGCTTCCAGCAGTTCGGCGCGGCCGACCTGGCCTTGCGCCGCCAGCTCGCGGACCTTGGCCTTCTCGCCGTTCGAAAGGCCGCTGGTCATGGGCCCGCCGGGCACGAACACGGTGGGAAGGTGTCCGAAGTGCAGCGCACCGATGAGCAGGCCGGGCACGATCTTGTCGCAGATGCCGAGCATGAGCGTGCCGTCGAACACGTCGTGGCTGAGCGACACCGCCGTGGCCATCGCGATCACGTCGCGCGAGAACAGGGACAGGTCCATCGCCGGGGTGCCCTGCGTCACCCCGTCGCACATGGCGGGCACCCCGCCAGCCACCTGCGCGGTGGCACCGCAGCGGGCCGCCTCGTCCTTGAGCAGGTCGGGGAAGCGGCCATACGGGGCGTGCGCCGACAGCATGTCGTTGTACGCGTTCACGATGGCGAGGTTGGGCGCGCGCTCGACCACCACCTTGAGCTTGTCGTTGGCCGGCAGGGCCGCGAAGGCGTGGGCGACGTTGGCGCAGCCGAGCCGGTCGCTGCCGCGGTCGCGCGCGGCCAGGGCGTCCACCCGCTGCAGGTACTCGCGGCGGCTGGCGGCGCTGCGCGTTCGGATGCGGTCGGTGACCCGGGCCACCACGGAGTTCAGTTGCATGGGTTGCGGCTGGGGTGAGTCGAGGAGTGCGTCGCGGGCGACGGGAGCGGGTCATCCTACCCGCAAGCCTTGCCCCGGCGGGCACCGGGGTGACGAACCGGTTACGAACGCGGCGCGACCCGTCGGCGCTACGATGGCGCCCCATGAGCTTGCCGCTGCAGCCCTTGCGGGACCCGGCCCCGATGCTGGCCAAGGCGCTCGCCGAATGGGGCGGCCAGGACGACCTGTGGATCTTCGGCTACGGCTCCCTGATCTGGCGTCCGGACTTCGTCTTCGCCGAGCGCCGCCCGGCCAAGGTGCTGGGTTGGCACCGCGCCCTGAAGATGTGGAGCCGCATCAACCGCGGCACGCCCGAGTGCCCGGGACTGGTCTTCGGCCTGCTCTCCGGCGGCAGCTGCCAGGGCGTGGTGTTCCGCATCCCGCGGGCATCGGGCCGCGAGGTGCTCACGCGGCTGTGGAGCCGCGAGATGATCACCGCCGTGTACGACCCGCGCTGGCTGCACTGCCACACCCCAGCGGGGCCAGTGCAGGCGCTGGCGTTCACGCTGTCACGCAAGAGCCCCAACCACACGGGCGAGCTCACGGAAGAGGAGTACCGCCGCATCTTCAGCGATGCGTGTGGCAAGTACGGCACCACGCTCGAGTACGCCCAGCGCACGCTGGAGGAGCTGCAGCGGCACAACATCCGCGACCGGCACCTCGAGCGCCTGCTCAAGATCGCCCGCACCCCGCACGCCTGAGCCTGCAGGGGGTTGACCCGCATGCCGCTGGGGCGCGTGCAGGCCTACAGTGAGCGCACCAACGAACTTTCCTGGAGACCCCCATGCGCCCCACCCACCCGATGCTCGCCCTCTCCATGGCCGCCGGCCTGCTGCTGCAGGGCTGCGGCGCGATGGGCCTGGGCGGCGGCAGCACCGCTGTCGCCAACCTCGCCCCCACCACCGGCAACACGGCCAGCGGACAGGTGCGCTTTGCGTCCAGTGGCGGCAAGGTGCTGGTCAGCGGCGAGGTGCGTGGACTCAAGCCCAATGCCGAGCACGGCTTCCACGTCCACGAGAAGGGCGACTGCTCCAGTGGCGACGGGATGAGCACCGGCGGCCACTACAACCCCGGCGGCGCCCCGCACGGCCGGCATGGCGCCGGCGGCCACCATGCCGGTGACCTGCCCTCGCTGCGGGCCGATGCCGCTGGCGTGGCGCGCTTCAGCTTCGAATCGACCACCCTCACGGTGGGCAGCGGCGCGGCGGACGTGGTGGGCAAGGGCCTGATCGTCCACCGCGACCCGGACGACTACAAGACCCAGCCCACCGGCAACGCCGGCCCGCGGCTGGCCTGCGCAGTGATCCAGAAGGCCTGACGCGGCGGCCTGGGCCGTTGGCACCAGGGGCGGTTCAGGCGCCGGGCGGGGCGCTGCGCAGGAGCCGTGAACGCGCCTGGGCCAGCAGCACGCGCGAGTAGAGCTTGTGAAATCCGAGCAGGAGCGCGAACACGGTGCCCAGCCGGCGCTCGCCGGTGGCCCGGTCGGTCACCGGCACGACGGCCGACCCGAAGTGCAGGCGCGTTCCGCCGCCGGCGGCTGCAGCCACCATGAACCAGGAGCGGGTGCGGCCGTGCAGGTCGCACATCAGCAGTTCGTCCGGGCCACGCCCTTCCACGTGCCAGGCCGAGAACCGGTCGCGCCCGCCGCCGGCCAGCTCTCGCGCCTGCGCATCCGTCGCGGGGCGCCGGAGGAACCAGTGGAGCAGCAGCCGCTCGATGCGGAATACGGGGCTGGTGTAGAAGGCCACGACGTAGTCGGCCAGCGGCACGTGGTGCGGCACGTCGGCCACGAAGCAGTCGGTGTAGGCCCCGCTGGCCGCGTACGCCTGCAGCAGGCTGCTGGCCGGAAGCGGGTGCGGTGCGACGGCTTTCATGGGTCGGTGCCTTCCGGCCCGGGCAGCGGCAGGTCGGCCGCGCGGGCCCGCCAGGCGCGCTCGGCCTGCGCCAGTGCATCGACGGTGTCGATGTCGATGGCAATGCCCTCGTCCTCGACCGGCAACTCGTATGCGGCGTGCGCCCGCAGCACCGGCGCAGCGCCCCGCGGCCCGGACAAGGCCTCCAGCGCATCCCGGCAGGCGGCCGCAAAGCCGACCGGGTGGCCGCGCGTGCCACGCCAGACCGGCACCACCGCCGCGTGCAGGGCGAGCGCCCGCGCCACCGCCTGCAGCGTGGCTGGTCGCACCAGGGGCAGGTCACCGGGCAGCACCAGCCAGCCAGCGGCGTCGCGGGTGGCCCGGACGGCTGCCGCGATCGAGTCGCCCATGCCCGGGTGGCCGGCATCCTCGACGTGGAAAGCCAGGCCACTGGCACGCACGGCCTCCAGGGTGTGCTCGAGGACGGGCCGGCCCGCCAGCAGCGCCTGCAGCTTCGGCCCCTGCCCGCCCGAGGCGGTGAAGCGCTCGCCGCGGCCGGAAGCGAGAACCAGGACGACCGGGCCGGTCATCTTGCGACGGTTTCCATAGCGCAGCGATCATGTGCAGCGCGGGCGGGAATGCGAAATCGCCCTGCGGCCTGCACCCGCCGCCACGCTGTGACCGCTAGGACGTCGGCGGCAGCCGCGGCACGTCGTCCCCACCGGACGCCTCGGTGTCGGCGAAGTGCTGCTCCAGTTCGCGCTGGGCCTGGCGGAACGCCTCCAGGCCGGTTTGCGAATCCAACTCCACCGCATCCGGAACCGGATCGCGGTCGAGACTGCTGTAGGTGCCGCCAGGAATTGTCGTCAAGTGTCCGCCTGCAGGTTGGGGCGGGCCGGTGTGCCGCGCCGTCTTCTGCCTTGTAGCGCGCGGTTCGGCGAGCAGGAAGTGACATAGGTCTGGATCGCGGTGGGCAGGCGGAGGCGGCCGCGCCGGGGCCGGAGGGCCACTGACTTCCGGCATTTGCGGATGACCTTCGCCACTGTGCGTCGAAAAACGGGATTTGTCCAATCGGTGCGGGGCAGCGGTGGGATGCCCCATCAACAGAGGGGAACTCATGCAACGACGGACTTTCATCGGATGTGCGGGCTGGCTCGCATGGCCTGCCCTGGCGCAGGTGACGGACATCAACGACGCGATCAACAAGGCCGGCCGCCAGCGCATGCTGTCGCAGCGCATCAGCAAGGCCTACCTGGCGCTGGTGCACAAGATCGAGGTGGGCTCCGCGCAGCAGATCATGGACCGCTCCATCGCGCTGTTCGACCGGCAACTGGTCGAGCTCAAGGCCTACGCGCCTTCGCCGGCCGTGCGCGAGACCTACGGCAAGCTCGAGGCGAGCTGGGCCGACTTCAAGGGCGTGCTGGTGGGCAGTGCGCCGAGCAAGGAGCAGGCGGCCAAGGTGGTGCAGGCCGACGCCGCCATCCTGGCGCTGGCGCACCAGGGAACGCAGCAATACGAGCAGCACTCGGGCAAGGCGCTGGGGCGGCTGGTGAACATCGCCGGCCGGCAGCGCATGCTGTCGCAGCGCATGGCCAAGTTCTACCTGGCCAACGCGCTCAAGGGCGACCCGCAGGCGGTGGCGGAAATCGGCAAGGCGCGGCAGGAATTCATGGCTGCGCTGGAGATCCTGCGCAACGCGCCGGAAGCGACCTCCCGCATCCGGGACGAGATCGCGCTGGCCGATGGCCAGTGGGTCTTCTTCGACCAGGGCCTGCAGCGCATCGAACCGGGCCGCACACCGCTGGCCCGGCAGATGACCGACGTCTTCGTCGCGAGCGAGAACCTGCTGAGCGCGATGGACCGGGTGACCGGCCTGTACAGCGCGATCGCGGCCGCATGACCACGCCGCGGGACCCCCGGCTGCCTCAGGTTACGTGCGCACTGCCGCCCGGCAAGGGTGCGGAAGGTCACGGCAAGCGCAAGCGAAGTGCACAAGCACGTCGTTTGTCAGGCCAGCTGTGACGCGAAACCTGTCGCGTGGACCGCCGCACGTCACCGGAATGGGGGACGCCACGGGGATTTGCCGCGCCTTTCCGGGCGCCTTCCAGTGCCACGCGTCACATCAGGTTGCAAGCGCGTGACCGCGAACATGACCATCGGCACCCGGCGGTGCGTCGCCAGCCGCCTACGCTGGCGGCTTCAACTTTCCGGAGCACCCATGCAAGTCCTGTCCGCCGCGTTCGTCACCCGCTGGTTCGCTGCCCTCGGCATCGCGGTCCTGGCCGCCGCCCCCTTTCCGGCGAGCGCCACCTCCTGCGTCGTCAACGGCAACAACCAATGGTCGTCGTGCACCTGCAAGCCGAACGAGGATCCGAACTGCAGCAAGGAGTGGTGCGACGGCACCGTCACGGAAAACAAGGGCGCGCTCACCTGCACCTTCACCACGCCCAAGCCGCGCGGTGACCAGAACAAGGCCAATGGCGGGTTCGGCGCGATGGTGGCGCCCGGCGGCGGCGTCCGTCCCGCGCAGCCGGGCTTGAAGTCGGCCCCGGCCACGGGCGCACCCGGCACGGGTACGCCCGGTGCGAAGCCTGCGGCGAAGGCTGGCTGACGCCCACTGGCGCCGGCGGGCGTCACCGAACGGTCCGGCCGCCGGCTGCACCCTCCGACGATGGCTATCAGCATCGATGGCGCGGTCCCGCGCCAGTGCATCAGCTTCGAGCAGTTCCTCGAATGGTGGAACGATCCGCATCGGCACCAGTCGACCGGGCGCCTTTCGCCGGTGCGCCTGGTCTACATGCCGGAAGACGCGTTCTGCATCTGGGCCCACATCGGCCACCGCGTGTTTGCCGTGACGGGCAGCAACGGCGCCTTGCTGCGCTTTCGCACGCTCGACCATGCGTGGCGCGCGCTCGGCGCTCCCATGGTCTGACAAGACAGTGCCGTGCGTTGCGCGGCAGCGCCGCCGCAAAGCCGAGCCCCACGACGCCCCCCTCAGGCGAACTGCCCTGTTGCCCATGCCTTGAACTTGCGCAGCGGCTCGTAGCTTGCGCGTGCCTCCGGGTGGCACAGCCAGTATCCATGCCGGCTCTGGTAGTCGTCCGGCAGCGGCGCGGTGATGGTGCCGCTGGCGATGTCGTCGGCCACGAGGCAGTCCGGCACCAGGGCCAGGCCCATGCCCGCGGCAACCGCGCGGATGAGGCTGTGGTATTGATCCAGCTGGGGCCCGGCAAACGCCTGGACCGTCCGCACCCCATGGGCGGTGCACCAGTCGTCCCACGCATCCGGGACGGTCGCGTGGTGGAGCAGGACGTGGTCCGCGATGTCCTGCGGCTTGCTGATCTTGCGACGCAGCAGCGCGGCCGGCGGCGCGATCAAGGTCACCTGGCGGCCCGTGAGGTACTGGGCCACGGCGCCGGGCCAGTGCCCGGGGCCGAACAGGATGGAGCAGTCCAGATCGGCGCGGCTGAAGTCATAGCCGTGGACGTAGGGAACGAAGTGCAAGGTCACGTGCGGATGGCGCTGCATGAAGTCGGGCAATCTCGGGATCAGCGCCTTGGCGCTGAAGGTGGGAAGCGAGGACAGGTGCAGGGGCCCGCCACCATCGTTGCTGGCCATCAGCTCCAGGGTCGCGCTCTCCAGCTGGCCCAGCAGCGGCCGCACCGCAGCCTCGTACCGGCTGCCTGCGGGCGTGAGCGACAGCCGCTTGCGCACCCGTTCGAACAACGCCACGCCGACATGGCGCTCCAGCTCCTGCACCTGCTTGCTCACTGCGCTCTGGCTGCGGTGCAAGGCCTCCGCAGCCCGCGAGATGCTGCCGAAGCGCGCCGTGGTGAGGAATGCCTGCAGCAGGTGATGAGGAGGCTGGGAGCGGCGCACCGAAGGAACTTCATTCGTTTGCGGAATCAAGTATTTCCATCTTTTCGTTTGCTGCGCGTTCCTGGACGCCGAAGAATGCCGCTTCTCCTTCACTTGCAGTAGAGACGTCATCACCATGCAGCGCCGCCAGTTCACCCTCCTCGCATCCGTTGCCGTCCTGGGCGCGCCCGCGGTCGCGCAATCCCGGTCGCTGCGCCTGGTCGTTCCCTTCCCGCCGGGTGGCGCCACCGACATCACCGGCCGCGTGCTGGCAGAGCCGCTGGGGCGGATCCTCGGTCAGCCGGTGGTGGTCGACAACCGCAGTGGTGCAGGCGGCTCGCTGGGCATGGCGGAGCTGGCCAAGGCGCCCCCCGACGGCAGCACATTCGGGCTCGCCACGTTGTCCACGCACGGCGTGAATCCGGCCGTCTACAAGAAGCTGCCGTACGACCCGATCCACGACTTCGCACCCGTCACCGAGATCGTCAAGGCTCCCGGCGTCCTCGTGGTGCACCCGTCGGTCAAGGCCACCACGGTCCAGGAGCTCGTTTCACTGCTGAAGGCCAGCCCCGGCCGGCTGTCGTATGCCTCCCCCGGGAACGGCACCATCGGGCACATGTGGGCAGAGCTGTTCAAGAGCACGACCAACACCTTCATGCTGCACATCCCGTACCGCGGCGCCGGCCCTGCACTCCAGGACCTGCTGGGTGGTCAGGTGCATGTCTACTTCGACCAGGTGGCCTCTTCCCTGCCGCACATCCAGGCGGGCAAGCTGCGCGCGCTCGCGGTGTCCTGGAGCACCCGGCTGCCATTCCTGCCCGGCGTGCCCACGTACGCCGAGGCGGCCCTCTTCTCCAACAACGATCCGTCCTGGTTCGGGCTGCTCGCACCGGCCGGAACGCCCCCGGCGATCGTGAAGCGCGTCCAGGAGGCGGTCGGCAAGGCCGTGAAGGAGCCCGCGGTGGCCGAGCGGCTCGCCAGCCAAGGCCTCTTCCCCTCCGGCACGCTGCCGGCGGAGTTCGCCGCGCAGATCCGCAAGGAGATCGACAAGATGCGGCGCATCAGCCAGTTCGCCAGGATCAGCTTGGACTGAAAGCACTGCGCCCGTCGCGCAGGCTGAGTTGAGTTTTGCACGGTCCCAGCGACTTCACGCAGTCATTGTGACCAAGGTCTTGCCCCCTTCGGGTGGAGGAGTCGCACGATTCCATCGCTGCCGCGACGTCTGCGGCGCTGGAGGTGTTTCATGAGCGACGGCATGCACGAACGCATCACGGGACCGATCGAGGGGCACTGGTTCGCCTCGTACGCGTTGCCCACCCCGGAGGGTTGGATCGCCTACACCAAGGTCAGCGACCACGCGCCCTCGGACGTCTGGTCCTGCACCGCGATCGACAAGGTCTGTGCCGACAGCTTCGAGCCCGGCGCCGCCCTGGATCTTGCAGAAGCCAGGGCGATCGAGCGCTCCGCCGCGGGTGCCGCCAACCCGCCCGCGGCCAGCGCGTGGTCGGAGCGCGCTGCGCGCATGGCGATGTGCTGGCTGCAGGCCAATCGCACGCCCGCCTCCTGACGCCAGCGCTCCGCTGGCAAAGGCGGAGCACCGCTGCGGCGCGGTGCAAGGCGCCTCGTCGAGACGCTGGCGCGCAGAGGCACAATCCGGCCATGCCGCCACTGCCGCCGAGCGCGCCGCAGGTCTCCCATGACCTCACCCCCGCGGAGCACGTGGACATCGAAGCCCAGGTGCAGCGGGAGCAGGTCGCGCTCCTCTTCAAGGGCAGCCGCGGCGCGATCGCTCCGACCATGGTGGCCGCGACCGTGTTCTGGGTCTTCGTCTACTCGCGCAGCGCCGAACTGGTCCCCGTGCTCTGGGGTGTGGCGATGCAGGTCGTGCTCACGCTGCGCTACTGGTTCCTGCGTGGCTACAGCCGCCGGGCCGGTGCGGTCGACCTCCACGGCACCTGGTGGCGCAGCTTCCTGCTGCTGCTGGGAGCGACGGGGACGATGTGGGGGCTGGGGGGCGTGCTCCTGCTGCTCCCGAACGACTTCGTCGCCAACACCTTCGTCGTGGTGACGATCCTCGGCGTGCAGAGCGGCGCGCTGGCCTGGATGGCGCCGGTCCGCGCGGCGATCCTGTCGTTCAGCCTCCCGCTGCTGGTCCTGCTGGTGCTGGGCATGGCCTTGCACGGCGACCCGATGTGGCGCTGGGGTGCCGTGCTCACGATGATCTACATGTATGCGGTCATCCGCTTCGCGCTGCAGCAGAACACGATGCTGCGCGAGTCGCTCGAGACCCGCTTCGTCAACAGCCGGCTCAAGGACCGCCTGGCAGAACAGAAGGACCAGCTGGCCGAGCAGATGCAGATGGTGGAGCGCGCCAACGCCGAGAAGTCCCGGTTCCTCGCCGCCGCCAGCCACGACCTGCGCCAGCCCGCCACCGCCATCTCGTTCTTCGCGGACGCGCTGGAGCACAAGCTGGACGGACATCCCGCGTTCGAGGACGCGCACCGCACCAAGGTGGCCGCCCGTGCGCTCGGCCAGGCCCTGGAATCCATGCTGGACATCTCCAGGCTCGATGCCGGCATCGTGACGACGGCTGTCCAGCCGCTGCCGCTCTCGCGGATGCTGCAGCGCCTGAACCAGACCTTCCTGCAGCAAGCGAACGCCAAGGGGCTCGAGTTGCGCGTGCGCGCCTGCGGCCTGTGGGTCCGCTCCGACGAGGACCAGCTCGACCGCCTGCTGGGGAACCTCGTGTCCAACGCCATCAAGTACACCGAGCAGGGCGGCGTGCTGGTCGCGGCCCGGCTGCGCAAGGGTCGGGTGGCGCTCGACGTGATCGACACCGGCATCGGCATCGCCAAGGGCGACCAGGGAAAGGTCTTCGACGAGTTCTACCAGGTCGACAACCCGGGTCGGGACCGCAGCCGGGGCCTGGGCATCGGCCTGGCCATCGTCCGGCGGCTGTCCGAGCTGCTGGACCATCCGGTCGAATTGCTGTCCACGCAGGGACGGGGCACGCGGGTGCGGGTCTGGCTGCCCGCGGCCCCGCCGCAGCCGCGCGGAGAGTTGCCGCGCCCCAGCGCGCCGTCGGCCGGGCAACTGCCGACGGAGGTGCTCGTGCTCGACGACGAGGTCGACATCGTCGACGGCGTGGCCAGCGTGCTCGACGTGCACGGGGTGAACGTGTGGAAGGCGGTGGAGCCCTCGCAGGCACTCGATGCGCTCTACCAGGCCGAGCGGCTCGGCCGCCCGATCCAGGCATTCATCTGCGACGTCCGGCTGGGCCGGGGGGTGGACGGACTGGAGCTCATGGGCATGCTCGGTGCCGGGGGCGCGCCGCTGCCCAGGGTGATCCTCATGACCGGGGACACGGCACCCGAGGACATGCGCCGCCTGCAGGCCAGCGGCTACCCCGTCCTGTCCAAGCCCGCGACCGCAGCCAAGGTGCTGGCGATGCTGAGCAAGGTGACGTGAGACCCGCCTGCGCCGGCGCAGGGTCGCCGCCGGAGCGCCGCCACGGGCAGGCCGACACCATCCCGTCGCGACCGCGTGTCCAGGCCGCGGTGCCAGAATCGCCCCATGACCGACACCTCCAGCCGCATCGCCGACCTGCGCAAGAGCTATGAGCGCGCCGAGCTGGGCGAGGAGGCGAGCCACGCCGATCCGCTGCGCCAGTTCGACCAGTGGATCACCGAGGCCATCGCTGCCGAGGTGCCCGAGCCCAATGCGATGACGCTGGCCACCGTGGGCAGCGACCTGCGCCCCAGCACCCGCGTGGTGCTGGTCAAGGGCTACGACGCGCGCGGCATCGTCTGGTACACCAACTACGACAGCCGCAAGGGCCGCGAGCTGGCGGGCAACCCGTGGGCGGCGCTGCAGTTCCACTGGGTGGAGCTGGAACGCACGGTGCGCATCGAGGGGCGCGTGGAGAAGACCAGCGCCGAGGAAAGCGACACCTACTTCCACAGCCGGCCGCTCGACTCGCGCATCGGCGCCTGGGCCAGCCCGCAGAGCGAGGTGATCGCCGGCCGCAGCGTGCTGGTGGCCAACGCCGCGAAGTACGGCGCGCAGTTCCTGCTGAACCCGCCGCGGCCGCCGCACTGGGGCGGCTACCGTCTGGTGCCCGACCAGTGGCAGTTCTGGCAGGGACGCCGCAGCCGCCTGCACGACCGCCTGCGCTACGTGCGCGAGGGCGACGGCTGGGTGCGGGAGCGGCTGGCGCCCTGAGCCAGCTTTGCCCGCGTGACTGCCGAGGCAGCCTGCCCGCTATGTTTTTGATAGCTGCTCGCCCGCACGCTGTGCGGGCTACAGCCTGATTTCGCTTGAAATGACCGGCGCCGCCGGCCACCTCAGGCCGGCGTGTAGCCCGCCTCGTCCAGCGCCGACACGAACCGCTCGCGCGGCTGGGCCGACTCGACGCGCGCTTCCTTGCGCGCCAGGTCCACTTCCACCCGCGCCTGCGGGTCCACGTCCTTGGCAGCCTCGGTCACGGCCTGGACGCAATGGCCGCAGCTCATCGCGGGCAGCTTGAATTCGTGCATGGTGGATTCCTCTCGGTTGGGATGTGAAGCCGTCACTCTGGAGCCTGCCACCGGGGCAAGGTCCAGGGGCGCAGCCGATAACCCGGTTCGGCGTCAGGGCAAGCGGATGCCACCGCTTGACCTTACCATCATGGCAATGTTCACACTCCCTGCATGAACACCGCCACCCTTTCTTCCCCCGCCTCCGGCCCATCCGTCCGCCTGCAGGTCGACGGCATGACCTGCGCCTCCTGCGTCATGCGCGTGGAGAAGGCGCTCAAGAAGGTGCCGGGCGTCACCGGCGCCGAGGTCAACCTGGCCACCGAGACGGCCGAGGTGCAGCTCGGCCCCGGCGGCGACGCGCAGGCGCTCGAGGCCGCCGTTGCCAAGGCCGGCTACCACGCGCAGGTGCTGCAGGCCGACGCGCAGCGCGAGCCCGACGCCGCCGCGCACCGCAGCTGGCCGGTGCTGCTGGCCGCCCTGCTCTCGCTGCCGCTGGTGCTGCAGATGGCCGGCATGGCCGTCGGCCGCGACTGGATGCTGCCCGGCTGGGTGCAGTGGGCGCTGGCCACGCCGGTGCAGTTCTGGCTGGGTGCGCGCTTCTACCGCGCCGGCTGGGCTGCGCTGCGGGCCGGCACCGGCAACATGGACCTGCTGGTCGCGCTGGGCACCAGCGCCGGCTATGGCCTCAGCGTCTACCAGCTGCTGGTGCACGGCAGCCATGGCATGGCGCATCTCTACTTCGAGGCATCGGCCGTGGTCATCACGCTGGTGCTGCTGGGCAAGTGGCTGGAGGGGCGTGCCAAGCGGCAGACCACCGAAGCCATCCGCGCCCTCCACGCCTTGCGCCCGGACGCGGCGCGCGTGCAGCGCGACGGCGCCGAGGTGGAACTGCCGCTGGCGCAGGTGGTGCCCGGCGACCGGCTCGTGGTGCGCCCCGGCGAGCGCCTGCCGGCCGACGGCGAGGTGCTCGAGGGCAGCAGCCACGTCGACGAATCGATGATCACCGGCGAGAGCCTGCCGGTGCCCAAGCAGCCCGGCGAGCGGGTGACCGGCGGTTCGGTCAATGCCGAGGGCCTGCTGCTCGTGCGCGCCACCACGCTGGGCGCCGAGAGCACGCTGGCGCGCATCGTGCGCCTGGTCGAGTCGGCGCAGGCGCGCAAGGCGCCGATCCAGCGGCTGGCCGACCGGGTCAGCGCCGTCTTCGTGCCGGTGGTGATCGGCATCGCGCTCGTCACCGTGCTGGGTTGGGGCCTGGGCACGGGCGACTGGGAGGCGGCCATCCTCAATGCCGTGGCCGTGCTGGTCATCGCCTGTCCCTGTGCGCTCGGCCTGGCGACGCCGGCGGCCATCATGGCCGGCACCGGCGTGGCCGCGCGCCACGGCATCCTGATCCAGGACGCGGAAGCGCTGGAGATCGCGCACCGCGTCGACGTGGTCGCCTTCGACAAGACGGGCACCCTGACCGAAGGCAAGCCGCGCCTGCTGGGGGCGGAGCCGGCAGAGGGTGAACGCGCCGACCTGCTGTCGCTCGCTGCGTCGCTGCAGGCGGGCAGCGAGCACCCGCTGGCGCGCGCCGTGCTGGACGCCGCCTCGGCGCAAGGCAGTGCCCTCCAGCCCGCCGCCGGCGTGCGGGCCGTCGCCGGCCGGGGCCTTTCCGGCCGCGTGGCCGGCCGCGAGCTGCGCCTGGGCAGCACGCGCTGGATGGCCGAGCTGGGCGTCGGCTCCGGCGCGCTGGCGGCCGCCGCGTCCGATGCGCAAGCGGCCGGCCAGACCGTCTCGTGGCTGGCCGACCTGACCGGCGCGCCGCGGCTGCTGGGCCTGCTGGCCTTCGGCGACACGCTCAAGGCCGAAGCGCAGGGCGCCGTGTCGACGCTGCGCACCCACGGCGTGCGCACGGTGCTGGTGTCCGGCGACAACGCCGGCGCGGCCGGTGCCGTGGCGCGCCAGCTGGGCATGGACGACGTGCGCGCCGAGGTGCTGCCGCAGGACAAGGCCCGCATCGTGGGCGAGCTCAAGGCGGCCGGGGGCACCGTGGCCATGGTCGGCGACGGCATCAACGACGCACCGGCCCTGGCCGCGGCCGACGTCGGCATCGCGATGTCCACCGGCACCGATGTCGCCATGCACGCCGCCGGCATCACGCTGATGCGCGGCAACCCGGCGCTGGTGGCGGACGCCATCGACATCTCGCGCCGCACCTACGCCAAGATCCGGCAGAACCTCTTCTGGGCCTTCGTCTACAACGTGGTCGGCGTGCCGCTCGCCGCGCTGGGCTGGTTGAGCCCGGTGGTGGCCGGCGCCGCCATGGCGCTCAGCAGCGTGAGCGTGGTCACCAATGCGCTGCTGCTGCGGCGCTGGAAGGGAACGACGCGATGAGCGCACTGTTCAACATCGGCGAAGCGGCCCGCCGGGCCGGCGTCTCGGCCAAGATGGCGCGCCACTACGAATCGCTGGGCCTGCTGCCGGCAGTGCACCGCACCGAGTCCGGCTACCGGCAGTACGGCGAGGCGCAGGTGCACACGCTGCGCTTCATCCGCCGGGCCCGCGACCTGGGCTTTTCCATGGCCGAGATCTCCGACCTCCTGCGGCTGTGGCAGAACAAGCGCCGCGCCAGTGCCGAGGTGCACCGCATCGCCAGCCGCCACGTGGACGAGCTCACGCGCAAGATGGCCGAACTCGACGCCATGCGGCGCAGCCTGCAGCACCTCATCCACTGCTGCCACGGCGACGACCGCCCCGACTGCCCCATCCTGGAAGAGCTGGGCGACGGCACCCACACGCACCGCGACGGGACGCCGGCCTGACGGCGTGCACGGCGTGCCGCGTGCGCCGCGCCCCGACACGCATTGGCCGCCTGTTCCGACACAGGCGCGGCGGTGGGCGGAGTCTCATGCCGAGCAGACCGAAAGGAGTTCCACCATGAAACTGTCCGTCCTCGTGACCGCCGCCGCGCTGGCGGTGGGCACCGGCGCCTTCGCGCAAGGCACCACCACGCCGCAGAACGACACCATCGGCAAGAAGGCCGACCGCGCCTTCGACCGTGCCGAGAACGCCACCTCGCGGGCCGTGAACCCGCCACCGGGCGAACCCACCATCGGCCAGAAGGCCGACCGCGTGTTCGACCGGGCGGAGAACGCGACCTCCCGCACGGTGAACCCGCCGCCCGGCGAACCGTCGATCGGGCAGAAGGCCTCGGGCGTGTTCGACCGCATGGAGGCCGGTGCCGGCCGCATCTGGAACCGCGTGACCGGCAAGAGCGAACCCGCGCCGCAGTCTGCCTCGCGCGACGCCAGCGACACGCGCTCGATGGGCGCCGCGCCCGCGCAGCGCCAGGACCCGGCCACGGTGGGCGAGAACGACCGCCGCTCCCGCATGGACGGCGCCTACCGCAACTGGGAGTCGCAGCAGCCCAAGCGCTGACCGGTGCGGTGGCCGGCACGCCGTTGCGGCTCGGCCACCGGCTGGCTAGAAGTCCGCGCGCAAGCCCACCCGCAGGCTCCGGCCCGGCAGCGGAACCCGGCCGGGCGCGCTCTGCGACAGGATGGAGGTGGCCGTGTACGCCAGGCGGTCGGTGAGGTTGTCCAGGCGCGCATACCAGAGCAGCTGCGCACCGCCTGCCGGCATCTTGTACGTGAGCGCAGCGTTCCAGAGCGCGTAGCCGGACACCGCGCGCTCGCCCGGTGCCACGCGGTCCTGGGCGGACCAGCGGTCCACGCCCAGCCGCGCGCTCCACGGGCCTTGCGTCCACACGCCCGTGGCGCCGACGCGCGCGGGCGCGATGCGAGGCAGCGGCTGCCCGGCCGTGCGGTTCACCGCGCGCACGAGGTCTGCGCGCCATTCCAGGTCGAACGCGTGGCCGGCGCGCTCCAGCAGCCGCAGGCTGCCCTCGGCCTCCAGCCCGCGGAACTGCGCGCGCACGCCCTGGTAGGCGAACTCGGGCAGCAGTTCGGCCGTGCAGCCCGACTCCACCGAGGTGCCGTCGCCGCAGTCGGTCGCGCCAGCGCCCGCACCGTTGCCTTCCTCGTCGCGGTTGCGGCCGGTGGACAGCAGCGCGACGTAGTTCGAGAAGCGGCTCTGGAACGCCGTGAGCGACGCGCGCGTGGCACCGGACTTCCATTGCACGCCCACGTCGACGTTGGTGGACGATTCGCGACCGAGCCCCGGGTCGCCGACCTCGTACGCGCCCGTGGCGACGTGGGGACCCTCGGCAAAGAGCTCGTAGTCGCGCGGGGCCCGCTGGGTGCGGGCCAGGTTGCCGGTGAGCTGCCAGGCCGGCAAGAGCTTCCACAGCGCGCCGGCGGCCCAGCTGGTGGGGTCGAACGAGCGGCGTCCCGTGGTGAACCGCGCCACCGTCGGATTGCCCAGCGAGTCCACGTCCACCGACTCGCGGCGGGCGCCGAAGGTCAGCTTGCCCCAGCCCGTGGCCAGCTCCTCGTGGATGAACAGCGCGCGGTTGCGCGTGCGGCTGAAGGGCGCGAACGCCTCCGCACCATCGGCACCGAAGCGCGACTGCTCGGCCTGCACCCCGACCACGCCCTGCAGGCGGCCCAGCGGCGCATGGCGCGCCTCCAGCCGCACGTCGTTGCCGCGGGTGGTGAACACGGTGCCGGGTGCGCCCGCATCGAACTCGGTGTGGCCGTAGTCGGTGTGCGCGGCCTGCAGCTTCAGGCCGGTGAACCAGCCTCCCGGGATGCGCCATTCGCCTTCGACGGCGGTGCGGGTCGACTTCATGCCGATGGTGACCTCGTCTTCCGCCACGGCGCCGTAGTTGCTTCGGAACTCGCTGACCGAGGCGCCGAAGCGGCCGCGGTCGAAGAACACGCTGCCGCCGACCGCACCGCCGCGGGTCTCGCTCGCCGAGTTGCAGATCCGCCGGGCGACGCCGGTGACCCCGGCCTGCGTGCAGGCCAGGTCGATGGGCGCGCGCACATCCCGCGTGCGGCGGTCGAAGGCGTCCGCGTGCAGCGCGAAGCGCGCATTGCCGGCCTCCAGCAGCACGGCGCCGCCGCGCTCGCGGTTGCCGGTGGCCGCATCGACGTCGACGCGGCCGGTGATGCCCTGCAGCGGCTCCTTCGGGATGCGGTTGTCGATGAGGTTCACCACGCCGCCGGTGGCGTTGCCGCCGTACAGCAGCGCGGCCGGCCCGCGCAGGACCTCGATGCGCTCCACGGCGATCGGGTCGGCTGCCACCGCATGGTCGTAGCTGAGGCTCGACGCATCGAGCGACGCCCCGCTGTTCTGCAGGATGCGGACGCGGTCGCCGTCCAGCCCGCGGATGACCGGGCGCGTGGCGGTTGGACCGAAGTAGGTGCTGGACACGCCCGGCAACCCGGACAGCGTGTCGCCCAGCGTCGGCTGCCGGCGCAGCAGCAGGCCGGTGCCGGACAGGCGGGTGACCGGTGCGGCGACGTCGGTGGCACCCAGCGGATTGCCGGTGACGGTGACCTCACGCAGGTCGCCGGTGGGCGGCGAGGGGACGGAGGACGGGGTTTGCGCCTGCGAGAAGCTGGCGGCGCACAGGAACAGGGTGGCACCGGCAATACGGGTGCGCGGAAAAGCTTTCATCTCGAACCTTCGTGATCGAACGCAGACACGGCCGCACGGCCATCCTGGCGGTGGCCCTGCGTCCAGCGGTGGGGGATCAGCGAAGGGCGGGAGGCCCGCGGGCGTCGAACAGCGCGGCCCAGCGCGCCAGCGCCAGGCCATGCAGCGCCGCGACCAGGCGCGACGGGGCGCCGAGCGGTGCGACGGCAGCCGGCACGGCCGGCAGGACGTCGCCGTGGGCCAGCTGGTCGTACAGGCGGCACTCCGCGGCCTCGTGGCCGAAGAGCGATGCCAGCAGGCCGCCGGCATCGTCTCCGTGGTCATGGCCCGCGTGCGCGTGGGCACCGTCGACGCCCTGCGGCGCGACGTCGGCGCCGCGGTGCAGCCCGGCGCCACCGGCGTGCACCGGCGCCGGATGCGCCACCGCGTGCGCCTGCCCGAGCATCTGCGCCAGCAGCAGGGCCGGCAACAGCAGCAGGAGCAGCGCGCGGCGCCAGGCCACGGTTCTACTTGACGCCGACGGCGTCGGTGATGCGGTAGTACAGGCCGTACGGGTCGTCCTGCAGCACCGCGAACTTGCCTTCGACCACCACCGGGTCGAGCGTGTAGCGCACCGGGGTCTTGGTCTTGACCTCGACCATGCTCTCCGGGCCGCCGGGCACGCAGAAGCCGCACGACAGCGGCACCGACGAGAGCAGGAAGTGCGTCTGCTTCTCGCCCGGCTCCAGGGGCATCATGAAGCCCTGCAGGCGCTGCGGCTTTTGCGCCAGCGCCACCTGCTCCGGGTTGAACACCGGCAGCACCTTGTTCTTCTCCACGCGGGTCTTCACCGCGGTGAGCGTCGACCACGGCACCACGTCGGAGCGCTGGGGCAGCGGCGCGATCGGGCTGTTCGGGCTGTGGACACCCGGTCCGGTGCCGGCGGGCACCGGGGCGCTGAGCTGCGCCTGCGCGGCGGTGGCCAGCAGTGCCGTGGCGAGGATCAGGGCGTGCTTCATGGCGTTCTCCGTGGCAGTGGAACGGGCATCAATGCTCGTGCTTCATCCCGCAGTATTTTCCGATGGCCAGCCCCTTGCAGGCGGCCTGCAGGTCTTTCTGGCAGGCGTCGGGGGCCTTCTTGGACTCCAGGCACCTGGCCGCGGCTTCGTGGGCGGCCGCCATGGCGCGGTGGCGCTGGACATCCTTCTTCACCTCGTCGGCGCTGTGGCCGGAGGCTGCCATCGCGGCCACGGGCACGGCCAGCAGGCAGAGCAGCAGCTTCTTCATCGTCTTCACCTCGTGTTGAGCAGTTCCGCCACGTCGGTCCGGTAGGCGCCCACCGCGGGGACCAGCGCCGCGAGGGTGGCCACGCCCACGGCCAGCACCGGGATCCAGGCCTCCTGCGGCACCCAGACCGCACCGGACAGCGGCAGCGACTGCCGCTCGGCGAGGAGGGAGCCTACCAGAGCCATCAGGCCGTGGCCGGCGGCCAGCCCCAGCACGGCGGCGATCAGCGCCAGCCACAGGGCCTCGGCCAGCAGCAGCCCCGCCACGCGCGCCGGCGAGGCGCCGAGCATGCGCAGCATGGCCAGGTCGGCGCGGCGCTCCCGCACCGCGTTCCACAAGGCGATGAAGACCGACAGGCCGGCGGTCAGCAGCAGCATCGCGCCGACCCCGCGCAGCACCTCGCTGCCCACGCCCAGCATGCGCAGCAGCCGCGTCACCTCCACCGCGGGCGCCGCCGCCTGCATGGCGGTGTTGGCATTGACGTGGCGCGGGAAGGTCACGGCGGCCAGCGGCGTGCGGTAGCGCACCAGGGCCACGGTCACCTCGCGCTCGGCCTCCAGCGCCTTGCGGTCCTCCTCGTCGGTGGCCAGGTGGTGCTCGTGCACCTGCCAGACCGACTCCAGGCTGGTGAGCACCAGGCGGTCGGCCACGCAGCCGCAGGCAGCCAGCACGCCCGACACCGCGTACGGCGTGTCGCCGTGGGCGTCGCCGCCGGCCAGGCCATGGCTGCCGGTGAAGCGGCTGCCGGTGCGCAGGCCGGTGGCCGCCGCCACCTCGGCGCCCAGCACCGCTTCCATCGGCTGCTGCCAGGGGCGCCCCTCGGCCAGCCGCAGGCGGTAGTGCGCCAGGTAGTCGCCGGTGGTGCCGGCGATGCGGAAGCCGCGGAAGCTGTCGCCCAGCGACAGGGGAATCACCTGGGCCACCAGCGGGTGCTGCGACAGCGCCTGCACGTCGGCCAGGGCCACGTTGCCGGGCGGCACGTCCAGGTGGAACACGCCCGACAGGATCAGCTGCATCGGGCTGCCCTTGGCGCCGACCACCGCGTCGATGCCGGCCAGGTCGCGCTCGAAGGCCCGCTCCACCTGCGCGCTGGCCAGCAGCACGAAGGTGATGGAGCCCAGCCCCAGCGTGAGCAGCAGCAGGTTGAGCCCGGCCTGCAGCGGCCGCGACAGCAGGTAGCGCCAGGCGAGCGCTACTGTTTTCATAGCAGACTGTCCGCAGCCAGGGCGGGTCGCTGGCCGATTTGATACAGGAACGCGGCGGGGAGCGCCTCCACCACGCGGCGGTCGTGGGCGGCGATCACCAGCGACGCGCCGCAGGCCTGGGCGGCGGTTTCCAGCAAGGCGGTGGCGGCGGCCGCGGCATCGTCGTCCAGGCTCGCCGTGGGTTCGTCGGCCAGGATCACCCGCGGTTGCAGCAGCACGCTGCGCGCCAGCGCGACGCGCTGCGCCTGGCCGCCCGAGAGCTGGCCGGGACGCCGGCGCGCCAGGTCGGCCACGCCCAGCGCATCGAGCGCACGGTGGATCGCACGGGCGTCGGCGGGCAGGCCCGCCGCGTAGAAGGCGAGCGCCAGGTTGCCTTCCACCGTCAGGGCATCGCTCAGGTGCAGCTTCTGCGGCAGGAAGCCGATGCTGCGGCCGCGCCAGCGGTCACGCGCACCGCCGGACAGGCCCGCCAGCGGCTGCCCGGCCACCACCAGCTCGCCGGCGTCCGGCGCGCGCAGGGCCGCCACCAGCGCCAGCCAGGTCGACTTGCCGGTGCCGGAGTTGCCGCGCAGCAGCAGCGTGCCGCCCTGCGGCAGGTCGACGTCCTCGAAGGCGAGTTCGGGCCCCGCCGGATAGCGCGCGCGCAGGCCGCGGGTCCGGATCACGCGCCTTCAGCCCTTCACGAGTTCGGCGAAGGTCTTGCGGAACTTCGCGACCTTGGGCCCGGCCACCGCGACGCAGTAGCCCTGGTTCGGGTTCTTCTCGAAGAAGTCCTGGTGGTAGTCCTCGGCCGGCCAGTAGTTCGACAGCGGCAGCACCTCGGTCACGATGGGCTTGCCGAACAGCTTGTCCTGGCCCATCTGCCGCAGCATGTCCTGCGCCTCGTGTTTCTGGGCGTCCGTGGTGAAGTAGATGCCGCTGCGGTACTGGGTGCCGACGTCGTTGCCCTGCCGGTTGAGCGTGGTGGGGTCGTGGACGACGAAGAACACCTCCAGGATCTGGCGCAGCGTGACCTGCGCCGGGTCGTAGGTGAGCTTGACCACTTCGTTGTGGCCTGTCGTGCCGGTGCAGACCTGCTCGTAGCTGGGCCGCTCCACGGTGCCGTTGCAGTAGCCGGACTCGACGTCGGTGATGCCGCGCACCTGCACGAAGACCGCTTCGGTGCACCAGAAGCAGCCGCCGCCGAGCACGATGGTTTGCAGATCGCTCATTGCAGCCTCCAAAGGCGCCACTGTAGCCAAGGCCGGCGGTCGGCAGCGTGCCAGGGGCCATGCGTGGGCGGCGCCCCTGCCTCGCTAGCATCGGCCCATGACCCCTGGAGAACTCAAGCCGATCCTGACGGCGCTGGTGCTGCCGCCGGCCGGACCCCTGCTGCTGTCCGGCCTGGGCCTGCTGCTGCTGGCGGCGCGGCGGCGCGTGGCGGCCGGCCTGCTGCTGCTGGTGTCGTGGGCGGGGCTCTGGCTCCTGTGCAGCCATGCGTTCGCACTGGTGCTCGCCGGCGCCCTGCTGCCGCCGGTGCAGCCGGTGCGGCCGGAGGCGCTGGCGCAGGCCCAGGCCATCGTGGTGCTCGGTGGCGGCGTGCTGGCCGAGGCGCCGGAGTACGGCGCACCGCAGCCGAACGCCGTGACGCTGGGCCGGTTGCGCTATGGCGCCAGCCTAGCGCGGCGCACCGGCAAGCCCCTGGCGTTTGCGGGCGGCGTCGGCTGGGCGTCGGCCGGCAGCGGCATCGCGCCCGAAGCCGAGGTGGCGCGCGCCGCGGTACAGGAGTTCGGCACCCAGTTCCGCTGGGTCGACGGCCGCTCCCGCGACACGGTCGAGAACGCCCTGGAAATGCAGCGCCTGCTCACGCCCGACGGCGTCCGGCGCGTCGCCGTCGTCACCGACGCCTGGCACATGCCCCGCGCCCTGCTGGCTTTCGAGCGGGCGGGCTTCGAGGTGGTGGCCGCGCCCACCGGCTTCCCGGCGGCGAGCACCCGCCCCCTGCTGGGCTGGCTGCCGTCCTCCGGCGGGCTGGAGCTCTCCCGGAACGTCATCCGCGAGCGGCTGGGGCTGTGGGTGGCCCGGTTCTGACCGCCACGCGAGCCGTTCCCCGCCAAGGCCGACCTTGACGCCGCGGGGCACCCCCCGCTACATTACTAACCAGTCAGTCAGTAATTCATGCCTCTCACCAACCTCATCGGCGGCAAGGGCGCCAAGGCGCCGGCGGACCCCGCCAAGCGCGAGCGCCGCAAGGAAGCCCGGCCCGGCGAACTGCTGGATGCGGCGCTCGACCTGTTCGTGGAAAAAGGCTTCGCCGCGACCCGCGCCGAGGAAGTGGCCGCTCGCGCCGGGGTGTCCAAGGGCACCCTGTTCCTGTACTTCCCCAGCAAGGAAGAACTGTTCAAGGCCGTGGTGCGCGAGAACATCTCGGGCCGCTTCGCCGAGTGGAACCAGGAGTTCGAGACCTTCGATGGCACGGCGGCGGACATGGTGCGCTACTGCATGAAGGTCTGGTGGGAGCGCATCGGCGCCACCCGCGCCTCGGGCATCACCAAGCTGATGATCAGCGAGGCGCGCAACTTCCCCGAGCTGGCCGCCTTCTACCAGCAGGAGGTGATCGCCCCCGGCACCCAGCTGATCCGCCGCATGCTGCAGCGGGGCGTCGATGCCGGAGAGTTCCGCCCGCTGGACCTCGACTACGCCGTCTACGGGATCGTCGCGCCCATGATCTTCCTCATCATGATGAAGCACTCGCTGGGCGCCTGCGTGCCGCACGCCTACCCGCTCGACCCCGAGCGCTACATCGCCTCCCAGGTGGACCTGGTGCTGATGGGCATCTGCTGCCGTCCGGCAGCCGGGGGCGACGCATGAGCCGCCGCTGGACCTGGGCGCTGGCCGCCCTCCTGCTGGTGCTGGCCATCGCCGGTGGCCTGCGTGCGCTCGGCGCGCGCAAGGCCGCGCAGGCGGCCGCCGCGCCGGCCAAGGCCGAGGCGGTGGCGGAACTCGCCGCCACCGACGTGCTGAAGCTGGAGCCGGTCGCACTCACCCAGGGATTGCCGGTTTCCGGCTCGCTGCGCGCCGTCAACTCCGCGGTGGTGAAGGCCCGCGTGGCGGGCGAACTGCAGGGGCTGACGGTGCGCGAAGGCGATACCGTCCAGGCCGGCCAGGTGCTGGCACGGATCGACGCGACCGAATCGCGCGCCCGGCAGCGGCAGGCCGACGAGCAGGCGCAGGCCGCGCGGGCACAGATCGACATCGCCCAGCGGCAGTGGGAGAACAACAAGGCGCTGGTGGACCAGGGCTTCATCTCGCGCAGCGCGCTGGACACCTCGCTGAACAACCTGAACGCCGCCAGGGCCACGCACCAGGCCGCGGTCGCGGCGGCGGACCTGGCGCGCAAGACGGTCGACGACACGGTGCTGCGGGCGCCGATCGCGGGCGTGGTCTCGCAGCGGCTGGCCCAACCGGGCGAGCGGGTGGCGCTGGACGGCCGCGTGGTGGAGATCGTCGACCTCAGCCGCCTGGAACTGGAGGCCACGCTCGGCGCCGCAGACTCGGTGCAGGTGCGCGTGGGGCAGACGGCCGAGTTGCGCGTGGAGGGGCTGGCGCAGCCCGTGGCCGCGCGCGTCGTGCGCATCAATCCGAGCGCGCAGGCGGGCAGCCGCAGCGTGCTCGCCTACCTGGCCCTGGCCGACGCGACCGGCCTGCGGCAAGGTCTCTTCGCGCAGGGCCAGCTGGCGACCGGGCAGGCCGCCGTCCCTGCGGTGCCGCTCGCGGCCGTCCGCACGGACAAGCCGGCGCCCTACCTGCAGGTGGTGGAGGGCGGCAAGGTCGCGCACCTCCCGGTGACGACCGGCGCGCGCGGCGCCGCCGGGCAGGACACCTGGGTCGCGGTGGACGGCGTGCCGGCCGGCACGGTGGTGATCCGCGGCCATGTCGGCCCGCTGCGGGAGGGCACACCGGTGAAGTTCACCGAGGCGGCCCGCCCCGCTGCGGCGGGCAAGGCGCCCAGCCCCTGAGCACGACGCCATGTGGTTCACCCGCGTCAGCCTGAAGAACCCGGTCTTCGCCACCATGCTCATGCTGGCGCTGGTGGTGCTCGGACTCTTCTCGCTGCAGCGCCTGAAGGTCGACCAGTTCCCGAACATCGACTTCCCGGTGGTGGTGGTCCAGACCGAGTACCCCGGAGCGTCGCCGGAGGTGGTCGAGAGCGAGGTGACCAAGAAGGTCGAGGAAGGCGTCAACGCCATCGCCGGCATCAACGCCCTCACCTCGCGCAGCTACGAAGGCCAGTCGGTCGTCATCATCGAGTTCCAGCTGCACATCGACGGCCGCAAGGCGGCGGAGGACGTGCGCGAGAAGGTGGCAGCGATCCGCCCTTCCTTCCGCACCGAGGTCAAGGAGCCGCGCGTGCTGCGCTTCGACCCGGCCAGCCGCGCGATCTGGTCGCTGGCCGTGCTTCCGGAAGACGCTGCCGCGCGCGGCGGCGCGTCGGGCAAGCCGATGTCTGCGGTGGAGCTGACCAGCTGGGCCGACCAGGTGCTCAAGAAGCGGCTGGAGAACGTGCGCGGCGTCGGCTCGGTCACGCTGGTCGGCGCCAGTCGCCGCGAGATCAACCTCTACCTGGACCCGCAGGCGCTGGAGGCCTTCGGCATCACCGCCGACCAGGTGGTGGCCGCGGTGCGCAACGAGAACCAGGACGTGCCGGTCGGCGCGATCCGCTCGCTGGCCCAGGAGCGGGTGGTGCAGATCGACGCCCGCATGGAGCGGCCGGAGGACTTCGGCCGGATCATCGTGGCGCGCCGCAACGGCGCGCCGGTGCGCATCGACCAGCTGGCGCGGGTGGCGGACGGCGGGCAGGAGGTCGAGAGCCTGGCGCTCTACAACGGCCAGCGCACCCTGCTGCTCACGGTGCAGAAGTCGCAGGACGAGAACACCATCCAGGTGATCGACGGCCTGAAGCGGACGCTGGACGAGATGAAGCCCCAGCTGCCGCCCGGCGTGCGGCTGGAGCCGATCCAGGACGGCTCGCGCCCGATCCGGGTCGCCGTGGAGAACGTGCGCCGCACCCTCATCGAGGGCGCGGTGCTCACGGTGCTGATCGTCTTCCTGTTCCTCAATTCCTGGCGCTCGACCGTCATCACGGGGCTCACGCTGCCCATCGCCCTGATCGGCACCTTCCTCTTCATGCACATGTTCGGCTTCACGGTCAACATGATCACGTTGATGGCGCTGTCGCTGTGCGTCGGCCTGCTGATCGACGACGCGATCGTGGTGCGCGAGAACATCGTGCGCCATGTGCAGATGGGCAAGACGCCGTACCAGGCCTCGCTGGAGGGCACGCAGGAGATCGGCCTGGCGGTGCTGGCCACCACCTTCTCCATCGTGGCCGTCTTCCTGCCCATCGGCTTCATGGGCGGGATCATCGGCAAGTTCTTCCACGAGTTCGGCATCACCATCGTGGCGGCAGTGCTGATCTCCATGTTCGTGAGCTTCACGCTCGACCCGATGCTGTCGTCGGTCTGGCACGACCCCGAAATCGAGAAGCACGGGCAGCCCGTCGGACGCGCCACGCTGTACGACCGCACCATCGGCCGCGTCACCGCCTGGTTCGACCGCGCCACCGAGTCGATGGCGCAGGGCTACCAGTCGCTGCTGCGCTGGTCGCTGGCGCACCGCCTGGCCACCGTGCTGGTGGCGCTGGGCATCTTCGTGGCCAGCGTGTTCATGGTGCCGCTGCTGGGCACGGAGTTCGTGCCCAAGGCCGACTACTCCGAGACCTCGATCAGCTTCCACACGCCGGCCGGCTCGGCGCTGGAGGTGACCGAGGCCAAGGCGCGTCAGGTCGAGACCATCGTGCGCGAGTTCCCCGAGGTGCGCTACACGCTGGCCACCATCAACACCGGTGCGGCGCAGGGCAAGATCTACGCCTCGATCTACGTGCGGCTGGTCGACCGCAAGGACCGCAGCCGCAGCGTGGACCAGCTCTCCGGCGTGCTGCGCGAGCGGCTGCGGCAGGTGCCGGGCATCACGGTGACGCACGTCGGGCTGGTGGATGCGGTGGGCGGCAACAAGCAGGTGGAGTTCTCGCTGCAAGGCCCCGACCTGCGCGAACTGGAGCGCCTCGCCCGGGTGGTGATGGAGCGCATCCGGCCGGTGCCAGGGCTGGTGGACCTGGACTCCTCGGTCAAGGCGGACAAGCCGACGGTGGAGGTGCAGGTGCGCCGCGATGCCGCCTCGGACCTGGGCCTGTCGGTCGGCCAGCTCGGCTCGGCGCTGCGCACGCTGGTGGCGGGCCAGACCGTGGGGAACTGGCGGGCCAGCGACGACCAGACCTACGACGTCAACGTGCGCCTGGCACCGGATGCCCGGGTGTCGCCGCAGCAGCTGGAGCGCCTGCCCTTCGCCACCGGCACCAACGCCGACGGCAGCGCCCGCGTGGTGCGGCTGAACCAGGTGGCCGAGGTGCGCGAGGGCACCGGCCCGAACCAGATCAACCGCCGCGACCTCACGCGCGAGGTGTCGGTCAACGCCAACACGCAGGGCCGCGCGGCCGGCGAGGTGTCGGCCGACATCCGCAGGCAGCTCGATGCCATCGCGTTCCCGCCGGGCTACCGGTACCAGTTCAGCGGTTCGGCCAAGAACATGGCCGAGTCGTTCGGCTACGCGGTGTCGGCGCTGGCGATGGCGATCATCTTCATCTACATGATCCTGGCCAGCCAGTTCAAGAGCTTCCTGCAGCCGCTGGCGCTGATGACCTCGCTGCCGCTCACGCTCATCGGGGTGGTGCTGGCCCTGATGATGTTCGGCTCCACGCTCTCGATGTTCTCGATCATCGGCATCGTGATGCTGATGGGCCTGGTGACCAAGAACGCCATCCTGCTGGTCGACTTCGCGATCCGCATGCGCGAGGACGGCATGGAGCGGGCCGAAGCCCTGCTGCTGGCAGCGCGCGTGCGGCTGCGCCCCATCCTGATGACCACGCTGGCCATGATCTTCGGCATGGTTCCGCTGGCGTTCGCGCTGACCGAGGGCTCGGAACAGCGCGCGCCCATGGGCCAGGCCGTGATCGGCGGGGTGATCACCTCCTCGCTCCTGACGCTGGTGGTGGTGCCGGTGGTCTATTGCTATTTGGACGACTTCGCGGCCTGGCTGCGCCGCGGGCGCAGTGGCGCCACCCCGGGGGCGCCGGCGGCACCTCGCAGCGCCAGTGGCGGGGGTCCGTCCGAGGCGGTCCCGGCTTCTAAAATCGACGGTTTGTCCTGATTTCCCGCCGACACCAACGTTCCGACACGACCATGAACACCCAGACCACCATCGAGCAGCAGCGGTTCAACATGATCGAGCAGCAGATCCGCCCCTGGGACGTGCTCGACCACGACGTGCTGGACCTGCTGGCCGTCGTCCGCCGCGAGGACTTCGTGCCGGCCGCCCACCAGGCGCTGGCCTTCGTCGACATGGAAGTGCCGTTGCTCGGCGGCCACGAGGAGGCGGTCGCCAACGGCTGGATCATGCTGGCACCCCGCGTGGAGGCCCGCCTGCTGCAGGAGGTGGCGCCGCGGCCGCACGAGAAGGTGCTGGAGGTCGGCGCGGGCTCCGGCCACATGGCGGCCCTGCTCGCCGGACGTGCCCAGCGCGTGATCTCGCTGGAGCTGCACCCCGAGCTGGTGCGCATGGCACGCGGCAACCTGCAGAAGGCCGGTGTGCACAACGCCGAGGTGCGCGAGGCGGACGGTTCGCAGGGGCTGGCCGCCGAAGGCCCGTTCGACGTCATCGTGCTCAGCGGCTCGGTGGCCGAGGTCCCGGCGGTGCTCAAGCAGCAGCTCAAGGTGGGTGGGCGCCTGGTCGCGATCGTCGGCGACGACCCGGTGATGCGTGCGACCCTCATCACCCGCACCGGCGAGACCACCTACACGACCGCGCAGCGCTGGGACACGGCGGCGCCGCGGCTGGCGCGCTTTCCCGAGCCGTCGCGCTTCCAGTTCTGAGCCGCCATGATCGACCAGGTGCACCCCAACGGGCTCGATGCGTGGCTGGCCGCCCAGGGCGGCCGGGGCGTGGTGCTGGACGTGCGCGAGCCGGCGGAGTGGCGCACCGCCGCCGTGCAGCCGCAGGGATTCGACCTGCGCACGATCTCCATGAACGAGGTGCCTGCCAGGATCGCCGAGCTCGACCCCGACCAGCCGGTCGCTTGCCTGTGCCACCACGGGGCCCGCAGCATGCGGGTGGCGATGTATCTGGCGCAGAACGGCTTCGCGCACGTGGCCAACATCGCGGGCGGCATCGACGCCTGGTCGCGCGAGCGCGATCCCTCGGTCCCGCGCTACTGAGAGCTCCCCGACACCCGACCCCGCTTTGAGCAAGGACGCACGCATGACAATCCCGCGGCAAGTTCCCCTGGCGATCGCCCTCGCCGCCGCACTGGCCAGCCTGCCGGCCGGCGCGCAGAGCCTGCTGGAGCTGTACGAGTCGGCCCGTGCGCACGATGCGGCCTGGCAGTCGGCCAAGGCGCAGTACGACGCCAACCTGTACCGGGCGGAGCAGGCGCGCGCCGGCATCCTGCCGCAGGCCAACCTGGGCGCCGGCATCAACCGCACGCAGCTGGAGAACTCCAACGCACTGATCGCGGACCGCAGCTTTCCCAACCAGAACGCGACGCTGTCCGCGTCGCAACCCCTGTACCGCCCGGCGAACTACGCCACCTGGCAGCAGGGCAAGCTGCAGGTGGAACTGGCCAAGGCCCAACTCACCAGCGCCGCCCAAGACCTCATCCTGCGCGTGAGCCAGGCCTACTTCGACGTGCTGGCGGCGCAGGACACGCTGGCGTTCGTGCGGGCGCAGAAGCAGGCGGTCGGCGAGCAGCTGGCGTCGGCCCGCCGCAACTTCGAGGTCGGGACCTCCACCATCACCGACACCCGCGAGGCACAGGCCCGCTTCGACCTGGTCACCGCGCAGGAGATCTCGGCCGAGAACGACCTGCGCGTGCGCCGGCTCGCGCTGGACACGCTCACCGGCAAGACCGACGCCCAGCCGGTGCCGCTGGCCGCGCCGCTGGTGGTGCCCGCACCGCAACCGGCGGACGTGAATGCCTGGGTCGAGCAGGCGGAGGCGTCCAGCCCCGCCATCCTGCAGGCGCGCACGAACATCGACATCGCCCAGTGGGAGACCGAGAAGGCCAAGGCCGGCCACAAGCCGACGGTGGACCTCACCGCCAGCCACGGCCTCAACCGCAACCCGAGCGGCACCGCCGCCAGTCCGCTGGACAATCGCAGCAACGCCACCCAGGTGGGCATCGCGCTGAACCTGCCGCTCTTCGCCGGGTTCGCCACGCAGAACCGCATCCGCGAGACGCTGGCCCTGGAGGAACGCGCCCAGGCCGACCTGGACGCCGCACGCCGCAACGTGGCGCAGCAGACGCGCACCGCGTACTTCGGCGTGGTCTCCGGCCAGGGCCAGGTGAAGGCGCTGGAAGCCGCGGAAGCGTCCAGCCAGAGCGCACTGGACGCCAACCGCCTGGGCTACCAGGTGGGGGTGCGCATCAACATCGACGTGCTCAATGCGCAGAGCCAGCTGTTCCAGACCAAGCGCGACCTGGCGCAGGCCCGCTACAACGTGCTGCTCGGCCACCTGCGGCTGCGGCAGGCCAACGGCACCCTGGCGCCGGAAGACCTGGCGCGGCTGAACGCGCTGCTGGTGAAGTAGGCGACGGGCTCAGCCGGAGGCCCGCCGGCGGAAGACCACCACGTGCTGCCACGGCAGCACGTCGGCGGTGCGCTCGTGGTCCAGGGCATGCGCGGCCATCTCGCGCCGCACCTGCGCCTCGCTCATCTTGTGCAGGGGCTTGATCGGCACCTTCGGGTCTTCGGCCCGGTACTCCACCAGCACCAGGCGCCCGCCAGGGCGCAGCGCGCGCACCACGCCGTCCATCACCTCGTACGGAAACTCGAGCTCGTGGTAGACGTCCACCAGCAAGGCCAGGTCGATGCTCGCGGGCTCCAGCCGCGCGTCCTGCGCGGTGGCCTGCACGGTGCGGATGTTGGACAGCCCGGCCCGCGCGGCGCTCTGCTCCACCATGCGCAGCATCTGCGGCTGCACGTCGACCGCGAACACCGTGCCGCGCGGCGCCACGGCCGGCGCCATGCGGCGCGCGTAATAGCCGGTGCCGGCGCCCACGTCCGCGACGTCCTGCCCGGGCGCCAGCCGCAACTCGCGCAGCAGCAGGTCGGCCCGCTCCTCGCGCTCGCGCGCCTCGCGCTCCAGCCAGGCCGCGCCCTGCCAGCCCATCACCCCGGAGATCTCGCGGCCCATGTAGGCCTTGCCGATGCCGTCCGGGCTGCGCGGCACCACCTGGTAGCGGCCGGCGTCGCGCTGCGCCCGGCCGCCGGCCGGCAGCAGTGCCGCGCCAAGGACCAGCGCGCCGGCGCGGCGGCGGGACAGGAGGACTGGGAAGGCGGTGCCGTGCATGGGTGCATCTTGCCGGGCCGGCAAAGACACCACGGCCGAGCTGCGGTCAGAACAGCAGCGCGACGACGAAGATGCCGATCATCATGAAGGCCAGGACGAACTTGGCCAGCATGCCGGCCAGCAGGCCCAGCCAGGTGGCGATGCCGACGCGCACCGCCTGCTGGTGGTTGCGGCGCGCCATGAACTCGCCGGCTGCCGCGCCCACCAGCGGCATGAACAGCACGCCCACCAGGCCGGTGAAGATGCCGGCCACCGTGCCGATGGCGGCGCCGACCACCGCCTGGCGGCTGGCCCCGGCCCGCTTGGCGCCCAGCATCGCCGCGACGTAGTCCATCAGCCAGGCCAGCACGGCGAGCACGCCCACCGCCGTGAGCGCGACCCAGCCGACGCGGGTGAAGCCGTCGATCCACGCACCGAGCACGATGCCGCCGAGGATGAGGATGGTGCCCGGCAGCACCGGCAGCACGATGCCGGCCAGCCCGGCGCCAATGAGGCCGATGCTCGCCAACCACCAGAGTTCGTTCATGTCGCGCTCCTTGCATCGTTGCCGCGGGCGTCCACCAGCGCGAGCAGGGCGTCCGCGGTGCGCGCCGCCGCGCCTTGCGACGTCCGGGCGAACTGCAATGCGCGCCCGGAAGCGGCGCCGCGTTCGCCGGCGTCCGCCGCCAGGGCGGCTGCGCGCCGCACGCCGTCGCCCAGCGTCGCCACCCGCAACGCGGCCCCGGCCGCTGCCGCCTGGTCCGCCGCTTCCTCGAAGTTGAAGGTGTGCGGCCCCATCACGACCGGGCAGCCACAGGCCGCCGCCTCGATCAGGTTCTGCCCGCCCAGGGGCAGGAAGCTGCCGCCCAGCAGGGCCGCATCGGCCAGCCCGTAGTAGAGCGCCATCTCGCCCAGCGAATCCCCGATCCAGACCTGCGCGTCGTCGGAGGGACCCGCATCGCCCCAGCTGCTGCGCCGCGAGACACGCAGGCCCGACGCCTGCGCGAGTGCCTCGACCTCGTCGAACCGCTGCGGGTGGCGCGGCACCAGCAGCCACCGCACGGCATCGACCGCGGGATCGGATGCCCGGCGCGCCCAGCCGGCATCGGCCAGCGCCCGTTGGTCGGCCAGCACCCGGAAGAACTCGGCCTCCTCGCCTTCGCGCGAACTCGCGAACATGACGACCGGCCGGCCAAGTGCGCTGCGCCAGGCGCGGCCCCGGTCCAGCAGCGCCGCCTCGGGCTGCGCATCGAACTTCAGGTTGCCGAACACGCCGGAGACCGTGGCACCGATGCGGGCCAGCCGCCGCGCATCCGCCTCGGTCTGCGCCCACACCGCGTCGAGCGCGGCATACGCCGGCTGCGCCAGCCGCTTCAGGCGCAGCGTCTGGCGCAGCGACTTCTCCGACATCCGCGCGTTCGCCAGCACCAGCGGCACGCCGGCTTGCCGGCAGGCGGCGGCCAGATTGGGCCAGACCTCGGTTTCCATCAGCACGCCAGCCCGGGGGCGGAAGTGCGCCAGGAAACGCTGCACCGCGTGCGGCGTGTCCCACGGCAGCCAGGCCTGCACGTCTCCGGGGCGCAGCAGGCGCGCGCCCTCGGCCCGGCCGGTCGCCGTTCCGTGCGTGAGGAGCAGGCGCAACTGCGGCGAACGTTCGCGCAGCGCGCGCACCAGGATCCCCGCGGCCCGGGTCTCGCCGAGCGAGACCGCATGGATCCACAGCGCGCCGGGCTCGGCGCTCGCGGCGTACGTGCCGAAGCGCTCGTCGACCGCCTCCAGGTAGCCCGGTTCGGCCACGGCGCGGCGGCGCAGCTTGCGCCGCAGCAGGGGCTGTGCCAGCACGACGGCCAGGGAGTAGATCGGGCGCATCGTCGCGATTGTCCGTGCTCCGTCCGGCTCAGCCGCCCGGAGCGGGCCGACGGGCCCAGCAGGCCTGCCAAGCCTGCCAGACCGCTTCGAGGGCCGGCGCGGCATCGCCGCCCACGGACTGCTGGTGCGGTCGGCCCACCGGGCCGGCGCGCCAGGCCCGCGGCTGGCTGAAGATCTCCACCACCGGCAGGTCGAGGGCCACGCCCATGTGGGCGACGCCCGAGTCCACGCCGACCAGGCCGCTGCAGCCGGCCATCACCTCGAGCAGGTCGGGCAGGGACATGCGCGGCAACACGCGCGCCGCAGGGCCGATGGCGGCTGCGACCTGGGCCGCGAGCCGCTGCTCGGCGTCGCTGGCCTGCGGCAACAGCACCTCGAAGCCGGCCTCGGCCAGGCGCCGGCCGAGCGCGGTCCAGCGGTCTGACGGCCATTCGTTGTCGGCGCGGGTCGTGCCGTGCGCCAGCAGCACCTGCGGCGGACTGGACGGCGCGCGCCGGGCCCAGGGGTACACCGGCGGCGTGTCGAGGAAGCCGGGCGCGTCGTAGCCGAGTGCGCGCGCCGCCAGGAGGCGGGTGCGCGCCACCGCGTGGATGCGCCGGGGCATCGGGACCGCACGCTGCAGCAGGTAGCGCACCGGCCACTCGTAGCTGCACAGCTCGCTGGCATTGCCGAAGGTGGCGCTGAAGCCACCGGGGGCCAGCGGCGCCTGGCGCGCCACCAGGGCCGACTTGACCAGCCCCTGGCCGTCCAGAACGGCGTCGTACCGGCGCTCTCCCAGGGCCTGGCGCAAGGCGCGCCGGGCCGCGCGGGCTGGCGCCGAAAGGGGCGCCTTGCGCCAGCGCCGCTGCGACACCGCCAGCACGCGATCGACCTGCGGGGCGCGGCGCACCAGCGGCGCGAACGCCTCCTCCACCGCCCAGTCGATGGTCGCGTCGGGGTGGCGCGACCGGATGTCGTGCAGGACGGGCAGCGTCTGGACCACGTCGCCAAGCGAGGACAGCTTGACGATCAGGATGTTCAAGGCGCCTCGTTGCGGGCCGCGCCCGCAGTCCGGTGTGGCCGCATGGCCGTCAATGCGCCGCCGCGGCGAATTCCGCGTCCGGCTTCACGCTGCGCAGCAGCTTCAGCATCTCGCCCTCGATGCGGTGCAGGGCCTCCTCGGTGTGGCCCTCGAATCGCAGCACCAGCACCGGCGTGGTGTTGGACGCGCGGATCAGCCCGAAGCCATCGGGCCAGTCCACGCGCACGCCGTCGATCGTGGACACCTCGGCCGGGGCGGCGAAATCCGCCCGAGCCATCAGCTCGGCCACCAGGCGATGCGGCTCCCCCTCGGCGCACCGGACGTTCAGCTCGGGCGTCGAGAAGCTGGTGGGCAGGGCATCGAGCACCGCGCTGGGGTCCTGCTCGCGCGACAGGATCTCCAGCAGGCGCGCACCGGCATAGGTGCCGTCGTCGAAGCCGTACCAGCGCTCCTTGAAGAAGATGTGGCCGCTCATCTCGCCACCCAGCGGCGAATCGACTTCCTTCATGCGGGCCTTGATCAGCGAGTGCCCCGTCTTGTACATCAGCGGCTTGCCGCCGGCCTCGCGCACGGTGGGTGCCAGGCGCTGCGTGCACTTCACGTCGAACAGGATGGTGCCGCCGGGAACGCGCTGGAGCACGTCGCGGGCGAACAGCATCATCTGCCGGTCCGGGTAGATGTTGTTGCCGCCACGGGTGACGATGCCCAGGCGGTCGCCGTCCCCGTCGAAGGCCAGGCCGAGTTCCGCGCCGGTGGTCTTCAGGGCCGCGATCAGGTCGCGCAGGTTCTCGGGCTTGCTCGGGTCGGGATGGTGGTTGGGGAAGTTGCCATCGACCTCGCTGAACAGCTCGACGACCTCGCATCCCAGCGCGCGGAAGATCTGCGGCGCCGACGCCCCGGCCACGCCGTTGCCGGAATCGACCACGATCTTCATCGGGCGCGCGAGCTTGACGTCCCCCACGATGCGGTCGCGGTAGGGCGCGAACAGGTTGACGTTGCGCACCTTGCCGCTGCCGCCGGTGGCCCAGCTCTCCTGCTCCATGACGCGGCGCAGCGCCTGGATCTCCTCGCCGAAGATGGCGCGTCCGGCCATCACCATCTTGAAGCCGTTGTAGTCCTTCGGGTTGTGGCTGCCGGTCACCTGGATGCCGCTGGTGCACAGCGTGCTGGCCGCGAAGTACAGCATGGGCGTGGTGACCACGCCGACGTCGATCACGTCCACGCCCGTGGACACCAGGCCGCGGATGAGGGCGGCGGACAGCGCGGGGCCGGAGAGCCGGCCGTCGCGGCCGACCGCGACGGTGGTCTCGCCCTCGCCCCGGGCGACCGTGCCGAAGGCGCGGCCGAGGCCTTCGGCGACCTCTTCCGTGAGCGTGGAAGGCACGATGCCGCGGACGTCGTAGGCCTTGAAGATCGAGGACGAGACTTGCATGGTCGGGCTGATTGTGAGCGACGGTGGAAAGGACGGCGGATTGTAGGTGCGCGGGGCGCAGGCACATGTCCGGAAACGGCGAGTCGCCGGCGTGTCGCTGCTTATGATGAGCACCATGAGCCTCGATGCCGACAGCCTGCAGCCGGATGCGTGCTACCTCGCCCTGAAGGCGCGGGATGCGCGCTTCGACGGCTGCTTCTTCACCGGCGTCACCTCGACCCGCATCTACTGCCGCCCGGTCTGCCGCGTGCGCACCCCCAAGCGGGAGAACTGCCGCTTCTACACGCATGCCGCACAGGCCGAGCGCGACGGCTTCCGGCCGTGCCTGCGCTGCCGGCCGGAACTGGCACCGCATGCGCCGCGCTGGTCGATCCAGGACGCGAGCGACATGCTTGCGCACCAGGCGGCCAGCCTGCTGGACGAGCCGGACGCCTGGAGCGAAGGCGCGCCCTCCGTCGAGGCGCTGGCCGGACGGCTCGGCGTGAGCGACCGGCACGTGCGCCGCATCTTCGAGGCCCGCTTCGGCGTGTCGCCGCTGCAGTACCTGCAGACACGCCGGCTGCTGACGGCCAAGCAACTCCTCGCCGACACCGACCTGCCGGTGAGCCAGGTGGCGCTGGTGAGCGGCTTCGCCAGCCTGCGCCGCTTCAACGCCGCCTTCGTGCAGCACTACGGCCTGAACCCGTCCGCCATGCGGCGGGAGGGCGGGCGCCCCGGCGGGGCCGGCGTTGCCGTTCGCCTGGGCTTCCGGCCGCCCTACGACATCGACTCCATGCTCGGCTTCTTCGCGCGGCGGCGCATCCCCGGCGTCGAGTTCGTGGAGGGGCTGCGCCTCGGGCGCACGCTGGCCGTGGAGTCCGGTGGACGCATGCACGCGGGCTGGCTGGTCGCCACCTTCGAGCCCGACCGGCACCAGCTGCTGCTGGACGTCGACGATGCCCTGCGGCCGGTGCTCCCGGTCGTGATCCGCCGCGTGCGGGCGATGCTCGACCTCGACGCGGACCCGCTGGCGATCGCCTCGGTGCTGCAGGAGAGCTTTCCCGACACCGACGGCCTGCGCGTGCCGGGCGCGCTCTCCGGCTACGAACTCGCGGTGCGGGCCGTGCTGGGCCAGCAGATCACCGTCGCGGCCGCGCGCACGCTGGCCCAGCGGCTGGTCGAGCGCTTCGGCGCGCCCTTGGACACGCCGTGGCCGGGCCTGGACCGCCTGTTCCCGGCCCCCGGGGTGCTGGCCCGCGCCGAAGGCGACGCGCTGGGCGCGCTGGGGATCGTGCGCCAGCGGCAAGCCGCCATCGTCGCGATCGCGCGGGCCGTTGCGGCGGGCACGCTGCGGCTGCACGCGGGCGCGGACGTGCCGGCCACCATCGCGCTGCTCAAGACGCTGCCTGGCATCGGCGACTGGACGGTGCAGTACATCGCCATGCGGGCGCTCCGCTGGCCGGACGCCTTCCCGGCCGGCGACGTCGCCCTGCACAAGGCGCTGGGCGTGCAGGCCTCGCGGCACGCGGCGCGCGAGGCCGAGGCCGCGTCGCAGGCATGGAAGCCCTGGCGCAGCTATGCCGTGATCCGCGCCTGGGCCCGGCTCGCCGCGCCCCAACCTGGAGTGAAGCCATGAGATTCCACCCCGACACCGTGGCGGCACGCCACGCCAGCCCGCTCGGCCCCGTCCTGCTCGCGGCCACGCCGCAGGGCCTGGCCGGGCTCTGGTTCGAAGCGCAGCGGCACCATCCGGACGCGAGCCGCTGGCCGCTGGATCCGTCGCACCCGCTGCTGCGGGAGGCGATGGTCCAGCTCGACGACTACTTCTTGGGCCGCCGCACGCGCTTCGACCTGCCGCTCGACCTGCAGGGCGGCACGCCGTTCCAGCAGACGGTCTGGCGCGCGCTGCTGGCGGTCCCGTGCGGCGCCCGCACCAGTTACGGTGCCCTGAGCCGCGAGATCGGCCGGCCCGCAGCAGTGCGCGCCGTGGGCGCCGCGGTGGGACGCAACCCGGTGAGCATCGTGGTGCCATGCCACCGCGTGCTCGGAAGCGATGGCTCGCTCACCGGCTACGCCGGCGGGCTGGACCGCAAGACCGCCCTGCTGCAGCTGGAAGGCGCCGCCTGATGCCGGGCGTGCGCAGCCCCCGGGCCTGGGTCGTCGACTTCGTCCTGCTGGCGGCGATCTGGGGGAGTTCGTTCCTCTTCACACGGCTGGCCGTGCTGGATTTCGGCCCCATGGCCACGGCCTTCCTGCGGGTGGTGGTGGCCTCCGTGTTCCTGCTGCCGCTGCTGCTCTGGCGCGGCCTGGGCCGGCAGCTGCTCCAGCACGGCCGGAAGGTCCTGCTGATCGGAGTGCTCAACTCGGGCTTGCCGTTCGCGCTGTTCGCCTTCGCACTCACCACGATCAGCACCGGCCTGTCCGCCATCCTCAATGCGACGGTGCCCCTCTTCGGCGCCCTGGTGGCCTGGGTGTGGCTGAAGGACCGGCCCGGCGCATCGCGCGCGCTCGGCCTGGTGGTCGGCTTCGCGGGCGTGGCCCTGCTGGCCTGGGACAAGGCGACTTTCCGCGCCGGCCCCGACGGCATCGCGCCGGGTTGGGCGGTGCTCGCGTGCCTGGCCGCAACGCTCTGCTATGGCATCGCCGCGAGCGCGACCAAGCGCCACCTCGGCGGCCTTCCGGCGCTGGTCACGGCCACCGGCAGCCAGCTGGGCGCGTCGGCGGCGCTCCTGCTGCCGGCGCTGTGGAGCTGGCCGCAGCAGGCACCGGGCGTGCGCGCCTGGTCCGCGCTGCTGGCCGTCGGGGTCCTGTGCACCGGGATGGCCTATGTCCTGTACTTCCGGATCATCGAGGAGGCCGGGCCGGCGCGGGCGCTCGCCGTCACCTTCGTGGTGCCGGTCTTCGCCGTGTTCTACGGCGTGATCTTCCTGGGCGAGGCGGTCACCGGGTGGATGCTGGCCTGCGCCGCCGTGATCGTGTGCGGCACCGCGCTGTCGACCGGGCTGCTGCGCCTGCCCGCCCGCGCGACCGGCGTGACGCCCGCCGGCCGCTGACCGCGCCGGGCCCCGATGGAGCACGGGCCCCATCGCTGAGCTTGGCGGCGCGGGCGGTCATGCGGCGCGGTCGGCTGGGTCGGTGCTCCCGTTCGCGTCTCGGAGGATGGCCGCCAGCAGCGCATCCGCCTGCGCGCGCAGCGCAGCGGCTTCCTGGAACAGTCGGGCGGCGGCTGGGTCGGCAGCAGCCTGCCCGATGCGTTGGACACGGGACTCGGCTTCGTGTGCCGCCACCTCGGCGCGGTACCACTGCAGCAGCTTGTCTTCGGACATGTGAGTGGTTGGGAGGTTGCAGAGCGGATTATCAGCCAATGTGCGTCGGCCGGAGCACTGCGGGAGGGAAATCGTTCCTCGAAGCCGACTGTGGGGCGGCTCCAACGCGACCTTGAGTCGGGTGCCCGCGCGCGCCGCGCGCCGGCGGTGCCGCATGGCCTGAAAGAGCCATGGCCCCCACGGTGCGGCAGCCCCATCCCGACAGGACCTTGTTTGAGAATCGTTGGCATCCAAAGGAGTGGCTCCACCCATGCACAAGATGCTCTCAGCGATCGCACTGGTCGCCGCCATGCAGGCGGCCGCGGCGGCGCAGGTGCCCGGCCCGGTTTCCACGCCGCTGCCCCGTGCCGCACAAGACGCGGCGGGCCCCGGCCTGATGCAGACCTCGATGGTCGTCGGCGGCGCCAACGGCGCGCGTCAGGACGCGCAGCGCGCGCCCATGCAGTCGACCTTGCAGGCGGAAGCGGCGCCCGAGCCATCGGACCGGCAGGACCGGGAACCCGGCACGGCGATGCTGCTGGCTGCGCTGCTGCTGATGCTGGGCATCGCGCTGCGGCGCTGGGGCGCGGGCCAGCAATGACGCCTGGGTCGCTGCGCTCGCTGGCGGAACGCGCGTTCAAGTGGAGCGCCCTCACGACCATCGGCCGCTTCCTGCTGCAGCTGGTCGCGCAGATCACGCTGGCCCGCTTGCTCGGCCCATCGAACTACGGGGTCTACGGCATCGGGCTCGTGGTGCTCACCTTCGCCACATTCATTTCGGGCAACAGCTTCAGCTACATCCTGATGCTGCAGAAGGATGTCGGCGAGGAGGACGTCCGCTTCGCCTTCACCTGGCAGGTGATCGCCGGCATCACGTGCGCGGTGGCGATGTACTTCGGCGCGGGCCCGTTGGCCAGCTTCTTCGGCGACGCGCGCGTGCACGAGATGGTGCAGTGGCTGGCGCTGGCCTGCATCCTCATGGCGCTGGCCGGCCCGTCCACCTGCCTGCTGCAGCGCGACCTGAACTTCCAGGCGCTCGGCCTCATCCAGCTGGGCAGCTACGCGCTCGGCTACCTCGTGGTCGGGGTGCCAATGGCGCTCCAGGGCTACGGCGCCCAGGCGCTGGCGATGGCCTGCGTGGTGCAGGCCGCCGTGATGCTGGTGGCCGGTTTCGCGGTGCGGCCGCACTCGGTGCGGCCCATGTTCGCCCACCCCGCCGGCGCACTGCAGACGCTGGACACCGGACGCACGGTGTTCCTGACCAACCTGATCAACTGGCTCCTGGCCAACCTGGACCGCATCGTCATCGGCCGGGTGCTCACCGCGCACGCCGTGGGCCTGTTCAACGTGGCCTACAACATCGCGTCCATCCCCTACCACCTGCTTGCCAGCTCGATCCAGCCGACCCTGCTGGCCACCGGGGCACGGCTGCAGGATGACAGGGCGCAGCTGGGCCAGGCCTGGCTGACGGTGCTGGCCTGCATCGCCGTGCTGGTCGTGCCCGCCTCCGTCGTGATGGCGCTGCTCGCACCCGACCTGGTGCAGGTGCTCTACGGCAGCGCGTGGTCCGAAGCCGGCTGGGTGATGGCGGTCATGTTCCTGTGCGTCCCGGCCTGGGCCTTCATGGGACTGTCGACGCCGGTGCTGTGGAACACGGGTCGCAAGCACCTCGAGGTGTGGCTGCAGCTGCCGGTGCTCGCTGTCGCGATCCCCGCCTGGTGGTGGCTCGCGCCGAGCGGCATCCGGGTCGTCGCCCTCGTCTCGGCCGCCGTGGTGTATGCGCGATCGGTGGCCATCATGGCGGCGAGCATGCGTGCGGTGCAGCTGCCGCTGGCGACGCTGCTGCCGCTGCTCTGGCGCGGCTTCGGCCTGGCCGTCCTCTGCACAGCGGCCGTCACGGCCGGTCGGCACGCCGGTCTGGCGTCGTTCGACCACCCGGCGGCCAGCCTGCTGTGCGGCGGCACCGCCGCCCTGCTCGCCGTGTTCGTCCTCGTCGCCGCGCGTCCCCAGGTGCTGGGCGTCGAAGCCCGCGCCGTGCTGTCGCGCGTCATCCCTGCCATGCGGCCGGCCTGGCCGGCCGCGACACCGGAAGTCCGGCCATGAATCCCACGCAACGAAACTCCCGAACCCGCCCCGCGCCCACGGCGGCGCCGGCGCCGCGCGGCGGCTACCTGTGGCTGGTGTTCCCCGCCATCCTGGGGCTCTCGGCGCTCGGCATCCTGCTGTCGGGCCGCGACCTGACGCAGGCCTTCGATCTCCTGGACAAGGAGGTGGAAGGCTTCATCGAGGTGACCCGGCACCCGGTCATGGCCTGGGTGCAGCGCGCGGTCTCGCTGCTGCTCATCGCGGCGTCCCTGGAGCGCATCGCCAGCCACTTCCTCCACCGGCGGTTCATGCCGTCCGCCGTGCTCACGCTGACCTTCCTGCTGTTCTGGCTGACCAACGTGGCGTTCCCGGGCCTGCTCGGCGCGCGACCCCAGGTGTCGCACGAGTTCGCCTACTCGCTGCTGTTCGGGATCGCCGCCAGCCTGTGCTCGCCGGACGACCGCGAGCGCATCCTGGCGGCGTCGCGCAATGCGCTCTTCGTGTTCGTGCTGGCCGGCGCCGTGCTGGTGCCGCTGAATCCGGCCATGGTGCTCGACTCGTCGTACTCGCAGGGCCTGCTGCCGGGCGTGCCCCGTTTCGGCGGGCTCGCCTCCCATCCGGTCGGGATGGGCATGCTCACGCAGACCGCCCTGCTGCTGCTGTGGGTGCGACCGTTCCGCAGGCGCTGGCTGAACGTCGCGGCCTGGCTCCTCGGCCTCTCGGCCCTGTTCCTCGCGCAATCCAAGACGGCTTGGCTCGCCTTCCTGATCAGCGCCGCGTGCCTGATGCTGGTGCGGCGCCTGCCGAACTCGGTGGCCAGCCTGGGCGATCCGCGCAGCGGCAGCAGCTCGGCACTGCTGCTGTGCTTCGGCGTGATCGGTGCCATGCTTGCCGTGCTGTTCGGCGTTCTGGTGGCCGACGTGCCGGGGCTCTTCGACGACTTCTTCAGCACCAGCCAGGGTGCGCAGCTGGTCTCGATGACCGGCCGCGACCGAATCTGGATCGTGGCCATCGAGGAATGGCGCAACAACCCGGTGTTCGGGTTCGGCCCGACGATCTGGGACGCCGAGTACCGGCAAGCCATCGGCATGCCGTTCGCCACCCACGCGCACAACCAGTTCGTCGACACGCTGGCGCGCTGCGGCACCGTGGGCTTCATCGGCCTGGTGGTCTATGCGCTGGTGCTGCTGGTGCAGTCCGTCCGCTACGCCCGCGCCACGGGCGGGCTCACGCTGGCGATGTGCGCCACGATCGCACTGCAGTCGATCAGCGAGGTGCCGCTGATGCTGTTCGGCTATGGAACCGACCTGTTCACCCACCTGCTGCTGGTCGTCACGCTGGCGGGAGCCGCGGCGGAGCGGGCCCGTGCGCCGCAGCCCTCCCCCATGCGCATGAAACCGACTCCCTACAGGAGCGTCGCATGAAATTTTCCGTGATCATCCCGCTCTACAACAAGGGCCCGTACATCCGCAGCGCGGTGCGCTCGGCCCTGAACCAGACGCTGCCTCCGCACGAGGTGATCGTCATCGACGACGGCTCCACCGACGGCGGTGCCGACGTGGTGGCGGACATCGGCGATCCCCGCATCCGCCTGGTCCGCCAGGCCAACGCCGGCGTGTCCGCCACGCGCAACCGCGGCATCGCCATGGCCACGGGCGACTGGATCGTGTTCCTGGATGCGGACGACTGGCAGCACCCCGAGATGCTGTCCGCGTTCGCGCAGGCGCAGCGTTCGTGCCCCGCCGCGGACCTGATCGGCGCGGGATTCCGCCGCATTCCTCCGATGTTCGGGGCCGACCCGGATGCCTGGCCCGTCACCGAGAACTTCTTCGAGATCGAGGTGGTGGACGACCTGCGCCTGCGCTGGATGAAGACCATCGCCTTCTGCACCAGCACCTGCGCCATCCGCGCCGAGCGGCTGCGCGCGATGCAGCCGTGCTTTGCCGAAGGCGAGGCGAACGGCGAGGACCTCGACCTCTGGTTTCGCGTCGCCGACCAGGCGCCGGTCGCGCTGATCAACGCACCGTTCGCCGCGGTGCGCGTCATGCCCGAGAGCCTCACCAGCCAGCAGCCGCGCGACGAACTGCCCGCCTTCCTGGTGCGCATGCGCGACCGGGCGCGCTCCGGCGAGATCCCGGCGCGGCACCGCAAGTCGGCGCTGTGGTTCGTCGGCCAGCAGGAGGTGACGCTGGCGCGCGAATGCCTGGCCGACGGCAAGCGCGCGCAGGCCCTGCGCTTCCTGCTGGACGCCCGCCAGGTCGCGTTCACCCGCCGCTGGCAGCTCACGCTGCTGATGGCCCTGTTCATGCCGTCGCACGTGGCCGACACCTGGCAGCGCTGGCGCGTGCGCAGCGCCGAGGTGTTCTCGCCGGAAGGTCCCGCCCAATGATCACGTCCACCCAGCCCTGCCGTGTCTCCATCGTCATCAAGGCGCTGAACGAGGAAGACAACATCTGCGCCGCCATCGAAAGCTGCCTGGCCGCCCTCGCCGACGTGGGTGGCGAGGTCGTGCTGGCGGACGCGTGCTCCACCGACCGGACGGTGGAACTGGCACGCCGCTACCCCGTGCGCATCGTGCAGTTCGCCGATCCCAGGGACCGCGGCTGCGGCTCCGGGCCGCAGCTGGGCTACCAGCACTCGCGCGGCGAGTACATCTATGTGCTGGACGGCGACATGAAGATGGTGCCCGGCTTCCTGGAGCAGGCGCTCGCCTTCCTGGCCCAGCACCCGGAGATCGCCGGCGTCGGCGGGCGCGTGGTCGAGGAGAACCTCACCAGCATGGAGTACCGCGAGCGCCACATGCGCGCTGCGCCGCACCTGAACCCCGGTCCGGTCGACCGCCTCGACGGCGGCGGACTGTACCGCCGGCTCGCGATCCAGGAGGCGGGCTACCTCACGGACCGCAACCTGCACAGCTACGAGGAATTCGATCTGGCCGTGCGGCTCCGCTCGCTCGGCTGGAAACTGTGGCGCCTGCCCGTCGACGCCGTCACCCACTACGGCCACGACTCCCCGCCCTACCGCCTGCTCCTGCGCCGCTGGAAGTCGCGCTACGCGTGCGGCACGGGAGAGCTCTTCCGTGCGGCGCTCGGGCATCCGCGCCTGAAGCTGGTGCTGCGCGACGTCGCGGAGCTGCGCCTGTACTTCCTGGTGCTGGGCTGGTGGGCGGTGCTGCTCACCGTGCCATGGTGGCCCCTGCCCGGGCCGACCCGGGTCGCGGCCTTCGCCGCACTGGCGCTGGCGCCGCTGCTCGCCATGACGTGGCGCAAGCGCTCGATCCGGCGCGCCGCCTACTCGGTGGCCTCCTGGTGCGTGAATGCCGCCGGGGTGGTGCGGGGCTGCCTCATGCCGCGCGTGTCGCCCCGTGAACCCATTGCCAGTGTGGTGCTGGCCGACGCCACATCGACCGCGCGCGAAGGAAAGGAGTACTGCGCATGACGACATCCCACGAGGCCACGGCCACCGAGCAAGCGCCCGCCACGGGCACGCCGGCGGAGGCCGCCCCCGTCCAGGTCGTCGAGGACAAGGTCACGGACGTGGTGCCGCGCGAGCCCGCCCCGGCGGCGGAGCCCCGCCGCGTCGTGTACATCGCCGGGCCCTGCACGCCGATGGGCGGCGGCATGTACAAGGTCGCCGAGTACCTGGTCCAGGCCCAGCAGCCCGGTGCCGGACGGCCCGAGCTGCGGCTGCTGGAGACCCGGGGCGGCGGCAGCGCCCTGCAGTCGCCACGCTACCTGTTCAAGGCCATCGCCGAGATCGTGCGCAGCAAACGCGCGGGGCAACTCGCCGGCGTGCACGTCAACGTCGCGGAACGGCTGAGCCTCGTGCGCAAGGGTGTGCTCCTGACGGCCTGCCGGCTGCTGCGCGTGCCCGTGGTGCTGCACCTGCACGCCGCGCAGTTGCACCACAACTACCGGGAGATGACGCCACCGGCCCGGGCCCTGGTGCGGTGGGTGTTCTCGCTGGCAGACAGCTGCATCGTCCTGGGCAAGGGCGCGGCCGAGTTCGTCATGCGCGAACTCAAGGTGCCGCCGGCCCGCGTGGAGACGGTGATCAACGGCGTGCCGCATCCGCAGGTCCCCCGGCGGGAGGTGGTGCCCGAGGTCAAGCAGGTGCTCTTCCTGGGCAACCTGTCCGAGCGCAAGGGCGTGTCGGACCTGCTGCGCGCGTTGGCGCATCCCGCCCTGGCCAAGCTGCCCCTGCAGCTGACGCTGGCCGGCGGGGGGGATGTCGATGCCTACACGGCCCTGGCCCACCGGCTGGGCCTGGCCAGCCGCGTGCACTTCCACGGATGGGCCGGGCCGCAGGACGTGCAGCGGCTCCTCGCCCAGTGCGACGTGCTGGTGCTCCCGTCGCACGACGAGGGCCTGCCCTTGGCCATCCTGGAGGCGCTGGCGCACGGCGTTCCCGTGGTCTGCTCGCCCGTCGGCGAGATCCCGCACGTGCTCTCGCACGGACATAGCGCCGTGTTCGTGGAGCCCGGCGATCCGGCCAGCATCGCCCGCGGTCTGTCGCTGGTGCTGTCCGAGGACCAGTTGCGCGAGCGGCTGGAGCGCAATGGCCGGACCCTGCACGAGCAGCAGTTCTCGCTGACGCGGTTTGCAGCCAACATCGGCCGCATCCACGACCGCCATTTCGCCGGCGCGGCAGTGACACCCGCCGAGGCTGGGCAGCAGAATCCGGTGTGAAGGGAAGGCGCCGGATCCAAGTCCGGTCAGCTCTTCCATGCCGCAAGGCCGAGCCAAAAACGTAAGCTTTTATGGCTGAGGCACGGTAACAAGATCGTGCCTCGTCCGTGGCCTGCGGCCTGTTGAAACAGCGCACGGAGCGCGCGCGACGCGCCGTTGCAGAGCCAGCACCAGCCGCGGCTCAACCATTAGGACAGTGACTCGCCAGCCTGTGCACAGCCACGGCAGAGCCATGTAACGGTCGAGATTCCGGCGCGGGACATCCCCCGTAATTCCGTTACCAAAGTAGGCATCTGCCTACGGGTTTGTGGGACAGCTCCTACTACATTCGCCGCTCTTGCTGAGGTGTTGGCCTCGCAGGGCGGACGAACCGGCGCGGCAGATGCGCCAGGGACCCCAGCCCGCGAGTCGTCAAGTCCAGCTGATCGTCAACCTGGTCAAGAGCGCGGCAGCCCACTGTCAGCCAAAGGCCGCTTTTCCCAAACAAGTTGAACATGCAAACTCGACGACTCTTCCTCCGATCTGGTTCCGCTGCCGGCGTCGCGCTGGCCCTGGCCGCCTGTGGCGGCGGTGGTGGTGGCGGCTCTTCCGCAGCGGGATCGATCCGCTGGGGCGGCAGCGGCAACGCGGTCGACGGCCCGGTGTCCTATCCCTTCGGCTCCCGGCTGGACGCGTATGCCGCCGGCATCCGCCCCAGCGCGTCGAACGGACAGATGGATGCCACCATCAAGTCCTGCTACGACGCCTGGAAATCGGTGATGGTCGTCGATGTCCCCAGCATCCCCGGCGGCAAGGCCGTCCGCTTCGGCAGCAGCCCCCAGTACCTCACCGTGTCCGAGGGCATGGGCTACGGCATGCTGCTGACCGTGCTGATGGCAGGCCACGACCCGCAGGCGCAGTCCATCTTCGACGGCCTGCTCAAGACCGTGCGCACCCGCTACGCCAACGCCATCGTCACCAACGTCGGCCCGATCGGCTACGCGCTGATGGACTGGCGCCTGGACATCAACGGCAACTCCAGCGACCCCGGCAACCAGGGCTGGAACGCCATGGACGGCGACCTCGACATCGCGATGGCGCTGCTGATGGCCGACCGCCAGTGGGGCTCCGGCGGCACCTGGAACTACAAGCAGGAAGGCGTGAACACGGTCAACGCCATGAAGGCGTACAACTTCAAGCCGGACGGCACCAGCAAGGGCCTTGCGACCCCGAACGTGAGCCGGACGTCCGACTACATGATCAGCCACTTCCGGGCGTTCCGCACCGCAACGGGCGACGCCTTCTGGGAGACGGTGATCGACCGCTCCTTCTACCTGGTCAACCTGATGCAGACGCAGTTCTCGACGGTCGGACTGATGCCCGACTTCATCGTGAACACGGACACGGCCAACCCGATCCCCTCGCCGGGCTTCATGGGTGACTACGTCGACACGGAGATGCATTTCTTCGCCAACGCGCAGCGCAATCCCTGGCGCTATGGCACCGACTACGTCACCTCCGGCGACCCGCGCTGGAAGATGGTCTGCGACAAGATGATCAACTTCTTCAAGCAGGACACCGGCGGCAACCCGGCCCGCACCGCGATCGGCTACCACCTGAACGGGACCCCCATGGACCGTCCCTACCCGGTGTGGACCCCCAAGGGCATGATCGGCCCGCAGCTGTGCGCAGCGATGGTCGACGGCAGCCACCAGGCGTACCTGGACGCGCTGTGGAACTACAACGCCGCCAACTACACGAACCAGTACTACGACGCCGAGCTGCAGCTGCTGCCGATGATCGTGGCCTCCGGCAACTGGTGGCAGCCTTGAGCATGGCGCGCTGAGCCGTTCGGGCTCGGCACGCTCTTTCGGCCGGGCACCTGCCCGGCTTTTTTTTCGCTCAGTCGCGGCCCCGGAAGAGGCCCACCAGGCCGCGGGTCTCCGGCGCATCGATCGCGATGCGACGCGGCTTGCCGCAGGACTTCAGCACCGCCTCGGCTGCCAGCGCCCCCGAACGCGCCGCACTCTCCATCGAGCACGGCAGCGCGGTGTCGGTCCAGTCGCCCGCCACCCACAGCCCGGACACCGGCGTGTCGTTGCGTGGACGCAGGACTTCAGTGCCGGGCCGCGGCTGCGGGATCGCCATGGGAATGCGATGCACCCGCTGGTGGACCACGTGCGCGGTGCGGGCCTGCGGCGCGAATTCGGCGATCTCGCGCAGTGTCTGCTCGACGATGCGCTCGTCGGGCCAGTCGTTGTGCGCCTGCGGGCCGATCGCATTGCAGGCGATGACGGCCGGGCGCCCGGCCATGCCGGTGCGAATGTTGGACAGGTCGTAGAAGTCGGTATTGAGCCCCTGCGGCGTCCACGTGCGTGCCCAGAAGCGCTCGCGCGTGACCGGGCGGTCGAACCACAGGTAGGTGCTGGTGTAGGCGCTCGGCCGGAAGTAGCGCGCGGCCGTGGCCAGCGGCTGGAGGGCCGGCTCCTGCGCCGACTCGGCGAGCACCGCCGCCTGCCGGGGCGGCACGGCCAGCACGCACCGCTCGGTCTCGATGGCATGCCCGTCCTCCATCTCGACCCCGGCCACCCGGCCCTCCACCAAGCGCAGCCGGCGCACGCTCGCCCCGAACAGGACCTGCCCGCCGGAGCGCAGCACGCCACGGCAGGCACCAGGCACGTACAGCTGGGACAGGCCGATCTTCGGGAACCCGAAGTGGTAGCCGCTTCGCCCCAGCATCAGGCGGAAGATCCGCATCATCGAGGCCGCCGAGCACTGCTCGAGCGGCACGTTCAGGAGCGCCAGCATCGCGGAGCGCCAGAACCAGTCGATGGCCGCGGGACGCACGCCCAGCCGCCGCAGGTAGTCGTGCGCCTCCTCCACGTCCAGCTCACGCAGCCGCCGCTCGCTCAACCGCGCGCCGGCCCAGGCGATGCGCCGGTGGGACCAGGCGTCCGCCCAGGACAGGCGGCTGAGCGCACGTGGCAGCAAGGGCAGGCCGTGCAGCGGCACGGGTCCCCGGGGCACCGGCATGCGCAGGATCCCCTGCCCGTCCAGCAGCGTGACCAGACGCCCGGGCTGCCACAGCACCTGGTCGGCCGTGCCCACGCGCTCGAGCATGGCGAGGAAGTTGCGGTGCTCGCTGCTGAGCACGTGCGGGCCGATGTCCACCTGGAGCCCGGTGCTCTCGTCGGCGAAGCTCGCGGCGCGTCCCCCGGCCTGGGGTGCGGTCTCGAGCACCACCACGCGCAGGCCGGCGTCCGCCAGGGCCAATGCGCAGCGCAACCCGGCAACGCCCGCCCCGACCACGACCACGTCTGCGGCGTTCATCTCGCTGTATCACGGCGCCACCGGACCTTCGGCGGACACGGGGCAGCAGGCGCGTTGCAGGACATGGCCCAGCGTAACAAGCTGTGCCACGGTCTGTCTGTGCGTTTCAGCGCGGCCGTCCGTCAGCGGCTCTTGATGGGCTTCGTCAGCCCTGCCACACGCCCCAACCCAGCCGGCGCAGCGCGATGCCGAGTTCGACTTCCATCTCGCGGGCGGCTTCGTAGGGCATCGGGTTGAACCGCGCATAGACGTCCGGGCGCAGGCGCAGCCCCCAGTCGCGCACGAAGCGGTTGGCCTGGATGCCCGCCTTGTGCTTGTCGAAGCGCACGTCCGGATCCAGTCCGGTCATGCCGACATAGGCGAAGGGCTTGCCCAGCACGTGGTCGGGGTTCGCACGGCGGAACCGCGCCACGTTCCAGACCTCGTCACCCAGTTCGACGACATAGACGTGGTAGTGCGGCCGGCGCATGACCGATTGTCGCTGCCGTCCACGGACACACGAAAAAGGGCCGCTTGCGCGGCCCCTCCATCCCGATCGTGCTGCTTGCTCAGGCTGCCGCCGGCCAACCCTGGCGCAAGGATCGGGAGGCCATGGCGATGGCGCGCTTGAGGAACAGCGGATTGCCGTGCACGTAGCGCTGCCAGAGGCGCCGCGGCTCGCGCCCCAGCCGGAACGCCCACTCCAGGCCGCAGCGGCGCATCCAGGCCGGCGCCCGGGGCACCTTGCCGCCCAGGAAATCGATGATGGCGCCTCCGCAGACGATGAGGCACGGAAAGCCCAGCGCCGCACGCAAGGCGATCGCCACCTCCTCCTGCCGCGGCATGCCCATGCCGAGCACGATGACCCGAGGGCGCTGCTGGACCGCCAGCCGGATGTAGTCGTTCAGCTCCAGGAAGCCGTTCGCGGTGCAGCAGGGGCTGCTGGGTGCCAGGCGGCTCATCACCTCCTGCTGCGCGCGCGTCAGCCAGGGATCGCGGGTGCCGAACAGCGCCAGCGGAAGCCCGTCGGCGCGCGCCAGCAGCTTGGGAATGAGGTCCGTGCCGTTGAGGTTCTGGCCCGGCGACTGGCTGAGCAGCTGCATGAGGAGCGACACGCCGATGCCGTCGCGCACCACCACGTCGGCCGACATCAGCGACTGGTAGAACGGATCGGACTCGGCCACCGAATTCATCGCGTGGGCATTGACGAACGCGAGCACCCTGGCCTCGCCCGGCCGCAACAGCCAGTCGAGGAGCTGGTCCTCACCCTGCGGGGTTTGCACCCGCGCCATGGTGCGGACCAGCTGGTACCACCGCATCTGCCAATCGAGCGATGGCAGAGCGGCAGGCATCAGCTCGCACCCGCCCCGTTGAGGACCGCCCCCACGACGCTCACACCGAATTCGCGCAGGTCGTCGGACAGCTTGACCACGCGCGGCATGGAGCTGCGGTCGCGGCAGGTCACCATCAGCGCCGCGCCGGCGCGCGCCGCCACGGTGCTGGCATCTGCCCAGGAGCCGGCCGGCGGGGTGTCGATGAGGATGACCTCGTACATGCCGCGCAGCGACCCCACCAGGCGCTGGAAGCCGGGCCGGGACAGCAGCTCCTGCGGGTTGGGCGGCAGCACGCCCGCGGGAAGCACCGTCAGCCCGGGCAGCTGCTTGATGTCGCACATCACCTCGGCACCGGCGCGCCCCGCGAGCAGCGCGGACAGGCCGATCTTGCCGGGCAGCCCGAAGATGCGGTGCTGGCGCGGGCGGCGCAGGTCGGCATCGATGACCAGGGTGCGCTTGCCCATCTGCGAGAACAGCACGGCGAGGTTGGCCGTGATGTAGCTGCGCCCCTCGCCGGCCCCCGGGCTGACGATGGCCAGCGCCGACTGGTGGCCGGTGTCGTTCTCGAACCAACGCAGGATCAGCTGCGCCCGCAGGCTGCGCAGGTGCTCGACGGCCGGGCTGTCCGGCTCGTACGCGGCGACCAGGTCCTTGCCGAGTCCGGCATCGGGCGACAGGCTGGCGTGGCCGAACTGGCGGGCCAGCGCATGGCGCACGTCGTCGTCGGTGAGGAGACCCATCGAGATGCCGGCTTCACCGAACGGCAGGCCGACCTTCTTCTGGTAGTCGTGGATCCGCTCGGCCTCGTCCGGGGTGAGCCGGCCTTCGTCGACCAGCAGTGCGCCGATCGGCAGGGTGGCGTCGCGGGCGGGCGCGATCAGGTCCAGGTCGCGGTGCAGGGGAAGGATCTGGCTGTTCATGCGACGCTCCCACGGTAGGCCAGGGCCGGGCGCGTCGGCGCGTGGGCCAGGAGGGCCAGCGACTCGCGGCCGTTGTGTGCCGGCAGCGTGCCCAGCACGGGCAGGCGCGTCGCCAGCGCGAGGTCGTCCACCGAGCGCACGCGGCGGTTCAGCAGCTCCAGCAGGATGGCACCGGCGAGGGCCAGCAGGGCACCGGTGATCGCAGCGACCAGCAGGGCCACCTTGGCACCCGGGCCGCGCGGCGTGAGCGGTTCGACGGCCGTCGCCAGGCGCTGGATGTTGGTCTGGTTGGTCAGGCTCTGCAGCTTCGACTGCGCGGCGCGCTCGCTCACTGCCTCGAAAGCTTTCTGCGCCGTCTCCACGTCCTTGCGCAGCACGCTCAGCTCGTCGCGGTGGCGGTTGAACTGCATCACGCGGGCGCGCTGGGCGTTCACCGCGGCCTGCAGCTCGCGTTCGCGGGCCTTGCCGACCTGGTAGGCGGTGTCGATCGAGCTGCCGATGGTGGACGTCTCGGTGCGCAGGCGCGAGCGCATGGCGTTGAGCTCGTCCTGCATGCGCACCATCTGCGGGTGCCGCGCGCCCAGGTTGGCGCTCGCCTCCTGGATGCGGGCCTCCTGGCGGGCGATGTCGGCCTTGAGGCTGTTGATCAGCGGGCTGGCCATCACCTCGGCCACGCTATCGCGGCCGGCGCCGCGCTTGTTCGACACGTCGGTCAGCTGGCCCTGCACCAGCGTGAGCTGGGACGACAGCTCGTTCAGGCGGACCGTCTCCATGTCGACGCCGTCGGCGCTGATCACGCCGGTCTTCTGCTGGTAGGCGGTCAGGCGCTCGGTGGCCTGCTCCAGGCGGTCACGGGCGCTCTTGAGCTGCTCGTCGAACCAGGTCGAGTACTTCTTCGCGGGATCGGTCTTGATGTCCAGCGCGATGTCGAGGTAGGCCTGGGAAAAGGCGTTCGCCACCTTCGCAGCCTCCGCCGCGCTGGGCGAGGTGTAGGAGATGTTGATGATGTTGCTCTCGCGTGCCGGCTTGACGTCCAGGCCGGTCTTGAGGTTTCCGGCCATCCACGACTTCATGCTGCCGCGGCCGCCGGTGGTGCTGCGCCACTCCTCGACCGCCTTGGCGTCCTTGTCGAGTCCGAGCGTCTCGACCACGCGCTCGGCGACACGGTCGCTGCGCGCGACGTCGATCTGGGTGGCCATGTAGCTGGCAGGCACCGCGCCCTGCCAGGTGGGCTGCTGCAGCGGGTCCTGGGAGCGGATGTCCACCAGGACCGGCGCGTGCGCCGTGTAGTTCTTCGGCCGCAGCAGCACCCAGGCGACCGCCAGGGCCACGGTGGTGGCGAAGATGACAAGGGCCACCATGCGTCGGGCGCGCAGGATGGACAGGAGTTGGTACAGGTTCATGACGCAGGTTCCAGGAACTTCAGAACAGGCTTTCGCGCACGAAGATCACGTCGTTGGGCAGCACGGGATCGGTGAGGCGGGCATCGCTTTCCACGGGCCGGCCGTCCGGGCCGGTGCGCGTCAGGCGCAGGCGGTTCAGGCTGCCGCGCGGGGTGGGGCCGCCGCCCTGGGCCAGCGCCTGCTGCACGGTCATGCCGCGCTCGATGCGGTACGGGCCGGGGCGCTGGGCTTCGCCGTAGATGTAGTAGACGGGTGCCTTGTTGACGAAGATCGTGTCGCCGCCGGAGACGAGGATGTCGTCCTGGTTGCGCTGGTTCAGGAACAGGCCGGGGATGTCGATGACCTTGCGGAACGGCTGGCCGGCCCGGGTGCCGGTCACGATGAGGGTGTCGTCGCCCATGGGCGTGACGCCGCCGGCCGCTGCCAGCATGTCGCTCACGCGCACGGTGTTGGTCTCCAGCGGGAAGCGGCCGGGCTTTTGCACCTGGCCGAGCACCGCGACCTGGTTGCCGCGCACCTGCAGCAGGACGATGTTCACCTGCGGCTGCCGCAGGAAGTTGCCGTTGCGCAGCGCGGAAGCGATCTTGCCTTCCGCCTGCGAGATCGTGGAACCGCCGAGGTTGACGGACCCCACCAGCGGGTAGCTGATGGTGCCCTGCTCGGAAACACGTGCTTCGACCGTCAGGTCCGGGTTCTGGAAGACCTGCACCCGGATCTGGTCGCCGGGCCCCAGCTTGTAGTCGGAGTTGGCGGCCGCGCCACCCGCCCCCGCGTTGGAAGGCCCTGCCGCCTGTGCCACCAGTGCGGCACAGGCCAGCACCAGCAGCAGAATCGATCGAAGCACGTTTCTCATGTTTTCTCTCCCTTTCAAAAACCTGCGGTTGCCCGCGCGGTTTTCGCGTCAGATCGTCAGCTTGGCCGACAGTCCGATCACGTTCGCGCGGTAGTTGAATGCGGGCAGCGACGACTCGCGGCGCTCGTTGCGCAATTGCGCACCCAGCGTCACGGTCCGGCGGATCTGCCAGTCGACACCTGCGGCGAGCACGTTGAACTTGTCGCGGCGTCCGACGTCGGCGACGGCGCCGGTGACGTCTTCCCAGCGGCGGTTCTCATGCTCGTAGCGCAGGTTCACGGTGATGATTTCGGTCGGGCGCCAGCGCGGTCCCACGAAGAATCGGTCGCTGCTGATGTGGCCGCCCGTGCCGAACAGGTAGCTGCCCATGTCGCGCGCGTAGCCGACCATCACGCCCGTCTTCGGGGTGGCCTGCCAGTTCGCGGTGATGGAGCCCACGAGTCCGTCGAAGTCGCGCGAAGGCGCTCCGGAGTGCTCGCGGTTCAGGTACGCCAGGCGCGCGTCGACCGAGGTCTTCGCGGTGGCCACCCAGCGCACCACGCCTTCGAGCTCGTTGTCGTCGAAGTCGGTGACGATCGGGGAGCCCTGGTAGTCGCCCTCGCCATGGCGGTAGCGCAGGGTGGCGCTGGAGCCGGAGGCGAACTCGTAGCTGGTGCCGAAGCGCACGCTGTTGATCTCCGGGTTGGAGTCCCAGCTGGACGGGTCGGTGCTGCGCGCCGAGGTGTGCTGCACGCCGGCCAGGACGCGCCAGGCGGCCCCCAGGCGGTAGCCGCCTTCGAACAGCTCGTTGCGCTCGGTGCGGCGGTTGACCGCGGTGAGCAGGCCGTTGGAGGTGACGTCGCGGAACTGGCGGCGGTCGGCGCTGGCAATGCCCTCGAAGCGGTTGCCGAAGGCCCAGTACCAAGCCGCGGCGTAGTTCAGGGCACTGAAGTCGGAGTTGATGCGGTCGAAGTGGAACCGCTCGTACTCGGCGTCCAGCACGACGCGTTGCAGGCCGAAGCGCTTGTTGTAGCGCAGGCCAACGCCGGCGGACGTGATGGTGTCGGAGATCTCATTGGCCGAGGAGCGCAGCACGTTGTCGTCGCGCTCCACGCCTGCCTTGGCGCGGAACTGCAGGCCCTCGGGACCGGTCGGGTCGGACGAGACCGGCGAGAACGGCTGCGAGATGGAGGCCGCCGGAGACACCGGAATCACCATGGTCTGCCCCATGGGCGTGTCCATGGACGTGGCCATGGACTGCCCCGCGGCCTGCGCCGTGGACTGTCCCGGCTGGCCGGGGGTGGACTGCAGCGTGGTCTGGGCATGGAGGACCGCTGGCAGGAGGCACGCCGCCGCCACGGTCGTCAACACGGGCCGGAAGGATGGTTTCTTCATTGGTGTTCTCTCACGAGGAACGCCCGGCGCAAACACACTTGATGGTCATGCTTACGATGGTTACGCACGGGCTACGGGCGGACAATGGCTCATTGGTGCTAGTGCTCAATAAGCCGCGCCGTCCTTGAACACCAGGCGGATGGTTCTCCAGACGATGTAGAGATCCAGCCGCAGGGACCAGTTTCGCAGATAGTCCAGATCGCAGCGAATCCGCGCTTCCATCTTTTCCAGCGAATCGGTCTCGCCCCGGTAGCCGTTGACCTGGGCCCAGCCCGTGATACCGGGTTTGACCTTATGCCGCAGCATGTAACTTTTGATCAGCGGCCGGTAGAACTCGTTGTGGGCCACTGCGTGGGGCCGCGGTCCCACGATGCTCATGCGGCCTTGCAGCACGTTGATGAACTGGGGCAGCTCATCAAGAGACGTCCGTCGCAGGAACGCACCCAGCGGCGTCACCCGGCTGTCGTTGCGTCGCGCCTGCGCCACAACGGGCCCGTCCTCGGTGACCGTCATGGACCGGAACTTGTAGACCATGATCTCCTGGCCCCAGAGGCCGTAGCGCCGCTGCCGGAAGATCACCGGTCCCGGCGAGCTGAGCTTCACCGCGGCGGCGATGCCCAGCATCACGGGTGACAGCAGCACCAGGATCACCGCGGACAGCACGATGTCGCTGATCCGCTTGAGCGCCGCGTTGGGTCCCTTGAACGGGGTTTCGCAGACCGAGATGACCGGCATGCCGCAGATCGAGTCGGTGCGGCCCTGGATCAGGTCGGTCACGAACATGTCGGGCACGAAGTACACCGAGGCCGTGGTGTCCTTCAGGGCGTCGAGCAACTGCTTGATGCGCGGCTGCGATGCCATCGGCAGCGACAGGTACACCAGTTGCACGTGGTGCTTCTTCACGTACTCGGCGATCTCCTGGATGCGGCCCAGCATGCGGTGCCGGTTGCGCCCGTGGATGCGGTCCGGCGTGCGGTCGTCGAAGAAGCCCAGCAGCTCCACCCCGGTGTAGTGCGCCATCGACAGCCGGTCGGCCAGCGAACCACCCTGCTCGTTCATGCCGACCACCACGGCCCGCAGCGGCGGACCTTGCAGACGGATGAGGTGCGGAGCGGCCTGGCGCAGCGCCCAGTGCGCGAGCAGCTGCGACGCGGGTGCCAGCCACAGCCAGTGCAGCACGACCGGGCGCTCGAAGGCGTCCAGCTGCCCGGCGGCATAGCCCATCGCCAGCAGGAGGCCGCAGGTCCAGGCCCAAGCCAGCAGGGTGTCGGCCACCACCCGGCTGGGCGAGGCCCGCAGCTGCGGGCGCCCGGGGTAGGCCAGGGCGAAGGCCACGATGGACACCACAATCCAGCGGGGCGACAGCTCGCCCTCGAACAGCCAGACCACGAACCAGAGCGACAGCACAGTCGCCAGCGGCTCCACGAACGCCTCGAATGCGCGCAGCAGGCCGCTGTGGCTGAAGACCGCGGGCGCCGGCAGGCTGGGCGCCGGTGGCGGAGGCGCCGTGTTCACGGCGCCGAAAACGCGTTCTGCCTCAGGCATATGCCGCCATCCGGGTGAGCTTGGCCACGGCCTGGGCGCGGTTGGTGACGTCCAGCTTGCTGAAGATGCTCTTCATGTGGTTTTTGACCGTGAACTCGCTGATGCGCAGGATGCAGCCGATCTCCGGGTTGGTCTTGCCCATGGCGACCCAGACCATGATCTGGCGCTCGCGCTCGGACAGCTGGCCCAGGCGCACCACGAGCTGCTCGACCTGGTTGCGCTCGCCCCCGGGCTGGCGCATCGGAGCCGGCGGCATGCGGCGCAGGGTGGAGTCGATGAACGGGACCAGCAGCTTGAGGGCGGCGGCACCCCCGGGTGGCGCCACTTCGCAGCTGAGTGCCGCGAAGATGCGCTCGCCCCCGAGGCGGGCGTCGCCTACGCCGTGGACGAGGGCCGTCTGCATGCCCGGAACGCCGGGTGCAGGAGCCCAGCCCTGCCCCGCCTCGCCCAGCAACTGGCCGCAACCGCTGATGTCGAGCTGGCAGGGCTGCGACTGGGCCGCCACCCAGCAGTCGCGGAAGTAGTGCACCAGCGGCGCGATGCGCGATGCGGGGCACAGGTGCGTGCGCAGGCCCGGCAGGCTCGAGATGATGTCGAATTGCAGGTCGCCGGCGCGGAAGTCGCCCCAGCCGACCAGCAGGATGTCGTGCGGCAGCCATTGCTGGACGTCCCCCTGCAGCCAGCGCCAGAGGTCGGCATGGCTGCGCATGGTCGCGCCCTGCCCCGCGATCTTCAGGAACTGCACCGGATCGACGTCCGAGGTGGTGGCGGTGAGCATGGTCATGGCGCTTTCTCCCTGCTATCAGGATCCGGCCGGGCCGGACATCAAAGGACACAGTTGTTTCGTCACCGCGACATGAAAGTGCGTGACGGGTTGCCGCGAAGCGAAACGGGACGTGACAGCCGTCGCCCGGCCGCCACGCTTGGCTTGACAGTCGAAGGTCGGTGTGAATTGGTGCGTGTGCATCGCGGTTTGGCCCGCGATCTCCCGCGGTGCCGTGATGGTGTGAAAAATGGACATGCCCACGGGGTAGGTTGCACACGGTCCTTGCTGTCGGCGACCACGCATCCCCGTGTGCGCCAAATCCGACACGGCGGTCACGTAACCGCGTTTACCAAACCGATACCGGGGGCACGATCGTTCGACGGAGTGTTCGCGGCGGCGCCGGGCGAGGGCGCGGAAGGCTCAGGTCGCGGCGCGGCGAGGACTGCGCCCGTCGAGTGGTGCGGGGTTCGAACTGTGTGCTGCGCGCCGCGAAGCAGAGCAGCAGAGCAGCAGAGCAGCAGAGCAACGAGCAGGCGCCGTGACGAACGCCGGCGTCAGAAACGCGGCAGGTCGCCCAGGCAGCGGCCGGGCCGCTCCTCGTCGAGCGACAAGGTCTCGATGCCCTCGGGCAGGACGTCGACCTTCACTTCGGGGCCGGGCTGCAGGCCGCCTTCGTCGTCCGGGAACACGCTGATGATGGTGTCGCCTTCGACCAGGCGGTCCACCACCTCGGTCACCCGCGTGGGCGACGGGCGCAGGTCCCAGCGTGCGCTGCGCGCGTCGAAGAGGCCCATCATGGCCTCCACGATCTGCGAGCCCGCGTAGCGCAGCGCAGTGATGCCGTAGGTGGCTTTCTCGACCATGGGCGCCATTGTGTGCATGGGCCGTGCCGCCCGGATCAGGCATTCGCCACTTCAAGCGTGGGAGGCTGCCTACGGTCGTCGACGGCAGCTACACTGCCCGACCCATGCGCGCCGCAGCGATGCTTCCCGAGACGTCAACCCTGGGCCGCGCCCATGCGCGCCGGCTGCGCGACGTCTACCGTTCGGCGGGATGGCCCTGCCAGGATCCGCTGGAGATTGAGCTGCTCGCCGCCGGCTTCCTCGAGCGCGTGGCGACGCCGGCGGGCCACACGTCCCTGCGCGTGACCGACGCCGGGGTGCAGTGGCTGGCGCGCGTGCTGGCTGGCAACCGGGCGAGGCTGTCCGCGCACGAGGCGCTGGTCGAGCAGGTGGCGCGCGAGATGTGCCGGGCCGGGCGCGTCGCCTGGCGCGGGCTGGCCTTGCGGGCGCAGGTGCCCGCTGCGGGCGCCACGGGGGCCCTGCAGTGGTGCATGGCCAAGCCGGATGTCTTTTCCATCCGCAACACCTCTGTGGCCGAGTACGTCGAGCCCGTGGTGCACGAGATCAAGGTGCGCCGCTCCGACCTGCTGGCCGACCTGCGCCTGCCGGCGAAGCGCGCGGCCTACCTCGACCTGGGCGAGTGCTGGTACGTCCTGGGAAGCGATGCGCGCGGGCGGTGCATCGCCAGCCCCGACGAAGTCCCCGAGAACTGCGGCGTGATGGTGCAGGAGCAGGGGCGCCTGGTGGTGGCACGCGCAGCCGCCCGCCCGGCGCGCACCGCGCTGCCGTTCGCGGTCTGGATGGCGCTGGCCAAGGCGACGCCGGTCACGGGCCTCGACGAAGACTGCCAGGGGCTGCTGGCGGCCAACGACGGCTGAACGCGCCTACTGGCGCGGGTGATCCGAGCTGCCGTCTCCCGGCGGCGTGCTGCCCTTCTCCGGGTCCGGCGCCGGGACCTGCACCGGCTCGGGGTTCGAGGGCTTGGGCGGCTCGGTCGGCTGCGGCGGGCTGCTGGTGGCCTCCAAGCGCATGTCCCCTCGACTGCTCACGCGGCCGTCGGCTTGCCGGCGGGCGCCTCGGGCTCGGACGGCGGTTGCAAGGGGCCGAACTCCGGCTCCACGGGCAGCTGGCTGGGATTGGGTGCGCCGGGGCTGGTGGTGCCCGGCTCCGACGGACCTTCAGGATCGACCGGGTGCGTGGCCATCGTGGCTCTCGAAGGCGTGCGCCTCAGAACTCGCTCTTGGCCCAGAGCGCAGGGTCCACCGCGTCCGGTACCGGGGTCACGGCCGTCCGACCGGCCTGGTCGGCTGGTGGCGAGAAGCCGTCGTCGAGTTGCGGCGGGGCCGGCTGCGCGGCGTGGAGGCTCGGGTCGTCTTCGTACGGAATCATCGTGGCATCCCCTGATGCCCTCATGGTGCGGCGGGTACTGCGGGGGGATGCTCGGCCAAGATGCCTTCCGGATGTCGGCGCGAGCCGACGCGCGCTCAGGCGCCGGCCTGTTCTTCCTCGTCTTCGACCGCGTGGGGCAGGTGGCGGCTCGGGTCGTGGGTGAAGGGCATCTGCGGCAGGCCGATCAGCACCTGCAGCCGCGCATGGGCGCGGTCCATGTCGGCACCGATCATGGCGAGCGCCACCTCGTGGCCGGGCTCGTTCTTGGCGATCTCGACATAGGCGGCGCGCAGGCGGTGGTAGTCCTCCTCCGCCCGGGCGACTTCCTGCTGGGCGGCCAGCATCTTGGTGTATTCGGCGCGGCTGTAACGCATGCAGAAAATCCTAGGCGCGGCCACAACGCCGCGTTGTAGGACAACCGACCGAGCCGGTGCAGACGCAGCCGCGCGTGCAGCTCAGCGGTCGGCATTGGCCGCAACGCCAGTGTCCGCACCAGCGCCGGGCTTCATGGAGCCGTCCGGCAACGGCACCGCGATCGGCGCGACCTCGACGCGCGCCAGTCCCTCCTCGCGGCTGAGCCCGATCTTCTCGGCGGTGGCGGGCGAGAGATCGACGATGCGACCATCCACGTATGGGCCGCGGTCCTGGATGGTGACCACCGCGCTCTGGCCGGTCTCGAGGTTCGTCACGCGCGCCTTGGTGCCCAGCGGCAAGGTCTTGCTGGCCGCGTTGTCGTCGCGGGGATCCATGCGCGTGCCGTCCGCCATCTTCCGGCCCGCGAACTTGTCGGCGTAGAACGAGGCCTTGCCCACGCGCCGCTGGCCGGAGCGGTCGAGCGCGTGCCCGGACGCGGCCTTGGCATTGGGACGTGGGGGCGGGTCGGCCGCGAGCACCGGCGGCGGGACAGCGGCTGCGAGCAGCAGGATGGAAAGGGGGAGGATGCGGGGGGCGGGCATGGTCGGCTTCCGTGCGTTGCGGCAGTCTCCGCAAGGCTCAAAAGGCCACGTCGTCAGGCCGCGGCGTTGGTCCCGGTAGGACGGGTGCGGCGTCGGCCCAGGTGAGCACGCCTACAGGAGCGACTCACCACAGCCTTTGAAGCTTGCGGCGCGACTTTCAGGGGCAGCATTCGAGCGCGAAGCCCGAGGTCAGCGGCACCATCAACGCGCCCAGCAGCCCGGCGCTGCGCTTGAAGCTCTGCACCAGCGGTCGCAGCGGCTGCGCGATCGGGGATGTGTGCAGCCACCGGCCCAGGGACTTGCGCAAGCTGCGCGCGCCGGTCGCGAGCGAGGGCCGGGTCACCACCCCTTCCAGCAGCGGGAGCGTGCAGTCGCTGAACATCTTCTTGAACGGCTCCTCGCCCTTGCCCAGGTCCATCAACGTGTTGCCCTCGGCCGCGGCGGCCTGCGCCATGTTCAGCAGCAGCAGCGAGCCGGGCGACCAGGTCGACCACGCCGGGTCGTACACCGTGAACCAGCCGTGCCACACCTGGCGCGACCGCATGCCGAAGTGGGCCGCGACCAGCGCGTCGCCCACGTACAAGGCCGACAGCCGGCCGGCGAACTCCGGCGCGTCGGCTTGGCGGATGCGGTACACGAGCGCGCGCGTCCACGGCCAGGCGAAGTATTCCAGCGCGCCGGTGCGGCGGCACTGCTCCCGCTTGCGATCGATCACGTGCTGCAGCACGTGATCGTCTGCGCTGTTCGCCACGAAACGTAGCGGGCCGACGTCGCGCTCCAGCTTGCGCGCGCGCCGCTCCAGCTTGGCGATGGTCTCGCTTCCGGCGTCGCGCTTGGCCTGCCGGTAGCCGTCGTACCCGCGCGACAGGTCGATGGCATGGGAGACGGAAGGCTTGGCCGGGACCAACGGGCGCTGCACACCGGTCAGGTGGTCGAACTGCCAATAGCCCAGGCGCGAAGCCCGCAGCAACTGCACCCAGTCCCAGCGCGTGCCCGGCGCCGCGACCACGCCGTGGTGGTCCGACAAGCGCCCGCCGACCGGCTCACCGGCGCCCCAGCGCTGCTGGAACGGGAAGAAGCCCACCACGTCGCCGTGCTCCTCCAGGACCGTGACCTGGACGTCCGGGCGCACGTCGGCGACGGCAAGCGTGAAGTCGGGCGTGAAGTAGGGACTGGCCAGGGCCGGGTTCGAATGCTGCAACTGTCGCCACCGGGCGATCGTCGCGGCGTCCAGGTCGCTCGGGCGGAGCAGGTGCAGTCGCATGCGGTGGGTGCCGCGGGGCACGGCTTCTGTTCGTTCGAGCGACTGTCCGTTTTGGTGCGGCGTCCGGCAATAGTCTTGCCGGGTCATCGGGTCGATCCCTCGGCGAACGCACGGCGAACCCACCGCGGTGTAGGCACAGCCGGAAGTTCGAACAGAGAGAAAGGGCTGCAGCCCCCGCCAGATCACGCCGGTCTGCTATCGAAAAAATAGCAAATGAATGGTTGCGGCACGAAAGAAAACGGGCTGCACGATCTCTCGTGCAGCCCGTGGGATGGATGGCGGAGTGGACGGGACTCGTCCAAATCAGCCCATCTCCAGAGGAGAAGCGCGTCCAGATCGTGGCCGATTACACGGTCTGGTTCACGGTGTCGCCAGGAGTATCGCTCCTCCTGACCTTACCCCTTCTGCTGCGCGAACACCAGCAACTGCCAGCGGATCGGGCCACTGCCCGGCGCGTGCTGGTGGTGGTTCTGCGGGGGCAACGTGTGGCCCTTCGCAATTCCAATTTCGTCGCCGCACACTGCACAGCGGTAGATGCCGGGATTCGGTGCCGCTGAACCCGGCGGGTGGAGGTTGTCGTACTCCTGGTGATTGGATTGGGCCAGCAGGTGCCCATACTTGTACTGAGCCACGTAAGGCTCCTTTCACGAGTGAGAGTTTCGGGAAAGGAGTAGCCGAGGCTCGTCTCTCAGAAACGTCCTTTGAGCTACTCCAAATTGCGCCTAAACTACCCACATACGGGATTGCACGGTCCCGTACGCGGATAGGCTAGGAACACGCTCTTGTTTGGGCGCTCTGAACAAACACGAGACCTCGCTTTTCTGCTAGCTCAAGTTCACTAGCTGAACCCCGATCAAGGGCTGTTTGTGCATGAAGGGCTGGACGGTCGCACGTCCGGCCCTTCGCCTTTGACACACCTAAAACGGTATGTCGTCATCCATGTCGTCAAAGCCACTGCTCGGCTTGGCTGGGGGGGCTGATGGGGCTTTCGGAGGCGGGGCCGAACTTGCCGCCTGCTTCTTTGGCCATCCAGGCAGAAGGTCAGGATCGCCCCCTTCCGCCACCTCACAAAACGCGTCCCAAGACTCTCGGAGCCGATCCATGACAAGGCCCCCTTCGCGGATCGTCCAAGCCCAAGTCTTGTCAGGACCCGAATACCCGCCACGCCAAAGCCACCCGTTTTCACGGATCAACTTCCACCTGATTTGCTCTTCATGGGTTAGCAGTTCAGGGTGCTTGAAGGCTAGCTTGGCGAACCGATCAGCCTCATCAACGTCCCATAGCTCGTTTGCTTCGTCTGCGACTGAAATGTCCTTCGCTGGGTGCAGTTCGACTCGGCTGAGAATGTCCTCAAGCGCCCACTCCACAAAACTCGACAACGTCCGGCGCTGACGCCGTGAGGCCAGTTCTGCCAAATAGCGGAGCTTCGGATCAAGCCGAACCGTCACGGTCTCCGACCGTGACAGCTTGCCGCCGCCGGACTTCCGTTTCTCGCTAACAGCCGTTGATGCCATGCCGCATTCTAGTCCCCACATGTGCTGACTTGCAATACATCGATGACACCGGACTCTATGCTCGGCGCGTTTAGCACACTCCTAGTACTAATATATTAATCTACGGACTGAGCCAGAGCGGCTTTCAGGCCGCCAGCCTTGGTTGCCGCCGCTTTCAGTTTCTTAGCTTGAGCAAAATCGGGCTCAATCTTCTTCAAACGCTCCACCAACCCGGATAGGTCGTATTCATTCGTGGACCGACTTCCTGCCGAGCTGTATCGCTCCTTCCTCTCGACCAGCTTGAGTTCCTCAAGCCGTCGGATGTGCCGCTGAACCTGCTTCGTACTCAAGCCCACACGCTGAGCGATCGTGTCCTTTGACGGGAACACCTTGCTGCTCGCCTTCCACCAGTGCTCCGCGAGTTGGAGGAGAACCACCATCTCCTGAGCATTGACTCCAAGTCGTCCCTGCGCCTGGAGAAGGATCGCTGGAAAGAGGCAGTAGCCGTGAGACATGACGGCCTTGCCCCACTTCTTCTCCGACTCACGCTTGTCCTTCTCGGGGAACAGCGAGACTACGTTCTTTTCGATCTTCGTTTGTACGTTCGCCATCACGGCTCCAGCTAATCGGTTCAGTGAACTCTACGCTTGTAGGCCCCGTACGAGAAGGCATGGGGCATGGACATCAGTGTCCACGCGCGTGGACACGTACGTCCTTAGCGGCCTGGACAGCAATGTCTCCTAAAGTAGGAGCAGCTAAGCACGATGGCAATGACAGATGGCTAATGCAGGATGAGGGCCCGTGGACGTTTTTGTCCACGGGGTGCGGCGCTGAGCCGCGGTTGGTTCGGGGCTAAGGGCTAGAGCTGAGCAACAGCCCTATACCACCCGGCCAATCTGAGCTTCCGCAGTAGAGGAGCACGCCCAGGGCTAAGAGGAATGGCAGCAAGTAGTCCGTGCCGACAGTGCTCCTAAATACCGCATCGAGGACAGCGAGGACAATTCGGGCTGCGACCGCCCACCGATTGAGCCGTACCTCAAACGGCTGGCGTCCTATCTCCCGCCCGTTCTCCATGATCCGCTCTTCTGAACGCACGACAAAACGCGCCTTGGACAGATCGAGCATCTTGGGGAAGCCGGTTTTTGTCTCCCACCCCTCATGTTGCTTCTGGACCCTGGCCATCCAAACTAAGGCAAGGTGGTCGAGACGAGACTTGAATGCGTCCGAGACTCCCTGCTGCCCGTAGCGAACAAAATATTGGTAGTACCGGTACAGGAAATACGCGAAGGCTATCCATATCGCCAAGTAGAGGGCTTCGGGACGATTAAACGTCACATCAAAGCCCGCCAAACTCATCTTCTCTAGACCGACTTCGCCAAATCGTAGAAGCCACAGAACGGCGCAAACCAAGATCAAGTTGCGCCGTTGCCGCAATAGCCCCTCGTTCATGGAGGAACCGGCCTTGCGACCGAAGACGCTTTCATCCATGAGCAGTCGGGTACCGTCCGAGAGTGGAAGGGGCTACAGGACGCAATCGAAGGCGTAGCCTGACATATATCGAGCTTCGGTCTTGCCGATGAACCTTGCATGTCGCCCATGCTTCTGGCACTCAGCTTGCGCCAGAGGCGTCGCACTCCCCAGGTCCATGGCGTCAATCGTCACGCTGCGAGGAGTGGCCGCAATGATAGACGCGGCGCAGCCCGCAAGCGACAGACTAAGAGCAAGTAGCACGGTTCGCATAGCGCCTCCGAACCCGCAGCCAAGCCGCAGGATGCGAAATTGTAGAGGTGGGAGCTGCGGAAGCTGTCGCGTGCTCTGCATGCTTTGCGCACCTTCGTCTGAGACCGTACTAACCCTGCTGCGCACGCTCGCAGGACTTCACCAACCGCTTATAGCGCCGCGAGCTTCTCAAGAAAGCCGCGTTCCAGCTCGCTAGCTTGCGCTCCGTAGTGGGCCTCTCGATGATGGGCCGCGCAAAGCGCAATGACGTTCTTCGGAGTGTCCGGGCCTTGCTGAGAGAGACTTAAAACATGGTGCGTTTCAACGTACCCTGATCCGTCTGGCTTGAAGAAATCCACGCTGCCGCAGAACTCGCATCTGCCGCGGGATCGAGCCACTACGAATGTACGGACGGCACCATCCCGTCGATAGCCTTAAGCGTGTCGCCGCAGTCTTTCCGGCTCGGCAACTCCTTCGGGCTCTTGCGCAAGATCGTCTAATGCATTGCTGACGGGTGCGACGTTCCAAACCCGCCCAGCGATTACGCTGTCCGCAGGGACTTCGCCGATCACATACGCTGCGATTCCTTCATCCTCTTCTTGAAGACGCAAGGCCAGGACAACATCCTCGTCATATCGCTCCCGCTCGCGCGTGACTGCCTCTTCGTCCTTCGCATAGCACACGACTCCAAACGCATCTACGCCGCCAGCCAGTACATGCGTGATGATGCGGCGCATGTCGGTCGCGCCCGGGCGCCGGTGGTGCGGGCGAGCTTCCCTCGACCAAAACAGATACCGACCGTTTCGGAGTTCGTCGGCCCATAGCGTGAAGATCGCGCGGCTATTGGCTGCCGAGTACCCCGACCACGAATTGCGCACGTTGCTCAGAGGTGCGCCTAGCCGAGCACAGAACTTGCTAAATGGAAGTTCGTTTTTAGGATGCCGGAATCCAGTTCCCCGCCACCGCGTGACCATGCGTGCCTCCATCATTCGTTGTTATCGCTAATTGCGGAGTGGCCTGGGGGTAGCTTGCCACCGCCATCCGGCACTCGCGCGGCACAGACCTAAGCCGATAGGAGGAAGCCAAGATCGAAGACCTTCGGCTTGAGCTTTGCAGCTAGTTGATCAAATGCTTCATCGAACGCGGTGAAATCGACCTCTTCATTTTCGCGGTTCGCTTTGAGCGAGCGCCGGACCTGATACCAACCAGCATCAGGCCGATTCAGCTTGAACTCGTCTCTGATCCGCTTTTCCAGCTTGGTGCGGTAGAAGGCTTGCCAAAGCTTTTCCCCTTCGGCCATCACCATGACGGCCTCTTTGGAAAGCTTCACCTTGGCAAGGTAGTCGCTCATAAAGCTGGACTCAAACCGTCCCGGAGCACCAACTTCCTTCTCCGTGAAGGGTATAAAGTGATTAACCAGGGTCCACTTCTTACCCTGCCATTCCAAACCCGCACATCCCGCCGTGAGGTTCTTGCCGGAGAACAGCATGTAGATCAGGCAATCAGTCTTGAACTCGTCGCTCAAGCTGCGATTCGGCTGCAAGAACTGATCGTTGTGATTGAGCCAGGAATGAGCAACGAGCAAGCGGACTGTGAAAACAACCGCGACCTGTGACAGGTTCTCCGGCTTGATGTACAGACCGCCGCCGTTTCCACCCGTGTAGATGGACGAAGTAATTAGCGTCTCTTGTCCTGCATGCTGCAAGTCATTGTTGCTCGCGTAGAGGTAGCCAAGCATCCCGTCACAGGACCGCTTCATCCGAGGATTCGTTGAAACCGTGAACGCATTAGAAAGTGGGAGCGCGAGTTCATCGTTCGTTGGTGGCGGCTCAATCCACTTGTTCAGATACGTTGATGCGGGCTGATTCCCGAACATCTTCTCGCCGACTACCTCACCGTCCTTGGTCAAAGCCGCCGTCTCAATGCTGACGATGGGCTGCTTCTTGGAGGTATCCCAAATCAGAAAGCCGATAGGGAAATCCCCTTTGATGCCGTCAAAGGCTTTGCTGTGAACGACGAAGCCGCCTAGGAATTGGGCTTGCCATGCCTCCCGGAACTTCTCGAAGTTAGGCGCAACGACGTACTTGAGGGTGCTGAACATCGCCAACGTGGCATTGGGGAGTTCCTTTTTGATCCTCACCAGAAACTGGACGAAAAGCTCCTTGCTCGCATACCCAAGGTCCATCTGCAAGTTGATCTTGGATTGCTCGATGCCTTTCTTGTTCACATCACCCTTGCCGATGCCTGAACCGGTTTCTCCGTACGGAGGATTGATCAGAACGAGGATTTTCCTCGCGCCCTTCTTCTTGTTCTTGGCGTCATCGATTGCCTGCCGTAGCGCCTTCGGCAGCTTTCCCGTGAGCGAGTAGTCAAGCTCGCCATCATCTGTAATGTCGTCATTCAGGTAGTCGTACTGGAACTTAGTCGCCGCGACGCACGTACGGCTTGCCGTCATCACCTCAATGTCCGCTTGATCAAGCGTGCTCATGAAGATGTTCCGATGATTGGAATGTTTGACCTCTAGGTTGCCGACGCCACAGCACATGTCCCATACGACGTAATTCTGTTGCCAGTTCTTCCCCAATGATTCAGCGAGCCGGTCGTATGCCTTATCGACGATATGAAGGGGCGTGTAGAACGCGCCTTTGAACACACGCTCGTTCAGAGGGAGAAGGCTATCCCTACGCTCCAGTAGGTAGCCTCGGTACTCCTCCTCCGGTGGCCTGTGATAGATCGCCCAGAATTTCCGGTAGCCACGATCACTGGCAAGCTCGTAGGGCTTGCCATTCAGAAGGAATATGGGCTTGTCATCCTCATGCAGCAATCGAGCGGGCAGGTTGGCCATGGCCGCCTTGATGCCGTCATGCATGATGTCAGCGAAGAACAACAGAGCGTAGTCAACCTCCGTCACCCCCTCAATTTCGCGGCCAATCAACTCTACCCATTTGTCAAATACCTGCCGTAGGTTCGCGGGCGTAATCGGGGTTCGGACTAGCTTGCCAGCCTTGATCGCAGTCTTGACTGTCTGTACGAACTCTTTTTCATGGCTGTCAATCTTGTAGACAACAAAATGGGTCTCGATGTACGGGGCCGCTTGCGCGGCAACCGTCTTGTCTACTTGTGATGCCGACTTCGGCCACTTGATGGTCTTGTCGGTCAAGATCGGCAGCGCCTTAACCGTCTCCATGATGGCCGCCTTTTCTCTGTCGATCACGGCAAGGAATGGCGGGATGTGCTCGCCTTTCTTCCGGGCGTCTCTCACGTAGAAGAGTAGCTGCGTGAACATCAGGACTGGCGCGGCGTGTGCTGCCTTCGCCTCAAACCAGATTTCTTCGGTCCGAATGTCGATGAGCCCCTTAGTCGTGCTCTTCAACCCCAGGGCTTTGATGTACGCATCCTTGACATCCTCTTCACTCTTGGCTTGCGCGAGTTGTGCGACCAGGCTCATTCCATCCCCTCAATGAATGCGCAATGGTGCCAGACTCAGCAGTGGCTCCCAAGGGAAAACGCGCGCGCTTGCTCGTAGTGCTGGTTAGCCGCGAGTCTGAGCGTCGATGCGCTGCACCACGGAGACGCCACAGCCGACGAGTTTTGCGATCTTGAGCATGCCGTGACCCTCGGCTCTTAGCCTGCGGATGCGCTGCTCCACTTCCCCCTTGACAGCAGGGCGTCCAATTGGCCTGCCGCTCTCCGTTCCCTGCGCCTTCGCGCGGGCCATGCCCGCCAGTACCCGCTCACGGATTACCTCTCGCTCGTACTCCGCGAAGATGCCGAGCATTCCGAACATCGCTCGACCATCCTTGGTGGTTGTGTCTAGGCGGTTCTGGTGTAGGTACATGTCCGCCCCTTTCTCACGGACAGCTTGGAGGGTGTTCATGAGGTCCAGCATCGAGCGGCCTAAGCGATCAACCGACCAAGCCATGACCATGTCTACCTTCTTCCTTGCGACCGCTTGAAGCATCGCGTCAAGCTGGGGGCGCTGGTCGCGGCCCTTAGCCCCACTCACGCCCTCCTCGCGGTAAATGGCGACAACTGGCCATCCCTGCGATTCTGCTGCGGCCTGGAGGTCCCTCAATTGGTTCTCGCAGGTCTGGTCCTGCGTGCTGACGCGGACGTAGATCGCCGCCTTCTTCGGTCTGATCGGGGAGGCCATCGTGGTGCTCACTTCGTGGTTGGCATGCCTAGTATACCGAAATGAACTGGTTTACGTATAGCGATTTGCAGCGAATCGGCTCCTCTGATGCGAAGTACGAAGCGGGGCCTAGGTTTCCGTATGGGTCTCTGAGCGCCCGCGCATCTCGCTGCTTCGCGTTGCAGCCCGAACCCGCACGCATGTCGCCCATGCCTCCTGCCATAGATCGCCGGTCGGGCAGTCCATGGATGGCCTCTCCTACAGAGACCGGAATGGCGCAGCCTGCGGGTCGCGCCGCGGATGCCCGCGCACGGGCCTACACGGCGACAGGAGCGTCCGCAGCGGTCCGCCCGCCCCTACCCTCGCACACCCCGCGCCGGAGCGCCCCAGCGCCCGCATACACGGCCGCGACCGTGTGCGTGCCCGCGCCCGCGCCCGCGCACGCAGGCGGGCTCCCGCATGGGGGAGCGCACGTACACGCGGCTCGGAGGTGCCCCTTCGCTATTGCGAAGCATTTTTAGGAATGCGGAAGGAGCAAGGCTCGGACTTGCCGCCCGACTACCAACCGCTCATTGCCGAGAACGCGAACTAGGCTCTGCATCCCTGTGAAGTAACGCGCGACGACGGGGACGACATGCTCAAGCGCATGATTCATGAAGGCTCTGTCCTCATCCTCCGAGAACATTAGGTCTGGTGGTAGTGGGCGGTCCCAGAAGTCGGCGCGGTCGTGCACAGCGTTGTGGAAAACGATCTGGCTGATGTCCCTATCGTCGTCAACTGCTTTAGCGGCTAGACCTTTATCGAGCAGGTAGAACTCGGCCGCGAAGCCAGCGCATGCCACAAGCCGCTCGGTGCCAGGTCTCTCATCGCATCGTGTACGCCCATGCCCTCTCGGGTCGTTGAAAAGCATCTCGATAAAGTCAACTTCGCCGCCGAAGTGCAGGCATGCAGTCGCATGGCCCACCTCATGCCAGCACCTGTACTCGTAGCTATCGACAATGATCGTCATGGCGTCTAGTCCGCTTCGCGGGCTAGCTTACCGGGCGTCGAGACTCGCCAGCAATGCCGAAACGGGCACCTCCAAGGCGTGTGCCAGCCGGGCCACGTTGTGGAGACCTATGTTCCTCTCGCCTCTCTCCACCGAGCTTACGTAGTTCGTGTGCAGGTCGGCCAACTCGGCAAGCTGTTGCTGCGTGAGCAGCCTTGACTCCCTCAGCGCACGGACAGCCGCACCAAAGGTGACTTGCACCTTCTCCTTAGTGGGCGGCCTTGAGCGCGGCTTCGGCATGCGCCGATGCTCTTGGCACTCACACTATGAGTACACAGCCTATGAGTTTGGTTTGTGATATACCCCTGCCCGCGATGACTCGACCGAAGTGGTTGGCCGAGTGCTGTCGCCCAAAGGGTTCGACATGGGGTTTTTCTTTTGGCTCTCGACTACTGGCAAGAAGAGTGCGGCGGCGGCAGCCTTGCAGACCTACTATGAGATCTGCAAGCGTCATGGAGCTTTCTCAGGGGACCCTGCTAGGTTCGCCAATCAGACAGTAGAGCGAGCTTGCGACAAGCTCCCGTCATTGGCGCAAGGACACTCCAAGCCGTACCTCTTGGCGGCAGCCTGCCTTACGGTCCTTCTCGTCGATGAGCCGCAGCACTCGGACTCGGCGAGGCTGTACGCCATGGGCACAAGCGCAATGCTTCAAGCCTTGTTCTCTGATCCTAAGTTCTCACCGACTCTCTCTGAGGCACGGATCATCAATGCGGCTGTGGAGGTTATGCAGCAGTGGTCCGACGCTCCCTCTCCCTGGCTTGCTGGAATGCGACTAAGCGAGGAGCCCACCTCGCAGCCTTCGCCCGGCCCTATTACAACCGCCCACCCTTTCGGCGCAGACTGGAAGTCGCTCACTCCCAAGGGGCGGGAACTCGCTCGGGCGGAGCTTGTGCGGCGGATGCAGGAACCAGACGGGAAGGCTTGAACGGAGACAGATGCAGGAGGCGTTCGGCTTCGACTTGGGACCTCTGACTGTTCCCGGCCTCATGCTTCGGCCTTCCGCTCGGATCAACTCGATTCCATCGGTGACAGCTTCTGCCCGAGTTTGCGACACCATAGATGCGAGCTGGCGCACCTGTCGATCCCGGGCAGGCCGGCGCTTTGTTGGCGGCTGGGCGTTCTCTCCTGCCCCCTGCCATAGATGCAGCGCATGCACGCCAACCTATGCTGTAGTACAGGTACTGCAAGGCTAGGGCCAGCTAAAAGCGCGGAGCGAGGCTACGGGGAAGTCCAGCATGTCCACGTACGGCCGGAGGCGTTGGGCGTTGCGGCGGATGGTTGCTCCGTAAACCTTCTCTCCCATGCCCTCGCCGGTGTGGCCGAGGATTGGATTTCGCAGTGCGTCGCTCACGTTGAGTAGTTGAAGCTCTGTCGAGACAAGGTGGCGGAATGAGTGAAACGCCTTCGCGGGATTGTCGAAACCCTTCTTAGCTTTGAAGATTCCGAACCAACCCCCGAACACCCCACCTGCCCCGTTTTTCCCTGACGTTCTCAATCGGGGGAACAGGGGACCGACGGGTAGCGACCGCACATAGGCCGGGAGTCCAAGGCGAATGAGTTCGCGGTGCATCGGGACAGCTCGCCGTGAGCCTTCATTTTTCAACGACTGGCCGCGCTCCGGGTTCGCGCGGAACTCCAAGCACTCTGTCCCCCACTCCACGTCCAAGTCATCGGTCCAAAGCTGGGCAATCTCGCTAAGTCTTGCCCCGGTGTAGCAAGCAATGAGCGGCATCCAATACGCGGCCGCTGCACCGGCCTTGCCGTCGCGTGGCAGCTTCTTGTCGTTCCAGATCGGATCATCGAACAGCGCGGCCAATTCGGCGTGCGTCCATGGCTCGCGGCCCACTGACTCTCGCCCGCCCTGGCTGACCGTGAAACCTGTGAATGGGTTGGCGGCGATCCAGTCTCTCTCGCGTGCGGCCTCGGCGATGGCGCTGACACTCACCCGAACGTTGTCGGCGGTCCGTGCAGTCTTGCCTTCGGTTTTCGCCCACTCGGTCAGCGCATCGCGGAACCCGCGTGCGGTATCCCTCGACCACTGGCTCAGGGGCGGGTTCCCCATCAGCTTGGCGAACATGCCCGCATGCCTGGAGAACGTCTCATACGTCTTAATGGATCGTGGCTTTGCCGTCTTCCAGGCATCCAGGGCGTCAGCGACGTATCGGACTGAGCCAGCTTCTCTAGGCTCCTGCGGTCTAGGGGTTGGAGTAACGCTTTGCGGCAATAGTCTGCGCCGTGCCTCAAGGATGCTGACTCGGACTGGGTAGTGGCCCGACGGGTCTCGGAGGGCCTCGATTTCCGCATCCATCATGGAGACGTAGTGCTTAAGCACCTCGGCATCGAATACAGGTGAGCGGGGCATTTCCAGGCTGGCGCTCATCTGATCTAGCCATGCCTCCTGCCAATCCGGGACGTGTCCTGACTGGAGCCCCTGCTCCGTGTCCCCCCTCTGCCAGCCCAAGTCGCTCGCACGTTCGCCGCGCTTTTCTGGGGAGTAAGCCGCCGCCCGGGCATCGAGGGCGTCCAGAAACCGCTCAAAACGGCTCAGGAGCGCCGAACGAAGTTCGCCCAGGTTCGGGGCCGCCTGAACGATTGGCGTGGCCTGTGGAGCCGCTCCTGCACTTTGGCGGGCGAATCGATCAGCCCACTCGGCGTGGAGCAGCTTTGCCTTTCGATTGGCTTCTGCAAGGTCCGTAGTCTTCAAGGAGCAACGCACTGCCCAACCAGTCGGATACTGCGCTGCGAGCTTCTTCGGTGCGCGAAGAACGAACTGATAGATGTTGGAGTCAGGGCGGAGGGAAACGCCTGGATAACGGGTCACGGGCTCTTCAATCACACGGCATGATTACACGGTCCGTGTGGCTTCTGCCTCTCCGTCGCGCCCTCGCCACAGAGGGAGGCGCAAAGAAAAAGGGCCAGCACGTTAGTACGTGCTAGCCCTCTGAGAAACTTGGCGGAGTGGACGGGACTCGAACCCGCGACCCCCGGCGTGACAGGCCGGTATTCTAACCAACTGAACTACCACTCCGCGCGGTACAGCGTCTGCTCTTGCGAGCCAAGTGCTGCCACTTGTGCTTCATCAACCGCGGTTGATTTGGCGACCCTACGGGGATTCGAACCCCGGTACTCACCGTGAAAGGGTGATGTCCTAGGCCTCTAGACGATAGGGTCTTAACCTGGACGCGCGCCCAAGGCGCGCTACCTGCAACTTCATCCGACACCGTGCTTGGTGGAGGTAAGCGGGATCGAACCGCTGACCTCTTGCATGCCATGCAAGCGCTCTCCCAGCTGAGCTATACCCCCGCTTGGTGTCGAGCCTTGAATTATAGACCGAAAAACGAGCCCTTCCGCACCCGCGTGCTCAGAGGCGGGCGAGACGTTGCAGGACCACCTCGCGCGTCAGCAGTTCCAGCACCGCGTCCAGCGACGGAGTCTGCGGCGTGCCCAGCACGAGCACGCGCACCGGCATCGCCAGCTGCGGCATCTTGAGCCCGGTGGCGCGCAGCACCTCCTTGAGGCTCTCGGCGATGGCCGCCTTCTGCCACGGCACGCCTTCGAGCATCTTGGCCAGCATGCCGATGGCCAGCCGCACGCCGTCGGTCACGTGCTGCGCAACCTCTTCCGGCGCCGGCTCCACGGGCACGTAGAAGCGCGCCGCCCAGTCGGCCAGCGCCACCGTGGTGTCGCAGCGATCCTTGAGCAGGCCGCACAGGCGCGGCAGGCGCTCGTCGGCCTGGATGCCGCGGCGGGCGAACTGCTCGGCCACCAGCGCGGCCAGCCAGGCGTCGTCTGCAGCCTTCATGTGCTGGGCGTTCACCCAGCGCAGCTTTGCCTCGTCGAACTGCGCCGCGCTCTTGCCCAGGTGGTCCAGGTCGAACCACTGCAGGAACTGCTCGCGGCTGAAGATCTCGGCGTCGCCGTGCGACCAGCCCAGGCGGGCGAGGTAGTTCACCACGGCATCGGCGAGGTAGCCCTCCTCGCGGAACTGCGTCACCGGCTTGGCGCCGTTGCGCTTGCTCATCTTCTCGCCGCGCTCGTTGAGCACGGTGGGCAGGTGGGCATAGACCGGCGGCTCCTGCCCGAGCGCGCGGAAGATGTTGATCTGCCGCGGTGTGTTGTTCACGTGGTCGTCGCCACGGATCACGTGGGTGATGGCCATGTCGATGTCGTCCACCACCACGCAGAAGTTGTACGTCGGCGTGCCGTCCGGCCGCGCGATCACCAGATCATCAAGTTCGTCGTTGCGGATCTCGATGCGGCCCTTGACCTTGTCGTCCCAGGCCACGACGCCGCCGACCGGGTTGCGAAATCGCAGCACCGGCTGCACGCCCACGGGCACCGGGGGCAGCGTCTTGCCCGGCTCCGGCCGCCAGGTGCCGTCGTAGCGGGGCTTCTCCTTGGCCGCCATCTGCCGCTCGCGCAGGGCATCCAGCTCCGCCATGGACATGTAGCAGGGGTACACCAGGTCCTGGGCCTGCATCTGCGCGAGCACTGCCTTGTAGCGGTCCATGCGCTGCATCTGGTAGTGCGGGCCCTCGTCGTGGTCCAGCCCGAGCCAGGCCATGCCTTCGAGGATGACGTCCACGGCCTCCTGCGAGGAGCGCTCCACGTCGGTGTCCTCGATGCGCAGGATGAAGGTGCCGCCCTGCGAGCGTGCGAAGGCCCAGGGGTACAAGGCCGAGCGGATGTTGCCCAGGTGGATGAAACCGGTGGGCGACGGGGCGAAGCGGGTGCGGACGGTCACGGCAGGATCAGAGGAGGTCGAGGCCGCGCGAGAAGTCGGCCTGCATGTCGGAGAGGTGTTCCAGGCCGACCGCGACGCGGACCAGCCCCTGGGTGACGCCGGCGGCCTGCCGCTGCGCCTCCGTCAGGCGGCCGTGCGAGGTGCTCGCCGGGTGCGTGGCCAGCGTCTTGGTGTCGCCGAGGTTGGTGGACAGCGACAGCACCTGGAGCGAGTCGAGCACGCGGAAGGCGCGCTCGCGTGCCGCCCCCGCATCGGGGGCCTTCACCTCGAACGACAGCACGGCGCCGCCCACGCCCGACTGCTGCGCCAGGGCCAGCGCGTGCTGCGGGTGGCTGGGCAGGCCGGGGTGGTGCACGCGGGCGACCTTGGGATGCGACTCCAGCCATTGCGCCAGTGCCAGCGCGTTGGCCGACTGAGCCCGCATGCGCAGGTCCAGCGTCTCCAGCCCCTTGAGCACCACCCACGCATTGAACGGCGCCAGCGTCATGCCGGCGCTCTTGAGGATGGGCAGGAACTTCCCCGTCACCAGCTCCTGCGAGGCGCACAGCGCACCGGCCATCACGCGGCCCTGCCCGTCCAGGTACTTGGTGCCCGAGTGCATCACGACGTCGGCCCCGAACAGCACGGGACGTTGCAGCGCGGGCGTGGCGAAGCAGTTGTCCACGCACAGGAGCGCCCCCGCACCGTGCGCCAGGTCGGCCAGGGCCCGGATGTCGCAGACCTCGGTGAGAGGATTGGTGGGCGTCTCCGCGAACAGCAGCCGCGTGGTGGGGCGCACGGCCTGCTTCCATGCGGCCAGGTCGGCCTGCGGCACGAAGGTGGACTCCACGCCGAACTTCGCCAGGTCCGATCCGATCAGCTTGATGGTGGAGCCGAACATCGACTGCGAGCACACCACGTGGTCGCCGGCCTTCAGGAGGGCCAGGCACATCATGAGGATGGCCGACATGCCCGAGGCGGTGGAGATCGCCGCCTCGGTACCCTCCATCGCCGCCAGCCGCTGCTCGAAGCTGGCCACCGTCGGATTGCCGTAGCGGCCGTAGGTGAAGCCCTCCTCCTCGCCCGCGAAGCGCTGGGCCGCAGCCTCCGCGCTCGGCTGCACGTAGCCGCTGGTCAGGTACAGGGCCTCGGAGTTCTCACCGTACTGGCTGCGTTCGACCGCGGTGCGCACCGCGATGGTGTCGCGGTGCAGGCCGCCGGCGGCCGGATCGTTCTTCTTCTCGGTCATGGCATTGGCGTGGGGCGGTCAGGCGTCCTGCGCGTTCGGCAGGGCCAGGCGCGAGGTGGTTTCCTCCAGCGGGTCTTCCTGGCCGATCCGCGCCTCGTTGATGCGTGCGATGTCGTCGGGGTTGATGTCGCCGGTCACGTACACGCCGTCGAAGCAGGACGCGTCGAAGCCGTCCAGGCGCGCCGCGGAGCCGGCCGGCAGCGCGGCCATCACGGCGCGCTTCATGCCCTCGACGTCCTGGTAGATCAGGGCGTCGCAGCCGATGATCTCGCGCACCTCCTCGATGGTGCGGCCATGCGCCACCAGCTCGCTGGGCGTGGGCATGTCGATGCCGTACACGTTGGGAAAACGCACCGGCGGCGCGGCGCTGGCCAGGTACACCTTGCGGGCGCCGGCGTCGCGCGCCATCTGCACGATCTCGCGGCTGGTCGTGCCGCGCACGATCGAATCGTCCACCAGCAGCACGTTGCGGCCGCGAAACTCGCTGCCGATCACGTTCAGCTTCTGGCGCACCGACTTCTTGCGCACGCCCTGCCCCGGCATGATGAAGGTGCGGCCGACGTAGCGGTTCTTCACGAAGCCCTCGCGGTAGGGCAGGCCCAGCAGGTGCGCCAGCTGCGTCGCGCTGGGGCGGCTGGACTCGGGAATCGGGATCACCACGTCGATCTCGCTGGGCGGCACCGTGGACACCACCCGCTTGGCCAGCGTCTCGCCCAGGTTCATGCGGGCCTGGTAGACCGAGATGCCGTCCAGCACGGAATCGGGCCGGGCCAGGTAGACGAACTCGAAGATGCACGGGTGCAGCGTCGCCGCATCGGCGCAGGGCTGCGCATGCAGCTTGCCCTGCAGGTCGATGAAGACCGCCTCGCCCGGTGCGACATGGCGCTCGAACACGTGGCCGGTGCCCTCCAGCGCCACGGATTCGCTTGCCACCATCAGGGTGCCGTCCTTGCCGCGGCCGATCGACAGGGGCCGGATGCCGTGCGGATCGCGAAAGCCCAGCACGCCGTGGCCGGCGATCAGCGCCACCACGGCATAGGAGCCGCGCACGCGGCGGTGCACGTTGCGCACCGCGGTGAACACGTCCTCGGGTTGCAGCGGCACGCCCCGGCTCGCCTTCTCCAGCTCGTGCGCGAAGACGTTCAGCAGGACCTCGGAATCGCTCTCGGTGTTGATGTGGCGGTGGTCGGTCGAGAACAGCTCCGCCTTGAGCGCCTGCGCGTTGGTGAGGTTGCCGTTGTGCACCAGGACGATGCCGAAGGGCGCGTTGACGTAGAAGGGTTGCGCCTCTTCCTCGCTGTAGGCATTGCCGGCCGTCGGGTAGCGCACCTGCCCCAGGCCCGCATTGCCCGGCAGTGCGCGCATGTTGCGCGTGCGGAACACGTCGCGCACCATGCCCTTGGCCTTGTGCATGAAGAACTTGCGGCCCTGCTGGGTGGCGATGCCGGCCGCGTCCTGGCCGCGGTGCTGCAGCAGCAGCAAGGCGTCGTAGATCAGCTGGTTGACAGGCGCGCCGCTGACGACGCCGACGATTCCACACATGCGCGATTCATCCTGGTAGGTACTGTCCGAACCTCTCGGGCAGCACCGGCTTCAATCCCCTGAGCGCCGCCGTCGACACGCCGGCGCTCACCGATTCGGTCCACCACTGCCCCTTGTGCAGCGGCGTCATGTTCACCACCACCGCGGCCGCCAGCAGCAGCACGACGCCCCGGACCAGCCCGAAGGCGCCGCCGAGCGCGCGGTCGGCGGGACGCAGCCCCACCGCTTCCACCAGCTTGCGCGTGATCCAGGCCAGCAGCCCGCCGGCGAAGACCACGGCCACGAACACCACCGCGAACCCGGCCGCATAGCGCAGCGGCTCGGCTGCGCGCTCCATCGGCAGCCAGCCGCCGACTTCTGGCGCCAGCCACTGGGCCAGCACGAAGGCGGCGCCCCAGCTCAGCACCGAGAGCACCTCGTGGACCAGGCCGCGCAGCACGCCCAGCAGCAGCGAGATGCCCAGGACGCCGAGGAAGATCCAGTCCAGCGTCGCCATCTCACAAGGTGAGGACGGCGGCCGGCAATTCCAGTTCCTTGATCCGGCCGGCGGCCTTGTCGGCCTCGGCGCGCGTCGCGAAGGGACCCACCCGCACGCGGATGCGCTTGCCGTCCTTGGTCTCGGCCACGTGCGTGTACGTCTTGAGTCCGGCCTTCTCCACCTTCAGCCGCGTCTCGCGGGCCTTGGTGGCGTCGGCGAAGGCGCCGACCTGCACCACGAAGCGCCCGTCGGCGTCGTCCTGCGCCTGTGCCTGGACCGGCTTGCCTTCCAGCAGCGCCTGGGCACGGGCCGCGTCGGGCGCGGCCGGCTTGGTCGCGGGCTCGGCCCTGGCCACGGCCGCCGGGGCGGGTGCCGACGCGCGCGCCTCGGGCTTCGCAGGGACTGTTGACGCCGCCGCGACGGGCGCCGCGGCCGGTGCAGGCGCGGGTGCCGCCGCGGCCACCGGCGCGGGTGCGCCAGCAGGCGCCGCTGCCACCGGGTTCGGCGCCGGCGCGCTCGCCGCGGCCTGGCGCGGCGCCGTGGACACCGGTGCCGGCAACGGCTTGGCCTTGTTGCGGTCGGGAATCTCGATCGGGATGTCCACGGCGATCGGCCGCGGCTGGGTGTCGAATAGCAGGGGGAAGCCCACCACGCCCACCAGCACCAGCACGGCCGCACCGATCAGGCGGTGGCGGGCCCGCCGCCGCATGGCCTCGACGCTCTCCGGCTGCGGTGCGGCAGCCGGCGACGCATCACCACCCTTGCGGAACTTGAAGAAGGCCATGAGCGTGTCGCCGGTGGGTTCAGGAGCCCAGGTGTTTGGCCTGAAGGCGGGGCAGTCCGTCCTTCAGAACGCCCCCCACCGTGTAGAACGATCCGAAGACGAGGATTCTATCAGTGGGGTCCGCCGCGGCCACCGCGCTGCGCAGCGCCTCCAGCGGCCCGGCGTGCGTGCTGGCGCCGGTGTCCTTGCGCGTGGTGAGCGCCTGCCACAGCGCCTGCAGCGCGCCGGCGCCGGCCGCGCGCGCCGTGGGCAGGTCGCAGAAGTACCAGCGGTCCACCAGCGGATCCATCCGCCGCAGCATGGCGGCCAGATCCTTGTCGCCCATGGCGCCGAACACCGCGTGGGTGGTGGGATAGAAGCCCATCGCGTCGAGGTTGGCGGCCAGCGCGCCGATGGCATGCGGGTTGTGGCCGACGTCCAGCACCAGCGCGGGCTGTCCCGGGACGATCTGGAAGCGGCCCGGCAGGTCGACCATGGCCAGGCCGTTGCGCACGGCCTGCGCGGTGACCGGCACCTTGTCGCGCAGCGCGGTCAGTGCCGCCAGGACGCCCGAGGCATTGATCAACTGGTTGGCGCCGCGCAGTGCCGGGTAGCCCAGGCCCGCGTAGCGGCGCCCGCGCCCGGCCCAGGCCCACTGCTGCTTGTCGCCCGAGAAGTTGTAGTCGCGCCCCAGCAGCCAGAGGTCGGCACCGACGGACTCGGCCGCCTGCAGCAGGCTGCGCGGCGGCACCGGGTCGCTCACGATCGCCGGGCGGCCGGCGCGCAGGATGCCCGCCTTCTCGCGCCCGATCGCCTCGCGGTCCGCGCCCAGGAACTCCTGGTGGTCGAGGTCGACGCTGGTGACCACCGCGCAGTCCGCATCCACCACGTTGACCGCGTCCAGCCGCCCGCCCAGGCCGACTTCCAGGATCACCAGTTCCGCGTCGCTGGCGGCCAGCAGGCTGAGGATGGCCAGGGTGGTGAATTCGAAGTAGGTCAGCTGCACGTCCTGCCGGGCGGCCTCGACGCGCGCGAAGTGCGGCACCAGCAGGTCGGCATCCACCGCGCTGCCCTGCAGCCGGCAGCGTTCCTCGAAGTGCACCAGGTGGGGCGAGGTGTACAGGCCCGTGCGCCATCCGGACTGCAGCGCGATCGATTCGAGCATGGCGCAGGTCGAGCCCTTGCCGTTGGTGCCCGCCACCGTCACCACCGGGCAGCGGAAGGCCAGCGCCATCCGGTCGGCGACGGCGCGCACGCGCTCCAGCCCCATGGCGATGGCCTGGGGGTGCAGGCGCTCGCAGTGCGCCAGCCAGTCTTGCAAGGTCTGCATGGCCGCCGATTGTCCGCGAGACCCGCCGGCGCCCCTGCCGGGCGCATACGATTCGCCCCATGGAGATCACTGTCTACGGCATCCCGAATTGCGACACGGTCAAGAAGGCACGGGCCTGGCTCGACGGGCAGGGCGTCGCCTACCGGTTCCACGATTTCCGCAAGGACGGCGTTCCGGCGCAGCGGCTGCCGGCCTGGTGCGACGCGGTCGGCTGGGAGCGCCTGGTCAACCGCCAGGGCACCACCTGGCGCAAGCTGGAGCCGCACGCCCAGGCCGCGGTGCAAGACGCTGCCAGTGCCGCCAGGCTCATGCAGGCGCAGCCGAGCGTGATCAAGCGGCCGGTGGTGGAATGGCCGGGCCGCACCACCGTCGGCTTCGACCCGGCCGCCTGGGAGGCGCTGGCGCGCCGCTGAGGGCAGCGGCACCACTGGACAGCGCACTTTTACCCGGGGTTTACTCTGCGGTTGCACCGCGGACGCGTCGCACTGCCTAGAATTTCGGCATCCGGCACGCTCCGCATGCGAGGTCCCATGAAACAGTCCATCGTCCTTTCCGCCCTTGGTCTGGCCGCCCTCGGCGTCCAGGCCCAGGAGGTCGGCCGCGTGATCTCCAGCACGCCGGTCGTGCAGCAGGTCGCCGTCCCGCGCCAGGTCTGCACCAACCAGCAGGTCGCCGTGCAGCATCCGACCACAGGCGCCGGCAGCGTCATGGGCGCGATCGCAGGCGGTGCGGTGGGCAACGCCATCGGCGACGGCAGCGGCCGCGCGGTGGCCACGGCCATCGGCCTGCTCGGCGGTGCCATCCTGGGCAACCGCATCGAGGGCCAGGGCCCGACCGAAGTCCAGAACCACCAGCAGTGCACCACGCAGACCTTCTACGAGAACCGCGCCGTCAGCTACAACGTGGTGTACGAGTTCGCGGGCAAGCAGTACAGCGTGCAGATGCCGCAGGACCCGGGCCCCACGGTGCAACTGCAGGTCACCCCGGTCCAGCCGGCCGCGCCGGCCTACGCGCCGCAGCCGCAGGCGCCCCAGGTGATGCTGGCGCCGCCGGTGCAGACCGTGGTGACCGTGCCGCAGACCGTCGTGGTGCCGCACTACTACTACCGGCCGTACTACCCGCCGGTGTCCCTGCACCTGGGCTACCACCGCGGCTGGGGCCACCACCACCGCCACTGGCGCTGAAGGCCACGCACCCATGAAAAAACCGCCGGGGACGGCGGTTTTTTCATGGGGCTCCCGCTTTCGCTACAGCGGCGTCTGCAGCAGCGCACCCTTGAACAGCACCGGCCCGGTGGGCTTGCCGCCGGGGCCGCCGCCGCGTGGCTCCAGGGTGATGGCCAGCGTGGGCACCTCGCGCACCTGGTTCTCCGCGGCCGTCAGCCGCACCACCGGCTCGCCGCCGAGCACGCCCAGCGACCGCGGCGCGCCGCCAGGTGGCAGGGCCCAGAGTTCGAGCGACTTGTCCGGGCCTTCCTCGATCGCGCCCACCCGCTTGAGCGTCAGGCGGCTGTGCCGGGGATCGAAGGTGACCAGCACCTGCGCGGACGACTTCTCGTCCGACAGCACCGCCACGTACTGGATCTCGGGCTTGGCCTGCAGCTGCGCCACCAGCTGGGTGTTCTCCTGCGCCAGCTTGCGGCCCTGCTGCGTGGCCTGGGCGAGCTGTCCCTCGCGGTCCTGCACCGCCCGGTTGAGGTTGATGCCGACCACGGCCGCCACGGCGGCGGTGCAGGCACCGGCGAGCGCGGCGCCGCGCCACCAGCCCAGTCGCTTGCGCAAGCCCTCCAGCATGGAACCCTCCTCCCGCGCCGGTGCGGGCCCGGCGGCCTGCGCCGGCAGCAGGTTCTCGATGCGCTTCCAGACGTTGGGGCCCGGCGCCGCGTGCGGCTGCAGCTCGGTCAGCGTGGCGAAGCGCTCCTGCCAGGCCAGCGCGGCGGCGCGGACCACGAAGCTCTGGCGGGCCTGGTCCTCGAAGCGGCGCCGGGCGCCGCCGCGCAGGGTGCCCAGCGCATAGGCGGCAGCCAGCCGGTCGAGCAGTTCGGGGTGTCGGTGCAGGTCCATGGTGCGGCTTCAGGCGAAACGGGCCATGCAGCCGCGCAGCTGCTCCAGCCCGCGGCGGATCCAGGTCTTCACCGTGCCGAGCGGCAGCTTCAGCTGCTCGGCCAGCTCGCTGTGGCTCAGGTCGCGCAGGTAGGCCAGGCTGACCACCTCGCGCTGGCGCGACTCCAGCTTGCGCAGGCACTCGTGCAGCGCCCAGGCCTGCTCGCTGGCCTGGGTGGTGTCCATCGGGTTGGCGCCGTCCCCGGCGAGCGTGTCGGCCAGGGTGTCGTCCAGCTCCACGGCGGTGTCCGCGCGCTCGGAGGCGCGGCGGCGGCGGAAGTCCAGCGCCCGGCTGCGCACGATCACGCCCATCCAGGCCATCGGGGGACTGAGGGATGCGCGGTAGTCGCCGGCGATGCGCCAGATGTTCAGGTAGGCGTCCTGCAGCACGTCCTCGGCCCACTCGCGGTTGCCCACCACGCGCATCGCCACGCCAAAGAGCTTGGAGGAGGTGCGGTCGTACAGCTCGCGCAGCGCCGCCTCCGCGTCCCCCGGCCGTGCGCGCAAGGCGATCCGGTCGAGCAGGTCGACGAGGTGGGTGTCGGTGGGGTCGTGGGCCATGCGCGGATTGTCGTGCCAAAGTGATACGCGCCAGGATGCGTGGCGGATTCACCGATGAGCCTGCTCGGCCACTCGCCTAAAATCTCGCCTTCCCCCCGAACCCGCCTCCCCCATGACCACCGAGACCCTTGCCGGCGTCAGCGTCACCACGCGCGCCAACGTGTACTTCGACGGCAAATGCGTGAGCCACGGCGTCACGTTCCCCGACGGCACGAAGAAATCCGTCGGCGTCATCCTGCCCGCCACCCTCACCTTCAACACCGGTGCGCCGGAGGTCATGGAGTGCGTCGCCGGTGCCTGCGAGTACAAGCTGGCCGGCGCCGACTGGAAGCGGTCCTCGGCCGGCGAGCGCTTCGCCGTGCCCGCCAACTCCAGCTTCGAGATCCGCGTGAGCGAGGCGTACCACTACATCTGCCACTTTGGGTAACCCCCCCGAAGCGCCTGCGGCGCCTCCCCCCGAGGGGGGCGCCACCAGCGGCCCGGCGAAGCCGGTTCCGCGGTGGCCGCTGGAACAAGCCATTCACGGAAGACCTCGCATGAGCACCATCCTCGAACACCTCCCCGCCGGCCAGAAGGTCGGCATCGCCTTTTCCGGCGGCCTGGACACCAGCGCGGCGCTGCACTGGATGCGCCTGAAGGGCGCGGTGCCCTATGCCTACACCGCCAACCTCGGCCAGCCCGACGAGCCCGACTACGACGAGATCCCGCGCAAGGCCATGCTGTACGGCGCCGAAAAGGCGCGCCTCGTCGACTGCCGCAAGCAACTGGCCCGCGAAGGCATTGCCGCGCTGCAGTCCGGCGCCTTCCACATTTCCACCGGCGGCCTGACCTACTTCAACACCACTCCGCTGGGCCGTGCCGTGACCGGCACCATGCTGGTGGCCGCGATGAAGGAGGACGACGTCCACATCTGGGGCGACGGCAGCACCTTCAAGGGCAACGACATCGAGCGGTTCTACCGCTACGGCCTGCTCACCAATCCGTCGCTGAAGGTCTACAAGCCCTGGCTGGACCAGGCCTTCATCGACGAGCTGGGCGGCCGGGCCGAGATGAGCGCGTTCATGCAGAAGGCCGGCTTCGCCTACAAGATGTCGGCCGAGAAGGCGTACAGCACCGACAGCAACATGCTCGGCGCCACGCACGAGGCCAAGGACCTGGAGCACCTGCACGCCGGCATCAAGATCGTCAACCCGATCATGGGCGTGGCCTTCTGGAAGGACGACGTGCCGGTGAAGGCCGAAGAGGTGCGCGTGCGCTTCGAGGAAGGCCAGCCGGTCGCACTGAACGGCAAGACCTTCTCCGACAGCGTCGAGCTGATCCTGGAGGCCAACCGCATCGGCGGCCGCCACGGCCTGGGCATGAGCGACCAGATCGAGAACCGGATCATCGAGGCCAAGAGCCGCGGCATCTACGAGGCACCGGGACTGGCGCTGCTGTTCATCGCCTACGAGCGCCTGGTCACCGGCATCCACAACGAGGACACGATCGAGCAGTACCGCGACAACGGCCGCCGCCTCGGCCGCCTGCTGTACCAGGGCCGCTGGTTCGACCCGCAGGCCATCATGCTGCGCGAGACCGCCCAGCGCTGGGTGGCGCGCGCCGTCACCGGCGAGGTGACCCTGGAGCTGCGCCGCGGCAACGACTACTCGCTTTTGAACACCGAATCGCCCAACCTCACCTACCAGCCGGAGCGGCTGACCATGGAGAAGGGCGAGTCGATGTTCTCCCCCCGCGACCGCATCGGCCAGCTGACCATGCGCAACCTGGACATCGTGGACACCCGCGACAAGCTGGCCGTCTACAGCAAGGCCGGCCTGCTGGCGCACGGCGGCGGCGCCGGCCTGCCGCAGCTGGGCGAGCAGAAGGACTGAGCCCGCCACCCGCGTCTTCGAGCCAAATCGGGCTCGCGCCCGCTTCCCACGCGGGCGAGCAGCTATAGTTTCGATAGCATCTCGCCGTTGGCCGGGCGTCAGTTCCGTCAGTCGTAGGCGAAGGTGAAGATCAGGTCGACGGCGGCGCGCTCGCCGGCCTGGGCCCGCACCGTGACCCTGCGCGACAGGTCGTAGAACACGAACAGCGTGCCCAGCGCACCCGACAGGCTGCGCTCGTACGAGGCGTAGAGGTTGCGGCCCAGCCGCTTGCCCAGGGTCACCGCCGGTCCCTCGGCGCCTTCCCGCTTGAACGACAGCTCGTCCAGCCCCAGCAGCGCGGCCGGTCCCTTGCCGCCGCTGCCGGCGCGGCCCGCGCGGCTGGCCAGCAGGGCGACCGCCGCCTGTTGCAGCAGCGCGGTCTCGGCGCCGCCGGCCGCCGCCGGCCGTCCCAGCACCAGCCAGGACAGCTTCTCGGCCTCCGGCAGGTCGGGCTCGGCATACAGGCGCACGAAGGGCGCCTGGGCGCGGCCGGTGACCTGCACGCCCACCTTCTGCGCCAGGCGCGGCCGCACCGCCAGGATGTCCAGCGCCGGGTTGTCCACGGGACCGGTGAAGCGCAACACCCCGCGTTCGATGTCCAGCCGCTGGCCGTAGGCCTGGTACTCGCCGCCGATGGTGTTGATGGTGCCGGTGAGCGTCGGCTCCGCCAGCGAGTCGCCGGAGACCGCCAGCGTGCCGGCCAGCCGGGTGTCGATGCCGCGGCCCTGCACCCGGAAGTCGCGCCCGAGGTCGAGGTTGACCGCCAGCGTCAAGGCACGCCCAGGCTTGCTGTCGCCGGCCGCCGGTTGCGTGCGCCGCGCGCTGCCCAGCGCCACGCCCGGCGGGAGGTTGCGCACCACCACGTCGTCGCCCAGCTGCGGTGCCGTCTCGTCCGGCAGCACGATGCGGGCGCGGTCCACCCGCAGGTTGCCGCGCACCGCGGGACCGCCGGCATCGAGGGATGCCGCCAGGTCGCCCGAGACGGTGAGCTGGCGGTCGACCCGGGCGCTCGCCCGCAGCTGCTGCAGCTGCACCGCCACCCGCACCCGCGGCCCCTCGCCGCTCCAGCTGCCCTCGCCGCTGCCGGACAGGCGCCCGCCGTCCGGGCCCGCACCGCCCAGGACGAATTCATCCACCAGCAGCCGGCGCCCGTCCAGCCGCGCACGCAACCGCCCGTCCTGCAGCGCGATGCCGTCCACCACGGAGCGCAGGGCCAGGTCGTCGGCGCGCAGCGTCCCCGACAGCGCCGGATCGGCCCGGGTGCCGGCCACGGCCACGTCGGCGGCGAGCGAGCCGCGCAGCCGCCAACCGGGCGGGGCCAGCAGCGACCAGACGCCCAGCCGCGGCAGCTGCGCGCGCAGGTTGCCGGCCAGCGGCGCCGCCTCGGGCCAGCGCCAGCCATCCGCATCGCGCGCCAGCCGCGTGGCCAGCCGGCCGTCGGCGGAGCCGGCCCGCTCGGAGTCCCACCGCAGCCCGAGGGTCACGGCCTCGCCGTCCGCCTCCAGCGTGACGCGGGCTTCGCGCACGCCCGCCAGCACCCGCGAGGAGGTGCCGTCGGTCGCCTCGGCGAGCACCGACACGTCGCCGCTGGCCCGCACCAGCGCGGCGCGCAGGCGCAACGCGTTGCCCACCACCGCGTCCCACTGGCCGTCGAACACCAGGTTGCCCGCGAGGGCCGAGCCGGCCAGCTGCCCGCCGCCCAGCAGCTCGATCCAGGCCATCGGCAGCCCGGTCAGCCGGCCCGCGGTGCGCAACTCGCCCCCGCCCCAGCGCACCGGCTCCCAGGCGATCACCGCCGGCGCGCTGGCGGCGGCACCGCGCGGCACCGGCGCCGCCAGCGTGGCCTCGCCGGCCCCGGTTTGCAGCCGGCCGGTGTTCCATTGCAGCTCGAAGGCACGCCGCAGGACCAGGCGCCACGGGCCGGGGCCGAGCGCGTCCTCGCGCAGCGCCAGCTGCAGCGCGGCGACCTGTCCCTGCCAGGCGCCGTTGGGCCGGCGCCCGCCGCGGCCGGCGAGCTCCACCTGCAGCTCCCGCGCGCCCATCCGGCCTTGCGCCTTCAGGTCCAGCCGGGCGTCGGCCAGCCGGCCGTCGACCCGGGCCGTGGCATCGCGCACCGACCAGGCCGCGCCGGCGTTGCCGTCGCCCGCGGCCTGCACCAGTGGCAGCGAGAGCGTGCCCTGCACCGTCGGGTCGTCCCAGCCCCCCTGCCAGGCCAGCTGCAGGTCGCCACGGCCCAGCAGGTCCTGCGCGGTGACCGCATCCGGCACCCCGGGAATGTTGGCGAGCCACGCCTGGGCCTGCGCCAGGTCGGCCGCGGTGACCCGCACGTTGCCGCCGCCCTGGCGCTCGGACAGCGAGCCGACGGCCCGCACGCGCAGCCCCGGCGCCTCGAGGTCGGCGCGCCCGCGACCGGAGCGGGCCCGCGGCAGCAGGTCCAGCGCGGCGTCCAGCCGGGCATCGGCGGTGCGCACCACCAGCAGCGGCAGCGACAGCTCCTCGCCGGCCCAGCGGCCGCGTGCCTGCAGCGAGCGCAGCTCCAGCGCGCCGACGGCCGCCGCCAGCTCCGAGGCGGTGCCCGCCGGCCGCGACGTCGCCGGCCCGGCGGCCAGCTCGGTGTCGAACAGGATGGCTTTGCCCTGCGCCCGCACCGTCGCGCGGCCGCCGAGCGGCACGGCGGCCATGGCGGTGTGCACCGCCGCCGGGTTGACGCCGGCGAGCGTCGCGTCGACCTTCCACGCCGTCTCGCCTTCCCAGGCGCCGCGCGCCTGCACCCGGCCGCCGCCCACGCGCGCCTCGAGCTCGCGCACCAGCGCCTGGCCGGACAGGCGCCAGTCGCCTTCCAGCTGCACCCGCTCGGCCGGCAGCCGTTGCCGGTCCCAGGGGCCGGCCAGGGCGTTGCGCAGGTCGGCGCGGATGGTCCAGGTGCCGGTCCCCTGCGGCGTGAAGCTGGCCTGGCCGGACAGGAGCGTGTGCGGCGCCTGCGTCCAGATGGCGCCCACGTCCAGCGACTGCACCTCGGCGGCGGCGCGCGCCACCGGCACCGGCTCCCATGGCGTGACGCGGGCCGTGGCCGTGGCCCGTGTCGGGCTGGAGCCGCCGGGCTCGCCCTCGATGCGCGCGCGCAGGTCGAAACCGGCCATCGGGCCGTCGGCGCGGGCGTCGACCACCAGCGGCAGCGGCCGGGCCGCACCGGGCACCGGCGCCGCCAGCCGTCCCTGCAACGCGGCCTCCAGCGGGAACGGCTGGCGCGCACCGAGGCGCAGGTTGCCGCGGTAGTGGCCGTCCAGCAGCCGCAGGTTGCGCAGCACCAGCTGGTGCGACACGCCGTCGTAGCCGTAGGCCGCCGCCAGTTCGTGCACCTCCACGGCCGGCGGGCCGGCCCATTCGATGCGGCCGATGCGCAGGTCGTCCACCGCGACGCGCACCGGCAGGGTGAGGCGTGCCGGCGGCTGCGGGCGCTCGCCGGTGTCGGGGCGGCGGTCGTCCACCCGCAGGCGCGCGGCGCGCAGGTGGTCCAGCTGCAGCCGTCCGCCCACCAGGGCCAGCGGCTGCCAGGCGAGTTCGACCTCGAAGGCCTCGGCGGTCAGGCCGTCGGGCTGGCGCCAGGCGATCCGGGACGCCTGCATGCCGGTGCGCAGGCTGCCGCGCACCGCGTCGGCCTCCACGGGCGCGCGGCGGCCCGCCTGCTCCAGCGCCCAGCGCGCCGAGCCCTCGGTTCCGGCCCACCACCAGAGCCCGGCCGCGGCCAGCAGCAGCAGGGCCATCAGCCCTGCAATCGCCATCAGCAACCCGCGCAAGAGCCGCATCCTGGCTTTCAGAAGGTGGTGCCGAGGTTGATGTGCAGCCGCACGCGCCGCGCCTGCACGCCGTAGGCCAGGTCGGCCTGCAGCGGCCCCAGCGGGCTGAGGAAGCGCACGCCGGCGCCGACGCCGAACGACGGGCTCAGCTCGCGCGGCTGGTCGGCCACCGCGCCCGCGTCGACGAACAGGGCGCCCTCGAAGCCCGTCTCCACGCCGCCGCGGCGGATCGGCCGCTGCCACTCCACGCTGCCCACGGCCAGGTAGCGGCCCGGGCCGACCACGCCGCCGGCCTGCTCCACCCCGATGTCCCGGAAGCCATAGCCGCGCACCGAGGTGTCGCCGCCGGTGCGGAAGAGCTGGGTCGCCGGCACCCGGGCGGTGCGCTTGGCCAGCACCGCGCCGCCCTCCGCGCGCCACTGGATGCGGCCCTGCGCCAGCGGCTGCAGTTCCAGCCAGCGCAGCACCGTGCGCTGGAAGGGGCTGCGGCTGCCGGTGAGCGTGAGGCCGGCGCCCACCTCGGCGCCCAGCGCGATGCCGGTGGTCGGAAAGGGCGTGCGGTCGAAGTAGCGGCCATTCCACACGTAGTTGGCGCTGATCGCGGTGCCGTCGCCGGTGTCCTGCGGCGGCGGCGCGCCGGCCTCGGCGCGCACGTTCGACCGGTCGTACTGCAGGTAGGCGTTGCGGTCGATCCGCTCCTCGCTGCGGGAACGCCCGAGCCGCAGCATCTGGCTGTTGGTGACCAGCTCGCCGTCGTCCAGCCGCTCGGCACGGGCCGCCACGCCCCAACGCCAGCCGTCGGCGCCCGGCACGGCCGTCAGCTCGGTGCCGATGAAGGGCGCCTTGCGGTCCAGCTGCAGCTTGTTGACGGCGCGCCATCCGAGGCCCGGCACACGGTTGTGGGTGTATTCCACCGACGTGCGCGGACCGGCATCGGTGGAGAGGCCGACGCCCAGCACCACCCGGTGCAGCGGCGCCTCGCGCACGTTGACCTGCACCGGCGCCGCGGCGGCATCCGACGCCGGGTCCACGTAGATGAAGGCCGAATCGAAGTACCCGCTGCCCACGAGGCGCAGCTGGGCCCGCTGGATCTGGTCCTGGTCGTAGACCGTCCCGGGGGGCAGCCGCGCCAGCCGCGGCACCAGCACCGGGTCGTAGCGCTGCATGCCGGTGACCTGCATCGCGCCCAGGCGGAACAGCGGCCCCGAATCCAGCCGCAGGCCCAGCCGCGCCTGCGCGGTGGCCGCATCGACGTCGGCGAGGCTGTAGCTGATGCGCCCGGCCGGGTAGCGCCGCGCGACCAGCTCCCCCAGCGCGGCGGCCTTGGCGTCGTCCCAGCGGTCCTGCGTGAAGGGCTGGCCCGCGGGCAGCGTCCAGCGCTCGCGGATGCGGGAGCGCTGGATGATCGCGGCCGGCTCCTCGGAGGTCGCGATGTCGCCCTGGAAGCCCACCTCGACCCCCGCGACCCGCGTCACAGGACCCGGTTCCACCTGCACCACCACCGCCGGGGTGGCGCCGGGCGGGCCGGCCTCGCGCCGGATCTCGAGCGTCGGCGCGAAGTGGCCCAGCGTGGCGAGCAGCTCCCGCGCATCGCGCTCGGCCAGCCGCAGCAGCCGCTGCAGCTCGGCGTCCTCCAGGTCGGGCACGTCGCGGTAGCGCTGCAGCTCGAGGTGCCGGCGCAGCAGGTCGCGCACGGCGTCGGGTGCCCGCACCTCGAGCGTGAACGCCGGGGCCGCCGGTGCCTCCTGCGCGGCCACGGCCCAGCACCCGGCCAGCCCGGCGGCGGCCGCCAGGCTCCGGAAACTGCGTTCAAGCCATGCGCGCGGGCCCTGCTTCATCGCTCCTCATGCCGTGTCGACCGCCCGGTCGGGCGGCTTCCGCGATCATGAAGAGGTTGGCCGGCCGACCCCGTAGGCGGGGGCCGACAGCCGACTTGGCCGGTCAGGGAATTGCGGCGACCGTCGCCTTGTGCACCGCGGACAGGCCCTGCAGCACCTGCCGGGCCAGCGCGGCCTGGTCGGCGTCGATCACCATGTCCACCCGCTTGCTGCTGTTGCTGGCGACCCCCATGGTGACTGCGCCGAGGACCGCCAGGCCCCGGACCGCGGCGTCCTTGGAGGAGTCGTAGCCGCCGGTCTCGCGCAGGAAGGCGAACTGGCCGGGCACCGGCACCGGGCCGGCCAGCGACACCGCCTGGCCGAGGGCGTGGCCGTGCACCACCCCGGCCTGCCGGGGCGGCATGGCCAGCTCCATCGCGGCGGACGCGCTGGCGCTGGAGCCGCGGCGGAACAGGGCCGAGCCGCTGCCGCTGGATTCCTGCGCGGCCAGGTTCACCACCATGCCAACCGACAGCGCTTCCAGGTTCGACTTGCTGAACTCGATGCGCTTGCCGATGTTCCCGGCACCGATGCCGGCGAAGCCGCGCGACAGCATGCGCGTGCCGGCCGGCGTGAACACGAGGTACTTGCGGTTGCCGTACCCCAGGTCGACCTCCTCGTGCACCTCGGCGCCGGGCCGCGTGGCCTCGACCGTCGCCTCGTACACGGCGCCGTGCTCGCGCACGAAGGCCTCGGCCGGCTCGGGCACCAGCCCGGCCGCGGCCAGCTGCGCCAGGAGGTCCGCGTAGGCGCGGTCGGTGATGGCCTGCATCAGCGCCAGGTTGGGCTCGGGCAGCGCGTAGTGCACCGTGACGCGCGTGCCGCCCCGGTCGATGCCGCCGAAGTAGGCGGCGCGCGTGTTGGCCGTGACCTTCCCGCCGACCTCGAACAGCACGCGGTATTCGGCGATGTAGAAGCGCTTGCCGCGCAGCACCAGGTTGCTCTTGAGTCCCGGCACGTCCAGGGGCGCGGGCGGCGCCTGCAGGATGGCGTCCAGCTCCGCGGCCGTTGGCACGGGGGCCGGTGGCGCGGGCGGCGTGGCGGCGGCCTCGGCGCCGGGGGCGGCGGCCGGTGCCAGGGCGCCCTGGACCGCGCTGGCGGCGGCACCCTGCACCAGGCCCGCGGCTGCCTGCGCCGCGACGCCCTGCAGCAGGTTGCCGAAGCTGAACTGGGCTGCGGCCGGAAGCGCGGCCAGCGCCGCGGCGGCGCACAGGGCGCGGGGGATCGAACGACGCATGGTCACCTCCACCAGGATCGTTGTAACTATACGTAAACAACTGGCCGGCGGCCAGCAGCGGTGGCTGGCCTGTGGCGTGCGGCCATCACCGGCGGCAGGCGCCGCGGGGTCTTCAGACCACCACCGGCTCCGGCTCCAGGCGGATGCCGAAGCGCTCGTACACGCTGGTCTGGATCGCGCGCGCCAGGGTCACCACCTCGCCGCCGGTGGCGCCACCGCGGTTGACCAGCACCAGTGCCTGCTTCTCGTAGACGCCGGCATTGCCGACGGACTTGCCCTTCCAGCCGCAGGCGTCGATGAGCCAGGCGGCGGCGAGCTTCACGCTGCCGTCGGGCATGGGGTAGTGCACGATGCCCGGCTCGCGCGCGATGATGTCGGTGCACTGCTCCGGCGTGACAGTCGGGTTCTTGAAGAAGCTGCCCGCGTTGCCGATCACGCGCGGGTCCGGCAGCTTGGCGCTGCGGATGGCGCAGACCCAGTCGAAGATCTGCCGCGCGGTGGGGCTGGCCGTGCCGGACTCGGCCCGCTTGCGCTCCAGGTCGAGGTAGCCCAGCACCGGCTTCCAGGGCTTGGGCAGGCGCAGCCGCACGCGCAGGATCAGGGCCCGGCCGGCCAGTCCCATGCCGCGCGTGTCCTCCGGGCGCGCGCCCGGCTGCGACGGCGGGTGCTTGAACACCGAGTCGCGGTAGCCGAAGGCGCACTGCGAGGCGTCGAGCGTGTAGACGCGCCCGGTCTGCAGGTCGATGGCGTCGAGCGACTGGAAGCGGTCCTGCAGCTCGACCCCGTAGGCGCCGACGTTCTGCACCGGCGAGGCCCCCATGGTGCCGGGGATCAGCGCCATGTTCTCCAGCCCCGGCAGGCCCTGCTCGAGCGTCCAGGCCACCGCCTCGTGCCAGTTCTCGCCGGCGCCGAATTCGACGATGGTCGCGCGCGGCCCGTCGTCCACCACGCGGCGGCCGGCGATCTCCACCTTCAGCACCAGGGGCCGCACGTCGCCGGTGAGCACGATGTTGCTGCCGCCGCCCAGCACGAACTTCGGCCGTGCGGCCAGCTGCGGGTCGGCCAGCAGCTGCACCACGTCGGCCTCGCTGCGCACGCGCACCAGCTCGCGCGCCTTGGCGACGATGCCGAAGCTGTTGTGCGGGGCCAGCGAGACGTTCTGCTCCACGGCGATCATGGGAGAATTGTGACCCAAGCGCGCCCTGCCCCTGGAGTGACAATGCCGTCTTTCGATACCGTCTGCGAACCCAACCTGGTCGAAGTCAAGAACGCCGTGGACAACACGTCCAAGGAGATCGGGACACGCTTCGACTTCAAGGGGACGTCGGCCGCCATCGAGATCCGCGACAAGGAGATCACCCTGTTCGGCGACGCCGAGTTCCAGCTCTCGCAGGTGGAGGACATCCTCACCGGCAAGCTGGCCAAGCGCAACGTGGACGTGCGCTTCCTCGACAAGGGCAAGGTCGAGAAGATGGGCGGCGACAAGGTCAAGCAGGTGGTCAAGGTGCGCAGCGGGATCGAATCCGAGCACGCCAAGAAGGTGCAGAAGCTCATCAAGGACAGCAAGCTGAAGTTGCAGGCGTCGATCCAGGGCGATGCGGTGCGGGTCACCGGCGCCAAGCGGGACGACCTGCAGCAGGCCATGGCCCTGATCCGCAAGGAGATCGCGGACCTGCCCCTGTCCTTCAACAACTTCCGCGACTGACGTCCCGCCCGATGCGCTGGTCCTGTCTCGTGCTGCCGCTGCTGGTCCTGGCCGGTGCAGCGTCCGCGCAGTCGGTCGCGCTGCAGGGCATGCTGGGCAACCGGGCGCTGCTCATCGTGGACGGCAGCGCCCCCAGGACCGTGGCGCCCGGCGACTCGCACATGGGCGTGAAGGTGGTGTCCACCGCCGGCGACCAGGCCGTCGTGGAGATCGGCGGCAAGCGCCACACGCTGCGGGTGGGCGATGCGCCGGCCAGCGTGGGCGCGCGCGGCGGCGGCGCCGGCGGGCAGCGCATCGTGCTCACCGCCGGCGGCGGCGGGCACTTCATGGCCCAGGGCAGCATCAACGGCAAGGCCGCGTACTTCATGGTGGACACGGGCGCCTCGACCATCGGCATGGGCTCCACGGACGCCGAGCGCCTGGGCCTGGACTACAAGAGCGGCGCACCGGTGCGCATGGGCACGGCCAACGGCGTGGCGCTGGGCTGGCGCATCTCGCTGTCGAGCGTGCGCATCGGCGACGTCGAGGTGCGTGACGTCGATGCCATCGTCGGCCAGCAGCCGATGCCGTACATCCTGCTGGGCAACAGCTTCCTGAACCGCTTCCAGATGCGCCGCGACAACGAGCAGATGGTGCTCGAGCGCCGCTTCTGATGTCCGACTCCGGGCGGGAGCCCCCCGCAGCGCCGGCGCCCGCCCCGCGCAGCACCGCATTCGGCCCCCTGGGCGTGCCGGTGTTCCGCATGCTCTGGTTCACCTGGCTGGCCGCCAACACCACGATGTGGATGAACGACGTGGCGGCCGCCTGGCTGATGACCTCGATCGCGCCATCGCCGCTCTGGGTGGCGCTCGTCCAGTCGGCCTCCACCTTGCCGGTGTTCTTCCTGGGCCTGCCCAGCGGTGCGCTGGCCGACATCCTGGACCGCCGGCGCTACCTCATGGCCACCCAGTTCTGGGTGGCGGGCATCGCATCGATCCTGTGCGCGACCGTGGCCCTCGACGCGATCAGCGCGCCGTTGCTGCTGGCCCTCACCTTCGCCAACGGCGTGGGCCTGGCGATGCGCTGGCCGGTCTTCGCCGCGATCATCCCCGAGGTGGTGCCGCGGGCGCAACTGGCGCAGGCGCTCGCGCTCAACGGGGTGGCCATGAACGGCTCGCGCATCGTCGGCCCGCTGGTGGCGGGCGCGCTGATCGCCAGCGTGGGCAGCGCCTGGGTGTTCGTGCTCAATGCGCTGCTGTCGATCGGCGCCGGGATCGTGATCATGCGCTGGCGGCGCGAGCACCGCGAAAGCCCGCTGGGCCGCGAGCGGCTGGCCAGCGCCATGCGTGTGGGCGTGCAGTTCGTGCGGCAGTCCAGCCGCATGCGCGGCATCCTGCTGCGCATTTCGCTGTTCTTCCTGCACTCCACGGCCCAGCTGGCCCTGCTGCCGCTGGTGGCGCGGGCGCTGCCCGGCGGCGCAGCCGGCACCTTCACCCTGCTGCTCGCCTCCATGGGGGCCGGGGCGATCTTCGCGGCCCTGCAGATGCCGCGCATCCGGGCCTGGCTGCCGCTGCAGCAGCTGGTGTTCCTGGGCACCGCGCTGCAGGCGGTCGGCACGCTCGCCGTGGCGTATGCGCCCAGCATCTGGTTCGCGGTGCCTGCGATGTTCGTCTCGGGCATCGCCTGGATCACGGTGGCCAACTCGCTCACGGTGGCGGCGCAGATGGCGCTGCCCGACTGGGTGCGGGCCCGGGGGATGTCGATCTACCAGATGTGCCTGATGGGATCGACCGCCGCCGGTGCCGCCTTCTGGGGGCAGATCGCCACCTGGAGCAGCGTGCGCGACAGCCTCACCGTCGCCGCCTGCACCGGCGTGATCCTGATGGTGGTGGTGCAGCGGCTGACCGTGGACCGCGGGACCGAGGAGGACCTCACGCCCTCGCAGGTGATCCAGGTGCCGGACATGGCGGCTCCGCCGCAGCCCGGCCGCATCCTGGTGCGCATCGAGTACCGGATCGACCCGGCGCGCGCGGCGGAATTCAGGGCCCTGATGCAGGAGAGCCGCCGTAGCCGCCTGCAGCAAGGCGCGCTGGAATGGCAGCTGCTGCACGACCTGTCGGAGCCCGGCCGCTACGTGGAGCAGATCACGGACGAGTCGTGGACGGAACACCTGCGCCGGTTCGACCGCATCACCGCCGCCGACGCCCAGCTGCGGGACCGGCGACTGGCCTTCCAGGTCGGCGACGAGCCGCCGCGCATCACGCGCTACCTGGTGGCGTCCGACTGAAGCGCGCGACTGAACGCCGCCGGGCCGTTCAGGAGGCGGCCTTCTTCTTCGATCCCAGGCGCGACTCGGTGCCGGCCAGCAGGCGCCGGATGTTCTCGCGGTGCCGCCAGGCCAGCAGCGCGGCCATCACGACGAGGGCCAGCACCACCGGCTTGTCGGCATACCACTGGACGCGGTCGCCCAGCAGGAAGTACACCGGCGCGAACACCGCGGCGACCAGCGAGGCCAGCGAGGAGTAGCGGAAGAAGAAGGCGATGATCAGCCAGGTCAGCCCGGTCGCGACGCCCAGCAGCCAGTGGATGCCGAAGACCGCGCCGATGAAGGTGGCGACGCCCTTGCCGCCCTGGAAGCGGAAGAACACCGGGTACAGGTGGCCGAGGAACGCGCCGAGCGCCACGAGCGCGACGGTCCCCTCCTCCAGGCCGTAGGGCTTGCCCCAGGCGCGCACCAGCAGCACCGGCACCAGCCCCTTGGCCGCGTCGAGCAGCAGCGTGACGACCGCCGCGGCCTTGCTGCCCGAGCGCAGCACGTTGGTGGCGCCCGGGTTCTTGCTGCCGAAGCTGCGCGGGTCGGCCAGGCCCATCGCGCGGCTGACGATCACGGCAAAGGCGAGCGAGCCGACCAGGTAGGCCGCGAGGGCGGCGAGTGCGGGATTGAGGGCGTCCATCGGGGGCCGATTCTGCCAGCCCAGCTCGACCGTGGATCAGTCGTCCAGCGCGCAGCGCACCGGCGTCGCACCGAGCAGACGCACGCAGACCTGCGGATCGAGTCCCACCAGGTAGCCCCGCCGCCCGCCGTTGATCGCGATGCGCGGCAGCGCGAGGATGGTTTCCTCGATGTACACGGGCATCTGGCGGCGGGTGCCGAAGGGCGAGGTGCCGCCCACCAGGTAGCCGCTGTGGCGGTTGGCGACCTCCGGCTTGCACGGCTCCACCGACTTGGCGCCGATCTGGCGGGCCAGGTTCTTGGTCGACACCTTGCGGTTGCCGTGCATCAGCACCAGCAGCGGCCGCGCCTTCTCGTCCTCCATGACCAGCGTCTTCACGACGGTGTACGGGTCGAACCCCAGCACCTTGGCGCTGTGCTCGGCGCCGCCGTGTTCGAGGTACGCGTAAGGGTGCTCGGTGAAGTCGACGCCATGGGCGCGCAGCAGCGCCGTGGCCGGCGTCTCGCTCACGTGTTCCTTGCGGGCCATCGCCTTCACAGGGCCGGGTCGCGCAGCTCCCAGCGCACCTGGTCGATCGCCGCCAGCAGGTCTTCGGGCAGCCGGGTGCCCCAGGCATCCAGGTCCTCGTCGAGCTGGGCCAGCGAGGTCACGCCGATGATCGTGCTGGCCACCTGCCACTTGGTGTAGCAGAAGGCCAGCGCCATGCGGGTGGGCGTGAGGCCGTGCTCGCGCGCCAGCCGGTTGTACCGGCGGGCGGCTTCCAGCGCCTCGGGACGTCCCCAGCGCTGCTTGCGGACCGACTCGTACTTCGCGATGCGGGCGTCCTTCGGCGCGCCGGGCCCTTCGGTGCCGGAGGCGTCGTACTTGCCGGTCAGCAGGCCGAAGCCCAGCGGGGAATAGGCCAGCAGCGACACGCCCAGGCGGTGCATGGACTCGTCCAGGCCGTTCTCCAGCGAGCGGCTGACCAGGCAGTACACGTTCTGCACGGTGGCGATGCGCGGCAGGCCGTGCTGCTCCGCGAGGCGGACGAACTCGTGCACCCCGTACGACGTCTCGTTGGACAGGCCGATGTGGCGCACCTTGCCCTGCCGCACCAGGCGGTCGAAGGCTTCCAGCTGCTCGTGGATCGAGGTCTTCGTGCGCTCCTTCGTGGGGTCGTAGTACATCGCGCCGAACATCGGCACGTTGCGCTCGGGCCAATGGATCTGGTAGAGGTCGATCACGTCCGTCTGCAGGCGACGCAGCGACCCTTCGCAGGAGGCGACGATGTCCGCGGCGGTCATGCCGGCGCCTTCGCGCACCCACGGCATGCCGCGCGACGGGCCGGCGACCTTGGTCGCGAGCACCACCTTGCCGCGCGCCGACGGGTTCTTGCGGAACCACTCGCCGAGGATGGTTTCGGTCGCACCGAAGGTCTCGGCGCGCGCCGGCACCGAGTACATCTCGGCGGTGTCCAGGAAGTTGATGCCGCGCTCCACCGCACGGTCGAGGATGGCGTGCGCATCGGCTTGGCCGACCTGCTCGCCGAAGGTCATGGTGCCCAGGCAGATGGGGGTGACGCGCAGGTCGCTGGCGCCGAGTTGGACAAGGTTCATGGAAGAAGGAGGACAGCCGCGTTGCAGGGAAGCTGCGCAGAATAAACCAAGCCCACTCCCACCGGAGCCACCATGCCCGAAGGCCCCTCGCTCGTGATCCTGCGCGAACAGGCGCAGGTCTTCGAGGGGCGGCGCATCCTGCGTGTGGAAGGCAACGCGACCTTCGACCACGCCCGCCTGAAGGGGCGCACCATCACCGCGGTGCGCACCTGGGGCAAGCACTTCCTGGTGGAGCTGCCGCAGGTGGCGCTGCGCATCCACCTGCTCATGTTCGGCAGCTGGTGCATCGACCAGCGCAAGCCCGACAAGCCGCTGCGCATCGGCCTGGGATTCGCCGGCGGCCGCGAGCTCAACTTCTACAGCTGCGCCGCCCGGCTGCTGGAGGAGCCGGTCGACCTGCTCTACGACTGGAGCGTCGACGTGCTCTCGGAGCACTGGGACCCGGCCCAGGCCTTGCGGCGGCTGCGCGCGCAGCCGCAGACGCTGGCCTGCGATGCGCTGCTGGACCAGTCGCTCTTCGCTGGCGTGGGCAACATCATCAAGAACGAGGTGCTGTTCCGCATCCGCGTGCACCCACTGTCGGCAGTGGGCGCCCTGCCCCCGGCCAAGCTGCGCGAGCTGGTGCGCGAGGCCCGGCAGTACAGCTTCGACTTCCTGGAATGGAAGAAGGCCTTCGTGCTGCGCCAGCACTGGCTGGCGCACACGAAGCGCACCTGCCCGCGCTGCGACATCCCCCTGCACAAGGGGCACCTGGGGACCACGCAGCGCCGCAGCTTCTGGTGCGAGCGCTGCCAGAAGCGCTACGGCTGAGGGCGGCGCGCACGCTCCTCTTCCTGCAGCCGCAGCACGCGACGTTGCACCTTGCCGGTGGTGGTCATCGGCAGGGCGTCGATGAACTCGATCTCCTTCGGGTATTCGTATGGCGCCAGCTGGCCGCGCACGTGCTGCTGCAGGTCGGCCACCAGCGCATCGCCGGGCGCGTGGCCCGAGGCGAGCACCACGTAGGCCTTGACCAGTGCGCCGCGCTCCGCGTCGGGCTTCGGGACCACGGCCGCATTGGCCACGGCGGGGTGCTTGACCAGGCAGTTCTCGATCTCGCTGGGTCCGATGCGGTAGCCGGCCGCCTTGAACACGTCGTCCGCGCGGCCCTGGTACCAGAGGTAGCCGTCGGCGTCGCGCGTCGCCAGGTCGCCGGTGCGGCACCAGTCGCCGGTGTACTTGCGCCGCGTCGCCGCGTCGTTGCGCCAGTAGCCGAGGAAGAAGATCGGGTCCGGGTCCCCATGGACGTCGCGCCGGTGCACCGCGACGTCGCCCGGCACACCGTCGGGGCACTCGTTGCCGTCCTCGTCGATGACCGCCACGCGGTGGCCCGGATACGGACGCCCCATGCTGCCTGCACGCGCGGGCCAGCCAGCGCCCTGCCCACGCGCCGTGGCACCACCTGCAGCGGGAAGCGTGGAGCCCCATGCCATGCTGCAGTTGCCGACGACGTAGTTGATCTCCGTCTGGCCAAACATCTCGTTCACCACCACGCCCAGCTGGTCGCGGCAGTAGGCGAACACGGCGTCCCCCACCGCCTCGCCGGCGCTCATGATCGCCTCCAGCCTCAGGCGGAACTGCCGCCGCGGCGTGGGATGCGACTTCATCATCGCCTTGAGCGCGGTGGGAAACAGGAAGGTGTGCGTCACGCCGTGCTCCTGCATCAGCGTGAACGCCAGCTCCGGACTGAAGCGCGCGTTGCAGGCCACGATCGGGCGCCCGAAGTAGAGCGAGGGGAGCAGCGCATCCATCAGGCCACCGGTCCACGCCCAGTCGGCGGGCGACCAGAAGACGGCGTTCGACCCCTGCGGGTCGGGCGGGTCGGCGACCGGCGCCGCGCCGGGATCGAAGCCGAACCAGTTCTGGCTGCACACGAAGCCGGGCAGGTTGCCGAGGAGGGCCTGGTGCGGGATGAGCGCGCCCTTCGGCGGCCCGGTGGTGCCGCTCGTGTAGATCAGCACCGCGCCCTCGTCGGCACGCGTGCGCACCGGCGTGAACGCCGGATCCTGCCGCGCCAGCTCCACGCCCCAGTCCAGGTCGGCCTGCAGGGCCGCCGCGCCCACGCCCAGCACCGTGCGCAGCGCCGGGCAGGCGCCCCGCACCGCCAGCAGGTTGCCGATGGAGCTGTCGTCGCAGATCGCGACGGCCGCCTCGCTGTCCTGCAGCCGGTACTCCAGGGCCTCGGGTCCGAACAGCATCGACAGCGGCATGGCCACGGCGCCCAGCTGGAAGATCGCCATGTAGGCGATGGCGGTCTCGAAGCGCTGCGGCATCACCAGCGCCACCCGGTCGCCCCGCTGCACGCCCAGCGACTGCAGCACGCGCGACAGCCGGTCGGCCTGCGCCTGCAAGGTGGCGAAGGTGAGCGTCCCGGCCCGCTGCGGCGGGGCGTGGAGCCGCACCGCGACGCGCGCGGCGCCGTCGTCAGCGCGGGCCCAGCGCGTGCAGCAGGCCTGCGCGATGTTGAAGTGCTCGGGAACCGCCCACCGGAAGTCGGCGTGCATGCGGGCGTGGTGGTCCTGTTTGTCGCTGCCTTGACTGACGGGCATGGGCCTGGCTCCTATGATCCGCGGCAATGTACCAACCCCGCCGAACGTCGCGCAGCGAGTTTGTCCCGATCCGCCACCTGCGCTACCACGTGCGCCTCTGGGGCGAGCCCGTGCCGGGACAGGTGCCGCTGGTGATGGTGCATGGCTGGATGGACGTCGCCGCGTCCTACCAGTTCGTGGTGGATGCCTTCGCACAGGACCGCTTCGTCATCGCGCCGGACTGGCGCGGCTACGGCCTGACGGAGTCGCCGGTCGCCGACAATTACTGGTTTCCCGATTACCTGGCCGACCTGGACTTCCTGCTCGACCACTACGCGCGCGGTGGGCCGGTCGACCTGGTGGGGCACAGCATGGGCGGGAACATCGCGATGCTCTACACCGGCGCCCGCCCCGAGCGCATCCGGCGCCTGGTGAACCTCGAAGGCTTCGGCATGCCGGCCACCCGGCCGTCGCAGGCCCCCAAGCGCTATGCCAAGTGGATGGACGAGCTCAAGTCCTTCCACCGCGGCGAGATGGACCTCAAGTCCTACGACGGCGTGGACGGCGTGGCCCGCCGGCTGATGAAGACCAACCGCCGGCTCACGGCCGACAAGGCGGGCTGGCTGGCGCGCCACTGGGCCCGCGAGGACGCCGACGGACAGTGGCGCATCCTGGGCGACGCCGCGCACAAGATCACCAACGCGCAGCTGTTCCGCGTGGACGAGGTGCTGGAGCTGTACCGGCAGATCGCCGGCCCGGTGCTGTGGGTCGAGGCCAGCGACGACAGCCTGGCGCAGTGGTGGCAGGGCCGCTTCACGCTGGCGGAGTTCCACGAGCGGCTGGCCGCCGTGCCCCACCTGCAAAAGGCCACCATCGCCGACGCGGGGCACATGCTGCACCACGACCAGCCGCAGCAGCTGGCACAGCGCATCGAGGACTTTCTCGACGGCTGAGCCCGGCGTCGGCGGCCGTGCAGCGCACGGCTGAGCCTGGGTCCGGGACCCCAGCTGATGCATAAACGCCTCAGCGGCTGGAAAAAATGCGCAATCCGGGCGACTGTCTGTCGGACAGTCGCTCGACGATGGCGTAGGAACGCTCCTACTCATAGACTGTCGCCAAAGTAGAGGTGACTCGGATGAGCAGGAAGTTCTGGTCGCTGTGTCTCGCAGCGTTACTCGCCCCCTGTGCCGCACTTGCCGCGGATGAGACGGAGCAGGGGCTGGCAACACTCTGGGAAGTGTTGTGGCACCAAAGTGGTACGCCCACGCGTGTCGTGCGGTGGGAAAACGACATCCGCATGCGCCTGACCGGAGTGGACCTGGCGCAACACCGTGACTACGTCATGAAGGCGCTGCGCGCCGTCACGGATGAGGCCGGCGTGCGCCTGGTCGACGTGAGCGACCAGCCCGACCAGCCCCACAACCTGACGGTGGAGATCACCCCCGACACCGCGCTGGAGGACAACCAGCCCTGCGTGACCTACCTGGACTTCCGCACCGAAGCCAAGGTGGACAACGCCACGATCCAGATGCGCAGCAAGGACACCTGGCGCTGCGCCTACCACGAGGCCATGCACCTGATGGGCGTGCGCGGCCACCCCGCCGGCAAGACCGTGCTGAGCTACTTCCCCTGGAAGGTCGACAGCCTGCTGCCGCTGGACAAGGTGATGCTGCGCGCGTGGTACTCGCCCCGCATGAAGGGCGGCATGACGCCCTTCGAGGCCTTGCCGGTGCTGGCCGACGAACTGATCGCCACCCTGCCCGACCGCCAGGCCGGGGTGCAGGCACGGGACCGCTTCTTCCAGGCCACCGTGGAACAGATGCAGGCGTACGCGGCCGGCCGCGGTGACGTCCCGGCGATCGTCAAGCGCTCGGGCAAGGCCACCGACGAGGGCATCCGCCGCGGCCGCAGCGAGATGAGCTACTTCCTGGGCGTGGCCTACTTCGAAGGCACGACCGTCTCGGCGGACCAGAAGCAGGCGCTGTCATGGTTCGAGCGGGCAGCCAGCGCAGGCAACCGCCGGGCGCAGTCCTACCTGGGCGGCACCCGCTGATCCCCGCGGCGGGGCACCCTGCCCCGCCGGCCCCCCGCAGCGGGGCTGCGTGCGAAAATCCGTGGTTTTGGAAGAACACCACACCATGGACGCAGAACGCATCAACCTCATCGGCAGCACCCTGACGGACCTGCGCGCCAGGACGTCCGAGCTCCGGAGGTATCTTTGACTTCGATGCCAAGTCCGAACGCCTGAGGACGGTCAACGCCGCGCTGGAAGATCCCGCGGTCTGGAACGATCCCAAGAAAGCCCAGGAACTGGGCCGCGAGAAAAAGCAGCTCGACGGCGTGGTGGTGACCATCGCCGACCTCGAGCGCGAGCTGTCCGACAACCTCGAGCTGTTCGAGATGAGCAAGGAGGACGGCGACCAGGCCGGCCTGGCCACCATCGAGGCCGAGACCGCCAAGCTCACGAAGATCGTCGAGGACCTGGAGTTCCGGCGCATGTTCGACCGCCCGGCCGATCCCATGAACGCGTTCCTGGACATCCAGGCCGGCGCGGGCGGCACCGAGGCCTGCGACTGGGCCGGCATGCTGCTGCGCCAGTACCTCAAGTACGCCGAGCGCAAGGGCTTCAAGGCCAGCATGGAGGACGAGACCGCGGGCGACGTGGCGGGCATCAAGAGCGCCACGATCAAGATCGAGGGCGACTACGCCTACGGCCTGCTGCGCACCGAGACCGGCGTGCACCGGCTGGTGCGCAAGTCCCCGTTCGACTCCGCGGGCGGCCGCCACACCAGCTTCGCCAGCGTGTTCGTCTATCCCGAGGTGGACGACTCGGTGGAGATCAACATCAACCCGGCCGACGTGCGGGTGGACACCTTCCGCGCGTCGGGCGCGGGCGGCCAGCACATCAACAAGACCGATTCGGCGGTGCGCCTCACGCACGTGCCCACCGGGATCGTGGTGCAATGCCAGGACAGCCGCAGCCAGCACAGCAACCGCGACGTGGCCTGGCAGCGGCTGCGCTCCCGGCTGTACGACCATGAGATGCGCAAGCGCATGGAAGAACAGCAGAAGCTGGAGGACACCAAGACCGACGTGGGCTGGGGCCACCAGATCCGCAGCTACGTGCTGGACCAGAGCCGCATCAAGGACCTGCGCACCAACGTCGAAATCTCCAACACCCAGAAGGTCCTGGACGGCGACCTCGATCCCTTCATCGAGGCTTCGCTCAAGCAGGGCGTCTAAGAACAAGGCATTCCCATGCGCGAAGGACAATCCGCGGTCATCCACCGGGCCGACTACCAGGCGCCGCCCTACTGGATCGACACCGTCGAGCTCTGCTTCGACCTCGACCCGGCCAAGACCCGGGTGCTCAACCGGATGAAGCTGCGGCGCAATCCCGGCGTGCCGCAGCAGCCGCTCAAGCTGGACGGCGACGAGCTGAACCTGGCGCGCGTGCTGGTCAACGGCCAGGGCACCTCGTTCCGCATGGAGGGCAGCCGTCTGGTGCTGGAGAACCTGCCGGAGGGCGACGCGCCCTTCGAGCTGGAGATCTTCACCACCTGCGCGCCGGCGAAGAACAGCAAGCTCATGGGGCTGTACGTGAGCAACGACTCGTTCTTCACGCAGTGCGAGGCCGAGGGCTTCCGCCGGATCACCTACTTCCTGGACCGTCCGGACGTGATGGCCAGCTACACGGTGACGCTGCGCGCCGACAAGGCCCGCTACCCGGTGCTGCTGTCCAACGGTAACCTGGTGGAGCAAGGCGAACTGGACGGCGGACGCCACTACGCCAAGTGGGTCGACCCGCACCGCAAGCCGTGCTACCTCTTCGCGCTGGTGGCGGGGCAGCTGGTGTGCCGCGAGCAGCGGATCACCTCGCGCGCCGGCAAGGACCACCTCCTGCAGGTGTTCGTGCGGCCGGGCGACCTGGACAAGACCGAGCACGCGATGAACTCGCTGATGGCCTCGGTCGCCTGGGACGAGGCGCGCTTCGGCCTGCCGCTCGACCTGGAACGCTTCATGATCGTCGCCACCAGCGACTTCAACATGGGCGCCATGGAGAACAAGGGCCTGAACATCTTCAACACGAAGTACGTGCTGGCCAGCCAGGCGACCGCGACCGACACCGACTTCGGCAACATCGAGTCGGTGGTCGGCCACGAGTACTTCCACAACTGGTCGGGCAACCGGGTCACCTGCCGCGACTGGTTCCAGCTCTCGCTCAAGGAAGGCCTCACCGTCTTTCGCGACCAGGAGTTCAGCCAGGACCTGGCCGGCGAGGCCTCGGCCCGCGCCGTCAAGCGCATCGAGGACGTCCGGGTGCTGCGCACCGCGCAGTTCCCCGAGGACGCCGGCCCGATGGCGCACCCGGTGCGGCCCGACCAGTACCTGGAAATCAACAACTTCTACACCGTCACGGTGTACGAGAAGGGCGCCGAGGTGGTGCGCATGATGCAGACGCTGGTGGGCCGCGAAGGCTTCCAGCGCGGCATGACGCTGTACTTCCAGCGCCACGACGGCCAGGCGGTCACGTGCGACGACTTCGCGCAGGCCATCGCCGATGCCAATCCGCAGAGCCGGCTGGCCGGGCTGCTGCCGCAGTTCAAGCGCTGGTACAGCCAGGCCGGCACGCCCCGCGTGCGGGCGAGCGCCGCCTGGGATCCGGCCAGCGGGAGCTGGCGCCTGGAGCTGTCGCAAAGCTGCCCGGCGACGCCCGGCCAGCCGCACAAGGAGCCGTTCGTGATTCCGGTGGCCTGGGGCCTGCTGGCCACCGACGGCCGCGAGCTGGCCAGCGGCATGCACGTGCTGACGCAGGAGCGCGAGACGCTGGCGGTCGACGGGCTGCCGCCCGGAACCGAGCCGGTGCCCTCGATCCTGCGCGGCTTCAGCGCGCCGGTGGTGCTGGAGTTCGACTACACCGACGTGCAGCTGCTCGCCCTGCTGGAGCACGACACCGACCCGTTCAACCGCTGGGAGGCCGCGCAGCGCCTGGCGGTGGCGCGCGCCGTGTCCGCCATCCGGGCCGGGGCGCCATTGGTGCTGGACGGGGCCTTCGTCCAGGCGATGCGCAGCATCCTGCGCCATCCCACGCTGGACGCCGCCTTCAAGGAACTGGTGCTCACCCTGCCCGCCGAGGCGTACATCGCCGAGCAGCTGGAGGTGGTGGACCCGCAGCGCGTGCACGCGGTGCGCGAGAGCATGCGCGAGCAGCTCGCGACCGCCCTGGCCGACGACTGGGCCTGGGCATACGAGCACCACCGCGACAGCGGCGCCTACAGCCCCGACCACGTGTCGGCCGGCCGCCGCGCGCTGGCGGGCCTGGCGCTCACGCACCTGTGCATCGCAGCGCGCCACTCGGGCGACACGGTGTGGCCGGGCAAGGCCTACCAGCGCTTCAAGGATGCCTCGAACATGACGGACCGCTTCAACGCGCTGGCCGCGCTGGTGGTCTCGGGCCAGGCGCTGGCACGGCCCGCGCTGGAGCGCTTCCACGCCATGTTCAAGGACGAGGCCCTGGTGCTGGACAAGTGGTTCGCGCTGCAGGCCGGCGCGCCCGACCGCGGCGGCAACATCCTGCCGGCGGTGCGCCAGCTGATGCAGCATCCGGACTTCAACATCCGCAACCCGAACCGGGCCCGCAGCCTGATCTTCAGCTACTGCAGTGCCAACCCCGGCGCCTTTCACCGGCCGGACGCCGCCGGCTACGTGTTCTGGAGCGAGCGCGTGATGGAGCTGGACGGCATCAACCCGCAGGTGGCGGCCCGCCTGGCCCGTGCGCTCGACCGCTGGCGCAAGCTCGCCGAGCCGATGCGCAGCGCGGCCCGCGAGGCGATCGCGCGCGTGGGCGCCAAGCCCGACCTCTCGAACGACGTGCGCGAGGTCGTCACCCGCGCCCTGGCCGACTGACCGGAGCAACCGCATGACCCAGAAGATTTCCCTCACCCGCTACCTCGTCGAGCAGCAGCGCGTCGACGGCCACATCCCCTCGCAGTTGCGGCTGCTGATCGAGGTGGTCGCGCGCGCCTGCAAGGGCATCAGCCAGGCCGTCAGCAAGGGCGCGCTCGGCGGCGTGCTCGGCACCGCCGGCAGCGAGAACGTGCAGGGCGAGATGCAGAAGAAGCTGGACATCATCGCCAACGAGGTGCTGATCGAGGCCAACGAGTGGGGCGGCCACCTCGCGGCCATGGCCAGCGAGGAGATGGACGGCATCTACGTGGTGCCCAACCGCTATCCCCAGGGCGAGTACCTGCTGCTGTTCGATCCGCTGGACGGCTCCTCGAACATCGACGTCAACGTCAGCATCGGCACCATCTTCAGCGTGCTGAAGAAGCCCGAGGACCACGCCGGCGTGAGCGAGGAGGACTTCCTGCAGTGCGGCCACAAGCAGGTGGCCGCGGGCTACTGCGTCTACGGCCCGCAGACCACGCTGGTGCTGACGGTGGGCGACGGGGTCGCCATGTTCACGCTCGACCGCGAACAGGGCTCCTTCGTGCTGACCCAGGAGAACGTGCGCATTCCCGAGGACACGAAGGAATTCGCGATCAACATGAGCAACATGCGCCACTGGGACGCCCCGGTGAAGCGCTACATCGACGAATGCCTGGCCGGCCGCGAGGGGCCGCGCGGCAAGGACTTCAACATGCGCTGGATCGCGTCCATGGTGGCGGACGTGCACCGCATCCTCACGCGCGGCGGCGTGTTCCTCTACCCCTGGGACAAGCGCGAGCCGGACAAGCCGGGCAAGCTGCGCCTGATGTACGAGGCCAACCCGATGAGCTGGCTGATCGAGCAGGCCGGCGGCGCCGCCACCAACGGGCGCCAGCGCATCCTGGACATCCAGCCGAAGAAGCTGCACGAGCGCGTGAGCGTGATCCTGGGCTCGAAGAACGAGGTCGAGCGGGTGACGGGGTACCACGGCTAAGGGCCTGCAGGCCCTTCGCGCCTCGGCGGCGGTATCGCGCCCGCCAGAGTGTCAGCCCGCCGCCAGCAGCGGCACGAGCTGCGCCATGCCGCGCTCCCAATCGGCCGCCATGCCCTGCAGCAGCTCGTCGGCGGCAAGCGGCCGGCCGGAGTTCACTGCACGGGCCCCTTTGAGGATCAGCGTCTTGTTCGCCTGGCCGATCGCCTCGAAGCGCGCGGCCGGCTCGCCCAGTTCCGGATAGCCCTGCGTCGCCAGCCAGCGCAGGTGCGCGGCGAGCAGCTCGAACGCCGCACCCGCCTGCCGCACCGATGCGAAGGCCCATTGGTGGTAGTGCGCCAGGCCTTGGGCCTGCAGTTGCGGGAGCTCGTGCGCCATCCGGGCGGCGAACCGCGAGAACGGGTTGGTCCGCGGCCGCCAGGCGAAGTGCCGCCGCAGGCCTTCGAAGGCGACGTCCGAGAGTTCGGACGGCGTGCGCCGGACCAGCCGGTCGATGTGCACCAGCTCCGCATAGAACGGCATGAAGGCCGGGTCCTGCGGCACCCCGATGCGGAACAGCTGGCGGAAGTCCTCGCCTTCCAGCTCGAAGAACCCGGCATTGTGGAAGTAGCGCAGGCGCTCGCGCCGCGTGTCCAGCTCCGCGAGCAGGATGGTCGTCTTGGTGTGGCTGCGGCGGTAGTCGGTGCCCGCGGTGTCAGGGAGCCAGTATGCATCCGCTTCGGTGCTGATCAGCTTGCCGGCGGCCAGGTGCTCGCGGGCATGCCCGACGAGCGGGCGCCACACCGTCAGCTCCTGCACGTCCACGCCGTACAGGCTGCGCAGGTCCTCCAGAGGGGGCTTGAAGAAGGTCCACTGGTCGCCTTCGAAGTCGACCGCGACGGTGAAGGCCAGCATCCCGAGCGGCTCCAGCCCCAGGGTGTGCAGGAAGCCGATCCACAGGTCGGCATAGCAGTTCTTCTCCGGCCACGCCGCCGCGTCGCCGTGCAGCGGATGCCGCCGGTAGCTCTCCGGCGTCAGCCCCGGCAGAACGGCAATGGTGTCCATGCGTGCAACTCCAGGCCGTCAGGGCCAGAGCTGCGCCCGCACCGCGTCGGGCCAGTCGGCCGGATCGAAGCCGTGCGCCTTGATCAGGGCGAGCGTGACGCGCTCGAGCCCGAAGCCCAGGCAGGCCGTGTGCGCGACGCTGTCGTCGGCGTTGCGGATGCCGAATTTCGAGCTGAAGTGGTCCTGGTGCCAGTTGAACGAGCAGATCGCCGTGGGCTTCTCGCGCGAGATCACCGGGCAGAGGATCTCGAACTTCAGGCGCTGGTCGACCTGGTTGGCCGCCATCATCTTGCCGGCCCGGCCGAAGAACGGATCGGAGGCGACGTCGCTCTGCACCGGCAGGTCCAGGCCGCGCAGCAGCGCGAGCCCGCGGTCCAGCCATGCATCGCGCCAGGCCACCACCGCGTCGGGCTTGCCGACCCGGATGAACTCGCGCATGCGGAAGTGCTGCAGGCGCGTGGGCTCATCGGAAGGCTCGTGCCGGAACACCCAGTTGAGCACCGTCACCAGGCGCCCACCCTCCGGCAGCAGGCCACTGAAGGTGGGATAGACCGGGTAGCAGGCCGCCGGCGTGAGCATCACCTCGGTCGGCGAAAGCATGTCCTCCCAGCGTTCGCCGGCATGCACGCGCGCCGACAGCTGGCGGGCCTGCGCATCGCTTCCCATGAAGCTGTGCACCGAGCCGGCCAGCTGCGGAAAGTTGTCCATGTAGCCGACCTTCTCGATCATGGCGCGCGCCAGGATCGGCGGGAACATGAGCTCCTGCGCGTTGTCCGGCGCTGCGGTGCGCGTGACCAGATCGTTGAAGGCGCGCAGGATGTCCTCGAAGACGGGACCGCGCCCCCAGGCGCCCTGGACCCCGGTGGGCAGGATGAGGCCGTGCTCGACCAGGCCTTCGTGGAAAGCATCGATGTCGTAGGTGCGGGTGTCCATCAGGCCGCGTCCTTGTAGACCAGGAGCATCGACGCGTTCTTGGCGGCGATGCGTTCGTTGGAAACCATGAGCGAACCGGAGAGCGCGTCCCGGTAGTGGCGTCCGAGGCTGAAGGGGCTGTCGTTCTTGTAGCCCAGGATGCCGACGATCTGCAGTGCGCGGTGCACGATCTGCGGCGCGGCTTCGGAGCAGGCGATCTTCAGGTTGTTCAGCCGCAGCGCCCAGCCCATGCCCATCAGCTCGTCACGGGCGTCACCCAGCGCATCGAAGTCGCGCGCGGCGGACAGCCAGTTCTGCTTCATGGTCTGCAACTGCACCTGCAGCTCGGCCAGGCGCGCCGCCGTCGGCGGCACCGTGCCGGGGTTCTGCCGGGCCTGCCCGCGGACGAACTGGGCCGCCTTCGCAACCGCCCCGGCCGCAATGCCCCACCACAGCGACGCCCAGAGGATGTGCGAGTACGGCACCATGGTTTGGGCCGAGCTCTCCGCATACGCGCCGGGGAGGATCTGCTCTTCCAGGCCGCTGGAGGAGAGCTTGAATCCCGGACTGCAGGTGCCCCGCATGCCCAGCGTGTCCCAGCTGGTGGTCTGCGTGAGGGTGCAGTCCTCCCGTCGCACCAGCACGAGGACCTGGTCGCTGGCTGCAGCCTGTTCGTCCTTGCGGCAGGTCACCAGGATCGCGTCGGCGTGGCCGCAGTAGGAGCCGGTGGTCGCGTCCTTGTCGAGATGGAAGCGCCCATCGCTGCGGCGCACCGCGCAGATGCTGGAGCGGGTGTCGCCGAAGGTGCCCACTTCCGAGGTCATCGACGCCAGCAGGTACTGGCGGCGCGCGAGGTCGCGCAGGTACCCCCGGAAGTAGTCGCTGCCCATGCCGTGCCGCGCGATGCAGCCCAGCTGGATGTAGTGCATGGCCAGCACCATCGCGCTGGAGCCGCAAGACTGCGCCAGCGTGGAGCACAACTGCGCGAGCTCCTGCACGTTGCATCCGGCACCGCCGAGCTCGCGCGGGACCGCGGCCGACAGCACGTGCACTTCACGCAGGGCGGCCAGGGTTTCAATCGGGAAACGGGCCTTGGCATCGACGTCGGCGGCATGGGCCGCAGCAACATCCGCAGACACTTTGCGGGTCGCATCGATGAGTTCGGCGAATGCCGGCACGTGGTGAGAGTCCATGACTGCTTGATCTCCCATGCATGAGAAAGACGCGCCCACAATAGCACTCGGTTGCACTTTCGTGGGGTCCTCCACGCATGAACTTGCGCACGCAGAAACTCATCGATGGATTGATGGACGGTTGGCCTTCGCGGTCGGCGGCACTGGCGCGGCTGGGCATCGACCTGGTCCACATCCCGCGCATCGAGGAGTCGATGCGGCGCTTCGGCCCGCGCTTCGCCGCCCGCCTGTTCAGCGACGCGGAAGTGGCCTACGCCCAGGCCGCGCCCGCGCAGGCCGCACAGCGCCTGGCTGCGCGCTTCGCAGCCAAGGAGGCCGCCATCAAGGCCCTGGGCCTGGCCGAGCGCGGGGTCAGCTGGCGGGACATGGAAGTGGTGCGCGAAGCGGACGGCAGCTGCACGCTGGCACTGCATGGCCGCGCGCTGGACGTGGCGCGCGAACGCGGTGTCTCCTCCGCACTAGTCTCATTGAGCCATGACGGCGAGTACGCCGCGGCGGTGGTTGCGGTGCTGTCCGACAGGGCCCAGCTACACCCCTGAACAGAATTCACAGCATGACAACCCTGCTACATGCTGAAACTTCGATCCGGCAAGTGTTGCGCGACCACGGACGCCTGAGCGTCAATGCGGACGCGCTCGCGCCGGATGCCGACCTGTACCAGTCCGGCATGACCTCGCACGCCAGCGTCAACGTGATGCTCGCGCTGGAAGGCGAGTTCGACGTGGAATTTCCCGACCACATGCTCAAGCGCAACGTGTTCCGCAGCATCTCGTCCATCGAGCGGGCGCTGCGCGAACTGATCGCTGCCTGAGCCGCGATGCGCGCAGGCACCCGCCCGCTGGCGCGGCAGCCGCTCGCCGCACGCTGGCGGCTGTGCGCCACAGCCCCGGGGGCCGCACCGCCGGACACCGATGCCCCGGGCTGGCGCGACATCGCAGGCGCAGGCACCGTGGCGGCGGCCCTGCGCGGGCGCGGCGAGTGGTCGCTCGATGGCGCCGCGGCGGAGCTCGACGCGCACGACTGGTGGTACGAGGCCACCTTGGATGCGCCGCCCGACGGCTGCAGCGTGCTCGGGTTCGACGGCCTCGCCACGCTGGCCGATACCTGGCTGAACGGGAAGCCGCTGTTGTCGAGCAACAGCATGTTCCTCGCGCACGCCTGCGATGCCGGCGCCCTGCTGCGGCACGACGTTCCGAACCGACTCCTCATCCGCTGCGCCGCGCTGGCCCCCGCACTCGCGCAACGCCGCCCGCGGCCGCGGTGGCGCACGCCGATGGTGGCGCACCAGCAGTTGCGCTGGCTGCGCACGTCGCTGCTCGGCCGCACGCCCGGTTGGTCACCACCTGTCGCGCCTGTCGGGCCCTGGCGCCCCCTGTGGTGGGCCACGCCCGAGGATGCGGCGGTCGATTGGCGCATGCAGACGGCGGTGCACGGCGGCACCGGCCAGGCGGCCCTGCACCTGGAAGCGCCGGAAGGCTGGTGGCGCCAGTTCGAATCCGTGGAGGTGGTCCTCTCCCGCCACGGCCGCTCGCATCGCGAGCGCCTGCAGCGCGCCGATGCAGGCGCGGCATCGGCGCGCCTGGTGGTTCCGCACGTGGCGCTCTGGTGGCCGCACACGCACGGCGAGCCGGCGTTGTACGCGGTGGAACTGCACTTGCAGCAGCGGGACGGGCAGCAGCGCACGGTGCCGCTCGGCCGCGTGGGCTTCCGCACCCTGGACCTGGACCGCGGGAACGGCGGCTTCTGCTTGCGCGTGAACGGGGAGCCGGTGTTCTGCCGGGGCGCGGGCTGGACACCGCCCGATCCGGTCTCCCTGCACGCCGGCGGCGAGGCGCTGCGCGAGACGCTCGGACGGGCCCGGGATGCCGGCATGAACATGCTGCGGGTGGCCGGCACGCTGGTGTACGAGGACGACGACTTCTACGAGGCCTGCGACGCGATGGGCATGCTGGTGTGGCAGGACTTCATGTTCGCCAGCATGGACTACCCGCTGGACGACGCCGGCTTCGCGGCACAGGCCGCGCTGGAGTGCCACCAGCAACTGCTGCGCCTGCACCACCACCCCTGCCTGGCCGTGCTGTGCGGCAACAGCGAAGTGGAGCAGCAGGCGGCGATGTGGGGCGCACCGCGCGAACTCTGGCAGCCCCGCTTCTTCCACGAGGTGCTGCCGGCGCTGTGCCGCGACTTGGCGCCGGGCGTTCCGTACTGGCCTTCCAGCGCCCACGGCGGCGCCTTCCCGCACCAGGCGAACAGCGGGACCACCTCGTACTACGGCGTCGGGGCCTACGAGCGCCCGCTGGACGACGCGCGGCGCAGCGGGCTGCGATTCGCGACCGAGTGCCTGGCCTTCGCCAACATCCCGGGCACGGCGGCACTCGAGCGGATGCCGGGCGGGCTGGCCACCCGCGTGCACCATCCCGCGTGGAAGTCCCGCGCACCGCGCGACCTGGGCGCAGGCTGGGACTTCGACGACGTGCGCGACCACTACCTGCAGCAGCTGTTCGGCCTGGAGCCGGCGCGCCTGCGCCACGCCGACCACGACCGCTACCTCGCGCTCGGCCGGCTGGCGACCGCCGAGGTGATGCGCGCCGCATTCAGTGAATGGCGGCGCCCCGGGTCGACCTGCCAGGGCGCCCTGCTGCTCTTCCTGCGCGACCTCTGGGCCGGCGCGGGCTGGGGCGTGCTCGACGACCAGGGCGCGCCGAAGTCCTGCTTCCATGCGCTGCGCGGGGTGCTGCAGCCTCTGGCCGTGTTCTTCACCGACGAAGGCGGCAACGGCGTGGATGTCCACGTGGTTCACGAAGGGGCGGCGCGCCGCGCGCTGGTGCTCGAGCTGGCCGCGTGGCGCGAGGGCGAGGTGCGCGTGGCGCACGCCCGCCGGCCGGTGGCGCTCCCCGGCCGCGGCAACGCGAGCTGGTCGTGCGTCGACCTCCTGGACCACTTCGTCGACCTGAACCACGCCTACCGCTTCGGCCCGCCCACGTGCGACCTGCTGACGGCCACCCTGCTGGATGCCGAGGAGCGCGTGGTCGCCCGCGGTGTGCACTTCCCGCTGGGCCTCGCGGGGCTGGTGCAGCCGCGCGCCGACGGCGCGGGCCTGGAGGTGCAGTGCATCCAGGCGACCGGCCAGACCGCGCAGGTGACCATCGGCGCCCGGCGGCTCGCCATCGGCGTGCACCTGGACGTACCGGGCTGGGAAGCCCGGGACGACCACGTGCACCTGGCGCCCGGGGAGCGCCTCACGCTGCACCTGCGCCGGGTGCGCGACGGCGCGGCCCTGGCCGGCCGGCTGCTGGCGGTCAATGCGTCCACCGCAGTTCCCGTGGAGCTTGCCGCATGAGCCCTCCCAGCGTTCCGCCCGCGCCGGTGCCGCTCAGCTTCAGCCACGACGGGCACTGGTCCTTCGGCTGGTACCACGCGCCCGCCGCGCCCTGGCGTGCGCTCGCCGTGGTTCTCTGCCCACCCATCGGGCACGAGGCGGTCTGCAGCCACCCCACGTATGTCCAGCTCGCGCGGGCGCTGGCCGCCGGCGGCTTTCCGGTCCTGCGGTTCGACTACGCGGGCACCGGCGACTCGGGCGGGGACGACCACGAACCGGACCGGGTCGAGGCCTGGATCGGCAGCGTCGAGGCGGCGGTCGCCCAGGCACGACGCTGCGCCGGCACCGAGGCGGTGACCCTGTTCGGCCTGCGCCTCGGGGCCACCCTGGCGCTGGAGGCCGCCACCCGCCTGGGCGGCGTGGACAGCCTCCTGCTCTGGGCGCCGTGCGCCACCGGCAAGACCTTCGTGCGCGAGCTGCGGGCGGCCGCCAGCGCCTCGGGACCGGCCGGCCTCCTGGCCATGGGCACGCACTACGGCGCCGAGACCCTCCAGGACCTTCTCGCGCTGGACCCCGTGCAAGGCGGGCCTGCACCGGCCGCCCCGCCCGCCCGCCGTGCCCTGGTGGTGGGCCGCGACGACCTGCCGGCGGAAGGCCCCCTGCCGCGGGCCCTCGCCCGCCGCGGCGTGGACACGCAGCACCGGGTGTTGCCAGGCTATGCCGCCATGGTCGGCGAGCCGCGCGAAGGCGCGCTCTCCCCGAGCACGCTGGACGTGCTCCTCGACTGGCTCGCAGACTCGCCGCACGCCGAGCCGCAAGCGCTACCGCCCCCGCGCTGGGAACGGGCGCCCGCCACCCGCTGGACCGCCGGCGTGCGCGAGACGCCGGTGCGCCTGGGCCCGGCCGGGCAGCTCTTCGGCATCTTGGCGGAGCCGCGCCAGGCCGCCGGCCTCGAGCGGGCCGGCCAGACCGCCGTGGTGCTGCTCAACGTGGGCGGCAACCACCGGGTGGGGCCGCACCGCTTCTATGTGCACGCCGCACGGGCCCTGGCGCAGCACGGCTACCGGGTGCTGCGCCTGGACCTGCCCGGCATTGGCGACAGTCCCCCGGCGCCGGGCAAGCTGTGGGGCACCCTCTACGACCGCGACGCCGTGCAGGACGTGCGAAGCGCGCTCGACGCGCTGGGGCTGCAGGGCTGCCGCGAGTTCGTGCTCATGGGCATCTGCGCCGGTTCGTACGTGGCCTTCCAGTCGGCCCTGGCGGATGCGCGGGTCGACGGCGTCGTGCTGATGAACTCGCGGCTCCTGGAGTGGACGCCCGGCGACGACCCGGACGGATGGCAGACCGCGATGCAGCAGTACGTGAAGTCGACCGACCACTACTGGCGTGCGCTGCTGCGGCCCCAGGTGTGGACCCGCCTCCTGCGCGGGCAGGTCCACGTCCGCCCCATCGCGCGGCGCTTCTCGGCCCTGGCCTGGGCGCACGTGCGGCGATGGTGGTCCTTCGGCGCCGAAACGGGCGAATCGCTGACGGCCCGGATGCGGCGGCTGTGCCGCCGCGGGACCGACGTGCTGATGCTGGTGTCCGACGCGGACGACGGCCGTGATTACGTCGAGTTCCACTTCGGCAAGCATGGCCGGCGGATGCAGGGGCTGCCCGGCTACCGGATGGCGTACGTGCCCGAGGCCGACCACACCTTCTCGCGGCCCGGCAACCAGGCCTTCGTGATCGGCGAACTCGTGTCGCACCTGCAACAGCGGCCCGCGCCGCGCCGTGCGGCGGCTGCGGAGCGCCCCGCCACGTGGACCGGCGCCGCGCGGCACGGGGGCTGACGCATGCCGTCCCGCTATAATGGCGGGCTTGCGACGATGGCCGGTGTAGCTCAGTCGGTAGAGCAGCTCATTCGTAATGAGAAGGTCGGGTGTTCGATTCATCTCACCGGCACCACATGGAACAGGGTTTGTTGCGCTCAATGTGCAGCAAACCCTTTTTGTTTGGGCCGGCGTCTCGGGCAAGCGGCAGCGGTCCGCTGCGCGCCCGGAGACCGCCAGGGGTCGCCAGCGCTCGTGTGCGCTGCGCCACGCGGCCACGTGCGTGTGAACGATGCAACATCCCTGGCCGTCGCCAGATCTTGATGACAAAGCTGTCGGTCTTGTCTGACAGCCTACTGCTCACTTCCTCCTTACCGTTGCGGCTGAACCAGCGACAGCCGAGATGAAGGACCAGGACGATCCCACGACCAACCGCCAGGCCGAGCCCGACCGGGGGCCGGAGAGCCTGCCGCCCTGGCCCCTGCGCAGCGGCGAGGGCATGGCCAGCATCGTGAGCCACCTGCGCGACCAGGAAGCGCGCCGCAAGCCGCCCGAGGGCGAGAACGAACGGCAGCCACGCCGCTGACGCCCGGCCGTCCTACACCGCGGATGGGCCGGCGCGCACGGCGTCGCACCACCGGCACCGACGCAGCCGCACCCGACACGCCCTGAAGATGCGTCCAGGATGGGCACCTGGACATGAGCAACTCCGAACGCGCACTGCGCGAGACGTCGACCTCCGGTCCGGCGCGGGAGCGGGCGGGCCGCTCCGGCAAGGGCGCAGCTTCCGCGCTCGATGCCCTGCGCAAAGCCGAGCAGGCCCGGCGCAGGCTCTCGCCACGCGACGAGGCGGAGCGGGGCCCACCGACGGCCGTCAGCCGGCCCGACGCCGCCCGATCACCAGGCTGATGCCGGCCGGCAGCGATCCCCGCACACCGCTGAGCCGCGGGCGCGTTCCGAACGCGCCTCTCCTTCGCTGGTGCGCGTCGCCTCGGATGGGCAGGATGTCCGCCATGGCCGCGATCATCCCGGCGCGCTGCGAGGCGGCTGACCCAGGCAGCGGCTAGGCAATCCACTTAAGCCGCCCGGCGGCTTTCCTACGGTGCGCGGCCGCTCGCCGGCGCAACACTGGGGCATGTGCATGGCGGATGTCCGGAGAATGGCCGGTGGCGCGCGTCCTTGATGCGGTGACGGGCTGGGCCCGCCGGACCAGTGCCTTCTTCAGCGAGTGGCTGCCGGACGCCAAGGCGCCGGCGGACAGCCACCCGGCGCCGCAGCACCCGGGCGAGCTGATCTACCGCCTGCGCCACTGGCCACGCCTCCCGGCGTCCTGGCGCACGGCCGACGTGCTGCGGCTGCTCTCCAGCCTGAGCCACCGGCCCCTCACCCGCAGCTGGATGCTGGCGCACACGCCCCTGACCCCGCAGCGCCTCGAAGCCCTGCTGCAGCGCCTGACCGCACAAGGCGCCCTGGAGGTCATCGACCCCAGGTCCTTCCCGGCGGAGCATCCGCCGCGCTGACGCTCAGGAGGCCTTCGGTGCGGCCGCCTTCGCCTTGCCGGCGGGCTTGGCGGCAGCCGGCTTGGCGGCATCGCCCGGTGCCGTGGGCGCGGCGGCGTCTGCGGGTGCCACCCGGTCCACCAGCCGGCCCAGGTTGGACAAGGACAACAGGTGCATGGACACCAGGTGCGCCTCGCCGCTGCGGAACAGGGCCAGAGCCACGTCGTCCGGCACGGCGGCCAGCTTCTGCTCGTCCACCACCATCAGGCCCTGCACGGTGAAGCTGCGGCCATCCACCAGGTTGGCGCGCGCGCTCATCTCCGTGAGCAGGCCCGCCTGTTCCAGGCGCTGGCAGAAGGCTTCGGTGCGCTGGTACTCCTGCTGGTAGCGCTGCAGGAAGTCGAGCGCGTTCTGCAGGAAGGGGGTGTTGCCGCCCTGCTCGTCGAAGAGAGCCTCGCCCTCCGCGTCGTTCAGGCCCGCGAACGCCTCGTCGATGCACACGCCCAGACTGTCGCCGCCCAGCTCGGCCAGCACGAAGGGATAGCGGCGCACGAAGGCCGGCACGTAGGCGGCGGTCCAGCGGTCCTGCGCGTCGATGAAGAGGTTCTCCTCGGCACGCAGGCCCAGCACCACGACGGGCGTGACCTTCCCGCCGGGCTGGCGCGCGAACACGATGGCGTACTCCTTGCACGCCTCGTTGAACTCGACCGCGGCGACGAACAGGGCGTTGGCCTTGCGCGCGAACCCGAAGCCCGGGCTCGGCCGGATGCGGCGGCCACGGTGCGTGTCGCGGTTCAGGAGCACAGGCTTCTCGTAGTAGATCGTCTCGGCCATCGTCATTCCTTTGTCGGTTCGGGCGCAGCAGGCATGGCAAGCACCTTGTCGATGCGCTTGCCGTCCAGGTCGACCACTTCGAACGTCCAGTGGCCGCATTCGATGCGTTCGCTGACCCCGGGCAGGTGCCCGGACACGGCCATCAGCAGGCCGGCCAGCGTGTTGTAGCGCCCCCGATCCTCCTCGGGCAGCTCGCGGATGTCCAGGCGCGACTTCAGCTCGTCCACCGGCATCAGCCCGTCCAGCAGCCAGGAGCCGTCCTCGCGCTGCGTGGCCCAGGCCTCGGTCTGCACCTGCGGCTGCAGCTCGCCGGTGATCGCCTCCAGCAGGTCGCGCGGCGTCATGAGGCCCTGCACCACGCCGTACTCGTCCACCACGAACACCACCCGGTGCGACTGCACGCGGAACTGCTGCAGCAGTTCCATGCCGCTCAGCGTTTCGGGCACGAAGGCCGCGGGCACCGCATGCGGCTCGACCGGTCCCGCGTGCTCCGGCCCCAGCGAGAGCAGGCGCGCGACGCTCACCACGCCGACCACGTCGTCGAGCGAGTCGCGGCACACCGGGTACCAGGAATGCGCGCCGTCGCGGCCCGCCTGCAGCAGGCACTCGGCCACGCTGCTGGAAGCGTCGACCCATTCGATGTCGGAGCGCGGGACCATCAGCGAGGTGAGCGCACGGTCGTCCAGCCGGAAGACGTTCTGCACCATCTGCTGCTCCTGCTGCTCGATCACGCCGGCATCCACGCCTTCCTCGAGGCTGTGCACGATCTCCTCCTCGGTCATGCCGCGCGTCTGCGCGGTGTCGATGCGCAGGAGCTTCAGCACGGCGTGGGTGGTGGCCGAGAGCAGCCGCACGAAGGGCGCCGCCACGCGGGCCAGCCAGGCCATGGGCAGCGCCAGCAGGCGCGACACCGGCTCCGGATGGAGCTGCGCGATGCGCTTGGGCACCAGCTCGCCGAAGATGATGGTCACGAAGGTGATGCCGGCCACGACGAACGCGGTGGCGGCGATGCCGGCCGCCCCGGGCGACATGCCGTAGGTTCCCAGCCAGGCCGCCAGCCGCGCGCTGAAGGCCGCTTCGCCGACGATGCCGTTGAGGATGCCGATGGAGGTGATGCCCACCTGCACCGTCGACAGGAAGTGCGTGGGGTCCTCCATCAGCCGCAAGGCCATGGCCGATCCGCGGTCGCCACCTTCGGCCATGCTGGCCAGGCGGGCCTTGCGGCTGGAGGCCAGCGCCATCTCGGACATCGCGAACACGCCGTTGAGCAGGGTCAACAGCGCGATCAGCAGAAAATCCATGGGGCGCGGGGAGAATGGGACACGATGGGACTGTATCTGATCGGGGATGTGCAAGGCTGCGACGACGCCCTCGGGCGGCTGCTCGCCAAGGTGGACTTCTCGCCCAGCCGCGACCGGCTCGTGCTGCTCGGCGACCTGGTGAACCGCGGGCCTGCATCCGCCGCGGTGCTGCGCCGCCTGATGGCGCTGGACGGGCAGGCCCGCTGCCTCCTCGGCAACCACGACCTCGCCCTGCTCACCGTGGCCGCCGGCCTGCGCACGCCCCATGCGGGCGACACGCTGGACGGCGTGCTGGAAGCCCCCGACCGCGAGGCGATGCTGCAGTGGCTGCGCCAGCAGCACCTGGCGCTGCACGACCACGGCGTGCTGATGGTGCACGGCGGCGTGCTCCCGCAGTGGGATGTCCCCGACGTCCTGTCTGCCGCCGCGGAGGTGGAGTCGGTGCTGCGCGGCCCGAAGCCGCAGGACTTCCTGGCGCAGATGTACGGCAACGAACCGGCGCGCTGGGACGACGCGCTCACCGGCGCCGATCGCCTGCGGGCGATCGTGAACGCGCTGACGCGGCTGCGTTTCTGCACGCCCGACGGCACCATGCACCTGCGCGGCGCCGGCCGCCCGGACCAGGCGCCCCCCGGCACCCTGCCCTGGTTCGACGTGCCCGGGCGCCGCACCGCCGGCACGCCGGTGGCCTTCGGCCACTGGTCGCAGCTGGGGCTGCTGCTGCGACCCGACGTGATCGCGCTGGACACCGGCTGCGTGTGGGGCGGCTGCCTGAGCGCGCTGCGCATCGATCCGGCGACCGGCGCGCGGGAGGTGATCCAGGTGGCCTGCGAAGCCGCCCAGGTGCCGGGCGGCGACTGAGCGCCGACAGCGCCCGGTGCGCGGCAGCGGCCGCGCGCCCTACTCGCTCTTGAACAACGCGGCGACCTTGCGCTTGGTCTTGATGTTGGCCGACACGCGGCTGACCGCGGGCTTGGGCCCGCTTTCCCAGGCCGGCTTGGCCTCGCCCTCGGGCGGCTGGTAGGGCTGGTCGAAGAACGGGTCGCGGGGCGCGGGCGCCGGGCGCGCCGCCCGTTCGGGACGCTCGGCGCGCGGCGCGCGCTCGCGCTCGCGCACGGCGTCCATCTGGTCGCGCGGGTCGCCCAGCTCGCCGGCTTCGCGCCAGGTGCGGCGGCCGTCGTTGATGCGGCCACGCGGACGCTCGTCGTCGAACTCGATGGCTTCGAGCTCCACCTTCTTCTTGAGCAGCTTCTCCAGGTCGGCCACCAGGCGCGCGTCGTTGCCGGACACCAGCGTCACGGCCAGTCCGGAGGCACCGGCACGGCCGGTGCGGCCGATGCGGTGCACGTAGTCCTCGGCGTTGAAGGGCACGTCGAAGTTGAAGACGGCGGGCACGTCCTTGATGTCCAGGCCGCGCGCGGCGACGTCGGTGGCCACCAGCAGCTGCACCTCGCCCGCCTTGAAGGCGGCCAGCGCCTTGAGGCGCTCGTCCTGGCTCTTGTCGCCGTGCAGCGCGGTGGTCTTGAGCCCCTCGCGCTCCAGCGATCGCGCCAGCCGCGCGCAGCCGAGCTTGCTGTTGACGAACACGAAGGCCTGCGAGATGCCGCGCTGGCGCAGCACCTGCTTGACCACCCGGCGCTTGTCGTCGTCGGTCACGCTGTAGAAGTGCTGCTCCACGGTGGAGGCGGTGGCGTTCGGGCGCGACACCTCGATGGTGACCGGCTCCTGCAGGTAGCTGGAGGCCAGCCGCTTGATCTCCGGCGAAAAGGTGGCCGAGAACAGCAGCGTGGTCCGCTGCTTGGGCAGGTACGACAGGATGCGCTGCAGGTCCGGCAGGAAGCCGATGTCCAGCATGCGGTCGGCTTCGTCGAGCACCACGTACTCGACCTGGTTGAGCACTGCGTTCTTGGCCTCGATGTGGTCCAGCAGGCGACCGGGCGTGGCCACCAGCACCTCGACGCCCTTCTTGAGCTCCAGCGTCTGCGGCTTCATGTCCATGCCGCCGAACACCACCGCGCTGCGCAGGTTGGTGTGCTTGGCGTACAGCTTGATCTGCTGGGCGACCTGGTCGGCCAGCTCGCGGGTGGGCAGCAGCACCAGCGCCCGCACCGGGTGCCGCGCGGGCGAGGTGGAGGCGTTCTCGTGCTTGAGCAGGCGCTGCAGCAGCGGCAGCGAGAAGGCGGCGGTCTTGCCGGTGCCGGTCTGGGCGGCACCCATCACGTCCTTGCCGGTGAGCACGACGGGGATCGCCTGCTCCTGGATCGGGGTCATGGACTCGTAACCCATCTCGGCCACGGCACGGGCAAGGGGTTCGGCGAGGTTGAGGTTGGAGAACGAAGCGGTCATGTCCCCCCGATTGTCTCACCCCCGACGGGGCGCCCTCCGGGCCGTGGTTACTATGCTTTTGATAGCTGCCGGCCCCCGCGCGGCGCGGGCTGCGGCCCTTTTCTACCTAGAGGGTCCGGGCGCTGAAGGTGTCGCAGGCCTTGACGCTGCCGGTCTTGAGGCCCGTGGCGAACCAGCGCTGCCGCTGTGCGCTGGTGCCGTGGGTGAAGCTCTCGGGCACCGCCGCCCGCCCCGCCGAGCGCTGCAGCGCGTCGTCGCCGATGCGCGCCGCCGCGTTCATCGCTTCCTCCACGTCGCCCTGCTCCAGCACCTGCCGGGCGTTCTGGGCATGGTGGGCCCACACACCGGCGAAGCAGTCGGCCTGCAGTTCCAGCCGCACGCTCATGGCGTTCTGCTCGGCCTGGCTGACGCGGCCGCGCATCCGGTCCACCTGGCCGGTGATGCCCAGCTGGTGCTGCACGTGGTGCCCGACCTCGTGTGCGATCACGTAGGCCTGCGCGAAGTCGCCGGGCGCGCCCAGCCGGCTCTTGAGCGTCTCGTAGAAGTTCAGGTCGATGTAGACCTTCTGGTCGGCCGGGCAGTAGAACGGCCCCATCGCCGACTGCCCCTGCCCGCAGGCGGTGGCGATGGCGCCGCGGAACAGCACCAGCTTTGGTTCGCGGTACTGCGCCCCGCCCTGGCTGAACAGCTGCTTCCAGACGTCTTCGGTGTCGGCCAGCACGGTGCTGACGAAACGCGCCATCGTGTCGCCCGCGGGGACCGGCTGCGGCTGCCCCTGCTGCTGCACCTGCGGCGCCGGGCCGGCGCCGGAGAGGATGCCCAGCAGGGTCAAGGGATTGATGCCGAAGATCGCGCCGCCCACCAGGGCGATCACGATGGTGCCGATGCCGATGCTGCGGCCGCCGAAGCCGCCGAGGCCCCCACCGCCGCCGCCGGCCCGGTGGTCCTCGACGTTGCCCGATTCCCGGTTGCCTTCCCAGCGCATCGTTCAGCCCTCCCGGTGCGTCGCGGCCGTGCGGCGCGCGTTCGGCCGGTGGGTGGGGAGCTGGTCGGCTGCGTGCATGGCAAAACCCTCGGGTACAGTGAACCGATGCTAAGCACGCCGTCCCCTGCTGCTGTCGGCCAGAACCGCATCCTCGTCACCGGCTTCGACCCGTTCGGCGGGCAACCCATCAACCCCAGCTGGCTCGCCGCGCAGGCACTCGACGGCCGCGAACTCGACGGCCACCTGGTCGTCGCCGTGCAGCTTCCCACGCAGTTCGGACGCTCGCTCGACGCCCTGCGCCAGGCCATGGCCGAGCACCGGCCCAGCCTCGTGCTGTGCACCGGCCAGGCGGGTGGCCGCTCGGCCATCTCGCTGGAGCGGGTGGCGATCAACGTGAACGACGCGCGCATCCCCGACAACGCGGGCGCGCAGCCGGTGGACACGCCGGTCATCGCAGGGGGGCCCGCCGCGTACTTCACCTCGCTGCCTATCAAGGCCATGCTGGCGACGATGCTGGCCCACGGCATCCGCGCCGAGGTGTCGCAGACCGCGGGCACCTTCGTGTGCAACCACGTCTTCTACGGGCTGATGCATGCCCTGGCCGGCGATCCGGCCTGGCGCCACACCCGGGGTGGCCTGGTGCACGTGCCCTGGCTGCCGCAGCAGGGCCAGCCGTCCATGACGCTGGAGCAGGTGGCCCTCGGCCTCGAACTGGCGCTGCGCTGCGCCATCCACACCCACGCCGACCTGCGCATCCAGGCCGGCGCGCTGAACTGACGCGCGAGCCGCGCGCGGAGACCTCGCGCCGGACACGCCCGCGGTTGTGGGCGAAAATAGGGCGGTGTCCATCCTCAACGCCGACCTGCACTGCCACTCCGTGGTGTCCGACGGCACGCTCGAGCCCGAAGTGCTGGCCGCCCGCGCCAAGGCCAACGGCGTCGAGCTGTGGGCCCTGACCGACCACGACGAGATCGGCGGCCAGCGCCGGGCCGCGGCGGCCGCCCGCGCGCAGGGCCTGAAGTACCTCACCGGCACCGAGATCTCGGTTACCTTCGCGGGCGAGACGGTCCACATCGTCGGGCTCGGCTTCGACCCGGACGATCCCGCCATGCTGCAGGGCCTGAACGCCACCCGCGGCGGCCGCGGCGCCCGCGCCCGCGACATGGCGGCACAGCTGGCGCAGGTCGGCATCCACGGGGCCTACGAGGGTGCGCTGCGCTACGTGGGCAATCCCGAGCTCATCTCGCGCACCCACTTCGCCCGGTTCCTGGTCGAGGTGGGGGCCTGCAAGGACACCAGCGAGGTGTTCCGCAAGTACCTCACCGAAGGCAAGCCCGGCTACGTGGCGCACCGCTGGGCCTCGCTCAAGGACGCGGTAGAGTGGATCACCCGCTCGGGTGGCGTGGCCGTCATCGCGCATCCGGCGCGCTACCGCTTCACCGCCAACGAGGAGTACGCGCTCTTTTCCGAGTTCAAGGCGCACGGCGGGCGTGGCGTGGAGGTGGTGACCGGCAGCCACACCGCCGCCGAGGCGGTGAAGTACGCAGCCACCGCCCAGGAGTTCGGCCTGGCCGCCTCGCGCGGCAGCGACTTCCACAGCCCCGACGAGAGCCACACCGACCTGGGCCGGCTGCCCTACCTGCCCGGCGGGCTCACGCCGGTCTGGGACCTGCTGGCGGACCGCATCCAGTGAGCCCCGGGGCGCAGGGACGGCTGCCGGGCGCCGCGTCGGGCCTTGCGGGCATCGCCATGGTGCTGGGCGCCTCCGGCTGCTTCGCGGCCCTGGACACCACCACCAAGGGCGTGAGCGCGTCGGTGCCGCTGCTCATGGCCCTGTGGTTCCGCTACGCCTTCCAGGCCGTCGCCACCACCGCGGTGGTGCTGCCCTGGCGCGGTGCGCGCGTGCTGCGCACGCGGCGGCTGGCCTTCCAGTGCCTACGGGGCGTGCTGCTCCTCACCAGCAGCCTGCTGGCCTTCGCCAGCCTGCGCTACATGCCGGTGGGCGAGTTCACCGCGATCGTGATGATGGCGCCGCTGGCCGTCACGCTGCTGGCCGCCACGGTGCTCAAGGAGCACGTCTCGGCGCTGCGCTGGACGCTCGTGGCCGGCGGCTTCGCCGGCACGCTGGTGATCATCCGCCCCGGCGGCGAGAGCTTTTCCTGGGCCATGCTGCTGCCGCTCGGGCTGGTGGCCAGCAATGCCTGGTTCCAGGTGCTCACGAGCAGGCTGGCGCGGACCGAGGACCCGGTGACCATGCACCTCTACACCGGCTGGGTCGGCACGCTGCTGGCGTCCCTGGCCCTGCCCTTCGTCTGGACGCCGCTGGCGCAGCCCTGGCTGTGGGCGGGCCTGTGCTTCATGGGCCTCATGGGGACGGTGGGGCACTTCATGCTGATCCTGGCGTACCGCAACGCGCCCGCCTCCACCCTCACGCCCTACCTGTACGCGCAGATCGCGTTCGCGATGCTGGGCGGCTGGCTGGTGTTCTCGCACGTCCCCGACGGCTGGTCGCTGCTGGGCATGGGCCTCATCGCCCTGTGCGGCGCCGCCGGCGCCTGGCTCACCGTGCACGAGAACCGCCCGGTGCCACGCGCCGCCGGCGCCTGAACCCGATGCACCGCGATGGCCCAGTACTTCGAACTCCACCCCGACAACCCGCAGCAGCGGCTGCTCAAGCAGGCCGTCGCGCTGCTGCAGCAGGGCGGCCTGCTGGCCGTGCCCACCGACTCCAGCTATGCCCTGGCCTGCCACCTGGACGACAAGGCCGCCGCCGACCGCCTGCGCCAGGTGCGCGGCTTCGACGACAAGCACCACCTCACCCTGCTGTGCCGCGACCTCTCGGAGCTGTCCAACTACGCGCGGGTCGACAACCGGCAGTACCGCTTGCTCAAGCTGGGCACGCCCGGGCCCTTCACCTTCATCCTGGAGGCCACGCGCGAGGTGCCGCGCCGGGTGAGCCATCCGCAGCGCAAGACGATCGGCCTGCGCGTGCCCGACCACCCCGTGCTGCAGCAGTTGCTGGAACTGCATGGCGCGCCCCTGCTGGCCACCACGCTGATCCCGCCGCGCGAGACCGAACCCCTGAACGACGCGCAGGAGATCCGCAGCCGCTACCAGCACCAGCTGGCCGCGGTGATCGATGCCGGGGCCTGCCCGCTGGAGCCGACCACCGTGGTCGACCTCACGCCCATGGGCGGCGGTGACGACCCGGTGGTCACCCGCCAGGGCCGCGGCGACCCGCGCACCCTGGGCATCTGACCCGGCCGGCTGCACGGCCACCCGCCGGGCGGGCCGCGCGCACCCCCTCTGAGACAATGCACCCGTGGAACTCAACAACCTGGTCCAGACGGTCCTGATCTACGCACTGCCGGTGCTGTTCGCGATCACCGTCCACGAAGCGGCGCACGGCTACGTGGCCCGCTACCTCGGCGACAACACGGCCTACGTCCTGGGCCGCGTGACGCTCAACCCGGTCAAGCACATCGACCCCATCGGCACGATCGCGATGCCGCTGATGCTGTACTTCGCCACTTCGGGCACGTTCCTGTTCGGCTACGCCAAGCCCGTGCCGGTGAATTTCGGCCACCTGCGCCGGCCCAAGCGCGACATGATCTGGGTCGCGCTCGCCGGGCCCGTCTCCAACATCCTCCAGGCGCTGTTGTGGGCCATCGCGTTCACCGTGCTCCGTGCCACCGGGACGGAGGAGCGCTTCTTCCTCCTGATGTGCATGGCCGGCGTGCTGACCAACCTGGTGATGGCGGCCTTCAACCTGTTCCCCCTGCCGCCGCTCGATGGTGGCCGCGTCCTGGTCGGCCTCTTGCCGCCGCGGCAGGCCTACGCGATCAGCCGCATCGAGCCCTGGGGCTTCTTCATCGTGCTGGGCCTGGTGCTGCTGGGCGTCGTCGGCACGTACTGGCTGCTGCCCCTGATCCAGTTCGGCTACGCCGCGCTGGACTTCCTCAACCTCGCGACACCCTTCCCCCGCATCCGATGAGCCAACCCGTCCGTTTCCTCACCGGCATCACCACCACCGGCACCCCGCACCTGGGCAACTACGTCGGCGCCATCCGCCCCACGGTCCAGGCCAGCCGCCGCGCCGGCATCGAGAACTTCTACTTCCTGGCCGACTACCACGCGCTGATCAAGTGCGACGAGCCGTCCCGCATCCAGCGCTCCACGCTGGAGATCGCCGCCTGCTGGCTGGCGGCCGGGCTCGATCCCGAGCACGTGTACTTCTACCGTCAGTCGGACATCCCCGAGATTCCGGAGCTGACCTGGCTGCTCACCTGCGTCACCGGCAAGGGCCTGCTGAACCGGGCCCACGCGTACAAGGCCGCCGTCGACAAGAACAACGCGGCCGGCGTCGACCCCGATGCCGACGTGACCGCCGGCCTCTTCATGTACCCGGTGCTGATGGCGGCCGACATCGTCCTGTTCAATGCGCACAAGGTGCCCGTCGGCCGCGACCAGGTCCAGCACCTGGAGATGGCGCGGGACATGGCCGCCAGCTTCAACCACCTGTACGGCGAGCACTTCACGCTGCCCGAAGCCCAGGTGGACGAGCAGGTCTCGACCCTGCCGGGCCTGGACGGCCGCAAGATGAGCAAGAGCTACGACAACGTGATCGCGCTGTTCGGCCCGCGCGAGCAGGTGCGCAAGCAGATCTTCTCGATCGTCACCGACTCGCGGGCGCCCGGCGAGCCGAAGGCGGTCGAGGGATCGGCGCTGTTCCAGATCTACCAGGCGTTCGCGGACGCGCAGGAAACCGAGGCGATGCGCAAGGCCTACGCCGACGGCATCGCCTGGGCCGACGCCAAGCAGGTGCTGTTCGAGCGGATCGACCGCGAGGTCGCGCCGATGCGCGCGCGCTACGACGCACTCGTCGCCGACCCGGCCGAACTCGAGCGCATCCTGCAGCGCGGCGCGCAGAAGGCCCGCGCGATCGCCACGCCCTTCATCGGCCGCCTGCGCCATGCGGTGGGCCTGCGCAACCTGTCGGCGCAGGCTGCCTCCACCGGCAACAAGGGCAAGGGCAAGGCCTCGCTGCCTGCCTTCAAGCAGTTCCGCGAGTCCGACGGCCTGCACTACTTCAAGCTGGTGGACGCCGCCGGCGCGCTGCTGCTGCACAGCCAGGGATTCCAGAGCCCGCAGGAGGCCGGCCGCGTGGTCGCGCGCCTGCGCCAGGAGGGCCTGGACGCGGTGGGCGACGCGGCGCGCTGCGCACCGGGCGTCGATCCGGCCGCGGTGCGCGAGGCCCTGGCGCTGCTCGCCGCCGCCTGAGCGGCCGGGCGATGGCGTTATCCTTGCAGGCCACATGAAGCCGACGCCCAATCCCGCCACCCTCTACGTGATCGACGACCACCCGCTGATGCGCGAGGCGGTCGTCATGCTCCTGCGGCGGTTGCGTCCCGGCGCCAACGTGATCGAGCTCGATCGCATCGGCGGCATGGAGTCGGCGGTCAAGCAGCACGGCTTCCCCGACCTGATCTGCCTGGACCTGAAGCTGCCCGACACCACCGGCACCTCGGGCGTGCACGAGATGAAGAACCGGTTCGCAGAAGCGCCGCTCGCGGTGCTGTCCGCCTCGCCGGCCGCCGATGCCGAGGAGGCCTGCATCGAGGCCGGCGCCGACATCTACATCGAGAAGTCCTCCGGCGCCCAGGAGATCGGCAATGCGCTGCGCGCGTTGCTGAACACCGACGGCAGCTTCGAGGAACTGGCGCCGACCGACAACAAGCTGTCCAAGCGCCAGAAGCAGCTGATCGTGATGTTGGACCGCGGCCTGTCGAACCGCGAGATCGCGGACGAACTCGGGATCAGCGAGCACACGGTCAAGGTGCACCTGTGGCGGCTGTTCCGCCGCCTGGGCGTCAAGAGCCGCACCCAGACCATCCACTACGCGCGCACGCACGGCCTGCTGAGCAACTAGGCGCGGCGGCCACCGCGTCGTGTCCGTCAGGCCGTGACCAGCGGCTCGTGGCGGATGCTGTCGATCGACGAGGCTGCGCGGCGCGCCGCCATCTGCGGGTCCGACGGTTCGAGCACCAGCCGGAACACCGTTCCCCGGCCCGGACGCGAGGCCAGTTGCAGCGGATGGCCCAGGATGTTCGACAGGCGCGCCACGATGTAGAGGCCCAGGCCGAAACCGTCCTCGGTGCCCGTGTGGCTGGGCACCTTGAAGAACTCCCGGAAGATCTCGCGCTGGTGCGCCGGCGCGATGCCCACGCCGGTGTCCCAGATCTCGATGCGCGGCCCCCGCGGCGTGGACCGCGCCGCCACCAGGACGCCGCCGCGCTCGGTGTACTTCACCGCGTTGGAGATCAGGTTGCCCAGGATCCGCTGCAGCAGGATCGGGTCGGACACCACCGTGCCCTGCGCGGCGTGCACCCGGAACTGCAGGCCCTTGGCCTCGGCCAGCGGACGGTACTGCAGCTCCAGGTCGTGCAGCAGCTTGTCCAGCCGCAGCTCCTCGATGTTCAACTTGATCTTGCCGGAGTCCAGCCGCACCAGGTCGAACAGCGAGTCGAACAGCGCGTTCACCGCCTTGGTCGACTCGACGATCTTCGGCGCGATGTCGTGCACCAGTTCCGGTTCGCTGCCCAGCCAGTCGGCGTACAGCCCGAGCGCATGCACCGGCTGCCGGATGTCGTGGGCGGCACTGGCCAGGAAGCGGTTCTTGATCTCCACCGCGTCCAGCGCCGCCTGCGTCTGCCGGGTGAGCGACTCGATCAGCTGCGCGTTGCGGTACTGCAGCTCGAAGTTCTTGCGGTGCGTGACGTGCAGCCGCAGGCCGGCCTGCCGCAGCACCTGCCAGAAGATCAGCAGCAGCAGCACCATCCAGGCGTGGTAGCCCGGCCCGCCGAACCCGAGGTCCACCCCGATGCGCCACCCCATCACGGCCAGGGCGGTGACGGCCAGCGTGTCCAGGTAGCTGCGCATCGTGCGCAGGTGGCCCGAGAGGCTGTTGATCGAGAACATGGCCAGGCCGGCGAGCACCAGCCAGCAGACGAACTGGTCGGCCAGCGGGGCCCGGTCGAAGAACAGCAGCGTGGTCAGGCCCCACAGCACGCTGCTGGCTGGCCACACCCAGCGGTGCCGGCGCAGGAAGTCCAGGTGCTCCTGCGCGCCGGCACCGGCCACCTCGCGGCGGTAGGTGCGGATGATCCACAGGCGGGCGGAGGTCACCAGCGTCGCGGCTGCCGCCCACGCGACGAGGGCGGTGCGCCCGGCGTCGCTCCAGAGCAGCGCCAGGAACAGCGGGATCAGCATCAGCCCGAGCAGCTGCGTGGTGCGCTGCGTGCGCATGAGGCTGCGCACCAGCTCGCCCTCGACCCACTGCACCTCGGCGGGCGTGGCGACGGCGGGCGTGGTGTCGGGTTTCACGGGCCCGAGTCTAGCCCCGCGGATGGGCCGGACCTCAGGCGGCCAGCACGGCCTCCTCGTTGGCGGCCGGCACCGCGGCACGCGCGCGTTCCGCCTGGGTGGCGGTGGCGACGCGGCGGCGTTCGGCGGGCTCGATCTTCATCAGCTGCCGGTACTTGGTGACGGTGCGGCGCGCCACCTGCAGCCCCTGCATGGACAGCTGCCGTGCGATCTCCACGTCCGACAGCGGATGACCGGGCGATTCGGCGGCGATCATCTCCTGGATCAGCCCGCGGATCGCGGTGGGCGAGCACTCGCCGCCGCTGGCGGTGGCCAGTCCGCGCGAGAAGAAGTACTTGAGCTCGAACACGCCGCAGGGCGTGGCCATGAACTTGTTGTTCGTGACGCGGGACACGGTGGACTCGTGCACGCCCACTTCCTGGGCGATCTCGCGCAGCGCCAGCGGCTTCATGGCCATCGCGCCGTACGCCAGGAAGCGGTGCTGGCGCTTGAGGATGGCCTGCGCCACCGCCAGGATGGTGGAAAAGCGCTGCTCCACGTTGCGCACCGTCCAGCGGGCCTCCTGCAGGTGGGCGCCCAACTCCGCATGCTCCGGACTGCGGTGGCGCCGGAACATCTCGGCGTAGCTGCGGTTCAGCCGGACCTTGGGCACCACCGCCTCGTTCAGCATCGCGGTCCACTGGCCGCGCACCTTCTTCACGATGATGTCCGGCGTGACGTACTGGACCGACGGCGCGCCGAAGCGCCAGCCGGGCCGCGGGTCCAGCCGGCGGATCGCGGCGCAGGCCGCCTCGGCGTCGGCGAGCGGGACCGCCAGCCGCCGCGCCACCGCCGGCATGTCCCGGCTGGCCAGGCACTGCACGCAGTCGCGCAGGATGCGAGCGGCGAGCGCGCGCTTGGCCTCGCACGGGATCGCCGACAGCTGCAGCTGCAGGCACTCCACGACGTCGCGCGCCGCGATGCCGGCCGGCTCGAGCGCCTGCACCCGCCGCAGCGCGATCGTGAGCTCGTCCGCCTCGGCCGGCGGGTCCAGCGGCACCAGCGTCGCGACCTCCGCCAGCGGAATGCGCAGGTAACCGTCGTCGTCCAGGGACTCCACCACCGCCGCCGCCAGCGTCCAGTCGCGCTGCGGCAGCGGCAGCAGGTTGAGCTGCCCCATGAGGTGGTCGGCCAGCGAGGTGTGCGCCTCCAGCGTGTCGAACACGCCTTCGCCATCGACCATGCGCGCCCGGGCGATGGGCTCCGCGCCCCACCCCAGCCCGTCCAGCGCGGGCTCCGCCACCGGGTCGAGCATCGGCCCCGCGGCAGCCAGCGGCAGCTCCGCCGGCGCGCTCTCGTCCGGCTCCAGGAACGGGTTGTTGTCGAGTGCGTCGCGCACGACTTGCGAGAAGTCCAGCGAGGACATCTGCAGCAGCTTCACCGCCCGTTGCAGCCGCGGCGACAAGGTGGGTTGCAGCGTTGAACTGATCTGCAAGCTCAGGGAATGCATTCCGTCTCCATCAGCGTTCGGTCGGACAGCCGGCCGCAAGTCGCGTGCCGGGTGTGCGCTGCCGTCGCAGCTGCACACGACCGGTCACGACCGCTCACGAACTGCTCGACCGTCTGCGGAAGGTTAGGACCGGGACCGCCCCGCAGGTCTCGCTTTCTGTAAATGTTGCGGTGCGCGCCGAACAGCGATGAGCTCTTGCCGCACGCCTTGCCGCAAGGACCTTGCCGATCGGCACGCCAGTGCGGAAACACTTGGTTGCCCGACGCGCCGCGGCAGGCTGAGCAGCGATACGCTGGAGGCGGCGCATCCCGCGCCACGACCTGCCGCATGCCCACCACCGAACCCGCACGCGCATCCGGCGCCGGTCGCCGGCCGCTGGCGCCGCTGCACCGCTACCTGGTGGCGGTGATCGTGCTCGCCACGCTGCCGCTGGCCGCCCTGGTGGGCTGGCAGATCGTCTCCACGGTGCGCGGGGAGCGCCTGGAACTCGAGTCCAACCTCGCGCGCTCGGCCGCAGCGTTGTCGCAAGCCCTGGATGGCGAGCTCATCGCCTCGCTGGACGCGCTGAACGTGCTGGCCCACGCCGGCGGCCTGCAGCGCGGGCGGCCGGAGGCGTTCCGCCGGTGGATGCAGGAGGCACCGCGCCCGCGTCGCGACTGGGACGGCATCTTCCTGCTCGACCAGGCCGGTGCGCGCCTCTTCGACACCGACCCCGGCGCGCCTGCCCCGCCCCCGGCACTCGCCCAGGACGCGGTCCGGCGTGCGCAGCCCGTGATCTCCGGCCCGGGCGAGGGCACGGGACCCGCGGCCGGCGGCATCCTGCTGGCGGTCCCGGTGCAGGCCGCGGGCGGCGCGGTGTACGTGCTGGGCGCGCGGGTCGGTCCAGGGGCCTGGCAGCGGCTGGCGCGCACGGCCAGCCGCTCCGAGGAAGGCTATGCGCTGCTGCACGACGCGGAGCATCGGCTGATCGCGTGGACGCTCGCGCCCGACCTGCCGTCCGGCCTGCGCCTGCCCGCCGATGCCGTGGCAGGGATGCGGGGCCGCCCTTTCGGCTTGCAGCGCGCCGGCGGCATCGACGGACGCACCGTGTACGCCGCCTGGCACCAGGTGCCGCTGGCCGGGTGGGGTGTGCAGGTGGGCGTTCCGGCCGACGCGATCGACGCCGGGCACCGGCACGCCGTGGCGATGGCGTCGGGCCTCGTCATCGTCAGCCTGCTGCTCGGCGCCCTGCTGGCGACCGTGGCAGCGCGCCGGATCGCGCGGCCCCTGCAGCGCATGGCGCGGGGCGGGCCCCTGGCCCTGGAGGGGCCGATCGCCGTGCGCGAGATCGCGGTGCTGCGCGACGCGCTGCAGCAAGCGGCCCGAACCGACGAGCAGGCCCGGCGCGACCTGGAGGCCGACATCGCGCAGCGCAGGCAGGTCGAGTCGGACCTGCTCGCGGCGCACGAGCAGCTGCAGGGCAACCAGGCCCTGATGGAGCTGGCCCAGGAGGCGGGGCACGTCGGCTTCTTCCACTACCGCTTCCAGGAAGACCAGCTGGTCTGGACGCCCGGGCAGTGCAAGCTGTTCGGCCTGGAGGCATCGGACGGGTCGCCGCTGGCGACCTGGTTCGACCGGATCGCCGAAGAAGACCGCACCCGCGTCGAACGCGAGTTCTGGACCGCCTGTGCGCTGCGCCGCGACACGGCCACGCTCGAGTACGGCACGCTGCGCCCCGACGGCCGCAGGCGGTGGCTGTCGAGCCGCCTGCTGCTGCGCTACGGCGAGGACGGCGTGCCGCGCCAGATGACCGGCGTCACCGTGGACATGAGCGACCAGCGCGAGGCGGAGCTGCAGCGGGCGCAGCTCACCGAGCGCGCGCTGGCCGCGCGGCAGGAGGCCGAGGCGGCCAGCCGGGCCAAGGACGAGTTCCTCTCGATGCTGGGGCACGAGCTGCGCAACCCGCTCGGGGCCATCGCCGCCGCCGTCGACGTGCTGGACGCCGCCGTGCCCGGCAGCCCCAGCGCGGCCGAGGCGCGGGCCATCATCGCCCGCCAGACCCGCAACCTGGCGCACATGATGAACGACCTGCTCGACGTGGGCCGGGTGATGGCGGGCCGGATCGTGCTGGCGCGCCAGCCGGTCGACCTGGCGGCGGTGTTCGACCGGCTGCGCCGCACGCTGGAGCTCACCGGCGAGTGGTCGGCGCATGCCTGGACGGTGCGCGCATCCGGCGCCTGGGTCGAGGGCGACGCGGTGCGGCTGGAGCAGGTGATGGGCAACCTGCTCGCCAATGCCATCAAGTACACGCCGCCGGGCGGCGCCATCGAGGTCGCGATCGGCTGCCGGGGCGGGCACGCCCTGTTCGAGGTGCGCGACGGCGGGCCGGGCATCGCGCCCGCGCTGCTGCCGCACATCTTCGACCTCTTCGTGCAGGGCGAGCGCCCGCTCGACCGGGGCGCCGGCGGGTTGGGCCTCGGGCTGACGCTGGTGCGCCGCCTGGTCGAGCTGCACGGTGGCCGTGCCGGCGTGGAGAGCTCGGAGTCCGGCAGCCGCTTCACGGTCGAGCTGCCGGCGATCGATGCGCCCGAGCAGCCCGCCGGGGACGCGCTGCCGCCCTCGCGCCGGCGGCGCGTGCTGGTGGTCGACGACAACGCGGACGTGCTGTCCGCCCTGCGCTCCAAGCTCGAGTACGACGGCCACACGGTCAGCACCGCGGCCGACGGCATCGACGGGCTGAGCCGGCTGCTGCACCAGCAGCCCGAGGTGTCGATCGTCGACATCGGCCTGCCGGGCATCACCGGCTACGAGCTGGCGCGCCATGCACGTGCCGCTGGATATGCCGGCCGGCTCATCGCACTGTCGGGCTACGGCCAGGAGCGCGACAGGCGCGATGCGCTGGTGGCCGGGTTCGACGCGTACCTCGTCAAGCCGGTCGACCGCACCCAGCTGCGTGCCAGCCTGGCCGCGGACTGAGTTCCTGTTGCGAACAGGCAGCCCGAGTTACACCACGACAGGACCGCACGGCCCAATAATCAGCCCGACACTTGTCAACGCGGCACTTGCGCCTTCGCCGCGCGGACCACACCGAGGGAGTTCGATGGGCCATGCACTGATCGTCGAGGACGACGCCGACGCCGCCCGCATGATGGCGCAGCTGGTCGCCAACCAGGGGTTCTCCGCCGCGACGGCGCAGTCCCTGCGGGAGGCGCGCCGGCAGATGGCGCTGCAGCAGCCGGACGTGGTGCTGCTGGACCTGCGGCTGCCGGACGGCAACGGCATGGCGCTGCTCGACGACACCGACCTGATCGGCAACTCCGAGGTGGTGCTGATGACCGGCCACGCCAGCCTGGAGACCTCGATCCAGGCCCTGCGCTACGGCGCGGCCGACTACCTCATCAAGCCCGTCAGCGCCAAGCAGCTGCAGAGCATCCTGTCGCGGGTGATGAAGCCCTCGGTGCTCAAGGACGAGGTGCGAAGCCTGCACGACGACCTGCGGCGCAACGGGCGCTTCGGGCACCTGGTGGGCACGTCCGCGCCGATGGTGCAGGTGTACGAGCAGATCGCGCGGGTGGCGGGCACCTCGGTCACCGTCTTCGTCACCGGCGAGAGCGGCACCGGCAAGGAACTGGTGGCGCGCACCGTGCACGACCTCAGCCGCCGCCGGGCCAAGCCGTTCCTGGCCGTCAACTGCGGCGCCATCTCGCCCAACCTGATCGAGAGCGAGATCTTCGGCCACGAGAAAGGCAGCTTCACGGGGGCCGAACGCCAGCACCACGGCTTCTTCGAGCGTGCGCACGGCGGCACGCTCTTCCTCGACGAGATCACCGAGATGCCGCTGGAGCTGCAGGTCAAGCTGCTGCGCGTCCTGGAGACCGGCACCTTCATGCGGGTGGGCTCCACCACCCCGCAGGAGACCGACGTGCGCGTGATCGCCGCCGCCAACCGCGACCCGGCGCAGGCCGTCGCGCAGGGGCGCTTCCGCGAGGACCTCCTGTACCGGCTGAACGTCTTCCCGCTGGAGCTGCCGCCGCTGCGCCAGCGCCTGGAAGACCTGCCCCTCCTGGTGCGCCACTTCCTGCAGGAGATCGGCCAGCGCGAGGGCGCCGCCAAGCGCGCCACGCCGGCCGCCCTGGAGCGCCTGGCGCAGTACCGCTGGCCGGGCAACGTGCGCGAGCTGCGCAACGTGCTCCAGCGCGCCTACGTCATGGCCGCCGACGCGGAGATCACCGAACAGTGGTTGCCGCGCGATCCGGCGGCGCAGGTGGCCGCGGCCGCGGCCGGCCCCGCGGCAGCCGCGGCCCCCCTCGCCGCCCCGAGCGCGCCGCCGGCCGCCAACACGGCCGCGCCGCGCACCACGCCCGCGTCGTCGGCCTTGCCGGCAGCGGCCGCCGACGCGGCGGGCAGCACCGCGCCGACCCTGTCCGTCACGATCGGCTCGCCGCTGGCGGCAGTGGAGCGGCAGGTGATCCTGGCCACGCTGGAGCACTTCGGCCACCACAAGGAGCGCACTGCCGCGTCCCTGGGGGTGAGCCTCAAGACGCTGTACAACCGCCTGAAGGAATACGGCCTCTAGCCGGCCGCTTCGAGGCATCCGCCTGCCGACATCCCGGGCTCGACCCGGGATTCCACCCCGTCGCCCGACACCGGCCCGTGGAGCGCTGGCCGGGCGCCTGCCCGCCCGCAACCCACCCCACCGCTGGGCCACACCGGGGCAGGCACGCGCGTTGCCGATGTGGAGTTCCCCACACCACCCACATCACTTGAAAGGATCGGGAAACATGGCTTCTCAAGACTCTTCTCCCCAGAAGCAGGACGGCTCGGGCAACGGCCCCAAGCGCAGCCTGCGCGGTTTCGCTGCAATGGACCCGCAGCGCCAGCGCGAGATCGCCAGCCTGGGGGGCCGGGCAGCCCACCAGAGCGGACACGCGCACGAGTTCACCACGGAGGAAGCGCGCGCCGCCGGCAAGAAGCGGCACGCCGCGCGCGCCGGCAACGGCAGCTCCGCCGACCAGCCGCGCTGAAGCCTGGGACTGCCGCCGCGCTGTAGGACGGCGCGGTGGCCTTCCGCGCCCCTGCGCCGACACGGGTTCGTGGCTTGCGTTCCTAGGATGAATGCAAGCCACGAACCCCGATGCCCAACACACCCGTCGCCTCACCGGCCGCTCCGGCGGAACTGCACGACGCCAGCCGCGCCCTCTGGCTGGCGACGCTGTCGCTGATGGCTGCCTTCATGCAGACGCAGGCGCCGGCGCACCGCCACCTGATGGCGCGACGCATCGCGCGCAACTTCGACACCCTGCGCGAGCAGGAGTGCTTCTCGCCCGACTGCCGCAGGCGCTTCGCCCGCCTGGGCGCGCGCTGGCATTCGCAGGCGGACCGCGCGCTCGGCCGCCCCGCGCCCACCGCCTGGGTGCGCATGCTGCAGGCGCTGCGGCTGCGTTGACGGCCGCGCCGCTGTCCGCACGCACCTACACCGGCCGGCGCGCGCAGACGACACGCGCGCGCGGCGAACATTTGCAGACTTCCTGAAACACTCCGGCGCACGGCGCCTACCTTCGCGATGGCTGCAAGCAAGGGCATGGCCCCCACCTCCACCCGCACCCTCTGGAAGGGCGCGATCACCTTCGGGCTGGTGCACATCCCGATCGGCCTGTACTCGGCCACGGCCGAGAGCGGCATCGACTTCGACTGGCTCGACCGCCGCACCATGGACCCGGTGGGCTACAAGCGGGTGAACAAGAAGACGGGCAAGGAGATCGAGAAGGACGACATCGTCAAGGGCGTCAAGTGGCAGGACGGCGAGTACGTCGTGCTGACCCCCGACGAGGTGGCCAAGGCCTACCCCCGCACCACGCAGACCATCGAGATCGAGGCCTTCATCGACGCCGACGAGGTGCCCTTCGTCTACCTGGAGCGCCCGTACTACGTCGGGCCGGTGAACAAGGGCGACAAGGTCTACGCGCTGCTGCGCGAAGCGCTCAAGCAGACCGGCAAGGTCGGCATCGCCAAGGTGGTGATCCAGACCAAGCAGCACCTGGCGGTGCTCATCCCGTGCGGTCCGGCGCTGGTGCTCAACCTGCTGCGCTGGGGCGGCGAGATCCGCTCCTGGGAAGACCTCAAGCTGCCGCCGGCCGACGCCAAGGCGGCGGGCGTCAAGGACGCCGAGCTGAACATGGCCAAGCAGCTGATCGAAGGCATGAGCGGCAACTGGAGCGCCGAGCAGTTCCGCGACTCCTTCCGCGACGAGATCATGAAGCTGGTCGAGGCCAAGGCCCAGGCCGGCGAGACCGAGGCCGTCGCGCAGGTCGAGAAGGCGCCGGCCGCCGGCGGTGCCGACGTGATCGACCTCACCGAGCTGCTCAAGCGCAGCCTGCAAGGCGGGCGCGGCGGCGCGGCCGCCACGCCGGCTCCGGCGCCCGCCGCCGCGCGCAAGCCGGCGGCCAAGGCGGCCGCGCCGCGCAAGGCCGCCGCGACCACGCGCAAGTCCGCCGCCAAGGCGGCGCCCGCCAAGACGACGCGCAGCCGCCGGGCGGCCTAGGCCGTGTCCAGCACGCTCTACCACGCGCTGTGGATCGCGATCGCGCTCGCGTGCATCGCGCCGGCCAGTGCATGGATCGCGCGCCAGCTGCGCGTGCGCGAGTCGCGCCGCGTGCACGCCGAGCGCGCACTGGAGGCGCTGGCGCGCTACTCCGAGTGGCTGGGCGGCCAGCGCCGCACCGCGGCCTTCCAGGGGGAACGGGGCGGCCGGGCCGCGCTGGCCGAGGTGCGCGCGGCGCAGGCCGCCTGTTTCCCGGAGCTCGCCGCGCCCGTGGTGCAGCTCCTGGACGTGCACGCCCTGCTGCTGGACTTCCTGTGGCGCCAGGAGCTGCTGCGGCGCACCGACCCGGAAGGCTGGCTCGACTCCGACCACGACCGCGCATTCCTCGACCTGTGGCGGGTGCACCGCGCCGCGGTGCACGGGCTGGCCGCGCAGCTGCGCGCACGCGCCGGGGCGCTGCGGGTGGACGCCGAGCCCGAGTCGGTCTTCCCGGCCTGAGGACGAAAAAAGCCCCGCGCTGCGGGGCTTTTCTGGAGCGGTGCGCCGGTGGCGGCGCGGCCAGGTGTTCAGGCGCTCGGGTTGTCCGTGCCGGGGCGCTGCTCGGCGGCGCGGCGGGTGCGCACTTCGACGCTGCGGCGCGCAGCGGCACGGGCCTCCTCGCGCGAGAACTGGTGGGCGCGGCCGGCCGCATGGGCGGTGCGTCCGCCCAGGGCGGCGACCTGCTTCATCTTCTCGGGGTCGAGAAGGGCAAAACCGCGCTTGCGAGGGGTGTCCGTGGGGTTGGTCATGTGGGCTCCTGGTGAAAGATGCCCATCCTTGGCGAAGCTCAGCGGGCCCTGTGTAGGACAGCGCCTCACGTGCGGGTCGGCAGCGTTCCCGATGGGTGTCGGAAGGCATGGGCGAGGGCCAAAAGTAATGCCTTTGGCTGATGAGCTGGCCCGAGCGCGGCCGCAGGCAACGGTGGTAACAGCCCTGTGCCACCGACCCCGGGCCGACGGCTGCCTGCGCAAGAATCGTCCGCACCAAAGGACACATGCATGACGGAAGCCGAACGGGCCGAACTGGCCGCGCTGCTCGAACGCAGCGAAGAAACCCTCGAGCGCAGCATCGCCGGGCTGCGCGAGTCGATCGCCTCGCCCGCCGGCGGCGCCGGGCCGGAGGTGCGCGACGCGGTCGAGGACGGCGACGACCGGATGATGTCCACGCTCGACCTGGAGCACCTGCGCCGCCAGGAGCACGAGCTGCGCGAGATCCGCGGCGCCCGGGACCGCATGCGCCAGGGCAGCTACGGCCGCTGCGAGGCCTGCGACGAGCCGATCCCGGTGGCACGCCTGCGGGTGCTGCCCACGGCGCGGCTGTGCGTGCGCGACGAGGAGCGGCTCGAGCAGGCCCAAGCCGCGTCCTGACCGCGGCGACGCTATTGTTTCAATAGCGCTCTGTCCGCTTTCGGTGCGGGCTGCAGCCCGTTTGTGTCAATCTTCCCGGCGGCGGCGCGGATGGTCGATCGCCTCGTTGGCGGCGCGGCGGTCGAAGCTGAACTCGTAGCAGCCCGGCGCGTCCCACTCGTTCACCGCCATCAGGTAACCCAGCCGGCGGGCCTGCTCCGCGAACGCCTGCAGCTGGGCGTCGCCACCCAGGACGAAGCTCGCCAGCAGCTGGCCGGTGCGGCTGCGCACGGCCACCCGGCAATGGGTGCGGCCCTGCGGCGCCGTGCGCTTGGCCTGCGCGATCGCCTCGAAGACTTCGGTGACGGGGTCCCGCGTGCGCGGCAACTGGCTCATGCTTCCACGCTAGCGCGGTGCAGGCAGCGGGCGTGTAGTTCAGGCACAGCGGTGCGCGCAGGCATTGCTTGATCAGCTATGCGGGCACAGCGGCATGGCGCTGGCGGCGCGCTGACCCTGCGCGCTGGAAATTTCCTACACCGTGCCGCACGGCAGCCGGGCGACCATCCTGCGCATGACCACCCCCGTCCATGCGCACTTTAGCGAGAGCTGGTGGAACGACTCCGGCATGTCCGAAGACCGCCGCCCCGGCGGGTTCGGCCTGTGGGCGCTGATCGTGCTGCTGGCGCTGGCGCCCGGGGCGGGCGTGCTGCTGACGGTGCTGCTCGACTGAGGGCCCGGACGCTCAGCGCCGGGCGCTGCGGCCACCCGCCGCTGTTGCCCGCGGGGATTCCACCGCCGCCCGGGTGATCCGCTCCACCAGCCGGTGCTCGACCTTCTTCTGCGGCGTGATCGCGAAGAACTCCTCCGTCACGCCTTCGCACAGGCCGATGCGCTGCACGCCGTAGCGGCCCAGCAGGTCTTCCTCCACGATCAGTGCGGCCGGAAAGACGCCCAGGCCGCCCGCGCCGAAGGTCTTGAGCAGGGCGCTGTCCTCGAACTCCCCGGCGATGCGCGGGCGCACCTCGTGCCGCTCGAACCAGCGGTCGATCCGCTCGCGCAGCACGTTGTGGGTGGTGGGCAGCAGGACCGGAACGTCGGCCTCGACCAGGGCCGCGGCCATGCCGACGCCGTCCACCAGCTTGCGCACCCGGCGCACGAGCGGCGGCGTGCCGAACCAGGCCACGTTCGACGTGGACAGCGGATGGCTGTGGAACTTGACGCCCGCATTGGGCGGCGGACGCCGGTCCGAGATGACGATGTCCAGCTTGTGCAGCGCCAGCTCTCCCAGCACGTCCTCCAGCTCACCGTCGTGGCACAGCAGCCGCAGGTGCGGCTCCTGCATCACCGGCTCCAGCAGGTGCCGCACCGCCAGCTTGGGAATGCCGTCGGGGATGCCCACGGCCAGACGCACCGCGGGCGAGGAGGCGGCCGAACGCACCTGGTCGGGCAGCTCCTCGCCGAGCTGGAAGATCAGGTCCGCCTGGCGGACCGCCACCTCCCCGGCATCGGTGAGCGCCAGGCCGCGGCCCGCGGGCTTGAGCAACGCGCAGCCGAGGGACTGCTCCAGCTCGCGCACCTGGGCGCTCACCGTCTGCACCGCGATGCCCAGCCGGTCGGCGGCGCGGGACATGCCGCCCTCCTTGGCGACGACCCAGAAGTAGTAGAGGTGCCGGTAGCTGAAATCGACGCTCATGGTGTCCTCCGCGGTGCGATGCCGTCGCGGTCATTTTCGCTTTTCTCAGACATTGCTTCCATCTTCTTCTGCTTTTTCGGGAAAGCCGATCTGCAGATCATGGCGCACCTCCACCGATCCCCGCCATGGAAACCATCGCACCCGTCTGGCTTTGGGCGACTTTCGTCGCCATCGTCCTCGTCTCGTTGTTCGTCGACTTCGTCGTGCTCAAGAAGCAGGGCGCGCACGAGATCGGCGTCAAGGAGGCGCTCAACTGGTCCCTGGTCTGGATCGCGCTCAGCTTCGTCTTCAACGGCCTGCTGTGGTTCGCGGTGCGCGACACCACCGGCTCCGTGGGCCTGGCCAACGAGAAATCGCTGGAGTTCCTCACCGGCTACCTGATCGAGAAGTCGCTCGCGGTCGACAACATCTTCGTCTTCCTGCTGATCTTCACGTACTTCGCGGTCCCGCCCGCGTTCCAGAAGCGCGTGCTGATGATCGGCATCATCGGCGCCATCGTGCTGCGCACGGTGATGATCCTGGTGGGCGGCTGGCTGCTGGCCAACTTCCACTGGGTGCTGTACGTGTTCGGCGCCTTCCTCATCCTCACCGGCGTGAAGATGTGGTGGGCCGCGGGCAAGGAGAGCGACCTGGAGGCCAACCCCGCCCTCAAGCTGCTGCGCCGCGTGATGCCCGTCAGCCGCGGATTCGACGGCGAGAGGTTCTTCACCGTGGAGAACGGCAAGCGCATCGCCACGCCGCTCTTCATGGTGATCTGCCTGGTCGCGCTGACCGACGTGATTTTCGCAGTCGACTCCATCCCGGCCATCTTCGCGATCACGAGCGATCCGTTCATCGTGCTGACGAGCAACGTGTTCGCGATCCTCGGCCTGCGCGCGATGTACTTCCTGCTGGCCGCGGTGGCGGGCAAGTTCCACCTCCTCAACTACGGCCTGGCGGTGATCCTCGTGTTCATCGGCACCAAGATGTGCCTGGTCGACGTCTACAAGATCCCGGCCACCGTGTCGCTCGCCGTCGTGGTCGCGATCCTGGCAGTGACCATGTTCGCCAGCCTGCGCACCGCCCCCAGCGGCATGGGCAAGAAGGACGCGCCGGCGCCCTGATGCAGCGGCCGCGTTTTGCGGCGCCGACGCCCACTCCCTCCGCCGTCCTACAAGGCGGGGGGATGTGAACTTCGACCATGGCTGCACATGCGCAAGCCCATCGTTCGAATGCCGGTCTCCTCCCCCTGCCGCGGGTGCGCGGCATGACCTCCCCAGACAGCTCCGGGCCCGAGGCCCTCGGACCCTTCCGCCTGCTGCGCCGCATCGCCGGAGCCGACGGCGGCGCCTGGTTCGAGGCCGAAGACCCCGAGCTCGGGCACCGGCTGGCGGTGCGGGTGTTCGAGAACGCCGGTGTGCGCCCCGATCGCCGCTGGCACGACGGCGTCGAGGCGGCCTCCGCACTCCAGCACCCCAACCTGGTCGCCGTCCACGACGGTGGCTGGCAGGACGGGATGGCCTACGTCGCACTGGCCCTGGTGGATGGCGAGCCGTTGGCCGATGTCCTCGCGCGGGTGGGACGCCTGCCGGTGCTGCAGGGCCTGGCGCTGGCCATGCAACTGCTGTCGGCCGTCGAGCATGCGCACGCACGCGGCGTGGTGCACGGCGCCCTGAGCGGGCGGCACCTGCTGGTGGCGCGCAACGGGCGCCTGAAGGTGACCGGCTTCGGCTGGGCCTCGGCGGCACCGGGGGCGCCCGCCGCCACCGTGCACGGAACCACCGCCGACCTGCGCGCGGCAGCGGCCTTGGCCCACCTGCTGCTCACCGGCGCGGCGCCGGGCGGGGAGGGGCTGCGCCCGGTGCGGACCTTGCGGCCCGAGCTTCCGCCGGAACTCGACGCCGTCTTCGCGCGAGCGCTCGATGCCGCACACCCCTGCTCGTACGCCAGCGCGGGCCTGCTCGCCTCCGCGCTGCGCGACGCGGTGCGCGGACCCGTGTGGGTGCGCGGCGCGGTGCCACAGCGCGGCGACGTCGCAGAGGTGATCGCAGTGGCAGCCCCTGCTGCGCCAGCCGACATGCCGGCGGCGCCCCAGCCGAACCGCGGGGACGGCCTGGCACCCGTGGCGGCGCGGTGGCGGGGCCGCGTCTCGCAGTGGCTTCCGAGTCCCTGGCTGGGTGCAGCCGCCGCCACCTATGCCGGCGTCGTCGTGCTCGCGTCCACCCTGGTCGGGCAGGGCGACGCCGGGCTGCAGGTGCAACCGAGGGCGGCCGGTGCTCCCGCCGTGGCCGCCGCACCCGGCCCGGCCGAGCCCCTGCGCCAGGCCGAGGCCACGCTCGGGGAGCGCGAGGAGGTGCAGCAATGGGTGCGTGCGCCGGTCACGGCGGCTGCACCCGTGCCGCCCACCGCCGTGCTGCCGGTGCCTGCGCTGGCCCAGGCCGCGCCGGCTGCACCGCCCACGCTGGTGCAGGCTGGACCGTCGGCGCGGGCGCCCGAGCCGGCCGAGATGGCGCCGCCACCGGCGGCCCGCGCCGACCGCGACGCGGCAGACCCGGGCCCGCGCCAGCGCGGCGCCGCCGCGCCCCGTCCGGCCGCTGCGCGCACCGAGGTTCGGCGCACCGCCCTGCGCGCCGAATCCACCCAAGCCGGTCGTGTCGCGGTCGGCTGCCGGCAGGACTGGTCGGTGGGCCGCGACTTCTGCGTGGTCGTGCGCTGCGCCACCGCCGAATTCCGCAGCCATCCCTTGTGCGTGCGGATGCACGCCGAGGCGCGGGCGCGCGATCCGCTGACCAAGGTGTTCAGCGCGCCCTGACGGGCGGCCGCGCAGGCCCTCGACCGCGCGGCGCCAGCTGCTCGCCCAGCGCATGGGCGCGCTCCAGCAGCCGCGTCGCACCGATGCCGCGGGCCCACTTCTCGAACCCGCCGGTCGGACCCTGCCAGCGCAGGCTGTCCACGTCGGTGAACAGCGGTGCATCGGTGCGCAGGGTCGCCAGCCGCTTGAAGAGGAGCGCGGCGTCGCGCTGCCCGCCGAGCACGGCCGGGGGGAAGTCCTCGATCGGCCCGTGCTGGTTGAGCAGCCGTGCCGCACCCACCGCGCCGATGCCGGCGATGCCCGGGTACCCGTCCGCCGCATCGCCCACGAGCGCCAGGTAGTCGGGAATCAACCGCGGCGGCACGCCGAACTTGGCCCGCACGTCCTCGGCCGTGCGCAGCGCCTTGGCCCGGCGGTCCAGCTGCAGCACGCGCTCGCCCCGCACGCATTGCGCGAGGTCCTTGTCCGGCGACCAGATCACCACCCGCTCCACGCGCGGGTCGGCTTGGGCGATGTGCGCCGCGCTGGCCAGTGCATCGTCGGCCTCCAGCTCGACCATCGGCCAGACCGCCACGCCCATCGCCGCGAGCCCGTCTTCCAGCGGCCCGAACTGCGCCCGCAACGCGGGCTCGATCCCTTCGCCGGTCTTGTAGCCCGGCCACAGGCCGTTGCGGAAGGATTCGACGACGTGGTCCGTCGCCACCCCGACGTGGGTGCCGCGGTTCTCCAGGAGCTGCAGCACCCCGTTGAGGACCCCGACCACCGCGCCGTGGGGCGAGTCGCCGCGCTTGGCGAAGCGGCGCAGCCCGTAGAAGTGCCGGAAGAGCTCGTAGGTCCCGTCGATGACGTCGATGATCACGCTGCCGAGAATACGCGCGGCATGGCCAGGGCGCGGCAATGCCGGCGTGCCCGGCGCGGTCCCTGCCCGGCGCGGGGTATCGGCGTTCGCCCACGCCGCTGCGCGCGCGAAGGTTCACACTGGAGGGCATGCCGACCGCCAGCCTGCCGACGTTCCGCTTCGACAACAGCTATGCCCGCGACCTGCCGGGCTTTTCCGTTCCGTGGAAGCCGGCCACGGTGCCCCAGCCGCGGCTGCTGTTCCTCAACCATCCGCTGGCCGACGAGCTGGGCTTCGACGCGGCCGCGCTGCAGGGCGACGCGGGCCCCGCCCTTTTCGCCGGCAACCTGGTGCCGGACGGCGCCGAGCCGATCGCGCAGGCCTACGCCGGCCACCAGTTCGGCGGCTTCTCGCCCCAGCTGGGTGATGGCCGCGCCCTGCTGCTGGGCGAGGTGACGGACCGGCAGGGACGGCGGCGCGACATCGCCTTCAAGGGCTCGGGTCGCACGCCCTTCTCGCGCGGTGGTGACGGCAAGGCGGCGGTGGGCCCGATGCTGCGCGAGGTGCTGGTGGGCGAAGGCATGCATGCGCTGGGCATCCCCACCACCCGCGCGCTGGCGGTCGCCGCCACCGGCGAAGAGGTGGTGCGCGAGCGGCTGCTGCCCGGCGCGGTGCTGACCCGCGTGGCGGCCAGCCACCTGCGCGTGGGCACCTTCCAGTACTACGCCGCACGCGAGGACGTCGACAGGCTGCGGCAGCTGGCCGCCTATGCGATCGCCCGGCACGATGCCGACCTGGCGGACACGCCGGGCCGCCACCTGGCGCTGCTGGAACGCGTGTCCCGGCGGCAGGCGCAGCTGGTCGCGCAGTGGATGAACGTCGGCTTCATCCACGGCGTGATGAACACGGACAACATGACGATCTCCGGCGAGACGATCGACTACGGCCCCTGCGCCTTCATGGAGGCGCACGATCCGCAGGCGGTCTTCAGCTCGATCGACCGGAACGGCCGCTACCGCTGGAGCAACCAGCCCTTCGTGGCCCAGTGGAACCTGGCGCGGCTGGCCGAAGCCCTGCTGCCGCTGCTGGTCGAAGACGCCGGCAGCGGCGCTGCCGACGATGCGGTGGCGGCAGCGACGCGCGTGATCGAGGCCTTCCCGGGCTGGTACGAGCAGGCCCTGCTGCAGGGCCGCCGCGCCAAGCTCGGCCTGGCGGGCGGCGCGCAAGACGGTGCCGATGCCGCGCTGGCCGCGGACTGGCTGGCCCTCCTGCATGCCGGGAAGGTGGACTTCACGCTGGGCTGGCGCTCGCTGGCCGCGGCGGCCGCGGGCGACGACCAGCCGGTGCAGGCCCTCTTCGCCGCCGGCGGAGATGCCGGCGCGCTGGCCGCGTGGCTGGAGCGCTGGCGCGAGCGCTGCGGGCGCGACGGTGTGGCCGCGGCCGAACGGGCGGCCCGCATCCGGCAGGCCAACCCCTGGATCATCCCGCGCAACCACCAGGTCGAGGAAGCGCTGGAGGCCGCATCGGAGCGCGGCGACCTCGGGCCGTTCGAACGGCTCCTGGCCGCCCTGCGCCGACCCTACGACGAACTGCCGGAGCACGCCCCCTATGCCGAGCCGGCGCCGGCGGCGGTGACCGCCTGCTACCAGACCTTCTGCGGGACTTAGGCCGGCACGGCGCGACCTAGCCGGGGTCCGCGCCGACCACGGCGGCCAGGTCCCAGCGCTGGGTGCGCTCGTCGCGCCGGACGATGTACGCGCCCTCCGCGGTGTCGACCTTCCACCAGCGCTGCTCGCGGCCCCACCAGCGGTCCGTCACCGCGCGGACCGCGACGCGCCTGGCGCCGAACCACAGTGCCGCCGGCTCCGGGTTGCCCGTGTCCGGCGAGGGTGCGCAATCGACCTGCACGGCAGGGCCACCCGGTGCTGCGGGAAAAGCTCAGCGCGCCGGGCCCGCCGCCAGTGGCACCTGCCGCACGCCGCTCGGCGCGTTCGGGAAGTCGCGCAGCGCGGCGTCCACCAGCGCAGCCGGGCTCGCCCCGGGGCCACCGCTGGCCTGCGACTGGTACACCACCTGCCCGGTGGCGGCATCGCGCACCTGCACGTCCACGCGCTGCGAGGAACGCACGCCGCCGCCGATGGGGATGCCGAAGCCGATGCCCACGCCACCGCCGCCACCGCCGCCCCCGATGCCGATCCCGACCGAAGGACCGCCCCACGCCGGTCCGGTGGCCAGCCGGTCCTGGCTGGCCGCGACCTGCACCGCCAGCCGCGGCGCAGTGTCGTCGCGCCGCAAGCCGGCGCGCGCCAGCGCGGCGTCGGCCGCCATCTCCAGCTCGGCCTGGCCCGGCTGCGAGGCCTGCAGCGGCAGCCGCTCCAGGCGGTAGGTGGATCCGGCCGCCAGGCGCGGCGGCGGCGTGAAGACCTGGACGGTCGCATCCGGCGGCGTGGTGGCGCAGCCGGCCAACACGGCCGCCAGGAAGACGGCCGGCACGCAGGACAGGCGAAGGAGGGTCATGCTTGCATCATCCTCCGGCCGCGGCCGGTGCGCTGTAGGACCGCGGCAGCGCTTGCACGCGGCAGCGGCTGGCGGACGGCCGCCGCGGCTCAGCCATCCCGGCGCAGCAGGAAGAAGAAGGGTTGCCGCAGGCCTTCGAGTTCCATCCAGCCCAGCACGCGGTCCTGGTCGACGCGCCGCAGGTGGTCGCGGATCGGGGCATGGTCGTACACGATGGCGGTGCTGCGCACGCCGCGCCACGCCACCAGCCGCAACCGCGCCTGCGGACGCCGTGCCGACAGGAGCGGCAGCAGGCGCTGCACCAGGCCACCCACCGCGCGGGACTTGAGCCAGGGCAACCGCATCGCCGCAGCGATGGCCAGCCGGGCGCCCAGCGGCCGGATGCACACGGCGCCGCCGCAGACGCGCTCGAACACCAGCGGCTGGACCGCCTCGGGACCATCGAACCGCTTTCCGCGCCAGTGGCAGGCCTCCAGCAGGCCGTCCAGGGGGTGGCCGGTGTGGACGCCCTCGCCCCGCCACTCGCCGCGCATCGTCGCGGGCAGCACCGGCGGCAGGCTGTCGAACCAGTCGCACGCCTGCGCCGCCGGCATGCGCGCGGCGCCGGGATCGCGGGGGTCCGAAGGGCGGTTCACGGCAGCACGGCAGCAAGCGACGTTCCTGGTTGGACACACGCGGCTGCCGCCGCGCCGACGCACAACGCTGTGTCGAACATGGATGACCGCCTGCATCAGCGGACCCTTGCGGCCGGTGGGGCGGTCGCGCGGACAGACCCCGGCAAGGTGCGCCTCCACTCTGTCGGATTGCCAACCCACCGGGCAGCGCCAGCGCATCACGCGGCGGCGTCCCGGCCTTTGAAGGAGAACCTCATGGACGATCGAGACACGAAAAAAGCAGCAGGAACGGGCGGCGGAGCCGTCGCCGGCGCAGCCACGGGCGGTGTGGCGGGTGGCATGGCCGCCGGCGCGGCGGCCGGCGGCATGACGGGACCCGTCGGCGCCGCCGTGGGTGCGGCCGTCGGTGCCGGCGTGGGGGCGCTCTCCGGCGCCGGCGCTGCATCGGCCACGGACGGTTCGTCTGGAGCTGGTGCATCGCACCGGACCGTGATCGGCGCCTTCGACGACCGTGCCAGCGCCCAGCGCGCGGTCGACCGGCTGGTGCAGTCGGGCTTCGACCGGGACGACGTGCACCTGCAGGACCAGCAGGGCCAGGAGATCGGCACCCAGCAGGGCGGCAGCACCGGGTCCGAGCACAAGGGCGGCTTCTTCGCCCGCCTGTTCGGGATGGACGACGACGCCGGCGCGCAGCAGCATCCGCATGCGCAGCAGGCCTACACGTACGACGAAGCGGTCCGCCGCGGCAGCGCGGTGGTGGTGGTCGACGCCAACGACGAGCAGCAGGCCGACCGGGCCAGCATGCTGCTGCACGAGGCCGGCGCGGTCGACGTGGACGAACGCTCGAAGGCGTGGCGCTCGGAAGGCTGGACGCCGCCCCAGCACGGCATGCAGCAGAACCTGGCCGGCAGCCCGCGCAGCGCCGTGGGCACCGACCAGTCCCAGTCGCTCGACGTGGTGGAAGAGCAGTTGCAGGTGGGCAAGCGGACGGTGGAGCGCGGCGGCGTGCGCGTGGTGCAGCGCGTCTCCTCGCGACCGGTGCGCGAACTGGTCCGCCTGCGCGAGGAGCACGCCGTGGTGGAGCGGCGCCCGGTCGACCGCCCGGCGACCGGTGTCGACCTGTCGAACTTCAAGGAAGGCACGCTGGAGGTGCGCGAAACCGTGGAAGAGCCGGTGGTGGCGAAGACCGCGCGCGTGGTCGAGGAGGTGCGCGTCGGCAAGGAAGTGCGCGAGCACGAGGAGACGATCGAGGACACGGTGCGCCGCAAGGACGTGGAAGTCGAGCGGCTGGGCGGGGCCGGGCAGACCGGCCGTGGCACGCGGGAACGCGCGGTCGCCGCCGACGATCCGCTGACCGGCACCCGGCGCACCGGCGACAAGGACAAGCCGCTCTGAGCGCCCGCGCGGGCGCCCGGCGCTAGCGCCAACCCGCCCGCGCCAGTGCGCGTGCCACGCTCTCGCCCAGGAGGGCGTGGCCGCGCGGCGACGGGTGGAAGCCGTCCGAATAGAACCAGGTGCGCCACCAGCCCGGGGCCAGGCCCGCGGGCGGCCCGGCGTCGAGCGCGGCATCGGTGCACTCGGGGAAGTCCGCCGCCTCCGGGCAGGCCGCGGTGGTGACGTTGGTCAGCCCGTACGCGGCCGGGTTGCTGGTCTGGGCGGTGAAGTCGGCGAAGTACGGCACCACGGCGACCCGCGGGTCCCCGGCCGCCAGCCGCTGCAGTTCGGTGTTGAAGCCGACGATCCACTGGCGCAGCGCCGACTGGAACGCGCTCGCCGCCGCCGGGCCGTCGCTGGCCGCGAGGCCGGCCGCGATGCTGCGAAAGCGTGGGGTCAGCGTGAGGTCCGGCACCGTGAGCACGGCCAGCCGGGTCGCGCCGCGGTCCAGCGTCTCCGCCTTCAGCGTGGACCAGAAGGTCTGCGCCAGCCGCTGCATGTAGAGCGCGGCGGCCTCTTCCTCGCCATCGGATCCGGTCAGCACGTCGGCCAGTTCGCCGGCATCGAGTTGCTGCGCCAGGAACGCCAGGAAGATCGCGTCCTCGGCCGCCCCGCCACCACGGGCGTCGAGGTACACGTCGGCCAGTGCGGCGGCGTCGTTCGCACCCGCATCGACGATCAACAGGTCGCCCGCGCGCCAGCGGCCGCCGTTCTCCGCCACCGCGGCCTCGAGCTGGTGCTCCAGCGCAAACGGGACGCCGGAGCCTCCGCGCGTGATCGGGTTGACGACCATGGCACCGCCGACGGCGAAGTTGGTGCAGCCGGGATTGCGGCTGAACGCGTCGCCGTCCGGGCTGGAGAAGAAGCTGCAGGGCCGCTGCAGGCCCAGGCCCTCGGCCACCACCTCGGGGTAGACCGGGTAGCCCGCGGCCGGGTCGGCAGCGCGCTGCACCGTGGCCTTGAAGCCGAAGGTACCGCCATCGGCGAGGCTGTCGCCTGCCACCACCACCCGCGAGATCGCGCCGCCGGCACTGAAGGCGGGCGCGCCCGACGCGGGGCCGCCGCCTCCACCGCCGCCGCACGCGGCGAGCACGGCCAGGGCCATCCCCGCGACCGCACGGGCCAGCAGACGACGTGAACCTGCAAAGGCGGACATGGCGCAGCTCCTTCCGGTGGCGTGGGCGGCGCCCGGTGCCCGCATGGCAATGGCGGTCCGGACGCGGCCGACCTCGCAAGGGTCTGCCGCGGCAGCCGTCTCTGCAATGGCCCGAACGGGCCGGCGGCCAGGTCAGGACATGTGGGAGGTGGCGCGCTCGGCCTCGCGCACCTCTGGCCGGTCGCGCGTCATCGGCGGTGCGACCTCGTCCAGCGAACCCTGGACGTCCAGCAGGTTCCGGACCTCGGTGACGCCGGCGGTGTTCTCCACTTCGGCCATGAGCAGCACGACGTCGCGGGCCTGCACCTGCCCGCGCAAGGTGACGCAGCCGCCCTGCACCTCGACCTGGATGCCCTCGGCGCCCGCGATGGTGCGGTCCAGCTGGGAGCGGATCCGCTCCTGCACCTGCGCATCGGTGCGCTGGCGGGCGTGGATGGGCACGTCGCGTTCGGCCGTGGCGTCGCGCACCCCATCGGCGCCGTCCGGCTGGTGGGCGCCCGCGGCCGGCGCCGACAGGGAGCGCTGCAGCATCAGGCCGGCCGCCATGCCGGCGAGGAAGGAGAGGATCTTCATGGGCAGTTTCCTGGGTTCGCCGGCACACAGCGGCCGTGCGTGCTGCACTGTGAAGCCGGTGCTGCGCGGTCGTTTGTAGGACGTGGCTGCGGGTGCGGGCGTGGCCAGCAGGGTCCCTGCGCGTTCCAAGCGGCTAGGGGTTTTCGCTCAGGCGCGGTCCGACCAGCGCCTTTTTTCTTTCTTTTGTACTCATTATTCGCAACTTCCGCCTGAATCAGGCCGAAGCTCGGCCTTGTCTGGCCGAAGTCGCGCGGCATACGATCCGCCTCCCAGACGATCGAAGGAGACACGGTGCCGGCTTGGCAAGGGCTGTCCACGGCGGAGATGGAGGTGCTGCAGACCGTGTTCTGGTCGGCGGCCACCTCGCGCCACGGGCTGGCCAACCGGCTCGCGTATTCGCGGACCAAGGCCAACGGCCTCGTCGCCAACCTGATCGAGCAGGGCCTGGTGGAGGAAGCCGGCCTGCAGGAATCCTCGGGCGGCCGCCGCCCCGAGCGCCTGCAGCTCGCCGGCAGCCTGGGCGTGGTGCTGTGCGCCGACCTCGGGGCCACCAGCCTGGACGTGGCGGTGATGGGTCCGGACCTGCGCGTGATCGCAAGCCACGCCGAAGCCGCCGACGTGCGGGCCGGGCCCGGCGTGGTGCTGGCGCGGGTGCGCGACGCGCTGCGCGACCTGCTTGCGCGCAACGGGCTCTCGGCGCGGCAGGTGATCGCCATCGGCATCGGCGTGCCCGGCCCGGTGGACTTCGCCACCGGCCAGCTGGTGGACCCGCCGCTGATGCCCGAGTGGGACGGTTTCTCGATCCGCGATGCGCTGGCCGACGCCTTCGACGCACCGGTGTTCGTCGACAACGACGTGAACCTCATGGCGCTGGGCGAGTCCTGGCGCCTGCAGCGCAGCCTCCAGAACTTCCTGGTGATCAAGGTCGGCACCGGCATCGGCTGCGGCATCGTCTGCCATGGCGAGGTGTACCGCGGCGCGAACGGTTCGGCCGGCGACGTAGGCCACATCTGCGTGGACCAGGCGGGCCCGCGGTGCCACTGCGGCAACGTCGGCTGCCTGGAGGCCATGGCGGCCGGCCCGGCCATCGCGGCCATGGCCCGCGCCGCGGCCGAGCGGGGCGAGAGCCCGTCGCTCGCGGATGCGTTGCGCGGCAGCGGTGCCATCACCGCGGAAGACGTGGGCCAGGCCAGCCGCAACGGGGATGCGGCCGCCAACGCGATCATCCAGCGGGCAGGCAGCCTGGTCGGCCAGATGCTGGCGTCGGTGGTGAACTTCTTCAATCCGTCACACGTGTTCATCGGCGGCGGCGTCACCCGGGTGGGGCCGCTCTTCCTGGCCTCGGTCCGCCAGAGCGTCTACCACCGCTCCCTGGCGCTGTCGACGCGGCACCTGGAGATCCAGTACACGCCGCTGGGCTCGCACGCGGGCCGCACCGGCGCCGGCGTGCTGGCGATGCAGGAGGCCCTGCGCCTGGCGGGGGCGCCGGCATGAGCCTGGCCATCGCGTTCGACGACATCCGCAAGTCGTTCGGCCCGGTGCAGGTGCTGCACGGGGTGAGCTTTTCGCTGGACCCCGGCCAGGTGCACGGACTGCTGGGCGAGAACGGCGCCGGCAAGTCGACGCTGATGAAGATCCTGGCCGGCTACGAGCGGCCGACCGCCGGCAGCCTGCGCATCGACGGCGCGCCGGTGCAGCTGGCGAGCTCGCGCGAGGCGGAGCAGCGCGGCATCGTGCTGATCCACCAGGAGTTCAATCTCGCGGAGGACCTCACCATCGCGCAGAACATCTTCCTGGGCCACGAGAAGAAGCGCGGCTGGCGCCTGGACGACGCGGCCATGGACGATGCGGCGCGGCGGGTGCTGGCCGAGGTGGGACTGCAGGCCGGTCCGGAAACCCGCGTGCGCGACCTCATCGTCGCCGAGAAGCAGCTGGTGGAGATCGCCCGGGCGCTGGCGCGCAACGCGCGGCTGCTGGTGATGGACGAGCCCACGGCCACGCTCACGCCCGGCGAGACCGAGCGCCTGTTCGCGCTGATCGCGCAGCTGAAGGCTGCGGGCACGACGGTGGTCTACATCTCGCACAAGCTGGACGAGGTGGAGCGCATCACCGACCAGGTGGTGGTGATGCGCGACGGCCGCTTCGTCGCGCAGCGGCCCACGGCGCAGGTCTCGCGGCGCGACATGGCCAACCTGATGGTGGGCCGCGAGCTCGCCGACCTCTTTCCCACCCGCACGCCGGTGCCCGCCGACGCGCCGGTGCTGCTGCGCGTGCGCAACCTCAGCGTCGAGCGCTGGGCGCACGATGCCAGCTTCGAGGTGCGCGCCGGCGAGATCCTCGGTTTCGCCGGCCTCGTGGGCGCCGGCCGCACCGAGCTGTTCGAGGGCTTGCTGGGCCTGCGCCGTTGCAGCGCGGAGATGGTGGAGATCGCCATGCGCCGGGTGCGGCCCGGCAGCCCGCGCGACGCCGCCGACGCTGGGCTGACCTACCTGAGCGAGGACCGCAAGGGCAAGGGCCTGCACGTGGGGCTGCGGCTCGCGCCCAACCTCACGCTGATGAACCTCAAGCGCTATGCCCGGCCCTGGCTGTCGCCGGCGGCGGAGCGCGAGGCGCTGCAGGCGGCCGCCGTCGAGTTCGGCATCCGCGCCGGCGACCTGGACGTGCTGGCCTCGCAGCTGTCGGGCGGCAACCAGCAGAAGCTGGCCCTGGCCAAGGTGCTGCACACCGACCCGCAGGTGGTGGTGCTGGACGAGCCCACCCGCGGCGTGGACGTCGGCGCCAAGCGCGACATCTATTTCCTGGTCCACCGGCTGGCGGCGCAGGGGCGCGCGGTGGTGGTGATCTCCTCGGAGCTGCCCGAGCTTATCGGCCTGTGCCACCGCGTCGCGGTGATGCGCGCCGGACGGATCACGGCCACCCTGGCGCAGGAACAACTGACGGAAGAGGAGCTGATCGGCCATGCCACCGGAACCCGCTGAAGCCGCCGCCCCCGCCCCGCGCACCGCGCGCCAGCCGCTGTGGGGCCGCCTGCACGGCGCCGGGCCGCTGCTCGGCCTGGTGCTCCTGTGCATCGCCGGCACCGCGCTGAACGGCGAGTTCGCGACCTGGGACAACGCGCTGAACGTGCTCACGCGCACCGCCTTCATCGGGATCATCGCGGTGGGCATGTGCTTCGTGATCATCTCGGGCGGCATCGACCTGTCGGTGGGCTCGATGGCCGCGTTGATCGCCGGCTGCGTGATCCTGCTGATGAACAGCCTGGCCGCCAGCATCGCCTCGCCGGTGCTGGTGGTGGCCCTGGGCATGGCGCTGGCGCTGGCGCTCGGCGCGGCGTTCGGGCTGGCGCACGGCCTGCTGATCACGAAGGGGCGCATCGAGCCCTTCATCGTGACGCTGGGCACGCTGGGCATCTTCCGCGCCTACCTCACCTACTCCGCCAACGGCGGCGCCATCACGCTGGACAACGCGCTGGCCGACGTCTACAGCCCGGTGTACTACGGCAACGTGCTGGGCATCCCGTTCCCGGTGTGGGCCTTCCTGGCGGTGGCGCTGGCGGGCGGCTTCATCCTCAACCGCACGGCGTACGGCCGCTACGTGCAGGCCATCGGCTCCAACGAGCAGGTGGCGCGCTACGCCGCCGTCGACGTCGACAAGGTCAAGATCCTCACCTACATGCTGCTCGGCCTGTGCGTGGGCATCGCCACGCTGCTGTACGTGCCGCGCCTGGGCTCCGCCTCGCCGACCACCGGCCTGCTGTGGGAGCTGGAGGCGATCGCGGCGGTCATCGTGGGCGGCACCGCGCTCAAGGGCGGCGCCGGCAGCGTGACGGGAACGGTGCTCGGCGCCATCCTGCTCTCGGTCATCAGCAACATCCTGAACCTGACCAGCATCATCAGCGTGTACCTCAACGCGGCGGTGCAGGGTTTCGTGATCATCGCCGTGGCGTTCCTCCAGCGGGGCCGGCGATGAGCAACTTCCTTTCCCCCCGCTGAAATCCAAGGAGACGACGATGCAGAAACTCACCCGCCGGCTGGCCGTGGCCGCCGCAACCCTGGGGCTGGCCGCCGCCGCGCTGCCCGCGATGGCACAGGCCAAGAAGGAGGTGCTGGGCGTGTCCATGCCCGCCGCGACGCACAGCTTCATGGCCGGTGCCGTGTACTGGGCCAACGAGGCGAAGAAGGACCTGGAGAAGGCCAACCCCGGCATGCAGGTGATCGTCAAGACAGCGGCCAACGCCTCCGAGCAGGCCAACCAGCTGCAGGACCTGGTGACCGTCAACAAGATCACCTCGCTGGTCGTATTCCCGTTCGAATCGGCGGCGCTCACCAAGCCGGTGGCGCAGGTCAAGTCCAAGGGCATCTACGTGACCGTGGTCGACCGCGGCCTGACCGACACCAGCGCACAGGACGCCTACGTGTCCGGCGACAACACCGCGTTCGGCCGCATCCCGGCCGAGTACATCGCCAAGACCCTCAATGGCAAGGGCAACATCGTGGCGCTGCGCGGCATCCCGACCACCATCGACAACGAGCGCATGGACGCCTTCAACGCCGTGATGAAGAACCATCCCGGCATCAAGCTGCTGGACGCCAAGCACGGCAACTGGAACCGCGACGACGCCTTCAAGGTGATGCAGGACTTCCTGACGCGCTTCAAGGAGATCGACGCCGTCTGGGCGGCCGACGACGACATGGCCGTCGGCGTGCTGCGTGCCATCCAGCAGGCCAACCGCAAGGACATCAAGCTGGTGTTCGGCGGCGCCGGTGCCAAGGGCGCGATCAAGACGCTGATGGACGGCAGCGACCCGCTGATCCAGGCCAACGTGTCGTACTCGCCCAAGTTCATGTACGACGCCATCAAGATGACCGGCGAGGCGCGCCTGAAGGGCCAGAAGCTGCCCGAGAAGAACATCGTGCCGTCGGTGCTGATCACCAAGCAGAACGCCAAGGACTTCTACTTCCCGAACAGCCCCTTCTGAGGCCGGTCGCCGCCGCACGGCGGCTCCGACTCCTCCCTCTCCCCCGCGGAGAGGGTTGGGGGCAGGGCACTCCCCAGGTGCCCTGCCCCCAACCTGTCACACCGGGAGACCCGCATGCCAAGACCCGTCACCCTCTTCACCGGCCAGTGGGCCGACCTGCCGCTGGCCGAACTCGCGCCGCTGGCCAGGCGCATGGGCTACGACGGCCTGGAGCTGGCCTGCTGGGGCGACCACTTCAACGTGCAGGAGGCGCTGGCCAGCGATTCGTACGTGCGCGACAAATGGGCGCTGCTGAAGCAGCACGGCCTCACTTCGCTGGCCATCGGCAACCACCTGGTGGGTCAGGCCGTGTGCGACCGCATCGACGAGCGCCACCAGTCCATCCTGCCGGAGCACGTGTGGGGCGACGGCGATCCGGAGGGCGTCCGCCAGCGCGCAGCCCGGGAGCTGGCCGACACCGCCCGCGCCGCCAAGGCTTTCGGTGTGAAGACCGTCACCGGCTTCACCGGCTCGTCGATCTGGCACGCGACCTACGCCTTCCCGCCGACTTCGCAGGCCTACTGGGATGCCGGCTTCGCCGACTTCGGCCGCCGCTTCACGCCCATCCTGGACACCTTCGAGCAGTGCGGCGTGAACTTCGCGCTGGAGGTCCACCCCACCGAAATCGCCTTCGACATCGCCTCCAGCCAGCGCGCGATCGAGGCGGTGCGCGGCCACCGGCGGTTCGGCTTCAACTTCGACCCGAGCCACCTGGCCTACCAGGGCGTGGACTACGTGAAGTTCATCCGCACCTTCCCCGACCGCATCTACAACGCCCACATGAAGGACGTGTGGTGGGGCAAGGGCGACGGCACGGTCGGCGTGTTCGGCGGCCATACGAGCTTCGGCGACGCCCGCCGCTTCTGGGACTTCCGCAGCGTGGGCCGCGGCATGGTGGATTTCGAATCGATCATCGTCGCGCTCAACGACATCGGCTACGCGGGGCCCCTGTCGGTGGAATGGGAGGACAGCCGGATGGATCGCGTGCACGGCGCCACCGAGAGCGCGGCTTTCTGCAAGCGCCTGGACTTCCCCGCCGCGGCCGGCGCCTTCGACGCGGTCTTCGCGCGGGAGAACCAGTGAACCGCCCGATCCGCTACGCGATGGTCGGCGGCGGCCAGGGCGCCTTCATCGGCGGGGTGCACCGCAAGGCGATGGCGCTGGACGGCCAGTACCGCATGGTGGCGGGCGCCCTCGCGTCCACGCCGGAGAAGGCGCGCGCCTCCGGCCGCGAGCTCGGCCTGGCCGACGACCGCAACCACGCCGACTGGCGCGCGCTGATGGAGGACGAGCTGCGCCGCGATCCGGCCGAGCGGGCCGAGCTGGTCTGCATCGTCACGCCCAACCACCTGCACCATCCGATCGCGATGGCGTTCGTGCAGGCGGGCTTCCACGTGGCCTGCGACAAGCCGCTGGTGCAGACCGGCGCGCAGGCACGCGAGCTCGCCCAGGCCGTCGCCCGCAGCGGACGCGTGTTCGGGGTGACCTACAACTACACCGGCTACCCGATGGTGCGGCAGGCGCGCGAGATGGTCCGCGCCGGCGAACTCGGCGAGCTGCGCAAGGTCGTCGTGGAGTACCACCAGGGCTGGCTGTCGCGCGCCGAGGAGGCAACCGGCAACAAGCAGGCGGCCTGGCGGGCCGATCCGGCACGCGGCGGCCCGGGCGGCGCGATCGGCGACATCGGCTCGCATGCCGAGAACCTGGTGTCCACCGTCACCGGCCTCGTGGTGGAGCAGCTGTGCGCCGACATCGGTGCGCTGGTGCCCGGCCGCGTGGTGGACGACGACGACGCGGTGCTGCTGCGCTTTCGCGGCGGCGCGCGCGGCGTGCTCACCTCCTCGCAGGTGATGGCGGGTGTGGAGAACGGGCTGCGGCTGCGCGTGTCCGGCACGCAGGGCACGCTGGAATGGCTGCAGGAAGAGCCCAACCGCCTCCTGCACAGCCCGATCGACGGACCGCCGCGGGTGCTCACCCGCGGTGCGCCCTGGCTGTGCGAGGCGGCCCGGCGCGCCTGCCGCCTGCCGCCCGGGCATCCCGAGGGCTTCCTCGAAGCCTTCGCGAACGTGTACCTCGGCATCGCGGCGGCGATCCGTGCCCACGCGGAGGGCCGCATGCCCGACCGCCTGGAAGCCGACTTCCCCGGCATCGGGGACGGCGTGCGCGGCATCGCCTTCCTCGAGGCGGTGCTCGCCTCGGGCGAGAGCCAGGCCAAGTGGACGCCGGTGGGCGCCTAGCCGGCAGCGGTCGCGCCCCCGCTCGAGGCGGTGTCCGACGCCGCGTCCTGCTCGGCGGTTCCAAGATGCGCGCAAGCATCAGGAGAACCGCATGAGCATCCTTGGAAAGATCTTCGGCCGGATCCGCGGCGAGGCCGAGCAGGCCCCGGCCCCGCAACCGGCGCCTGCCGCGGCCAGTCCGTCCCCGGCCCCGGTCGCCGTGGCACAGGCCCCGGCAGCACCGGCCCCCGCTGCGGTGGACGCGGTGGCCCCCGCCGCAGCGGCCAGCCCGGCCCCCGCACCCATCGAACGGCTCGACATGGAGCAGGTGCTGGCCGACATGGCGGCCAAGAACCCGCAGAAGCTCAACTGGCGCACCTCGATCGTCGACCTCATGAAGCTGGTCGGCATGGAGAGCACGCTGCAGGAGCGCAAGGAACTGGCCGACGAGATGGGCTACACCGGCGACAAGGGCGACACCGCCGCCATGAACATGTGGCTGCACAAGAAGCTGATGGAGCGCCTGAAGGCCTGACCGGCCGCGAGAACCCCGGCACCGTCCGGGGGCGGCCTCCGCCCCGCCGCGCCGGATGGGAAGATGCGTCCTTCGAACCACCGGGGACCGACCACCATGCAGTGTCCAGTTTGCAAGACCGTGAACCTGACGATGGCCGAGCGCAGCGGCATCGAGATCGACTACTGCCCGCAGTGCCGCGGCGTGTGGCTGGACCGCGGCGAACTCGACAAGATCATCGAGCGGGCGGCACCGCCGTCCGCCATGGCGGCCGCGGCGGTGCCGCCGCCGCTGCCGCAGCCCATGCACCCGTCCGCGCACCTGCCGCACGGCGGCGGCCAGGGCTACTACAGGAAGAAGAAGCGCGAGGGCTTCCTCGGCGAGCTGTTCGACTTCTGACGGGCGGCGGCCGCAATCCCATGCGCATCGCCCTGATCTCGGACGTCCACGGCAACCTGCCCGCGCTCGAAGCCGTGGTCGCGCACATCGCGCGGCAGGGCGTCGACCACGTCGCCTGCCTCGGCGACCACCTCTCGGGACCGCTGCTGCCGCTGGAGACGGCCCGCTACCTCATGGACCGGACGGACTGGACGTTCCTGGCCGGCAACCACGAACGGCAGGTGCTCGCCGTGCAGCCCGGGCGCGGCGGTGCGTCGGATGCTTACGCGCGCGCCTGCCTGTCGGGCGCCGAACTGGCCTGGCTGGACGCGCTGCGGCCGACCGCGCAGCCGCTGCCGGAGCTCTTCCTGTGCCACGGCACGCCGCGCAGCGACTGCGAGCATTTCCTCGAGACAGTGCGCAGCGGCACGCTGGCCATCGCCAGCCGGCAGGAGCTCGCCGAGCGCCTGGGCACGGTCACCGCGCCGGTCGTCGCCTGCGGCCACAGCCACGTGCCGCGGGCCGTCCGCCTCCCCTCCGGCCAACTCCTGGTCAATCCGGGCAGCGTCGGCCTGCAGGCCTACCTGGACGACCATCCGCAGCCGTACCGGGTCGAGTGCGGATCGCCCGATGCACGCTACGCCGTCGTGGAGCAGGCGCAGGGCACCTGGACCGCCACTCTGCACAGCGTGCCGTACGACAGCCGCGGCATGGCCCGCCTGGCCGCGGCGCGTGGGCGGCCGGAGTGGGAACAGGGCCTGCTGCACGGCTGGGTGAGCTGATTCAGCATGGACGACTTCAACCAGATCGAGGTGCCGCCCTCGTTCCAGACCCTCTTCACCTCGCCCTCCGGCCACCGGCTGACCGCGCCCATGTCGCAGGTGCGCGACCGCTACGAGCTGTGCGAAGACCTCGCGCAGGCGCTGACCGAGCAGGCCTCCATGGCGCTGCACAAGAGCGGCGCCGGCCAGGCCGAGGTGCTGGAGGCGGTCCGCACCGGCCTGGCCGCGCAGGGCACCGTCGAGCCGGCCGAAGCCGGGTGGATCGGCCACCGGCTGGCCGAGCTGCTGGGCTGGACGCCCCCGTCCGGCTCGCACTGAAGAGCTTGCGGCGGCCGCGTGCCGGTGGGCGGCTACCGTCCAGCCTGCGTTTCGAGGTCCATTCCTACAGCCCAGCTGACGGAACCGGCGAATGCTTCGTACTCCGTACTTCCACCACCCGGAGACCCCATGCTCAAGACCATCCTCGCCCTCGCCGTCGCCGGTGTCCTGGCGGCCTGCTCCAACATGCCCGGTGCGCCCGGCGGCCCGACCCGCACCGCCGGGCAAGCCGTCGACGACACCACCATCGGCACCAAGCTGAAGGCGGCGCTCGTCGCCGATCCCGACCTGAGCGCGATGAAGATCAACGTCGACACCACCCAGGGCAACGTGCGCCTGAAGGGCGAGGTGAAGAACGTGGCCGCCTGGCGCAAGGCAGGCGACCTGGCCCGCAAGATCGAAGGCGTCAAGAGCGTCGACAACCAGCTGGTGGTCACCGGCTCCTAAGGCACGGCCGGGCCCGCGCGGCCCGGCGCCTTCAGCACGCACAGCGCGCCGAAGCCCGCCAGCCCCAGAGCGGCGGAGAGTCCGAGCGCGCCCGCCCCCCACCGGTCCAGCGCCAGGCCGAACAGCCAGGGCGCGCCAGCCTGTGCCAGCCGCGCGGGCACCATCAGCAGGCCCTGTCGCCAGCCGTAGCCCTGGGGCCCGAAGATCACCAGCGGCAGCGTCCCCTTGGCGATCGTGAGGATGCCGTTGCCCGCGCCGTGCAGCACGCCGAACCACGCCGCGGCGGGCGCACCGAAAACGGCCAGGATCGCCGCGCCGGCCGGATGCAGCGATGCCGCCAGCCGCGCGGCCCAGAGCGGGTGCAGCCGTCCCAGGACCCCGAACTCCAGCAGCCGCGCCGCCACCTGCGCCGGCCCGATCAGCGCCCCGACCGCCACCGCGGCGGCCAGCGTCGCGCCGCCGGCCTGCAGCAGGCGCGGCAGGTGCGCGGCCATCGCGGTGCTGATGAACCAGGTGACCGCGAAGACGAAGGCCAGCAGGCTGGCGGCATGCAAGGGCACGGCCGCGGGCGGCCCCTCGGCCTGGGCCGGGCCCGCGCTGGCGGGCGCGCGCGGCAGGCGCGGCAGCAACGCGTTGAGCGGCAGCCCGAGCAAGAGGTGCAGCGCCGCCCAGGCGTAGCAGGCCTCGCGCCAGCCGTGCGCGGCGGCCAGCCAGGCGCTCAGGGGCCAGCCCACGGTGCTGGCGAAGCCGGCGATGAGCGTGATGCCGGTGATCGGCCGGCGCGCGGCCGTGCCGTGCAGGCGCACCAGGGTCGCGAACGCCGCCTCGTACAGACCGGCGCCCATGGCCGCGCCGATCAGGGCCCAGGCCAGGAACAGGGACGCCGTGCCGGTGGCCGACCCGAGCGCCGCCAGCCCCGCGGCGAAGGCCAGGTTGGTCGCCATCAGCACCGGGCGCCCGCCCCAGCGGTCGATCGCACGCCCGGCGTGGGGACCGAGCACCGCCGAGACCAGCAAGGCCACGGAGAAGGCGGCGAACACCAGCGAGGTGGACACCCCCAGGTCGCGCGCCATCGGCTCCGCCAGCATGGCCGGCAGGTAGTAGCTGGAGGCCCAGGCCAGCGTCTGGGCCGTGCCCAGCGCAGCGACGGTGGCAGGCAGGTTCATCGTGGGCACCGCAGGCATGGCGGGTGCGCCCGCCGCAGGCGTGCCCATGATGGCAGAGGTGGCAGCTCGCACCGCACGCGGAACACCGCGACGATGCTCAGTCCCGCGACGGCAGCGGGAAGAGGTCCACCTGCAGCGCGCTCGCGCCGACCTGGCGCCGCGCGGCCGGGCTGTCGTAGACCACCAGCAGTTCGGGCGCGGCGTCGGGCGCGCGCCGGAACAGCGCGATGCCCTCGGCGTGGTCCTCGCCGCGGCCGAACGGCACCTCGAGCACCGTCTCCAGCGCGCTGGCGGACAGCACGCACGCCTGGTCGGCCTGCAGGGCATGGCGCCAGCGCAGCACCCGCACCGGGCCGTCGAGTGCCATGGTCGGCCCGGCCAGGACCAGCAGGTCGTCACCGTGCCGGCACAGGTCGCGGATCCCCAGGCCGCCGAGGTCCAGGAGGTGCTTGCGCACCCGCGACTTGCCCTCGCCAACCGGGGCGAGCCGCAGGCGCGCGCCGTGGCCCTGCGGCCGCAGCTCCAGCACCACGGCCCAGCCGCGCAGCACCGGCCCGCGCAGGCCCAGGAACACGCGCTCGCCCGCCACCGCCAGGCCCTCGATGTCGACGCCGTTCTCCTTGCCGGGCACGTCCAGGAAGGGCCCGAGGTGCCGGTCCTTGCGCAGCAGGCGGGTGAGCGCGTTGCCGTGTGCGCCGCCGCGCAGCTGCTGCGCGCGCAGCGGGCCGTCGCGCCGCGCCAGCGCGGGCGCCCCGTCCCGCTCCACGACGGGGATGCGTGCAAGCAGGTGGCGGTTGGCCTCGGCTTCGGTGCGCGCCAGCCGCTTGAGGCAGCGGCGCGCCGGCTCCTGCGGATCGATCTTGCAGCGCTTGCGGCTGTGCGAGCCCACCACCCACAGCCAGCCCTCTGCGGTGTCCATGCCCTCGATGTCGACCTCGGCCGCATCCGGGCCCCGGCCGGGTGCCGGCAGCTTCAGCAGGTCGTCCAGCGCGAACTGCAGGTGATGGCGCGCGTGCTCGCCGTCCAGCGAGAGGCGCTCCACGGTGCAGGACTCGTCGTTGGCGACCCACAGCGTGCCGCCGACCTGCAGCACCGCCGACAGGCCGTCACGCAACTCCTTGCGGCCCGCCGCATCGTCCAGGCGGGGCCGGAATTGCAGGGTGAGCGCGCGCGGCGGGTGCATGCCGCACGAGGATAGCCCGCGGCGGCCCGCGGCGGGGAGGGGCGCCAGTTCCGAGCCAGAACGGGCCCCAGCCCGCACCAGCTGCGGGCATGCCGCTATCAAAACAGGAGCGATCGTGGGGTCAGTGGCGGTTCCAGGCACGCCAGTAGTTGGCGAGCGACTGGCGCCGCACGCCCGCGGGCGCGCCGAGCAGGGTCTGGGCCTCCAGCGGGTCGACCGGCTCGCAGAGCATCGCCCAGCCGCCGAACTCGCGCCCGTCCGCGGCCTCGTCGAACAGCACGCGCACCTGCGTGTGCCGCGGATCGGTGCGGATGCGCAGGAAGATGGCCTGCACGCCGTCCTGCGGCCCTTCGAGCACCTGCATGAAGGTGCCGTCGCAATGCAGCAGCACGCCGGTCACGCCGTGCTCGGGGTTGTGCTGGCGGGACGATGCGAGGATGCGTTCGAGCTCGACCGCTGCGAGGCCGCGCGGTGCAACGCTCACGTACGCCAGGGTCCAGAGCTTCGCATCGTGCATGGCCGCTCCACGTCGGGCCGCCGGCCGGACGGATGCCGGCCCCGGCGCCCCAACCCAGCATAGGCGCTGGACAGGCAGCTTCAAGCCCGGCCGTGCGGGCGTCGTGCGCGGAGGTTGCATGCGAACCGCGGTGGGGGCACCATGCACGCAGCACGCAGCACGCGTGTGCGCCCCCGAGCCCGGGGCCGCGCCGCACCGCCGCCATGACCTACCTCGCCCCGCTCCACCTCTGGCTGCTGCTCCTGCTGCCGCTGTTGCCCGCCGCCTACTTGTGGCTGCTGCGCCGCCGCGCGCGCCAGGCGCTGCGCTACAGCAGTCTGGGCACGGTGCGCGCCGCGATGGCGGGCCGCCAGTGGCGGCGGCACCTGCCTCCGGCCTTGCTGTTCGTGGCCCTGGCGGGGCTGCTCCTGGCTTCCGCGCGCCCGTCCGCGAGCATCCAGTTGCCCTGGGCCCGGACCACCATCATCCTGGCGATCGACGTGTCGCTCAGCATGCGGGTGGACGACGTCAAACCCAACCGCATGGTGGCGGCGCAGGAGGCGGCCAAGCTCTTCCTGCGCGAATTGCCCAAGCACATCGAGGTGGGCCTGGTCACCTTCGCCGGCAGCAGCCAGGTGGCGCAGCGGCCGACGCTCGACCGCGAGGTGCTGACCAGCGTGGTGGACGGCTTCCAGATGCAGCGCGGCACCGCCATCGGCAGCGCCATCGTCGTGAGCCTGGCGGAGCTGTTCCCCGACCACGGGCTGGACGTCGGCGAGATGACCTTCGGGAGCCCGCGGGCCTCGCGCAGCCTGGACGACAAAGCACGGCCGCAGCCCAAGGCGATCACGCCGGTGCCCCCGGGCTCGTACGGCTCCGCCGCCATCATCCTGCTGAGCGACGGCCGCCGCACCACCGGCATCGACACGCTGGAGGCCGCGAAGATGGCGGCGGACCGCGGCGTGCGCATCGAAGTGGTGGGCCTGGGCACGCCGAACGGCACGGCCAGCATGGGCGAGTACGCGTCGATCTACCTGCAGCTGGACGAACCCACCCTGCGCGAAGTGGCCCGCATGACGGGCGGCGAGTACCACCACGCCGGCACCGCGGAGACGCTGCGCAGTGTCTACAGCGCCCTGGGGTCCCGGGTGCAGGTCGTCTCGCGCGAGACCGAGCTCACCGGGCTGGTGGCCCTGTGCTCGGCCCTGCTGGCGCTGCTGGCGGCGGGCCTGTCGATCCTGTGGTTCGGGCGCATCGCCTGAGCGTCCCGCCGGCCGCCGGGCTTCAGCCCAGCCCCGCCATGCGGCTGTCCAGCGGCGCGATGAACGAGTCGGCCTGCTGCCAGGCGCCGGGCGCAAGGTCGCTCTCGCGAAAGCCGGTCGACGGTGCATCGGTGTCCGGCACGGGTACCGCCTGGCGCCGGTGCCGCTGGCGGTCGACGGCCGCCTTGAGCTTTTCCTGGGCCGCGCTGATGGCCACGACGTTGCGCGTGGACGGCGGCTGCTGCGCCTCGTCGCCCAGGAAGTCGGCCAGCAGTTCCGCCGGGTTCGGCAGGCTCGCGGGGTGGACCACCCGGTAGCAGACGCCGCACTGCGACAGCAGCGACAGCTTGAGCAGCCGGTTGCTGCGCGAGATGCCGCGTGGACCGGGCACGTCGATGCAGCCGATCACCCGGCCATCGGGACTGCACAGCGTGAAGGTGCAGTACACGCTGTTGAGCAGCTGGTGCCAGTGCGCGCCGTCCTCGCCGGGGCGCGGCATGGTGAAGCGGGTGACCGGCACCTTGACCATGATGTGGTGCTCCAGGAACACCCGCGCCAGCCAGCGCCAGACCCGCCGCTCGTCGCTGTTGGCCATGGGCCGCGGATCCAGCGGCCAGTGCCGCGGAATCCGACGCCGTGCACGTGCCGCGCGCACCGTCCAGGCGTGGTGGAGCAGGACGCCGCAGGCCAGCCCCGCCAGGGCCAGCACCGGACCGATCCACCCCGCCACCTGCACCATGTTCCCTCTCGGATGAGTTGAGTAACATAATGTAAACAGATCTGGGCCGGTGCGAAGCCGCATGCGACGGGCGGTTGGCGGCAAGGCTCGGGCGGCGCGGTCGCCGGGCATCGCGCTGGCAGGGGAGCGGGCGTGCAAAAGAAAAGCCCGGCGTCGGCCGGGCTCGGGAGGAACGACACGGGCGACCGGGCACGCCGGCCGCCACGTGCATCAGGACTGCTGGATGCCGGCGATCACCCAACCGCCGAAGCCGCTCTTGGGCTTGGCCAGGTGCCACACCTCGTCCAGGTCGTCGGGCGTGGCAGCCGCCTGCTCGCGCACGCTGCCGGTGAAGCGAACGCTCACCACGTACTGCTCGGCGTCCTCGGCGACGTTCACCACCTGCGACTGCAGGCCGAACACCTCGGTCTTCTGTGCCGCATCGCCGCGCTCGGCGATCTCGGCGCGGACCACGTCGAACATCTCCGGCGACAGGTAGTCGCGCAGGCGGTCCAGGTCGCGTGCATCGTTGGCCGCCTGCAGCGCCAGGAACTGGTCGCGCGCGGTGCGCTCGAACGCGGCCGTGTCGAACCCGGCCGGGATGTGGCCCTGGACCGTGCCGTCCGCCACCGGGCTGGCGAGGCCACCCCCCAGGCGCGAGCCGATCATCGATCCACCGGCGGCCAGCGGCGCGCGCTGCATGGCGGGCGCAGCCGGCTGCTCGCGCTGCAGGCCACCCAGGCGGCCCGTGCCGCCGGCGCCCACCAGGCCGCCCTGGGCGGCCATGCGCTTGCGCATCACGAAACCGACGACGGCCAGCACCACCATCACCAGGAGTGCGATGGTCAGCATGTTCGCCAGCGCCTCGCCGAAGCCGAAGTGCGACGCCAGCGCCCCGATGCCCAGGCCGGCGGCGATGCCGGCCACCGGGCCCATCCAGCTGCGCTTGGCCGTGGCACCGGCGGCGGCCGTCGCAGCGGCGGGTGCCGTGGCGGCAGCGCCGGCGGCCGGCGCCTGCGTGCCGGCACCCGGTGCACCGGTGTTCTGCGCCGGTGCGGTGACGCTCTGTCGCTGCGTGCCGACCGACTTGCCGCCGCCGAGGCGCTTGGCCTCGGCATCCAGCGCCGCCGTCATGCCGACGGTCAGCACGAGGGCCATCAATGCCAGTGTCTTCTTCATGGAGTCGCTCCTTCAGGAAAGGTCAGGCGTACACGATAGTCCTTTCCACCCACAGAAAAAAGAAGATCGGCGCTGCAGTTCGATCAGGAAAATCCGAAGCTTCGGCCACGGCTCAGGCAGCCTGCACCGCAGCTTTCACCCGCCCGGCGTACGCGGGGGCGAACACCTCGCGGGCGAACGCCTCGACGGTGGTGGGTTGCACCTCGGCCGGCCCGGCGGCGGCCGAGGCCACTGGGGATGTGGAGAGCCAGCGCCCGAGCGCCACCAGCTGGTCTGCAGCGTCGTCCGAGAAGCCGTGCGCCCGCAGCGCCTCGCGCGCCTGCGCCGGCGGGCTCTGCACATAGGCCAGCTGCGGACGCCCGATGGCGGCGCCGATGGCCGCGGCGGCGGCGCGCGGCGTGACGTGATGCGGCGCGTGCAGCACCAGCGTGCCGCGGTGCTTCGGCGCGGCCAGCTCGCGCGCCGCCACGCGGGCGATGTCGCGGGTGGCCACCATCGGGATCACGGCATCCGGCGCCTCCAGCCCCGGCAGCACGCCCGCTTGCAAGATCGGCTCCATCGCCGCGAAGAAGTTCTCCATGAACGCGCCCGGCCGCAGGTGCAGGAGATCGAGGCCGCCGATGGCATCCAGCCGATGTTCCTGCGCGTGGAGGCCCTCGATGGGGCCGGTGCCGTGCGGCAGCTCGGCGCCCACGCTCGAGAGGTTGACCACGCGCGGCACCCCTGCCCGGCGCAGCGCCTGCGCCACGGCCGTGCCGATGCGGTCCTGCGCGGCGCGCATGCGCGGCTCGCCGTAGCAGGGCGGGGTCATGGCGTAGACGGCCGCCGCGCCGGCGAACGCGCGCACCAGGAAGTCGGCGTCGCCGGGTTCGCCGGCAGCGACCTGCGCCCCGGCCTGCTGCAGGGACGCAAGGGCGCGCGCGTCGCGCCCGACGACGCGCACGGCGTGCCCGGCGGCCAGCAGGTGGCGCGCCAGCTGGGAGGTGATCTGTCCATTGGAGCCGAGGAGGACGTACATGGTGCTTGCCTTTTCAGGAGGGTGGTTGCGAAGGCCTGCATCGTGGACCGCGCCATCGTTCCGATAAACCGTCTTCCGGCGAAAAGATTGTTCAGCCATACTGAACGGCATGAACCTGACCCGCCTGCAGGTGTTCGTCACCGTCTGCGCCACCGGCAGCTTCACCCGCACGGCGGAACACCTGGCCATCACGAAATCGGCCGCCAGCCAGCATGTGAGCGCCCTGGAGCGCGAACTGGGCGTGCAGCTGCTCCAGCGGTCCACCCGCCGGCTGGCGATCACGGAAACGGGCGCGTTGCTGGCACGCGAGGGCCGGGCGCTGCTGGACCAGGCCGACCGCCTGGCCGACCTCACGCGGCAACAGGCGGCCGAACTCACCGGCACGCTGCGTCTGACTTCCGCGGAAGACCATGCGGGCTGGGTCGCGCCCCTGGTGGCCGAGTACCGGCGACTGCATCCCGGCATGCAGGTCGAGTACCTCGCCAGCGACCGCCTCCTCGACATGGTGGCGGAGGGCATCGACCTCAGCCTGCGCGCGACCGGACGGCGCGACTCCCCGCTGCGGGCCGCGCTCCTGTCGACCTTCGACGTCTGGTGCGTCGCATCGCCCGGCTACCTGCAACGGCGCGGGGCGCCCCGCACCCTGGCCGACCTGGCATTGCACGACTGGATCGCCTTCACGCCGCTCCCCCACCCCTGGACGCTGCAGACCCGCGACGGCCGCCGGTCGGTGCGCCTGCAGCGGTCGGTCAGCACCTCGAGCAGCGCGGGTGGCCGTGCCCTGGCGCTGGCCGATGCCGGCATCTTCGCAGCGCCGCTGTTCGTGCTGGAGGCCGAGGTGGCGGCGGGCCGCCTGGTGCGCGTGCTGCCGTCGCTGAAGCTGCCGCAGGTGACGCTGCACGCCGCTTGGCCCGGCCGGCACGAGCCGCCGGCCAAGACGCGCGCGTTCATCGAGCTGGCGAAAGCACGCGTGCGGCAGCCGGTGCAGACGGTGCCGGGCGCCCGCTGAGGCGCAGCGGGCTGCCGACGGCGGGGCGCCCGGGCGCCCGCACCCTCAAGCTGCGCGGGCTGCGCCGAAGGCGAAGGTTGCCCGGGCGATCTGGCCGCCCTGCACGCTGTAGACGCACAGCATCTCCAGTGTCTCCAGGCCCTGGGTGCCGGTGCGCGTCACCCGTTCATGGTCCGCCACGGTGGGCCCGATCACCACCCGGTGCAGCAGTTCGGCGCGCAGCTGCGCATCGGAGAACCGGGCCCGCATCCTGTCGGCCAACGCGGCGTGCCCACTGGCCAGGACGGTGCCATCGGCCAGCACCTGTTGCGCATCGGGCGCGTACGTGGCCACCCACGCCGCGAGGTCGCGGCGGTTGTAGGCGGCGAGCTGCCGGTCGACGACGGATTCGGGCGTGTCCATGCGGCGATGCTGCCGCAGGGCGGCGCCCCGCATGATGAGGATTGCGCATCGCTGTGACGCGGTTTGTGCACACCGGCACGCGCAGCGCCGCCGACCGGCCTCTGCGCGCTGGTTGGGGGCGGGTCCCCTCCCCTTGTCGTCGCAGCGCTACTTGATCCAGCTGCGCAGCGTCGTGCGCTCCATCAGCACGAACAACTCGTCGACCGCGGCGTCGAACTGCGCGCAGGACTGCTTGCGCAGGTGCTTGGCGCGTTCCGCCTCGTCGCGTGTGGGCGCGACCGAGCCCACGCTGAGGTAGGCGAGCGCCCCCATGAGGAGATCGTGCTCGGCCTTGCTGGCCTGCGCATGCAGGTCTTGCCATTGGTCGAGGGAGGGGGTGGAAGAAGGCGCCATGGCTGCACTCCGTTGGGGTGCACTGTCGGGATCCTTCGCGATGCAGCCGGCAGGAGGCACGAGAGATGCCGGCAGGAGGTGCTCGACTATACGCCCGCGCCAGTGACCAGCGAGCGGAAGTGGCGCTCCATGCGTGCCGGGTCCGCCTGCCGTCCAGTGAACAGCCCGAAGGCGCCCACCGCCTGGCCCACGGCCATCGTGCCGCCATCCATGGTGGCACACCCCCGCGATCTGGCGGCCAACAGCAACGGCGTGTCGAGAGGAACGTAGACCACCTCGCTCAGCCACATGTGCGGCTGCAGCAGCGCGGGGTCCATGGGCAGGCCCGGCATCTTCGCCATGCCGGCGGGCGTCGCGTGGACCAGCCCGGAGCACCCCTGCAGCGCTGCGGCAGTGTCGGCCTGCATCGAGACGCGCGGCGCAGGAAAGCCTGCTTGCAGCCGCGCCGCGAGTGCGGCTGCGCGCGATGCGTCGGTGTCCACGATCCGCAACTCCCCTGTGCCCATGCGCAGCAGCGCGTGGGCCACGGCACTTCCGGCACCACCGGCGCCCAGCAGGACGACGCAGCTGAGGTCGGCCTGCTGCAGCGCACGACGGAAGCCCCAGGCCCATCCCCATGCATCGGTGTTGTGGCCGGTGAGGCGGCCATCACGGATCACCACCGTGTTCACTGCGCCAATGTCCCGGGCGTCAGGGGACAGATCGTCCAGGTGCTCGATCACGGCCTGTTTGCAGGGGTAGGTGATGTTCAGCCCGGCAAACCCCATCGCCCGGGCCGCACGCAGCAGGCCGGGCAGCGCCGAGGTGTCCAGCCCGACGGTGTCCAGGTCGATCAGCTGGTAGTGCAGGCGCATGCCCTGCTGGCCTGCCTCCTCCTCGTGCATCGCCGGCGAGAGCGACCGTTGGATGCCGGCGCCGATGAGGCCGACGAGCAGCTTGTGCGGGACGTCCATGGCGGGTCCGTCTATCGCGGCGCTGTTCACCGGGCGCACGGCGGATGCGCGGTCAACCGGCGAGCCACCGCGCCGGCACCGTCACCAGCGCCGGGAACGCGACCATCAGGAACAGCATGGCGAACTCGGCCACCATGAAGGGCAGCACGCCCGCGGTCACTTCGTCCATCTTGATGCGCCCGACGCCGGCCACCACGTTCAGAACCGCTCCCACCGGCGGCGTCACCAGCCCGATGGAATTGTTGATGATGAACAACACGCCGAAGTAGACGGGGTCGATGCCCGCGGCCTTGACCACCGGCATCAGCACGGGCGTGAGGATCAGGATGGTGGGCGTCATGTCCAGCGCCGTGCCCACCGCCAGCACCAGCAGCATGATGGCCGCCATCAGCAGCACCGGCTGGCCCAGCAGCGGCTGCAGGAGGGCGGTGACCGTGGCCGGGAGGTTGGCCACCGTGATGAGCCAGGCGCTGACCATGGCGGCCGCGATCAGGAACATCACGACGGCACTGGTCTTGGCGGCATTCACGAAGACGCGGTACAGGTCGCCAAGCTTCAGCTCACGGTAGATGACGGTCGAGACGAACAGCGCATAGACCGCGGCGACCACCGCCGCCTCCGTGGGCGTGAACACGCCCATGCGCAGGCCGACCAGGATGATGAGCGGCAGCAGCAGCGCCCAGGTGGCACCGCGCGCGGCCTGCCACACCTCGGCCCTTGACTTGCGCGGCGCGGGCACGATGCTTTCGCGCCGCACCGCCCAGGCCCAGGTGACCCACAGTGCACCGCCGATCAGCAGGCCGGGCACGATCGCCGCGAGGAAGAGCTTGGAGATCGACACATTGGCCGCCACACCAAAGATCACGAGCCCGATGCTGGGCGGGATCACCGGCCCGATGACCCCAGTGGCGGCGATCAGGCCCGCCGAGCGCTTGCGGTCGTGTCCGGCCTTCACCATCATGGGCAGCAGCAGCGCGGTGAGCGCGGCGGCATCCGCCACCGCCGAGCCCGACAGGGCCGACAGCAGGCAGCCGGCCATGATGGTCACGTAGCCGAGGCCGCCGCGGATGTGCCCGACCAGCGCCAGGGCGAGGTCGACGATGCGGCGCGAGAGCCCGCCGACGTTCATCACCTCGCCGGCCAGCATGAAGAAGGGTACGGCCAGCAGCGGGAAGCTGTCGGCGCCACCGATCAGGTTCTGCGCCAGGATCTGCGTGTCCAGCATGTCCAGGTGCCACATCAGCGCCACACCGCTGGCCAGCAGCGCGAAGGCGATCGGCATGCCGATCACCATCGCGGCCAACAGGGCGCCCAGGAAGACCGCGATCGTCATGGCTGGGGCCCGGGCCGGGGCAGGTCGCGCAACTGCACCGAGTCCTCGGACTCCTGCACCATCACGAGCTCGTCGTCTGCCAGCCGGCCCGTGAACAGCCGGGCCAGGTCGGCCAGGAGGATGAGGCCGGCGAGCACGGCGAACACCACGGTGGCGCCGTGCACGAAGGCCATCGACCAGCCGGTGGTGGGCGCGGTCACGTCCCAGTTGATCTTGGTCTGCTCCAGGCCGCCCCGCAGCAGCATGCCCAGGATGGCAAGCATGAGCAGGTGGCTTGCCACCAGGCACGCCTTCTTGCCCCAGGGCGGCAGGCGCCCGACGACGGCATCCATGCCCAGGTGGCCGTGCTCGCGCATGGCGATCAGTGCGCCCAGGAAGGTCGCCCAGATGAACAGCCAGCGCGACACCTCTTCGGAGAAGACGATGCCCGTGTTGAAGCCGTACCGCATGACGACGTTGCCGAAGACCAGCACCACCATCAGCGCCAGGCACGAGGCCACGGCGAACTCCAGCCCCCGGCACAGGCCGTCGATCAGGCGCTGCATGCACGCCTCATGCGGCTTTCCCCGCCGCTTCACGGGCCAAGGCGGTCACCGCCCGCAGGCCCATCAGGTAGGAGTGGCGGCCGAGACCTTGCACCGTGCCACGCACCGCGGGCGAAATGATCGAATGCACGCGCCAGGTCTCGCGCGCGGCGATGTTGGACATGTGCACTTCGATCACCGGGAAGGGCATGGCCTTGATCGCGTCGTGCAGGGGCACCCCGTGCTGGGTGAGCCCGGCAGGGTTGACCAGGGCGCCCTGCGCCTCGTCGATGTGTCGGTGCAGGAAATCGATGAGCGCGCCCTCGTGGTTGGACTGGATCGTCTCCAACTGGACGCCGAGCTCCCCGGCCAGCGCGGCCAGTTCGGTGTCGATCTGTGCCAGGGTGGTGTGGCCGTAGATGTGCGGCTCACGGCGCCCGAACAGGTTGAGGTTCGGGCCGTGGAGGACAAGGATTTTCACGGGATCGGCAGCCCGCTCAGAGCTTGGACACGCGCTCGAGCTCGGACTTGAAGAGGTTCACGATGGCCGGGTCGTAGGCCGCGGAGAACTTGTCGTAGACCGATCGCACCTCTGCACGCATGCGCGCCAGTTCCGCCGCCGGCACGTCGTTGTAGACCATGCCCTTGGCGGTGAGCTCGCTCAGCGCCTTGCTGGACACCTCCCGGCTGACGGTGCGCTGCCAGTTCTGGGCTTCTGTGGCGGCGTCCTGCAGCAGCTTCTGTTCCACCGGCGTCAGCCGGTCCCAGAAGCGCTTGCTGATCTGGATCGGGTTGGTGGCGTAGACGTGGTTGGTGCCGCTCACGAACTTCTGCACCTCGTAGAACTTGCTGGACGCGATCACGGCGAACGGGTTCTCCTGGCCGTCCACGGCCTTGCTCTCCAGCGCGCCATACAGCTCGGCAAAGGGCATGGGCAGCGGGTTCGCCTTGAAGGTCTTGAAGGTCTCCAGGAACACCGGGTTGGGGATGACGCGCAGCTTCAGTCCTTCCAGGTCCGAGGCCTTCATGATCGGGCGCTTGCTGTTCGTCACGTTGCGAAAGCCCAGGTCGAAGTAGCCCAGGACCACGACGCCTTTCTCCGGCAGCTTCGCCGCCAGGGCCTTGCCCAGGGGACCGTCGACCATCGCGTCGGCCTGGCGGGCGTTGGCGAACAGGAACGGGAAGTCCAGCAGCCCGAATTCCTTGACGATGCCGTTCAGCGACGTGGTCGACGCGACCAGCATCTCCTGCACGCCACCCTGCAGCGCGCCCTGCTGCTGCAGCTCGTTGCCCAGCTGCGATGCCGCGAACTCCTGCACCTTGATCTTGCCGCCGCTCTTCGCAGCGACGATCTCGGCGAACTTGCGCACGCCCAGGCTCGTGGGATGGTCGGGGTTGTTCAGGTGGCCGAACTTGATCGTGCGCTCCTGGATGTCCTGCGCGCCGGCGCCGACGGCGGCAGCGAGAAGTGCGGCAGCGGCGAAACCGCGGCGGGTGATCTGGTTCACACGTGTCTCCTGTGGATGCGGATGGTGAAGTGCGGCATGATAGGAACTCGCCCAGAACATCGTTTCAGACCAGAATCCTGTTTCGCTTCATGAACTCCGCCACCGTTCCGTCCGGGACCGTCGACCGCACGCTGCGCATCCTGGAGACGCTTGCCCTGCAGCCGGAAGGCCTTCCGCTGGCGGCAGTCGCCGATGAGCTCGCCCTGCCGCGCAGCGCCTGCCACCGCTTGCTGGCCGACCTCGTGCGCTGCGGATACGTGCGCCAGCTGCGCGAGATGGGCGACTACGCACTGACCACCCGGCTGCCGGCGCTGGGCCTGAGCTTTCTCGGCGCGTCCGGCATCGTGGACATCGCGCAACCCATCATCGACCGGCTGGCGGAGGTCTCGGGCGAGCTGGTGCGCCTGGCGCTGGTGGATGGCGATCGCCTCACCTTCGTGGGCAAGGCGCAGGGTGCACGGGCCGGCCTGCGCTACGACCCGGACATGGGCATCGACGTGCGGCTGTCCTGCAGCGCCGGGGGCCACGCCTGGCTGATGACCCTGACCGAGGAGCGCGCCACGTCTCTGGTGGCGCAGCAGGGGTTCGGATCCCCGCGCGAGTACGGGCCGAAGGCGCCCACCACCTTCAAGGCCTTGATGAAGGTGCTGGAAGAAGATCGCAGGCGAGGCTTCAGCATGATGGTCGAGATGTACGCGCCCGGCATGAGCGCCATGGCCGCGCCCGTGTTGCGGCGTGGCGGCGAAGCGGTCGGCGTGATCACGATCGCCGGTCCCCTGCAGCGGCTTACGCCGGCGCGGATGCAGGCGCTCGGACCCGCGCTGGTGCAGGCCGCCTCGGAACTCACGATGGCGGCAACGACCTCGCCGCTGTTCCGGCGGCCGGCCCCGCAGGCGGCCTGAACACGAGGAGGACGACCATGGCACTGTCGGGCGACGCGGCACTCGCGATGTGGTGGGACATGGCCGCGGACCTGCGCGCCGAGTTCGAGCACTGGCATTCGCACGAGCACTTCCCGGAGCGGCTGGCACTGCCCGGATTCCAGCGCGCCAGCCGCTGGGCGGCGGCCGACGGCGGCGAGGGCTTCTTCATCCTCTACGAGCTGGAGGACCACGCGGCCCTGAGCTCGCCCGAGTACCTGGCGCGCCTGAACGCACCCACCCCGTGGTCCACGCGCCTCATGCCGCACCACCGCAACATGGTGCGCAGCCAGACGCGCGTGCTGCATTCCCACGGTGGCGCGCTTGCACGGCATGCGCTGACGGTGCGCCTGTCGCCCCGGGCAGGCGAAGCCGACCGCCTGCGTGCCGCCCTGCGCGGCATGGTCCACGCGCTGCCCGGCGACGCCGGGCTGGCGGGCGCGCACCTGCTGCACACCGACGCGCCTGCGATCCCGCCCACCACGGAGCAGAAGATCCGCGGCCACGCGGACCGCAGCGCCGACTGGATCTTCATCGTGTGCGGCTACGACTGGACGGTGATGCGACAGCTTGGCAGTGGCCCGCTCGCGCCGTCCGCGCTGGAGACACTCGGCGCAGCGCCGGACGCCATCGTGGGCGGCTACAGCCTGTCGCTGTCGATGTCGCGGGCAGACGGGGGTGCGGCCCGCTGAGCTGTCGCTGCGCTGGCGGCCAAGGCGCGAAGCCGGGACGCCTCGCTTACCACCCCACCCCGAAGCGCAGCGCCAGCATCGTTCCCGTTCCGCACACGATCGTGCCGAACAGGCTGCGGCGCCATGCATAGAACGCCAGGCCTGCGAGCGCGCCGAAGATGCGCGCGTCGCGCCACGTCTGGACCAGCTGGCCTTCCGTCATCACCAGCTCCGGTGCCACCACGGCCGCCAGCGCCGCGATTGGCGCGTAGTGCAACCCGTTGCGCAGCCACTGCGGCATGGGCAGGTCGTCCTTGGGCAGGAGGAAGGACGCACGGCAAAAGAGCGTGATCGCCGCCATGCCCGCGGTGGTGAGCAGGATCTCGAGTGCACTCACGGCTGGGCTCCCCGGCGGGAGGACCGGGCACGGTCGGCCATCGCGCCCAGTGCGACCGCCGCGGCGATGGCGACCACCACGTTGAGCTTCAGGGGCAGCGCATAGGCGGCCACGGCGGCACTGGCGGCGACCACGGCCGCCACCCAGGTGATCGGGCTGCGCAACTGGGTGCAGGTGAGTGCCAGCAGGGCCATGGTGCCGGCAAACCCGAGCCCCCACGAAGGCGGGATGCCATGACCACCCACGATGCCGGTGATGATCGAGACCTGCCAGACGGTGAACGTCACCAGCGAGCCGCCGAGGAAGTAGTCCTGGTGCCGCGTGCCGGGCAGGGGTTGGGGGAAGCGGCGGATGAACAAGGCGAAGTTGGTGTCCCCCATCAGGAAGCTCAGGGCCACGCGCCGCCGGCGCGAAAGGTGCGCGAAGTAGGGCCGGTAGTGGAAGCTGAAAGCCATGAAGCGCAGGCTGACGCACAGGGTGGTCGCCCAGACCACCCAGGGCGGCGCGCCCGCGGCGATCAGCGGCAACGCGGCGATCTGGGCAGAACCTGCATACACCACCAGGGCCATCAGGACGGCGAGCAGCACGCCCATGTCGCTCTTGGCCATGGCCACGCCCGCGACCAGGCCCCACGCGGCCACGCCGAAGGCCATGGGAATGGAATCGGCGACGCCCTCGCGAAACAGCGGGCGCCTCATGAGTGTGCCGGCCCGGGCGCGGGCCGATGCGAACGAGAACCTGACAGACACGCATTCCCCCCAACACGGGATTGTCCACGCGTGGCCGGCCGCCGGAAGCCGCAACTAGAATCCGCATGCCTTGAGTTGCCTCGACACGCCACGTGCAATCGGAACCTGGAGCAACGTCCGTGCGGCGCTGTTGGCGCTCGGCTGCGCGTCGGTTGCCGTCAGCGGCACGGCACAGACGGCCCCCACCGAGGTCGACGTGAAGGCCGCCTACTGCCTCAGGGTCATGCAGACACAAACCGAGAAGCTGGGCACCATGCTGCGGTCCGGCAACCCGGACAGCCCGTTCCACACCGGTGCAGCCCGGCTCTACCAGACGCAGCTGGGCGCGCTGGAGCGGCTGCAGCGGCACCTGCTGCCGCGGCTCGAGTCGCTGGCGCCCAAGCTGCTGGCGGCGGCAAGTGAGCGTGGGCTGAACGACACCGAACGTGCCGCCGCGAACAACGAGCGGTGCATGGCCCAGTGCGAACCGGTGCTGGCGCAGGGGCGCACGCCGCTGGAATGGGCCACCTGCATCGACCGCTGTTCGGATCGCACGCTGGCCGCCCGGCTGAGCGCGTGCCGCACACCCAACTGGCTGCCGTGAGGGGCGCGCCGCACTGAACGCGCTGGCGGATGCACACCGGCGGGCTGGAACCGGGACAGGAAGCCGCTTCTCAGACGGCGCCGCGTGCTGCCCGAACCTGCGCCCTGGCGCGCTCCACCACGTCCAGCGGCGCCACCTCCACGGGTGCCACCGGCTGGCCATCGCGGAAAAAAGGGTTCTCGCCATGGCGCCCTGCGATGCGCGTGGCCAGCAGGGAGCCCATCAGGCCGAAGAAGCGCATCCAGCCCAGCACCGGCCGGCTGCTCGAAGGCGGCGTGCGCGTGGCGGACTTCGTGTTGATGCGCAGCAGCGGCGGCGGGTACGAGCGTTCCATGGGCCCGGGCCGCTCCAGCACGGTGTGCACGAGGCCGGCGTAGGGCAGGCGCGCGTCCCGTGGCGTGTTGGCCACCGGCGTGCGGCAGCAGCGCGCATACCAGCGCAGGAGCCCACGCGGCGACAGCGAGAGGCATGCCAGCTGGTCGGCGCCGGCCGTGATGCGCACCGTGCCCGCCGGGCTGGCCACGATGTCGGTGCCGCCTGTGGCATCGAGCACTGCGGAAGGCTCGCCCAGCACGTGCGCGTAGGCCTGGCAGTCCGCGCAATGGCAGACGGCGCGCACGCCGCGCGCGGGATCATGCACCTCGCCACGCAAGGCGCCACAACGGCACTGGAACGGATGGAGCATGCGCGGCATTGTGCCTCCGGCCGTGCGCTCGGCTACACCGGCGGACCATCCTTCGATGCGGAAGCCGGCAACCCGAAGACGCGGTCGAAGGCCCAGGTGAACACCAGGGCGTAGACGAAGAAGAAGACGAGCAGCCCCAGGTTGGCGACGAACGCGGCTGCCGGGGAGATCTCCAGCCACAGTGACATCACCGGCGTGAGGATGATCACCAGTCCCCCTTCGAAGCCGGCCCCGTGCGCCAGCCGCCGGGCCCACGATCGCCCGCGCACCGCTTGGCGCGCTTCCCAGCGCTCGAACATCCAGTTGAAGGCGTAGTTCCAGGTCAAGGCGATGGTGGACAGCACCACCGCCAGGCCGAACGTGGAGGCTTGCGACTTGTCGAACAGCACACTCAACGCAGGCCCCACGACCGCGATCGCGATCACCTCGTAGAGGACGGCCTGGAGCACGCGGCGCTGCAGCGGGGTCACGCAGGCTCCCGCGCGGTCTTGGCCCTGGTGGCGGCGCCCGCCTGCAGCAGGCCGTCCAGCACCTGGCTGGCGTCGTGCATGGAGTCGCGCACGGTGCGCAGCACCTCGGCCGGCTGGCCGCCCGTCATGCAGCCGATCACCTCGTCCTGAACCTGGCGGCACTTGCGGGCCAGCGCCGCACCCTCGCGCGACAGGGCCAGGCGGCGCGCCCGCGCGTCCTGGGGATCCGCGCGCCGCTCCAGGAGGCCGCGCCCTTCCATGCTGCTGACCAGCATGCTCACCCCGCTCTTGGCGACGAAGCAGCGCTGCGCCAGCTCCTTCTGCGTCAACTCCGGCGAGCGCAGCAGGTTCAGCAAGACCTCGTGCTCCTGCAGGCGCACGCCCAACGCAGCCAGCCGCTGCGTCAGCACCGCGTCGCACAGGTGGTAGCAGCGCGCCACGGACAACCAGGCCTGGGAGGCCAACGCGTCGGGCTCAGCAGGGTCAGAAAGGCGCCGCTTCGGGGCAGCGGGACCGGGGGTCTTCGCGGAGTTCGGCTTGGCCATCGGCTGGGTTTGCAATTGGTTCAATACTGAACTACATTAGTTCAATACTGAACCATCTTAGCGCATTGCCGCCTCTGCGGCGTGGTGACCACCGACCTCCCAAGGAGAGACCCCCATGAACGACTTTTCCACGGACTACCTCATCGTCGGCAGCGGCGCGGTCGGCCTGGCCTTCGCCGACACGCTGCTGGCCGAAGCGCCCGAGGCGACGCTGGCCATCGTTGACCGGCAGGGCATGCCCGGCGGCCACTGGAACCACGCCTACGGCTTCGTCACGCTGCACCAGCCTTCGGCGTTCTACGGCGTGAACTCCCTGCCGCTGGGCAGCGGCAGCCGCGACGCGCACGGCCCCAACGCCGGCATGTACGAGCTGGCCTCGGGCGCGGAAGTCTGCAGCTACTTCGACGCCGTCATGCGCCGGCGGCTGCTGCCCAGCGGGCGGGTGCGCTACTTGCCGATGACCGAGCACCTGGGCGACGGCCGCCTGCGCTCGCTGGCGAGCGGCGCCGAGATGCAGGTGGAGGTGCGACGCAAGACGGTGGATGCCACGCACTACGCACCCCGCATCCCCGCGCTGCATCGGCCCAAGTTCAGCGTCGAGTCGGGCGTGCAGCTGGTCGCACCGAACGCCCTGCCCGGCCTGGCCCTGCGCGACCGGCGCGCTCCTCCGCACTACGCCATCCTGGGTGCGGGCAAGACGGCGATGGACGTGGCGGTGTGGCTGCGCGGCGTGGGCGTGCCCGCGGGGCAGATCACCTGGGTGATGCCCCGCGACTCGTGGCTGCTGGACCGGCGGGGCACCCAGCCCGGCATCGAATCCTTCCACGACTCCATCGGCGGCCAGGCCTTGCAGATGCAGGCATTCGCGCGGGCCCGCTCCATCGCCGACCTGTTCGAGCAGCTGGAGGCCGCGCAGGTGATGCTGCGCATCGACCAGGAGGCGCAACCCGCGATGTTCCACTACGCCACGATCTCCCGCGGCGAGGTGGAGGTCCTGCGCGGCATCCAGGACGTGGTGCGCCTGGGCCACGTGCAGGCCGTCGGCGCCGGCGGCATGCGCCTGGCGCAGGGGACGCGGGCCATGCCGCCCGGCACGCTGTACGTGGACTGCACCGCGTCGGCGGTGGAGCCCCGCGCCAGCGTGCCCATGTTCCAGCCGGGTCGCATCGTTCCCCAGCTGGTGCGTGCGCCGCAGCCGGCATTCAGTGCGGCGCTGGTGGCCTACGTGGAGGCGCACGGCGCCGATGACGAACAGAAGAACGCGCTGTGCCACCCCGTGCCCTTCCCCGACCGGCCCGAGGACTACCCGCGCACCGTGCTGACCAACCTGCGCAACGAGGCAGCCTGGGCGAAGGATACGGCGCTGCGCGCGTGGATCAAGGCCAGCAGGCTCGATGGCTTTCGCAAGGTCATCGAGGCGGTCGACCGCAGCGACCAGGAGAAGGTTGCCGTGCTGGCCGCGCTGCGTGAACATGCGTCCGCGGCGGCGGAGAACCTGCAGCGGCTGGCCAGAGGCTGAGAAGGGGCGGGGATCCGTCAGGGCTCGCGGCCGGGCCCCGCCGCGAACTGCCGCGGCTCGGCGACGCCACGCACCGGCGGCGCACCGTCCCAGCCGCCGCCGATCGCGAGGATCAGGCCCACCGTCGCCTGGTACTGGGCCGCGCGCACCTGCAGCGCATCGCGGCGGTTGCGCAGCTCGCTGCGGCGGGCGTCCAGCAGCTCCAGCTGGCTCACCAGGCCATTGCGGTAGCGCGTCTCCGAGATCGCGCTGGCCCGGCGGGCGGCCTCGACCGCCCGGCCCTGCGCCTGGGCCTGCCCATCGAGCAGCCGCAGCGCTGCGAGCTGGTCCTCCACCTCACGGAACGCCTGGAGCACCTGGCCGCGGTACTGCGCCAGCTGGGCGTCCAGCTGCGCCTCGGCCGACTTCACGCCGGACTCGCGCCGGCCGCCGTCGAAGATCGGCAGCGACAGCAGCGCACCGACCGACCACGCGCGCGCCGACCACTTGAACAGGTCGCCCAGCTCCGGCGAGGCGAAGCCGCCGTCGGCCGTGAGCGCCACGCTCGGGAACCACGCGGCCTGCGCCACGCCGACGCGTGCCTGGGCCGCCATCAGGGAGGCCTGCGCCGCCGCCACGTCGGAGCGGCGCGCCAGGACCGTGCCCGGCACGCCGGGCGGGATCGTCGGCAGCACGGTGGACCACGTTCCGGACGGAAGCCCGAACACGCTGGCGCTCTCGCCGACCAGCACGGCCAGCGCATGCTCCAGCTGCGCGCGCTGCCGATCGAGCGCCAGGGCATCCGCCTCGTTCGCGGCCAGCTCCGCCTGCACGCGGACCACGTCGAGTTCCGCGACGTCGCCGGCCTGGTGGCGGCGCTGGGTCAGCCGCAAGGTGTCGGCATAGGCCGCCACGGTGTCGCGCACCAGTGCGCGCTCGGCATCGAGGGCGCGCAGCCCGAGGTAGGCCTGCGCGGTCTCCGCCTGCACCAGCAGGCGCGTGCTCTGCAGCAAGGCTTCGCGTGCCTGCGCATCGAGCGACGCGGCGCGCTCGGCGCGCGAGAGGCGGCCGAACAGGTCGACCTCCCAGGACAGGGTCGCACCCGCCTGCACCAGGGTGGCCGGGCTGGCGCCCTGCGGCGTGTTGGCCCCCGCGCCGCGGGTGGCGCCAGCGCCGACGCCCGCCTGCGGCAGGCGCTCGGCGCGCGCGGAGCGCACCAGGGCGCGGGCCTGCGCCACGCGCGCTGCGGCTTCCTGCAGCCGGGTGTTGCGCTCGGCCGCCTGCAGCACCAGCCGGTCGAGCACCGGGTCACCGAAGGCCTTCCACCACTCGCCGCGGTCGTGCGACTCGGCGGGACGGGCCACGGTCCAGCGGCTGTCGGCCTCCTTGAAGGCCGCGGGCGGCGGCGGCTCCGGTGGCAGCTCGGGGAGCGCGGTGGCGCAACCGGCGACGAGCAGCGCCGCGGCAAGGGGAACGAGGATGAAACGTCGCATGGCAATCACTCCTGGTGCGGCGCCGCCGGCAGCGCGCGGGCCGAGCCGCCGGCCGCATGGACCGGGGCGGGATGGTCGAGGTGCGAGGGGCCGTGCTGCCGCAGCGGGCGGTTGCCCGCGAGACGGCGGAGCACCACGTAGAACACGGGCGTGAGGAACAGGCCGAAGGCCGTCACGCCGATCATCCCGGCGAACACCGCCACGCCCATGGCCTGGCGCATCTCCGCGCCGGCGCCGGTGGACAGCACCAGGGGCAGCACGCCCATCACGAAGGCCAGCGAGGTCATCAGGATCGGGCGCAGCCGCAGGCGCGCCGCCTCCAGCGCCGCCTGCACCGGCGTGCGGCCGGCGAACTCCAGCTCGCGCGCGAACTCCACGATCAGGATGGCGTTCTTCGCGGACAGGCCCACAAGCACCATCAACCCGATCTGCGTGAACATGTTGTTGTCGCCGCCGGACAGCCACACGCCCGTCATCGCAGCGAGGAGGCCCATGGGGACGATCAGGATGATGGACAGCGGCAGCGTCAGGCTCTCGTACTGCGCCGCCAGCACCAGGAACACCAGCAGGATCGCCAGCGGGAACACCCACACGGCGGAGTTGCCGGCCAGGATCTCCTGGTAGGTCAGGTCGGTCCACTCGAAGGTGATGCCGGGCGGCAGCGTCTCCGCGGCAATGCGCTCGATGGCGGCCTGGGCCTGGTGCGACGAGTGGCCGGGCGCGGCGCCGCCGTTGATGTCGGCGGTCAGGTAGCCGTTGTAGCGCATGGCGCGCTCGGGGCCGTAGCTCTCGCGCACCTTCATCAGCGCGGACAAAGGCACCATCTCGCCCGAGGTGGAACGCACCTTCAGCGCGCCGATGTCGTCGGCCCGCGCGCGGTAGGCCGCGTCGGCCTGCACGCGCACCGAGTACGTCCGCCCGAACTTGTTGAAGTCGTTGACGTACAGGCTGCCCAGGTAGATCTGCATCGTGTCGAAGATGTCCTGCACCGGCACGCCCAGCTGGCGCGCCTTGGTGCGGTCGATGTCGGCCCACAGCTGCGGCACGTTGACCTGCCAGCTGGTGAACAGGCCGGCCAGCTCCGGCGCCTGCGACGCCTTGCCCATGAAGGCCTTGACGGCGGCGTCCATCGCGTCGTAACCCAGCGAGGCGCGGTCCTCCAGCTGCAGCTTGAAGCCGCCGGTGGTGCCGATGCCCTGCACGGGCGGCGGCGGGAACATCACGATGAACGCATCCTGGATGCCGCCGAACGCCTGGTTCAGCTGCATGGCCACGGCATTGCCGCTCTGGTCCTCGCGCGTGCGCTCCGAGAAGGGCTTGAGCATCGCGAACACGATCCCCGAGTTGGAGCTGTTGGTGAAGCCGTTGATCGAAAGGCCCGGGAAGGCCAGGGTCGCCTCGACGTTCGGGTTCTTCTGCGCGATCTCGCCCATGCGGCGGATCACCGCGTCGGTGCGGTCCAGGGTGGCGCCGTCGGGCAGCTGCGCGAAGCCGATCAGGTACTGTTTGTCCTGCGCCGGCACGAAGCCGCCGGGCACGGCCTTGAACAGGCCGAGCGTGGCGACGGCCAGCACGGCGTAGAGGCCGAGCATCAGCGCCTTGCGGCCCACCACGCGCTTCAGACCGTTGCCATACGACTGCGCGCCGCGGCTGAAGACCTGGTTGAAGCCGCGGAACAGCCAGCCGAACCAGCGGTCCATGAAGCGCGTGAGCGCGTCCTTGGGCGCGTCGTGGCCCTTGAGCAGCAGCGCAGCGAGGGCGGGCGACAGGGTCAGCGAATTGATCGCCGAGATCACGGTGGAGATGGCGATCGTCACCGCGAACTGCCGGTAGAACTGGCCGGTGAGGCCGCTGATGAAGGCCAGCGGCACGAACACGGCCACCAGCACGAGGGCGATGGCGATGATGGGCCCGGACACCTCCCGCATGGCGCGGTAGGTGGCCTCCAGCGGCGACAGGCCCGAGGCGATGTTGCGTTCCACGTTCTCGACCACCACAATGGCGTCGTCCACCACGATCCCGATGGCCAGCACCAGCCCGAACAGGCTCAGCGCGTTTATCGATAAGCCCAGCAGGTGCAGCACCGCGAACGTGCCCACCACCGACACCGGCACGGCCAGCAGCGGGATGATGGACGCGCGCCAGGTCTGCAGGAACAGGATCACCACCAGCACCACCAGGGCGATGGCCTCCAGCAGCGTGGTCACCACCGACTGGATCGAGGCGCGCACGAACTGCGTGGGGTCGTAGGCGATGCGGTACTCCACGCCTTCCGGCATGGTCCTGGCGATCTCGTCCATGGTCTTGCGCACCTGGTCGGAGATCTCCAGCGCGTTCGAGCCCGGCGCCTGGAAGACGCCGATGCCCACGGCGGGCTGGTTGTCCAGCAGCGAGCGCAGCGAGTAGTCGGCTGCGCCCAGCTCCAGCCGTGCCACGTCGCGCAGGCGCGTGACGGCGCCGCCGGCATCGGTCTTGACGATGATGTCGCCGAACTCCTGCTCGTTCGACAGCCGGCCCTGGGCGTTGATGGACAGCTGCATGTCCACGCCCTGCGGCGCCGGCGAGGCGCCCACCACGCCGGCCGCGGCCTGCACGTTCTCGCCGCGGACGGCGTCGACCACGTCGCTGGCCGAGAGGCCGCGCTGCGCGACCTTCTGCGGATCGAGCCAGATGCGCATGGCGTACTCGCCACCGCCCCAGATCAGCACCTGGCCCACGCCGGGGATGCGCGCCAGGCGGTCCTTGACGTTGAGCACGCCGTAGTTGCGCAGGTAGTCCATGCCGTAGCGCCCGCTGGGCGACACCAGGTGGACCACCATGGTGATGTCCGGCGTGCTCTTGACCGTGGACAGGCCGAGGCGGCGCACCTCCTCCGGCAGCCGCGGCTCGGCCTGCGACACGCGGTTCTGCACCATCTGCTGGGCCTTGTCCGGGTCGGTGCCCAGCTGGAAGGTGACGTTGAGCGTGAGCAGGCCGTCGGTGGTGGCCTGGCTGCTCATGTAGAGCATGCCTTCCACGCCGTTGATGGCCTCTTCCAGCGGCGTGGCCACCGTTTCGGCGATCACCTTCGGATTGGCGCCGGGGAAACGGGCGTTGACCACCACGGTGGGCGGCACCACCTCCGGGTACTCGGAGATCGGCAGCGAGCGCAGCGCGATCAGGCCCATCAGGAAGATCAGGACCGACAGCACGCCCGCGAAGATCGGGCGGTCGATGAAGAAGCGGGAGAGGTTCATCGCAGGGCTCCGCTCACTTGGCGGCGACGGTCTGCACCGGCACTTCGGCCCGGGCGGTCATCTCGACCACCTGCGGCTGCACCACCGCACCGGGCCGCACGCGCTGCAGGCCGTTGACCACGATGCGTTCGCCCGCCTTCAGGCCGCTGCGCACCACGCGCAGGCCGTCCACCGGCGCACCCAGGGCCACCTCGCGGTACTGCGCCTTGTTGTCGTCGCCGACGACCAGCACGAACTTCTTGTCCTGGTCGGTGCCGACGGCGCGCTCGCTCACCAGCAGGGCCGCCGCGGGGCGCGGCTGGCCCATGCGGATGCGGGCGAACTGGCCGGGGATCAGCGCGCCATCGCGGTTGTCGAAGGCCGCGCGCACGCGGATCGTGCCGCTCCGGGGGTCGACCTGGTTGTCGATCAGCTGCAGGCGGCCGTCGTGGGCCTTCTCGCCGCCGAAGCCGGTGTCCATGCGCACGGGGATCCCCTCGATGCGCTGCCGTGCGCTCGCGCCGGCGGGCAGGTCGCGCAGCGCACGCACGATGGTCTGCTCGTCGGCGTCGAAACTGGCGTAGATGGGGCTGACGGACACCAGGTGCGCCAGCACCGGCGCGCCCGGACCGGCGGCGACGAGGTTGCCGGCGGTCACTTCCACCTTGCCGATGCGGCCGGTGACGGGTGCGCGCACCTGCGTGTACGACAGGCTCAGGCGCGCGGCCTGCAGCTGCGCCTGCGCCGCGCGCACGTTGGCCTCCGCCTCGCGCAGGCCATTGACGCGCTCGTCCACCTCGCGCTGCGCGATGGCGCTCTCCTCCCACAGGCGCTTGGCGCGCGCATGCTCGTTGGTGGCGTGGGTCAGGCGTGCCTGCGCGGCGGCGACCTGCGCTTCGGCCCGCTCCACCTCGGCGGCGTAGGGCGCGGGATCGATGGTCACGAGCAGGTCGCCCTTGTTCACGATGGCGCCCTCCCGGAAGTGCACCGACTGCACCGCCCCGGCGACGCGCGAGCGCACCTCGACGCGCTCCACCGCCTCGAGGCGGCCGGAGAACTCGTCCCAGGTGGTGACCTCGCGTTCCGCCACGGCGGCGACCGACACCGGCACGGCCGGCGGCGCGGACGCCGGGGCGCTGGCCTGCGCGCCGGTCTGCGGGCCGAAGACGATGGCGCCGGCCGCGGCGATGGCGGTGACGCCGGCAGCGGCCCACCAGCGGTGGGAAGGATGGCGGAGCGGGTTCTTCATGGTGATTCCTCTCGGTTCTTGTTGGTGTTTCGGGCAACGGTGCGTCCCTGGCGGCCCGAACGGTCGGGCCTGCCATGGGGGCAAGGTCAAGGGGTGGGTGCCGGCGGTGCCGGCGGAGCGGGTGCAGCAGCGCCTGCGGCGCCGACGGCCTCAGCTGGGCGGTGGCATCGGCGGCTGGAAGAAATCGACCAGCCAGCGCTGCGCCTCGGCGGCGCAGGGACACTCGCCCGGCTGCGTGCTCTCGAGCGACTCGGGCCAGCCCGACGCCGGGCCGAGCACGCCGCTGCGCACCGCGACGCCGGCGGCCTGCAGCCGTCGGGCATAGGCCATCGCCTCGTCGCGCATCGGATCGTCGGCCGCGGTGAGCACCAGCGCGGGCGGCAGGCCCGCCAGGCGCTGCGCGCGGCCGGGGACCGCGTACGGATGCTCCGCGTCCATCGGGCCGCGCAGGTACTGCTGCCAGCCCTGCGCCCAGCGGCACGCGACCTGCTCGCCCAGCTTGTCGCGCAGCGACGGCGTGGCGGTGCACGGATCGAGCATCGGCGACACCAGCACCTGGCCGGCGAGCGCGGGCCCCAGCCGGTCGCGCGCCATCATCGCCACCGCAGCGGCCAGGTTGCCGCCGGCCTCCTCGCCCGCCACGTAGAGCGGCGCGTCGCGGCCCGCCCACGGGGTGCGCTGGCGGGTCAGCCACTGCAGCGTGGCGTACCCAGCCTCGACCGCGTCGGGAAAGCGGTGCGCCGGGGCGAGCGGGTAGTCGAACGAGGCCACCACCGCGCCGGCAGACATCAGCTGCGCCAGGTGCGCGCCGCTGTCCAGGTCGCCGCCGGCGAAGCTGCCACCGTGGAAGTGCAGCACCAGGGGCCGCACGCGGCCGCGGATCTTGCCGCCCCAGACGCGCACGTCGCGGCCCACACCGGGAACGGGCACGGTGCGGACGTCGGGTGAAGGCGCGAGCAGGGGCATGGGAAGGACTATAGGCATGCGTCGCCTGCGGATAAAGCCGGGCTTCGCCAGTTGTCTGTTTCCAGCCGGTGAACAATCACGGCCGAGGACGTGAGAACGGCCGACCCGGCCGCAACGGCCGCCCACGAGGCGGCGCCAATGAGAATGGGGGTGAGGACATGGACAGGATCCAGGCCATGCAGGTGTTCGCGCGCGTGGTGGAGACGGGCAGCTTCACGCGCGCGGCGGAGTCGTTGAACCTGCCCAAGGGCTCGGTCACCAAGCTGGTGCAGCAGCTGGAGGCGCGCCTGAAGGTGCGCCTGCTGAACCGCACCACGCGGCAGGTGACCGTGACCGCCGACGGCGCCGCCTACTACGAGCGCACCTCGCGCCTGCTGAACGACCTGGACGACATCGAGGCCAGCCTGGCCAACGCCCAGGCCAACCCCAGCGGCCGGCTGCGCATCGACATCGGCACCTCGGTCGCTCGGCTGATCGTCATCCCCGCCCTGCCCGAGTTCTACCGGCGCTACCCGGACATCCAGATCGACCTGGGCGTGACCGACCGGCCGGTGGACCTGATCACCGACAACGTCGACTGCGTGATCCGTGGCGGCGAACTGCTCGAGCAGTCACTCGTGGCGCGGCGCGTGGGCAACATGGGCCTGGTGACCGTGGCGACACCCGCCTACCTGCGCGAGCGTGGCACCCCCACCGACCCGCGCGAGCTGGACCGGGACGGGCACACCACCGTCAACTACTTTTCCACCCGCACCGGCCGGCCGTACCCGCACGTGTTCGAGCGCGACGGCCAGGTGCTCGAGATCTCCGGCCGGTACCGCGTGGCGGTGAACGAGGCCAATGCGCACCTGGCGGCGGTGCTGGCCGGGCTGGGCGTGGCGCAGGTGGCCAGCTTCGCCGCCGCCGCGCCCATCTCAAGAGGCGAACTGGTGGAGGTGTTGCCGGACTGGTCGCGTCCGCCCATCCCGCTGCACGTCGTGTACCCGCCCAACCGCCACCTGAGCGCCAAGGTGCGGGCGTTCGTGGAGTGGGTGGCGGAGCTGTTCGCGAACCGCGCGCACGTGCAGGTCCAGGGGCAGGGCGAGCCCATCGGTGCCGTGCCCGCCGTGGCGGCCTAGCGGTCGAGCTCTGCAACCGGCAGCGTGCCGGACAACGCACGGTCGAGCCCGCAGTCGGCTGGGACGGAAATGCCCCCGCCCTGCCGACAGGATCGTGGCGACAGCAGAATCACATGCCGGGCCCAGGGGCCCCCGAGCCCACTTTCGCACCCCGTCGTGTTCGACCGAGATGAACGGAATCCTCATGTCCAGACTGTCTGCGTCCACCCTGCCCGCCATCCTGTTCAGCGCCAGCGCCCTCCTGGCCTTGGCGCCCTCACCGGCATCGGCTGCCGCGCCATCGTCTGACGCGCCCAAGCTGACCCGCACGGTGCTCATGAGCGGGCTGCAGAACCCCTGGGACATCGCCTTCACGCCCGACGGCGCAATGCTCTTCACCGAGAAGTGCCGCGGGCTGTCGGCGCGCCTGGCCGACGGCAAGGTGGTGCGGCTGTTCGGCACCAGCGGCTCGGCCCTGGTGGCGCCCGACCTGTTCTGCCAGGGGCAGAGCGGCGTGCACGGCGTGGCCGTCGATCCCGACTTCGCCAAGGGCAAGCGCGACGTCTACCTGTTCATGGCCTCCAACCTGCGCACGCCCGCGAGCAACCGTGTGGTGCGCCTGACCCTCAACGCCGACAACACAGGCGTGACCGGGCGCACCGACATCATCGACGACATCGCCTACAAGCAATCCGCCAACGGGGCGGGAGCCGCTGGCGCGCACAGCGGGGGCGTGGTGCGCTTCGGACCGGACGGGTTCCTGTGGGTCACCAGCGGCGACAACCACAACGCCACGCTGCCGCAGGACCTCAAGCGCCTGGGCGGCAAGGTGCTGCGGGTGAACCGCGACGGCACCGCGGCACCGGGCAACAACACGCCGGCCGGTGGCGACCCGCGCATCTACACCTATGGCCACCGCAACGTGCAGGGCCTCACCTTCCGGCCGGCGGGCCAGCCGAGCGCCGGCCAACCGTTCACCGCCGAACACGGGCCCAACCACAGCGACGAGGTCACCCCGCTGGTGGCGGGCGGCAACGGCGGCTGGGACCCGCAGAAGCGCCCGAGCCTGCGCTGCCCCGACGACTACTGCGGCTACGCCGGCGACGTGAGCACCATGCCGATGACCGACATGCAGCGTTTCCCGAACGCCATGCGCCCCAGCTGGGTCTACAACGGCAGCGGCCGCGGCATGAGCGCCGCGCTGTTCCTCGACGGCGCCCGCTGGAAGGCCTGGAACGGCCGCATGCTCGTGAGCCTGATGCGCGGGCAGAAGATCGCGGTGCTGCAGCTCGACCCCCGCGGCATGGCGGTGGGCGATGCGACCGTCGACCTGCCGGGCACGCGGACCCGGGCACTGGTGCAGGGGCCGGACGGGAACCTCTACACGGCGAACGACGACGGGGAGATTTGGCGCGTGGCGCCGAACTGAACGGCGAAAGGGGCGGCCGCCCAGACCGTCATGCGGATTCGAGCGCGAGCACGGAGCGTTACGTGTTCGTGCTGAGACTCAGCGCATCTCACCGAAGTTGGTGTGGCCGGTTTTCTCCGCGCTTTGGGCGTCGAGGGCCAGCACTGCAAGTTCGAAGAGCTCGTGCACCTGCTGCCGCTTGCGCTCCACCTCGATGAGCAAGGCCCGCGGCGACTCCAGCCGCGTTCGTTCGTAGTTCCAGAGCGCATCACCCAGGCGCATCTCCAGCGCCACGAGTTCCGCGTGTGCCGTTTGCCAGGCGGTGAGCTTCGTGGCCGCGTCGGTGGTGGTCATCATCGGAGTCTAAAGCTGCCGAGAGGTGCGGGAGCCAAAAACGCGGCGGTTGCCGGCCCACCGAAGAAGTGCCGCCGGTATCGCGTCGACATCCGGACTACAGTTCGACAACCACAACGGAGCCTGAGCGATGAACGTTGGATTGATCGGCCTTGGCGCGATGGGACAGGGGATGGCGCGGTCGCTGCTGCGGGCCGGGCATGCGGTCACGGTCTGCGACATCCGGCCCCAGGCCGTCGAAGCACTGGTGAAGGACGGCGCGACCGGCGCGGTTTCGCCCGCCAGCCTGGCGGCGCGCTGCGACGTGGTCGTCTCCGTCGTCGTCAATGCGGCCCAGACCGAGGCCGTGCTGTTCGGCGAGAACGGCTGCGCCAGGGCAATGAAATCAGGAAGCGTCTTCGTGATGTGTTCGACCGTCGACCCCAATTGGTCGACTGCGCTCGAGCAGCGCCTGGACGCCCTGGGACTGCTGTACCTGGACGCGCCGATTTCCGGAGGCGCCGCAAAGGCGGCCGCCGGACAGATCACCATGATGACGGCGGGCCGTCCCGAAGCCTACGAAGCGGCGGGCAGCGCGTTGGACGCCATGGCGGCGAAGGTGTACCGGCTCGGGGACCGCGCGGGGGCCGGCAGCAAGGTGAAGATCATCAACCAGCTGCTTGCGGGGGTGCACATCGCGGCGGCCGCCGAGGCGATGGCACTCGGTTTGCGGGAAGGGGTTGATGCCGAAGCGCTGTACGAGGTGATCACCCACAGCGCCGGCAACAGCTGGATGTTCGAGAACCGCATGCCGCACGTGCTGAAGGGCGACTACACGCCGCTGTCCGCCGTCGACATCTTCGTCAAGGATCTCGGGCTGGTGCTGGACGTCGCCCGCGCAACCAAGTTTCCGCTTCCGCTCTCGTCCACGGCCCACCAGATGTTCATGCAGGCGTCCAGCGCGGGGCACGGCGGCGAGGACGACAGTGCGGTGATCAAGATCTTCCCGGGCATCGCGCTGCCGCGTCCGGCGGACGAACAGCCGTGAAAGAGCCAGCAGCCGTGTGACGGAAGCTGCATCCACGGCGATGGCCCCATTCCTCTCCAGCGCCTCCGTCGACCGTGCCATCGAACAGCTGCCGTGGTTCGCCGTGGTGCTGCTGGTGTCGGTGGCCATCACGTCCCTGGTGTCGCGCGAACGGCGTCGCCGGCTGGGCCTCACCAGGTTCCTGCTTGGCTACCTGTGCATCGTGGCCGTGCCGCTCTTCGGCGTGATCGTGCTGCGGTCGGCGTTGCGCGCGGGACTGGAACAAGCCGGCCACGGATGGTGGGGCGCGTTGTGGCTCAGCCTGTTCTGGATGGTGGCCTTCATCGTCGTGGCGCAGTGGCTCGTGCGCCGCGTGCCGCCGACCCGCGGATGGCAGCGGGACTATCTTCAGGCCGGCCGCGACATCTGGCGCGACCGGCTGGCACGCTGGTTCGGCATCCGCCTGCGCGATCGGTGACGTCAAGAGCATCAACTACCATCAGCGAGTGGATGTTCTTCTTCTCCTGCCCATGGCGCTGGCCGGCTTGTGGATCGTCAGGGCGCGGCAGCAGCAACGGCGCATTGCCATCCTGGCCCGCTACCTGTCCGGCCACGACATCGAGCGAAACATCGAGACGCTGTCGCAGGGCTACGCGCGCGCCCTGGGCGAATCGGACCCCGCTCGCAGCGAGCAGGTCTGGGGCGTTCTGCGTGGCACCGAGGACGTCCTGTGCCGGCAGGTCCGCAAGCTCGCGGAGGACTTCGCGGGCGTCGAGCCCACGGCCACGCGCGTGAGCAAGTTCCCGATCTGGTTGCCACGCTCGCCTGCGTTCGACCGGTCGTTCGACATGCGCGAGGCGCTGCGCATCCACGCCCGCGGCATCTGCCGCGCCGTCGAAGAACGGGGCGCCTCCCCGAAGGACCGCGCCTTCGCCATCCTGGCCGAGATGCTCCTGCTGCAGCACACCTGCCACTGGTATTGCCGGTCGAAGTCCGTGGCGTCGGCTCGCATGCTGGCCCGCCATCGCACCTCCTACGAGCAACTCGTCGGGGCCGTGTTGCCGCAAACGCGACAGGAATATCTCGGGCTGGTGGCTTGACGCACGGCAGGCGGCTGCTCCGCGAAGCGGGCCGGCAATGCGCGCATGAAGTCCCTGGTCGGTCCATCCGATACGGTGTCGCGCCCGCTGGTGGGTGCGGCCGCGCCGATCGCATGCATCGGGACACGCAGCCGAGTCGGCTCTGCACGCAGATCGTGTAGTTGTTGCAGGGCGAAATCCCAGTCAGACAAGCGCTTGCGCGCTCTCTTGTGCATGTGATGCACGACTGGGTGGGACGTTACTGGCGGAGCAGGAGGGATTCGAACCCTCGATACGGTGAAACCGTATACCGGATTTCGAGTCCGGCGCATTCGACCACTCTGCCACCGCTCCTGAATTCGGTTCGCGTGGTGCGAAGACCGCCATTGTAGCGGGGCGCGGGGCGGCTGCGGGCGGGTGGCGGGGTGGTGGATCCCGGGTCGAGCCCGGGATGACAGCCTTGGGGGGTCAGGCCGCCAGCCGCTCCAGCCCGCCCAGGTACGGCCGCAGCACCTCCGGCACCGTCACCGACCCGTCGGCGTTCTGGTAGTTCTCCAGCACCGCCACCAGCGTGCGCCCCACCGCCAGGCCGGAGCCGTTGAGCGTGTGGACGAGCTCGTTCTTGCCCTGTGCGGTCTTGAAGCGGGCCTGCAGGCGGCGCGCCTGGAAGGCCTCGCAGTTGGAGACGGAGCTGATCTCGCGGTAGGTGTCCTGGGCCGGCAGCCAGACCTCCAGGTCGTAGGTCTTGGCGGCGCCGAAGCCCATGTCGCCGGTGCACAGCAGCATCACGCGGTAGGGCAGCCCCAGCTTCTGCAGCACGGCCTCGGCGTGGCCGGTCATCTCCTCCAGCGCGGCCTCGCTCTTCTCGGGGTGGACGATCTGCACCATCTCCACCTTGTCGAACTGGTGCTGGCGGATCATGCCGCGCGTGTCGCGCCCGGCGCTGCCGGCCTCGGAGCGGAAGCACGGGGTGTGCGCGGTCAGCCTGATCGGCAGCTGCGACTCGGCCAGCACCTCGTCGCGCACGAAATTGGTGAGCGTCACCTCGCTGGTGGGAATGAGGTACAGCGCCTGCTGCTCCTCCGACGACAGCCCCTCCTGTCCGCCCTTGCTCACCGCGAACAGGTCGGCCTCGAACTTGGGCAGCTGGCCGGTGCCGCGCAGCGTGGCCGCGTTCACCACGTAGGGCGTGTAGCACTCGGTGTAGCCGTGCTCCTGGGTCTGCACGTCCAGCATGAACTGCGCGATGGCCCGGTGCAGGCGGGCGATCGGGCCCCTCATCACCGTGAAGCGCGAGCCGCTGAGCTTGGTGCCGGTGTCGAAGTCCAGCCCCAGCTTCTCGCCTACGTCCACGTGGTCCTTGACCGGAAAGTCGAAGGTGCGCGGCGTGCCCCAGGCGCGCACCTGCACGTTGCCGTGCTCGTCGGCGCCCACGGGCACGCTGGCGTGCGGCAGGTTGGGAATGGCCTGCAGCAGCGCCTGCATCTCCGGCTGGATCTGCTCCAGGCGCTGGGCGGAGGCGTCCAGCTCGCTCTTGATGCCCGCCACTTCGGCCATCACCGCGTCGGCGGACTCGCCCTTGGCCTTGAGCTGGCCGATCTGCTTGGACAGCTGGTTGCGGCGCGCCTGCAGCTCTTCGGTGCGGCTCTGGATGGTCTTGCGCTCGGCTTCGAGGGACTGGAACGCTTGCACGTCCAGGTAGGGCTGCGGCGTCTTGCGCGCCTCGAGCCGGGCGACCACGGCGCCCAGGTCTTTCCGTAGCAGGGTGATGTCGAGCATCGCGGGATTTTATTCGGGGGGCTTGGGCGATAGGGTGGGGCCGGGGGGCTCTTTCCTGCCATGGCGGCATGGGGGTGCGGGGTGGATTGCGGGTCGAGCCCGCAATGACAGGCTTTTGGGGGTACGACCTGCCTCGTGGGCGCGACGGTCCCCCTTTGTCATGCCGGGCTCGACCCTGCATCCCCATGTGTGGACGGCGTGCGCACGGCGGCGGCGTGGCAAACATCCTCGCTTGCTACAGATTTGATAGCTGCTCGCCCGCACCCCATGGGGTCTGCAGCCCGATTTGCCTTGAACCTCAAGCCGCCGCGGTCGGAAGGTGCGCCCAGTTCGTCGTGTAGTGCGGCGTGCGCCACTCCTGCTTCATGGTCCAGCTGCGGCGCTCGCCGCCCAGGCCGGCGCTGGCCGTCTGCAGGGTTCCGCGGCCATAGCGGTCGTTGATGCGGTCCATGGCCACGGCCAGACGGCCAGGGGCGCGCGGCGCGTTGTCCTCCAGCGCCAGCTCGCCCTGCCCCAGTCCGGCGCTGCACAGGTCGGTGAGCACCACGCCGGCCTTGTGGATGCGAAAGCCGGCCTGCCACACCTGGCGCAGGCCGCGCACCGCCGCCTGCACGATGGGCGCGGTGTCCGAGCTTGGCCGCCGCAGCGGCACGGTGGCCGAGCGCGCGTACTGACGCTCCCAGGTGCGGAAGGGGTTGGTGTGGATGAAGGTGCGCACCTGCGCCGCGTGGCTGCCGTCCTCGCGCAGCTTGAAGGCGGCGCGGCTGGCGTACTCGCTCACCGCCTCCTCCAGCGGCGCGAGCGTGGTCACCGCCTCGCCGAAGGCCCGCGTGCACGACACCTCCTGGCGCGGCGCGGGCGCGTCCTCGAAGCCGATGCACGGGGTGCCCTGCAGCTCGCGCACCGTGCGCTCCACCACCACGCTCCAGCGGCGGCGGGCCACCGCCGGGTCCATGGCCACCAGGTCGGCCACCGTGCGCACGCCGTCGGCCTGCAGTTGCGCCGACAGGCGCGCGCCGATGCCCCACACGTCGCGCACGCCGGTGGCGGCGAACACCGCGTCCAGGTCGGCCGCCGGCAGTGCCGCCAGGTTGCACACGCGGCCGAACTCCGGCGGGTACGGCGCGCCGGGCTTGCGGTCGGCCTCCTTGGCCACGTGGTTCGCCAGCTTGGCCAGCGTCTTGGTGCGGGCGATGCCGATGCCGCAGGGAATGCCGATCCAGCGCTCGCTGCGCTGGCGCACCTGCTGGGCGCGCGCCACCAGGTCGCCGCCCACGCCGGCCAGGTCGATGAAGCACTCGTCGATGGAATAGACCTCCTGGCCCGGCCCCATGCGCGCCGCGATGGCCATCAGGCGGTCGCTCATGTCGCCGTAGAGCGTGAAGTTGGCCGACAGCGCCACCACGCCGGCGTCGGGCAGTTTCTGGCGGATCAGGTGCCAGGGTTCCGCCATGGCGATGCCCAGCGCCTTGGCCTCGTTGCTGCGGGCGATGGCGCAGCCGTCGTTGTTGGACAGCACGATCACCGGCCGGCCGCGCAGGCTGGGGCGGAACACGCGCTCGCAGCTCACGTAGAAGTTGTTGCCGTCCACCAGCGCGTACATCGCCACCCGTGCCGCCCGCCGCGCTCAGCGAAAGCGCTTGATCGTGCTGGTGACGACGCCCACCACCGTGAGGCGCGCGCCGTCATGCTCGAAGGTGATGTCGGGGAAGGTCGGGTCGGCCGCCTGCAGCCGCACGCGGCCGTTGCGCTGGAAGAGGTACTTGACCGTGAAATCGTTGTCGACCTCGGCCACCACCACGTCGCCGTGGCGCGGCACCAGCGCGCGGTTGACCACCAGGATGTCGCCGTCGGCAATGCCGGCGCCGGCCATGGAGGTGCCGCGCACGCGCCAGAAGAAGGTGGCGGTGGGGTGGGTGATCAAGAGCTCGTTGAGGTCGTGCCGCTTGACGCTGAAGTCGTCGGCGGGCGATGGGAAGCCGGCGCGCACGGTGCCCTGCACCATCGCCACCAGGACGCGCGGGCCGGCGACGAACGGCCAGGGGGCGTGAGCGGTACTACTGTTCACGTATCCAGTGTATCGCTGTGGCCCGCGTGGGGCAAGGGCTGCGGCAGTGTGCGTTGGCGTGGATGCCGGGTCGGGCCCGGCATGACAGGCCATGGTGGTGCGCTGGGCCCGGTGGATGCCGGGTCGGGCCCGGCACGACAGGCCATGGTGGTGCGTTGGGCCCGGTGGATGCCGGGTCGGGCCCGGCACGACAGGCGATGCTGGTGCGTTGGGCCCGGCGGATGCCGGATCGGGGCCCCGGCATGACAGGCCCTGCTGGTGCGGTGGGCCGGTTTCGCAAGCCGGTGGATTCCGGATCGGGGCCCGGCATGACAGGCCTCACGCCGGCGCGGGGTCACCGAGGCCTAGGCGAGCTGGGCCGGGTCCACGTTGGCGCCGCAGACGATGAGGGCGACCGGCTGGCCGGCCGGTGGCCGCAGGGCGCCCGTGCGCAGCGCCGCCAGCGGCAGCGCCGCAGCCGGCTCCACCGCCAGCTTCATGTGGTGCCACAACCAGAGCTGCGCGTCGCGGATGGCCGCGTCGGGCAGCAGGTGGGCCTCGGGCACCCAGCGCTGCGTGAGGTCCCAGGCCAGCGCGCCGATGCGCTTGGCGCCCAGCGAATCGGCGGCCACGCCGCTGACCGCCACGTCCACCGGTGCACCGGCGGCGCGGGCGTGGAACAGCGTGGGCGCGAGTTCCGGCTCCAGCGCCACCACGCGGCTGCGGTCCTCGAACCAGCCGGCCACGCCGGCGATCAGCCCGCCGCCGCCCACGCTCACCAGCACCGTGCCGGGCGCCTGTCCGCCCTGCGCCTCGATCTCGCAGGCCAGCGTGCCGGCGCCGGTCACCACCTCGGGCTGGTCGTACGCATGCGTGAGCAGCGCGCCGGTCTGCGCCTGGCGCGCCAGGCAGGCCTCCAGCGCCTCGGCGTACACCGCGCCGGTCACCACCACCTGCGCGCCCAGCGCGCGCAGGCGGGCCTGCTTGGCCGGGCTGCACACCGTGGGCACGAACACCTCGCACGGCACGCCCAGCTCGCGCGCGGCGGCGGCCGTCGCGATGCCGGCGTTGCCGCCCGAGGCGACGATCACGCCGGCCGCGGGGATCGGGTGCGACAGCAGGCGGTTGAGCATGCCGCGCGCCTTGAAGCTGCCGCTGGTCTGCAGGTGCTCCAGCTTCAGCCAGACCTCGGCGACGCCCAGGCCCAGCGCGCTGCCGGGCAGCTTCCACAGCGGCGTGCGGCGGATGAAGTGCGGGTAGCGCGTGCGGAAGACCTCCGCAGCCTGTTCGATGTCGTGGCGGTTCAAGGGCAGCCTTCGGGGAATGAGGCGCGCGCCAGAAGGCCGCGCCGGAAGATCAGAGCTTCAGGCCCTTGGGCAGCGGGAACTTCATGGTCTCCTCCACGCCGTCCATGCGCCGCACGGCCACCGCCCCCAGGGACTTGATGCGGTCGATGACCTGGTTCACCAGCAGCTCGGGCGCCGAGGCGCCGGCGGTGAGGCCCACGCGCGCCTTGCCTTCCAGCCATGCCGGATCGAGCTCGTCGGCGGTGTCGACCATGTAGCTCTCCACGCCCAGCTTGCGGGCCAGCTCGGCCAGCCGGTTGCTGTTGCTGCTGGTCGGGCTGCCGACCACGATGACCACGTCGACCTGGCGCGACATCACCTTCACCGCGTCCTGGCGGTTCTGGGTGGCGTAGCAGATGTCCTGGTGCTTGGGCTCGCGGATCGCGGGGAAGCGCGCGCGCACCGCCGCCATGATCTCGGCGGCGTCGTCCACCGACAGGGTGGTCTGGGTCACCACCGCCAGCTTCTCGCTCTGCGCCGGCTGCACGCCCGCCACGTCGGCCACGTCCTCGACGAGGTGGATGCCGTGGTCCAGCTGGCCCATCGTGCCTTCCACCTCGGGGTGCCCCTTGTGGCCGATCATGATGAACTCGTAGCCCTCCTTGGCCAGCTTGGCCACCTCCACGTGCACCTTGGTCACCAGCGGGCAGGTGGCGTCGAACACCTCGAAGCCGCGGCGCCGCGCTTCGTCCTGCACCGCCTTGCTCACGCCGTGCGCCGAGAACACCAGCGTGGCGCCGGGCGGCACGTCGCCCAGGTCCTCGATGAAGATCGCGCCCTTGGCCTTCAGGTCGTTGACCACGTAGGTGTTGTGCACGATCTCGTGCCGCACGTAGATGGGCGCGCCGAACTTGGCCAGCGCACGCTCCACGATCTCGATGGCGCGGTCCACGCCGGCGCAGAAGCCGCGCGGCTCGGCCAGCAGGATCTCGTCGGGTGCGGTGCTCACAGGACCCCGATCAACTGGACCTCGAAGGTCACGGGCTGCCCGGCAAGCGGATGGTTGAAGTCGAACTGCACCGCATCGGCGCCGCCGGCATGGCCCACCTGCCGCACCGCTCCGGCATAGCTGCCCAGGCCGTCGGGCGTGGGGAACTGCACCACGTCGCCCACCTGGTAGCGCTCGTGGGGGTCGCCCATCTCCTGCAGCAGCTTGCGCGCGACCCACTGCACCATGTCGGGGTTGCGGTCGCCGAAGGCCTCGCCGGCCGGGATCTCGAAGCGCGCGCTGGCGCCCTCCTCCAGGCCGATGAGGCGCTGCTCGACGGCCGGCGACAGCTCGCCGGTGCCCAGCGTGAGCGTGGCGGGCTTGTCGGCGAAGGTGTCGATGATGGCGCCGCCGGGACCGGACAGCCGGTAATGCAGCGTGAGGAAAGAGCCCGGCTGCACGCGGGGCACGTTGGAAGCCATGGATGTCTCGATAAACTGACCCGGATTCTAGGTGGGTGGTCGCGGCCGCCCCTGCCACCGGCCGAAAGACCGGACGCCCCTGCACCCAACCCATCACTGCCCATGGCCCTGCTCGACCTGCCCGCCGACGCCCGCCCGCGCGAGAAGCTGATCGCGCGTGGCGCCGCCGCGCTGTCCGACACCGAGCTGCTGGCGCTGCTGCTGCGCACCGGCCTGGCGGGCAAGGGCGTCTTCGCGCTCGCGCAGGAGCTGGTCGACGTGTTTGGCGGCATCGCCGGGCTGCTGCACGCCAGCCTGGACGACCTGAAGCGCATCAAGGGCCTGGGCGGCACGGCCAAGCGCGCCGAGCTCGCCGCGGTGCTGGAGCTGGCCCGCCGCGCCATGGCCCAGCAGCTGCGCACGCGCGAAGGCTTCGGCTCGCCGGGCGCGGTGCGCCAGTACCTGCAGCTGCACCTGGCGCGGCAGCCGCACGAGGTGTTCGCGGTGATGTTCCTGGATGCGCAGAACCGGCTGATCGAGATGGAGGTGCTGTTCCGCGGCACGCTCACCCAGACCTCGGTCTACCCGCGCGAGGTGGTGGTGCGGGCACTGCACCACCACGCGGCGTCGGTGGTGCTGGCGCACAACCATCCCAGCGGCACGGTGCAGCCCTCGCGCGCCGACGAGGCGCTCACCCAGACGCTGCGCGCGGCGCTGGCACTGGTGGACGTGCGCGTGCTCGACCATGTCATCGTGGCTCCCGGCGAGGCACTGTCCATGGCCGAGCGCGGCCTGCTCTGAAAGCCCCCCATGAAGGCCAAGTCGCTCCAGGACCTGCAGGAAATCCAGCGCCAGCTGGCCGAGCAGCAGGCACGCGCCGCCCGCGAGGCGAAGGCACGCGAGGACGCCCGGCGCAAGGCCGATGCCGAGAAGAACCTCTTCGTGCGGGCGGCGGGCAAGGTCGAGCCGCTGCGGCATCCGCCGCGCGTGGTGCTGGCCACCGACCCGCCGCTGCCGGTGGCGGTGCAGCAACAGCTGGACGAGCAGCGCGTGCTGCACGAATCCATCAGCGACGAATTCGACGCCAGCACCCTGCTGGACGTGGACGACGCGCTCAGCTTCCGGCGCCCGGGCGTGGGGCTGGACGTCACCCGCAAGCTGCGCAAGGGCCACTGGAGCATCCAGCGCGAGCTCGACCTGCACGGGCTGCGCCGCGAGGATGCGCGCGAGGCGCTGTCGGCCTTCATCCGCGAGGCGCACCGGCACGGCGTGCGCTGCGTGCGGGTGGTCCACGGCAAGGGCCTGGGCTCGCCGGGCAAGACCCCGGTGCTCAAGGGCAAGGTGCAGGGCTGGCTGGTGCAGAAGAAGGAAGTGCTGGCCTTCGTGCAGGCCCGCGGCGACGAAGGCGGCGCTGGCGCCCTGGTGGTGCTGCTCAAGCCGCTGGGAACGGGCGGGTGACCGGGTCCTCGCCCAGCGGCAGCGCGGGCATCGGCCGGCCGTAGAGGCGGCGGATCCGGTCGGCCAGCGGCGGGTGCGTGGCCAGCCAGCGGCCCTGCGCGTCGCCCACCAGCAGCAGGTGCTGCGCGATCGGCAGCCAGGGCGGATCGTTCCGCGCGGCGGCCCGCGCCTGCACCGTGAGCGCCTTGCGCAGCACCCCGCCCAGGCCGTCGCGGCTGCGGGTCCACTGCACCGCGCGGGCGTCGGCCAGGTACTCGCGCTGGCGCGACACCGCCGCCTGCAGCGCGCGGCCGGCCCACCAGCCGAACACGCCGACTGCCATGACCACCGAGCCGAGCGCCACGAACGGACCGCCGCGGTCGCGCGCGCTGTCGCCGAACCGCCAGACCAGCTCCAGGCCGCTCACCATGCCGGCCAGCTGCATGTTCAGGCGCGTGTCGCCTTCGCGCAGGTGGCTGCATTCGTGCGCCACCAGGCCCTGCAGCTCGTCGCGGCTGAGCCACTCCAGCGCGCCCTGGGTGACCGCGACCACCGCCTCGTGCTCGTCCCAGCCGGCCGCGAAGGCGTTGATGGCCGCGGCGCGGGGCAGCACCATCACCTGCGGCCGCGGCATGTGGGCGGCGATGCAGACCTCGTCGACGATGTTGACCAGCCGCTGCTCGGCCGCCGAGCTGGACGGCCAGGCCTCGCGCGCGCCCAGGCGCCGGGCCAGCCGCTCGGCGCCGCCGCGGGCCCGCAGCGCGGAGGTCTCCAGCCACCAGCCGCCCAGCACCAGCAGCAGCGTCACGCCGACGTTGATGCCGGTGAACCCCGGGGGCAGCCCCGCGGCGAACGGCAGCAGGCGTCCGGCGGCCCAGAACAGCAGGGCCAGGGCCAGGTGCACCGCGCCCACCGTGGCCGCCACGGCCACCGCGAACATGAGCATGAGGCGCAGCGACGCCGCGCGCGCCGCGTCCTGGTGCTCGAAGAAGCGCACGGCGGCTAGAAGGCCACCCGGGGAGCCTGGCGCTCCTCGGCGCTCTGCGTGGACTGCAGCATCGCGGCCTGCGCGAAGCCGAACAACCGGGCCACCACCACGTCGGGGAACCGGACGGCGGCGTCGTTGTACGCCAGCACCTCGTCGTTGTAGGCCTGGCGGGCGAAGCCCACGCGGTTCTCCGTGCTCACCAGCTCCTCGCTGAGCGAGCGCATGGTGGCGTCGGCCTTCAGCTCGGGGTGCGCCTCGGCCACGGCCATCAGCCGCCCGAGGCTGCCGCCCAGCACCTGCTCGGCACCGGCCAGCGCGGCCATCGCCGCGCCCTGCGCGGGGTGAACACGCGCGCTGTCCGCCGCCGCCACCGCGGCGCCACGGGCGCGGGTCACGGCCTCGAGCGTGGCCGCTTCATGCGCCAGGTACTTGCGCGCGACCTCGACGAGGTTGGGCACCAGGTCGTAGCGCCGCTTGAGCTGCACGTCGATCTGGCCGAAGGCGTTGGCGATGCGGTTGCGCCGCTGCGCCAGCCCGTTGTAGATGGCGATGGCCCAGACCAGCACCACGGCGACCACCACCAGAGCCATCCATCCTGCTGTCGTCATGCGACCTCCTGTTGGGCTGCGACGCGGCCATTATGGAATGGCTGAGCTCGCGGCCCAAGCGGAAAGCGACCTGGTGGCTGGCCCGAAGTCGCGCGGCGGCCGGCGCTCAGACGTGCTGGTTGCGCATCCAGTCGGCGGTCTGGAAGAAGGATTGGGCCAGGCGCTTGCGCAGCGCCGGGTCCACGCCGACCTCCCCCATGGCCTGGTCCATGCACGCGACCCACTGGTCGCGCTCCCGGATGCCGATCGCGAAGGGCATGTGGCGCATGCGCAACCGCGGGTGGCCGAATCGCTCGGTGTAGAGCTGCGGGCCGCCCAGCCAGCCCGTGAGGAACCAGAACAGCCGCTGCCGGGCGTTCTCCAGCGTGCTGCCGTGCGTGGCGCGCAGGTCCGCGTAGGCCGGCTCCAGGTCCATCAGGTCGTAGAAGCGCTCCACGAGTGCCTTCACGCGCTCCTCGCCCCCGATCCACTCGTAAGGCGTGTCGAAGGGCGGCTTGTCCTGGATCTGCAGCATGCCCCCGATTGTCGCCGCGACGCTTGCAAAGCCGGGCAGACACCCCCAGCTAGTCCCCATGAACACCCCGCTGACCACCCACCGCAACCTGGTCGCCCTGGCGCAGGTGCTGCGCCGGCTGGAACACAGCCGCCGGCCCGTCGATCCCGACCAGTACCGCGCCCTCGTGGCGCAGATCTCCGCCCAGCTGCAGGACCATCCGCGCGACGCCTCGCTCGAGATGCTGCTGGCCGCCGTGCCGGAACTGGCCGAGCTGTACGAGAACCTGCAGTACGCCCATGCCGGGCTGTGCCGCTCGCCCCTGGAGGCGGCCGTGAACGCCGAGCAGGCCGCGCGCGGCGCCATCGAGGCGGCCCGCCGCAAGCCCGCCACGCACTGAGGGCGCGGCCCCCGCCGCACCGCCGCTACTCGGCGGCGCGGCGCAGCGTCTCGATGACGGGCCGCTGCAGCACCTCGCGCAGCCCCCACCAGCCCGCGGCCAGCGCCAGCGCCGCGCCCGCCAGGGCACCCGCCACCGGCACCAGCGGCGAGGCGGTCCACTCGAAGTCGAACACGAAGCGCGCCAGCCCCCAGCCCACCACCGCGGCCACCACGCTGGCCAGGAAGCCCGCCAGCAGGCCGACCCCCGCCAGCTCGGCCCGCTGCACCTGCCGCAGCAAAGCCGCCGGCGCGCCCACGGCCCGCATGATCGCGAACTCGCGTGCCCGCTCCTCGCGGGTGGCGGTGACGGCGGCGAACAGCACCACCAGGCCCGCGGCCAGCGTGAAGCCGAACAGGAATTCCACCGCGCGCACCACCTTGTCCAGCACGGCCTGCACCTGGTTGATGGTGCTGGTCATGTCCACGTTGGTGATGTTGGGGAAGGCGCGCACCAGGGCGCTGTCGAAGCCGGCCCGCTCCGGCGCGCGGAAGGCCGACATGTACGTGGCCGGCACCTCGGGCATGCGGCTGACCGGGTACATCACGAAGAAGTTGGCCCGCATCGAGCCCCAGTCCACCTTGCGCAGCGAGCTGATGCGGGCTTCCGTGGCGATGCCGCCGATGTCGAAGCGCAGCGTGTCGCCCAGCTGGAGCCCGAGCGTGGCGGCGATGCCGTCCTCCACGCTGATCGCGCCGGCCTCCTCGGCCTGCCAGCGGCCGGCCACCACCTCGTTGTGCGGCGGCGGCGTCGCGCTGTGGGACAGGTTGAACTCGCGGTCCACCAGCCGCTTGGCCCGGTCCTCGGTGTAGTCGTCCGGGCTCACCGGTCGGCCGTTCACCGCCACCAGCCGGCCGCGGATCATGGGGTACCAGTCGAAGCGCGAGACGCCCTCCTTGCGCAAGGCCTGCTGGAAGGCGTCGCCCTGCTCCGGCATCACGTTGATGACGAAGCGGTTCGGCGCGTCCGGCGGCGTGGCCTTGCGCCAGCTGGCGACCAGGTCGGTGCGCAGCAGCACCAGCAGCACCAGCGCCAGCAGCCCGACCGCCAGCGAACTCACCTGCACCACCGCATAGGCCGGGCGGGCCGACATCTGCCGCGTGGCCAGCACCAGCCAGCGGGGCGCGGTGTCCTCGCGCACCGCCAGCCGCAACAGCTTGACCGCGAGCCAGCTCATGGCCGCGAACAGCAACACCGCACCGGCGAAACCGCCCACCGCGATGCCGCCCAGCTTGAGGTCGCTGCTGGCGGCCAGGAGCAGCGTGACGAACCCCGCCACGCCCAGACCCAGCACGGCGGCGGAGGCCGGCCGCAGGTTGCCCACGTCGCGGCGGATCACCCGAAGCGGCGGCACCTTGGCCAGCTGCATCACCGGCGGCAGCCCGAACGCGAACAGCAGCGTGAGGCCCATGCCGATGCCGAACAGCGCGGGCCAGCCGGTGGCCGCCGGCAGCGACGCCTCCACCAGGCCGGAGAGCAGCAGCACGAAGACGAAGTGCACCGCGAAGCCCAGCAGCACGCCCAATGCGCTGGCGGCCAGCCCCACGATGGCGAATTCGGTCGCGTAGCCCAGCGCGATGGTGCGTTGCGGCTGGCCCAGCACGCGCAGCATGGCGCAGTCGTCGAGGTGCGCCGCGGCGAAGCCACGGGCCGCGAGCGCCACCGCGACCGCGCTGAGCAGGGCCGAGAGCAGCGCCACCAGGTTCAGGAATTTCTCGGCCCGGTCCAGCGTCTGCCGCATCTCGGGCCGCCCGCTCTCCAGCGATTCGACGCGCACCCCGCGCACCTCCGGCTTGCGGGTCTCGGCCACGGCCCAGTCGGTGAACTGGCGCACCGGTGCGCCCTCCCCCGCCACGGCGAAGCGGTACGTGAGCCGGCTGGCCGGCTGCACCAGCCCGGTGGCCGCCAGGTCCCCGGCGTTGACCATCACCCGGGGCGCGAAGGTGGAAAAGCCGGTGCCGCGGTCGGGCTCGAGCAGCACCACGCGCGTGATGCGCAGCGTGGCATCGCCCAGCAGCAGCACGTCGCCGGGCACGAGGCCCAGCCCTTCCAGCAGCGGCCGGTCGACCCAGGCCTCGCCGCGCGCCGGCACCTCGCGCGTGGTGCTGCCCTGGGCATCCGGCGTCGGGGCGACGGTGAGGTTGCCGCGCAGGGGGTAGCCGGGCTCGACCGCCTTGAGCGCCACCAGCCGGGCGCCGCCGCCGCGCGCATCGGTGGCGCGCGCCATCGTGGGGAACTGCAGCGTCGTCGCGCTCTGCAGGCCCAGCGCCTGTGCGCGCGCGAGGAATGCCGCCGGCGTGGGGTTGTCGCTGGCCACCACGGCGTCGCCACCCAGGAGCTGCCGGGCGTCGCGCGCCAGCCCGCCCTTGAGCCGGTCGGCGAAGAAGCCGACCGCGGTGAGCGCCGCCACCGCCAGCGTCACCGCCACGATCAGCAGGCGCAGTTCACCGGCGCGCAGGTCGCGCCAGAGGGTGCGCCAGCCGAGGCGCCAGGGGGAGGTGTGCATGGCGGCACACCTTAGCGGAAAACGCTTAGCTGGCCGTGAGGCCGGCCATTCCATACCGCGGCGGGTCCGCCCTTCAGGACACCGGGCTGAGCCCGCGGCCGGCGACGCTGCGCACCTCCGGTGCGGGCGGCTCGGCCGCGCCCCAGACGGCACCCTGCTCGCCATCGAGCCGCGCCAGCTCCTGGCGGAAGGCCTCGATCACCTCCGAGACGCCGGGCTCCGACATCATGGTGAAGTGCGAGCCGCCGATCTCGGTGACGCGGATCGGCCCGTGCACGAACTCGTCCCAGCCCAGCGCGCGCCCGGCATAGAGGTAGATCGTCTCGGCCTGGGCCGCCTTCATCAGCACCACTTCGCCCTCGTAGGGCTGCGGCTGGTACTGCGCCTGGGCGTCGGTGAAGTTGCGGAAGAGGTGAAAGTCCACCAGTTCCGGCGGCAGCGGCTCGCCGCGCGCCAGCTTTTCCAATGCCAACTGGTAGTTGCGCTGCATCTCGCGGCCCCGGCGGCGGCGCGCCGGCCAGTCCAGCGCGAAGTCCAGGCTCCAGTGGCGCTTGAGCCAGATCTTCTCCCACAGCGGCACCTTGCGGCCGGCGGCGGTGGGCGACAGGGTGTCGATCATCAGGATCGACTCGACCTGCGCACCGGCGCGGCGCAGCTGCTGCGCCATCTCGTAGGCGATCACGCCGCCGCCCGAGTAGCCGGCCAGCCGGTACGGCCCGTCCGGGTCCACCGTGCGGATGGCCTCCACGTACTGGGAGGCCATGGCCTCCACCGTCGACAGGGGCGGCAACCGCCCGTCGACGCCCTGCGCCTGCAGGCCGTAGAAGGGTTGCTGCGGACCGAGCCGGTCGGAGATCACCTTGAAGTTCAGCACGTTGCCACCGGCGCCGTGCACGCAGAACACCGGGCGGCGGCCGGCGGCCCCGCGGCAGATCGCCACCAGGGGCGACCACGCGCTGGGCAGCTGGATGACGTTCGACGCCGCCGGCGGCGCCGCCGGCACCGGGGAGCCGGGCATGGTGGTGTCCAGGTTGCCGGCCTGCGCGACCAGGGCCGACAGGCCCGCCAGGGTCGAGCCCTGGAACAGCGTGGCGAGCGGCAGGTCGACGTTCCACTGCTTGCGGATGCGAGCGAAGAGCCGCACGGCGGCCAGCGAGTGGCCGCCGAGCGCGAAGAAGTCGTCCTCCCGGCCCACCTCGTCCACGCCCAGCAGCTCGCGCCAGACGTCGGCGATCACCGACTCCACCGGGTTGAGCTGCGCCGTGGAGGCGCCGGGCGTGCGCGAGGCGGCGACCGGCGGGCGGGGCTTGGGCGCGGCGTCGGCCATCGCGCGGCGCACGGCCGACAGCGACAGGGACGACACCACCACGTCGCGCGCACCGCCGGAGAGCACGCGCTCGAACAGCGCGGGCGCTTCGTCCAGCCGCAGCCCGCAGGCCAGCATCGCCTCGGCCAGCGCCGGCTCGCGACGCGCCTGGCTGGCCGCCTGGCGGGACATCGCCTGCGGGTCGATGCCGCGCAGGCTGAAGCCCTCGAAGCTGGCGACCGGCGCGCCTTCCGGCGTGAACAGTCCGACGTCGAAGGCGGCGAAACGCTCCTGGGTGCTGCGCTTGAGCTCCACGCGGCTCACGCTGCGCAGCGGCAGCGCGGCCACGATGCGGATGCGGTCCACCGACAGCGGCACGTACAGGCTGTCCTGGCGCTGCGCCGGGTCCAGCAGGTGCAGGCCGAAGGTGCAGGCGATGTCGGTCAGCGCCGGATGCAGCGCATAGGGCTGCAGGTCGGCAGCGAAGCGCTCCGGCAGCGCCATCTCGGCGATGCCCTTGCGGCCATCCAGCTGCATGCGGGCGATGTTGTGCCACCGCGGGCCGAAGGCCACGCCCTGCTGCGGCAGCTCGCCCTCGCGCCAGGCGGCAGGCGGCCGCTGCGTGTTGGCCAGCAGCGATCCCTTGAAGCGGCCCACGGTGGCGCGCGCATGCTGCTGCCATGGCTCGGACGCGCCGGCGCGGCTGCGCACCAGGAACTCGTACTGCTCGCCCGCCGTGCGGCGCAGGTCGATGCGGACCTGCCGGCTGCCGGCGGGCTCGAACACCATCGCCTCCTCGAACGACAGCGAGCGGATCTCCACATTCGCGCCCGGATGCAGCTGCGCCATGGCGGCGCGCGCGATCTCGATGTAGGCCGTGCCCGGCAGCACCGGGCGCCCGGCGACCCCGTGCTCGCGCAGCACCCACAGGTCCTGCGCCGCATAGCGGGCCTCGAAGGCGGGACCGTCCTCGCCGTCCACGCGCTGGCCCAGCAGCGGATGGCTGCCGACCGGTGCCGGCGCCGCGGCCGCATGCCCGTAGGCGCGGGCGGCCATCCCGGTGTCGCCCCAGATGCCCCAATGGATGGCCAGGCCATCCGGGCGGGAAGCAGCCAGCGCGTCGAGGAAGGCGTTGGCGGCCACGTAGTCCACCTGCCCGGGCGGGCCCAGGTAGACGCTGGTCGACGAGAAGAGCGCGAAGACCTCGAGCTGGCCCGGCGGCAGCAGCTCGTGCAGGACCTGGGCGCCACCGGCCTTGGGCGCGAGCACCTTGCGCAGGGACTCCGCGTCCTTGGCGGCGATGGGCGCGTCCAGCAGCGCGCCGGCGGCATGGAACACGCCGTGCACCGCGCCCCAGCGCCGGCGCACGTCCTGCACCACCAGCGCCATGGCACGCGCATCGGACACGTCCGCGCTGTAGGTGGCCACTTCGGCGCCGCCGGCCTCCATCGCCAGCAGCCGCCGCACCAGCCGGCTGGCCTCGTCGTCCTGGGGGCCGGACGCGAGCGCCGGCCAGTCCGCGCGGTCGGGCAGGGCCCGCCGGCTCACCAGGGCCAGCCGCGCGCGGTAGCGCGTGGCGAGGAACTCCGACAGGGCCAGGGCGATGTCGCCCAGGCCGCCGCTCACCAGGTACACGCCGCCTTCCCGCACCAGGGCGGGGGCCGCCGTCCCGGCGCCAGCAGGCGCCTTGACCAGCTGGGCGATCCAGCGGGTGCCGCCGCGCAAGGCGACGAGGTCGGCGCTGGTCGCAGCCAGTGCCTCGGCCACCACCGCGCGCGCCGTTGCCGCCGACCCGTGGTCGCGCACGTCCAGGTCGATCATCACGGTGCTGACGTTGGGGACCTCACGCGGGATCACGCGGCAGGGGCCGAGCGCGAGGTTGCGCACCGGGTGCGTGACCGCGCTGCCATTGACCACCTGGCTGCCGGCGGTGGCCACCGTCAGCCGCACCGCCTGGCGCAGGTCCATGGTCTGCAGCACCTTGGCCACGTGCACCAGGCTGTCGAAGGCCAGCACCTGGCCGGGCAAGGCGCCCCCCGCGGCTTCGGTGGTCTCCAGGCTCCACAGGTGCAGGATGTGATCGGGCAGCCGGCCGGCCTGCTCTAGCGCGGAGAACAGCCGCTCGTAGTGCGCCTCGTCCGCCGGATCGAGCGTGAAGCCGGCCTCGGCGCTGCCGCCCCAGCCGCTGCCATGCCGCGCCAGCACGGCCTTGCCGCCTTCCTGGGCGATGGCGCGCAGCACGGCGCCGGTCAGGGGCGACGTGCCGCCCAGCACCAGCCAGTGCTGCCCGGGCTCGGCCGCCGCGGCATGGGGCAACGGGGCCGGGCTCCACTGCGGCACGCCGAACCACTCGTCCATCTGCGGCAGCCGGCGCAGCGACTGCGCCGGTACCGCGTCCTGCGCGGGGGCCTCCTCGTGGGTCACGCGGCCCGGCTCGATCCAGTGGCGCTGGTGGTCGAAGGCATAGGTCGGCAGCGAGATGCGCCGCGGCATGCCGCCGCCGCGCACCACCGTCCAGTCGGGCTGGCAGCCCTGGGCCCACAAGGCGCCCACCGAGGTCAGCATCAGCGCGAGGTCGGCCTGGGGCTCCTGCGCCTTGCCGGTGCTGGCGAGCACCGTGCGGGCCCGGCCCTGCAGGTTCTGCCGCGCCAGCGCACCCAGGCCCTGGCCGGGCCCGACCTCGAGCAGCACGGCATCCTGCAGCTCGAGCACCTTGGCCAGACCATCGGCGAAGCGCACCGGCTGCCGCAGGTGCCGCACCCAGTAGTCGGGGTCGGACAGCAGCGTGGCATCGGCCCAGTCGCCGCTCAGGTTGGAGACGAAGGGCACCGCCGGCTGCGACAGCCGCACGCGCGAGACGCCGGCGCGAAAGCGGTCGAGCACGCCGTCGAGCAGGCGCGAGTGCGCCGCCACGTTGATGTGCAGGCGACGTCCCTCGCGGCCCTCGGCCGCCAGGCGGCGCCCGAGTTCCTCGATCGAGGCCACCGCACCGGACGCGATGCACAGGTCGGGCGCATTGACGACCGCGACGTCGAGCTCCAGCCCGCCCATGCGCTCGCGCAACTCGGACTCCGGCAGGTCGACCGACAGCATGGCACCCGCCGGCACCTGCTCGAACAGCTGGCCGCGCAGCACCACGACGGAGAGCGCGTCGGCCAGGTCCATCACGCCGGCGATGACCGCGGCGGCGTACTCGCCGGCGCTGTGGCCGATGACCGCGGCCGGGCGCACGCCCCAGCTTTCCCACAGGCGCGCAATCGCGTACTCCAGCACGAACAGGCCGGGGATGTTGTAGCGCGGCTGCTCCAGCGTGCGTGCAGCGGCAACGTCGCCCGGCTCGCGCTCGAACAACAGCGCCTGCAGGTCGGCCGGCGCCTCCGCCGGCATCTGCCGGAAGCAGTCGTCCACCGCCGCGCGGAAGGCCGGCTGGCCCAGCAGCTCGCGCCCGCAGCCCGGATACGACGCACCACCACCCGGGAACATCATCACCACCGCGGGCGCCTGCGCCGCGGCCTTTCCCGCCACCGTGCGGGGATGGTTGCGGGCTTCGAGCGCCGCGGCCAGCCCGTCCACGTCACTGGCGACGATGGCACAGCGGTGCGTGAAAGCGCGGCGGCCCTCCTGCAGCGTGAAGGCGGCATCGGCGATCTCGAAGCCCTCGGGCCGCTGCGCCAGGAAGTCGCTCCAGCGCGCCTTCAGGCGCTCCAGCGACGAAGGGGTGCGGGCCGACAGCGTGAGCACCTGCCAGGGCTGGGCCGGCGCCTGGCTGGCGAGGCGGGGCGCCTCCTCGACGATGACGTGCGCGTTGGTGCCGCCCACCCCCAGCGAATTGACCGCCGCGCGGCGCGGCGCGGCTCCACGGGTCCAGGGACGCGCGCGGTCGACGATGCGGAACGGTGTCTTGTCGAGGTCGAAGCGGCTGTTCGGCCGCGTGAAGTTGAGGCTGGCGGGCAAGAGGCCATGCCGCATCGCCAGCGACACCTTGATCAGCGAGGCCACGCCCGCTGCGGTGTCCAGGTGGCCGATGTTCGTCTTGAGGGAGCCCAGGCCGCAGTAGCCGCGGCCGCCCTCCCCGTACGCCTGCGTCAGCGCGGCGACCTCGATCGGGTCGCCCACCGGCGTGCCCGTGCCGTGCGCCTCGATGTACTGCACGCTGCCGGGCGGCACGTTGGCCACGGCGAGCGCCTCGACCGCGGCGCGGGCCTGGCCGTCGACGCTGGGCGCCAGGTAGCCCGCCTTCTGGGACCCGTCGTTGTTGACCGCGGAACCGCGGATCACGGCATAGATGTTGTCGCGGTCGCGCACCGCGTCCTCGAGCCGGCGCAGCACCACCACGGCGGCGCCGCTGCCGAACAGCGTGCCGCTGGCCGACTCGTCGAAGGCGCGGCAGTGGCCGTCGGGCGACAGGATCTCGCCTTCGGCGAAGCGGTAACCCTGCCGGTGCGGCAGCTCGATGCTGGAAGCGCCGGCCAGGGCCATGTCGCACTCGCCGGACAACAGGCTCTGGGCGGCGACGTGCACCGCCACGAGCGAGGTGGAGCAGGCGGTCTGGATGCCCATGCTGGGGCCCTTGAGGTCCAGCAGGTACGACACGCGCGTCGAGAGGAAGTCCTTGTCGTTGCCGGTGTGCCGCAGCAGGAACAGGCCCACCGACTTGCGCAGCTCGGGATTGGTGAGCAGGTTGTACGGCAGGTAGGCCTGCATGCCGCAGCCGGCGAACACGCCGATGGCGCCCTCGAACTTCTCCGGCGGGTGCGCGGCGTCCTCCAGCGCTTCCCACGCGCACTCGATGAAGTGGCGGTGCTGCGGGTCCAGGATCGCAGCATCGCGCTTGGAGAAGCCGAAGAACTCGGCGTCGAACATCTCCATGTCGGGCAGCACCAGGCTGGCCCGCACGTAGTTGGGGTCGCTGAGCTCGGCCTCGCTCACGCCGGCGGCGCGCAGCTCCTCGTCGGTGAGCCACTGCGTGGCCTCGCGACCGCTCTCCAGCAGCTTCCACAGCTCCGAAGGATTGCGCGCGGCCGGGAAGCGGCCGGCCATGCCCACGATGGCGATGCAGCCGGGTTCGATGTCCTGGGGGTTGGAATCACTCATGTGGGGCTCTCATGCGGTGGGCGACGCCTGCAGCTGGCGTGTGCGCAGCATGCGGCGGGCCTGGGCCCGGGACTGTCCCTGGGCGACGGCGGTGGAGGCCGCGCCTCCCGCGAGATGGGCGGCCAGGCCACGGATGGTGGGCAGGCGGAACATGTCCGTGATGGCGACTTCCTGGCCGGTGGCCTCGCGCAGCCGGCGTTGCACCTGCACCACCAGCAGCGAGTGGCCACCCAGGTCGAAGAAGTTCTCGTCCGTTCCGACGTTCTCCAGGCCGAGCACGTCCTTCCAGATGCCCGCGATCGTGGACTCCATCCCGCTCTCCGGGGCCGCAGCGGAACGCGCCGCCGCGGCGCCCGGGCGCAGCTCCAGCCGCGGGTCGGGCAGCACCTTGCGGTCGATCTTGCCGTTGGGCGTCATCGGCAGCGCCGGCAGCACCAGGATGGCCTGCGGCACCATGATGTCGGGCAGCACTTCGGCCACCGCCTCGCGCAGGCGGGCGGCCTGCAGCGTGGCGCCGGGGCGGGCGCTCACGTAGCCGGCCAGGAACTTCTGCCCGGCGGTGTCTTCGCGGGCCACCACGACCGCCTGCTTCACGCCCTCCTGGCGCATCAGGACGCTCTCGATCTCACCCAGCTCGATGCGGTGGCCGCGGATCTTGACCTGGTGGTCGATGCGCCCGAGGAAGTCGAGCACGCCACCCGGCAGGCGGCGCACCAGGTCGCCGGTGCGGTACCAGCGCCGGCCCTGCGCGTCGGCGACGAAGCGCTCGGCGTTCAACTCGGGCCGGTGCAGGTAGCCATCGGTGACGCCCTCGCCGCCGATGCACAGCTCGCCGGGCACCAGCGCGGGGCACTCGGCGCCCCAGGGCGTGCGGATGGACAGCCAGGTGTTGGCGATGGGCTCCCCGAGCGGCACCGCGCCGTCGACCCGGGCCAGGTTGCAGGTGGTGGACCAGACCGTGGTTTCGGTCGGCCCGTACATGTTCAGCAGCGCGCCGGGCACCAGTGCGCGCAGCTGCGTCGCCATCTCCAGGGGCAGCGCCTCGCCGCCCACCATCATGGCGTCCAGGCGCGACAGCGCGGCACGCCCCGGGGCGTCGGCCAGCAGCATCGCCGCCATCGAGGGCGTGCACTGCAGGTGCGTCACGCCGTGCTGCAGCACGTTCTCGGACACCGACACGCGGCGGCCGGTGGCGCGCGGCGCCTTGGCCGCCTCCATCAGCGCCTTGATGTCCTTCAGGTGCTCCAGCACGGTGGCGGGGGCGATGCCGAAGTCGATGAGGCAGGCGATCTCGTCCACGCCGGCAGCCTGCACCTTGTCCACCAGTTCCAGGCAGCGCTGCGGCGTGCCGATCAGTGCGCTGGTGCCGTAGTAGCGCTCGAACGCGTGGTCGAGCAGCGCATCCATTTCCGCCTCGGACAGGGGCGCCGACTCCATGATCTCCTGCGGCGTCTTGCCGCTGGCGGCACCGCGCTCGACGAAGGTCGGGAAGCTCCACGCCGCCTTCTTGATCAGGTCGACCGAGCTGCGCAGGTACTTCTTCATCGGACCACGGGCGGTCTCGCGGGTGGCGTCCTCGTCGGCACCGATGAAGGTGTGCAGCATCAGCGTGACGTGGCCCTGTCCCGGATGGCCGGCGCGGGCCCAGGCGGCGCGGTAGATGCGCAGCTTCTCGGCCACGTCCTCGACCTTCTGGCCGAGCAGGTGGGTCAGGAGCCTGCAGCCCAGGGTGCCCGCCTGCTCGAAGGTCTTGGGATTGCCCGCGGCGGTGATCCACACCGGCAGCTCCTTCTGCACCGGGCGGGGCAGCGTGCGCGTCTCCACCAGGTTGCCGTTGGGTCCGGGGAAGGGCAGCGCCTCCCCGCGCCAGAGGCGCCGCACCGTCTCCATGCGCGAGATCATCTCGTCCTGCCGCTGCGCGAAGGCCTCGGGCATCAGGATGAAGTCGTTCGGTTGCCAGCCGGAGGCGAAGGACACGCCGATCCGCCCGTTCGAGATGTTGTCGACGAAGGCCCAGTCCTCCGCGACGCGCACCGGGTGGTGCAGCGGGAGCACGCAGCTGCCGGCGCGGATCTGCACGCGGGAGGTGATGCCGGCCACCGCGGCGCTGGTGACCACCGGGTTCGGGTACAGGCCGCCGAACGCGTGGAAGTGGCGCTCGGGTGTCCACACCGCGGTGAAACCCTCGCGGTCGGCGAAGCGCGCGCCCTCCATCAGCAGTTCGTAGTGCTGGCGCGGGTCTTTCGAGTCGTCGCTGGCGAAGTAGAAGAGGCTGAACTCCGGTGCCTTGGCCGGCGCTGCGGCCGCGTCGGAGTGCAGCACCACGGTGACGCCGCGCGCCAGCGTCCAGTACAGCTCCAGCACCGAGATGTCGAAGGACAGGCTGGTCACCGCGAGCCAGCGGGCGCCAGGCTGGTGGGGCACGCGCTGGTCCATCCCCGCGAAGAAGTTCATCACGTTGCGGTGCGTGACCACCACGCCCTTGGGCTTGCCGGTCGAGCCGGAGGTGTAGATCACGTACGCGGCCCGGCGCGGGTCGGGCGCCGGCAGCGCCACCTCGGCCGCCGGCGCACCCTCCTCGTCGATGCGCAGCAGCAGCTTCGCATCCACGTCCAGGGCGGACCGTGTCGCCGCGCTCACCAGCACGACGGGCGCGCGGGAATCCTCCACCATGAACTGCAGGCGGTCGCGCGGGTACTCGGGATCGAGCGGCAGGTAGGCAGCGCCGGCCTTCATCACGCCGAGCACCGCCACCAGCAGGTCGGGCGTGCGCGGAAGGCACAGGCCCACGATGTCGCCGGCGCGCACGCCGCGCGCGGCCAGCCGCGAGGCCAGCGCGGAGGACCGCTCGTCCAGCTCGCGGCAGGTGAGGCTGTCCGCGCCGCCGGTCACCGCGACCGCATCGGGGGTGCGCGCCAGCTGGGCCACGATGGCCTGGTGCACGGTGCCCTCGGCATCGAAGGCCGTGCCGGTCGCGTTCATGCGCGCGACCTCCGCCTGCTCGGCGTGCGGCAGCAGCGGCACGTCGCACACGGCAGCGTCCGTGGACGCGAAACCGCGCAGCCAGGCCGCGAGGTGCGCGGCGATCGCCACCGCGGTGTCCGGGGCGAACACGGCGGTGTCGAACACGAGTTCCAGGAGGCCGGAAGCGTCGGCGGCCAGCATCAGCTCGCAACCGGCGGGCGCGTCGGTGGTGCGCAGGGCCAGGGCGACGCGGGACAGCGCAGGCACCGGCGACTGCCGCTCTCCCAGCCGCAGCGGCAGGTCGCGTGTCATCGCGCCGGCAGCCCGAACCCGGGCCAGCAGGGACTCGGCCGCGGCCGCCGCGTCCAGCGTGCGGACCTTGGCGGGCGTCGACAGGGACAGCGGCACCCAGGGCGTCAACCAGGGTTCCAGGCCCTGCGCGGACTGGGCCAGCGCGCCGTCGGTGTAGAGCACCGACACGCGCTCCTGGCCGGTGATGGCGGACAGCCAGCCGTGGAAGGCCGCGACGGTCGTCGCGCCGCCGGCAGGCAGCTCCAGCGGGATGCGTTGCCATGCGGACGGCATGCCGCTGCGGCGGGGGTATGGCAGCTCGATGGGGGACGTGCCGTGCAGGGCCTCGGTCCAGTGCTGCTCGCCGCGGGCGATGGCCTCGGTGCGCTCGCGCAGTCGGGCCGCGGCTTCGAGCGAGGGTCCTGGCAGGAGCGTGCCGGCCACCACGCCGTGGGCACCGGGGACGCCCGAGGTGCAGGTGCATCCGGCCAGCAGCAGTTCGCCGTCGGCACACGCGACGCGCAGGGCGTCGCCCTCCACCGCCAGCACCGTGCCGGGACGTGCACCGGCGCCACTGCCCACGGGGGTGGCCGTCTTCACCAGCAGCACACGGTCGCCGGCCAGCAACTTGGGACGTCCCAGCGGATTGGCGTACTGGCCGAAGTCGAGTGCACGCACCAGCGCTGCCAGCTCGGCCGCAGGGCGCGTGAAATCCAGCGTGGCCAGCGCCCCGGGACGGCGGTGCCGGCCGAAGTACTCGCGCTCGCCCTGCTGCGCCGAGAGTTGCAGGTCGCCCCGGGCCAGGTCCTGCGCGATGGCGGTGAATGCCGACAGCCCGGCCTCGTAGCACTTGGCGTTGAGGCTGAGCGCCGTCTCCTGCGGCGAGACTTCGAAGGACACCTGCCGCACGATGCGACCGGCGTCGGCGCGGGCCGTCATCTCGTGCCAGGTGATGCCGTGCACGCCTTCGCGGGCCATCAGCGCCCAGCAGGTGGCGTTGAGGCCGGCATAGCGTGGCAGCAGCGCGTCGTGGAAGTTGATTGCGAGTTTCCGGGCCCGCACCAGCACGGCCTCAGGCAGCATGCGCAGGTTGGCGACGCTGAACAGGTAGTCGAACGCCAGTGCGTCGAGCGCGGCCGCCCAGTCCCCTTCCATGCGGATCGCGGGCACGCCTTGCGCACGGGCCCAGTCCAGGTTGGCATCGCTTGCGGACACCACGGCGGCAACGGCGTGGCCGGCCTTGCGGAATGCCTCGGCGCACTGCACCAGCAGGCTGCCGTCCCCAATGAACACTGCGTTGGTCGTCGTCACCATTTCCACCTTCAAACGGTTACGAAAAGAAAATGCTAGGGGTCGCGGCGCCAGCGCAGTGACCGTTCTTACATGTTGCAAAGGCTTTCTGCGGATCGGCTTGGGGCTTGGCCGCCAGGCTGTCGAGCGCGACCATGCGCACATCCGTGAGGCCGTCGCATGCGAGGCTGAGCACGTGCCCATGAGCGCAGGGCAGGCGCATCACCACCAGGCCGCTCGACTCGCCGCCACCGTAGAGCACGTCGAAGCATTCGTCGCCCAGCGGGTCGAGCGAAATCTTCGGATGGGCAGCCGACAGACCGAGGCCCAGGGCCTTCCAGAAGGCCTCGAGGGCGGTCCACTGCACGTAGAAGCCCTCGGCTCCCGCGGGTGCGACGGGGTCCTGCACGTCCATGTAGGTCGCCAGCACGTCGGCGTCCGGCATGGCGCCGATGGCTTCGACGTCCACGCCGACCGGGCCGTCGTGGCTGATGGCCAGGGCGACCAGGGTGCGGCTGCGCGACAGGCTGAACGTCGGCGGCGACGCGACGCCGAGCAGCGTGGGCCGCCCGTGCGCGCCGGTGCCGAAGCGCAGCTCGGAGGGGTCGACCGCGAGCGCCATCCCGAGTGCCATGCGGCGCATGGCATGCGCGACCACGAAGGCCCTGCGGTCCGCATCGAACTTCAGCGCGGCGGCGCGTTCACGCTCCTGTACGTCCAGCAGGGCGGACAATTCCGCACAACCGCCGCATCCCAGCCCATCGGGCTGCGCGGTCCAGACTTCGACCCCACGAGACTGCATGCAACATCCCTTCGGACGCCACGTTGCGTCCTGTCACACGGATGTTTGCATGGGGCCTCGGCCTTGTGGGTTGCAGTGGCCCGGACGGACTACCCCGACGGTGACTACAAAGCAACAGGAGCGTTTCCTACAGGCAGGCTCATGCGGCGGAAGAAGATCGCGACACGATTTTCGCGAATGCACACCCGCACGGACATGACCCCCAACCCCCGCACGGCCGAGCCTGGCGCGATCCGGCCGATCCCCATCCTGTCCTACCACCAGACGGTCGAGCCACCTGCGGGTGACGTGCCGTGGCGATCGCTGATGCTGCCGCCCTCGCGCTTCGCACGCCAGCTGCAAGGCATGCGGCTGCTCGGCTACCGCGGCCTGTCCATGCGCGACCTCGAGCCCTACCTGCGGGGCGAGAAAACGGGCAAGGTCGTGGGCATCACGCTGGACGACGGCTACGTGAACAACTTCCAGGAGGCGCTGCCCATCCTGCGCGAGCTGGGCTTCACCGCGACGTCGTTCATGGTCAGTGCACAGATCGGCGGCACCAACGCCTGGGACCATCCCAAGGGTGTGCCGCCGGCGCCCTTGATGGACGTGGCCCACATGAAGGCCTGGATCGCCGCCGGCATGGAGATCGGCGGACACACGCGCAACCACGTGAACCTGTGCGAGTGCGACGAAGCCACCGCGCGCGAGGAGATCGCCGGATGCAAGCGCGACCTGGAGCAGGCACTGGGCGTCGAGATCCGCAGCTTCTGCTATCCGTACGGGCAGCACCGGCTGGAGCACGCCGAGATGGCACGCGAGGCCGGCTACGCGACGGCGACCACCATCGTGAGCTCGCGCGCCCGGCAGGACGACGACCCGATGCGACTGCCCCGCATTTCGGTGCACCTGGAGGATTCGCTGCCCCGGCTGCTCGCCCAGGTGGCCACGGGCTTCGAGGACTGGCGCATGAGCCGCCCCCACCACCGGACGCTGCCGACTTCGCGCTGGACCCAGCCGGCGCACCTGCGTCGCACCCGGCAGGGCGCGAACCTGACCTGACGATCAGACAGGCGTGCCCGCGGGCTGCTCGTCCCACAGCAGCCGGTGGGCGCCGGTGTAGCAGAGGAAGCGCCGGTTGAGCGCGCGGCCGACGCTGCACAGCCCGAGCTGCCGGGCGACCTGGTGCCCCATCTGCGTCATGCCGCTGCGCGAGACCACGATGGCCACGCCCATCTGCGCCGACTTGATCACCATCTCGCTGGTGAGCCGCCCGGTGGTGTAGAAGACCAACGGTTCATCGGCGTCCGCCTCCAAGGCGTCGACGCCCTGCATCCACATCCAGCCGGCGATGGTGTCGATCGCGTTGTGCCGGCCCACGTCTTCCACGAAGAGCAGCATGCGGCTGCCGCGGAACAGCGCGCAGGCATGCACGGAGCCGGCCGACTTGTAGGTGCTCTCCTGGTGGCGGATGGCCTCGAGGATGGCGTAGAGCGCCGGCTGGGCGAGCCGGGCGGGCGGCAGGCGCAACGCGGCGACGTCGTCCATCAGGGCACCGAACACGCTGCCCTGCCCGCAACCGGTGGTGACCACGCGCCGCGCAGTGCGTTCCTCGATGCGGTCGATGCCGGACCGGGTCTTCACGGCGGCGCTGGAGACATCCCAGTCGACGGTGACGGATTCCACCTCGTCGAGCGCGCGGACCAGGCGCTGGTTGCGCAGGTAGCCGAGCACCAGCCACTCGGGGTGGGCGCCCAGCGTCATCAGCGTGACCAGCTCGCGCTTGTCGACGTAGACGGTCAGGTCACGTTCGGCGGGGATCGAGATGCGCTGGGTCCCACCGTGCTCGTCGGTGACCTCGATCTCTTGCGTGAGTGGCGCGCGCGCCTCGGTCAGCCGGGGCAGCATGGGGGCGGCAAGGGAAGGGCCGGCCGCGGGTCGGGCCGGCCGGGATTTCAGGACTTCTTGGCGGGCGCTGCGGCGCCGGTGGCCGCGGGCGCGGCGGGTGCCGCCGGCTTGGTGGTGCCGGGCGTCATGGTGGCGGCTTCCGGCCGCACGCTCGGCGGGCTGGCCGCGGTGCCGCTGGGCGAATGCGCGCCGGATGTCTCCAGCGGCTTCTGCTCGGGCGGGTTGTAGGCGAAGGCACCGGGATCGGTGCAGGGCGTCGGCGACAGCGCGGCCGTGGGCACGACCGGGGTTCCCGACGCCGCCGCGGCCGGTGCCGCTGCAGCGGCTGGTGCAGCCGCTGCGGGCTTGGCGGCCGTCGGGACCGCCTTGGCATCACCGCCGCCGCTCTTCTTGAACTTGGCGGCCACGCGGTCCTGGACCTTGCAGAGCTGGTAGCCGTCGACTTTCGCCTGCCAGGCCGCCTTGGCGGCGGTCTCGGCAGCCTTGGCCTTGGCGGCGTCGTCCAGCGGCGCCAGCTTGGCGCCGGCGGTGCCGGCAACGGCGGAGAGCAGCAGGACGGAGAGGATGCGCATCTTCATGGTGGAGTCCTTCAAGCGGTGCGGACGGGGGCGGCGTCCAGGGGCGCGCCGTGCGCCTTGCTGCGCTGCGCGGGGACCTTGCCGGCCGCGATGTCGTCGTACCAGTACTGGTGGTGTTCACGGGCCCAGGCTTCGTCGACGTAGCCGCTCCGCATGGCGCTGTAGGCGCCGCGCATCCCGATGGTGCCGAGGTAGATGTGCCCGAGGAACATGGCCATCATGAAGACGGTTGCCACCGCATGGACCATGTGCGCGACCTGCATCGTGCCGCGGTCGTACAGCAGGCCGGGGACCAGCTTGTCCAGCACCAGGCCGGAAGCCGTGACGATGATGCCCAGGAAGAACACACCGGCCCAGAAGATCACCTTCTCGCCTGCATTGAAGCGGTTGGAAGGCGGCTCGTGCCCGGCCTTGCCGAACAGCCCGCCGCCGCGCAGCAGCCACTGCAGGTCGCCCTTCTGCGGCCAGTTGTCGCGCAGGAAGGTGACGAACACGATCACGAGCGACACGACGAACAGCGGCCCGACGAAGTTGTGCAGGTTCTTCAGCGCGTAGGTCAGCCAGCCGAACAGGGCCGACCCGATGATCGGCAGCAGGAAGAACTTGCCGAAGGCCATCACGATGCCCGAGACCGCGAGGATCACGAAGGCGATGGCGTTGGCCCAGTGCGCGGAGCGCTCGAACGGCGTGAACCGTTCGATCTTGCGGCCGGTGTCCGGCGCATGCTGCTCGATCGTTCCCTTGGTGAAGTAGAAGATCGCGATGGCCCCGACCACGATCAGCAGCAACGCGCCGCCGTAGGGGATGAGCCAGTTGTTGCGCACCTGGCGCCAGGCTTCGCCGGCGGTGGTCATGCGGGCGCCCGGATAGTTGACCGGCGGCTGGATCAGCACGCCGGCTTCGGGGTCCTGGCTCTTCGGGATGCTGGTGAAGCCCTCCAGGCCACGCTGCACCTGGCGCCACATCGGGGCGTTGTTGCCCGGCTGCACCTGGTTGCGCTGGGCATTGGACTGCTCCATGTACTTCGGGTCCGCGTTCTCGGCGTCCCGCTTCACCTCCGGCTTCACGTCGAAGATGTTCTGGCCCTGGATGCCGCCGGGCTGGCCCGGCGCGGGGTCGTCCACCACGCGCTGCGGCTGGCTGCCCGCCGACTGCCCCTGCTGGGCCGCCTGCTGCGCCTGCGCCGGCAGTGCGAAGGCCGCCAGCGCCAGCAGCGCCGACGCGATCAGATCAGTTGACCTTGGCATAGTCGTTCTGGCCCATCTGGGTGCGCGTCTTGAGCTGCTGTTCCCAGCTGTTGCGGTCGCCCGCCTTCCAGCCGGTGGCGGTGAAGGTGGTCACCCCTGTGCCCTGGAAGGGCGCCGTGTCGGAGCGCACGCCGCCGGCGGTCTGCGGCTTCTCGCCGCAGGCCGACAGGGCCACGGCGGCAGCGATGGCGAGGGCGGCGCGGATCAAGACTTCGCTCCTTGCGGCTGGCCGGCCTGCTTGGAACCGTAGGCCGTGCCCCAGCCCCAGGCTTCGGCGCCCTTGCCGCGCTTGAGCACGCGGTTGCGGAAGATGTCGGCCACCACGTCGCCGTCGCCGGCGAGCAGCGCCTTGGTGGAGCACATCTCGGCGCAGGCCGGCAGCTTGCCTTCGGCCAGGCGGTTGCGGCCGTACTTCTCGAACTCCGCCTGCGTGCCGTTGGCTTCGGGGCCGCCGGCACAGAAGGTGCACTTGTCCATCTTGCCGCGCACGCCGAAGGTGCCGGCCGCCGGGAACTGCGGCGCACCGAACGGGCAGGCGTAGCTGCAGTAGCCGCATCCGATGCAGGTGTCCTTGTCGTGCAGCACCACGCCCTCTTCGGTGCGGTAGAAGCAGTTGACGGGGCAAACCGCCATGCAGGGCGCGTCGGAGCAGTGCATGCACGCCACCGAGATCGAGCGTTCGCCGGGCACGCCGTCATTGAGCGTGACCACGCGGCGGCGGTTCACGCCCCAGGGCACCTCGTGTTCGTTCTTGCAGGCCGTGACGCAGCCGTTGCACTCGATGCAACGCTCGGCGTCGCAGATGAATTTCATTCGGGCCATGGTGGTCTCCTCGTTATGCCCGCTCGATGTTGCAGACCGTCGTCTTGGTCTCCTGCATCATCGTCACGCTGTCGTAGCCATAGGTCGTCGCGGTGTTCACGGCCTCGCCGCGCACCACCGGTGCCGCGCCGTTCGGGTAGTAGGCCAGCATGTCGGCCCCCTGCCAGCGACCGGAGAAGTGGAACGGCATCCAGACGGTGTCGGGTCCCACCCGCTCGGTCACCATCGCCTGCACGTTCAGGCGCGCGCCGGTCGGGCTCACCAGCCAGACACGCTCGCCATTGCGGATGCCCCGTGCCGCCGCGGCCTTCGGGTTGATCTCCACGTAGGCCTCCTGCTGCAACTCGGCCAGCCAGGGGTTGGCACGGGTCTCCTCGCCGCCGCCCTCGTACTCGACCAGCCGGCCCGACGTGAGGATCAGCGGGAACTTCTCGTGCACCTTGTCGGCGACGTTCTTCTGCTGCACCGACTTGAACATCGTGGGCAGGCGCCAGAAGGTCTTGCGGTCGTCGTGCGACGGGTACTTGGCCACCAGGTCCGGGCGGGTGCTGTACAGCGCCTCGCGGTGCTGCGGCACGGCGTCCGGGAAGTTCCACACCACAGCACGCGCCTTGGCGTTGCCGAACGGGTGGATGCCGTGGTTCTTCATGGCGATGCGGATCAGGCCCCCCGACGGGTCGGTCTTCCAGTTCTTGCCCTCGGCCGCGATCTTCTCGGCGTCGGTCAGTTCGTCCCACCAGCCCAGCTTCTTGACGAGGACATGGTCGACCTCGGGGTAGCCGGTGGTGATCTCGCTGCCCTTGGAATGCGAGCCGTCCTCGGCCAGCAGGTTCACGCCTTCGCGCTCCACGCCGAAGTTGGCGCGGAAGTTTCCGCCGCCGTCCATGACGTGCTTGGAGGTGTCGTACAGGTTGGGCGAGCCGGGGTGCTTGAGCTCCGGCGTGCCGAACGCGGGCCAGGGCAGGCCGAAGTAGTCGCCGGTCAGGTCGTAGCCGGTGTCCTTGTCCTTCACGCCGTCCTTGGCCTTGAGCGTCTTGACGTCGAAGGCGTGCATGTTCTTCATGTGCGCCTTCAGCCGCTCCGGGCTCTGGCCCGTGTAGCCGATGGTCCAGACCGACTTGTTGATCTCGCGCAGGATGTCCTCGGGCACGGGCTCGTCCAGGCCCTTGACCTTCTGCATCTTGTAGTTCTTGACCAGTTCCTTGCCGAAGCCGAGCTTCTCGGCCAGCTGGTACATGATCATGTGGTCGCTGCGGCTCTCCCACAACGGCTCGATCACCTTCTCGCGCCACTGGATCGAGCGGTTGGAGGCGGTGCAGGAACCGGAGGTCTCGAACTGCGTGGCGGCCGGCAGCAGGTACACCGCGCGGTTGGGGTTGAGGTCTTCGCTGCGGCCCGGCATGGCGGCCATCGCCGCGGTGGCGGACGGGTACGGGTCGATCACGACCAGCAGGTCCAGCTTGTCCATCGCCCGCTTCATCTCGACGCCGCGCGTCTGGGAGTTGGGTGCGTGGCCCCAGAACACGACACCGCGCAGGTTCGGGTCCTGGTCGATGTTCTCGTTCTTCTCCATCACGCCGTCGATCCAGCGCGACACCGTGATGCCCGGCTTGGTCATCATCGCCGGGCTGGAGAAGCGGCCCTTGATCCAGTCGTACTCGACGCCCCAGGCCTTGGCGAAGTGGCGCCAGGAGCCTTCGACGATGCCGTAGTAGCCGGGCAGCGAATCCGGGTTGGGGCCCACGTCGGTGGCACCCTGCACGTTGTCGTGGCCGCGGAAGATGTTCGCGCCGCCACCGGACACGCCGATGTTGCCCAGCGCCAGCTGCAGGATGCAGGAGGCGCGGACCATCGCGTTGCCGATGGTGTGCTGCGTCTGGCCCATGCACCACACGATGGTGGAGGGACGGTTCTTGGCCAGCGTCTCGGCGACCTTGTAGACCTCGGCCTCCGGCACGCCGCAGGCTTCCTCGACCTTGTCGGGCGTCCACTTGGCCATGACGTCCTCGCGGACCTTCTCCATGCCGTAGACGCGGTCGTTGATGTACTTCTTGTCTTCCCAGCCGTTCTTGAACACGTGGTACAGCACGCCGAACAGGAACGGGATGTCGGAGCCCGAGCGGATGCGGCAGTACTGGTCGGCCTTGGCGGCAGTGCGGGTGAAGCGCGGATCCGCCACGATCATCTTGGTGCCGGTCTCCTTGGCATGCAGCATGTGCAGCATGGAGACGGGGTGCGCCTCGGCGGCGTTGGAGCCGATGTACAACGCAGCCTTGCTGTTCTGCATGTCGTTGTACGAGTTGGTCATCGCACCGTAGCCCCAGGTGTTCGCGACACCGGCAACCGTGGTGGAGTGGCAGATGCGCGCCTGGTGGTCGCAGTTGTTGCTGCCCCAGTAGCTCACGAACTTGCGCATCAGGTACGCCTGCTCGTTGTTGTGCTTGGAGGAGCCCACCCAGTAGATCGCCTCGGGTCCGCTGGCCTTGCGCAGCTCCAGCATCTTGGCGCTGATCTCGTTGAGGGCTTGGTCCCAGCTGATGCGCTGGTACTTGCCGTCCACCAGCTTCATCGGGTAGCGCAGGCGGTACTCGCCGTGGCCGTGCTCGCGGATCGCAGCGCCCTTGGCGCAGTGCGCACCCAGGTTGATCGGCGAGTCGAACACCGGCTCCTGGCGCACCCACACGCCGTTCTCGACGACGGCATCGATCGCACAGCCCACCGAGCAGTGGGTGCACACCGTGCGCTTGACCTCGATCTTGCCCGTGCCCATCGCGGGCTTGTCACCCGAGGCGGCCTTGGCCTTCTGCACCAGGGTCAAGCTGCCGGCGGCGATGCCGACGCCCACGCCCAGGCCGGAGCGGCGCAGGAACGCGCGTCGGTCCATCGTCGGCAGCGCGTGCGACAGGCCGCGCTGCAGGCTGTGGATGAAAGGCGAACGCGCGGTGTCCGCGCGCGTGCCGGACTGGCCGGCACCGTGTTTCTTGGTCAGCAACATGGAGGCGCCCCTTTCGGAAAGGGTTAGATGCGGGTGGTCTTGTAGTACTGCTTGACGTGCTCGGAGAGCTCGTAGCCGCCGCCGCGGGCGGGCGGCGCCTTGGGCAGCGTGGGCGCCACTTCCGTGGGCTTGGCGGTGGGCAGGAGGCCGACGGCGGCGACGGCCGCCCCGGTGGTGGCCGCCCCCGCGAAGAGGCTGCGGCGGGAAAGCCTGGATTGGGACTGGCTCATGCTGTCTCCTTGCTGCTCAGTGTTGGCATGCTTATATGCACGGCCGAGCATAGCGAAATGCCCGGGGTGCGGCGACGGGGGAAACGCCGCAATCGAAAGAATTGCTCAGGCGTAAGGACCGTGTCAGTTGCGAGCGTCGCGCTGCAGCGCGTCGACCGGTTGCCAAGTACGGGAAAACCCCGAGGCATGGTGGAAAGACCTTCACGCCAGCAGGTCGAAACCCTGCTGCTCCACGCTGAAGAACGCCTGCGTGAAGCGCGCCTGCGAAGCGTAGAAGCGTGCGCGCGGATGTCCGGCGAGCGCGTCGCACATCGTGGCCACCCACGGCTGCAGGTGGGTGGAGAAGAACTCCCGCTGGCGGGTGAGGTTGGCGACCGCCACGTCGTCCCCCGCGATCAGGTAGCGCATCACCTCGCACAGGTAGGCGATGTGGTCCTCGGTCTCCGGCATGCCCTCGTCTCGCGTCAGACCCAGGGCACGCAGGTCGTCCCGCAGCTGGGCGAGCGGCCGCTCGTTGAGGAAGCCGCTCATGTAGTGCGACCCGAACAGGTAGACCTCGGGCTTGCCGACGCCGCCGAACAGGGCATCGAACTCGGCGACGATCTCCGTGTCGGTCATCGCCCGCGCCACGCCGATGAACTCGCGCCAGGGCTCCTCGAGGAATGCGCCGGCCGCCGGCGCCTCGGTGACCGCCACGCGCAGCGCACCCAGGAGCGGCGCGTCCGGCGCCGCGTAGAACAGGCGGGCCAGCAGGCCGTAGACCTCGGCGCGCGCGGTCTCCTCGTCCAGCGCGGAGGTCTGCAGGGTGGCGGCGGCGTCAGACATCGGTGATCTTCACTTCGTGTTCGGCGGAGTACATGTCGATCACGCGGCAATCGCTGCACATCTTCAGGCGCTCGAGCGCCGCGCCCTGGAACATGGCGTGGCCGGCGAGCTTGCCCAGCATCGATTCGACCGCCTTGAGCGTGCCGAACGGCTTGGCGCAGCGGATGCAGGCGTAGGGCTTGGTCTCGTTCACCACGCGCGCCTCGCGGCGCTGCGGCGTGAGCAGCAGCCGGGGCTGCAGCGTGATCGCGTCCTCCGGGCAGGTCGTTGCGCACAGGCCGCACTGCACGCAGTTCTTCTCGAGGAAGCGCAGTTGCGGCGCGTTGGGGTTGTCCTGCAGCGCGCTGGCGGGGCAGGCGCTGACGCAGCTCATGCACAGGGTGCACTTGCCGGTGTCCACCAGCACGCTGCCGAACGGCGCGCCGGCGGCGGGAAGCTCGATCGCGTCGGGCCGCGCAGGCGCCTGCGCGACCAGGTGGTCGAGCGCCAGTTCGAGCGTCGACCGCTTCTCCGCGGCCAGCGCGAAACGCGCCGGCTGCGCAGGCACCTGCTGGCGGGTGTCGCCCAGCGAGCGCAGGGCCGCATCGAGGCCCGCGGCGGTGTCCGCCTGCACCAGCTCGAGGTGCGTCCCGGCGTAGCCGAGCCCGCGCAGGATGGCCTGGGCCACGGCCATCTGGTCCTTCAGGCCCTGGAGGTACTGTGGCGCCTCCTCGCTGGTGACCAGCACGGCCACCTGGCTGGCACCGAACGCGATGGCCGACAGCCACAGGTCCACGCCGGCGCTCGCGGTGTGCCACAGGGCCACGGGGATGACGTTGGCGGGCACGCCATGGGCCTTGCCCAGGCGGGCCGCACGCCCGAGGCCTTCGACCAGCCCCTGCCCGGCCTCCTGGCTGTGCAAGAGCACCGTGGGTTGCCGCCCACCGGCCTGCAGGTAGGAAGACAGCAGCGTGCGCAGCTTCTGCCCCTGCTCGGTGGCACGCGGATAGGCGTAGGTGAGCGCGCCGGTCGGGCAGACGGTGGTGCAGGCCCCGCAACCGACGCACAGGTTCGGGTTGACCTTGATCTGCTGCCGCGCCGGCTCGCTGGAGATGGCGGCCGCCGAACAGATCTCGACGCAGGCGTTGCAGCCCACCTGCTCGTTGCGGCTGTGCGCGCAGAGCTTCTGCTTGTAGACGAAGAACTTGGGCTTCTCGAACTCGCCCACCAGCTCGCGCAGGCGCAGCAGCGCCGGCATGTCGCGGCCATCCCACAGGAAGTAGCCCTGCGGGGCGGCATGCTGCGGGAAGGCCGGGGTGGCGCGCAGGTCGAGCACGAGGTCGAAGGTCTCGGACTGCACGGCGGGCTCGCGCGTGAAGTCGATCGCACCCACCGCCTCGCAGGCCTTCACGCAGGCCCGGTGCCCGGTGCAGCGGGCCAGGTCGATCTGGTAGTCCAGCCCGATCGCGCCTTCCGGGCAGGCCGCCACGCAGGCGTTGCAGCGGGTGCACAGGTCCAGGTCGATCGGGTTGTCGGCGGACCATTCCAGGCGGAAGGCCCCCAGCCAGCCGGTGAGGGATGCGATGCGCCCACCCAGCACCGGATGGCGCCGCTCCTGGGCCCCGGTGCCGCCGGTGGTGAACAGGGTCACGTCCAGCACGTCCTGCACCATCGCGGCCGCGCGCTCGGCCTGCTCCAGGGGGCCGATGACGAGGACCCGCCCGCCGCTCTTGTAGGTGACGGTGGGGACCGGCTCCGGGTCGGGCAGGCGCGCCGCGGCGAGCAGGGCGGCGATCTTGGGCATCGACTGGGCCGCATCGCGGCTCCAGCCGCCGGTCTCCCGGATGTTCACGAAGCGGATCGGCGCGACCGCGCCTTCCGTCTGCGTTCCCACCTCGGCGAAGAGGCGCTTTTCCTGGGTGCAGGCGACGACGACTTCGTCGCTCCCGCGGATCGCCTGCTGGAAGGCGCCGGCTTCGCGGCGGCACAGGCTGGTGTGCAGCGTCAGTGGTTCACCCAGCGCCGCGCCCAGGCTCGCCGCCTGGAGCGGCATCGTCTTGTTGCAGTCGCAGATCAGGGTCGGCATGGTCGGGAGGTACTGCTGGCGGCGGCACGCTGGCCGCCTTGTCGGGTTCGGGGGGGCCCGACTGTGCCACGGTTTCCCCGCCCTGCCCCTCCGCATCATCCCTTGCCCCAGTGGCTGGCTCGTCTTTGCGCTCTTCTTCACGGAAGAAGCCCAGGAACTGTGCACTGGCCAGTTGCCGCAGCATCGACTCCGGCATCGGGTCGGGCTTGCTGTAGTCGTCGATGTAGACGTCCAGCCCGTCCTGGACATTGAAGCGGGGATCGGCCCAGAGCTTCTTCAGGGCGGCGTTCTTCACCTCCGGCGCCACGTCCGGCGCGGTGAAGCGGCGGAAGTCCGACTCGTGCGTGAGCTGCTGCACGTCGTCCAGCGTGGGCGGCGGCTCGGGCGCAGGCTGGGGAGGCTCCTGCGCCACCGCCGGCAGCGGCTGGGGCAGCGGATCGCCGACGTCGGCCCGGGGCGTGTCGACCGGCGCGGGTTCCACGGCCGGCGCCGGGGTGGCCTCCGGCTCGGGCGCCAGCGGGCGCCCGTCACGGGCATCGAGCTTGCGGCGCGACCAGCGGCCGAGGAAACCGTCAGCCACCGGCGCCCCCGCTGCCGCTGCCGCCACCCGCGCCACCGCTACCGCCACCGCTACCTCCACCGCCGTAGGTCTTGCCGGTGGACACCGAAGCCGGATTGCCGAACCGGTCCTGCAGCGGCTTGAAGCTCTCGGGACGCTTGCGCTTCTTGGGCTCGGGGACGTAGTGCTCCTGGGCGAAGGCAGCCATCCACTCCACCACCTGCGGCGGCGCCGGCACCTGTTCGCAGGTTTCCTGCGCATCCAGCCAGCGGCCGGCGTCGTGGTAGCTGAGGCTGACCGCCGCGGGCCGCGGGATCGGCTCGTCCGCGACGGTCGGCTCCTCCTCCATCCGCCAGAGCACGAACCAGCACGGCGCCGGCGTGGTGACGTTGAGGTAGTAGCCCTCCGCATCGTCGCGGAACAGCTCGACGGTGAAGCCCGGGTGCAGCCAGTGCTCCTCGCGTTCGTCGGCCAGGATGCGGCGCGGTTCGGTGCCGAAGGCGGGCTCGTTGGGCACCACGTCGTGCAGCACCCAGCGCCAGGGCTGCCACCGGTTGTCCAGCCGCTCGCGCCGCATCACCACGGCAACTTCCAGGCTCGGGCGTGCTGCCATCGCCGGCTTCAGGTGTTCTTGGAGATGGTGATGGTCGGGAACTTCGAGGTGAAGTCCTTGGCCTTGCCGGCGACCTTCACCGCCACGCGGCGCGCGACATCGCGGTAGATGCCCGCCAGCTTGCCGTCCGGATCGGCCACGACGGTGGGCTTGCCGCCGTCGGCCTGCACGCGGATGCTCATGTCCAGCGGCAGCGCGCCGAGGTACTCGAGTCCGCGTTCCGCCGCGTAGCGCTGGCCGCCGCCCTCGCCGAAGATGTGCTCGGCATGGCCACAGCTGCTGCAGATGTGCACGGCCATGTTCTCGACCAGGCCGAGGATCGGGACGCCGACCTTCTCGAACATGGCCACCGCCTTGCGGGCGTCGAGCAGCGCGATGTCCTGCGGCGTCGTGACGATCACCGCGCCGGTCATCGGCACGCGCTGCGACAGCGTCAGCTGGATGTCGCCGGTGCCGGGCGGCAGGTCGACCACCAGGTAGTCCAGGTCCTGCCAGTTGGTCTGCCGCAGGAGCTGCTCGAGTGCCTGCGTGGCCATCGGGCCGCGCCAGATCATGGCTTCGTCCGGGTTGATCAGGAACCCGATCGACATCACCTGGACGCCGTAGTTCTCCATCGGGTCCATGGTCTTGCCGTCCGAGCTGTCCGGGCGCCCGTCGATGCCCATCATCATGGGCTGGCTCGGGCCGTAGATGTCGGCGTCCAGCAGGCCGACCGCGGCGCCCTCGGCGGCCAGCGCCAGCGCCAGGTTCACGGCGGTGGTGCTCTTGCCCACGCCGCCCTTGCCGGAGGCGACGGCGATGATGTTCTTCACGCTCGGCATCAGCTGCACGCCGCGCTGCACGGCATGCGCCGTCACCTTCGTGGCGATGTTCGCCGAGACGTTGGTGACGCCGGGCACGCCGCGCGCTGCCGCCACCAGCGCCTGGCGCAGCGCCGGCAGCTGGCTCCTGGCGGGGTAGCCGAGCTCGACGTCGAAGGCGACGTCGCCGCCGGTGACCTGCAGGTTCTTGAGCGCCTTGGTGGAGACGAAGTCCTGTCCGGTGTTCGGATCGCGGACCGCCGCAAGCGCGGCAAGCAACTGTTCGGGGGTGGCCATGGCGTCACGGTGCAAAGGGGGATCGAGTGTACCCAGCGCCTAAAATCGCGGGTTCCCTGCGGACAACCCACCCATGCCCCAGCGCAAGCTATTCGTCACCACCGCCCTGCCGTATGCCAACGGCAAGTTCCACATCGGCCACATCATGGAGTACATCCAGGCCGACATCTGGGTGCGCCACCAGCGCATGCAGGGCAGCCAGGTGCACTTCGTCTGCGCCGACGACGCCCATGGCGCGCCGATCATGATCGCGGCCGAGAAGGCGGGCAAGACGCCGCAGGCCTTCGTGGCCGAGATCGCCGCGGGCCGCAAGCCCTACCTCGACGGCTTCCACATCGCCTTCGACCACTGGCACAGCACCGATGCGCCCGAGAACCACGCGTTGGCGCAGCAGATCTACCGCGACCTCAAGGCCAACGGCCTCATCGCGACGCGCACCATCGAGCAGTTCTTCGACCCGCAGAAGAACATGTTCCTGCCCGACCGGTTCATCAAGGGCGAGTGCCCGAACTGCCACGCCAAGGACCAGTACGGCGACAACTGCGAGGTCTGCTCCAAGGTCTACAGCCCGACCGACCTGATCGAGCCCTACTCGGCCCTCTCCGGCGCCAAGCCGGTGCTGAAAAGCTCGGAGCACTTCTTCTTCAAGCTTTCGGACCCGCGCTGCCTGGACTTCCTGAAGACCTGGACGGCCAGCGGCGCCGTGCAGCCGGAGGTGCTCAACAAGATCAGCGAGTGGCTCACGCCCGACGCCGACGGCAAGACCGCGCTGGGCGACTGGGACATCAGCCGCGACGCGCCCTACTTCGGCATCGAGATCCCCGACGCGCCGGGCAAGTACTTCTACGTCTGGCTCGACGCGCCGGTGGGCTACCTGGCCTCGCTCAAGCACTACCTCGGCCGCATCGGGACCGACTACGAGCAATTCATCGCCGACCCGCAGGTCGAGCAGGTGCACTTCATCGGCAAGGACATCATCACCTTCCACACGCTGTTCTGGCCCGCCATGCTGCACTTCAGCGGCCGCAAGGTGCCCAACCACGTGTTCGTGCACGGCTTCCTCACCGTGAACAACGGCGAGAAGATGAGCAAGAGCCGCGGCACCGGCCTGGACCCGCTGAAGTACCTGTCGCTGGGCATGAACCCGGAGTGGCTGCGCTACTACCTGGCCGCCAAGCTGAACGGCCGCAACGAGGACATCGACTTCAACCCGGACGACTTCATGGCCCGGGTCAATGCCGACCTGGTGGGCAAGTTCGTGAACATCGCCAGCCGCGCGGCCAAGTTCGTGCCGGGCGGCGTGCTCGCCGCTGCCCCCGACCTGTCGGGGGTGGATCCCGCAGCCCTCGCCGGCACCGTGCGCGGCCTCTACGAACAGCGCGACTACGCCCGGGCCCTGCGCGAGATCATGGCGGCGGCCGACAAGGTGAACACCGCGTTCGACCAGGCCGCGCCCTGGAAACTGGCCAAGGAAGGCAAGGGCGCGGAGGCCGCCGCGGTGGGCAGCCACTGCCTGGAGTTGTTCAAGGTGCTCACCGCCTGCCTCAAGCCGGTGCTGCCGACGCTGGCCGCCCAGGCCGAGACCTTCCTGGGTTGCGCCCCGCTCACCTGGGACAACGCCGCCACGCCGCTCGGCGCCGGCCACCAGATCGGCGACTACAAGCACCTGATGCAGCGCGTCGAGGAACGCCAGCTCGATGCATTGTTCGAGCCTCCAGCCCCCGCCACAAGCGGGCCGGCTGCTATCAATTCAGGGGCATCTGGAGCGCCGGACGCCGCGGCGGCCGTGCCGGGCGGCGAGCCGCTGGCACCGCAGATCACCATCGACGACTTCGTGAAGGTCGACCTGCGCATCGCCAGGATCGTGCAGTGCGAGGCGGTGGAAGGCTCCACCAAGCTGCTGCGGCTGACGCTGGACGCCGGCGAGGGCCGCCACCGCAACGTGTTCTCCGGCATTGCCTCGGCCTACCGGCCGGAGCAGCTGGTGGGCAAGCTCACCGTGCTGGTCGCCAACCTGGCGCCGCGCAAGATGAAGTTCGGCGTGAGCGAGGGCATGGTCCTGGCGGCCAGCCATGCGGACGAGAAGGCCCAGCCCGGCATCCACGTGCTGGAGCCCTGGCCCGGTGCCCAGCCGGGCATGCGGGTGCGCTGACGCGCCAGCCCAACAGTTCTTACCGGCGGCTACAGGCGCCGGATCGAGCCCATCCATAAAATCGGCTGGCTCATCCGCGCGCCCGACCATGTCCCCCCGCCGCCACCGCCTGTCCTCCCGCATGCCGCGCTGCGCGGCCGGCCACCTGCGCAGCCGCTGCCGCGGGGGTGAGCGGGCCCGCCCGCCGCGGCCCCGCACGCGCTGAGCGCTGCTTTTCGGCAGCGGATGAGCTCGCCGCAGGCTTGCTCGTCTTTATGATTCCGGCGATGCAGTGCGCCCGCCGCGGATGACCGCCAATTCGACCGTCCGCCGGCGGCTCGTGACGCTGGTGCTCGCCTTCATGGTGCCGACCGTGGCAGCCGCGATCCTGGCGATCTTCTACGTCTACCAGCAGGAGCGGCGCAGCTTCGAGCGCACGCTGGTCGAGGCCACGCGCGCCCTCTCGCTGGTGGTCGACCGGGACCTCGCCCGCCGCGAAGCGACGCTGCAGACGCTGGCGGCGTCCCCGACGCTGACGACGCGGGACCTGGCCGCCTTCCATGCCTACGCACGCGAGGTCGTCCCGACATTCGACAGCGCCATCGTGCTGAGCGACCTGCAGGGCCAGCAGCTCCTCAATTCCCGGCGGCCCCTCGGCGAGCCGCTGCCGCGCACCGTGTTCTCCGCCTTGCGCGAGAAGGCCGGGGCGCACGCCACGCTCGTGTCCAACGTCTACTTCGCGCCCATCGGCAAGCAGCACAGTTTCGCGGTCGAGGTGCCGGTGGTGCGCAACGGGCAGGTGGTCTACTACCTGAGCATGGGCAACTTTGCCGCCCACATGCAGAAAGTGCTGGCGGACCAGCGCCTGCCAGACGGCTGGGTGGGGACGGTCCTGGATGGCGAAGGGAACGTGGTGGCGCGCACCCACGCGCCGGAGCGCTTCGTCGGAACCAAGCCCCCTGCGCAGCTGCTGGCGCAGGCCGAGGCGTCCCAGGGCCAGACCTTCGTCGTGCCCGCCATGGAAGGCCACGCGGTGCGTGCCAGCTTCAACCGCGCCCCGGGTTACCGCTGGGCCGTGTTCATCGGCGTGCCGGAGTCGCAGATCACCTCGCCGGTCCGCGCGGCGGCGGGGTTCGGCCTGGCGGCCCTGGCGCTGATGCTCGCAGCCTGGTGGGGCGCGCTGCAGGTCGGGCGGCGCCTGGTGCAGCCGATCACCGAGCTGGCGGGCGCCGCGCAGGCCCTGGGTCGCGGCGAGGCGGTGGCGCGGATCGAGACCGGCCTGCAGGAGACCGACGCGGTCGCGCTGGCGCTCTCCGAGGCCGCGACCTCCATCCGCTCGTCCAGTGCGCAGATGGAGCAGCGCGTGCGGCAGGCCCTGGACGACGCCGAGAAGGTGCACCGGACCCTGGTGCAGAACCAGAGGCTGGAAGCCCTCGGCCAGCTGACCGGCGGCGTCGCGCACGATTTCAACAACCTCCTGATGGTGGTGAACACGAACGTGCACCTGCTGCGGGCCCGGCACCCGGCGCTGGCTTCGGACGCGCAGTTGCAACGGATCGACCGCGCCGTCTCCACCGGCAGCAAGCTGACGCGCCAACTGCTCGCCTTCGCCCGCAGGCAGCCCCTGCGCCCCGAAGTGATCGACCTGGCCACGACGCTGCCCGAGCTGATGGAGTTGATCCGGCCGACGCTGGGCAGCAGCGTCGCGGCCGGCTGCGAGGTGGCCCCGGGCACCGGCTGCATCGAGGCCGATCCGGCCGAACTGGAGCTGGCGATCATCAACCTGGCCATGAACGCACGCGACGCGATGCCCGAAGGCGGCACGCTGCGACTCGCCGCGCACCCGGCCGAGGACGGCGAGGCGGTGCTGATCGAAGTGACCGACACCGGCCAGGGCATCCCGCCCGAGATCCTGGACAAGGTGTTCGAGCCCTTCTTCACCACCAAGGACGTTGGGCGCGGCACCGGGCTCGGGCTCAGCCAGGTGTGGGGCCTGGCGCAGCAGGCGGGCGGCGTCGCGAGCATCCGCAGCACGCCGGGCCAAGGCACGACGGTGTCGCTGCACCTGCCGCGCGCGCGCCGGCGGCCTTCGACCGACGCGACGATGCCGGGCACGCGCCGGATCCCGCCGGGCTGCGAGGTGCTGCTGGTGGAGGACAACGGCGAACTGGCGCTCGCAGGCGCCGAGTTGCTGACCGAGGCGGGCTGCCGCGTGTTCCGCGCGGGCAATGCCGACGAGGCGCTGGCGCTGCTGGATGCGGGAGGAGCCCGCCCGCACGTGGTGCTCAGCGACATCCGGATGCCCGGCAGCCTGGACGGCATCGGCCTCGCCCGGCGCCTGCGCACCCGGACACCGGCGCCGCAGGTGGTGCTGATGACCGGCTACACCGGTGAACTGGAAGCCGCGCGCGCCGCCGGCCTGGAGGTGCTGGCCAAGCCGGTCGCACCGGCGCAACTGCTGACTGCGGTGGCGCTGGCGGCAGTCCGGGTGCCCGCTCAATCGACGCCAGCGTGAGCGCCCGCTAGCTCGGACCGCCCCGCTGCTCGGGCGCGTCGGGGTCGCGGCCGGTCGTCGTGCGCAGCACCTTGAGGTCGCGGTCGAAGTACACGGTGAACATCATGGAGGTGTTGGGCGCTTCCATGTAGCGCCAGTCCCAGGCCTCTTGCGCCTTGAGCGGGTACGGCGTGCGCCTGGCCGGCTTGCCCAGCATGCGCCGCACCTCTTCCATCGGCATGCCGGGCCGCACCCGGGCGAAGTTGTCCGGGTTGAGCACCTGCCGCAATGCGGTCATGCGGCCGTCGGGACCGATGGTGATCATGTAGTTCTGGTGCCCCGCGGGGTTGCGGTTGTATTCGAAGACACGGGCGCCGCCCGGCTCGTCCCAGATGTTCTCGGGCGCCCCGAACCGGGCCCGGACGTCCGACTCGGTGGACACGCCTTCCTCCAGCTCCCGGATGCGCTGCGGGTCGCAACCGACCAGCGCCGCCGCCGAAACCAGGACCGCCAGGAACCAACCGCCGACCCGCATGGAACCCCCTTGGTAAAATTGCCGACCCACCAGGCCAGTCTATGTCCAAGTTGCTCCGTTTCTTCCGTCGCCCCGATTACAAGTCCGACGTCACGCAGTTCATCGAGGAGCTGAAGGCGCAGCGCCCGGACATCGAAGCCCAGCAGCGCGCCGGGCGGGCGATCTGGTGGGACAAGCACCTCGACCGCGAGGCGCTGGGCGACTGGAAGCAGGCCCGCGTACCGCAGAAGCCGTACGTCTACGGCTCCGGCAACGGCGACGCCTCCTGACGTGAGCGACAGCACCGACGCGGCGCTGCCGGCACCGGCCGAACTGCCGCCGTTGGCCGACGCGCCGGGCATGCCCGAGGTGGTGGACCAGGTGGCGCTCGCCCGCCTGTACGGCGAACCCCTGTTCGCCATGCCCACGGACCTGTACATCCCGCCCGATGCGCTGGAGATCTTCCTGGAGGCCTTCGAAGGCCCGCTGGACCTGCTGCTCTACCTGATCCGCAAGCAGAACTTCAACATCCTCGACATTCCGATGGCGGCGGTGACGCGCCAGTACCTGACCTATGTCGACGAGATCCGCAGCCGCAACCTCGAACTCGCGGCCGAGTACCTGCTCATGGCGGCGATGCTGATCGAGATCAAGTCGCGCATGCTGCTGCCGCCCAAGAAGACGGCGGAAGGCCAGGAGCCGGAGGACCCGCGCGCCGAGCTCGTGCGCCGACTGCTCGAGTACGAGCAGATGAAACTGGCCGCGGCGCGCCTGAACGAGGTGCCGCAGCTGGGCCGCGACGTGCTGCGTGCCCAGGTGTACATCGAGCAGTCGCTGCAGCCGCGCTTTCCGGACGTGCAGCTGGCGGACCTGCAGGATGCCTGGCGCGACATCCTCAAGCGTGCCAAGCTGGTGCAGCACCACAAGATCACGCGCGAGGAGCTGTCGGTGCGCGAGCACATGAGCATCGTGCTGCGCAAGCTGCAGGGGCGCAAGTTCGTCGAGTTCGAGGACCTGTTCGACACCAGCCGGGGCGTCCCGGTGCTCATCGTCACCTTCATTGCCACGCTGGAGCTGGCCAAGGAGACGCTGATCGAGGTCACGCAGGCGGAGGCGTTCGCGCCGATCTACGTGCGGCTGGCCTACCAGCCCGCCTGAACGTGCCCGCCGCATGACCGCCTCGCGCGACTTCGATGTCCTGATCGTCGGCAGCGGCCTGGCCGGGTTGTCGGCGGCACTCCACCTGGCGCCGACCCACCGCGTGGCCGTGATCACCAAGCGCGGGCTGGGCGACGGCTCCAGCGGCTGGGCACAGGGCGGCATCGCGGCCGTCATGGACCGCGCCGACAGCTTCGAAGCGCACGTGGACGACACCCTCGTTGCCGGCGCAGGCCTCTCGGACCCGGCGGCCACCCGCTTCGTCGTGGAACATGCACCGCAGTCGATCGCCTGGCTGCGGCAGCTGGGCGTGCCGTTCTCGATGGAACAGGGCCAGCTGCACCTCACCCGCGAAGGCGGCCACAGTGCGCGTCGCATCGTGCACGTGACCGACGCCACCGGCGCCGCGGTGCAGCACACCCTCATCGGGCAGGTGCGTCGCACGCCCAACATCCAGGTGTTCGAGCAGCACACGCTGGTGGACCTGATCACCAGCCGCCGGCTGGGCCAGCAGCCGCAACGCTGCCTGGGACTCTATGCACTGGACGGCGGGTCGGACGAGGTGATCACCTTCCGGGCGCCCCAGACCATCCTGGCCACCGGTGGTGCCGGCAAGGTGTACCTGTACACGACCAATCCGGACACCGCCACCGGCGACGGCATCGCCGCCGCGTGGCGGGCCGGTTGCCGGGTGACGAACATGGAGTTCATCCAGTTCCATCCCACCTGCCTGTACCACCCGCTGGTCAAGAGCTTCCTCATCACCGAGGCGGTGCGCGGCGAGGGCGGCCGCTTGCTGCTGCCCGCCTCCATGGGCGGGACGCGCTTCATGCCGCACCACGACCCGCGCGCCGAACTCGCCCCGCGGGACGTGGTGGCGCGGGCCATCGACTTCGAGATGAAGAAGCACGGGCTGGACTGCGTCTACCTGGACATCTCGCACCAGCCGCCAGCCTTCATCCGCGAGCATTTTCCCAACATCCACGCCCGCTGCCTCGAGCTGGGCATCGACATCACCCGCGAGCCGATCCCGGTGGTGCCCGCGGCGCACTACACCTGCGGCGGCGTGCACACCGACCTGGCGGGGCGCACCGACCTCCCGGGGCTCCACGCCATCGGCGAGACGGCGTACACGGGCCTGCACGGCGCCAACCGGCTGGCCAGCAATTCGCTGGTGGAGTGCATGGTGTTCGCGCGGGCCGCCGCCACCGACATCGCCGCCAATCCCCAGGCCCCCGTGCCCGACCTGCCCGCATGGGACGAGAGCCGGGTGACCGATCCCGACGAGTCGGTGGTGATCTCGCACAACTGGGACGAGCTGCGGCGCTTCATGTGGGACTACGTGGGCATCGTGCGCACCAACAAGCGCCTGGAGCGCGCCGCCCACCGCATCCGGCTGCTCCAGGAGGAGATCCAGGAGTTCTATGCGCACTTCCACATCAGCCGCGACCTGCTGGAGTTGCGCAACCTGGTGACCGTGGCCGACCTGATCGTGCGCTCGGCCCAGGCGCGGCACGAGAGCCGCGGCCTCCATTTCAGCCGCGACTACCCGCAACTGGCCGACGTGGCGGTGCCCACGATCCTGTCGCCGGCAACGGCCGGCGCGGCCCCCTAGGGAGGGCCTGGCGCACGTGCGTCAGCCGCGGTCGAGGTTGGCCCCGTCTTCCGGGTCTTCCTTGGTGCCCTCGCTGGTTGGGCGCTTCTCGCGCACCGGCAGTCCGTCCTCCCCGATGTCGCGCGGGAAGGTGGTGGTCGGGCCATAGCGGCGGTCACCACCGGCGGGTGACTGGCCTTGCGGCGGGTTCTCGGGCTGGTCCGGGGGCATGCAAGCTCCAGTGCGTTGGCAGACCAGCCACTCTGGCGCGGCTGCCGCCGGGCGTCTGTAGGCCGGCGTCGCCCGCCGTCGCGGGTTCAGACCGGCTTGACCACGGCCGAGGCGGTGGCGAACACACGCTCACCGTCGCCCAGCGCGCCCTGCACGAAGCAGAGGCTGCGGGTGGTGCGGGTCGCCCAGCCATGCCAGCGCAGCGCGTCGGACACCTGGGCCAGGGCCAGGAAGTGCACCGACAGGTCGACCGTCACGACGGTGTCGGTCTCGTGGTGGCCCAGCCCGGCCATGACGGCCGCAGCATCGAAGCCGGCGGCGATCACGCCCCCGTTCACCGCGGCGGTGCCCCCGCCGCCCTGCAGGCCCGCGTGCACCCCGTCGAAGCCGATGCTGGCCACGGCGTCGCCGAACGTCCCCCGGAATCCGAACCAGCGGATCTCGCTGCGTGCGTTGAAGAGATCCTGCGCGCGCTGCCGCTGCACGGCGTCCAGCCGGAACGGCACCGGCGGGGCGGCAGGCAGGCGCACCTCAGGCGGCACCGAGGTTAGGCACCAGGGCGCCCGCGGGCTGGCCGTTGCGCAGGGCCGCGGTGAAGGCCAGCATCCGGTCGATCGGCAGGCGGGCGCGCGCGCCCAGGGCCGGTTCGACGAACACCTCGTTCGACCCGGTCTCCAGCACATGGGCCAGTCCGGCCAGGCCGTTCATGGCCATCCAGGGGCAGTGCGCGCAGCTCTTGCACGTGGCGCTGTTGCCGGCGGTCGGCGCCTCGTGGAACACCTTGCCGGGATTGAGCGTGCGCAGCTTGTGCATCATCCCGTTGTCGGTGGCCACGATGAATTCGCGCGCGTCCATCTCGCGCGCCGCCTTCAGGATCGCGGACGTGGAGCCGACCGCGTCCGCCAGTGCCACGACGTCGGCCGGGGACTCGGGGTGCACCAGCACCTTGGCGCCCGGATGCTGCTTCTTCAGCGCCTCCAGCTCGAATCCCTTGAACTCGTCGTGCACGATGCACGAGCCGTTCCAGAACACCATGTCGGCGCCGGTCTGGCGCTGGATGTAGCCGCCCAGGTGCCGGTCGGGGGCCCACAGGATCTTGTGGCCCTTGTCCTTGAGCGCGGAGACGATGTCCAGCGCGCAGCTGGAGGTGACCAGCCAGTCCGAGCGGGCCTTCACGGCCGCGCTGGTGTTGGCGTACACCACCACGGTGCGATCGGGATGCCGGTCGCAGAAGGCGCTGAACTCGTCGATGGGGCAGCCCAGGTCCAGCGAGCAGGTCGCGTCGAGATCGGGCATCAGCACGCGCTTCTCGGGCGACAGGATCTTGGCCGTCTCGCCCATGAAGCGGACCCCGGACACGACCAGCGTGCTGGCGGGATGGTCGCGGCCGAAGCGCGCCATCTCCAGAGAATCGCTGACGATGCCACCGGTCTCCTCGGCCAGGTCCTGCAGGTCGGGGTGCACGTAGTAGTGCGACACCATCACCGCGTTGCGTTCCTTCAGGAGCACACGGATGCGGTCCTTCAGGCGCGCGCGCTCCTGGGGACTGGGCTCCTGCGGCACGCGCGCCCAGGCATGGCGGGTGTCGCAGCCGGCGCCCGCCGGCTGCTCGTACTCGACGTCGAAGATGGGGATGACGGCGCTCATGGGTTCAGAGGTCCTGGAATCGCATCGAGAAGTCCGTGGCCTTCACGTCCTTGGTCAGCGCACCGATGGAGATGCGGTCGACTCCGGTTTCCGCAAGCTCCCGTACCCGTTCCAGCGTCACGCCGCCGGACATCTCGAGGACGGCCCGGCCGGCGTTGAGCCGGACGGCCTCGCGCAGGGTGGCCATGTCCATGTTGTCCAGCAGCACCATGCGGGCGCCTGCGGCAAGCGCTTCCTCCAGCTGGGCCAGGGTCTCCACCTCGATCTCGACGAAGCTCGCCTGCGCCGCGGCGGCTGCCGCGGCCTGGAGCACCGCCGTCACGCCGCCGGCCGCAGCGATGTGGTTCTCCTTGATCAGGACGGCGTCGTGCAAGCCGATGCGGTGGTTGGTGCCGCCCCCGACGCGGACCGCGTACTTCTGGGCCAGGCGCAGGCCCGGCAGCGTCTTGCGGGTGTCGACGATCTGGGCGCGGGTGCCCCGCACGGCTTCCACGTACGTCGCCGTCTTGGTCGCCACCGCGCTGAGCAATTGCAGGAAGTTGAGCGCCGTGCGCTCGGCCGTCAGCAGCGCGCGGGCCGATCCGCGCAGCTCCAGCACCGGCTGGCCGAGGTTGCAGCGCCCGCCTTCGGGCACTGCCCAGGTGATCGTGGCGGACGGTTCCAGCTGCCGCACCGCGGCCACCACCCACGGGCCGCCGCAGACGATGGCCGCCTCCCGCGCGATCACCCGGGCCGAGGCCTGGCGCCCCTCGGGCACGAGCGAGGCGGTGAGGTCGCCGGGGCCGACGTCCTCCGCGAGGGCCCGGGCGGCATCCTGCCGGGCCAGCTCGGCCACTGCTGGAGCACTGAAGTCGAAGGCTTGCATCCGGCCGAGCATAGCGGGATCGCCATGGCATCGCCGGCGGCGCGGGCGCCCCGCAGCCAAGCCGATCGCACCACAATGGCAGGCATGGAAACGGCATACCTCGAGAAGGAGCCCGCCCGTGCCGAGGTGGACGGCTGGGCCGGCATCACGCTGCTGGAGTTCGGCACCCCGTGGTGCGGCTGGTGCCGGGCCGCGCAGCCGGCGATCGCGCAGGCCCTGACCGGTCATGCCGCGGTGCGGCACGTGAAGATCGAGGACGGCAGCGGGCGCCGGTTGGGGCGGTCGTTCGGCGTCAAGCTGTGGCCCACGCTGGTCGTGCTGCGCGACGGGCGCGAGATCTCCAAGCTGGTCCGTCCGGCCGGAGCCGAGCCGATCACGCAGGCACTGGCTCAGGCAGCGGGCTGATCAGGCCATCCGTTCCGCCGCCGGCCCGCGCGCCATCAGGTCGCGCACCGCTTCCGGCGGCGTGATGCGGCCGTCCAGCAGGGCGACCACGGCCGACGTGATCGGCATCTCGACGCCCAGGGCCTGCGCCCGCGCCCGCACGGCGCGCGCGCAGGCCACGCCCTCGGCCACATGGCCGAGCGATTGCAGCGCAGAGGCGAGCGGCTCGCCTCGGGCCAGGAGCAGCCCGACCTTGCGGTTGCGGCTGAGGTCGCCGGTGGCGGTGAGCACCAGGTCGCCCAGTCCGGACAAGCCCATGAAGGTGTCGGCGCGGCCGCCCAGGGCCAGGCCCAGCCGCGTCATCTCGGCGAGGCCCCGGGTCACGAGCGCGGCACGCGCGTTCAGGCCCAGCGACAGCCCGTCGCAGAGGCCGGTGGCGATCGCCAGCACGTTCTTGACGGCGCCCCCGACCTCCGCGCCCACCAGGTCGTCGCTGGCGTACACGCGCAGGCCATCCCCATGGAACGCCGACACCAGTGCGTCGCGCACGGCCGGGTGGCGGCTGGCGGCCAGCAGCGCGGTCGGCCGGCGCTGCGCCACCTCCTGCGCGAAGCTGGGACCGGTGAGCACGCCGGCCTGCATCCCCGGTGCGGATTCCGCCTGCACCTCGTGGCCCAGCAGGCCGTGCGCGGCGCCGGCGCCGCTCTCGAAGCCCTTGCACAGCCAGGCCACCGGAGCCCGGCAGTCCTGCAAACGGGTGAGCGCGGCACGCAACCCGGCCATCGGCGTCGCGACGATCACGAGGTCGTCCTCGGGGGTCCCGAGCTCGCCGGTCACCACCTGCAGGTTGGCCGGCAGCGGCACGCCGGGCAGGTAGCGCCGGTTTTCGCGTGCTTCGCGCAGGTCCGCGGCCTGCACGCCGTCGCGCGCCCACAGGCGCACCTGGTGGCGGGGCGCCGCGCTCACGGCCAGTGCCGTGCCCCAGGCGCCGGCGCCGAGCACGAGCAGCTTCATGGCGCGCCCCGGGCTGCTCAGGCGCTGGTGATGATGCGCGAGGGCTCTTCCTGCTGCAGCTGGGCTTGCTGCTGCTCGTACATGGCCTGGAAGTTGATCTCGGCCAGGTGCACGGGCGGGAAGCCGGCGCGCGTGACGATGTCGGCCACGTTGCCGCGCAGGTACGGGTACACGATCTGCGGGCAGGCGATGCCCATGACCGCGTTCATCTGCTCCGGCGGCAGGTTGCGGATCTCGAAGATGCCCGCCTGCTTGACTTCGACCAGGAACACGGTCTTGTCCTGCAGCTTGGTGGTCACGGTGGCGGTCACGCAGACTTCGAACACGCCCTCGGCGGCTTGCGCGGCCTCCACGCCCAGCTGGATGTCCACCGACGGCTGCTGCTGCTCCAGCAGGATGGCCGGCGAATTCGGCTGCTCCAGCGATGCCTCCTTGAGGTACACGCGCTGGATCTGGAAGATGGGGTCCTGGTTGTCCTGGGAATCGGCCATGGGGTCTTTCGTGCAAAGGAAAGGCCCGCCTGCGAAAGGCAAGCGGGCCGGGTTCGGATCAGCCGCGGATTATCTCAGGGCGGCCGGCGGGCCTGTCAGGCGCCGTTCAGCAGCGGCAGCAGGCCGCCGCGGCTGTCCAGGTCCATCAGGTCGTCGCAGCCGCCCACATGGGTCTCGCCGATGAAGATCTGGGGCACGGTGCGCCGTCCGGTGATCTCCATCATCTTCATCCGGGCCTCGGGCTGGGCGTCGACGCGGATCTCCTGGATCTCCTCGACGCCGCGCGCCTTCAGGATCTGCTTGGCCCGGATGCAGTACGGGCAGACGGCGGTGGTGTACATCGTGACGGGTTGCATGGCGTCCTTGCGGCCGGTCCTCAGGCCTTCTCGATGGGCAGGTTAGCGTCTTTCCACGCCCGCAGCCCGCCGGCCAGCACTTGGGCCTTGTCGTAGCCCAGTTTCTTGGCGGTCGCCAGTGCACGGTTCGCACGCATGCCGTTGGGACACACCAGCAGCACCGGCAGGGCCTTGTTCCGGGCCACCTCGGGCAGCCGCTGCTCCAGCTGGTTGAGGGGCACGTTGCGCGCGCCGCCGATGTGTCCCTGCGCGAACTCCTCGGTTTCGCTGACGTCGACGACGACGGCCTTTTCGCGGTTGATCAGCTGGACCGCGTTGGCGGTGGACAGGCCGCGCGCGGCCGTTCCCTGCACCACGGGCCAGAGCAGCAGCGCGCCCGAGACGAACGCGACCGCGATCAGCGTCCAGTTGTTGATGACGAAGTCCATGGTTTTCCTGTGTACGCGCCCCCTCGGCGCAAACCCGGGATTCTAGAATCCGGGGTTTTGTCCAGCCAAACCAAGCCCATGCACAAGCTCGTCCTGATCCGCCACGGCGAATCGACCTGGAACCTGGAAAACCGCTTCACCGGGTGGACCGACGTGGACCTGACCGCCACCGGCGTCCAGCAGGCGCAGGCCGCGGGCCGCCTGCTCAAGGCGGAAGGTTACGAGTTCGACCTGTGCCAGACCAGCGTGCTCAAGCGCGCGATCCACACCCTGTGGCACTGCCTGGACGCCATGGACCGCACCTGGCTGCCGGTGGTGAAGTCCTGGCGGCTGAACGAGCGCCACTATGGTGCGTTGCAGGGGCTGAACAAGGCCGAGACGGCCAAGAAGTTCGGGGACGACCAGGTGCTGGTCTGGCGCCGCAGCTACGACATCCCACCGCCGGCGCTCGAGGCCGGCGACCCGCGCGGCGAAGCCGGCGACCCGCGCTACGCCCGGCTGGCGCCCGGTCAGGTGCCGCTGACCGAGTGCCTCAAGGACACGGTCGACCGCGTCCTGCCGTTCTGGAACGAGTCGATGGCGCCGGCCCTGCGCGCCGGCAAGCGGGTGCTGGTGGCCGCCCACGGCAATTCGATCCGCGCCCTGGTCAAGTACCTGGACGGTGTCTCCGACGCCGACATCGTGGGCCTGAACATCCCCAACGGCATCCCGCTGGTCTACGAACTGGACGCGGAACTGCGCCCGCTGCGCCACTACTACCTGGGCGACGCCCAGGCCGCAGCGCAGGCGGCTGCGGCCGTCGCGCACCAGGGCCGGGCCTGACGCGCCCGGGCCACCCCGGCGGTTTTTTTGCACGGGGCGCCCGCTCTTCCGGAACCCCGGGGTAACCAACGCGTCTGAGTGTCTTCTCAGGTGTATATTGAAACGTCGAGAGGACCCAGGTTCCGTATGAGCCACAAATTGAAGATTGCCGGCTGGATTTCCGTGGGCGCGCTGGCCGGTGCGCTGACCACCGTGTCGCTCCAGACCGTCGCCCGTGGCTCGCTGGCGCCACTGCCGCTGGAAGAGCTGCAGCAGCTGGCCGCCGTGTTCGGCATGGTCAAGAGCGACTACGTGGAGCCCGTGGACGAGCGCAAGCTCATCAGCGACGCCATCGGCGGCATGGTCGCCAGCCTCGACCCGCACAGCCAGTACTTCGACAAGAAGAGCTTCAAGGAATTCCGCGAGGGCACCTCCGGCCGCTTCGTCGGCGTGGGCATCGAGATCTCGCAGGAAGACGGCCTGGTGAAGGTGGTCTCCCCCATCGAGGGTTCGCCGGCCCACCGCGCGGGCCTCAAGCCCAACGACCTGATCACGAAGATCGACGACACGGTCGTCAAGGGCTTGTCGCTGTCCGACGCCGTCAAGCGCATGCGCGGCGAGCCGAACACCAAGGTCACCCTCACCATCTTCCGCAAGGACGAGAACCGCACCTTCCCGGTGACGGTCACCCGCGAGGAGATCAAGACCCAGTCGGTCAAGGGCAAGGTGCTGGAGCCCGGCTACGGCTGGATCCGCCTGTCGCAGTTCCAGGAGCGCACGGTCGAGGACTTCGTGCGCAAGGTCGACGAGATCTACAAGGCCGAGCCCAACCTCAAGGGCCTGGTGCTGGACCTGCGCAACGATCCGGGCGGCCTGCTCGATGCCGCGGTGGCGATCTCCGCCGCGTTCCTGCCGGAGAACGTGACCGTCGTGTCCACCAACGGCCAGCTGCCGGAGAGCAAGTTCGTCTACAAGGCGTCGCCCGAGTTCTACCAGCGCCGCGCCGGTGCCGACCCGCTGCGCCGCCTGCCCGCGGCGATCAAGACGGTGCCACTGGTGGTGCTGGTCAACGAAGGCTCGGCCTCCGCCAGCGAGATCGTCGCCGGCGCGCTGCAGGACCACAAGCGCGCGACGGTGCTGGGCAGCCAGACCTTCGGCAAGGGCTCGGTCCAGACCGTGCGTCCGCTCGGACCGGACACCGGCCTGAAGCTCACCACCGCCCGCTACTACACGCCCAGCGGCAAGTCGATCCAGGCCCGCGGCATCGTGCCCGACGTGCTGATCGACGAGAGCGAGGAAGGCAACCTCTTCTCGCTGCTGCGCACCCGCGAGGCCGACCTCGAGAAGCACCTGGGCAGCGGCCAGGGCGCCGAGAGCAAGGACCCGGCACGCGAGAAGCTGAAGGAAGAGGCACGCAAGCGCGCCGAGGAAGAGTCGCGCAAGCCCGCCTCCGAGCGCAAGACGCCGGAGTTCGGCGTGCTCGAGAAGGACTTCCAGCTGGTGCAGGCCCTGAACCAGCTGAAGGGCCGCCCGGTCCTGGTCAGCAAGACGCAGGTGATCGAGAACAAGAACGAGAAGAAGGAAAACTGACCGGCGGGCGGCCAGGCGCCGCAGGTCATCCCGGCGCAAGCCGGAATCCCCGATCAGCATCCGACCCGCTCCGCAACTCGGACGCTGACAAGTCTCCCCGAAAGGCCGGCACCCGCCGGCCTTTCGCTTTTGCGCACAATCGCGCCATGACCGACGACGACCTTCTGCGCTACTCCCGGCACATCCTGCTCGAGGAGATCGGCGTGGAGGGCCAGGAGCGCCTGGCGGCCGCCCATGCCCTGGTCATCGGTGCGGGCGGGTTGGGCAGCCCGGTCGCGCTGTACCTGGGCACGGCCGGCGTGGGCCGCATCACGCTGGTGGACGCCGACCACGTGGACCTCACCAACCTGCAGCGCCAGGTGGCCCATGCCATGGACCGCATCGGCCAGCCGAAGGCGGAGTCGGCCCGCGCCGCGATTGCGGCGCTGAACCCGCGCGTGCAGGTCGATGCGATCACCGCCCGTGCCGACGCCGTGCTGCTGGACCGCCTCGTGCCCACCTGCGGCGTGGTGGTCGACTGCTGCGACAACTTCGCCACCCGCCAGACGGTCAACGCCGCCTGCGTGCGGCACCGGGTTCCGCTGGTGTCGGGCGCCGCGATCCGCTTCGACGGGCAACTGGCCGTCTTCGACCCGCGCGACGCGGCCTCGCCCTGCTACGCCTGCCTCTTCCCGCCGGAGAGCGCGCCCGAGGAGACCCGCTGTGCGACCCTGGGCGTGTTCGCGCCGCTGGTGGGCATCGTCGGGTCGATGCAGGCGGCCGAAGCCCTCAAGCTCCTGTGCGGCGCGGGAGCCCCGTCGACCGGGCGCTTGCAGATGCTGGACGCGCTCACCATGGAGTGGTCGGGCCTGCGCACGCCGCGCGCCGCGGGCTGCCCGGTCTGCGCCCACCGGGCGACGGGGCCCTAGGGCGCTGCGGGAGCGCCGCCCGGGGCGGCGCCGGTGACCGGATTGGTCGTTCCTGCGCCCGCCGCAGGAGAGGCGGTGCGCGCGGCACCCATCTTGCGGGATTCATCCTGCGCCCGCGCCGACGCGTCGGTGCGCGGGGGCGGTGCGGTGCGGTTCACCCGCGCTTCGGCTTGCGGCGCCCCGGCTTCGCGCAGCGTGGCCGCGCAGTCGGCATCCTGTCCGGGCCCCGTCTCGATGGTGGCAGCCAGCGCCAGCAGCGGGTTGATCGCACCCAGCGCGATCGCGAGGCCGGCCCGGCCGGCCAGTGCACCCTTGTCCAGGCCGGCCTCGGGCGCGCCGAAGGTGCCGCCCACGTGCAGCGGCGAGCGCAGGCTCAGGATGCTGGTGTCCTTGGGATAGGGCTTCACGACGAAATCCATGCTCTCCTTGGCCAGGTTGATCTGGCCATTGCCGTAGAAGACCGTGTCCACCGTGTCCAGCACCAGCGCACGGGAGGTCATGAGGCCGTTTTCCACACCGAACGCCACGGCGCCGCAGCGCAGTTGCACCCGGTTGTCGCCCCGCACCAGGAACTTGAGAACCTCGCCGCCATCGAGGCCCGCGATCTCCAGCAGGAGGTTGCTGAACTCCCCGCGCCCCATCATCAGCGCCAGGTTGCCGTTGGAGGTCGCCAGCATCTGGGCCACCGAGGCCCCGCGCGCCGCCAGGTCCACCTGGCCCTGGATCTTGCCGAAGCTGCCACGCGCGCTCTCGGTCTTGGGCAGCAGCCGCGCCAGCTCCAGCGAGCGCGCATCGAGCTTGGTGCGCATCGCCACCGGCTGGGCATTCGCATCGATCCGCACGTTGCCGACCACCTGCCCCCCCGCAACGCCCAGGTCGAGCGGGTCCAGCACCAGCAGCCCGTCCTTCAGCTGCACGTTCACGGCCATCCGGTCCAGCGGCAGGCCTTTGGCGTTGACGATGCGTGCCGCATTCACACGGACCTGGGCATTCATCGTCTTGAGCCGGCTCACGTCCAGCGGCGCGCCCGGCAGCACCTTGCGGTTGGGGTCGCGCGGCGCCTTCACCTTCTTGCCGGTCGAGGTGACGGCGGCGGGCTGCGCCGGTGCCTGCCGCTGGCCCGTGGTGCCACGCCGGTCGTCGTCCATGCCGATCAGGGGCGCCAGGTCCTCGAAATCCAGCATGCGCGACTGCAGCTGGCCGGTGAGCAGGGGCCGGGCGCCGCTGCGGTCGAACGCCATCTCGCCCGCCAGGTCCGACTTGCCCAGGCGGGCGTTGATCTCGCGCACGCGCCAGACATCGCCCTGCTTGGACAGCATCCCGGCCATCGCATAGCGCGGCGTGTCCGGCAGCACCACGCCCACCAGGCGGTAGAGCTGCGCCAGGTTCTGGCCCTGCAGGTCGAAGCGCACGTTCGCGCCGTCCAGCGTGGCCAGGCTGGCCACGGTGCCCCGCGCCTGCAGGCTGGTCGCGCCGCTGGTGGCGCGCACCTCCGCGGGAAACGGTTTTTGCAGCGGGGCGCTGAGGTACAGGACGTCACCGGTGCGGCCCTCCGCGTTGAAGGCCTGCTCCTGCCACCGGCCGTGGGCCTTGAAGCGCAGGGGCATGGCGTCCGCGCCCGGCGCCTGGCCGTCCCGCCGGTCCATGGCGAAATCGACGCGCACGTCGGCCCCCTGGTGCCTGGCGACGTAGTGCGCCGAGCCCTGGTCCACGATGAGGGCGCCGATGTCCGGCACGTTGCGTTCGTCCTTGGTGTCGTTGCCGAGTGCCCAGGTCTTGCGCCCATCGGGCTCCACCTGCAACCCGAGCTGCGGCCGCGTGAGATGGATGGTCGGCAGCTCGATGCGACGCCGCAGGAGCGGCAACAGCCGCACCTCGACCTCGGCGGCGTCGGCTTTCACGAGGTGGCGGTCCTGCGCCCAATCGGGGTTGGCGAACTCGACCCCGTCCATGATCACCCGCGTCGTGCGACCGAGCTTCACGTCCAGGCGCCGCGTGATCTCGAAGTGACGGCCCGTCTTCTCACTCACGTACCGGTTGACCGGGCCGCGCAGCAGATCCCATGGAAAGAACGCGAGCAGCAGCACCAGCGCGAGCAGGACCACCACGATCGCCAGCAGCACCCGTGCCCAGACGGACGAGGGCAGGTGGAGGCGTGCTGCGATCGACATGGCGGCCTCAGCGTGGACCGGCCGTGGGTGCCGCGGTGCTGACCGGCAGCGGGGCCGGCGGCTCCGCCGGCTCGCCGAGAGCCACCACGCCGGCGGCCAGCAGCGTGCCGAAAAAGATCATCAAGGTGTCCAGGACCAGCTTCATGTGCATGCGCACCCCGGGGCGCCGGTCGCCAGTGTCGAGTGCACGGCATTCCGGCCCGGTCAGTGCGGCGCGTGAGGACCTGTCGTCCCGAGCCTACAGGTAGGAGCGCTCCTACGCCGGCCGCGACCGCCGGGCTGCAAAATCGCAGGATTGCCACCGGGGCACGCGCCCCGGCTCTGGCCCCACGCGTTGCCCCGCCGACCCCCGTGGAACTGCGAACCTTCATCGTCGAAGACAACGTCACCATCCGCGAGAACCTGATCGGGACGCTCGAGGAACTGGCGTGCATCCGCGCCCTCGGCTGGGCGGAAACCGAGCGCGCGGCGCGCGAGTGGCTCACATCCGCAGACCGGCCCTGGGACCTCGCGATCGTGGATCTTTTCCTCAAGCAGGGCAGCGGCCTGGGCGTCCTCGAGGCGTGCCGGGGGCGACGCCCTGCGCAGCGCGTCGTGGTGCTGTCCAACTATGCGACGACGGACATGCGCAAGCGCTGCTCGCAACTGGGCGCCGACGCGGTGTTCGACAAGTCCAACGAGATCGATGCGCTGATCGACTACTGCATGCAGCAGTCGGAAGCGCAGCACCCGCGCGCCTGACGGCGGGCGGGTGCTGTGGTGCCGGCGCTCCGGCGCACGCGGCGGCGCAAAGCCGCCCCGGGCTCAGTCGATCAGCTTGTTCTTCAGGGCGTAGTAGGTGAGGTCGCTGTTGGAGGCGAGGCTCATCTTTTCCATGAGGCGCGTGCGGCAGGTGCTCACCGTCTTCACGCTCAGGGACAACGCCTTGGCGATGTCTCCCGCGGTCTCGCCCTTGGCGAGCTTGAGGAACACCTGAAACTCGCGTTCGGACAGCTGCTCGTGCGGCGCGCCGCCCTCCTTGCGATTGAGCTGCTGCGCGAGCAGCTCCGCGACCGCCGGCGAGATGTAGCGCCGGCCCAGGGCGATGGTGCGGATCGCATTCACGATCTCCATCGGCTCGCATTCCTTGTTGAGGTAGCCGCTGGCGCCCTGACGGATGAGGTTCATCGCGTAGTGCTCTTCCGGGTAGCCGGAGAGGATCAGGATGCCGACGTCCGGTGCCTTCGCGCGGATCATGCCCAAGGCATCGATGCCGCTCTGGCCGGGCATGGACAGGTCCATCACCAGCACGTCCAGTTCGGTCGTGCGGACCAGGTCGATGGCCTCGCGACCGCTGGCTGCTTCTCCCACCACACGCAGGTCGACCTGCTCGGAAAAGAACTGCTTCAGTCCCGACCGGACGATGGCATGGTCATCCACAATGCCGACTTTGATCATGTCTGTTCTCTTTCGATGCCTGTTCGCGCTGGGTCATTGTGACCCATGTTGCAAATGAAATGGCCTACCCTTCAGTCATGATTATTCTGGATTTCATTGCCACCGGGTGTGCTTCCAAGTGAACTTCATCCGCTCGAAAGCACTACCACGCGCGGCCATCAGCCTCTTTTTGGCACTCCTGGCCGCCTGTGTGCTCATCGGCATCAGTGAAACTGGTTACAACCGGTCACGCGCCCAGCTCGACAGCATGGCGGCAAGCCTGCAGGTGCGCAGCGCCCTGAACCGCCTGCTGCAAAACGTGCTGGATGCGGAGACGGGGTCACGTGGATTCCTCCTCACGGGCGACCCGCGCTACCTGGAGCCATACGACGCCGCCGTGGCCGACATTGGCCAGACCCTCGAGGGCTTGCGGCAGGCGTACACCAGCGCACCCGAGGACGCGGCCGTGTACGGGCAGCTCAGTCGCAACGTGCAACGCAAGCTCGCGGAGATGGACCTCTCGGTGCGCATGCGCAAGCAGGGCAACGAGGATGCCTGGAAGTTCGTGCTGCTCACGGACGTCGGCAAGGAGCACATGGACGCGATCCGCGGACACGCGGGACAACTCATCAACAGCACGGCGGAGCGCATCCGGGTCAGCCAGGACGACGTCGGCCGCTCGCTGCTGCTGGCCCGCGTGGGCATCGCCGCCGCCTCGCTGGCGGCGCTGCTCGCGTTCTCGCTGTACCTGCGCCAGTCGGACGCCCTCAAGTCGGCAGGCGAGCGGCAGCAACGCGCCCTGCAGCAGGAGCGCGACCTGCTGGAGCGGCAGGTGCGCGAGCGCACGGCCACCCTCGCCCAGCTCGCCACGCACCTGCAGGAGGTGCGCGAGGAGGAACGCGGCCACCTGGCGCGGGAACTGCACGACGAACTGGGGGCGCTGCTGACGGCCGCCAAGCTGGACGTGGCCCGCCTGAAGTCGCGCCTGACGCCGCAGCAGCCGGAAGTCGCGCAGCGCCTGCAGCACCTAACCGAGACGCTCAACAGCGGCATCGCGCTCAAGCGCCGCATCATCGAGGACCTGCGCCCCTCCTCGCTGGCCAACCTGGGGCTCACCGCGTCCCTGGAAATCCTGGCGCGCGAGTTCGCCGAGCGTTCGGGCATCGAGATCGTCACCAACCTCGAGCCCGTGGAGCTGGACGAGACGCACCAGCTCACCGTCTACCGCGTGGTGCAGGAATCGCTCACCAACATGGCCAAGTACGCCCAGGCCCGCCAGGCGCAGGTGGCGGTGCACGCCTACGGCAACCATGTCGAGGTGGAGGTCAAGGACGACGGCCAGGGGTTCGACACCGGCCAGATGCGGCCCGCCACGCACGGGCTCGCGGGCATGCGGCACCGGGTGGAGGCGGCCGGCGGGAAGCTCACGGTCGAGACTCGGCCGGGCGGCGGGACCCGCGTGTTCGCGGTCCTGCCGACGCAGGCCGTCAAGGCCTGACAACGTCCCGTCGCGCTGTCGGCGCGGTCCTACAACCCCGCACCTTGGCAGCCGACAGCCGGTCACGCCAGCCGCTGATCAGGCAGGGCCGACGCCGCCGCGTACGCTCCTCTTCGTGGTGCTTCACGCGAAGCACCTGCAAACCAGGCCACGCCGGACGCGGCCGCATCACCACGAACGAGAGGACAACATGGCCATCACCAGCAAATCGCTCCGCGCAGGAGCCACCACGCAATCCCTTGCTGACGACGCACTGGAGAAGGTGCGCGACCTGCGCTACGGCGTGCAGGACCTGGCCAGCCGCGGCATCAGCGCCGTGGGCGAGACCGCCTCGATGACGCAGGAGCGCCTGGGCCGCTACGCCGGCGCGACCGGCCGCTACGTGTCCGAGCAGCCCGTGAAGTCCGCGATGATCGCCGCCGCCGTCGGCGCCGCCGTCGCCGCGATCGTCATGGTGGCGCGCAGCCGCCGCAACCGCTACTACTACTGAGCCGCCAGGCGGAGGCGCAATGAGCATCGTCCACCCGATCTTTTCGGTGCTGGTGAGCCGGCCCGAACTGGTCATGGACCACGTGGCCGGATACGCCTCGCTGGTCCAGGAGGAAGCGTCCTCCGTCGGCTCCGAGGTGGCCAAGCGCGTCATCGCGTGGGCCGTCTGCGCGCTGTGCGGCCTCGTCTTCCTGGTTCTGGCCGGCGTCGCGGTCATGCTGGGCGCGCTGCACGAAGGCTTCCACTGGTCGCTGCTGCTGGTGCCTGCAGTGCCGCTGGTGCTCGCCGGATTGGCCTTCAACAAGGCCCGTCAGCGCCTGCCGGCCAAGGCGTTCGCAGAACTGCGCGCCCAGCTGGACGCCGACGCGCAAGCCCTGCGCACGCTCGGAGGGCGGCCGTGAGCGCGGGCTCCGACCGCCTGGAGCGCAGCCGGCTGGCCATCCTGGAGCACATGCACCGCAAGGAATTGCGGCGCCACGGCCAGGTCCCGGACCAGACCTCCGAGCATCCCGCCGAAGTGGCGCGCGCCGAAGGCGATGCAGCCCTTCCCCCCCGGGTCCACGCCCGCGGGCCGCGCGGCTGGATGGACCATGCGCGCGAACTGCTGGAGGGATGGTGGCGCTACCACCCGGCCCACGTGGCGGTGGACATCGCCCGTCCGGCGCTGGCCTCGTATGCACGTCGCAAGCCGGTGCAGTACCTCGGGGTCGCTGCTGCCGCGGGGGCCGTGCTCTTCTTCATGCGGCCCTGGAAGCTGATCTCCGTGACCGGCATCGTCGTGGCCCTGGCGAAGTCGCCGCAGGTGGCGGGGCTCATCATGTCCGCCATGTCCTCCTCGCAGAACCCCCGCGACGACGAGCCCGTCCAGGAGTGATCGAACCCGGCGCCCGGCGGGTGGTGCGGCCGCCCGGGTGCGCGAAGAGCAAGACCGCACCTGGAACATCCAAAGGGAGAAAACGATGAAGAATCCGACCGCTGCCCGTGTCCTGGCCCTGGCGATCCTCGCGGGCGCAACCCTCGCCGGCACCGGCTGCGCCGTGGTGCGTGACCAGTCTACGCCGGGCGCCTATGTGGACGACGTCGCCACCACGACGGCCGTGAAGGCCAAGTTCGTGGAAGACAAGACCGTCGATGCCGCGGCCATCAAGGTCGAGACGCTGAACGGCACCGTCCAGCTCTCCGGCTTCGCCAAGTCCAACGCCGAGAAGGCCCAGGCCGAATACCTCGCACGCAACACCAAGGGTGTGCGTTCGGTGCAGAACAACATCACCATCCGTCCCTGACCCGGGCAGCACCGCCGCCGGCTTGCTCGCAACCGGCGGCAGGTCCACCGGTTGCCGGACGGCGAGCATGAAGACATTCCGCTGCGACCACTGCGGTCATCCCCTTTTCTTCGAGAACGTGCAGTGCCTGCAATGCGGCAGCGCACTGGCGTTCCTGCCGCATCGCCTCGCGTTGTGCGCGATCGAGCCGGTGCCGCACCAGCAGGAGGGCCTGTGGCAGCGCCGGACCGCGCGGCGCCGCCCGCCGGCGAACGCCCACTGGCGCTTGTGCCGCAACCACACCGAGCACCAGGCCTGCAACTTCGCCGTGCCCGCGGACGACCCGAACGCCTATTGCGTCTCGTGCCGGCAGACACGCCTGTTGCCCGACCTCACCCTGCCGGAGAACGTGGACCGCTGGTACCGGATCGAGGTGGCCAAGCGCCGCCTGTTCTACACGCTGGCCCACCTCGGTCTGGTGTCGGTTGCACCGCCGAACGGTGAGCGGGACGGACCCGTCTTCGAGTTCCTCGCGGACACGCCGGGCAACATGGTGATGACCGGCCATGCCAACGGGGTCATCACGCTCAACGTGGTGGAAGCGGACGATGCGGAGCGCGTCAAGCGCCGGGTGGAGCTGCACGAGCCCTACCGCACCCTGCTCGGCCACCTCCGGCACGAATCCGGCCACTACTACTGGGACCGGCTCATCGACGAAGGCGGCCGCACCGCCGAGTTCCGCGCGGTGTTCGGCGACGAGTCGGTGAGCTACAGCGAGTCGCTGCAGCGGCACTACGCGAGCGGCGGGATGCCGCCCGGCTGGCAGGACCGGCACGTGAGCGCCTATGCCACCTCGCACCCCTGGGAGGACTGGGCCGAGACCTGGGCGCACTACCTGCACATGGTCGACCTGCTCGAGACCGCGGCTTCGTACAACACCCGGGTCGAAGTACCGGGTCACGACGCGGACGAAGTGGACGACCCGTTCGCCGACGCGCACGTGGACTTCGACCGCCTGGTCGAGCAATGGGTGCCGGTCACCCTGCTCGTGAACAGCCTGAACCGCAGCCTGGGCCAGGAGGACGCCTATCCGTTCGCGCTCAGTGCGGCCGCACTGGACAAGCTGCGCTTCGTGCACGAGGTGATCCACGCGCCGAAACGGCAGGCCAAGCCGGACGACGGGCAGGGTCCGGCCATGAGCGCGCCGGAGCCCGGGCCTGGGCAGCCGTCGCCGGCCGCCACGTCGCCCGGGTGACGGTCAGCCGGCGGTGACCGTCAACTGGTTGTTGACCGACCGCACGTCCTTCACGCTACGGGCCACCTCGTCCGCGCGCGCCTTGGCCGAGGCGCTCGGCACCGCGCCGCTGAGGGTCACCGTGCCATCCGCGGTGTCCACGTCGATGCGCGCCGCGCCGAGGTCCTTGTCGGCCGCGAGCACGCCCTTCACCTTGGCCGTGATCTGGCCATCGTCGACCTTGCCGGCAGCCGTGGAGGCGGCGCTCCCGGCTTTCTCACGGGTGGCCTGGGCGCCCTGCTCCAGCTTGTCCCTGCCGGCGGCCTTGGCTTCGCCCGCCGCACCCATCACGGCGGTGCCGGCTTCGCCGGCTTTCTCCTTGGCGGCGCCGGTGGCCTGCTCCAGGTTGTCGCGCGCGGACGAGCGCGCCTGCGACGCGCCCTGCGCGGCGTCCTGCTTGGCATCCTTGGCCACCTCCGCCGTCCGGGACACGGCCGAGTCGAGCTTCTGCCCGACGGTCTCGCCGTCGCTGCGCTCGCCGCAGGCCGCCAGCGACAGGAGCGCGGCTGCCGACAGCGCGGCCACGAGGCCGTTGCGGGGAGTGCGGTTCATCTGGGTTCCTTTCAGAAATGGGTACGGGGCCCGACGCCCCGCATGCAGCCCAATGTACGGAAGCGTTCCGTTGGCACCCAGCGGCCGCCCGCGCATCCGCCTGTAGGACAGCTCGGTCGCCGGCTTCAGCTTTCGGGGTCGCGCTCCATGTCGCGCAGGATGCGGTCCAGCCGGGTGGAGAGCTGCTCGGTCGTCAGCTTCTCCCGGAAGCGCTCGACCATCAGCGGCAGGCTCATCGGGCTCGGATGCCGCAGATCCACGACCACCACCTCCCGCGCCGCGATGCGGTCGAGCGTGCTGCGCAGCCGCGACAACTCCAGCTCCTGGCTCAGCACCTCCTGCTCGGCCTGGGACAGCAGCAGGTTCCCCCGGTCGTACTTGCGGAACACCTCGTAGAACAGGCCGCTGGATGCCTGCAGCTGGCGCATGCTCTTGGGCTGCCCCGGGTAGCCGGTGAAGACCAGCCCCGCGACGCGCGCGATCTCCCGGAAGCGCCGCTGCGCCAGCTCCGACGAGTTGAGCGAAGCGAGCACGTCGTGCAGCAGTTCGCCCGTGGCGAACACCGAGCGGTCCGCCACCGGCGTGGTGTCGAACGGCTCCGCGCTGACGAGCTCGAACCCGTAGTCGTTGACCGAGATGCTGAAGGTGTTGGGCCGGTCCCGCGCCAGCCGCCAGGCCAGCAGGCTGGCCAGGCCCAGGTGCACGTGGCGCCCCGCGAACGGATGCACGTACAGGTGCTGCCCCTCGCGCGAGGCGTAGCACTCCACCAGCAGCATGCCCGGCGTGGGAATGCGCGAGAGGCGCGCCTGCGTCTCGAGCATCGGCCGCGCCGCCTCGAGTTCCGGATGGGCGAAGCGCCCCTGGGCGGCGGCCTGCATCATCTCCAGCACGGCGTCGCCCAGCTCCGTGGAGAGCGCCATCTTGCTGCCCTGCCACGTGGGCACCGTTCCCTTGGTGCGCGCCGCCTTCCTCACGTAGGCCGCCATGTCCTGCACCCGCACGAATTCCAGCAGCCGGCCGGCGAAGTAGAAGCAGTCGCCCTTGCGCAGGCGGGCGATGAAGCCTTCCTCGATGGTGCCGATGCTGCCGCCGGTGAGCCACTTCACCTGCATCGAGGCGTCGCTCACGATGGTGCCGACCGACAGCCGGTGCCGGCGCGCGATGCCCCGGTCCGGCACCCGCCAGACGCCGTCCTCGTCCTGCCGGATGCGGTGGTAGTCGGGGTAGGCGGAGAGGCTTTCGCCGCCACGCTCGCAGAAGGCCAGGGCCCAGTCGAAGGCGGCGCGGGTGAGGCTGCGGTACGACCAGGCGCTGCGCACCTCCTCGAAGAGCGCATCGGCGGTGAATCCGCCGCCCAGCGCGATGGTGACCAGGTGCTGGACCAGCACGTCCAGCGGCTGGTGCGGCGCCTCGCGACGCTCCACGCGTCCTTCCAGCGCCGCACAGCGCGCCGCCGCCGCCTCGATCAGCTCCATGGTGTGCGTGGGCACCAGCGTGATCCGGCTGGCCCGCCCGGGCGCGTGGCCGCTGCGGCCGGCGCGCTGCATCATGCGCGCCACGCCCTTGGCGGATCCGATCTGCAGCACGCGCTCGACCGGCAGGAAGTCCACCCCGAGGTCGAGCGACGAGGTTGCCACCACGGCGCGCAGCCGCCCCTCCTTGAGCCCGAGCTCGACCCACTCGCGCGTGGCGCGGTCCAGCGAGCCGTGGTGCAGCGCGATCTCGCCGGCCCATTCCGGCCGCGCCTGCAGCAGGAGCTGGTACCAGATCTCCGCCTGCGAGCGCACGTTGGTGAAGACCAGCGTCGTTCCGGACCGACCGATCTCGTCCACCACCGGCTGCTGCATGCGCGCGCCCAGGTGCCCGGCCCAGGAGTACTTGCCCGGGTCGGGCGGGATCAGCGTGTCGATCAAGAGGCGCTTGTCGACCTTCCCGCGCACCAGCAGGGGCGCGGGGTCGGCCCCGCTGCCGCACAGCACCGCCATGGCTTCCTCCAGGTTGCCCAGCGTGGCGCTCAGACCCCAGGTCACCAGCGCCGGCTGCAGTCGCCGCAGCCGGGCCAGCGCGAGCTGGGCCTGCACGCCGCGCTTGCTGCCGATCAGCTCGTGCCACTCGTCCACCACCACGCACTCGACCGACGCGAGCTCCTCGCGGCTGTGGTCGCGGGTGAGCATCAGGGTGAGCGACTCCGGGGTGGTGACCAGCACCGTCGGGAAGCGGCGGTCCTGCCGCGCCCGCTCGGTGGCCGCCGTGTCGCCGGTGCGCTGGCCGATGGTCCAGGCGGGGGCCAGGTCGTGCAGCGGCAGGGTGAGGGCACGGGTGGTGTCCGCGGCCAGTGCGCGCATCGGGGTGAGCCAGATCGCCCGCAGCGGCTCGGCAGCGGGTCCCGGGGGGTGCCGGGCAAGCAGCCGCTGAAGCATGCCCAGCCACACGGCGTAGGTCTTGCCCGAGCCGGTGGTGGCGTGGAGCATGCCGCTTCGACCGTCGGCCACGGCCGTCCAGACCTCGCGCTGGAACGCGAACGGCTTCCATCCGCGTGCCGCCATCCAGGCGGCAGCCGGACCCTTCATGGCATGGCGGGCCGCGCAGCCGGCATCGGGTTTGCGTGAAGACAAGGCATGGGAGCCGAGCATTGTGCGGGAGCGGCGTGGCCGCTAGAGTGCCTGCACGCCGGTGCCCGCCGGACGGGAAGACCCACCATGCACATCCGCCGCTCCTTGCTCGCCCTCGGCCTGTCCGCAGCCGCCCTCGCCCTCGGCGCACCCGCGTCGGCCCAGGACAAGCCGCCCCTGCGCATCCTCGTCGGCTTCCCGGCGGGCGGATCGGCCGACGTGCTCGCCCGCCTGGTCGGCGAGGCCCTGCGCGACGACTACGGCCCGGTCACGGTGGAGAACCGGCCGGGGGCCGGCGGCCGCATCGCGCTGCAGGCGGTGAAGGCGGCGCGTCCCGACGGCCAGACGGTGATCATCCTGCCCAGCGGCCCCATGGTGCTGTTCCCGCATGTCTACCGCAAGCTCGACTACGACCCGGTCAAGGACTTCAGCCCCGTCTCCCAACTGGCCCGTTTCCAGTTCGGCGTGGTCTCCGGCCCGGCCTCGGGCGCCCGCACGGTCGCGGAGATGCTGGCGCGCGCCCGCACCGACCCGAAGACGGCCACCTATGGTTCGCCGGGTCTCGGGACGCTGCCGCACTTCATGGGCGTGCTGATGGAGCAGAGCACCGGCGTGCCCTTCACGCACGTGCCGTTCCAGGGTGGCGCGCCGGCCAACACGGCCCTGCTGGGCGGCCACATCGGCTACAAGTTCGACGTGGTGTCCGAGACTGCCGAACTGCACCGTGAAGGCAAGGTCCGCATCATCGCGGTGACCGGTTCCACACGCGATCCGCAGGTGCCCGAGGTGCCGACCATGAAGGAGTCGGGCGTCGACATGGACGCGACGGCCTGGTTCGCGATGTACGCGCCCGCGGGCGTGCCCGCACCGGTGCTGTCACGCCTGGAGCGCGTAGTGGTGGCCGCCGTGCGCACGCCGGCACTGCGCGAGCGCATGCTCAAGCTGGGCTACGAGCCGATCGGCTCCAGCGCGGCGGAACTCGCGGCCGCCCAGCGTGCGGACCTGGCGCGCTGGGAAAAGCCGATCAAGGCCACCGGCGTGGTGCTCGATTGAACCCGCCGCCCGCCCGTCCGCAAGGCCAGGGGACTTCCCCTTGAGCGCCACGCAGCAGGGGCCCGCCGCCGGCACGCGGCGGCCCAACATCATCTTCATCGTTGCCGACGACCTCGGCTTCGCCGACCTGGGTTGCTACGGCGGGCGCGATGCGCCCTTCGGCCGGGTCTCGCCCGTGCTCGACGGGCTGGCGTCGCGCGGGATGCGCTTCACGCAGGGCTACGCCAACTCGCCCGTGTGCTCGCCCACGCGCTTTGCCCTCATGACGGCGCGCTACCAGTACCGGCTGCGGGGGGCCGCCGAGGAGCCGATCAACAGCCGCAGCCGCGGCAGCACCACGCTCGGCCTGCCGCCGGAGCATCCCACGCTGCCCTCGCTGCTGCGCGATGCCGGCTACCGCACCGCGCTGGTGGGCAAATGGCACCTGGGCTATCCGCCGGCCTTCGGTCCGCTGCGTTCGGGCTACGACGAGTTCTTCGGGCCGATGTCCGGTGGTGTCGACTACTTCACCCATTGCGGGACCAACGGCACGCACGACCTGTACGCCGGCGAACAGGAAGAGGCGCAGGAGGGCTACCTCACCGACCTGCTCTCGCGCCGAGCGGTGGACACGATCGAACGCTGGGCCGGCCAAGGCCAGCCGTTCTTCCTGAGCCTGCATTACACGGCGCCGCACTGGCCATGGGAGACGCGGGACGACGCGCAGGGCGCGGCGCAGGTGCGGGACAACCTGTTCCACCTGGACGGCGGCAGCGTGCAGACCTACCAGCGCATGATCCACCACATGGACGAAGGGATCGGCTGGATCGTCGAGGCGCTGCAGCGCCGCGGCATCGCGGACGACACGCTGATCGTCTTCACCAGCGACAACGGCGGCGAGCGCTTCTCCGACAACTGGCCCCTGGTCGGCGGCAAGATGGACCTGACCGAGGGCGGCATCCGCGTGCCCTGGATCGCCCATTGGCCCGCCGGCATCCCGGCCGGGAGCACCAGCGCACAGCTGTGCATGACCATGGACTGGTCCGCGACGCTCCTGGACGTGGCGGGCGGGCGGGCCGATCCGGCCCATCCACTGGACGGCGTGTCGCTGCTGCCGGTCCTGCGCGATCCCAGCCACCGGTTCGCGCGCCCGTTGCACTGGCGCATGAACCACCGCGGCCAGCGCGCGCTGCGGGACGGCGACTGGAAGTACCTGCGGGTGGACGGCCACGACTACCTGTTCGACCTCGCGTCCGACGCGCGCGAGCGGGCCAACCGCGCCGCCCGCGAACCGGAGCGCCTGGCCTGCATGCGTGCCGACTGGGAGGCCTGGAACGCCACGATGCCGCCGATCCCGGCCGACGCGACGGTGAGTCTCGGCTACGGCGCGAAGGACATGCCCCAGCGCTGACGGGCACCCTGCTCGCGTAAGCTCGGCGCATGCGAAGTCTCTCCCGCCGGTTGCCGTTCCTGCAGTGGCCCCGGCCCACCGCCGCCCTGCTGCGCGGCGAGGTCGCCGCCGCACTCACCGTGGCGGTGGTGATGATCCCCCAATCGGTGGCCTACGCCGGGCTGGCCGGCATGCCGCTGGTGACCGGGCTCTACGCCGCCTTCCTCCCGATGCTGGTGGCGGTGCTCTTCAGCGCCTCCACGCGCCTGTCGGTCGGTCCCTCCGCCCTCAGCTGCGTGCTGATCGGGGCCTCGCTGGTCGGCCTGGCCGAGCCCGGCAGCGCGCAGTGGGTGGCGCTGGCCGTGTGGCTCGCGCTGCTGTCCGGGGCGATGCAGCTGGCCGTCGGCGCGAGCGGCTCGGCCTGGATGCTCAACCTGGTGAGCTCGCCCATCCTCATGGGCTTCACCCAGGCGGCGGCCTTCCTCATCATCGCCTCGCAGCTGCCCTCCCTGCTCGGCCTGCAGGGCCCACTGGGCTCTCTGCTGCAGGGCCCCCGCATCGAACCCGAGGGGCTGGCGTACGGGCTGGTGAGCCTGGGCCTCTTCGAGCTGGGCAAGCGGCGCTGGCCACGCCTGCCCATGGTGCTGCTGGTGCTGGCGGCTGCTGCGGCCGTGAGCGCCGCGACCGATTACGCGGACCGCGGCAAGGTGGTGGGCGCCCTGCCGGCCGGGCTGCCCGACTTCTACTGGCCCGGCCTGCCGGGCTGGGAAACCCTGCAGGCGCTGCTGGCGCCGGCCGTCGTGATCGCGCTGGTCAGCTCGCTGGAGATGGCGTCCAGCGCCAAGATCGAGAACCAGCGCGAGGGCCGCCGCTGGAACGCCAACCAGGACCTGATCGGGCAGGGGCTCGGCAAGCTGGTCTCGGCGTTCTCGGGGAGCTTTCCCACCAGCACCTCGTTCTCGCGCTCGGCGATCACGCTCTACGCGGGCGCACGGACCGCCTGGGCCACGGTCGCCGCGGCCACGATCATCCTCCTCGTGCTGCTGTTCCTCACGCCGGCGCTCTACCACGTGCCCTCCGCCGTGCTGGCGGCCGTGGTGGTGGCGGCGGTGGCGGGCCTGCTCAAGCCACGCGCGGCCGCCGCGTTGTGGCGGGTCGACCGCATCGAGGCCGGGACCGCGGCCGTGACCTTCGCGGTGACGCTGCTCTCCGCGCCGCGCATCTACTGGGGCGTGCTCACCGGCGTGGTGCTGGGGCTCGCGCACTTCCTCTATTTGCGGCTGCACCCGCGCATCATCGAGGTCGGCCTGCATCCGGACGGCAGCCTGCGCGACCGGCACCTCTGGTCGCTGGCGCCGATCGCGACGCAGACTTACGCGCTGCGCATGGACGCCGAACTCGACTTCGCATCCGCCAGCGCGTTCGAGCGTGCCGTGGTGGAGCACCTGGCCGAGCACCCGCAGACGCGGCACGTCTGCCTCTTCGCGCAGCCGATCAACCGCATCGATGCCACCGGGGTCGAGGTGTTCGCCAGCCTGCGCAAGCTGCTGCACGAGCGTGGCATCGCCCTGCACGTCAGCGGCATCAAGCTGCCGGTGGAACAGGTGCTGCGCAAGGCCGGTGAGCTGCAGGAAGGTCCCCTGCTCCACCTGTACCGCACCGACGTCGAGGCGCTGGTGGCCTTCGGCCGACTCAGCCCTTGAAGGCGAAGTGCTTGCTGCCCAGGTAGTTGAAGACCAGCGCGATGCCCGACGCGATGGCGAACGGCACCAGCGGGTGGGCGGCCATCGTGGCGGAGGCCAGCACGAGGCCCGAGTAGATGCCGAAGTTCACGCTGGTACCCACCAGGCTCACCCCCACGTAGCGGGCCAGGCTGCGCCACAGCGAGCCGCCATCCTGCCCGCGGAAGGTGATGCTGCGGTTGAGCCACCAGGTGGCGAGGACCGCGGCCGGGAACGACAGCGCGCGGGCTTCGATCGGTCCCCACCCGGCCAGGGCCACCAGGGCCTGCAGCAGTCCGCCGTCGACGGCGAAGCCCACGGCCCCGACGAGGCCGAAGCGCACGATTCCCGGCAGCGAAGCCACGGAGCTGGCCAGGGCCATCACACCAGGGCCCGCACGTCCAGCAGCCGGGTCGCGACGCCGACCGCGACCACCGCCCCCACCAGCGCGGCGCTGGCCACCACGGCAGGCGCACGGCGGCGCAGCATCGGCAGCAGCCGCGGCAGCGCCACCAGCGTGGCGATCAGCACCGCCAGCAACGACCAGTAGTGGTAGCGCATGTCGGTGGCAACGCCGATCACGAGGTAGGCGCCCGAGTAGCCCAGGGCCGAGACCGCCAGCACGCGTGCCAAGGCGGTGCCGGGCGTCTCCTCGCGCCGCAGCAGCACCAGCAGGCAGGCGGCCCAGGTGAGCCAGACCACCGGCCACACCGCGGGGTTCTTGCGCACGATGTCGAGCCGGATGTCGCGCGCGGTGACCACCTCCAGCGGCGGGATGGCCGGATCGTCGGTGCGGTACTCCGGGGTGAGCCGGATGTGCTTGGGCGGCACGGCGAACAGGAGCGCCGAGTTGAAGTGCTTGAGGCGATGCTCGGCGTATGCGAGCGGGTGCTGCGCGATGGTGCGCAGCCACTGCGCCGCCAGGCCGTCCGGCAGCGTGGGCATCTCCACGCCAGCCGGCCGGTTGACCTTCGCGGCGCAGCGCCCCCACGGGCTCAGGCTGTCCCACCAGTACGGCGAGTAGCAGGCCGGCAGGTCCTCGCGCGTGAGCGTCGCCCGCGGCTCGAGGAGCGCCGGGTTCCCGGTGTGCACCGCCATCCCCATCAGGTCGAAGATGAAGAGCGACTGGATGGCATGCTGCTCCTTCGGCTGGAACAGCACGCGGTTCGCCTGCATGCTCACGGGCAGCGCCACCACGGCCACGACGACGGCTGCAACCATCAGGCGCAGGTTGCGCAGCCAGGCAGCAGGCGCCAGCGCCAGCAGCAGCAGCGGGCCCAGGCCGAACAGCGCATTGGTGCGCACCATGGCCCCGTACACCAGCAACGCCGCGACCAGGGCCCCGGCGGGCCAGGGCACCCGCCGTCCCTGCGCACGGAACCAGAACAGGACACCGATGGCGGCGAGCCAGGCGGTGGCCATGCCGACGTCCTTCACGACCTGCGCGTTCACGTACAGGAACGGCGGGAATGCGCCGGCCAGCACCATGGCCAGCCCGATGCGGGGGTGGCCGCACCGCCGCAGCGCGTCGGCCAGCAGGGCGAATCCGGACCAGTAGAGCGCCAGGTGCAGCACCAGCATCGGCCCGGGCCCGTCGCCGAAGACGCGCATGACGGACCACATCCACGCCATCATCGGCGGATGCCAGTCGGCGTACTGCCCGGTGACCGCCTGCCGGTACTGCTGGATGGAGTCGTTGTTCATCACGCCGGGGAAGTGCAGCGCCACGTTGGCGGCGAACAGCAGGGCGGCGAGCACGGCCAGCAGCCAGCCCGTGGCGACGAGCGGGCGCGCGGCGGGCGCGGCGGGCGCGGTGGCCGCGGTGGCCGCGGTGCGGCGCTCCCACCCGAAGAGGAAGTCGGAGTCGACCTGCATGGCCGCTCAGGACACCGCCAGCGGCGCTTCGGTGACGTTCTCCGGCTGCGCGGCCTGCGGCTGTGCGGCCGGTGCCTGCGGCGCCCCGTGCAGCCACACGCCGGTGGCCGGGAGCGCAGCGGCGGACGGCTGCTGCACCGCCGGCCAGCGCGGCGCCGGGATGTCGAGGTAGGCCAGGCGCTTGAGCTCGCGCCGCGAATGCGTCACCGTGTCCAGGATCAGGCCGCACATCATGGACAGCACGGCCACCAGCATGATGCCGACCGACAGCACCGCGGTGGGCAGTCGCGGCACGAGGCCCGTGCGCAGGAACTCCAGCACGATCGGCGTGGCCAGGCCGACCGAGAGCAGCGCCAGCACCAGGAACGCGCTGCTGAAGAACATCAGCGGCCGCTCTTCCTTCACCAGCAGGCCGATCATGCGCAGGATGCGCAGCCCGTCGCGGATGGTGTTGAGCTTGGAGGTCGAGCCTTCCGGACGGTCCTTGTAGCGGGTCGGCACCTCCGCGGTCTTCATGCGCAACTCCAGCGCGTGCACCGTCAGCTCGGTCTCGATCTCGAAGCCGCTGGAGGTGGCCGGGAACGACTTGACGAAGCGGCGCGAGAACACCCGGTAGCCGGAGAGCATGTCGCCGAACTGCTTGCCGAAGATGACCTGCACCATGCCGGTGAGCAGACGGTTGCCGAAGCGGTGGCCGAAGCGGTAGGCCTCCTTGATCTGGGTGACCCGTGCGCCGTTCACCATGTCGAGCTGGTGGTCCAGCAGCGTGCGCACCAGCGAGGGGGCGGCGGACGCGTCGTAGGTGTCGTCGCCGTCGACGAGCACGTAGACGTCGGCTTCCACGTCGCTGAACATGCGGCGCATCACGTTGCCCTTGCCCTTGAACGGCTCGTGGCCGACGATGGCGCCGGCCCGTGCCGCCACTTCGGCGGTGCGGTCGGTGGACGCGTTGTCGTACACGTAGACGCGGGCGTTCGGCAGCGCGCGGCGGAAGTCCTCCACCACGCGTCCGATCGCGACCTCCTCGTTGTAGCAAGGGATCAGGACGGCCACGTCCACGTCGTTCAGGTCTTTCAGCATGCTCGGCACTCCCCAGGGCAGGCAGCCCCAGGCGGGGGCCGCGGTCAATGTCGGGCCATGCTAGGTGGAGGCCTTCCGCAGGAGGCAGCGGATGGCTCTTTCGGGCCATGGCCCGGCCGGTGCGCCGCGCCGGCGTCAGGCGGTGACGATCCAGCCCTCGAGCGGATCGAGCGTCTCGGGCAGCCCGTAGCGCGGGGGCCCCTGGCGCGCCGCCCACGCCGCTTGCACCAGGCAGAGCACCGCGTCGAGTGCGTCCCCGCTCGCGTCCTCGACCAGTGCGTCCCGCTGCGCATGGCTGAGCTTGAGCCGCAGCGCCAGCCGCGTGCGCCCGGCTTCCAGCGCGGTGACGATGTCCTTGCGCGCGATCAGCCGGTCCGGCGTGTGCTTGGCCCGGTCGTCGCTCTTGTAGCTGCGCCGGCCGATGAGCTCGCGGGCCAGCAGGCCGGGGTACGCCTCCAGTGCGACCCGCCGGGTGTCGCCGGCGTGCAGCCCGGGCAGGTCGACGCCCGCCGCCAGGAACAGCGGCACCGCCGCGTGCAGCATGTAGGCCACCGGCGGGTTGACCCACTTCATGGACGGGCTGGAGCCGGCCAGCCGGTCGAAGGCGCGGTGCGCGAACTTCCCGCCGGCCGGGCGCCCCGCGCAGAACGCGGCGAACGTGTCCCGGATCTCGGCGCGGCTGAGGCTCGCGTAGTGGGCCATGCAGGCGTGCCACTCGCGCGGCCAGCCCAGCGCTTCGACCAGTTCGCGCGGCAGTCCGAAGGGCACGTCGAAACCACCGATCCAGGGGTCCGGCTGCGCGAGCCACGCGGCGAAGGCGGACAGGCTGTCCAGGTGCAGCAGGCGGCCCAGCACCACCCGGTCACCGGAGGTGTGGCCGAGCGCCAGCACCACCGGCTTGCGCCGCGTCGGCGTGCTGGAGAAGTCGCAGCCGACCAGCGGGAGCGGCGTGCCGGGCGCGGTCATCCGAGCGCCAGCGCCATCACGCCCGCGGCGATGCACGCGGCCCCGGCGATGCGCAGGCCGCGGTCGCGCTCGCCCAGGAGCTGGCCGCCCAGCAGTGCGGCGAACAGCATCGACACCTCGCGCGCCGGCGCCACGTGCGACAGCGGGGCCATCTGCATGGCATAGAGGACCATGGCGTACGACACCGGGCTCACGATGCCGACGAAGAGCGCGAACTTCCACTGGCGCTGCCACAGGACCCGCGCGGTGGGCAGGTCGCGCAGCACCGAGGGCAGCACCAGCGGCAGCCGCATCACGTTGGCCATGTACTCGACCAGCAGCGGCGAGATCAGCAGGAACTTCACCGCGTAGCCGTCGACCACGGTGTAGCCGGCAATGAAGGCGCCGGTGGCCAGGCCGTAGCCGATCCCGCTGCGCACGCGGTCTCGTGCTGCCGCGTCGTGCGCCTGCCGCCACAGGCCGGGGCCGCCGGCGATCAGGAACACTCCGCCGACCACGCCCGCGATGCCGAGCAGGCCCGTCATGGAGATCGATTCGCCCAGCAGCAGCACCGCGGCCAGGGAGGACAGCAGCGGCCCCGAGCCGCGGGCCAGCGGATACACGACGGTGAGGTCGGCCTTGCGGTAGCCCCGCAGCAGCAGCAGGTAGTAGGCGACGTGCAGCACGGCGCTGGCCAGGATGGCGGCCCATTCGGCCGCGCCCCATGCCGGGAGGTCGCGCACGATCAGCACCAGGCCGACGGGGGCCCAGGCGACCAGCAGCACGAGCCCGGTGAACGCGACGAAGCGGACGTCGCCCCCCGCCTTCTTGGCGGCGATGTTCCAGCTGGCGTGGATCAGACCGGCAAGGACGACCAGCGCGAGCGCGGCAGGCGGCACCGCGCGCTCAGACGCGCCCGCAGATGGCGGCCGTGGCCATCAGGTCCTCGAGCAGGGCCAGCGAGACCTTGCCGGAGACGGCGTACGGGTCGAGCTCGGGCTTTTCCGAGTACTTGAGCAGGATCGAGTGGTTCAGCTTGCTCAGGTTGACCTGGCCCATGGTCCAGCCGCCGAACCGGCGCTCGAAGATCTCTTCGTAGTGCAGGAGCGCGACGTCCTTGTGGCGCGCATCGGACTGGATATGGCCGAAGAGTTCGGACACCTGCATGCGCCCGCCTTCGATGGCCTGCAGGAAGATGCCGCCGCCGTAGCACAGGATGCCCGTGATGCCGCTCACCGGGTTGTGCTGCCGCGCCTGCGTCAGGATGGACTCGATGGCCTCGGCACTGGTGTCGACCGCGCGGCTGCAATAGAGAAGGCGCACCAGCATGTCAGGCCCCTGCCTTGCGCGGGATCAGCGCGAGGAATTCACGGCGCAGGGCCGGGTCCTTCAGGAACACGCCGCGCATCACGGAGTTGATCATCTTGCTGTCCATGTCCTTCACGCCGCGCCAGGCCATGCAGTAGTGGCTCGCCTCCATGACGATGGCCAGTCCGTCCGGCTGGGTCTTGTCCATGATCAGGTCGGCCAGCTGCACCACGGCCTCTTCCTGGATCTGCGGCCGGCCCATCACCCACTCGGCCAGCCGCGCGTACTTGGACAGCCCGATCACGTTGGTGTGCTCGTTGGGCATCACGCCGATCCAGACCTTGCCGATCACCGGGCAGAAGTGGTGGCTGCAGGCCGAGCGCACGGTGATGGGGCCCACGATCATGAGCTCGTTGAGGTGCTCGGCGTTCGGGAACTCGGTGATCGTCGGGGCGCGGGTGTAGCGGCCGCGGAACACCTCGTTCACGTACATCTTGGCCACCCGCCGGGCCGTGTCGCTGGTGTTGTGGTCGCTGGCGGTGTCGATCACCAGGCTGTCGAGCACGCCCTGCATCTTGGCCTCGACCTCGTCGAGCAGCGCCTCGAGCTCGCCCGGCTCCACGAACTCGGCGATGTTGTCGTTCGAGTGGAAACGCTTGCGGGCGGCCAGCAGCCGTTCGCGGATCTTCACCGAGACGGGCGTGCCTTCGTCGGCGGCGGCAGGGGACGGGACCGGCCCGTTCGGATCGGCTTTCATGAGCATGTGCAATCGTAACACCGGCCCCCCTGCCCTTGGGGTCGAAGGAAAATGGCCTCCAGCCCGCACCAGGCGCGGACCAAGTGCTATAGATTCAATAGCAATTCGAGGTCCTGGAGGGTGTTCGCCTCGTGCAGCGGCTTGTCGTGCCGGATGCGCAGCATGCGCGGGAACCGCACCGCGATGCCGCTCTTGTGGCGCCCGCTGCGGTTGATGCCCTCGAAGCCCAGCTCGAACACCAGGCTGGGCCGCACGCTGCGCACCGGGCCGAACTTCTCGATGGTGGTCTTTCGGATGATGGCGTCCACCTGCCGGAACTCCTCGTCGGTGAGACCCGAGTACGCCTTGGCGAACGCCACCAGCTGCAGTGCATCGGGCTGGGCCGGCTCCTTGCGCGCGATGGCGTCCAGCACCGCGTCGGCTTCCGCGCGGTCGCGCGGCGCGCGGTTCCACACGGCGAAGGTGTAGTCGGTGTAGACCGAGGCGCGGCGGCCGTGCCCCGCCTGCGCGTAGACCAGCACGCAGTCGATGGTCATCGGGTCGATCTTCCACTTCCACCACAGGCCGTCGGCCTTGGTGCGGCCGGTGCCGTAGGCGGCGTCCAGCCGCTTGAGCATGAAGCCTTCCACGCCGAGCTCGCGCGAGCGCTGGCGCCGCCGCGCGTATTCCAGCCAGGACGCGGCCGACTCGATCGGCGACACCCGCACGGCGGTGCCGGCGAGCAGCGCCTCGAGCCGGGCGCGGCGCTCGCGCTGCGGCCAGGCGCGCAGGTCGGCGCCGTCCGCCTCGAGCAGGTCGTAGGCCATGAAGGTGACCGGCGCCTCGCCCAGCACCTTCTTCGTGAGCGTCTTGCGGCCGATGCGCTGCTGCAGCAGGGCGAACGGCGCCGGACGGCCGGCGGGCGCACCCGGCGCCTCAGGAGGTCCGTCGTGCCACACCAGGATCTCGCCGTCGAGCACCGTGCCATCGGGCAGCGGCTGCGCCAGCGCCACGATCTCCGGGAAGCGCTCGGTGACCAGTTCCTCGCCGCGCGACCAGACCCAGACCCGGCCACCGCGCTTGACCACCTGGCCGCGGATGCCGTCGTACTTCCACTCGACCTGCCAGTCCTCCACCGGTCCCAGGCGCGCCGAGAAGATCTCGGGCGGGCCGTCGAGCTGGTGCGCCAGGAAGAAGGGATAGGGCTGCCCTTCGTCGCTGCGCTCGGACACGCCCTCCTCCACCTGCGCCACCAGGGCCGAGAAGCGTTCGGCCGACGGCAGCTGCTTGCCGTCCGTGTAGCCCATCATCCGCTGCGCCACCCGCTTGGCGTCGACGCCCCCGTGCGCGGCCAGCGCACGCTGCACCAGCAGCTTGCTCACGCCGACGCGAAAGCCCCCGCCCACCAGCTTGGTCAGCAGGAAGCGCCCCATGTCGTCCAGCTCGCGCCACCAGCCGCGCACACGCTCCGCGATCACCTCGGGTGGCAGGCCCCGCAGCGGCAGGAGACGTTCTTCCACCCAGGCGGCCAGCCCGAGGCTGGAGGTCGCCTGCGACCGCGGCAGCACGTGCGCGATGGTTTCCGCCAGGTCGCCCACGGCCTGGTAGCACTCGTCGAACAGCCAGGGCTCGATGCCGGCCTCGTCGCAGGCCACTGCGGCCAGCGTGGACATCGGCGCCACCTGGCGCGGCTTGCCGCCGGCCAGGAAGTACACCGCCCAGGCCGCATCGGCCGGACTCGCGACGGCGAAGTACCGCTGGAGCGACTCCACCTTGGCATTGGTCGACGTGGTGGCGTCGAGCTCGGCGAAGAGCTGGGAGAACTGCTTCACGGCCCGGGCGGGAAGTGGCCGCGCATCAGCATGAGCGCGAAGAGCACCATCACGCCGGCAAAGGCGGGCCAGCCGAGCGCGAACCAGAGCGTGAAGCGGCGGTGGAACCGCGCCGGCAGCTCGCCGATGGACCGGGCGGCGAGCGCGTCGTTGCGCAGCTGGACCTGCAGCCACACCACCGGCAGCCAGCACAGGCCGACGAACACGTAGACCGCCAGCACGGTGAGCAGCCAGGGCGCCGTCCAGCTGCCGCCCGTCATGCGCCACAACAGCACGCCCGTGACCGGCTGCAGCGCCGCGGCCGTCGCGGTGAAGACGGTGTCGGCCACGACGGTGAGCTGCAGCACGCCCTGCAGGAGCCCGAGGTTGCCCTCCCGCAGCGCACGCCGGTAGCCGAACCAGGCGAAGAAGGCGATCCCCAGGCCGGTGCCGAACAGCACGGCGGAGCCGAGCAGGTGCAGCCACTTGAGTGCCAGGTAGGTCATGCGTTTGCCTCCGGTGCCGCTGCGTCCGGTGGGCCTGCCGCGTCGGCCTCCACCACGTCGTCCCCATACTCGGTGTCGAACCCCTCGGCCTGCAGGCCCTGCTCCTGCAGGTACCGCACCATCACCGGGATGCTGCCGTGCGTGACGATCACGCGCTCGGCGCCGGTGGCGCCGATGGCGCCGAGAAGTCCAGGCCAATCGGCATGGTCCGACAGCACGAAGCCGCGGTCGTAGCCGCCGCGGCGCCGCGCCCCGCGCAATTGCATCCAGCCGCTGGCGAACGCGGTGCTGGTCTCGCCGAAGCGACGCAGCCAGGTGCTCGCCACCGCACTGGGCGGACAGAGCACCAGGGCGCGGCGCAGGTCAGCCTTGTCCTGGACCTCGGTGACCAGGCGGGTCTGCGGCAGGGGCACGCCCGCGGCCCGGTACGCCTCGTTCAGGGGCTTGACCGCGCCGTGCACGACGATCGGCCCGATGGTGGGGTCGACGCCGGAGAGGATGCGCTGCGCCTTGCCGAAGCTGTAGCAGGCCAGCACGCTGGCCCGGCCGGCCACCACGTTGCGCGACCACCAGGCGTTGATGTCGGCGAACAGGTCCTCGTCGGCTCGCCACCGGTAGATCGGCAGGCCGAAGGTGGACTCGGTGATGAAGACATCGCAGCGCACCGGCTCGAACGGGTCGCAGGTGCGGTCGGGTGCCACCTTGTAGTCGCCGCTGGCCACCCACACGCGGCCGCCGTGCTCCAGCCGCACCTGGGCCGAGCCCAGCACGTGCCCGGCGGGATGGAGCGACACGCGCACGCCGTGGTGCTCGATGGCGGCGCCGTACGGCAGGGTCTGCAGGTCGATCTCGCCCAGCCGCGTGCGCAGCACGCCTTCCGCCGGCGCCGCGGCCAGGTAGTGGCCGCTGCCCATGCGCGCGTGGTCGGCGTGCGCATGCGTGATGACGGCGCGCGCCACCGGCCGCCAGGGGTCGATGTAGAAGTCCCCGGGCGGGCAGTACAGCCCCTCGGGACGCTGGACGATCAGGTCGGGAACCATCGCAGCCTCACCAGTAGGTCCGCTTGCCCTGCACCGCCAGCGCCAGGCGCATGACGCCCAGGGCCACGCGCTCCAGGACGCGCTCGCGCAGGGGACGCGCGGCGTACTGCTCCGGCGCCATGCGCTCGCCTTCGTGCTGCACCGCATGCAGCAGCCGCTGTCGCAGGGCCTGGGCAAAGCCTGCGTCCTCGATCACGACGTTGGCCTCGCGCGCTAGCAGCAGGCTCAGCGGGTCCAGGTTCGAGGAGCCCAGCGTGGCCCAGCGGCCGTCGACGACGGCCACCTTGGCGTGCAGGAAGCTGGGTGCGTACTCGTGGATGTCGATCCCGGCGCGCAGCAGCGCGCCGTAGATCGGCCGCGCCGCGTAGTACTGCATGAAGTACTCGTAGCGGCCCTGCAGCAGCAGCACGACGCGCACGCCCCGCCGGGCCGCGGTGACCAGCGCCTCGCGCATCCGCCGGCCGGGGACGAAGTAGGCGTTGGCGATCAGCACCTCGGAGCGCGCACGCCCGATGGCGCGCAGGTACGCATGCTCGATGCTGGCGCGGTTGCGCAGGTTGTCGCGCAGGACGAGCGCGGCGCGCGAGCCTTGCAGGCTCACCGGCCGCAGCGGCGCAGCCGGCAGGGGCCCGGCCCGGCGCAGGGCACCCAGCGCGCCCGCGAAGCCGCTGCGGCGCAGATCCTCGAAGGTGCGCATCCGCTGCCACAGCTGCTGCATGGCGGCGCGCACCTGCACCACCAGCGGCCCGCCGACCTGGACGGCAAAGTCCAGCCGCGGCGCGGGGAGCGCGCCATGGTTGGGGTCGTGCAGGTCGTCCAGGATGTTGATGCCGCCGCAGAAGGCCAGCTCCGCATCGACCACGCAGAGCTTGCGGTGCAGCCGGCGCCAGGTCCGCGGCAGCATCACGCCGAAGCGGCCGATCGGTGCGTAGGTGCGCCAGTCCACGCCGGCCTCCAGCATCCGCTCGCGCCAGGACGGCGGCAGCATGCCGGTGCCGTAGCCGTCCACCAGCACGCGCACCTGCACCCCGCGCCGCGCGGCGCGTTCCAGCGCATAGGCGACGTCGGCGCTGCCACCCGTGAAGTCGAAGATGTAGGTCTCCAGCCAGACCTCCTGCCGCGCCGCGTCGATGGCCGCCACCAGCGCGGGAAAGTATTCGGCACTGCCCTCCAGCAGTTGCAGCCCGTGGCCGGTGCGCAGCGGCGGGATGCGGTGCGGCATGGCGGTCAGGCCCGGAAGGTGGCGATCAGGGGCAGGTGGTCGGACATCTGGCCCCACACGCGCCCGCGCGGGACCTCCACGCCCACCGGCCGCAGCCCGCGCGCATACACGTAGTCGAGCTGGGCCAGCGGCAGCCGCGACGGGTACGTGGCGGCGCGCGCGTCGACGAAGTCCTGCAGGCCCATCGCGTTCATCGCGGGGCGCAGCTTGCCCCCCCAGTCGTTGAGGTCGCCGCCCACGACCACCGGGGCGCTGCGCGGGATCTCCCGCGCGAGGTAGCGGCCCAGCTGCTGCAGCTGGCGCACGCGGCTGGCGGCGATGAGGCCCAGGTGCAGCACGATCACGTGCACCTCGCGCCGGCCCAGCAGCAGCTTGACGTGCAGCAGCCCCCGCTGCTCGAAGCGGTGGTCCGACATGTCCTCGTGCCCGTGCGAGACCACCGGCCAGCGCGACAGCAGCGCATTGCCGTGTTCGCCGTGGCGCGTGGTCGCGTTGGTCTGGTAGACGGCGGCATAGCCTTCCGGCGCCAGGAACTCGGCCTGCGGCAGCTCGGGCCAGCGGGTGAAGTAGCGCTGCTCGCGGCGGTGGAGCTTGCGCACCTCCTGAAGGCACACCACGTCGGCATCGAGTTGTTCGACCGCATGTCCGATGTTGTGGATCTCCAGGCGGCGCGCGGGTCCGAAACCCTGCACGCCCTTGTGGATGTTGTACGTGGCGATCCGGATCAGGGGCATCCGCACTCCACGCGGGCCGCCGCGGCGGCACCCTCGCCCGCCGCGCTGCGGCTGGGCCGGAAGCGGTCCTGCACTGCGCTCATCGCGCAAATTGTGGCAGCAAGAGGATAGCCTCGGCGTTGGAAGGCGAGAAACAGGCATCCGCCGCCGCACGCCACGGCAGCCAGCGCCAGGCGGTGTGCTCGCGCGGGTGCAGGCGCACGGGCGTGCCGGCCGCCACCTGCAGCCCGAAGACATGTTCGGTGTTGTGCGTGACGCCCGGCGGGTACCGGTGGCGCCAGCGCGGGTAGATCTCATAGACGTTCTCGAGGCCCCAGTCCGCCAGCACGCCGGTGCGCGCGTCGATGCCGGTTTCCTCGAGGACCTCGCGCACGGCCGTGGCTGCGAAGGGCTCGTCGTCGCGGTCCTTCGCGCCCGTGACCGACTGCCAGAAGCCCGGCACGTCGGCCCGCTCGATGAGCAGCACGTCCAGGGCACGGGTGTGCACCACCACCAGCACCGACTGCGGAATCTTGAAGGGCTTGGCGTCCATCGGGAGACAAGCGTACGGCGAAAAATGCAGGAGGGGGTGCAGCGCACCCCCTCCCGGTCGGACGCAGCGGCCCCTGGACCCGTCAGGCCGCCTGCACGTTGCGCAGGCGGATGTGCAGCTCACGCAGCTGCTTCTCGTCCACCGGCCCCGGCGCCTGGGTCAGGAGGTCCTGGGCACGCTGGGTCTTGGGGAAGGCGATCACGTCGCGCAGGCTCTCGGCACCGGTCATCAGCATCACGAAGCGGTCCAGCCCGATGGCGATGCCGCCGTGGGGGGGCGCGCCGTACTGCAGGGCATCGAGCAGGAAGCCGAACTTGAGCTTGGCTTCCTCGGCGTCGATCTTGAGCGCGCGGAAGACCTTGCTCTGCACATCCTCGCGGTGGATCCGCACGGAGCCGCCGCCCAGCTCGATGCCGTTGAGCACCGCGTCGTAGGCCTTGGCGACGCAGCGGCCGGGGTCGGTCTCGAGCCAGTCCTCGTGGCCGTCCTTGGGCGAGGTGAAGGGGTGGTGCACCGCGTTCCAGCGCTGGCCGTCCTCGTCGAACTCGAACATCGGGAAGTCGACGACCCACAGGGGCTTCCATTGCCCGTCCAGGAGGCCGCGCGACTTGCCGAACTCGCTGTGGCCGACCTTCACGCGCAGCGCGCCGATGGCGTCGTTGACGACCTTGGCCTTGTCGGCGCCGAAGAAGATGAGGTCGCCGGTCTGCGCGCCCGTGCGCTGGACGATCTCGACGATCGCGGCATCGTGCAGGTTCTTGACGATCGGCGACTGCAGGCCTTCGCGGCCCGCGGCCACGTCGTTCACCTTGATCCAGGCCAGGCCCTTGGCGCCGTAGATCTTGACGAACTCGGTGTAGCCGTCGATCTCGCCACGGCTCATCTCGCCGCCGCCCGGCACGCGCAGCGCGACCACACGGCCGTCGGCGGCATTCGCCGGGCCGGAGAACACCTTGAACTCCACGTCGCGCATCACGTCGGTGATGTCGGTGAACTCGAGCTTCACGCGCAGGTCGGGCTTGTCCGAACCGTACAGGCGCATGGCCTCCGCGTGCTTCATCACCGGGAAGGGCGGCAGCTCGACGCCGATGGCGTGCTGGAAGGTGCTGCGGATCATGCCCTCGAACATGGTGCGGATCTCCTCCTCGTTCATGAAGGAGGTCTCGATGTCGATCTGCGTGAACTCGGGCTGGCGGTCCGCGCGCAGGTCCTCGTCCCGGAAGCACTTGGTGATCTGGTAGTAGCGGTCGAACCCGGCGACCATGAGCAGTTGCTTGAACAGCTGGGGCGACTGCGGGAGCGCGAAGAACATGCCGTCGTGGACCCGGCTGGGCACCAGGTAGTCGCGCGCACCCTCCGGCGTGCTCTTGGTGAGCATCGGGGTCTCGATGTCGATGAAGCCGTTGGCGTCGAGGAACTTGCGCACCTCCATCGTCACCTTGTAGCGCAGCATCAGGTTCTTCTGCATGTAGGGACGGCGCAGGTCCAGCACGCGGTGGATCAGGCGGGTGGTCTCCGACAGGTTCTCGTCGTCCAGCTGGAACGGCGGCGTGACCGACGGATTGAGCACCGTCAGCTCGTGGCACAGCACCTCGACCTTGCCGCTCCTGAGCGCGTCGTTGGTGGTGCCCGCGGGGCGCGCGCGCACCAGGCCCCTGACCTGGACGCAGAACTCGTTGCGCAGCCCCTCGGCGGTCTTGAACATCTCGGCGCGGTCCGGATCGCAGACCACCTGCACGTAGCCTTCGCGGTCGCGCAGGTCCACGAAGATCACGCCGCCGTGGTCACGCCGGCGGTTCACCCAGCCGCACAGGGTGACGGTCTGGCCCAGCAGGTCCTCGGTCACGAGGCCGCAATAGGTGGAGCGCAGTTGTTGGGAAGACATAGGGGACCTCTGGAGTGGGACGCGCCGCCGGGCGGCGCGTCAGCGGGCGTTGGGAAGGGCTGCGGCCGTCGGGACGACCACGCCCATGGAGATGACGTAGCGCAGGGCTTCGTCCACGCTCATCTTCAGTTCGATGCAGTCGGTGCGGCGCAGCATCACGAAGTAGCCGCCCGTCGGGTTGGGGGTCGTGGGCACGTACACGCTGACGAAGTCGTCGGGCAGGTGGTTCACCACGTCGCCCCCCGGCGTGCCGGTGACGAAGGCGATGGTCCACACGTCGGCGCGCGGCCACTGCACCAGCACGGCGGTGCGGAAGGCATTGCCGGACGGCGAGAACAGCGTGTCGGAGACCTGCTTGACGCTCGAATAGATGGACCGCACCACCGGGATGCGGTTGAGGACGGCATCGCTCCACTGGAGCAGCTTGCGGCCCACGAAGTTGCTGGTGATGGCGCCCACCAGCAGCAGGATGGCCAGGGCCAGCAGCACGCCGAAGCCGGGAATGCGGTAGCCGAGCAGCCGGTGCGGCTGCCAGGCCTCCGGCAGGATCAGGAGCGTCTGGTCGAGCGTGCCGACGATCCACTGCAGCACCCACAGCGTGACCGCCAGCGGGGCGAGGACCAGGAGGCCGGCGAAGAGCCATCGGCGCAGGGCGGCCATCGGTGTCTCGGGTGTCCGGCGTTCAGTGGCAGGCGCAGGCGCTGCCGCAACCGCCGGCGGACGCCGCGGGCGGCTCGGACTTGGTCGCGGACCCGCCGCCGTCCGAGGGCTTCGCGTCGGCCGGCTTGTCGGCGGGCTTGTCGGCGGGCTTGGCGTCGGCGGGCGCCGCCGCGGCATCCGCGGTCTTGCCCGCACCGCCGCCGTTGTTGCGGAAGTCGGTCACGTACCAGCCGGATCCCTTCAGCTGGAAGCCGGCCGCAGTGATCTGCTTGGAAAACGAATCGGCCCCACACGCCGGACACGTGGTCAGCGGCGCATCGGACACTTTCTGCAGGACATCCTTGGCATGGCCACAGGAGCCGCACTTGTAGGCGTAGATGGGCATGGCGCTAGGTGTGCGAAGGAGGTGGCAAAGCCCTCGATTATAGGCAGCCGGGCGATGCCCGCCCGCTGTGGCGGCCGCCCCGGCCGCACCCTTCGGCCGTCAGGCGTTGGCGGGCTGCGGCCGCTCCTGGCCGTTGCGCAGCACCTGGGGAGCCAGCGAGCCCGCCACCATGCCGACGAGCGCCGCCAGCAGGCCGGCCAGTTGGCCGGGGAATGCCTCGGCCAGGCGTTCGTTGACCTGGGGGAAGAACAGCAGCCAGGTGAGCACGCCGCAGGCGATGGAGACGATGGCGCCCTGGGTGGTGGCCCGCTTCCAGTACAGCCCCATCACCAGCGGCACGAATGCACCCACCAGCGTCACCTGGTAGGCGGCGGACACCAGGTCGTAGATCGGCGTTCCCTTCATCGCGATGGCGTAGGCCAGGACGATCCCGGTGAACACCACGATGGTGCAGCGCATGGCGAAAAGCTGCTGCCGGTCGGTCATCCCGGGGCGCAGATTCTTGAGGATGTTCTCGACGAAGCTGGTGGACGGCGCGAGCAGGGTTGCCGACGAGGTGCTCTTGATGGCGGACAGCAGGGCGCCGAAGAAGAGGATCTGCATCAGCAGCGGCATCTTCGTGAGAACGAAGGTGGGCAGCAGGCGCTGGTAGTCGTCCTTGGCCAGCTCCATGGCGCTGCTGCCCATCACGACCACGGCGCTGGCGACGATGAACATGGGCACGAAGGCGAAGAGGATGTAGCTCACGCCGCCGATCACCGCGCCGCGGCGTGCGGTGTCCGCGTCCTTGGCCGACATGACCCGCTGGAACACGTCCTGCTGCGGGATGCTCCCGAACATCATGGTCACCGCCGCGCCGATGAAGAAGGCGATGTCGGTGAAGGTGGGCGCGGGGAAGAAGTTCCAGAGGTTCTGGGTCGTCGCCAGGTCGAGCACCTGGCCGGCGCCTCCCGCCAGGTCGCTGGCGAACACCGCGATGACGGACAGGCCGACCACCAGCACGATCATCTGGATGAAGTCCGTCCAGGCGACGGCCAGGAAGCCGCCGATGACCACGTAGATCAGGACGGCCAGCGTGCCGACCACCATGCCGGTGGTGTCGGACATCGCGCCGTTGGTGAGGACCGAGAACACCAGGCCCAGCGCGGTGATCTGCGCGGCCACCCAGCCCAAGTAGCTCAGGATGATGGCCAGCGAACAGAACACCTCGACGCCGCGCCCGTAGCGCAGGCGGTAGAAGTCGCCGATCGTCAGGAGGTTCTGCTTGTACAGCTTGGCGGCGAAGAACACGCCCACCAGCACCAGGCAGGTGCCGGCGCCGAACGGGTCTTCCACCACCGCATTCAGGCCGCCCTGGACGAACTTGGCCGGGATACCCATCACGGTTTCCGCGCCAAACCAGGTCGCGAAGGTGGTGGTGACCACCATCACCAGTGGCAGGCTGCGGCCGGCGACGGCGAAGTCGGCGGTGTTCTTGACCCGGGTGCCGGCCCAGGCGCCGACGGCCAGCGTGCCCAGCAGGTACAGAACGACAAACGAGACGAGCGTGTAGTTCACTGGTGGTCCCCCAGCCCCTCTTGGGCGGCCGGATGATACCCGAGCGGGCCGGCCTCAGAAGAGCCGCACGCGCACCACGATTTGCATGACGATCAGGCCCAGCGCAAACCCGATCCCGCCGTACAGGAATCCCTGCAGCAATCGGTTGGTGCGGCGCTGTTCCTGCAGCAGCTGCGCCAGCTCGCGGCGGTCGTCCCGCTCGCCGCGCCGCAGGTAGTTGTGCACCAGGCGGGGCAACTCGGGCAGCAGCTTGGCGTACAGCGGCGCCTGGTCGCGCAGTTCGTCCAGCAGCCGCTGCGGGCCCACCTGCTCCAGCATCCAGCGCTCCAGGAACGGCTTGGCCGTGGCCCAGAGGTCGAGGTCGGGGTCGAGCTGGCGGCCCAGTCCCTCGATGTTGAGCAGGGTCTTCTGCAGCAGGACCAGCTGGGGCTGGATCTCGACGTGGAACCGCCGCGAGGTCTGGAACAGCCGCATCAGCACCATGCCTAGCGAGATCTCCTTGAGCGGCCGGTCGAAATACGGCTCGCAGACCGCGCGGACCGCCGCTTCAAGCTCGTCGACCCGGGTGTCGGGCGGGACCCAGCCGGACTCGATGTGCAGCTCGGCCACGCGCTTGTAGTCGCGACGGAAGAATGCGCTGAAGTTCTGCGCCAGGTACTCCTTGTCGAACTCGGTCAGGGTGCCGACGATCCCGAAGTCCAGCGAGATGTAGCGGCCGAACGTCGCCGGGTCCAGGCTCACCTGGATGTTGCCGGGGTGCATGTCCGCGTGGAAGAAGCCGTCGCGGAACACCTGGGTGAAGAAGATGGTCACGCCGTCGCGGGCCAGCTGCCGCAGGTCGACTCCGGCCTGCAGCAGGCGCTCGGTGTGGCTGATCGGCACGCCGACCATTCGCTCCATCACGATCACCTCGGTGTGGCACCAGTCCCAGAGCATCTCGGGGATCAGCACCAGTTCCAGGCCGGCCATGTTGCGCCGCAGCTGGGCCGCGCTGGCGGCCTCGCGCAGCAGGTCCAGTTCGTCGTGCAGGTACTTGTCGAACTCGGCGACCACCTCGCGCGGCTTGAGCCGCTTGGCGTCGGCCGACAGGCTCTCGACCCAGCCCGCCATCATGCGCATGAGCGCCAGGTCGTTCTCGATCACCGGCAGCATGCCCGGCCGCAGCACCTTGACGGCCACCTCGCGCGTCTGGCCCTGCCGATCCTTGAGCGTGGCGAAGTGGACCTGCGCGATGGAGGCGCTGGCCACCGGGACGTGCTCGAAGCTGGCGAAGATGGAAGCGAGCGGCCGGCGGAACGCCCGCTCGATGGTCGCTACGGCGATCACCGGGTCGAACGGCGGCACCCGGTCCTGCAGCCGCGCCAGTTCATCGGCGATGTCGGCCGGCAGCAGGTCGCGCCGGGTCGACAGCACCTGCCCGAACTTCACGAAGATGGGCCCGAGCCGCTCCAGCGCCTCCCGCAGCCGCTGGCCGCGGGGCGCGTCGAGCTTGCGGCCGATCGCCAGGATGCGCGCCAGACGGTGCAGCCAGGGCCGCCCGAAGCTGTTGAGCACGAGCTCGTCGAGCCCGTAGCGCAGGATCATCCAGACGATGAAGGCGCTGCGCAGGGTCCTGGTCATGCCCGTCCCGAGACGGGCGACGGCCCGGTGCCGCCGGCCGCCGGGCTGACCGGGGCCGCCGCGTCCGAGGCCGGCACGACGAAACGGCGCAGCGCACCGGCCGCGCCGCGGGCCGCCTGCGCCGCCGCATGCGCGGGTCCGTCGCCGACGATCCGGGCCAGGTCCTCCTCCAGGTCCCAACGGACATGGTCGACGAGCCAATTGACCTCGGCGGCGAACTGCACGTCGCCGGCGATGCGCACCGGCGGCTTCTCGCCCCGCAGCGCGGCCTGCGCCAGGGTCCAGGGCGAGTCGTCCGTGATCGTCAAGGTCAGGTCCGGCGCGGCGGGCCCGGGCGCCAGGTCCAACAGTCCGGCCGGCGTGGCGACCAGGCGAACCTGGAACATGCGCCAGCGGCCTTCCACGACGCGGCCGGCCTGCCGACGCAGGCGGTCCATGGCCTGCGGTTCCTGCATGAGCACATGGTTGAGCAGCAGGACCAGGCGGCGCTGGGCCTCCTCGATCACCCAGGGCGGCGGTGCGAGCCGGCCGGCCACGGCGTCGAAGATGCCGTCCAGGAAAGGAAATGGGGACCGTGTTGCCATGGTCCCCATTATTCAATACGGCCGAGGCCGGCGCGGTCGCGCCGCGTTTACTGCAGGGCCTGCACGCCTGCCACGAGCCAGCCGCTGCTGCCGGCCTTGGTCTTCGTCATGTTCCAGACCTCGCGGAACGGGCTTGGACCGGCCGACGGCTGCTCCCGGATCATGCCGCTGAACTCGACGCTGGCCATGTAGCCGTCGCCCAGGTCCTCGATGCCCAACAGCTGCGCTTCCAGCAGGACCACGTCGGTCTTGTTCGGCTGGCCGTCCAGGTGCTTCTCCCGCTCGCTCAGCTGAGTGCGGATCTCGGCCAGCATCTCGTCGGTCATCATGGAGCGCAGCGTGGCGACGTCCGAGCGGTCCCACGCGTCCTGCAGGGTCAGGAAGTTGCGCTTGGCCGCTGCGACGAAGCCACCCACGTCGAAGCCGGCCGGGACGCCCCAGTTCTGCGACCCGCCAAGTGCGGAACCGATCTGGACGCCGCCGCCCGACACTTTCGAGGCGTCGAAGGCCATGCTGTTGCGTTCCCAGGGGCGAGCCGACGCATCGTTGCCGACCTTGTCCGGGCTGTACTGGCGCGGTGCGGTGGCCAGGTCGGCCGCGGCAGCCCCCTGGTAGGCCATCGGGCGGCCGCCCGCGGCCGCAGCGCCGCGGCGGCTGCGCAGGAAGAATCCCACCACCACCATCACCAGCAGCGCGAGCAGCGCAAACATCATGAACTGCGCCAGCGCGGGACCGAAGCCCAGTGCGCTGGCGAGCCAGGCCAGCCCCAGTCCGGCCGCCAGCCCGCCCAGCATGCCGCCCCACCGCGAAGGCGTCGCCGGGGGCGTGGCACCGGGCCGTGCCTGCGCAGTGCCGGATTGCTGGGCCTGCTGGCCTTGCTGTGCCGTGCTGTTCGCCGGCGGCTGCGCCGGCCGCGGCGCTTCGCGCTGGGTGACGTTGCCCGACTGGCGGCCGATCGAGCCACCACCGCCGAGACGGCGCGCGGCGTCTGCATCGAGGCTGGACAAGGCCAGCAGGCCCACGAGGGCGGCAGTCCAGAGTTTCATGATCGTTCCTTCCGGCGGGTTGGGGACTTCAGCACTTGATTCCAACATGGAGGGCGACGACGCCGCCCGTCAGGTTGTGATAGTCCACATGGCCGAAGCCGGCATTCTTCATGAGGGACTTCAGTTCCTCCTGGGCCGGATGCATGCGGATCGATTCGGCCAGGTAGCGGTAGCTCGACCCGTCACCGGCAACCGCCTGGCCCAGCCGCGGCAGCACCTGGAACGAGTACCAGTCGTAGGCCTTGGCCAGCGGCCGCGCCACGCGCGAGAACTCCAGCACCAGCAGCTTGCCGCCGGGCCGCAGGACCCGGTTCATCTCTGCCAGCGCGGCGTCCTTGCGGGTCATGTTCCGCAGCCCGAAAGCCACGCTGACGAGATCGAAGTGGGCGTCGCCGAACGGCAGCTTCTCGGCGTCGCAGACCATGGTGGGCAGCACGACCCCGGCGTCCAGCAGGCGGTCGCGGCCGGTGCGCAGCATGGCCTCGTTGATGTCGGTGTGGACCACGGTGCCGGTCGGGCCCGCCTTGCGGGCGAAGGCCATGGCCAGGTCCCCCGTGCCGCCGGCGATGTCCAGCACCCTGTGCCCGGGCTGCACATTCGCCACGAGCACCGTGTAGGCCTTCCAGGCGCGGTGCAGCCCGAAGGACATCAGGTCGTTCATGACGTCGTAGCGCGGCGCGACGGAGTCGAAGACGCCGCGCACCCGCCGCGCCTTCTCGCGCTCGTCGACCGTCTCGAATCCGAAATGCGTGCTGCTCATGCCCACATGGTAGGGGCAATCGGCGGGCCCGGGTGCCCTCCGCAACCCGCGGTCAATGGCCGCAGGACGGCGCTGCGGCGCCCGGCATCGGGGCGTCGCGGTCGACGCCCGCCTGCTCCAGTCGGCGCGTGTAGTCCGCCCACAGCTCGGCCTGCTGGGAACCCAGGAAGTAGAGGTACTCCCACGAGAAGATGCCGCTGTCGTGCCCGTCCGAGAACCGCGGCTGGACCGCGTAGTTGCCGACCGGGTCCAGCCCCAGCAGCGTCACCTCGCGCTTGCCGGTCTGCAGCACCTCCTGACCCGGCCCATGGCCCTGCACCTCGGCCGACGGCGAGTACACCCGCATCAGCTCGAAGGGGATGCGGAACACCGCGCCGTCGGAAAAACCCACCTCCAGCACGCGTGATTGCTCGTGCACGGTGATCGACTGCGGTGCGGGTCCGCCGGGTTTCAGGCCTGCCATGGATGCCTTGGAGTCAGAAGCGCACGGCGAGGTTCACGTACACCTTGTCGTCGCCGCGCTGTGGCGAGGCGGCGTTGAGCGTGAGCGGCACGCGGCTGCTGTTGAGCAGGCGGCCGTAGTCGGCGGAGACGACCAGCGGGCCGTTGACGTACCGCAGGCCGAAACCGAAGCTGGCGAGGCGGTCCGAACCGGGTCGGGTGAAGGCATTGGGCTCGTTGTTCGTCAGGTAACCGGCGTCCACGAAGCCCAGCAGGCGCAGGCCGGGGGCCAGCTCCGGCGTGGTCGCTTCCACCGACGCGGCGAAGCCGGAATCGCCGGAGATCGGCCGCTCCAGGGCGGTCCCGCGAACCGATGCGGCTCCCCCCAGTCCGAACTGCTCACCCGAGATCAGGACGTCCTCGCTGAACTGCGCCTGGGCCCGCACCCCGAGCAGCCAGGCGCCGGGCAGGGGCGCGGCGTAGCTGAAGCCGCCGCGCAGGGCCTTCCAGCGCACGGTGCTCACGCGGGGGTCCTCGCTTCGGTAGGACGCCAGGTCGTTGCTGGAGCCGGTGCCCGTGTTCATGGCCAGCTCGACGTTGTAGCCCCATACCGCGGCGTTGGTCTCGGTGCGGACGTTGTAGCCGACGACCACCGGTCGGCTGCGGCGGTCGAGCGCCCCCGGAACCACGATGTCGTTGATCTTGGAGGCGTCGAACACCTTGTCTTCGAGGCCCAGCGTCAGGTAGGAGCGCCGGCCGCCGGCCGGCGGCAGGTACAGCGTGTAGTTGACGCCCAGCGTGTGGCCGGCACCGGTGCTGGTGAAGGCGCCGAAGTTGCCCACGACGTCGGACTCGGTGTAGCTGACGCCGACCACCCCACCCTGCGCATACAGCGGGATGCGGTAGGACAAGCCGAGCTGCTGCACGTCCTCGGTCCGCTCGATGGACGTCGTGTAGGCGCCCACGAACTGGTGGTCGCGGTCGAACAGGTTGGTGTGCCCGCCGGAGAGGGTGAGGCGGTCCTTGCCGGACGCCCGGGTGCCCGCGTTCGAGGCGCCCACCGCGAACGTCCAGGGCCGCGCCTCCTTGACGGTGATCGTCGCATCGATCTTGTCCGGCTCCTCGCCCTCGCGGATGCCGACTTGCACCTGCTTGTTCGGGTTCTCGTTGGCGATGGCAGTCTGCACCGCCAGCCGGCGGAAGTTGGGCGTCTTGCCCTCCTGCAGCTCGGGCAGCGTGCGCCGGACGTTGTCCTCGCCGTAGAGGCTGCGTCCCTCGATGGCGACACGGCTGACGGTGAAGGTGACGATGTCCAGCCGCACCGTCTCGCCCAGCTCCTGGGGCGGCAGTGCCACGCGGTGCAGGCCGAAGCCCCGTTCGCGCAGTGCGGCTTCGAGTGCGCTGGTGGCCTGTTGCAGCGTGGCGATGGTGGCGTCGGAGCGCAGGTAGGGAGCCAGGATGCGGGCGGTGTCGCCCTCACCCAGGGGGTTGTCGCCGGTGACCTGGAAGCCGCGGATGCGGAACACCGGCTGCGTCGCCGGGGCGATCGCCGGCGGGGCGACAGCAGCAGGGGCCGACGGTGCGGCCGGTCCCGGCTGGGCGGTGGCGGACGCCACGGCGCCGGCGAGTGCCCACCCCAGCGCCTGCGGCAGCGCACCGCCGCCGCGCCGCGCCGCCGGCACGCGATAGCCCTTGACCATGATCCTCTCGCCCCTTGTAGCTCTGCTGCGGGAATTCTCTCACCCGCGGGGCGGCACTGTCACCCGCAAGCGCTACTTGCAGGTGTTCGTGGCCCGGATGTTGTTGTCGTTCAGCACGGAGACCAGCATCGGGTTGCGGCTGGTGGGCAGCGGGAGGGTGTCGAAATCGAGGAACTTCGGGATGTTCAGGGGCCGGGCGGTGGAGCCCGCGTCCCCGGCGAACCCGGCCTCGCCCTTGCCCAGGTGCAGCACCTCGGTGGCGGTCAGCACCTCGATGTGCCCGTCGCGCACGAAGACGAAAAGGCCTTCCTGCGCGTCCGACACGCTCTCCTTCGTGAACAGCTTGGGCGGGACCGGCACCGTGTCCGGTCGCGGGCCGTCCATCGCCGGGGCGTTGCTGATCGGCAGCACGCCCGTCGTGGGGGAGATGAAGAGACCCTGCCCGGCCTGCAGGACCTGCAGGGCGGTCTCGCCCTGCGGCGTGACCGCGATCGAACCCAGCCACGTGTAGAGCGTCAGCCCCGCATCGCTGCCGCCGCCCGGCTCCCCGGCGCAGGCGCCGGTGCACTGGATGTCCAGGCCGGTGCCGCGGATGCCGATGGTGGCGCTGGCGGTGGAGAAGCCGACGTTCCGGTTGTTCGCCTTGGCGATGAGGCCGGTGAGCGCCCGCACGGAGCCGCGCAGCACCGAAGCCAGGAAGCGGCCCTCGCCCGCGTTCTGGTCGTCGTAGACGAAGTTGTCGATGCGGAACCGGGTGCCCGAACCCAGCGTGATGCGGGTGTCGTCCCGGAACGCGATGACCGCCCGGGTGCCGGCACCGGTCTCGACCACGTCGCCCGGGTAGATGCTGCCGCCGTCGACCAGGCGGCGGCGCTGGGCATTGGCGTCCACGGCGAAGAGCTCTCCCTGGGACTGCACCACCTTGGCGCTGGCCAGGACCGCGTTGGGGCGGGCCGAGTCGGCGATGCGGGCGGATTCGGCAGCACAGTCCCGTGCGCACAGGCGGGCATCGAAATCGGTGCCGCGGATGCCGATGGTGGCGGTGCTCGTCTGCACCCGGGCAGCGTTGGGGGACCCCTTGGCGATCAGCCCGGTCACGGCGCGGAAACCGCCGCGCACCATCTGCACCAGCATGCTGTTGTCGGCCCCGTTGTCACGGAACTGGTACTGCTGCAGCACGATCTCGGAGTTGGGCCGCACCGTCATGCGGGTGCCGTCTTCCAGCTTGATGATGGCGGACGCCCCCTCCGAGGTGGTCAGGCGGTCGCCTTCGCGCAGCGGCAGCCCCTTGCCCAGCGTGCGGGGCGTCTGCCCCGGCGTCTGGGCAAAGCCGACGCCGCGGGCGAATTCGACCTCGCCGGCCGCTTGCGCGCTGGCACCGGCCGCGGCGCACGCCAGCAGGGTACCGGCGACGGACATGGCGAGGATTCTGAGATGGGTGTGCCCGAACATGGCGACCTCCGCAACGGTGTTGGCCGTGAGCTGATGTGCGGCAGGTTATACACGCTGTCGAGCTCGAAAGCCCCGTGCGGCGCGGCCTTGCGGCCCGCCGAACGTGCGTAAGTCACGCCGCGGTGCCGGGCGTGCCGATGCCGCGCAGCGCCTGCGCGATCCCCTCGTCCACTCCAGGGAGGCGGGCTTCCGTGTCTGCGAGGGCGCCTGGCGGCGGCGTGCGCACCGCGGCCGCCCACACCGGTGCGGGCCAGTGGCTGTCCCAGGCGAAGCGTGCGATCACGTGCCAGTGCAGGTGCGGCACCAGGTTGCCGAGGCTGGCCAGGTTCACCTTGGTGGGCGCGAGCCGGTGGCGCAGGACCTGTTCCACCCCCACCACCGCGTCCATGCAGTGCTGCCGCTGCCAGGGCTGCAGGTCGGACCATTCGGCCACGTGCGCGTCCCAGACCACGCGGTAGAAGGCCGGAAATCCCGCCTCGGCCACCCGGATCACCCGCAGGTGGTCCGTCCGGGCCACCACGCGGCCTGCGTCCCCCTCGCACAGCGGGCAGCCGCCCGCCGCGGCGCTCACACCAGCACCCGCTCGATGCCGCCGTCGTTCGCCGCCTGCACGTAGTCGGGCATCCAGTTGGCACCCAGGATGCGGTTGGCCATCTCGACCACGATGTAGTCGGCCTCCAGCAGGCCGTTCTGCAGGTCGGCTCCGTAGCGCGACAGTCCCTGCAGGCAGCTCGGGCAGCTGGTGAGCACCTTGATGTTGGCATCGGCGGCCACCGCGCCCGCCCCGCGCAGCGCAGCCTCGTCCTTGCGCAGCTGCTCCTCCTTGCGGAAGCGCACCTGGGTCGAGATGTCCGGCCGCGTCACGCCGAACGTGCCTGACTCGCCGCAACAGCGCTCGGACTTGCGCACGTTGTCGCCCACGAGTGCCTTGACCGTCTTCATCGGCTCCTGCAGCTTCATGGGCGTGTGGCACGGGTCGTGGTACAGGTAGGCCTGCCCGGCGACGGTGCCGGAATCGAGCGTGATGCCCTTTTCCAGCAGGTACTCGTGGATGTCCACGATCCGGCAGCCGGGGAAGATCTTGTCGAATTCGTAGCCCTGCAGCTGGTCGTAGCAGGTGCCGCAGCTGACCACCACCGTCTTGATGTCCAGGTAGTTCAGCGTGTTCGCGACGCGGTGGAACAGCACCCGGTTGTCGGTGATGATCTTCTCAGCTTTGTCGAACTGCCCCGAGCCCCGCTGGGGATAGCCGCAACAGAGGTAGCCCGGCGGCAGCACGGTCTGCACCCCCGCGTGCCACAGCATGGCCTGCGTCGCCAGGCCCACCTGGGAGAACAGGCGCTCCGAGCCGCAACCGGGGAAGTAGAAGACCGCCTCGGTCTCCGTGGTGGTGGCCTTCGGGTTGCGGATGATCGGGACGTAATCCTTGTCCTCGATGTCCAGCAGCGCCCGTGCGGTCTTCTTGGGCAGGCCGCCCGGGAGCTTCTTGTTGATGAAGTGGATCACCTGCTCCTTGACCGGAGCGCGCTCGTGCGTCGACGGCGGCAGCGTCACCTGCTTGCGGGCAAACCCGCGCAGCAGGTCGTTGGCCAGCCGCTGCGCCTTGAATCCCACGTCAACCATCGCCGTGCGCGCCAGCTTGATGGTCTCCGGGTTGGTCGCGTTGAGCATGAACATCGCGGCGGCGTTGCCGGGCCGGAAGCTCTTCTGCCCCATCTTGCGCAGGAGGTTGCGCATGTTCATCGACACGTCGCCGAAGTCGATCTTCACCGGGCACGGGTTCGCGCACTTGTGGCACACGGTGCAGTGGTCCGAGACGTCCTCGAACTCCTGCCAGTGCTTGATCGACACGCCGCGGCGCGTCTGCTCCTCGTACAGGAAGGCTTCCACCAGCAGCGAGGTGGCCAGGATCTTGTTGCGCGGGCTGTACAGCAGGTTGGCGCGCGGCACGTGGGTCGCGCACACCGGCTTGCACTTGCCGCAGCGCAGGCAGTCCTTGATGCTGTCCGCGATGGCGCCAATGTCCGACTGCTGCATGATCAGCGACTCGTGCCCCATCAGGCCGAAGCTCGGCGTGTAGGCGTTCGTCAGGTCGGCATACAGCGACATCGGCCCCTGCTGCGTCGACGGCCGCAGCAGCTTGCCCTTGTTGAAGCGCCCCTGCGGGTCGACCCGCTGCTTGTAGTCGGCGAAGCTGCCGATCTCCGCGTCGGTCAGGAACTCCAGCTTCGTGATCCCGATCCCGTGCTCGCCGGAGATCACCCCGTCCAGCGACCGGGCCAGCGCCATGATGCGCTTCACCGCGCCGTGGGCCGCCTGCAGCATCTCGTAGTCGTCGCTGTTGACCGGGATGTTGGTGTGGACGTTGCCGTCGCCGGCATGCATGTGCAGGGCCACCCACACGCGGCCCTTGAGCACGCGCTTGTGGATCGCTTCCACCTCCTCGAGGATGGGCCGGAACGGCTGCCCCGAGAAGATCTGCTGCAGCGGCGCCCGCAGCTGGGTCTTCCAGCTCGCCCGCAGGGAATGGTCCTGCAGGCGGGCAAAGAGCGCATCGACGTCCGCCAGCCAGCCCTGCCACTGGGCGCGGACCTCGCGCACCAGCGCCAGCGCCTGCGCGACCCGGTCCTCCAGCAATTCGGCGGACGGGATCTCGCTGGCGTCGTCGAGCTTGCCCAGCGGCAGGTTGCCGCGCCGGAAGAACGCCTCCAGGGCGTCGGCCAGCGCGATCTTGTTGGCCAGCGACAGCTCGATGTTGATCCGCTCGATGCCGTCGGTGTACTCGGCCATCCGCGGCAGCGGGATGACCACGTCCTCGTTGATCTTGAAGGCGTTGGTGTGCTTGCTGATCGCCGCGGTGCGCTTGCGGTCCAGCCAGAACTTCTTGCGCGCCTCGGGGCTGATCGCGACGAAGCCCTCGCCGCTGCGGGAATTGGCGATGCGCACCACCTCGGAGGTCGCACGGGCCACCGCATCCGGGTCGTCGCCCACGATGTCGCCGAACAGCACCATCTTGGGCAGGCCGGCGCGCTTGGACTTGGTGGAGTAGCCCACCGCCTTGAGGTAGCGGTCGTCCAGGTGCTCCAGGCCTGCGAGGAGGACGCCGGAGCGGTCCTTCTCGGCGAACATGAAGTCCTTGATCTCCACGATGCTGGGCACCGCATCCCTGGCGTTGCCGAAGAACTCCAGGCACACGGTGCGGGTGTGGGCCGGCATGCGGTGCACGATCCAGCGCGCGCTGGTGATGAGGCCGTCGCAGCCTTCCTTCTGGATGCCGGGCAGTCCCGACAGGAACTTGTCCGTCACGTCCTTGCCGAGCCCCTCCTTGCGGAACGCGGCTCCGGGGATCGCCAGCGTCTCGCGGCGCAGCTCGGTCTTGCCGTCGGCACGGAAGTAGCGCAGCTCGAAGGTGGCGACGGCCGCGTCGTGGATCTTGCCCAGGTTGTGGTCGAGGCGGGTGACCTCGAGCCACTCGGCGTCGGGCGTGACCATGCGCCAGGACACCAGGTTGTCCAGCGCCGTGCCCCACAGCACCGCCTTCTTGCCGCCGGCGTTCATCGCGATGTTCCCGCCGATGCACGAGGCTTCGGCCGAGGTCGGGTCCACGGCGAAGACGAAGCCCGCGCGCTCGGCCGCGTCCGACACGCGCTGCGTCACCACGCCGGCTTCCGTCCAGACGGTGGCCACCGGCTGCGCGTGGCCGGGGATCGCCACCTGCTCGACCTCGGTCATGGTCTCGAGCTTCTCGGTGTTGATCACCACGCTCTTCCAGGTGAGCGGGATGGCTCCGCCGGTGTAGCCCGTGCCGCCGCCGCGCGGGATGATCGTGAGGCCGAGCTCGATGCAGGCCGCGACCAGGGCGGCCATCTCCGCTTCGGTGTCGGGCGTGAGCACCACGAAGGGGTACTCCACCCGCCAATCGGTCGCGTCCGTGACGTGGGACACGCGCGAGAGCCCATCGAACTTGATGTTGTCGCGGGCCGTGTGCCGGCGCAGCACCTTCTGTGCCTGGCGCCGGAGGTCGGCCGTCTCGCGGAACGCGGCATCGAACGCCTGCACCGCCTGCCGGGCCGCCACCAGCAACTCGCCCACCAGGGCATCGCGCTCCGGATCGTCCCCCGGCGTGCGCCGCTTCTCGATCTCGGCCACGCGGTGGTGGAGTGCCTCCACCAGCAGACGGCGCCGCTTGGGGTTGTCCAGCAGGTCGTCCTGCAGGTAGGGATTGCGCTGCACCACCCAGATGTCGCCCAGCACCTCGTACAGCATGCGGGCCGACCGGCCGGTGTGCCGCTCGTCCCGCAGCCGCCCGAGCAACTCCCAGGCGCGCGTGCCGAGCAGGCGGATGACGATCTCGCGGTCCGAGAACGACGTGTAGTTGTAGGGAATCTCGCGCAGGCGCGGGGACGCTTCGGATGCCGCGGCCAGGAGCTGGTCGATGGAGGTGGGGGCGTTCATCGGTCCGGTCAGGCCCCGCCGGAACGGGGCCGGGTTGCAGCCGGGACGGGGTGCGGGTGCGGCTGACCGGGGATGTTACCGCAGTGCAACAACACCCGCGGCCGCGGGGTGCCGCGAGCGGCCTGGACTATGGGAAACCCCGTTGCCCCGCGGCTGTCAGCTCTGTTTAATGACCTGTCACAAATCGACGGTAGAGTCACGCCCCGGTGACCCCTCTCATCCCAGGAGTAAGCATGAAGATCAAGTTCTGCGCGGCGGCATTGGCCGTCGCCTTCACCTTTCCCGCGCACGCACAGGTCGAAGTGCAGTGGTGGCATTCCATGGGCGGCGCGCTCGGCGAGTGGGTGAACGACCTCGCCAAGGAATTCAACGCCAGCCAGAAGGACTACAAGGTCACCCCGACCTTCAAGGGCAGCTACGCCGAGTCCATGACTGCCGGCATCGCCGCCTACCGGGCGGGCAATGCGCCGCACATGATCCAGGTCTTCGAGGTCGGCACTGCCACCATGATGGCCGCCAAGGGCGCCGTCGTCCCGGTCGCCAAGGTCATGACCGATGCCGGCCTGAAGTTCGATCCCAGCATCTACGTGCCGGCGGTGTCGGGCTACTACACCGCCCCCAACGGCCAGATGCTGAGCTACCCGTTCAACAGCTCCACGCCGGTCTTCCACTACAACAAGGACGCCTTCAAGGCGGCCGGCCTCGACCCCGAGAAGCCGCCGACCACCTGGCCCGAAGTGGCGCTGGCCGCAGCCAAGCTCAAGGCCTCGGGCCACAAGTGCCCGTTCACCACCAGCTGGATCAGCTGGACGCAGCTGGAGAGCTTCTCGGCCTGGCACAACGTGCTGTACGCGACCAAGAACAACGGCTTCGGCGGCACCGACACGCGCCTGGCCTTCAACAGCCCGCTGCACGTGCGCCACATCGAGAACCTCGCCAACATGGCCAAGAGCGGCCTGTTCGTCTACAAGGGCCGCGAGAACAAGGCCGACGCCACCTTCGTGTCGGGCGAGTGCGCGATGGCCACCGGCTCGTCCGCCCTGGCCGGCAGCGTCAAGCGCAACAGCAAGTTCGGCTACGGAACGGGCACCCTGCCCTTCTATCCCGACGTTCCGGGCGCGCCCCAGAACACCGTGATCGGCGGCGCCAGCATCTGGGTGATGGCCGGCAAGAAGCCCGAGGAGTACAAGGCGGTGGCCTCGTTCCTCAACTACCTGTCCAAGCCTGAAGTCGCCGCCGCGAGCCACCAGCGCACCGGCTACCTGCCGGTGACCAAGGCCTCGTTCGAGCTGACCGAGAAGTCGGGCTTCTACAAGCAGAACCCCGGCGCCGACGTGTCCGTGAACCAGATGATCCGCAAGACCACCGACAAGTCGCGTGGCGTGCGCCTGGGCAACTTCGTCCAGATCCGCACCATCATCGACGAGGAACTCGAAGGCGTGTGGCAGGGCACCAAGCAGCCCAAGGAAGCCCTGGACAACGCGGTCAAGCGCGGCAACGAGCAGCTCGAGCGCTTCCAGAAGGCCAACAAGGCCTGACCACCGGCACGGGTGCCTGCACGCGCAGGCACCATCCGTGACCGGAAAGCCCCGCGATGCGGGGCTTTTTTCTTGCCGCCGGCGGAAAGTTCGTCCCGCCGGTGGCCGCACACCTCAACAGTTCGGGGACAATAGCGCGCCATGGAGAAGAGGGTTCTGTTCAAGTCGGCGTGGCTGCCCTGGGTGCTCATCGCACCCCAAATGGCCATCATCCTGGTGTTCTTCTTCTGGCCCGCCGGCCAGGCGCTCTACCAGAGCGTGCTGCAGGAGGACGCGTTCGGTGCCAGCAGCGAATTCGTCGGCCTGGACAACTTCCGGCGGCTGTTCGACGACCCGTCCTACCTCGACTCCTTCCGCATCACCGCCATCTTCTCGGCGCTGGTGGCCGTCGGCGGGCTCGCGTTGTCGCTGCTGCTGGCCGTGATGGCCAATCGCGTGGTGCGGGCGGCCGGGCTGTACAAGACGCTCCTGATCTGGCCCTATGCGGTGGCGCCGGTGGTGGCCGGTGTCCTCTGGCTGATGATGTTCGCCTCGCCGTACGGCGTGATCCGCTACGCGCTGATCGAGATGGGGTTCGAGTGGAACCACCTGCTCAATGGCAACCACGCCATGGCGCTGATCGTCATCGCCTCGATCTGGAAGTACATCTCCTACAACTTCCTGTTCTTCCTGGCCGGACTGCAGTCGATCCCGCACTCGCTGATCGAGGCGGCCACCATCGACGGCGCCTCGCCGTGGCGCCGCTTCTGGACCATCGTGTTCCCGCTGCTGTCGCCCACCACGTTCTTCCTCCTGGTGATCAACGTGGTGCACGCGTTCTTCGAGACCTTTGCCATCGTGGACGCGGCCACCAGCGGCGGCCCGGGCAAGGACACCGCGATCCTGGTCTACAAGGTCTACTACGACGGCTTCAAGGCCATGGACATCAACGGCTCGGCCGCGCAGTCGGTGATCCTGATGCTGATCGTCGTCGCCCTGACGGTGGTGCAGTTCAAGTTCGTCGAGAAGAAGGTGCACTACTAGATGACTGCCCCCACGCTCCCCACTTCATGTGGTTCGCTGCCCCCCGAGGGGGCCCAAGCCTGCCTTGAGGCGGCCCTGCGGAGGCTTGCATGATCCAGCGCAACCCCATCCTCGACTTCATCTCGCACGCCGTCCTCGTGCTCGGGGTGGTCATCGTGTTCTTCCCGATCTACGTCACCTTCATCGGTTCGACGCAGACCGCCGAGCAGATCAGCTCCAGCAACCCGATCTCGCTGGTGCCGGGCAGCAACTTCATCGAGAGCTACCGCTTTGCCCTGTTCGGCGGCAAGACGGAAGCCGGCGCCACGGTCGCCCCCGCGCTGCCCATGATGGGCATCAGCCTGGCCAGCGCGCTGATCATCGCCATCGGCAAGATCGCGATCTCGCTGCTGTCGGCGTTCGCCATCGTGTACTTCCGGTTCCCGTTCAAGAACCTGGTGTTCTGGATGATCTTCGTGACGCTGATGCTGCCGGTGGAGGTGCGCATCGGGCCGACCTACCAGGTGATCTCGGACCTGCGCATGCTCAACACCATGTCGGGGCTGACCATTCCCCTCATCGCGTCGGCCACCGCCACCTTCCTGTTCCGCCAGTTCTTCATGACGGTTCCCGACGAACTGGTGGAAGCCGCGCGCATCGACGGCGCCGGGCCCATGCGCTTCTTCAAGGACGTGCTGCTGCCCCTGTCCAAGACCTCGATGGCGGCCCTCTTCGTGATCCAGTTCATCTACGGCTGGAACCAGTACCTCTGGCCGCTGCTGGTGACCACCGAGGAGAGCATGTACCCCATCGTGATGGGCATCAAGCGCCTGATCTCCGGCGAGGTCTACATCGAGTGGAACGTCGTGATGGCCACGGCCATCCTGGCCATGCTGCCGCCCGCCGTGGTGGTCATCCTGATGCAGAAGTGGTTCGTCAAGGGCCTCGTGGACACCGAGAAATAAAGACGGAAAAGCAATGGCTTCGATCCAACTCAAAGACGTCGTCAAGAAGTACGGCAAGGGCAAGCAGGAACTGCAGGTGATCCACGGCGTGAATGCCGACATCGCCGACCGCGAGTTCATCGTCATCGTCGGGCCCTCGGGCTGCGGCAAGTCCACCCTGCTGCGCATGGTGGCGGGGCTGGAGGAAATCTCCGGGGGCGAGATCTCCATCGGTGGCCGCGTGGTCAACCAGCTGGAGCCGGCCGAGCGCGACATCGCGATGGTGTTCCAGAACTACGCCCTGTACCCGCACATGAGCGTCTTCGAGAACATGGCCTACGGCCTGAAGATCAAGAAGATGCCAATGGAGGAGATCAAGCAGCGCGTGGACAAGGCCGCCGGCATCCTCGAACTCGGCCACCTGCTGGACCGCAAGCCGCGCCAGCTCTCGGGCGGGCAGCGCCAGCGCGTCGCCATGGGCCGTGCCATCGTGCGCCAGCCGCAGGTCTTCCTGTTCGACGAGCCGCTGTCCAATCTGGATGCCAAGCTGCGCGCGCAGACCCGCCTGGAGATCCAGAAGCTGCACCGCGAACTGGGCATCACCTCGCTGTTCGTCACGCATGACCAGGTCGAGGCCATGACGCTGGCGCAGCGCATGATGGTCATGAACGCCGGCAACATGGAGCAGTTCGGCACGCCGGAGGAGGTCTACCACCGGCCGGCGTCGACCTTCGTGGCCAGCTTCATCGGCTCGCCGCCCATGAACCTGCTGAAGAACGCACCGGGCGGCCGCGAGGGCAGCATCCTCGGCATCCGCCCCGAGCACCTGGACGTTGGCCACGACGGCTGGGAAGCCAGGGTCGAGACGGTCGAGCTCCTGGGTGCCGAGCGGCTGGTGTACGCCCGCGTCGGCGGGGAGCAGCTGATCGTGCGCATCGAGGAAGGCTCGCCCTCCCCTGCACCCGAGAGCACCATCCGCGTCACGCCGCGCCCGGACCGGCTGCACTGGTTCGACGCCGCCACCGGCAAGCGCACGGCGGCATGAACGGCTGGCCCTACCCCCGGTGGGTGGCCCACCGCGGCGCCGGCAAGCTGGCGCCCGAGAACACCCTGGCCGCCTTCCGCTTCGGCGCGCAGCACGGCTGGCGCATGTTCGAGTGCGACGCCAAGCTCTCCGCCGACGGCGTCGTCTTCCTGATGCACGACGCCACCCTGGAGCGCACCACCACCGGCCGCGGCGTGGGTGGCGACCACCCGTGGAGCGTGCTGTCGCAGCTGGACGCCGGCAGCTGGCACTCGCGCGCCTGGGCCGGCGAGCCGCTGCCCACGCTGGAGAGCCTGGCTCGCTGGTGCCTGGCGAACGGGCACTTCCTCAACATCGAGATCAAGCCCACGCCGGGCCTGGAGCAGCGCACCGGCGAGGTGGTGGCCGGCGAGGCGGCGCGGCTCTGGGCCGGCGCCGCGGTGCCGCCCCTGCTCACGTCCTTCCGGCCGGAATCGCTGCTCGGTGCGCGGCAGGTGGCGCCCGCGTTGCCCCGCGGCCTGTTGCTCGACACGCTGTGGACGGGCTGGCTGGAGATGGCGCTGCAGCTCGAATGCGCGGCGATCGTCTGCAACCACGCGCTGTGGGACGCCAGCACGGTGACGCAGGCCAAGAGCGCCGGCCTGCGCTGCCTCAGCTACACGGTCAACGACCCGTGGGCCGCCGAGCGGCTGATCGCGCTGGACACCGACGGCATCATCACCGACCGGGTCGACCTCTTCGTTCCCGACTGAAAACATGCTTCCGCCCGCACCCGGCGCGGGCAGAACGCTATCAAAAGAATAGCGAGGCCGTGGCGGGCGTGACGTCTGGCGGGCACCCGGCCCGACATCCAGGGCGTTCTCCCAGGCACCCGCCCGGCCTGATCGGCCACCATCGTCTTGCGGCCCGCACCGACCCCGCGCGCCAGAATGCACGAAGCGGGTTCCGCACATGGGCCCACGCACCCGCTCACCGTGCGACGGCGGCGTTGGCCCTGCGCACGCGTTACGGTATAGTAAATTCATTACGCATTGTTGAACGCAGGAGTTCCGATGGCCGCCGTCCTCCAACCCGCCTCCGCCGCCGGCGCGCTGCCCGCGCCGGCCCCCATCCAGCAGCTGCACCACTTCGCCTGGCGCGCCCGCGACGCCGAGGAAACGCGCCACTTCTACGAGGACATCCTCGGCCTGCCGCTCTACCACATCATCCAGAGCGACCACGTGCCCAGCACCGGCGAGTACTGCCCGTACACGCACTTCTTCTTCCGGCTGCAGGACGGCTCGTTCATCGCCTTCTTCGACCTGGGCGACGACCAGGCCAGCGAACCTTCGCCGAACACCCCCAAGTGGGTCAACCACATCTCGTTCCGGGTGGACTCCATCCAGGCGCTGCACGACACCAAGGCGCGCCTGGAAGCGCACGGCATCGAGGTGCTGGGCATCACGGACCACCACATCTTCCACAGCATCTACTTCTTCGACCCCAACGGCATCCGCCTGGAGCTCACCGCGCAGCTGGCCGACGAGTTCCAGATGCTGCAGGAGAGCAGGACCGCGCACGCCCGTCTGGCCGAGTGGACCGCGCGCAAGGAGCAGTGGCGGCGTGACCGCGCCGCCGGCGAGGCGGCCGAGCCGCTCAAGCCGCAGCGCAACGACCGGCCCGAGTACGGCAGGACCTGAGCGCAGGGCACCACAGGAGCACACCCGGATGGACGACCTGCGCACGGGCTACGCCGACACGACCTTCAGCAACGGCTACGAATTCACCCAGGGCGCGGGCTACCGGCTGCCCGAGTACCCCTTCGAGGCGCCCGCCGAGCTGCGCAGCGGCGAGGTCGCCCACCATCCGGTGGTGATCGTCGGCGCCGGGCTGGCGGGACTCACCCTGGCCTGCGCGCTGGCGCAGCTGCGGGTGCCGTGCGTGCTGCTGGACGAGGACAACACGGTTGGCGTCAAGGGCGCCTCCTCGCGCGGCATCTGCTACACCCAGAAGTCGCTGGAGATCTTCCAGCGGCTGGGCGTGTACGAGCGCATCGCCCGCAAGGGCGTGCAGTGGAGCGTGGGGCGCACCTTCGCCGGCGAGCACGAGGTGTACGCCTTCGACCTGCGCCAGCAGAGCGCCTACCAGCTCTCCAGCCAGCCGCCCTTCATCAACATCCAGCAGTTCTACGTCGAGGGCTACCTGGTCGAGCGCATCCAGGCGCTGGGCGGGGTCGACCTGCGCTGGAAGAACCGGGTCACCGCCTTCGAGCAGGACGCCGCCGGCGCGACGCTCTCCGTCACCACCCCGGCCGGCGACTACCGGCTGCGGGCCGACCACGTGGTGGACGCCACCGGCTCGCGCAGCCCGTTCCGCGCCTGGGTGGGCGCCAGCGTCACCGCGCGCAAGGGCGACGACCGCTGGTGCATCGCCGACGTGCGCTTCTCCAAGCGCCCCCCGGTGGAGCGGCACACCTGGATCGAGGCGCCCTTCAACGAGAACCGCGCCGTCTGGCAGCACCTGATGGGCGACGACGTCTGGCGCATCGACTACCAGATGGCGCCCAACTCCGACCCCGAGGCCGTCAGCCGCGAGGAGGTGGTGCGCGAGCGGCTGCAGCGGCAGTTCGGCGCCGACTGCGAGGTCGAGATCGTCTGGGTCGGGCCCTACGCCTACCGCAGCGAGTGCGTGGACGCGATGCGCCACGGGCGCGTCTTCTTCATGGGAGATGCCGCCAAGGTGGTCAGCCCGTTCGGCGCGCGGGGCGGCAACACCGGCATCGCCGATGCCGACAACCTGGCCTGGAAGCTTGCGGCGGTGCTGCAGGGCCGCGCGGCACCGGCCCTGCTCGACAGCTACCACGAGGAGCGGCACGAGGCGGCCTGCCAGAACGTGCTGGTGACCAACCGCACGGCCCGCTTCCTGCGCCCGGCGCCGGGCATGGAGCAGGTGTTCCGCACCGCCGCCGTCGGCCTGGCGCGCCAGTACCCGTTCGCGCGGCAGCTGGTGAACACCGGCCGCATGGCGGTGGCCAATGCGTACACCCGCTCCAGCGTGTGCGACGCGACCGGCGGCCAGTCGGTGCAGAACGTTCGCTTCAACTGGTCCGACGGCACGGTCGGTGTCGTGAACGACCTGCTGCAGTGGGCCGACGGCCGCCTGCTGCTGCTGGTCTTCGGCGATCCGGGGCGTGCCGGCCTGGCGCGCCTGCGCGCCCTGGTGCAGGCGGCGCCGCTGCGCTGCGTGCAGGTGCTCGGCCCGCACGACCGCCCGGGGGCGCTGGAGCACGTGGTCGACCCGCAGGGCCACCTGCAGGGCGCCTGCCACGTGTTCGGCCACGCGTGGGCGCTGGTGCGGCCCGACAGTTACGTGGCCGCGACCGGCGAAGGCATCGATGCCGGCGTCGTGCAGGCGGTCGCCCGCGCCTTGGGCACCCAGGGAGCCCCCGCATGAAGACCCAGCAGAACCTGCAGGACGCGGACGCCTTCTACGAGCAGTTGCTGGACGCCCACCAGGGGCTCTCGCGCGAGCAGTCCGAGCTGCTGAACGCCCGCCTCATCCTGCTGCTGGCCAACCAGGTCGGCGATGCGCAGGTGCTCGGTGCGTGCGTCCGCGCCGCCGCGCAACTGCCCGGGAACCCGCCCGCGCCGGCCTGAGCGGCCCGGCCGAATAAAATCGCCCCTTCCCTGCGGCGTCCCGCGCGGGCGCCGCCGGCGCCTTGGCCGCAGCGGGCTCCAATTCCCACCTGCCATGAGCGACACCCCTGCCCAGCCCGGCCTCTCCAGCTTGTCCAAGTCCTTCGAACCCGCCGCCATCGAGGCGCGCTGGGGCCCGGCCTGGGAGGAGCGCGGCTACGGGCGCGCCGGCCACCGTGGCACGGGGGCACCCCGCGACGGTGAGCCGTCCTTCGCCATCCAGCTGCCGCCGCCCAACGTGACCGGCACGCTGCACATGGGCCACGCGTTCAACCAGACCATCATGGACAGCCTCACGCGCTACCACCGGATGCGCGGCTTCAACACGCTGTGGGTGCCGGGCACCGACCATGCCGGCATCGCCACGCAGATCGTGGTGGAGCGGCAGCTGCAGCAAGAGGGGCAGAGCCGGCACGACCTGGGCCGCAAGAACTTCGTGGCCCGGGTCTGGGAGTGGAAGCAGCAGTCGGGCAACACCATCACCACGCAGATGCGCCGCATGGGCGACAGCGTGGACTGGTCGCACGAATACTTCACCATGGACGAGGGCCTCTCGGCCATCGTCACCGAGACCTTCGTGCGGTTGCACGAGCAGGGCCTGATCTACCGCGGCAAGCGCCTGGTCAACTGGGACCCGGAACTCAAGACCGCGGTGAGCGACCTGGAGGTGGAGAGCGAGGAGGAGGACGGGTTCCTCTGGCACATCCGCTATCCGCTGGCGACCGGCGGCGGGGAACTCGTGGTCGCCACCACCCGGCCCGAGACGATGCTCGGCGACACCGCCGTGATGGTGCATCCGGAAGACGAGCGCTACCGGCACCTGATCGGACAGTCGGTCAAGCTGCCGCTGTGCGACCGCGAGATCCCCGTGATCGCCGACGAATACGTCGACCGCGCCTTCGGCACCGGGGTGGTGAAGGTGACCCCCGCCCACGACGCCAATGACTACGCGGTGGGCCAGCGCCACGGCCTGCCGATGATCGGCGTGCTGACGCTGGACGCGAAGATCAACGACAACGCGCCGGCCGCATACCGCGGACTGGACCGCTTCGTCGCGCGCAAGAAGGTGGTGGCCGACCTGGAGGCGCAAGGCTTCCTGGTGGAGACCAAGAAGCACAAGCTCATGGTGCCGCGCTGCGCCCGCACGGGGCAGGTGGTCGAGCCCATGCTCACCGACCAGTGGTTCGTCGCCATGACCAAGGTGGGTGCGAACGACCCCACCGGCAAGTCGATCGCGCAGAAGGCCGTCGACGCCGTGCAGTCCGGGCAGGTGCGCTTCGTGCCGGAGAACTGGGTCAACACGTACAACCAGTGGATGAACCACATCCAGGACTGGTGCATCTCGCGCCAGCTCTGGTGGGGCCACCAGATCCCCGCCTGGTACGACGAGGACGGCAACGTGTACGTGGCGCGCAGCGAGGAGGAAGCCCGCGCGCAGGCCGGCGGCAAGGCGCTGCGCCGCGACGAGGACGTTCTGGACACCTGGTACTCCTCCGCGCTGGTGCCCTTCTCCACGCTGGGCTGGCCGGACAAGACCAAGGACCTCGAGCTGTACCTGCCCTCCACGGTGCTGGTGACCGGCTACGACATCATCTTCTTCTGGGTCGCCCGGATGATCATGATGACGACCCACTTCACGGGCCAGGTGCCCTTCCGCGACGTGTACATCCACGGCCTGGTGCGCGACGCACAGGGCAAGAAGATGAGCAAGTCCGAGGGCAACGTGCTCGACCCGGTGGACCTGATCGACGGCATCGCGCTGGCGCCGCTGCTGGACAAGCGCACCACGGGCCTGCGCAAGCCCGAGACCGCGCCCCAGGTGCGCAGGAACACCGAGAAGGAATTCCCCGAGGGCATCCCGGCCTACGGCGCGGACGCGCTGCGCTTCACCTTCGCGTCGATGGCCTCGCTGGGCCGCAGCATCAACTTCGATTCGAAGCGCTGCGAGGGCTACCGCAACTTCTGCAACAAGCTCTGGAACGCCTCGCTGTTCGTGCTGATGAACTGCGAGGGGCAGGACTGCGGCCTGAAGGAACACACCAAGGAGGAGTGCCAGCCGGGCGGCCCGGCGCACGGCTACATGCGGTTCTCGCACGCCGATCGCTGGATCAGCTCGGTGCTGCAGCAGGCCGAGGCGCAGGTCGCCCAGGGCTTTGCCGACTACCGCCTGGACAACGTGGCGAACGCGGTCTACGACTTCGTCTGGAACCAGTACTGCGACTGGTACCTGGAGATCGCCAAGGTGCAGTTGCGCACCGGGGATGCGGCGCAGCAGCGCGCGACTCGCCGCACCCTGATCCGCACGCTGGAGGCGATCCTGCGCCTGGCCCACCCGATCATCCCGTTCATCACCGAGGAGCTGTGGCAGAAGGTGGCGCCGGTCGCCGGCCTGGCGGGCGAGTCGGTGAGCATCGCCCGCTACCCGCAGGCGCAGCCCGAGAAGGTCGATCCGGCTGCCATCGCCTGGGTGGAGCGGCTGCGCGCGCTGGTGGACCAGTGCCGCCAGCTGCGCGGCGAGATGAACGTGTCGCCCTCCACGCGCCTGCCGCTCTATGCCGTGGGTGACCCGGCCTTCCTGCGCGAGGCGGCGCCGGTGCTGCAGGCGCTGGCCAAGCTGAGCGAGGTGCAGGTCTTCGACGACGAGTCGGCCTGGGCCGCGGCGGCGAAGTCCGCGCCGGTGGCGGTGGTCGGGCCGGTGCGCCTGTGCCTGTACATGGAGATCGACGTGGCCGCCGAGAAGGCACGCCTGTCGAAGGAAGCCGCCCGCATCGAGGGCGAGCTGGCCAAGGCGACCGGCAAGCTGTCGAACCAGGCCTTCGTGGCCAAGGCGCCGCCGGCCGTGATCGAGCAGGAGAAAAAGCGCATCGCCGACTTCGGCGCCACCCTGGTGAAGCTGCAGGACCAGCTGGCGCGCCTGGGCTGACCGGCGGGCTGCGGCGGCTAGGGAAAGGCCGCGTGCCCGGCGGCGCCGGGGTCCGCACAATGGCGGCCATGAAGCGCAGACACCTCCTCCTGGCCGGCGGCGCCGCCACCGTTTCCTTCCCCGCGTTCGCGCAACCGGCGCAGCGCACGATCCGCCTGATCGTGCCCTACGCAGCCGGCGGCCCGATCGACGTCACCGCACGCGTGCTGGCCGAGCGCGTCAAGGACACGCTGGGCACGGTGGTCATTGACAACCGCCCGGGCGGCGGCGGCAACATCGGTGCCGACGCCATCGCCAAGGCAGCGCCCGACGGCACCACCATCGGCATCTCCGCGGTGGCGACGCACGCCATCAACCCCTGGCTGTTCCGGCGCATGCCGTACGACGCCGCGAAGGACTTCACCGCCATCACGCAGATGGTCCGCGTGCCCAACGTGCTGGTCGTGAACGCCGACACCGCCGCCCGCCTCAAGCTCAACACCCTGGCCGACTTGATCGCCTACGCCAAGGTCAACCCCGCCAAGCTCAACTACGGCAGCGGTGGCAACGGCAGCGCCGGGCACCTGGCCGGCGAGATGTTCAAGCGCGACGCCGGCATCTTCGCGGTGCACATCCCGTACAACGGCGGCAACCCGGCCCAGCTGGCGCTGCTCTCGGGCCAGGTCGACTTCAACTTCGACAACCTGGCCACCGCCGCGCCTAACATCCGGGCCGGTAAGCTCAAGGCGCTGGCCGTCACCACGCTGCAGCGCTCGCCGAACCTGCCCGACGTGCCGCCCGTGGCCGACACCCTGCGGGGCTTTTCCATCGACACCTGGTGGGGTCTGGTCGGACCTGCCGGCATGCCCCGGGACGTCGTGCAGCGGCTCAACCAGGCGTTCGTGGCGGCGCTGCAGTCGCCGGAGTCCAGGACCCGGTTCGCCGGCCTGATGGCCGAACCGGTGCCCAGCACGCCGGAAGACTTCGCCGCCTTCATGCGTGCCGAACTGGCCAAGTACGAAACGGTCGTGAAGGCTTCCGGGGCCAAGGTCGACTGATCCGTAAGCGCGCCTTTTTTTGGGGCGAATCGGCCTCCCGCCCGCGTGCAGAGCGGGCGAGCAGCTATCAATTCAGGAGCGCCGCCTGACCGGCGTCCGACGCGGCTGTGCGGTTTATCCGACAGCGGCCGAGCTACAACCGGCTTACATTGTTCCCACGGGACACACAAGCAGGAGGCTCCCATGGCAGCACGCAGCACCTTCCGCCGGGCGGTTTTTGCAGGGTTCGCTGCCGCGTTGGGCGGCCTGGGCGCCGCCCAGGCGCAGACCGCCACGGTCGAGCCGTGGAGCTTTGCCGCAAGCCGCTCCGCCGTCGGCCTGCAGCCTGCCACGCTGCAGTACAGCGTGGGCTGCGGCGCCTCGCTGCTGCCCTGCCGCAATCCGGAGGCCGCCGCGCTGGCACTGGCCGAGCCCCGCAGCCTGCGCTGGAACCTGGAACTGGCCGTGCTGAAGCTGGGCAACACCTCCCTTGCGGGCGGTGCACCGGCCAGCCGCCAGGGCCTCAACCTCAGCCTGGTGGGCCGCAAACCGCTGTTCGGCAGCAGCTTCTCGGTCTATGGAAAGCTGGGCACCACCTACGGGCTGCACGACGGCACCGCCAACCCGGGGTTCGGCGCTTTGGAGGCGGGTCCCTCGTTCGGGGCCGGCCTCGCCTACGAGGTCACGCCCCGCCTGTCCGCCACCCTCGGCTGGGACAGCCACGAGCTGCGGCTGGGCGGCGGCGGGCGCGATGCCTTCCGCGCCACCAGCCTGGGCCTGCAGTACCGCTACTGACGCCGCAGCGGCGCCGCCGCCCCGGCTCACTCGCCGAGGTAGGCGGCGCGCACCTTGGGGTCGCTGAGCATCTGGCGCGCCTCGCCGCTCATGGTGATCACGCCGGATTCCATGACGTAGGCACGGTCGGCGATCTGCAGCGCGCGGCTGGCGTTCTGCTCCACCAGCAGCACCGTCACGCCCTGCGCATACACCTCGCGCACCACCTCGAAGATCTTGTCGACCATGATCGGCGACAGGCCCATCGAGGGCTCGTCCAGCAGCAGCACCTTGGGACGGCTCATGAGCGCGCGCCCCATGGCGAGCATCTGCTGCTCGCCACCGGACATGGTGCCGGCGAGCTGGTCGCGGCGCTCCTTCAGGCGCGGGAAGATCGTGAACACCTTGTCCAGGTCGCGCGCGATCTCCGCCTTGTCATTGCGGATGTGGGCGCCCATGAGCAGGTTTTCGGTGATGCTCATGCGGGTGAACACGCCGCGGCCTTCCGGCACCATGGCCAGGCCCTGCTTGACGAGGTCCCAGGCGCCCCGTCCGCGGATGCTCTGGCCCAGGTACTGGATGTCGCCCTCGCCCAGCGGCAGCAGGCCGGTGATGGCCTTCATCGTCGTGGTCTTGCCGGCGCCGTTGGAGCCGATCAGGGTGACCAGCTCGCCTTCCCGAACCTCGAAGTCGACGCCCTTGACGGCCTGGATGCCGCCATACGCGACCTTCAGGCCGCTGACTTTCAGGAGCGTGTCGGCCATCAGTGGCTCCCCGTTCCGAGGTAGGCCTCGATCACTTTTTCGTCCTTCTGCACGTCGGCCGGCGTCCCTTCGGCGATCTGCTTGCCGTAGTCCAGCACGGTGACGCGGTCGCACAGGCCCATCACCAGCTTCACGTCGTGCTCGATCAGGAGGATGGTGCGGTCGTCGTTGCGGATGCGATCGATCAGTTCGCGCAGCTGCACCTTCTCGGTGGCGTTCATGCCGGCGGCCGGCTCGTCCAGCGCGATCAGCTGCGGGTCGGTCGCGAGCGCGCGGGCGATCTCCAGCCGGCGCTGGTCGCCATAGGACAGGGTGCGTGCCTTGTAGTCGGCGTAACGGCCGATGCCCACGTACTCGAGCAGCTCGCGCGAGCGGGCGGCGATGGCGGCCTCCTCGGCCACAAATTTCCTGGTGCGGAAGATCGCGCCCATGAGGCCCGAGCCGGTGCGGATGTGGCGCCCGACCATCACGTTCTCCAGCGCCGTCATGTCGGCGAAGAGGCGGATGTTCTGGAAGGTGCGGGCGATGCCGGCCTTGGCGACCTCGTGCACCGCGGTGGGCACGTAGGGCTTGCCCGCCAGCTCGAAGCTGCCGCTGTCGGGCGTGTACAGGCCGGTGATCACGTTGAAGAACGTGGTCTTACCGGCCCCGTTGGGCCCGATGAGGCCATACACCTGGCCGCGCTGGATGGTCAGGCCCACGTCCGACAGGGCCTGCAGCCCGCCGAAGCGCTTGGAGATGCCGGCGACCTGCAGGACGATGTCGCTGCGCGGAACCGGGGCGGCCGGGGAACCGGCCGCGGTGGTGGTGGTTGCGGCGTCTGCCATGGCGTGCGTGCTCACTTGGTGCCCGGCGTGGGCAGCGCCTTGCCGTGCTCGGGGGTGGGCCACAGGCCGCGCGGCCGCAGCAGCATGATGATGATCATGGCCAGTGCGATCAGCAGCTGGCGAAGGATCGAGGCGTCCAGGCGGCCCTCGGTCAGGCGCTGCAGGTCGAACACGCCGGAGACCCAGCGCAGCACCTCGGGCATGGCCGACAGCAGCACCGCGCCCAGGATCACGCCGGGCAGGTGGCCGATCCCGCCCAGCACCACCATGGCGACGATCATCACCGACTCCATGAGGCTGAACGACTCGGGCGACACGAAGCCCTGGAAGGCGGCGAACATCGAGCCGGACACGCCGCCGAAGGTGGCGCCCATGCCGAAGGCCATCAGCTTCATGTTGCGGGTGTTGATGCCCATGGCCTTGGCGGCGATCTCGTCCTCACGGATCGCCATCCAGGCGCGGCCGATGCGCGACACCTCCAGGCGGTGGCAGATGATCACGGACAGCACCACGAGCGCCAGGAACAGGTAGTAGTACAGCGTCACCGACGACACGGTGATGCCGCCGATCTCCAGCGGCCGCCCGAGGTTCAGGCCCAGGATGCTGATGGAGTCGATCTGGTTCAGGCCCTTGGGGCCGTTGGTGATGTTGACCGGGTGGTCCAGGTTGTTCAGGAACACCCGGATGATCTCGCCGAAGCCCAGGGTCACGATCGCCAGGTAGTCGCCGCGCAGCTTGAGCGTCGGCGCCCCGAGCAGGATGCCCAGCACCCCCGCCAGGAACGCCCCGAGCGGCACGACGAGCCAGATGGAGGCGTGCAGCCCGGTGGGGAACATCGCCTTGAACCAGGCGAAGGTTTCCGACAGGTGGGGCGAGGCCATCAGGCCGTACATGTAGGCGCCGATGGCGAAGAACGCGACGAAACCCAGGTCCAGCAGGCCGGCGAAGCCCACCACGATGTTCAGGCCCAGCGCCAGCAGCACGTAGAGCAGTGCGACGTCGGCGATGCGGACCCAGAAATTGCCCATGCTCTGCAGCAACACCGGCAGCAGCAGCAGCGCCACCGCCGAAGCGGTCCAGACCAGGGTCTTCTTGTGCTTGTCCATGTGCGGCTCCTTGGGGTCAGGCCCGGTCCGCCACCCGCTCGCCCAGCAGGCCCGACGGGCGCAGGGTGAGCACGGCGATCAGCACGATGAAGGCGAAGATGTCGCTGTAGTGGCTGCCCAGCACGCCTCCGGTGAGGATGCCGATGTAGCCGGCGCCGATGGATTCGATCAGCCCCAGCAGGATGCCGCCGACCACCGCGCCGGCCAGGTTGCCGATGCCGCCGAAGACGGCGGCGGTGAAGGCCTTCAGCCCGGGCAGGAAGCCCATGGTGTGCTGCACGGTGCCGTAGTTGGACGCGTACATGATGCCCGCCAGCGTGGCCAGCACCGCGCCGATGACGAAGGTGGCCGAGATCACCATGTCGGGCTTGACGCCCATCAGCGCCGCCACCCGCGGGTTCTCGGCGGTGGCCCGCATCGCGCGGCCCAGCTTGGTGTAGTTCACCAGGTACATCAGCACCGCCAGCGACACTGCCGTCAGCCCCAGGATCATGATCTGGGTGGGCGTGATCACCGCACCGCCAAACTGGATGGGCGTGGCCGCCAGCAGCGTCGGGTAGGGCTTGTAGTTCGGCTTGAAGATGATCATCGCCAGCGTCTGCAGCAGGATCGACATGCCGATGGCGGTGATCAGGGGCGCGAGCTTGGGGCTGTTGCGCAGCGGCCGGTAGGCGACCTTCTCGATGGCGAAGTTCAAGGCGGCGGCCACGATGCACGAGATGACCATCGAGACCACCAGCACCGCCCAACCGGGCATGCCCGGCATCGACTCCTGCATGCCGACGATGATCGCCCAGCTGGTGAGCGCGCCCACCATCAGCACCTCGCCGTGGGCGAAGTTGATCAGGTTGATGATGCCGTACACCATCGTGTAGCCCAAGGCCACCAGGGCATACATGCTGCCGAGGACCAGACCGTTGATGATCTGCTGCAGCAGGATTTCCATGACAGGTTTCTCCGTGTTTTCTGGCCGACCGCTTGGCGCCGGCGTGCCCGTGGGTTGTCCGGGCCGTTTGGCGGCCGGTGCCTTGTGGGCGACCCGCCATCTAGCAAAAAACCCGCCATGCTTGCAGAGCGGGTTCGGATGCGGCGCCGATTGTAGCCAAGCGCTTCGATCCGAAAACGGAAGTACCAGCCGGGGTTTACCCTCTTGGCCCCGCCCCGTACGCGGGCGACCCGGGTTCAGCCGCCGGACGCGTTGCGCGCCTTGAGCTCGCGCAGCTTTTCCGCGATGCGGATCTCCAGCCCCCGCTCCACCGGCCGGTAGAACGCGGGCGGCTGCATGCCCTCGGGGAAGTAGGTCTCCCCGGCGGCGAATCCGCCGGCCTCGTCGTGGGCGTAGCGGTACCCCTTGCCGTAGTCGAGGTCCTTCATGAGCTGGGTCGGCGCGTTGCGCAGGTGCATGGGCACCGGGCGCGTGCCGTCCTTGCGCACGAGGGCGCGGGCCTCGTTGTACGCGGTGTAGACCGCATTCGACTTGGGTGCCATGGCCAGGTAGACCACGCACTCGGCCAGCGCCAGCTCGCCCTCGGGCGTGCCCAGCCGCTCGTAGGTCTCGGCGGCGTCGAGCGCCAGCCGCAGGGCCCGCGGGTCCGCCAGGCCGATGTCCTCCGTGGCCATGCGGATGAGCCGGCGGGCCATGTAGCGCGGGTCGGCGCCGCCATCGAGCATGCGCACGAACCAGTAGAGCGACGCGTCCGGGTCGGAGCCGCGCACGCTTTTGTGCAGCGCGCTGATGGTGTCGTAGAACTGTTCGCCGCCCTTGTCGTAGCGCCGCATGCGCTCGCCCAGAACCTTGAGCAGCCAGGCGTCCTCGATGCGTTCGAGCTTCTCGCTGGTGGCGGCCACCGCCAGCGCCTCCAGCGTGTTGAGCAGGCGGCGGGCGTCGCCGTCGGCATAGGCGATCAGGCGTGCCAGCGCCGCGTCCTCCAGCGGCGGCACGGCGCCGATGGCCTGCGCCTTGGCCACGATGGTGCCCAGGTCGGCCTCGGTCAGCGGCTGCAGCACGTACACCGCGGCCCGCGACAGGAGCGCCGAATTGACCTCGAACGACGGGTTCTCGGTGGTGGCGCCGATGAAGGTGAAGAGGCCCGATTCCACGTGCGGCAGGAAGGCATCCTGCTGGCTCTTGTTGAAGCGGTGGACCTCGTCGACGAAGACGATGGTGCGCTGTTGCTGCAACCCGTCCCGCGCGCGGGTGGCAGCCTCGACCGCCTCCCGGATGTCCTTCACGCCGCCCAGCACCGCGCTGATGCTGATGAACTGGGCGTCGAAGGCATGGGCCATCAGCCGCGCGATGGTGGTCTTGCCGGTGCCGGGCGGGCCCCACAGGATGCAGCTGTGCGGCTGTCCGGACTCGAAGGCGATGCGCAGCGGCATGCCCTCGCCCAGCAGCTGCTGCTGCCCGACCACTTCGCCGAGCGTCCTGGGCCGCAGGCGCTCGGCGAGCGGAACGTGGGTGGACGGCGGCGGCTTGGGCACGGCCGCAGTGTATCGGCGCCTTCCGGCCGCAATCGCCCTACTGCCGCACGACGTCGGCACCGGGTGGTGCCTTGAACTGGAAGCTGTCGGCCGCCACCGCGGTGTTCAGCTGCAGCTTGTCGAACGTCATGACCGAGCGCTGGCCGAAGCTGTCCAGGATCTCCAGCACCGCCAGGTTGCTGCCACGGAAGCCCATCCGCACGCTGGTGAGCTGCCCGTCCTTGGCCACCGGCGTGGCCTGCACCCACTGCATGCCGTCGCGGTCGGGCGCGTCGTCCAGCTGGAAATCGCGCCGCAACGTGGCCAGGTCGGGCGCAGCCGCCACCAGGGCCGCCGGGGTACTGCCCAGCACCTGGGCCTGCTTGCGCGCGGTGACCTGGTTCAGGTCGACGTCGTACAGCCAGAGCGTCTGGCCGTCGGCCACGATGGTCTGCTGGAAGGGCTTGCGGTAGTCGAAGCGGAAGCGGTTCGGCCGGGAGAACTCGAAGGTGCCGCTGGAGGTCTTGCTGCGCCCGGCCTGGCCGTCGCGCGAGGGCGCGGTGACCACCTGCGTGAAATCGGCGCGTCCGGTCTTTGCGGTGCGGACGAACTGCTCCAGGCTCTCCAGGCCGCCGGCCCAGGTGGAAAGCGCGGAACCCGCGATCAGAACGCCAGCAAACAGCTTCTTCATGGAACTCCCTGTGTGGATGGCCGCCCGGCGCCCACGGCAGTCAGGCGGCACGACGGTTGGTGCGCGGCGCACGTCCGGAAGTTCGCAACCAGCTGTCACTCGGCCCGGTTCGGGGCCAGGATTTCGCGCTGTCCCTGGCCGTTCATGGCGCTCACCAGGCCGGCCTTTTCCATGTCTTCCACGAGGCGTGCGGCCCGGTTGTAACCGATCTTGAGGTGCCTTTGCACGAGCGAAATGCTCGCCTTGCGGTTCTTCAGCACGACCTCCACCGCCTGGTCGTACATCGGGTCCTTCTCGCCGCCGCCCTCGCCCAGCAGGTCGCCCAGGCCCCCCTCGTCGTCGCTGGTGCCGCCTTCCAGCACGCCCTCGATGTAGTTCGGCTCGCCGCCCTGCTCCTTGAGGTAGGCCACCACGCGGTGGACCTCCTCGTCGCTGACGAAGGCGCCGTGCACCCGCACCGGCAAGCCGGTGCCGCTGGCCATGTAGAGCATGTCGCCCATGCCCAGGAGCGCCTCGGCGCCCATCTGGTCGAGGATGGTGCGGCTGTCGATCTTGCTGGAGACCTGGAAGGCGATGCGGGTCGGGATGTTGGCCTTGATGAGGCCGGTGATCACGTCCACCGATGGCCGCTGGGTCGCCAGGATCAGGTGGATGCCGGCGGCGCGGGCCTTCTGCGCCAGCCGGGCGATCAGCTCCTCGATCTTCTTGCCCACCACCATCATCAGGTCGGCCAGCTCGTCGATCACCACCACGATGTGCGGCAGGCGCTCCAGCGGCTCGGGCGTCTCGGGCGTCAGGCTGAACGGGTTGTAGATGAACTGTTCCTTGGCCTTGGCTTCCTCGATCTTGGTGTTGTAGCCGGCCAGGTTGCGCACGCCCAGCTTGCTCATCAGCTTGTAGCGACGCTCCATTTCGGCGACGCACCAGTTCAGGCCGTGCGCGGCCTGCCGCATGTCGGTGACCACCGGCGCCAGCAGGTGCGGGATGCCCTCGTAGACCGACATCTCCAGCATCTTCGGGTCGATCATCAAGAGGCGCACGTCGCGGGCTTCGGCCTTGTACAGCAGGGACAGGATCATGGCGTTGATGCCGACCGACTTGCCCGAGCCCGTGGTACCCGCCACCAGCACGTGCGGCATCTTGGCCAGGTCGGCCACGATCGGGTTGCCGACGATGTCTTTGCCCAGGCCCATGGTGAGCATGGACTTGGCCTCGTTGTAGACCTGCGATCCCAGGATCTCCGACAGTCGGATCGACTGGCGCTTGGCGTTGGGCAGCTCCAGCGCCATGTAGTTCTTGCCGGGGATGGTCTCCACCACGCGGATCGACACGAGCGACAGCGAGCGCGCCAGGTCCTTGGCCAGGCCGACGATCTGGGAGCCCTTGACGCCCGTGGCGGGTTCGATCTCGTAGCGGGTGATCACGGGGCCGGGCTGGGCCAGAACCACCCGGACCTCGACGCCGAAGTCCTTGAGCTTCTTCTCGATCATCCGGCTGGTCATCTCCAGCGTCTCGGGCGCCACCGTCTCCTGCCGCACCTGCGCGCCATCGAGCAGGTCCACCTGCGGCAGCTTGCTGTCCGGCAGCTCGGTGAAGAGCGGCTTCTGGCGCTCCTTGGCGACGCGCTCGCTCTTGGGCACCTCCACCAGCGTGGGCTCGATCAGCACCGGGGTGGGGTGCTGCACCTCGATCTCGATGCGTTCCTCCTGCAGGGTGACCTCGCGCTCGCGGGCGGCTCGCTGGCCGAGCGCCAGGTCCTGCGCGATCTCGCGCTTGGCGCGGTGCGACTGCACGAAGGCTTCGATGCGGGCGCCGATGCGCTCGGCCACCTGCGCCCAGGAAAAGCGGAACACCACCGCGGCGCCCACCACCACCAGGGCCACGAACACGAGGCCCGAGCCGGTGAACCCGAGCCACTTCACGCCCGCGGGCCCGACCAGGTAGCCCAGGGCGCCCCCCGCGTGGTCGGGCAGGCGCGGCTCCAGGCGGTACAGGCGCGACCACTCCAGTGCGGTGCTCGCGCACAGCAGCACGGCCAGGCCGATCCAGAAGGCGGCGCGGCTGCGGGCCAGGCCGGTGGCGGGCGCGTCGTCCGCGCTGCTGCGCATCCAGCGCGCCAGCGTGGAGAGCCAGGCGCGCACGCCGGCGGCGAAGCACCACCACACGGAAAACCCCAGGAGGAAATAGCTGCCGTCGGCCAGCCAGGCGCCCAGCCGCCCGCCCCAGTTGGCCAGGGGCGCGCCGCTGCCGGAGGTGGAGAACGCCGGGTCCTGCGCGGAGTAGCTCAGCAAGGCCAGCAGCCAGAACAGCAGGGCCGCCGCGCCGACCACCAGCGCGATCTCGTGGGCGAAGCGTGCACCGGGACGCGCCGGCGCGCCGGCGGCACCACCGGGGTGGGTGAGGGTGTTGAGCGAATACGTCATTCGCCTGCGAGCTTAACGTCCGGCTCTGCCGTTCGCCACCCGGCGTCAGCCCTGCGCAACGCCGGCGTGCGGCAAGCGACGCCAAGCGGCCTTCCGCATGAAAAAAGCCGGCCACGGGCAGGTGCCCGGCCGGCTTGCGCGGCACCGCGGTCCGCGGCGCCGGGTGCGGGTCACCCCAGCGTGCTCAGGCGCTCCTTGACCAGCATGGAGCCGTCCTCGCGGGTCTCGATGAAGCCGCGGTCTTCCAGGTCCTTCATCACCCGGCTGACCATCTCACGGGAGGCGCCGACCATCTTGGCGATGTCTTGGCGCGAGATGCGGTCGCGGATCACGTTGTTGCCCTCGCGGTCCGGCAGCGCGAACTCCAGGAGTGCGCGGGCCACGCGCCCGTACACGTCCATCAGCGCCAGCGATTCGATCTTGCGGTCGGCCTGGCGCAGGCGCTGCACGAGGCCCTTCATGATGGCGTAGGCCATCGAGCTGTTCTCGGGCAGGCAGCGGGCGAACTCGGCGCGGCCCAGGGCCAGCATGTCGGTCTGCACCTCGGCACGCACGGTCGCCGAGTGCGATTCGTTGTCGATCAGGCTCATCTCGCCGATGTAGTCGCCCGGCTGCAGCGTGGCCAGGATCACCTCGCGGCCCCGCTTGTCGGAGGTGACCACGCGCACCCGCCCGGTGAGGATGATGAACAGCGTGTTGGACTTCTCGCCCTGCTCCACCACGATCTCGCCGCGCTTGAAGCGGCGCTTGACCACGGCGTCGGCCACGGATTCGGCCTGGTTGGCTGTCAACAGCGCGAAGAGCGGAACCCGGCGGATCAGCTCCAGGTTGGACAGCATCGACATCCAATTCCCTCCAGCAAGTCGGCTCGCGATCGGTTCTTACAATCGCGCTCATGAATACGACCCAGCATCGGGTGGCGTTGCGCCCTTGATACTGGTTTCGTCGGCCTGCAAATGTACACCGAGCTGTGGTGTTTCCCACACAGACCTCCGCATCCATGACCACCAGACACGCCAAAGTCCTCATCCTCGGTTCGGGCCCCGCCGGCTACACCGCCGCGGTGTATGCCGCCCGCGCCAACCTGCAGCCGATGCTGATCACCGGCATCGCCCAGGGCGGCCAGCTCATGACCACGACGGAGGTGGACAACTGGCCCGCCGACGTCCACGGGGTGCAGGGGCCGGACCTGATGCAGCGGTTCCTGGAGCACGCCGAGCGCTTCAAGACGGAGATCGTGTTCGACCACATCAACACCGTCGATTTCAGCAAGCGGCCGTTCACGCTCACCGGCGACAGCGGCACCTACACCTGCGACGCGCTGATCATCGCCACCGGCGCGTCGGCCAAGTACCTGGGCCTGCCCTCCGAGCAGCATTTCATGGGCCGGGGCGTGTCCGGCTGCGCGACGTGCGACGGCTTCTTCTACCGTGACCAGGTCACCTGCGTGGTGGGCGGCGGCAACACCGCGGTGGAGGAGGCGCTGTACCTGTCCAACATCGCAAGCAAGGTGTACCTGGTGCACCGGCGCGACAAGTTCAAGGCGGAGCCGATCCTGGTGGACAAGGTGATGGAGAAGGTCAAGGCCGGCAAGATCGAGCTCAAGCTCTTCAAGACGCTCGAGGAAGTGCTGGGCGACCAGACGGGCGTGACCGGCATCCGCCTGAAGGACACCCAGGGCGGCCCGACCGAGGACCTGGAACTCAAGGGCTGCTTCATCGCCATCGGCCACCACCCCAACACTGACATCTTCAAGGGCCAGCTGGAGATGAAGGACGGCTACATCCTCACCCGGTCGGGCCTGCAGGGTTTTGCCACCATGACCAGCGTGCCGGGCGTCTTCGCCGCCGGCGACGTGCAGGACCACGTGTACCGCCAGGCGATCACCAGCGCGGGCACCGGCTGCATGGCCGCCCTTGACGCGCAGCGCTTCCTCGAGCAGGAAGAGTGAAGGCGGGCGCGGGAGCAGGCGACGGCAGAAGCCGCGAAGGGTCCGCACAGGTCGCAGAGGCATGGGCCGCCTTCGCGACCTTTGCGCATCCTCTGTGACCTCTGTGTTCGGCTGCCCGTTCCCGCCCCGGCTCCCCGCACCATATTCGCTATAATCGTCGGCTTTGCTGATCGCGGCCTGGGAAGGCAGCAATCCGGCAGATGGGTTACCGCCACCCTTCCTGGCGAGGTGAGGCGCTCACGACGTGACCGCCGTTCTAGATGAGATTGGAGTGCCCATGGCACGCGTCTGCGAAGTGACGGGCAAAGGCCCGATGGTGGGGAACAACGTCTCCCACGCCAACAACAAGACCAAGCGCCGGTTCCTGCCGAACCTGCAATACCGCCGTTTCTGGGTCGAGAGCGAGAACCGCTGGGTTCGCCTGCGCGTGTCGAACGCCGCGGTGCGCCTGATCGACAAGAACGGCATCGACAGCGTGCTGGCGGACCTCCGGTCCCGCGGCCAGGCTTAATCGCGAAGGAGCAGCACCATGGCAAGCAAAGGCGGACGCGAAAAGATCAAGCTGGAGTCCTCGGCGGGCACCGGCCACTTCTACACGACCAGCAAGAACAAGAAGACGATGCCCGAGAAGATGTCGATCATGAAGTTCGACCCGAAGGCTCGCAAGCACGTCGAGTACAAGGAAACCAAGCTCAAGTGAGCACGGCGGCGCCGGGTGCGCCGGCGGATGTCCAAGACAAGCCCCGCACTGCGGGGCTTTTTCATTGCCCCGGACCGCGGGGCTTTTTCATTGCCCAGGGACAGCGGGGCTTTCCATTGCGCGGCGCCCCGGCGGAAGGAATGCTCCGCGCTGGCACCGGGCCCGGCCCCCTCACCCCTTCGTCAGTTGCGCGGCGGCCAGCCGGCCGAGCGCGCGGTAGGCCTCTTCCAGCGCGTCGGTGAACGCCTGCGCACAACTCACGCGGATGAAGGGCTCGTAGCGGTCGGTGTTGGAGAACATCGCACCCGGGGCGATGCGGATGCCCTCGCGCAACGCCTGCTGGAAGAGCGTCGAGGACGCCACGCGCGCGGGCAGCTGGACCCAGAGGCTCAGGCCGCCCGGCGGCAGGCGCAGGCGCGTGCCGGGCGGGAAATGGCGCGCGATCGCCTGGGCGGTGCGTTCGCGCTGGATGCGCAGGCGCGGACGCAGGCGCTGCAGGTGCCGCTCGAAGGCCGGCGACGTGGCCCAGCGTGCCACCAGCAGCTGCCCGAGCGTGTGCGTGTTGCGGCTCTGCGCGAACTTGAGCATCTGCACGCGGTCGTGCCAGCGGCCGGCGCTCATCCAGCCCTGCCGCAGTCCGGGCGCCAGCGTCTTGTTGAGCGATTCGCAGTAGACCACGTGGCCCGACACGTCCCAGGCCTTGAGCGGCCGCGGGGCCTGCGGCGCCTCGACGAAGGGCCGGTAGGAGTCGTCTTCGACGAGCGCGAGGTCGTGCGTGCGGCAGAACTCCACCAGCGCCGCCTTCTGGGCATCGGGCATCAGCGAGCCCAGCGGCATCTGCAGGTCCGGCACGGCCACCACCGCCCGCAGCCGCGGCTCGGTGCGCACGGCCAAATCGAGCGCCTCCAGCGAGAGGCCCGTGTGCTGGCTGCAGGGGATCTCCAGCGTCTTCAAGCCGAGCGATTCGATGCCCTGCAGCAGGCCGTAGTACGTGGGGGACTCGACGGCCACGACGTCCCCGGGCCGGGCCACCGCCGACAGCGCGAGGTGCACCGCCTCGGTGTTGCCGCAGGTGGCGAGCACCTCGTGCGGCGCGATGCGCATGCCGCTGCCCAAGGCCCGCAGCGCCATGGCGGACTGGAACTCGGGGTGGCTGCCGGCGGTGGAGCGGCCCATGGCCAGGATGCCGGGTTGCTCGCGCAGCAGCGCGACGGTGGTCTTGTTCATCCACGCGGTGTCGAACAGCTCCGGCCCGGGCGTGGCGCCGCCGAGATCGACCCGCACGTCGGCCCGCCGTGCGCTTTCCACCAGCAGCGAGATGCGCTCGTTGATCCCGGCGAACGGGTTGGCCGCGGCCGCGCTGGGCGCCAGCGGGGTGCGCAGGTCGGCTTCGGACCAGTCTTCCAGCGCCGGCATGGCGCCCTGCCGCACGAAGTACCCGACGCGCGGCCGTGCCTCGACCCAGCCGCGTTCTTCCAGCAACCGCAGGGTCTGCAGGGCCGTGCTCAGGCTCACGTGGTGGCGCCGCATCAGCTCGCGCACGGACGGCATGCGCATGCCCAGCCGCAGCGTGTTCTGCTCGATCGCCACGCCATAGTGCGAGGCGAGCTGCTGGTACATGGGCGTGCTGGGCATGGCGAGTTCCGGATCGATGGTGCGGCACAACCCTGTACCGTAACAGATACACCGTAGCTCAAAATCGACCGGAACAGAAGCCCTCGATCGTCGCTGATCCCCGGATGTGGCGCGACGCTGTGGCTGTTCGACCCCTCGGCAGGCGCGTACCGTGGAGGGACCGACAACCAGGAGCCACCCCATGCACAGCCCACGCGACACCGCCCTCCTCCATGCCTGCGAACAACTGGCCGTCCGCCCTGGGGACCTGCTGCGCATCGGCGGCAACTACGCGCCGGTGCTGGTGCACGCCGGCACGGCCTGGGTCAGCGGCCAGGTGCCCCGGGTCGGCGAACAGGTGGCCGTGGCCGGCTGCGTGGGAGCCGACACCAGCCTGGCCGACGCCCAGCGCGGCGCCCGCATCGCGATGCTGCGGGCGCTGGTCCACCTCGGCCGTGCCGTGGGCGGGCTTGACCGGGTAGCCCAGGCGTTGCGGGTGGGCGTGTTCGTGCGCTCCGACCCGGCATTCGACCGCCAGAGCGAGGTGGGCGACGCCGCCTCGGAGGTCCTGCACGCGGTGCTGGGCCCCGACGCCGGGCGCCATGCGCGCACTTCGGTGGGCGTGGCGCAGCTGCCCAAGGGCGCCGCGGTGGAAGTCGAGCTGGTCGTGGCCCTCGCGGGTCCGGTCGGAGGCACGACGGAGGCCGGCAATGCACACTGAGCTGCACCTGCAGGCCGGCCAGGACCTGAACCTGCCGCTGGCGGGCGGCACCGAGGTCTTCTGCGCCGCCGGACACGTGCAGCTGGCCTGGCACGGCCCCGCCGCGATGCAGGGCCTGCGGCTGGCCAGCGGACAGGCCTGGCGCGCTGCCTCCGCCGGCATCGTGTCGCTGCGGGCGTCGGACGCGTGCCGCCTGCGCCTCACCCCCGAGCCGGCAGCCGTGCAAGTGCCCGCCAAAACAAACAGCCTGCGGCTGTGGGGCCGCAGGCTGTCCTGGGGAGCGCCGAAACGCTGCTAGGCGTGGGCGGCGCGCAGGCGCAGTGAGAACTGGCGCAGGGCCTCGTTGCCGCTGGCTTCGGCCCGGTGGCACCAGGCCTGCAGGTCGGCGGCCAGTTGCTCGCGGGAGCGCGTGGTGTTCAGCCAGAACTGGCGCAGCTCCTCACGCATGGTGACCATCTGGTCGAGCACCGGGTGGGCGGCGCGGGCCCGCTCCACGTGCACACGGGCGGCCGGCGGCACCTTGTCCTCGTCGCGGTGCAGCCAGCGCTTGGCGGCGCGCAACAGGGACAGGTCGGCCTTGGTCTGCTTGAGCTGCGCGATCTCCGCCTTGCAGGCGCGGCGCATCTCGCGGGCGTAGCCCGCCATCACCTCGTAGCGGTGCGCGATCAGGGCTTCCAGCGTCTTCTCGTCGGCGACCGGTTGGATGGCGCCCAGGCGCAGCTTTGGCGGCACCTTCTTGACCTTGGCCCAGCCGATGCGCTGCATCAGCGAGATGTAGACCCAGCCGATGTCGAACTCGTACTTCTTGACCGAGAACTTCGCCGAGGTGGGGTACGTGTGGTGGTTGTTGTGCAGTTCCTCGCCACCGATCACCAGGCCCCAGGGCGAGATGTTGGTGCTGGCGTCCGGCGCCTCGAAGTTGCGGTAGCCCCAGTAGTGGCCGATGCCGTTGATGATGCCCGCGGCGGTGATCGGGATCCAGAGCATCTGCACGGCCCACACCGTGGCGCCCAGCGCGCCGAACAGCGCGAGGTTGAGGATGAGCATGAGGCCCACGCCCTGCCAGCTGTAGCGGGAGTAGACGTTGCGCTCCATCCAGTCGTCGGGCGTGCCATGGCCGAACTTGGAGATCGTTTCCTGGTTCTTGGCCTCGTCGCGGTAGAGCTCGGCGCCGCGCCACAGCACGGTGTCGATGCCGCGGGTCTGCGGGCTGTGCGGATCGTCCACCGTCTCGCACTTGGCGTGGTGCTTGCGGTGGATGGCGACCCATTCCTTGGTCACCATGCCGGTGCCGATCCACAGCCAGAAGCGGAAGAAGTGGGACGGGATCGGCCCCAGGTCCATGGCGCGGTGCGCCTGGGTGCGGTGCAGGAAGATCGTGACCGCCGCGATCGTGATGTGGGTCGTCGCCAGCGTGTACAGGACGATCTGCCACCAGGCCAGGTTCCACAGGCCGTGGCCGAGCCAGTCGATCGCCGCGTTCAGGACGGCCCAGTCGGGAAGCAACATACGGTAGGAGACTCTCGCAAAAGGGGGGCGCAGTGCCGGATGGCACCGCTCGACCCCATGGGACCCATTTTATGGCCGGGGGTTCAAACTGTTGCAGTATTTCGCTCTATGGGCGTCATTTGCAGCTGACCCAGGTCAACTGCGCGTCCAGACCGCCGCGAAAAAGCCGTCCGTGTGTTGCAGGTGGGGCCACAGGCGCAGCACCTGCCCACCGTCCTCGCCTCCACGGGTGAGCCCGGCAGGGTCGACCTTCAGCTGGCGCAGCAGCCCGGCCACCGGCTCGGGCCGGAACTCGGGGTGGGCGGCGGTGAAGGCGTCCACGATCTCCTCGTTCTCCTGCGCCAGGATGCTGCAGGTGGCATACACCAGCCGCCCGCCCGGCTTGAGCAGCCGCGCCGCGCTGCCGAGGATGGCCGCCTGCTTGGCCGTCATCTCCTGCACGGCCTGCGGGGACTGGCGCCACTTGAGGTCGGGGTTGCGGCGCAGGGTGCCCAGGCCCGAGCACGGTGCATCGACCAGCACGCGGTCGATCTTGCCGGCCAGGCGCTTGATGCGCTCGTCGCGCTCGTGGGCGATCGCGGCCGGGTGCACGTTGCTCAGCTTGCTGCGCGCCAGGCGCGGCTTGAGCGCGTCCAGCCGGTGGGCCGACGTGTCGAAGGCGTACAGCCGCCCGGTGCTGCGCATCGCGGCGCCCAGGGCCAGGGTCTTGCCGCCCGCCCCGGCGCAGAAGTCCACCACCATCTCGCCGCGCTTGGCGTCCACCAGCAGGGCCAGCAGCTGCGAGCCCTCGTCCTGCACCTCGATGGCGCCGCGGGCGAAGGCATCCAGCCGCGTGAGCGCCGGCTTGCCGTCCAGGCGCAGTCCCCAAGGGGAATGCGGGGTCGGGCGCACGGGCAGCCCGGCGAGCTCCAGCTCGCGTCGAACGTCCTCGCGCTTGTCGGTGAAGGTGTTGACCCGCAGGTCCAGCGGCGCCGGCTGGTTCAGGCTCTCGGCCAGCGGCCAGAAGCCCTCGCCCAGCTGCGCCTTGAGCGGGCCCACCAGCCACTCGGGCAGGTTGTGGCGGTGCCGCTCCAGCAGGTCGCGCGGATCGATCGCGTCGCAGTCGGCCAGCCAGCGCCGCTCGTCCGGGTGGAGCGCCGACAGCAGGAAGTCGCGCGGCCCCTGGAACCCCAGGATCGCCAGCCGCCGCGCCTTCGGTCCGCTGCCAGAGGGCGCGAGGTGTTCGTAGTAGAGCTTGCGGCGCAGCACCGCGTAGGCGGTCTCGGCCAGGGTGGCGCGCTCGCGCGGGCCCAGGCTGCGGTGCTCGCGGAAGAAGCGGGACACCACCGCGTCGGCCGGGTGGTCGAAACGCAGCACCTGCTCCAGCAGGTCGGCGCACGCATCCAGGAGGACCTTGGGATGCATCAGGCGCCCCGCAGCAGCGCCTCGAGGGCGCGCGGGTAGATGCGGTGCTCCTGGGTCAGCACCCGTGCTGCGAGCACGTCCTCGGTGTCGTCGGGCAGCACGGGAACCACCGCCTGCTCCAGGATGGGCCCGTGGTCCAGCTCGGCGGTGACACGGTGCACCGTGGCGCCGGCCACGCGGCAACCGGCTTCCAGCGCGCGCCGGTGCGTGTGCAGCCCGGGAAAGGCCGGCAGCAGCGAGGGGTGGATGTTGATGAGCCGGCCGTCGAAGCGGGCGACGAAGCCAGGCGTGAGGATGCGCATGAAGCCGGCCAGCGCGACCAGCGCCGGCTGCCAGCGGTCCACGACCGCCGCCAGCTCGGCATCGAACGCCTCCCGGCTGGGAAAGGCCTTGTGGTCCACGACGGCGGTGGCGATGCCGTGCTCGCCCGCGAAGGCCAGGCCGCCGGCGTCGGCCCGGTTGCTCACCACGGCCGCCACCTGCGCACCGTAGCGCTCGTCCCACCGGCCCTGCCGGGCGGCGCGGATGATGGCCGCCATGTTCGAGCCGGTGCCCGAGATCAGGATCACGATGTTCTTCATGCAGCCCGGGATTATCCCCAGCGCGGGCGCACGGCCCTGACCTCGGCGTTCCCGACGGCGCCGCTCCCGTTTGTCGCGCCACGGACAGGGTCATTCGCACGGGCGTGCTAGAAATTGAGCTTGCACCGAACAGCGGAGACATTCCATGGATTTGGCTTTCACCCCCGACGAACAGAAGTTCCGGGAGGACATTCGCGCCTGGGTGCGCGAGAACCTGCCGCAGGACATCGCCCACAAGGTCCACAACAGCCTGCATCTCACGCGGGACGACATGCAGCGCTGGGCGAAGATCCTGGGCAAGAAGGGGTGGCTCGGCTACGGCTGGCCCAAGGAGTTCGGCGGCCCGGGCTGGAACGCGATCCAGAAGCACCTGTTCGAGGAAGAGTGCGCCCTGGCCGGCGCGCCGCGCGTGGTGCCGTTCGGCCCGGTGATGGTGGCGCCGGTGATCATGGCCTTCGGCAACGCGGAGCAGCAAAAACGCTTCCTGCCCGGCATCGCCTCCGGTGAGGTCTGGTGGAGCCAGGGCTACAGCGAGCCGGGCTCGGGCTCCGACCTCGCCTCGCTCAAGACCCGCGCCGAGCGCCGCGGCGACAAGTACATCGTCAACGGCCAGAAGACCTGGACCACGCTCGGCCAGTACGGCGACTGGATGTTCAACCTCGTGCGCACCAGCACCGAGGGCAAGCCCCAGACCGGCATCTCCTTCCTGCTGCTCGACATGAAGTCGCCCGGCGTGAGCGTGCGGCCGATCATCATGCTGGACGGCGGCCACGAGGTGAACGAGGTGTTCTTCGACAACGTCGAAGTCCCGGCCGAGAACCTGATCGGCGAGGAGAACAAGGGCTGGACCTACGCCAAGCACCTGCTGTCGCACGAGCGGACCAACATCGCCGACGTGAACCGCGCCAAGCGCGAGCTCGAGCGCCTCAAGCGCATCGCCAAGGCCGAAGGCGTCTACGAGGACATGCGCTTTCGCGACGAGATCGCCAAGCTCGAGGTCGACATCGTGGCGCTGGAGATGCTGGTGCTGCGCGTGCTGTCGGCCGAGAAGACCGGCAAGAACGCGCTGGACATCGCGGGCCTCCTGAAGATCCGCGGCAGCGAGATCCAGCAGCGCTATTCCGAGCTGATGATGCTGGCCGGCGGCCCGTTCAGCGTGCCCTTCATCCAGGAAGCCATGGAGGCCGGCTGGCAAGGCGACTTCCCCGGCGGCGCACTGGGCCTGGCACCACTGGCCGCCACCTACTTCAACCTGCGCAAGACCACCATCTACGGCGGCTCCAACGAAGTGCAGCGCAACATCGTCGCGCAGACGGTTCTGGGCTGATCGAACGCGGACAGCCGGACCGCAGAGGACGCGAAAGATGACGCAGAAGACGCAAAAGAAGCCCACACCGGTTGTCTTTGTCTTCTTTGCGGTCTCTGCGGAACCTTTGCGCCCTCTGCGTCCTTGACCCCGTCTTTAAGGATTCATCATGGATTTCGATTTCTCCGACGACCAGGAACAGCTGCGCGACGCGGTGCGCAAGTGGGTGGACCGCAGCTACGGCTTCGAGCGGCGGCGTGCCGCGGTGCGGGCGGGCGGTTTCGACCGCGCCACCTACGGTGAACTGGCGGAGCTGGGCCTGGCCGGCCTGTACGTCCCCGAGGCCCACGGCGGCATGGGGATGGGCCCGGTGGAGGGCATGGTGGTGATGGAGGAGCTCGGGCGCGGCATCGTGCTGGAGCCGCTCGCGCAGTCGCTCATCGCCGGCGGCGTGCTGGCCGGCTATGCACCGGCGGCGCTGCAGCAAGCCTGGCTGCCCCGGGTGGCGGCGGGCGAGGCGCTCGTCGTGCTGGCGCACCACGAGCGCAAGGCGCGCTGGCACCTCGACCGCTGCGAGGCGCAGGCCACGCAGGCGGGCGACCGTTGGTCCCTCACCGGCACCAAGAGCATCGTGCCCGCGGGTGACCAGGCCGACGCCTTCCTCGTGCCGGCGCTGGCGGGCGGCAAGATGGCGCTGTTCCTGGTGGAACGCACCGCCTCGGGCGTGACCGCCGCGGGCTACAACGCCATGGACGGCAGCCGCGCCGCCGAGGTGGTGTTCAGCGGCGCGCCGGCGGCGCTGGTGTCGGCCGAAGGCCTGGTGGCGCTGGAGCATGCCGTGGACATCGGCATCGCCGCCACCTGCGCCGAAGCGGTGGGCGTGATCGACAGGACGATGGCGCTGACCGCGGAGTACATGAACACGCGCAAGCAGTTCGGCGTGGCGATCGCCAGCTTCCAGGCGCTGCGCCACCGCATGGCCGACATGAAGATGCAGCAGGAGCTGGCCCGCTCCATGAGCTACTACGCCAGCCTCAAGCTCAACGCGCCGGCCGACGAGCGCCGCCGCGCACTGGCCCGCGCCAAGTACCAGCTGGGCGTGTCCATGCGCTTCGTGGGCCAGAACTCGGTGCAGCTGCACGGCGGCATCGGGGTGACCGACGAATACATCGGCAGCCACTACTTCAAGAAGCTCACGCAGCTGGAGTTGAGCTTCGGCGATACGCTGCACAACCTGGGCGAGGTGTCGGCGCGGATGCAGGACACCGCCGGCGTGTTCGCCTGACGCTATTGATTTCATAGCGGCCCGCTCCCGCGCTGCGCGGGCTGCGGGCCTTTTTTGTTCCAAGGAGACAGACAGGATGACGTTTTCCCGCCGACTCTTCGCCACTGCCGGCGCGCTCGCCGCCGCGCTGCTCGCGGCCGGCTGCGCCGCGCCCACGTCCGGCACCGGCGCCGCCGCGCCGGCCACGGTCGCCGACCTGCCGCCGATCGTCTTCGTGCACGGCAATGGCGACACCGCCGCGCTGTGGCAGACCACGGTGTGGCGCTTCGAGGCCAACGGCTGGCCACGCGACCGCCTGCACGCCATCGACGTGCCCTACCCGCTGGCCCGCGACGACGACAGCAAGCCGCAGCCGGGGCGCACCTCCACCGCCGAACACATGGCCTACCTCAAGGGCGAGGTGGAGAACGTGCTGCGCCGCACCGGCGCGCGCCAGGTGGTGCTGGTGGGCAACTCGCGCGGCGGCAACGCCATCCGCAACTACATCTACAACGGCGGCGGCGACAAGACGGTGAGCCACGCCATCCTGGGCGGCACGCCCAACCACGGCGTGCAGGCGATCCCGGGCTACAACGAGGGCAACGAGTTCTCCGGCACCGGCCCCTTCCTCACGCGCCTGAACGCGCCCAAGAACGCGGCCGGCGACGAGGTCTCCGGCCCCGTCCGCTGGATGACCATCCGCTCGGACAACAACGACAAGTTCGCCCAGCCGGACGGCCTGTGGGTCGGGCTGCGCGGCAAGGCCACCAACGTGACCTTCGCCGGTCCCGAGCTGAAGGGCGCCACCAACGTGGTGATCCCCCGCATCGACCACCGCGAGACGTCCTACTCGCCGGCGGCCTTCAACGCCACCTACCGCTTCATCACCGGCCGTGCACCCGCCACGCTGGACATCCCGCCGCAGCCGCGCGTGGTGCTGGGCGGCAAGGTCACCGGCTCGGGGCTGTCGTCGACCGACCCTGCCTCGGGCAACTTCCAGAACAACCTGCCGCTGCCGGGCGCGCGGCTGGACGTCTATGCCGTGGACAACGCAACGGGCGAGCGGCGCGGGCCGGCGCTGCTGAGCCAGACCATCGGCGCCGACGGCCGCTGGGGCCCGCTCACGACCGACTCGGCCACGCGACTGGAGTTCGTGGTCGCCGCACCCGGCTACGCCACGACGCACGTCTACCGCAGCCCCTTCCCGCGCTCCAGCGACCTGGTGAACCTGCGCCCCGAGCGCGTGCCCGAGGCGGACCGCAACGCGCCGGCCCTCGCGATCATGAACCGCCCGCGCGGCTACCTGGACCCGGCCCGCGACAAGATGGCCTTCGACGGCCAGACCCCACCCCCGGGTGCCGTGGCCGGCGCCGGCGTCGCCTCCTCGCGCATCAAGCCCACCGGCCTGCCGCGTGCACTGGTGGCCGAGTTCAACGGCGAGCGCGTGATCGGCCGCACCTGGCCGCTGGCAGAAAACCGCGTCTCGGTCTTCGAGATGACCTACTGACCGGCGCAGCCACGCTGCGCCTCCCGGAGTCCGCGAAGCAACGCGCAGCGGACTCCCCCATGAAAAAACCGGGCTCCGCCCGGTTTTTTCATCTGATCGTGGCCACTTTGAAAACGCGCAGCGTTTTCAAAGTGAAATCTAGGAATGGAGCCGCGACGACTTCGGCAAATGCGCCATCAGGAACTCCATCTGATCCGCCAGGATGCGGCGGTTGCGCAGGATGAAGTCTTCCCACAGGCTGGGCACGTACGGCGCGTAGAGCAGCGGCATGTGCGCCTGCTCCGGCGTGCGGCTGCTCTTGCGGTGGTTGCAGGCGCGGCACGCGGTCACCACGTTCATCCAGTGGTCCTTGCCGTTCTGGGCGAAGGGAATGATGTGCTCGCGCGTCAGCTCGTCCTCGCGGAACTCGCCGCCACAGTAGGCGCAGACGTTGCGGTCGCGCGCGAACAGCTTGCCGTTGGTGAGGCCGGGCTTGAGCTCGAAGGGGTTGATGTTCGGCACGCCCTTGGTGCCGATGATGCTGCTGATGGTGATGACGGACTGGTCGCCCGTCACGGCGTTGTGGCCCCCGCGAAACACCGCGATCTGTGCGCCGACTTCCCAGCGGACCTCATCGGCCGCGTAGTGCAGCACGGCTTGTTCCAGGGAGATCCAGGACTGCGGGAGTCCCTGGGCGGACAGCTTCAGAACCTTCAAGACACACGCTCCTTCATCAACACAGGGCCAACAGGGAAGCGGAACAGCAAGCACAATATACCCTGATTCAAATGACATTTCGCCCCGCGGCGCCCTCTGAGCCAGCACCGCGCGCTATCAAAAAGATACCAACGGCCGATGCAGATCTTCCGAGGCTTCCACCATCCGGGCGTCGCCCCGGCGTGCGCGGTCACCATCGGCAACTTCGATGGCGTGCACCGCGGCCACCAGGCCATGCTGGCGCTGCTGAACAGCGAGGCGCGCCACCGCGGCGTGCCCAGCTGCGTGCTGACCTTCGAGCCGCATCCGCGTGACCACTTCGCCCGGCTCGCACGCAAGCCGGAACTGGCCCCGGCCCGCATCGCGACCCTGCGCGACAAGCTCACCGAGCTGGCCGCCTGTGGCGTGGACCAGTGCATCGTCCTGCCGTTCGACTCCAGGTTGTCCAGCCAGGTTCCCGAGGCCTTCATCGACGACGTGCTGGTGCGGGGCCTGGGTGCCCGCTACGTGCTGGTGGGCGACGATTTCCGCTTCGGCGCGCGGCGCGCCGGCGACTACGCGATGCTCGATGCCGCGGGGCAGGCCAAGGGCTTCGACGTCGCGCGGATGAACAGCTACGAGGTGCACAAGCTGCGCGTGTCCAGTTCGGCCGTGCGCGAGGCGCTGGCGGCCGGCGACCTGGACACCGCGGCCGCACTGCTGGGCCGCCCGTACAGCATCAGCGGCCACGTGGTGCACGGGCGCAAGCTCGGCCGTGACCTGGGCTTTCGCACGGTCAACCTGCGCTTTTCGCACTGGAAGCCCGCGGCCAGCGGCATCTTCGCGGTGGAGGTGCACGGCCTGGACGCCGGCCCCCTGCCCGGCGTGGCCAACCTGGGCGTGCGGCCCTCGCTCGATCCGGGCGACACCAACGGCGGTCGGGTGCTGCTGGAGACGCACTGCCTGGACTGGCCGCCACAGCTGGGCCAGGAGGGGGCCTACGGTAAAATCATCCGGGTGGACCTCCTGCACAAACTGCACGACGAGCTGAAGTACGACAGCCTCGAAGCCCTGCGCACCGGCATCGCGCGGGACTGCGACGCGGCGCGTGCGTTCTTCGCCGCCACCCGGCGCCAGACCACGCGCGACCGAATTTAGCGCCCCTGTCATTGCGGCCGCGCGCCGCAATCCATCCCCCGCGACCAACCCCCGTGGATCCCGGGTCCCCCCCGGGATGACAGACCATGTGCACCGCCGAGGCCCCTTCATGACCGACAAGACCGATTACCGCGCCACGCTGAACCTGCCCGACACCCCGTTCCCGATGCGGGGCGACCTGCCCCGGCGCGAGCCGGGCTGGGTCCAGGAATGGGAAGACCAGGGCCTCTACAAGCGCCTGCGCGACGCCCGCCGCGGCCGCCAGAAGTTCGTGCTGCACGACGGCCCGCCCTACGCCAACGGCCAGATCCACATGGGCCACGCGGTCAACAAGATCCTGAAGGACATGATCGTCAAGTCGCGCCAGCTCAAGGGGCTGGACGCGGCCTACATCCCGGGCTGGGACTGCCACGGCCTGCCGATCGAGAACGCGATCGAGAAAAAGCACGGCCGCAACCTGCCGCGCGACGAGATGCAGGCCAAAAGCCGCGCCTTCGCCACCGAGCAGATCGGCATCCAGATGGCCGACTTCAAGCGGCTGGGCGTGCTGGGCGACTGGGACCACCCCTACCGAACAATGGACCCGCGCAACGAGGCCGACGAGATCCGCGCCTTCAAGCGCGTGGTCGAGCGCGGCTTCGTGTACCGGGGCTTGAAGCCCGTGTATTGGTGCTTCGACTGTGGCTCCTCGCTGGCGGAGTTCGAGATCGAGTACGCCGACAAGAAGTCGCAGACGCTGGACGTCGGCTTCCTGGCCGACGACCCGGCGGCGCTGGCCCGCGCCTTCGGCCTGCCCGCGCTGCCGAAGGCCCAGGACGCCTTCGTCGTCATCTGGACCACCACGGCGTGGACCATCCCGGCCAACCAGGCGCTGAACCTGAATCCCGAGCTGGACTACGCGCTGGTCGACACCTCCCGCGGTTACCTGGTGCTCGCGGCCTCCCTGGTGGACAAGTGCCTGGAGCGCTTCCACCTGCAGGGCGGCACCGTGGTCGCTACCGTCAAGGGGCAGGCGCTGGATGCGCTGAACTTCCGCCATCCGCTGTACGAGGTGGACGCGGCCTACCGCCGCCTGTCGCCGGTGTACCTGGCCGACTACGCCACCGCCGAGGACGGCACCGGCATCGTGCACTCGTCCCCGGCGTACGGCCTGGACGACTTCAACAGCTGCGTGGCGCACGGGGTCACGTACGACGACATCCTGAACCCGGTGCAGGGCAACGGCAGCTACGCCGGCGACTTCGCCCTCTTCGGCGGCCAGAACATCTGGAAGGCCGTGCCCGCGATCCTGGAGACGCTGGACAAGGCCGGGCGCCTGTTCGCCACCCACGGCATCACCCACAGCTACCCGCACTGCTGGCGCCACAAGTCGCCCGTCATCTACCGCGCCGCGGCGCAGTGGTTCATCCGCATGGACGAAGGCGAAGGCGTGTTCACCAAGGACAAGGCGCCGGCCACGCTGCGGCAGATGGCGCTGGCCGCCATCGAGGAGACCTCGTTCTTCCCCGAGAACGGCCAGGCCCGGCTGCGCGACATGATCGCCGGCCGCCCCGACTGGTGCATCAGCCGCCAGCGCAGCTGGGGCGTTCCGCTGCCCTTCTTCCTGCACCGCGACACGCACGAGCTGCATCCGAAGACGATGGAGATCCTCGATGTGGCCGCCGCGATGGTGGAGGCCGGCGGCATCGAGGCCTGGAGCAAGGCCACCCCCGAGGACATCCTGGGGCGCGTGGGCGCCGCGGCCGACGCCGCGCAGTACGCCAAGAGCACCGACATCCTGGAGGTCTGGTTCGACTCCGGCACCACGCACACCACGGTGCTCAAGGGCTCGCACGCGGGCAGCGGCCACGCCGAAGGGCCCGAGGCCGACCTGTACCTGGAAGGCCACGACCAGCACCGCGGCTGGTTCCACTCGGCGCTGCTCACGGCCTGCGCCATGTACGGGCGCGCGCCCTACCGCGGCCTGCTGACGCACGGCTTCACCGTGGACAGCCAGGGCCGCAAGATGAGCAAGTCGCTGGGCAACGGGGTCGATCCGCAGGACACCTGGAAGAAGCTGGGCGCCGAGATCATCCGCCTGTGGGTGGCCGCCTCCGACTACTCGGGTGACATCGCCGGCGACGACAAGATCCTGGCCCGCGTGGTGGACGCCTACCGCCGCATCCGCAACACGCTGCGCTTCCTGCTGGCCAACGTGAGCGACTTCGACCCCGCCAAGGACGCCGTGCCGCTGGCCGAGATGCTGGAGATCGACCGCTACGCCATGAGCCGCGCGGCGCAGTTCCAGGCCGAGGTGCTGGCGCACTACGAGGTGTACGAGTTCCACCCCGTCGTGGCCAAGCTGCAGGTCTACTGCTCCGAGGACCTGGGCGCCTTCTATCTGGACGTGCTGAAGGACCGGCTCTACACCACGGCGCCGAAGTCCCACGCGCGCCGCAGCGCCCAGACGGCGCTGTGGAACATCACGCACGCCATGCTGCGCTGGATGGCTCCCTTCCTCAGCTTCACCGCCGAGGAAGCCTGGAAGGTGTTCGGCGCCAACGCCGCGGCACCGGCCGGCACCGGCGGCTCGATCTTCCTGGAGGAGTACTGGGAGCTCGGGGCCCCGGATCCCGACCTGCTCGCGCGCTGGAACCGCATCCGCGAGATCCGCGACCTGGCCAACAAGGAGATCGAGGCCGTGCGCACCGCCGGAGGCGTCGGCTCCTCGCTGCAGGCCAACCTGGCCCTCACCGCACCGCCCGCCGACCACGCGCTACTGGCGGCGCTGGGCGACGACCTGAAGTTCGTGTTCATCACGTCTGCTATCGAATTGATAGCTGACGAGCCGCTCACCGTGCGGGCCACGGCATCAAAAGACCCGAAGTGCGAGCGCTGCTGGCACTGGCGGGCGGACGTCGGCGCGGACCCCGCGCATCCCGAGATCTGCAGCCGCTGCGTGAGCAACCTGTTCGGCGCCGGCGAAATCCGGAGGCACGCCTGATGGCCCGCACCGCCACCCGCACCGCCGCCGCCCCCGCGTCGCAGGGCATGCTGCCCTGGCTGGGCCTGGCCCTCATCCTGCTGATCGCCGACCAGTTCACCAAGGTGCTGGTCCTCGGGTACTTCCGCCTGGGCGACTCCATGACCATCACCAGCTTCTTCAACCTGGTGCGGGTCCACAACACCGGGGCGGCGTTCTCGTTCCTGGCCTCGGCTTCGGGTTGGCAGCGCTGGTTCTTCACCGCCATCGGCATCGGGGCCACCATCTTCATCGTCTGGATGCTGCGCACCCACCCGGGCCAGAAGCTGTTCTGCTTCGCGCTGGCGTGCATCCTGGGCGGGGCGGTCGGCAACGTGATCGACCGGCTGCTGCACGGCTACGTGGTGGACTTCCTGCAGTTCCACTGGCGCAACTGGTACTTCCCGGCGTTCAACGTGGCCGACGCGGCCATCACGGTCGGCGCCATCGCGCTGATCCTGGACGAGATCCTGCGCGTGCGGCGCAGCCGGTAGCGCGCCCGCCAACGGCCGCTGGGGGGCGCCAGCCGGTATCATCGGCTGCCTCAAGCATGAAGCATCTGTTGAATCTGCTGGCGGCCATTGCGCTGCTGGTCTGGGGCACGCACCTCGTGCGGACCGGCATCCTGCGCGTCTTCGGCGCCAACCTCCGCCAGGTCCTGGCGCGAAGCATCAGCAACCGCTACACCGCGGCGATCTCGGGCGTCGGGGTCACGGCGCTGCTGCAGTCGAGCACGGCCACCTCCCTCATCGTTTCGGCATTCGTCGGCCAAGGCCTCATCACGCTGCCGCTGGCGCTGGCCGTCATGCTGGGCGCCGACGTCGGCACCAGCCTGATGACGGTGGTGTTTTCCTTCGACCTGTCCTGGCTGTCGCCGCTGCTCATCTTCCTGGGGGTGGTGCTGTTCATCTCGCGCCAGTCCAGCGACGTGGGCCGCTTCGGCCGCGTCCTGATCGGGCTGGGGCTCATGCTGCTGGCGCTGGGGCTCATCTCCGAGTCGGCGCAGATCATGGTCAAGTCGCAGGCGGTGCGCGCCGTGCTGGCTTCCGTCAGCAGCGACCTGCTGCTGGAGATCACGCTGGGCGCCGCCCTGTCCCTGCTGGCCTATTCCAGCCTGGCGATCGTGCTCCTGACCGCCACGCTGGCGGCCAACGGCGTGGTGCCGCTGGAGCTGGCCCTCGGCCTGGTGCTGGGCGCCAACCTGGGCAGTGGCCTGCTGGCCGTGCTGACCACGTCGCGGGCCGCGATCGAGGTGCGGCACGTGCCGCTGGGCAACCTGATCTTCAAGGCGCTCGGCGTGCTGATGGCCGCGCCCCTGGTGGGCCTGTGGCTGCAGCACCTGCGGCCCTACCTGGGCAACGACGCCAACGCGGTGGTGCTGTTCCACCTCAGCTTCAACATGGTGCTGGCCCTGGTCTGCCTCGGGCTCACCGGCGGCGTGGCCCGCACCGTGGTGCGCTGGCTGCCCAAGCCCGAGCGCAACCAGACCGGGCGGCCGCAGCACCTGGACCCCTCGGCGCTGGGCACGCCCTCGCTCGCCATCTCGTGCGCCGCCCGCGAGGCCCTGCACCAGGCCGACGTGGTGGAGACCATGCTGCTGGGCATGCTCACCGTGATCAAGAACAACGACCTGCGCCTGGCCGAGGAGCTGCGCAAGCTCGACGACACGGTCGACCAGCTCTACTCGGCGATCAAGTACTACCTCACCAAGATCTCGCGCGAGGCGCTGGGCGAGGAGGAGAGCCGGCGCTGGACGGACATCATCAGCTTCACGATCAACATGGAGCAGATCGGCGACACGATCGAGCGCATCCTGATCGACATCGAGGACAAGAAGATCCGCAAGGGCCGCAGCTTCTCCGATGCCGGCATGGCCGAGATCGCGGAACTGCACGCACGGTTGATCGACAACCTGCGGCTGGGCATGAGCGTGTTCCTCAACGGATCGGTGCGCGACGCGCAGCGCCTGCTGGAGGAGAAGGCGCGCTTTCGCGACCTGGAGCATGCCTATGCGTCCTCGCACCTCACTCGACTGACCGGCAACACGGTGCAGAGCATCGAGACCAGTTCGCTGCACATCGACCTCATCAGCGACCTCAAGCGCATCAACTCGCACATCTGCTCCATCGCCTACCCGATCCTCGAGTCGGCCGGCGCGCTTGCCCCAAGCCGCCTGCGCAGCGATGTGCTGACACGCGCGCCGGACTGATCCGGCGCCGCAATGGCGCGGCCGTCCCACACGGCCCGGCTGAACGCTGTCAAGATGGGGAGCCCACCCGACCAGGAGCCCCGCCGTGGCCACGCCCACCCACCCCGCGCTCGCCGCCGTCCGTGCCAGCGGCGCCCAGAAGGTCAAGGTCGCCGTCAGCGACATCGACGGCGTGCTGCGGGGCAAGTACCTGCACATCGACAAGTTTGAAGGGGCGGCCGAGGGCGGCTTCGGCTTCTGCGACGTGGTGTTCGGCTGGGACATGCTGGACAACCCGTACGACAACACCAGCGTGACCGGCTGGCAGCACGGCTTTCCCGACGCGCTCGCGCGGGTCGACCTCGGCACCGCCCGCAACGTTCCGTGGGACCAGGGCGTTCCCTTCTTCCTCGGCGAGTTCGTGAACGCCGACGGCTCGCCGCACCCCGTGTGCCCGCGGCAGACGCTCAAGCGGGTGCTGGCCCGCGCGGAGAAGATGGGTTACGAGGTCATGGCGGGCATGGAGTTCGAGTGGTTCAACTTCCGCGAGACCGTGCACACCTGGGCCGCGAAGAACGGTGCTCCGCCGGAGCCGATCACGCCGGGCATGTTCGGCTACTCGCTGCTGCGCATGGCGGACAACCCCGGCTTCTTCAATGCGCTGATGGACGAGATGCTCGCCTTCCGGGTCCCGATCGAGGGCCTGCACACCGAGACGGGTCCAGGCGTGATGGAAGTGGCGCTGGGCTTTTCCAGCGCGCTGGAGCAGGCCGACCGCGCCATCCTCTTCAAGACCGGCGCGCGCGAGATCGGCAAGCGCTTCGGGATCATGCCCAGCTTCATGGCCAAGTGGAGCCAGAAGTACCCCGGCTGCAGCGGCCACATCCACCAGAGCCTGTCGGACGGCAAACGCAACCTGTTCTACGACGACAAGGCCGAGCGACGGATGAGCCCGTTGTTCGAGAGCTGGCTGGCCGGCCAGCTGCAGTGCCTGATGCAGTTCGCGCCGATGTTCTGGCCGACCATCAACAGCTACAAGCGGCTGGTCGACGGCTTCTGGGCCCCGGTCAAGCCGACCTGGGGGCTGGACAACCGCACCGCCAGCTTCCGCGTCATCGCCGGCTCGCCCAAGGCCACCCGGCTGGAGACGCGTTGCCCGGGGGCCGACGTCAATCCCTACCTGGCCATGGCCGCCGTGATCGCGGCCGGCCTCTACGGCGTCGAGAAGGGCCTGAAGCTCACGACACCACCGATCACCGGCACCAACCAGGGGGCCGACGACATCCCGCGGGCACCTCGCAGCCTGATCGAGACCACGCGCATCTTCGAGCAGTCCGACATCGCGCGCGACTGGTTCGGCGACACCTTCGTGGACCACTTCGCCGCCACGCGCGACTGGGAGTGGCGCCAGTGGCAGGACGGCGTGACCGACTGGGAGTTGAAGCGCTACTTCGAGATCATCTGATGGCCCTCTCCAGCTTCTCATTCCCGACCGCCATCCGTTTCGGCCCCGGTGCTCGCAAGGAGGTGGCGGCCCACCTGCGCGAGCGCGGCCTGTCGCGTCCGCTGCTGGTGACCGACAAGGCGTTGGCGGCGCTCCCGGTGCTGGCGGAGTTCCGCTCGCACCTCGCCGGCCTCGACGTCGCGGTGTTCGCGGGCGTGTTCGGCAATCCGACCGCCAGCCAGGTCACGGCGGGCGCGCAGGCGTTCCGGGCGCACGCGGCCGACTGCGTGATCGGCTTCGGCGGCGGCGCGGCGCTGGACGTCGCGAAGGTGGTCGGGATCGCCGCCACGCACGAGGGCAACATCCTCGAGTACGCATGGGACCATCCCCAGGTGCGCTCCATCACGCAGCCGCTGCCGTACTTCGTCGCCATGCCGACGACCTCGGGCACGGGCAGCGAAGTGGGGCGCTCGGCCGTCGTCAGCGAGGACGACACGCACGTGAAGCGCGTGGTGTTCAGCCCGAAGATCCTGGCGCAGCGCGTGTTCGCCGACCCGGAACTCACGCTGGCGCTGCCGCCGCACGTGACGGCCGCAACCGGCATGGACGCGTTGACGCACAACATCGAGAGCTACTTGTCGCCGGCCTACCACCCGCTGTGCGACGGCATCGCACTGGAGGGCACACGCCTGGCGGCACGCGCCATCCTCACCGCGGTGCGCGAGCCCGGCAACCTGGCCGCCCGCAGCGACATGATGATGTCCTCGATGATGGGCGCGATCGCCTTCCAGAAGGACCTGGGTGCCGTGCACGCCTGTGCCCACGCGCTCGGCGCCGTGTGCGACCTGCACCACGGCCTGGCCAACGCCCTGATGATCGACACCGTGCTCGACTGGAACCGCGAGGCCGTGCCGGACAAGTTCGACGAGCTGGCGCACGTGTGCCGGGTGGCCGGTGGCGGCGCGGCCTTCGTGCCCTGGTTGCGCGACCTGAAGGGGCAGCTGGGCCTGACGGGCACCCTGGCCAGCCACGGCGTGACCGAAGCCCAGGTGCCGCGGCTGGTGGACGTGGCGCATCAGGACATCTGCCACCAGACCAATCCGCGGCCTTGCACCCCGGCCGACCTGGAGCGGCTGTTCCACGCGGCGATGTAGCAGCATGGACCGGCTGAAGATCGGCATCAGCGCCTGCCTGTTCCATCCGGACACCCGGCGCACGGCGGCGCCGTCCAAGACGCTGCAGTGGATCGAGCAGTCCACGGCGCACTGGCTGATGTCCGAGGGCGCACTGCCGGTGATGATCCCCTCCCCTTTCGGCGAGACGGCACGTGGCGACGTGGCGCTCGACGACTATGCGCGCTGGCTCGACGGCGTGGTGCTGCACGGCGGGGTTGACGTGGCGCCGGGCAGCTACGGCGAGGAGCCGCTGCGGCCGGAGTGGGCCGGCGACCCGCTGCGCGACGCGTACGACATCGCGCTGGTGCGGGCGTTCGCGGCCGCCGGCAAGCCGGTGTTCGGCATCTGCCGCGGGCTGCAGCTGATCAACGTGGCGCACGGCGGCACGCTCTACCAGGACATCGTGACCCAGAAGACCGGCTCGCGCGTGCACCGGGACGCGGACGCCTACGACCTGCACTTCCACGAGGTCGACATCCTGCCGGGCACCCGGCTGGCCGAACTGCTGCATGCCTCGCGGCACACCATCAACAGCGTGCACCACCAGGGCATCAAGGACCTGGCACCCGGGTTCGTCGCCGAGGCCTTCTCGCCCGACGATGGCGTGATCGAGGCGATCCGGCACCGCGACCGGTGGATCGCCGCCGTCCAGTGGCATCCGGAGTTCCACCGCCCCGGGCTGGGCGTGGTGGACGACACGCCGCTGCTGCGCGACTTCCTGGAGGCCGCACGCGCGGCACGCACCCGATGAGCACCCTGTCCATCTTCAACCCGGCCACCGGGGAACGGCTGCAGACACTGGAAGCCGACGACACCGCGTCGGTGGAGCAACGCGCAGGCCAGGCACGCGCGGCCCAGCCCGCATGGGCCGCGACGCCGCTGGCGGAGCGCAAGGCCTGCATCGAGCGCTTCCGCGCGGCGGTGGTGCGCGAGCTCGAGCCGCTGGCGCGCACCATGACCCGCGAGACCGGAAAGCCGATCCGCATGTCGCGCAACGAGCTCAACGGCCTGCTGCCGCGCATCGACTTCTTCCTGGGCATGGTGGATGCGGTGACCGCGCCGGAGCAGGTCTTCGACGAGGCAGGCATGCGCGAAGTGATCGAGCACCGTCCGCTGGGCGTTGTCGCCAGCATCTCGGCCTGGAACTACCCCTGGTTCGTCGGCTGCAACGTGATCCTGCCGGCGCTGCTCACCGGCAACGCCGTCCTCTACAAGCCGTCGGAGTACGCGACGCTCACCGGGCTGGAAATCGCCCGCCTGCTGCACGGCGCGGGCGTGCCGGCCGAGGTCATGCCCTGCTTCGTCGGTGCGGGAGAGGTGGGTTCGGCCCTTCTCGAGCAGACGATCGACGGCGTGTTCTTCACCGGCTCGCACGCGACCGGGCAGCGCATCGCGCGGGCCGTGGGCAGCCGCTTCCTCAAGCTGCAGCTGGAGCTGGGCGGCAAGGATCCCACCTACGTCTGCGACGACGCCGACGTGCGCACCGCAGCGCAGTCGCTGGCGGATGGCGCGATGTACAACACCGGTCAGAGCTGCTGCTCCGTCGAGCGGATCTACGTGCACGAGCGCGTGCACGATGCCTTCGTCGAGGCCTTCGTGGACGCCGTGCGCGGCTTTCCCATGGGCGACCCGATGGCCGAGGACACCTACATCGGCGCGTTGACCCGCGGCGCCCAGCTGGACGTGCTGGACGCGCAGGTGGCCGACGCCCGCAGCCAGGGCGCGCAGGTGCTCGTGGGAGGCAACCGCCGCCCTGGGCCGGGCCACTGGTTCGAGCCCACCGTCCTGACCGGCGTGCACCACGGCATGGAGGTGATGCGCGAGGAGAGCTTCGGTCCCCTGATCGGCATCCAGAAGGTCGCCGGCGACGCCGAGGCCGTCCAGCGCATGAACGACACGCGCTACGGGCTCACGGCCGGCGTCTTCAGCCGCGACGAGCAACGCGCCCGGCAGGTCCTGGCGCAGCTGGAGGCTGGAAGCGTCTACTGGAACTGCTGCGACCGGGTCAGCCCGCGGCTGCCCTGGAGCGGCGTGGGCGACTCGGGAATCGGGCTCACGCTGTCGAGCTACGGCATCCAGGCCTTCACCCGGCCTCGCGCCTGGCACCTGCGCCGGCCGTGAGGCCCCGGCTCAGGCGGCCTCGAGCTCGCCCCGCGCCTTGACGCAATAGTCGAGCAGCGCGTCGATCTCGGTGGACTTGTCGAAGACCGCATCCGCGCCGAGCTGGGCGCAGCGCCGCCGCATGTCGGCCGTGGCATGGTTGCTGAGCACGATCACCTTCTGCGTCGGCTTGCGGCGCTTGCACGCCTCGACGATGCGCAGCCCGCTGCCTTCCCGCAGGAAGAGGTCCACCACGGCGATGTCCCAGCCATCCGCGTTGGCGGCAAGCCAGGCCTTGCCCTCGCGCTCCGTGTCGGCCAACCCCACGGGCTGCACTTCGGCCAGCTCCTGCAGGGTTTCGATCAGGTTGTCGCGAATGGTCGGGCTGTCCTCGACGATGTAGGCTCTGAGGGCCATGGTGCTCCGGGGGCCGCGTCCGGGCGAACGCGGCAAGACTTGCGTGTGGGGCCCAATCTACCGACCGGCTGGCGCCGGGGCTGCAAGCAGCGCGGCCAACCGTCTGTAGGAAAGGGCGTTCACCGCCCCATGCCGCTCAGAGCGTCAGCACGGTGGACCCGGTGGTCTTTCGGGCCTCCAGGTCGCGGTGCGCCTGCTGCACGTCCGCCAGCGGGTAGCGCTGGTCGATGCGGATCTTCACCTGGCCGGACGTCACGGCGGCGAACAGGTCGTCGGCCATGGCCTGCGTGGTCTCACGGCTCGCGATGTGGGTGAACAGCGTCTGCCGCGTCACGTAGATCGACCCCTTGGGACCCAGGATCCCCGGCGCGAAGGGCGCCACCGGTCCCGAGGCATTGCCGAAGCTGGCCATCAGCCCGAACGGCGCCAGGCAGTCGAGCGACTTGTCCCAGGTGTCCTTGCCCACCGAGTCGTACACCACCTTCACGCCACGGCCACCGGTGATCTCCTTGACCTGCTCACGGAAGTCCTCCCGGCTGTAGTTGATGACATGGGCGGCGCCGTGCTCGCGCGCGAGCGCGCACTTGGCATCGGAGCCGGCCGTGCCGATGAGCTGCAAGCCCAGCGCGCGGGCCCACTGGCAGGCGATGAGCCCGACGCCCCCCGCCGCCGCATGGAAGAGCACGAAGTCGCCGGCCTGCAGGCCGCCCTGGGGCAGGGTGCGCTTGAGGAGGTACTGCGCGGTCAGTCCCTTGAGCATCATCGCGGCGCCGGTCTCGAAGTCGATCGCGTCCGGCAGCTTGCAGACGTTCTGGGCGGGCATCACGCGAGCTTCGCAGTAGCTGCCGGGCGGCTGGCTGGCGTAGGCCGCACGGTCGCCCGTCTTCAGGTGCGTCACGCCCTCGCCCACCGCCTCGACCACGCCGGCGGCCTCCATGCCGATGCGCGCCGGCATCGGCAGCTGGTACAGGCCGGTGCGGTGGTAGACGTCGATGAAGTTCAGGCCCACCGCGTGGTGGCGGATGCGGATCTGGCCAGGCCCCGGCTCACCCACCTGCACATCGACCACCCGGAGCTGTTCGGGGCCCCCGTGCTGTTCGATGGTGACGGCTCTGCTCATGCGGATCTCCTCGTGCTTGCGGATTGGCGCGCCATCCTGCCATGAATCGCCCGCCGCTGCCGCCGCGTGGGTGCGGACTACAGTTGCTGCCCATGCAACAACGCCTCACCGCCGCAACCGCCGCCCTGCTCACGCTCCCGCCGCTGTTGTGGGCGGGCAATGCGGTGGTCGGCCGGCTGATGGCGGGCCAGGTGCCGCCGATCACGCTCAACTTCCTGCGCTGGGCCCTGGCGTTCGCGCTGCTGCTGCCCTGGACCTGGTGGCTGCTGCGCCCCGGCAGCGCCATGTGGCCCCGGTGGCGCCGCTTCGCCGTGCTCGGCCTGCTGGGCGTGGGCTGCTACAACGCCCTGCAGTACCTGGCGCTGAAGACCTCCACGCCGCTGAACGTGACCCTGGTGGCCGCCAGCTCGCCAGCCTGGATGCTGGGCTTCGGGGCGCTCTGGTTCGGGCAGCGCATCACGGGGCGCCAGCTGGCCGGAGCCGCGCTGTCGATCGCCGGGGTGCTCGTGGTGCTCAGCCGCGGCGACTGGGACCTCCTGCTGCAGGTGCGGCTGGTGCCCGGCGACTTCTTCGTCCTGCTGGCCACCGCGGCCTGGGCCCTGTACAGCTGGCTGCTGGTCCGACCGGGTGATCCCGCCGAGATCCGCTCCGACTGGGCCGCCTTCCTGATGGCGCAGATGGTGTTCGGCCTGGCGTGGTCCGCCGCGTTCGCAGCGGGCGAGTGGGTGGCGGCGCCGCAGCACGTGGCCTGGGGGTGGCCGGTGGTGGCCGCGCTGGCCTACGTGGCCGTGGGCCCGGCCATCCTGGCCTACCGCTGCTGGGGCTTGGGCGTGCAGAAGGTCGGCCCGAACACCGCGGGCTTCTTCGCCAACCTCACGCCCCTGTTCGCCGCGCTGATGTCGGCCGCGTTCCTCGGTGAACTGCCGCGCGCCTACCACGCGGCGGCGTTTGCGCTCATCGTGGGTGGGATCGTGGTGTCGTCCCGGCGCTGAGCAGGATTGCAGCGGCGCGGTCCCGGATCAGGGTCGGCACTGGAACTGCGTGACGGTGATGTCGTCCCGGGCGCTGGTGCCTGCCGCCTGCTCGGCGGCCCACTGCCGCGAGAATGCCGCGACCGCATTGCGCACCTCGGCCTGCGCCGCGTCGCCCCTGGCACGCAGCACGACCCTGCCGGTGGCGTCGTGCTGCGCATGCACCTGCAGCAAGCCGCTGTGGCGCAAGGTGCCGGCGAAGATCCCCACCGCATCGCCGCGCAGGGTGCCCAGGTGGAGGACCTGGTCCGTCGGGGCCTGGACATGGAAGCGGATGCCGTCCAGCCCCGGCCCCGTCAATTCCACCTTCCGGCCGGCGGCCAGCATGGCCGCGCCCGATTCGCTCACCAGCACGGCCTGCGCACCGGTCTCGATGCGCGGCGCGATCATCACCACGTCGCCCGCACGTGCCAGCACCTGCCCGTCGACCCGCAGCAGGCCCGCGCCCGTGCCGTCGCCGAACCGCAGCGAGCCGGCGAGCGCGTCGGCCTGCGCCATCCGCAGCGTCGACGCGGTGAAGGCGGCCGTGTCCACCACCGCGCCGGCACCCACCGCGATGCCGGCAGGGTTGACCAGCACGAGCCGGCCGTTGGACGACAGCGTGCCGAAGATCGCGCTGGGATCGGGACCGGCGACACGGTTGATCGAGGTGCTGGTGGCGGTCGGCTGGTTGAAGTGGGTCGTGCTGCCCACCGGGACCGAGAAACTCTGCCAATCGATGGCCGAGTGCTTGGTCCCCGGCCCGTTCGTGGTGGTGACCAGCAGGTTCTGGCCGCTCTGGACGACGGACATCCCCCCGTGGATCGCCTGGCCGCCGGCCGGTTGTGCCAGCACGGGGCCTGCTGCCGCGACGACGGCGCCGCAGGCGGCGAGCAGCCGACGCCGGCCAGGCATGGCCCGGCCGATGGTGGCGAGGACGGAAACGGAATCGACGACGGTTGGCATGTGCGCTCCTGGCGCAGGCACCCGCCTGCGCGCGGCGCACCGTAGCACCGGGACCGTCGGCGGCGGCGGCGGTGTGCACCCGTGCCGCGTGAAAGCGTGCGTCCTCCACGCTGGCTGGCAGCGCGCAGCCGGTTTCCTCCTCCAGCTTTAGTGGGTGCCGGGGTACGCGCCGCCGTCGGTCAGGATGTTCTGCCCCGTGATGTAGCCGGCCTGCGCGCTGCACAGGAACGCGCACGCCGCACCGAACTCCTCCGACGTGCCGAAGCGCTGCGCCGGGATGGCGTTGCGCCGCGCCGCTTCCACCGCTTCCATGCTCTGGCCCGTCTTGGACACGGTGCCCTGCATCGTGGTGCGCAGGCGGTCGGTGTCGAAGGCGCCGGGCAGCAGGTTGTTGATCGTCACGTTCGCCGCCGCCAGCTTGCGCGTGCGCGCCACGCCCGCGACGAAACCCGTCAGGCCGCTGCGCGCGCCGTTGGACAGGCCCAGGATGTCGATCGGCGCCTTCACCGCCGCCGACGTGATGTTCACCACGCGTCCGAAGCCCCGGGCCGCCATGCCGTCCACCGTGGCCTTGATCAGCTCGATCGGCGTGAGCATGTTGGCGTCCACCGCCTTGATCCAGGCGTCGCGGTCCCAGTCCCGGAAATCGCCGGGCGGCGGCCCGCCCGCATTGGTGACGACGATGTCGAACTCGCGGCGCAGTGCGAACACGGCGGCGCGCCCTTCCGGGGTGGTGATGTCGGCAGCCACCTGCAGCACCTGCGTCCCGGCCGGCACGACGGCGTCCGACCCGATCCGCTGCACCGCTTGCTCCAGCGCCGGGGCGCCGCGTGCCACCAGGACGACGTGCACGCCTTCCCGCGCCAGGGCCTGCGCGCAGCCGAAGCCCAGTCCCTTGCTGGCGCCGCACACCAGCGCCCACCTGCCTGCGATGCCCAAGTCCATAGAATCCGTCCTGTCGAGTTCCAACGAAAGCAGACGATGATACGGTTGCCTTCTTCTCCCGCCCTGGCGGGCGCCAGCCGGCGCGCAGCCGCCGCCCTGCTGGCCGCGCTCGGGCTCTGCGGCCCGGTGCTGGCCCAGGAAGAGCCAGCCCAGGTCAAGCGGACCACCGAGCTGCGCGAGGCACCCGGGGACGCCAGCCGCAGCCTGGCCGCCCTGCCGGCCGAAGCCGCGGTGACGCGCCTGGGGGAGCGGCAAGGACCCTGGGTGCGGGTGCGCACCGCCGCCAACGCCACCGGCTGGGTGCACCTCTTCGACATCGGCACGCCGACCGGCAGCACGGGCAACGCCGCCTCGGGCGCCCTGCGCAGCGTGGCCGGCTTCTTCAGCAAGCCGGCGGCCCAGCGCAGCACCACGCCGACCGCGACGCTCGGCATCCGCGGCCTGGGCGCCGAAGACCTGGCACAGGCGCAGCCCGATCCGGCGGCCGTGGGCCGCATGGAGGCCCTGCGTGCCAACGAGGCCCAGGCGCGGCAGTACGCCCGCGCTGCGGCGCTGACCACGGTGCCGGTGGAGCCGTTGCCCGCGCCGGTGCGGCCCACCTCCGTCCACACACCCGCAGCGAGCCCCCAATGAACGCCTGGACCACCCTCGCTGCCGCCGCCGTCCTCGCCGGCGCCGCGGCATCCGCCTCCGCGCAGAACCAGGGGCTCGGTGCCCTCAACGACCTGCTCAAGGGGACGGTCCCCGCAAACTCGCCACTGGGCGGACTTCTCGGCGGTACGGCGCCGGCTCCAGCCGCTGCGCCTGCAGCCGCCGCCGGCGACCTGATGGCCCTGCTGATGCAGGCGGATGGCGTGATCGACGAGCCGCGCGAGATCGAGATCGGACGCCAGCTGGCCGCCGTGCTCCTCGGCAGCAAGCCCCTGCACGGCGACGCGGCCCTCCAGCGCTACGTCAACCAGCTGGGCCGCTGGATCAGCCTGCATTCCTCGCGACCGCTGCTGCCCTGGACCTTCGGCGTGCTGGACGACCCCGGCTTCAATGCCTTCGCGGCGCCGGGTGGCTACGTGTTCGTCACCAAGGGCCTGATCGACCGCGTGGACGAGGCCGAGCTGGCCGGCATCCTGGCGCACGAGATCACCCACGTGACCGAGCGGCACCACCTGAATGCCCTGCGGGCCAAGGCGCGCGCCGGCATCGCCACCCAGTTCGTCGGCTCGCAGCTGCGCACCAATGCGGTCGGCAGCCTGGTCTCGGCGCAGGTGCTCGCACTGGGGCGCAACCTGTACTCCAGCGGCCTGGACCAGGGCGACGAGTACAGCGCCGACCGCGAAGGGGTGGCCCTCGCGGCGCGCGCCGGCTTCGATCCGTACGGCCTGCCCGGTGTCCTGCAGCAACTGCGGACCCAGGCGCCCGACAACCCGCTGTTCACGCTGTCGCTGTCCACCCACCCGCCCGCGCAGCAGCGGCTGGACCTGCTCGAGCAGGCCATGGGCCGCCGGCTGGACGCCCTCGCCGGCAAGCCCGTGGTCCGGATCGAGCAGCGGCTCGCGCCCGCGCGGCGCTAGCGTGCGACCTTCGCGGCAGCAGGGGCTCGGCCGCTGCGGGTGAAGACGAAGATGCCCGCGATCACCAGCGCCGTCCCGGCCGCCGTCCAGGCCGTGAAGGGCTCGCCCAGGATCAGCGCGCCCATGGCGATGGTGGACAGTGGCCCCACCATGCCCGTCTGCGCTGAAAGCGCAGGGCCGATCCGCTCGATCGCCATCATCACCAGCAGCACCGGCACCGCCGTGCACAGCGTGGCGTTGAGCACCGACAGCCAGATCACCTGCGGAGCCACGGCGAAAGCGGTGTCCAGCGGCCGCAGCACGAGGAACTGGGCGATGCAGCAGATGCACGCCACCGAAGTGGCGAGGCCCACCAGCCGCAGCGAACCGAGCCGCTGGACCATCTCGCCGCTGTAGACAAGGTAGACCGCGTAGGTCACCGCGCTGGCGAAGATGAGCGACGCGCCCCAGGCCGTGTCGCGGCCGAACATCCCCAACTCGTGGCCGAACACCAGCAGCACGCCGCCGTAGCTGATGGCCATGCCCGCGAGTTGCACGCGTGTGAAGGACCTGCGGTGCAGCAGCCACCCGAGCAGCAGCACCAACGTCGGGTTGAGGTAGAGGATCAGGCGCTCGAGCGAGGCCGTGACGTACTGCAGGCCGGCGAAATCCAGGAAGCTGGAGAGGTAGTAGCCGAGGACGCCGAGCGCGATCACCCCGAGCAGATCACGCCGGGCCAGCGGCGGCCGGCCGCGGCTGGCCCACCAGGCCATCGCGGCGAAGATGGGCAGCGCGAACAGCATGCGCAGCATGATGAGCGTGACCGCGTCGACGCCGTGCCGGTACGCCAGCTTCACGATGATGGCCTTGCCGCTGAACGCGATGGCGCCGACCACGGCGAACGCCAGGCCCGGCAGGAGGCTGGTGGCGGGCTGGCGGATCACGGGCGGATTGTGCAGCGCGCCAATGAAACGGCGCCCCGTGGGGCGCCGTTCCGGTCCGGATCGGGTCCGGAAAGACGATCAGTCTTCCTCGTGGAACACGTCTTCGCGCCGGTTCTTCACCGCCGGCAGCAGCACGATGATCAGCAGCAGCACGGCCGCCCCCAGGAGCCCGGCGGACAGGGGGCGCGTGACGAAGACGCTCCAGTCGCCGCGCGAGAGCAGCAGCGCCCGCCGCAGGTTCTCTTCCATCATCGGGCCCAGGATGAACCCCAGCAGCAGCGGAGCGGGCTCCGCGCCCAGCTTGAGGAAGGTGTAGCCGACCACGCCGAAGACCGCGACCATCCAGATGTCCCAGGTGTTGTTGTTCGTGGAGTACACGCCAATGGCGCAGAACAGCACGATGGCCGGGAACAGCCAGCGGTAGGGAACGGTCAGCAGCTTGATCCAGATGCCGATGAGCGGCAGGTTCAGGATCACCAGCATGGCGTTGCCGATCCACATCGAGGCGATCAGGCCCCAGAACAGCTGCGGGTTGCTGGTCATGACCTGCGGACCCGGCTGGATGTTGTGGATGGTCATCGCACCCACCATCAGCGCCATCACCGCATTGGGCGGGATGCCCAGCGTGAGCAGGGGGATGAAGGAGGTCTGCGAACCGGCGTTGTTGGCCGACTCGGGCGCGGCGACGCCGCGGATGTTGCCCTTGCCGAACGGCACCTCGCCCGGACGCAGCTTGGTCTTCTTCTCGATCGTGTAGGCCGCGAAGGCGGACAGCAGCGCACCACCGCCCGGCAGGATCCCCAGTGCCGACCCGAGCGCCGTGCCGCGCAGCACCGCGGGCACGAGGTTGCGGAAGTCTTCCTTGGTGGGGAACAGCCCCGTCACCTTGGCGGTGAAGACCTCGCGCTCGTCGGCATGCTTGGACAGGTTCAGGATGATCTCGCCGTAGCCGAACACGCCCATGGCCACCACGATGAAGCCGATGCCGTCGGTGAGTTCGGGGATGTCGAACGAGTAGCGCGCCACGCCGGAGTTGACGTCGGTGCCGATCAGGCCCAGCAGCAGGCCCAGCACGATCATGGAGACCGCCTTGATCAGCGAGCCGGAGGCCAGCACCACCGCACCGATCAGGCCCAGCACCATCAGCGAGAAGTACTCCGCCGGCCCGAACTTGAAGGCGACTTCGGTCAGCGGAGCGGCGAAGGCGGCGAGGATCAGCGTGCCCACGCACCCGGCGAAGAACGAGCCGAGCCCGGCGGCCGCGAGCGCCGGTCCGGCGCGTCCGCGCCGCGCCATCTGGTAGCCGTCCAAGGTGGTGACCACCGAAGACGACTCGCCCGGCAGGTTGACCAGGATGGCCGTCGTGGAGCCGCCGTACTGGGCGCCGTAGTAGATGCCGGCCAGCATGATCAGCGCCGACACCGGCGGCAGGGCGTAGGTGGCGGGCAGCAGCATGGCGATGGTGGCCACCGGGCCGACGCCGGGCAGCACGCCGATCAGCGTGCCGAGCAGACAGCCGATGAAGGCATACAGGAGGTTGATCGGCGTGAAGGCGACGCCGAAGCCGAGCGCGAGGTTGCTGAACAGATCCATGGTGTGCCCCGTCCCTTAGCGCGTGATGAAGCTGGGCCACACGGGAAACTGCAGGTTCAGCAGCATCACGAACGCCAGGTAACTGAGCACGGCCAGCGCCGTGGCGAGCACGAAGACTTCCTTCGGCTTGAACTCGTCGCCGGCGAGCGAGGCGACGAACACCAGGCCGTAGATCGCGACGATGAGGCCGAATGCGGGAATGCCGAAGCGGGGAACGCCCGCCAGGAGCACGCCGAACAGCACGTTGGCGCCGATGATGAAGCCCAGCGGCTTCCAGGCGATGCTGCCCACCTTGTCGCCGTTCTCGGTTTCGACGACCAGCGCGGTGAAGGTGACGACGAGGCCGAGCACCGCGAGCAGGATGCCCAGCACCAGGGGGAAGTAGCCGGGGCCCATGCGGGCGCCCTCGCCGATGGTGTAGTTGGTGGCTCCCCAGGCGAACGCGATGCCCACGATGGTGAACATCAGCCCGGCCAGGAAGTCTTTCTGGCTCTTGATTTTCAAGTCGTCTCCTGAAACCGAATCCAAAAGGATCGATTGTCCGGGCCGGGGTGGACCGTCCCGTTGTGGATTACACCTATGTGTGCACGCACCGCCACGCCGCGGTGCAGGTTCATTCCAGGGGCGGCGTGGCGGTGAGGACCTCCTCCAGGGTGGTCAGGCCCTCGGCCACGCGCAGGGCACCGGCCAGCCGGAGCGGACGCATGCCGTCGGCCACGCCCTGGCGGCGCAGCGCATCGATCGACGGCTCCTTCGAGACCTTCTCCTTGAAAGCCTCGCTGGTCGTGAGCAGCTCGTACAGGCCCATACGGCCCATGAAGCCGGTCATGCGGCAATCGACGCAGCCCACGGGCCGGTAGGGCTTCCAGCTGCCGGTGAGCTTCCAGGGCCGGATCGCATCCTCGACCGCCTGCCGGGGGCCGTCGCCGTCTTCGGCGCGGCACTGCCGGCACAGGGTGCGCACCAGCCGCTGCGCCAGCACGCCCAGCACGGTGGCGTTGAGCAGGTAGGCGGGCACGCCCAGTTCCATCAGCCGGGTGATCGCCGACGGCGCGTCGTTGGTGTGCAGGGTGGAGAACACCAGGTGTCCGGTAAGGGCGGCCTGCACGGCCATCTCGGCGGTCTCCAGGTCGCGGATCTCGCCCAGCATGATGATGTCGGGGTCCTGGCGCATCAGCGCACGCAGCCCTTCGGCAAAGCCGAAGTCGAGCTGGGGCTGCACCTGGGTCTGGTTGAAGGCCGGCTCGATCATCTCGATGGGGTCTTCCACCGTGCTGACGTTCACCTCTTCGGTCGCCACGCGCTTCAAGGTCGAGTACAGCGTGGTGGTCTTGCCGGAACCGGTGGGACCGGTCACCAGGATGATGCCGTGCGGCCGCTTGACGAGAGCCTCCCAGCGCTGCGCGTCGTGCTGTGCGAAGCCCAGTGCATCGAGGTCCTTGACGGCGGTGTCGGGGTCGAAGATGCGCATGACCATCTTCTCGCCGAACGCGGTCGGCAGCGTGGACAGCCGCATCTCGACCTCGTCGCCACGCGGGTTGCGGGTCTTGATCCGCCCATCTTGGGGGCGGCGCTTCTCCACCACGTCCATCCGGCCCAGGAGCTTGATGCGCGCGGTCATCGCGTTCAGCACGCCCATGGGCATCTGGTAGACCGGGTGCAACACGCCGTCGATCCGGAAGCGGATCACGCCCTGCTCCCGGCGCGGCTCCAGGTGGATGTCGCTGGCCCGCTGGTCGAAGGCGTACTGCCAGAGCCAGTCCACCACCTGCACCACGCCCTGGTCGTTGGCGTCCAGTTGCTTGTTGCTCCGGCCGAGCTCGACCAGCTGCTCGAAGCTGGCGCCGCCCGCGCCACCGCCGGCGCGCTGCGCGGCGCGGACCGACTTGGCCAGGGCGAAGAACTCGGCCGTGAAGCGGTGGATGTCCTGCGGGTTGGCCACCACGCGGCGCACCGTGCGGCGCGACTGGCGCTCGACTTCGGCGATCCAGTCGGTGAGGAAGGGCTCCGCGGTGGCCACCACGACCTCGGCGGCCGTGACCTGCACCGGCAGCACGCGGTGCCGCTCGGCATAGGCGGCGCTCATGGTGTCGGCCACACGGCCGACGTCGACCTTCAGCGGATCGATGCGCAGGTAGTCCAGGCCGGCGCGGCCAGCCAGGTACTGGGTGAGCGACTCGATGTCCAGCGGCTTGCCGTCGCCCGAGCGCGTCATCGCGACCGCCGCCAGTCGCACCAGCGGATGCTGCGCGCTCTCGGCCTGCGAGCAGCGGGCCACGGTGCGGCGCGCCTCCTCCTGCGAGATCACCATGTCGGCGCTCAGCCAATCGACCAGCTGGCGCCAGTCGAGCGGGCCACCGGACAGGGTCTTCGCGGATGGCTGGAGTGCGGTAGAGCTCATCCCCGGATCATTCCACAAGCCGGAACACGCGCAACCACTTGGACGCCGGCAGTCCCCAGCGGGCCTGGACCACGTCCGCCCGCTCGGCGAGCTGCGCGCGCGTGGGCCGCACCGGCTCCCGCAGCGCCAGCACCACGGTGTTGCCCTCCCGCGTCGGCTTGAAGGCCCACACCGCCCCATCCCCGAAGGCGGCACGGATGCGCGAGAGGCTGCGCTCGTAGCTCGACGAGCGGCCGAACAGGTTCACGGTCATGCAGCCATCCGGCGTCAGCAGCTGCCGGCAGTCGGCATAGAAGGCCTCGCTGTCCAGGACCGGCGCGGCGGCCTCGTGGTCGTACAGGTCGACCTGCAGCGCATCGACGGCGCCGGCCCAGTGGCCGTGCGCGGCGACCTCGGCCGCATCGCCCAGCACCACGGACAGGCGCGGCCCGTCGGCCGGCAGCTTGAACCACAGGCGGCAGGCGGCGATCACCTGCGGGTTGAGCTCGATCGCGGTGGTGGTCATGCGCAGCTTGCGCCAGCAGAACTTGGTGAGCGACCCCGCCCCCAGCCCGAGCTGCATGGCGTGGCGTGCGGCGACCGAGCCCGGATCCACGAACAGGAGCCAGGCCATCATGCGCTGCACGTACTCGAGATCGATCGCGAAGGGATCGTCCAGGCGCATGGAGCCCTGCACCCACTCGGTGCCCAGGTGCAGGTAGCGGACGCCCGCACCGTCGGAGAAGTTCACCTCGGGCAGGGGCGTGGACGTCTTCGAAGCCGGCATGCGGGCGAGGATAGCGGAGCCGCTGGCGGTCGCCTGCCGCGCCGCCCGCGATGCCGGCGCTACTTCTCGACCGCGGCGTAGACCATGTTGCGCAGCACCGAGCGGTAGGCCACCCGCTGCTTGGGCGACTGCATCATCAGCAGCACGAACATGTTGGTGCGGGGGTCGACCCAGAAATAGGTGCCGCCCGCGCCGCCCCAGTTGTATTCGCCGGCCGGCGCGTTGTAGGCCGACTCGCCGTCGACCTTGCGCACCGCAAAGCCCAGGCCGAAACCGTAACCGGGACCCGGCAGGTAGAGCGGCGTGGTCGCGACCGAGCCTCCGAGGTGGTCGGCCGTCATGAAGGCCAGGGTGCGCGGGCTGATGTAGCGGCGGCCGTCGAGCGCGCCGCCGTTGAGCAGCATCTGCGCGAACCGGGCGTAGTCGTGCGCGGTGGACACCAGGCCGCCGCCGCCCGACTCGAACTTCATGGCGACGCGCGGATCGTTCATCGCCGCGCCGGCGCCGAAGGCCCGGTCGTCCGGCAGCGGCTCGGCGATGCGGGCCTGGCGCGCGGGCTCCGTCACGTAGAAGCTGGTGTCCTTCATGCCCAGGGGATCCAGCAGTCGCGCGCGCAGCACCGATTGCAGGCTCTGGCCGGAGACCACCTCCAGCACCCGCCCCAGCACGTCGGTCGAGTAGCTGTAGTCCCAGGTGCTGCCGGGCTGGTAGTGCAGCGGCAGGCCGGCCAGCTTCTCCACGAACTCGGCCGAGTTGGGGTCGCCCGCGCCGAGTCCCGCCTGCAGGTAGGCCTTCTTCACCAGCGAATCGCCGAAGAACCCGTAGGTCAGGCCGGACGTGTGGCGCAGCAGGTCCTGGATGGTCATGGGCCGGCGCGCGGGCACCAGCTCGAGGGTCTTGTTGCCGGCCGCGTCGGTCTTCTCGACGCCGACGCGGACATTCGCGAAGCTGGGGATGTAGCGCGACACCGGCGCCTCCAGCAGCAGCTTGCCCTCTTCCACCATCTGCATCGCGGCCACGGACACCATGGGCTTGGTCATCGAGTAGATGCGGAAGATGCTGTCCGCCCGCATCGGGTCGGGACGCGCCGGATCCTGGCGGCCGATCACCTCCTGGTAGGCGATGCGCCCATTGCGGGCCACGACGACCACCGCGCCGGGGATGCGGTTGGCGTCCACTTCGGACTTCAGCCAGGTGCCGATGCGGGCGAGGCGCTCGCCCGACAGCCCCACCTCCTCGGGCCGGGCGGTCGGCAGGTTCTGCGCCAGCAGGGCCGGCGCGGTGAAGACGAAGGCAGTGGCGGCGAACAGGGCGCGCCAGGCGGCGAACAGGTTGCGAACGGTCATCGGTCCTCCAGGGATGAGGCAGCGCTTATCGCACGCGCCTGCGCCGGTGCCAAGCACGCGCGCGCCACATTGCGGGTTGTTCCCGATCCGGTGTTCTGCCGTGCAGGCCGCTGTCGAGCACCCCAACGCCGGTGGACTCATCGATGGGTCTGTGATCCGTCCACGCCCGGCGGCGCCAGGAGGCCGCGCAGGCGGGGCAGTGCTGCAACCGTGTTGGACCACACCTGCGTGGCGAGCCGATCGACGGGAATGCCGCGCAGGGCGGCCATCGTCTCGGCGATACGCGGCAGCTCCCCGGGCTCGTTGCGGCCTTGCACGCCTCCGGCGGCACGCTCGCCTGCAGTCCTGTAGAGCCAGTGGGGCGGGATGTCGGGCGCGTCGGTCTCGAGCACCAGGGCCTCGAGCGGGAGTTCCTGCGCCAGCCGACGGATCTGCAAGGCACGGTCGTACGTGAGGGCGCCGCCGAAGCCCAGCTTGAAGCCCAGCCGCAAGAACTCCTGCGCCTGCTGCGCGCTCCCGTTGAACGCATGGGCGATGCCCTGCACGGGCACCTGGCGCAAGTGCTTCAGGAGGCGGTCGGCCGAGCGGCGCACGTGCAGCACGACCGGAAGTCCGTAACGCTGGGCCAGCAGCAGCTGCTCGCGGTAGAAGTGCTCCTGCCGCACCGGGTCCAGGCCCGGCACGAAGAAGTCCAGCCCGATCTCGCCCACGGCCACCAGGCGCGGATCGCCCGCATGCTCGGCCAGCGCACGGTCGAGCCGCTCCGGGTCACCGTCGGCCGCGCGCGGCGTGAACAGCGGATGGATGCCCAGCGCATAGCTGTCGCCACCCGCATGCGCCAGCCGCCGCACCGCATCGAAATTGCCGGCTTCGACCGCCGGAATCACGCAGTGCACGACCCCCGCAGCTGCCGCGCGGCGACGCACATCCGTGGCATCGCCAGAGAACTCCGGCGCGTCCAGGTGGCAGTGCGAGTCGATGAACGCGACCATCGACCGATGATGCCGCAAGAGGCCCTTGGCGCCAGTGGGGAAGAGGCCGTGCAGCGCGCTTCAAACCGTGATACCGTGTGTTCGCACTTCGGGTTCGCGGTCGAACCCGCGACTCTGGAAGGTGATCCGATGCGCAGGCCAGCTCTCTACAGCTCCAGCCGTCCGGCCCCTGCGCAGCAGGCCCCCGCCGCCGCGCAGCCCGCGCCCGAGATGGCTGCCACCGATGCGGCACCGCGCCAGCGCCGCTTCCGCGCATCGGGTCCGGCCCTCATGTGGGCCGCCATCGCCCTCCTCTCCGCCCTGCTCGCCCTCAGCCTCGCCCTGAACCTGCGCCCGGGCCAGCGCAGGCTCACGCAGGCCGACATCAACGCGGCGGTGCTCAAGACGCTCGAAACCCAGAACCTGCCGTCCGAGTACGCGAAGGCCTACGACAACATCCGCCCCTCCGTGGTGCGGGTCGTGAGCTACGTCAAGAAGAGCCGCATCGCCGAAGAGAAGTCCGCCCGGGGCGGCGCCACTCCCAAGCCCAAGCCGCTCGGTCCTGCCGAAGGTCCCACCAAGGCACCGGGCGCAGCGGAGGACGACGAGGTCGAAGCCGGTGTCGGCACGGGCGTGGTGATCGTGGACAAGGGCGTCATCCTGACCAACCTGCACGTGGTCTCCGGCGCCGACCGCATCAAGGTCGTGTTCCACGACGGCCTGGAGTCCACCGCCACCATCAGCGGCGTGCAGCCCGAGAACGACCTGGCCGTGCTGCAGGCGCAGAAGATCCCCGATGACATGATCGCCGCGACCATGCGCTCCACGGCCGACCTGGCGCCCGGCGACAAGGTGGTTGCGGTCGGCTACCCGTTCGGCATCGGCCCCTCGGCCTCGGGCGGCGTGGTGTCGGGCCTCAAGCGCTCGTTCCGCTCGCCGGAAGGCAAGCAGGAGATGAGCAACCTCATCCAGTTCGACGCGGCCGCCAACCCCGGCAACTCGGGCGGCCCGCTGGTCACCATGGACGGCGAGGTGGTCGGCATCGTCACCGCCATCCTGAACCCGACGCCGGCCCGCACCTTCCTGGGCATCGGCTTCGCGGTCCCGATCGAGAACGCGGCCCAGGCCGCAGGCTTGCCGCCGTTCTGAAGCACCCGCCGACCGCTCCTTCCCGCAACGCACCCCTGCAAGGACCCGCACCCATGGAACCCACGACCCGCCAGGACACCGCCACCGCCAAGCTCATGGAGCAGATCCTGTACGAGGTCAAGCGCGTGGTGGTGGGCCAGGACCGCTTCCTCGAACGCGTGATGGTGGCCATGCTGGCCCAGGGCCACCTGCTGGTCGAGGGCGTGCCGGGGCTCGCCAAGACCCTCACGGTGAACACGCTGGCCAAGACGGTGCGCGGCCAGTTCCGCCGCATCCAGTTCACGCCCGACCTGGTGCCGGCCGACCTCGTGGGCACCCGCATCTACAACCAGAAGAGCGGCGACTTCAGCACCTCGCTCGGCCCCGTCTTCGCCAACCTGCTGCTGGCCGACGAGATCAACCGGGCGCCGGCCAAGGTGCAGAGCGCGCTGCTGGAGGTCATGCAGGAGCGGCAGGTCACGATCGCCGGCGAGTCGCACAAGGTGCCCAGCCCGTTCCTCGTGATGGCCACGCAGAACCCGATCGAGACCGAGGGCACCTACCCGCTGCCGGAAGCCCAGGTGGACCGCTTCATGATGAAGGTGCTGGTCGACTACCCCACCGACGAGGAGGAGTACGTCATCGTCGAACGCGTCACCGGGCCGGCGGTGAACGTCACGCCGGTGGCCACCACCGAGCAGCTGGCAGCCCTGCAGCAGGAATGTCGGCGCGTCTACGTCGATCCGTCCCTGGTGCAGTACGCGGTGAAGCTGGTGTCCGCCACCCGCAACCCCGACCGCCACGGGCTGAAGGACCTGCGCAAGTTCATCACCTTCGGCGCCAGCCCGCGCGCGACGATCAACCTCACCGAAGGCGCGCGTGCGCTCGCCATGCTGCGGGGCCGCACCTATGCCCTGCCCGAAGACATGGTCGACCTGGTGCCGGACGTGCTGCGGCACCGGCTCGTGCTGTCGTACGAAGCGCTCTCCGAGGGGCTCAACTCGGATGCGGTGATCGCGCAGATCATGGCCAAGGTGCCGGCGCCGGCGCGCCCGCTCGAGCATGAAAAACTGGCTGCGTAGGGCGCCGCGCCCGGAGCCCGCTCCCGCTGCGCCGCCGGCGGCGGCAGCCCCGCATGCGACCGCGAGCTCCGCCGAGCGCGTGTTGCGGCGCCTGGAGTGGACGGTGCTGCGGCGGCTGGACGGCATGCTGCAGGGCGACTACCGCACGCTGATGCGCGGCGCCGGTCTCGACCTGGCGGACCTGCGCGAGTACCAGTTGCACGACGACGTGCGCCACATCGACTGGAACGTCACGGCCCGCCAGAACACGCCGCACGTGCGCGTCTTCACCGAAGACCGCGAGATGGCGGCCTGGTTCCTGCTGGACCTCAGCCCGTCGGTCGACTTCGGCTCCGGCGAGCAGCGCAAGCGCAACGTGTCGGCCGAGTTCGTCGCGGTGCTCGCCCGGATGCTCACGCGGCACGGCAACCGGGTGGGCGCGATGCTCTACGGTTCGGGCGTCGACACGGTGATTCCCACCCGGGGCGGCCGCCGGCACGTGCTGCACATCCTGCACAGCATGCAGGAGCGCCCGGTGGCGGGCGCCGAAGGCGGCGCCACCCGCCTGCGGGACCTGCTCGACTCGGCTGCCGGGCTCATGAAGCGGCGATCCACGGTCTTCGTGGTCTCCGACTTCATCAGCGAGCCCGGCTGGGAACGTTCGCTCGGGCTCCTGGCGCAACGCCACGAGGTGGTGGCCGTGCGGGTGCTCGACCCGCTCGAGCTCCAGCTGCCCGACCTTGGCCTGCTGACCCTGCGCGACGCCGAGACCGGCGAGCAGGTGCTGGTGGACACGCACGACCCCGGCTTTCGCCGGCGCTTCGCGCGCATTGCCGCCCAGCGCGAGTCCGAGCTGCGCGAGGCGCTGGTGCGCGCCGGCGTCGACACGCTGGAGCTCTCGACCGATGCCGACCTGGTCGACGCCATGGTCCGCTTCACCGAGATGCGCAAGCGCCGCACCCGCGTGTCCGGCGGCGGGCTGCCGGCCCACCTGAAGCAGGCGGCCTGACGTGCGCGCCTTGACCATCTTCCGATCTCCGGCGGCCGGCGCGCAGGTGCCCGCTGCCACCGAATCCGCCTGGGAGGCTGCATGAATTTCCTCTGGCCCGAGTTCCTCTGGCTGCTGCTGGCCCTGCCGCTGCTGGTCCTGCTGTACCTCTGGCTGATGCGCCGCAAGAAGAAGCTGGCGGTGCGCTACGCATCGCTGTCCATCGTCAAGGAGGCCATGGGCGCCGGCCAGGGGTTCCGCCGGCACGTGCCGCCGCTGCTGTTCCTGCTGGCCATGGCGGCGATGCTGGTGGCCGCCTCCCGGCCGACCGCCGTCGTCACCCTGCCCTCGCAGCAGCAGACCATCATTCTGGCGATGGACGTGTCCGGCAGCATGCGCGCCACCGACGTCCAGCCCAACCGCCTGGAGGCGGCGCAGAACGCGGCCAAGGCGTTCATCAAGGAGCTTCCACGGCACGTCAAGGTCGGGATCGTGGCCTTCGCCGGCTCGGCCCAGGTGGCCCAGCTGCCGACGGTCAACCGCGAGGACCTGGTGACCGCGATCGACCGGTTCCAGCTGCAGCGCGCGACGGCCACCGGCAATGCCATCGTGATCTCGCTGGCCACGCTGTTCCCCGACCAGGGCATCGAGCTGGCCGCCATGCAGGGCGGGCGCGACCGGCAGCGCGGCTTCGCGATCGATGGCGAGAAGAAGGAAAAGAAGGAGTTCACCCCGGTCGCCCCCGGCTCCTACACCTCGGCCGCGGTGATCATGCTGACCGACGGGCAACGCACCACCGGCGTCGACCCGCTGGAGGCCGCCAAGATGGCGTCCGACCGGGGCGTGCGCGTGTACACCGTGGGCATCGGCACGGTGGACGGCGAGACGATCGGCTTCGAGGGCTGGTCCATGCGCGTGCGGCTGGACGAGGACACGCTCAAGGGGATCGCCAACAAGACCAGTGCGGAGTACTACTACGCGGGCACCGCGCAGGACCTGAAGAAGGTGTACGAGACCCTCAGCTCGCGCCTGACCGTCGAGAAGAAGGAAACCGAGATCTCCGGCCTGCTGGCGCTGGCCGCCGCGGCCCTGGCGCTGCTCTCGGCCGGCCTGTCCCTGCTCTGGTTCAACCGGATCCTGTGACCCGCGGCGGCCGCTAGGCCAGCCGCCCGGAGACCAGGCGCAATTGCCGGCCGCAGCGCGCCGCCAGGGACTCGTCGTGGGTGACCAGCACGAAGGCCGTGCCGCGGTCGCGTGCCAGTTGCAGCACGAGGTCGAACACGGTGTCCGCGGTCACGCGGTCGAGGTTGCCGGTGGGTTCGTCGGCCAGCACGCAGTCCGGGCGCGTCACCAGCGCCCGCGCAATCGCGACGCGCTGGCGTTCGCCGCCCGAGAGTTCCGCCGGCCGGTGCGCGAGGCGGTGACCGAGCCCCACGGCCTCCAGCGCATCCGTCGCGGCAGCCGCACAGGCCTCGGGCGTCTCGCGCCGGATGCGCAGCGGCATGCCCACGTTGTCGAGGGCGCTGAACTCCGGCAGCAGGTGGTGGAACTGGTAGACGAAGCCCAGGTGACGGTTGCGCAGCGCGCCCTGCTCCGCGGCCGACAACTCGGCCAGCGGCCGCCCGGCCAGCTGCACCGTCCCGCGGCTGGGCGCATCCAGCCCACCCAGCAGGTGCAGCAGGGTGCTCTTGCCGGAGCCCGAGGCGCCGACGATGGCGATGGTCTCCCCCGGCTGCACTTCCAGGTCGATCCCCTGCAGCACATCGACGTCCAGGCCGCCTTCGGTGAAGCGCTTGGCCAGGCCGCGCGCCAGCAGCACCGGCCCCGTCCGGTCATTCATAGCGCAGGGCCTCCGCCGGATTGACGCGGCTGGCGCGCCAGCTGGGGTACAGCGTTGCGGCGAACGCGAGCAGCAGGGAGATCAGCGTGATCGGCAGGATGTCGTCACGCTGCGGATCGCTGGGCATGCGGCTGATGAGGTAGATGTCGCGCGGCAGGAAGCTGGCATCCAGCGCGCGTTCGAGCGCGGGGACGATCACGTCGATGTTGAAGGCGATGCCGAGGCCCAGCAGCAGGCCCGCCAGCGTGCCGATCACGCCGACCGCCGCCCCCTGCACCACGAAGATCCCCATGATGCTCCGCGGGCTGGCGCCCAGCGTGCGCAGGATCGCGATGTCGGCGCGCTTGTCCGTGACCGTCATCACCAGCGTGCTCACCAGGTTGAAGGCGGCCACGGCGACGATCAGCGTGAGGATGATGAACATCATGCGCTTTTCCAGCTGCACCGCCGCGAACCAGGTGCGGTTCTGGCGGGTCCAGTCGCGCACCAGCACCGGCCCGGTGAGCGTGTCCGCGAGCGCGGCCGCCACCTCGCGCGCCTGGTGCAGGTCGCGCAGCTTCAGCCGGATGCCGGTGGGCCCTTCCAGTCGGAAGATGCGGGCGGCGTCTTCCTGGTGCAGCAGCACCAGCCCGCTGTCGTACTCGAAGTGGCCGGAGTCGAAGGTGCCCACCACCGTGGTCTGCTTGACCCGGGGCACCACGCCCGCCGGCGTGACCTGGCCACCGGGGGCGATCAAGGTGACCGGATCGCCCTCGCGCACGCCCATGGCGCGGGCCAGTTCCGCGCCCAGCACCACGCCGAACTGGCCGGGCACCAGACGCTGCAGCACGCCCGGCTGCATCGTGCTGGCCAGCTCGGTCACCTGTGGTTCCAGCACCGGGTCGATGCCCCGCACGATGGCGCCGCGCATGTCCTCGCCGCGGGCGATCAGCGACTGCGCGGCGACGAAGGGCGCGGCACCGACCACCTGCGGGTTCGAGCGCGACTCGCGCAGCGTGCGTTCCAGGTCCGGCAGCACGCCGCCGCCGGGCCCGTAGATCTCCACGTGCGACACCACGCCCAGCATGCGGTCACGCACTTCCTTCTGGAAACCGTTCATCACCGACAGCACGATGATCAGCGCGGCCACGCCCAGCGCGATGCCGAGCATGGAGACGCCGGAAATGAAGGAGATGAAGCCGTTGCGGCGGGTGGCGCGCCCGGCCCGGGTGTAGCGCCAGCCCAGCGCCAGCTCGTAGGGGACACGCATGAGTCAGGAGGGGTTGTGGGCGCGATTGTGGCATCCACGACAATCCCGCCCATGTCGGACGGTCGCCATTTGTTGATCCCCTTCGCCGCGTCCCGTTCGGCGGGCTGCCTGCAAGTGCTGGAAGGGCTCGCGCTGCCGCACCTGGAGCGCCTGCTGGTGCGCCTGGCGCCGGCGGGTGCCGACACCGGCGAGGACACCAGCCTTTCCATGCCGCACGAACGGGCTCTGGCCCGGGCGTGCGGACTCCCGGATGCCGATGGGTTGATCCCCTGGGCCGCGTGGGAGGTGGCCCAGGCGGGGCGTGACGCCGGCGCCGGGGGCTGGGCCTGGATCACGCCTTGCCATTGGCGGGTCGGCCGCGACCACGTCTTCATGCACCACCCGCAGGACCTCGGGCTGGACGCCGGCGAATCGCGCGCGCTGCTGGCGGCGATGCAGCCGTACTTCGAGCAGGACGGGCTGGCGCTGGCGTACGAGGCGCCCACCCGGTGGCTGGCGCACGGGCCGCTGTTCTCGCAGCTGCCCTCGGCCTCGCTGGACCGCGTGGCCGGTCGCGTGATCGATCCGTGGATGCCGCGCGGCAGCGTCGGCGCGCCCCTGCGCCGCCTGCAGCAGGAGATGCAGATGCTGCTCTACACCCACGAGGTGAACGAGGCCCGCACCCGTGGCGGGCACCTGCCGGTGAACTCCTTCTGGGTCAGCGGCACCGGTCCCCTGCCCACGGCGCCGCCGGCCGGGCCGCCAGCCGGCCTGCGCCTGAACACCACGCTGCGCGATGCCGCCCTGCTGCAGGATTGGCCCGCCTGGGCTGCAGCGTGGCGCGAACTGGATGCGCGCGACGGTGCCGCGCTTGAATCCGAACTCGCCGCGGGGCGGCCGGTCGCGCTCACCCTGTGCGGCGAGCGGCACGCGCGCACCTGGCACAGTGCCGGGAGCAACTGGTGGCGCCGCCTGTCCGGCGCCCTGTCGCGCCCCCACATCCGAGCCGTGCTTGAGGACCTATGAAGATCATCCCGCGGGACGTCCCGCCCCGTGCCGCCTGGAGCCTGGAACAGGCCGGCATCCATCCCTTGCTCGCGCGCCTGTACGCCGCCCGGGGCGTCAGCGCCCACGACGAGCTCGACGACGGCCTGGCGCGCCTGCTGCCGCCATCGGGCCTGAAGGGCGCGGCCGAGGCCGCGGCCTTCCTGGCCGATGCCATCGCCTCCGACCGCCGGCTGTGCATCGTGGCCGACTACGACTGCGACGGCGCCACCGCGTGCGCGGTGGCGGTGCGCGGCCTGCGCCTGTTGGGCGCCCGGCACGTGGACTACCTCGTGCCCGACCGCGTGGCCGACGGCTACGGGTTGACGCCTTCCATCGCACGCCGGGTCAAGGAATCGGGCGCGGACGTGCTGATCACCGTGGACAACGGCATCGCCAGCGTCGAAGGCGTGGAGGCGGCGAACGCCCTGGGCCTGCAGGTGCTGGTGACCGACCACCACCTGCCCGGGCCGCACCTGCCGCCCGCGGCGGTGATCGTCAACCCGAACCAGCCGACCTGCGGCTTCGAGAGCAAGTCCGCGGCGGGCGTGGGCGTGATGTTCTACGTCCTGCTGGCGCTGCGGGCCGAGCTGCGCACACGCGGGGCCTTCACGGTGGAGCGCCAGCCCAAGCTGGATGCGCTGCTGCCGCTGGTGGCCCTGGGCACCGTCGCCGACGTCGTGAAGCTGGACGCCAACAACCGGCGCCTGGTGGCGCAGGGGCTCAAGCGCATCCGCGCCGGGCAGCTGCCCTGCGGGCTGGCCAGCCTCTTCGCGGCGGCCGGCCGCAAGCCGCAGGCGGCCACCACCTTCGATTTCGGCTTCGCGCTCGGGCCACGCATCAATGCCGCCGGTCGCCTGGCCGACATGCGCCTGGGCATCGAATGCCTGCTGACCGACGACCCGGCCCGCGCGGCGGAACTCGCCGGCCTGCTGGATGGCATCAACCGCGAGCGCAAGGGCATCGAGGGCGAGATGCGCGACCAGGCGCTCCAGGTGGCGGAAGCCCTGTTCGAGCCGGGCGAGGAGCCACCCGCCGCGCTGTGCGTCTTCGATCCCGACTTCCACGAAGGCGTGGTGGGCATCGTGGCCTCGCGCCTGAAGGACCGGTTCCACCGCCCCACCTTCGTCTTCGCCGCCAGCCAGGCCGACGGCAAGGCACACGAGTTGAAGGGGTCCGGCCGTTCGATCCCAGGCTTCCACCTGCGCGACGCGCTCGATTTGGTGGCCAAGCGCCACCCGGGCGTGCTGCTGCGGTTCGGCGGCCACGCCATGGCCGCAGGCTGCACCATCGCCGAGGAGCACCTGGACGTGTTCGAGTCGGCGCTGGCCCAGGTGGCGCAGGAGTGGCTGGATGCGGCCACACTGCTGCGCCGCCTGCACACCGACGGCCCGCTGGCGCCGGAATACCGCCGGCCCGAACTGGTGGACACGCTGCACGAGGTGGTGTGGGGACAGGGCTTCGCACCCCCGCTCTTCAGCGAGCCGATGGAGGTGCTGTCGCAGCGTCTCGTGGGCGAGCGCCACCTCGCGGTCAAGCTGCGGCACCAGGGGCAGCCGGTGGACGGCATCTGGTTCGGCCGGACGGAACCGTTGCCGGCGCGGGCGGTGATCGCGTTCCGCCTGGAGGCCGAGGAGTGGCAGGGCGCGCGGCGCGTGCGCTTCCTGATCGAGGGCGCGGAAACCGACTAGGGCCGGGGCGTGCCCAGGCGGCCGGCGCGCGGCTCGTCGAAGTAGGCGAACAGCCGGATCGCCACCTCGCGCAGTTCGTCGTCGGGCACCGTCTGCGCGCGCGCCAGCTGCCACATGGCGTACTCGCGGTCCCCCAGCATCATCGAGGCGTTCACGCAGCGGCCATGCCCGGCCATCAGGAGCGTGAAGGTACCGAGCAACTCGGTGGGGCAGTAGCGGGAGGGGCCTGCGCTGAAGTCGAAATCGTCGGACGCCTCCAGCGACGTCGTGTCCGCACCAGCGGCGTGCGCGGCTTCGGCGGGATGGACGGCGTGGGTCATGGGGCGCTCCCTGGCTGTTGTTGTCCCCACGATAGGCGCGGCGGCGGCAGCGTCCAGTCGGCGGCGTGGAGCGGCGCCTGTCGGACGCAAGCTCAACGCAGGCCCGGCGATCGCCGCGCGGTCAAGCTCAACGGTAGGCGAGGTTGACGTTCGTGGGCGATTCGGCCGATGGGGTGGCGCCGGGCCGGGCCGCGCAGCTGCCGATGGTCGACTGCACCAGGAACTCCAGGCAGTCGTTGCTCGCCATGCGCTCCACCTCGGCCAGGGCCTGGCGCGTCTCGGCCTTGCGCACCTGGTGCGTGCAGAGCATCCAGAACACCAGCAACTGCGCCGCCACGATGCCGGAGAGCACCAGCCAGAACATGCCGTCGCGCGGCGAGCCGGTTTGGGGATCGAGGAAGCGGGACAGCATGGCAGGAGGCTCCGGGGTTGCAGGCCATGCTAGGTTCGGGGCCGGCTGCAGCCGACTGGCTGCACCCCTGACCTGCTGTAGGACAGAATCCAGCTGAAGATGAGCCACGTCCTCGATGCCCGGGAGACCGCCGCGCGGCTGGCGCCGCTTCCGCTCGCCGCTGCGGTGGAGGCGCTGCTGCGCGACGCCACGGTGCAGGTTCCGCCGCGGCTGGTGCAGCCGCTGCCCGGCGGCGGCAGCCTCTTCGTGATGCCGGCACTGGACGGGCGCCTGGCCATCACGAAGCTGATCACGTTCACGCCGGCGAACGCGGGCACCGGGCGGCCGGCGATCCAGGGGGACGTGGTGGTGTTCGATGTCGCCACCGGCGAGCGGCTGCTGGTCCTGGACGGACCCACGGTCACCGCGCGCCGCACGGCCGCGGTGTCGCTGGTGGCCGCCCGGCGCCTGGCAGCCAACACCGCGGGGCCGTTGCTGATCGTCGGCGCCGGAGCGCAGGGGCTGGCGCACCTCGAAGCCTTCCACGCCGGGCTGCCGCTGCGCGCGGTGCGGATCGCGTCCCGCAGCGCCGCCAGCGCGCGGGCGCTCGCCGCGCACGCCGCCAGCCTCGGCCTCGACGCGCAGGTGGTCGACGACCCCGACGCTGCGCTGCGCGACTGCCCGCTGGTGGTGACCTGCACGCCCGCCAGCGGCGTGGTGCTGCGCGTCCGGCCGCGCGACGACGCGTTCATCGCGGCCGTCGGCGCGTTCACGCCGTCCATGGTGGAACTGGCACCCGAGGTGTGCCACCGCTGCGCCGAGGCCGGCTCCATCGTGCTGGACACGCCGGATGCACGGCATGAAGCGGGCGACCTGCTGCAGGCAGGCCTGGACCCGGCGCGCCATGCCACCTTGCGCGAGGTGGTGGCCGGCGCCATCGGGCCCGCGCCCGGTCCGGTGCTGTTCAAGAGCTGCGGCTGGGCCGGCTGGGACCTGGCCGCCGCGCGCGCGGCCCTGCCGGCCGCCGCCTGATGCCCGTGGCCCTCAGGCCTTGGGCAGCGTGACCCCGCGCTGGCCCTGGTACTTGCCGCCGCGGTCCTTGTAGCTCGTCTCGCAGGGCTCGTCGCTCTCGAAGAACAGCACCTGGGCGCAGCCCTCGCCAGCGTAGATCTTGGCCGGCAGCGGCGTGGTGTTGGAGAACTCCAGCGTCACGTAGCCTTCCCACTCGGGCTCGAACGGCGTGACGTTCACGATGATGCCGCAGCGGGCGTAGGTGCTCTTGCCCAGGCAGATCGTCAGCACGTTGCGCGGGATGCGGAAGTACTCCAGCGTGCGGGCCAGCGCGAAGCTGTTGGGCGGGATGATGCAGACGTCGTCGTGGAAGTCGACGAAGCTCTTCTCGTCGAAGTTCTTGGGGTCCACCACGGTGCTGTGGATGTTGGTGAACACCTTGAACTCGGGTGCGCAGCGGATGTCGTAACCGTAGCTCGACGTGCCGTAGCTGATCACGCGCTGGCCGTCCACCTGGCGCACCTGCCCCGGCTCGAAGGGCTCGATGAGCCCATGCTGCTCGGCCATGCGGCGGATCCACTTGTCGCTCTTGATCGTCATCTTGCTCGCTCCTCGCGCCGATTGTAGGCGGGCCGATTTGCTATTCTTTTGATAGCTAATTGCCCGCTTCCCATGCGGGTTAGAGGCTTGTCTGGCCCGCAACCACGGTGCGTTCCACGATGCGGTCGTCCCCCAGCACGATCATGGAGAACAGCAGTTCGTCCAGGTTGCGGGCGTGCGCCACCTTGCGTGCCAGCAGCGGCGTGGCCGCGGGATCGAGCACCAGGAAGTCGGCTTCGCAGCCGGGCTGCAGGTTGCCCACCGTGCCTTCCAGGCCCAGCGCCTGCGCGGCGCCGGCGGTGTGCTGCCACCACAGGTGGCCCGGCCGCAGGCTGACGCCGGGCTTGGTCTGGCCCTCGCGCCCGACGTAGTACGCCGCCAGCATGGTGTGGAACGGGCTGAAGCTGGTGCCGCCGCCGACGTCGCTGGCCAGCCCGTAGCGAAAGCCGATGCGGTCGGCGCCCGCATAGTCGAAGAAGCCGCTGCCCAGGAACAGGTTGCTGGTGGGACTCACCGCCGCCGCCGCGCCCGTGCTGCGCATGAGGGCGCGGTCGTCGTCGTCGAAGTGGATGCAGTGCGCGTAGATGGCGCGCTCGCGCATCAGCCCGAAGCCCTCGTACACCGCCAGGTAGCTGCGGGCCTGCGGGAACAGGCTGCGCGCCCACGCGATCTCGTCCTTGTTCTCCGCCACGTGCGACTGGATCCACACGTCGGGATGGCGTGCGGCGATCTCGCCGGCGCCGCGCAGCTGGGCCTCGCTACAGCTGGGCGCGAAGCGGGGCGTGATGGCGTAGCCCAGCCGGTCGCGGCCGTGCCAGCGGCGGATCAGCGCCTCGGTGTCCAGCAGGGACTGCTCGGTCTCGTCGCGCACGCCGTCGGGCGAATGCCGGTCCTGCAGCACCTTTCCGGCCACCAGCCGCATGCGGCGCGCCTGCGCCCGCTCCATCAGCGCGTCGACCGAATGCGGGTGCGACGTCGCGAAGGCGAGCGCGGTGGTCACGCCGTTGCGCAGCAGCTCGTCGAGGAACACGTCGGCCACGCCCGTGGCATAGGCATGGTCGTGGAAGCGCGACTCGTGCGGAAAGGTGTACTGCTCCAGCCAGGGCAGCAGGCCCTCCGAAGGGGAGCCGATCACGTCGGTCTGCGGGAAGTGCACGTGCAGGTCGATGAAGCCCGGCGCCAGGATGCGGCCCGGCAGGTGCTCCACCGCCACCCCCGGATAGCGCGAGGCGAGCGCCTGCCAGGCGCCGGCCGCGCGGATCAGCGGGCGCCCGTCGGCACCCGGCCCGACAAGCAGGAAGCCGTCCTCTTCGTACACGGCCGCCCCCGCGTCATCGAAGCGGAGCAGTGCGGCGCGGAAGGCGTTCATGGCGTGCGGCTCGGGATGCGAGGCCTCATTGTGAGAGCTTGCCGAGCACGCCGGATACGAGAAAGTTCATGGACAGGATCTGCTCATCCGTCATCGCCGCGCCCGCAGGCACCACGGTGCGCCCGCCGTTGTCCTGGATCGGCCCGGTGAACGGGCGCAGGCGGCCGGCCGCGATGTCGGCCTGGCGGGACAGCACCTCCTCGCGCACCGTGGCCGGCACCCGCGGGCCGAAGTGTTCCACCCGCACCATGCCTTCGCGCACGCCACCCCAGGCGCTGCCGCTGCTCCAGCTGCCGTCCAGCACCTGGCGGGCGCGGCGGGTGTAGTACTCGCCCCAGTGGTGCGTGACCGCCAGCAGCTGTGCGTCGGGCGCGGCATGCCGCATGTCCGAGTGGTAGGCGATCGCCAGCTTGCCGCGCTCCTGCGCGGCCGCCATCACCGCCGTGGATGCGGTGTGGAAGGCGATGACGTCGGCATCCTGGTTGAACAGGCTCATGGCGGCATCGCGCTCGCGCGGGGGGTCGAACCAGGCATTCAGCCAGACCACGCGCACCTGCGCGGCCGGGTCCACCGAGCGCATGCCGAGCGTGAAGGCATTGAGCCCCTGGAGCACCTCGGGGATGGGAAAGCCGGCCACGTAGCCCGCCACGCGGGTGCGGCTCATGCGGGCTGCCGCCACGCCCGCGAGGTAGCGGCCCTCGTAGTAGCGTGCATTGGCGGTCGCCACGTTCGGGGCGGTCTTGTAGCCCGTGATGGACTCGAACTTGACCTCGGGATGGTCGCGCGCGACCTTGAGGGTGGGCTCCATGTAGCCGAAGCTGGGCGTGACGATCAGGCGGTGGCCCTGGCGCACCAGGTCCCGGATGACGCGTTCCGCATCGGGCCCCTCCGGGACGTTCTCGACCTGGCGCGTCTCCACGCGCGGCCCGAGTGCGGCGGCCAGGGCCTGCCGGCCCTGTTCGTGCTGGCGGACCCACCCGGCTTCGGTGAGGGGCGTGACGTAGACGAAACCCACCTTGAGGGGGTTGGCGACCTGCGGCACGGCGGGAAGGCAGAACAAGGCGGCCGCGAGCGCGGCAGCGAGGTTTTTGTACATGGTGGTCCTCGACATGGCCCCGGACAAGCGACAAACGAAGCGGCCGCTGCGGGGCGCAGCGGCCGGGCCTCGATTCTACCGGGGGGTGGTTTCAGGCCGTGGCGAAGCGGCGCTCGGCCAGTTCCAGCAGCCCGTCGAAGATGAGGCTGTCGACCAGCTCGAAGGGCAGCGAGAAGTGCGGCGCCATCTTCCAGCCTGCGCCGCCGGTCATGAAGCAGGCCGGCTCGGCGCCGCACCGGCTGCGCACGTGCTGCACCATGCGCTCGACCGCGCCGGCGATCGCGTAGGTGCCGCCGCTGGTGAGCGCGTCGCTGGTGTTGGTGGGGAACTCGCGCACCTCGCCGGTGGGCACGTGCAGCCCCGCGGTGCCGGACTCGAGTGCGCGCAGCATCATGCCGTGCCCCGGCAGGATGAAGCCGCCCAGGAAGCGCCCGTCGGCGTCGATCGCCTCCACCGTGACCGCCGTGCCCACCATCACCAGCACGATGGGCCGCGCCGCGCCGGCGGCCAGCATCCGGTGGCGCGCTCCGACCATCGCCACCCAGCGGTCGGCGCCCAGGCGCGTGGGATGGTCGTAGCCATTGGTCAGCCCGGCCTCGGCGGCGCTGGCATGCACCCACTGCGGCGAGACCTCCCACAACTCCTCGATCTGCGCCTCGGCCCGGCGGCGCACGGCGTCGGCCGCGACGGTGCAGCCCAGCATGCGCTGCGGGGCCGCAAGCGCAGCCCACGGGCCTTCGGCCAGTGTCTCGATCTGTTCCAGGAACTCGGCGCCCTGCGCGACCACCGCCGCGCCGCGGCGGGCAGCGTCGTACAGCGCCCACTTCAAGCGCGTGTTGCCGATGTCGATGGCCAGGAACATGGCGCGGCGCGGGTCAGGCGGACGCACGCACGAGCTGTTCGCCCATGGCGGCCAGGCGCTGGCGCAACGCGTCTTCCTGCGCGCGCAGTTGCTCGCCGTCGGCGGCGAGGTCGGCCAGGCGCTGCTGCAGCCGGGCATGCGCCTCCTGGGGACCGTCCAGCCCGAGCCCGCCGGCCTTGCCCTCGGCGGCGGCACTGGCGAGGGCGCCGACGCGGCTGCGCCATTCGCGCAGCTCGGCAGCGGCCAGCTTCTGCAGGGCCTGGGCCAGCGCGGCACGGCGCTCGGCTGCGGCACGCGCCTGCTGGTGCACATGCTGCGAGGCGGAGACGGCGGCGCGCAGGTTCTTCAGGCGCAGCACCAGGATCTCGCAGCGGGCGGCGTCGTCCCGCACCTGCTGCAGCGCCAGCGGGTCCGAGGCGGCCTCGCCGGTGCGCACCTGCAGCTGTGCCCGCATGTCCTGCAGCCAGCGCGCGCCCTGGTCGATGATGGTGTCGAGCGCGCGCGACTCCACCTCGAATTCCAGCAGCGTGCGCTCCGAGGCCGCCGCGTGGGGCTGCTGCGACTTCTGGAGGGTGCCGACGTCGGTGGCCAGCGCCTTGGCGGCCTCGTCGAGGCGCTGGAACTGGGCAGCGAACTCGGCACCCGCGTTGCGGCTCTTGCCGGTGACCCCGGCCCACCAGCCGCGCTGCTCCAGCAACGAGAAATCCAGCTCGGGCAGCAGCCGGGCGAGCCGCCCGAGCGCGGTGGGCAGTGCCGCTGCGGCGCTGGCGGCGGTCACCTGAGACTCGAGTTCCGGCCGCAGCTGGGCCAGGCGGTCGACGTGCTGGTGGCCGGCGTCGGCGGCCATCTGGTTCAGGAAGTCGGCGCCAGTGGCGGGCGCCCGGGCGGCCCGGCCGACCTGCGCCAGCTTGGCCGGCGTCATCAGGGAGGCCGTGCGGTCGGAAGGAGAGTCCATGGAGCGGCGCTCGTCGGGCTGAGGTGCGCCAATATACCCCCAGCGCCAGGGGCGTCCGCCGGCCCCTAGATGGCGCCGAGCCAGCAGGCCCGCTGGATCGCCGCCAGCTTGCTGTCGACCTTCAGCTTGCCCATGGCATTGGCCAGGTGGTAGTTGACGGTGCGCTCGGCACACTGCAGCCGCTCGCCGCTTTCCCGGGCGGTCAGGCCCTGGAACGCCAGCTCCAGGCACTCACGCTCGCGCGGGCTCAGGCGGGAACGCTCGGCACGGATGCAGCGGCGCACCACGGGCCAGATGTTCATCGCCGACCAGACCAGCGCCGCCGCCTCGGCCCGGCCGGCCAGTTCGCGCGGGCTGAAGAGGAAGCACTCGAAGGCGCGGCCCGCGGGCAAGGGGAACTCGATGCGCACCAGGCTCTGGAACCCGTGCGCCGTCCACAGCGGCCGCCAGGCGCAGGCGCCCGGTTCGGTGCGCGCGATGTGCTGCCACGCGACCAGCGGGGCGTCGGAGTCGCGCCAGGCAACGCTGAAGTCCGCGCTGACGGCGAGCGCCCGCGCGGCGGCGTCCAGTGTCGGCGGATGCACCGCCACCACCTGCCGGTCGGCACGCGTCCCGAAAGGATCGGGCCCGAGCACCGCGATGGCACCGACCCACTGCTCGCGCAAGGCGGCCACCCAGTCGCTCAACACCGTGTCCAGGTCGACACTGTCAGAGTTAACAGGGGTCACCATGGGCGCAGTCGTGGTCTCTCAACGGGCTGAGACAATAGCAGCATCGTGTGCCCTTCGCCGTGCCCTGCCCCATGACCCGTCGGCCCGCTGCTTCCCTTGGCGACGGCGCCGGCCCCGTGTCCGTGAGCGCGCGGGCATGACCTTCCCGCTCTTTCACCGCCCCGGCACGATCGTCTTCCTCGACGACGATCCCGACTACCTCGAGATGCTGGCGTTGCTGCTGCCGCGCGAGTGGCCGGTGAAGCTGTTCACGCGCCCGCGGGATTGCATCGACCACCTGCAGCAGGAGCCGCCGTTCTGGGAAGCCGACGCCTGGACGCAACAGGAAATGGTGGCCCAGTGGCGCGGCGGCCGCGCCCTGGTGCCCCTGGTGCTGGAGTACTGGGCCCGGTCCACGGAGCGGTATGGGTTGGGCCGCGTCTGCGTCGTCGATTTCTCCATGCCCGAGATGGACGGCCTGCAGGTGCTCTCGCGCCTGGACGACTGGCCGGGCGCGCGGGTGCTCCTGACCGGGCAGGCCGACGAGCAGGTGGCGGTGGACGCATTCAACCGCAAGCTGATCGACCAGTTCATCCCGAAGCAGACGGCGGACATCTCCCGGCACCTCGTCGATGCCGTGCGGCGGCTCATGGCGGCGCCGCACCCGCGGCATGCCCAGACCTGGCGGGCAACGCTCCAGCCGGACCAGCACGCACTGCTGCGGCAGCCGGAGGTCGCCCGGGACCTCGCCACGCTGGCGCAGCGGCACTGGGTGGAGCACGTGGTGGTGGGCGAACCTTTCGGCATCCTCGGGCTGGACCCGGCGGGCTTTGCCAGCTGGCTGCAACTGGAGACGCCTGCAGGCCTTGCTGCGCTGGCCGAGGTCGCACAGCTGGAACGCTTCTCGGAGAACGACATGGCCGACATCCGGGCCGGCCGCAAGCTGGTCGACCTGGAACTCGCGCAGGCGCTCCAGCGGCCCTCGCGGCTGGCGCAGGCGACGCCGATCGGCGGCGGCGTGCTGGTGGGTGCCCTCTTCGAGGTGCCGTGGCCGAGCCTGCAGGACGCGGGCTACAGCCGCTGGCTCGGACGCCAGCCCAGGCGCCAGGTCCAGGCCTGAACCGGCTGCGCGCCGGGCAGCCGGTGGGGTGGGCGGCCGGCCTTCAGCCGGCCCGAACGGCCGCAGGCGCTGGCGCGTTCACGCCAGCTTGCCGTGGCACTGCTTGTACTTCTTGCCGCTGCCGCACGGACAGGGGTCGTTGCGGCCGACGCGCGGCAGGCCGCCCGCCGCGCCCGCAGCGCCCGCAGCGGCGCCCAGCGGGCGCGTGGCGGTGCTCTCGTCCACACGGCTTTCGACCTCGCCGGTCTCGCTGGGTGCGGTGTAGGTCACGTTGGAGATGCGCTCGGCGCGCTGCTCCATGTCCTCGGCCGCCTGCTCGAGCTGTTCACCGGACTGGACCTTCACGGTCATGAGGACCTTAGTGACCTCGTTCTTGACCGAATCGAGCAGCTGCCCGAACAGCTCGAAGGCCTCGCGCTTGTACTCCTGCTTCGGCTGCTTCTGCGCATAGCCCCGCAGGTGGATGCCCTGGCGCAGGTAGTCCAGCGCGGAGAGGTGTTCGCGCCAATGCGTGTCGATGCTCTGCAGCAGCACGATGCGCTCGAACTGGGTGAAGTTCTGCCCCCCGATCTCCACCACCTTCTGCTCGAAGGCGGCATTCGCGGCGGCAATCACCTTCTCCAGGATGTCCTCGTCGGTGATGGCGCTGGAGGCCTGCACCTCCTTCTGCAGCGCCAGGTGGATGCCCCATTCATCGGCAAGCACCTTCTCCAGCGAGGGGATGTCCCACTGCTCCTCGACCGACTCGACCGGCACGTACTGCCGCACCAGGTCGGTGAAGCAGCCCTCGCGCAGCGCGGCGATCTGGGCTGTCAGGTCGGCCGCGTCCATGATGTCGTTGCGCTGCTGGTAGATCACCTTGCGCTGGTCGTTCGCGACGTCGTCGTACTCCAGCAGCTGCTTGCGGATGTCGAAGTTGCGCGCCTCGACCTTGCGTTGCGCGCTCTCGATGCTGCGCGTGACGATGCCGGCTTCGATGGCCTCGCCGTCGGGCATCTTCAGGCGTTCCATGATGGCCCGCACGCGGTCGCCCGCGAAGATGCGCATGAGCGGATCGTCCAGGCTCAGATAGAAGCGCGACGAGCCCGGGTCGCCCTGGCGGCCGGAGCGGCCGCGCAGCTGGTTGTCGATCCGGCGGGATTCGTGGCGCTCGGTCGCGATGATGCGCAGGCCGCCCTGCTGGACGACCAGGTCGTGGTCCTGCTGCCATTGGGCGCGCAGCTCGGCGATCCTGCGTTCGCGGGCCGCGGCATCCAGCGATTCGTCCGCCTCGACCGCCTCGATGGCCTTCTCGACGTTGCCGCCCAGGACGATGTCGGTCCCGCGGCCGGCCATGTTCGTGGCGATGGTGATCACCTTCGGCCGGCCGGCCTGGGCGACGATGTCGGCCTCCCGCGCGTGCTGCTTGGCGTTCAGCACCTGGTGCGGCAGGCCCGCCTTGTTCAGCAGCTCGTCGATGATCTCGGAGTTCTCGATTGAGGTCGTGCCCACCAGCACCGGCTGCCCGCGTCCATGGCATTCCTTGATGTCCTGGATGGCGGCTTCGTACTTCTCGCGCGTGGTCTTGTAGACGCGGTCCAGCTGGTCCTCGCGGCGGCTGGGCCGGTTCGGCGGGATCACCACGGTCTCGAGGCCGTAGATCTCCTGGAACTCGTAGGCCTCGGTGTCGGCCGTCCCGGTCATGCCGGACAGCTTGCCGTACAGGCGGAAGTAGTTCTGGAAGGTGATGGAGGCCAGCGTCTGGTTCTCGGGCTGGATCGGCACGCCTTCCTTGGCTTCCACCGCCTGGTGCAGGCCGTCGCTCCAGCGGCGGCCCGACATCAACCGGCCGGTGAACTCGTCGACGATCACGACCTCCGGCTGCCCGTCCTCGCCGCGCTGCACCACGTAGTGCTGGTCGCGGTGGTACAGGTGCTGGGCCCGCAGCGCCGCGTTCAGGTGGTGCATCAGCGTGATGTTGGCCGGGTCGTAGAGCGAGGCCCCCTCCGGGATCAGGCCCAGTCCGAACAGGATGCGCTCGGCGTTCTCGTGCCCCTGCTCCGTGAGGAACACCTGGTGGGTCTTCTCGTCCACCGTGAAGTCGCCCGGCTTGATGATGCCTTCGCCGGTGCGCGGATCGGCCTCGCCTTCCTGGCGGTGCAGCATCGGGACGACGCGGTTGATGGCCTGGTACAGCTCGGTGTGGTCTTCCGCCTGGCCGCTGATGATCAGGGGCGTGCGCGCCTCGTCGATCAGGATGGAATCGACCTCGTCGACGATGGCGTAGTTGAGGCCCCGCTGCACGCGGTCGCCCGGTTCGTACACCATGTTGTCACGCAGGTAGTCGAACCCGAACTCGTTGTTCGTGCCGTACGTGATGTCGCAGCGGTAGGCCGCCTGCTTCTCGGGGCGCGCCATCTGCGGCAGGTTGACGCCCACGCTCAGCCCGAGAAAGTTGTAGAGCTTGCCCATCCACTGGGCGTCGCGGTTGGCCAGGTAGTCGTTGACCGTCACGACGTGCACGCCCCGGCCCGAGATGGCATTGAGGTACACGGCCAGGGTCGCGGTGAGCGTCTTGCCCTCGCCCGTGCGCATCTCGGCGATCTTGCCGTTGTGCAGCGCCATGCCACCGAGCATCTGCACGTCGAAGTGGCGCATCTTCATCACGCGCTTGGAGCCCTCGCGCACCACCGCGAACGCCTCCGGCAGCATGGCGTCGAGGGCTTCCCCCTTGGCCGCGCGCGCCTTGAACTCCTCCGTCTTGCCGCGCAATTCGTCGTCCGTGAGCTTCTCGAACTTCGGCTCCAGCGCGCCGATCTGTTCCACGACACGCCGGTACTGCTTGAGCAGGCGGTCGTTGCGGGATCCGAATATCTGGGTGAGGAAGTTCTTGGCCATGAACGCGGTGCTGCCCTGCCGGCCATGGGGGCCGCAGGGCAGCGCAATCCTTGTGTTGCAGCAGCAGGTGGGTTGCCTGGCGCCGAATGCAAGCATCGGCAACCCGGCAAAGCGGACGATTTTACCGCTGGGCGTCCGGGCGCTTGCGGGCGCGGCCTTGTGCCACCAGCGGGCCGGCAGGCAGGTGCGCCCCGGCATTGAGGAACTTGAGCGGATCCTGCGGCAGTCCGGACAGCATCACCTCGAAGTGCAGGTGCGGCCCGGTGGAGCGGCCGGTGGAGCCGACCTCCGCGATGCGCTGTCCGCGCTTGACGAGATCACCCTTGCGGACCCAGACCTTGGAGGCGTGCGCGTACCGCGTCAGGAGGCCGTTCCCATGGTCGATCTCTACCATGTTGCCGTAGGCCGGATGGAACTCGTCCGCCACCACGACGCCGCCGGACGCGGCCACGATCGGCGTGCCGGTGTCGGCCTGGAAGTCCAGCCCGGTGTGCAGTGCGGAGCGGCCGGTGAACGGATCGATCCGCCAGCCGAAGGCCGACCCGAGGTGGCCGCCGCTCACGGGGTGCTGGGTGGGCACCATCATGTTCTTGATGCGCTGGTCGAACAGGCGCGACTCGGCCACCGTGAGCAGGTCGGTGCGGTGGTCGGCCAGCTGGTCCAGGTCGGCCAGGGTGGCGTGCAATTCCTCCAGCGTGAGCGGGCGGCCGGAGATGAGCGAGCCGCCCCGCCCGGGCACGGTCTTGACCTCGGCCGGGTTGAGGCCGGCGAGGCCCGACACGCGCTCGCCCAGCGCTTCGAGCTGCATCAGCTTGGCCTGCATCTCGCCCAGCTTGCGTGCCATGGCGTCCAGGTTCTCGCGCATGAAACGGTCGCGCTGGTCGAATTCGTCCTTCACGACCAGCCGCACGAGGGTGCCGATCACCGGCCAGCCTTCTCGCGCGCCCTTGAGGAAGACCCAGTGGTACAGAAGCGCGGCGGTGAGCATGAGCCCCACCGACAGCCCGGCCAGGGCCAGCAGCAGCTTGGTGCCGCTGAGGTGGACCGCCCGGCTCTTGGCCAGCCAGGCATCCGTGATAATGAAATGCACTCGCTTCCCCTCCTGCCGCCCATGAACCGCAAACTGCACCCCGTCACCGTGCAGCAGGCCGCCGAGGACTCGCCGACGTTGGCAAGGCTGGCGGAACTCGCGCGCGAGTCCGGAGAACGGCTCAAGGCAGTCGAATCGTTGATTCCCGCCCCGTTGCGCTCCAGCGTCAAGCCGGGGCCGATCGAAGGACCGGCCTGGTGCCTGCTGGTGGAAGGCAACGCCGCGGCCGCAAAACTGAGGCAGGTCCTGCCTGCGCTCCAAGCTCAGCTGTGCAGCCGGGGTTGGGAGGTTACCTCAATTCGCATCAAGGTCCAACTTGCCGGAAGGTGAGTGCTTGCGCTCACCGCAAGTGTTGTATTGGTGCCGATTGTCGGGATCGAACTGACGACCTACCGCTTACAAGGCGGTTGCTCTACCACTGAGCTAAATCGGCGGTGTGGACCATTCTAGGAGCCGCTCGTGCGGGCGTCACTTGATGCGCTTGAGCGCCGGACGCGGCCCCTGGGGCGGCTTGGGAGGTTCGCCGTCAGGACCGCTTCCGCTGCCGGCGGGCTCGGGGGTAACCAGTTGCACCACCTTCGGGTCGGATTCCTGCACACCGGCGGCCGGCACGCTGGACAGCGGGGACGGCCGGGCGGCTTCACCCGTTCCGGGCGCGGGCACCGGGAACGCCATGCCCTGCCCGTTCTCCCGGGCGTAGATCGCGATAACCCGGCTGACCGGAACCATGATCTCGCGCGCGGTGCCGGCAAACCGCGCCTTGAACTCGATGAAGTCGTTGCCGAGCTTGAGCGAGCTCGTGGCATCGAAACTGATGTTCAGGACGATCTCGCCGTTCTTGACGTACTCGCGCGGCACCTGGACGGAGTCGTCCACCTGCACCGCGACGTACGGCGTGAGACCGTTGTCGGTGCACCAGTCGTACAGGGCCCGGATGAGGTACGGGCGGGTGGACGTGGACTCCAGGGCGTTCATCGGCGGCGAACAGCGGGCAGCGACGGCGCGAAGCTTACTTGCGCATCACCTTCTCGGACGGCGTCAGTGCCTCGATGTAGGCGGGACGGGAGAAGATGCGCTCGGCGTACTTCAGCAGCGGCGCTGCGTTCTTGGACAACTCGATGCCATAGTAGTCCATGCGCCACAGCAGGGGCGCGATGGCAACGTCGAGCATCGAGAAGTTCTCGCCCAGCATGTACTTGTTCTTCAGGAACACGGGCGCCAGTTGCGTCAGGCGGTCGCGGATGTGCGAGCGGGCCTTCTCGAGCGCCTTCTCGTTGCCCTTGGCGGCACGCGACTCCAACGTGCTGACGTGCACGAACAGCTCCTTCTCGAAATTGAGCAGGAACAGGCGCACCCGGGCGCGATCGACCGGGTCCCCCGGCATCAGCTGCGGATGCGGGAAGCGCTCGTCGATGTACTCATTGATGATGTTCGACTCGTACAGGATCAGGTCGCGCTCCACGAGGATCGGGACCTGGCCGTACGGGTTCATCACGTTGATGTCTTCCGGCTTGTTGTACAGGTCCACGTCGCGGATCTCGAAGTCCATGCCCTTTTCGAACAGGACGAAGCGGCAGCGGTGGGAGAAGGGACAGGTCGTCCCCGAGTACAGCACCATCATGGCAATGGCTCCTAAAGAAAGTGAAAACACGGTCTGGCTGGCGCCAGACCGTGTTTCGTCCGAAAAATGGTTCGGTCCAGGGCGTCCGGCTAGCGAACGTCCTTCCAGTACGCGGCGTTCAGGCGCCACGCGATCACGGTGAAGACGAGCAGGAACAGCAGCACCCAGACGCCGGTGCGCACGCGCGAGTTCTGGGCCGGCTCTCCCATCCACTGGAGATAGCCGACGAGGTTGGCGATCGCCTGGTCGTACTGCACCGGGGTCATCTCGCCGGGGCTCACCTGCTTCCAGCCCTTGAAGACCTGCGTCTCGTGCCCGTGGCTCTGCATCGTGTCGAAGACGGGTTCGCGCTCGCCCTGCAACTGCCAGAGCGCATGCGGCATGCCCACGTTCGGAAACGCGAGGTTGTTCCAGCCGGTCGCCTTGGTCGGGTCACGGTAGAAGGTGCGCAGGAAGGTGTAGAGGTAGTCCGCGCCGGTGCCGCCGTGGCCGGAGCGCGAACGCGCGATCAGCGTCAGGTCGGGCGGGTTGGCGCCGAACCATTCCTTGGCCTGCTTCGGATCGATCGCAGCCTTCATGGTGTCGCCCACCTTCTCCGTGGAGAACAGCAGGTTGGCCTTGATCTGGTCCTCGGACAGGCCGATGTCGCGCAGGCGGTTGTAGCGCATGTAGGCGGCCGAGTGGCAACCCAGGCAGTAGTTGACGAACAGCTTGGCGCCGTTCTGCAGCGCCGGCAGGTCGTTCGTGACGTCGGGCGCGCGATCCCAGGCGACGCCCTCGGAGCCGGCCGATAGGGCCGGGGCGCCGAAGGTCAAGGAGCCCAGGGCGACCGCGATGGACAGGAGAAACTTTTTCATGGGTATGGTCCTCCCGGTCAGTGCGCCGCGAAGGTGATGCGGTCCGGCACCGGCTTGAAGGCACCGATGCGGCTCCACCAGGGCATGAGGAGGAAGAAACCGAAGTAGAAGAGCGTGCCGATCTGCGACACCCGCTCGCCCAGCGGCGACGGCGGTTGCACGCCCAGGTAGCCCAGGATCAGGAAGTTGACGACGAAGGCGCCGTACATCCACTTGTGCCAGTCGGGCCGGTAGCGGATGGACTTCACCGGGCTGGCGTCCAGCCAGGGCAGGAAGAACAGGATGATGACCGCGCCACCCATCACGACCACGCCCCAGAACTTGGCGTCGATGCCGAGCATGAGCGCAATGCCGACCGCGGCAGCGACGGCGACGATGATCTTGCCCACCATGGTCATGCGCGATTTCATGAAGGCGAAGGCGGCAGCGGCGACCACGCACAGGATGAGCGCGTACATCATCTCGCTGGTGATGGCGCGCAGCATCGAGTAGAAGGGCGTGAAGTACCACACCGGTGCGATGTGCGCGGGCGTCTTCAGCGGATCGGCCGGGATGAAGTTGTTGTACTCGAGGAAGTAACCGCCGAACTCGGGTGCGAAAAAGACGATCGCCGAGAAGATCATCAGGAACACCGTCACGCCCATGAGGTCGTGCACCGTGTAGTAGGGATGGAACGGGATGCCGTCGAGCGGCTTGCCGTTCGCATCCCTGGGCGCGTTCGGGCCCTTGATCTCGACGCCATCGGGGTTGTTGGAGCCCACATCGTGCAGGGCCAGCAGGTGCGCGACCACCAGGCCGAGCAGCACCAGCGGCACGGCGATCACATGGAAGCTGAAGAAGCGGTTCAGCGTGGCATCGCTCACCACGTAGTCGCCGCGGATCAGCAGCGCCAGATCGGGGCCGATGAACGGGATGGCCGAAAACAGGTTCACGATCACCTGCGCGCCCCAGTACGACATCTGGCCCCAAGGCAGGAGGTAGCCCATGAAGGCTTCGGCCATGAGCGTGAGGAAGATCGTGCAGCCGAACAGCCAGACCAGCTCGCGCGGCTTGCGGTAGCTGCCGTAGATCAGGCTCTTGAACATGTGCAGGTACACCACCACGAAGAACGCGGACGCGCCCGTGGAGTGCATGTAGCGCACCAGCCAGCCCCAGGGCACGTCACGCATGATGTACTCGACCGACGCGAACGCCAGGCTGGCGTCGGGCTTGTAGTGCATCACCAGGAAGATCCCGGTGACGATCTGGATGACGAGCACCAGCAGTGCGAGCGAACCAAAGAAGTACCAGAAGTTGAAGTTCTTGGGCGCGTAGTACTCGGTGACGTGGTACTTGAGCGACTCGCCGGCGGAGGGAAACCGGTTGTTGAACCAGTTGCCCAGCTTCTGGCCCGGGGTGGCGTTGGGGGAGATGTCCTTGAATTCAGCCATGCTTGCCTCGCCTTAAGCCTTCTTGTCCTCGCCGATCAGCAGGCGCGTGTCCGACAGGTAGGTGTGCGGCGGCACTTCCAGGTTGTCGGGGGCGGGCTTATTGCGGAAGACGCGGCCGGCCAGGTCGAATGTCGAGCCGTGGCAGGGGCAAAGGAATCCGCCCTGCCAGTCGTCCGGCAGCGACGGCTGCGGACCCGGCTGGAGCTTGTCCGTCGGCGAGCATCCGAGATGCGAGCAGATGCCCACGCCCACGAAGATCTCGGGCTTGATGGAGCGGTACTGGTTCTGGGCGTACTCGGGCGTGGGAAACGCGGTGCGCTCGGACTTGGGATCCGCGAGCTGGCCTTCGGTCTTCTTGAGGGACTCGAGCATCTCGGGCGTGCGACGCATGATCCAGACAGGCTTGCCGCGCCATTCCACGGTCACCTTCTCGCCCGGCTTGAGTGCGCTGACGTCGACTTCCACGGGTGCCCCGGCGGCCTTCGCGCGCTCGGACGGCTGGAAGCTGCTCACGAACGGTACGGCGGTGAACGCAGCGCCTGCCGCCCCAGCGCAACCGGACGCGATCAGCCACGTCCGTTTGCTGGTGTCCATCGGGGTGTCACTCATGGGTTCCTCAAAAGGAGATCGCTTGTTTGGTCAACCCGCGATTGTAGCCGAGCGTATCCCCCGGCCGCCACCCGCCGGGGGCGCCGCACGGGTGTTCGGCCATACTCCCCGTTGGGTCAACAAGAGGAGCAGGCGGTGGGCATCGTCAAGGAGTTCCGCGAGTTCGCGGTCAAGGGCAGCGTGGTCGACCTGGCGGTCGGCGTCATCATCGGCGCGGCCTTCAACAAGATCGTCGATTCACTGGTGAAGGACATCATCATGCCGGTGGTCAGCCTGGTCGCCGGCGACCTCGACTTCTCGAGCAAGTTCCTGGTGCTCGGCCGGGTTCCGGCGGGGGTGCCCAGCACGCTGGCCGACCTCACGAAGGCGGGTGTCCCGGTGTTTGCCTGGGGCAACTTCCTGACCGTTCTGGTCAACTTCGCCATCCTGGCGTTCATCATTTTCCTGATGGTGCGCCAGATCAACCGGCTCAAGCGGATCCATGCCGAACCGACGGCAGCCGCTCCCGCCGCTGCGGCCGAGGACATCGTCCTGCTGCGCGAGATCCGCGACAGCCTCAGGAGGGGCTAGCCGCCAGCTTGCGCGCCATCTGCAGCGCGGCGAGCAGGCTGGACGGGTCGGCCCGGCCGGTCCCCGCGATGTCGAACGCCGTGCCGTGGTCGGGGCTGGTGCGCACCAGCGGCAAGCCGAGCGTGACGTTGACGCCGTGCTCGACGCCCAGGTACTTCACCGGTATCAGCCCCTGGTCGTGGTACATCGCCACCACGACGTCGAAATCCCCGCGTCGGGCGCGCATGAAGACCGTGTCGGGCGCGTGCGGCCCCGATGCATGCAGCCCCTCCTCCTGGGCCGTGCGCACGGCGGGCCCGATCACCTCGAGCTCCTCGCGTCCGAACAGTCCCCCCTCTCCCGCGTGCGGGTTCAAGCCGGCGACCGCGATGCGGGGCGCGCGTCCGAGCATGGATCGATGGGCGGCATGGGTGATCCGGATGGTTTCCAGCACGTTGTCCACGGTAACGGCTGCGATCGCGTCGCGCAGGGCCAGGTGGATGCTGACGAGCACGGTGCGCAGCTCGTCGCTGGCCAGCATCATCCGCACCGGCACTTCGCCCAGTGGCCTGCCGAGGTGGCGTGCTGCTTCCGCCTGGAGCAGTTCGGTGTGCCCCGGGTGTTGCACGCCTGCGGCTGCGAGCGCCTCCTTGTGCAAGGGCGCGGTGACGACCCCTGCGATCTCGCCACGCAATGCGGCCCGGGCGGCCCAAAGCACGGCATCGGCCGCCAGGCGGCCAGCCGTGGCATCGATCCGGCCCCATGGCACGAGCGGCGCCTCGGTGGCCACCTGCAGCAAGGGAATGCAGCGGGGCGGCGCATCCCAGGCTTGCTCGGGCGTGATGATGCGGGCAACGGGGATTGGCAGCCCTCCGGGTCCGGCCACGGCGGCACACGCCCGCCGCAGGTGGGCCAGATCGCCCACCACGAAGCACCCTGCCGTGGCGCCGTCCCCATCGCGGAACGCCTTGGCGATGATCTCGCCGCCGATCCCCGCGGGATCCCCTTGCGTGATGGCGAACGGGCGCGCGGCAGGCGTCATGCGGGGTTGTCCACGTCGATGAATTGGTGGTCCAGCCCCAGTGCGGCCGCCACCTGCGCCGCCGCAGCGGGGGCGCCGTAGCGCTCCGTTGCGTGATGTCCGCAGGCGATGAAGGTGACGCTGCACTCCCGGGCGTAGTGCGCCTGCGGTTCGGAGATTTCACCGGTGAGGAACGCCTGCGCGCCGGCTGCGATGGCATCCTCGAAGTAGCCCTGGGCCCCGCCGGTGCACCACGCGATGCGAGACACCGGACCGGCATGTCCCGGCACGAGGGTGACGCCGCGGCCCAGCACCCCGCGCACGTGGTCCGCCAGCGCCTCGCTGCTCGCGAAGGGTGCGCCGGAAGCGGGCATGCCCAGGAAGCCGAGACCTTGCTCTCCGAAACGGCCATCGGCCTGCAGTCCCAACGCACGGCCCAGCTGCGCGTTGTTGCCCACGTCCGGATGCGCATCCAGCGGGAGGTGGTAGGCAAAGAGGTTCAGGTCATGGGCCAGGAGCAATGCCAGCCGCTGCTTCATCCAGCCCGTCACGCGGCCGTCCTGCCCGCGCCAGAACAGGCCATGGTGGACAAAGACCGCGTCCGCACCGGCCGCGACCGCCGCCTGGAGGAACGCCAGGCTGGCAGTGACACCGGAAACCACCCGGTGGATCTCCGCGCGGCCTTCCACCTGCAGGCCGTTGGGTCCGTAGTCCTTGAAGCGCTCGGGCTGCAGGAGTGCGTCGAAGGCGTGCGCAAGCTGCTGTCGCGTGGTCATCCGCCAATTGTGGAGCAGGAGGCCCGCAAGCCACGTCCTCCGCCGACACCGGCTCTCGGCAGCGCCGTCTACACTCGTGGCACACACCTACTGTTGCACTTCCATGCGCCGATCCTGGCTTCTCTTTTCCCAAGCCGTCACGGTCCTGCTGGCCGCCTACTTCGTCGTCGGCACGCTCAAGCCCGAATGGCTGCGCAACCGGAACGTCGTGACCCAGGGGACCGGAGTGGCCTTGATCGAGGCCCCCGCGCCCGCCAATGCGCCGACGCCGGTGGGCAGCTTCCGGCAGGCCGCGCAGCGCGCGTCGGCGGCCGTGGTCAGCATCAACACCAGCAAGGCCGCGCAGGGCAGCCCGCACGCCAACGATCCCTGGTTCCGGTTCTTCTTCGGCGAGCAGGGCGGTGGCCAGCCGCAGGTCGGACTGGGAAGCGGGGTGATCATCAGCCCGGACGGCTACCTGCTGACGAACAACCACGTGGTGGAAGGTGCGGACGAGATCGAGGTCACGTTGAACGACAGCCGCAGCGGACGTGCCAAGGTCATCGGGACGGACCCCGACACCGACCTGGCCGTCCTGAAGCTGAACCTCGACCGCCTGCCGGTGATCACGCTGGGCAACTCCGACGCGCTGCAGGTCGGCGACCAGGTCCTCGCCATCGGCAACCCCTTCGGCGTCGGGCAGACCGTCACGAGCGGGATCGTCAGTGCGCTCGGCCGCAACCAACTCGGCATCAACACCTTCGAGAACTTCATCCAGACCGATGCCGCCATCAACCCCGGCAATTCGGGGGGAGCGCTGGTCGACGTGAACGGCCAGCTCATGGGCATCAACACCGCGATCTACTCGCGCTCCGGTGGCAGCATGGGCATCGGCTTCGCGATTCCGGTGTCCACGGCCAAGCAGGTGCTGGAGGGCATCGTCAAGGAAGGCGTCGTGCGGCGTGGCTGGATCGGGGTGGAGCCCGCGGACCTCTCACCCGACCTCAAGGAGACGTTCGGAGTCAAAGCCAGGTCGGGCGTCTTGATCACGGGTGTGCTGCAGAACGGCCCCGCTGCCCAGGCGGGCGTGCGCCCCGGAGACGTGATCGTGGACGTGGCCGGCCAGCAGATCGACAACGTGTCGGAACTGCTCACCATCGTGGCCGCCCTTAAACCCGGCACCCCGGCAGAATTCAAGGTCCAGCGGCGCGACGACACGATGAACATGACGGTGACGCCGGGCCTGCGGCCCCGTCCCCGCCCTCCGTCCCGCTGAGAACTACGACGGCTTCTCGGCGGCGTCGCCCTTGTCCTCGGGTGCCTGGCTGCTCTTGGTGAACCAGCGCGCCCCCAGGATCCCCACCTCGTACAGGATGCACATCGGGATGGCCAGCGCCAGCTGGGAGATGACGTCCGGCGGGGTCACGACGGCCGCGATGATGAACGCGATGACGATGAAGTAGCCGCGGAACGACTTGAGCTTCTCGATCGTGACCATCTCGAAGCGCACCAGGAGCATGACGACGATGGGCACCTGGAAGGCCAGACCGAAGGCGATGTACAGCGACAGGATCGCCTCCACGTACGAAGCGATGTCCGGCGTGGCCGCGACGCTGGTCGGGGTGAACCCCTGGATGAACGCGAACATCTTGTCCAGTACGAAGAACTGGACGAACGCGATCCCGATGTACGCGAGCAGGCTGCCGAAGATGATCAGCGGCAACGCGAAGCGCTTCTCGTGGCTGTACAGGCCCGGCGCGACGAAGGCCCAGACCTGGTACATCAACCAGGGCAGCACGACGAGCACGCCCACCAGCAGCAGCACCTTGAGCGGCACGAAGAACGGGGTGAACACCCCCACCGCGATCAGCTTGGCATCCGGCGGCATGTGCGCGCGGATCGGTTGGGCGATGAAATCGATCAGCCCGTTGGGACCCGGCCAGATCGCCAGCAGGATCACGGCTGCCGCGATGCCGTACACGCTGTAGAGCAGGCGGTCGCGCAACTCGACCAGGTGGGCGACGAAAGGCTGCTCAGTCCCGGCGAGCTCGTCTTCTTTTTCGACCTGCGACATCAGTTGAATTTCTTTGGCCGGTAGCGGGCCACCCGCGCAGCGCCGGACAGCGCCCGGGTCCGGATGCCGTTGCGGGCCTTGTACCACTGCGGGGTGGCGCCCTGCTTGAGGCGCCACTTCTTCTTGGGGTGCCTGTATTCGGGCACGCCCGGCGGCTCGGCCAAGGGCTGTGCTTCCGGCGCGCTCAAGGCATCGGACCACTGCCGCTCGAAGTCCGACGTTCCGGTGCGCACCGAGTCCTCGACGTCGCGCGCGGCGGACTCGACGCTCTCCTTCATCTTCCGCAGCTCGTCGAGCTCCATGGAGCGGTTCACTTCCGCCTTCACGTCCGCGACGTAACGCTGAGCCTTGCCCAGGAGCGTGCCGACGGTCCGTGCCACCTTCGGCAGCTTTTCAGGCCCGATCACGATCAGCGCGACCGCGCCGATCAGCGCCAGCTTCGAAATGCCGAGATCGATCACGCGGAGATGCCTCCTGGCGCACTCTTCACGACTTGTTGCGCGCTTCGACGTCGATCGTGGTCTTGTCCGCGGCGGTCGGCGTGGAGCTGGTCACCTGGCCGGCCGGGGGCACCGGCGCTTCGGGCGACGACCCGTCCTTCACGCCGTCCTTGAAGCCCTTCACGGCGCTGCCCAGGTCGGAGCCGATGTTCTTGAGCTTCTTCGTGCCGAACACCAGCACGATGATCAACAGGACGATCAGCCAGTGCCAAATGGAAAAGGAACCCATGGATTACTCCTGAATGAATGAGGTGATTTTAGTCGGCACGGGCTGCTGCCCCGTGCCAAGTCCCTACGTGGGACGCCCGCTAGCCCTTCGACCAGGGACGCGGGCCGCCCATGACATGGACGTGCAGGTGGTGCACCTCCTGGCCGCCCTCGTCACCCGTGTTGATCACCACGCGGTGTCCACCGGCCGGGTACGGTCCGCATCCTTCCTGGCGGGCCAACTCGGGGGCCAGGGCGAGCATCCGGCCCAGCAGTGGGGCATGCGAGGCGTCCACGTGGGCGAGCGATGGCAGGTGCTGCTTCGGGATCATCAGGAAATGCACCGGCGCCCACGGATGGATGTCATGGAAGGCCAGGATCTCGTCGTCCTCGTAGACCTTCCGTGACGGGATCTTGCCTTCGATGATCTTGCAGAAGATGCAATCGGGATCGGTGGTGCTCATCGGTTCAGCGCGGGGGACGACCATTGGTGAAACGCAGCCAACCGCGGATGCAGCGGTAGAGGTACCACAGGCCGACGATGCCGTGGGCGATCATCCCAGGCACGACGACCAGGAGGTACAGCGGGGAGGTCAGCACCAGCCACAGCACGGTCCACCAGAACGTGCTGATCATGTAGTTGTGGTGCGCGGCGTAGATCGCGTCGTGCTCGTCGGCGCGCTTCACGTAGTTCACGACCACGGCCACGAGGGCCAGCGTGTACAGGCTCGCCCACGAGATGGTGTGCAGTCCATACAGCACGTGCATCACGGTGCGGTCCCCGGGGCTCTTCGCCTCGAAGGCCGCGAAGTCGGTTTCGCTCATTCGCCTGCTCCTTCTCGCGCGCGTGCCTTGCGCAGCGCCTGTTCCTCGATCCCACTGGTGCCTTCCCTGCGCTCCAGTTCCGCGATGACATCGGCGGGCGAGAGTCCATAGTGCGCCAGGGCGATCATGCTGTGAAACCAGAGGTCGGCCACCTCACCCACCACGCGCATCCGGTCGCCACCGTGCTCGGCATCCTTGGCCGCCATCACGACCTCGGTTGCCTCCTCCCCGATCTTCTTCAGGAAAGCATCGGGGCCCCGGTGCAGCAGCCGCGTCACGTAGCTGCGTTCGGGATCGCCGCCGGCGCCGGGCTTGCGGGTCTCGATCACGGCCGCCAGGCGGGCGAGGGTGTCGTTCGAACTCATGTCGATGGCTTGTAGATGTCGGCAGGATCCTTGAGGACGGGGTCCACGATGCGCCACCGGCTGCCGTCCTGGCGACGGTAGAAGCAACTGTGGCGGCCGGTGTGACAGGCGATGCCAGGCTGGTGTCCATGCTGTGTCACTTTCAGCAGCACGACGTCCTGGTCGCAGTCGATTCGCACCTCATGGACTTCCTGGAAGTGCCCGGACTCCTCGCCCTTGGGCCACAACCTGGCGCGCGAGCGGCTGAAGTACACGGCGCGCCCGGTGTCCAGCGTGCTCCGCAGCGCCTGCCGGTTCATCCAGGCGAGCATCAACACGTCCCCACTGTCGCGCTCCTGCGCGATGACGGGCACCAGCCCTTGGTCGTCCCACGCGACCTCATCCAGCCATTCCATGGCGCCATTGTCTTTCATGACGCCACAGGAGGCGTCGCGTATCCGTTGTAAGCGTCCGTGATCACCCCCTCCGCTTCTGCCTGCCTGTAAATACCATGTGGTTCAGATCTGAACTGTGTAGTTCAGCAGCAACCAAGGAGCGGTCTCATGCAACGTAGATTCTTCCTCTGTTCTGCCGGCGCCTTGGCGCTCTCCGCATGCGGCGGAGGCGGCGACGCCGGCAATCCGCTGTCCCTCGACGAAGTCGCGGGCATCACCAACAACCGCAGCATCGCGGAACTGGTGGCCGCGTCGCCGGACACGCGGACGCTGCAGGACGCGCTGAACGTCACCGGCCTGACCCCCACGTTCGACGACGACAACGCCGACTTCACCGTGTTCGCCCCGACCGACGATGCCTTCGAGGCACTGCTGACGGAATTGGGATTGACGCGTGCCGAACTCTTTGCGAACACCGCCCTCCTCACGCAGGTGCTGACCTACCATATGGTCCAGGGCACCGTGCGGCAGGCAGACATCCCGATCGACACGCCGATCACGACGCTGGAAGGTGACACCTTCACCATCAGCCCGGCGCTCGCCATCACGGACCAGCGTGGTCGCGCCGCCAACATCACGACCACGGACCTGGAAGCGAGCAACGGCGTGGTGCACCTCATCGACCGGGTGCTGCTCCCGGCCGCCTGACCTGCGCATCCCGACGATCCGGACGTCAGATCCGGACCGGAATCCCGCGCTCGGCCATGCGGGCCTTGGCTTGGCCGACGGTGAACTCGCCGTAGTGGAAGATGCTGGCGGCCAGGACCGCGTCGGCGCCGCCTTTCTGGACCCCGTCGGCAAGGTCGTCGAGCCCTCCGACGCCGCCGGAAGCAATGACCGGCACATCGACCGCGTCACTCACGGCGCGGGTGAGTTCCAGGTCGAAACCCGAACGCGTGCCGTCGCGATCCATGCTGGTCAGCAGGATCTCGCCGGCGCCCCGTCGCGCCATCTCCGACGCCCATTGCACCGCGTCCAGACCGGTGTTGCGGCGCCCCCCATGGCTGTAGACGTCCCATCCGGTTCCGCGGGTTGCCGCGTCATGCGCCGAGCGCCGCTTGGCATCGATGGCCACGACGATGCACTGTGCGCCGTACTTGCCCGACGCCGCGTCGATGACGTCCGGGTTGGCGATCGCGGCCGAGTTGAAGCTGGTCTTGTCCGCGCCTGCGTTGAGCAACCGGCGGACATCGTCCACGGTACGCACCCCGCCACCGACGGTGAGCGGAATGAACACCTGCGCGGCGACGGCTTCGATGATGTGCAGGATCAAGTCGCGACCATCGCTGGTGGCGGTGATGTCCAGGAAAGTGAGTTCGTCCGCGCCCTGCTCGTTGTAGCGCGCGGCGATTTCCACCGGGTCACCGGCGTCCCGCAGTTCGAGGAAGTTGACGCCCTTGACCACACGGCCGCCGGTCACGTCCAAGCAAGGAATGATGCGTTTGGCGAGCATGGTTCGCGCCGGAGCCGATCGGCGGGTCCTCCCGGCTCTTCAGGTTTTGCCGAGTTCGTCCGCCTTGGCCTGCGCTTGCGCGAAATCCAGGTCGCCAGAGTAGATCGCCCGGCCGCAGATCACGCCCTCGATGCCCTCGTCCTCGACCGCGCAGAGCTTCTCGATGTCGCCCAGGCTCGAGAGCCCACCCGAGGCGATCACCGGGATGTGCAGGGCCTGGGCGAGCTTGACCGTGGCCTCCACGTTGATCCCCGTGAGCATGCCATCGCGGCCGATGTCGGTGTAGATGATCGATTCCACGCCCCAGTCCTCGAACTTGCGCGCCAGATCGATGACCTCATGACCCGTGAGCTTGCTCCAGCCATCCGTCGCCACCTTGCCATCCTTGGCGTCGAGGCCCACGATGATGTGGCCGCCAAACGCGCTGCATGCATCCTTCAGGAACCCGGGGTTCTTGACCGCAGCCGTTCCGATGATCACGTACCGCAGCCCGCCATCGATGTAGCGCTCGATGGTGTCCAGGTCCCGGATGCCGCCACCCAGTTGCACCGGGATGTCGTCGCCGACGGCCCGCAAGATCGCCTTGATCGCCGCGAAGTTCTGCGGCTTTCCGGCGAACGCGCCGTTCAGGTCCACCAGGTGGAGGCGCCGCGCCCCCTTGGCCAACCAATTGGCCGCCATGGCCGCGGGATCCTCGCTGAAGACCGTGGCCTTGCCCATGTCCCCTTGCTGCAGACGCACGCAATGGCCGTCCTTCAGGTCGATGGCTGGGATGAGGAGCATGGAAGTGCGTGGGGCAGGTTGGACGAACGGCCCAGGGAACGCCGAAAGGCGTCAGGGATTCCAGCGCAGGAAATTTCGGTAGAGGGCCAGGCCGGCGTCGGCGCTTTTCTCAGGATGGAACTGGGTCGCGAAAATATTATCGCGCGCGAGCGCGGCGGTAAAGCGAGCGCCATACTCCGCCTCGCCGGCGCTGTGGCGCGCATCTGACGGGCTGGCAAAGAAGCTGTGGACGAAATAGAACCAGGATGCGTCCGGGATCCCCACCCACATCGGATGCGCCCTCACCTGCCAGACCGCATTCCACCCCATCTGCGGCACCTTGAAGCGACTGCCGTCCGCTTGGAGCCTCCCCGCCAACTGGAAACGCCGGACCTCCCCGGGGAACAAGCCCAGGCCATCGGTCGGACCTTCCTCGCTGCGCTCGAGCAACATCTGCATGCCGACGCAGACGCCGAACAGGGGCTTGCGCGCCGCGGCATCGAGCACTGCTTCCAGCAGGCCGGACTCGCGCAGTTCCCGCATGCAGTCCGGCATGGCCCCTTGTCCCGGCAGGACGACCCGGTCGGCCTCGCGGACCTGGTCCGACCGGGACGTGATCACCGCGGTGAACCCGCTGTCCTGGGCGGCGCGCGCGACGGCCTGCGACACCGAGCGCAGGTTTCCCATGCCGTAGTCGACCACCGCCACCGTCTTCATCGTTCGTTCCGAGCTCCGCAAGCTGCAGGCAAGGTCAGAGGGAACCCTTGGTCGAGGGGATGGTGCCGGCTGCCCGGGGATCCGCCTCGACGGCCGCCCTCAGCGCACGTGCGAACGCCTTGAACACCGTCTCGCACTGGTGGTGGGCGTTCTCCCCACGGAGGTTGTCGATGTGGAGCGTCACGAACGCATGGTTCACGAAGCCCTGGAAGAACTCATGGGCGAGCTGGCTGTCGAAGGTGCCGATCATCCCGCTCTTGAACGGCACGTTCATCACGAGTCCCGGACGGCCGGAAAAGTCGACGACCACGCGCGACAGGGCTTCGTCCAGGGGAACGTAGGCATGTCCGTAGCGTCGAATGCCCTTCTTGTCGCCGACGGCCTTGGCGACGGCCTGTCCGAGACTGATACCCACGTCTTCCACGGTGTGGTGGCCGTCGATGTGGAGGTCGCCGTCCGCCTGGATGGCCAGGTCGATCATGCCGTGCCGGGCGATCTGGTCCAGCATGTGGTCGAAGAAGCCGATGCCGGTCCGCAGGTCGGCCTGTCCGGTGCCGTCCAGGTTCACACGAACCGTGATGCGGGTCTCGGCCGTGTTCCGGGTGATCTCGGCAGTGCGGGCGGTGTTCATAGGCTTTCCTGCAGGGCAGTCAGCATCTTGGCGTTCTCATCGGCTGTGCCGACGGTCAAACGAAGGCAGTTGGTCAGCAGTGGGTGCATTCTAGAAACGTTCTTGACGAGCACGCCGCGGGCCTTCATGCCCTCGAACGTGCGCGCCGCATCCGGCACCCGCACGAGGATCATGTTCGCGTCGCTGCGCCAGGCGCGCACCTGCGCCATGGCCCCGAGCCGTTCCAGCAAGAACGCGCGTTCCCGCCGCAACGTCGCCGCCTGCTCCTCGAAGACGTGCGCATGTTCCAGCGCGAACAGCGCGGCTTCGCAATTCAGCACACTGATGTTGTAAGGCGGCCGGACCTTGTCGATCTGGGCCACCACCTCGGCGGGTGCGATCAGGTACCCGATGCGCACACCTGCCAAGCCGAACTTGCTCAACGTGCGCATCAGCATCACGTGCGGGTGGCGTTGCATGCGGTCGGCATAGCTGCGGCTCGCGAACGGCTGGTACGCCTCGTCCATCACGACGAAGCCCGGCGCGGCACGCACGATCCGCTCGATCACCGCGTCGTCCCAAAGGTTCGCTGTGGGGTTGTTCGGATAGGCGAGGTAGACGATGGCGGGACGGTGCCGCTCGATCGCGTCGAGCATGGCGGCCTCGTCGAGTTCGAACTCGCTGGTCAAGTCCACCGGCACGAACGACAGCCCCTGCAGTTGCGCACTCATGCCGTACATGACGAACCCGGGCACCGGGGCCAGGATCGACGCGCCCGGCAGGTCGCATGCCATCGCCAGCAAGGAAATCAGCTCGTCCGAACCGTTGCCGAGCATGAGGTCGTAGCCGGCAGGCACCTGAGCGTGACGCTTCAAAGCCAGCCGCAGCGCGTCCACCCGCTCGCCCGGATAGCGGTTGAGTGCGAGCGCGCCCAGTCGCCGCCCCAACGCTTCCTGCAGCGGCAGCGGCAGCCGGTGTGGATTCTCCATGGCGTCCAGCTTCACCAGACCGGCCGAGGGTTGGACCGCATAGGCGTGCATGCCCTGAACGTCCTGCCGGATCAGGCGCGCCAGCCGAGGAGCCAAGGCTTGCGTCATGGCTTCAGCCTCATTTCGGCTGCGCGTGCATGCGCCTGCAGCCCCTCGCCATGCGCGAGTTCGGATGCGACGCGGCCCAGGACCTGTGCGCCTTCCGCACTCACTTCGATCAGGCTGCTGCGCTTCTGAAAGTCGTAGACGCCCAGCGGGCTGGAGAAGCGGGCCGTGCTGCTGGTGGGCAGGACGTGGTTCGGCCCCGCGCAGTAGTCCCCAAGGCTTTCGCTCGTGAAGCTGCCCAGGAAGATGGCGCCTGCGTGCCGCAGGAGTGGCTCCCAACGGTGCGCGTCGTTGCTGGCGATCTCCAGGTGCTCGGGCGCGATGCGGTTGCTGATGCTGCAAGCCTCGTCCATCGAGCGGGTGAGGATCAGAGCTCCTCGTCCATTCAACGAGCGCGCGATCGTCTCCCGGCGCGGCATGTCCGGCAGAAGCCGATCGACGGCCTGCTGCACGGCCTCGATGTACGCGGCGTCCGGGCACAGCAGGATGCTCTGGGCGAGTTCGTCGTGCTCGGCCTGTGAGAACAGGTCCATGGCCACCCAGTCCGCCGGCGTCGTACCGTCGGCCAGCACCAGGATCTCGCTCGGGCCGGCGATCATGTCGATGCCCACGGTTCCGAAGACCCGCCGCTTGGCGCTGGCCACATAGGCGTTTCCCGGCCCGGTGATCTTGTCGACCCGAGGCACCGTCTTCGTGCCGTACGCGAGCGCCGCCACCGCTTGCGCGCCGCCGATGGTGAAGACGCGGTGGACGCCTGCCACATGGGCTGCGGCCAGCACCAGCGGGTTGCGCTCACCACGCGGGGTGGGCACGACCATGACGATTTCCGCGACGCCCGCCACCTGGGCGGGGATGGCATTCATCAAGACCGAAGACGGGTAGGCGGCCTTGCCACCGGGAACGTAGATGCCCACGCGGTCGAGGGGCGTCACCTTCTGACCCAGCAGCGATCCATGCTCGTCCCTGTAGCTCCAGCTCTCGCCGCACGCGCGCTTTTGCGCCTCGTGGTAGGTGCGCACCCGCGCTGCCGCCATCTCCAACGCCGCCCGCCGCCCAGGGGCGAGGCTCTCCAGGGCCTCGCGCAATTGCGCTGCCGAGAGCTCCATGGCGGCGACGTCCGGGGCGTCCAATCCGTCGAATCGCCGGGTGAACTCCAGGACTGCTGCATCCCCGCGCGAGCGCACGGCGGCCAGGATCTCCGTGACCGCCTGCTCCACCTGCGCGTCGGTCTCGTCGGACCACTGCAGCCGGGCGGCAAGCGCGTCCTCGAAGCCGGCGTCGCACGTGGACAGCCGCAAGGGCCGGGCCTGCAGGCTCATGTCGCCACTCCGGCACCTGCCCGCGCAAAAACCTCGATGAGGTTCTTGATGGGTGCCTGCTTGAGCTTCAGCGCCGCCTGGTTGACCACCAGCCGCGAGCTGATGTCCATGATCCGCTCCACCTCGACCAGCTGGTTCGCCTTGAGCGTGCCGCCGGTGGACACCAGGTCGACGATCGCATCGGCCAGCCCGGTGAGCGGCGCCAGCTCCATGCTGCCGTACAGCTTGATCAGGTCCACGTGCACGCCCTTGGCGGCAAAGAATTCACGCGCGATGGAGACGTACTTGGTCGCCACGCGCAGCCGCGAGCCTTGCCGGACGGCACTGGCATAGTCGAAATCGGACCGGACGGCCACGCTGACGCGGCACCGGGCGATGTTCAAGTCCAGGGGCTGGTAGAGCCCCTGGCTGCCGTGCTCGATCAGCGTGTCCAGTCCCGTCACCCCGAGGTCGGCGCCCCCGTACTGCACATAGGTCGGCACATCGGTCGCACGCACCAGCACGACGCGCAGGTCCGCCCGGTTCGTGGGCAGGATCAGCTTGCGCGAACGCTCAGGATCCTCCAGCACCTCCACCCCGGCGGCGCGCAGCAGGGGCAGGGTCTCATCGAAGATGCGGCCCTTCGACAATGCGAGGGTGATCATCTTGCGCCGACCCTTTCGATGTCGGCGCCGATGGCCCGCAGCTTCGATTCCATCTGGTCGTACCCCCGGTCCAGGTGGTAGATGCGGTCGACGATCGTCTCACCTTCGGCCACAAGGCCGGCAATCACGAGGCTGGCCGATGCGCGCAGGTCGGTGGCCATCACGCTCGCACCGGAGAGCTTCTCCACGCCTTCGATCACGGCCAGCTTCCCATCGACCTGGATTCGGGCGCCCAGCCGTGTGAGCTCGTTGACGTGCATGAACCGGTTCTCGAAGATCGTTTCCGTCACCCGCGATGCACCTTCCGACACGACGTTGAGGGCCATGAACTGCGCCTGCATGTCGGTTGGGAAGCCCGGGTACTCGGTGGTGCGGAAACTCTGGGCCTTCAGCCGCGCTGACGCCTGCACACGGATGCCGGCGTCCACTGGCGTCACGGTTGCGCCGGCCTGGCGCAACTTCTCGATCACTGCTTCGAGGTGGTCGGCCCGCCCATGGCGCAGCACCACGTCGCCGCCGGTGGCGGCCACCGCACACAGGAAGGTGCCGGCTTCAATCCGGTCGGCCACGACTTCGTGGCTGCAACCGGTCAACCGTGGCACGCCTTCGACACGGATGCGGCTGGTTCCATGACCTTCGATGCGGGCACCCATTCGGATCAGCATCTCGGCCAGGTCACTGATCTCCGGCTCCTGCGCCGCGTTCTCGAGTACGGTGTCGCCGTCGGCCAGTGCAGCCGCCATGAGAAAGTTTTCGGTCCCGGTGACGGTCACCATGTCGGTGGTGATGCTGGCACCATGCAGACGCTCCCGGCCCTTCGGAAGCTTGGCGATGATGTAGCCGTGTTCGACGACGATCTCCGCCCCCATCTGCTGCAAGCCCTTGATGTGCTGGTCGACGGGCCGCGAGCCGATGGCGCAGCCCCCGGGCAACGACACCGTGGCCTCACCGAAGCGGGCGAGCAGAGGCCCGAGCGCGAGAACGGAGGCGCGCATCGTCTTGACCAGTTCGTAAGGCGCTTCGGGCGAGCTGAGGCGGCTCGAATCGATGCGAACGGCACCGGCCCCATCGCGCTCGGCACTCACGCCCATGTTCCGGATCAACTTGAGCATCGTGGCCACGTCCTGCAGGCGGGGCACGTTGTGCAGCGTGACCGGCTCGGCGGTCAGCAGCGCCGCACACAGCTCGGGCAGGGCTGCGTTCTTGGCCCCGGAAATGCGGACTTCGCCGTGGAGCTGGCGGCCCCCGCGAATCAATAACTTGTCCATGGCGGATTCAGTGGTGTTGGGAGGCGGCCCACTCAGCGGGCGTCAGCGTCTTCATCGACAAGGCATGCACCTCGTCCGTGTGCATTCTCGCACCCAGCGTGGCGTACACCTGCTGGTGCCGCTGGATCAGCCGGCGGCCTTCGAACGCGGCCGAAACGATCACTGCGTTCCAGTGGCGGCCATCCCCGTCGACCTCCAGATGTTCGCAGGCCAGGCCGGCGGCAATGATGGACCGGAGTTCGTCAGAAGTCATACGGCCTCCCAGGGGCACGGTGTCCGCGCGTCGGGAGTGGTCCCCTGGTCGGGACGGAGAAATGGTTGGAACAACGCATGGCTACCCGCGAATCTTGTACCCGATGCGCAGCAGATGCAGGGCGATCGCACTCACGACGAGCAGCGCAGAACCCACGATCGCAAGACTCAGCCAGGGCGAGACGTCGCTCACGCCGAAGAATCCGTACCTGAAGCCGTCGATCATGTAGAAGAAGGGATTGAGGTGACTCACGCGCTGCCAAAAGGGCGGCAACGAGTGGATGGAATAGAAGACGCCGGACAGGAACGTCATCGGCATGATGATGAAGTTCTGGAATGCCGCCATCTGATCGAACTTCTCGGCCCAGAGTCCGGCGATCACGCCGAGCGCGCCCAGCATCGCGGCCCCGAGGATCGCGAACACCAGGATCCACCCGGGTGCGACCAGGCTGGGCTGCCCAAACCAGGCAGTGGCCGCAAACACGCCCAGGCCGACGGCCAGGCCGCGCGCGATGGACGAGCCCACATAGGCCACGAACCAGCTCCAGTGCGACAAGGGCGTGAGCAGCACGAACACGAGGCTTCCCATGATCTTGCTCTGGATCAGGGAGGATGAGCTGTTGGCGAACGCGTTCTGCAGGACGCTCATCATCACCAGCCCCGGCACGAGGAACGCTGTGTAGCTGATGCGGTCGTACACCTTCACGTGATCCTCGAGCACGTGCCCGAAGATCAGCAGGTACAGGACGGCCGTGAGCACCGGAGCCGCGACCGTCTGGAAGCTGACCTTCCAGAAGCGCAAGACTTCCTTGTACAACAGCGTCTGCCAGCCCGCCGTGACCATCATGCGGCCACCCGCTGCTGGTATTCGGCCGACATCACGTCCAGAAAGATGTCCTCCAGGTCGGGCTTGCGGATCTCGACGTCCTCGACCCGCAGCCCCGCCTGCCGGATGGTGGCCAGGTACTGCTCGATCTCGTGCGCGTCGTGTGCAGGCAACTGCACGATGCGGCCGGTCACGCGCGCCTTGCTCGCGAACTCCGGCGGCAGCTGGCTGTCCAGCTTGAAGCGCAACACGTTGCTCGACGCAGCCTTCAACAGGTCACTGGTGCGCTCGAGGGCCACCACACGCCCGGTCTTGAGCATGGCAATGCGTCCACACAGGGCCTCGGCCTCTTCCAGGTAGTGGGTCGTGAGCAGCACGGTGTGCCCCTCGCGATTCAACCGGGCGATGAACTGCCACAGCGTCTGCCGCAGCTCGACATCCACCCCGGCCGTGGGCTCGTCCAGCACGATCACCGGTGGCTTGTGCACCAAGGCTTGGGCGACCAGCACGCGGCGCTTCATGCCGCCGGACAACTGCCGCATGTTCGCGTCCGCCTTGTCGGCCAAGCCCAGGCTCTCCAGCAGCTCACCAATCCAGGCATCGTTGTTGCGCACGCCGAAGTACCCGGACTGGATGCGCAGGGCTTCGCGCACGGTGAAAAAGGGATCGAACACCAGCTCCTGCGGCACCACGCCCAGCTGCCGCCGGGCCTGCCCGTAAGCGGCTTGCACGTCATGGCCATGCACCTGCACCCGGCCCGCGGTCGGGCGCGACAAACCGGCCAGGATGCTGATCAGCGTGGTCTTGCCGGCCCCGTTCGGGCCGAGCAGGCCGAAGAACTCACCTTCCTCGATGTCGAAACTCACGCCGTCGAGGGCCGTGAGGGTGCCCCGCGCAGACCGATAGGCCTTGGAGACGGACTGGAAGGAGATCGCGGGCATCGAAGCCCGCCATTTTAGTTGCTGGGCTCAGGCGCGTCAGGACTGCCGCTCCAAGGCCCCATCACGCTGCAGCCAGCAACTCGGACACGCCGTACAGCGCAGCCAGTTCGCGCAACTTGGGCGGCATGTGCGCGACCGAGAACGCCTTGCCCATCACCAGCGCCTCGCGACGACATTCGAGCAGCACGGCCAGGGCGGACGAATCAAACTCGTGGAGAGCAGACGCGTCCGCCACCGCTGTGCCGGCGGCACCGCTTCGCAGTGCCTGCGCCAGCATTCGGCTGCAGGCGCCTGCCTCGTCATGCGTGAGGCGTGCCGGCAGGACGAGCATCTCAGCCCTTGCGGCCAGCGTTGGCCTTGTTCCGCTCGGCAAGCGAAGCAATCAGCCCGTCCACGCCCTTGGCGTTGATCTCCTGTGCGAACTGGCTCCGGTAGGTTTCCACGAGCCAGACGCCAAGCACGTTCAGGTTGTAGATCTTCCAGCCGGCGCCCTCACCCGGCGTCTTCTCCATGCGGTAGTCCAGCTGGATCGGGTCGCCACGGCCGCGGATCTCGGTGCGGACGACGACTTCCTTGTCCTCCGCAGCGGCGCGCAGCGGCCGCACGGAGATCGTCTGGTCGCTCACCTGCGACAGGGCGCCCGAGTACGTGCGCACCAGCAGGGTCTTGAACTCGTCCTGCAGGCGCTTTTGCTGGTCGGGGGTCGCCTGGCGCCAGGCCGGCCCGACCGCAGCTGCCGTCATGCGCTGGAAGTTCACGTTCGGCATGATCTTGCTGTCCACCAGGGCGATGATCTTGGTGAGATCGCCCGACTGGATCGACTTGTCCGCCTTGATCGCGTTGAGGGTGTCCTCCGAGAGCCGCTTGATCAGCGCATCCGGAGCCTCGTCCGCTGCCAGCGCTACAGGGGCGACGCCCCAGGCGGCAAGGGCCAGCGAAGCGGCGGCCAGGTGGCCGAAAAATCGTCTTTGCATCACAACAGTCCTTTCGATGACGGGTCTGGCCCGGCTGTCCGGTTGGAACACGCCGGGTGGTCAGGGTTCCTGGAGCGCCTCGGCCGCTGAAACAGGTTGCAACTCTAGCGGCTTGGCGCGGCTCCGGCTGGCGGGGTGGCCGGTGCCGGCTTGGCGCCGGCAGGGGGCTGCTCGGCACCATCTGCGTCGTCGCCATCGCTGTCCTTCGAAGCGCCATCGAGCACTTCCGCGCGGCGGCGCTGGAGGTAGGCATCGCGCGTGAAGCTGTACTTGTCCAGTGCAGCGCCCTCGAGCACATCGGTCGCGCGCAGGAGGTTGGACCGTACGTCCACGATGCGCAGGCCGTACAGCGCGCCGCGCTCCGACGAGGAGCCCACGTGGCTCAGCAGGTCACCCTGCCACTCGACCGGCAAGGCCGCCGTGTCACGCAATGTCGACGGGCCCAGCAAGGGAAGAACCACGTAGGGGCCGGCAGGCACGCCCCAATGCCCCAGCGTCTGGCCAAAGTCCTCGCGATGGCGCTCGATGTTCGCTTCACTCGCGATGTCCAGCACCCCACCCAGCCCGAACACGGTGTTGAAGGAAAACCGCATCCAGTTCTCCGCGGCGTTCTGCATCTTGAACTGCAGGGCGCTGTTGACCGCCGACCAGGCGTCACCGAGGTTGCCGAAGAAGTTCGACACCCCCGTCCGGACCAGAGCCGGCACCTTCTCCCGGTAGAACGTCGCGCTGGGCTTGAGGACCACTGCGTCGACGCCCTCGTTGATCCGGGTCATCTGGCGGTTGTAGGGCTCGAACGGGTCGCGTGGATTCGCATCGGGGCCGGTCGCGCAGCCGCCAAGGGCCAGCAAAGCGGCCAACGCAGGCGGTGCCAGGAGGTTGAAGGTCTTCATTTCTTGGGTGCTCCCGTCGCGGCCGGCGTGCTGTTCGGCGCATTGCCGCCGTCTGCGGCCTTGTTGTACAGGAATTGGCCGATCAGGTTTTCGAGCACCACGGCAGACTGCGTCGTCGTGATGGTGTCGCCTTGGGCAAGATTCGCAGCGTCGGCACCGGCTTCGACGCCGATGTACTGTTCCCCCAGCAGCCCGCTGGTGAGGATCTTCAGCGAACTGTCCTTGGGGAACTGATAGCGGTTCTCCAGAGCCAGCGTCACCCGCGCCTGGAAGCTCTTGTCGTCGAACACGATGGATTCCACCCGCCCCACGACGACACCGGCGCTTCGCACGGCAGCCTTGGGCTTGAGCCCCCCGATGTTGTCGAACTTGGCAACCACCCGGTAGGTGGGTTGGAAGCTGAGGCTCAGCAGGTTCGCCGACTGCAGGGCGAGGAACAGGAGAGCGGCTGCCCCGACGAGGACGAAGAGACCCACCCACAGATCGCTCTTGGAACGCTCCATCTCAAGCTCCCCGCGGCGGCGAGGCCGCGTCGGGCTGCAACGGCAGCCGGCATGTGTTGGATCGGGGAAGATGCATGGTGTTTCCTAGATGCTGAACATCATCGCGGTCAAGACGAAGTCGAGCCCGAGAACCGCAAGCGAGCCCACGACGACGGTGCGGGTGGTGGCGCGTGAGACGCCATCCGGCGTCGGATGCGCCTCGAACCCCTGCAGCAGGGCGATGAACGTCACCGTGAGCCCGAACACGAAGCTCTTCACGACGCCATTGCCCACGTCACGCCACACATCCACACCGCCTTGCATCTGGCTCCAGAACGCTCCCGGGTCCACGCCGATCAGCAACACGCCGACGATGTAGCCCCCCAGGATGCCGACCGCACTGAACACGGCGGCCAGCAGGGGCATGACGATGACTCCTGCCCAGAAACGGGGTGCCAGGATGCGCCGCACAGGATCGACGGCCATCATTTCCATCGCCGACAGCTGCTCGCCCGCCTTCATCAGTCCGATTTCCGCCGTAAGCGACGTCCCGGCGCGTCCCGCGAAGAGCAGCGCGGTCACCACCGGACCCAGTTCCCGCACCAGTGAAAGCGCAACCAGTAGACCCAGAGCCTCGGAGGATCCATAGCGCTGCAGGGTGTAGTAGCCCTGAAGGCCAAGAACGAAGCCGACGAAGAGACCGGACACCGTGATGATGGCCAGCGAGTAGTTGCCGAGGAAATGGATCTGATCCCGGACGAGTCCGAACCGCCGCAGCGTCGCCCCCCCCAGAACGAGCAGGCGGGCAAGCAGGCGGGCGCCGTGGCCCACATTGGCCACGCCCACGCGCGTGGCGTGGCCGACGTCGGCCGGGTTCCACCAACTCATGCGCCGAGCCCTCCGCCGAAATCCTGGGCGACCGTGGGTCCGGGATGATGGAAGCGCACGGGGCCGTCCGGCCGGGCATGGACGAACTGTGAGACCAGGGGATCGTTCGACGCACGGACGGCCTCGGGCGTTCCCTGCGCCGCGATGCGCCCGTTGGCCAGCACGATGACCTGGTCCGCGATGCGGAAGGTTTCCTCCAGGTCGTGCGACACCACGATGCTGGTGATGCCTAGCGTGTCATTCAGGCGCCGGATCAGTTGGGCCGCCGTGCCGAGCGAGATGGGATCGAGGCCGGCGAACGGCTCGTCGTACATCACGAGTTCGGGATCCAATGCGATCGCGCGGGCCAGCGCGACACGGCGCGCCATGCCACCGGACACCTCGCTCGGCATCAGGTCGCGCGCGCCGCGCAAGCCGACGGCATTCAGTTTCATCAGCACGATGTCGCGCACCAGAGGCTCGGGCAAGCTCGTGTGCTCCCGCAAGGGAAAGGCGACGTTGTCGAAAACCGACATGTCGGTGAACAGCGCGCCGAACTGGAACAGCATGCCCATGCGGCGCCGGGCAGCGTACAAGCCGGCCGGGTCGAGGGTCGCCAATTCCTGGCCGGCGAAGCGAAGGCTGCCTTGCTGGCCGCGCACCTGGCCTCCGATGAGGCGGAGGACGGTGGTCTTTCCCCCACCCGACGCGCCCATCAGCGCCGTCACCTTGCCCCGGGGCACGGTGAAGCTCACTCCATCGAGGATGGGCCGCGATCCGTAGCCGAAGTGCAGGTCACGGCATTCGACGAGAACGGCTTCGTCGTGGTCAGGCATGCGCAGGGAACAGGGCGGTGGGCCGGTCTTGGTTGGCGAAATGTCGATGATACGGCCTGCAACACTTCAGCACCGCGACCACCCAGGCACGCGGCGCTGCCATCCGTCGGCTCAGCGCGGAAGGTCGCTGAACCCCATCAGGAACTCGTCCACCGAGCGGGCAGCCTGACGGCCTTCCCGGATCGCCCAGACCACGAGCGACTGGCCGCGCCGGATGTCACCCGCTGCGAATACCTTCGGGACATTCGTCGCGTAGCCGCCGATGAAGTCGGTACCGGCCTTGGCATTGCCGCGTCCGTCCTTCTCGACACCAAAGGCGTCGAGCACCGTGCCCACCGGGCTCACGAAGCCCATGGCCAGCAGCACGAGGTCGGCCTTCAGCACCTGCTCCGAGCCCGGCACTTCGACCATCCGCCCGTCCTTCCACTCCACCCTGACGGTCTTGAGGCCCGTGACCTTGCCCTTCTCGCCGAGGAATTCCTTGGTCGCGATCGCGAATTCACGCTCGCATCCTTCCTCGTGGCTCGAGCTGGTGCGCAGCTTGTACGGCCAGTACGGCCAGGTGAGCGGCTTGTTCTCTTCCTCTGGCGGCTGCGGCATGAGCTCGAACTGGACGACGCTCGCGGCGCCATGCCGGTTGCTCGTCCCCACGCAGTCGCTGCCGGTGTCACCTCCGCCGATGACGATCACGTGCTTGCCGTCCGCCCGGATCTGGCCCTTGACCTTGTCGCCGGCGTTCACCTTGTTCTGCTGCGGCAGGAACTCCATCGCGAAATGGACGCCGTCCAGGTCCCGGCCCGGAATGGGGAGGTCGCGGGACTGCTCCGCACCCCCGGTGAGCAGGACCGCATCGAATTCGGCACGCAGTTGCTCGGGGCGGATGGTCTCCTTGGCCCAGTTGGTGACCTTGGAGTCCTTGGGCAGTTCGCCCACCAGGACGCCGGTGCGCACGGTCACGCCCTCGGCCTGCATCTGCGCCACCCGGCGGTCGATGTGGTGCTTCTCCATCTTGAAGTCGGGGATGCCATAGCGCAACAGCCCGCCAACCCGGTCGTTCTTCTCGAACAGCGTGACGTCGTGGCCGGCCCGCGCGAGCTGCTGGGCGGCAGCCATGCCAGCCGGTCCGGACCCGACGACTGCCACCTTCTTCCCGGTCTTGATCCGCGGCACCCTCGGCTTGACCCAGCCGTTTTCCCAGGCCCGGTCCGCGATGGCGTGCTCGATAGACTTGATGCCCACCGGCTCGTCGTTGACGTTCAGGGTGCAGGCTGCCTCGCAAGGCGCCGGACAGATCCGTCCCGTGTATTCGGGAAAGTTGTTCGTCGAGTCCAGCACTTGCCAGGCGTTGAACCAGTCCTGCCGGTACACCAGGTCGTTGAAGTCCGGAATGATGTTGTTCACCGGGCAGCCGCTGTTGCAAAAGGGCGTGCCGCAGTCCATGCACCGGGCGCCTTGCACCTTGGCCTGTGCGTCATCGAGGCCGATGACGAACTCCTTGTAGTGCTTCAGCCGCTCGGGGACGGGCTTGTAGCCCTCCTCCACGCGCTCGAACTCCATGAAGCCGGTGATCTTTCCCATGTCTCTGCTCCGCCCTTGTCACGCCCTTCAGGCGGCTGCAACCCCATCCGTTTTCAGACCCAGCTTCGCATCGTTGCCACTGCTGGCCGCCGCGACCTCGCGGCCATGCATCTCGGCCAGCGCGCGCTTGTATTCGTTGGGAAACACCTTGACGAACTTCCCGCGCGCGTCCTTCCAGTTGTCCAGGAGTTCGCGTGCACGCCGGCTGCCGGTCCATCGGTTGTGGTCCTCGAGCAGGCGCCGGACGATCATCTCGTCCGCCTGGTCGCCGTGCAGCTTGGTCCGCGGGGTGGCAGACTTCTGCTCCGCCGCCGTGAGCACGCGCTCCAGCGTCACCATCGCCGTGTTGCAGCGACTGGCGAACTGCCCGTCCTCGTCGTACACGTAGGCGATCCCGCCGGACATGCCCGCCGCGAAGTTGCGGCCGGTGCGACCGAGGACCACGACGGTTCCCCCCGTCATGTACTCGCAGCCATGGTCGCCGGTGCCCTCGACGACGGCCGTGGCGCCGGACAGGCGCACCGCAAAGCGTTCACCGGCCACGCCGGAGAAGAAGGCCTCCCCGGTCGTCGCGCCGTACAGCGCGGTGTTGCCGATGATGATGTTGCGCGTCGCCTCGCCCCGGAAGTCGATGCTCGGCCGCACCACGATGCGTCCACCGGATAGGCCCTTGCCGGTGTAGTCATTCGCATCGCCGATCAGGTAGAGCGTGATGCCGCGCGCCAGGAATGCGCCGAACGACTGTCCGCCCGTGCCCTCCAGCTGGATCCGGATGGTGTCGTCCGGCAAGCCTTCGGGGTGTGCTTTGGTCAACGCGCCGGACAGCATCGCACCGACCGAACGGTTGACGTTGCGGGCGACCTCCATGAACTGCACCTTTTCTCCCCGCTCGATGGCAGGACGGCTGCGCTCGATCAGGACCTTGTCCAGGCTGCGCTCCAGGCGATGGTCCTGCAGCTCCACCTGGAACCTCGGAACGTCCGCGGGCACCTGTGGTTGTGCCAGCAGCCGGCTGAAGTCCAGCCCACGCGCCTTCCAGTGCTCGATGCCACGCTTCATGTCGAGCAAGTCGGTGCGGCCGATCAGGTCGTCGAACTTCCGGATGCCCAACTGCGCCATGATCTGGCGCACTTCCTCCGCGACGAAGAAGAAGTAGTTGACGACGTGTTCGGGCTTGCCGGCGAACTTCTGGCGCAGCACCGGGTCCTGTGTCGCCACCCCGACCGGGCAGGTGTTCAGGTGGCACTTGCGCATCATGATGCAGCCTTCCACCACCAGCGGCGCGGTGGCAAATCCGAACTCGTCGGCGCCCAGCAGGGCCCCGATGGCGACATCCCGCCCCGTCTTCATCTGGCCATCCGCCTGGACCCGGATGCGACCGCGCAAACGGTTCAGGACCAGTGTCTGCTGTGTTTCAGCGAGCCCGATCTCCCAGGGGCTGCCGGCATGCTTGATGGAGGACCACGGCGAGGCACCGGTCCCTCCGTCGTGCCCCGCGATGACGACATGGTCGGCCTTGCACTTGGCGACGCCTGCGGCAATGGTGCCGACGCCGACCTCGGACACCAGCTTCACGCTGATGGAGGCGTGGGGCGCCACGTTCTTCAGGTCGTGGATCAGCTGCGCCAGGTCCTCGATGGAGTAAATGTCGTGGTGGGGCGGGGGCGAGATCAGGCCGACGCCGGGCACGGAATAGCGGAGCTTCCCGATGTACTTGGAGACCTTGCCTCCCGGCAGTTGCCCGCCCTCCCCGGGCTTGGCGCCCTGGGCCATCTTGATCTGGATCTGGTCGGACGAGGACAGGTATTCCGCCGTCACGCCAAACCGGCCGGAGGCGACCTGCTTGATCCGGGAGCGCAGCGAATCGCCCTCCTGCAGCGGGATGTCCACCTCGACGACGTCGGCGCCGATGATCTGCGCCATCGTCTGCCCCGTCTTGATCGGGATGCCCTTGAGCTCCTGCCGATAACGGGCCGGATCTTCACCGCCTTCCCCGGTGTTGCTCTTGCCACCGATGCGGTTCATGGCAATGGCCAGGGTGGCATGCGCCTCGGTGGAAATGGACCCCAGTGACATCGCCCCCGTCGCGAAACGCTTCACGATCTCCTTGGCAGGCTCGACCTCGTCCACCGGAATCGCCCGGGCCGGATCTACCCGGAACTCGAACAGCCCGCGCAAGGTCATGTGGCGCCGGCTCTGGTCGTTGATCAGCTGGGCGTATTCCTTGTACGTGTTCCAGTTGTTCGCCCGCGTGCTGTGCTGCAGCTTGGCAATGGCGTCCGGCGTCCACATGTGCTCCTCGCCGCGCGACCGCCAGGCGTACTCGCCGCCAGCATCAAGCATGGTGGCCAGGACAGGGTCGTCGCCGAAGGCGGCACGGTGCATGCGGATCGCCTCCTCGGCGATCTCGAACACGCCGATGCCTTCCACCCGGCTGGCGGTGCCAGTGAAGTACTTCTCGATCGTGTCCCCGTTGAGGCCAATGGCCTCGAAGAGCTGGGCGCCGCAGTAGCTCATGTACGTGCTCACGCCCATCTTCGACATGATCTTCGACAGGCCCTTGCCGATCGCCTTGACGTAGTTGTAGATCGCCTTTTCAGCCGAGAGGTCGCCGGGCAGGTCCTTGTGGATCGAGAGCAGCGTCTCCATCGCCAGGTACGGGTGGACGGCTTCCGCGCCGTAGCCGGCCAGCACGCCGAAGTGGTGCACCTCGCGCGCCGTCCCGGTCTCCACCACCAGGCCTGCGGTGGTGCGCAGGCCTTCGCGCACGAGGTGCTGGTGGATCGACGAGAGTGCCAGCAGCGCGGGGATCGCGACTTGCGAGGCGCTCACGGCGCGGTCGCTGATGATCAGGATGTTCTTGCCGCCCTTGATCGCGTCGACGGCTTCCGCATTCAGCGAGGCCAGCTTGGCTTCCACGCCCTCATGGCCCCAGGCCAGCGGGTAGGTGATGTCCAGCGTGTAGCTGCGGAACTTGCCCTGCGTGTGCTTCTCGATGCTGCGCAGCTTCGCCATGTCGGCGAAGTCGAGGATTGGCTGGCTCACCTCGAGCCGCATCGGCGGGTTCACCTGGTTGATGTCCAGCAGGTTCGGCTTGGGACCGATGAAGGACACCAGCGACATCACGATCGCCTCCCGGATCGGGTCGATCGGCGGGTTGGTGACCTGGGCGAACAACTGCTTGAAGTAGTTGTACAGCGGCTTGTTCTTGCTGGAGAGGACGGCCAGCGGGCTGTCGTTGCCCATGGAGCCGACACCCTCCTCGCCGGCCTGCGCCATCGGAGACATCAGGAACTTGATGTCTTCCTGGGTGTAGCCGAAAGCTTGCTGGCGGTCGAGCAACGACACCTCGTTGCCCGGCGCGTCGCCCGCGCTGTCGGAGAGGTCGTCCAGCTTGATGCGCAGGTTCTCGATCCACTGCTTGTACGGCTTGCTGTTCGCAAGGTTCGCCTTCAGCTCCTCGTCGTCGATCATCCGCCCCTGCTCGAGGTCGATGAGGAACATCTTGCCCGGCTGCAGCCGCCACTTGCGGACGATCTTGTTCTCCGGCACGGGAAGAACTCCCGACTCGGAGGCCATGATGACGAGGTCGTCGTCCGTCACGCAGTACCGCGACGGGCGCAAGCCATTGCGGTCGAGCGTGGCGCCGATCTGCCGACCATCGGTGAAGACGATGGATGCCGGACCGTCCCAGGGCTCGAGCATGGCGGCGTGGTACTCGTAGAACGCCTTGCGCCGCTCGTCCATCAGGGTGTGCTGCTCCCAGGGCTCCGGGATCATCATCATGACGGCCTGCGCCAGCGGGTACCCCGCCATGGTGAGCAGCTCGAGGCAGTTGTCGAAGGTGGCGGTGTCGGACTGGCTGGCAAAGCTGATCGGATACAGCTTGGCGAGATCCGCGGCCAGCACGGGGGACGACATCACGCCTTCGCGCGCGCGCATCCAGTTGTAGTTGCCCTTGACCGTGTTGATCTCGCCGTTGTGCGCGACATAGCGGTACGGGTGCGCCAGGGGCCACTCGGGGAAGGTGTTGGTGGAAAAGCGCTGGTGCACGAGCGCCAGGGCCGAGACGCACCGCGGGTCCTTCAGGTCCAGGTAGTACGTCCCCACCTGATCCGCAAGCAGCAGGCCCTTGTAGACCACGGTGCGGCTGGACATGCTGGGGACGTAGTACTCCTTGGAGTGCTTCAGACGCAGGTTCTGGATGGCCGCGCTGGCAGTCTTGCGGATGACGTAAAGCTTGCGCTCCAGCGCATCCTGGACGATCACGTCGTTGCCCCGCCCGATGAACACCTGGCGCAGGATCGGCTCCTTCTGCCGGACGGCCGGGGACATCGGCATCTCGCGATCGACCGGCACGTCACGCCAGCCGAGCAGCACCTGCCCTTCGGCCTTGATTGCGCGCTCCAGCTCCTGCTCGCAGGCGAGGCGGGACGCGTGTTCCTTGGGCAGGAACACCATGCCGACGCCGTACTCACCGGGCGGCGGCAGCTCCATGCCCTGCCGCGACATCTCTTCCCGGTACAAGGCGTCCGGCAGCTGGATCAGGATGCCCGCGCCATCCCCCATGAGTTTGTCCGCCCCGACGGCACCGCGGTGATCGAGGTTCTCGAGGATCTTGAGGCCCTGGCTCACGATCGCGTGACTCTTCTCACCCTTGATGTGGGCCACGAAGCCGACGCCGCAAGCGTCATGTTCGTGCTCGGCCGAGTAGAGGCCGTGTTGCTGCAAGTGGGTACGTTCGGCGGCCGTGGTCATGGCGCACGCTCCGGTGAAATCAGGGTTTGCGAGCATAGTGCACCGCCCCGCCCCGCACAAGGCTCAAATTAGGGGTCAGATTCCCATTTGATCTCACCTGCGTCACGGGTTGAGATATTGGGGACAGGTTTACCGGCGGGCCGCCCAGGTCGTTTTGGCTCGACGCGCCGACGTGCCAGATCCGCCACTTTCGCCAAGTAAGCGTTGTCACCCAGAGGCCAGCCCTGACGAAGGGAGCGAAACAGGAACGTTCGCTCGGAAGCGCTGAGGCCGAAGGCGACTGCCTGGCGGTACGCTTGCTCTCGCGCAAACGGTGTGTTGCCCAACGACCAGAACACCGGATGGGGCGCAATCGCACGCTGCGCCGTCTCGCCGGCGTAGTGCCGGTGGCTCGACCAGTCGTGGGCAGCTGGGTCCAGCACCGCGCCGGTCTCCACGGGCAGCAGGTCCATGTACACCATCACCGGCAAACCGTACCGCTCCGGTTGAACGAGCGTCGAGCGATAGCGTCCTTCCCAGAGGGTGCCGCTGCGCGCATGGCGGTCATTGAAATGGCGGACGTACTTCCGCCCAACGGTCTGCATGAACGCGGGCATCGAGGTGGCAGTCGATGGCGTGGCGAGGACCTGGAATTCCGTCGCCACCACCACGTAGGCATGGAGCGCCACATCGGCCTGGACGGCGGACGAGATCACCAGCTCGACCAGAGCGCGCGCGTCCGTGTCGTCCATCACGATCGGCTGGCCATTGTTCCCGCGCTGCATCGCGTGATGCAGATGACCTGCGAGTGTCAATCGCGGAAGTCTGGCCATGGGATCAACGGGCCTCTGACACGCACGGTGTTTGGCTGACGGTCGGCGTCGAGCCCGGCCGACAAGGGCGATCACCGCGGCCACTCACAATGGCCGACGAACCCGTACTCAACGGAGATTGCATGCCTTTCGCCCTGTACATGGTCGGCTTCTTGGTGTTCATGGCCGGCGTGGTGTGGGCTGCCGTGGTGGTCGGCGTGCCGCAGCTGTACATCACGTTCGGGGCGCTCGCGCTTGCCGCCATTGGGCTCATCATCGCACTGGCTCGTGGGCGGCACCGCCGTCCGCACCACCGCGATCGCTACTGATCCACATCACGCTTCGCCCAGCGCCGAGAAGCGCACGGACGCCAACGACTCCAGCCCGAACTCCCTCAGCAGCGCGCGCAGCCGGTCCGCCGAACTCCGCCGCCGCTGGCCGGTCCACCGGGCCAATATCAGTTCATTCTTGAGGCTGTGCTCCCAACCGACCAGCTCCGTGACGGTCACCTGGTAGCCACAGGCTTCGAGGTAGAGGCAGCGCAACACATTGGTCAGCTGGCTGCCGAGCTCCCGGGTGTGCAGCGGGTGGCGCCAGAGTTCAGCCAGCGGCGTGCGCGCCAGTGACAGCGCCTTGTTCTGCCGCAAGTTCGCGGCAACCTCGGCCTGGCAACAGGGAACAAGGACCATGAACCGCGCCTGCTTGTGCAAAGCGAAGCCGATCGCATCGTCGGTTGCCGTGTCACATGCATGCAGAGCGGTGACGATGTCGATCCGCTCCGGCAGTTCACTTGAACCGGCAGCGTCCGCGGCGGCGACATTCAGGAACCGCATGCGATCGAAACCCAGGCGCTGCGCCAGCGCACGCGACTTTTCGACAAGCTCGGGCCGTGTTTCGATTCCGAACACCTGCCCATGGCCGCGCGGTCGCAAGGACAGGTCGTACAGGATGAACCCGAGATACGACTTGCCGGCACCGTGGTCCGCGATGGTGGGAGCATTGCTGCCCAGTTCATTGAGGAGCTCGTCGATGAAGTGGTGCAGGTGATAGACCTGCTTGAGCTTTCGCCTTGAATCCTGATTGAGCTTGCCGTCACGCGTGAGGACGTGCAGCTCTTTGAGCAACTCGACCGATTGCCCGGGTCGCAGCTCGGTCAAAGCAGGTGCCTCGCGCTTCATGACGGCCCCACGCCGAGACGGGACCAGCCCTCTTGGCCCAGGCTGCGCAGCCGGGCGATGTTCTGCTCGAAGATCGCGGCTGGGTCGGGAAACGCAGCGACCGCTTGATCGATGCTTTGTTCGCGCAACAGGTGCAGGATGGGCCAAGGCGCACGGTTGGTGCAATTGGCAGGGTCGTCCGGAGGCGATGCGGCAAACACGAACTCTGGGTGAAAATGAGCGAGCTGCAAGATGCCGTCCAGCTTTCGCCGCCGGAGTCGCCGCTCTGCATCCCCGACGAGTTGCTGGAACAGGATGAACTCTTCAAAGCCATGCGGCACGATGAGCAAGGTGGTGTCCCGGACCTCCGGCGGCACGCGCAGCAAGCCCGTGATCTCGGCATCCAGAGCGTCCAGGACGCCGGGAACCTCGGCAGAAGGTGCCACGCAACAATGCACCTGGCCCTTCACATGCACACTCTTTGCGAAGGGGCAGAGGTTCAGTCCGATGACAGCGCGCTCGAGCCAGCGCACCACATCGGCTACCACGGGTTCATGCGGCAGGGTCGGCGTCATGGGGCGGGCGATTCTAGTGCCGCCACCGGCCGCAGGGCGTGAGAACTCCAGTGCGCCATCAGCAGCCCCACCAGCGCGCAGCAGCCCGTCACGGCACCCGCCCAGCGCCAGGAACCGGTTGCGGTCGCGGCCCAGGCGGCGGCTGGCGGCCCTGCGAACTGACCCAGTGCCGACCATTGCTGCATCCAGCCGACGGTGGTCGACACCGTCTCCTGGCTGGGCGCCATCCGCAATGCCAGCGAGAACAGGGTTCCGGGGACGAGACCCCCGACCATCGAGAACGTGAGCACGGCTGCATACCCGATCAAGAACGACGTCGACTCGCTGAACGCGATCCACGCGCCCATGCCCATGGCGGCATAGCCGACACGCAGCAGGTGATGCCCGGCCACCCCACGCGCGAGCAAGCGGCCTGCTGCAACATTGCCGACGATGTTGACGGCCGCCGCCGCGGCGGTGGCCACGGCCACGGTGGCTGCAGGGATGCCGGCGCCGAGGTAGAGGGAAGGCAGAAAGCCGATGACGGCCAACCATTGGGCCGAGTACACGCCGAATGCGACGGCGACGAGCCAGGGCCCCCGCGACGCGAGTGTTTCGTGCAGCCTGCCCCGTTCGCGCGGGTCCCGTCGGGCGCAGTGTCGCTCGGGGTCGGGCGGAAGCGCGTGGGCAAGCCACAAGGACATCCCCAGCGACAAGCTTCCGAGCATCCACCACCACCCGGGCCAGCCCACGCCGGAGAGGACAGCGGGACCGCACAGCATCGCCAAGGCTGTCGCGAACGGCATGTACGCTCCCCACACACCGAGCATCGGGCTGACCCTTTCAGGTTCAACCGAGCGTCGGATGAGTCCCGGCGCGGGCATCGATGCGAGCAGGAAGCCGAAGCCCTCGAGCGCGCGCAGCAGAAGCAGGATGCCCGCCCCCGCGGTCGCGGACCCGCCGCCGATGCTGGCCAACCCCACGATCGCGAGGCCAGCCACCATGGTGCGCTTCAAGCCCCACCGGTCCGCAGCCAGTCCGGCGGCTGCACCGAAGACCATTCCTGCGAGTTGAACCAGCGAAAGCAGGAATCCGGCTTGCACCAGGTCCAGTGAAAATGCTTCGCGCAGGACGGGCAGCGCCGGTGGCAGCTTTCCGACGTGGAGTGCCGCTGCCACGCCGCCGAGCACCACCAGCCAGGCGGTCTGTCGGGATGGCCTTTGCGTCAAGGCAGCAACCTTCGGCCCGTCAGCCGTTCGTGCTCGCGTGCTGCAAACCGGTCGGTCATTCCCGCGATGTAGTCCGCCACCGCCCGGTGCCGGTTCGGCTTTTGGTCGAATCCGCCGCCTAACTGCTCCGGGTGCGCGAGGTAAGCTTCGAACAGCTCGCGAACCACCTGCTTGGCCAGCGAAGTCGTGTCCACCACCTGGGCATGCCGGTAGAGCTGTCGCAGGAGGAATTGCTTGAGCTCACCCGACTGGGACTGCATCTCCGGACTGAAACTCACCATGCGGCCAGCCTGGCGGGCGTCGTCAGCGCTTTCCACGCGGCTCCTCTGCAGCGCACTCCTGGTCGCAGCGATCACGTCGTACACCTGGGCGCTCAGCATCCGGCGGATGGCTTCGTAGAGCAGCCTTCGCCCGGCCAGATCGGGATGCTCCCGGAGCGCCTCGCGCCGGAAACGGTCGAAGAGGGCGACGGACTCCAGTTGGTCGATCGTCAGCAGTCCTGATCGAACGCCGTCGTCGATGTCGTGCGCGTTGTAGGCGATCTCGTCCGCCAGGTTGCACAACTGCGCCTCCAGACTCGGCTGCGTGCGGTCGAGGAACCGCTGGCCGACGCCGCATGGCTCCTGCTGCTCCAACAGTTCGGCATTGGCGCGTGAACAGTGCTTGAGCACGCCTTCGCGGGTCTCGAACGTGAGGTTCAGCCCGTCGAACGACGGGTAGCGCTCCTCGAGTTCGTCCACCACCCGCAAGCTCTGGAGGTTGTGCTCGAAGCCACCGTGGCTGCGCATGCAGTCGTTGAGGGCATCCTGCCCCGCGTGGCCGAACGGCGTGTGCCCCAGGTCATGGGCCAGTGCAATGGCCTCCACCAGGTCTTCGTTCAGGCCCAGCGGACGGGCCACCGAGCGGGCGAGCTGGGAGACCTCCAGCGAGTGGGTCATGCGGGTGCGGAACAGGTCGCCTTCGTGGTTGAGGAAGACCTGGGTCTTGTAGACCAGCCTGCGGAACGCGGTGGAGTGCACGATGCGATCGCGGTCGCGCTGGAACTCCGTCCGGGTGGGGGCTTCCGCTTCCGGGTACCGCCGCCCCCGGGTCCGGGCAGGATCGCAAGCGAACGAGCTCAGCGGCATCGAAGGCGCTCCAGGCGGGGAATCACGCGATGCAGGCGGCAATCACGTCGCGGATCGTTTGTTCCGGCGCAGGACGCACGCTTGCGCGCCCGGGTGCGTCGAGCAACACGAACCGAAGGTCGCCGGCCTCCGCCTTCTTGTCGAGCCGCATCAGCTCCAGGTACCGCTCCGCCCCAAGGTCCGGCGCCCGGACGGGCAGCCCGGCGCGCTGGATCAGGTTGGTGAGCCGCCGCGCGAATGCGTGGTCGACCAAGCCCAGCCGGAAGGACAGCTCGGCCGCCATCACCATGCCACACCCGACAGCCTCGCCGTGGAGCCACGCACCGTAACCCATGCCCGCTTCGATCGCGTGGCCGAAGGTGTGGCCGAAGTTCAGGATGGCCCGAAGACCCGACTCGCGCTCGTCCTGGCTCACCACCCATGCCTTGATCTCGCAGCTGCGGCGCACCGCATGCGCCACGGCGTCTGCGTCCCGGGCCAGCAGCGCATCGAGCTCCCGCTCGATCCAGTCCAGGAACTCGGTGTCGGCGATGGGTCCGTACTTGATCACCTCCGCCAGGCCTGCGCTGAATTCCCGGTCCGGCAGCGTCGCGAGGGTGTCGAGGTCGCAAACCACCCGCAGTGGCTGGTAGAACGCGCCGACCATGTTCTTGCCACGGGGATGGTTGATGGCGGTCTTGCCACCCACCGACGAATCCACCTGCGCGAGCAGGGTGGTGGGCACCTGCACGAACGGGACGCCGCGCATGTAGCAGGCCGCAGCGAACCCGGTCATGTCGCCCACGACACCGCCGCCCAGTGCAAACAGGACCGTCTTGCGGTCGGCCCCATGCTCCAGCAGCGCATCGAAGACGCGGTTGAGCGTCGACCAGTCCTTGTGCGCCTCTCCGTCCGGCAACACGACCGCATGGACCTGCGCGAAATGGGCCTCCAGCGCCTGCTTCAGCGCTTCCAGGTAGAGCGGGGCGACGGTGTCGTTGGTGACCACGAAGGCCGCCTGCGCACGAGGCAACCCGGACCACGTGTCATGCGAAGCCAGGAGGGAGGTCCCGATCTGGATCGGGTAACTGCGGTCGTCCAGCGCGATGGAAACCTGGTGCAGCAGCACCGGGGACGAGACGGCGGGTGACATGGGCCGCAGTGTAGCGGCCCCACTCACCGCAACGGCAGCACGCCCGCCAGCTCGAGCTGCATCAGGATCATGTTGACCAAGGTCGGCACCGAAGGACGACCGGTCTCGATGGTGAAATGTGCGGTTTCGCGGTAGAGGGGATCCCGCTGCGCGTGCATGGTCCGCAAGCGCGCCTGCGGATCGTCCACCTGCAGCAACGGGCGCTGTGTGTCATGGCGCAGCCGGCGCCACAGCTCGTCCGGGGTGGCGCGCAGGTAGACCACATGCCCAGCTTCACGCAGCACCGCGCGGTTCGATGGTCGGAGCACTGCGCCTCCGCCTGTCGACAACACACGGCTGGGTCCCGCGGCCAGTTCGGCGAGCACGGACTGCTCGAGATCGCGGAACGCGTCTTCCCCTTCGCGCTCGAAGAACGAACGGATCGAGCAGCCGATGCGCTGCTCGATGACGTGATCGGAATCCGAGAACGGAAGCCCGAGACGGCGCGCCAGGCTGCGGCCCACCGTGGACTTGCCGGAGCCGGGCAGGCCGACGAGGACGAGGCTGGCCACGTCCTACGCCGCCTTCCGGTTTAGGCGTCAGCGGGCCGCGCCGCGGTCAGCCACCATCTTCGGGGTGATGAAGACCAGCATTTCCTGCTTGTTGGCGGTCCGCGAGCGGTTCTTGAACAGGTTGCCCATCACCGGGATGTCGCCCAGCAGCGGGACCTTGGCTTCGGTCTCGGATTCGGTCAGCTCGAAGATGCCGCCGATCACCACCGTGCCACCGTTCTCCACCAGCACTTGGGTGCGGATGTGCTTGGTGTTGATCGCGATGCCGGCTGCAGTGGTTTCGCCGCGGCTGTCCTTGCTGATGTCCAGGTCCAGGATGATGTTGCCTTCGGGCGTGATCTGGGGCGTGACTTCCAGGCGCAGCGTTGCGCGGCGGAATGCGACCGAGGTCGCGCCACTCGACGTGGCCTGCTGGTAGGGGAACTCGGTGCCCTGCTCGATCAGCGCGCGCGTCTGGTCCGCCGTGACGATGCGCGGGCTGGACACCAGCTTGCCCTTGCCGTCGGCTTCGAGGGCCGAGATCTCGAGGTTCAGTAGCCGGGTGAGGCGCGATTCGAAGAGGGACAGCGCAAAGGTCGAAGCCGGGAAACCGCCGGCACCGGCAGAAGGCAGGTTCACGAAGTCGCCAGCGGTGGTACCGAAGTTTCCGCCCAGGGACGGAGTCGTGCCGGCCGGGATGTTCGGCGTGATGTACGTGGGTCCGAACTGCGTGTTCCGGCTGCCGTTGAATGTGAACGGCCTGCCACCCAGGCGAACGCCGAGCGACTTGCCGAAGGTGTCGGACGCTTCGACGATGCGCGCCTCGATCAGCACCTGGCGCACGGCGATGTCCAGCTTGCTGACGAGACCTTGCACCTGCTCGAGGCGAGACGGGATGTCGGTGACGAAGATCTGGTTCGTGCGCGGCTCGGCGATCACGCTACCGCGCGTGCTGAGGATGCGTGCGGCGCCCGTGCCGGCCGTGATCTGGGTCGCGATGTCCGCCGCCTTGGTGTAGTTCAGCTGGAACGACTGCGTCCGCAGCGGTTCCAGGTTCTGGATCGCGGCGCGAGCCTCCAGCTCCAGGCGTTCACGGGCGGCGATCTCGTCGCGCGGCGCGATCCAGAGCACGTTGCCCGTCTTGCGCATGCCAAGCCCGCGAGCTTGCAGGATGATGTCGAGTGCCTGGTCCCAGGGCACGTCCTTCAGCCGCAGCGTCACCGCGCCGGTCACCGAATCCGAGGTGACGATGTTGAAGTTCGTGAAATCGGCAATCACCTGCAGCAGGGACCGGACTTCGATGTTCTGGAAGTTCAGCGACAGTTTCTCGCCGGTGTAGCCAGGTCCTTGAGACAGGCGGTTCGGATCGATCTTCTGCGGGCGGACTTCCACGACGAACTGGTTGTCGCTCTGGTACGCGCTGTGCTCCCAGGCACCCTTCGGCTCGATGACGACGCGGACCCGGTCTCCGGATTGAGAAGTCGACACGGTCTGAACGGGCGTGCCGAAATCCGACACGTCCAACCTGCGGCGCAGTCCTTCGGGCAGGGAGGACTTCAGGAATTCGACCACGAGGCTCTGGCCCTGCTGCCGGATGTCCACGCCCACCTGGCTGTTCGGCAGTTCGACCAGCACACGTCCTGCGCTGTCGGCGCCACGGCGGAAGTCGAGATCCTTGATCGGCTGGGTGTCCCGGTTGCGGCTTTCCGCGAATGCTGCAGCGGTGCCTGTCGGCGCGGCCGCCGCCACGGCGACAGGGTCGAGAGAGACCAGCAAGGACTTGCCCTGCAGTTGCGCCTTGTACCCCGTCGGTGACTTCAGGTTGAAGACCAGGCGCGTGCGATCACCCGCAGTGACCACGTTGACGGAGCGCAGGTTGCCTTGGTTGATGTCCACCGCGGACTTGCCCATCGCATTCGCCGCGCCCGGGATGTCCAGCGCGATGCGCGCGGGGGCCTGGATGGTGAAACCGGCGGGCACCGCCGCCAGGGGCTGGCTGAAGTCGATGCGCACGACCTCCACGCCGCCTTGAAGTGAACTGCTGACAGACTCGATGGCCGTCTGCGCGAAGGCAGGCGCTGCCGCGGCCAGCCCGAGCAACCATCCGAAGCACATCCGGAACAGTCGCCACCGCGTGGTTTGTAGTTGCTGGCTCATTTCGACCTCTCTTGCAGTTGCAACGTCGCTGTGCGTTCGATCCATTCGCCCCCGGCGTCCTGCACGATCTCGCGCAGCACGACCTCGGCTTCCCCGACCTTCACGATCTTTCCGTAGTTCTGTCCGAGGTAGTTCCCCGGCTTGACCTGGTAGAGCAGGTTGTCGACGCGCACCAGCGCCACAGGCTGCCCCTGCTTCACCAGGCTGCCGACCATCGCCATCGTGTCCAGAGGGAACACCTCGAGGGGCTCCTTGCGTCGGGCGAGTTCAGGGGCCAGCAAGGCCGCACTGGTGGTGGATTCCGTCGTTTCGCGCTTCAGAGCCTGCGTCAGCTTCTGGTTGCTGAACGGGTCGAACGCCTGAACCTGCGTGTACGCCTCGGGGGTGAACTTTTTCGGCTCGGGGATCGGCTGGATCTTCGGCTTGGTCTGGGCACGTTGCTGGGCCATCCAGCTTTGCAACTCCTCCTGGTTGGAGGAGCCGCAACCCGCCACGAAGGTGGCGGCGAGCACCGGCACGAGTACACGGACCATCATTTCTTCGCTCCCGGCGCGGCTGCCTTGCGTTGCTTGTCGACTTCTTCGGCGTCCAGGTAGCGGAAGGTCTTGGCCGTCGCCTCCATGCTGAGCATGCCGTCCCGCCCGGGGGAGACGCTCAGGTTGTTCAGCGTGACGATTCGGGACAGGTTGGCGATGTCCGATGCGAAGGCGCCAACATCGTGGTACCGGCCGGTGACCCGAACGGCGATGGGCAACTCCGCGTAGTACTCCTTGACGCTCACTTGCCCGGGTCGGAACAGCTCGAAGCTCAAGCTGCGGCCCAGGCCAGCCTGGTTGATGTCCGACAGGAGTGCGTCCATCTCTGCCTTGCTGGGCAGCTGCTTTTCCAGCTGGTTCACGTACTGCTGGACTTGTTCGCGCTGCTTCTTCAGTGCGTCCAGGTTGACCGCCTGGGCAAGCTTCTTCGAATAGTCCTGCTTGAGCGTGACCTCCTTGGCCAGCTCGGCTTCCAGCGCTTCATCGGAACTGCTGAGCCAGGCGAACCACAGGGCCACCACGATGAGGACCGTGAGGGCGACGCACGCCAGCAGCCGCGGCAGCAACGGCCATGTGGCGGGGTCGTTCGGGTTCAGTCCACGGAACTGGGACGTGATCTGCTGCTGGAGCGCAGCGACATCGAACTTCGGTGCAGCGATGGCAGCCATGGTCAGGTCCTCGCGGGTGCGGACGCGGCAGCAGATGCGCCGGAGGCGCCGGAAGCCGCTGCCGCCGCCTTTTGCACTTCGCTCGAGCGGAGCAGGCGCACCCGGATGTTGAAGTTGGAGACTCGGCGTTGCTCGCGCGGGCTCAGGGCCACGGATGCGGCCACGATCTCGATCAGTTCGGGCTTGGTCAGCCAGGGGCTGTTGTTGCCCAGGTTGCGCAGCAGTTCGGACACGCGCTCGTTCGACTGCGCCACGCCGGTGACGGACACCGTCTGGTTGTCCTGCTTCACGCCGGTGACGTAGACCCCGTCCGGCAACTGGCGCACGAGCTCATTGAGCAGGTGCACGGGCATGTTCCGATCGGCTTGCAGGTCCTCGACCGCCTGCTGGCGCGCACGCAGCGCAGCAATCTCCTGCTCGAGGGTGGAGATCTCCTTGATCTGCCCTTCCAGGCGCTTGATCTCGTTCTGCAGGACCATGTTCTTGCCCTGCTGGCTGGAGATCTGGGCCGCGTACCAGAGGAACACGGCGCCGGCGATGACGCCGCCCGCCAGGCCAGCCACACCCAATGAAGCGAAGAATGCCTCGCGACGGCGCTTGCGTGCCGCTTCGCGATGGGGCAGGAGGTTGATCAGGATCACTGCAGGAACCTCCGCATGGCCAGGCCACAGGACGTCAAATAGGAAGGCGCTTCACGCCGCATCTTCTTTTCGCGAACGCCTTCGCCGATCTGCATGCCTTCGAAGGGATTGACCAACAGGCAGGGGAACGACGTCTGGGCCGTCACCGCCTCGTTGAGTCCGGGCAGGGCGGCCGATCCACCGGCCAGCATGATCTGGTCGACCCGGTTGTGCGGCGTGCTGGTGAAGAAGAACTGCAGCGCACGGGCGACTTCCTGGGCCATGCTGTCCACGAATGGCTTGAGCACGGCGGACTCGTAGTCCTCAGGCAGTTCGCCGCTGCGCTTCTTGCTTTCCGCTTCTTCGGGCGAGAAGCCGTACTGGCGCACGATCAGCTGGGTGAGCTGGGCACCGCCGAAGGCCTGGTCCCGGTCGTACAGGACCTCATCATTGCGGATCACCTGCATGCTGGTGGTGAACGCGCCCAGCTCGAACAGGGCGACCATCGTGTCGGCGCCCCCACTGGGCAATCCCTGGATGAGGCGGCCGGCCGCCAACCGGGACGAGTACGACTCCACATCGATGATCACCGGCTTCAGGCCAGCCGCCTCGGCCAGGCCCTGGCGGTCCTGGACCTTTTCCTTGCGGGAGGCCGCAATCAGCACCTCGACGTCACCGGCGCTCGTGGGACTTGGGCCGACAACACAGAAGTCCAGACTCACTTCGTCCAGCGAGAACGGGATGTACTGGTTGGCTTCCGCCTCGACCTGGACCTCCAGTTCCTGCTCACTCATGCCGCCTGGAAGGATGATCTTCTTGGTGATCACGGCCGAGGGGGGCAGGGCCATCGCCACGTTGCGGGTGCGCGTGCCACTTTTCTTGATGAGCCGGCGCATCGCGTCGGCCACTTCGTCGAACTTCTCGACGTTGCCATCGGTGATCCAGCCGCGTTCGAGCGGCTCCATGGCACAGCGCTCCAGCACGAGGGTGCCGGACTTGTCGCGACCCAGCTCGACCAGCTTGACGCTGGATGAGCTGATGTCCAGCCCCAGCAGGGGTCCGGGCTGCCGGCTCCACAACGATCCCAGAGAGATCAACTCAGTCTCCTGCAGGCCATTTCAGGCCGTAACAAACTTAAGATTCCACTTCAATGCTAGCAGTAACATCCTTGTCACCCAAAGGATTTTTCCGATTGGCGGTAGTGCAAGCGTTGCCAAAAACCTACGCCGGTGCGAGGGGATGCGCACCTCTGCCGTATCCGGCCGAGCTCTTGTGCAACTTCGCCCGCACCGACGGGCTCGAACCCGACAGTTGGCCCTCCGAGCGATTTCTATAATCAGGACGGGTCCTCACCCGCAGTCCCTATGCCCTCCCCACCGCCCTCTGCCGACCGCTCGGCCTCCCGTGCCCGGCCGGCTGCCGCGCGAACCTGGGAGTCCCGGCTGCTCGGTGCGCTTCTGTGGACCGCCGGTGGCCTGGTCGCGCTGGCCCTGTCGCTGGTGATCATCGTGGCCGTGGCCCTCTCGGTCGCCTACCCCAACCTGCCGGACATCTCGGAGCTGCTGGACTACCGTCCCAAGCTCCCGATGCGGGTGTTCTCGGCCGAAGGCGTGCTGCTCGGCGAATTCGGCGAGGAGCGGCGCAACCTCACGCCCATTGCCCAGATTCCGCCGGTCATGAAGAACGCGGTGCTGGCGATCGAGGACGCGCGCTTTTATTCGCACAGCGGGGTGGACTACCGTGGCCTGGCCCGGGCGGCCCTGGCCAACATGGGCCGGGCCAAGAGCCAGGGCGCCTCCACCATCACGATGCAGGTGGCGCGAAACGTCTACCTGTCCTCCGAGAAGACGTTCACCCGCAAGCTGTACGAGGTGCTCCTGACCTTCAAGCTCGAGCACCTGCTCACGAAGGACCAGATCCTCGAGATCTACATGAACCAGATCTTCCTGGGCAACCGCGCCTACGGGTTCGCGGCCGCCTCGGAGGCGTATTACGGCAAGCCGATGAAGGAGCTGACCATCGCCGAAGCCGCGATGCTGGCCGGCCTGCCGAAGGCGCCATCGGCGTACAACCCGATCAGCAACCCGAGTCGCGCCAGGTCACGGCAGCTCTACATCATCGAGCGCATGGAGGAAAACGGCTTCATCACCGCCGAGGAAGCTGCCGCAGCGAAGCGCCAGGAACTGAAGATCCGGCCGGCCAACGACCATGGCCGCGTGAACGCCGAGTACGTGGCGGAGACGGTGCGGCAACTGGTCTACGCACAATACGGCGACGAGGCGTACACGCGCGGCCTGAACGTCTTCACGACCGTCAAGGCGGCCCAGCAGGAAGTGGCGTACAAGGCCTTGCGCAAGGGCATCATGGATTACGAGCGGCGGCAGATCTACCGCGGCCCCGAGGAATTCATCGACCTTCCGGCGGACCGCCGCGAACTCGAGGACGCCATCGACGACGCCCTGGCGGAACACCCGGACAACGGCGACGTGATGGCGGCCGTGGTCCTGGAAGCCGGCCCCAAGCGGATCGTTGCGGTGCGCCAGAACGGCGAGCGCCTGGAGATCACGGGCGAAGGACTCCGCCCCGCCCAGTCCGGGCTGTCGGACAAGGCCCCGCCCAAGATCAAGATCCGGCCGGGCGCGGTGATCCGCGTCGCCTTGACACCGAAGAACACCTGGGAGATCACCCAGCTGCCCGATGTCGAGGGCGCATTCGTCGCGCTCAACCCCAAGGACGGCGCCCTGGTCGCCATGGTGGGCGGCTTCGATTTCCACAAGAACAAGTTCAACCACGTCACGCAGGCGTGGCGGCAGCCGGGCTCCGGCTTCAAGCCCTTCATCTACTCGGCCGCACTGGAGAAGGGCTTCACGCCGGCGACCATCGTCAACGATGCGCCCCTGTTCTTCGATGCCGGCGTCACGGGTGGGCAGCCCTGGGAGCCCAAGAACTACGACGGCAAGTTCGAAGGGCCGATGCCGCTGCACTCGGCGCTGGCCAAGTCCAAGAACATGGTCTCGATCCGCATCCTCCAGGCCGTGGGCACGCAGAATGCGCAGGACTGGATCACGCGCTTCGGCTTCGAGGCGGAGCGGCACCCGCCCTACCTCACGATGGCGCTGGGCGCCGGTGCGGTCACGCCCATGCAGATGGCCACGGGCTATGCGGTCTTCGCCAACGGCGGGTACCGGGTCAACCCGTGGCTGATCAGCAAGATCACCGACCAGCGGGGCAAGGTCCTCGTCGAAACCCAGCCGCCGCTGCCCAGCGAGGCCATGCGGGCCGTCGATGCGCGCAACGCATTCCTCATGAATCGCCTGCTGCAGGAGATCACCCGCTCGGGCACCGCGGCGGCGGCGCAGCGGCAACTCAAGCGCCCGGACCTGTACGGCAAGACGGGGACCACCAACGACTCCATCGACACCTGGTTCGCTGGGTTCCACCCGTCGCTCGTCGCCGTGGTCTGGATGGGGTATGACAACCCCCGTCCGCTGGGAGACCGCGAAACGGGGGGCAGCCTGAGCCTGCCGGTCTGGATCGGCTTCATGGAAGCCGCACTCAAGGGCGTTCCCGAGGTCGTGCCGACCGCGCCGGAAGGCGTGGTCAACATCGGCGGGGAGTGGTTCTACGAGGAGTACGCCCGCGGGGGCGGCGTGGGCAGCCTCGGCATGCCGCAGCAGGTGCCCGGGGACACGGTGGTCCCGCTCGCCGGGCCCGCGCGGCCGCCGGGAACGAGCGTTCCGGGTGCGCCCGACCAGCAGGGAGCCCCGGCGAGCCAGGAAGTGCTGCAACCGACCCGGCCGGCCGAAGACCGCCGCAGCATCCTCGACCTGTTCCGCAACTAGGCGGCCCCGAGCGCTAGCTGCCGAAGTGCAGCGCCAGCCCGGCCTGCTGGGTCGCGTTCCGGCTCAGGTTCTCGAAGAACTCGCCTTCGCCCTTGGTGTCACGCCACTGCCCGCCATCGAAGCGGTAGTGGAAGCCGCCCGCCTTGGCTGCCAGCCAGACCTCCTGCAGGGGCTTTTGCAGGTTCACGATGATCTGGCTGCCGTTGCGGAAGGTGAGCGTGATCATCCCGCCCACGCGCTGGCTGTCGACGTCGGCGTCCGTTTCATCGTTGATGCGGTCGCAGGCGTCCTCGACCGCGCGCAGCAAGGCTTCGGCGCGGTCCAGGTACTCGTGGTCGGTCATTACAATTTTGCGATGTTGAAGCTTCCACGAATTCTATGCAGTGGGCCCGGAACGCGCGTGGCCGCCTGCGCAGCCGCGCTTGCCGCGCTGTCCGCCTGCGGCCAGCGCGGCCCGCTGTACCTGCCGACCGAGCCAGCCGCGGCGGGTCGGGCCACGTTGCCGCAGGTGCTCTCGCCTGCCGCCCGAACGCCCACCGCTCCCTCTCCCCGGCCATCGAACGCACCCAACGCGCCAGCCGGCACCGGCACGGGCACCGCGGCCCCGGTGCGCACCCCATGACGAACTCGAATCCCGGACATCCCCACTTCGCCTGGCGCGACGGTGAACTCCACGTCGAGGACCTGCCAGTGGACGCCCTGGCGCGCGCGCATGGCACCCCCCTCTTCATCTATTCGAAGGCTGCGATGCTGTCGGCGCTCGCCGCCTACCAGCGCGGCTTCGCGGGCCGCCGCTCGAAGATCTGCTATGCCATGAAGGCGAACTCCTCGCTCGGGGTGCTGCAGGTCTTCGCCCAGGCGGGTTGCGGTTTCGACATCGTCTCCGGGGGTGAACTCGAACGGGTGCTGGCGGCCGGCGGCCGCCCGGCGGACGTGATCTTCTCCGGCGTGGGCAAGACGCGGCGCGAGATGGCGCGCGCGCTGGAGCTCGGCATCGGCTGCTTCAACGTCGAGAGCGAGCCGGAGCTCGAGGTGCTGAACGACGTCGCCCGCGCCAGCGGCACCATCGCGCCCGTCAGCATCCGCGTGAACCCGAACGTGGATCCCAAGACGCACCCCTACATCTCGACCGGACTGAAGGGCAACAAGTTCGGCATCGCCCACGAGCGCACCCTGGCGGCCTACCGGCGCGCGGCCGACCTGCCCGGCCTGCGCGTGGTGGGCATCGACTGCCACATCGGCTCGCAGATCACCGACAGCGCGCCGTACCTCGACGCCATGGATCGGGTGCTCGACCTGGTGCAGTCCGTCGAAGCGTCCGGCATCCGGCTGCAGCACATCGACTTCGGCGGCGGGCTGGGGATCGACTACCAGGGCGTGCAACCGCCGGCAGCCGACACGCTGTGGGCCCAGCTGCTCGCCAAGCTCGACGCGCGTGGCTTCGGCGACCGCGAACTGATGATCGAGCCGGGACGCTCGCTGGTGGGCAACGCCGGCATCTGCGTGACGGAGGTGCTGTACCTGAAGCCCGGCGAACAGAAGAACTTCTGCATCGTCGATGCCGCGATGAACGACCTGCCGCGACCGGCCATGTACGAGGCCTACCACGCCATCCATCCGGTGAAGGCACGCAGCGGTCCGGCCCGCGCGTACGACGTGGTCGGGCCGGTGTGCGAGAGCGGCGACTGGATCGGGCGCGACCGCGAGCTCGCCGCGCAGCCGGGCGACCTGCTGGCCGTCCTGTCCGCAGGCGCCTATTGCATGAGCATGGCCAGCAACTACAACACGCGGCCGCGGGCCGCCGAGGTCCTGGTGGATGGCGACCACGCCCACGTGATCCGCGAACGCGAACGCATCGACGACCTGCTGCGGGGCGAGCGCCTCGTCTGAACGGGCCGTGCGCCCCTGTGTTTCAACCTCGCTGGGACTGCAGCCCCGTGGGGCGCAGGCGACGCCAGGCACGCCAGCCGAGGAGCACCGCGAGGATGCCTGCGTAGAGCGCGACCTCGGCAAAGTCGTTCTTGCCCGCGCGCATCCAGAAGAAATGCAGGATGGCCAGGCCTGCAATGACGTACACGGCGCGGTGCAGGGCCTGCCAACGCGCGGCGCCCAGCGCGCGGATGGCACGGTTGAACGAGGTGGCCGCCAGCGGGGTCAGGAGCAGGAAGGCGGCGAAGCCCACCAGGATGAACGGCCGCTTGGCGATGTCCCGGCTGATGTCGGCAGGATCGAGTGCCATGTCGAACCAGGCATAGCCCAGCAGGTGCAGGCAGGCGTAGAAGTACGTGAACAGGCCCAGCATGCGCCGGAACCGCGCCAGCGCCGGCTGCGACGTCCAGGTCCGCAAGGGCGTGACCGCCAGGGTCAGGCAGAGGAAGCGAAGCGTCCAGTCCCCCGTCGAGCGGATCAGCGACTCCGCGGGATTGGCGCCCAGTCCATCGGTGAGTGCCGCGTAGAACAACCAGCCAAACGGCAGCAGGCACAGCGCGAACAGCACCGGCTTCGCGGCCGGATGCAGCCATGGGGAACGGCGGGCTCCGGCTCTCGGGGCCGCCATCAGAAGTTCTTTTTCAGGTCCATCCCGGCGTACAGCTGCCCCACCTGCGCCTCGTACCCGTTGAACGGGAGCGTCTTGCGCTTCTTGGCGAAGAGGCCGTCTTCACCGATGCGCCGTTCGGTGGCCTGGCTCCAGCGCGGATGGTCCACGTCGGGGTTCACGTTGGAATAGAAGCCGTACTCGTTGGCCGCTGCCTTGTTCCACGCGGTCTTGGGTTCCTTGTCGGTGAAGCGGATGCGCACCAGGCTCTTGGCGCTCTTGAACCCGTACTTCCACGGCACGACCAGGCGCACCGGCGCGCCGTTCTGGTTGGGCAGCACCTCGCCGTACATGCCGAACGACAGCAGCGTCAGCGGGTGCATAGCCTCGTCAAGCCGCAGTCCTTCCACGTACGGCCAGTCCAGCACGCTCGAGCGCAGGCCGGGCATGGTCTTGGGGTCCGCCTGGGTGTAGAACTCGACGAACCGCGCGTTGCCGAGCGGCTCCACCTTCTCGACGAGCTTGCTCATGGAGTAGCCGATCCACGGCACCACCATCGACCAGCCCTCGACGCAGCGCAGGCGGTAGATGCGCTCTTCCTGCGCGCTCAGCTTGAGCAGGTCCTCCAGCGCATAGCGGGCGGGCTTCTTCACCAGGCCGTCCACCTCGACGGTCCAGGGCGTGGTCTTCAGCGTGTGCGCGTTCTTGGCCGGGTCCGCCTTGTCCGTGCCGAACTCGTAGAAGTTGTTGTAGCTCGCCGCGTCCTTGTACTCGGTGAGCTTCTCCATCGTGACCGCGCCGGGCACGGCCGACCGGGTGGCCGGCAGTGCAGCCAGCTTGTTCGGGCGCGCCACCTGCGCCAGGGCTTCGCGCCCTGCCCAAGCCGCCAGGGCGCCACCCGCGACGCCGGTGGCCAACAGCTTCAGCCATTCACGCCGCTGCTGGTAGACCGCGTGCGGCGTGATCTCGCTGGCAACCGGGTGGTGGAAGCCGTTCTTGTCGGTCTTGATCAGCATGCGAAGGCCCTTGTTCGAGTGTTCCGGTGTCAGACGCAACTACGCGGCGGGACCTTACACGGATTCAGAGTGTCCCGTAACTGTGCAAGCCCGACAGGAACATGTTCACCCCCAGGAATGCGAAGGTGGTGACCGCCAGTCCCACGAGGGCCCACCAGGCCGAGACCGCGCCGCGCAGGCCCTTCATCAGCCGCATGTGGAGCCAGGCCGCATAGTTCAGCCAGACGATCAGCGCCCAGGTCTCCTTCGGGTCCCAGCTCCAGTAGCCGCCCCACGCTTCGGCGGCCCACAGGGCGCCCAGCACGGTGGCGATGGTGAAGAACGCGAAGCCCACCGCGATCGACTTGTACATCACGTCGTCGAGAACCTCGAAGGAGGGCAGCCGCTCGGCGATGCGCCGCCGCCCCCAGAGGATGCCCGCCACGATCAAGGCCGCGATGCCGAAGTACACCGCCCAGTACGCGCTGCCCCCTTCGGCCGAGCGACGGAACACCACCGGCTCGAAGCACAGCACGACGCCCAGGCCCCACAGCGGGGCCAGTTTCCACCAGCGGGTCTCGCCCGCCTGCTGCTTGATCAGGTAGGCGAACGCCACCATGGCCGCCAGCGCGAAGGTGCCGTACCCGATGAAGTTGGCCGGCACGTGCAGCTTCATCCACCAGCTCTTGAGCGCGGGCACCAGCGGCTGGATCTCGTGCGCCTCCCGCACCACCGTGTACCAGAGCAGGAAACCCACCGCGGCGCTGACCACCAGCATCACGAAGGCCCCGAGTGCCCGGGTGCCGTAGTGCGCCTCGAAGTACAGGTAGAAGACGGCAGTCATCCAGCAGAACAGGATGAAGACCTCGTACAGGTTGCTCACCGGGATGTGCCCGACGTCCGGGCCGATGAGGTAGCTCTCGTACCAGCGCACCATGGTGCCCACCAGCGCCAGCGCGACCGCGACCCACACCAGGCGGGAGCCGATCCGCTCCATGGCGTCGGCCTGTCCCCTGGCGAACATGCCGATCCAGTAGAAGGCCGTCCCCATGAAGAACAGCATGCTCATCCAGAGGATCGCCGACTGGCTCGACAGGAAGTACTTCAGCCAGAACACGGTGTCGGCCCGGGCGAGCGTTCCGTGGTAGGAGAAGACGGCGAGCAACGACAACGCCGCCACCGCCACCATCAGCGCCTGCAGCGGCCGCCAGAACCAGCCAAGCCAGATCAGCGACGGGACGGTGCCGACCAGGATGGCCTTCTCGTACACGTCCATGTAGGACGCATAGCGCGAGAAGGCGAAGAGGCCACCGGCCACCAGCAGGGCCGCGAAGGCCCAGTCGAGCGGAACACGCCGTGCGAGGAAGCCTTCGTTGAGGGTGATGGTCTGGGTGGCGGTGTTCATCAGGATCCGAGCAGTTGAGTACGGAGCTTCGCGAATTCACGGTCGACGTCCAGCGTCTGCCGGTTGCTGGACAGGGCCATCGAGGCTTCGCTGCCGGCACCGCCGGGACGCAGCCAGACCCACAGCCGCCGCTCCCGGACGTAGAGCATCGCAAAAATGCCCAGGATGAGCAAAGCGCACCCCAGGTAGACAACGTTGCGGCCGGGGGAACGCGTCACCTGGAACACGCTGGCCTGGACCTGGGTGAAGTCCTTCAGCTGGAAAGCCATCGGGGCGGGGTACAGGTGGGCGTCGCCCAGCGCCAGCACCACCTGCGCCATGAAGGCCTGGGTGCGCTCGTCGTTCTCCAGCGGCTGGAGGCCGGCGCGCTCCCGCGCCGCCTGGTGCAACTCGAACAGCACGCCCCCGAGGATGCGGACCACCACCTCGCCCGCGCGGCTGCGCTCGGCCTCCGGCACGCGCGCCTCCAGGAAATTGGACACCGCCGCCAGTCCCGCCCCGTTGCCACCCGCCGCCGGGTCTCCTGCATACAGCGCGATCGCCTGCGCAGCGGAGCCCGCCAGCTGCTCCGCCAGCGCCGGGCGCGACGGGTCGGTGGCCTTGGCCGCGTAGCGCCGCACCGCCTCGGCCCGGGCGGCGGGGTCGGCCAGCGCGGCACGCAGCCGCACGAAGCCGTCCAGGCCGCCCTGCTCGTCGGCCGGCACCCGCAGGTAGCGGAAGGTCTCGGCCGGCGTCTCGCGCATGCCGAGCAGGAACACCGGCACCCCCTCGCCCAGGTCGACCGGCAGCATGTAGTTGTTGTACTCGCGGGCCTGGCCGGCCGCGTCGCGCAGCTTGTAGCTCACGCTCGGACCGATGTTGCGCAGCTCCTTGCGCGTCAGGGTCTTGTTGGCCGCGCCCAGGCGGTCGCCCACCGCGGAGCGCAGGTCGACCTTGCGCGGGTCGGCCCCGCTGCGGCTTGCGTCGGCCATGTTCTCGACGTTGATCACCCGCAACCCGGTGAATTCGAGGGTCATCTTGTCCGCAGCATCGCCCGCGCCCCGCGTCAGCTGGGTGCTGCCGCCGATCACGCCGCGCACCTCGAACGGCTTCGTGTCGCCTTGCAGCGGCACTGCGGCCAGCGTGACCGAGGAGCCGCCGTCGTCGAAGCTGGATTGGTAGATCTCGATGCCGCGCCAGCGCGCCGGGTGGTTGACCTCCACCCGCGCCGGGACCTTCTCCCCGGTCTCCCGGTCGTGGATCACGATCTCGCTGGCGAACAGCTTGGGCATCCCGGTCGAGTAGTACTCCACGATGAACTTCTTCAGCTCGATGGAGAAGGGCAGCTCCTGGACCAGGATGCCGTCGGACTGGTTCAGGATCGCGGTGGACGACTGCGTGCCCTCGGCCACCAGCAGGTTGCCGCGGAACGTCGGGTTGCTCGCCGGCAGCCGGTGCTCTGGCTTGACGTCGGCGATCATGCCGCCGCCGGCGTAGGGCGCCTTGCCGCCAAACCACATCTGCGCCCGGACGATCAGGTCGCCATCGAGCAAGCCGCCCAGGCACACCAGGACGATGGCGCTGTGGGCGGCGATGTAGCCGACCTTGTTCACGGCGCCCGCCTTGGCCGCGACCATCCAGCCCTCCCCCTGTGGCGTGCTGCGCTGCTGCAGCCGCACGCGCCAGCCCGCACCGGCCAGCGCCTGCCCGATGCGGCGCGCGGCCGCCTCGGGCGCGTCGCCGAGCGTTCCCTGGGCGCGGTGGTGGAAGGCCTGCAGGCTCTGCTCGCGGATGTTCTCCTTGTAGCCCTTCAGGTCCGCCAGGATCTTGGGCGTGTTGCGGGCGATGCACAACGAGGTGCTGGTCACCAGGAAGGCCAGGATCAGCAGGAACCACCAGGCGCTGTAGACCGCATTGAGCTTGAGAGCCAGGAACAGCTCGGACCAGAACGGCCCGAACTGGTTGACGTAGTTGGTCGCCGGTTCGTGCTGCTTGAGGATGGTGCCGATCACCGAGGCGATGCAGATCACCGTCAGCAGCGAGATCGCGAACCGCATCGACGACAGCAGCTCCACCGCCGCCCGCAGCCGGTGCGATGCGGAGGGCAGTTCCAGGCCTTGGGTGCTTGCGGTCATGCGGCGGTTGAAAGAAAAAAGGCGGGCATCCGCAGATCCCCGCCTGAGTAGTGTCCTGTGACGCGGGATGGTTCCCGCAACCGTCAGCGCAGGCCGGCGATGTAGTCGGAAACCGCCTTGATCTCCATGTCGTTCAGGCGGGCGGCCACCTGCATCATCTGCACGCTGTTCGGCCGGGTGGAGTCGCCCTTGGCGGTCTTGTCGTTGGCCGCGGTGCGGAACTTGACCAGCTGCGCGGCGGTGTAGTCGGCGTGCTGGCCCGACAGGCGCGGATATTGCGACGGGATGCCGGCCGCGTTGGGGCTGTGGCAGGCCGCGCAGGCGGCGATGTTGCGCTCGGCCACGCCGCCGCGGTAGATGCGCTCGCCCATGGCCACCAGCTCCTTGTCGCGGGCGAAGCCGGGCTTGGCCTTGCTGCTGCCCATGAAGGCGGCGATGTTGCGCATGTCCTGCTCGCTCAGCTGCGATGCGAAGCCCTGCATGATGGAGTTGGGGCGCTTGCCGCTCTTGTACTCCTGCAGCTGCTTGACGATGTACTCGGGGTGCTGCTGCGCCAGCTTGGGGTTGGCCGGGACACCGGAATTGCCGTCCGCGCCGTGGCAGGCGGCGCAGACCGCGGCAAAGCGCTTCTCGCCTTCCGCCGCGTCCGGCTTGGCGGGCTGCTGCGCGGCGGCAGCCGGTGCAGCGGGCGCCGGCGCCGAGGCGGCGGCGGCAGGAGCCGCCGGGGCACCGGCCGCCGGGGCCTGGGCAAGAGCGTCGAGCGCAGGCGCGGCCAGGACGGCGGCGGTGAGCAGGCAGGCGAGCAACTTCATGTTCTGGAGGGGTCGGTTTCTGGAACGCAAAACCCCGGGATTCTACAATGCGCGTCCTTCCCGCCCTCCCCGGCCGCCCATCCCATGACCCCTCCCGCGGCCCCCAGCCCCGACACCAAGCGCGACGCCGACCGGGCGATCGCCTGGATGCACACCGCCCGCTTCCTCACCACGGCGCCCAAGCTGGAGTTCCTGCCGCCCCACGACCATCCCGAATTCGCCTTCGTGGGCCGCTCCAACGCGGGCAAGTCGACCTGCATCAACACCCTGACGCAGCAAAAGCGCCTGGCCTTCGCGTCCAAGACCCCGGGTCGCACCCAGAGCATCAACCTCTTCTCGCTGGGCAAGCAGGGCATCACCGACGCCGTGCTGGCCGACCTGCCCGGCTATGGCTACGCGGCGGTCCCCAAGCAGGACAAGCTGCGCTGGCAACAGGTGATGGCGAACTACCTGGTGACGCGGCCCAACCTGCGCGGCGTGGTGCTGCTGTGCGACCCGCGGCATGGCTTGACCGAGCTGGACGACATCCTGCTTGAGGTGATCCGGCCGCGGGTCGAGGCCGGCCTCAAGTTCCTGGTCCTGCTGACCAAGGCGGACAAGCTCAACCGCAGCGAGGCGGCCAAGGCGCTGTCGATCGCGCGACTGCAGGCCGGCGGGGGCGAGGTCAAACTGTTCTCGGCCCTCAAGCGACAGGGCGTGGACGAGACGGCGCTGCTGCTCTGGCAGTGGGCGCACCCCGACGCGCCGCCCACGACATGATCCAGACCTACCAGCAGTCCCTTCCGCACGGCATCACCCTCAGCTGCCGCGCCGCCGGCGAGCCGGGCCGACCGGTGCTGGTCTTCCTCCACGGCTTTCCCGAAGCGGCATTCGTCTGGGACACGCTGCTCGAGCACTTCGCCGATCCGCGCCACGGCGGCTATCGCTGCGTGGCGCCCAACCTGCGGGGATTCGAGCGGTCGAGTGCGCCGCCCGAGGTCGGCGCCTACCGGGCCAAGCACCTGGTGCAGGACATCGCCGCCCTCATCGACCTCGAAGGCGGCCCGCTGGAGTGCCTGGTGGCCCACGACTGGGGCGGCGCCGTCGCCTGGAACATCGCGAACCAGATGCCGCAGCGCATGCGCCGGCTGGCCATCGTCAACTCGCCGCACCCGGGCACCTTCCTGCGCGAGCTGCAGTCCAGCCCCGCGCAGCAGGAAGCGAGTGCCTACATGAACTTCCTGATCCGGGCCGACGCGGAGCAGCTGCTGGCGCAGGACGACTACCGGCGCCTGTGGGCCTTCTTCACCAACATGGGCGGCGATGCCTGGCTCACCGAGCCGGTCAAGCAGCAGTACCGCGACGTCTGGAACGGGCCCGCCGGTGGCCCGCCCGGCGCCGGCCTGGTGGGCGGCTGCAATTACTACCGGGCGTCGCCGCTGCGCCCGCCGCAGCCGCACGACCCGGGCGCTGCCGGGGTCACGCTGCCGCGCGAGATGCTCACCGTGTCGCTGCCCACCCTGGTGCTCTGGGCCCTGGAGGATGCCGCGCTGCCGCCTGCCCTGGTCGACGGGCTGGAGGACTATGTGCCGCGCATGACGCTGGAGCGGGTTCCCGGCGCCAGCCACTGGATCGTGCACGAGCGCCCCGAGTTCGTGGCGCAGCGCCTGCAGGCGTTCCTCGCGACCGCCGCGGACTGAAGCCCCGCCAGCTCAGTACACGGGCCGGTCGCCCGCGGGCCGGGTCTTGAACCGCTTGTGCACCCAGTAGTACTGTTCCGGCATGCCGTCGATGTAGTCCTGCAGGCGCTCGTTCATCAGCGCCGTGTCGGCTTCCAGGTCGTCCGACGGGAAGTCGTGCCACGCCGGAAGCACCTGCACCTCGTAGCCGCCCGGCGTGATGCGCGTGAGCAGGGGCACGACCTTGGCCCGCCCCAGGCGCGCGAACCGGGACAGCGACGGCACCGTGGCCGCAGGCACCCCGTAGAACGGCACGAAGATCGATTCCTCCGGCCCGAAGTTCATGTCCGGCAGCAGGCACAGGGGAACGCCTTCGCGCAGGGCGCTCACCACCTGCTTGACGCCGTCCGTGCGTCCGAACAGGCGCACGTTGCCGAAGCGGCGCCGGCCGGCCAGGATCCAGGCGTCGACCACCGGGTTGGCCTGCCGCGTGTAGATGGTCATGAAGGGCCGATCGCTGTCGAGCGTCAGGGCGGTCCAGCCGGCGTCCATGCCGACGAAATGCGGCCAGAAGACGACCGTGGGCTCTCGCCCCTCCAGCTCCTGCAGCGCGCCCGAGAGGTGCACCCGCTCGCGCACCAGCCGCGGGTCGCCGTGCCACAGCCAGCTGCGATCCAGCCAGGCCTGCGCGAACGCGATGAACACCCGCGGCACGAGCTCGCGGCGCTGCTGCGCGGTCCACTGCGGGAAGCACAGTTCCAGGTTCACCCGCACCACGTGGCGCCGGCTGCGGACCAGCGCGAACAGCACCCAGCCCAGCGCCCACCCGAGGCCGCGGATCCAGCGCAGCGGCAGCGGCGCCACCAGGCGCATCAGCAGCACGCCCAGGCGGCTGATCATGCAGCCCCCCGCGGCGCCTTGTAGCGCGCGTAGCCCCAGAGGTACTGGGCCGGGCACTCGCGCACCAGGGACTCCATCTCGGCATTCACCCGCGTGGCGGCCGCCTGCGGATCGGCCGGCACCTCGCCCATCCAGGGCCGCAGGTGGATGCGGAACCCGCGCCCCCAGTGCAGGCGTTCGCCCCAGGCCAGGAGCACCGTCGCGCCGGTCTGGCGGGCCAGGCGCGCGGACAGCGTCATGGTGTAGGCCGGCCGGCCGAAGAACGGCGCCCACACCCCCAGGCCCTCGGGCGGCACCTGGTCGGGCAGCAGGCCCACCGCCTCGCCGGCCTGCAGCGCCTTGAGCATCTGCTTGACGCCTGCCAGCGTGGTGGGCGCGGCGGCCAGGTTGTGGCGCTGGCGTGCACCGTCCATCAGCGCGCGCAGCCACGCCTTGCGCGCGGGGCGGTACAGCACCGTGATGCGGCCGTAGCGCGCGGCGTAGCCCTGTGCGGTGGCCTCGAAGCAACCCAGGTGCGGCGTGAGGAAGACGATGCCCTTGCCGCGGGCGAGCGCCGCGTCGATGCACTCGGCGCCCGACCACTGCACCGGCGCGGGCGCACCGAACCAGAGGCGCGGCACTTCCGCCACCAGCCGCCCGGCCGCGGCCACCGCGCCGCGCACCTGGCCCGGCGCCAGCCCGGCCAAGGCGACGTTCTCGCGGAAGCGCCTGCGGTAGGTGGGCGAGGCGGCATAGGCCAGCCAGCCCAGCAGCGCGCCGATGCCGTGCAGCAGCCACAGCGGCAGCACGGCCATCAGGCGAAAGAGGGTGGTCATGGCCAGTTAGAATCGGCTCCGTCGCCGAGTTATGAACTACTTGCAGGGCGACGCTAAACAAATCTGCTAAAGCGTTCGCCGAAGCTCCAGCCAAGGCAACGCGCCTTGCAACCGAACCGCTGGAGTTTATTCAAATGGCGAACGACTTCCTCTTCACCTCCGAATCCGTGTCCGAGGGCCATCCCGACAAGGTGGCCGACCAGATCTCCGACGCGATCCTCGACGCGATCTTCCGCCAGGACCCCCGCAGCCGCGTGGCGGCCGAGACGCTCACCAACACCGGCCTGGTGGTGCTCGCCGGCGAGATCACCACCAACGCCCACGTCGACTACATCCAGGTCGCGCGGGACACCATCAAGCGCATCGGCTACGACAACACCGAGTACGGCATCGACTACAAGGGCTGCGCGGTGATGGTCTGCTACGACAAGCAGTCCAACGACATCGCGCAGGGCGTGGACCATGCCAGCGACGACCACCTGAACACCGGCGCCGGCGACCAGGGCCTGATGTTCGGCTATGCCTGCGACGAGACGCCCGAGCTGATGCCCGCGCCGATCTACTACGCGCACCGGCTGGTGGAGCGCCAGGCGCAGCTGCGCCGCGACGGCCGCCTGCCGTTCCTGCGCCCCGACGCCAAGAGCCAGGTGACGATGCGCTACGTGGACGGCAAGCCGCACAGCATCGACACCGTGGTGCTGTCCACCCAGCACGCGCCGGACCAGAGCGAGACGCCGACGAAGATGAAGGCCAGCTTCAACGAGGCCATCATCGAGGAGATCATCAAGCCGGTGCTGCCCAAGGAGTGGCTGAAGGAGACCCGTTACCTGATCAACCCCACCGGCCGCTTCGTCATCGGCGGCCCGCAGGGCGACTGCGGCCTCACGGGCCGCAAGATCATCGTGGACACCTACGGCGGTGCCTGCCCCCACGGCGGCGGCGCCTTCTCCGGCAAGGATCCGTCCAAGGTCGACCGCTCGGCCGCCTATGCGGCGCGCTACGTCGCCAAGAACATCGTGAAGGCGGGCCTTGCGCGGCAGTGCCAGATCCAGGTGGCCTATGCCATCGGCGTGGCCAAGCCCATGAACGTGACGGTGTACACCGAGGGCACCGGCGTGATCCCCGATGCGCAGATCGCCGCTCTGGTCAACGAGCACTTCGACCTGCGCCCGAAGGGCATCATCCAGATGCTCGACCTGCTGCGCCCGATCTACGAGAAGACAGCCGCGTACGGCCACTTCGGCCGCGACGAGCCCGAGTTCACCTGGGAACGCACCGACCGCGCCCAGCTGCTGCGCAGTGCAGCTGGCCTGAAGGGCTGATCGGCGCAGGCGCGGCCCGCACGGGCATGGCCCGCTCGGCCGTCCCGAAGCCGGCCGGCGCGCTCCCGCTGCAGGCCGAATCGGGCTGCAGCCCGCATTCCGCGCGGGCATGCCGCTATCGAATGCATAGCGAAACCGCCTCCTGCGAGGTTCGCCGCCCTCACTCGATCATGGTCTGCTGGCGCTCGTGCTCCTGCCGCTTCATCGCGGCGTAGCGCGGGCGGTCCATCTCGCGCAGCTGCCGCGCGTAGCGCTCGGTTGCATCGAACCAGCCCTGGATGCGGCGCTCGACCTGCTGCTGCGGCGGCGCCTTCAGCGCGTCCAGGAACGCGTCGATCGCGAGGTAGTAGCGCATCGCGTTGCGTTCCACCGCACCGCGCACGCCGCCGATGTACTGCGGCTCGCCCGAGGGCCCGCGGCCGACCACGGTGAAGCCGACCTTGTCCGCCCCCACGGTGCCCAGGTAGGCCTGCATCGCCATCCGCCCCGCCATGCCGAACCCGTAGCTGTAGTTCAGCCGCAGGAAGGTGCGGCCGCCCTCCAGCGGGGTGGCGGCAACCGTGATCCGGTAGTCGCGCGTGCCCACCGGGCCCTCCGGTGCCACCAGGCGTGTCTCGAAGTAGTCGCTGCGCGACGCCACCTGCCGCCAGGCGAAGTTCAGCCGGTAGGCCTGCTCGACCGGCTGGTTGTACTTGCGCCCGATGCGCACGTGCAGGGCGGAGCCTTCCGCCGTGTTCACCGCGTGGCAGTACTTGGTGTTGAAGGGCAGGATCAGGATGTCGCACCAGCGCGCCGGTTCACGCAAGGCGCCGGACACGGTCGCGAAGGGGTGGTCGAGCACGGCGAACACGTCGCCGCTGAGCCGGTCCTGCTGCTCCGTCGAATCGATGTGCAGCGCATGGCCGAAGGCGTTCTGCTGCAGCTGGCCGCGCAGGGCCGCGTGCCGCTCGCGCAGGGCCGCGGCGTCGGCGCGCGCGGGTGCGGCCGGCAGCAGGGCACTGCCCAGCAGCAGCACCGCAACAAGCAGGGACGGGACGGTCGTCGTGCGCATCGGCTCTCCTGGTCGGGCTGAGCGTGCCCGCGGCGCCGCAGCAGCGCTGTAGGACGCCCGACCAAGCCGCTGTCCGGTGCGGCGCGCCGTCGCCGCGGCCGGGTCGGGTGGCCTTCCTTTTTCCTACACCGGGTCCAAGGCTTGGCTGACGGCCCAGTTCGCGCACCCGGCAGGAAGATGGCTGCAGCAGCGGCGCCTGCGGTGCAAGCATGGACGGCCGCCCGACCACACGAGCACGCACGCAAAGGAGCACTGACATGGCTGCAGACGACAGGGACATGAACCGGGACCCCATCACCGACGAGCCGGGCGCGCACCCGGTCGGCACCGGGGTCGGCGCGGCAGGCGGCGCCATGGCTGGCGCCGCGGCGGGGACCATCGGCGGGCCGGTGGGCACGCTGGTCGGCGGCGTCGTGGGCGCGGTGGTCGGCGGCCTGGCCGGCAAGGCCGCGGCCGAAGCCATCAACCCGACGGCCGAGGAATCGCACTGGCGCGAGCAGTACGCCCGCGAGCCCTACTACGAGCAGGGCCGCAGCTTCGACGACTACGGCCCGGCCTACATGCACGGCGTGCAGGGCCGCCTGCAGCACGAGAGCGACTGGGACACCGCCGAGCCACGGCTCGCGTCCGAGTGGTCGCAGCGGCGCGGCAGCTCCAGCCTGGACTGGGAACGGGCACGCCCGGCCAGCCGCGCGGCGTGGGACCGCGTCGACCTGCAGCGTGGCGGCTCGTCCGCGATGGGCCTGGGCGGCACCGGTGCCGCCAGCGACACGGCGGCCGTGCGCGCCGCCGACTTCGCCGCGGGCAGCGGCGGCGCGATGGCGGGCGGCACCGACATGGCGCGTGGTGGCATGGAAGGCGGCATGGGCGGCGGCATGGGTGGCGGCATGGGCGCCTCCACGTCATCCGCATCGTCCATGCGGACGCCGGCCGAAAGCGGCGCGGGCCAGAACACCGGCGTGGCCGGCATGGTCGGCGCCGCGCAGAGCGCCGGCAACACGGGCGGCGGCCGCGACGACGTGATCGACGCGCTGCAGGACCTGGTGGAGTGCTGCAAGGACGGCGAGTACGGCTTCCGCGAGAGTGCCGAGCAGGCCAAGCGGCAGGACCTCAAGTCGCTCTTCCTGCAGCGCGCCGACGACTGCCGTCGCGGCGCCGAGGAGCTGAACCAGCAGATCCGCCAGCTGGGCGGCCAGGTCGAGGACAGCGGCAGCGCGCTGGGCACCCTGCACCGCGGCTGGGTGTCGGTCAAGTCCGCGCTGACCACGTACGACGACAAGGCGGTGCTGCAGGAATGCGAGCGCGGCGAGGACAACGCCCTGGCGCGCTACCGCAAGGCGCTCAAGCAGTCGCTGCCGCCGCAGGTCCAGCAGATCGTGGAGCGGCAGTACCAGGGCGTGCAGCGCAACCACGACCAGATCAAGATGCTGCGCGACAGCGCGCCCTGACGGGACACGCGGGGCGAACCGAACCGTGGCCGACGACGACCGCCCGGCGCCCTCCGATGCGCTGAAGACCTACCGCGCCAAGCGCCGGTTCGACGCCACGCCGGAGCCGGCCGAGGGCGGCCAGCCCGACGAGTCGGCGCGCGCGTTCGTGGTCCAGAAGCACTGGGCGACCCGGCTGCACTACGACTTCCGGCTGGAGCTGGAGGGCACGATGAAGAGCTGGGCCGTGCCCAAGGGACCGAGCTTCGATCCGGCCGACAAGCGGATGGCCATGCCCACCGAGGACCATCCGATCGCCTACAACCGGTTCGAGGGGACGATCCCGCCCGGCAACTACGGCGCGGGCAAGGTCATCATCTGGGACAAGGGCACCTGGATCCCGTTGGAAGATCCGCACAAGGGCTTCCGCGACGGCAAGCTGAAGTTCGAGCTGCGCGGGCACAAGCTGCACGGCCACTGGACGCTGGTGCGCATGAAGGGCCGCGGCAACGGCCGCGAGGACCCCTGGCTGCTGATCAAGGAGCGCGATGCGCTCGCCCGCCCGGCCACCGAGTTCAGCGTGGTGGACGAACGGCCGGACAGCGTGGCCGCCCTGGAGGACCGCCCCGCGCCGGTTGCCGACGGGGTGCCGGCTGTGCCCGCAGTGGCGGCTGCGCCAGCGGCGCCGTCCGGCCCGCCGGCCGGCGCGCGCCCGGCCGCCTTGCCCGATGCGCTGCAGCCGGAGCTGGCGGTGCTGGTCGATGCGCCGCCGGGCGACCCGCAGGACTGGGTGTTCGAGATCAAGTTCGACGGCTACCGCATGCTGGCGCGCGTGGAGGCCGGCCAGATCCGCCTGGTCACCCGCAACGGCAACGACTGGTCGGCCCGGCTGCCCGGGCTGCTGCAGGCGCTGCGCGCCATGGAGCTGCCGGACGGCTGGTACGACGGCGAGATCATCATGCCCGGCGCCGACACGCCGGCCGACTTCCAGGCGCTGCAGGGCGCCTTCGACAGCGCCCGCACGGAGCGCATCGTCTACTACCTGTTCGACCTGCCCTACTGCGCCGGGCAGGACCTGCGCGACGTGCCGCTGCAGGAGCGCCGCGCCGTGCTCCAGCGCATCGTGGAGCGCAAGCCGCACCCGAACGTGCGCTTCAGCGCCGTGTTCGATGCCCCGGCCGGCGAGATCCTGGCGTCGGCCTGCAGGCTCGGCCTCGAGGGCGTGATCGCCAAGCGGCGCGACTCCCCTTACGTGTGCCGGCGCTCCAGCGACTGGATCAAGCTCAAGTGCGCGCACCGCCAGGAGTTCGTGATCGGCGGCTGGACCGACCCCAAGGGCTCGCGCACCGGCATCGGCGCGCTGCTGCTGGGCGTGCACGGCGACGACGGCAAGCTGCGCTATGCGGGCAACGTCGGCACCGGCTTCAACGAGCGCAGCCTGCGCGACCTGCGCGAGCGGCTGGACGCGCTGCCACAGGCCCGCAGCCCGTTCGACGGCGGCGGCACCGGCATCCCGCGCGCGGCGCACTGGGTACGCCCCGAGCTCGTCTGCGAGGTCTCGTTCGGCGAGTGGACGCGCGACGGCAAGGTGCGGCACTCGGTGTTCCATGGGCTGCGCAGCGACAAGCCGGCAGAGGCGGTCTCGCTGGAGCCGGTGGCGCCCACGCCGCGTGGCAAGCCGGCCGCCGGCGGCAAGGCGGCGAAGGCCGCCGCGCCCCGCGCCGTCCGCGCCACGGGCACGCCGGCGGCGACCGTGGCCGCGGCCGGCGTGCTTCCGGCCAGCCTGCGGGTGAGCCATCCCGAGCGCGTGGTCGATCCGCAGAGCGGCACCACCAAGATCGAGCTGGTGCGCTACTACGCGCTGGTCGCGCCGCTGATGATGGAGCACCTGCGCCGGCGCCCGATCGCGATGGTGCGCGCGCCGGACGGGATCGAGGGCCAGCTGTTCTTCCAGAAGCACCTGGAGCGCTACAAGATGGCCGGCGTGGAGCCGCTGGACGCCGCGATCTTCCCGGGTCACCCGCCCATGCTGGAGATCGCCACCCCGGACGGGCTGCTGTCGGCCGCGCAGATGAACGTGATCGAGTTCCACACCTGGAACGCGGTCGCGCAGGACGCCGCCCGGCCGGACCGCATGACCTTCGACCTCGACCCCGGGGACGGCGTCGAGTGGCCGCAGATGCAGGAGGCCGCGCTGCTGGTGCGCGCCTTCCTCACTGAGCTCGGCCTGCCGGCCTGGCTGAAGACCAGCGGCGGCAAGGGCTTGCATGTGGTGGTGCCCCTCAAGCCCAAGCTCGGCTGGGACCCGGTGAAGGACTTCTCGCAGGCGATCGTGAACCACCTGGCGCGCACCATCCCGCAACGCTTCGTGTCCAAGAGCGGTCCCAAGAACCGGGTCGGCCGCATCTTCATCGACTACCTGCGCAACGGATTCGGTGCCACGACCGTGAGCGCCTGGTCGGCGCGCGCGCGGCCGGGCCTGGGCATCTCGGTGCCGGTGCGGTGGGAGGAGCTGCAAGGACTGCGCGGCGGCGCGCACTGGACGGTGAAGACGGTGCACGAACGGCTGGACGAGGGCAATGCCCCCTGGGACGGCTACGTGCAGAGCAGCGCCGCCCTCGGCGCCGCCATGAAGACCCTGGGCTTCCGCCCGGCATGAGGAGCCACCGCCGGTGACGCAGTCGTGGCCCCGCACCCTCTGGATCGTCCGGCACGGGCAGAGTGCGGGCAACGTGGCCCGCGATGCGGCCGAGGCCTCCGGGCTGGCCATGATCGACATCGCCGAGCGCGACATCGACGTGCCGCTCTCGCCACTGGGGCGCGAGCAGTCCCTGGCGCTGGGACACTGGTTCGGCGAGCTGCCGCGCACCCGGCGCCCCGAGGTGATCCTCACCTCTCCCTACCTGCGGGCGCGCCAGACCACGCAGCTGATCATGGAGGCGGGCGGGTTCGACCCCGCGCAGGTGCGGGTGCGCATCGACGAGCGCCTGCGCGAGAAGGAGTTCGGCATCCTGGACCGCTTCACGGTCCGCGGCATCCGGGAGCGCTTCCCCGAGCTGGCCGCCCAGCGCGCGCACGTGGGCAAGTTCTACTTCCGGCCGCCCGGCGGCGAGAGCTGGTGCGACGTGATCCTGCGGCTGCGCAGCGTGGTGGAGATGGTCACGCGGGAGCACCACGGCCAGCGGGTGCTGGTGGTCGCGCACCAGGTCATCGTGAACTGCATGCGCTACCTGCTCGAGTCGCTGGAGGAGCACGAGATCCTGGCGCTGGACCGCAAGGGGGACGTTCCGAACTGCGGCGTGAGCTCCTACGAGCACGACCCGCAAACCGATGCGCTGGTGCCGGACCTCGTCGATTTCGTCGCGCCCCTGCGCGAGGCCGGGGCGCCGGTGACCACCGAACCGGATGCGGTCGCCGCGCCCAAGCCCTGACATGGACGCGCCCGCCGCACCACCCCGGGACAGCACAGAGCTCGATGCGGATGCACTCCGCGCGTGGCCGCTGCCCCCGCTCTCCGACGACGCCGACAAGGAAGCGCGCGGTCGCATCGTGGTGATCGCGGGCAGCCGCGAGATCCCGGGCGCCGCCGTGCTGGCCGCCACGGCCGCCCTGCGCGCCGGCGCCGGCAAGCTGGTGATCGCCACCGCCGGCTCGGTCGCCGGTGCGATGGCGTTCGCGATGCCCGAGGCCCGCGTGATCGCGCTGCCGGAAACCCCGGCCGGGGGCTTCGAAGGCGGCGCGATCGCGCTGCTCGAACGCGCCATCGCGACCGCGCAGTCGGTCGTGGTCGGGCCGGGGTTGATGGACCGCGAGGCGACCTGCGCCTTCGTCACCCGGCTGCTGCCGCGGCTGGCCGGCAAGCGCGTCGTGCTGGACGCGCTCGCCATGGACGCGATCACGACCATCGGCCGTTTCCACAGCCCGGTGCTGCTCACCCCGCACGCGGGCGAGATGGCCCACCTCACCGGCTGGTCGAAGCAGGCGGTGCTCGACGACCCGCTCCACGCGGCGCGCGACGCGGCGGCGCGCTGGAACGCGGTCGTGGCCGTCAAGGGTCCGACCACGGTGATCGCCACGCCGGCCGGCGCCACCTGGCGGCACCGCGGCGGCAACTGCGGACTGGCGACCTCGGGCTCGGGCGACACCCTTGCCGGCTTGATCGCGGGCCTGTGCGCGCGAGGCGCCAGCCTGGAGCAGGCGTGTTCCTGGGGGGTGGTGCTCCACGCGCAGGCCGGCGAGCGGCTGGCGCGGGAGGTCGGCCCGGTGGGCTTCCTGGCGCGCGAGCTGCCCGACGCGATGCTCGCGGCCCTGCGCGCGCTGGACGCGGGCGCTAGGCCCGCGCCGGACGCACCCAGGGAAAGGTGAGCACCAGGCAGTCCTGCGCGGTTCCGGACATCTCGACGCCTTCCGCGGCCGCCAGGGCCTGCACGTCGGTGCGTGCCAGTTGCCGGTACGTGGCGGACACGTCCGAGCCCTGCTCACCGTCGCACGCGCGCAGCCGCAGCGTGAGCTCCAGCCCCACGGCCGTCGGCCGGGCGCGCAACACCAGTTCGGCCGGCGGGGCCACCTCGTCGGTGGCCTGGATCAGGGCGGCGGTGAGCACGTTGCGCACGGCGGAGCGCCCGACCTCCCCGGCCACCGTGCCCACCTCGTTGTGCACGCGGAAGCCGCGGAAGCTCAGGCCCGTCGCCAGCAGGCTGACGCATTCGTGCACGCCCTCGCCGGCCGTGGTGACCGCACCGTCCTCGGGGGCCAGCCAGGTGACCACGTCGAGGCAGGAGTGGAGCGCGGCGCGCGCGAAGCCGTTGATCTTCTGCGCGCTGGCATGCACATGGGCCAGGTCGGGCTCCGGCGCCCGCAGACGGCGGTCGAGCACCTCGTAGATCATCCCGATCGGCTGCAGGTTGACCACCAGGTGGTGCCGCATGGAGGGCGCCAGACGCCTCAGCAGCGCATACCGCGCCGATTCGGAGCGGTCTGCGGCAGTGGGCGACGGGCTGGCCATGGCCGAACCAATATTTCACTGCCCATGACCTTTGTCAATGTCAAAGCTCCCGGGGTGCGCAGCGCCACGCCCGGGTCATTTGCAACAAGCTGCTACACCCGCTGGCAGACGCCCGGTGTCGAGCCCGGCGGCAGCGACGACACCAGGCCTGCGGCGGTGAGCGCGGCGCGCAGCAAGCTGCCGCCGGTGCTCACTCGACCGTGACCGACTTCGCCAGGTTGCGCGGCTTGTCCACGTCCGTGCCCCGCGCACAGGCGGTGTGGTAAGCCAGAAGCTGCAGGGGCACGACGTGCAGCAGCGGGCTGAGCGGGCCGTAGTGCTCGGGCATCCGGATCACGTGGATGCCGTCCTCGCTCTCGATGCGGGTGTCGGCATCGGCCAGCACGTACAGCACGCCACCGCGCGCGCGGACCTCCTGCATGTTGCTCTTGAGCTTCTCCAGCAAGGCATCGTTCGGCGCGACCGTCACCACCGGCATCTGGCTGGTCACCAGCGCCAGCGGGCCGTGCTTGAGCTCGCCGGCCGCGTAGGCCTCGGCGTGGATGTAGGTGATCTCCTTGAGCTTGAGCGCGCCTTCCAGCGCGATCGGGTAGTGCAGCCCGCGGCCCAGGAACAGCGCGTTCTCCTTGGCGGCGAAGTCTTCCGCCCAGCTGATGATTTGGGGCTCCAGCGCCAGCACCGCGGACAGCGCGGCGGGCAGGTGCCGCATGGCCTTGAGGTGCGCGGCTTCCTGCGACTCGGTCATGCGTCCCTTGACCCCCGCCAGCGCGAGGGTCAGCAGGAACAGGCCCGCCAGCTGCGTGGTGAACGCCTTGGTCGACGCGACGCCGATCTCGGCGCCGGCGCGGGTGATGTAGGCCAGCTTGCATTCGCGCACCATGGCCGAGGTGGAGACGTTGCAGACCGTCAGCGTCTGCTCCATGCCCAGCTCGCGCGCGTGGCGCAGCGCGGCCAGCGTGTCCGCGGTCTCGCCCGACTGCGTGATCGTCACCACCAGCGTGCGCGGATTCGGCACCGAGGTGCGGTAGCGGTACTCGCTGGCGATCTCCACCTGCGTCGGGATGCCGGCGATGCCTTCCAGCCAGTACTTGGCCGTGCAGCCGCTGTAGTAGCTGGTGCCGCAGGCCAGGATCAGCACCGAGTCGATCTCCTTGAAGACCGAGAACGCGCCGTCGCCGAACAGCTCGGGCACCACGGCCTGCACGCCTTCCAGCGTGTCGGCGATGGCGCGCGGCTGCTCGAAGATCTCCTTTTGCATGTAGTGGCGGTAGGGACCCAGCTCGGCCGCGCCGCTGTGCGCCTGCACGGTGCGCGGGGGTCGCGCCGCGGGCTTGCGGGCCTTGTCTTCCACCCAGTACTTGCCCAGCTGCACGTCCACCACGTCGCCTTCCTCGAGGTAGACGATCTGGTCGGTCACGCCGGCCAGGGCCATGGCATCGCTGGCCAGGAAGTTTTCGCCCCCCTCCTTGCCGACACCGAGGATCAGGGGCGACCCGGCCCGGGCGCCGATGACGCGCAGCGGCTCGTCCTTGCAGAACACCGCGATGGCGTAGGCACCCTGCAGGCGGCGGATGGCCGACTTCACCGCCTCGAACAGGTCGCCCTCGTACAGGCTGTCCACCAGGTGGCAGATCACCTCGGTGTCGGTCTGGCTGGTGAACTCGTAGCCCTTGGCCTTGAGTGCGGCGCGCAGCTCGTCGTGGTTCTCGATGATGCCGTTGTGGACCAGCGCGATGCGGCCCGCGCGGTCCGAGGCACCGGTGCCGGGTCCGTGGCTGAAATGCGGATGGGCGTTCTGCACCGCCGGCGCCCCGTGCGTGGCCCAGCGCGTGTGCGCAATGCCGGTGGTGCCCTCGATCGCCTCGCGCTCGACCTGGGTCAGGAGTTCCGCCACCCGGGCCGTGCTGCGGGCACGCCGCAGCCCGTTGTCGTACACCGCCACGCCGCAGGAGTCGTAGCCCCGGTATTCCAGCCGCTGCAGGCCCTGCACGAGGATGGGAACGATGTTGCGCGTGGAGACCGCGCCGACGATGCCACACATGGTTTTGCTCCTGGAAAGGATCTGCACTCTAGGCGAGCAGGAATGAAATAAGCCATCTAATTGGAACTCCTGACGTATAAAAATTTCTTCTACGACATCAAGTGTTCGGATCTTTCAGATAATCGGCAGTTATGGAAGAAATATCGCTCGATGCACTGGACATGGCTCTTCTGGGCCAGTTGCAGGTGGACGCCTCGCTCACCAACCAGGCGCTGGCCGCGCGCGTGCACGTCTCGCCGCCCACCTGCCTGCGCCGGGTCAAGCGACTGGTGGACGCGGGCCTGGTCGAACGCCAGGTGGCCATCCTCGACCGCGACCGGCTGGCCCCCCTCATCGGTCGGCCGCTGGAGGCGATCGTGGAGATCACGCTCGACCGGCAGGACAGCGCCGCGATGGACGCGTTCGAGGGCAAGGCCACGGCCGATGCCGCCGTGCAACAGTGCCACCGCGTCTCGCCCGGCCCCGACTTCGTGCTAGTGGTGCAGGCGCCCGACATGCCGGGCTACCTCGCGCTGGCCCAACGCCTGTTCACCAGCGACGCGAACGTGCGCAACGTCAAGGCCTACTTCTCGGTGAAGCGGGCCAAGTTCGACCCGCGCATCGCGCTGCCGCGTCTGCCGCTGGCGCAGCAGCCCTGAGCCGCCCCTACTTCTTCGGCGCCTTGGCCGGGCGGCTCCAGCCGGCGATGCTGACCTGGCGGCCGCGCGCCACCGCCAGCGTGCCCGGCTCGGTGTCCTTGGTGATGGTGGAGCCCCCTCCCACGGTGCCGCCGCGCCCGATGCGCACCGGTGCCACCAGCACGCAGTTGCTGCCGACGTGCACGTCGTCCTCGATCACGGTGCGGTGCTTGTTGGCGCCGTCGTAGTTGGCCGTGATCGAACCGGCGCCGTAGTTGACCCGCTCGCCCACCTCGGCGTCCCCCAGGTAGGCCAGGTGGTTGGCCTTGGCGCCGCGGGCGAGCGTGGAGTTCTTGACCTCGACGAAGTTGCCGATGTGCACGTCCGGACCCAGCCGGGCACCCGGCCGCAGCCGGGCGAAGGGCCCCACCAGGGCCCCCTCGCCCACCTCCACGCCGGCCCGTTCGCCGTCGATGTGCGAGAACGCGTGGATCACCGCGCCGGCCGCCACCGTAGCGTTGGCGATGACGCAGTTCGGGCCGATGCGCGCGCCGTCGCCGAGCGCCACGCGGCCCTCGAACACGCAGTTCACGTCGATCTCGACGTCCTGCCCGCAGGCCAGCGTTCCGCGCACGTCGATCCGCGCCGGGTCCGCCAGCCGCACGCCCTGCTCCATCAGCTGGCGCGCCTGGCGCAGCTGCCAGGCCCGCTCCAGCTGCGCCAGCTGCAGCGGGCTGTTGACACCATCCACCTGGACCCCGTCCTCGCAGGCCACGGCCACCACCGCCTTGCCGTCGGCCACCGCGAGCCGGACCACGTCGGTCAGGTAGTACTCGCCCTGGGCGTTGTCGTTCGTGAGCAGCGAGAGCCAGCGCTTGAGCAGCAGGTTGGGCACCGCCATGAAGCCGGTGTACACCTCGCGGATCGCCCGCTGCTGCGCGCTTGCGTCCTTGTGCTCGACGATCGCGGCCACCCGGTCCCCCTCGCGCACGATGCGGCCGTAGCCGGTGGGGTCGGGCATGTCGACGGTGAGCAGCGCGAGCCGCTCGCCCCCGCAGGCCTCCACCAGCGGCCGCAGCGTCTCGGGACGGATGAGCGGCACGTCGCCGTTCAGGATGAGCGCGACGCCGTCGTCGGGCAGCTGTGGCACCGCCTGCTGCACCGCATGGCCCGTGCCCAGCTGCGGCTCCTGGCGCACGAAGGCCGGCTGCGGCCAGCCGGCGGCCGTTGCGGACCTGCGCACCGCGTCCTCGACCTCCTGCGCGCCGTGGCCGGTGACCAGCACGATGCGGCGGGCGTCCAGGCCGGCGGCGCAGGCGATCACATGGTCGACCAGCGCACGGCCGGCCAATCGGTGCAACACTTTGGGCAGTTTGCTCCTCATGCGCGTGCCCTTGCCGGCGGCCATGATGACCACGTCCACTGCTGTCATGTCGTTCCCTTGTCTGTCCTGATGAGCACCATGCCCCGCTTCGGAAGAATTATCGGCTTGCTGAGTCTTGCCGTGGCCCTGGCCGGCTGCAGCGCGATCAAGCTCGGCTATGCCAACCTGCCCGAAGTCGCCTACTGGTGGCTCGACGGCTACGTCGACCTGGACGACGTGCAGTCGCCGCGGGTGCGCGAGGACCTCGCCCGCATCCACGCCTGGCACAAGGCGACGGAGCTTCCACGCTTCCTCGCCCTCCTGCAACGGCTGGAGAAGCTCGCGCCCGCAGACGCCACCGCGGAGCAGGTCTGCGCCGTGGAGCCCGAGCTGCGCGAGCGCTTCGCCGCCGTACGCGACCAGGCCGAACCGGCCATCGTCACCACCGCGATGTCGCTGGCGCCCGAGCAGTTGCTGCACCTGGAGCGCAAGTACGCGCAGAACCTGCGCGAGTACGGACGCGAGTGGGTGCGGCTGTCACCGGCGGAGCGACGCGACAAGCGGGCCAAGGAGCTGACCGAGCGGCTGGAGAACGTGTACGGCAGCCTGCACGAGGCGCAGCGCACGGCCCTGCGCCAGCAACTGGAGCGCTCGGCGTTCGATCCGGCGCTGACGCTGGCGGAACGCCGCCGGCGCCAGCAGGACACGCTCGCGGTGCTGCGACGGATCACCGCACCGGGCGTGTCGCTGCAGGACGCGCGCCTGGCCGTGCGCGGCCTGGTCGAGCGCTTCACCGCCTCGCCGGATGCGGCCTGGCGGAGCTACCAGGACACCATGCGCGCCGAGACCTGCCGCCTCATCGCGGCGGTGCACAACGCAGCGCCGCCGGAACAGCGCGAGAACGCGGCACGCAAGCTGCGGGGCTGGCAGCGCGACTTCACCGAACTGTCCGGCGCGCGATGAGCATCGCGACACGATGCGCGGTCCCGGCACGATGAGACCCCCTCACGCACGATGAGCACCGCCGGTGCCGTCGGCATGGCCGTGGTGTGGCGCTTCGCCGCCGCCACCACGCTGATCGTGCTGGCGTTCTCCATGACCGGGCCGGTGCTGGCGGTCAGCCTGCAGCAGGCCGGTGCGTCGACGGCGGCGGTCGGCCTGTTCGCCATGCTGCCCTTCGCCATGGTCGGGCTGCTGATCCCGGTGGTGCCGCGCATCCTGGCCCGCTGGGGCGTGGTGCGCACCTACCAGGCCGGTTGCTTGCTGGACCTGCTGGGCGCGGCGCTGTACGCCACCACCGACGGCTGGGTGCCCTGGTCGGTCGCGTCGGTGGTGAGCGGCATCGGCGCCGCGGCACTGTGGAACGCCACGGAGGCCCTGCTGGCCCGCGAGGCCCCGCCGGAATCGCGTGGCCGCGCGATGGGGCTGTACCAGACGGCGCTGGGTGCGTCGCTCGCGCTCGGGCCGTTCGTGCCTGGCCTGCTCGGCTGGGACGCGCGCGGCATCCTGTGGGCCGCCTGCGGCCTGGTGGCGGCCTGCTGCGTGCTGGCGGCGATCATTCCGCACCGGCCGGCCGAGCCGGCGGTGGCGCAGGCCGGCACCTGGGAGGCGATGCGCACGGTGCCGCTGCTGGTGCTCATCGCCTTCAGCGGCGGCGTGTTCGAGGCCGGCCTCGGCTCCGTGAGTGCCGCCAACGCGTCGGCGCTGGGCCTCGGACTCAGCGGGGCCGCCAGCGTGGCCGGCGCGATCGGCACCGGCAGCTTCCTGTGCCAGTACCCGGCCGGGCTGGCGGCGGACCGTTTCCCGCTGCGCAGCGTGTTCGGTGCGGCCGCGCTGGTGCTGCTGGCCTCCAGCGTCGCGTTCGGCTTCTCGGGGCACGCGCCCTGGCTGCTGTGGGCGGCCGGGCTGCTGTGGGGCGGCATCGGCGGCGCGCTCTACACGCTCACGATGGTGGAGGTGGCGCACGCCTTCGATGGGCGCGCCACCGCGGGCGGCGCGGCGGCCATGATCACGGGCTACACGGTGGGCGGCACGGTCGGCCCGGTTGCCAGCGGTGCCGCGCTGGCGTGGGGCGGCGTGGCGGGCATGGGTGCGCTGCTGTCCACGCTGGCCCTGGCCACGCTGGTGGCGGCCCGCAGCGTGCAGGACGTGCGGCGCTAGGGCGGCGCGGGCGTGGGCCCGGTGCCGGACGGGCGGTGCGGGGCTAGCGTTCGCCGCGCCAGGGCGAGCGGTCTCGTGCGCCGGCCGGGTCGTGCTCGCGTGCCGCCGCCCGGGGCCGGGGCCGGTCCTGCTCGTCCCGCAAGCCGTCACCGCCGCCGCCACCCGGCTGCGGCGGCGTGTCGCCGTGGCCGGCCTGCGGCCGGGGCTGGAACTCGTTGGAGCCGGACATCTGCTGCTGCCGCGCGATGCGGTCACCGGCCGGCATCTGCTGCTGGCTGGTGCGGGGAAGGCGGCCGCCTGGGTTCATCTCTCGCGTCTCCTGTCGGACCCGACAGGTTAGGCAGCGCGACAGCAGCTGGCTGTCGGCGGCCGCGCGACGGCGGCGTGGGATGCGGCCTACAGGCGTTCAGGACTGCAGCGCGGCCCACATTTCCTTGTCGCGCTCGGCAGTCCAGATGCGGGGGTTCTTGATCCCGCGCGCCTCGTCGTAGGCGCGGCTCACGTCGAAGGGCAGGCAGTGCTCGTAGATGAACACGTGGCCGAAGACCGGGTCCATGCTCCTGCGCGTGTGCGCCATGGCCGCCTTCAGGTCCATGTTGGCGGCCGCGGCCTCCTTGGCGGCGCGGAACAGGGTCTCGACCCAGCGCTTGGTGTAGTCGAGCGCCTGGTTGACCTGGGCCGCGCCCTTCATCGCCTCGCCCCGGCCGGGCACGATGGCCTCCGCGTGGAGCGCGCGCAGCGCCTCCAGGGTGGCGGGCCACTCCTCCAGGTGCGCGTCGCCGGTGTAGACCCCGGCCTCGTATTCCACCAGGTCGCCGGAGAACAGGACCTTCTCGGACGGCACCCAGGCGATCGTGTCGCCGCGGGTGTGGCCTGGGCCCGGGTGCCAGACCTGCACCTGCACGCCCCCCAGGTCGAGCGTGAGCCGCCCCGGCACCTCGCCGCGCGTCGGATCGCCGCCGCCGATCACCATGGTGGGCCAGGTCAGGCCGGGAACGCTCTCGGCGTTGCGGAACAGGCGCGGGAAGCGTTCCATCTCGGACTGCATGTCCTCCTTGCCCCGCTCGACGATCAGGTCCAGCGTGCCCTGGCTGGCGATGATCTCGGTCGCGCCCTCGGCGAAGTAGGCACTCGCGCCCAGCACGCGCACCGCGTGGTAGTGCGTGAGCAGCACGTACTTGATCGGCTTGTCGCTCACCGTGCGGATGCGCGCGATCAGGTCGCGCGCCATCGCCGGGGTGGCGGTGGCGTCGCTGACCATGATGAACTTCTCGCCGATGATCACGCCGGAGTTCGGGTCCCCCTCCGCGGTGTAGGCCCAGCAATGGGCGGACAGCTGCTCGAAGGTGATCTTCTTGTCGGCCAGGTCGGCCTGGCTGGCGAATGCTTTGGACATGGTGGGCTCCGGGGCGGCGCGAGACGAAAAGCGGGATTCTACGATCCGTAATGCGTTACGCATTGTTGAACGAGAGCCCCCGCAGCGCCGCCTGCACCACCGCGTCCATCGGCTGCGCGGCGTCCACCGGCACCACCCCCGGCTCGCCGGCGGGGTCCTCCAGCGTCCGGAACTGGCTGTCCACCAGGCTGGCCGGATAAAAGTGGTCCGGCCGTTGCGCCACGCGGGCCAGGGCCTGTTGCGGCGTGAGCGCCAGGTGCAGGAAGCGCAGCCCGGGCGCGCTCTGCCGCAGCCGGTCGCGGTAGGCGCGCTTGAGTGCCGAGCAGGTCAGCACCGCGCCGGCCGGGCGCGCCGCGAGCTCCGTGGCCAGTGCCGCCAGCCAGCCGGCCCGGTCCGTGTCGTCCAAGGGCAGCCCGTTGCGCATCTTGGCGATGTTGGCCGGCGGGTGGAAGCTGTCGCCCTCGACCAGCGGCAAGCCGAGGGCCGTCGCCAGGCGTGCCCCGATTTCGGACTTGCCGCAACCCGACACGCCCATGACGACGACGCGGAGGCCGCTCATGCCGCCAACCCTCCGTCCAGCAGCGCGATGACCTGCTCGGCGAAGTCCGCGTACCGCAGGGGTCCGCCGGGGCGCAGCCAGGTGAACGTCCAGTTGATCATCCCGAACAGCATCATCGCCACCGCCGTCTGGTTGTGTTCGCGCACGCGAGCCGGATAGGCGCGGCGCAGGAAGCGCGTGACCGCCGAGACCACGTCCCGCTGCCGGTCCAGGATCAGCTCGCGCTGGGCGTCCCCCAGGAACTTGGTGTCGTGCAGCAAGGCCACGTGCCGCGTGGCGCTGGTCTCGTACTCGTCCAGGAACGCGCGCACCATCTCGTGCAGCGCCTCGCGGTCGTCCAGGCTGCGGCGCTGGGCGGTCGCCTCCACCTGCCCGATCAGCGCGAGCAGCCGCTGCGTGTAGCGGTCCAGGAGGTCGAACAGGATCGCCTCCTTGCTCTCGTAGTAGTGGTAGAGGCGCGCCTTGGACGTTCCGCCGGCCGCCGCGATGTCGTTCATGCTGGCCGCGGGATAGCTGCGGTCCGCGAAGCACTGCGCGGCGATGTCGAGGATCTCGTCGCGCTTGATCTCGTGCTGCAGGGACTTGGGTCGCGCCATGGTGCTCGCGCGGGATGATATTCCCCGCGCGAGCGGTGCCGGCGGCGGGCCGGCACGCGGCGGCCGGTCAGGCGGCCCGGCAGCGCTGCGGCTGGGGCCGCGGCAGCAAGGCTGCAGCCGCGAGCGCGACCAGCGCCGCACCCAGCCGCCAGCCCGCGCGCAGGCCGAGCGCGCCGGCCAGCTGCAGGTCGTCCCACGACTGCGCCACCGCCTCCAGCGGCCGCACGCGCGCCGTCTCGGCCTGCGGCGTGAAGTCCCAGCTGAAATACGCGGGGACCTGCCGGTCGGAGGATTCGAGCACCACCCGGCGCCCGGCGCGCACCGGCACCTCGTCCCCGGCGCCCAGGACCCGGTCGCCCTGGTCGTTGGCGGCACCGGCGTGCGGTCCGTCGAAGGTGACCCACACCCGCCCGTGGGCGATGCGCAGGACGCCGTCCTCCCGCGGCCGCAGCGTGACCGCACGGGCCGCCTCCAGGCGCCACGTGCCGCACAGGCGGGCGCTGGATTGTTGCGATTGCGTCAGCGCGAGCGGGTTCATGGTGATCTCCTTGGCAGCGGTTTGGGCAGTGAATGATCGGGCGGGCGCCCTTGGCAGTCCAATGAAATGGAGCTAGGCTATTCATTCCGATCCCGCATCAATCACCAGGTCGCGTCCCATGATGCATTCGCAAACCCACCTGCGCAGCCGCCCCATCTCGGCGGGCCATCTGCGCGCGTTCGAGGCCGTCGCCCGGCACCTGAACTTCCGTGCCGCCTCGGAGGAGATGGCGCTCACCCAGTCGGCGGTGAGCCGCCAGATCCAGGCGCTGGAAGAGGAAGTCGGCGTGAGCCTGTTCCTGCGCCACACGCGCGCCGTGGAGCTCACCAGCGCCGGCACGCAGCTGCTGCTGGCGGTGACCAACGCCCTGCCCCGCATCGACTCCGCGGTGCGGCAGATCCGCCAGAGCGCGGGCCGCAAGAGCGTGTCGGTCACCACGTTCGCCTCGTTCGCGTCGATGTGGCTGATCCCGCGGCTGGAGCAGTTCCAGCGCGACAACCCGGAGATCGACATCCGCATCGACGCGAGCGACAACACGGTGGACCTGGAACTGGCCGACGTCGACCTCGCCCTGCGCTACGGCCCGGTGGCCAGCATGCCGGCCAAGGCCATCCGCCTGTTCGGCGAGCAGCTCACGCCGGTGGCCAGTCCCTGGCTGCTCAAGAGCGGCACGCCGGTGAAGAAGCCGGCCGACCTGGCGCAGTTCGCCCTCATCGAGGCCGGCGACGCGCACCGCACGCACCTGGAGTGGCTCACCTGGCGCCGCTGGTTCGACGAGCAGGAGCTCTCGCGCCTGCAGCCCAAGCGCTGGCTGTACTTCAACTACGCCTACCAGATGGTGCAGGCGGCGCTCACCGGCCAGGGGGTGGTGCTGGCGCGGCTGCCGATGGTGGCCGAGAGCCTGGCCAACGGCGACCTGATCGAGCCGCTGCCCCGGCTGCGGATGGATTCGCCCATGGCCTACTGGCTGATCGTCGGTCCGCGCAGCGGCGGCCGGCCGGAGATCGCGGCCTTCTGCCACTGGCTGGGCACTCAGAGCAAGGCCACGCGCCAGACCATCGGCGAGGTGCCCGACCCGGACACCATCGACAACATCGACTGAACGGCTGAGCCGGCGTCCTACAGCCCGACGGCAGCGCCACTGCCGAGAATGGCGGCCTCACACAGGGACGCCATGACCCATTCCCGCTTCCATGCCGTGGGCCGCGCCGCGCTGCGGCCGGACCAGTTCGAACCCGCTCCGATCCGCCCCGAGTGGGTGCTGGCCGGCAACCCCGTGGCCCGCGCGGTCGAACTGGTGCGCAGCCCGGACGGCACGTCGACCGCCGCCCAATGGGACTGCACGGCCGGCACCTTCCGCTGGTTCTTCTTCAACGAGGAGATCGTGCACATCCTCGAAGGCGAAGTGCTGGTGCAGGACGCGACCGGCCAGCAAACGCTGCTGCGCGCGGGGGACGTGGCGGTGATGCCGGGCAACACCTGGATGGTGTGGCAGGTCGAGCGCTACGTGCGCAAGCTGGCGATCTGCCGCTTCCCGGTGCCGCGCCCGTTCGGCCGCGCGGTGCGGATGTTCCAGCAACTGCGCACCCGCCTCGCACTGCGCCGCCTGCCCGCGCTCGGCACACCGGCGGCACCGGCGGCGACGGCATCGACGTTCTAGCGTCTGCGCTCCTCGCCGGTTCGCGCCCGGGCCTACCGGAAGCGAGAAACGGGGCGCGGGGGCTGCAGGGCTGCAGGGCTGCAGGGCTGCAGGGCTGCAGGGCTGCAGGGCTGCAGGGCTGCAGGGGCGCGGCGGCTGCAGGGGCGCGGCGGCTGCAGGGGCGCGGCGGCTGCAGGGGCGCGGCGGCTGCAGGGGCGCGGCGGCTGCAGGGGCGCGGCGGCTGCAGGGGCGCGGCGGCTGCAGGGGCGCGCAGCAGGAGGCGCCTGGCCGCTCCTCATGCGTGCCGAAATCGTCGGGCCAGGCGCCTCCTGCTGCGTGGAACCAGCGGGGCCCGCCGCGTCGCCCAGTCACGGCCCCTCCCCGGCCGTCATGCCGGGCTCGACCCGGCATCCACGACAAGCAGCGGTGCCGCGGGACAGGGCCCATCCAGCTGGGCTGGCGACCTGCGGCATCGACGGCGGTGGCAACCGCGCTGCACGCGCCTTCCAGCCGGCATTCGCTACAAATATAATAGCAACCCACCCGCAGCCAGAGCGGTCCCGGCGTCGATTGGACCCCGAACCTCGGACCTCAGCCGACCGGCCAGACCACGCCGTTGTCGTTCAGGATCGCATCGAGCGGCACGTCGTGCGGCTCCGGCTCCAGGTCGGGCACGAAGCCGCAGGTGAAGCCCAGGCCCACGGTGAACGGCCGCGGCTCCAGCTGGGCCAGCGTGCGGTCGTAGAAGCCGCCGCCGTAGCCCAGGCGAAACCCGCCCGGGCCGTAGCCGACGCAAGGCACGAACAGCAGCGTCGGCACGATGACCTCGGTGTCCTTGGGCTTCGGGATGCCGTAGGCGTCCTCTTCCATCGGGCAGCCGGGGAACCAGGCGTGAAATTTGAGCGTCTTGTGCAGCTTGTCCACCACGGGCAGGCCGATGCGGCGCAGCTGGTCCTGCTCCAGCAGCTCCCCGTCTTCCTTCCACCGGTGCAAGGCCGGCAGCGGGTCGAACTCGCCCTTGATCGGCCAGTAGGCGCCAATGACCGCGTCGGGTCGACCCACCAGCCAGATGCGCATCACGCGCTGCAGCAGGTCGGCCCTCTCCAGGCGATCCGGCAGGTTCATCCGCTGCGCGACGAGGCGCTGGCGCAGAACCTTTTTGTCCTCCGGCGTGTCCATAATCCCTTGATGAAGTACCGGGCGATTCTGACACTGATCCTCGCCAGCCTCGGCGCCTGCAGCCAGGCGCAGACACGCGGCGACGAGACCCTCCTCGAGATGTCCCAGGCGTACCGCCAGGGCAACCGCGCGCGGCTGGCGCAGCTGCTGCCGCAGGCGCGCGGCCATGCGCTCGAGCCCTGGGCGGCCTACTGGGAACTGAGCGCCCGGCTGGACACCGCCACGCCGCAGGAGGTGCAGGACTTCTTCGCGCGGCACGCCGGCACCTACCAGGAAGACCGGCTGCGCAACGACTGGCTGCGGCTGCTGGGGCAGCGGCGCGACTGGACCATCTTCGCCGACGAACATGCCAAGTTCCGCATGAACGACGACCCGCAGGTGCGCTGCTACGCCCTGCTGGTGCAGCACCTGCGCGAAGGCGCGGCCGCGCCGGCCGGGCTGGCCGAGGAGGTCCGCCGCCTGTGGTGGGGCCTGCGCGAGGCCGACGACGGCTGCACCCAGGCCGCGCGGCAGCTGCTGGCCGAGACCGGCACCCGCAACCGCCTCACCGCCGCCGACGCCTGGCGCAAGGCGCGGCTGGCCGTCGAGGCGAACCGGCCGCGCGTGGCCGCCGCCGCGATCGAGACCGTCGCACCCGATGCACTGCCGCAGCTGCAGGAGCTGATGGCCAGCCCCGCGAAGTTCCTCACCTCGCGCGTCACCGTCGCCTCGCGCACGCGCAAGGAGCTGGTCGGCCTGGCCCTGATCCGCCTGGCCATGAGCGATGCCGACAGTGCCGCCTTCCAGCTGGAGAACAAGTGGGGCCCGCAGCTGTCGCCCGAGGAGCGCAACTGGATCTGGGGCGTGCTGGGGCGCCAGGCCGCGCAGCGGCTGTCTCCCGACGCGCTGGCCCACTACGCCAAGGTGAGCCGCGAGCAGGACCTGAACGACGACATGCTCGCCTGGAAGGCGCGCGCGGCGCTGCGCGCGGGTCCGGTGCCGCAGTGGCCCACGGTGGTGTCCGCCGTCGACGCAATGAGCGACGAGGCCCGGCGCGACAGCACGTGGCAGTACTGGAAGGCGCGCGCCCTGCTGGCGTCCGGCCAGGAGGCGCAGCGCGCCGAAGGCCGGCGCATGCTGGAGGCGATCGCCTCGCCGCGCGGCTTCTACGAGCAGCTGGCGCTGGAGGAACTGGGGCAGAAGGTGAGCGTGCCCGCCAAGCCGGCGCCGCTCACCGACGAGGAGCGCGCAGCCGCGCGGGGCAACCCCTCGCTGGCGCGCGCGCTGCACGCCATCGCGATCGGATTGCGGTCGGAGGGCGTCCGGGAGTGGAACTACGGCACCAACCTGGCGCGCCCCGGCGGCCTGGGCGAGCGCGAGCTGCTGGCGGCCGCGCAGCTGGCCTGCGAGCGCGAGGTGTGGGACCGCTGCATCAACACCAGCGAGCGCACCCGCACCGAATTCGACGTGGACCAGCGCTTCCCGATGCCGTTCCGCGACTCGGTGGTGCGCCGCAGCCGCGAGATCAACCTGGACCCGGCCTACGTCTACGGCCTGATCCGGCAGGAGAGCCGCTTCATCATGGATGCCCGCTCGCACGTCGGCGCCTCCGGCCTGATGCAGGTGATGCCGGCCACGGCGCGCTGGACCGCGCGCCGCATCGGCCTGACCAGCTTCACCCCCGACCAGCTGAACGACCGCGAGACCAACATCGCGATCGGCACCGGCTACCTGAAGCTGGTGCTGGACGACTTCGGCAACTCCATGCCGCTGGCCGCCGCTGCCTACAACGCGGGCCCCGGACGTCCGCGCAACTGGCGCAACGGCCCGGTGATCGAGGCCGCGGCGTGGGCCGAGAACGTGCCCTTCGGCGAGACCCGCGACTACGTGAAGAAGGTGCTGGCCAACACCACGCTGTATGCGGCGGTGCTCACCGGGCAGCCGCAATCGCTCAAGGCGCGCCTGGGCCAGGTGGGCCCGCGCGATGCGGCGCAGCCGGAACCGAACCGGGAACTGCCCTGAGCCATGGACGTGTGGGAGACCATCGCCGCCACCATCGCTTCCGAGTTCTCGGACATCTCCGATGTGGAGCAGCTCACCCGCGTGGTGGTGCGCCTGCTGCTGGCGGCCCTGCTGGGCGGGCTGGTCGGCCTGGAGCGCGAGTTCGCGGGCAAGCCGGCCGGCCTGCGCACCCACATGCTGGTGGCCCTGGGCTCGGCGCTCTTCGTGCTGATTCCGATGCAGGCCGGCATCCAGATGGAAGACCTGAGCCGCGTGATCCAGGGCCTCCTGGCGGGCATCGGCTTCCTCTGCGCCGGCGCCATCCTGAAGGGCGCGCGCGAGGACCAGGTGCATGGACTCACGACCTCGGCGAGCCTCTGGATGACCACGGCCATCGGCATGGGCGCCGGGCTCGGCCGCGACGCCACCGCGGTGCTCAGCACCCTGCTGGCCCTCGGCATCCTGCGGCTGGAGGGCCCGCTGCAGCGGCTGGTGTCGCGCCGGCAGCGCCGGGTGCTGGCGTCCGGCGACGACCCCGGCCCGCGCTGACGCATCAATTCGCGCGGTTTTCGGCATCAATCGCCGCGGCCGGCGCCGCTAGCATGCGCCCCAGGTCAACCGGGGACTCCCATGCTCAAGCTCTACATCGGCAACAAGAACTACTCCTCCTGGTCCATGCGGCCCTGGGTCCTGCTGCGGCAGGCCGGCATCCCCTTCGAGGAAGTCATGGTGCACTTCGACTCCTTCGATGCCGATTCGGAATTCAAGCGCCTCATCGCCACGGTCAACCCCGGCGGCCGCGTGCCGGTGCTGGTCGACGACGGCCTGGCCATCTGGGACAGCCTGGCGATCGCCGAATACCTGGCCGAGCGCTTCCCGGACAAGCACCTGTGGCCGCGTGACGAGAAGGCGCGCGCACGCGCGCGCAGCGTGTGCGCCGAGATGCACTCGGGCTTCTCCGAGCTGCGCGGCGCCTGCCCGATGAACATCGAGGCCGCGCTGCCGCACATCGGCGCCCTGGTCTGGCGCGACAAGCCCGGCGTGCGCAAGGACGTGCAGCGCGTGGTCGGCATGTGGAGCGACCTCCTGGAGACGCACAAGGGGCCGATGCTGTTCGGCGAGTTCAGCATCGCCGACGCCTACTTCGCGCCGGTCTGCATGCGCCTGAAGACCTACGCCCTGCCGGTGCCCGGCCACATCACCGACTACGTGCGCCGCGTGAGCGCGCTGCCCGGCGTGCAGGCCTGGATCGACGAGGCGCTGGAGGAAAAGCGCTTCGTGGACTTCGACGAGCCCTACCGCACCACGCGATGACCGGCGCGTCCAGCCCGCGGCACTGGGGCGCCGTGATGAGCGCCATGGTGACCCCCTTCGACGCGCAGGGACGGCTGGACCTCGACGCCGCCCGCCGGCTCGCCCGCTGGCTGGCCGCGAACGGCAACGACGGACTGGTGGTCGGCGGCACCACCGGCGAGGCCACCGCCCTCACCGATGCCGAGCTGTGCGACCTGGTCGCCGCGGTGGCCGAAGCCGTGACCGTGCCGGTGGTGGCCGGGACCGCGAGCAACGACACCGCGCACAGCGTCGCGCTGACGCAGCGCGCCGCCGGGCTGGGCGCCGCCGGCGTGCTGGCGGTCGGCCCCTACTACTGCCGGCCGCCGCAGGCCGGCATCGAGGCGCACTTCCGCGCGGTGGCCGCGGCCACGTCCCTGCCGGTGATGCTGTACGACGTGCCGCTGCGCACCGGCCGGCGCATCGCCCACGACGTGCTGGTCCGCCTGTTCCGCGAGGTGCCGAACATCGTCGCCTTCAAGGATGCGACGTCGGATCCGGCCGTGGCCGCCGCGCTGGTCGCCGACACCGGCGGGACGTTCGACCTGTACAGCGGGGACGACGCGGCCACCCTGCCCCTGCTGGCGGCCGGCGCGGTCGGGCTGGTGGGCACCACCACGCACTGGACCGCCCCCTGGTTCCAGCGCATGCTGTCGGCGCACCACCGGGGCGACGCCGCCGGCGCGCGCGCCATCCACGCCCGGCTGCTGCCTTCGATGCGCTACGTCAACAGCGACGAGTGCGTCTACGCCATGTCGGTCAAGGCGATGCTGGAGGTGCTGGGCCAGCCGGTGGGCGCCTGCCGCCTGCCGCTGCCGCCCGCACCGGCAGGCACGGCGGACCGCGCGCGCGAGGTGTGGCGCGTGCTGGCGGCCGAAACCGGCTGAGGGCCCGCACCGGACGGGGCGCCGTACACTGCCCGCATGCAGACGTACATGGTGGGCGGCGCGGTCCGCGATGCCCTGCTGGGGCTGCCGGTCCACGACCGCGACTGGGTGGTGGTCGGGGCCACGCCGCAGGCCATGGCCGAGGCCGGCTTCCTGCCGGTCGGGCGCGACTTCCCGGTGTTCCTGCATCCGCGGACGCACGAGGAGTACGCGCTGGCGCGCACCGAGCGCAAAACGGCGCCAGGCTACCGCGGCTTCAGCTTCCATGCGGATCCCGGCGTCACGCTCGAGGACGACCTGGCGCGGCGCGACCTGACGGTCAACGCCATGGCGCAGGACGCCGACGGACGGGTGATCGACCCGTACGGCGGCCGGGCGGATTTGCAGGCGCGCGTGCTGCGCCACGTGACCGACGCCTTCCGCGAGGACCCGGTGCGCATCCTGCGGGTCGCGCGCTTTGCCGCCCGGTTCGCCGACTTCAGCGTGGCACCGGGCACGCAGGCCCTGATGCGGGAGATGGTCGAAGCCGGCGAAGTCGACGCGCTGGTGCCCGAGCGGGTCTGGCAGGAACTGGCACGCGGCCTGATGGAGCCCCGCCCGTCCCGCCTGTTCGAGGTGCTGCGCCACTGCGGCGCGCTGGCGCGCCTGCTGCCCGAGGTGGACCGCCTCTGGGGCGTGCCGCAGCGGGCCGACCACCACCCCGAGGTGGACACGGGGGTGCACCTGATGATGGTGCTGGACATGAGCGCACGCCTGGCGGCGCCGCTGCCGGTGCGGTTCGCCTGCCTCACGCACGACCTGGGCAAGGGCACGACGCCGGCTTCGGTGCTGCCACGCCACATCGGGCACGAGGAGCGCAGCGCCCGGCTCCTGCGCAAGGTGGCCAACCGGCTGCGCGTGCCGGGCGACTGCCAGGAACTGGCCGACGTGGTGGCGCGCGAGCACGGGAACATCCACCGCAGCGGCGAGTTCGGCGCGGCGGCGCTCTTGCGGCTGCTGGAGCGCTGCGACGCCTTCCGCAAGCCCGAACGCTTCGACGCGGCGCTGCTGGCGTGCGAGTGCGATGCGCGCGGCCGCCTGGGCCTCGAGGAGCGCCCGTATGCACCACGACCGCGGCTGAACCAGGTGCTGCGGGCGGCGCAGGCCGTGTCCACGCGCGACATCGCGGCGGCGGCGCAGGCCGAAGGGCTGCAGGGGCCGCAGGTGGGAGAGCGCATCCACCGCGCCCGCATCGAGGCCATCGGCGCGCTGCTGGGCAGCGCGGGGCCGGGCCCGGGTGCTCAGTCCACCAGCGCGAGCGCGGCGTAGTCGCCGACCTGCTGGCCGAGCCCGGCCGGCACCAGTTCGCACCCGTCGGTCAATGCTTGCATGTGCCCGGTGAGCTGCGCCTGCAGCCGCGGCAGCAGGTACTCCCGGTTGTTCCAGAACACGCTGCCGCCCAGGCTGATGCGCTGCAGGTCCAGCGACACCGTGAGGTTGTACAGCGCACGTCCGAGCACCCGGCAGAGGCCGTCCACCGTGCTGGCCGCCGCCGCGTCGCCCGACCGCGCGCGCTGCAGCAGCGTGGCGGCATCGGCGCCGAAGCGCCGCGCGACGGCGATGCCCGCCACGAGCGCCTCGACGTCGCCGAGGTTCCCGCAGCCGCACAGCGCCTCGTCGTCGTCGCTCACGAACATGTGCCCGGCATGGCCGGCGTTGCCGTTCTTGCCGCGCAGGACGCGGCCGTCCACGCACAGGCCGGTGCCGATGCCGGTGCTCCAGGTCACGTAGGCGCAGTGGTCCATGCCCTGCAGCGCACCCCAGCGGCGCTCGGCCTCGAGCGCGGCCACGCAGTCGTTCTCGACCCGCAGGCGGGCGAAGCGGCGCACCAGCGGCGCTTCCAGCAGCGCGGTCTTCCAGTCGTTGGGCAGGCCCTGCTGGGTGCCGGCAATGCCGCCGCAGATGTTGGGCGCGGCCAGTTCGATGCGGCCGTCCACCATGACGAACGGCCCGCAGGAGGACACGCCGGCGGACTGCACAGACCCGGGCGGCACCGACAGCTCGGCGCACGCCTCGTCGACCATGCGCAGCACCTGCACGGCCAGCGCGTCGTTGGTGCCGCTCTTGGCGGTCGGCTCGCTCCGGCGGGCGAGCAGCTGGCGGCCGCTGCCGTCGTTGAGGCTGACGGCGACCTTGGTGCCGCCGATGTCGATGCAGGCTTTCATGGCGTCCTAGAGCAGCCGGGCGATGCCGGCGACCAGCATGCTTAGCAGGAGGGTGGAGGCGAGCGGCACGAACCACTCGCGGCCGAACAGCTTGAAGCGCAGGTCGCCCGGCAGCCGGCCGAAGCCCAGCCGCTGCAGCAGTGGCGTGAGCCAGCTGATCAGCAGGAGGGCGAGGAAGACGACGAGGACCCAGCGGATCATGGCGGCAGTGTAGGCGCGCGCACCACGGCCGTGGGCCGCCCGTCAGAGCCGGTCGGTGCGGTCGCCTTCTGCGAAGCCCAGCGCGTCCCAGAAGCCGCCGCGGGCCAGGCCGATCACCTTGAAAAGCTCGCCCATCTCGTGTTCGTTCACCAGCTTCTGCAAGGCCGCGGTGTCGGCCAGGGACGCGCCCTGCGCGAGTTCGAGCAACCCGCAGTTGAAGAGGAAGCGGGCCTGGGTGGTGTAGCCCAGCAGGTTGAGCCCCGCGTCCTGCGCGGTGGCCGCGATGCCGGTGAAGTCGACGTGCGCCGTGATGTCCTTGGTGCCGACGCCGGCCAGCGGGTCCGGGTCGGAGCGGTGCCCCTGGTGGCACATCAGCGTGCCCATGTGGCGCTGCGGGTGGTAGTACTCGCGCTCGGGAAAGCCGTAGTCGACGAAGAATGCGGCGCCCCGCACCAGCCGCTCGGCCAGCGTGCGCACGAAGGCCTGGCCCTGCGGGTGCACCTCGGTCAGGTAGTCGTGCGCGCCCTCCACCTCGAGCGGCGGCCGCAGCGCCGTGGGGCGGTCCTCGAAGCGCAGGCCGGCGCCGCCGGCGTCCAGCGCGACGCCGCGCTCGTGCCACGTGCCGCCGAGCCGGTGCAGCAGCTTGACGGGCATGGCGTCGAGCACCTCGTTGCCGACGATCACGCCCTCGATGCGCGGCGCCAGCTCGGACACCCACTGCACGCGCGGCCCGAACGGCGCCAGGCGCGCCTCCTGTCGCCGCCGCAGGTGGCCCGACAGCTCGACGATCGTGTAGCGGGTGCAGCGCTCTCCCAGCGCCTGCAGCAGGTGCCCGGCCAGTGCGCCGGAGCCCGCGCCGAACTCCCACACCTCGGTGGTGCCGCAGACCTCCATGGCTTGCACCACCTGGCGCGCCAGCGCGCGGCCGAAGAGGGGCGTGAGCTCGGGCGCCGTGACGAAATCGCTGCCCGACGCGGGCATGGCGCCGAACTTGCGCGACGCATTGGCGTAGTAGCCCAAGCCAGGCGCATAGAGCGCCAGGGCCATGAAGCGGTCGAACGGCAGCCACCCGCCATCGCGCGCGATCGCCTTGCCGATCAGCGCCTGGAGGGCGCTCGTTACACTGCCTGCATCCTGGGTCACCCGCCGATTGTCGCCTCCGTGAACACGCCCACCCGTCCCCGCACCGTGCTGGTGACCGGCGCCGCCCGCCGCCTGGGCCGCGAGATCGCGCTGGCGCTGGCCGAGGGCGGCTGGCAGGTCGCGGTGCACTACCGCGGCTCGGCCGACGAGGCGCGGCAGACCGTGGCCGACTGCACGGCGCGTGCGCCCACAGCCGCTCGGTGCGCCGCCTTCCAGGCGGACCTGGCCGACGAGGTCGCGACCCGGGCGCTGGTGCCCGCCGTGGTCACCGCGTTCGGCGGCCTGGATGCGGTGGTGAACAACGCGTCGCTCTTCGAGCACGACAGCGCGCAGTCGTTCGGCTACGCGGCGCTGCAGGCGCACCTGCTGGCGAACACCGGCGCGCCCATCGTGCTGGCCCAGGCGCTGGCCGACCACCTGAAGGACCGCGGCGGCGAAGGCGCGGTGGTCAACCTGCTGGACCAGAAGCTGTGGAACCCGAATCCCGACTTCTTCAGCTACACCCTGTCCAAGGCGGCCCTCGAGGCCGCCACCACCCTGCTGGCCCAGGCCCTCGCGCCGCAGTTGCGGGTGGTGGGCGTCGCACCCGGCCTGACGCTGACCAGCCACATGCTGTCGCAGGAGAAGTTCGAACAGCTGCACCGGCTGTCGCCGCTGGGCCGCTCCTCGACCCCGCAGGACGTCGCGGGCGCCGTCCGCTTCGCGCTGGAAAACCGTTCCATCACCGGCACGACGCTGCTGGTGGACGGCGGCCAGCACCTCATGAAATTCGACCGCGATTTCTCGCTGATGTGAGATGGCCAAGGCCGGCACCCAGATCCTCACGCTCACCGGGCTGCGCTTCGACGCCAACCTGGGCATCCTCGACCACGAGAAGACCGCGCCGCAGCCGATCCAGGTGGACGCCGAGCTGAACCTCGGCACGCAGCCCCTGCTGCCGCGCGACGACGACATCCTGCACGTGCTGGACTACCGCAAGGTGCGGCGCATCATCATCGACGAGTGCACCGCCGAACACGTCAACCTGCTCGAGAGCCTGATCGGCAAGCTGGCGCACCGGCTGATGCAGTTGCCCGGCGTGCTGGGCGTGCGGGTGCGCATCGCCAAGCTGGAGATCTTCGACGACTGCGAGGTCGCGATCCGAGTCGAGACCGGGCAGTGGTGACGCGGCCGGACAACGCCATGCCCGCGCGCGAGGACCGCAAGCCACTGCTGCTCGAGGGCGGCTGCCAGTGCGGCGCGGTCCGCTACCAGGTGCGCGGCCGCCCCTTCCACGCCACCGTCTGCCACTGCAGCATCTGCCGCCGCACGAGCGGCGCGCCGATGGTGGCGTGGTTCAGCGTCCGGCCGGACGAACTGCAGGTGGTGCGTGGTGCGCCGGCGCGGTTCCGCTCGTCGGCACAAGCCTGGCGCAGCTTCTGCGGCGCCTGCGGCACCGCGCTCACCTTCCAGCAGGACGGCCTGGACGAGGTGGACGTCACCACCTGCAGCCTCGACACGCCCGAGGCGGTGCCGCCGGAGGACCACACCTGGGTGCGCAGCAGGGTGGCGTGGTCGCAGCACCTCGACGCCCTTGCCGCCCACGCGACGACGAGGCCGGTGCGACAATCCCACGCATGAGCGCCGTCTGGATCGAGAACGAACCCGCACCACTGTCGCGTGCCGCGAAGATCGAGCGCGAGACGCACAAGCTGGAAAAGCGCTTGTGCCGGCAGGTCGGCCAGGCCATCGCCCACTACAACATGATCGAGGAAGGCGACCGCGTGATGGTCTGCCTGTCCGGCGGCAAGGACAGCTACGGCCTGCTGGACGTCCTGCTGAAGCTGCAGCAGCGCGCGCCGGTCAACTTCGAGCTGGTTGCCGTCAACCTCGACCAGAAGCAGCCTGGATTTCCGGCCCACGTGCTGCCCGACTACCTCCGTGCCCTGGGCGTGCCCTTCCACATCGAGGAGCAGGACACCTACTCGATCGTCAAGGACAAGATCCCCGAAGGCAAGACGATGTGCAGCCTGTGCTCGCGGCTGCGCCGAGGCATCCTGTACCGGGTGGCCGATGAACTCGGCGCCACCAAGATCGCACTGGGACACCACCGCGACGACATCCTGCAGACCTTCTTCCTCAACATGTTCTTCGGCGGCAAGCTCAAGGGTATGCCACCCAAGCTGGTGAGCGACGACGGCAAGCACATGGTGATCCGTCCGCTGGCCTTCGTCGCCGAGCAGGACCTGGTGCGCTGGGCGGCGCACCGGCAGTTCCCGATCATCCCGTGCACGCTGTGCGGCAGCCAGGAGAACCTGCAGAGGAAGCAGGTGGGCGCGATGCTGCGCGAGTGGGAGAAGAAGCACCCGGGCCGCCTGGAGTCCATGGCGAACGCGTTACAGAATGTCGTGCCTTCGCACCTGGCCGACGGAACGCTGTTCAACTTCACGGGTCTCACCGCCACGGGCGAGGCCAGCCCCGATGGCGACAAAGCGTTCGATGCCGATGCGTTCGGCGAGACGCCCACGCTGCCGGGCCTGGCGATCGTCCCGCTGTAGATCCACTTCGGAAGATTTCCATGACGCGCTCCTGGCTCCGTCGGTGCGCGATGGCCGGGGCCGCGGCGGCCCTGCTGTCGGGCTGCGCCACCGGTTACCTGCTGGACAACCAGGTCCAGTCCTTCTCGGGCTTGCAGGGACTGCCGGCCACCCCCACCTACCGCTTCGAGCGCCTGCCCTCGCAGGCGCTGCAGCCGGCGCAGAACCAGATCGAAGCCCTGGCCGATCCGGTGCTGTTCAAGTACGGCCTGCGCCGCGACGACGCGGCCCCGCGCTACAGCGTGCAGGTCTCGGCTCGCATGCAGCGCGCCATCTCGCCCTTCGCCGACCCTTGGGACACCGGCTGGGGCTGGGGCCATCCGTTGGCCTACGGGCCGCGTGCCGGCCTCGGCTTCGGGTACGGCTACGGCTTCGGGGGGCCTTTCCCCCGCATGGAGCAGCCCTGGTTCCAGCGCGAGGTGGCGGTGCTGGTGCGCGAGGTGGCGACCAACCGGGTGGTCTACGAGAGCCATGCCACCAACGATGGGCCCTGGATCGACAACGCCGTGGTGATCCCGGCCATGTTCGAGGCGGCGCTGCAGGGCTTCCCGAACCCGCCGCAAGGCCCGCGCCGGGTGGACATCCAGCTGGCGCAGCGCACGCCTGCGGCCCAGGCCGCGGCGCAACCGGCTCCGGCCTCCCGGGCGGTGCCTTCCGCACCGGCGGCGGCACCTGCACCGGCCGCCCCGGCACGGTGACAATTCGCTACGGTTGGGCCGCTGGGCAGGCTGGGCCACGTTGCCTAGAATGCCCCGGATGGAACCCACCCGCATCATCGCCGTCCGTCATGGCGAGACGTCCTGGAACGTCGATGCGCGGATTCAAGGCCAGACCGACATCGGCCTGAACGACACCGGCCGCTGGCAGGCGCGGCGCGTGGGGGAGGCGCTGGCCACCGAGCCCATCAGCGCCGTCTACTCCAGCGACCTCGGCCGGGCGCACGAAACGGCCCAGTCCATCGCGGACCTCGCGGGCAAGCCGGTCGTGCCGCACCCGGGCCTGCGTGAACGCTGCTTCGGCATGTTCGAGGGCAAGACCTTCGACGAGATCCACCAGGTCTGGCCGGAGCAGGCGCACAAGTGGCGCAAGCGCATCCCCGACTGGCAGCCGCCGGAGGGCGGCGAATCCCTGCTCGAGCTGCGCGAGCGCGTCACCCGCACGCTGGAAGACCTGGCGGCGCGCCATCCGGGCGAGCAGATCGTCGTGGTGGCGCATGGCGGCGTGCTGGATGCGCTGTACCGGGTGGCCACCCGCCAGGCGGTCGATTCCCCGCGCACGTGGGAGCTGCCCAACGGCGCCATCAACCGGCTGCTGTGGTCGCCGGAAGGCTTCACCCTGGTCGGCTGGTCCGACACGCAACACCTGGACCATGCTGCGGCAGACGAAACCACCGCTTAGCGACGCGCTGCGCCAGCTGGTCGGCCAGCCGGTCGACGCCATCGACACCCCGGCCCTGGTGGTCGACCTCGACGCCATGCAGCGCAACCTGAGCCGCATGGCCGAGTTCGCCAAGAAGCACGACGTGCGCTGGCGTGCCCACGCCAAGATGCACAAGAGCTCGGCGCTGGCCCGGCTCCAGATGCAGGCCGGTGCGGTGGGCGTGTGCGTCCAGAAGACCTCCGAGGCCGAAGCCCTGGCCGCCGGCGGCGTGACCGACATCTACATCAGCAACGAGGTGGTCGCCGCGCCCAAGCTGGCGCGCGTGGCGCAGCTGGCGCACCGCCTGGCGGCCGAGGGCGGCAAGCTCGCCATCGCGGTGGACAGCCGGGAGGGCGTGCACCGCCTGGCGCAGGCCATGAACGACGCACGCCACGCGCTGGGCGGCACCGCGGTGATCGACGTCTTCGTCGAGATCGACGTGGGGCAGGGGCGGTGCGGCGTGCCTCCCGGGCGGGCCGCGGTGGAGCTGGTGCACGAGATCCGCAAGCACGCGGCGCTGCGCTTCGCGGGCCTGCAGGCCTACCATGGCAGGGCCCAGCACCTGCGCAGCGCGCAGGAGCGGCGCGACGTGATCGCCGTGGCCGCGCAGGACGCCGCATTCACCCGCAAGCTGATCGAGGCCGAGGGCGTGCCGGTGGACCTCATCACCGGCGCGGGCACCGGCAGCATGGTGTGCGAGGCGGCCAGCGGCGTCTACGGCGAGTTGCAGGCGGGCTCGTTCCTCTTCATGGACGCCGACTACGCGCAGAACGAGCGCGACCCGGCGCAACCGCAGTTCGAGCACGCGCTCTTCGTGAGCACCCAGGTGATCAGCGCCGGCCTGCGGCATGCGGTCTGCGACGCGGGCCACAAGAGCCATGCCATCGACTCGGGCCTGCCGCGCGTGCACAGCCTGGACGGCGAGCACGAGCTGGAGTATTCCAACGGCGGCGACGAACACGGCATCCTGCGGCCGGCCAGCAGCAGCCACCGGGTGCCCGAGATCGGCCGCAAGCTGTGGCTGATCCCGGGGCACTGCGACCCCACCGTCAACCTGCACGACCACATGGTCGGCGTGAGCGGCGGGCTGGCGCGCGGCAAGGTCGACCGCATCATCCGGGTCGATGCCCGCGGTGCGCTGACCTAGCGGCGCCCGGGTGCCGCCCGGCTCCGGGTTGGCCACCACGACGGCCGCCGCGCCGAGCGCGACAATCGGCGCATGTCCCCCAGCCAGATCATCGTTCTCGCGACGCCCGTCTTCCTGCTGGCGATCGCGCTCGAATGGGCCTGGGGCCGCGCCCGGGGCCGCGACACCTACCGCCTGAACGATGCGATCAGCAGCATCGGCCTGGGCATGCTCAGCCAGCTGACGGCGGTCTTCCTGCCGCTGCTGACGGTCGGCATCTACACCGCGGTGCAGCAGCACCTGCGGCTGGTCGACGCCGATGCCTTCTGGATGTCGTGGATCGGCTGGCCGCTGGCGCTGGTGTTCTACGACTTCTGCTACTACTGGGAGCACCGCGCCAGCCACCGGGTGTCCGCGTTCTGGGGCTCGCACGTGGTGCACCACCAGAGCCAGGACTACAACCTGTCGACCGCGCTGCGGCAGCCGGTCACGCGGCCGCTCTTCAACTGGCTGTTCTACCTGCCGATGGCGCTGGCCGGCGTGCCGCCGCTGGTGTTCGGCATCGTCACGCTGGTCGACCTGCTCTACCAGTTCTGGGTCCACACCGAGCACGTGCCGCGCCTGGGCTGGTTCGACCGCTGGTTCTGCTCGCCGTCCAACCACCGCGTGCACCACGGCGTGAACGACCGCTACCTGGACCGCAACTACGGCGGCATCCTGATGGTGTGGGATCGCCTGTTCGGCACCTTCCAGGAGGAGGACGAGCGCTGCGTCTACGGCACGCGCCAGCCGCTGGACAGCTGGGACCCGCTGTGGTCGAACGCGCAGGTCTATGCCGGCCTGGCCCGGGACAGCTGGCGCACCCGGCGCTGGTCCGACAAGCTGCAGGTCTGGCTGCGGCCGCCGGGTTGGCAGCCGGCCGACCTGGCCGCCGCGGCGCCCCGGCCGCCGTTCGACCTGGCGGCCGTCAGCCGCTTCCACCCCCCGCTCACCCGCGGACTGGCGGCCTTCGCGGTGCTGCAGTTCGCCGTGCTGCTGGGCGGCGTCGCCGTGTTCCTGTGGTTTGCCGCCGCCACGCCGCTGCCGGTGCTGGCCGTGTGGCTGCTGGTGCTGTGCGCCGGGCTGTGGTGCGTGGGTGCGGTGATGCAGGGCCGCATCGGGCGGCTGCAGGCGCTGGCGCTGGAAGCCGCGGCCGTGGGTGCGGCGCTGGCCGTGCTGGCGGTCCTGCGCTGAGGCGCGGGCCGCGGCCGGCCGCTCAGGTGCCGCCGGTGGAGAAGAGCTCGCCGTCGCGCTTGGGCGGGGCCACGCCCAGGTGCCGGAACGCCGCCAGCGTGGCGATGCGGCCGCGCGGCGTGCGCTGCAGGTAGCCCTGCTGGATCAGGTAGGGCTCGATCACGTCCTCGATCGTGCCCGCCTCCTCGCCGATGGACGCGGCGATGTTGTCCAGGCCGACCGGGCCGCCGTCGAAGCGGTGGATCACCGCCTCGAGCAGCTTGCGGTCCATCACGTCGAAGCCGCGTGGATCGACGTCCAGCATGGCCAGGGCCTTCTGCGCGATGTCCTGCGTGATGCGGCCCGTGCCCTTGACGTCCGCATAGTCGCGCACGCGGCGCAACAGCCGGTTGGCGATGCGGGGCGTGCCGCGCGAGCGGCGCGCGATCTCGCCCGCGCCCTCGTCCTCGATCGGCGCCTCCAGCAGCCCGGCGCTGCGCCGCACGATGCGGGTGAGCTCCTCGGCGGTGTAGAACTCCAGCCGCGCCACGATGCCGAAGCGGTCGCGCAAGGGGTTGGTCAGCATGCCGGCCCGGGTGGTGGCGCCCACCAGGGTGAAGGGCTGCAGGTCCAGCTTGATCGAGCGCGCCGCCGGACCCTCGCCGATCATGATGTCGATCTGGTAGTCCTCCAGCGCCGGATACAGGATCTCCTCGACCACCGGCGAGAGCCGGTGGATCTCGTCGATGAAGAGCACGTCGTTCTTCTCGAGGTTGGTCAGCAGCGCCGCCAGGTCCTTCGGTTTCTCCAGCACCGGTCCCGAGGTCTGGCGCAGGTTCACGCCCAGCTCCTGGGCGACGATGTGCGACAGCGTGGTCTTGCCCAGGCCGGGCGGACCGAAGAGCAGCACGTGGTCGAGCGCTTCGCCGCGCTTCCTTGCGGCGCCGATGAAGATCTCCAGCTGCTCGCGCGTCTTGGCCTGTCCGACGTACTCGCTCAGCAGCTTGGGGCGCAGCGCGCGCTCGATCGCCTCCTCGTTCGGCGACACCGGCGCGGCCGACACCACCCGCTGCTGCGGGGCGGGCATGGCGAAGTCGTCGGTCTGGATGCTCATGGCCGCCTCACCGCGCCAGCGCCTTGAGCGCCTGCTTGATGCCCTCGCTCACGCCGACGTCCTTGGGCAGCGTCTTGACGCTCGCCTGCGCTTCCTTGTCCGAGTAGCCCAGCGCCACGAGCGCCTGCAGGATGTCGGCCTGCGCGTCGCTGGCCGCGCCAGCGCCGCTGGGCGTGCCCAGGTCGGCACCGAACTTGCCCTTGAGCTCCAGCAGCAGGCGCTCGGCCGTCTTCTTGCCGATGCCGGGGACCTTCACCAGGCGGCTGGCGTCCTGCGCGGACACTGCCTGGGCGATGTCGCCCACGCTCATGCCGCTGAGCACCGACAGCGCGGTGCGCGGCCCCACGCCCGAGATGCGGATCAGCTGGCGGAAGGCCTCGCGCTCGGAGGCGGTGGCGAAGCCGAAGAGGATCTGCGCGTCCTCGCGCACCACGAAATGCGTGAGCAGGCTGACCTTCTCGCCCAGGCCGGGCAGGTTGTAGAACGTGCTCATCGGCACGTCGACCTCGTAGCCCACGCCCTGGCAGTCGACCAGCACCTGCGGCGGGTTGCGGTCGGCCAGCGTTCCGTTCAATCTGCCTATCATTCCAAGTCCCGGGCCGAGGCCCCTCCTGCAGTCTCCTTGGATTATCAGCTTGATCCTCCGTCACGCCTTCGCGCCCCCCAACAACACCCGCCTGGCCCACGTCTGCGGCCCCACCGACGAACACCTGCGAACCATCGAGACGGCGCTGCAGGTCAAGGTCTCGCGGCGGCAGGAGCACTTCAAGGTCGAAGGCCCCAAGGCCAAGGCCGAACGCGCGCTGGAGGTGCTGCAGGCCATGTACGAGATGGCCGCCCGGCCGATCCCGGCCGACAAGGTGCAGCTCATGGTGGCCGGCGAACAGGCCATGGACGAGGACGACGACGGCGCGCAGGTGCTGCACACCCGCCGCAGCGACCTCAAGGCGCGCACGCCGAACCAGAGCGTGTACCTGGACAACATCGCCAACCACGACATCACCTTCGGCATCGGCCCGGCCGGCACCGGCAAGACCTACCTGGCGGTGGCCTGCGCGGTCGACGCGCTGGAGCGCAGCGCGGTGCAGCGCATCGTGCTCACGCGGCCGGCGGTGGAGGCCGGCGAGAAGCTGGGCTTCCTGCCCGGCGACCTGACGCAGAAGGTCGACCCCTACCTGCGGCCGCTGTACGACGCCCTGTACGACCTGATGGGGTTCGAGCGTGTCACCAAGGCGTTCGAGCGCAACGCACTGGAGATCGCGCCGCTGGCCTTCATGCGCGGCCGCACGCTGAACAACGCCTTCGTGATCCTGGACGAGGCGCAGAACACCACGCCCGAGCAGATGAAGATGTTCCTGACGCGCATCGGCTTCGGCAGCAAGTGCGTGGTGACCGGCGACGTCAGCCAGGTCGACCTGCCCAAGGGCGCGATGTCGGGCCTGGTGGATGCCGAGCGCGTGCTGAAGCGGGTCAAAGGCATCGCCCACACGCACTTCACCAGCGCCGACGTGGTGCGCCATCCCCTGGTGGCGCGCATCGTGGACGCCTACGACGCGGCCCGCAAGACCAGCTAAACCGGACGACGCTATAAAATAGATAGCTGTCGGCCCGCATCCCGAGCGGGCTGGAGGCCGATTTGGTTCCAAAACTCGAGCTCGCGCTGCAGGTCGGCGACTTCCCCGGCGCGGCGGCGCACAAGGCCGTGCTGCGCCGCGCCGCCGTCGGCCGCTGGGTCCGCCATGCCCTGGCGGTGCCCGGCGAGATCGCCGTGCGGGTGGTCGGCGAAGGCGAAGGCCGCGCGCTCAACCTGCAGTACCGGGGCAAGGACTACGCGACCAACGTGCTCACCTTCGACTACGCCGCCCGTCCGGTGGTGCAGGCCGACCTGGTGCTGTGCGGGCCGGTCGTCGAGCGCGAGGCACGTGCGCAGGGCAAGCCGCTGGAGGCCCACTACGCCCACCTCCTGGTGCACGGCACCCTGCACGCCCAGGGCTGGGACCACGAGCACGACGAGCGCGACGCGCTGGAGATGGAGGCGCTGGAGATCCTGCTGCTGGGGGCGTTGGGGTTGCCGAATCCTTATTGAGCAACGCGGAGCCTGAGGCGGGGCGGGAGCGAACGCAGAGGACGCGAAGGTTCCGCAGAGGACGCAAGAAGGGGGACGGCGGATTCGGTTAGTTCGAACCCTCTTCAACTCCCTCCTGGTGAGCTTCCTTCTGGTTTTCTTCGATTCCTGGAGTTCTCTGCGTCTTCTGCGCTTCCTTTGCGTCCTCTGCGTCCGGAAGTCCGCTCCCATGTCCACCGTCAGACCATTCGCAACGGAATCGTCACCGGCCCGTCGTTGACCAGGTGCACCTGCATGTCGGCGCCGAAGCGGCCGGCCTGCACTACGGGATGTTGCGTGGCGGCCTGCCGCAGGAAGTGCTCGTAGAGCCGCCGGCCCTCGTCGGGCGGGGCGGCGTTGCCGAAGCCGGGGCGGTTGCCGCCGGCCAGGTCGGCCGCCAGGGTGAACTGGCTGACCACCAGCAGCCCGCCACCCGTGTCCTGCAGGCTGCGGTTCATCTTGCCCGCGGCGTCCGCGAAGATCCGCAGCTTCAGCAGCTTGGCCAGCAGGCGGTCGGCCTGCGCCTCGCCGTCACCGCGCTCCGCGCACAGCAGCAACAGCAGGCCGGGCCCGATCTCGCCCACCGTCTCGCCGTCCACCACCACCCGGGCGTGCGACACCCGTTGGGCCAGTCCGATCACGCCGTGCCCTCCTCGTCCTCGACGTGCGCTTCCACGTCGTGGGGCAGCAGCTGGATGGACGCGCGCAGCCCCGGTACCGCGCGCATCAGCGCCTCCTCGACCGACGCGCGCACCGCGGCGGCGCGCCGCAGCGTCCAGCTGGCGGGCAGGTGCATGTGCAGGTCGACGAAGCGCCGGCTGCCCGAGCGGCGCGTTGCGATGTGGTCGAAGCGGACCGCGGGATGCGCGAAGCTCTGGAGAACGGCGTCGATCTCGGCCAGCACGCTGCGCTCGACCCGCTTGTCCATCAGCCCCTGCGACGAGCGCCACACCAGCTGCCCGCCCTCCCACAGGATGTTCAGCGCCACCGCGACGGCGATCGCCGGGTCCAGCCAGAGCCAGCCGGTGACGCTCACCAGGCCCAGCCCCGCCACCACGCCCGCGGACGTCCACACGTCCGTGAGCAGGTGCCGTGCGTCGCCTTCCAGCGCGATGGATCGGTTCCGGGCAGCCGACTGCAGCATCGCCCAGGCCAGCGCGGCCAGGACCGCCGAGCTCAGCACCGACAGCCCCACCCCCAGGCCGAGCTGCTGCAGCGGCTGCGGATCCCAGAAGCGCGGCACCGCGGTCCACAGGATCGCCAGGGCGGCCACGAAGATCGCCAGCCCCTCGAAGCCCGAGGAGAAGTATTCGGCCTTGTGGTGGCCGTAGGGATGCTCGGGGTCGGCCGGCTGCTGCGCGACGCGCACCATGAGCAGCGCGAACGTGGCGCTCGCCAGGTTGACCACCGACTCCATGGCGTCGGACAAGAGCCCGACCGAGCCGGTGAGCCACCAGGCCAGGGTCTTGAGCGCGATGGTCAGGAGCGCCACGGCGATCGAGACGCGCAGCCACTGCTGCGGCGCAATCGCGGCGAGCCGGCCGGTGAGCGTCATCCTCGCGATTGTGCGGGAGGGTGCGGGGTCGGCGGCGCTGCGGACCAAGCCACGGCGGCCCGCCGGTTCAGCCGAGCGTCACCCGCGCGAACTTGCGCTTGCCGACCTGCACGACGAAGGTGCCGGCGTCCAGCTTGAGGCCCTTGTCGCTGACGACCACGGAGTCGATGCGCACGCCGCCGCCGTCGATCAGGCGGTTGGCCTCGCTGGTCGACGGCGCCAGGCCGGCCTGCTTGAGCAGTGCGCCGATGCCCAGGGGCGCGCCGGCCAGCCGCACCTCGGGGATCGCGTCCGGGATGCCGCCCTTGCTGCGGTTCACGAAGTCCTGTTCCGCGGCGTCGGCGGCCGCCCCATCGTGGAAGCGCGCGGTGATCTCCTTGGCCAGCTGCACCTTGGCATCGCGCGGGTTGCGCCCCTGCGCGACGGCCTGCTGCAGCGCGGCGATCTGCGCCTCGCTCTGGAAGCTCAGCAGCGTGTACCAGCGCCACATCAGCGTGTCGGAGATCGACATCACCTTGGCGAACATGGTGTTGGCGTCCTCGGTGATGCCGATGTAGTTGTTCTTGCTCTTGCTCATCTTCTCGACGCCGTCGAGGCCCTCGAGCAGAGGCATGGTCAGGATGCACTGCGGCTCCTGCCCGTATTCCTGCTGCAGGTGGCGCCCCACCAGCAGGTTGAACTTCTGGTCGGTGCCGCCGAGCTCCAGGTCGCTCTGGAGCGCGACCGAGTCGTAGCCTTGCATCAGCGGGTAGAGGAATTCGTGGACGCTGATCGAGCGGCCCTCGGTGAAGCGCTTGTGGAAGTCGTCCCGCTCCATCATGCGGGCCACGGTGTAGCGGGCGGCCAGCTGGATCATGCCGCGCGCCCCCAGCGGATCGCTCCACTCGCTGTTGTAGCGAAGCTCGGTGCGTGCCGGGTCGAGGATCTTGTAGGCCTGCGCGCGGTAGGTCTCGGCATTCGCCTCGATCTGCTCGCGGGTGAGCGGCGGCCGGGTGGTGTTGCGGCCCGACGGGTCGCCGATCATTGAGGTGAAGTCGCCGATCAGGAAGATGACGGTGTGCCCCAGGTCCTGCAGCTGCCGCATCTTGTTGAGCACGACGGTGTGGCCCACGTGGATGTCGGGCGCGGTCGGATCCAGCCCCAACTTGATACGAAGTGGAATCCCGGTCGCCTCCGACCGGGCCAGCTTGCGCTGCCATTCTTCACGGGGGATGAGCTCGTCGCAGCCACGAAGCGACACCGCCATGGCGTGCTCCACGCCTTCGGTGACCGGATGCGCGGTTGTCACAAGTGGTTGATTCATCACATTTTTTTACGTTTTGGACGGGTTGTCACCGTCGCTATACTGCGGCCAGCCCAAGAGCACAGGATTCTAAAGAGTGCCCCATTCGAGGCATACCGGCCACGGCCGACCTTGGGCAGACTCGCCGGCATCGAAGCTGGCGGGTTCACCACACGAGGACCGAGGATTGGACACGACGACGCATGGCCTGATCGCCTCCGCCCGCGGAACGCTGCAAGCGGCCGCCCGGGTGGTCGCCCGCCATCCGCGCCAGCTCACGGCGGTGATCGCGGCGCTCCTGCTCGGTGGCGGCGGCGGCGCTTTCGCGGTCGCCTCCTTCGGCCCCGACCCGGCCACCCTGCCGGTGCGCGAGGTGGTGCAGGACGTGCAGCCGCAGCGCCTGCCTGAGCAGGCCGAGGTGCTCGATGCCCACGTCTTCAACCTGTACCGCAGCGAGACGGTGCGCGCCACCGACACGGTCGACACCCTGCTGGCCCGCCTGGGCGTGAGCGATCCCCAGGCCGCCGCCTACCTGCGCCAGGATGCGGTGGTGCGCACCCAGCTCCTGGGCCGGCCGGGCCGGATTGTGCGGGCCGAGGCCACCGACACGCATGCCTTGGCCGCCCTCACCGCCCGCTGGGTGGCGGACGACTCGGGGCAGTTCAAGCGGCTGGTGGTCGCGCGCGGCGAAGGCGGGCGCCTCTCCACCCGCATCGAGACCGCCCCGCTGGCAGCCGCCGTGCGGCTGGGCTCCGGCACCATCCGGACCTCACTGTTCGCGGCGGTGGACGAATCCCACATCCCCGACGAGGTGGCGATCCAGCTGGCGGACATCCTGTCGGCCGAGATCGACTTCCAGCGCGGGCTGCGCCGTGGCGACCGCTTCAGCGTGGTGTACGAGGCGCTCGAGGCGGATGGCGAGCCGCTGCGCACCGGCCGCGTGCTCTCGCTCGAATTCGTCAACAACGGCAAGCGCCACCAGGCGGTGTGGTTCCAGGAGGCCGGCACCAAGGGCGCCTACTTCACCCTGGACGGCAAGAGCCTGACCAGCTCGTACCTCGCGTCGCCGATGGAGTTCTCGCGCGTGACCAGCGGGTTCGCGATGCGCTTCCACCCCATCCTGCAGCAGTGGCGTGCCCACCTGGGCGTGGACTACGGCGCACCGACCGGCACCCCGGTGCGCACCGTGGGCGATGGCCAGGTCACCTTCGCCGGCTGGCAGAACGGCTTCGGCAACGTGGTGATCATCCAGCACAACGCCAGCGACCAGACCGTCTATGCGCACCTCAGCCGCATCGACGTCAAGCCGCGCCAGAACGTGGAGCAGGGCCAGCGCATCGGCGCCGTGGGCGCCACTGGCTGGGCGACCGGCCCGCACCTGCACTTCGAGTTCCGCGTCAACGGCACGCACCAGGATCCGGTGGCCGTGGCCAAGCGCAGCCAGGCGGCCACCCTCAGCGCGGCCTCGCGCCCGGCCTTCGACCGGCTCGCGGGCGTGATGCGCTCGCAGCTCGACGCCGCCGCGCAGGCGACCGTCGCCAGCGCGCAATAGCGCCGTCGCGGCGCAGGCCTGCCCTCAAGCCGCGGCTACCATCGCCGCATGCGCGACGACCTTTTCATCGGCCTCATGTCCGGCACCTCGCTCGACGGGGTGGACGGCGTGCTGACGGACTTCTCCGGCACCGCGCCGCGGGTGCTGGCCCATGCCAGCGCCCCGTTCCCGACCGCGCTGCGCGACGAACTGCTGGCCTTGAACGCGCCGGGCGGCGCCGACGAGCTGCACCGGGCGCAGCTGGCGGCCAATGCGCTGATGCGGGTCTACGCCGACGTGGTGCTGGCCGTGCAGCAGCAAGCCGGGGTGCCGCGCGAAGCCGTGCGTGCGATCGGCGCGCATGGCCAGACCGTGCGGCACCGTCCCCAGTCATTCGACGGCACCGGCTACACCCTGCAGCTGTGCCAGCCCGCACTGCTGGCCGAGTTGACCGGCATCGACGTGGTGGCGGACTTCCGCAGCCGCGACGTGGCGGCCGGTGGACAGGGCGCCCCGCTGGCGCCGTTCTTCCACCAGGGCGTGTTCGGCCGCGCGGACGGGGCCGTCGGCGTGCTGAACCTCGGCGGCATCTCCAACCTCACGCTGCTGCGGCCCGGGCAGGCCCTACTGGGCTTCGACTGCGGGCCCGCCAACGGCCTGATGGACGCCTGGTGCCTCCAGCACACCGGGCAGCCCTACGACGACCGCGGCGCCTGGGCGGGGGGCGGCCGCACCGTGGCGGCGCTGCTCCAGGCCTTCCTGGCCGAGCCCTTCTTCGCCCAGGCACCGCCCAAGAGCACCGGGCGCGACCTCTTCAACGCCGACTGGCTGGCCGCGCGGCTGCGCGACCACCCGGGCCTCGATCCGCGGGACGTCCAGGCCACGCTGGCGGAACTCACCGCGCACACCTGCGCCGGCGAGGTGCAGCGGCACGCGCCGGGCCTGGGCCGCCTGGTGGTCTGCGGGGGCGGTGCGCTCAATACGCACCTGATGGGCCGCCTCCAGGCCTTGCTGCCCGGCACGGGGGTGGTGCCGAGCACCGACGCCGGCCTGCCTCCGCTGCAGGTGGAAGCCGCCGCCTTCGCCTGGCTGGCGCGCAAGGCGATCCGACGCGAAGCCCTGCCCCTCCAAAGCACCACGGGCGCCCGAGGCGCCCGTGTGTTGGGTGCGGTCTGGCCGGCCTAGGCCAGCGGCCGCAGGGTCAGACCGAGAAGCTCGAGCCGCAGCCGCAGGTGGTGCTGGCGTTCGGGTTCTTGATCACGAACTGGGCGCCCTGCAGGTCTTCCTTGTAGTCGATCTCGGCGCCGACCAGGTACTGGTAGCTCATGGCGTCGATCAGCAGGGACACGCCGTTCTTGGTCATGACGGTATCGTCCTCGTTGGCGATCTCGTCGAAGGTGAACCCGTACTGGAAGCCGGAGCAGCCGCCGCCCTGGACGAACACGCGCAGCTTCAGGTCGGGGTTGCCTTCCTCGGCGATGAGGTCGGCCACCTTGGCCGCGGCGCTGTCGGTGAAGAGCAGCGGGGCGGGCATTTCGGTCTGGACGTTCTCGGCGACGGCGCTCATGGATGGACTGCTTCCCTAAGTGGAGCGGGAATAGTAAGGCAAAAGCCTCGGGAATTCCCGCTAGAGGTTGTTTGCCGCCAGCTTCAGTAAGGGCTTTTCCTCGCCGATGGCGAGCGGCTTGAGCTGGCCCGAAATCACCGCGCCCTGGTGCATTTCCAGGTTGCGGTAGGACACGTCACCTTCGACATGCGCCTTGGGCTGCAGTTCCAGCAATTCGCGTGCATGGACGGGGCCGCGCACCGTGCCGTTGACGATCACGTGGTCGGCGTGGATCTCGCCCTGCACCACCGCGGCTTCGGAGATGACGAGCATGCTCGGCTCTTCGGTCATGGCGCGGATGTCGCCCACCACCTCGCCGTCGACGCGTAGGCCTTCGGTGAACTTCAGGTTGCCCTCGACCCGGCTGCCATGGGCAATCAGGCTCTTGATGGGCGGTTGTGCTTTCTTGCCGAACATGGGTGGCTCCTCAACGACTGTTGTACTTCAAGCCCCAAGCTTGATGCTCTGCACCGCCCGGGTGGCGGTTCCCTCGACCAGCTTGGCCGACACATTTTGCACCACGGCAGAGGCTGGCAGGTCCACCATGCCTTCCAGCCGCCGGTACTGGCGGAACTGCAGGCTCTGCGGGCCGCCGGGCATCTGCATGCTCCAGGGCTTGCCCTCCAGCGTGCCGGCGACGGTCATCTCCAGCTTGCCGCGGAATTCGGGTGCGTTCTTCACGGGCTGGATCACCAGCACCTGCCAGCGCAGCTGCGAGCCGCCCATCACTTCCGCCTGGAGGCCGCGGATCGCCACCGCTTCCGCGCCGGGACCCGACGCTGGGATGAGCTTCTCGAAGAACCCGAGGTCGTTGCGCAGGGCGCGATTCTCGGACTCGAGCGTGCGGATCTGCGCGACCAGCCGCTCCTGCGCGGAACGCTCGGCGGTGATGAGGCTGCCGGAGGTGTTGAGCACCGACTGCGCCCGGTCGCGCTCGGCACGCAGGCGCGCAACCTCGTCGCGCAGCTCGGCCAGCTCTTCCTTGGACGAGGTGTCGACACCGGCGATGCTCTTGCCCAGCTCGAAGGTCCACAGGCTGATGGCGCCGCAGAAGCCCAGCACGACCGCAGCCGCCGCCCACCGCAGGGGCCAGGGCATGGCATTGCGCACCGCGACCCGGGGGGCGCTGATGGTCAACCGGCGGCGAAGCAACTTCCAACGCATGAGCTAGCGGCAAACATTACCCTGAAACGACAAAGCCGCAACAAGCGAACTTGTGCGGCTTTGTAACCTCGCGCGAAGCGCGTGATCAGCGCTTGCTGAACTGCTTGCGGCGGCGTGCGGAGTGCAGGCCGACCTTCTTGCGCTCCACCTCGCGCGCATCGCGCGTGACGAAGCCGGCTTGCGACAGCGGCGGCTTGAGGGCCGCGTCGTAGTCGATCAGCGCGCGGGTGATGCCGTGGCGGGCCGCCCCGGCCTGGCCGGACTCGCCGCCGCCGTGCACGTTGATCTGGATGTCGAAGGTCTCGGCATGGTTCGTCAGCATCAGCGGCTGCTTGACGATCATGATCGAGGTCTGGCGGCCGAAGAACGCTTCGATGTCCTTGCCGTTGACCGTGATCTTGCCGCTGCCCTTCTTGAGGAAGACGCGCGCGACGCTGCTCTTGCGACGGCCGGTGCCGTTGTTCCAATCACCAATCATTTGGACACCCCATTGCCGGTTGCCTGGATCTCCAGCACCTTCGGCTGCTGGGCGGTGTGCGGGTGCTCGGCCCCGCCGTACACCTTGAGCTTCTTGATCATGGCGTAGCCGAGCGGACCCTTGGGCAGCATGCCCTTGACGGCCTTCTCGAGCGCGCGGCCAGGATGCTTGGCCTGCATGTCGCGGAAGTTGGTGGCGTAGATGCCGCCCGGGAAGCCCGAGTGCCGGTAGTACATCTTGTCCAGTTCCTTCGCGCCGGTGACGCGAAGCTTGGATGCGTTGATGACGACGATGTAGTCGCCGGTGTCGACGTGAGGCGTGTAGATGGCCTTGTGCTTGCCGCGCAAACGGAGTGCTGCTTCGCTGGCAACACGTCCGAGCACCTTGTCGGTGGCGTCAATCACAAACCACTCGTGCGTCACGTCAGCGGGTTTTGCGCTGAACGTTTTCATGAGTACCTTGGAAGGTGAGGGTTTGGCGGGCTCCACGTGAGCCCGCGAACGCGTGTCCCTTTTCCGCGGTCGGTGTTCCTCTGGACGGGAACCTCTTAGGCGGGGTGTCGAATCTGCCGCGGAGACACGAAAGCGCTGCAGAACCCGCGATTCTATGGCGAATCAAGCACTTACCGCAAGGCTGGGGCGTCGGCGGTTAGGATCGGACGCATGTTCAGCTACCGACACGCCTTCCACGCCGGCAACCATGCCGACGTGCTCAAGCACCTGGTGCTGATCGCCACCTTGCGCCACCTGACCCAGAAGGACAGCGCCCTGTGGGTGATCGACACCCATGCCGGCGCCGGGCTGTACCGGCTGGACGGCGATTACGCCGGCAAGTCCGGCGAAGCGGAAGACGGCATCTTCAAGCTTGCCGCGAAAGTGGGCACTGACAACCAGCTGGACGGGCAACCCCTGGCGCCGGCGCTGGCCGACTACCTGGAGCTGGTGCGGGGCTTCAACCGCCCGGGAGAGCTGCGCATCTACCCGGGTTCGCCGTTCATCGCACAGAAGCTCTTGCGGGTGGAAGCCCGCGACCGCCTCAAGCTGTTCGAGCTGCACCCGAGCGACGCCAAGGCGCTGGCCGGGAACGTGGCGCAGCTGGGCGCGGGCCGCCAGCTCAGCGCGGCGCGTGAGGATGGCTTCGAGGCCCTCAAGGCGCTGTTGCCGCCGCCGTCGCGCCGGGCCTTGGTGCTGCTGGACCCCAGCTACGAGATCAAGAGCGACTACACCCGCGTGCTGGCGGTGCTGCGCGACAGCCTGCAGCGCTTTGCCACCGGCACCTATGCCATCTGGTACCCGATCGTGCCCCGGCCCGAGGCGCACGAGTTGCCCCGCAAGCTCAAGACCCTGGCCACGCAGGCGCGCAAGCCCTGGCTGCACGCCACCCTCGCCATCGGGCAGCCGGACGCGGCGGCGGTGGCCGGCGAGCCGCAGCGTCGGGGCCTCTCGGCCAGCGGCATGTTCGTGCTGAACCCGCCGCACACGCTCAAGCCGGCGGTGGCGGCTGCGCTGCCGCAGTTGCTCGCGGTGCTAGGACGGGGCCGCGGGCAGTCGCAGGTGCTCGAATCCGGCGGCGGTTGACCTGCGTATTCCGTGAACTATTCACGGACTGTTTCGGTGGCATGCCAACGGATGGGCTGCCGCTGAAACACAATGACACATGACAGTCGGCTTCGGCACCCCCCGCGACTGGCTGCAGGAAACCCCGCAGCTGGACCTGACCCACCCGAAGATCCACATCACGGCCTTGAAGCTGACGCAAGCCCGCCAGTCCGTCCCGCAGCGGCTCTGCGCCTTGCAGGACTTCGTGCGTCGGCTGCCCTTCGGCGCGTTCTACGACGTGAGCCACGTGCGGGCCAGCGACGTGCTGCGCAGCCAGCGCGGCGACTGCCACTCCAAGGGTGTGCTCTTCACCGCCCTGTGCCGCGGAGCCGGCATCCCGGCGCGACTGCGTTTCGTGCGGATCCGCTCCCGCTTCCTGCACGGCATCCTGGACGACGGGCCGGAAACCATGGCGCACGCGGTGGGCCAGGTGCTGGTGGGGGACCGCTGGATCAGCACCGATGGCTACGTGGTCGACCCGGTGCTCTTCGCCCAGGCCAAGCAGCGGCTGCGGGCCGAGGGGCTGGACTGCGGATTCGGCCTGGTGCGGGATGCCCAGGGCAGCTGGGACGGCGCCACCGACTGCCTGCAGCAGTACCGTGGCTCGGACGTGGTCCACGATTACGGCGCCTATGACGACCCCGCGGAGTTCTACGAGGAGCTGAGCCAGGAGGAAGGCGCCCCCAGCTGGGTGTCGCGGCTGAAGTACGCGCTCGGCGCGCAGATCGTCAACCGGCGCGTCGCACAGCTGCGCGAGGCGCCGCCCGTGGACATCGCCACCGCCGCCTGAATCAGCCGTCGGCGAGGGCCCGGATCTCCACCGGGCGCGTGCCACGGTGCAGCAGGCCCAGGGCCCGCGCGGCCGCGTGGCTGAGGTCGATCACCCGGCCGGCGACGTGCGGACCGCGGTCGTTGATGCGGACCACCACGCTGCGGCCCGTCGCCGGGCTGCGCACCACCACCCGCGTGCCGAACGGAAGCCACGGATGGCGCCGCCGTGAGTGCGTTCATGTCGAAGCGCTCCCCGTTGGCGGTGCGGCGGCCCTGGAAGGCCAGTCCGTACCAGGATGCGATGCCGCGCTCGATCAGGGTGCCCTGCTCGGCGGCCCCGGAGGGCCCAGCCGCCGGCGTTTCGGCGGCAGCCGCAGCCGGCGCCGCCGGAGCATGGGCTTCTTCCGCCGAACCGGCCACCGGCCCCGGCTGGGCGCAGGCGGCCGCGCACAGGCCGGCGGCCAGCGCCAGGCTCCAGCGGCACGCCCCCCCAACCATCACAGCCCCAGGCGGCGGCAGATCTCCAGCGTGGCCACCGACTGGTTCATCGTGTAGAAGTGGATGCCGGGCACGCCCTCGGCGCGCAGTCGCTCGCACAGCGCGGTGACCACGTCCAGGCCGAAGGCCTTGATCGAGTCCGTGTCGTCGCCGAAGGCCTGCAGCCGCAGCCGGATCCAGCGCGGGATCTCGGCGCCGCAGGCATCCGAGAAGCGCATCAGCTGGGTCGAACTGGTGATCGGCATGATGCCGGGCACCACCGGCACGCGCACGCCGCGCCGCTGCAGCTCCTCGACGTAGCGCAGGTAGGCGTCGGGGTTGAAGAAGTACTGCGTGATGCCGGCGTCCGCGCCCGCCTCCACCTTGGCGATGAAGGCCTCCAGGTCGGCCTGCGCGGACTTCGCCTGGGGGTGCACCTCGGGATAGGCCGCGACCTCGATCTCGAATTGCCGGCCAGTCTCGCTGCGGATGAAGGCCACCAGCTCGCTGGCGTAGCGGAACTCGCCACCCATGCCGTAGCCGCTGGGCAGGTCGCCGCGCAGCGCGACGATGCGCCGCACGCCGGCTGCGCCGTAGGCCGCCAGCCGCTCGCGGATCGTCTCGCGCGTCTGGCCGATGCACGACAGGTGGGGTGCCGCCGGGCAGCCCTCGGCCATGATCTCCTGCACCGTGGTCAGCGTGCCGTCCTGCGTGGAGCCGCCCGCGCCGAAGGTCACGGAGCAGAACGCGGGCCGCAGGGCATAGAGCTTCTGCCGGACGGCGCGCAGCTTGGCCGCGCCGTCGTCGGTCTTGGGAGGAAAGAACTCGAGGCTGATGGGTAGGTTCATGGGGACTCCGGGGTCGCCAGGACGAAGAACTCGCGGTTGCCGTCGCCGCCTGCGACCGGACTGTCGTACCAGCCGCGCACCGCCAGCCGCAGCCCGGCGCAGGCGGCGCGGATGCGCTGCTCCACCGCGGCGTGCAGCGCCGGATCGCGGACGATGCCGCCCTTGCCGACCTGGCCTGGCTGCAGCTCGAACTGCGGCTTGACCAGCATCAGCAGCCGGCCGTGCGGCGCCAGCAGCGGCACCAGCGCCGGCAACACCAGCGTGAGCGAAATGAAGGACAGGTCGCCGACGATCAGGTCGAATCGGGCCGCAGCCCGCACCCCGTCCGGACCACCCGCTATGAAATCAGGAGCAATGTGACGCGCGTTGACGCCTTCGACCGCGGTCACCCGGGGATCGGCCCGCAGCCGGGCATGCAGCTGCCCGTGGCCCACGTCGACGCCGGTGACCTGCGCCGCGCCGTGCTGCAGCAGGCAGTCGGTGAAGCCGCCGGTGGACTGGCCGACGTCCAGGCAGTTCCAGCCTGCCGGGTCCAATGCCGCCGCGCGCAACGCACCTTCGAGCTTGAGCCCGCCGCGCGACACGTAGCGCGCCTCGGCGTCATCGACCAGGGCCACCTCGGCGGCGTCGGGCACCTCGTCGCCGTTCTTGCCGACCGCGTGCCAGGCACGCCCGTCGTGCCAGCGCATGCCGGACGCGATGAGGCGTTGCGCCTGCGAGCGCGTGGCCGCGAGGCCGCGGGTGACGAGGAGCTGGTCGGCACGCATGGCGGGGATCTTGTCATTGCGGGCTCGACCCGCAATCCATCTCCCGCCGACCGATCGGCCAGCGGGCGTGGATGCCGGGTCAAGCCCGGCATGACCAATGATCAGTAGCGGTACGTGTCGGGCTTGTACGGCCCGTTCTTGTCGACGCCGATGTAGGCCGCCTGCTCGGCCGACAGCTCGGTCAGCTGCGCGCCGATCTTCTTGAGGTGCAGGCGCGCCACCTTCTCGTCCAGGTGCTTGGGCAGCACGTAGACCTGGCCGACCTGGTAGGCGTCGGGCTTGGTGAACAGCTCGATCTGCGCCAGCGTCTGGTTGGCGAACGAGGAGCTCATCACGAAGCTGGGGTGGCCCGTGCCGCAGCCCAGGTTCACCAGGCGTCCCTTGGCCAGCAGGATGATGCGCTTGCCGTCCTCGAAGATCACGTGGTCGACCTGGGGCTTGATCTCTTCCCACTTGCACTTCTTCTCGAGCGACGCGACGTCGATCTCGTTGTCGAAGTGGCCGATGTTGCAGACGATCGCCTGGTCCTTCATCTTCGCCATGTGGGCGTAGGTGATGACGTCCTTGTTGCCGGTGGCGGTCACGAAGATGTCGGCCTTGTCGGCGGCGTACTCCATGGTCACCACGCGGTAGCCTTCCATGGCGGCCTGCAGGGCGTTGATCGGGTCGATCTCGGTGACCCACACCTGGGCCGACAGCGCCCGCAGGGCCTGGGCGCTGCCCTTGCCCACGTCGCCGTAGCCCGCGACCACGGCGACCTTGCCGGCCACCATGACGTCGGTGGCGCGCTTGATGCCGTCCACCAGCGATTCGCGGCAGCCGTACAGGTTGTCGAACTTGCTCTTGGTGACCGAGTCGTTGACGTTGATGGCGCGGAACTTCAGCAGCCCCTTGTTCGCCATGTCGATCAGGCGGTGCACGCCGGTCGTGGTCTCCTCGGTCACGCCCAGGATCTCCCTGGACTTGCGCGAGTACCAGGTCGGGTCTTCCTTGAGCTTCTTGCGGATCGACGCGTAGAGGATGCGCTCCTCCTCGCTGCTGTGGTTGTCGATCAGGGACAGGTCGGACTCGCAGCGCTGGCCCAGGTGCATCAGCAGCGTGGCGTCGCCGCCGTCGTCCAGGATCATGTTGGGGCCTTCGCCGGCCGCGCCCTTGGGGCCGAACTCGAAGATGCGGTGGGTGTAGTCCCAGTAGTCCTCCAGCGACTCCCCCTTGATGGCGAACACCGGGGTGCCGCTGGCGGCGATGGCGGCCGCGGCGTGGTCCTGCGTCGAGAAGATGTTGCACGAGGCCCAGCGCACGTCGGCGCCCAGCGCCTGCAGCGTCTCGATCAGCACCGCGGTCTGGATCGTCATGTGCAGCGAACCGGTGATGCGGGCGCCCTTGAGCGGCTGCGCCTTCGCGAACTCCTCGCGGATGGCCATCAGGCCGGGCATCTCGGTTTCGGCGATGCGGATTTCCTTGCGGCCCCAGTCGGCGAGCGACAGGTCGGCGATGGCGCGGTCGTGCTCCGCGGCAGGTTGAGGCTTGAGAACGGCGTTCATGGTGGCTCCAAAAGCTGTGTTTCGGTCAACCACTGGCGCACGGGGGGATGGGGGTCTCACCGCACGGATCAGTGGGTGAGCGTCGTTGCGAAGGGTCCGAGCCTCACGCCTGGCGGCGCTGCAACGCTCCTCGGATGGGGACGGATTATAGGCAAGCGGCATGGCTGAGCATCCGCGTGGGGTACAACCGGCGGATGGCCGCACCCAATCTCTTTTCCTCGCCCATCGAGCCCATGCTGGCCAAGGTGGCCGAAGCCTTGCCCGCGGGCGACGGCTTCCTGTTCGAGCCCAAGTGGGACGGCTTCCGGGCCCTGGTGTTCCGCACGCCGGACGGCACGGTCATCCAGAGCCGCGACGGCAAGCCGCTCAACCGGTACTTCCCGGAGCTGGAGAAGGTGCTGGCCGAGCAGTTGCCGCGCGGCTGCATCGTGGACGGCGAGATCGTCGTGCAGGGGCCGCGGGGCCTGGACTTCGATGCCCTGCAGCAACGCATCCATCCGGCGCCCTCGCGCATCGCGCGGCTGGCCAAGGAGACTCCCGCCGGCTTCGTCGCGTTCGACCTGCTGGCCGCCGGCGGCAAGCCGGTGACCGAGCTGCCCCAGGAGGAGCGGCGGGCCCGGCTGGAGAGCCTGCTGCGGCAAGCCCGGCCCCCATTGCACCTGACCCCCGTGACGCGGGACCGGGCCCAGGCGCAGGAATGGCTGGAGCGCTTCGAGGGCGCCGGCCTGGACGGCGTGATCGCCAAACCGGCACAGGCGCGCTACCAGCCCGGCAAGCGCGCCATGTTCAAGATCAAGCACGTGCGCACGGCCGACTGCGTGGTGGCGGGCTTTCGCTGGTACAAGGACACGGACGATGCCGTCGGCTCCCTGCTGCTGGGCCTGCACGACGCGGGCGGCGTGCTGCAGCACGTGGGCGTGACCTCCTCCTTCACCATGGCCATGCGCCGCGAACTGGCCGCCGAACTGGCCCCGCTGCGCGAAAACGCGATAGAAGGCCACCCTTGGCGCGACTGGGCCCAGGCCAGCGCCGGCGACGCCGATCGCATGCCCGGCGCGAAATCGCGCTGGAGCGGCGGCAAGGACTTGGCCTGGGAGGCCCTGCGGCCGGAGCGGGTCTGCGAGGTGAAGTACGACCACCTGCAGGGCGACCGTTTCCGCCACGCCACCACCTTCCTGCGGTGGCGCCCCGACAAGCCCGCGGCGGACTGCCGCTACGACCAGCTGGAGGTCACCGCGCCCTTCGAGCTGGCGCAGGTGTTCGGCGCCTAGCGGGCTTTCAGGCCCGCGCCGGCTGCCATCGCTCGATGGCGCGGGCCACCCGGCGCGGGCCGCCCTCCACCTGCTCCACCAGGCTGAGCCGGGCATACCGGAACGCGTCGAGCACCGCCAGGACGTGGTCGCCGACCTCGCGGCCGAACAGCCGCAGCGCGCCGGGCGACAGCGGCTGGTTGTCGCGGATGGCGGCGATGAAGCCGGCGACCTCGGGCGACTGCGCAGCGGTGCGGTCCTCGGCCATGCGCAGCAACTGGTCGAGTGCGGCCAGCCCCCGCTCGGTGGCCCGGTGGGCGGCGATCTCCTTGCCGACCAGGCGGGCGCGCTCGAAGACCGTGCCCTCGTGGTCGATCCGGGCGCGATCGCCGCGGCCGACGACCAGGTGCACATCGTTGATGCGGGCCAGGTTGGCCTGGTGCCGCCGTTCGCGCTCCGACAGGGTCATGCTGCTTCTCCTCGCGCACGGCCGGAATGCCGGTGCGCCAAACCTTTGTACTCCACCGTGGGCCGGCAAGGAAGGGCAAGCTCACCCGGCCGATGGCTTCTCGCCACGCGGACGCAGCCGGGCCGGCACGTGTTCCAGGTTGATGCGGACGCGATACCACAGCGAGGAGCTTCCGCGCATGCGGTCCACCAGGACGTCGGCCGGCTGCAGGTGCGCGGCCGCCTGGGGATGCCGCTGCTTCCAGTCTTCGGCCGCGGCGATGGCGTCGGCTTCGCGGTCGGCGCGCGCCACTTCCACCAGCGGCTTGGGCTTGCGGGCCGACGGCGGCGCGCGGGGCGGCTCGCCGGCCTGCTTGCGGTAGTGCGGGGGCCAGGGCGCGTCGCCCTGCCCCTCGCGTTCCTGCCGCGCGGAGAGTTCCAGCAGGGCGTCGAGCGTGCCGGGCGCGGCGTCGATCCCGGCGTGCGGGTCGCCCTGGCTGCGCAGGCGCGCCGGCACGGTGCGCAGGGTGAAGTCCGCCGGGTCGCAGTGCTGCAACTCGTCCCAGGTGACCGGGGTGGAGACGCGGCCGTCCGGCCGCGGGCGCACCGCGTAGGCGGAGGCCACGGTCCGGTCCTTGGCGTTCTGGTTGTAGTCGACGAACACGCCCTGGCGCTGCTCCTTCCACCACTGGCTGGTGGCCAGGCCCGGTGCGCGCCGCTCCACCTCGCGGGCCAGCGCCAGGGCCGCGCGCCGCACCTGGTCGAAGCTCCAGCGCGGCGCGATGCGCACCAGCACGTGGATGCCGCGCGAGCCGGAGGTCTTGGGCCAGCCGACCAGGCCGTGCTCCTGCAGGACTTCGTGCGCGACCTGCGCCACCTGGCGGATCTGCGGCCACGCGACGCCCGGCACGGGATCGAGGTCGACCCGCAGTTCGTCGGGATGTTCCAGGTCGCCGGCGCGCACCGGGTGCGGGTGCAGCTCGATGCAGCCCAGGTTGGCCATCCAGGCCAGCGTGGCGGCGTGCCGCGGCACCACCTCCTCGGCGGTGCGGCCCGACGGGAAGCGGATGGTGCTGACCTCGACCCAGTCCGGCCGGTTGGCCGGTGCCCGCTTCTGGAAGAAGAACTCGCCGCCCACGCCATCCGGGTAGCGCACCAGCACGCAGGGCCTCCCGCCCGCACCGCGCAGCGCGCCCTCGGCCACGGCCAGGTAGTACTGCACCAGGTCCAGCTTGGTGATGCCGGCCTCGGGAAACAGCAGCTTGCCCGGGTTGCTCACCGCCACCTCGTGTCCGTCCACGAGGAGCACCGTTGCCTTGGATGCCGCAGCCATCCGGGAACCGTACACCCATCGGCGACAATACGGGCCCCGCCGAAACGCTTTGCAGCTCATCGGCCGCGCACCCGAAAGCCCCCTCCCGTGTCCGCCTCGCCCTTTGCCGCCGAAACCCGGCGCCGCCGCACCTTCGCCATCATCTCCCACCCCGACGCGGGCAAGACCACGCTGACGGAAAAGCTGCTGCTGTTCTCCGGCGCGATCCAGATCGCCGGCGCGGTCAAGGGCCGCAAGGCCTCGCGTCACGCCACCAGCGACTGGATGGAGATCGAGAAGCAGCGCGGGATCTCGGTGGCCTCCTCGGTGATGCAGATGCTCTACCGCGACCACGTGATCAACCTGCTGGACACGCCTGGCCACAAGGATTTTTCGGAAGACACCTACCGGGTGCTCACCGCGGTGGACTCGGCGCTGATGGTGATCGACGCGGCCAACGGTGTGGAGGCGCAGACCCGCCGGCTCATCGAGGTCTGCCGCCAGCGCAACACGCCGATCATCACCTTCGTGAACAAGATGGACCGCGAGGTGCGCGAGCCGCTGGACATCCTGGACGAGGTGGAGCGCGAGCTGGGCATGCCCTGCGTGCCGATGACCTGGCCGGTGGGCAAGGGCAAGAGCTTCGGCGGGATCATGAACCTGCGCACCCGGGCCATGACCGTGTTCGAGTCGGGCAGCGAACGGCGCCCGCAGGACTTCGAGTCGGTCCCGCTGGACGATGCCGCCGCGCTGCGCGCGCGCTTCGGCGGGGAGTGGGACGCGGCGGCCGAGAGCATGGAGCTGGCCACCGGGGCGTCACCCGAGTGGAACCACCAGGCCTTCCTGGACGCCAGACAGACGCCGGTGTTCTTCGGCTCCGGCGTCAACAACTTCGGCGTGATGGAAGTGCTGGACGCGCTGGTCGACCTGGCGCCGGCGCCGCAGCCGCGCAAGAGCTCGCTGCTGGTCAACCGCCAGCCGGTCGACAAGACCATCGACCCGGCCGACGCGGCCTTCGCCGGCGTGGTGTTCAAGGTGCAGGCCAACATGGACGCCAACCACCGCGACCGCATCGCCTTCGTGCGCATGGCCTCGGGCAAGTACACGCCGGGCATGAAGCTCAAGGTGCAGCGCACCGGCAAGGAGCTGCGCCCGACCTCGGTCGTCACCTTCCTGTCGCAGCGCCGGGAAGCGGTGGACGAGGCTTTCGCCGGCGACATCATCGGCTTCACCACCCACGGCGGCGTGCAGCTGGGCGACACCATCACGGATGGCGCAAACCTGCAGTTCACCGGCCTGCCCTTCTTCGCGCCCGAGCTCTTCATGACGGTGCTGCTGAAGAACCCGTTGCGCACCAAGCAGCTGCAGCAGGGCCTGGCCCAGCTGGGCGAGGAAGGCGCGATCCAGGTGTTCCGGCCCCAGGCCGGCGGCGCCATGCTGCTCGGCGCAGTGGGGCAGTTGCAGTTCGAGGTGGTCCAGCACCGGCTGAAGGCCGAATACGACGCCGACATCCGGCTGGAGGGCTGCCAGTACACCGGCGCGCGCTGGATCACGGCCGACACGCCTCAGGAGCTGCGTGCCTTCACCGATGCCTATCCCCAGCGGATGGCGCTGGACGCGGCGGACGCGCTGGCATTTCTTTGCACTTCGCCGTACGACGTGCGGCTGGCCCAGGAACGATTCCCCAGAATCCACTTCCACCTGTTGCGCGAGCACGCCGGCCTTACACTTCAGAGCTGATCCACAGCGCAAGCACAAGAATAATCGGCCCTCCACTGTGGAGTTGAGCCGTGTTGTTTGCCGTTCCGCTGCGTCGCGCAGCCTCCCTTGCCGCGCTGGCGGCGTCCCTCCTGGTGGCCGGTTGCGGGGGCGGCGGCGGTGGCGGCGGGGGCGGCAACGCCCTGGCGGTGCGCGGCGACCTCCTGCCCTCCAATGCGCTGGCGAACCAGTGCACGGTAAGTGACCAGCAACGCTGGATCCGCAGCTACCTGGACGAAACCTACCTCTGGTACGACGAGATCCGCGAGGTGGACGCCAGCCAGCACGGCACGGTGCAGTCGTACTTTGACGCGTTGCTGGTGAGCACGCCGGACGCGACCGGCCAGCCCAAGGACCGCTTCAGCTTCTCGATGTCGGCCAGCTCGGCGGACATCATGCAAGGCTTGGCCACTGGGGCCGGCGCACAGGCGGAGGTGGCGGCTGACCCGACAGTTGCGAGCGCGGCGTCGCCCAGCACCGTGCCCCTGGTCAAGACGCTGCTGAGCGGCAACGGCCGCAAGGTCGGCTACATCCTCTTCAACGACCACTCCCGCGGCGCGCAGGACGCGCTCATCACCGCCTTCAAGACCCTGAAGACGGCGGCCGTGCAGGACCTGGTGCTCGACCTGCGCTACAACCCCGGCGGCTTCCTCTACATCGCCCAGAGCGCCGCCGCGATGGTGGCCGGCCCCGGCATCCAGGGCCGCGTGTTCGAGAGCCTGCGCTACAACAACAAGCGCACCGCCGACACCGCCGGCAGCACGTTCATCTTCTCCACGCAGGTGCGCTATGGGGAGTCGACCTACCCGGCCGGCCATCCGCTGCCGCAGCTGTCGCTGCCGCGGGTGTACGTGCTGACCTCCGAGCTCACCTGCTCGGCCAGCGAGTCCATCATCAACAGCCTGCGCGGCATCGGCGTCCAGGTCATCCTGGTGGGCGACCGCACCTGCGGCAAGCCCTACGGCTTCCACCGGATGGACAACTGCGGCCGCGCCTTCTTCCCTATCGAGTTCCAGGTCTTCAACGCGGTCGGCTTCGGCGACTACCAGGACGGATTCCCGGTGCAGTGCCGGGTGGCCGAGAACCCCAGCACCGCCCTGGGCGCGGCCAACGAGCCGCTGCTGGCCGCCGCGCTGCGCCACATCGAGACCGGCTCCTGCCCGACGGTTACAGTCGGCGGTGCCGTCGGCGTGGTCGCGCAGCCGGTGGCGGTCGCCGGCCCCTCGCCGCTCGACCGGCCCGGCGCGCCGAAAGCCGATGCGCCCATGTACCAGCCGGGCTGGGACGGGCGCCGCCTGATCCCTTGACACCGACCACGCTCGCTCCCCTGTCCACCTGGCCCGAAGACGCCCGCCGCGGCGTCTTCGGCGTGTTCACCGACATCGACGACACGCTCACGACCGAGGGCGCCATCACGGCCGATGCCCTCGCGGCCATCGGCGAGCTGCGCGCCGCGGGCCTGCACCTGATCCCGATCACGGGCCGCCCGGTCGGCTGGAGCCAGCCCTTTGCCCTGTCGTGGCCGGTGGATGCCATCGTGGCCGAGAACGGCGCGGTGGCACTGGTGCGCGAGGGCGCCGGCCTGCGCAAGCTCTACCAGCAGGACGCCGCCACGCGCGCGCGCAACTTCGCGCGCATGCAGCAGGTGCTGGCGCGCATCGAACGCGAGGTCCCCGGCGCCCGGCGTGCGCAGGACAGCGCGGGGCGCGAGTGCGACATCGCGGTCGACCACAGCGAGTTCACGCAGCTGCCGCAGGACCGCATCGATGCCGTGGTGGCGCTGATGGCGTCGGAAGGCATGCACGCAACGGTGAGCTCGATCCACATCAACGGCTGGTACGGCGAGCACAGCAAGCTGGAGGGCGCGCGCTGGATCGTGCGCGAACTCTTCGGCCGCACGCTCGACGAGGAACTCGACCGCTGGGTGTATGTGGGCGATTCGACCAACGACGTCCTGATGTTCGGCCACTTCCCGCACAGCATCGGGGTGGCCAACATCCGCCGCTTCGCCGACCGGCTGGCGCACGCGCCGCGCTACGTCACCGAAGGCGAGCGCGGCGCCGGCTTCGCGCAGGTGGCGCAGGCGCTGCTCGCCGCGCGCTGAGCCCGGTCAGAACCTGCGAAAGCAGGGGGCGGCGTCGGGCTCCTCCCCGTCGGCGCACTCGACGTAGCGGGCCGTTCCGCTGCGGTCATTGCGGATCATCACCGTCCAGGCCTTGCCGCCCTGGCATTGCACGTTCCAGAAGGCGGCGCCGCTGCGGTCGCTGCCCTGGTAGAAGGTACGGCTCACCACCGGGCAGGCCTGGCCGCTGCTGCTGAGCAGCTGGGCGAAGAGCGCGGCGCGCGAAGGCGGGGCGAGCTGCTGCAGCTGCTTGTGGGTGGGATTGCCCGCGGCCGGGGCGGCCGTGAGCGCGACGAGAACTCCAACGAGGATGCGCCACACCGTTCTTGTCTCCACCTGTGCTGGACCCGCGAACCGCGCGGGTGCGGCAACCGTCTGGAACGAACGATAGCTCAGGCAGGCCGCCCGCTGGGGCAGCCGGGATGGTGCGTTCGGGCCACCCGCGCCGCAACCCCGTGCCGGCAGCCGCGGGCCGCAGGACACGCTCACTGCGACCGGCGCCGGCAGTGCTCCTGGCAGGCCTGCGCGAAGGCTTCGAGGGTGCGCGCGTAGAACGGGTTGGCCGAGTGCTGCCACTCCGGGTGCCACTGCACGCCGAACGCGAAGGCCGACGCATGCGCCACCCGGACGCCTTCGACCAGGCCGTCGGGTGCGTGCGCTTCCGCCACCAGGCCGTCGCCCAGCTTGCGGATGCCCTGCCCGTGCAGGGAGTTGACCAGGGTGCGCGTGCCCCCGGCCCACTGGGCAAAGGCGCTGCCGGGCGCGAGCAGCACCTCGTGCCGTTCGGCGAACTGCTCGGCCAGCGTGCCGGTTTCGGGCTCGCGGTGGTCCAGCAAGCCCTGCTCGGCATGCACCCGCTGGTACAGCGTGCCGCCGAGCGCGACGTTCATCTCCTGCAGGCCCCGGCAGACGCCGAACAGCGGCGTGCCCGCCGCGACGGTGGCGCGCACCAGGGCCATCGTGAGCGCATCGCGGCGCGGGTCGAGCAGGTCGGTGTCCAGGGCGGCCGCGCCGAAGTGCGTGGCCTCCACGTTCGAGGGAGAGCCGGTCAGCAGGACGCCGTCGACCAGCGGCAGCAGGTCCTGCACGTCGTGTGCGCCTGCCATGGGGAACAGCACCGGCTGCAGGCCGAGCTCGCAGACCGCCGCGGCGTAGCGGTCCGCCAGGACCGTGTAGCCGCCCGGATCGGACAGGTCGAGGTGGCGGTGGCAGGCGGGGAGCCAGACCAGCGGCTTGTGCGGACGCATGCCCGCATTGTGTCCCCAGCGGCGGCGGCCGGTGCGCCGCCCCGCCGCTCAGGTGGCCCGGGCCAGGCCGAGCTTCTCGATCAGCGCCTTTTCCTTGGCGAAGGTCTCCTGCGCGAACTTGCTGTAGCCGGCCGAGCTCATGTACATGGGCACCATGTCGTAGCGGGCCAGGGCCTGCACGTAGCTCTTTTCTTCCATGGCCTTCTTGAACGCGTCGTGCAGGCGCTTGACCACCGCCGGCGGGGTGGCGCGCGGCGCGCCGATGCCGAAGGGCGAGTTCTGCACGATGTTGAGGCCCAGTTCCTTGAGCGTCGGCGCGTCCGGGAACTTGGCCAGCCGCTTCTCGCCCCAGGTGTTGAGCACGCGCAGCTTGCCGGCTTCGACCAGGGGCGCGAAGCCCGTGGAGTCGGCGGCCGCCATGATGTGGCCCCCGACGATGGCCTGGGCCAGGTCGGCACTGCCCTTGTAGGGCACGTGCTGCAGCTGGATGCCCAGCTGCTGGGCGATGAGTTCGGTGGTCAGGTGCGGGCTGGTCAGCGTGCCGGTGGAGCCGTAGGTGAGCTTGCCCGGGTTCGCCTTGGCCCAGCCGACGAAGTGCGTCCAGCTCTTGAGCTGGGAATCGGTCGGGACCACAATGCCGAAGGCGTAGCCGGTCACGTTGATGACGTAGTTGATGTCCTTGATGGGGTCCCAGGTCATCTTCGTGGTGTACGGCAGGCGGAAGACGCCCAGCGGGATCTGCGCCAGGGTGTAGCCGTCGGCCTGCGACGTCTGCAGCTGCTGCGCGGGCAGGGACCCACCGGCGCCCGGCTTGTTCTCCACCACCACCGGCTGGCCCAGCACCTTGCCCGCGTTGTCGGCCAGCGAGCGCATGGTGATGTCGGTCGGGCCGCCGGCCGGGAACGCGATGATCAGCTTGATCGGCCGGCTGGGGAAGGCGCCGGACTGCGAGAACGCTGGAAGCGCGGTGCTGGCGGCGCCCGCGGCGGCGAGTTGGATGAGTTGGCGACGGCGCATGGGCACTCCTGTGGTCATCCGGGAATTGGACGACACGGGCGGGCCGTCCTCAATCGGGGATGACCCGCCTGCTGTCACCTAGGCGAACGATCCCGGCGAACGGCACCGTCCAGCCGGCCGCCGCGCCTAGGGCCGCTCCAGCACCGGCTGGAGTGCCCGGCCGGTGTGAGTTCCCATCCGCACCACCTGTTCCGGCGGCGCGGCGGCGACCACCCGCCCACCCTCGCCGCCGCCCTCGGGCCCGAGGTCGATGATCCAGTCGGCCTCGGCGATCACGTCCAGATCGTGTTCGATCACCACCACGCTGTGGCCGCCGTCCACCAGTCGGTGCAGCACACGGATGAGCTTCTCCACGTCCGCCATGTGCAGGCCCACGGTGGGCTCGTCCAGCACGTACAGCGTGTGCGGCGGCTTCTGGCCGCGGCGCGTGATGTCGTCGCGCACCTTGGACAACTCGGTGACCAGCTTGATGCGCTGCGCCTCGCCGCCCGACAGGGTGGGCGACGGCTGCCCCAGGGTCAGGTAGCCGAGGCCCACGTCCTTGAGCAGTTGCAGCGGATGGCTCACGTTGGGCATGGAGGCGAAGAACTCCACCGCCTCGTCCACCTCCATCTGCAGCACGTCGCCGATGCTCTTGCCACGCCAGGTCACCGCGAGGGTCTCGGGATTGAAGCGCGCCCCGTGGCAGGACTCGCAGGGCACCTTCACGTCGGGCAGGAAGCTCATCGCGATGGTGCGCACCCCCTGGCCTTCGCAGGTCGGGCAACGGCCTTCGCCGGTGTTGAAGGAGAAGCGCGCCGGGCCGTAGCCGCGCGCCTTGGCCTCCAGCGTGTCCGCGAAGAGGCGGCGGATCGTGTCCCAGAACCCGATGTAGGTGGCCGGGCAGGACCGCGGCGTCTTGCCGATGGGTGTCTGGTCGACCTCCAGCACCCGGTCGATCGCCTGGTAGCCGTCCAGTCCGCTGCAGCCGCTCCAGGCCGGGTGGCGGCCACGGTCGTCGGCATCGCGCCCGGCCTTGGTGGTGCGCTGCTGCACGGCCGCCTGCACGTTGTGCAGCAGCACGTCCCGCGCCAGCGTCGACTTGCCCGAACCCGACACGCCCGTGACCGCGACGAGCCGCCGCAGCGGCAGCTCGACGTCGACGTCGCGCAGGTTGTGCAGCACCGCGCCGCGCAGGCGCAGCGCCTCGCCCGCACCGGTGCGGCGCGGCTGCAGCGGATGCTTCATCGCATGCAGCAGGTAGCGACCGGTGAGCGATTCGGCGCTGCCCGTGATGTCGTCGGCGGTGCCCTGCGCGATGACGCGTCCACCCCGCTTGCCCGCGCTGGGCCCGATGTCGATGATGTGGTCGGCGCGCCGGATGGTGTCCTCGTCGTGCTCCACCACCACGAGCGTGTTGCCCTTCTCGCCCAGCTTGTGCAGGGCGTTCAGCAGGATGCGGTTGTCCCGGGCGTGCAGGCCGATCGTCGGCTCGTCCAGCACGTAGCAGACCCCCTGCAGGTTGGAGCCGAGCTGCGCCGCCAGCCGGATGCGCTGGGCCTCGCCGCCGGACAGCGTGGGCGCGCCGCGGTCCAGGGTGAGGTAGCCCAGTCCCACCTCCTCCAGGAACTCCAGGCGGCTGCGGATCTCGGGGATGAGGTCGCGCGCGATGCCCTGCTCGCGCGTGCTCAGCACCCCCTTGACCTGCAGGCCCTCGATCCAGCGGCGCACGTCGGTGACCGAGAGCGCCGCGATCTCGTCGATCCCGACCCGGTCGAACTTCACCGCGCGCGCCTGCGCGTTCAGCCGGGTGCCGCGGCACACCGGGCAGGCCTCGTCGGTGAGGTCCTCGACCTCCGCTTCCGCGAAGGTCTGCTCGCGGCCCTTGGTGTCCTCGGCCTGTACCGTGTCGTCGAAGGCCTTGCGCTGCTCACGGGTCAGCTTGACGCCGGTGCCCACGCATTCGGGGCACCAGCCATGCTTGCTGTTGTAGGAAAAGAGACGCGGGTCCAGTTCGGCGTAGGAGATGCTGCACACCGGGCAGGCCCGGCGGGTGGAGAACACTTCGACCGCGCCGATGTGGTGGTGCCTGCCGCTGGCGAACACGTCGCGCAGCCCCGTGAGCGGCGCCAGCAGGTGCAGCACGCCCTTGCCGTGTTCCAGCGCCTCGCCCAGCTTGCGCCGCAGCAGTTCCTCGTTCGCCGGCGTGACGTCGAGGTCGCACACCGGCAGCTCGATCGTGTGCTCCTTGAACCGGTCGATGCGCGGGAAGCCGGTGGTCGGCAGGAAGTTGCCGTCCACGCGCAAGTGGCTGTAGCCGCGCGGCCGGGCCCAGTCCGCCAGTTCGGTGTAGACGCCCTTGCGGTTCACCACCAGCGGCGCGAGCAATCCCACGTGCTGGCCGCGGTAGCGCTTGAGGATCTGCGCCGCGATGCTGTCCGGCGTCTGCGGGCGCACTTCGGCCCCGTCGCGGGTGCAGTGCTGCACGCCCAGCTTCACGTACAAGAGGCGCAGGAAATGCCAGACCTCGGTGGTCGTGCCCACCGTGGACTTGCGCCCCCCGCGCGAGAGCCGCTGCTCGATCGCCACCGTGGGCGGGATGCCGTAGACCGCGTCCACCTCGGGCCGGCCGGCCGGCTGCACGATGCTGCGCGCATAGGCATTGAGCGACTCGAGGTAGCGGCGCTGGCCCTCGTTGAACAGGATGTCGAACGCAAGCGTCGACTTGCCCGACCCGGACACGCCCGTGATCACGCTGAACCGGTTGTGCGGGATGTCGACCGACAGGTTCTTCAGGTTGTGCTCGTGCGCGTTCACGATCTGGATGGCGGCCGGACGCTCCACCCTGGCCGCGGCGGCCCGGGCGAACGCCGGCGCGGGTTCGGCCGCGCCGAGCGTGCCGTCGTACTCGCGCAGGGCTCGCGCCGTGTGCGAGGCCGGGTGGTTGCGCACCTCCTCGGGAGGACCTTCGGCCACCAGCAGCCCGCCCGCATCGCCTCCCTCCGGCCCGAGGTCCACCAGCCAGTCCGCTGCGCGGATCACGTCCAGGTTGTGCTCGATCACGATCAGCGAGTGCCCGGCCTCCAGCAGCTTGCGCAGGGCACGCATCAGCTTGGCGATGTCGTCGAAGTGCAGGCCGGTGGTCGGCTCGTCGAAGAGGAACAGCGTTCCCTTGGTGGCCAGCCCCTGCCGGCTGGCGCTCGCGGAGCGCGCCGCCTCGGCCAGGAAGCCGGCCAGCTTGAGCCGCTGCGACTCGCCGCCCGACAGGGTGGGCACCGGCTGGCCCAGCTTCACGTACTCGAGGCCGACGTCGACGATCGGCTGCAGGGCGCGAATCACGTCGCGGTCGCCGGCGAAGAGCGCGGCGGCTTCGCTCACGGTGAGGTCCAGCACGTCCGCCACGTTGAGCACGCGCGGCGCCACCGCGCCGATCGCCTGCCGCTCGATGGTGACCTCGAGGATCTCGGGCCGGTAGCGCTTGCCGTCGCAGTCGGGGCAGCGCAGGTACACGTCGGACAGGAACTGCATCTCGACGTGCTCGAAGCCGGAGCCGCCGCAGGTCGGGCACCGGCCGTCGCCGCTGTTGAAGCTGAACTTGCTGCCGGTGTAGCTGCGCTGGCGCGCCAGCGGGCTGGTGGCGAAGATCTCCCGCACGGCATCCCACGCGCCGACGTAGCTCACCGGATTGGATCGCGCGGTCTTGCCGATCGGCGACTGGTCCACGAAGACGACGTCGCCGAGGTGGTCGGCGCCGAGCACGCGCTCGTGGTGCCCGGGGGTCTCCGTGGCGCGGCCGAAGTGGCGCAGCAGTGCCGGCGCCAGGATGTCCTGGATCAGGGTCGACTTGCCGGAACCCGACACGCCCGTGACGCAGACCAGCCGCTGCAGCGGGAACTCCACCGAGACGTTCTTCAGGTTGTGCTCGCAGGCGCCTTCCAGCACCAGCCGCGGCGTGGCGGGCGTGACCGCGCGCTTGAAGCCCATGCCCACGTGCTTGCGGCCGCCCAGGTAGGCGCCGGTGAGCGTGTCGGCGGAGCGCAGGTCGTCGGTGCTGCCGTCGAAGACGATGGAGCCGCCGCGCTCGCCGGGGCCCGGGCCCATGTCGATCATGCGGTCGGCCGCCAGCATCACGGCCGGGTCGTGCTCGACGACGACGAGCGTGTTGCCGGCATCGCGCAGCCGCTTCATGGCCTCGGTGATGCGGTGGATGTCGCGCGGATGCAGCCCGATGCTGGGCTCGTCCAGCACGAAGAGCGTGTTGACGAGAGACGTCCCGAGGGCGGTGGTGAGGTTGATGCGCTGCACCTCCCCGCCCGACAGCGTGCGGCTCTGGCGGTCCAGCGTGAGGTAGCCGATGCCGACGTCGGCCAGGTACCGCAGGCGGGTGGTGATCTCCTCGAACAGCAGCTTCAGCGCCTGGTGCTCGCCCTCCCCGGCCTGGTCGGCGGCATGCGGCTGCAGCCGCTCGAAGAAGGTGCGCAGCCGGTCGATCGGCAGCATCATGAGGTCGTGCAGCGACAGCCCCGGAAGCGCTTCCAGCTGTTCGCGGCTCCACGCCACGCCCGCCGGCAGGAAGCGCCTGGCCGGCGGCAGCACCGCGTCGGCATCCTCCTTGGAGCCCAGCCGCCACAGCAGGCTCTCCAGCTTGAGCCGGGCACCTCCGCAGGTCTCGCACGGGGTGTAGCTGCGGTACTTGGACAGCAGCACCCGGATGTGCATCTTGTACGACTTGCTCTCCAGGTATTCGAAGAAGCGCTTGATGCCGTACCACTGCTTGTTCCAGTTGCCTTCCTTGTAGTTCGGCGTGCCGTGGATCACCCAGTGCTGGTGCTCGGGCGTGAGCTTGTACCAGGGCGTGTCGCGCGGGATGCCGGCGGCTTCGGCGTGGCGCATGAGGTCGTCCTGCGCCTCGGACCAGGCCGGGGTCTGGATCGTCTTGATCGCACCGGCCCGCAAGGTCAGCTTGTCGTTGGGGATGACGAGGCCGTAGTCCACACCGATCACGCGGCCGAAGCCCCGGCAGACCTCGCAGGCGCCCACCGCCGAGTTGAACGAGAACATCGACGGGATCGGCTCGGCATACCGGATGTCGCTGTCCGGGCAGTGCAGGCCGGTCGAGAAGCGCCAGCAGTCCCAGCGCTCGTCCGCCGTCTGGTGGTAGACCGAGAGGCGCCCGGCCCCGCGCTTGAGGGCCACTTCGATGGCCTCGATCGCGCGCGCCTTCTCCACCCCCTGGATGCGGAAGCGGTCCGCCACCACGTCCAGCACCTTGCGCGGCCCGGTCGGCGTGGCCACCTCGCGCTCGGCCTGGACCCGCGTGAATCCACTGGCCGCGAGCCACTGCTCCTGCTCCTCGGCCGTGGTGCTCGCGGGCAGTTCCACCGGGAAGGTGACCACGAGCCGGGGGTCATGGCCTTGCGTGCGCTCCATCAGCTGCGCATACACCGTCTCCGGGGTGTCGTGCCGCACGCGCTTGGCGCTCTGGCGGTCGAACAGCTGCGCCGCCCGTGCGAACAGCAGCTTCAGGTGGTCGTTCAGCTCCGTCATGGTGCCGACCGTGGAGCGCGAGGAGCGCACCGGGTTGGTCTGGTCGATGGCGATGGCCGGGGGCACCCCGTCGACCCGGTCGACCGCCGGCTTGTCCATGCGGTCCAGGAACTGGCGGGCGTAGGCGGAGAAGGTCTCCACGTAGCGCCGCTGCCCCTCGGCGTAGAGCGTGTCGAAGACCAGGCTGGACTTGCCGGAGCCGCTGGGTCCGGTGACCACCGTCAGTTCACCGGTGCGCAGGTCGAGGTCGAGGTTCTTGAGGTTGTGCTGCCTGGCGCCGCGGATGCGGATCAGTCCCTGGGTCATACGGCCGGTCTTTCAGAGCGAGGCCGAACATTCTAGGGATGCAGCCGCCGCCGGCCTGGCCGCGGGGTATTGGGGACATTCCGGTCGTCCGCCCGCACGCGCCCGGGCGCGCCGGGCGCCGTGCGTCGCCAGATGCGGCGCCCAGAAGAAGCGCGCGGCTTACTTGGCGGCGGATGCGGCGGCCGCGCTGGGCGCGACACCGGCGGCCGAAGCGCCCTGCGCCACAGGGGCGGCGGCGGGTGCGGGTGCGGCAGCCGCCGATGCACCGCCGTGCGGTGCCGAAGCGCCTGCAGCCGGCGCATGCGAGGCGTCGACGCCGTGCTTTTCACCGCCCATGTCGATCTTGTCGCCGCCGATCATGATCACGTACAGCGCCAGCGCCGCGAACAGGACGAACCCCACGATGAGCTTCCACATGCTTGTCTTCTCCAAATGGACTTTCAACAAAAGGCCCGCCGCCGGTGGGCAGCGGGCCTTTCAGTCAAAGCCCGGGGCGATCAGTCGCGGGCGTAGATGTCCACGTCCTTGGTCTCGCGCACGAACAGCATGCCGATCACGAAGGTGCCGGCAGCCACGATGACGGGGTACCAGAGGCCGTAGAAGATGTCGCCGGTCGCCGCCACCATCGCGAAGGCCGTGGTCGGCAGCAGGCCGCCGAACCAGCCGTTGCCGATGTGGTACGGCAGGCTCATCGAGGTGTAGCGGATGCGGGTCGGGAACAGCTCCACCAGCATGGCGGCGATCGGGCCGTAGACCATGGTGACCAGGATGACCAGGTAGACCAGGATGGCGAGCATCATGGGCTTGTTCATCTTGGCCGGGTCGGCCGGCTGCGTCAGGCCGGCGGCCTTGGCGTTGTCGGCCAGGCCCTTGCGGAACTCGGCGATCGTCTTGGCGCTGTCGGGGGCGAAGGCGTTCTTCGCGTCGTTCAGCGTGCCGACGGGGGCGTTCAGCACCTTGTCACCGATGGTGATGGTGGCCGGGCCCGTGCCTGCCTTGTTCTCGTAGGGGATGTACGACTGGGTCAGCGCGCGCTTGGCGATGTCGCACGAGGTGCGGAAGTCGATGTCGCGTGCGATCGGGCTGCCCTGGAAAGAGCACTCCTTCGGGTCGGCGGTGACGATCACCTTGGTCTTCTGCTGCGCTTCCACGATCGCCGGGTTGGCGGCCTTGAGCAGCATCGGGAACACGGTGAAGTACGTCAGCGCCGCCAGCAGGCAGCCGGCCATGATGATGGGCTTGCGGCCGATCTTGTCCGACAGCGAGCCGAACAGGATGAAGAACGGCGTGCCGATCAGCAGCGAGGCCGCGATCATCAGGTTGGCCGTGGTCGCATCGACCTTGGCGATCGTCGACAGGAAGAACAGCGCGTAGAACTGGCCGGTGTACCAGACCACGGCCTGGCCGGCGGTCAGGCCCAGCAGCGCCAGGATCACGATCTTCAGGTTCTTCCATTGGCCGAAGGATTCGGCCAGCGGTGCCTTGGAGGTCTTGCCCTCGGCCTTCATCTTCTGGAAGGCCGGCGACTCGTTCAGCGAGAGCCGGATCCAGACCGAGATGCCCAGCAGCAGGATCGACAGCAGGAACGGGATGCGCCAGCCCCAGTCGCCGAAGTCCTTCTCGCCCAGGAACGTGCGCACGCCCAGGATCACCAGCAGCGACAGGAACAGGCCCAGCGTCGCGGTGGTCTGGATCCAGGAGGTGTACGCGCCACGCTTGCCGTGGGGGGCGTGCTCCGCGACGTAGGTCGCCGCGCCGCCGTACTCACCGCCCAGCGCCAGGCCCTGCAGCATGCGCAGCACGATCAGGATGATCGGGGCGGCGACGCCGATGGCGGCATAGCTTGGCAGCAGGCCCACGATGAAGGTGGACGCACCCATGATCAGGATGGTCACCAGGAAGGTGTACTTGCGGCCGATCATGTCGCCCAGGCGGCCGAACACGATGGCACCGAACGGGCGCACCAGGAAGCCGGCGGCGAAGGCCAGCAGCGCGAAGATGTAGGCGGATGTCGGATCGAGGCCAGAGAAGAACTGGCGCGCGATGATCGCGGCGAGCGATCCGTACAGGTAGAAGTCGTACCACTCGAACACCGTGCCGAGGGAGGAAGCGAAGATGACCTTCTTCTCTTCCTGGCTCATCGGCCGGGGTTGAGCAGCGCCGGCGGCGGCTGCGGTTGTCGATGCCATGGGGTTTGTCTCCAGATGTCGCGCCCACACCGGGCACGTGGCCGATTCTTGAGGGGGGCTCTGACCTCCGCCTTGCGCGAATCCAACAGAGGCTTGCGCGAAACTGAATCGGCTCTGACGATTTAGGGTGAAACCCGCGCCTTCCGTTTCACCATGCGAAGGCCATCCGCCGAGCCGCTCAACAGTCCCCGCCGCCCCGGTCAGCGGCCGGTGCTGCGCGAGACCCCGACCGGCACCCCGGCGGCGCCATCCCAGGCCTGTGCGAACCACGGGTCCTCGTGCAGCCAGGCGCGCAGCATGGGCAGTGCATCGAAACCCCAGAACAGGTGGCCGTCGACGGCAAAGCTGGGAACGCCGAAGACGCCCGCCGCGACGGCCGCGGCGGTGGCCTCCTGGAGTTCGGCCTTCACCTCCGGTCCGCCCGGGTCGCGCGCGGGCGCCAGGGCCTGCTGCAGGGCGGCCAGGCGCGCCGGATCGGCGGCGTCGGCGCCGGTGCGCCAGACGTGGTGGAACAGCGTCTCGCAGACGAGCCGGTTCGCACCGCGCGCCAGGGCCAGGCGCAGCAGCGGCAACGGGTTGAACGGATGCGCGGACGGCATCTGCATCGGGATGCCGTGGGCATGGGCCTGCCACAGCACCTGCCGGTAGGTCCATTCCCGCTTGCCCGGGATCTCTGCCGGACCCAGCTGGCCGTGGTGCCGCAGGATGCCGGCGAAGAGGATGGGCCGGTACTCGACCACATGGCTCACCCCCTCCAGCGCGCGTGGCAGCTGCTCGAACGCCAGGTAGGCGTAGGGCGAGATGAAGTCCAGGTAGAAGGTGATGCGTTTCATGGGGCCCCCGCACCCTCGCTGGCGCGCTGCGCCACGCGCGCCCAGACGCGGCGCTTCTCCGCGTCGTCCAGGCCGATCCAGGTGGCGATCTCGTCCAGCGTGCGCAGGCAGCCCTCGCAGCGGTCTCCGCCGGGCCGCATGCGGCACACGGACAGGCATGGCGACGGCACGGCGGCGTCCGGCGCCAGGGCGGCGAACATCCGCAGCTTCTGCCGCAGCAGGACGGGGATCCCGCTCACGCGGCCGGCTCCTGCACCACGTCGGCAACGGGTGCACCGGTGAGGCGCTCCAGGTCGCGCGGATGCAGCTTGAACACGCCGTGCGGATGCCCCGCGGCGGCCCAGATCTCCTCGAAGCGGAACAGCTCCCGGTCGATCAGGGTGACCGGCGGCTGCACGTGCCCGACCGGCGACACCCCCCCGATGGAAAAGCCCGTGCGGGCCTTGACGAAGTCGGCGTCGGCGCGGCCGGTCCTGCCAACCAGCGCCTCGACCTTCCGCTCGTCCACCCGGCGGTCGCCGGACGTCACCACCAGCACCGCGGCGTCGTCGGCCTTGCGGCGGAACACGATGCTCTTGGCGATCTGCCCCACCGAGACACCCAATGCGTCGGCGGCCTGCTGCGCCGTGCGCGCGGCGGCATCCAGCATCACCGGCGGGTGCGGATGCGCCTGCTCCTGCAGCAGGCGGGCCACCCGCTGCACGCCGTCGGGCAGTGCGGACAACTCAGCCCCGCACATGCGCACCGCCCGTCATGCCGCCACCCGCTTGTTCAGGATGGCCGTGGCCGCGCGGGAGTTGGGCTTGCGCTGCAGGAAGTCGCTGATGTACTTGCCGGCGTCGATCAGCTTGTCCAGGTCGATGCCGGTCTCGATGCCCATGCCATGCAGCATGTAGACCACGTCCTCCGTGGCGACGTTGCCGGTCGCACCCTTGGCGTACGGACAGCCGCCCAGGCCGGCGGTCGAGGTGTCGTACTGCCAGATGCCCATCTCGAGGCAGGCCAGGGTGTTGCCCAGGGCCTGCCCGTAGGTGTCGTGGAAGTGCCCGGAGACATCGTCGAGCGCGTAGTGCTTCAGGGCCGCCTCCATCGCGGCCTGCACCTTGCGCGGCGTGCCCACGCCGATGGTGTCGGCCACGCCGATGTGCTGCACGCCGATCTCCTTCATCAGCCGCGCGACGAGCTCCACCCGCTGCGGCGCCACCTCGCCTTCGTACGGGCAGCCGACGGTGGTAGAAATCGCGCCACGGACATGGATGCCCTTGTCGCGCGCGGCCTGCACGACCGGTGCGAAGCGCTCGATGCTCTCGGCGATGGAGCAGTTGATGTTCTTCTGGCTGAAGGCCTCGCTGGCGGCGCCGAAGACGACGATCTCGTCCGGACGGCTGCCCACCGCGGCCTCGAAGCCCTTCATGTTCGGCGTGAGCACCGAATAGCGGACCCCGGGCTTGCGCTGGATGCCGGCCATCACTTCGGCTGCGTCGGCCATCTGGGGCACCCACTTGGGCGAGACGAAGCTGGTCACCTCGATCTCCGTGAGGCCGGCGTCCTGCAGGCGGTGCACCAGCCCGATCTTCACCTCGGCCGGCACGTGGCCCTTCTCGTTCTGCAGGCCGTCTCGCGGACCGACGTCGACGATCTTGACTCTGGATGGCAGCTTCATGGCAGTCCTGGTGTGCGGATCCAAGAGGTTAGCGGCTTTCCGCCCGCTCAGTAGCCCCGCGCCGGATCGACCACGCCGGCGACCGGAGCACCCTGTTCCAGCGCGCGGATCTTGCCGGCGATCTGGGCGATGCTCTCCTCCCGCAGGGTCCGCGCCGAGGTGTGCGGCGTGAGCGTGATCTTCGGGTGCGTCCAGAACGGGTGGTCCGCGGCGGGGGGCTCCTCGCGCAGCACGTCGATGGCGGCGCCCGCCAGGTGGCCGGCGTCCAGCAGCGCCAGCAGGTCCTGCTCCACCACGTGGGCACCCCGGGCCACGTTGACGAGGTAGCCACCCGGCTGCAGGCGGCCGAGCGTGCGCGCGTCCAGCAGGCTCTCGGTGTCGGGCGTGAGCGGCAGCAGGCACACCAGCACCCGTGTGGCTGCCAGGAAACCGTCGAGCTGGCCCGCGCCGGCGAAACAGCGCACGCCCTCGATCGCGCGCGGCGTGCGGCTCCAGCCGAGCACGGGGAAGTCGAACTGCCGCAAGGCCAGGGCCACCCGTGCCCCCAGCACGCCCAGGCCCATCACGCCCACCGGGAACTCGCTGCGCAGGCGCGGCTTGCGGTAGGACCAGCGCCCGGCACGCATGTCCTGCTCGTAGGCATCGAGCTCCCGGAAGTGGCGGATCACCGCATGGCAGACGAACTCGGCCATCTGCACCGACATGCCCGCGTCGTCCAGCCGGACCACCCGCGCACCCGGGGGCAGCCGCAGCTTCAGCAGCGCGTCGACCCCCGCCCCGATGTTGAAGATGCCGCGCAGCCCGGGCTGCTCATCCAGGAACTGCTGGGGCGGTGCCCAGACCACCGCGTGGTCGGCGGCCGCCGCGCCCGGAGACCACTCGGACACGTCGGCGGCCGGCAGGGCGGCACGCAGCCCGTCGACCCAGGGGGCGGCCTTGGTGCCCGTGGCACAGAAGAGGATTCGCATGGCGGTCGATTGTCCCAGCGCCGGCGCCACCCGGGCGCGGCCGCCTCCCGGATCACTGCAGCTTCAACAGCTCGGCGCCTTCGGCCACCTGGTCACCCGGTCCGTACAGCAGCTCGGCCACCGTGCCGTCGGCCGGTGCCGCGATGGTGTGCTCCATCTTCATCGCCTCCATCACGGCCAGCGGCTGGCCCTTGCGAACCGCGTCGCCGGCCTTGACCGAGAACGACACCACCTTGCCGGGCATCGGCGCGGTGAGCCGCCCGCCATCGGCCTCTCCCTCCCCGGCATGGGCCAGCAGGTCCACCGCCACGATCTGGGTTGCGCCCTGCGGGGTGAACACGTGGTCGGTCTCGCCGTGGGCGTAGACATGGGCCTGCACGCGCTGCGCGCCGAAGCGCAGGTCGATGCCGTCGCCAACGGGCTCGAATGCCAGCGCGCCCGCGGCGCCCCCGGCTTCCAGCCGCAGCCCGCCGTCGTGCAGGTACTCGAGCACGGCCTCGTGCCGCTCGCCGCCGAAGTCGAAGGCGAAACGGCGGCGGGCAGTGCCGTGCGAGCGCCAGCCGTCGCGGCGGCCGAATGGATCGGCGCCTTCCTGCGCGCGCTCGGCCAGGAGGGTGCTGGCAACCGCCGCCGCGGCGGCCATCGGCAGGCCGAGCTTCTCCTGGCGGAACAACACCGCCTGCTCGCGCTGGATCAGCGCGGTGTCGAGGTCGGCGCCCGAGAACGCCGGCGAGGCCACCACGTGCCGCAGGAACTGCACGTTGGTGGCCAGGCCGACGATGTGCGTGCGCGCCAGTGCCGCGTCCAGCCGCGCCAGCGCCTGCTCGCGCGTGTCCCCGTGCACGATCAGCTTGGCGATCATCGAATCGTAGAACGGCGAGATCTCGTCGCCCTCGCGCACGCCGTCGTCCACCCGCACCGGCGCGACCTCGAACGCGCTGCACGCCGGCTTGCGGTAGACCTGCAGCCGGCCCGTGGCCGGCAGGAAGTTGTTGTCCGGGTTCTCGGCGCAGATGCGTGCCTCGATCGCGTGTCCGTGGATGCGCAGCTGGTCCTGCCGCAGCGGCAGCGGCTGGCCCGCGGCCACCCGCAACTGCCATTCGACCAGGTCGAGCCCGGTGATCGCTTCGGTCACCGGATGCTCCACCTGCAGCCGCGTGTTCATCTCCATGAAGAAGAAGCTCATCTCCCTCCCGCGCTGCTCGACGATGAACTCCACCGTGCCGGCGCCGACGTAGTGCACCGCCCGAGCGGCCGCCACCGCCGCCTCGCCCATCTGCTGCCGCAGCTGCGGCGTCATGCCCGGAGCCGGCGCCTCCTCCAGCACCTTCTGGTGGCGCCGCTGCACCGAGCAATCGCGCTCGAAGAGGTAGACGTAGTTGCCCTGGGTGTCACCGAACACCTGGATCTCGATGTGGCGCGGCCGCTGCACGTACTTCTCGATGAGCACGGCGTCGTCGCCGAAGCTGTTCTTCGCTTCCCGCTGGCACGAAGCCAGTGCGGCGTCGAAGTCCTGCGCACGCTCCACGGCCCGCATGCCCTTGCCACCGCCCCCGGCACTGGCCTTGATCAGGACCGGATAGCCGATGCGGTCGGCCTCCTGGCGCAGCAGTGCCGCGTCTTGCGCGGCACCGTGGTAGCCCGGCACCAGCGGCACGCCGGCCTGTTCCATGAGGCGCTTGGATTCCGCCTTGAGGCCCATGGCCTGGATGGCGGAGGCCGGCGGGCCGATGAAGACGAGGCCGGCGTCCGCACAGGCCTGCGCGAACTCCTCGTTCTCGCTGAGGAATCCATAGCCCGGATGGATCGCCTGCGCGCCGGTCTGCCGCGCGGCGTCGAGGATCTTCTCCCAGCGCAGGTAGCTGTCCCTGGGGGCGCTGCCGCCGAGGTGGACGGCTTCGTCGCAGGCCTGCACGTGCTTGGCGTTCGTGTCCGCATCGGAGTACACCGCCACGGTGCGGACACCGAGCCGCCGTGCGGTCGCGGCAACCCGGCAGGCGATCTCGCCGCGGTTGGCAATCAGGATCTTCTTGAACATGTGTCCTCAGCGCTCCCGGAGCGGCGTGCGCCCCGCAAAAAAGTCCTTCAGCTCCCGCACCACCGTGCGCAGGAACTTCACCAGCACGACCAGCAGCACGATGGCCAGCACGATGCTGACCAGCAGCACCACCGTGAAGATCCCCGGGTGCGTGGCCGACAGCCACAGGAGGAAGACCACCAGGCCGTCCTCGAACAGCGACACCGCCACGTTGGAGAACGGCTCGGGCGAGGTGTTGACCGCCGCCCGCGTGGTCATCTTGGTGGCGTGGCTGGTGGCCGCCAGGCTGCCGCCCACCAGGGCCGCGATCCAGCCCATGGCGGCGCTGTCGGCACCGAGCGCGCCGGCGGCCAGCGCGGCACCGGCCGGGATGCGGATCAGCGTGTGGAGCGCGTCCCACATCGAGTCGACGAACGGGATCTTGTCGGCGAAGAACTCGACGAACAGCATGAAGCCACTGGCTCCCAGCACGCCCGGGTGCTGCAGCACCTGCAGGGCCGCAGGCAGCTCCATCCAGCCCATGAAGCCTGCCAGCCCGGTGAGGAACACCACGGCATAGAGGCGAAAGCCGCTGGCCCAGCCCAGCGCGCCGGCCAGGGCCAGCAGCTGGGGCGTGTCGATCAGCGCAGGCAGGCTGTCCATGGCCTCACCCCCGCGGCAGCAGCCAGTTGGGTTTGCGCTTTTCCAGGAACGAACGCACGCCTTCGCGCCCCTCCTCGCTGACGCGGATGTCGGCGATGCCCTCGACCGTGCGGCGTACCAACCCGGGCGTGATGTCGTGTCCCGCCACGTCGTGCACCAGCTGCTTGCAGGCCTTGATGGCTTCCGGGCCCGCGCTGACCAGGGCATGCGCCAGTTCGGCGACCTTGGCATCCAGGTCCCCTGCCGCCACCACGGCATGCACGAAGCCGATGCGGTGCGCCTCGGCGGCGCCGAAGCGCTCCGCGGTCAGGAACCAGCGGTGCGCCGCACGCGCGCCCATCGCCCGGATGACGTACGGACTGATGGTCGCGGGAATGAGGCCGAGCTTCACTTCGGACAGGCAGAACTGCGCGCTGTCGACCGAGACCGCGATGTCGCAGGCGGACACCAGCCCCATGCCCCCGGCGTAGACGTCGCCATGGATGCGCGCGATCGTCGGCTTGGGACACTTGTAGAGCACCTCCAGCATGCGCGCCAGGCCGCCGGCGTCTTCCAGGTTCTGCTCGCGGGTGTAGTCCGCGATGCTCTTCATCCAGTTCAGGTCGGCTCCGGCGCAGAAGGCGGGGCCATTGCCGGCGAGCACCACGCAGCGCACCTCTGGCCGCTTGCCGAGCTCCATCAGCACGGCCGTCATCTCGGTGATGACCTCGTCGTTGAAGGCGTTGCGCACGTCGGGACGGTTCAGGGTGACGGTGGTGACGCCGCCGGAGGTGTCCAGGAGCAGGTGCTTCATGGGGTTTCCTTGTCTGGGGCCGGGAGGAGGGAAGGACAGTGTGCCGCCGCGTCCATGGTTCAGTAGCGCTTGGCCACTTCCTCGAGCATGACCTCGGTGGCGCCGCCGCCGATGGCCAGCACCCGGGCGTCGCGCCAGAGGCGCTCGATGGGCGTCTCCCGCATGTAGCCCATGCCGCCGTGGAACTGCTGGCAGGTCTGCACCACCTCGTTGACCAGCTCGCCGGTGAGCGCCTTGAGCATCGAGACGTCCTGCACGATGTCGTGGCCCTGCGTGACGCGCCAGGCGCAGTGGTACATGAACTGGCGGGCGGCCCGCGTCTTCGCATCCAGCATCGACAGGCGCTGGCGGATGGTCTGCTGCTCCCACAGCGGGCCCCCGAACGCATGGCGCTGCCGCACGAAGTCGAGCGTCAGCCGCAGGGCCTGCTGGCAGTGGCCCACCGCCATCGCGGCCAGGGCGATGCGCTCGGTCTGGAAGTTCTTCATCACCGAGTAGAAGCCCTTGCCCTCCTCGCCCAGCAGGTGGGAGGCCGGCACGCGCACGTCCTGCAGGACGAGCTCGGCCGTGTCGCTGGAGAGCCACCCCGACTTGTGGAGCGCACGCCCCACCGTGAAGCCGGGTGTTCCCTTCTCCACGATGAACATGGACACCTCGCGCTTGCCCGGGCCCGACTTGGCCGCGATGAAGTACAGGTCGGCGTGCACGCCGTTGGTGATGAACATCTTGGTGCCGTTGAGCACCCAGTGGTCACCGTCGCGCCGCGCGCTCGTGCGGATGCCGGCCACGTCGGAACCGGCGCCGGGCTCGGTGATGCCGACGGCGGTGATGGTCTCGCCCGCGATCACGCGGCGCAGGTACTGGTCCTTCTGCGCGGCACTGCCCGCATGGTGCAGGTGCGGACTGGCCATGTCGGTGTGCACCAGCACGGTGATGATGAAGCCGGCATACGTCGATTGCGACAAGGCCTCGGCAAAGACCAGGTTGGTCAGCGCGTCGGCTGCGGCCCCGCCGTACTCCTCCTCGTACATGAGCCCGAACAGCCCCGCCTGCCCCATGCGGCGCAGCACTTCGCGCGGAACGCAGCCCTGCGCCTCCCAGGCCCCGGCATGCGGCTCCACTTCGCGGGCGATGAAGCGCGCAACCTGGTCCCGCAGCGCCTCGTGTTCGGGCGTGTCGTAGATGGAGACGTTGGACATGGCTGCTCCTACATCCGGAAGATGCCGAACTTCGGCTCGCCGATCGGCGCGTTGAGGGAGGCCGACAGCCCCAGCGCCAGCACGCGGCGCGTGTCGGCCGGGTCGATCACGCCGTCGTCCCACAACCGGGCGCTGGAGTAGTAGGGATGGGACTGGTGCGCGAACTGGTCCAGCAGCGGCTGCTTGAACGCGGCTTCCTCCTCGGCCGACCAGGTGCCGCCCTTGCCTTCGATGCCGTCGCGCTTGACGGTCGCCAGCACGCTGGCAGCCTGCTCGCCGCCCATGACGGAGATGCGCGCGTTGGGCCACATCCACAGGAAGCGGGGCGAATAGGCACGCCCGCACATGCCGTAGTTCCCCGCGCCGTAGCTGCCGCCGATGATCACGGTGAACTTCGGCACGCTGGCGGTGGCCACGGCCGTCACCATCTTGGCGCCGTGCCGCGCGATGCCTTCGCTCTCGTACTTGCGGCCCACCATGAACCCGGTGATGTTCTGCAGGAAGACCAGCGGCACCTTGCGCTGGCAGCACAGCTCGATGAAGTGCGCACCCTTCTGCGCCGATTCGCTGAACAGCACGCCGTTGTTGGCGATGAAGCCGACCGGCATGCCCTCGATATGGGCGAACCCGCACACCAGCGTGCTGCCGAAACGGGCCTTGAACTCGTGGAACTCGGAGCCGTCGACGATGCGCGCGATGATCTCGCGCACGTCGTAGGGCTTGCGCACGTCCGTCGGCACCACGCCGTACAGCTCGGAAGGGGCGAACTTCGGCGGGCGGGGCTCGCGAAGCTCGACCGATGGGCTCTTGCCGCGGTTGAGGCTGGCAACCGCCTGCCGCGCCAGCGCCAAGGCGTGCAGGTCGTTCTGCGCCAGGTGGTCGGCCACGCCCGACAGGCGCGTGTGCACGTCGCCGCCGCCCAGGTCCTCGGCGGACACGATCTCGCCGATGGCCGCCTTCACCAGCGGCGGTCCGCCCAGGAAGATGGTCCCCTGGTTCTTGACGATGATGGTCTCGTCGCTCATGGCCGGCACGTAGGCGCCGCCGGCCGTGCAGGAGCCCATCACCACCGCGATCTGGGCGATGCCCTGCGCCGACATGTTGGCCTGGTTGTAGAAGATGCGGCCGAAGTGGTCGCGGTCGGGGAAGACCTCGTCCTGGTTGGGCAGGTTGGCGCCGCCGGAATCCACCAGGTAGATGCACGGCAGGCGGTTCTGCATCGCGACCTCCTGGGCCCGCAGGTGCTTCTTGACCGTCATCGGGTAGTACGTGCCGCCCTTGACGGTCGCGTCGTTGCAGACGATCACGCAGTCGCGTCCGCTCACCCGCCCGATGCCGGCGATCACGCCGGCGCAGGGGGCGTCGCCGTTGTACATGCCGTGCGCGGCCAGGGGCGCGAGTTCGAGGAAAGGCGTGCCCGGGTCCAGCAGCATCTGCACACGGTCGCGCGGCAGCAGCTTGCCGCGGGCGGTGTGTCGCGCCCGCGCGACCTCGCCGCCGCCGGCGGCGGCCTTGGCCACCTGGGCCTGCAGGTCGTCCACCAGGGCCCGCATGGCCTGCGCATTGGCCTGGAAGTCGGCGGAGCGTGGATTGAGTTGGGTCTCCAGAACGGGCATGTCTCGCTTCTTTCTCGCTGGGCGCGCCGGCAGGGGCCGGCTACCGACCCGCAAGCCTACGTCAGCCCGGCCCTGCAGCGGGCGCCGGCCTGGTTGCAAATGCTGCCATCGTGGTGGACACTCCCGCCATGCCTGCCCGCCCTGCAGCCGGTGGCCGCTTGCCGGTCGCCGTCACGCCGATGGCCTTTGCGGTCGCGGTCGTGGCCGCCTACCGGCACCACGGCCGAAGCCCCGATGGGGCGCTGCTACAGGCACAGATTCCGCCAGAAAGGCTCCTCGATCCGGCGGCACGGATGACCGCACGGCAGATGGAGGTGCTGTCCGCGACGGCCATGGAGGAGCTCGACGACGAGGGATTGGGCGCCTTCCGGCGCCGGCTGCCCTGGGGGAGCTACGGCCTGCTTGCGCGCGCCTCCCTCACCGCACCGGATCTCGGTGTGGCCATCAAGCGGTGGTGCCGCCACCACGGCCTGCTGACCGAGGACGTCGGCCTGTCGCTGGAGTCGGCGGGCGGCATCGCCGCGGTCGTCCTGCGCGAGCGGCATCCGCTGCCGGACGCGTTGCGCGAGCTCTCGACGACCTTCGTGCTGCGCAACATCCATGGGCTGGCCTGCTGGTGGATCGACTCGCGCATCCCCCTGCTCGGTGCCCAGCTGCCATTCGCCGCGCCTCCGCACGCGGATGCCTATGTCCACATGTTCCCCGGGGGGCCGCTGCGGTTCGACCCGGATGCGGGCGCGGCGGCGATCCGGTTCGACGCGGGCTACCTGCACCTGCCCCTGCGCCGTGACGAGCGTGCACTGACCCAGATGCTGCGCCAGCGCGCGCTGCTGCTCACCGTGCTGCAGTACCGGCGCGACCGGCTGCTGGTGCCGCAGGTGCGGCAGGCGATGAGCGCGCATCCGCATCGGTCCCACAGCGCCCAGGACCTTGCCGGCCTGCTGAACGTCTCGGCCCGCACGCTCCACCGGCAGCTGAAGGAGGAAGGCGCCAGCCTGCAGCAGCTGAAGGACGAGGTCCGGCTGGAGCGGGCCCGCGACCTCCTGTTGCGCACCGGCCAACCGCTCAAGCAGGTGGCGGCCGCGGTCGGCTTTCGCAACGAGAAGAGCTTCGCGCGGGCGTTCCGGCAATGGACGGGCGCGGCGCCGGGCGCCTTCCGCGCCGGTTGACGGCCCGCCAAGGACAAACGGGCGCCTGACGGCGCCCGTTTGTCCTTGCGCGGAGCGCGGGGCTCAGCTGCTGGTGTAGATCGCGCGCGGGGCGCTGCCGCTGCCCTGGCGCGTGCCCACCCGCAGCGAGTTGCCCTCCACGGTCACGCGGGTGCCCACGCTCATCGGCTCGGCTCGGCGGAAGCTGCGGACGCTGCCGTCCTCCATGCGCACCTGCACGTCGTACGCGGTGGTGGCGCGCACGTGCTTCTCGGCCTCGTGCCCGGCCAGGCCGCCGCCGACGGCGCCCACCACGGTCATCACCTTCTTGCCGTTGCCGCCGCCCACCTGGTTGCCCAGCAGGCCGCCGACCACGGCACCTCCGACGGCACCCAGGCCGGTGCCCTGGCCCTTTTCCTTGACGGCTTGAACCGACTCCACCGTGCCGCAAGTGGCGCAGACGGCGGCGCGGGTGGTCTCCACGGGGGTGTAGGACGGGCTCTGGGACTGCGCCATCTGCTGGGTGGGCTGGCGCGACGGGGCAGGCTGCGGCTTGGGCTTGGCCACCTTCGCGGGCGCGGGCTGCGCCTGCGTCTCGGCGATCGCTGCCTGGCTCGGCGCCTGCAGGTGCGCCGCCGCGGTCTGGGTGGGAGCCACCTGCGACTCCGTGGTGACCTGCGGCGCAACCGCGGCAGCAGGTTGCAGCGCCGCGACGGGCACCGCCGCCGGCTTGGAGTCGATCGCGCGCATCACCATGGCGCCGGTCAGGCCCGCGGTGGCGATCGCCAGGGTGCCCAAGGCGATCCAGATGGCACGCGGCACGGCGGCCAGCGAGGACTGCGGTGCGGTGGCGGGGGCGGCTTGGGTGGCAGCGTTCATGTCGGTTCCTCTTTTGGCGTGATGGCTTGTTTATAACGGTCGAGTTCGCCAGGTGCGGCGAAGGACAGGTGAAGCTTGTGTCAGGTCGTGTCATCCGCCACCAGGCATTGCAATTGATTACCTTGCGTGGGTCATCGGCCACGCATGCTTGGCGTTCCACACACACCATGCCACGCCCACCCTTCGCCTTCCGCATTCTTTCTGCGTCCCGCGTCCTGGCCATCACGGCCCATCGGCGGGGCAATGCGGCGTGGCGGGCTCCAGCACTCGCTGTGCTGCTGGCGTTGCCTGCTGCGCTCATCGGCTGCGGTGGGGGCTTCGTCGTCGGGCCGGGCTTCTTCCTGAGCGTCAACACCCGTGTGGACGGCGTGCCCGTCGGCGGGCCGATCGCTCCCGGCAGTGCGGTGACCATCACGCTGGCACCCGGCCAGTCGGTGCAGCTGGATGCCAACGAGTCCGTCACCTGGCGCTACGCCATCAACGGAGGGCCCGCCCAGTCGGGCAACAGCACGGTGGTGGTGGGCGGCGTGTCCATCACGCAGCAGGTGCTCAGCACCTCCGCGGCCCAGGTGACGACCGCGGTCGTCGGGCCGACGACCCTGCCGATCGTGATCACCTGGACGGCAACCTCGACGTTCGATGCGGCCCAGGTGTCGACCGCCATCTTGCGCATCCAGTGAGCGGTGGTGCGGCCAGCCGCGTCGCCGCGTGGCCAGCGCTTGCATCGAAAACCGGCGGGGCTTGCGCCACCGTTCGGCATGAGTATGATCGCAAAACAGCAATATTTTATTGTTTTGCAATAAACTCGATGACCATGCCGAATCCTCTGCTCCTGGAACTGTCACCCCGCTTGCGGGCTCTGTGTCTCCTCGGCCGCTGGGCCGCCCACGCTGCGGCACTGGCTTGGCCGGTCCTGGCGCTCGCCGCGCTGCTCGTCGCGGATCCGCCCGCCATGCTCCGGCAACTGGGGGCGGCCCTCCCCGCGGGTGCGGAGCCGGCCTGGGGCGGCCCGACGTATGCGCACTGGCAGCGGTGGGCGGTGATCGCCGCGGCCATGGTGCCAGCCGGCCTGGCCGGGGCGGCACTGTGGCGGCTGGGACTTGGCTTCGCCGGCCTGGTGCAAGGGGACGCGCTGCCGGGCGCCTGCGCCGCACTGCGGGCGTTCGCGGGTTGGACCGTCGCGGCGGTGGTCGCCGGCGGACTTGCAACCCCGCTCTCCAGCGTGCTGCTCACCTGGCAGCACGCGGCCGGGCAGCGCGCCCTGACAGTGGGGCTGTCCTCGCACGCCGTTCACGGGCTGCTGACTGCTGCGCTGGTGTACCTGTTCGCGCACGTGCTGCAGCGGGCGCAGGCGGTGGCCGACGAGAACGCGCAGTTCGTCTGACGCATGCCCATCGTCGTGTCGCTCGGGGTCGTCATGGCCCGTCGAGGCGTGAAATCCAAGGACCTCGCCGCGCACGTGGGCATCACGGAGGCCAACCTGTCCTTGCTCAAGCAGGGCAAGGTCAAGGGCGTGCGCTTCGGCACCCTGGCGCGGATCTGCGATTACCTGCAATGCCAGCCCGGCGACCTGCTTGCCCATGTGCCGGGCGACGACCACCTGGAAGATGCCCATGACTAGGACACTCGCCCCCTTCGCGCTCGCCGTGCTGCTTGCCGGCTGCGCCAGCACGTCGTTTCCCAAGGCCTGGCTGGAGGCGAATTGCGAGCGCACCCGTCCCTGCCTGATGCACTGCCCCGACGGCAGCGTCGCGCCCTCGGGAGGGGCCACCTGCGTGCGCACCCCCGCCACCCGCTGACGACGCCCGGCGATGGTGGCGCCCGCCCCCGGGCCCTCAGGCCACCCCGCACCAGGCGGCGACGCGGTGGGCCAGGTCCGCATCGAGGGAGAAGAGCGAGGCGCTCACCAGCAGGAGACCCGACGCCCGCGTTCCCCAGGTGCGCCGCAGCCGGTTGCCGGCACCGCGCAACCCATGCACCAGCCACGGTGCCGCGAGGAGCCACGCTCCGCTGCCGAGGGCGAACAGCGCCATGGCGAGCGCCCCGCCCGCGGGCGTGTCGGTCAGCGAGGCGAGCAGCAGCGCGGAGTACAGCAGGCCGCAGGGCATGAAGGTCCAGGCCAGCCCTGCCCCGAACAGGCCGCGCCGCCGCGAGGCGAGGGGCTGCACGCGGACCCAAACGTCGCGTCCGAACCGCTCCACCAGCGCGGGCTGGCGCGCACGCGCGACCAGCACCAGGCCCCAGGCGAGGACGGCCAGGTGGAACAGCAGCCAGACGGGGCGCAGGGCCGAGGTGAGGCCCGCCAGCCAGGCCAGGCTGGCGGTAGCAGCGGACGCGGCCGCACCCGCGCCGGCGTACCCGGCCAGCCGCCCGGCGTGGAAGACCAGTGCGGGCACCTGCGGCGGGCTGCCGTCGCCGGGCATCGCCATCCGCACCACGCCGCCGCAGGCCGCACCGCACATCGCGGCGCAGTGGGGGCCGCCCGCCAGGCCCAGCACGAAAGCCGACAGCAGCAAGGTCGTGGACACGGCCGCGTCAGATGATGCGCGAGAACTTCGTGCGGTTGCGGTCCGCCTGCAGGTAGCGGTCGAACACCATGGCCACCGCCCGCACGTAGAACCAGCCGGTGGGGGTGACCTGGATGCCCGTGTCGTCGACCGCCACGAGACCTTCTTGCTGCAGCACCGACAGCTGTTCGAGTTCCGCCGCGAAGTAGCGCCGGAAGTCCAGCAGCCAGGCCAGCTCCACCGTCTCGAAGAGCACTTGTCCCTGGCACATGAGCGCCATGATCACCGACCGGCGCACCAGGTCGTCCCGGCTGAGCGACAGCCCCCGCACGACGGGCAGGCGGCCCTGGTCGAGGTGGTCGCAGTACTCTTCCAGCGTCCGGGCGTTCTGGCTGTAGGTGGCGCCCACGCGGCCGATCGCCGAGACGCCCAGCGCGATGAGGTCGCAGTCGGGCTGGGTGCTGTAGCCCTGGAAGTTGCGGTGCAGGGTGCCTTGGCGCTTGGCCACCGCGAGCGCGTCCGTGGGCAGTGCGAAGTGGTCCATGCCGATGTACACGTAGCCCGCGGACAGGAAGGACGACAGGGCCTGCGACAGCAGGGCCACCTTGGTGGGCGCCGGGGGGAGTTCGGCGACGTGGATGCGGCGCTGCGGCTTGAACCGCTCGGGCAGGTGCGCATACGCGTACAGCGCGATGCGGTCGGGCCGCAGCTGGCGGACCTGTTCCAGCGTCCGTGCGAACGACGCGGGCGTCTGCCGCGGCAATCCGTAGATCAGGTCGACGTTGACCGAGTCGAAGCCGATCGCACGCGCTTCGCGCATCAGCGCGAACACCTGGTCGGCGGGCTGCACCCGGTGCACCGCCTTCTGCACGTCCGGATCGAAATCCTGCACGCCGAAGCTGATCCGGTTGAAGCCGAGTTCCGCCAGCACGCGCAGCCGGGCGCCATCGACCGTGCGGGGATCGACCTCGATCGAGATCTCCGCATCCTCGGTGAACGGGAACGCGGCCCGCAGGACATCCATCAGCTGCCGCAGCTGCACGTCGGACAGGAAGGTGGGCGTGCCGCCCCCCAGGTGCAGCTGGCTGACCGGCTGCCCGGGGCCGATCTCCCCCAGGTGGAGCGCGACTTCGCGCTCCAGGTAGCGCAGGTAGGTGGCCGCGCGTCCGTGCTGCTTGGTGACGATCTTGTTGCAGGCACAGTAGTAGCAGACCGACTCGCAGAACGGCACGTGCACGTAGAGCGACAGGGGCTGGCGCAGCGGGACGGGGCCGGCGCGGCGCTGCGCCAGCGCCTGCAGGTAGTCGGCCCGCGTGAACGCCTCGACGAAGCGGTCCGCCGTGGGGTAGGAGGTGTACCGTGGGCCGGACACGTCGTGGCGGCCGAGGAGCTCGGGTGCGTGGACCAGCGCCCGGACGGGGGCGGTCATCGTGGGTTCGCCGATCATGCATCCATGGTGCATCGCGCCCGCGCCAGCGGCGTTGACCTGCGTCAACGCGCGTGGCAGCCGGCTCATGGTGCGCTGCCGCGCGTGGGCGCGGGTCCGAGCGGATGCGGCAGCGCCAGCACGATGCGGGCGAAGAGCCGGTCGTAGCTGGGGTCGCGATGGCCGCCGGCCAGCGGATCGCGCGCCAGGTCGAAGGCGTGGTCCAGCTCGGCCCAGGCGCGGTCGTCCAGGGCGTCCTGGGCGGCGGGCAGCAGCTGCGCTTCCTCGATGCGCATGTGCTCGCGGTAGAAGGCCACGTACTGCGCCACGGACTGCACGAAGGCGCCGCGCCGGGCGTCGCCGACCAGTTCCCAGGCCAGCAGGAGCTGCTGCAGGTCACGCACCCGCCCCTCGCCGGCCATGTGCTCCGACTCCAGGCGCTCGATCACCGGCATCAGCCGGGGCACGGCGCGCGCCAGCCGGGGGAACAGCAGGTTCGACTCGAGCGGGTGGTGGCTGCGCTCCGGGAACTCGTCCAGGTAGAACAGCATGGTGCGCAGCAGGTCGAAGAAGCGCATGGGCGTGTCGCCCGGCCCGGCTTCGGACAGCACCTGCAGGGCCTGCAGCACCGAGCCCATCGCGGCGTGCTCGGCATGGATGATCCGTGTGGCGGGACGCATGGGTGGTTCCGCCGTCAGTGCACGCGGGCGCCGAAGGCCTCGGTCAGGCCGTCCGGATCGGTGATGCGGATGTGGCGCTTGTCGACGTCGAGCAGCCCCTGCTGCTGGAACGCCGAGAACGTGCGGCTCACCGTCTCCAGCTTCATGCCCAGGTAGCTGCCGATTTCCGCCCGCGACATGCGCAAGTGGAACTCGTGCGCCGAGAAGCCCCGTGCCTTGAGCCGCTGGGACAGGTTCAGGAGGAAGGCGGCCAGGCGTTCCTCCGCGTTCATGCTTCCGAGCAGGAGCATCAGGCTGTGCTCGCGCACGATCTCGCGGCTCATCAGCCGGCCGACGACGTGCTGCAGCCCGGCGTTGCCCGCCGCCAGTTCCATGAGGTGGGCGTACGGGATGGCGCACACCTCGGAGTCCTCCAGCGCGGTGCTGGTGCTGGCCAACTTGCCGTGCGCCAGCCCGTCCAGCCCCATCAGTTCCCCCGCCATGTGGAAGCCGCTCACCTGCTCGCGCCCGTCGAGGTGCGCCAGGCTCGACTTGAACGTGCCGCTGCGCACCGCGTAGATGTACTGGAAGCGCTCGCCCGCGTGGTAGAGCGCCTGCCCGGCCGCCACCTTGCGCCGGCCGAACATCAGCCCGTCCAGGCGTTGCATGTCGCTGCCGGTCAGTCCGCAGGGCAGGCACAGGTCGCGCAGGTGGCAGGTGGAGCACAGGGTCTGCAAGGGCGTGGCCGCCTGGGCGACCCCGGCGGCGCGGCGCGGCACGAACTGGACGGTGGCGGTGGTGGTGGGTGCGGTGGCGGGCATGGTCGGTTCTCGGTGGGGCGGGTTCAGTGGCGGGTGGTGGATGCGGCGTCGATGGCGTCTGCCAGGCGGGCCATGTCGCTGCTCTTGTCGAGGAAGCAGGCAGCCCCCGCGCCGAGGTAGCGCTTGCGGTAGGCCGGGCCGGCGTGGTTGCTGAAGACGACGAAGGCGATGCCGGGTTCCGCGGCGCGGACGGTTCGCAGCACGTCCAGTCCGGTGCCGCCCTCGATCTGCACGTCCAGCACGACGACATCCGGGCGGCAGGCCAGGATGGCTTCGATCGACCGTTGCGGCGTGGCGGCCTCGCCGACGATGGTCAGGCGCGGCCCCGACAGCAGGTCGGCGACGCGCTGCCGGATCGGCAGGCTGTCGTCCACCAGGAAGACCTTCAGGGGAGCGGATGCGGTCGCGAGAGGCATGGCGTCACTGTGCCCGGCATGCGCCTGCAGCGACATCGGCGCCGGCTGAATCGGGCGCTCGGAAGGGTCCGGCCCGCGGCTCGGATGCGTCCCGGGACGCCTCGGACGATTCCGAGTCCGGCCTCAGGCCGGGTCGGCGAACCCGTGCTTCATCGCGTAGCGCACCAGTTCGCTGGGATTGCCGGTTCCCAGCTTGGCCATGAGGTTGGCCTTGTGCGTGCTCACGGTCTTGACCGACAGGTGCAGCTGCGTCGCGATGTCGGTCACGGAGGCACCACCGGCCAGGAGCTTGAACACCTGGAACTCCCGGTCCGACAGCAGCTCGTGCGGCGGCCCTTCGGCCCCCGGCATCGCGCCCAATGCGAGCTGCTCCGCCACCTCGGCGCTGATGTAGGCGCCGCCCCCCGCCACCTTGGCGATCGCCTGCACCAGCAGCGCGGGCGCACTCTCCTTGGTCAGGTAGCCGCTGGCGCCGGACTTGATGGCGCGCACGGCGTACTGCGTCTCCTGGTGCATGCTGAGCACCAGGATGCGCAGGCGCGGTTTCTCCTGCTTGACCAGGCGGATCAGCTCCATGCCGCTGCGCCCGGGCATGGACAGGTCCAGCACCAGCACGTCGAAGTCGAGGCTGCGGACCCGTTCCATCACCTCGGTGCCATCCGCGGCCTCCCCGGCCACCTGCAGGTCGGGCGCGTCGCTGACGATGCGCTTGAGTCCTTCGCGCACGATCGCGTGGTCGTCCGCGATGACGATGCGGATCATGTGCCGTCTCCCGGTGGCACCGGCATGCGTGCCTCCACGCGCGTGCCGCGGCCCGGTGCGCTCTCGATCCGCACCGACCCGTGCAGGAGGTGCGCACGCTCGCGCAGGCCGAACAGCCCGAGGGAGTGCGGCTTGCGCGGCGCATCGACTGCGAAGCCGCGTCCGTCGTCCTCCACCAGCAGGCGCAACTCACTGCCCTCCAGCGCGACGTGCACGCGGGCCTGTTGCGCGCCGGCGTGCTTGGCGACGTTGTTGAGCGACTCCTGCACCATCCGGAACACTGCCGTGGCCCAGGGCTCGGGAAGGTCGAGGTCGTCGTCGATCACGAGCGCGCAAGGCGTGCCGTGCCGCTGGGTGAAGTTCTGCACCAGCCACTCGATGGCCGGCGCGAGTCCGAGGTCGTCCAGCAGCAAGGGCCGCAGGTCAGCTGCGATCCGGCGCGTGGACGCCACGCTGGCATCCAGCATGCCAAGCATGGCCGTCAGTTTGGCGGCTGCCGCGCCGGGATCACGGCCGAGGTGCTCGCGGACCCAGAGCGTGTCCATCTTCAGCGCGGTGAGTGACTGCGCCAGTTCGTCGTGCAGCTCGCGGGCGATGCGGGACTTCTCCTGCTCGCGCACGCCGTTGGCCTCGGCAGCGAACGCGGCGAGTTCCTGCTGGGCGCGCACCCGCTCGGTGACGTCCCGCAGGATGGCCGTGAAGATGCGGCCTTCCGCCGTACGCAACTGCGAGATGGACGCTTCCATCGGGAACTCTTCGCCGCAGGACCGCAGGCCCAGCAGCACGGTGCCGTCGCCCATGCGGCGGGAGGTCACCCCGGTGCTGGCGAACCGGTCCATGTGGGCGGCATGGCCCTGGCGGAAACGCTCCGGGATCAGCATGGTGAGGGACTGGCCCTGGACCTGCCCGGCAGTCCAGCCGAAGATCTTCTCGGCCGCGCGGTTGTACAGGAGGATGCGCTGCGTCTCGTCGACGCTGATGATCGCATCCATGGCCGAGTCGAGCAGCCCGGCCAGCCGGGCTTGGGCAAGGTTGTCGTGGAGAGCGGGGTCCGGCACCCGCAAATTACAGCACAGGGGTGCGGCCGTTCAGCGGGCGCCAGGCGCGTCGCTCGCGGGCACCGCCGCGCGGTCCAGTTGCCCCGGACCCCGCTGCAGCAGCGCGGTGAGGGCACAGGCCCCGGCGCTCACCGCCCAGAACAGGAAGAAGGCCGCGGCATAGGTCCCCTGCCGGCTCCACCCCAGCGCCTGACCGGCCCAGTGCAGCTCCAGCGGGTCCACCACGGCGAACACCAACCCCTCCAGCGTGCAGGCGGCCAGGAAGGCTGGCCAGACGATCCACATCAGCTTGGCTGCCCGCATCACAGCTCAGCGCGGCAGCGCCTGTTCGGGTGTCGCCGCGTGGTTGCGACCCTGCACCGCGGGCAGGAGCCCCTTGGCGCGTTCGGCCGCCAGGGTGCGGTTGATCTCGATGCCGCGCCGGTAGTAGTCCGCAGCGACCACCGGATCCGGCTGGCGCGCCGCGACCACCATGGTGGCGGTGCCGGCCACGACCACGGCCGCGGGCCCCGCGATCAGCAGCCACACATGCCCGTGGCGCCACCAGGGCAGGGCCGGCACGGCGAGGGTCGAGGGATCGGATTGCATGCTGGGCTCCTTTCAGCGGGGCACGACGAACACGGACTTCTCGCGGACATGGACCGCGCCGGACGCATCGCCGATGTCGAAATGGATGGCGTGGGATCCGGGCGGGCTGCTGCCGTCGGGCACCTGCAGCCGCACCGCGACCCACCGCGACTGCGCCGGGGCCACGTCGACCTCCGCGTCCGACGCGAGCACCAGGCCAGGCAGGCCCGCGGCCGAGACGCGCAGGCGCTGGGCCTGTTCGGTCGCGTTCATCACCTGCAGCCGGTAGACGTTCTCCAGCTTGCCGCCCGGCACCAGCCGCGCCAGCGCCGCGCGGTCGCGCACCACGTCCACCTTCAGCGGCATGCGCACTGCGAGGGCCAGTGCCAGGCCGAAGGCGAGGGCCAGCAGGATGGCGAAGTACGCCAGCACCCGCGCGCGCAGCACCCGGGCGGCCGCCTGGCGCCAGGACCAGCCATGCTCGAGTGCGTTCTGCGTGGTGAACCGGATCAGGCCGCGTGGGTAGCCCACCTTGTCCATCACGCCGTCGCAGACGTCCACGCAGGCGGCGCAGTTGATGCACTCGTACTGCAGACCCTTCCGGATGTCGATGCCGGTCGGGCAGACCTGCACGCAGAGCGTGCAGTCCACGCAGCTGCCCAGGCCCAGTGCCGCGGCATCCGAGCGGCGGCTGCGGGCGCCGCGCGGCTCGCCGCGGCCGGCGTCGTAGCTCACGATCAGGGTGTCGCGGTCGAACATGGCGCTCTGGAAGCGCGCGTACGGACACATGTACTTGCAGACCTGCTCGCGCAGGAAGCCGGCGTTGCCGTAGGTGGCCAGGCCGTAGAACAGCACCCAGAACACCTCCCAGGAGCTCATGCGGGTCTGCAGGAACTCCAGCCCGAGGTCGGTGATCGGGGTGAAGTAGCCGACGAAGGTGAAACCGGTCCACGCCGACAGCCCGATCCACAGCAGGTGCTTGAACCACTTCTTCACCAGCTTCTCGGTGCTCATGGGTCCGGCGTCCAGCCGCATGCGCGCGGTGCGATCCCCTTCCACCTTGCGTTCGATCCAGAGGAAGAGCTCGGTGTACACGGTCTGGGGACACGCGAACCCGCACCAGAGCCGTCCGGCCACGGCCGTGAAGAGGAACAGCGACAGCGCACTGACCACCAGCAAGCCCGTGAGGTAGATGAAGTCCTGCGGGTACAGCACGTAACCGAACAGGTAGAACCGCCGCGCCGCCAGGTCGAACAGCACGGCCTGCCGGGTGCCGCTCTCCGTGGCCCAGGTCACCCACGGGAGGCCGTAGAACACCAGCTGCGTCAGCCAGACGAACACCCAGCGCCACTGCGCGAACCGCCCGGCGACGGTGCGGGGATAGACCTTCCGGTGCGCTTCGTACAACGACTCGCCGCTGGCGGCAGGCGCCGGCGCGATCGGGATGACGCGCCGGTGCCGCGGCACGGCGGGCGCCATGGCTTCGGGGGACGTCATGCCTGGCTCCGGCCCTCAGGGCTTCGGCGCCGGCGCGGCGGCGTTGGACAGACCCCAGACGTACGCGCTGAGCACGTGGATCTGGGCCTCGGTCAGCTTGCCCGCCTGGGCGGGCATCGCGCTGGTGCGACCCTGCGTGACGATGTTCACGATCGCCTGCTCGCCCCAGCCGTGGAGCCACACGTCGTCCGTCAGGTCCGGGGCTCCGAGCGCGGTGTTGCCCTTGCCGTTGGCGCCGTGGCATGCGGCACACGCGCCGAACTTGAACTTCCCCAGCTGCGCCCGAACGGAGTCGTGCGGCGCATTGGACAGGCTCAGGACGTAGTGCGCCACGTTCCTGACGTCCTCGGGCGTGCCGACCGCCGCCGCCATGGGCGGCATCGCGCCCAGGCGGCCCTGCGTGATGGTTTCGGCGATCTTGGCCGTGCTGCCGCCGTGCAGCCAGTCCACGTCCGTGAGATCGGGAAAGCCCTTGCTGCCGCGGGCGTCGGATCCGTGGCACTGGGCGCAGTTGTTCATGTACAGCCGCTCACCGATGGCCATCGCGGCCGGATCGCCCGCGACGTCCTCGGCCTTCCTCGCGGTGAACTGCGCATAGAGCGGGGCGAGTTGCTGGCGTGCCTCGTCGACCTCGGCCTCGTATTCACCCTGCGTCGTCCAGCCGTACTGCCCCGGATAGCTGCCGAGGCCAGGGTAGGCCACCAGGTACAGCAGGCTGAACACGATGGTGGCGACGAACAGCCACATCCACCAGCGGGGCATGGGGTTGTTCATCTCGGTGAGGTCCTCGTCCCAGACGTGGCCCGTGGTGTTGTCCGCGGTCGCCGCAACCTTCTTGCGCGCCGTGATCCACAGCAGCAGCAGGCAGGCGAGGATGCTCGCGAGCGTGGCGGCGGCCACGTAGAGCGACCAGTGCGCACCGGTGAAGTCGCTCATCGCTTCACTCCTGCCCGGCACCGAAGGGCAGGCGCGCCGCCTCTTCGAAGCGCTCGCGGTTGCCGCGCCAGACCGCCCAGGCAGCGATGCCGAGGAAGGTGGCGAACGAGACCAGGGTGGCCACGATGCGCAGCGTGTTGACGTCCATGCCGGTTCTCCTTTACTTCAAAGCCAGGCCGAGTGACTGCAGGTAGGCCACGAGCGCGTCCATCTCGGTCTTGCCGCGGACTTCGGACGGCGCCCTGGCGATCTCGGCGTCGGTGTAGGGGACGCCGGCGACGCGCAGCGCCTTCATGTGGGTGGCGATCCCGGCCGCGTCGGCAGGGGTCCTGTCCAGCCACGGGTACGCCGGCATGTTCGACTCGGGCACGACGTCGCGCGGGTTGTTCAGGTGGATCCGGTGCCACTCGTCGCTGTAGCGGCCGCCCACGCGGTGCAGGTCGGGTCCGGTGCGCTTGCTGCCCCACTGGAACGGGTGGTCGTAGACGAACTCGCCGGCCACGGAGTAGTGCCCGTAGCGCAGCGTCTCCGCGCGGAACGGGCGGATCATCTGCGAGTGGCAGTTGTAGCAACCTTCGCGCAGGTAGACGTCCCGGCCGGCCAGTTGCAGAGCGGTGTAGGGCTTGACGCCCTGCACCGGTTCGGTGGTGGACTTCTGGAAGAAGAGCGGGACGATCTCGACCAGGCCGCCGATGGCGACCACCAGCAGGATCAGCACGATCATCAGGAAGTTGCTGGTCTCGACCTTCTCGTGCGTGAAGCCGGCCGGCTTGGAGGTGTTGGTGCTCATGGTGGCTCCGGAGTGGTCAGGCGGCGTGGGCCAGGACGGGGACGGGAACCCGGACCGAGCGCCCTCCGGCCACGGTCATCCAGGTGTTCCAGGCCATGACCACCATGCCGCCGAGGTACAGGGCCCCGCCCAGGAAGCGCACCACGTAGAAGGGATAGGTGGCCTTGACCGATTCGACGAAGGTGTAGGTGAGCGTGCCGTCTGCGTTCAGTGCACGCCACATCAGCCCCTGCATCACGCCTGCGATCCACATGGCGGCGATGTACAGCACGATGCCCAGGGTGGCGACCCAGAAGTGCACCTCGATGGCGCGCACCGAGTGCATCTGCTTGCGGCCGAACAGCCGCGGGATGAGGTAGTAGAGCGACCCCATCGAGATGAGCCCGACCCAGCCGAGTGCGCCGCTGTGCACGTGGCCGACGGTCCAGTCGGTGTAGTGCGAGAGCGCGTTGACCGTCTTGATGGACATCATCGGCCCCTCGAAGGTGCTCATGCCGTAGAACGACAGCGACACGATCAGGAAGCGCAGGACGGGGTCGTCGCGCAGCTTGTGCCAGGCGCCCGACAGGGTCATCACGCCGTTGATCATCCCGCCCCAGCTGGGCGCCAGCAGGATCAGCGAGAACAGCATGCCGACCGATTGCGTCCAGTCCGGCAGCGCGGTGTAGTGCAGGTGGTGCGGGCCCGCCCACATGTAGGTGAAGATCAACGCCCAGAAGTGCACGATCGAGAGGCGGTAGCTGTAGACCGGCCGCTCGGCCTGCTTGGGGATGAAGTAGTACATCATCCCGAGGAACCCGGCCGTGAGGAAGAAGCCCACCGCGTTGTGGCCGTACCACCACTGGATCATCGCGTCCTGCACGCCGGCGTAGACCGAATAGGACTTCATCCAGCCGGCGGGAATCGCCGCGCTGTTCACCAGGTGCAGGATGGCCACCGCCAGGATGAACGCGCCATAGAACCAGTTGGCCACGTAGATGTGGCGCACCCTGCGCGTGCCGACGGTGCCGAAGAACACCACGGCGTAGGAGACCCAGACCGCCGCGATGAGGATGTCGATCGGCCACTCGAGCTCGGCGTACTCCTTGCCCGACGTGTAGCCCAGCGGCAGGCTGATGGCCGCGGCGACGATCACGGCCTGCCAGCCCCAGAACGTGAACGACGCGAGCCGGGGGAGGAACAGCGGGACCTGGCAGGTCCGCTGCACCACGTAGTAGCTGGTCGCGAAGAGTGCGCATCCGCCGAAGGCGAAGATCACCGCGTTGGTGTGCAGCGGGCGCAGCCGGCCGTAGCTCAGCCAGGGCACGCCGAAGTTCAGTTCGGGCCACGCCAGCTGCGCGGCGATGAACACGCCGACCAGCATGCCGACCACGCCCCAGACTACGGCCATCAGGGAGAACTGCCGGACCGCGGTGTCGTCGTACAGCGCGGGGGCGGCGGATGTTGCGTTCATGGAAAGCACCTTGCTCGAGATGCAACCAGTGTCTGCGCCGGAATGCCCTGCGGCCTTGACCGGCGTCAATCGGATTGCAGAATCCGCTCGCCCTCCGCGTCCAGCGATTCGAACTGGCCACGCCACACGGCCCACCCGAGGCCGCCCAGGATCAACAGCGCCAGGGCCACCGACAGCGGGATGAGGATGAAGAGGATGTCCATCAGCAGGGCTCCGGCCGGCCCGCGGCCATGGTCGCACCGGCCGGCAGCCGTGCAAGCCGGGAGGCGTTCGCCACCACCAGCAGGGAACTGGCCGCCATGCCCACGCCGGCCAGCCAGGGCGGCATCCACCCGGCCAGCGCCAGCGGCACGCTGACCGCGTTGTACAAGGCGGCCCAGGCCAGGTTCTGCCGCACCACCGACCGGGTGCGGTGCGACTGCACGAGCAGCAGGCCGACCGCGGTGAGCTGCCCGCCCGGCACCACCACGTCGGCCCTGGCCTGGGACACCGGGACACTCGGGCCGACGGCGATGGAGACATCGGCGCGGGCCAGCACGGGACCGTCGTTCATCCCGTCGCCGACCATCGCCACCCGACGTCCTTGTGCTTGCCAGGCCTGCACGCGCGCGAGCTTGTCTTCCGGGCGCTGGCGGCCTTCGGCGCTGGCGATGCCCAATTGCCGTGCCACGGCGCGGACGGCGTGCTCACGGTCGCCGGACAGCAGCGCCACCGCGAGTCCACGGCCGCGCAGCGCGGCCACCGTCGCCGGGGCATCGGGCCGGAGGGACTCCTCGAACAGGAAGCTCGCCTGCCAGCCGCCCTCGTCGGACAGGTGCACCTGCGGCCCCGAGGCAGCCAGGGTCGCAGGGGCCGAGCAGAACACGGCCGAGCCGAGTCGCATGCAAGCGGCCGCTCCCGGCAGTGCCTCCAGCGTCCCCTCGATGCCTTGCCGGGGACCTCGACCAACGACAGCGGCGCGGAGGCCGCACCGGTGGCGAACGCCGCCAACGCGCGCGACAGCGGGTGCAGCGAGCCCTGCGCCAGGGCCGCTGCCTGGCGCAGGACCTGGTCACGGTCGAGCCCGGCACGCGTGACCACCTCCGCCAGGGCCAGCCGGTCCTGCGTCAGCGTTCCGGTCTTGTCGAAGACGACCGTGTCCACCAGCCCGGCGGCCTCCAGTGCCGCGAGGTTGCGCACCAGCACCCCGCGCCGTGCGAGCGCACCGGCCGCTGCGAGCGTGGCCGCCGGCGTGGCCAGGGAGAGCGCGCAGGGGCAGGTCACGATCAGGATCGCGACGGCGGTGCCGACGGCCCGGCCCGGATCCACGGGCCACCACCAGGCCAGCGCCGTGGCGCTGGCGCACAGGACCGCCAGCAGGAACGGCCCCGCGACGCGCTCGGCGAACGCGACCGCCCGCGGCTTGTCGAAGGCGGCGCGCTCCATCAGGCCGACGATGCCGGCGTGGCGCGTGTCGCCGCCCACCGCGGTGACCCGGACCTCGACCACGCCGCTGAGGTTGTGGCTGCCGCCGATCACCGCATCACCATGCGTGCGCCGCAGGGGTTCGGACTCGCCCGTCAGGAGGGCCTCGTCCACCCGCGTGGCGCCGGCTTCGATCACGCCGTCGCACGGGAAGCACTCGCCGGGCCGCACCCGGATCCGGTCACCCACCGACAGCGTGCGCGTGGAAACGCGCTCCACCCGGCCATCGGCTGCGAGGCGGTCGGCGGCATCCGGCAAGGTGCGCACCAGCGCCTCGAGCGCGCCGGTGGTCCGCTCGCGCAGGCGCTGCTCGAGCAGCCGCCCGGACAGCAGGAAGAACACGAACATGGCCACCGAGTCGAACCACACCTCGGCGCCGAGCGGCCCGGCCGGATCGAAGGTGGAAGCCGTGCTCGCGCCGAAGGCAACCGCGATCCCCAGCGCGACCGGCACGTCCATCCCGACGCGGCGGTGACGCAGGTCGCGCAGCGCCGACCGGAAGAACGGTGCGCACGAGAACAGCAGGACGGGCAGCGTGAGGATCCAGGACGCCCACCGCAGCAGGGCGGCGATGTCGGGCGTGATCTCGCCGGGCGGCGCCACATAGGCGGGCACCGCGTACATCATCACCTGCATCATGCAGAAGCCGGCGACCAGCCAGCGCCAGAGCAGCAGGCGCTGTTCGCGCCGGCGCAACGCCGACTCGGCCGGGTCGGCCACGGGCACGGCGCCATAACCCCCGCGATGCAGGGATGCAAGCCAGGCGGACGGCTGCAGCCCGCCGGGGCCCCAGGTCACGCGGGCCGTTCGGCTCGCGCCACTCACCTGGACATCCGCCACTCCGGCACACGCGGCGAGCGCCTGCTCCACCAGCAGGCTGCAACCCGGGCAGTGCATGCCGGAGATCGCCAGCACCAGTTCCCGGCGGCCGCCGGGGCCCGGCACCGGCCGGCTCAGCGCCTCCCAAGCCGCGGGGTCGGCAGTGTCGGCGCCTGCGGGTGCGCAGTCCGACGCGCGTTCGGACGCGGGGACGCCGCGCCCCGCGGGCGCCCAGGTGGCTGCTTGCATGGCGGAAGGCTAAGCCCGGGCACCTGCTGCCGCCTTGACCTGCGTCAACCAGGCGGCCCGCGGCTCCGGCTACGCTGCCGTGCAGCCGGACCACCTCCGCTGGAGAACGCCATGTACAAGCGCATCCTCGTCCCCACCGACGGCTCGACCCTGTCCCGCAAGGCCGCGCGCACCGCCATCGCGCTGGCAGGTGCCGTGGGTGCGGAGCTGGTGGCACTGACGATCGTTCCGCGCTATCCCACCACCTACTTCGAGGGCGGCATCGCCCACACGCCGGAGGACATCGCGCGCACCGAGCAGCACTGGGCGAACGAAGGGCGGGCGCTCGTCGAGCGGGTGCGGCTCGACGCGGAGAAGGCCGGCGTGCAGGCCCGCGCCTGCACCAGCACGTCCGACCTGGTCGCGGAGGCCATCCTGGCGGCCGCGCGCAAGCACCGCTGCGACCTGATCGTCATGGCGTCACACGGGCGCAAGGGCCTGCAGCGCCTGCTGCTCGGAAGCGAAACGCAGCACGTGCTCACCCACGGGCACGTGCCGGTGCTGGTCCTGCGCTGAGGGCCGCGCGGGCCCGTCAGCCGAAGACCAGGTGGTCCAGCGGGTCGGGCACGGCCTGCGCGAAGGCCGCCGCATCCACTGGTGCGAGCACCCGCCAGGCCGCGCTGCATCCGGTCCGCAGCCCGGTGCCGGCATGGCCGGCGGCCACGGCGCCACCCGCGAGCGCACCGTCGTAAAGCGCCGCGGCCGTGCTCTCTCGCCCGGCGGCCCGGCCCGCCACGTTGCGGGCGCGGTGCACCAGCCGCTGCCCGTATTCGAGCAGGCGCAACTCCTCGGCGGCGTCGCGGCACACGTGGCTGTCCGACCCGATCGACCAGCGGCCGCCGAGTGCCAGCCAGGCCTGCAGGTCGAACACGCCATCGCCCAGGTTGGCTTCGGTCGTGGGGCACAGCACGATCGAGGCACCCGTGCGGCGCACCGCCTCGAGCTCGGCGCGGGTGGCCTGGGTGGCGTGCACGAGGTTCCAGGATGCATCCACCGGCATGCGGTCCACCAGCCACTCGATGGGCCGCATGCCGTGGTGGCGCACGCAGTCGTCCACCTCCTGCCGCTGTTCGGCGATGTGCAGGTGCACCGGCATGCCCGCAGCGCGGGCCGCCTGCACGGCCTCGCGCATCGCGCCCTCGTCCACTGCGCGCAGCGAGTGGATTGCGATGCCCGCGGTGCAGGCCACCCCCCCTGCGCCATGCCGCCGCACCGCTTCTGCGATGCGCAGCACGTCGTTCGGGGTGGAGGCAAACCGCCGCTGGTCCTCGCGCAGTCCTGCCGCACCGAAGCCCGAGCGCATGTACAAGGTGGGCAGCAGCGTGAGCCCGATGCCCGCCGCCTGCGCCGCGCGCACCAGCGCCCACGCCATCTCCATCGGATCGGCGTAGGGGCGCCCGTCGCGGTCGTTGTGCAGGTAGTGGAACTCGCAGACGTGGGCGTACCCGCCGCGCAGCAGTTCCCGGTACAGGTGGGTCGCGATCCGCTCGACCTCGTCGGGTCCCACGGCCAGGGCCACCTGGTACATGCGGTCGCGCCAGCTCCAGAAATCGTCCGGCGCGTCCACGGGGCTGCGTTCCGTGAGCCCGGCGATGGCGCGCTGGAAGGCGTGGCTGTGGCCATTCACCAGGCCGGGGAGCACCGGACCGGCGAGCACTTCCGCGCCATCCCGTTCCGCGTGGGCGCAGTTCGGACGCACGTCCGACCACCGGCCGTCGGCGCCTGCGACCAGCAGCACGTCTTCGGCCCAGGCGCCGTCGACCCAGGCGCGTGGCGCGAACAGGCGGCGGACGGGTGCCGCATCAGGCATGCAGCCTCCGCGCGGCAGCGAGCGCCGCCTCCAGCATGTCCCGCAGCACCGGCCGGATGGCGTCGGCGCCCCGTGCGTCCCAGTCCCAGGGCGGCGCCTCGCGCATGTACAGCTTCTGCACCATCTCCAGTTGCACGGCATGGACGTGTTCGCCCGGCCGCCCGTAGTGCCGGGTGATCCACCCGCCCTTGAAGCGGCCGTTCACGACGTGGCTCACGCCCGGCGCCCTGCCGGCGGCCTGCGCCACGGCGCGGGTGATGGCCTCATCCGCGCTGGCGCCGCCGGCCGTCCCGATGTTCAGGTCGGGCAGCTCGCCTTCGAAGAGCCAGGGAATCCGGCTGCGGATGCTGTGCGCGTCCCACAGCAGCACGTAGCCGTGCGCCGCGCGCAGGCGGGCGATCTCGCCCTGCAGCGCGTCCTGGTACGGCTGCCAGTGCGCCTGGCGGCGCGCCTCCCGCTGCTGCGGGCCGGGGGCCTCCCCCTCCCGGTACAGCGGGTCGCCGGTGAAGAACCGGGTGGGACACAGCTCGGTGTTGGACGCCCCCGGGTACATCGGCGTGTCGTCCGGTGGCCGGTTGAGGTCGATCACGTAGCGCGACACCGTGGGCGTCAGCACGCTGGCGCCGAGTCCGGGGGCGAAGTCGTAGAGCCGGTCGAGGTGCCAGTCGGTGTCCTCCACCGCCAGCGCCCGCGCGACGTAGGCCGGTTTCAAGGGCTCCGGGATGTCGGTCCCGAGGTGGGGGATGCTCACCAGCAGCGGCACGGTGCCGCGGTGCAGCCGGATGCTCACCGGGCCTCCCCCTGCACCACGGTGGCCACGCGGGGATTGCCGCCCAGCGCATAGGCGAGCTCGGCCGGCCGCCGCACGTTCCACAGCACGAAGTCGGCGCGCCGGCCGGGCTCCAGGGTGCCGCGGTCCTGCAGGCCGAGCGCCCGGGCGGCCTCGCGGGTGACGCCGGCAAGCGCCTCTTCCGGCGTGAGCCGGAACAGCGTGCACGCCATGTTCAGCATCAACAGCAGGCTGGTGCAGGGCGAGGTGCCCGGGTTGCAGTCGGTGGCCACGGCCATCGGGATGCGTTCGCGGCGCAACAGCGCGATCGGCGGCAGGCGGGTCTCACGCAGGAAGTAGTAGGCGCCCGGCAGCAGCACCGCGACGGTCCCCGCCGCGGCCATGGCGCGGGCACCGTCTTCGCTCAACCATTCGAGGTGGTCGCAGCTGAGCGCTCCGTGCGCGGCCGCGAGCGCCGCACCGCCGCTGTCGCTCAGCTGCTCGGCGTGCAGCTTGACCGGCAATCCCACTGCGCGCGCGGCCTGGAACACCCGCCGCGTCTGGGCCGGGGTGAACCCGATGCCCTCGCAGAAGGCGTCGACGGCATCGACGAGGCCCTGCGCGTGCAGCAGCGATAGCATGCGCACCACTTCGTCGACGTAGGCGTCGGCACGGCCGGCGTACTCGGGCGGCAGTGCGTGCGCGCCGAGGAAGGTGGTGCGCACGTCCACGCGCTGCTCCCGCCCGAGCGCGCGCGCCACCCGCAGGCACCGCGCCTCGGCTTCCGCCTCCAGCCCGTAGCCGGACTTGATCTCGACGGTGGTCACCCCTTCCGCCAGCAGCGACAGCAGCCGGGGCCGCGACTGCGCGTGGAGGACCGGCTCGGGCGCCTCGCGCGTCGCACGCACCGTGGAGGCGATGCCGCCACCCGCACGTGCGATGTCCTCGTAGGTGGCGCCGTTCAGGCGCTGCTCGAACTCGTGCGCACGGTCGCCGGCCCAGACCAGGTGCGTGTGGCAGTCGACGAGGCCGGGCGTGATGAGTGCGTCCTGGGCGTCGTGCTCCACTGCACCGGCGCACAAGCCGGCGGGAAGCTCGGCGCGGGGACCCACCCATGCGATGCGGCCATCCCGCACCACCAGGGCCCCGTCCTCGATCAGCCCGTAGGGGGTGGCTGCGCCGCCCGCCATCGTGGCCAGCCGGACGTGCGTCCAGACCGCGGCTTCGCTCATGTCCGTGCCTCCATCCAGAGCGCGTCGTCGCCATTGACGATGCCCAGCGTCGGTGCGTCCCGCAGGCACCAGGCCAGGTGGTAGGCCGGCACCTCCTGCAGGCGCCAGTCGATCACCACGCGGGCCGGGCGGCTGTGGGCGTAGACCGCGATCACGCCACCGGCAGCCGAGCGGACGATCTCCTCGCCGCGCACGCGCCGCAGGGCGGACGTGCCGGGCGGCGCCATCAGGTTGAAGTCCAGCGTGGGCCCGCCCACCAGGCTGCAATCCGAGGCCAGCGCGCCATCGAACCGGAAAGCCTCGCTGTCCGGCCCAAGGCGCTGCGCGCCGCCCCCGATCCGCAGCACCACGCCGGCGCCGTCGATCACCGCGAACCAGCGCTCGACGTTCTCGAAACGCGAGAAGGGGCCGTCCTCGGCCACGTCGGCCACCGACAGCCGCACCGTCCAGTCGGATGCGTTCGGCCAGGCCAGCAGCTCACGCGTGACGCCGCCGCCGTTGCGCCACGGCTGCGGCGGCGCGGTCTCCAGCGACACGAGGGTCCAGTCGGTCATGCCTGGAACTGCCCGCTGAAGCTGTAGCGGCTGGCAGGGTGGAGCAGGCGCGCGACGCTCGCCACATGGCTGCCGCTGACCGTGCGCCGCATCATGACCAGGCACGGCTCGCTGGCCTTCATCTGGAGCGCTCGTGCTTCCTGAGCCGTCGGCATGCAGGCCTCGATGGTGTAGCTCGCCTCGGTCAGCGGCGCGTGGCGCAGCAGGTGCAGCGTGGGCGAGGTGCGCGTGAAGTCGGTCTCGAGGTAGCGCGGTGCGGCGGATGGGTTGACGTAGCGGTCCTCGTACTGGATGGGCACGCCGTTCTCGGAATGCACCACGACGGTGTGGAAGACCGCGGCCCCCTTGCGCAACCGGAGCGCGCCGGCAAGATCGGCCCCCGCCTTTTCCTGGGCGGCATGCACCACGCGGGTGCCGTGCACGTGGCCGCGGCCGGTCACCTCTTCGTGGATGTCGCGGATGACGAGCTGCGAGCTGATCCGGTGTAGCTGGGCCACCCGGGTGCCGGAGCCCTGCGTGCGGGTGACCAGCCCCTCCGCGGCCAGCTCGCGCAGCGCCCGGTGCGCCGTCATGCGGCTGACTTCGAAACGCTCCATCAGCGCGGCTTCGCTGGGCACCGGATCGCCCGGCTTCCAGTCGCCGCTGGCGATGTGCTGCCGGACCCAGTCCTTGACCTGCTCGTACGCAGGCTTGTCGCCCGTCCTGGGCCGCTCGGGTGCTTCCTTGGCCATGGGGCGAGGATAACGGCATTGACACCTCTTGTATAGACAACTAGGATGCCGCGAAACGCCGCGGGTTGTATAGACAACTCGGCCCCGCGCGAGGACGAAACACAGGAGCCTGCCATGTCCGACCTTTCGCAAGCACCCAACCTGGCCGCCGGACCCCGCCCGGTGCGGGCGCCGCAGGGCACCAGCCTCAGCTGCGCCAACTGGCAGATCGAGGCCGCCTACCGGATGATCCAGAACAACCTGGACCCGGCCGTGGCGGAGAACCCGGACGCCCTGGTGGTCTACGGCGGCATCGGCAAGGCGGCGCGCAACTGGCCCGCGTTCGAGGCCATCCTGGACAGCCTGCGCCGGCTGCGCCCGGACGAGACCCTGCTCGTGCAGTCGGGCAAGCCGGTGGGCGTGTTCCGCACCCACGCCGGCGCTCCCCGCGTCCTGATCGCCAACTCCAACCTGGTGCCCCGCTGGGCCACGTGGGAGCACTTCAATGCGCTGGACCGCGCCGGTCTCATGATGTACGGCCAGATGACCGCCGGCAGCTGGATCTACATCGGCACCCAGGGCATCGTGCAAGGCACCTACGAGACCTTTGTCGAGGCCGGGCGCCAGCATTTCGGCGGCGACCTGTCCGGCCGGTGGGTGCTCACTGCCGGCCTCGGCGGCATGGGCGGCGCGCAGCCGCTGGCGGCCTCCTTCGCCGGTGCGTGCTCGCTCAACATCGAGTGCCAGCAGAGCCGCATCGACTTCCGCCTGCGCACCCGCTACCTGGACAAGCAGGCCCGGGACCTGGACGACGCGCTCGCGCTCATCGCCCACCATACGTCGCGCAAGGAAGCCGTGTCCATCGGCCTGTGCGGCAACGCGGCCGAACTGGTGCCCGAGCTGGCGCGGCGCGCCGCTGCCGGCGGACGCCGCCCCGACCTGGTGACGGACCAGACCTCGGCCCACGACATCATCCACGGCTACCTGCCGGCCGGCTGGTCGGTCGCCCGGTGGCAGGCCGCCCAGCAGGATCCGTCGCAGCACGCGGCGCTGGCGCAGGCCGCCGGCGCGTCGTGTGCCGAGCACGTCCGCGCACTGCTGGCCTTCCACGCCATGGGCATCCCGACGGTGGACTACGGCAACAACCTGCGCCAGGTGGCCCAGGACCATGGCGTCGCCGACGCCTTCGCCTATCCGGGGTTCGTTCCCGCCTACATCCGGCCTCTGTTCTGCCGCGGGGTGGGCCCCTTCCGCTGGGTGGCGCTCTCCGGCGACCCGGAGGACATCCGCAAGACCGACCGGAAGATGAAGGAGCTGTTCCCGGACAACCGCCACCTGCACCGCTGGCTGGACATGGCCGGCGAGCGCATCCAGTTCCAGGGCCTGCCGGCGCGCATCTGCTGGATCGGGCTGGGCGAGCGGCACCGGGCGGGCCTGGCCTTCAACGCCATGGTGAAGTCGGGCGAGCTCAAGGCGCCGATCGTGATCGGCCGCGACCACCTCGACAGCGGCTCGGTGGCCTCCCCCAACCGCGAGACCGAGGCCATGCGCGACGGCAGCGACGCGGTGAGCGACTGGCCGCTGCTGAACGCGCTGCTCAACACGGCGAGCGGCGCCACCTGGGTTAGCCTGCACCACGGCGGCGGCGTCGGCATGGGGTACTCCCAGCACGCCGGCGTGGTGGTCGTGTGCGACGGCAGCGAGGACGCGGCCGCCCGGCTGGAACGCGTGCTCTGGAACGATCCGGCCACGGGCGTGATGCGGCATGCGGACGCCGGCTACGAGGAGGCCGTGCAGTGCGCACGCGAGCAGGGCCTGCAACTGCCGATGCTGGGCTGAGCGTGCCGGCGCTGGAGGTCCTGGTCCCGGGGGCACTCACGCTGGCGCAGCTGCGCCGGTTCTGGGCCTCGCCGCACGACGTGCCCACCCTCGATCCCGCCTGCCGGCCCGGCATCCGCGCCAGTGCGGCGCTGGTGGAGCGGGCCGCGCAGGGCCAGGCACCGGTGTACGGCGTGAACACCGGCTTCGGCAAGCTGGCCAGCCAGCGGATCGCCCGCGACGACCTTGCGCTGCTGCAGTTGCGGCTGCTGCGCTCGCATGCGGTGGGCGTCGGCGATGCGCTGCCGGAACGGGTGGTCCGGCTCGTCCTGCTGCTCAAGGCCGCGAGCCTGGCGCGCGGCCACTCCGGCGTGCGCGAGGTCGTGGTCGACGGCCTGCTGGCCATGCTGCACCGCGACGTGCTGCCGGTGATTCCCTGCCAGGGCTCCGTGGGTGCCTCGGGCGACCTGGCTCCGCTGGCCCATCTCAGCCTGCCCCTGATCGGCGAAGGCGAGGCCACCGTGGCCGGCGAGCGGCTGCCCGGCGCGCAGGCGCTGGCCCGCGCGGGGCTGGCGCCGCTGCAGCTGCGGGCCAAGGAAGGGCTTGCGCTGATCAACGGGACGCAGGTCTCGACGGCGCTGGCCCTGGACGCCCTCTTCGCGGCCGACCGCTTGTTCGAGGCGGCGGTGATCACCGGCGCGCTCACGCTGGATGCTGCTCGCGGCAGCGACGCCCCGTTCGATCCCCGCATCCACGCGGTGCGCGGCCAGCCGGGGCAGATCGACTGCGCGGCGGCCTACCGGGCGCTGATGGTCGGCAGCGAGATCCGCCGCTCGCACCTCGAGGACGACGACCGGGTGCAGGACCCGTACTGCCTGCGCTGCCAGCCGCAGGTGATGGGCGCATGCCTGGACCAGATGCGCCACGCCGCCCAGGTGCTGGAGCGCGAAGCGAACGCGGTCACCGACAACCCGCTGGTGTTCGCGGACGGGCCGTCCGGCATGGTCTCGGGCGGCAATTTCCACGCCGAGCCGGTGGCGCTGGCCAGCGACGGCCTGGCGCTCGCCATCGCGGAGATCGGCGCCATCGCCGAGCGGCGGGTCGCGATGCTGGTCGACACCGTGGTGTCGCGGCTGCCGCCCTTCCTCACGCCGGAGCCCGGGCTCAACTCGGGCTTCATGATCGTCCACGTCACCGCCGCCGCCCTAGCCTCCGAGAACAAGTCGCTGGCGCACCCGGCCAGCGTGGACAGCCTCCCGACGTCGGCCAACCAGGAAGACCACGTGAGCATGGCCACCTTCGCTGCCCGGCGGCTCGGCCCGATGCTGCGCAACACCGCCCACATCGTTGCGATCGAGCTGCTGGCGGCGGCGCAGGGCATCGAGTTCCTGCGCCCGCTGCGCAGCGCACCGGCGCTGGAAGGCGTGCTGCGGCTGGTGCGCAGCGTATCGCCGGCCATGATGTCCGACCGCAGCCTGGCGCGCGACATCGAAGCCGTGCACCACCTGGTGGCGGCCGGGGACATCGGCCACGCCACCGAGCAGCACATCCCGGAGTTGCACGCATTGCGCCTGGCATGAGCCATGCATAGAGTCTGTCCATTCCCACCCACAGGAGAAGCCCCGATGAAGAAGCTGTTCACCCTCACCCTGGTCGCCCTGGCGGCCGCCACCGCGCAGGCCCAGGAGACCAAGGTCGGCGTCGGCGTTTCCGGCTGGACCGGCTTCGCCCCCCTCACCCTGGCCAAGGAAGCGGGCATCTTCAAGAAGAACGGCCTGGACGTGGCGATCCGCAAGATCCCCCAGAAAGACCGCCACCTGGCGATCGCCTCTGGCGACATCCAGTGTGCCGCGACCACGGTGGAGACCTGGGTGGTCTGGAACGCCAACGGCGTGGCCACCACCCAGATCTTCCAGCTGGACAAGTCCTTCGGGGCGGACGGCATGGTGGTCAAGCCCTCGATCCAGAAGATCGCCGACCTGAAGGGCAAGACCGTGGCAGCCAGCGCGCCCGGCACCGCGCCGTACTTCACGCTGGCCTGGTTCCTGAAGAAGAACGGCCTCTCGCCCAAGGACGTGAAGATCGTCAACCTCGAGCCGCAAGCCGCGGCCAACGCCATGATCGCCGGCACCGCCGACCTCGACGCGGCCATGACCTACGAGCCCTACCTCTCGGCGGTGCGCGCCAAGCCGGAGGCCGGCAAGATCATCGCGACGACGCTGGACTACCCGATGGTGATGGACACCTTCGGCTGCACGCCCAAGTTCCTCGCCGAGAACCCGAAGGCCGCCAAGGCGCTTGCCGACAGCTACTTCGAGGCGGTGGAGATGATCAAGAAGGAACCGAAAAAGAGCTTCGAGATCATGGGCGCCGACGTCAAGCAGAGTGGCGAGCAGTTCGAGGCCAGCCAGAAGTTCCTGCGCTGGCAGGACCGCGAGGCCAACCAGAAGTTCTTCGCGGGCGAACACGCCGCCTTCTCCAAGGAGGCCGCCGAGCTGCTGCTGGAGGCCGGGATCATCAAGCAGATCCCGGACCTGTCGAAGCTGGCCGACACCCGCTTCCTGAAGTAGGGCCGGCGTGAAGCCGCTGCAACCCGTCTCCCCGGGGGCCCGCATCGCGCTGGGCACCGCGTTCTTCGTGGTGTTCTTCCTGGTGTGGGCGGCCGTCACGCTGGGCGGCGTGATCCCCAAGACCTTCCTGGCGGATCCGATCACGATGGTGCAGTCGGGCTGGTCCCTGCTGGGCCAGGGCTTCCTGCACGACATCGGCATGACCGTCTGGCGCGTGGTCGGCGGCTTCCTCATCGCCGCGGTGCTGGCCGTGCCGCTCGGCGTGGCCATGGGCGCGTACAAGCCGGTCGAGGCCTTCTTCGAGCCTTTCGTGAGCTTCGCCCGCTACCTGCCCGCCTCCGCGTTCATCCCGTTGCTGATCCTGTGGGCCGGCATCGGCGAGGCGCAGAAGCTCGCGGTGATCTTCATCGGCTCGTTCTTTCAGCTCGTGCTGATGATCGCAGTCAGCGTGGGCAACACCCGGCGCGACCTGGTCGAGGCCGCCTACACGCTCGGCGCGCTCGACCGCGGCATCGTCACCCGGGTGCTGCTGCCCTCCAGCGCGCCCCAGATCGCCGAGACGCTGCGCATGGTGCTGGGCTGGGCCTGGACCTACGTCATCGTGGCCGAACTGATCGGCGCCTCCAGCGGCATCGGGCACATGATCACCGACAGCCAGGCCCTGATGGCGACGGACCAGATCATCTTCGGCATCATCGTGATCGGCGTCATCGGCCTGGTGACCGACTTCGCCTTCAAGGCCTTCAACCGGATGTTGTTCCCATGGGCGCAGCTGAGCCGCTAGTGCACGCCGCGACCGTGCTGGACATCGCCGGCGTCGGCAAGACGTTCCCCGGCGGCACGGTGGCCCTGCAGGCCACCGACCTGCGCGTGCAGGAGAACGACTTCATCACCATCCTCGGCCCGTCGGGCTGCGGCAAGAGCACCTTGCTGCGCATGGTGGCGGGGCTCGACACGCCGAGTGGCGGCCGCATCGCGCTGGACGGCCGCACCGTGTCTGCCCCCGGCGCCGACCGCGGGATGGTGTTCCAGAGCTACACGCTCTTTCCATGGCTCACCGTGCTGGAGAACGTGTGCTTCGGCTTGCGAGAAAAGGGACTGCCGGTGGCCGAGCAGCACGCCATCGCGCAGCCGTACATCGCGAAGGTGGGCCTGCGTGGATTCGAGAAGCACTACCCCAAGCAGCTGTCGGGGGGCATGCAACAACGCACCGCCCTGGCGCGTGCGCTGGCCAACGATCCGCGCATCCTGCTCATGGACGAACCCTTCGGCGCCCTGGACCACCAGACCCGCGAACTGATGCAGGAGCTGCTGCTCGGAATCTGGGAAGACGCGCGCAAGACGGTGCTGTTCGTGACGCACGACATCGACGAGGCGATCTTCATGGGCAACCGGGTGGTGGTGATGAGCGCACGGCCCGGACGCATCAAGTGCGACATCCCGGTGCCGCTGCCGCACCCGCGCCACTACGCCATGAAGACGACCCCGGCGTTCGCGCAGCTCAAGGCGCGGCTCACCGAGGAGATCCGCACCGAGGTGCAGAAGGCCGCCGCCGCGGCGGCTGCCCCCGACCAGGACTAGAAGGCCGTCAGCGTCTCGGCGCGCGCCGCGGGTGCTGCCGGCGCAGCGGCCGGCGCGCCCTGCGCGACCGGTGCAGCGGGCAAGGGGTGCATGAATTCGGGCCGCAGCGGCGGGATGCCGTTCGGGTAGAAGCGCTCCGGGCCCAGGGGCGGCGGCGTCCACAGCAGCGGCGGCGCAACGGCCGCGACGGGGCGTGCCGTTGCAGCGCGCGGTTTTGCCTTGGCCACCGCCGCCTTCGGCGGTGCAGCGGACGCCCGCGCCGCCACGGGCGCCTTCTTCCTCGCCGCGGCGGCCGGTGCGGCCTTGGCGCTGGCCACCGGCCTGGCCTTCTTCGCCGCCGTCGCCTTCGTCGGCGCGTCCGCGGTCGCCGCGGTGGTGGGCAGCGCCACGATGGCAAGCCCGCCGATCACCGCGCACGCCGCCCACGTCCTGCCGAGCCTTGTTCTCCCTGATGCCATCGTGTGCCTCCAGCTGTGTGACGTGGAGCGATGATCATTTTTCCCATCTCTGCGGGACGTAGGACGGCGCCCGCCACAGGTGTCGGCAAGGCGCCTCGGCCGCAAGCCGCGCTCAGCGGCGCGGCTCGGGGTACATGAATTCCGGACGCAGGGGCGGAATGCCGTTCGGGTACATCCGCTCGGGCCCCAGCGGCGGCAGCGGCGTCACCTCGGGCCCCGCGCCCATCGTGGCGGTGACCGGCGAGGAGACAGCGGACTCGGCCGGTGGGGAAACCGACGCCGTGGCCGTCGGTGCATTCTCGATGCGGTACAGCCGCGTCACCCCGGGGGCGCTTGCCGCCGAACCCACGGCGGCCGCCGGCCCGGACGAACTGTTCGCGCCGTCGCCTTGCGCGGCGCCGCCTGCCGAACCCGCACCCGAAGCGCCCACACCGCCGGACGATGCAGATCCGCCACCCGATGCACCCGATGCACCCGAGCCGCCGCCCGCAGCGGCGCCGCTTCCCGCACCGCCCGCTCCAGCACCTGCTCCTGCACCGCCGGTGCCTGCGCCACCTGCGCCGCCGGCTCCAGCTCCAGCTCCAGCTCCAGCTCCAGCGCCACCAGCTCCGGCAGCACCGCTGCCTGCGCCAGCACCACCAGCACCAGCACCAGCACCAGCACCACCGGCTCCGGCTCCGGCTCCGGCACCACCTGCACCAGCACCTGCGCCAGCACCACCTGCACCTGCACCTGCCCCAGCGCCTGCGCCAGCACCACCGGCGCCTGCACCCGCACCCGCACCTGCACCACCGGCCCCGGCCCCGGCTCCGGCCCCAGCACCACCTGCCCCGCCACCGGCACCGGCACCCGCGCCACCCGCACCCGCACCCGCACCCGCGCCACCCGCACCTGCACCACCCGCACCTGCACCGCCTGCACCTGCACCGCCTGCACCTGCGCCACCCGCGCCGCCGCCTGCACCGCCGCCTGCACCGCCGCCACCCGCGCCGCCCCCACCCGCGCCGCCCCCACCCGCACCGCCGCCACCTCCGCCGGCGCCACCTCCGCCACCCCCGCCACCACCTCCGCCACCACCCTTGGCGATGGCGTCAGCGGCAGGCCAGGCGATGCCGAACGTTCCCACGACTGCGGCCGCCAGGAGCGACACACCGATCTTTCTCTTCCATTCCTTCATGACGACCCCGCTGTGGTGCGCACTGGCGCACAGAAGCGACGATGTTGTGTTCGCCGGTGCTGCTTGGACGTCGGACACGGTCCGACAGCGCGGTCAGTGGGCGCTTGCACGGCACCGCGCGGCACAGCCACAACGCGCGGCGGCACGATCCCACGAAGCACGGCAGTTCGGCGCGGACCGGAAAGCGCGGACGGCCGCGCCTCGGTGACGATCCGGGAAGCGGGCAGCGGCACATGCAACCACATGTGGCCATGCCGCTGGTGCACGGTCGGGCAGGCAGAATGCGGGCCCGCGTGCAGCACATCCATTTCCACGACCGATCCATGCCCCTGTTCAAGAACATCGTCCTGTACCGCATTGGCCCCGAGTGGTCTGCCCCCACGCTGGAGGTGCTGGAGACCGCCATGCAGCCGTTGGCATTCGTGCCATGCACCCCGACGCAGGAACACGCGGCCGGCTGGGTGCCGCCGCGCGGGAACGAGGCCGGCACGCTGGTGGAGACGGTCGATGGCCAATGGATCCTGGAACTCGCCATCGAGCGCAAGGCGGTTCCCGGCGCCGCCGTGCGCACGGAACTCGAGGCACGCTGCAAGGCGCTGGAAGCCGAGCGCGGGCGCAAGCCGGGCCGCAAGGAAAAGGCCGACATCAAGCAGGACATCGTCCATGCCTTCCTGCCCCGTGCCTTCAGCAAGCGCAGTGCGCACCGCGTGTGGCTCGATGCGGGCCGCCGGTGCGTCGTGGTGGCGGCCGGTTCGATGAAGGCGGCCGAGCCCGCGATCAAGGCCCTGGTCGACGTCATGGCGGCGGTCGGCCACGTCATCCCGCTGTCGCCGGTCGCCACGGCCATGGCACCGGCCACCGCCATGGGCGAATGGCTGACCAGCCGCCAGGCGCCCGTGGGCTTCACCATCGACCGCGACCTGGAACTGAAGAAGCCCGGCGAGGAGAAATCCGTGGTCCGCTACGCCCGGCACAGCCTGGAGCTCGAGGAGATCGGGCAGCACATCCAGGAAGGCAAGCTGCCCACCCAGCTGGCGCTGACCTGGAACGACAAGGTGTCCTTCGTCCTCACCGAACAGCTGTCCATCCGCAAGATCGACATCCGCGACGTGGAGAAGGCCCCCAAGGGCGAAGACGGATTCGACGCGGACGTCGCCATCGCCACCGGCGAGTTGGCCCGCCTCCTGCCCGACCTCCTGGAGTCGCTCGGCGGCGAGCTCGAGCACGCCGCGGCCCCGGCCTGACGGCGCAGCCTGCACGCTGCCGCAAGCCGCCGCACAATGGCGCGATGCGCGCCGCCACCATGCTGTTGACCGCTGCGGCCCTGCACGCCGCCGCGGCCGCGGCGCAGATGCAGCGCATCGGCCGTTTCGAGATCGACCGCACCGAGGTCACCATCGGCGAGTTCCGCCGCTTCGTCCAGGACACCGGCCTCGTCACCACGGCCGAGCGGGCGGGCGGTGGCAGCACCTACGAAGGCGGCTGGCAACGGCGGCCCGGCTGGAACTGGCACTCCCCGTTCGGCAGCCCGGGCGCCGAGCGCGAGCCGGCCGTGCACGTCACCTACCGCGAAGCGGACGCCTTCTGCCGCTGGGCCGGCAAGCGCCTGCCGACGGACGAGGAATGGGGGGAGGCCGCGTACGTGGAGCGCCGCGAACGCCCGCCGGAAGGCTTCGTGCGCAACCGGCGGCACCCCTATCCCACGGGGGACAGCCCGACCGGCGCCAACTGCCTCGGAGACTGCGGCGAGGTCCCCACCGTTCGGCACGCGGTCACGACACGCGGCCGGGGCCATGCGGAAGCCGGGACCACCCGCGGCGGGGTGAACGGCCTGTTCGAGATGGGCGGCAATGCCTGGGAGTGGGTGGACAGCGGCCCCGGGCCCCAGAAGCGGACCCGGGGTGGCTCGTGGTGGTACGGCGCGGCGCAGATGCGCGACGAGCACGTGGAATCCAAGCCCTTCGACACGGCCGTGGTCTACATCGGCTTTCGCTGCGCGCGCGGCTGAACCTCGCCGCATGCCCCGGTCATTCCACCCCGCACCTGCCCTCGCGTCGGCGCCCCCGCTCGGGCTGCACGACGGGCAGCTGGAGGCACTCAAGTGGATCGGGCTGGTGTCCATGTTCATCGACCACATCGGCCGCCACCTGCTGGGCCATCCGCAGGACGGCTGGGTCTTCGCCCTCGGCCGCATCGCGTTCCCCTGCTTTGCCCTGGTCCTGGGCCTGAACCTCGCGCGGGCCGGCGACCGGGCCGCGCGGTGTGCCCGCACTGCCGGCAGGCTGGCGGCCTGGTGCGCAGTCGCCGCCTTCCCCTCGATCTGGGCACGTGGCGACCCGCAGGTGGTCAACGTGTTCGGCACGCTGGCACTGGGAGCGGGCCTGTGCTGGGCGGTCGAGGCCGCTGCGCCCGTCGCGCTGCGCGTGCTCGCCTGCGTCGCCATCGGCACGGCGGCCTGGTGGGTCGAGTTCGGCATCGGCGGCGTGTTCCTGGTGGCGGCCGTGTACCTGTTCGCGCTGCGGCCGGAGCCGGGGCTCGCGATCGTGGCCGCCTTGCTGTTGCTGGCCACGGCCTGGCTCAACGCCAGCTTCGGAGGGGCTGCCGCGTTCGCCGGTTCGCTGGCCTGCCTGCCGCTGCTCCTGCTGGCCCGCGGCCTGCCGTCGGCCATCCCGCGCTGGCAGCTCCTCTTCTACGCCATCTACCCGGTGCACCTGGCGGTCATCGGCGCGCTCAAGCGCTGGGGCTGACGGCCGCTCACGGAATGGGGGCGGTGGCTTCGCCCATCGTCTGCCCATCCCGCGGGCTGCGCATGCCGAAGAAGGCCAGCAACGCGGCCGCCACCGCACAGCCCGCGCCGAGCGCGAACGCCACCTGGTAGCCGGCATTGAGCGCGGCGGCACCCGCCATGCCGCCCGGCATCGCCGCCGTGCGGGCCGCGGCGATGCTGGCGAGGACCGCCAGCCCCAGTGCACCGCCCATCATGAAAGCGGTGTTGACCACGCCCGACGCCAGGCCGGAGTCCTGCGGTCCGACATCGTTCATCGCCGCCAGCAGCATGGGATTGAAGGCGATGCCCGCGCCCAGCCCCAGCAGCAGCATGGCCGGCAGCACGTCCAGCACGAAACGGCCGTCCAGCGGGGCGCGGGCGAACAGCGCCAGCCCCAGCGCGGCCACCAGGAGGCCGCCGGCGAGCGGGCCGCGGATGCCCCAGCGCACGACGATGCGCGCCGAGGCACCGAGCGACATGAAGGCCATGATGAGGTTCCCCGGCAGGAAGGCGAGGCCGACCTGCATGGGCGTGTAGCCCAGCACGAGCTGCATGTACAGCGCAGACATGAAGAACCAGGCGAACATCGCGCCCGCCCACAGGACGCCGGCCACGTTGGCGATGGCCAGGTTCCGGTGCCGGAACAAGCCAAGCGGCACCAGGGGAGCCGCGACGCGCACCTCGATGGCGAGGAAGGCGGCCAGCAGCAGGACGGCGCCGCCCAGCAGGCCGAGCGTCTGCAGCGAGCGCCACCCGGCCTCGTTGCCGTTGACGACGGCATAGACCGCGAGCATCAGCGCCAGCGTGACGCTGGCGGCGCCGGCCCAGTCCAGGCGCTGCCGCGCGCCGGCCTCCCCCGCCGGGATGAGGCCCATGCACAGCAGCGCCACTGCCACGCCGATCGGCAGGTTCACCAGGAAGATCCAGTGCCAGCTGAGCAGGCTGGTCAGGACGCCCCCCAGCAGCACCCCCAGGCTGCCGCCACCGGCGCAGACGAAGCCGTAGACCCCCATCGCCCTGGCGCGCTCGGCCGGCTCGGGGAAGAGGTTCATGATGAGCGACAGGGCGACGGCGGACACCACCGCCCCGCCGAGGCCCTGCACGGCCCGCGCGGCCACCAGCACCGCCTGCGAGGGCGCCACACCGCACAGCAACGATGCCGCGGTGAACACGGCGAGACCGGCAAGGAAGAGCTTGCGGTGCCCGTACAGGTCGCCCAGGCGGCCGCCCAGGAGCAGGAAGCCGCCGAACGTGAGCATGTACGCGTTGACCACCCACACCAGCGAGGTCTCGCTGAACTGCAGGTCGGTCCGGATGGACGGCAGCGCAACGTTCACGATCGTCGTGTCCAGCACGATCATGAGCACGCCGAGGCAGAGCACGCACAGGGCAGGCCAGCGCTTGCGGGAGTCGGGAGCGGTCGTCATGGTTTCCTCCTGGGTCGTGTGCGGATGGCATCGGGTGCCTTCTCTACGACGGATGGGCCTGCCGGGTTTCGACACCGGCCGGGGCGCACGCCAAATTGTGCACCGATGGGCCGTGCGGGAGCCGCCGCTGCCCGGCATCGGAAAACGCCGACACGCGCTGTGTCTCGCCGCGCAGACAGCAGAGGACCAGGCCGGGTTAGCGTCAGGGTCTCCACCCTTTCCACGCGCCGCCATGGACACCACGAAACCCGAAGCGATCGAGCGATTCGACAACCCCAAGCCCTTGTTTCCCGGTGAGCACTGGGTGGACCTGGCCGGCGGCATCGCGGCCTGGATGCTGACCCGCCGGCATCCCTCGCTGGCGGTCCGCACGCTGGGCACCTTCCTGGGCGCGACGCTGGTGGCCCGCGCGGCCCATGGCCACCAGACCATGAGCAACGTGATGCGGTGGACGCCGATCGGCGGCGGGATCAAGCGCGGCGGTGTCCGGCAGTCCCGGCACCGGCTCTGAACACGGGGGCCGGCCGGCCCGCTACATGGCCCGGGCGATCACTTCCTTCATGATCTCGCTGGTCCCGCCGTAGATGCGCTGGACGCGGGCATCGGCATACATCCGTGCGATCAGCGATTCGTTCATGTAGCCGTAGCCGCCCCACAGCTGCAGCAGCTCGTCGAGCACGCGGCACTGGGTTTCGGATCCCCAGAGCTTGGCCATCGAAGCGGTGGCGGTGTCCAGGCGGCCTTCGAGCAGTTGCTCGACGCAGCGGTCGATGAAGGCGCGGCCCGCCATCACCTGCGTCGCCACCTCGGCCAGCGTGAAACGCGTGTTCTGGAAGCCGGCGACCGGCTGGCCGAAGGCCTGGCGCTCGCGGACGTACTGCAGCGTGGCCTCGTAGGCCGACTCCATGCACGCCTGCGCCACCACGCCGATGATGAGCCGTTCGTACGGCAGGTCTCCCATCAGCTGGTAGAAGCCCTGCCCTTCGCGCCCGCCCAGCAGGCGGTCGGCGGGCACCCGCACGCCGTCGAAGAAGAGCTCGGAGGTGTCCTGCGCCTTCATGCCGATCTTGTCCAGGATGCGTCCGACCGAGAAGCCGGGGCAGTCCTGCGTCTCCACGACGAGGATGGAGGTCCCCTTGGCGCCCTGCGCGGGATCGGTCTTGCAGACCACCAGCACCACGCCGGCCAGGTAGCCGTTGGTGATGAAGGTCTTGCTGCCGTTCAGCACATAGTGCCCGTCCTCGCCCCTCGCGGCGCGGGTGCGGATGCCTTGCAGGTCGGATCCGGCCCCGGGTTCGGTCATCGCGATGGCACCGACCAGCTCGCCCCGCGCCATGCGCGGCAGGTAGTCGCGCTTCTGCGCTTCCGTCCCGTGGTTGAGGAAGTAGTGCGCCACGATCGCATGCACCGACGTGCTCATGCCCGACAGGCCGTGCCGGGCCATCTCCTCGTAGAACACGGCTTCGTGGCGGAAGTCTCCGCCACCGCCGCCCCACTCCTGGGGGATGTCGGCACAGAGGAAGCCGAGCTCGCCGGCGCGCCGCCACAAGGCGTGCCCCACGTGCCCGCGGCGGCGTGCCTCCTCGTCGCCCGGCAGCATCTCGTGGGCGATGAAGCGCGCGACCGAGGCGCGGTAGGTTTGCAGGTCGGCGTCTTCCCAGGAACGGTGGAACTGGAGGCTCATGGTGGTCGCGGAGGCCGGCAAGCCCGTCGACGCCGGTCGCGCAGACACGGTGCTGCGCACCTCCTCGCGCCATTGTCGTGCATGGCGCCGGCAGGGACCGGGCTCAGCCGGGACTGGCCGACTCCGCCGCCAGGAAGGCCGGACCGGTGACGCGCGCGCCCCGACCGATGCCCCGCTCCGCGAACCAGCCGCGCGGCACCTCGAGCACGTAGCGCACCGGGTGCTCGCAGCTGTGCGACTCCAGCGAATTCGGCGCCATGTCCTCGATGTGCACGATGGTGCCGTCCTCCTCGAGGAAGGCGATGGACAGCGCGACCGGCGTGTCCTTCATCCAGAACTTCTGCACCGCGCACTCGTCGCAGACGAACAGCATGCCCTCGTTGGGCGCCATCTCGACGCGGTGCATCAGCCCCAGGGCGCGCTGCTCGGCGGTGCGCGCCACGTAGGCGTCGATGTCGTGGTCGCCGGCGGCCAGCTTCACGCGAACGAGGTTCATGCTGCAATGGGTTGGAAGGGACACTCCATTGTCGGGACCGTGCCGGCCGTGCCCTGCGCGGCGCAGCCGCACCGGCGCGTAGGCGGCAGCCGCGGCGTGGGGCGGCTCACCCGCGGACGGGGTCCCGCCCGGGCCCTTCGTCGCGGCAGCGTTGCCCCACCGCATCGATCAGCGCCAGCACGTCGGCTGCGTTCTCGCTGCGCGCGAGCAAGGCCAGGGACAGCATGGCGAGGAAGCGCTGCGATTGGGCCTCCCCTGCGTCGGCCAATGCCTCGCACAGGTGCGTGTAGGCGACGTCGAGCTCTTCGGGACTCATGGCCGCACCCCACAGGCTGCGAGGGCGCTGCGCACCGTGGCCGGGTCGGCTTGCTCCCACCGGCCGAACACGTAGCCGTCCGGCCGGACCACCACCAGGCGCGATGCACCGGCAGGCACCCCGTAGCGGGCATGCGCCTGGCCGTGCACGTCGGCCGCGGCACTCACCTCCACCCGGGTGAAGCCGGCCTCGTCCTGCGTCCGGACCACAGGCTCCGGCCCGCCGAACGCGAGCAACACGAAATCCCGCCCGAACCAGCGCGTGAGGTGCACCTCACCCTGGTCGCCGCGCAGCAGGGCTTCGGGTGCCGGCTGTCCCGGCGCCGCCCGTCCGCACGCCCAGGCGCCGACCTCCGGTCCGTTCAGCGGAGAGTCCGGGTACGCCACCGGCGCGGACTGGCGCGGATTGATCAGGGACCGCACCCGCTGGTCGACGAGCGCCAGGCGCAGCGCCGCATCCCGCATCAGGGCGAAGGCGAAGTTCGGCGGGGCCATGAACTCGGTGCTCTTGGCGCCGTACGCCAGGTTCTCCCGCGTCGCGTGCACCCGCTCGACCGAGTACGAGTCGAGCAGGCGGACGTCCGCGCGGCCCTGCAGCACCCGTGCCAGCTTCCAGGCCAGGTTGGCCGCGTCGTCCAGGCCCGAGTTGAGGCCGCGCACACCGAAGATGGGGACCAGGTGCGCCGCGTCGCCGGCGAACAGCACGCGGCCATGGCGGTAGTTGGCCAGGGTCAGGCACTTGGCGTTGTACATGGAGGACCACAGCAGGGTCCAGGGTGCGCGTTCCCCGATCATGTCCAGGTGGCTCTGGATGCGCGGCACGATGTTGGCCGGGTCGAGGGCGGCCTGCGCGTCCTCGCCGTCCTGCAACTGGTAGTCGATCCGCCAGACGCCGTCGGGCTGCCGGTGCATGAGCAGCGTCGACCCCGGGTTGGACGGCGGATCGAACCACGCCAGGCGCTCCACCGGACGCTTCGTGGCCTGCACGATGTCCACGATCACGTAGCGGCCGTCGTACTGCGTGCCTTGCAGCCCGAGCCCCAGCTGCTCGCGCACCGTGCTGCGGCCGCCGTCGCAAGCGACCAGCCAGCCGGCCCGCACGGTGCGCGGCCCGCCGGGCCCGTCCACGTCCACCTCGACGCCGGCCGCACCGGGCCGCACCCGCGCCACCCGGTGCGACCAGGCCACCCGGGCGTGCCGGTCGTCCAGCGCCTCGTGCAGGAAGCGCTCGACGTGGTACTGCTGGATGTTGACCATGGGCGCGAAGCGCTGCGTCGGCTCGTGCGGCATCTCGAAGTGCAGCACCTCCCGGTCGCGCCAGAAGCTGCGGCCCCCGGTCCACGGCAGGGCCTTGGACCGCATCGGGGCCTCGCATCCCGCCGCGGCCAGGATCTCCATGGAGCGGCGCGAGATGCAGATCGCGCGGCTGCCGGTGCAGTAGGTGGCATCGGCTTCGACCACCAGGCTGTCGATGCCCTGGCGCGCCAGCAGCGCCGCCGTCGCCAGGCCCACGGGACCGCCGCCGGCGACGAGGACGGGGACATCGGCGGGCAGCTCGGTCGCCGACCCGGTCACTGCAACTCGATCTTCGCGTCCTTGATGGCCTTGGCCCACTTGGCCGTCTCGGCGCGGGTGCGCTGGCCCAGCGCGTCCGGCGTGCCGGGCTCGGGCACGAAACCGATCGGCGAGAACTTGTCCACGACGTCCTTGCTGGTGGCCGCCGCGTTGATGGCCTGGTTGAGCCGGGCGATCACGTCGGGCGGCGTGCCCGCCGGCGCGAACGCGGCGAAGTAGGCGATGAGTTCGTAGTCCTTCAGGCCCAGCGCCTCGTTCACCGTCGGCAGGTTGGGGACCGCCGGCGAGCGCCTGGCGGAGGTGACCGCAAGGCCGCGCACCTTGCCGCCCTGCACCTGGGGCAGCATCACGGCGAAGTCGGCGGTGAACATCATCACCTGCCCGCCGATCAGGTCGGTCATCGCCGCCGGGCCGCTCTTGTAGGGCACGTTGGTCATCTGCACGCCGGCCATGCTGGCCAGCATCTCCGAGGACACCAGCTGCGAGGTGCTGGCGCTGGCGAAGGTGACGTGCCCCGGCTTGGCCTTGGCGAGGTCGACGAACTCGCGCAGGGTGCGGGCCGGCACGTCGTTGTTGACCGCGACGATCAGCGGCACCTGCCCCATGTAGGCCACGGGCGCGAAGGCCGTGTCCTGGTCGTACGGCAGCTTCTTCATCAGGCTCTTGAGGGCCGCGTTGGTGCTGTTGGTGCCGATCAGGATGGTGTAGCCGTCGGGCGCCGCCTTGGCGACTTCCGCCGCGCCCAGCATGCCGTTCACGCCGGGCTTGTTGTCCACGACGATGGGCTGGCCCAGCGACTCGGAGACCTTGGCGGCGAAGGCGCGCCCGATCTGGTCCGTGGCGCTGCCGGCGGCGAACGGGACGACCCAGCGGATCGGCTTGTTCGGGTACGCCTGGCCGAAGGCCGAGGTGGCAGCCAGGGCGGCCGCCAGGATCGCCAGGCGACGGGTGATGCGGTTCATGGGGGGGTCTCCTTGTGGGTGGGGAATGCGGGCTGCAGCGCCATCATGCCGTGCTGCGCGTTGTGTTCGCCGAGGGCCGGCGCAGCCCGTCGCAACGGCGGTCGCACGCCGTCGACGGTGAGCGGAAGCGCGGTGAGCCGGAAGTCGGTGCCGGGCACCGGCTGCAGGATGTCCAGCGCCTGCACCTGCGGATGCGCCACCGCTTCCGGGAGCGAATGGATGGGGGAGCACGGCACGCCGGCGGCCTCGAAGCACGCGATCCAGTCCGCCCGGCTGCGCGTGCGCAGCAGCGGCACGAGCTGCTCGAACAAGGCCGCCTTGTGCTGCAGCCGCGCCCGATTGGTGGCGAACCGGTCGTCGCCGGGCCACTCGGGCCGACCGACGGCTTCGGCCAGCTTGGCGAACAGCCGGTCGTTGCCGCAGCACACCAGCAGCGGCGCGTCGGCGGCGTCGAAGGCTTCGTAGGGCACGAAGCCGGGGTGGCCGCTGCGGTGGCGGTCGGGCTGGCGGCCCTCGTTCAGCAGGGCGTCCGCCTTCTGCCCGTTCCACGCCATCGCCGTCTCGAGCAGGGAGGTGGTCACGATGCCACCGCGGCCGCTGGACTGGCGCCGCTGCAGCAGCGCGAGCGCGCCGATGACGGCCCACATGCCGCTGCCCTGGTCGCAGATCGAGGCGCCGGCACGCATGGGCGGATCGTCCGGTCCGCCGTTGATCGCCGACAGTCCGCTGAAGGCCTGCACCAGCGGTTCGTAGCCCGGACGCATGCGCATCGGGCCGGCATGGCCGAAGGCAGAAATCTCGCAGTAGATGAGCCGGGGGTGGCGGGCGGTGAGCGCCGGACCGTCGATCCCGAGCGCCTGCGCCACGCCCGGCCGCAGGTTGTGGATGAAGATGTCCGCACCGGCGGCCAGCCGCTCGAAGCCGGCGCGCCCGGCCTCGCTCTTGAGGTCGAGCGCAACGGATGCCTTGCCGCGGTTGAACACCTGGAAGATGAGCGAGTCGGCACCGCGGAAGGCGGGGCCCATGCGGCGGGCATCGTCGCCGCCGTCGGTCCGCTCCAGCTTCACCACCTCCGCGCCCAGGTCCGACAGGATGGCGCCGGCGAAGGGGCCGGCGAGCACCTGCCCGAGCTCCAGCACGCGCAAGCCGGCGAGAACGTGGTCCATGCGCGGCAGTCTAGTGCAGCGGCAGGCGCCGGCGCCGGTCAGCCGTTGTCGCGCGGCGATCCGCCCGAGGGCCGGCCGAGCGGAACCGACGGGTCCAGCCGGCGCTTGTAGTGCGCATACCCGGCCGGGGCGTCCGCCACGCCGGCGGCGCCCACCGACTCCGGCAGCTCGGACTGGATGGCGACGTGGCTGATCGCCTCGCCGGCGCGGCGGCGCGCACGCAGGGCCTCGGCGCACGCCAACGCCTCGCCCAGCGCATCCGGTGCGAACACCTGGTGCCGCGCTGCGGCGGACTGCCCTGCTGCGGCCTCGAGCCAAAAGACGACGATCACGCCGCCATGGTGGCACAAGCCGGACGACACCCCGCCGGCATGCTTGCCCGCACGTCCGCCGCTCGTGCCTCCCGCGATGCGCGCCGAGGCCCGCTGGCCGACGCGGCGCGTTCCAACGCTTACGGCCCATGCACGGCGTAACGGTGGCCGGGCGCAAGCGGCGGCATGCTGTGCTCCAGACCGCGCCGGCGACCGGCTGGCGCGCCATCCTCATGGAGAGCGCCCGTGTTCCACAACATCCTCGTTCCCGTCGACGGCAGCAAGACCTCGGACCATGCGCTGGCGACGGCCGTGCAGCTCGCGCGGGAAGGCGGCGGGCGCATCCGGCTGCTGCACGTGATCGACCAGGCGTCGTTCCTGGTCAGCTTCGATGTGTCGGGGGGGTCGTCCGGCCAGCTGTTCGGCGCCGTGCGGGACAGCGCGCGCACCATCCTGGCGGACGGGCTGGCGACGGCGCAGGCCGCTGGCGTGCCGGCCGACCAGCAGCTGGTGGACGAGATGGGCCTGCGGCTGGGCGACGGGGTCGCACGCGCTGCGGCGGCCTGGGGTGCCGACCTCATCGTCGTCGGCACGCACGGCCGCCGCGGGCCCAGCCGGCTGCTCCTGGGCAGCGGTGCGGAGCAGATCATCCGGCTGGCGCCCGCACCGGTGCTGGTGCTGCGCGCTCCCGGCGAGGACTGAGCGGCGCCCTCAGGCCGCCAGCGCGCGCATTTCCCGGATCAGGTCGGCCTTGCCCTCGAACCCGATGCCGGGCAGCTCGGGCAGTTGCACGATGCTGTCCTGGACCTGCACGCCGTCGGGGAAGCCGCCGTACGGCTGGAACAGGTCGGGGTACGACTCGTTGCCGCCCAGCCCGAGCCCGGCCGCGATGGCCAGCGACATCTGGTGGCCGCCATGCGGGATGCAGCGCCTGGGCGACCAGCCGTGCTGGCGCAACATGTCCAGCGTGCGCAGGTACTCCACCAGGCCATAGCTGAGCGCGCAGTCGAACTGCAGCCAGTCGCGGTCCGCCCGCATGCCGCCGTAGCGGATGAGGTTGCGCGCGTCCTGCATGGAGAAGAGGTTCTCGCCCGTGGCCATCGGGTTGGCGTAGTAGTTGCGCAGCGTGGCCTGCAGTTCGTAGTCGAGCGGGTCGCCCGCTTCCTCGAACCAGAACAGGTCGTAGCGGGAGAGCGCCTTGGCATAGGCGATGGCGGTGTCCAGGTCGAAGCGGCCATTGGCATCGACGCACAGGCGCTGGCCGTCCTGCAGGACCGACAGCACCGAGTCGATGCGGCGCAGGTCGTCGTCGAGCGAGGCGCCGCCGATCTTCATCTTGACCACCGAATAACCGCGGTCGAGGTACTTGCGCATCTCGTCCTTGAGCTGGCTGTCGTCCTTGCCCGGGTAGTAGTAGCCGCCGGCCGCGTACACGAACACCCTGCGGTCCGGGCGCCCGTTGCCGTACCGGTCGGCCAGCAGCTGGTAGAGCGGCAGGTCGGCGATCTTCGCCACTGCGTCCCACACCGCCATGTCGATGGTGCCGATGGCGACGCTGCGCTCGCCGTGCCCGCCGGGCTTCTCGTTGCGGAACATGGCGGCCCACACGGCGTGCGGGTCGAGGTTGGCACCCGAGGCGTCCAGCAGCGAGGCCGGGTCCGCTTCGAGGATGCGGGGGATGAAGCGCTCGCGCATCAGCTGGCCCTGGCCGTACCGGCCGTTGGAGTTGAAGCCGTAGCCGATCACCGGCCGGCCGTGGCGGACCACGTCGGTCACCACCGCCACCAGGCTCAGCGTCATCTTGCTGAAGTCGATGTAGGCATTGCGGATCGGGGAGCTGATGGGGCAGGTCTTTTCGCGGATGTCGACGATCTTCATGGCAGGGTCCTCGAACGAAGCTGGGGATCATCGCCGAAGCACCCAGCCGGCAGCGGGCAGGTGCACATGGAGGACGAAAGGTCTACAGTCGGGCTCCTCCCGGCAGTCCGCAAGGCTCGACACCACCCGCATGTCCAACGGCAACTCCCCTCGTGCTCCCGACGGCGCCGACAAGGCGGCCACCCAGTCGGCCGTCGACCGCCTGACGCGTCTCGTCAAGGAACTGCGCAACGCGGACCTGTCGGGCCTGCAGGAGCGCACGGACCCGCGCATCGAAGCCTGGCAGCGCCGCATCAACGGCGTCCTGGCGGACGTGCTCGGCGACGGCACGCCCGAGTACAAGGAGCACCGCACGGGGCCGATCGAATCGGCGCTGGACACCAGCTTCGGGGGGCGGTTCAGCCCCGAGGAGCTGCAGGACAGCGTGCGCGCGGGGCTGGACCAGGCGATCGGCCGGATCCAGGCAGCCAAGCGCCTGCTGGAGCAACGCCTGGCGGGCGGCGGTGCCACGGCTGCCAAGACGCCCGCACCGGCGCCGGCAGCCAAGGCGTCGAGCAAGCCGGCACCCACGCCGGCTCGGTCGCCAGCGGCGGCCCCGCTGCCCACCCCGTCGCCGGCCGCATCGGCGGACCTCCCGTCGGCGCCGGCCCCTGCGGCGAGTACGGCGCCCACGCCGACGCCGACGTCCAGCCCGGCATCCACGGCCGCACCCACCGTGGCGCCTCCACCCACCCCCCTGCCGAAGCCGGCGCCCAGCCCGTCCCAAGGAGCTTCCGTGAGCACCGACACCACCCGCCGCGTCGCCATCGTCAACCGCCTCGGCGACGCCGAGGCCGCCGCCGCCAGCGCCTTCGTCTCCCAGCTCGGCATGGAGCCGGTGCTGCTGGCCGAGCCGCCGGTCAGCGACGACGTGACCTTCATGGACCGTCTCGAAGGCGTGCGCGGCTGCGACTATGCGCTGGTGCTCGCGCCGGCGGCGGACCTCGCCGCGGCATCCGGCCCGGCCCGGCCGGAGGTGCTGCTGGAGGTCGGCTACCTGTGCGGCGTCCTGCCGCGGCGGCGCGTGTGCTTCCTGGTCAAGGGGCAGCCCGCCATGGCGCCCGAGCTGCAGGGGCTGGTGCAGGTGCAGGCACTCGACGAGGGCGAGGTCTGGCACCTCCTGCTGGCGCGCGAGATGCGCAAGGCGGGCCTCGACGTCGACATGAACAAGGTGGTCTGAGCCGCCGCGGCCCCGCCGCGCTCAGGCCGGGGCCGTGCGCTCGAAGTGGGCGGCCAGGTGGTCGACGAAGGCGCGGACCCGCGCCGCGCCCTGCGCCTGCAGCGGCACGACGGCATGCACGTCCGCCGGCGGTGTCTGCCACTGCGGCAGCACCTCGCGCAGCCGGCCGCTGCGCAGGTAGCGCGCCACGTCCCACTCGGCCCGCATCACGATGCCGTGCCCGGCGAGCGCCCACTGCACCGCGATCTCGCCGTCGTTGCTGCGCAGCCCGCCGTGCACCTTCACCGTCTCGTGCCGGCGACCCGACCGGAGCCGCCACACCCCGTACGGCTCGTCCCCCTGCCGGATCGCGATCGTGGTGTGCTGGGCGAGGTCCGCCGGTGTCCGGGGCGTGCCGTGCCGTGCCAGATAGGCGGGCGCGGCGCACAGGAGGCGCCGGTTCGGCGCGAGCAGGCGCGCGAACACCCGGGCGTCCGGAGGTTCCCCGAAGCGCACGCAGACATCGAAGGCGTCTTCCGTGAGCGGCGGCGGGCTGGCCGAGAGCTGCAGCTCGACCTCGACCGCGGCGTGGGCCCGCACGAAGCTCGAGACCAGGGGGGCGATGTGCAGCCGGCCGAAGCCGAGCGTGGCGTTCACGCGCAGCAGGCCGGCGGGCTGCTCCTGTGCGCCCTGCAGCTGGCGCTCGATGGCCTCGATGTCGGCGAGGATGCGGCGCGCCTGCGCCAGGTAGGCCTCGCCCTCCGCCGTGAGGCCGATGCGGCGCGTGGTCCGGCGCAGGAGCCGCGCGCCCAGGTGCAGCTCGAGCTGGGCCAGCCGCTTGCTCACCGCGGGTGGCGTGACCTGGAGTTCCCGCGCCGCCGCCGACAGGCTGCCGCAGCGCACCAGGGTGCTGAAGAACTGCATGTCGGCGGAGGCGGAGCGCGCGGTCATTCGTGAGCTGCAGGTACAGAATGGCATGCATTCTGGCGCATTCTTTCCGGGCCGGCCCGGCGCACGATGCTGCCCCAGGAGACGCATCGACATGAAGCACTACCGCATCGCCTGCATCCCCGGCGACGGCATCGGCAAGGAGGTCGTGCCCGCGGGCCGCAAGGTCCTGGAGGCGCTGGCCGGCACGCAGGACGGGCTCGGTTTCGAGTTTGCGGATTTCGGCTGGGGTGGCGACTGGTACCGCCGGCATGGCGAGATGATGCCGGCCGACGGGCTGGATGCCCTGCGGGGCTTCGACGCCATCCTGTTCGGTTCGGCGGGCGATCCGGACATCCCCGACCACGTGACGCTCTGGGGGCTGCGCCTGAAGATCTGCCAGGGCTTCGACCAGTACGCCAATGTCCGGCCCACGCGCATCCTGCCCGGCATCGACGCGCCGCTCAAGCGCTGCGCCCCGGCCGACCTGGACTGGGTGATCGTGCGCGAGAACTCCGAGGGCGAGTACGCGGGGGTTGGCGGACGCGCCCACCAGGGGCATCCGATCGAAGTCGCGACCGACGTGAGCATGATGACCCGCGCCGGGGTCCAGCGCATCATGCGGTTCGCCTTCCGGCTGGCGCAGTCGCGACCGCGCAAGCTGCTCACCGTGGTGACCAAGTCGAATGCCCAGCGGCACGCGATGGTGATGTGGGACGAGATCGCGGGCGAGGTGGCGCGCGAGTTCCCGGACGTGCGCTGGGACAAGGAGCTGGTGGACGCCTGCACGGCCCGCATGGTCAACCGTCCGGCGTCGCTCGACACGCTGGTCGCGACCAACCTGCATGCCGACATCCTGTCGGACCTGGCGGCGGCGCTGGCGGGCAGCCTGGGCATCGCGCCCACCGGCAACATCGATCCCGAGCGCCGCTATCCCAGCATGTTCGAGCCCATCCACGGCTCGGCGTTCGACATCATGGGCCAGGGCCTGGCCAACCCGATCGGCACCTTCTGGAGCTGCGTGATGCTGCTGGAACACCTGGGCCAGGCGGCTGCGGCCGGGCGCCTGATGGCGGCCATCGAATCGGCGACGGCCGACCCATCGCTGCACACGCGCGACCTCGGCGGCACCGCCACGACCGATCAGGTCACCACCGCGGTGTGCCACCGGTTGCAGCAGCCGCCCCGTTCTGCGACAAGCACGGTGGAGCGCCACGCGGTTGCCGCGCGCCCCGCCTGAAGCATGACCACCACCAGGAGACCACGATGAGAACACTGCTCGCCGCGCTGGGCCTCGCCCTCGCCTCCCCGCTCGCCTTGGCACAGGCGCCCGCCACGGGCTGCCCCGACAAGAACGTGAACTACTGGCAGGCGTTCCCGCCGGGTGGCGAGTCGGACCTGTCGGCCCGCCACCAGCAGGTGGTGCTCAAGAAGAAGTGCCCGGCGGTGGAGACCATCATCCAGTACAAGGCGGGCGCCGGCGGCGCGCTGATGTGGTCGCAGATGAACCAGCTGCCGGGCGACGGCGCCAACGTGGTGGGCATCAACCTGCCGCACATCGTCTTCCAGCCGATCGAGGGGCAGGTCCAGTACAAGACGCAGGACATCGTGCCGGTGTTCTGGTTCCACTACACGCCGGACATCCTGGTGGTGCCCGAGTCCAGTCCCATCAAGTCGTTCCAGGACTTCCTGCGCACCGCCAAATCCAGTCCGGGCAAGCTGAGCCTCGGGGGCTCGGGCCTCAACTCGGCGAACCATGCCGCCCACGAGCGGATGAACGCGGCCTTCGGCGTGAAGACGGTGTACGTGCCGTTCAAGGGCACGGGCGACATGGCCACCTCCGTGATCGGCGCGCAGATCGACGGTGCGATGACCTACGTGCCGTTCGCGATCGCCAACAAGACGCGCGTGCGGCCGCTGGCCGTGGCCATGGACAGGCGGCACCCGCTGATGCCGGACGTGCCCACCTTCAAGGAACTGGGCGTCGACTGGGTCGACGGCGCCTACCGCGGCATCGGCGTGCCCCGGTCCACCCCGCCGGAAGCCCGCAAGCGCATCGCCGACACCTGGATGGCCCTCAACACCGATCCCGAGATGCGCGAGCTGGCGGCCAAGTCCGGCTTCGAGCTGGTGAACGTTGGCACCGACCAGATGGAGGCGTTCATGGCCGAGAAGACCCGGCTCTACACCGAAGGGGCCAGCCGCCTCGGGCTGGGCAAGAAGTAGCCGGCGCAGCACTCCCCGTGCGCACGGGTGGCTGCCTGCAACGCGTGCGCGTGCGTTGGTCCGAAGCGTCGCCCGGTGGCACAACCGTGACCAGTGGTGCAGTCGGGCGTCGCGGGGTGTAAGAAACCGCCTCCCAAGTTTGCACCTCGACACGGATGTAAACCGCTGAGCCGTCCAAAGAATCGCCTCACTGTCGAGCCACAGGAGGTGAAGATGACGAGACGACGCATTCGGATGGCGGCGGCGGCCGCAACGCTGGCCGCAGCCACGGCCACCCTGGTGGCCTGCGGCGGAGGCGGCGGGTCGTCCAGCGGCGGCACGGGCACCGTGGCGGCCGGAACGGTGACCGGGGGGACGGGGATCGACGGCGCCGCGCCGGGCAGCAGCACGGTGGTGGGCAACTGCGAGATGTTCCCGCCGCAGGCCGTGTTCAACACGCCGATCGACGACGTCTCGCGCTTCCCGGCGCATGCCAGCAGCGCCGCCTGGATCCAGGCGGTGGGCGCTTCCACCCCCTTCCATGCCGACTGGTGGCTGGGCGAGGACCCGACGCGGCGCGACGCGTACTACGGCATGCCGGTCAACGTGGTCGACGGCACGTCCGCCACCACCGACTGGGCCCACGTGCTGTACGACTACGCGTCGTCCGGCGTGAGCACCGCGGCCGGCTGGCCGCACGAGAGCGACTGCGCCGTGGCCTCGGGCGACGGCTTTGCGCTCACCCGCGGTTGCAGCGCGGTGCCGGCGGCGCAGCGGCGCTTCCCGTTCCCCAAGGTCAACCTGAAGAACGAGGGCGGCACCTGCAACGACCCGAACACCTGCGGCGACCACCACGTGCTGGTGGTCGAGCAGGGCGCCTGCCGGCTGTGGGAGGGCTTCGCGACCTACCGGCTCTCCAACCAGTGGTACACGCTGTCCAGCGCCGCCTGGGACCTGAAGTCACTGGCGCTGCGCCCCTCCAACTGGACCTCCGGCGATGCCGCCGGCCTGCCGATCACGCCCTTCCTGGCCAAGGCCGCCGAAGCCTCCAGCGGCGAGATCCGCCACGCGCTGCGGGTGACCTTCCGCGACAACGTGCTGGCGCGCGGCTTCACCTGGCCGGCCCGCCACGGCGCCGGCAACGACACGCCCGGCGGCATCCCCTTCGGTTCCGTGCTGCGACTGAAATCGGACTTCGTGGTGCCCGACCACTGGACGCCGCAGGCCAAGGCGATCGCCAACGCGGCCAAGCGCTACGGCCTGTACGTCGCCGACATCGGCATGGACTTCTACGTGCAGGGCGAGCCCAACGCCCAGTGGAGCGAGCAGACCTTCCGCGACGTGCGCAACATCCCGCTGTCGCAGATGGAGTTCGTGGACCTGGGCGCGATCACCCGCGACGCGCGCTTCTCGCCCGACTCGATGGCCGCCCGCTGGTGACCGGGGCGGCGCCGGCTCAGCCGGCCTGCAGCAGCTGCGGCAGGTCCTGCATGCGGGTGAAGATGGTGCGGGCGCCGGCCGCGCGCAGCGCCGCGGGCGCGTCGTGCCCCGCCTCGGGCGGGCTGTAGCCGAACACCGTCGCTCCGGCCGCGACGCCCGCGGTGACGCCGGTCACCGTGTCCTCCACCACGGCGCAGCGCCGCGGATCCGCCTGCAGCGCGGCGGCCGCCGCCAGGTACACGTCGGGTGCCGGCTTCGAACGGGGCAGGTCGTGGCCGCTGAAGATGCGGCCTTCGAAGTGGCGCATCAGGCCGCACTTGCGCAGCTGCAGTTCGACCTTGGCGAGGTCGGCACCGCTGGCGCAGGCGATGCGGCCGGAGAAGGCCGCATGCACCGCCGCCACCGCCTGTGGCGCACCGTTCACCGCCTCCAGCTGCGCCTGCAGCCGGGCGTTGCGCCGCTCGCGGAACGCGGCCAGCCAGTCCTCGGTGAGCGGCCGGCCGGTGTGCGCCTCGATGCGGGCGCGCTCGTCCTTCACCGCCTTGCCGATGAACAGCCGCATGCACTCCTGCGGCGTGAGGCTCCAGCCCTGCTCCGCGAGCATCTCGCGCAGCACGCCGTTGGTGATGGGTTCGCTGTCGACCAGCACGCCGTCGCAATCGAACAGGACGGCCTTGAAGAAAGGGGAGGTGGACATGCCGGGGCATGGTACCGCGCCGGGTGCCCGCTGTTACGCAACGGATGGGCTGCGGACGGCGCCCGGCAGCGGCAATGCGCCGTAGCATGAATGCTCGCCGACCCCCGCAACCCGCGCATGCAGAACCCCCGCCCGCTTCCGCCCGACGCACTCGTGCTGCGCCCCCCGCCGCACGCGGGCCCGGCGGAGGAACTCTTCGAAGCCGCGGTGCTGTTCACCGACGTGCGGCGCTCCTCGCAGCACGTCACCAGCACGCCGGCGCGCGACTGGTTCCGAATGCTGCAGGCCACGTTGCGGGCGCAGGCCGGTGCAATCGGGCTCCAGGGCGGCCAGGTGCTCAAGTCCACCGGCGACGGACTGCTGGCGGTCTTCCGCGGGACCGACCGCTGCCGCCGGGCCTTCCTCTGTGCGCTGGCACTGGCCGAGCAGGGCCGTGCCGGCTCGCCCCTGCCGTTCGGCATCGGCCTGGCCGACGGCGAAGTGCTCGCCGGCCTGGTCGGCGGCGATGGCTCAGGCCTGCCGCGCCAGCAGGACGTGGTGGGCGCCAGCGTGCACCTGGCCGCCCGCCTGTGCGCCATGGCGGCACCGGGCGAGGTGGTCAGCACCCACGCAGCGCACGCGGCGTCGGGCGTGCAGCCTCGGCAGGTGCGGGCGCTCGGCCCGGTGGCGGTCCGGGGCTTCCCGGCGCCCGTGCCGTGCGTGGCGGCGGGCCCCGGCGCGGGGCCGGCTCAGAGCATGTCGCCGTCGCGGTAGAACCAGCGGCCGCCGAGGCGCTCGAAGCGGCTGCGTTCGTGCAGCCGGGCGCCGCGGCCGTGCTCGCGGTAGCGGGCGACGAACTCCACCTCGGCATGGTCGGCATCCAGCTGGCGGTGGTCGCGCACCTGCAGCCCCAGCCAGCGCACCTGCGGATCGGGTTGCAGCTGCTGCGGCCGGGTGTCCGGGTGCCAGGTGGCGAGCAGGTGGTCCGTGTCGCCGAGCACGTACGCCGTGTAGCGCGAACGCATGAGCCAATGCGCGTCGGGCGCCGGCGTGCCCGCCAGGTAGCGCCCGCAGCACGCCGACAGCCGCCGGTAGCGGCCCGGGCGGTCGGCGGCGCCGCACGGGCACGGCGGGTCGGCATCGGGGAGGCTCACGCCAGGGCGCGCTGGATGATGATCTTCTGCACGTCGGACGTGCCTTCGTAGATCTGGCAGACGCGCACGTCGCGCCAGATCCGCTCCACCGGGAAGTCGCTCACGTAGCCGTAGCCACCCAGGGTCTGGATCGCGGCGCTGCAGACGCGCTCGGCCATCTCGCTGGCGAACAGCTTGGCCATGGCGGCCTCCTTCAGGCAGGGGCGTCCCGCATCCCGCAAGGCGGCGGCGTGCCAGATCAGCTGGCGCGCGGCCTCCAGCTGGGTGGCGCAGTCGGCCAGGCGGAAGCCCACCGCCTGGTGGTTCACGATGGCCGTGCCGAAGCTCTGGCGCTCCTTCGCGTAGGCGAGCGCCACCTCGAAGGCGCTGCGCGCCATGCCCACGCTCTGCGCGGCGATCCCGATGCGGCCGCCTTCGAGCGCGGACAAGGCGATGCGGTAGCCCTCGCCCTCCTCGCCGATGCGGTGGTCGGCCGGGATGCGGCAGGCGTCCAGGTTGATCTGTGCGGTGTCGCTGGAATGCTGGCCGACCTTGTCCTCCAGCCGTGCGACCGTGTAGCCCGGCGTGTCGGTGGGCACGAGGAAGGCGCTCATGCCCTTCTTTCCTGCGCCCTTGTCCGTGACGGCGATGACGATGGCGACGTGGCCGTTCTTGCCGCTGGTGATGAACTGCTTGACGCCGTCCAGCACGTAGGCGTCGCCGTCGCGCCGCGCGGTGGTGCGCAGGGCCGAGGCGTCGCTGCCCACGTGGGGCTCGGTCAGGCAGAACGCCCCCAGCAACTTGCCCTGCGCCAGCGGCACGAGCCAGCGGCGCTTCTGCGCATCGCTGCCGTAGCGCATGAGGATGGCATTGACCGGGCAGTTGGTGACGCTGATCGCCGTGCTCGTGCCGCCGTCGCCGGCCGCGATCTCCTCCAGCACCAGCGCCAGGGTCAGGTAGTCGAGTCCGGCGCCGCCGAGCTCCTCGGGCACGCAGATGCCGTAGGCGCCGAGCGCCGCCAGGCCGCGGTGGGCCTCGCGCGGGAAGGTGTGCTCCTTGTCCCATCGCGCCGCGTTGGGCCACAGCTGCTCCTGGGCGAACGCGCGCACCGCGTCGCGGATCATTTCCTGGTCTGGCGTCAGCAGCATCGACCGGTCCTTCGTGCGGGCATCAGCGGCCGGCGCCCAGTTCCATGACCAGCCGGCTGGCCAGGTACAGGCGGCGCGGGATCGCGTCGATCATCACGTACTCGGCCTGGTTGCTGTGGTAGCCGAAGCCGGGCAGTCCGAGGCTCTCGATCACCGGCTTGCCGGAGAGCGCCGCGTATGCGGCATCGGTGCCGCCTCCGGTGCGCTCCACCACGCGCAGGGTGCCGCCGACCTCGCGGTAGATGGACACGGCGCGTTGCACCAGGGCACGGCCCGCGGCGTCGGCGTTGAAGGCGGGGCGGCCGAACTCGGGCGTGATGGTGATCACGCTCTTGTCCAGCTTCTTTCTGCCCTGGATGCGCTGCTCCAGCGTCTTGAGCAGCGCGTCGAGGTCTTCCTTGCGCGAGTAGCGGATGTTGGCTTCCAGGTCGGCCTCGTCCGGGATGATGTTGGCCACCTGGCCGCCCTTGCCGATCGTCCAGTTGAAGCGCAGGTCGCCGGCCTTGTTGTCCAGGTCCATGGTGCGCAGCACGATGTCGGACGCCTCCACCAGCGCATTGACGCCCAGCTCGGGCGCGTTGCCGGCATGCGAGGCCAGGCCCTTGACCTTGACCCGGTAGTACACGATGCCGGAGGTGCCGAGCGTGAGCCCCTCGGACATCGCCAGCGTCGGCTCGAAGGACAGCACGGTGTCGCTCTCGGCCGCCAGCTTCTGGATCAGGTCGCGCGAGCCGAAGGAGCCGCGCTCCTCGTCGGTGTTGAACATCACGGTGATCTGGCCGAAGTCCTGGTAGTTGCGCACCTTCAGGAGCTTGAGCGTGTGCAGGATCATGGCGACCCCGCTCTTGTCGTCGGCGATGCCGGGGCCGAACGCGCGCACCCCGTCGATGCGGAACGGCGCCTTGGCCAGCGTGCCCTTGACGTACACGGTGTCCATGTGCGCCATCAGCAGCAGCTTGCGTCCGCCGCGGCCGGCCAGCCGGCCGACGATGTTGTCGCCGATGCGGCCCTCCGCGGCAGGATGGCGGGTGACGGTGGCGCCCAGCGCCTTCAGTTCGCCCTCCAGCAGGCGACCCATGGCCGCCATGCCTTCCGCATCCCCGGTTCCGGTTTCGATGTTGACTAGGCGCTCCAGCGTCTTGACCACTTCGGGCTGGGCCGCGGTGGCGGCTGCCAGCAGTGCGGCGTCCGCCGGCGCGGCGGGACCGACGGATGGCGCCGGCGCCGCCGCCGTGGAGGCGCCCGCGGCCCCCGGAGTCGACGATGCCGCGGGGGGCGGGGGCGCGGCGCAGCCGGCCAGGACGGCAGCCGTGGCGGCCGCGAGTGCGAGGCGATGGAACGTGGGGGTCATCTCTTCTCCTGTGGTGTCTCGTGCGTTCTGCTGCTCTTGGCCCGCGGGGCCGGGGTGCGACCTCACCAGCCCTCGAACCGCGAGCCGTCGTGGTCGAGGAAGGCGCCGCTGTCGCGCGGCTGCAGGGCGGCGATCGCGCGCCGCATGGAGGCGACGCTCTGCTCCACCGTCAGGGGCGCGCCCGGGCCGCCCATGTCGGTCTGCACCCAGCCGGGGCTCATCGCCACCATCGTCGCGCCGGAGTAGTCATGCCGCGCGGCGGCGACAGCCATGTTCAGCGCAGCCTTGCTGACCCGGTAGGTCCAGCCGAAGCTGGAGCCGGTGCCGGCGATGTGGCCCATCTCGCTGCTGATGAAGACGAAGCGGCCGCCCGCGGCCTCGACCAGCGGGGCCACCTGCGGGATGGCCTGCATGGCGCCCAGCACGTTGGTGCGCATCAGCCGGTCGAAGTCCGCCTGCGTGGGCGGCTCGCGCGCGCCGGCGGTGCTGTAGACGCCCGCCACGTAGAGGGCGACGTCGATCTTCTCGCCGTCGAGCGGCCATGCCAGGCCGCTGATGCTGGCCGGGTCGGACACGTCGATGCGCAGCGCCGTGGCGCCGAGCGCCTCGATCCGGCGCAGGCCTTCATCGCTGCGGGCGGTGGCGATCACGCGGTCGCCGGCGTGGCGGTGCTGGCGCACGAACTCCAGGCCGATCCCGCGCGACGCGCCGAGGACGAGGACGGTGCTCACGGCGTCTCCGGTCTTGAATGAAAAGTGGCCGCCGCCCGCACGGGGTGCGGGCGGGTAGCTATCAATTTCAGAGCAACTCGATCGCCATGGCGGTGCCCTCGCCGCCGCCGATGCACAGCGTGGCGACACCGCGCTTGCCGCCGCGGGCCTGCAGCGCGTGCAGCAGCGTGACCAGGATGCGCGCGCCGGAGGCGCCGATCGGGTGCCCCAGCGCGCAGGCGCCGCCGTGGACGTTGACGATGTCGTGCGAGACCTTCAGCTCTTCCATCAGCGCCATCGGCACGACGGCGAAGGCCTCGTTCACCTCCCAGAGGTCGACGTCCGACACCTTCCAGCCCGTCTTGGCCAGCAGCTTCTGCGTGGCGCCCACCGGGGCGGTGGTGAACCACTCGGGCTCCTGCGCGTGCGTGGTGTGGCCGGCGATGCGCGCCAGCGGCTTGCGGCCCAGGCGCCGGGCGGTGCTCTCGGTCATCAGCACCAGCGCGGCGGCGCCGTCGTTGATGCTGGAGGACGACGCGGCGGTGATCGTGCCGTCCTTCTTGAACGCCGGCTTGAGCGTCGGGATCTTGTCCAGCTTGACCTTGCCGGGACCCTCGTCGGTGGACACCACCGACTCGCCGGCACGCGTCTTGACCGTCACCGGCGTGATCTCGGCCGCGAAAGCGCCCGACTCCGTAGCCTTCTTGGCGCGGGTGACGGAGGCGACCGCGAAGGCGTCCTGCGCCTCCCGGCTGAACTTGTACTTGGCCGCGCAGTCCTCGCCGAAGGTGCCCATCGCCCGGCCCGGCTCGTACGCGTCCTCGAGGCCGTCCAGCATCATGTGGTCGTACACCTTCTCGTGGCCCATGCGGTAGCCGCCGCGGCCCTTGAGCAGCAGGTAGGGCGCGTTGGTCATGCTCTCCATGCCGCCCGCGACCATGATCTCGTGCGTGCCGGCCAGCAGCAGGTCGTGCGCGAGCATCGTGGCCTTCATGCCGGCACCACACATCTTGGACAGCGTCACCGCGCCGGTGCTGCGGGGCAGGCCGCCCTTGAAGGCCGCCTGCCGGGCGGGCGCCTGGCCCTGGCCCGCCATCAGGCAATTGCCCATGAAGACCTCGCCCACCGCGTCGCCGGGGATGCCGGCGCGCTCGACCGCGGCGCGGATGGCGGCGCCGCCGAGGTCGTGCGCCGACAGGGTGGAGAAGTCGCCCTGGAACGCGCCCATCGGGGTGCGGGCGGCGCTGACGATGACGATGGATTCAGCCATGTTTCACTCCTTTGACAATTCAGGTGGCAGCAACGAGCGCGGCGCCGCTCTCCTCTTCGGCGATGCGGCGCAGGTAGCTCTGGAATTCGGGGTCCTCGCCGCGCAGCAGCAGCGGCAGTGCATTGCGGAAATCCTCGCGGCGGCACCACTCGCGCATGTAGTCGTCCCAGCTGTTCCAGCGGCGGCGCTCGGTCTCGCTCATGCGGGGCTTGTAGGCCACGAGGTAGGCCCGCTCGAACAGCGACATCAGCATATCGAAGATCACCAGCATGCGCTCGCGCTGCTCGACGGTCGGATCGTTCAGCGGCGCGTTGGTGCGCAGCTGCAGGTCGGGGTTCTGCAGCACGACCTTGAGGAAGTCGTTGTAGGCGTCGGACAGCAGCTGGTACTGGTCCTCCTCCTCGTTGTCGCGCTCCTTCCGCTGCTCCCAGGCGAAGAACAGGATGGCGAAGGGCAGGCCCAGCGCGGTCACGATGAAGCTGGCCAGTTCCCATGCGTCGCGTGCGCTCATCGGCAGCCCCGCCGTGCGTTCATGCGCCCACCCCCGTGGAGCCCGGGTGGAAACGCTTGTCCTGGTCGTACGGGAACACGTCGTGCACGTGGCCGGCGGCGATGCGCTCCTTGTGGCCCTGCCAGAAGCCCGCTTCGAGCAGGTCGCCGTGGTGGCGCATGAAGACCTCGCGCACGGCCGGGTTGCCCAGCAGGAACGGTCCGAAGGTCTCGGGGAACACGTCCTTGGGGCCGACGGTGTACCAGACCTCGCCCGACATCTCGTCTTCCTCGTTGCGCGGTGCGGGCACCTTGCGGAAGTTGCAGTCGGTCAGGTATTCGATCTCGTCGTAGTCGTAGAACACGACCTTGCCGTTGCGGGTCACGCCGAAGTTCTTCCACAGCATGTCGCCGGGGAAGATGTTGGCGGCCACCAGGTCCTTGATGGCGTTGCCGTACTCGACCACCGCGCGCTCGATCTGCCCGCGCGCGCCCTGCGCGCCGGGGCCGTCGCCGGCGGCGCCCGCATCGAAGGCTTCCTGCAGGTAGATGTTCAGCGGGATCATGCGCCGCTCGATGTAGAGGTGCTTGATGATCACCTCCTCCTGGCCGTCGCCGTCGCGGTCGCCGATCTCCAGCTGGCTCGGGGCGAACTTGCGGATCTCCTCGATCAGGTCGTCCTCGAAGCGCTCGCGGGCGAAGGCCACCTCGCTGTACTCCAGCGTGTCGGCCATGCGGCCCACGCGGTCGTGCTGCTTGACCAGCAGGTACTTGCCCTTGATCTGCTCGCGCGTGGTGTCCTTCTGCGGCGGGTAGTAGTCCTTGATCACCTTGAACACATACGGGAACGACGGCAGGTCGAACACCAGCATCACCATGCCCTTGATGCCGGGCGCGATGCGGAACTTGTCGCTCGAATGCTTCAGGTGGTAGAGGAAGTCGCGGTAGAAGAGGGTCTTGCCCTGCTTGGCCAGGCCCAACGCGTTGTAGATCTCGGCCCGCGGCTTGCGGGGCATGAGCGAGCGCAGGAACTGCACGTAGGCGGACGGGATCTCCATGTCCACCATGAAGTAGGCCCGCGCGAACGAGAACAGCATCTGCAGGTCGTCCTCGCCGAAGAGGCAGGCGTCGATCACCAGCTTGCCCTCTCCGTTGTGCAGGATGGGCAGCGCGAAGGGCACCTCGTTGAAGCCGTTGATCAGCTTGCCCACCACGTAGGCGCCCTTGTTCCGGTAGAACAGCGACGACAGCACCTGGATCTGGAAGTTGGCGCGCAGCTTGACGTGCGCCAGGCGCGCGCCCATGGCGTCCAGCACGTGCCGCGCATCGCGGTCCAGGTCCTCGAACGGCCGCTGCAACCGGAAGTTGTCGATGATCCGCACGATGTTCGCCAGCAGCGTCTCGCGCGTCGGGTAGTACGCCCGGTAGGTCGGCATGGCCGCCGGCTCGTCGTTCTCGATGTACTCGGTGCTGACCGCCGGCCGCACGAAGATGAAGTCGTTGTGGAAGTAGGTGCGGTGCAGGATCTTGGTGGTGACCGAGTTGAAGAAGGTCTCCGCCAGCTCCGGCTGGTGGTGGTCGATCAGGAGGCCGATGTAGTGCAGCTTGACCTGGTGCCACACCTCCATGGGCTGGTCGCCGGCCTTGAACTCCTTCTCCAGCCGGGTCACGGCTTCCTTGACCCGCAGGTCGTAGAACTCGATGCGCTCGCGCTGGGCCCGTTGCTGGCCGTGCCAGTCGGCCGTCTCGAAGCGGTGCTTGGCGCGGGCCGACTCGGTGCGGAACAGCCGGTAGTGCCGGTTGAAGCCGTCGAGCATCGCCTTGGCGATGTCGTAGGCCAGGGCCGAGTCGAGGCGCTGCGGGAACATGACCCGGCGGGTGGTCAGCGGCGCTTGGCCAGCGCGTTGTCGACGGCCGCGTGGTAGCGCGGCTCCAGGTCCTCGCTGGACGACACCGACATGCCCAGGTCCTGCAGCAGGCCGTCGTGCACGCCGAAGGCCCAGCCGTGCAGCGTGACCTTCTGGCCCTTGGCCCAGGCGTCGGTCATCACGGTGCTCACGCCGACGTTGACCACCTGCTCGATGACGTTGAGGTCGACCAGCAGGTCGCCGCGCACGGACTCCGGCACCTCCCGCAGCTGGCTCTGGTGGCGGTCGCGCACGTCCTGGATGTGGCGGATCCAGTTGTCGGCGAGACCCACCCGCGTGTTGTGCAGCGCCGCCATCACGCCCCCGCAGCCGTAGTGGCCCACCACCATGATGTGCTCGACCTTGAGCATGTCCACCGCGAACTGGATCGCCGACAGCGCATTGAGGTCGGAATGCACCACCACGTTGGCCACGTTGCGGTGGACGAACACCTCGCCCGGCTCCAGGCCGGTGATCTGGTTGGCCGGCACGCGGCTGTCGCTGCAGCCGATCCACATGAACTTGGGCTTCTGCTGCTGCGTGAGGCCACTGAAGAACCCGGGCCGCTCCCGCTCCATCTGCGCCGCCCAGGCGCGGTTGTGGGCGAAGAGGTCTTGGATGTTGGCCATGGCTGGGATTGTCGCTGCTTGGGGACAGGCGTCGCACGCCCGTGCGAATACGTAATGGACGACCCTACATCGTCTCGGCGAAGAGCTCGCGCCCGATGAGCATGCGGCGGATCTCGCTGGTGCCCGCGCCGATCTCGTACAGCTTGGCGTCGCGCCAGAGGCGGCCCAGCGGGTACTCGTTGATGTAGCCGTTGCCGCCGTAGATCTGGATGCCCTCGCCCGCCATCCAGGTCGCCTTCTCGGCGCACCAGAGGATGACCGAGGCGCAGTCCTTGCGCACCTGGCGCACGTGCTCGGAGCCGAGCAGATCCAGGTTCTTGCCGACCGTGTAGCAGAAGGCGCGGCCGGCCTGCAGCACGGTGTACATGTCGGCCACCTTGCCCTGGATGAGCTGGAACTCGCCGATGCTCTGGCCGAACTGCTTGCGGTCATGGATGTAGGGCACCACGTTGTCCATGACCGCCTGCATGATCCCGATCGGTCCGGCGGCCAGCACGGCGCGTTCGTAGTCCAGGCCGCTCATCAGCACCTTGGCGCCGCCGTTGAGGTTGCCCAGGATGTTCTCCGCGGGCACCTCGACGTTCTGGAACACCAGCTCGCCGGTGTGGCTGCCGCGCATGCCCAGCTTGTCGAGCTTCTGCGCGATGGAAAAGCCCTTCATGCCTTTCTCGATCAGGAAGGCGGTGACGCCGCGTGCGCCCAGCTCCGGCTCGGTCTTGGCGTACACCACCAGCGTGTCGGCATCGGGGCCGTTGGTGATCCAGAACTTGGAGCCGTTCAGGAGGTAGTAGCCGCCCTTGTCTTCCGCCTTGAGCTTCATCGAGATGACGTCGCTGCCCGCGCCCGGCTCGCTCATGGCGAGCGCGCCCACGTGCTCGCCGGAGATCAGCCTGGGCAGGTACTTCTTCTTCTGCGCCTCGCTCCCGTTGCGCTTGATCTGGTTGACGCACAGGTTGCTGTGCGCGCCGTACGACAGCCCCACCGAGGCCGACGCGCGGGAGATCTCCTCCATCGCGATCATGTGCGCCAGGTAGCCCATGTTGGCGCCGCCGTACTCCTCGGGCACGGTGATGCCCAGCACGCCGAGCTCACCCATCTTGCGCCAGAGGTCGGCCGGGAACGTGTCGCTGCGGTCGATCTCCGCGGCGCGCGGCGCGATCTCGGCCTGCGCGAAGTCGCGCACCGCGTCGCGCAGCGCATCGATGTCCTCGCCCAGCTGGAAGTTCAGGCCCGGCAGGTTCATGGCGTGTCTCCTTGCGTGTGGTGTCAGTGCTTGACGTCGTCGCGGCCCGCGACGGACATCAGCGTGGTGCTCATGGTGGCCACCAGCTTCTCACGGCCCGCTTCCAGCGCGAAGGCGCGGCCTTCGACCACGCTGATGGTGCGCCCCGGCTTGACGACCGTGCCCACCATCCGGAAGCGCTCGCCGCGCGCCGGCGCGACGAAGTTGATCTTGAACTCGATGCTCAGCACGCCGACGTCCGCCGGCATGAGCGTGGAGCCCGCGTAGCCGCAGGCCGAATCGAGCGCGGCGCCGACGATGCCCCCGTGCAGGAATCCGTGCTGCTGCGTCAGGTGCGCGGCCCAGGGCAGCTGCACCTCGACCTCGCCAGCCTCCACGCGGGCGAGGCTGCAGCCGAGGGTGGCCATGGCGGTCTGGCGCGCGAAGCTGGCGCGCACGCGCTGCGCGAAGTCGGGATCGGCAGGCTGGAAGTCGGTGGGCACGGGCAGGCAGGCCAGGCGGCGCGAGTTGACGTTGACGTAAACGTCAATTATGCCTGCTTCAGCCGTTCCTTGCCCTTGTCCAGCCGGGCCAGCAGCGCGCGCGCTTCGCGCTCGTGCACCTTCACCTCGTCGAGGTTGGCCTGCAGGTCGGCCATCTGCTCTTCCAGCTGCTTGCGGTGCTGCGCCAGGATGGCCAGGAACTTCTTGAGCTGCGGCCCGGTGTCGCGGGGGCTGTCGTACATGTCGATCAGCTCCCGGGCCTCGGTCAGCGACAGCCCCAGCCGTTTGGCGCGCAGCGTGAGCTTGAGCCGGGTGCGGTCGCGCGCGCTGTACACGCGGTTGCGCCCGCCCGGGCCGCTGCGCTCGGGCTGCAGCAGGCCCATGTCCTCGTAGAAGCGCATCGCGCGCGTGGTGAGGTCGAACTCGCGTGCCAGGTCGCTGATCGTGTAGGTGGTGGCCATTCGTGTCGGTGTACGCCCGGGGACAGGTGCGAAGGGAGGGGCTCCCTACAATGGGGATTACATCTGACGTTTACGTCAACGTCAATTTCTTCCGCCACCCAGGGCCGCCATGAACCCGCAGGAAGCACAGCTGAACTACCCCTTGGGCGACACGCTGCCCCCGCCCGGCACCACGCTGGAGGTGGCACCGGGCGTGCGGTGGATCCGCATGGCGCTGCCGTTCGCGCTGGACCACATCAACCTCTGGCTCCTGCGCGACACGCTGGACGGCCGCGAGGGGTGGAGCGTGGTGGATTGCTGCATCGCCCGCGACGAGGCCAAGGCACAGTGGGAAGAGGTGTTCGCCTCCTCGCTGGACGGCCTGCCCATCCTGCGCGTGATCGTGACCCACATGCACCCGGACCACATCGGCCTGGCGCACTGGCTGTGCGCGCGCTGGAGCACCGACGAGCACGCGTGCCGCCTGTGGATCAGCGCCACGGACTACAACGCTGCCCGCATCGGCTCGCAGAGCACCACCGGTTTCGGCGGCGAGAGCGCGGCGAAGTTCTTCGCCTCGCATGGCCTGACGGACCCCGACGCGATCGAGAAGATCCGCGGCCGCAGCAGCTACTACCCCAGCATGGTCCCGGACGTGCCGCGCAGCTTCCGGCGCCTGCAGGATGGCGACGCGGTGCGCATCGGTGGGCATGACTGGCGCTGCATCAGCGGGCACGGGCACGCGCCGGAGCACATCGCCCTGTACTGCGACGCGCTGCAGGTGCTCATCAGTGGCGACATGGTGCTGCCGCGCATCTCCACCAACATCAGCGTCTACGACGTGGAGCCCGAGTCGAACCCGCTGCAAGCCTTCCTCGCGTCCATCGACAAGTTCCGGGCCTTGCCGGCCGCCACTCTGGTGCTGCCCTCGCACGGCAAGCCCTTCACCGGCCTGCACCGGCGCATCGAGCAGCTGCACGAGCACCACCGCGACCGGCTGGCCGACGTGATGGAGGCCTGCGCCGCGGCGCCGCGCACCGCCGCCGAGATGCTCCCGGTGCTGTTCAAGCGCACGCTCGACCTGCACCAGACCACCTTCGCGATGGGCGAATCGGTGGCGCACCTGCACGCACTGTGGTTCGAGGGACGGCTGCGCCGCACTCGCGGCAGCGACGGCATCTGGCGCTTCGGGACGGCCTGAAGGCCGCCCGCCTCACCAGGTCGGCAGGGCTTCGTCGCGCAGCTGGCCGCGCAGCTGGGCGTAGTCGGGCACCACGGTGGCCACCGTGTCCCAGAAGCGCGGGCTGTGGTCCATCACCCGCAGGTGCGCGAGCTCGTGGGCCACGACGTAGTCGATCACCGGCAGCCGGAAATGCACCAGCCGCCAGTTCAGGCGGATGGTCCCGTCCGCATGCGCCGTGCCCCAGCGCGTGCCGGCGTTGCTCAGCACCAGCCTGGTCCAGCGCACGGCCAGGCGCGGCGCGTAGGCCTCGAGGCGCTCGGTGAAGAGGCGCTTGGCCTGGCGCATCAGCCAGGACTGCACCGCGTCGCGCACCTGCTCGCCGCTGGCATGCTGCGGCAGGCCGACGTGCAGCGTGAGGCGCGGCACGCCGGGCAAGGCCTCGCCGTCGGTGTTCAGGGTCGCGCCGGTCTGCCGGGGGTCCAGCACCACGATGACGGACTCGCCCAGGAACGGGAAGATCGCGCCGTCCTTCCACTCGATGCGCGCGGACTCGAGCCGGTCACGGCGTTCGCGTGCGGCATCCAGCTTGGAGAGGATCCAGGCGCCCTTGGCCTGCACCGCGGCGTCGACCTCGGACAGCGGCACCCACTTGGGCGCGCTGACCGTCAGGCCCTCGGCACCGACGACGAAGCCGATGGTGCGGCGGCGCGCCCGCTTGAAGTGGTAGGCCACGAAGGTGTGGCCGAGCATCGCACGGCGGTTCGCCTGCGGGTGGTGGAAGGTCGCCGGGGCCAGCACCGCATCGAGCGGCTCCGCCGGTGCCGCCGCCTGGGGAGCCGGCGCGTGCTCCGGCGCCGCGGGCATGGCCGGTGCGGACACCGCGGGGGCGGCGGATTCGAACAGGTCCAGGGTCAGCTGGATGAGCTTGCGCATCGGCGGCAAGTATAGGGAGCCGGCGCGCGCTTTCGGCACGCGCGACGCACTGTTACCGGTACGCCTCGGGGTCCAGGCGGCGCATCTCGGCCTCGATCCAGGCCTCCACCTCCTGCATCAACTCCTCCGGCTGCCGGCCCTCGCTGGGGATCGGGGCGCCGATGGAGACGTCCACGATGCCGGGCCGCTTGATGAAGGACTTGCGCGGCCAGACCTTGGCCGAGGTGACCGCGATCGGGATCACCGGCGCGCCGGTGGCCACCGCCAGGCGCGTGCCGCCGCTCTTGTAGGTGCCCTTCTGGCCCCGCGGGATGCGGGTGCCTTCCGGGAACATGATCACCCAGATGCCCTGCGCCAGCAGCCGCTTGCCCTGCTCGACCACCCTGTTGAAGGCCTGCGCACGCTGGCGCCGGTCGATGTGGATCATGTCCATCCGGCCCATGGCCCAGCCGAAGAAGGGCACGTAGATCAACTCGCGCTTGAACACGTAGGCCAGCGGATGCGGCATCAACGTGGGCATGAGGAAGGTCTCGAAGGTGGACTGGTGCTTGAGCAGCAGGATGGCGGGGCTGCGCTGGCCCACCGGCAGGTGCTCCATGCCGGTCACGCGCACCTCGATGCCGCACACCAGGCGCGCGGCATCGATCTGCCAGCCCAGCCAGCGTGCGGCCTTCCAGTACATCTGCTCGCCGTTCGCCCACAGCGATGCGGTGACCATCCAGATGCCCCAGGGCACGACGGTCACCAGCATCCACAGGGCGTGGACGACCGAGCGCAGGAACGCGAGCAGCGTCCCCATCACGACGCGGCCCGCGGCGCTGCGGGGCGGGTGACGAGGTGCTCGGCAAAGGCGGCGAGGTCCTCGTGGACCCGCGTGCCGGCCGGGAAGGCCGCGGGCAGGTCGCGGCCGCGGAACTCGGCACCCTTGCCCGTCAGCACGAGGTGCGGCTCGCAGCCCACCGCCGCACCGGCCTGCAGGTCGCGCAGGCCGTCACCGACCACCGGCGTGCCCCTGAGGTCCATGCCGAAGCGCTCACCGATCTGCTCGAAGAGCCCCGGCAGCGGCTTGCGGCAGGTGCACTGCTCGTCGGGGCTGTGCGGGCAGTAGAAGATGGCGTCGATGCGGCCACCGTGGGCCGCCAGCAGCTTGTGCATCTTGGCATGCATGGCGTTGAGGGAGGCCACGTCGAACAGTCCGCGGCCGAGGCCTGACTGGTTGGAGGCGATGGCCACGTGCCAGCCGGCGTGGTTGAGCCTGGCGATGGCTTCCAGCGCGCCGGGCAGCGGCTGCCACTCCTGCGGCGACTTGATGAAGGCGTCGCTGTCGGCGTTGATCGTGCCGTCGCGGTCGAGGATGACGAGCTTCATGTGCGACCTTTCGCTGGGCCGCCCCGAGAAAGGCCAGCCCCCCCGGGGGGCAGCGACGACACGGAGTGCAGAGCGTGGGGGCTCATGTGGCCAGGCGGGACAGGTCGGCCACCCGGTTCATGGCGCCATGCAGCGTGGCCAGGAGGCCCAGCCGGTTGCGGCGCAGGTCCGCGTCCTCGGCATTGACCATCACGCCATCGAAGAACGCATCGACCGGTTGCCGCAGCGCGGCCAGCGTCTGGAGCGACGCGGTGTAGTCGCCGGCATCGAACTGCCCGCCCGCACGCGGCGCGATCGTGCGGGTGGCCTCGTGCAGCGCCTTCTCCGCGGGCTCGCGCAGCAGCGCCTCCGTCACCTGCGGATCCACCGTGCCTTCGGCCTTCTTGAGGATGTTGCCGATGCGCTTGTTGGCGGCGGCCAGCGCCGGCGCTTCCGGCAGCGCCGCGAAGGCGCGCACCGCCGCCAGCCGCTTGGCGACATCGCCCAGCCGCTGCGGCCGCAGCGCGAGCACCGCATCGACCTCCTGGGCGCTGTAGCCCTGCTCGCGCAGCGCGCCGGCCAGCCGGTCGTAAGCGAAATCACCGAGCTGGGCGGCGGTGCCGGCGGGGGCCTGCGGGAACAGTGCGACGGCCGAGGCCAGCAGCGCGTCGAGCTGCAGCGGCAGGTGTTGCTCGACCAGCATGCGCACGATGCCCAGCGCGTGGCGGCGCAGGGCGAACGGGTCCTTGTCGCCGGTGGGCAGCTGGCCGATGGCGAACAGACCGGCCAGCGTTTCCAGCTTGTCGGCCAGCGCCACGACGGTGCCCACCGGGCCGCGGGGCAGCGTGTCGCCGGCAAAGCGGGGCTTGTAGTGGTCTTCGATGGCATCGGCCACCGCCGGGTCGAGGCCATCGGCATGCGCGTAGTAGCGCCCCATGGTGCCCTGCAGCTCCGGGAACTCGCCGACCATGTCGGTCAAAAGGTCCGCCTTGGCCAGCATGGCGGCCTGGTCGGCCTGGCGTGCGAGCGCATCGCCCTGCCAGGCGGTCGCGATCACGTGCGCCAGCCGGCGCACGCGCTGCATGCGCTCGCCCTGCGTGCCCAGCTTGTTGTGGTAGACCACCTTGTCCAGCGCCGGCACCCGCGACTCCAGCGTCTTCCTGCGGTCCTGGTCGAAGAAGAACTTGGCATCGGCCAGGCGGGGGCGCACCACCCGCTCGTTGCCGCCCACCACCGCGCTGGCATCGGCCGGGCGGATGTTGCTCACCACCAGGAAGCGGTGCGTGAGCTTGCCCTGCGCATCCAGCAGCGGAAAGTACTTCTGGTTGGCCTTCATCGTGAGGATGAGGCACTCCTGCGGCACGTCCAGGAACTCGCGCTCGAAGGCGCAGGTGAGCACGTTGGGGCGCTCCACCAGCGCGGTCACCTCGTCCAGCAGCGCGTCGTCCTCGATGGGGCGGGCGCCTTCCCCCACCTGCTGCGCCGCCGCGGCGAGCTGCCGCACGATCTCGGCGCGGCGCGCCTCGAAGCTGGCGATCACCGCGCCGTCGCGCTCCAGCACTTCGGCGTAGCGGTCGGCGTGCGGGACCGTCACCGTGGCCTGCCCCGCCTCGAAGCGGTGGCCGCGCGTGGTGTTGCCGGCGGCCAGGCCCAGCACCTCGATCGGCACCACGCTGCTGCCGTGCAGCGCCACCAGGCCATGGGCCGGGCGCACGAATTTCACGTCGGTCCAGCCGTCGGCCAGCTGGTAGGTCATCACCTTCGGGATGGGCAGGCGGGCCAGGGCTTCGCCCAGCGCCTTCTGCAGCCCGTCGGCCAGCGTGGCGCCGCGCAGCGTGCTCTCGTAGAACAGCGCTTCGGCCTTGCCGTCCATGGCACGTTTCAGTCCGGACGCTGCGCTCGCGTCGGCGCCCAGCGCCTGCAGCTTCTTCAGCAGTGCGGGCGTCGGCTGGCCCGATGCATCCAGGCCCACGCTCACCGGCATCAGCTTCTGCGACACGGGCTTGTCCGCGCCCTGCGCCGCCACCGCGCTCACGTGCGCGGCCAGGCGGCGCGGCGAAGCGAAGGTGGTCAACGCCGACTCGCCGCTCGCCAGCCCCTGGGACTTCAGCTGCTCCAGGAGCGTGGCGCCGAAGGCGTCGCCCAGCTTCTTCAGTGCCTTGGGCGGGAGCTCCTCGACGAACAGCTCCACCAGCAGGTTGTCGTGGGCCATCACGCGGCCTCCACCAGCTTGTCGGCCACCATCTTCGCCGTGGCGGCCTCGGCCCATGTCGTGGGCGCCATGGGGAAGCCCAGGCGCTGGCGGCTGAGCAGGTAGCTCTGCGCCACGCTGCGTGCCAGGTTGCGGATGCGGCCGATGTACGCGGCGCGCTCGGTCACGCTGATGGCACCGCGCGCGTCCAGCAGGTTGAAGGTGTGCGCGGCCTTGAGCACCTGCTCGTAGGCGGGCAGCGCGAGCTGCTGCTCCATCAGGTGCTTGGCCTGCTTCTCGTGGGCCGAGAACGCGGTGAAGAGGAACTCGGCATCCGAATGCTCGAAGTTGTAGGCCGACTGTTCCTTCTCGTTCTGCAGGTAGACATCCCCATAGGACAGTCCTTCGGTCCACTTCAGGTCGTACACGTTGTCCACGCCCTGCAGGTACATCGCCAGCCGCTCCAGGCCGTAGGTGATCTCGCCGGTGATCGGCTTGCAGTCGATGCCGCCGACCTGCTGGAAGTAGGTGAACTGGGTCACCTCCATGCCGTTGAGCCAGACCTCCCAGCCGAGCCCCCAGGCGCCGAGCGTGGGGTTCTCCCAGTCGTCCTCGACGAAGCGGATGTCGTTCTTCTTCAGGTCGAAACCGAGGGCTTCGAGCGAGCCGAGGTACAGCTCCAGGATGTTGGCCGGCGCCGGCTTGAGCACCACCTGGAACTGGTAGTAGTGCTGCAGGCGGTTGGGGTTCTCGCCGTAGCGGCCATCCTTGGGCCGGCGGCTGGGCTGCACGTAGGCGGCCTTCCAGGGCTCGGGACCGATGGCGCGCAGGAAGGTGGCGGTGTGCGAGGTGCCGGCGCCGACCTCCATGTCGTACGGCTGCAGCAGCGCGCAGCCCTGGGCATCCCAGTACGACTGCAGCTTCAGGATGATTTGCTGGAAGGAAAGCATTGGCCCGATTTTACGGGCGGGCTCCGGCGCGGCGCCGCCACAGCGCTGCAAAAACAGGAGCAGCGCCGAGCAGCCACAGGGGCCACAGCCCGGCGCGCGCCGACCACCACGCGAACGGCGTGGTGCCCTGCCGCCCCTCCACCGCACCGGACAGCACGCCGCGGGTGTGCCGTGGCAGCAGGTGTGTCACCACCCCGCGGTGGTCGATGATCGCGGTGGCACCGGTGTTGGTGGCGCGGATCACCGGCCGCGAGAACTCCAGCGCCCGCATGCGGCTGATGTGCAGGTGCTGGTCGATGGCCACGGTGTCACCGAACCAGCCGATGTTGCTGACGTTCACGAAGATGGTGGGGGCCGACGCCGGGTCGGCGAAGCGCGCAGCCAGTTCCTCCCCGAACAGGTCCTCGTAGCAGACGTTCGGTGCGAGGCGCTGGCCCTGCCAGGCGAACGACGGCTGTCCCACCGCACCCCGGTTGAAATCACCCAGCGGGATGTTCATGAGGTCGGTGAACCACCGGAACAGCGGCGGGATGAACTCCCCGAACGGCACCAGGTGGTGCTTGTCGAAGCGGTAGGCATCGGCCTGCGGCTTCAGCCCCACCACCGAATTCGTGTAACCCTCCTCGTGGCTGCCCAGCGGCATGCCGATCAGCGCCGCCTGGTCCCCGCTGCCGAAGCGCCGCGCCAGCGACTGCAGGTAGTCGGGCGGCAACTGCTGGGGCAGCAGCGGCAGCGCGGTCTCGGGCGCCACCACCAGGTCGGCACGGGTGGCAGCCAGCTGCTCGCCGTACCACGCCAGGGCCACCGGCACGCCGGTGTTGCCCTGGAATTTCTCGTCCTGCGGGATGTTGCCCTGGAGCAGGTCGACCCGCAGCGGCGCGCCTTGCGCCGGGCCGGCCGGGCCGTGCAGCGCGGCCGCCGCCACGATTGCGGCGAGGGCGAGCACGGCCGGCAGCGCGTGACGGCGCGCCTGCACCAGGGCCGTCGCACCGGCAACGGAGGCGGCGAGCAGCGCCGCCACGAACCCGATGCCGTACACGCCGATCCAGGGTGCCAGCGCGGCGAGCGGGCCGTCCACATGCGCGTAGCCGCCGGCGCCCCAGGGAAAGCCGGTGAACCAGACGCCCCGCATCAGCTCCGCCAGCAACCACGCTGCTGCAAAAACAATAGCAAAAGGACCAGTGCGCGTGCGGGCTACAGCCCAAAATAGCCCGGAAGCCGCGGCGTAGTAGCTGCCCAGGAACGCCGCCAGCGCGAGCACTGCGGCGACGGCCAGCGGTGCGGGCAGGCCGCCGTAGACGTGCATGGAGATGAAGAGCCACCACCAGGTGGCGGCCAGCCAGGCCGTGGCGAAGGTCCAGCCCAGCCCCGCGGCGCGCTTCCAGCCACCGGCGCCGCGCAGCAGCCAGGCCAGCAGCGCGAGCGAAGCGATCTGCAGCCACCAGGCCGGCCGTCCCCAGCCGGGCACCGCGATCGAGGCGGCCTGCGCCAGCCCGGCGGCGGCCGCGAGCGGCCAGGCCGGCCACGCGGAGCGGACGGCGCCGCTCACCCGGTGTCGTCTTCGCTGCGGACCGGCGACACCTTGAACCAGCGCACCGCGCCGCCCTTGGTGTGCAGCACCACGAAGTTGAGGCCGGCCAGCGTGTGGTGCTCGCCGCGCTTGGGCACGTGACCCATCTCGTGGGCGATGAGCCCCCCGATCGTCTCGAACTTGCGGTCGCCGTCGGCCGCCTCGGTGGCGGCCAGGCTCACGCCGAAGGCCTCGGCCACGCGTTCGATGGCGGTGTCGCCGCTCACGCGGTAGGTGCGGTCGGCCAGGGCGAAGATGTCCCCGCCCTCCTCCGCGATGTCGAACTCGTCCTCGATCTCGCCCACGATCTGCTCGAGCACGTCCTCGATGGTGATCAGGCCGGCGATGCGCCCGAACTCGTCGATCACCACGGCCAGGTGGTTGCGGTTGCCGCGGAACTCCCGCAGCAGGTCGTTCAGGCCCTTGCTCTCCGGCACGAACACGGCGGGTCGCAGCAGCGCCCGGATGTTCAGCTCGGGCGCGCGCTGCAGCTTGAGCAGGTCCTTGGCCAGCAGGATGCCGATGATGTTCTCGCGGTCGGCCTCGTACACCGGGAACCGGGAGTGCGCCGTGTCGATGACGATGTGCAGGATCTCGTCGTACGGCGAATCGATGTTGATCAGGTCCATCCGCGGGGCGGCGACCATCACGTCCCCGGCGGTCAGGTCCGCCATGCGGATCACGCCCTCGAGCATCACGCGCGACTCGGCGTCGATGATCTCGTTGTCCTCGGCGTCGGCCAGGGTCTCGATCAGTTCATCCCGGGAGTCCGGCCCCGGGTGGATGAACTCGGCGACTTTCTGCAGGAACGTGCGGCGGTCTTCCTTCTCTTGGAGCCGCGCAGGGTGAGGGTCGGACACAGCCGGGAGTTGCAGGACGTGCAGTGGTTGGGGGAGGACTAGGATAGCGCAATCACTTGAAGGTTCGGGCCCGGCGCCAGGGGCCGGAGCGCTGCTCAGCTGGCCGACTTGTGGCGCCCGTCGCGCACGCCCTGGCGGGCCTCCTGCAAGCCCGCCAGGAAGTCCCAGAAGCTCTTGGCCTGCTGCTTGAGGCGGTAGTCGGTGAGGGCCAGCTGCTCGACCACCAGTTCGCTCATGCGGGTGTCCAGCGTGGCCGGCGGCAGGCGCAGGTGGGCTTCGGTCTCCGAGCCGAAGCGCTCCAGCGTGGCGCCGGCGTTGCGCGCGATCTTGAGCATCGCCGTGTTCTCGCTGAGCGCATGGATGAACAGCAGGTCCACTCCCTCGTTGCGCGCGTGCATGACCGCCCGCTCGAACAGCCGCGTGCCGTAGCCGCGGCCGCGGGCCTTGGCCAGCACGGACACGCCGAACTCGGCGCAGCGGCTCGCGTTCGGATCGCTGGAGAACGCCAGGTGCGCCATGGCGATCAGCTCCAGCTTGCGGTTGTAGATCCCGAAGATCTCGTCCTCGTCGAAGTCGAGCGCCTCGACATAGCGCTGCACCTGCTCGTCCGTCGCCGAATAGCCGAAGCGCAGGTAGCGGTCGTCGGGGTCCAGCGCCAGCAGGTGCGTCGCAATGCGCTGCCGGTGGCCGGGCCCCAGGGACCGGATGGGAACGACCACCGGCGTGGACCGCGGGTCGTGGGGGATGTCCATGGCTGGAATTTAAGGGTTTTCCCCAGATGGGCAAGCCCAGCGCGAGGCGGTCAGGTAGTTCTACCTAAAGCAGACAGAACCCGGCCGACCCCGCACCATCTCTAGGAGTTGCGCTCTGCTTTTGATAGCGGGCAACGGCTCGGCCGTTGCGGGACGGCCCCGCGCCTGGACTCACACCGGCATGGCCGTCGTGGCCTTGACGGTGTCCAGCACGAAGCTGGTCTTGCAGTCCTGCACGCTGGGATGCTTGAGCAGGGTGTCCAGGATGAAGCGGCTGTAGTGCGCCATGTCCTGCACGACCACCCGCAGCAGGAAATCCATCTCGCCGGTCAGCGCCACGCACTCCACCACCTCCGGCCAGGACTGCACGCTCGCACGAAACACATCCATGGGATTGCGTTTGTGGGTCTCGGTGTGCTTTTCCAGCCGGACGTTGATGTAGGCCGTGAGCCCCAGCCCGAGCGCTTCCGGCCGCACCAGCGCGACGTAGCGATCGATCACGCCGGTTTCCTCCAGGCGCTTGACCCGCCGCAGCACGGCACTGGCCGACAGGCCCACCCGCTCGCCCACCACCTCGTACGTTTCACGACCGTTCAGCTGCAGGGCGCGCAGGATCGCCTTGTCGAGCTTGTCGAGTGCGTCCGTCGTGATCACACCGCAATGTTATTGCAGCACAAGCTTGTTTGTAGCTTGTTTTCAGCGGAAAACTGAGGTCTGGAGCGTCTACAGTGGCGCGAACCAGCCGGTGTTGTGCGCCGGCGTCCCAGGAGACCTTCGCATGACCCCGCCCCTGCCCGCCTCACCCACCGCCGCCGCTGCTGCCGCTTCCGCCACCGCGACGTCCTTTGCCACCTGGGACAACCCGATGGGGACGGACGGCTTCGAGTTCATCGAGTACGCCGCCCCGGATCCGGCCGCCATGGGTGCGCTGTTCGAGCGCATGGGGTTCAGGGCCATCGCCCGGCACCGGCACAAGGACGTGGTGCTGTATCGGCAGGGCGGCATCAACTTCATCGTGAACGCCGAGCCCGACTCGTTCGCGCAGCGGTTCGCCCGCCTGCACGGGCCCAGCATCTGCGCGATCGCCTTCCGGGTGCAGGACGCCAAGGCGGCCTACGAGCGCGCCGTGTCGCTGGGGGCCTGGGGCTATGCGGGCCAGGCGGGCCCCGGCGAGCTGAATATCCCGGCGATCAAGGGCATCGGCGACAGCCTGATCTACCTGGTGGACCGTTGGCGGGGCAAGAACGGTGCGAAGGAAGGGGACATCGGCAACATCGGCTTCTTCGACGTCGACTTCGAGCCGCTGCCCGGCGGCGCGGGTCCCGACGCGCTGGATCCGGCCGGCTTCGGCCTGACGTACATCGACCACCTCACGCACAACGTGCACCGCGGCCGCATGGCGGAATGGTCGGAGTTCTACGAGCGGCTGTTCAACTTCCGCGAGGTGCGCTACTTCGACATCGAAGGCCAGGCCACCGGCGTCAAGAGCAAGGCGATGACCAGTCCCTGCGGCAAGATCCGCATCCCGATCAACGAGGAAGGCAACGAGACCTCCGGGCAGATCCAGGAGTACCTGGACAAGTACCACGGCGAAGGCATCCAGCACATCGCACTGGGCTCGACGAACCTGTACGAGACCGTCGATGCGTTGCAGATGGCCGGCGTGCGCCTGCTGCAGACCAGCGAGACCTACTACGAGCTGCTCCCCAAGCGCATTGCCAACCTGCCGGAAGACATTCCGGCGCTGCAGCAGCGCAACATCCTGGTGGATGGACAGCCCGGCGAGCTGCTGCTGCAGATCTTCAGCGAGAACCAGCTGGGTCCCATCTTCTTCGAGTTCATCCAGCGCAAGGGCAACGAAGGCTTCGGCGAAGGCAACTTCAAGGCGCTGTTCGAGACCATGGAGCTCGACCAAATGCGCCGCGGCGTGCTGGAGCGGCAGCCCGCCTGAGGTCCTGGATCGGGGGAGGTCTCGACGGGGGCCGCGGAGGACTGACGTTCGTCACAGCGATTGCGTGACCGCCGTCATCTTCCCGGGAAAGTCATGCACGAATGTGGCCTTTGCAGTGGCGAAGGACACAGGCGCCGCGCCGGAGGCTCACACAGAATGACGACGTCACCTCGACGTCCCATTCGATGCACGCCCTTCCCCTTCCCGACCACCAGAATGTGTCCGCCTCCGTCACGGAGGTCATCGTGGTGCTCGACGTCGTGGAGTCGGTGCGGCTCATGGAACGCGACGAGCTTGGCTTCATCCGGCGCTGGCGCGCCTTCGTGCGCGCGGCGCACGACCACATCGTTCCCGCCTGGGGCGGGCGCATCCACAAGAGCATGGGCGACGGCCTGATGCTCGCCTTCGCCGACGCCACCCATGCGATGCTGGCCGCGTTCGAACTGCTGCAGGCCAGCCGCTCCTGGAACGAAGGCGTGGATCCGGAACACCACATGCACCTGCGCATCGCGGCCCACGTGGCCTGCTTTGTCGCGGACGAGTTCGACATCTACGGCAACGACGTCAACGTGGCCGCCCGTCTGGCGGGCCTGGCATTCCCGGGTGAAGTGGTGGTCACCGAGGCGCTGCGCACCCACCTGCGCCAGGGCGTGCTGCGCACGCACGACCTCGGCCACTACGCCCTGCGCCACGTGAGCCAGCCGGTGCAGGTGTACCGGGTCACGCAAAGCGCGCGGCCGGCCGAGGTCGACGGGGCCTGCGCCCTTGCGTCGGCCGCCGGCTGGTCGGCATTGGCCCTGCCCCAGGCGGCGCGCGCCTGACCCGTTGCCGGCGCGTCGAGTGAAGGCGCACCAACGCGCACGAAGGCGCGCCTACCAGCGCGCCGGCAGCTTGCGCAGCAGCACGATGCGCTTGACGCCGAGCGCGAGGTAACCGCCGCGCTCCAGGTCCTTGAGCAGGCGGCTCACCATCTCCCGGGAGGCGCAGACACGGCTGGCGATGGTCTGGTGGGTCAGGGGAGCCAGCGTCACCGGCGCTTCCGCCGAGCCGGGGCCGCGGAAGCCCTCCAGCACGTTCACCAGCCGACCGTACACGTCCAGCAGCGCGAGTTCGCGCGCCTGTTGCGTGGCGGCGCGGGCCTTGCGGATCACGTGCGAGATGAGGTCCAGTGCGAAGTCGGGCTCCTGGCGCAGGTGCTCGCGCAGCCCCGCGCGCCCGACCACCGCGCAGATGCAGGGCTCCAGGGTCACCACCGAGGCCGAGCGCGGCCCGCCGTCGAGCCACATCTCGGCGAAGTAGTCGCCGGGCTGCACGATGTTGTAGGTGATCTCGCGGCCGTCGACGTCGGTGGAGTACACCTTCACCTGCCCCTGCAGCAACACGAAGGTGGAGTCGCCGACCTCGCCCTCGTGCACGATGACCGTGTTCTTGCGGTAGCTGCGCACGACGCCGTGCAAAGCGAGCGCACGCACGCTGGGGCTCAGGGCGGAAAACAGCCGCTCGTGGGCGGCTGCGGGCGACACGGTCATGGGCTCTCCCGGCCGGGGCACTCTAGCAGAGCCCCTGCCCGGGAGCCAACACCTGCCGCCGCCCGCGCGGGGACGTCAGTGCACCGGCTCGTAGAGCGCGGCGGCGGCCACCGGCGGCAGCACCGCGACCCGCCCCACCAACTCCCGAACGCCGCTGGAACGGGTCTTGGCGCACAGGCTGCGGACGTGGCTGCGCACCGTCGAGACCGCGACCTTCAGTTGCCGTGCGACATCGGGCGCCGAATAGCCCTGACACAGGATGCCCAGCACCACCTCCTCGGTCGGGGTGAGCGCATGGTTCCGCGCGAAGAAGCAGAGCATCAGCGACTCGCACACCCGGTCGCGCGAGAACAGCAGCGCCGCCTGGGGCGGCTGGGCGGTGCGCACGCGGCCCACCGGCACGACCGCCAGGCTGGAGCGAACGCCATCCGGCGCGCCCAGCACGATCAGGCTGCGCTTGCCACCGGCGGCCTTGGCCAGCGCGTCCTGGAGCACCTGCGTGTCGCCGTCGCTGTGCGTCTTGAGGCGGTTGCCCTCCAGCCAGACCAGGCGCCGGCGGCCGAACTCCTGCCGGGCCGTGTGGTTGGCGTGCAGCAGTTCGCCCGCCGGCGACGCGACGGCGACCCCGTAGGCCAATTCGTCGAGCACCAGGTCGAGCAGTCCGGCCGGTGTCGGCCGCGTCTCCCGTCCGGCCACGGATGGTTGTCCCCAAACTTGCATGTCCCCGCTCCTTCGCGTTGTGGAGCAACAAGCGTAGGAACGGGGCAGTGATCGGGCCAGTGCACCAGTTCCGCGAATCGTGTGATGCCCATCACAGCGGCGGAGCGGCAAGGGCCTTTCAGAGCCTTTGGATGTGCTCGAAGGTCTCGCGCATCACCTGCGGCCGGAAGGCCAGGTCGACGTGGGCCGCGCCGGAGACCAGCCGGTTGTGCGCACCCGGAAGCATCGCCGTGGAAGGCGGGAACACGATGTTGTCGGCATCCGCATACCAGCACGTGAACTGATGGTGCTCGGCGGGGCCTTCCCTGGCGAGCGCCGCCAGCCACTCGCCATCGCGGCGCATCTGGCGCCCGTTGGCCACCCGGCTGAAGCGGGCCAGCCAGGTGCCAGCATGGGGGGAGCCGATGGTGACCACATGGGCGATGCGGCGCGCGCCGTCGTGCTTGCGCATCCAGGCACGCGCAACCAGCCCGCCCATGCTGTGGCACACCAGCACCGGCTCGCGTCCGGTGGCTTCGTGCAGGCGGCGCACCGCGGCGTCCACGGTGTCGGCCCCGTCGTCGATCGGGGCGAAGACCGGCTCCAGATTCACCGCCGCGAAGGCGTGGCCGCGCCGCTGCGCCTCCTCGAGCCACGGCGTCCAGAAGCCGCGGTTGCACATGAAGCCATGCACGAACACGATGCCGCGCAGCTCCGGCTGACCCCCACACCAGTCGTCGGGCACCCGGCGCCAGGCGAACGGCTGGCGCCAGCCGAACACACGCGTGGCATGCAGCACCTCACGCCACCACGCCAACACGAGCGCCGGCGCGCGCGCGGGTGCCACGGCGTCGTGGCGGCTGGCCACGCGCATCAGCACGCATTCGATCCCGAGCAGGATGGCGTGGTGAAAGACAACGCCCAGTGCGATGAGCACTGCAGCCATGGGGGCGCGTGGCCAGACCCACAGCAGCAAGACCAGCGCCGCGGCCACCACCGCAAGGACGTACACCGCCTGCAGGCGGGCGATCGCCGACCGTGCGGGCATCAGGCGAGCCGCACCGGCCGGCCGCCCAGGCGCGTCGCCAGGCCCTGCGCCAGCCGGTTGACGATGCCGTAGATCGAGAGCTGCGGATTGGCGCCGATGCTGGTGGGAAACAGCGAGCCGTCGTGCACCGACAGGTTGTCCAGCTGCCAGTGGATGCCGTCGGGCCGCACGACGCCGAGGTCCGGTCGGCCCGCCAGCCCGCAGCCGCCCATGACATGCGCACTGACCACCTTGGTGAGCAGCGGCTGCATGGGCAGGGCCGCGATCGCGTCGCGGGCTTCGCTCCAGGCCGTGTAGGGCCGCGCCAGTTCGTGGACCGGCAGGACCTGCCGCGCGCCCGCGGCAAACTGGATCTCCGCCATGGCGAGCAGGGCACGACGGGCGCCCGCCATCACGAATGGGGTGAGCGGATAGTCGAGCTCGGCCGATCCGTCTGCGCGCAGGTGCACCGTGCCGCCGGGGGACTCCTCGTGGAATCCGTCGCGCAGCAGTGCCAGCAGCACGTGCGTGTGCGGAAACTGCCGCAGCAGGTCGGCCTGCGCCTTGCCGTAGCCGGAGACGGTGGACGCGAAGATCACCGGGTGGAGCGGCGGGGCCTCCAGCTTGAAGCCGATCTTCCCGTCGATGGGGTCCGTTTCCAGGAAGTGATCCGAGTAGATGGTCTGCGGCGCGCCCTGCCACCCCTCCACCTTCTGCTGCACCTGTGCGGCGGAGAGCACGACCGGATGCAGGAAGGTGCGCCTTCCCAGGCGAGCATGTGGGTCGGGCGCCTGCGAGCGCAGCAGGACCGCCGGGGAGTTGATGGCACCGCCCGCCAGCACGTAGTGACGAGCCGTGATCCGGACCGGCGCACCGCCAGCCGCGGGCCGGCACAGGAGCGCTGCGACCTTGCCGTTGGCGAGCTCGAACCTTTCGGCGCGGGTCTCCACCAGCAAGGTGGCGCCGAGATCGAGTGCGGCCGGGATCGTGGTCACCAGCATGGACTGCTTGGCGTTGGTGGGACAGCCGAGGCCGCAGGAGCCCAGATTCCAGCAGCCCTTGACGTTGCGTGCGATCGAAGCTGCGGAGATCCCCAGCCGGGCAGCCCCGCGGCGCAGGAGATCGTTGTTCTCGTTCGGTGGTGTGAGCCATGGCCCGATCGACAGCCGCTGCTCGGCCTGCTGGAAGTACGGCGCGAGTTCATCGTTGCCGAAGCCTTGCACGTGGAATTGCGCGCGCCAGTGCTCCAGCGTGGCCACCGGTGTGCGGAACGAGCTGGTCCAGTTCACGGTGGTCGAGCCACCCACGCAACGCCCCTGCAGGATGTTGATGGCTTTGTCCCGCGTCTTGCGGGCGGCGCTCTCCTGGTACAGCTCGGGGTAGGCTTGGGCCTCCTGCTGCTTGAAGTCGCTGCTGCTGCGCAGCGGACCTTCCTCGACGATCACGACCGAGAGCCCCGCCTTGGCCAGCAATTCGGCCGTCACCCCCGCACCTGCGCCGGACCCGACGATGGCGACGTCGCACGACAGGCGCTCCGGCGCGGGCGGCCGGGTTCCACCAGCCACCCGCCAGCCACGCTGCAGTCCTTCCCGGATGGGGTCGGGGATCTGGCTCATTCTCAGACGGCGATCGGGCCGGGATAGCCCAGCATCGGCCAGGTGCTGCTGTCGGCGAAGTAGGCTCCGCCGGTGATGTCGTGGAGGGCGTGGTACGCCTGTTGACGCAGCGCCAGGGACGAGGTGCGCATGCCTTGCAGGGCCTGCTGGATGTCGGCCACGGTGGCGTCCGTCCACGGGGTGGCAAGCCCGGCGAGTGTCCGCCGCCCCGCACCGGAGGCGAGAAGCGCAAGCAATTGCGAGAGTTCGTTCTGCGCGTGGTGTGGCAAGGCCCCGATCAGCGCATCCGTGCGGGTCAGGAATGCAGCCAAGGCCGTGCCATGGGCCGGTGCATCGGCCGGCAGGCTGCCATCGAGGAAGGCGCGCCCGACGTGGGCGAACACCATCCGGCCTGCTCCGGTCAGCCGCCCACCTCGCAGGCCGGGCTCGACCAGCGCAACGGCGCCCCCGCCCAGCGCGAGCACAGCCGCAGCGCCGAGCCCGAGCTTCAGCCAACGTCGTCGGTTCATCCGGTCATGATGCATGCCGGCTGCCCGGACCGGTAGAGCGTTGCGCCTAGTTAGACTCTGGTGCGCATGGAGGCTGCACGCACCATCCGGGAGGCGGTACAGGTCGTGTCGCAGTTGCGGCAGGCGCAGGCACGAGAACCGGAGCTCGGGCGCTCGGTGGCGGATGTGAAGCGCCTGCAGGCACGGCGCTTCGCCGGTCTCTACGCCGATCTGTTGCGCGACCCGACCTACTCGGCAGCGGCGTCCTTCTTCCTGGAGGAGCTGTACGGCGTCAAGGACTTTGCGGACCGGGACGCCCAGTTCGCGCGCATCGCCGGCGCGATCGAGAAGATGTTCCCTTCGCAGGTGGCCGCCACGGCGGCCTCGCTGGCCAGCTTGCACGCGCTGACGGAAGACCTGGACGATCAGCTCGCGCGTCTGTGGAGCGCACCAGCGGACTCGGCCAGCCCGGGGCTCCGGTACGTGCATGCCTGGCGCTTGCTGTCCCGGCCGCAGCAGCGCCGGCAGCAGCTCGAGTCCGTCCTGTCGCTCGGGCACGAACTGGCGCGGTTGACGCGCACGCCGGGGCTGCGGACCATGCTGCGGATGATGCGCGGGCCGGCACAGGCCGCCGGGCTGGGCGCCCTGCAATCCTTCCTTGAAAAAGGCTTCGACACCTTTGCCGGCATGGCGCGCCGCCCTGGTGCCGTGGAACGGTTCCTCGACACCGTCCGGGAACGCGAATCCGCTTTGCTCCGGCTTCTCGACGAGGGCGAGGCTGTCGCGTCCGGGACCGAACTGGATCGCATCCTAGGACAAGCCCCGTAGCCGCCAGCCGTGTGCCGATGACAATCGCGCGCAAAGGAGAGATCGGCATGGACAAGTACTGGCTGGGCAGCTATCCCGAAGGGGTTCCGCACGAGGTCGACCCCGGGCAGTACCGGTCTCTCACGCAATTGTTGGAAGAGTCGTTTCGCAAGAACGCGGCGCGCCCGTTCTCGGTCTGCATGGAGCGGTGGACGACATACCGCGACTTGGACGAGCAGTCCGCTGCGCTGGGCGCCTGGCTGCAGGGCCAGGGGCTCGAGCCGGGCGCCCGCGTGGCCATCATGCTGCCCAACATCCCCCAGTTCGCCGTGACGATGGCGGCCATCCTGCGGGCGGGGTACACGTGCGTGAACGTCAACCCGCTGTACACGGCGCGCGAACTGGAACACCAGCTGAAGGATTCGGGGGCATCCACGATCGTGATCCTGGAGAACTTCGCCCACACGCTCGAGGAAGTCCTGGAGCGGACGCCCGTGCGGAACGTGGTCGTGGCGTCCATGGGTGACCTGCTGGGTTTCTGGTACGGACGGTGGATCACCTTTGCGGTGCGTCACCTGGCGAAGATGGTTCCGGCCTACAAGCTCTCTTTGGCCGATGGCCGCAGGGTCACCCCGTTCCCCCGCGCCTTGGCCGAGGGCGTCGCCATGCCACTGAAGCCGGCCGCCCAGACGCTCGATTCGGTGGCCTTCCTGCAGTACACCGGCGGCACCACCGGGCTGTCGAAGGGAGCGGTGCTCACGCACCGGAACATCGTGGCCGCCATCCTTCAGGCAGAAGCCTGGTTCACGCCTGCGCTGCACAAGGTGGGTGACGTGAGCCGCTCGAACTGCATCGCAGCGCTGCCGCTCTATCACATCTTTGCGCTCACGCTGTGCCTGCTGTCGATCCGCTGGGGCGCGCACCTGACCCTGGTGCCGAATCCTCGGGACATCGGCAAGTTCATCGAGGTGCTGCGGCGTCGCCCGTTCCATCTGTTGCCAGCCGTGAACACCCTCTTCAACGCATTGCTGCAGCACCCGCAGTTCAAGTCGGTCGATTTCTCGCAGTTGTGCGTCTCCCAGGCAGGCGGCATGGCCGCGTCGGAAGGAACGGCGCGCGCATGGCAGAAGGCCACGGGCTGCACGATGGTCGAGGGATGGGGCATGAGCGAGACCTGTGCCATCGGCACCAACAATCCGGTGCTCGCCACCGAGTTCTCGGGAACGATTGGCCTGCCGTTGCCCAGCATCGAGATCGCCATCAAGGATGACGACGGCCGCAGCTTGCCTCAGGGCGAGTCTGGCGAGATCTGCATCAAGGGTCCGAACGTGATGCAGGGCTACTACAACCAGGCCGACGAGACCGCGAAAGCATTCACCCCGGATGGATTCATGCGCACAGGGGACGTGGGTGTCATGGACCCCCGCGGCTACACCAAGATCATCGACCGGAAGAAGGACATGATCCTCGTGAGCGGATTCAACGTCTTTCCGAACGAGCTGGAGAATGTCATCTCGATGTGCCCGGGTGTCGTGGAATGTGCAGCGGTGGGGGTGGCAGACGAGAAGCAGGGCGAAGCGATCAAGGTCTTCATCGTGAAGAACGACCCCATCCTGACCGAGGACGACGTCGCCAAGTACTGCAGGCAGAACCTCACCGGCTACAAGGTGCCCAAGTACATCGAGTTCCGGGACGATCTGCCCAAGACGAACGTGGGGAAGATCCTGCGTCGCGAGCTTCGCAGCGCCAAGTAGGAGTTTGCGGAGGGCTTGGGCGGGTGGCACAGCAGGACAGGCGCACTTCGCGCGGTCCGCCCGCATCCGGTCTGACAATCTGCGCTGCCGCGGTGTCGCACGGCCAGCGTTTTCTGGCCCTTGTTCCGCTTCCGGACGGCCTTTTAGCGCCACCTCACTCGTCGAATAGGCCACTACTGCGTCCGGCCAATTCCGCGCGCACAAAGCAAAAGGCCCAGCATTTCTGCTGGGCCTTTGCTGCTGTAAGAGCCTGACGATGTCCTACTTTCACACGGGAACCCGCACTATCATCGGCGCAGAGGCGTTTCACTGTCCTGTTCGGGATGGGAAGGAGTGGGACCACCTCGCTATGGTCATCAGGCATAACTTGTCGTCATCTTGACCAGGTCAAGATGACCAATTCATAGAGCAAATCAGCTTATTTGGATTGCGTCACTTGGCATAACAACTTGATCAACAGATCAAAGTTATAGGGTCAAGCCGCACGAGCAATTAGTATCGGTTAGCTTAACGCATTGCTGCGCTTCCACACCCGACCTATCAACGTCCTGGTCTTGAACGACTCTTTAGGGGGCTCAAGGCCCCGGCAGATCTCATCTTGGAACGAGTTTCCCGCTTAGATGCTTTCAGCGGTTATCTCTTCCGCACATAGCTACTCGGCAATGCCACTGGCGTGACAACCGATACACCAGAGGTGCGTCCACTCCGGTCCTCTCGTACTAGGAGCAGGCTTCCTCAAATCTGCAGCGCCCACGGAAGATAGGGACCAAACTGTCTCACGACGTTTTAAACCCAGCTCACGTACCTCTTTAAATGGCGAACAGCCATACCCTTGGGACCGGCTACAGCCCCAGGATGAGATGAGCCGACATCGAGGTGCCAAACACCGCCGTCGATATGAACTCTTGGGCGGTATCAGCCTGTTATCCCCAGAGTACCTTTTATCCGTTGAGCGATGGCCCTTCCATACAGAACCACCGGATCACTATGTCCTGCTTTCGCATCTGCTCGACTTGTCAGTCTCGCAGTTAAGCACGCTTATGCCATTGCACTATCGTCACGATGTCCGACCGTAACTAGCGTACCTTCGAACTCCTCCGTTACGCTTTGGGAGGAGACCGCCCCAGTCAAACTGCCTACCATGCACTGTCCCCGATCCAGATGATGGACCTAGGTTAGAACCTCAAACACACCAGGGTGGTATTTCAACGTTGGCTCCACAAGATCTAGCGACCCTGCTTCAAAGCCTCCCACCTATCCTACACAGATCTGTTCAAAGTCCAATACAAAGCTACAGTAAAGGTTCATGGGGTCTTTCCGTCTTTCCGCGGGGAGATTGCATCATCACAAACATTTCAACTTCGCTGAGTCTCGGGAGGAGACAGTGTGGCCATCGTTACGCCATTCGTGCAGGTCGGAACTTACCCGACAAGGAATTTCGCTACCTTAGGACCGTTATAGTTACGGCCGCCGTTTACTGGGACTTCGATCAAGAGCTTGCACCCCATCACTTAATCTTCCAGCACCGGGCAGGCGTCACACCCTATACGTCCACTTTCGTGTTTGCAGAGTGCTGTGTTTTTATTAAACAGTCGCAGCCACCGATTTTTTGCAACCTCATTGGGCTCCATCCGCGAGGGACTTCACCTACTAAAGGCACACCTTCTTCCGAAGTTACGGTGTCAATTTGCCGAGTTCCTTCTCCCGAGTTCTCTCAAGCGCCTTAGAATACTCATCTCGCGCACCAGTGTCGGTTTGCGGTACGG